>Ga0209571_1000005_pt1 | contig 852473 bp, 837 predicted proteins | sample EBPBio102011_DNA_FD_185866 | JGI IMG/M metagenome (GOLD analysis project Ga0209571, IMG submission 185866) | Wastewater treatment Type I Accumulibacter community from EBPR Bioreactor in Madison, WI, USA - Reactor 1_1/10/2011_ DNA (SPAdes)... | ecosystem: Engineered > Bioreactor > EBPR >...
ACCCGATGGCCGACGGCCCGGCGATCCAGGCCGCCGGGCTTCGGGCGCTGAAGGCCGGCCAGACGCTGGCCAGGACGCTTGAGATGGCGCGCGAGTTCCGCAAGGACGACAACGACACCCCGATCGTGATGATGGGCTACTACAACCCGATCTACATCTATGGCGTCGACCGCTTTCTCGCAGATGCAGTCGCCTCCGGCATCGACGGCCTGATCGTCGTCGACCTGCCGCCCGAGATGGACAACGAACTCTGCATCCCCGCACTCAAGGCAGGCATCAATTTCATTCGCCTGGCGACGCCGACCACCGACGACAAGCGGCTGCCCAAGGTGCTGCAGAACACGTCGGGCTTCGTCTACTACGTGTCGATGACCGGCATCACCGGCTCGGCGCTGGCCGACACCTCGAAGGTTGCCGAGGCGGTAGCGCGCATCAAGGCGCACACCGACTTGCCCGTCTGCGTCGGCTTCGGCGTCAAGACCGCCGAGCAGGCGCGCACCATCGGCGCCTCCGCCGACGGTGTGGTGGTGGGCACCGCCATCGTCAATGCGGTCGCCAATGTCATTGGACCCAAGGGCGAGAAGACGGCCGATCCGGCCGAGGCGGTTGCGACGCTGGTCAATGGCTTGTCCCAAGGCATTCGCGCCGCACGCCTTGCTGCCGCCCAATAAATATCCCATGTCCTAGGGTCGAAGAGGACCAAAACCATGAACTGGATCACGAACTTCGTTCGTCCGAAGATCAATTCGATGCTCGGCCGCCGGGAAATGCCCGACAATCTCTGGATCAAGGATCCCGAGAGCGGCGAGATGGTGTTCCACAAGGATCTCGAGGAAAACCAGTACGTCATCCCGTCGTCTGGCCACCACATGAAGATCTCGGCGAAGGAGAGGCTGCGCTTCTTCTTCGATGACGGCCGCTACGACACCATCGACAATCCGAAAGTCGTCACCGACCCGCTGAAGTTCCGCGACGAGAAGCGTTATGTCGACCGCCTGAAGGACGCCAAGGCCAAGACCGGCATGGAAGACGCGATCCTGTCGGGCACCGGCAAGATCGAGGGCCTGCCCGTCGTCGTCACCGTGCAGGACTTCGCCTTCATGGGCGGTTCGCTCGGCATGGCCGCAGGCGACGCCATCATCCGCGCCTTCGAAGTGGCGCTGGAAAAGAAGCGTCCGCTGGTCCTGTTCGCTGCCTCCGGCGGAGCGCGCATGCAGGAAGGTATTTTGTCCCTGATGCAGCTGCCGCGCACCACGGTCGCTGTCGATCGTCTCAAGGAAGCCGGCCTGCCCTACATCGTGGTGCTGACCAACCCGACGACAGGCGGTGTGACTGCCTCCTATGCGATGCTGGGAGACGTGCATATCGCAGAACCTGGTGCGCTGATCGGCTTCGCCGGCCCACGCGTCATCGAGCAGACCATCCGCGAGAAGCTTCCGGAAGGTTTCCAGCGCTCCGAGTACCTGATGGATCACGGCATGGTCGACATGGTGGTGTCGCGCCTGGAGATGAAGTCGACGGTCGCCAACCTTTTGAAGATCCTGATGAAGACGCCGGCGGAGGCCAAACCGGCCGAAGCCGAGATCCTGCCGCCTGTCGTGCCCGTGCCGGAACGCCGCCCGCAGGCCTGATCTGACCGCAGCCGCGTAGTGCCGGGGGGAAATGCCATGACCACGCTCGAAGCCGATGTCGAAATCGAGCGCCTTCTGGCGCTGCACCCGAAGGGCTTCGACCTTTCGCTCGACCGCATCACCCGGCTGCTCGAGCGGCTCGGCAATCCGCAGGACCACATTCCGCCGGTGATCCATATCGCCGGCACCAATGGCAAGGGTTCCTGCGCGGCGTTTTCCCGCGCCCTGCTCGAGGCGCAGGGCATGCTCGTTCATGTCCACACCTCGCCGCATCTGGTGAACTGGCACGAGCGCTATCGTCTCGCTGCCGCTGGCGGCGGCAAGCTGGTCGCCGACGACGTGCTGGCCGATGCGGTGCGCCGCGTCGGCGAGGCCAATCGCGGCGAAAAGATCACCGTCTTCGAGATCCTGACCGCCGTGACCTTCGTGCTGTTTGCCGAGCATCCGGCCGACGCCTGCATCATCGAGGTCGGCCTCGGCGGCCGCTTCGATGCGACCAATGTCATCAAGCGGCCGGCAGTGTCGGTGATCATGCCGGTGTCGATGGATCATGAGGCCTATCTCGGCGACAAGGTGGAGCTCATCGCCGCCGAAAAGGCCGGCATCATCAAGCGCGGCTGCCCTGTCATCGTCGGCGCGCAGGAGAGCGAAGCCGCCCAGCAGGTGCTGATCGACACCGCCGAGCGGCTGAATTGCCCGCTCGAGGTCTACGGCCAGGACTTCCTCGCCTTCGAGGAAAACGGCCGGATGATCTTCCAGGACCCGACCGGGCTGATGGATCTCGTGCCGCCGCGCCTGCCCGGCCGACACCAGTATGCCAATGCTGCCGCGGCGATCGCGGCGGTGAAGGCAGCGGGTTTTCCGGTCGACGACCGCATCGCCGACAAGGCGATGGCCTCGGTGACCTGGCCCGGCCGGATGCAGCGCCTGCCGCAGGGTGCGCTGACTGATCTTGCGCCGAAGGGTTCGGAAGTGTGGATCGACGGCGGCCACAATCCCGGCGCCGGCACCGTGATCGCAGAAGCGCTGACCGAGCAGGAAGAAAAGGTGCAGCGGCCGCTGTTCCTGATCTCCGGAATGATCAACACCAAGGACCAGACCGGCTACTTCAAGCCGTTCCACGGCATGGCGCGGCATGTCTACACCGTGCCGGTGCGGATGAGCGAAAGCGGCGTCCCCAACGAAGAGCTGGCGGTGCGCGCCTCGGAGGCCGGGCTTTCGGCCGAGCCGGTGAGTTCGGTCGCCAATGCGCTGATGCTGCTGCGCGATACCTGGGACGAGGACGAGCCGGCGCCGCGTATCCTGATCGGCGGCTCGCTCTATCTGGTGGGCGAAGTACTGGCCGAAAACGGAACGCCGCCGACCTGAGCGACAAAGCCCGGTCGCGCCCCCTCACCAATAACCATGTGAGATGCCTTTCTCGCAGAAGTCGGTCATAGAACGACGGCTTTTGCAGCCGTTTTTTGCGACCACAAATAACTTGCCTTGCATTTGTTCTTGTTATGTTCTCTCTGGGTCGACATGGATTTCCATGTCGAACCTTCGGAGGAATGGCAGAAATGAGTGTTTACGTGACCGTTGGCGCCCTGGAGTCCGCCACGTCGAACGCCTTCTATGACGCGGTCCTGGCAACCATCGGATGGAGCAAGCATACGGAGTTTCCGGGGTGGCGCGGATATTCCGAGGGCGGAACGGGCGAGGGGCTTGTCCTATGGGTCTGCAAGCCTTTCGACGGTGGGCCGGCGAGCGCCGGAAATGGCGCGATGGTGGGCTTCATGGTCAAGTCTCGTGCGGAAGTCGACGCTTTCCACGAAGCTGCCATGGCCAACGGCGGAACGGACGAAGGCGCACCTGATCCGCGCCCGCACTACGGGCCGCACTGGTACGCCGCATACATGCGTGACCCCGCCGGAAACAAGATCTCCGTGGTCTACAACGGCTAGCGCGTCGCAAACCGGCCTTACGGCTACCTGCGGAAAGAAAAAGCCGCTCGTAACAGGACGTTACGAGCGGCTTCATTTTCAGCAGCGACTAAGGCTTCGCTGTCGCCTTGCAAACGTCAGGCGACGTTGCCGGCGATCCAGTGGGCCAGCGCGGTCTTGGGAGCGGCGCCAACCTTGATGTCGGCCACTTCGCCATCCTTGAAGATCATCAGCGTCGGGATCGAGCGCACGCCGAACTGGGCAGCGATCTCGGGGTTCTCGTCGATGTTGACCTTGGTGATCTTGACCTTGCCGGCGAGCTCGTTGGAAATCTCCTCGAGCGACGGGCCGATCATCTTGCAGGGACCGCACCACTCAGCCCAGAAATCGACCACGACCGGCTCCTTGGCTTCGAGCACGCCGGACTTGAAATTGCTGTTGTCGATCTTGACGGTGGCCATGATGCGATCCTCTAGAGTTAGCTGTCGCGCCATATGTGGTGGTTTGGGGCCCGACGTTCAAGCAGTTCTTGTGTCACGCTTGGGTGAGTCGAGCAAGGGCGGCGTCCATGGCCGCCACGGGCAACGGGATCAGAAGCGGCGCCTCAGTGAAGAGCAAGGCAGCCGCAACTGACTTGCCCGGATAGAGCGGCTGGAGCAGCGCGCGGTAGAGCGCAAGCTGTACGATGTAGGCTCCGGGCACCTGTTCAAGCGAGGCCGGCGGCGAGGCATTGGTCTTGTAGTCGACGATCAAAACCTCGTTATCCGTGACCGCCAGGCGGTCGATCTTGCCCGACACCGAACGCGCTTTCCCCCTGATGTCGAGACTGCCCATCACGGCCACTTCGGCGCGCGAGGCGCGCGAGAAGAGGGGCGCAAAGCGCGTGTCGTCGAGGACGGAGAGGACGGACGCGAGAGCCGAAGCGCGATGCGCCTCGTCCCAGTCGCGGCCTGTTCGGGCGAGATAACGTTCGGCCGCCTGCCGCCGCTCTGCCGGGTCGAGACGCGGCAGCATCTGCAGCAGGCGATGCAGCGCCGAACCGCGGGCGATGGCAAAGGCAGGCTCGACCTCCGCATCCAGCACCGGCGAACGGCCTGAGATCACCGGCTCCTCAGTCTCCTCGATCAGGGCCGAGGCCCCCGACGGCGACAGCGGGCGCGGCAGATCCTCGAAAGGCGGTGGCCGGTCGAACAAGCTTTCGGGCAGCGGCACCGGGGCGACGATCTCCGCCGCCTCGCGCTCAGGCGCGATTTCCGCCGCACCCGACAAAGGCGTGACGCGGAAGCGGTGCACCTTGTGGTCGGCGACGACGGGATGGTCGCGCAATTCGCTTTCCGGCGCGGCCGACAACGCACGCGAAACGATCGAATGCCAGGTGTTGCCGCCGGGCACGCGTTTGCCGTGATAGCCGCAGACGATGAGACGGTCCTCGGCGCGGGTCATGCCGACATAGAGCAGTCGGCGGTATTCGTCGTCAGCGAGTTCGCGCGCTGTCAGGGCAGCGCCCTTGGAGAAGGCATTGGCTACATCGGCGCCGGCGCGCCAGAGATAGCCTTTGCCCTGCCAGTGTCGGGCACGCGGGATGAAAGGCATCAGCCGGGGCAAATGCTGGTCGCTGAACGGCGCCGAGCCACTGTCGACCAGGAACACGACCGTCGCTTCCAGGCCCTTGGCGGCGTGCGCGGTCATGATGCGGACCTCGTCGCGGGTCTGGTCCATCTCGCGCTTGATTTCGGGCCCGGCGTTTTCCAGCGTCGACAGGAAGGCTTCGAGGCCGGGCAGGCCTGTGCGCTCTTCGGCGAGGCAGAAGTTGAGGAACTCGTCGAGAATGTCGCCGGCTTCCTGGCCCAGACGGGAAATCATTTTCTTGCGCACGCCATCACGGTCGCGACCGCCCGAGAGCACGCCTGAGTAAAACTCGAAAATCGGCCGGAAGGCGGCCTCGGTGGCCCAGGCGTCGAGCTGTTCGGAGACCGGTTTCAGCGCCGCATCCGTTTCGGCGGCCTCACGCAGTGAGGCGACCAGAGAGCGGCCCCCGGGCCGGCCCGAAGCAAGCGCGAACAGCGCCTCCTCGGAAAAGCCGAAGATCGGACTGCGCAGGACCGCGGCCAGCGAAAGATCGTCCTCGGGCTGGATGAGGAAACGGCCCAGCGCGATCAGATCCTTGACGGCGATGTGGCCCGGCAGGCTGAGGCGGTCGGCACCGGCGACGGGAATGTCGCGGCGCTTGAGCGCGCGGGACAGCGCGTGGACGAAGCGGTCGCGCTTGCGCACCAGCACCATGACGTCGCCGGCACGCAGGCGCTTGCCCGTTCCCTCGACGACCTCGTCGTTGTCGAGCCATTTGCGGATCGTTGCCGCGACCTGCTCGGCCACCACCACGGCGGGCGCGTGGGCATGGTCGATGGGCTTGCGCCAGTCGTCGGGCTCGTCGACCACATCAGTGCCAATAGAAGGCCAGACCTCGACATAGCCAGGGGCGCCGGCGCGGATCGCCTTGTGGCTCGGCGGCTCGGGCGCACGGGTGACGCCGCGACGGACCGTCGGGTCCTCGAACACGCGGTCGACGGCCGACAGCACGTCGTCGGTCGAACGGAACGACCAGGTCAGCGTGACGTCCTCGAAACGAGCTTCCGCGGCGCGGACGCGGGCGGCAAACTCGTGCTTGCTGTCGTCGAAGGATTCGGGCGCGGCACCCTGGAAGGAATAGATCGACTGCTTCTCGTCGCCGACGGCAAAGACGGTGCGGTGGACATGATCGCGTGCGCCGAAGCCGGAGAAAAATTCTTCGGCCAAGCGTTTCACCACCTCCCACTGGTCGGGGCTGGTGTCCTGGGCTTCGTCAAGCAGGATGTGGTCGATACCCTTGTCGAGCTTGTATTGCACCCACGGCCCGGCATCGGGGCGGGCAAGCAGGTTGACCGTGCGGGTGATGAGATCGTTGAAATCGAGGAAGCCGCGCCCGGTCTTCAGCCGCTCGTAACGCGCCATCAGCCAGTCGGCGATGGTGAGGGCGGCGCGCGTCGCCTCCAGCATGCGGAAATGGGCGAGGCGGTCGGCGGCGCGGATGATCGCCTCCGACGTCGACTGGTAGCGCTCGGGCAGGTCGGGCAGGCGATCGAGCAGCGCCTTCTTGAACGCACTCGACGGATTGTAGGGATCGCCATCGGCCTTGAGGAAGGCATCGGCCAGCAGGCCGAGACGCCTGATCGGGTCGGGCTCGGCATAAGCCAGGCGGGCGTAGGGCAGGATGTTGTTGAGCACGCTGCGCGCATCGGTCGCCTCGGCGGCGGCGGCAAAGGCATTGAAGAATTCAGGCTCGAAACCGGGCAGAGGCCAGATCGAGCCGGCGATGGCTTCGGCGTTGTCGCCCTTGATAAAGCCGAACTCCTCGTAGAGAGCGCCGAAGGGCCAGGAAACATCCATGATCTGGCCGATGAAGGCGCGCAGGCCGTCGCGCTTGGCGACGATCTCGGAGAGCAGCGCGTCGAGACCCGCCTCGCCACCGCGCTCCAGCACCATGGCAAAGGCCTCGGCCAGTTCGGGATTGGCCGCCCCGCCGGTCACCATCTCGCGACGCGCGGTGGCGAACAATGTCGCCTCCATCTGCGGATCGAGCATCTCGAAATGGGCAGCGATGTTGGCTTCGAGCGGGAACTGGTGCAGCACCGACTCGCAAAAGGCGTGGATGGTCTGGATCTTCAGGCCACCCGGCGTTTCCAGCGCCTCGGCGAACAGCCTGCGGGCACGGCGCAGCATCGCCCGATCGGGCCGCGCACCGTCGAGGGCGGTGATGCGCTCGGCGAGTTCCGCATCGGGCAGCATTGTCCATTCGGACAGGTTGGCGAAGACGCGGTTCGACATGTTGGCGGCGGCGGCGCGTGTGTAGGTCAGGCACAGGATCTTCGACGGGTCCGTGCCGCGCAACAGCAGCCGCATCACCCGCTGCGACAGCACATGGGTCTTGCCCGAACCGGCATTGGCCGACACCCAGACCGAATTGCCGGGATCGGAGGCGCGGGCCTGACGGTCGGCGGTTTCCTGGGGGACGAAGAACTTCTTCTTCATTCCTCGCCCTCCGAGCCGCCGTCGCCGCCGGCCGACCATTCGAGCACACGGGCGAGATGGTCGTAGTCGCCGTCGGTTTCACCCTCGCGGAAGGGCAGCGCACGCGACAGATAGCCTGTGGCGGGGTCGTCGTAGTGGTGGAGAAGCTGCTCGAGCCGCATCCAGGCTTCTTCCGAAAGCTCCGCCGCCGATTTGGGCTTGCGGTTGTGCTCGAGGATCGATTCCTCGAAGACTTCGCCATTGGGTTTGAGGCGGACGAAAGCAAGTTGCGACGGCTCGCGCTGGCCCAGTTCGCGGAAGGCGCCGCGACGGAGCAGGGCGCCTTCAAGCGCCAGCTGCGGCGCGATCAGCGTATGGGCCTGCGCCTTGGAGGGCGACGAGCCGGTTTTGTAGTCGATGATGTCGGCCATGCCGCCGGCAAGCAGATCGATGCGGTCGGCCCGACCTGACAGCGTGATGCCGGTGCGCCCGACTTCGGTCGCGGAAGCACCTTCCTCGGCATGGCGGCTGGCGACAGCGGCGGCACGGCTGCGCTCCCATTCGAGGATGCCCTCGGCCATGCGTTCGAAACGCGGCCACCAGACGGCCTCGACATCGGCGGGCAAGGATGCCTCGGCGAAGCAGTGCTTGCCTGCGGCGATGAGAACGTCGAGCGCCTGCGGCGCGCGCGGGTCGCCGACCGTCGCCGAGAACAGGTGCAGGATGTCGTGGAACAGCGTGCCGCGCTCGGCGGCACCGGGATCCCGCACCAGCGGATCGATGGCCGACAGGCCGAGGATGCGGCGCGCATAGACGGCATAAGGATCGCGGCGCAGCGTTTCGATCTCGGTAACGCTGAAGCGGCGCGGCCGCACCGCGACCGGCGGCCTGGGCTCGGGGCGGGCGGCGAAGTCGGTCTTCTGGCCGGCATCGAGTTGCCGGGCCCAGCCGAGAAGCCTTGTCCCGCGCTGGCGCAGCACCGCCGCATGGTCGGGGCCGACATAGGTGAGCAGGCGCTGGAGCCAACGCGACGGCACGGCGGGCGCATCGCCAGAGCGCGCCGAGCGCGACAGCACGACGTTCCTGGCGCCCATCGCCATCTGGAAATCATGGGCGGCGAGGCCGATGCGGCGCTCCGGCGGTTCGAGGTCGATGCCCGATTTCATGACGCGCGACATGAAGCGGTCGGCCTCGGCCTTGCGCGGCCAGCTGCCTTCGTTGAGCGCGCCGATAACCAGCGTGTCGACGGTCTGGAGACGAGCCTCCAGCGCACCCCAGATGGAGATGGCGCGGTCGGCGCCCTGCGACGGCTTCACCGCCTCTGGCGCGACAAGTGCGTCGAGCACGTCGGGCCATTCGGCGGCGGCGAAGCTGAAGCTCGCCTGGGCCGAGACCAGCCCGCGCAACGTTTCGGCCAGCTTGGCGCCGGCATCGCCATCATAGAGGGTCGCAAGCCCCCCAAGCTCGTCCCGGCCCAGATGTTCCAGCGCCTCGACGGTGGCGCGAACGACCGTGCCGAGTTCGATGGCCTCTTCGCCGCGAAGGGCAGTCAGCGGTGCGACCGCTGCGACCAGCCTGGCTGCAACGTTGCGCGCGTCCTCGATGCGGCGGACATTGATGCGGTCGAACCAGAAGGGTTTGCGCGATGCATCGCCAATGCCGGTGAGACGGGTGTCGAAATCCTCGGCAAGCCGGGCAATATCGGGGCGGCCGACGCCGCCGCGTAGCACCACCAGCTCAATGGTCTCGGCGGCGCGCCTGACCACATGACGCTCCAGCCCGAGGCGCAGCAGCGGGTGCTTGAGCAGCGACAGCACGGCGACCGGGTCGCCGGGGCGGATCGCCGCCTCGACCATCGTGCGCAGAAGTGCTGCCGGTGGGGTGTTGGCGAGCGGCACGCCGCCGGAATCGTCGGCCTGGATGCCGAAGCGCCGGAGTTCGGAGGCGACGCGGCGGGCAAGGTTGCGGTCCGAAGTGACGAGCGCGGCGCGATGGCCGTCCTGTGCGACCGCCTCGCGCAGCGCGATGGCGATGGCGGCTGCCTCGTCGCGTTCCTGGGCGGCTTCGAGCAGCGTCACGCCGGCAAGGGCATCTGATATCTCGGCGTCGCTGACGCCGCCGCGCTTCTCGGCCCAGGCGTCTGTAGTTTCGGCCGGGCGCAGCGCCTCGCCGACGATGGCCGCGCGCGCAGTCAGCGCCGGCGGCGACACGCCCAGTTCCTCGATGTCGCGACGCAGGACGCCGATCTTGCCGATCAGCTTGGCGAGGCCATATTGCGGATGGCCGAGCACGGAGGCGCGCAGGTCGGGCGCGGTGATGGCCTCAAGGGCGGCCTCGTCGAGCGTGGCATCGAGACCGGGCAGGACGACCGCACCACGCTGCAGGCGGGCGATGGCCGCGAGCAACTCGGCGGTTGCAGGAATGGAGCCGGTGGAACCGGCGGCGATGACCGGACCGACCGGCGGACTGCGCCTCAGACGCTCGGCCTCTAGCCGGATCAGCGCGCTGCGGTGGGCCGCCGGGTTGGACTGGTCGCGCTCGGCGAGCAGATCGGGCCAGACCGAGGTGACGATGGACAGGAAGTCGAGCGTGACCTGCCACCAGCCTGAGAGTTCGCCGGTGACGAGGCCAGCGAGCTTGGCCCAGTCGGAACCTTCGGTCTCGATCTCGTCCATCAGACCGGCAAGGTCGCGCGCCAGCCAGATGGCGTCGGTGGCCGAGGCCGGCACGACCACCTCTTCCTCGAACAGGGCTGCGACATGGGCAGGCAGGCGGCGTTTCCAGGCGCGCACCAGCGGCGCAAGCAACAGCAGCCGGTCGGTGGAGGAAACGGGCGGCGCGAGATCGAGTGCTGCCGAACCTTCGGCCTCGAAGGCGGCCTCGTCCTCATCGAACTCGCCAAGCGGCTTGATCACGGGCAGGATGGCCGAACGGCCGCCGGCGGCGTCGACGAAGACACCACGCAAGGCGCGCGCCGCACGGCGCGTCGGCACGTAGATGGTGACGTCGGCCAAGGCCAGCGGGTCGCCGTCAAAGCAGAAATCGGGGATCAGGCTGCCGTCGAGCAGGGATGCCGCCAGCGTCGGCAGGAAGGGGGCGCCGGGCGGGATGGAATAGACGCGTGGCGACGCGCGCCCGCTCATTGCGCCCCTGCCAATGCCCTTTTCACCGCGGCCTCCGCAGGGGCGATGGCGTCAGGCGTGCCGACGGTTATCCAGCTGCCGTGCATTGGCATGCCGAACAACCGGCCGGCCGAAATCGCCTCATCGAAATAGCGGTTTAGCGAGATCGCACCAGCGGGCGCGTCGGCGAAGATGCGGGGATGGATGATCGCAGCACCCGCATAGATCAGCCCGTCGGGCGATCCTGCGGCGCGGCGCAGCTGGCCGTCGGGCGCGACGAGGAAATCGGTGCCGCCGGAATGGCCGGTCGCCTGGGGGAGAGCCGCGAGCATGATGAGAATATCCATGCGGGCGTCGTCCCAGGCAAGGGCGAGGCGAGTGAGGTTCGGTGTGCCCTCGTCGACCCAGAAGGTGTCGGCATTGACGATGTAGAACGGATCGGTGCCAAGCTCGGGCAATGCCTTGACGATGCCGCCGGCGGAGTCGAGCAGTCCGTCGCGCTCGTCGGAGATGGCGATGCTCGGTGCCCGGCGGGACGCGGCATGCGCGACGATCTGGTCGGGGAGATAGTGGACGTTGACCACGGCCTTTTCGACGCCTGCCATGGCCAGGCTGTCGAGCCCCCAATCGAGCAGGGTCTTGCCGGCAATTTTTACCAGCGGCTTGGGAATCGTGTCGGTGATCGGCCGCATGCGCTTGCCGAGACCAGCTGCGAGAACCATGGCGACCGACGGGATCTTGGCAGGCCCACTCACGCGTCAAACTCCTCGAGCAGGCGGTTGTCGCGGTAAAAATCGCGCAGGCCGGTCAATGCGGGATGTGCGAGCGCGCGGTGCAGGTAATCGCGGATGCGCGGCAGGTGCTTGAGATATTGCGGCTTGCCATCGCGGCGGTCGAGCCGGACGAAGATGCCGAGGATCTTCGAGTTCCGCTGCGCCGCCATGATGGCGTAGGCTTCGCGAAAGGCAGCCTCGTCAAAGCCGCCGCCAGCGTTGCGGGCGGCGACATAGGCATCGACGGTGGTCCGCTCGATCTCAGGCGAGACAGTCACGCGTGCGTCCATGGCCAGCGAGGCGACGTCATAGGCGACGGGGCCGATCAGCGCGTCCTGAAAGTCGACGATGCCGAGCCGGGCGAAACCCTTCTCCTCCGTACGCCAGATGATGTTGGGCGAGTGATAGTCGCGCAGTACCAGGCCGTATTGCTTGTCGGCGAGGCGGTCGAAGACGGCGTTCCAGGCGGCGCGGTAACCATCGCGCAGCGCATCGGAGGCCGCAGCTCCCGACACGGCCGGCACATACCAGTCGACCAGCAGGTCGACCTCGATCATCAGCGCGCCGCGGTCGAAGGGCGGAACCTCGTGGACGACGCCGGGGGCGGCTTCGAGCCGGTCATCCCAATGTTTCCCGTGAATCATTGCCAGCAATTCGGCAGCGGCGGCATAACGTTCGGCGACCGGATTGCCCTCTGGGTCGAGGAACGCGCCCGTTCCCAGATGCGCGAGGAGCAGAAAACCCTGGTCGAGGTCCTGGGCGACGATGCCCGGCACGGTGACGCCGCCCGAGGCGAGCGCCCGGTCGACCGCCGCGAAGGCGGCAACCGTCTGTGCGGTGTGAGCGATCTCGGCATAGGGCTTGCCGTCTCGGACCGGCGGTCCGAGCACCAGGCGCGGTGAATTCATCAGCACCAACGGCGCATGACCGTCGAGCGTCACCGTCTCGTAGGCGCGCGCGGAGGCGTCGCCGATGAAGCGGGCGCGATGGGCTTCGCCCCAACCGGAAGCGGCAAGAAAGTCGCGCATGGCGAGCGAACGGGCCATGCGGTCGAAAGCGGGGCCATCACCCGAAATGGTGATACGACGACCGTCGCCTTCATGCTCGATGGCAAGCCGCAGGCTGGTGGTCGGCATGGCGTCGGCCGCGCGCTCGGGCCACTCGACCAGTGCCACGCCGGAGGCAACCGCCTCGTCGAAGCCGAGCTCTTCGAGCTCCTCCGACGAGGACAGGCGGTACAGGTCGAAATGGTGGACCGGAACCGGCGTGTCGTAGCTCTGGACCAGAGTGAAGGTCGGGCTCGGCACCTCGTGGCCGGGATCGCCTGCCAGCGCCCGGATCAGGCCGCGCGCCAAGGTCGACTTGCCGGCGCCGAGATCGCCGTCGAGCAGGAACACGTCGCCCGGCCTGACGGCCATGGCGAGGTCCTCGCCCAGCCGCGTGGTGGCTGCCTCGTCGGGCAGGAAGCGCTCCAGCGATCTGGCCGTCATGAAGGGATCTACTCCGCCGCCACCCGGACGCCGGCCGGCGCGCCAGGGAACAGGCAGATGACTGTTGTGCCGCGGTCGGTGCCGCTGTCGATGCGGACCGAGCCGCCATGCAACTCGACGAAGCTCTTGACGATGGACAGGCCAAGACCGGCGCCACGGCGGCGGCCGCCATTCACGCGGGATTCGAAGCGCTGGAACACCGTGTCCAGCACCTCCGGCGGCATGCCGGGACCATCGTCATGGACAGAGAATTCGACACCCTCGGCGCGCTGGCGGCAGGCGAGCGTGATGGTGCTGGCGGCCGGCGCGTAGTTCACCGCGTTGCTGAGCAGGTTATAGAGGATCTGGCGCACGCGGGTCTCGTCGCCGCTGAAGCTCTTGGGCGCGGCGGCGATGTCGATCGAAAGCCGGATCGAATGCTCCTGCAGCCGATCGGCGACCAGTTCGGCCGCCGCCTCGATGGCGCGGTCGACATGAACCTCGGAAATGTCGAGCTGCATGATACCGGCATCGACGGTTGCGAGGTCGAGGATGTCGTTGACGATGGTCAAGAGCACGCCCGAGGACGAGCCGATGTGCTCGACATATTCGCGCTGGCGCTGCGACAGCGGGCCTGTGCCTGGCAACGACAGAAGCTCGGTGAAGCCGATGATGTTGGTCAGCGGTGAGCGCAGCTCGTAGGAAACGTGCTGGACGAACTCGTTCTTGATCTGGTCGGCGCGCTGCAGGGCCTCGTTCTTGTCCTTGAGCGCGCGCTCCATGTTGACGCTGTCGGTGACGTCGACAAAGGTCAGCATCACCTGGCCGTTGGGCAGGTGGACGACGGCGTGCTGCAGAACCGTGCCGTTGCGCAGCTCGGTCTGGCCGCGGCGGTCGCTGCGTTCGTCGAAGCCGGTGACGGCCGCCACGAAGTCGGACCACGGACTGATCTCGGCGCGCATGTCGCATTCGGCGCGGATGGCCGAGATGTGGGTGCTCGGCCGCAGGATGTCGTCGGAGACACCCCAGAGCTGGCCGAAGGCCGGGTTGAACAGGCGGATGCGGCCATCGGGCCCGAAGACGACGACGCCCTCTGCCAGATTGTCCAGCGTCTCGCCCTGGACACGGACGGCAGTGGTGTAGCGGCTTTCGAGATCGATCTTCTCGGTCAGGTTCTCGAACACCCAGGTGACGCCGCCCTTGGGCTGCGGGTTGGCGACGACGCGGATGGTGCGGCCGTCGGGCAGGTGCCAGAGATGTTCCTGCGGATCGACGGCGCGGTAGGCGCCGAGCAGGTTTTCCTTCCAGCGCCGCCATTCCGGTTGCTCGGGAAGCTTGCGCTCGCTGCGCAGGCGATCGAGCAGCAGCGCATTGTCGGGCGCGCTGGTGAGATAGCCGGCGTCGAGGTCCCAGATCTTCTGGAACGCCTGATTGTAGAAGCGCAATTTTTGGTTGGCGTCGAAGGTAGCCACGGCGGTGGCCACCTGGTCGAGCGTGTCGGCATGGCTGCGCACGACCTGGCCGTATTCGTCGCGGATGGCATCGGCAGCGCTCATGTCGACGGCGATGCCGGCGGAGCCGTCGCGGCCGAGGATGTCGGTGACGGCAAACATCTTGCGGTCGCCGTCGATGACGGTCGACAGCTGCTGCTGGAACAGCGGACGGGACTGGTGCTGCTTGGCGATCACCTCGCGTGACTGGGTGCCGAGGAACTCCTTGCCGTCGCGAATGACGGCCGAGCCATCGATGGCCTCGACCGCCTTGGCATAGGCCCTGTTGACCCATTTCAGACGGCCGTCGGCGTCGCGCATCCAGAACGGCATCTCGACGGCGTCGATCAGGCCGACGAGCGTCTCATATTCCGCGCCGATGCGCTGGTTCTCGAGTTTCAGCCGGGCCTGGAGGCGCTGTGCCTCGGAAATGGAAATGAAGCGGACGATGATCTGGGTGCCGCTCTTGCGGCCCTGGACCTCGAGCGCGGCACCCGCATGGGTTTCCGCCACCAGTTCGAAGGCGGTTCCCTTGTCGCGCAGGCCGGCGATGGCATTTTCGAGCGCTGCCGCAGAGCGCGGCATGAGCCAGCGGCCGAAGGCGAGGAAGGCGGCGCGATCGTCCGGCACGCCGGTTTCGACCGGCAGCGAGCCGATCAGCTCGGGCTTCTTGTTGTCGTTGGCCCAGACGATGACGCGCTGGTCACGCAGATTGAGCAAGGCCTCGGTGCGCTGGACCGACGCGTTGAGGTCGGCGACGCGGCCGCGCAGGTCGCCGTTCTCGGCGGCGAGACGGGCCCGCTCGCGGATCAGCGCGACGGCGGAGATCATGGCGGCGCCGATGACGCCGACGAAGACGGCGAGCTGGATGACGTCGACCGTGCTGACGGAAAGGCCGGCGACGGACGCCTGCTGGGCATGCGCAAAACCGAGAGGCGTGCAAAGAGCCGATGTGCCGAGGGCAAGGCCAGCTGCACGGCGGCCCAGCCGGCGCACCGCCTGCCACTTGCCGCCCGCAAGGGCCTTCCGCGAATCTTCATGGCCGCCGGAAACGGCTCGTCCCGCTGAAAGCGGGTATTCCCCCGGCATGTCTTGTTTTCCTTTGTGCCGCCCGAATGCAAGACCGCCCTGAAGCGCCCGGCTTTCCCCGCCAAGAACGAGCGCGTGACGAATCACGTCACAATAACCCCTAGGCGAATCGTCGTGAAGAAGGCGCGCCTCCAAAAAGAGAAGCCGGGCGAAAGTCAATCGCCCGGCTTCAATATCTTGTAGGTACTTTTGCTATGGTTAATAGCGGTAGTGTTCCGGCTTGAACGGGCCCTTCGGCGTCACGCCGATATAGGTAGCCTGCTCATCAGACAGGGTGGTCAGCTTGGCGCCAAGCTTGTCGAGATGCAGGCGCGCGACCTTCTCGTCGAGATGCTTGGGCAGGACATAGACCTCGTTCTTGTACTGGCCGGGCTTGGTCCAGAGTTCGATCTGGGCCAGCGTCTGGTTGGTGAACGATGCCGACATGACGAAGCTCGGATGACCCGTCGCGTTGCCGAGATTGAGCAGACGGCCTTCCGACAGAAGCAGCATGCGCTTGCCATCGGGGAAGGAAATCATGTCGACCTGCGGCTTGACGTTGGTCCACTTGAGATTGCGGAGCGCCGCAACCTGGATCTCGTTATCGAAGTGGCCGATGTTGCCGACGATAACCATGTCCTTCATCGCCCGCATATGGTCGAGGGTGATGACGTCCTTGTTGCCGGTCGTGGTGATGACGATGTCGGCGGTCGGGGCAGCGTCCTCGAGGGTGACGACCTCATAGCCGTCCATCGCAGCCTGGAGCGCGCAGATCGGGTCGACTTCCGTGACCTTGACGCGGGCACCCGCGCCCTGGAGCGAGGCTGCCGAGCCCTTGCCGACGTCGCCGTAACCGCAGACGACCGCGACCTTGCCCGCCATCATGACATCGGTGCCGCGGCGGATGCCGTCGACGAGCGATTCCTTGCAGCCGTACTTGTTGTCGAACTTCGACTTGGTGACCGAGTCGTTGACGTTGATCGCCGGGAAGGGCAGCAGGCCCTTCTTCTGCAGCTGGTAGAGACGGTTGACGCCGGTGGTGGTCTCTTCGGTGACGCCGCGGATGGCAGCCTTGTGCTTGGCGAAGAAGCCCGGCGTCTCAGCCATACGCTTCTTGATCTGGGCGAACAGGATCTCTTCCTCTTCGCTGCTCGGGTTGGACAGGACGTCCTCGCCAGCCTCGGCGCGGGCGCCGATGAGGATGTACATGGTGGCGTCGCCGCCATCGTCGAGGATCATGTTGGTGGGGCCGCCATCGGTCCACTGGAAAATCTGGTCGGTGTACTGCCAGTATTCCTCAAGGGTCTCGCCCTTGACGGCGAAGACCGGGATGCCGGCATCGGCGATTGCCGCCGCTGCGTGATCCTGGGTCGAGAAGATGTTGCACGAGGCCCAGCGGATATCGGCGCCGAGCGCCTTCAGCGTCTCGATCAGCACCGCCGTCTGGATGGTCATGTGCAGCGAGCCGGAAATGCGCGCGCCCTTGAGCGGCTGGGCTTCACCGAACTCCTCGCGGCAGGCCATCAGGCCCGGCATCTCGGTTTCGGCGATCTCGATTTCCTTGCGACCCCAGCCGGCGAGCGAAATGTCGGCGACCAGATAATCCTTGCTACCCGTCATGGCTTGCTCCGATTCCTGTTTGCTGCGCGCCAAAGCGGGAGGCTGAAAAGGGCGCGCGAAGTGACGGCCTGACTACCAGATCAGCCCGCACCCGACAATGGGACATAAAGAAATCTTTATTCGTGCATGTCACCGACAGATGCCGACGATCAGCATTCCTCGCCGAAGCGCGCCGCGACGAGGGTGGCCAACGCTTCCATCGCCTGGGGCGCTTCCGGGCCCGTGGCGGTGACCGTGATGGTGCAACCAGGGCTGGCGGCCAGCATCATCAGCCCCATGATCGAAGTGCCCCCGACCGAGATGCCGTCCTTTTCGACGGTGACGCAGGCCTGGAACTCGTTGGCGATCTGGACGAACTTGGCCGAGGCGCGGGCATGCAGCCCGCGCTGGTTGACGATCGGCAGTTCACGGGTGATGTGGCCCTGTTCGGGCGAATAGGGCATGCCGCTCATTTGCCGCTCAACACCTGGCTTGCAACGTTGATGTATTTCCGGCCGGCCGCCTGGGCCTCCTCGAGCGCCATGGTCATGTTGTCGGCCTTGCGCACGCTGGTGAGCTTGATCAGCATCGGCAGGTTCATGCCGGCGATGACCTCGACCTTGCCCGCCTCCATCACCGAAATGGCGAGATTGGAGGGCGTGCCGCCGAACATGTCGGTGAGCACGACGACGCCGTTGCCGGTATCGGCCCGGCCGACGGCACTGATGATATCGCTGCGGCGCTGCGCCATGTCGTCGTCGGCGCCGATGGAAACTGTCTCGAAGTTTTCCTGCGGTCCGACGACGTGTTCCACTGCATGGCGGAACTCCTCGGCCAGCTGACCGTGCGTCACTAGCACGAGTCCAATCATTCTGGTTTGACTCCCGTCATGGCCCCTTCACAGCCGCGCAGTATTCTTGCCGCCATGGTGGAGGGCGGGAGCGCTATCTTGTCGAGGGCGAGAGCGTTTACAAGCCCCAATTTGCGGCATCGGCAGCCATTTTGACGCATTGCAGCAAAAATTTCGGGCAGGTTCAGCCGGAAGGCAGCAGCCCAAGGCGGGCAAAGACAACGGGTAGGGCGGCAACCACCTCGCGCTCCGCGAGCATTACCATGGGTACGCTGCAACCAAGTAAAATCTCGCTCGCCGGCTCGGGCAACCGCTCGATATCGGTGGCGGGAGCAAGACGGACAAGCAGATCGACGGCGGCGGCAGCCTCATGCGCGACGGGACTGGGGCCCAGCCCGCGGATCTCGACCAGGCCGGCGATGGTCGGCGGCGCATGGCAGACAAGCCGCCCGTCCGGGGCGGACAGGAAAAGCTGATCGTCGGAAACCAGCCGTGCGAAAAGCCCCGATCCGCGTGCCCTGTCGATCAGCGCCAGCGCCAGTGCAGTCTTGCCGGAACCCGAGGGGCCGGCGATGAGCACGCCGCAATCGCCAAGCAGCACTGCAGTGGCGTGCATGTTGACGGGCGGCACGGATCAGCCTTCGGCCGGCAGGGTGACGATGAAGCGCGCGCCCTTGATGTCGCCGGGCTTGGTGCCGGTGATGTTTTCCGCAGTCAGCGTGCCGCCGTGGGCCTCGACGATCTGGCGGCTGATTGACAGGCCGAGGCCGGAATTCTGGCCGAACGCCTCCGATGATGGCCGGTCGGTGTAGAAGCGCTCGAAGATGCGGTCGATGTTCTCGACGCGGATGCCGGGGCCATTGTCCTCGACCGTGATGACGTTGAACTTACCGATGCGCGCCAGGCTGATGTCGATGTGGCCATGACCGTCGGGCACGAAGGAGCGTGCGTTCTCTATCAGGTTGGTGATGACCTGGCCGATGCGCAGGTCGTGGCCGAGCACGTTGTAGCTCTTCACGCCGGCCGGCAGCTTGGCGGTGGTGAACTCGATCTCGACCGACTTCTTGTGACGGGAGGTCTCGCGCGACACCGAGACGAGATCGCCGACGAACTTCTTGAGATCGACCCTGGCCGCGTCCTCGCGGGCAAGCTCGGCGTCGAGGCGCGATGCGTCGGAAATGTCCGTGATCAACCGGTCGAGGCGCTTCACGTCGTGCTGGATGATTTCCATCAGGCGTTCGCGCGAATGCTCGTTCTTGGCCAGAGGCAGCGTTTCGACAGCACTGCGCAGCGAGGTCAGCGGGTTCTTGAGCTCGTGGCTGACATCGGCCGCGAAGCTTTCGATCGCCTCGATGCGAGCGTAGAGCGCGTTGGTCATGTCACGCACCGCGACCGAGAGGTTGCCGATCTCGTCCTGGCGGTCGGAGAAGTCGGGGATTTCCTCGCGGCTCTTGCCGCCACGGCGCACGCGGTTGGCCGCGGCCGAAAGCCGGCGCAGCGGGTTGGCGATGGTCGATGCCAGGAGCATCGACAGAAGTGCCGTCACCAGGGCCGCGACGCCGAAGACGCGCAGGATGGCCTTGCGCTCGGCCGCAACGATCTTGTCGATGTCGCCCCCCTCGGTCGACAACATCAGCACGCCGAGCACGGCGCGGAAGCGCTGGATGGGCACGGCGACCGAAACGATCTGCTCGCCCTTTTCGCTGACGCGCACGATTGTCGCCGGGCTGCCGGTCAGCGCCTGCATCACCTCCGGGAAGGCCGAGCCGTTGCCGCCGGGCTGCTCGTGATAGACGGGCAGCGAGCTGTCGCGGAACATGTCGAAGATGAACTTCTGGCCCCTCTCGAGCAGCGTCGGCTCCTCTTCCTCGACCGGCGGCAGGTCGTAGCGGAGGATCTGGCCGCGCGAATAGAGGTGGCGCGAATCGAGCAGCAGGGTTGCTTCACGGTCGAAGATGCGGGCGCGTGTGCGGGTCGGCGAGATCAGCCGGCGCAACACGGGTGCGACACGCTCAGGGTTGATCGGGAAGTCGAGGCTGTCGAGCTGATCGGAACGCGGACCCAGCGTCTCGCCGGCCTGCAGTTCCAGGAGCTTCTCTGGATCGATGCTGATCGAGTCCGTCTCGACCGTCGCCGAAGCGGCGATGGCGCCGGCGATGATTTCGCCCTGCGTCATCAGGCTCTCGACGCGGGCATCGATCAGGCCGTCGCGAAAGGTGTTGAGGTAGAGGATGCCGGCGACCAGCACGGCGAGGCCGGCAAGGTTGAGAAAGAGGATGCGCCGGGTGAGGCTCGAGAAGAAATGATGGCCGAGGAAGCGGCTGAGCCGGGCCCGCACGCGGTCCAGGAAAGTCGACAAGCGTCCGCGCGACCGCCGTTTGGCGGCCACTGGCTTGCTCATCTCTGCTTCCATTGCCATGCGGTTTCAGGCCCCGCCGGTATCAGGCTTCGCGGAATCTGTAGCCGACGCCATAAAGCGTTTCGATCATCTCGAAGTCGTCGTCGACGGCCTTGAACTTCTTGCGCAGGCGCTTGATGTGGCTGTCGATGGTGCGGTCGTCGACATAGACCTGCTCATCATAGGCCGAATCCATCAGCGCGTCGCGGCTTTTGACCACGCCGGGGCGCTGGGCCAGCGAATGCAGGATGAGGAATTCGGTGACGGTGAGGATGACCGGCTCGCCCTTCCAGGTGCAGGTGTGGCGTTCCTGGTCCATGACCAGCTGGCCGCGTTCAAGCGAGCGCGATGCCTGCGCCGGCGCCTTGGTGGCAGCCTCGCGGGCGCTTGCCCGGCGCAGCACGGCGCGGACGCGCTCGACCAGCAGGCGCTGCGAGAACGGTTTGCGGATGAAGTCGTCGGCGCCCATCTTGAGGCCGAACAACTCGTCGATCTCGTCGTCCTTGGACGTCAGGAAGATCACCGGCAGGTCGGTCTTCTGGCGCAGGCGGCGCAAAAGCTCCATGCCATCCATGCGCGGCATCTTGATGTCGAGGATGGCGAGGTTCGGCGGACGCGCGGCGAGGCCTTCCAGTGCGGATGCGCCATCGGTGTAGGTCTCGACGCGATAGCCTTCGGACTCGAGCGCAATCGAAACCGATGTCAAAATGTTGCGGTCGTCGTCGACAAGCGCGATCGTTGCCATTTCCAGCGGCTCCCTCATGTGCGGGTGTCCCTTCCTGCTTGAAGCAGGGCTTTTGCAGGACAAATTAGGTACAAAATGTGGCATACCCCCCGAAGGCGGGGAGCGCAACCGCAACGCCCGATGCCTGTCTTATATGGGGCGGTGAGGCCAAAGCTCGAACAAAAAACCGCCCATCTTGTGTGGGCCGGCTGGTCGTTCCCCACCATTTAAACGATTTAGATATTTTTCAAAATTTTTAAATCGATTAATGATTTGATATCGCTGATCTTTTCTGTTTCAGCCTGCCTTAGTCCCTCGGGACTGCGGCGTCCGGCCCGTTGACCGGACATAGGCGTCAAAGCGAAACGAGGCTTCACCAGATGTCGGAAAACGGTAAGCGCAATCCCGCATGCGGGATCGAAACGGCAGGACTCAAAACGTCGGGCACCGTCCGTTACAACTTTGGCGCTGCGTTTCTCACCGAAGAAGCGATCCGGCGCGGCGAAGCGAAGCTGACCGCCCATGGCGCGCTTGTCGCCGAGACCGGCCAGTACACCGGCCGTTCGCCCAAGGATAAGTTCGTCGTCCGTGACGAAAACACCGAGGCGCATGTCTGGTGGGACAACAACAATGCGATGACGCGGGCCCAGTTCGACGCGCTGCATGCCGACTTCCTGGCGCATGCGTCGACCAAGGACCTCTACGTCCAGGACTTGATTGGCGGCGCCGACCGCTCGCTCTGCCTGCCGACGCGCGTCATTACCGAATTCGCCTGGCACTCGCAGTTCATCCGCAACCTGCTGATCCGTCCGACGGAAGCCGAGCTTGAGAGCTTCGTGCCGGAGATGACGATCATCGACCTGCCGTCGTTCCGCGCCGACAAGTCACGCCACGGTGGACGCAGCGAGACGCTGATCGCCGTCGACCTGACCCGTAAGATCGTGCTGATCGGTGGAACCCAGTATGCCGGCGAGATGAAGAAGTCGGTGTTCACCGCGCTCAACTACGTGCTGCCAGCCAAGGGCGTGATGCCGATGCACTGCTCGGCCAATGAAGGTCCTGACGGTGACGCCGCCGTGTTCTTCGGCCTGTCGGGCACCGGCAAGACGACGCTTTCGGCCGACCCCAAGCGCACGCTGATCGGTGACGACGAGCATGGCTGGGGCCCTGACGGCATCTTCAACTTCGAAGGCGGCTGCTACGCCAAGACCATCCGCCTGTCGGCCGAGGCCGAGCCGGAAATCTTCGCCACCACCCGGCGCTTCGGCACCGTGCTCGAGAATGTCATTCTCGACGAGCACCGCGTTCCCGACTTCAACGACGGCTCGCTGACCGAAAACACCCGCTGCGCCTATCCGCTTGATTTCATCCCGAATGCCAGCGCCACCGGCCGCGCCAGCCACCCGAAGAACATCATCATGCTGACGGCCGACGCCTTCGGCGTGATGCCGCCCATCGCCAAGCTGACCCCGGCGCAGGCGATGTACCACTTCCTGTCGGGCTACACGGCCAAGGTCGCCGGCACCGAGCGCGGCGTGACCGAACCGGAAGCGACGTTCTCGACCTGCTTCGGCGCCCCCTTCATGCCGCGCCACCCCAGCGAATACGGCAACCTGCTGCGCCAGCTGATCGCCGAGCACAATGTCGACTGCTGGCTGGTCAACACCGGCTGGACCGGCGGCGCCTATGGCGTGGGCTCGCGCATGCCGATCAAGGCGACGCGTGCACTGCTGTCGGCAGCGCTCGACGGTTCGCTGAATTCGGTCGAGTTCCGCACCGATGCGAATTTCGGCTTCGCCGTTCCGGTCTCCGTGCCCGGCGTCGACGCAAAAATCCTCGACCCGCGCTCGACCTGGGCTGACGGCGCTGCCTATGACCGCCAGGCCAAGAAGCTGGTGTCGATGTTCGTCGACAATTTCGGCAAGTTCGAAAGCCATGTCGATGCGACCGTGCTGGGCGCTGCCCCGCAGGTGCGCGCGGCGGCCGAGTAAAACCGGCATCGCCCAAGAGTTCCGAAAGGCCCGACCAAGTGTCGGGCCTTTTCTTTTGCGCCCAGGCACGGCATGAGTTGGCGCATGAGCGCCGACGACAAGATCATCATCGCCAACGACGTGGTCATCCATCCCGATGACCTCGAGGAGAACTTCATCCGCTCCTCGGGGCCGGGCGGCCAGAACGTCAACAAGGTGGCCACCGCGGTGCAACTGCGCTTCGACGCGGCGAATGCGCCGGGGCTGCCAGAGCGCGTGCGCGAACGCACCATCAAGCTCGCGGGACAGAAGGCGACCAAGGACGGCGTCATCGTCATCGAGGCCGGGCGCTACCGGACACAGGAGCAGAACCGCGCCGATGCGCGCGCCAGGCTGACCGCGCTGGTGGCCAAGGCGGCCGAGCCACCGCCGCCGCCCCGCAAGAAGACCAAACCGACCAAAGGTTCGGTCGAGCGCAGGTTGAAAACCAAGTCCGGGCGCTCGACAGTCAAGAAGCTTCGCGGGCGTGTCGACGGCGACTAGATCGAAGTTGCTTCCAATTTGTTTTTGCAGATGCCAAGCTCCGGCGAACGCCACAGCAAGGGAGACCAAGGATGGGCATGTTCGATTTCGTCAAGAATGTCGGCAAGAAGCTTGGCTTCGGCGGTGAAGAAGAGGCGCCGTCGGCCGATACGCTGAAGAAAGAGCTCGATTCTCATAAACTAGGCACCGACAACGTGCAGGTCGTGGTCAAGGGCGACACCGCCGTGCTGACCGGCGTGGTCAAGGACCAGTCGATCTTCGAAAAGGCGGTCATCGCCGTCGGCAACACGCTCGGCGTCTCCAAGGTGCAGGCGGACGAACTCAAGGTCGTGGCGCCGGACTCAGGCCTCAAGCTCGACGGCAAGGTCGACATGACCGAACTGGTCAAGGCGGCGACGCCAGCCAAGGCACCGGTGTTCTATACGGTCAAGAAGGGCGACAACCTGTCGAAAATCGCCGAGGCCCAGTACGGCAAGGGCAAGGCGTCGAAATACACCATCATCTTCGAGGCCAACAAGCCGATGCTGACGCATCCCGACAAGATCTATCCCGGCCAGGTGCTGCGCATTCCCGATATCGCGACGGCCTGACCCGAAATTTCATTCGATGCGGAACGGCGGCTTTCGGGTCGCCGTTTTGCTTTTCCGGTGGCATTCTGGATGGCCAGATCAACGAGGCAGCCTGAAACGTGCTCGTGCTTCCCAAAGGCGTCCGCCACATGCCCGGCTTTCTCAGCCGCGAGATGCAGGAAAGGCTGGTCGAGAGCATCCGCGAGGTGGTTAAGGCAGCGCCGCTGTACACGCCCGAAATGCCGCGCACCGGCAAGCCGATGAGCGTGCGCATGACCAATTGCGGCTCGCTTGGCTGGGTCACCGACAAGGATCGTGGCTATCGCTACCAGCCCGAGCACCCGGTGACGGGCGATCCCTGGCCGCCAATTCCCGAAGCATTGATGGCACTGTGGCGTGAGGTCTCCGGCTATCGCCACCCGCCCGAGGCGTGCCTGGTCAATTTCTACACCGACGCGGCCAAGATGGGCCTGCACCAGGATCGCGACGAGCAGGAGTTCGAAGCACCCGTGGTTTCGGTGTCGCTTGGAGATGCCTGCCTGTTCCGCGTCGGCGGCAGCAGGCGCGACGATCGCACGGTCTCGTTCCGTCTGGAAAGCGGCGATGTGGTGGTGCTTGGCGGGGAGGGGCGGCTCGCCTTCCACGGCGTTGACCGCATCTATCCGATGACCTCGGCCCTGCTGAAGCAGGGCGGTCGGATCAATCTGACGCTGAGACGGGTGACGAAGCCAGCGTGACGGGTCGGCGAAGCTCTAGAGTTTACGGATCGCCACTTCCTCGACCAGGTGGCCGGCGCCCTTCTTGAGGATCAGGTCGGCGCGCGGGCGCGTGGGAAGAATGTTCTCGCGCAGGTTCTTGAGGTTGATGTTGGCCCACAGCCCCTCGGCGATGGCGCGCGCCGCATCTTCCGACAGCTGCGAATAGCGATGGAAGAAGGACTGCGGATTGCGGAACGCCGTCTCGCGCAGCCGCATGAAGCGGTCGATGTACCACTCGTGGATGATCTGCTCGTCGGCGTCGATATAGATCGAGAAATCGAAGAAGTCGGAGACGAAGGGCACGAACTTGCCGTCCTTGGGCAGTTCGCGCGGCTGCAGCACGTTGATGCCTTCGAAGATCAGGATGTCGGGCCGGTCGACGGTGACGAACTCGCCTGGGATGACGTCGTAGGTCAGGTGCGAATAGACGGGCGCCCGCACATTGGGCTGGCCCGACTTGATGCCCGAGAGGAAACGCAGCAGCGCCCCGACATCGTAGCTGTCGGGAAAGCCCTTGCGCTCCATCAGGTTGTCGCGGCGCAGGACCTCGTTGGGGTAGAGGAAGCCGTCCGTCGTGACCAGATCGACCTTCGGGCTTGACGGCCAGCGGGTGAGCAGTTCCTTGAGAAGGCGCGCCGTGGTCGACTTGCCGACGGCGACGGAGCCCGCCATGCCGATGATGAAGGGCGTCTTGGTGCCTTTCTTCTCCGAATTGAAGAAGCGCTGGCGCTGGCGGAACAGCTGCTGGCTGGTTTCGACATGGGCCGAAAGCAGTCGCGACAGCGACAGGTAGATGCGCCGGACTTCCTCGAGGTCGATCGGCTCGTACATCGAACTCAGCCGCCTGACCTCGTCGGCGGTCAGCGTCATCGACATGTCGGCGCCGAAACCCGCCCAATGCTCGGCGGAGAAGAACCAGTAGGGCGAGTACTTGTCCGTCGGTGCGAGCTGATCCATCGACTGTTCCCTGCGGCGGCCGACCAAGGTCAGCCCTCGTTCTTGCGCGAGGCCTTTTCGGCGATGCCCGACTGGGCGGTGCGGCGCTCGAGCTCGGCCATCACTTCCGTCATCGGGATGCCGGCGACGGCAAGCACGACGAGCCAATGATAAAGGAGATCGGCGCTTTCCGAAACGAGCGCGGTGTCGTCGCCCTTGACGGCGGCGATGACGGTCTCCACCGCCTCTTCGCCGAGCTTCTTGGCCGCCCGCTCCATGCCCGACTGGTAGAGCTTGGCGGTCCAGGAATTGGCGTCACCCGAACGGGCGCGCTGGGCGACGATCTTTTCGAGATCGGAAAGGGTAAATGCAGTCATCATTGCCTCGGCAGGTCAGCCAATAGGATCGAGCCGCATGGGCAGGCCCGCTTTTGCCATGTGCGCCTTGGCCTCGGCAATGGTGTAGGTGCCAAAATGGAAGATCGAGGCGGCAAGCACGGCCGTGGCGTGGCCATCGCGGATGCCTGCGACCATGTGGTCGAGGTTGCCGACGCCGCCCGAGGCGATGACAGGCGCGCGCACGGCGTCCGCCACGGCCCGGGTGAGGGCGATGTCGTAGCCGATCTTGGTGCCGTCGCGGTCCATCGAGGTCAACAGGATTTCGCCGGCGCCGAGGTCGACGACCTTGCGGGCGAATTCGACCGCGTCGATGCCGGTGCGCTCGCGGCCACCATGGGTGAAGATTTCCCAGCGGTCGGCCTCGTTGGCCTCGGACACCTTCTTGGCGTCGATGGCGACGACGATGCACTGGTTGCCGAACTTGTCGGCGGCTTCGGCGACAAATGACGGGTTCTTCACTGCCGCCGTGTTGATCGACACCTTGTCGGCGCCAGCAAGCAACAGCTTGCGGATGTCGGCGACCTGGCGCACGCCACCGCCAACGGTCAGCGGCATGAAGCACTGCTCAGCAGTGCGGGCGACAACGTCGAAGATGGTCTCGCGGTTGTCGGACGAGGCGGTGATGTCGAGGAAGCAGAGCTCATCGGCACCGGCGGCGTCATAGGCCTTGGCGGCCTCGACCGGATCGCCGGCATCGATGAGATCGACGAAGTTGACGCCCTTGACGACGCGTCCGTCCTTCACGTCCAGACACGGAATAACTCGAGCTTTGAGGGTCAAAGGACGGCCTCCCTTTTTGTTTGCGCGTCCCCGCCGCTTCGCGGCTGCGGGCGACGCGGGCAGTCCTTCACGTCGAGGCAGGGGATGACACGGGCCTTGAGGGTCATGGGCGGTCCTCGAACAATCCGGCCTCGGGCTTCAGCGTGCCATTGAGGATGGCGAGCGCCTGGGCCGGGTCGATGCGGCCATCATAAAGCGCGCGGCCGGAGATCGCTCCTTCGAGCTTCCTGGCATCGGGCATGGTCATGCGCACGATGTCGGCAAGCGAGGCGAGGCCGCCCGAAGCGATAACCGGGATCGAGACGGCCTCGGCGAGGTCGATGGTCGAATCCCAGTTGATGCCGGCCAGAACGCCGTCGCGGTCGATGTCGGTGTAGATGATGGCGGCGACACCGGCGCCCTCGAACTTCCTGGCGAGCTCAACAACGCCGAGGCTGGAGGCTTCGGCCCAGCCCTCGACGGCAACCTTGCCGCCCTTGGCGTCGATGCCGACGGCGACCTTGCCCGGGAACTTCTTACAGGCTTCCTTGACCAGTTCGGGGTCGCGCACGGCGACCGTGCCCAAGATGACGCGGGCAAGACCCTTGTCCAGCCAGCTCTCGATATGGGCGAGCGTGCGGATGCCACCGCCGAGCTGGACCGGGTTCTTCGTCGCCTTGAGGATCGCCTCGACGGCCGAACCGTTGACACTCTCGCCGGCGAAGGCGCCGTTGAGGTCAACCACATGCAGCCATTCGAAGCCCTGATCCTCGAAGGCTTTCGCCTGCGCGCCGGGATCGTTGTTGTACACGGTCGCCTGGTCCATGTCGCCAAGCTTGAGGCGCACGCACTGGCCATCCTTGAGGTCGATGGCGGGGAAAAGGATCATGCTCAGACGCCTTCGACGATGACGAACTTGCCGACGGAGGCGGCGTGGCGAAGCTTCACCACCTCCTGGTAAGCGGGGGAGTGATAGCAGGCGATCGCCTGCTCGTAGGATTCGAATTCGACCAGGACATGGCGGTTACCGGTCGGTCCTTCCGGCTGGTCGTACTGGCCACCGCGCACCAGAAGCTTGGCACCGTAAGGAGCGATCGCCGCAAGATTGGCCGCGATGTAGGCGGGATAGGCGTCGGGGTTGGTGATCTCGATCATCGCCATCCAGTAGGCCTTCTTCGTCGTCATGGCTTCCACCTCAGGAAGTTGGCAATGAGGCCGAGGCCAAGCGCCTGGCTCTTTTCGGGATGAAATTGAGTGCCGACAAGATTGTCGCGCGCGACAGCCGCAGTGACCCGGCCGCCGTAGTCGGCAACGGCCAGGACTTCTTTTTCTTTGGTCGCGTCGAGATGGTAGGAGTGCACGAAATAGGCGTGCAGGCCCTGCGGTCCGGTGGCGATACCATTGAAGACCGGGTGGTCGTGTTTCACGTGAATCGTGTTCCAGCCGATCTGCGGGATCTTCAGCGTCGGGTCGGTCGGCGTGATCTCCTTGACGTCGCCAGCGATCCAGCCGAAGCCCTCGGTGACGGTCTTTTCCAGCCCGCGTTCGGACATCAGCTGCATGCCGACGCAGATGCCCAGGAAGGGATGTGCCTTGCGGATGGCGACCTCCTCGACCGCCTCCCACATGCCGTCGACAGCGCGCAGGCCACGGGCGCAATCGGCATAGGCGCCGACGCCGGGAAGTACGATGCGATCGGCAGTCAGGACGCGATCGGCGTCCGCGGTGAGGTCGATCTCCGCCGCAATGCCGGCCTCGCGGGCGGCACGTTCGAAGGCCTTGGTTGCCGAGCGCAGATTGCCCGAACCGTAGTCGATGATCGCAACGCGCATGTCAGTTTCTTCCGGGATAGTGCAGGAGGCCAAGCGCCGCACCCGAGGTTTGCGGGCGCGGTGCGGCTGAGGGAGAGATGGCTACGGCTGCCGGCTGCGCTTCTTCGGCCATGTCGTCGGCCGCATAGAGGTAGCGCATCTCGGCGTCCTCGATGGTGTCGGCCTCGATCACCCCCCACTGGCGCCAACCGGCGCGGCGCAGGGCGGCGACCCTGAGCGCACCGCCGTCAAGGCCGACATAGAGCGAGATGAGCAGCGACAACAGCGGCACGGCCGCGATCAGCCCGGCCCACTCACCAAATGCACCCAGCGCGAGGGTGACCGCGAAGGTCACCGCCGCAAGGACCCAGAGACGATGCCACAGCATCCACAGCACCGGGGCGATGAAGCCGAAGAAGTAAAAACCGTCGCGGATGAAGACGGCACTTTCCGAAGCGTTTTTTCCTGCCGAGGCAGGCGGCTCCATGACGACATGGATGGCCATGGCTATCCCTTCAGGCTGCCCTTGGTCGAGGGTACTGCGTCAGGCTGGCGTGGATCGCTTTCAAGGGCCATGCGCAGCGCGCGCGCCACAGCCTTGAAGCAGGTTTCGGCGATATGATGGTTGTTGGCACCGTAATGGTTGGTGACGTGCAGCGTGATGCCGGCGTTCTGGGCCAGCGCCTGGAAGAATTCGCGCACCAGCTCGGTGTCGAAGGTGCCGATCTTGGGGGCCGAGAAATTGACGTTCCAGACCAGGAACGGCCGGCCCGACACGTCGATGGCGGCGCGCGTCAGCGTCTCGTCCATGGCGAGGTCGATCGAGGCGTAGCGCATGATGCCGCGACGCTCGCCCAGCGCCTTGGACAGCGCCTGGCCAATTGCGATGCCGCAATCCTCGACAGTGTGGTGGTCGTCGATATGCAGGTCGCCCTTGGCGGACACCTTCATGTCGATCAGTGAATGCCTGGAAAGCTGGTCGAGCATATGGTCGAAGAAGCCGACGCCGGTCGCCATTTCCGAACGGCCGGTGCCGTCGACATGGACCGAAACCGAAATCTCGGTTTCCTTGGTCTTGCGGCTGACTTCGGCGGAACGGGGGGCCATTGGCGGATCCTTGTCCTCAAAATTGACTGCCTAATAACAGCATGATCGGCCGATTGCCAATTGCCGCGAAAGGGCATTTCGTGATGCGGCATGGCGATTTGCATTCCTTGCGCCGCGTCATACATAAGGTCGAACTTCCACTCGTAACGCGCGAGCCGCCTGGAAGGGGCCGCGTGCCATCGGAGAAACATATGTCCAACGAACAGAGCATGCACGCCACTACAATTGTGACAGTGCGCAAGGGCGGCAAGGTGGTCATCGCCGGCGACGGCCAGGTGAGCCTCGGCCAGACCGTCATGAAGGGCAACGCAAGGAAGGTCCGCCGCCTCGGCAAGGGCAATGTGATCGCCGGCTTTGCCGGTGCCACGGCCGACGCCTTCACCCTTCTCGAAAGGCTCGAAGCCAAGCTCGAGCAATATCCCGACCAGCTGACGCGCGCCTGCGTCGAACTCGCCAAGGACTGGCGCACCGACCGTTATCTGCGCCGCCTCGAGGCTATGATGCTGGTTGCCGACAAGAACGTGTCGCTGGCGCTGACCGGCACCGGCGACGTGCTGGAGCCCGAACATGGCGTCATGGCCATCGGCTCGGGCGGCAACTATGCGCTGGCCGCGGCCCGCGCGCTGATGGACACCGACAAGGACGCCGAGGAGATCGCCCGCAAGGCGATGCAGATCGCGGCCGACATCTGCGTCTACACCAACCACAACTTCGTGGTTGAGACGCTCGATGCCGAATAAGGAAGTCGCGCTGTACGAGTTCCGCCCTGTGACCAGGGCCGACCTGCCAATGATCAAGGCATGGTTGGCCCAGCCGCACGTCGCCGAATGGTGGGGCAACGCCGCCGACGAGATCGCCGAGATCGAGGCGCATATCGACAGCATCTCTGTCGAGCCGCTGATCGTCGAGCTGGACGGCAAGCCGATCGGCTACCTCCAGAGCTACGATCCGCACATGGAGGACAACCATCCCTACCAGGACCAGCCCTTCGGTACGCTCGGCATCGACCTTTCGATCGGCGTGCCGGAATTGGTGGGCAAGGGCCACGGTTCGGCCATCGTCAGGCAGTTCGTCGACGACCTGTTCGAGGAAGGCGTGCCGAGGGTCATCATCGACCCGGACCCGACCAACAAGAGGGCCATCCGCGCCTACGAGAAGGCCGGCTTCGTGGCTTTCGACACGCGAACCTCGATCTACGGCCCGGCGCTCATGATGGCGATCGATGCCGAGGAGGACGAGTTCGAGGAATGACCGCATCGCAGGACCACGGCGCGGAGCAGGCACAACGCCAGAGACTTGGCTGGTGGCTGCTCGTCGTGGCCCTGATGATTGCGGGCCAGGCACTTGCGCTGTTGTGGATGGGTCATCCGGCGATCTGCAAATGCGGATACGTCAAGCTGTGGCACGGGGTGGTGCAGAGTTCGGAGAACTCCCAGCACATCACCGACTGGTACACCTTCTCGCACATCATCCACGGCTTCCTGTTCTACGCGCTGCTGCGCTGGCTAATGCCCAACCGCCCGCTCGGACTGAGGCTGGCCATCGCCGCCGGCATCGAAGTGTCTTGGGAACTGGTGGAAAACAGCGACTTCATCATCAACCGCTACCGCGAAGGGACCATTTCCCTCGACTACTACGGCGACAGCGTCATCAACTCCGTGTCCGATACGCTGGCGATGGTCGTGGGCTTTGCGATGGCCGCTCGGCTCCCGGTGTGGAGTGTCGTTGCCCTGGCCGTCATCTTCGAACTCGGCGTCGGCTACGTCATCCGAGACAACCTGACGCTCAACATCATCATGCTGGTCTATCCGCTGGATGTGATCAGGCAATGGCAGGCGGCGATACCCTGATGAGCAAGTCGATACCATTGGAGGCGACCAGCATATCGCCCGATACATTGCTTGCCGCAGTCGCAAACGGGCTGCTGACGGCAGAGCAGGCGCAAGGACTGCGGGATCTGGAGAGTGCGAGCGCGCCGGCCCTCGACAGGGAACCGCATGACGACGAAAAATTCCGCTTCATCAGCGGTTTCAGCGACATCTTCGTCACGATCGGCCTCGGGCTGTTCCTGGGTGCGCTCGGCTATTTCTCCGGCGACATGATCGGCAACACCGGCATGTTCGCCGTCATCGCGGTGACGAGCTGGCTATTGGCCGAGTATTTTACCCGCCGGCAGCGCATGGCGCTGCCCAGCATCGTGTTGCTCCTGGTCTATGCCGGAGCGGTCTTTTCGACGGTTGCGGAAGCCTTCAACCCCAGCCTCAGATTCGGCATGGGGCTCGACAACCATGGCGGCCTGCCGATCGTTGTCGCCGGGCTTGTGACCGCTGCGGCAACCGCGTTGCACTACCGGCGTTTCCGCGTGCCGGTGACGATCGCAGCCGGTGTGGCGGCCCTTGTCGCCTCGGCCGTCGGTGTGCTTTTCATGATCGTGCCGGATTTCGCCACCCAAGCGGCCAAGCCCCTGCTGCTGGCCTGCGGCCTTGGTGTGTTCGCGCTTGCCATGCGCTTCGACCTGAGCGATCCGCAGCGCCAGACCCGACGCACCGACATCGCCTTCTGGCTGCACATGCTGGCCGCACCGCTGATCGTTCATCCGCTGGTCAGCGGGCTCGTCGGCGAGGGTGGTTCCGAAGCCGTTTCGGCCTGGAGCATCCTGGCGATCTTCGTCGGCCTGGCCCTGGTCGCCCTTGTCGTCGACCGTCGCGCCATCCTGGTGTCAGGCCTTTCCTATGCCGGCTTCGCCTTCGGCTCGCTGGTCGTCAAGGCCGGGCTGTCGGACAGTGTCGTGCCGCTGACCATGCTGGTGCTCGGCGCGCTGGTCCTGCTGCTCAGCGCCGGCTGGCATGCGCTGCGCCGGGCTCTTCTGCCACTGCTGCCCGGCACCCTTGCGCGGCGGCTTCCAGCCCATACATAAGCCCCAACTGAGTATTCGAGAGTAGCGCCATGTCCACATTTTCTCCCCGTGAGATCGTTTCAGAACTCGACCGCTTCATCATTGGCCAGAAGGACGCCAAGCGCGCCGTGGCGATTGCGCTGCGCAACCGCTGGCGCCGGCAGCAGCTGGAAGGCCAGATGCGCGAAGAGGTCATGCCCAAGAACATCCTGATGATCGGGCCGACGGGTGTCGGCAAGACAGAAATCTCGCGCCGCCTTGCCAAGCTTGCAGGCGCGCCCTTCGTCAAGGTCGAGGCGACCAAGTTCACCGAAGTCGGCTATGTCGGCCGCGACGTCGAGCAGATCATCCGCGACCTGGTCGAGATCGCCATCGGCCTTGTGCGCGAAAAGATGCGCGAGGACGTCAAGGCCCGCGCCCATGTCAACGCCGAAGAGCGTGTGCTCGAGGCGCTGGTCGGCAAGACTGCCAGCCCCGCCACCCGCGATAGTTTCCGCAAGAAGCTGCGTGACGGCGAGCTCGACGACAAGGAGATCGAGGTCCAGGTGGCCGACACCGGCACCGGCGGCATGCCGAGCTTCGACATTCCCGGCATGCCGGGCGGCAATGTCGGCGTGCTCAACATCAACGACATGTTGTCGAAGGCGATGGGCGGCCAGCGCACCAAGACGCGCAAGACCACGGTCAAGGAATCCTACGGCCTGTTGATCCAGGACGAGTCCGACAAGCTGCTCGACCAGGACGAGGTGGTGCGGCGGGCGCTCGAGGTGACCGAGAACGAAGGCATCGTCTTCCTCGACGAAATCGACAAGATCGCCCGCGGCGACGTTTCCGGTGGACCATCGCGCGAAGGCGTGCAGCGGGATCTGCTGCCGCTGGTCGAGGGCACCACGGTTGCCACCAAATACGGGCAGGTCAAGACCGACCACATCCTGTTCATCGCTTCGGGTGCGTTCCACATCTCGAAGCCTTCGGACCTTCTGCCCGAATTGCAGGGTCGCCTGCCGATCCGCGTCGAACTCCGCGCGCTGGAGAAGGACGACTTCCGTCGCATCCTGACCGAGACGGAAGCCAGCCTGATCAAGCAGTACATCGCGCTGCTGAACACCGAGGGCGTCAACCTCGACTTCACCGACGACGCCATCGACGCGCTCGCAGGTATCGCCGTCGATCTCAACGCAACGGTCGAGAACATCGGCGCGCGGCGCCTGCAGACGGTGATGGAGCGCGTGCTCGACGAAATCTCCTATGACGCCCCCGACCGCAACGGCACGACCGTGACGATCGACGCTGCATATGTGCAGAAACACGTCGGCGACCTGTCGAAGAACACAGATTTGTCGCGTTTCATCCTCTAGGGCATCGGCCCGAAAATCGGAATCGATTTTCGGAAAGCACGATGCGTAGACTCAATACGTTGGAGCGTCCTTCGTGTGTCCATTCGGACGCACGGCGCTCTAAGGACAAGGACAGGCGGGCTGCGCGCAAGCATCCCGCCTGGAATTGTGACCTGTGGCCGAATGGAACCATCCGGCCACCTTTCGCGCATGCCGGGCCACTACGCTCTCGACTATGTCGGGGGCTTTACCTAGTTTGCCCGGAAACAGCTTGGGCAAGCGGCGGCGCATGAAAAAAGCGATTATCTCGGCATTTGTTTTGGCGATGACCTTGGGTGTGTCGCACGCGTCGGCCACGACAGTGGTTGCCGCAGGCAACGTCCATGCCGAGCAGCCACAGGTGCCGGGCGCTTCCTCCAAGCGCACCAAGGCAGGCAAGACGACCTTCGATGCCAAGTACCGCAAGGTCTATGCGCTGCTGCAGAACGACACGCAGCTGCGTAGTAAGATCAAGTCGGTGGCGCGCGATTACGGCATCGACCCGATGCATATCGTTGGCGCCATCGTCGGCGAGCACACCTACAATGTCGACGCCTACGACCGGCTGCAGACCTATTACGTCAAGGCCGTGTCCTATCTCACCAGCAATCTGCGTTTCGCCTATGATGGCGAAGACATCACCGACTTCATCAAGCGCCCACAATTTGGCGAATGCGCGTCGAAGTCGGGCAGCTATGACCTGTGGGATTGCCGCGAGCGCGTGTGGAACCAGGATTTCCGCGGCAAGACCGTGGGCGGCACGAGCTTTCCCAACGACCGCTTCAGCGCCACCTTCTTCCAGCCTTTCTATGCCGGCCAGACCTTCGGCATCGGCCAGCTCAATCCACTGACGGCGCTGCAGATGAGTGACGAGGTCCATAAGGTCTCAGGCCTGCCCAAGCTCGACGAGGGCGATCCGAACGGCGTCTACCAAACCATCATGGACCCGGACCTGACGCTTCCCTACGTGGCCGCAACGCTGAAAACCTCGATCGAGGCCTACAAGCGCATCGCTGGCTTCGACATCTCGCAGAACCCGGGACTGACGGCAACGCTCTACAATGTCGGCAATCCGGAAGCCCGGGCGCATGCGCTCAAGGTCGAGAACGAGCGCCGCAGCGCCGCCGGTGAGCCGGCCAAGGTTCCGGAAGAGAATTATTATGGCTGGCTGGTCAACGACAAGCTGACCGAACTGCAGGCGCTGTTCTAGCCCTCGGCTCTTACAGCCTTCGCCGCGCCTTCTTGCGGGCAATCGCCTCGCGCATCCGGGCAGTGATCGCAGCCAGTTCAGCCTCATTCAGTTCGCCGATGCCCTCAGCCAGCAGATTGGCGAGTTCGGTCGCCGCCGGCGAAAGCCCCGACGTGTCGACGACGACGCGCGGGTGCGAACCTTCCGCCAGCTTCTGCAGATCCTCGGCGTCGTCCCAGATGACGTTGAAGTAGCCGATGATCTTCTGGATCATCGGCCAGCTCGGAACGCCGCGATGGCCATGCTCGAGCGCCGACAGATAAGCGGCGCTGACGCCGATGCCTTCGGCCATCTCTTTCTGGCTGACGCCGCGCTCGCGCCTGAGCTCGCGGATGCGTTCGCCGAGCGGCGTCATGCGCCGAGCCTCCGCCTGACCCTGACATATATCGCGCCTGAACCGCCATGGTGGCGCTCGGCGTGATCGAGGCTCGAAACCAGCATGCGGAAAGGTGCGGTGTCCAGCCAGGCCGGAACCATGCGGCGCAGGATGCCGTCGCCACCCTTCGAATTGCCTTTGCCGGTGATGACGAGCACATAGCGCAGGCCTCCGGCATGGGCGCGGCTCAGGAAGGTGAACAGCAGCGAATAGGCTTCGTCCTGGGTCATGCCATGAAGATCGACGCGACCTTCGATGGGCAGGCGGCCCTTGGAGAGCTTGTCGCGGGTCGGCTCGTCGAGCGTATGGGCGACATACTGGCGCCTTGGCTGCTTGGCGAGCGCCGGTGCGGGCTGCTCAACGGCAATCTTTGCCGGCATGGCCTCGACCTTCGGCGCCTCCACCGGGGGAACCTCGGGAATCTCCATGGCGCGCTTGCCCTTGAGGGGCATCGTCGTGCGGGCGATGACGTTCCAGAGAACGCGCTCTTCGTCGCTGAGCTTGCGGTCGCGCCGGCCGGTCATGACGCTACCTTTGCGAATAGCGGCTTCGGCAGCAGCGCGTAGAAATCGGCGTCGGCACGGACGACGCCGGCAATCTCCCCGGCGGCATCGCCCGAACCGGCAAACAGGTCGCCGCGCGCCGCACCCGTAATAGCCGAGCCGGTGTCCTGGGCGATCATCAGCCGGGCGAACGGCTCGCCACCAAAGGCCGTGAGCTTGGGGGCGGCGATGAAAAAGGGCGTGCCGAAGGTGTGAAGCAGGCGGTCGACGGCCACCGAGCGGCCAGGGGTGAGCGGCACCTTGGCTGCGGCGACGGGGCCGAGGTCGGGATCATCCACTGCCGCGTCTCGGAAGAAGATGTAGGAGCGGTTCTGCCAGAGGATTTCGCTGATACGGTGCGGATTGGCTTTGAACCAGGCCCGGATCGACTGCATCGTCACCTTGTCGAGCGGGATTTCGCCGATATGCGCGAGGATTCCGCCGGGACCGGTGAAACGCTGGCCGGATTTCGCCGCATAGGTGACCCGGCGCAGCGAGCCGTCGGTCATCCTGAGCCGCGCGGCACCCTGGACGTGGACGAAGAAGGCATCGACCGGATCGGCAACCCAGGCGATCTCGAGGCTTCGGCCGACCAATGCGCCCTTTTCGATGGCAGGACGGTCAAAATATTCGACCAGACCATCAGGGGTCTGCCGCGCAAAGGCGAGGTAGGGATCCATGCCATCGGGGCGGTTGCCATCGTCGACATCGACAAGATCTTCGGGCCTGGCCAGCAGCGGAACGCGGAACTCCGCTGTCTCGACAGGCGAGGCGTCGACCTCGGGCTCATAAAAGCCGGTGACGAAGCCTGACGGACGATGCTCGGGAACAATGAGGGACGGGAGGAAGTGGCGCTCGAAGAAGGCCTTCGCCTCGGACTTGCCGAGCGAGGGATGGGAGCGCGCCTCGGTGTAGGCGGCATCGAAGGCGCCGAAATCGACGCCCAGCGCGCCAGTGCGATAGGGCTTGTTCAGGACATGGAAGGCTGAGCGGCGGAATGCAGCAAAGGCGGACGACTGGTCGTCGCCCGCCCATTGCGGAAGCTCAGTGAAAGAAACGAGCCGGAATGCGGACGAGAGCGCCACGGGCGTCGCCCGCCGGCCGCTATCAGTCTTCTTCCTCGGTCGCGACAAGCTTCCAGTTCGGGTCGCGCGACCGCGTGTCGCGGGCAAAGGTCCAGACATCCTTGACCTCGGCCACGGTTTCCGGATCACCGTCGATGACGGCACCAGCCTTGTCGCGCGTCGCCGAGATCAGCTCGCTGACGATGCGCAGCGTGACATGGGACTCGGAACCCTTCATCTCGGCCGAGACGATGTCGGCCTTGTCGATGCCGACGAAGGACGACTGGATCTTCTCCGAACGGCCCTCGCGATCGTTGATGGCCGCGACGAAACCGTCGAAAACCTCACGCGACAGCAGGTTCTTCAGCGTCTTCCGGTCGCCGTCTGCATAGGCCATCACGATCATCTCGTAGGCCATCTTGGCGCCATCGACGAAACCCTTCGGCTCGAAGGAGGCGTCCTGGTCCTTGATGGCGCGCAGGCCCTTGTTGAGGTCGGTACCGGGCTTGGCAAAAGCGTCGATGGCCGCATAGGCCTCTTCGCTGGCCGGGCCGGGCGCGCGCTTGGGCAGCGAAACCACGTTCTCGGGCTTGCCGCTGGCGTCCTGCGGCTTGCTGCGGGACGAATAGGGATCGAAAGGCGGACGTTCATTGCCTGTGCGGCGTCCAAGCACGTTGCGCAGTTGGAAAAAGATCACAACCGCTGCGATCAGAAAGAAAATCGTGCCGAAATCGAAGAATTGCATATCTTCCCGCCGATCCGTCCCTTGTTCATGGCCGAAGCCGGCCTATCTGCGTTTGGCCGGCTGTCGCCGTCTCAGCTATTGCATATAGAACGCATGCGCCGATCATTCAAATCAAAGGCGCTGCGGCATATCTAACGATGTATGCGCTTTGCCTGTGACGGCATATGATGCATTCGTCAACTCGAACCGACCGGACCCACGCCCTTCATGCTGCCCCTTCTGATCCTTGCCCTGCCTCTTCTCGAGATCGCCGGCTTTGTCGTGGTGGGCAGCGAAATCGGCGTTCTGCCGACCATCGGCCTGGTGCTGCTGAGCGTGGTCGTGGGATCAATCCTGCTGCGTGTTCAGGGCTTTGGCGTCATGAACCGCGCCCGCGCCGAAATCGAGGCAGGACGCGACCCAAGCAAGGAACTGGCTCACGGCGCCATGATCGTGCTCGCCGGCATCCTGCTGGTGATCCCCGGCTTCATCACCGACATATTCGGCATCCTGCTGTTCCTGCCGCCCGTGCGCGAACTCGCCTGGCGCCTGCTGAGCAAGCGGATCGTCGTTGCCACCGACTTCAACGGCTTCGCACGGCGCGGCCGTCCGGGCGATGGCAGGACCATCGACCTCGGCGAGGAAGACTTCCGGCGCGAGCCTCGCCCGAATCCCAATCCAGACACGCCGTGGCGCTCGCTGCCCGACGACCAGTCCCGCCGCGACTGACGCCGGCAAAACCTTGTCTTGACAGGCCGGGCATGGTAGCCAACGCGCCACTTCCAATAGGCCGCATGACGGCCGAGCCAAGAGGACAAGGGCTTATGGCCAACAACGAAGACGGTGCCAACGGCAACGGTAACGCACAGCAGCCCACGCTGAACGTGCTGGCTCAGTATGTGAAGGACTTCTCCTTCGAGAGCCCCGGCGCGCCGAACTCGCTGCGCGGCCGCGACCAGGCCCCCGGCATCAACATCAACGTCAACGTCAACGCCAATCCGATGACGGACAAGCAGTTCGACGTCAACCTGACGCTGAACGCCAAGGCAGCCTTCGACAAGGAAGTGCTGTTCAACGTAGAGCTGGTCTATGGCGGCGTGTTCCGCATCGACGGCTTCCCGCAGGAACACATGCTGCCGCTGCTCTTCATCGAGTGCCCGCGCCTGCTGTTCCCGTTCGCGCGCCAGATCATCGCCGAGGCGACCCGCAACGGTGGCTTCCCGCCGCTGATGCTCGATCCGATCGATTTCGCTCAGATGTTCCAGCAGAAGATCGCCGAGGAACAGGCTGCCTCGAAGGTCAAGGCCAGCTAAGACCTCGCTTCAGGTGACCAGAATGCAGAAGCCCGGCCATGTGCCGGGCTTTTCTTTTTTGGGTGCATCCTGTGGAAATCGGGCGGCTCGACCGGCCGTCAGCTCGCTTCGGCAGGCGCCAGAAGCTTGGCCCAGATTGCCTTTTCGCCGAGTTCGCCAACCAACTTTCCGTGCGCCGCAATCTCCGTCTCGCTCAGCCGCGAGGGCAGGGGCTCCGGACGCGTCGCGATGACGATGTCGAGTTCGACGGCATTGCGGCCATTGCCAGCTGAAGACGAGGCGCTGTCGAGCACAAGTGCCGCCTGCTTGCCGCCGATGAGCTCGATATAGACCTCGGCCAGCAGTTCGGAGTCGAGCAACGCGCCGTGCTTGGTGCGGCGGCTGTTGTCGATGCCATAGCGTCGGCACAGCGCGTCGAGCGAATTGGGGCCCATCGGATGCTTGCGGCGGGCAAGCGCCAGCGTGTCGATGACCAGCCCTGGATCGACAGGCGGCACGTCGAGCCGGGCAAACTCGGCATTGATGAAGCCGATATCGAAGCTGGCATTGTGGGCGACGAGCTTGGCGCCGTCGATGAAATCGAGAAACTCCTGCAGGATCTCGGAGAAGATCGGCTTGCCTTCGAGATCGGCATTGGAGATGCCGTGCACTTCCTGCGCATCGGGATGCACCGAGCGCCCCTGCGGGTTGATGTACTTGTGGAAGGTGCGGCCCGTCGGGAAGCGATTGTCCAGCTCGATGCAGCCGATTTCGATCAGGCGATCCTCGCGATTGTCGAGGCCAGTCGTTTCGGTATCGAAAATGATCTCGCGCAAGTCGTGCTTCTCTCTTTGTGTGAGCATGATCCCGCCGGAAACCGGCGTCCACTTCCGCGATCATGCTTTTGCCGAGCATGCCCTCCCGGACAGCCGGGGGACAAGTGCGGCAGTTCGCCTGCTCAGGGCTTTCCCACCGTCAAATCGGCAATGATGGCTCGGACGGCGGCACGGGCTGGCTCGAGCCCCTGGCCGGTATCGACAATATAGTCGGCGAGCTTGCGCTTTTCAGCGTCGGGCACTTGCTTGGCCAGGATCGCCTCGAATTTCGCTTCCGTCATGCCCGGCCGCGCCAGCACGCGCTCGCGCTGGATGTCGGCAGGGGCGGTCACCACCACCACCTTGTCGACGCGGGCCCGTCCAGCCGTCTCGAACAGAAGCGGGATGTCGAGCACGGCGATGGCTGAGCCAGCAGCGCGGCTGCGCTCGAGGAAAGCGCTGGCGTCGGCCCGGACGAGCGGATGGACGATGCCTTCCAGCCTTTTAAGCGCGGCCGCATCGCCCAGCACATGGCGGGACAGCTCAGTGCGGTCGACGACGTCATCCTTCACCGTTCCCGGGAAAGCAGCCTCGATCAAAGGTGCCGCCTCGCCGGCGTACAAGCGATGCACGGCCTCATCGGAATCGTGCACCGGCACCCCGGCCTCGACGAACATCTTCGCCGTGGTCGACTTGCCCATGCCGATCGAACCGGTCAGCCCAAGCACGATCATTTCTTGGCGTCCAGGTCGGCGACGATCATGTTGCGCAGCTCGGCCGTGACCTCGGGGCGTTTGCCGAACCAGCGCTCGAAGCCGGGAACGGCCTGGTGCAGCAGCATGCCAAGGCCATCGACGGTCTTGAGGCCGCGCGCCCGGGCTGCAGCGAGCAGCGGCGTTTCGAGCGGCACATAGACGATGTCGGTGACGATGGCATGGTCGGGCAGACCGGCGGGATCGGCCGGCAGGCCCTCATTGCCATGCATTCCGAGCGCGGTGGTGTTCACCAGCAGCGATGCATCACCGAGAAGTTCATGCGTCGCCGACTGGGAATGCGCCGAGACCCCGGTACCAAACTGGCGCGCCAGTTCCTCAGCCCGTTCCACCGTGCGGTTGACGATCCTGATGTCCTTGAAGCCGCGCTGCTTGAGCGCGTGGATGATCGCGCGCGATGCCCCGCCGGCGCCCAGCACCACGGCGACGTCGCCGCCATCCCATCCAGGGGACAGATGGTCGAGATTGGCAGCAAAGCCATAAGCATCGGTATTGCCGCCCCAGAGCACGCCATCCTCGAGCCAGACAGTGTTGACGGCGCCGATCTGTTCGGCCGCCTCGTCGCGGTGCTGGACTGAAGCGAAGGCCACCTCCTTGTGGGGAATGGTGACATTGCCTCCCCGCAAGCCGGCCTCGGCCAGACCTTTCAAGAAAGCCGGGAAGTCGGCAGGCGCGACATCGATGGCGCGATAGCTGCCGTCGATGCCGTAATGCGCCAGCCAGTGACCGTGGATCTTCGGCGAGCGAGAATGGGCGATCGGATGCCCGCAGACGAATGCGTTCAGTTCAGCCATCGATCGCGCCGAGTTTCCTGAGTTCTTCCAGTACCGGCAGCAGAGGCAGGCCGACGATGGTGAAATAGTCGCCCTCGACCTTGTCGAACAGCTGGATGCCTTCGCCCTCGATCTGATAGGCGCCGACACTCGACAGCGCCTTGTCGCCGACGCGGGCGAGATGGCGGCCGATGAAGGCCGGATCGAGTTTTCTCATCGTCAGCGAGGCGATGCCGACATGGCGCCACAACGTTTCTCCGTCGCGCACCAGCACCACGGCGCTGTTCAAATGATGCGTCTTGCCGGAGAGCTTGAGCAGGTGGCGGCGGGCGCCCTCCATGTCATCTGGCTTGTGGAACACCTCGTCGCCGAGTGACAGCGTCTGGTCGCAGCCGAGCACCAGCCTGCCGGGATGCTCCTCGCTGACGGCCACGGCCTTGGCCTCGGCGAGCACCATCGCCACGTCTTCGGGCGAGGCACCACTTTCCGCTAGTGGGGCTTCGAGCGCACGCTCGTCGAGATCGGCGGGAATTGCCTCGACTTCTATGCCGGCATTTTCGAGCAGCTTCTTCCGGAAAGGGCTTCCGGACGCCAGGATGATTTTTTCGGTCATGGTTTTACCTCCCGCGAGCCGCACGGGCTCATCATCAGCGTGGACAGTCCTGAGGTCCTACCGGCTCTTGTTGCGCAGGGCAACGATGGCGGCCGCCGTTTCTTCGATCGAACGGCGGCTGACGTCGATCATCGGCCAGTTGTGACGAGTGCAGATCTGCCGGGCATAGGACAGTTCCTCCGAGATCGCGGCGCGGTCGACATAATCCTGGGCGTCAAAGGCCATGGTCTGGCCGAGGATGCGGTTCTGGCGGACATGCGAGATGCGTTCGGCGGTCGCCACCAGACCGACGACGAGCGGACCCTTGGCCTGGATCAGGCTGTCGGGCACCGGTACGCCGAGCACGATGGGAATGTTGGCGGTCTTGATGCCGCGATTGGCGAGATAGATGCTGGTCGGCGTCTTCGACGTCCTGGAAATGCCGATCAGCACCACATCGGCCTGTTCCATGTCCGTCGGCAGCTGCCCGTCGTCATGTTCCATGGTGAAATTGAGCGCATCGATGCGGCGGAAATATTCGGCGTCGAGAACGTGCTGGGCGCCGACGCGACGGCCGGCGGGTGCACCGAGATATGACTGGAACACTGAAAGCACCGGCTCCAGCACTGAAACGCAGGGCAGGCCCATGGCGGCGCAACGGCTGTCGATGATGGCGGCCAGGTGCTGATCGACGACAGTATAGAGGACGATGCCCGGTTCCTGATCGATGTCCTCGAACACCTTCATCAGCTGCTTCTCGGTGCGGATCAGCGGATAGATATGCTCGATGGCGCGCGCGTCCTTGTATTGCGCGGACGCAGCACGGCCGGCGGCCAAAAGCGTCTCGCCGGTGGCGTCGGAAATCAGGTGCAGGTGGAAGAAGCTCTGAGGTTTGTTCACAGCAGATGTCCGGGCCTGTGGCCAAATGTGGATAAAGGGCGGGTTTGGCCCGAAGCGACTGGGTGGACTGTATCAGATGCCTGTTTGTCCACAATTCGGTCTGCTGTCAGTTTGGTTTCCGCGGCGGGGAGTATTGTGGGGATAGTTTTTCTGTCCTTCGCTACCCACAGAATCAGCACCGCTGCCTTGACCCGCTAGGACTTTGATTCAGATGATTGAATCGGAAGGGCTCACGGAGTTTTCCCCAGTGGCCAAATTGACCGCGCGTCACTATGACAAGTGGAAATCCGAGGCCTCCTATGGACAGATGCCAATCCTCGATTCCAACAGAGTCTAAGAATTAGAAGACTCTTTCAAAATAGATTTTTGTTTAAAGATGGCTTCAGGAAAGCGAGGCTCGATGCCCGTGAAACGCTCTGTTCTCCAGGTCCTCAAAGGCGAGAGCTTCGAGGTTCCTCCGCTCTGGATGATGCGGCAGGCAGGCCGCTATCTTCCCGAGTACCGTGAAACGCGGAAAACGGCCGGAAGTTTCCTCGACCTCTGCTACAATCCCGATTTCGCCGTCGAAGTGACGCTGCAGCCGATCCGGCGCTTCGATTTCGATGCCTCGATCCTGTTTTCCGACATTCTCGTGGTGCCGCATGCGCTCGGCCGCGATCTCCGCTTCGAAGAGGGTCGGGGACCGCTGATGACCCCGATCACGCCCCAGGGCATCGACGCCCTCGACGGCGAAACGTTTCACGTGAATCTCGAACCGGTTTACGAGACCGTGCGCCGGCTGCGGCGCGAACTGCCCGAGAAGACGACGCTGATCGGCTTCTGCGGTGCGCCCTGGACCGTCGCCACCTATATGATTGCCGGTCACGGTACGCCCGATCAGGCGCCGGCAAGGCTGTTTGCCTATCGCGAGCCAGAGGCGATGAAAAAGCTGCTCGCCATCCTCGCCGATCATTCCGCCGCCTATCTCATCCGCCAGATCGAGGCGGGCGCCGACGTGGTGCAGATTTTCGATTCCTGGTCGGGTGTGCTCGACGAGGCGACCTTCGAGATGTGCTGCGTGAAGCCGGTAGCCGAGATCGTGCGCAAGGTGAGGGCCGTCTATCCAGACGTGCCGATCATCGGCTTCCCGAAGGGCGCTGGCGCCCAGCTCGATGCCTACCGGCAGCGAACCGGCGTCAACGGCCTTGGCCTCGACTGGACGGTGCCGTTGAGCCAGGCACGGCGGCTGCAGGCCGAGGGTGCCGTGCAGGGCAATCTCGACCCGCTGAGGCTGGTGGCAGGCGGCAGGGCACTGGAGGAGGGCGTGGACGCTATCCTGAAGGCTCTGGGCGCTGGTCCGCTGATCTTCAACCTTGGACATGGCATCACGCCGGAAACGCCTGTGGCGCATGTCGAGGCGATGGTGAAGCAGGTGCGAAAGGCGACAGGCCAATGAGCAGTCAGAACCCGGCGGTTTCGAGCAGCGGCAATGCGGCCCGACGCGCGATCATCTCGATCGTTGTCCTCGTCGCCCTGACAGCCGTGCTGTTTGCCTTTGCCGGCGACGGGTTCTACCTCTGGGCCAAGGCCATCCATGTGATTGCCGTGATCTCCTGGATGGCCGGGATGCTCTATCTGCCCAGGCTATTCGTCTATCATGTCGATGCCGAGAAGGGATCGGTGCAGTCGGAGACCTTCAAGGTGATGGAGCGCCGCCTGCTGCGCGCCATCATCAACCCCGCGATGATCGTCACCTGGGTGTTCGGCCTGTGGCTCGCCTGGAAGGGTTTCGGCTTCTCCGGCGGCTGGCTGCACGCCAAGATCGCCTGCGTGTTGCTGTTGTCGGGCGTGCATGGCTATCTATCGGCTTCGGTGCGCCGCTTCGCCGAGGATCGTAACGAAAAGCCGGCGCGCCACTGGCGCATCGTCAACGAGATCCCGACGGTTCTGATGATCGCCATCGTGATACTGGTTGTCGTCAAGCCGTTCTGAGCTGTTTTTAAAATTGTTAGAGCTTGCCTTGCTCTTTCGATGCGAGGGGGCTAAAACGCTGTTCTTCCTTCCCGCCATGCGCCGCCCCATTTCCATACACTGGCCGCGCCCGGCGTTTATCGCAAAATGCCGATAGAAATTTTCCCACGCTCACCCAGAGTCCGTTCATGCAGGAAATGAAACTCCAGGATTTTAAGAACAAGAAGCCGACAGATCTGATCGCCTTCGCCGAATCGCTCGAGGTCGAGAACGCCAGCGTCATGCGCAAGCAGGAACTGATGTTTGCGATCCTCAAGAAGCTGGCGGCTCAGGACATCGAGATCATCGGCGATGGCGTGGTCGAGGTTCTCCAGGACGGTTTTGGCTTCCTGCGTTCGGCAAATGCCAACTACCTGCCGGGTCCTGACGATATTTACATCTCGCCCTCGCAGATCCGCCGCTTCTCTCTGAAGACCGGCGATACCGTGGAAGGCCCGATCCGCAGCCCCAAGGAGGGCGAGCGCTATTTCGCGCTGCTGAAGGTCAACACGATAAATTTCGACGATCCTGAAAAGATCCGTCACAAGATCCACTTCGACAACCTGACGCCGCTTTATCCGACGTCGCGGCTGAAGATGGAGGTCGAAAACCCGACCACCAAGGACATTTCGCCTCGCGTCATCGACCTGGTGGCACCGCTCGGCAAGGGTCAGCGCGCCCTGATCGTGGCGCAACCGCGCACCGGTAAGACCGTGCTGCTGCAGAACATCGCGCACTCGATCACCACGAACCACCCCGAATGTTATCTGATCGTGCTTCTGATCGACGAGCGTCCGGAAGAAGTGACCGACATGCAGCGTTCGGTGAAGGGCGAGGTCGTGTCCTCGACCTTCGACGAGCCGGCGGTTCGCCACGTGCAGGTCGCCGAAATGGTCATCGAAAAGGCCAAGCGCCTGGTCGAACATGGCCGCGACGTCGTCATCTTGCTCGATTCGATCACCCGTCTCGGCCGCGCCTACAACACGGTCGTGCCGTCATCCGGCAAGGTCCTGACCGGTGGTGTCGACGCCAACGCGCTGCAGCGCCCGAAGCGCTTCTTCGGTGCCGCCCGTAACATCGAAGAGGGTGGCTCTCTGACCATCATCGCCACAGCGCTGATCGATACCGGCAGCCGCATGGACGAAGTCATCTTCGAAGAGTTCAAGGGCACCGGCAACTCGGAAATCGTGCTCGACCGCAAGGTCGCCGACAAGCGCATCTACCCGGCGATGGACATCCTCAAGTCCGGCACGCGCAAGGAGGACCTTCTGGTCCAGCGTCAGGACCTGCAGAAGATCTTCGTGCTGCGCCGCATCCTGGCGCCAATGGGCACCACCGATGCGATCGAGTTCCTCATCGACAAGCTGAAGCAGACCAAGACCAACGCGGACTTCTTCGATTCGATGAACACCTGATCCCGTCTCACCGGCGGCGCAGAGCTTCTTCAAGCTTGCTGGTGTCGGTGATGACAGGCAGACAGATGAGGCCGGTGCAGAGATATGCGCCGGCCTTTTTCATGTCCGGAAGCTCGTTTCCTGGCAGTTTGGCCTGCGAAGCATCGCCGCCGAGCGGTAGGAATATGTCGACGCGGCGCGGATCAGGGTTCCGATTCGCTACCGAAACAAGCGTTGGTCGCGCTGGATCTTCGACGACAATCAGCTTGGACGGCTCGAGCGCCAGTGCGCATGCGTTGACAATGCCGGCCTGGCCGAACTGCTGGCTCTGAATCCGCCCGGCGGCGTGAGCGGCGACCGACCAGGCACGCTCCTGCATCTCGATGTCGCCCGTGGCGCTCGCCAGCCGTACCATGGCCTCGATGATCTGGCTGGTGGCCGAGGGGATGGCCTCGTCGACATCGCCGCGGATGCGCAGGGGAACGTCGGCGCTGTCGGACGCGGTGAGGAAATAACCGGTCTTGTCCGTATCCGCATGCCAACTGGCGAGCGCGTCCAGAAAGCTGGAGGCGTGATTGACGTAGCTTCCGTCGCCCGTCGCCTCGAAAAGCGCTACGGCGGCATTGATCATGGCGGCATAATCACTGGACAGTGCCGGATAGAGACGTCTGTCGCCGAGGCTCGAATGCGGCAGACGCCCATTCTCCGCAGACGCTACTATGGCGCTGAATGCCTTTGCCGCGACATCGATCCAATCACGGCGGCCAAGGCTTCGGCCTGTTTCTGCCAGTGCCGTGATCAGAAGCCCATTCCAGTCGGTGAGCGCCTTGTCGTCGCGGCCGGGCCTTATCCGCTTCTCGCGCTCGACAAGCAGCCTGGACGTCAGACCGGCGACGACTTGACGGTCATCCACCGACTTTTCAGCCTGGCCCGAGGTCTGGTGGATGATGGGATCACCCTCCCAAGATTGCGGCTTGGTTATCGTTAAGTACTTGAAAAAGCTTGGTGAATCATCACCAAGAACGGTTTCGATACCGGTGCGTGTCCAAGTGTAGAACAGCCCTTCCTCACCTTCACTGTCAGCGTCGAGGCTGGAAGCAAAAGTGCCCACGGGCAGCCGCATCTCACGTAGCAGCCAGTCGACGGTGTCTTCGATTCGTATCCGAAACAGATCTTTGCCGGTGGCCGCATAAGCCCAGTTCAGCTGCCGGATGAGCTGGGCGTTGTCGTAGAGCATCTTTTCGAAATGCGGCACCAGCCAATGAGCGTCGGTGGAATAGCGCGCCAGCCCACCGCCAACATGATCGTAGATGCCGCCTGACAACATGTGTTCAAGGCTTTCAATTACCGCGCCGCGGCGGTCCTGGTCGCCTGATTTGAGCCAGGACAGCCAGAGCGTCTGCATGAACGGCGCATTGGGAAATTTCGGGGCGCCACGCAGTCCGCCGAGTTCGCGGTCGATCATCCCGTTGATGCCCTGAGCGAGGGTTTCCAGCGCCTGGGGCGTAATCTCACCGGCAGGAGCGGTGTTGCCCAGTCTTTGGCCAACATGCCGGGAGAGCTCGGTCGCGCTTTGCAGGATGCTTGCACGCTTGCCGCGCCAGGCGGCGTCCACGGCATTCAGCACCTGGACGAAGCCGGGACGGCCATAACGAGGCTCGCGTGGAAAATAGGTCCCGCCCCAGAACGGCTTGGCATCGGGGGTGAGGAACATGGTGAGCGGCCAGCCGCCCTGTTCGCCCATGCTGGCCAGTGCCGCCATATAGATTTGGTCGATGTCGGGCCGTTCCTCCCGGTCGACCTTGATGTTGACGAAGAGACGGTTCATCACCTCCGCAACCTCGTCGTTCTCGAAGCTTTCGTGGGCCATGACATGGCACCAGTGGCAGGCGGCATAACCGACCGAGAGCAGGATCGGGCGGTCAAGGCGGACAGCTTCGGCAAGTGCGGCCGAAGACCAGGGGCGCCAATGCACCGGGTTATCGCCGTGCTGGCGCAGATAGGGGCTGCCTTCTTCCTGTAGCAGGTTCTTTGGCTGAAGCATGGCTCCGAATTGCCCCGAAACAGTGTTAAGAGACCTTCAAACTAGGGCGGTTCGGAAAGGCCGGCAAATGCTATTCAAGGATTCGATCGCCGCGCTTTCCAGCGGCCACTTGCCCTCGGGTGTGGCGATTGTCAGGATTTCCGGCCCCGACGTTCGATTCGCTATCGAAACGATATCGGGAAAATTACCGCGACCACGTCAAGCGCATTATGGCCCATTGCATGGCGGTTCGGGGGGCCTGATCGACCATGGCCTCACGCTGTTCTTCCCTGGACCCAACAGCTTTACCGGCGAGGATTGCGGCGAGTTCCAGGTTCACGGTGGGCGAGCTGTTGTTTCCGCATTGCTGGCCGAAATCGGAAAAATGGACGGATTCCGGCTGGCTCAAGCGGGCGAATTTACGCGTCGCGCCTTCCTGAATGGCAAGATCGACCTTCTGGAGGCTGAGGCGCTGGCCGATCTGGTCAATGCCGAGACGGAAGCACAGCGCCAGTTTGCTGTCATGAATTCGAGCGGCGCTCAAAGCGAGCTCTACAGCGGCTGGCGCCGGCGTCTGATACATGCGCGCGCCATGATCGAGGCCGAGATGGACTTCGCCGATGAATCCGACGTTCCTGGGTCGATTTCGAACCAGGTTTGGCAAGACGTGGACGCGCTGATTGGCGAAGTCGAACGGCACGCCGAAGGCTATGGCCGCGCCGAGATGATCCGCGACGGTTTCGACGTCGTCATTCTCGGTGCACCGAATGCCGGCAAGTCGAGCTTGCTCAATGCGCTTCTGCGGCGTGAAGCTGCGATCGTCACGGACGAGCCGGGTACCACGCGCGACCTAGTAGAGGCCGTATTGGATCTCGACGGCATCAAGGTGCGCATCACCGATACGGCAGGATTGCGCGAGCCGGCCGGCAGGGTTGAGGCGATAGGCATTGAGCGCGCCAGGGAACGTGCTTCGACTGCCGATCTGGTGGTCTATCTGGAGGATATGAGTTCAGGCGAGGCTTCCATCGAAGCCCCCGAGGGCGTGCCTACGATGCTCATTGGTACCAAGTTGGATCGGAAGCAGGCCAATGCAGGCAGCCGGAGCGAACTCTACGCGCTCGAGATTTCGACCGTGACGGGCGAGAACATCGACATCCTGCTTGATTTGATCGGCCAGCGGGCGAGGGAGGCGGTTGGCCAAAAGGGCGATGTGCTGCCGTCACGCCTGCGGCACGTCGAGCTGTTGCGGGAAGCAATTCTCCACATGCGCGCAGCGCTTGCTCATCCAGTCGATATGCTTGAACTCAAGGCCGAAGAGCTGAGGTTGGCGACAGATCGAATCGGCAAGCTGTCCGGCGCTGTGGATGTGGAAGATCTCCTGGACGTGATCTTCTCACAGTTCTGCATCGGAAAATGATTCACGTGAAACATTCCACCAGCTGTAGAAAGTCGTGATTCACGTGAAACATCCAGCAAATCACCATTGACTCAAGGTGAAATGTTTCACGTGAAACCATCGCCGACCCGATTCCCTTGACATAGGGGAGCGAAGGGGACATCTGTCCGCTCACACACTTCCTGGAGAGAGTCATGGCTGATAGCTACGACGTTGTCGTGGTGGGCGGCGGGCATGCTGGCTGTGAGGCCGCGTCTGCATCCGCCCGGGCGGGCGCCAGAACAGCGCTGGTCACGCTTCGGCGCGACACAATTGGCACCATGTCATGCAATCCGGCCATTGGCGGCCTTGGCAAGGGCCACCTGGTCCGCGAGATCGATGCCTTGGACGGGCTGATGGGCCAAGTGGCCGATGCCGCCGGCATTCAATTTCGGCTGCTGAATCGCCGCAAGGGGCCGGCCGTGCGCGGCCCGCGCACGCAGGCAGACCGCAAACTCTATCGTCTTGCGATGCAAGAGGCGATTGCAGTGCAATCGAATCTCGATGTGGTCGAAGGTGAAGCCTTTGATTTCATTATCGAGGAAGGGCGTGTGACCGCCGTCGTGCTTGCCGACGGGCGGCGACTGGATTGCGCTGCCGTTGTCCTGACCACCGGAACCTTCCTGCGCGGCCTTATTCACATCGGCGAACGCAAGATCACGGCCGGTCGCATGAACGAACAAGCCTCGATAGGGCTTTCGGAGACGCTCAAACGGGCAGGACTGCGTCTTGGCCGGCTCAAGACCGGGACGCCACCGCGGCTGGACGGCAAGACCATCGACTGGGCATCGCTGGACAAGCAGGCCGCCGATGAGGAACCCGTGCCGTTTTCGCTCATGACGAACAGGATCACCAATCCGCAGATCGAGTGCGGAATCACGCGCACGACCGAAACCACGCATCGCATTATCAGGGAGAATCTCGGCCGATCGGCGATGTATTCGGGATCGATTGAAGGCGTTGGGCCGCGCTATTGCCCGTCGATCGAAGACAAGATCGTCAAGTTTGGCGATCGCGAAGGTCATCAGATCTTCCTTGAGCCGGAAGGTCTCGACGACGATACTGTCTATCCCAACGGTATCTCGACGTCGCTGCCGGAAGACGTGCAGCTCGAAATCCTGAAGTCGATTCCCGGGTTGGAGAAGGCAGTCATGCTCCAGCCCGGCTATGCAATCGAATATGATCATATCGACCCGCGCGAGCTGGAACCCACGCTGGAAACCAAACGCGTGGTGGGCCTTTACCTCGCAGGCCAGATCAACGGTACGACCGGATATGAGGAAGCCGGCGCCCAGGGGCTGCTGGCCGGTCTCAATGCCGCGCGCAAGGCAGGTGGCGGTGAAGCGGTGATCCTGAGCCGGACGCAGGCTTACATCGGCGTGATGGTCGATGACCTGACGAGCCGCGGGATCAGCGAACCCTATCGCATGTTCACGTCGCGCGCCGAATTTCGGCTTTCCTTGCGTGCCGATAATGCCGACGGGCGATTGACGCCGCTCGCTGTCGAACTGGGGATTGCTTCAAGTAGGCGCGAGAAGCGTTTTGCTGAGATGGCTGCGCGCGTCGACGCCGTTCGTGCGCTGACGAAGTCGCACAGCTTGTCGCCCAACGAGGCGCGCCGTCATGGCATCGAAGTCAATCTCGACGGCGTCAAACGCTCACTCTATGAGTTGCTGGCTTATCCCGACATTGACCTCAAGCAACTTGTTAAGGTCTTGCCAGAGCTTGCCTCGATTGACGGCAAGACAGCTGAAGCGATTGAAATTGAAGCCAAATATGCTGTCTATCTGGACCGGCAGAAGGCCGATGCGGCGTTGATCCTCAAGGAAGAGGAGAGAACCATCCCCGAAGCGCTTGATTTTGAGTCGGTTCCCGGTCTTTCCAACGAACTGCGGCAGAAGATGAAGCTTCGTCGGCCGCGCTCCCTGGCAGAGGCGCAAAGGATCGACGGCATGACGCCGGCCGCGCTGGCCATCATCCTCGCCCATGTACGCAATGCCGAGGCGCTGGCCCGGAAAGGTGCCGCGTGACTGCAGACAATAGCTATGCCCGGTTGCAAGACGTCGCAGGGCCAGTTTCACGTGAAACATTCGAACGTCTTCAGGCCTTCGAGCGCGTGTTTCGCAAGTGGGCGCAGAGGATAAATCTCGTAGCGCCGTCGACGCTCAACGAGGTGTGGGAACGTCACATCCTCGACAGCGCACAGGTCGTGAAACTTGGCGGTGACGCCAAGAAGTGGCTCGACATCGGTTCAGGTGGTGGCTTTCCCGGCTTGATCATCGGGACGATGATCGCAGACCGGTCGGGCGCGTCCATCGATCTGGTCGAAAGCAATCGCAAGAAAACCGGTTTCCTGCAGGCGGTTGTCGGCGAACTCGGGTTGCCGGCCAAGGTTCACTCCAAGCGCATCGAGGATGTGCATGACATCATCACGGCACCCGATATATTGAGTGCACGCGCTTTGGCACCACTACCGCTGCTCCTGGAGCTGTCGGCACCATGGCTGGAGGCCGGAACGGTGGCGCTGTTTCATAAAGGCCGGGATTACCGCCAGGAGATCGAAGATAGCGCTCATCAGTGGCGATTCGATCTGGTAGAACATCCCAGCCTGACCGACGCGCAGGGAGTCATCCTCGAGATTCGGAACCTGCGTCGCGCTTGAGCGACGCTTGTTTTGAGACGAAAGACAGCAGTCGAGCCATGAAAAACACGCCAAGAATCATCACAGTAGCCAATCAGAAGGGCGGCGTCGGCAAGACGACGACGGCCATCAATCTGGCGACAGCACTCGCCGCGATCGGTGAGCGCGTTCTCATCATCGACCTCGATCCACAGGGTAACGCCAGTACCGGCCTGGGCGTCGACCGCCGCGACCGCAGCGTGTCGTCATATGACGTGCTGACCGGCCAGCTTACCATCGAGGAAGCGGCGATTGAGACAGCCGTTCCCGGTCTGTCGCTGGTGCCGTCGACGCTCGATCTGCTTGGAATCGAAATGGAAATCGCCTCCGCGGCGGATCGCGTGCTCAAGTTGCGCAACGCGCTGCGGGCGGCCGCCAATCGCTCGGCAGCCTATAGCTACGTGTTGATCGATTGCCCGCCGTCGCTCAACCTGCTGACCCTGAATTCGATGGCGGCGGCCGACTCGGTGCTCGTGCCGCTGCAGTGCGAATTCTTTGCGCTCGAGGGCTTGAGCCAGTTGCTTGAGACGGTGAATCAAGTTCGTCAGACGATCAATCCCGACCTGACCATCCAAGGCATCGTGCTCACCATGTTCGATGGACGCAACAATCTGGCCAACCAGGTGGTCGAAGACGTGCGCGCCCATATGGGCGAGAAGGTCTATGACACGGTGATCCCACGCAATGTGCGCATCTCCGAGGCGCCATCCTATGGCAAGCCGGCGATCCTCTACGATCTGAAGTGCTCCGGTAGCCAGGCCTATCTGCAGTTGGCTTCCGAAGTGATCAGGCGTGAGCGCAAACTGCGCGCCGCGTAACCGATTCGATACCGAAACAATCCGGAAAAGAAGAAGAATATGAGCGAAGACCTTTCCAGAAAGCGGCTCGGACGAGGCCTCGCAGCCCTGATCGGTGAAATGGACAAGCCGGTGGAGCCGGAAAAGCCTGCGGCGCTGGCCGACGGGCGGGTGCCGATCGAATTCGTGAGTCCCAATCCGCGCAATCCACGCCGGCATTTTGCAGAGGCCGATCTGGCCGATCTGGCGCAGTCGATCCGAGAGCACGGTTTGGTGCAGCCGGTGGTGGTGCGCCCGGCAGCGCAGGCAGGACGCTATGAAATCATCGCCGGTGAGCGTCGCTGGCGCGCCGCGCAGCGTGCCGGCGTCAACGAAATCCCCGTCATCGTGCGTGAGGTCAACGATCGCACGGCACTCGAGCTGGCGATCATCGAAAACGTCCAGCGTACCGACCTCAATGCGATTGAAGAAGCGCTCGGCTACCAGCAGCTCATCGACGACCACAACTACACTCAGGCTGATCTAGGTCAGGTGATCGGCAAAAGCCGCAGCCACGTCGCCAACACGCTGCGGCTGCTCAAACTGCCCGACGTCGTTCGCGATATGCTGGTGAATGGCGAGCTGTCGGCCGGCCATGCGCGCGCGCTGATCACCGCCGCCGACCCCGTCGGGCTGGCCAAGCGTATCGTCGAGGATGGCCTTTCGGTGCGCCAGGCCGAAGCGCTGGCGCAGTTACCGGCATCCGCTGTCGCTGAAGAGAAGCAGCGGCGCGCCGTGGACAAGGATCCCGACACTGCGGCACTGGAAAAACTCCTGTCAGACGTCGTCGGTATGCGGATCTCCATCGCCCACAAGGAAAAGGGCGGCGGCGAAGTGCGCGTCGCCTACCGTTCGCTCGAACAACTCGACGACCTCTGTCGCCGGCTGAAGAACGAATCTATGTGATTGAATCTATTGATTCCTGCTACGAAAACGCCGGCTTGTTAGCCGGCGTTTTTTTGTCGTCCTCAAGCTCAGCTGCACGAGCTTTGCTGCGCAAGAATATCTAGCGCCTGCCGGCCGCGAGCCGTGCACCCTCTACCGCGATCCCGAGAAGAGCCTGGCGCGCCAGGGCCACAGCGAGTTCGGGGCGCCGTCGCGTCTGCAGCGTCGTGGCCTGCAGACGGGCCAGGGCGCGGGTGAGGGAAGCTGAATTCCAGCTGGTCAGGGCGCGCTCGACCGCACGCTTGCGGGCGAAGAAGACAGGCGGCCGCGCTGCCGCAATGACCGCGGCGGCATTACGGTTGCCGCTCTCGATATCGCCGCGCATCAGCTGGATGCTGAGAAGGTGGCGCATGGCGGCGGCGAGCAGCTGTGCCGCCTGGCTACCGTTCTGGCATTGCTTGGTGAAGGCCAGGTCGAACTCGGCAATGTTGCCGCCGAGCGCCGCGTCGACGGCGTCGTCGAGTGACAGGGCCGAGACGTCGCCGATCATGTCCTTTACGTCTTCGAGCGAGATTTCGCCCTTGCCCATGGCGTAAAGCGTCAACTTCTGGATCTCGCCGCGCGTGGCGAGCCGGTCGCCGCCGAGGCTGCGGCGCAGCGCGTTGCGCGCGTCCATCGCCATGGTCAGGTTCGCTATACGGAGTTCGTCGTCGATGATGGTCTCGAGATCGCGTGCTTCGTCGCCGTAGCAGGGCAGGGCCATGCCGGCAAAAGCGCCCTCGACGATGGTACGCAAAGGAGCGCCCTTCTTGAGGTCCTGTGCCTCGATCAGGACGATCGCGTCACGCGGCGGATCGCCAACCAGCGCTTTCACGTCGTCGGCGAGGCTCTTCTGGGCCGCGGCATTGCGCACCCAGATCAGTCGGCGCGGCGCAAACATCGGCACGGTGCGGGCTTCGTCGACGAGACGGCCGCTGTCGCGTTCGACATCGGCGGCGTCGAGCTTGACCACGGAGAAGGGGTCATCGAGCGGCAGGCCGGTCTTGGCTGCAAAGGCTGCTGCGCGCTCGGAAACGAGGCCACGGTCTGGACCGTAGATCAACACGATCACGGCCTCGGAGGAGGGCCGTGCCAGCCAGGAGTCGACTTCGTGAGCTTTCTTTTGCGCCATGTCGTCCTGTTAGCACAGGCCTTCGCCCGGCCGCAGCCTTTTTGTCCTTTGCTAGATGTCTTGCCCCAATGCAAAAGCCCGGAGATCGCCAGTGATCCCCGGGCTTTCGGTCAAAGGCCGCACCGTCGAGAAGGATCAATCGTCGTCGATCAGGATGCGTTCTGCCGCGCCGTCCATGTCCTCGTACTGGCCGCTGCGCAGCGACCAGAGGAAGGCCGCGAGCCCGAGCCCGCCGAGAAACAATGCGACAGGCAGAAGAACCAGCAGACCGCTCATGATGCCATCGCCTCCTTGGTCGGATACGCCCCGGCCGGCATTGCCGCCACCTTTGGCTCCGGCGCCTTGCCGGTGCCGAGGCGCAAACCGTTGGCGATCACAATAACCGAAGACACCGACATTGCGAGCGCCGCGACAAGCGGGGTGACGTAGCCGAACAGCGCGATCGGCACGGCAATGGCGTTGTAGATGATCGCCAGCACCAGGTTCTGGCGGATCAGCTTGTTTGCCTCGCGCGAGGTGGCCAGAGCGAGTGGGATGGCAGCCAGGCTTTCGCGCAGGAAGACGAAATCGGAGGTGCTGCGGCCGATGTCCGCAGCACTGGCGGGGGCAATCGACACATGGGCCGTGGCCAGTGCGGGCGCGTCATTGAGCCCGTCGCCGACCATCAGCACCTTGCGGCCTTCCGCCTTGAGCGCCTCGAGACGTTCGACCTTGCCGCTTGGCAGCACACCGGCGGAGGCGCTTGTTATGCCCAACGACCTTGCGACGGCATTGACGACCTCCTGCCGGTCGCCGGAAACGATCTCGACCGACAGGCCCGCGCCGCGCAGCTGCCCAACGGCTTCAGAGGCGCCGGCGCGCAGCCGGTCCTCGAAAGCAAAGACGGCAAGCTCACTGCCGTTCCTGGACAGGACCGTTCCAAGGGGGGACACCGGCTCGCCCAGCGCCCAGGCGGCGCGTCCGAGGCGGTAAGTATCGCCACCCAGCCGTGCCTCGAGGCCGAAGCCGGGAACTTCGTCGATGCTGTCGAACTGCCAATCCTTTGCCGGCTTGTTGACCTGCGTTTCGGCAAGCGCTCGCGAGATCGGGTGACGCGAATGCAGCGCGATCGCGGCGGCCAGGGACAGCGTTTCCACCGATATCTCGTCGGCATTTACCAGCCGGGGCATGCCGAGGGTCAGCGTGCCAGTCTTGTCGAACACCACCGTATCGATTTCGGCCAGGCGCTCCATGGCCGAACCGTCCTTGACCATGATGCCGTTCTCGAAAAGGCGGCGGGCCGCTGCCACCTGCACGATCGGCACGGCAAGCCCAAGCGCGCAGGGACAGGTGATGATCAGCACGGCAATGGCAATGGTGATCGCCTGGTGCCAGTTGCCGTCGGCGATCAGCCAGGCGACGAAGGTCAGGAAGGCGGTGAGATGCAGGACCGGCGCATAGAGCGCTGCGGCCCGGTCGGCGATGCGGCGATAGCCGCCACGGCCGCTTTCGGCGGCTTCCATCAGCCGTGTCATCTCGGCGAGGAAAGAATCCTGCGCCTTGGCTGTTGCTTCGATGGTCAGCGGGCCGGTCAGGTTGAGGGTACCGGCGCGCAGTGCGGTGCCTGACTCAACGGCAACCGGATCGCTTTCGCCTGAGACGATGGCGCAGTCGAGCTCGGAACGTCCCTTGATGACCTTGGCGTCCACAGGCACGCGTTCGCCTGCGGAGAGCAGAATCTGCATGCCGGGCTCGATCTCCTGGACTGGCAGGTAGGCGCTTGTGCCGTCTGCCTGCAGCACCGTCGCGCCGCGTGCGGCAAGCCGGGCAAGGCCCTTGACGGCGACGCGGGCACGCTCGCGCATGACGTGGTCAAGCGTGCGGCCGATCAACAGGAAGAACAGCAGCGAGGCGGAGGCGTCGAAATAGGCGTGCGGGCCGCTGTTGGCGGTGTCGTAGAGACTCAGGCTGTAGGCGAGCAGAATGCCGATGGAGATCGGCACGTCCATGTTGGTGCGGCCGTTGCTCAGAGCGCCCCAGGCCGAGCGGAAGAAGATGCGACCGGCATAGGCCAGTGCGGGCAGGGCGATCAGCGCGGACAGCCAGTGGAACAGGTCGCGTGTGGCGTCTGTCGCGCCCGACCATACCGACACCGACAGCAGCATGATGTTGCCGGCGGCGAAACCGGCAATGCCGAGCCCGCGGATCAGTTCGGCAAGCGTCTCGTCCTTGTCGTCGGCGCCCTGTTCGAACAGATGGCTCTCGTAGCCCAGCCTTGCCAGTGCGTCGGACAGAGGCGGTGCCCCGGCGTCGTCGCGCCAGCGCACCGACACGCGGCGGGTCGACAGGTTGACGCGGGCCTGCTCGACGCCGTCAAGGCTGCCCAGCGCCTTTTCGATGTTGGTGATGCAGGCGCCGCAGTGGACGCCGGGCACGGCGAGATCGCTCTGGCGCAACCCACCCGGCAGGGTGCGGCTCGACAGTGTCAGTTCCTCGCGCGATGGGCCCTTGGCGGCACCCAGGGGCAGGCCTCGCAACGTATCGATGTCGGGAGCGCAGCAGCTCATTTCAGCCCTCCATTGCTCACCGTGATGCGGCGAGCCTCGCGGTAGGGCGCGCCGTCGGTCACCTTCGCCTCGGTGTCGACGATCCAGATGCCGTCACGGACCTCGGCTGTGACCGCAAACGCGCCGTCGGCGCCGCGCGCCAGCGTCGCCTGCCAGTCCTCCTTTTCGTAGGCTGGACGGCGGAATGAGGCGGTGACGCCGTCAACCGGGATGGCTGATCCGGAGGCGTCGACGAGGTGATAGCTGATCCTGCCATTGGCGATGGTCAGGGTACCTTTCCAGCCAAGGGCCGCCTGGGCCCGCGACTCAGCCTGCTTTTCGTTGAACTGCTGGCTGGCGACGTAGGTGTTCTGGACGACGAGGCCGGTCCAGCTGGTGTTGGCAAAGGTCGCCATCAAAAGGTTGACGGAGATGATGACGCCGAAGAAGGCAACCATGATGGCCAGCATATGCCAGCCGGTGAACTGCTTTGGCTGAACGGTGCTCATCTATCTGCCCTCCGGGATGTTGAATTTTGCAGCATAAGTGTCCCGTTCGGAACTCGCCTGATCCTCGACCACGAAGTTGAAGCTATGCGCCTCACCGAGGTTGTCGCGCGGCAGCCGCACATAGACCTTCATTGTCGTGAGCTTGTCAGGCTCGGCATTGACCGAAACCGAGCGGCTCTCGGCTTGGCTCATGCCGACCACGCTCATCTGCGCGCCGGGCAGGCCGTCGAGGCTCAGCGTCAGAGTCCGGGGTTCGGGAACCATGTTGAGCAGCTTGACGGTGTAGCCGTTGCGGATCGATCCGTCGGAGAGGACGACAAATTGCGGGTTGCGGTCCTGCAGCACGTTGATGTCGAGCCGGTCGCGGCTGAACAGGGCAACGAGCAGGGCCACGCCGATCAGGCTCCAGGCACCGGCATAGATCAAGGTGCGCAGCCGGAAGAGGCGGCGGAGGTGGAAATGCGAGACCTTGTCGCTGAACTTGCCCTTGGTGTCGCGCACCCGCTTCGGGTCGATCGCGCCGGTTTCGGGGTTGGTGGCAATCGCCATGTTCGACTGGTAGTCGGCCAGCGTCGCGTAGGAGATCAGGCCGCGTTCCTTGCCGATCTTGTCCATGACGCTGTCGCAGGCGTCTATGCACAGCGCGCAGGTGATGCATTCGAGCTGCTGGCCGTCGCGGATGTCGATGCCCATCGGGCAGACGGCGACGCAGGCGTTGCAGTCGACGCAATCGCCGACCGACAAGCCTTCGGCCGCTGCCTTCTTGGCGTGGCGGGTGCGGGGTTCGCCGCGCCAGTCGTTGTAGGTGACGGTCAGCGAGTTTTCGTCCAGCATCGCCGCCTGGATGCGCGGCCATGGGCACATGTAGGTGCAGACCTGCTCGCGCATCAGCCCGCCGAAGACGTAGGTCGTGGCGGTCAGGATGGCGACGGTGATGTAGGCGACGGGATCCGCCTGGCCGGTGACGAAGTCGCCAAGCAGCTTGGGCGCATTGGCGAAGTAGAAGATCCAGGCGCCGCCGGTGGCCACCGCAATGACCAGCCAGATCGCATGCTTGGAAACACGCTTCCACAGCTTGTCGAAGGACCAGGGCGCGCTGTCGAGCTTGATGCGGGCATTGCGGTCGCCCTCGATACCACGCTCGACCACCAGGAAGAGGTCGACCCAAACGGTCTGCGGGCAGGTGTAGCCGCACCAGGCGCGGCCGACCGTCGAGGTAACGAGGAATAGGCCGATGCCGGCCATGACCAGGAGGCCGGCGACGTAGAAGAACTCCTGCGGCCAGATCTCGATGGCGAAGAAGTAGAAGCGCCTGTTGGCGATGTCGAGCAGGACGGCCTGGTCGGGAGCATAGGGGCCGCGGTCCCAGCGGATCCACGGCGTCAGGTAGTAGATGCCAAGCGTGACCAGCATGACCAGCCACTTGAACCGGCGGAAATTGCCCGAGGCGCGCTTGGGAAAGACCTTCTTGCGCGCAGTGTAGAGGGGCTGGCGGGTCTTGGCCGAATTGACCGCCTCGACTTCGAGCCTCTCCACGTCCTGTTCGTCAAGCATTCTCGTCTCCTGCTGGACGCCTGCCGGACAAATCGGCAAGGTCGTCACGTCTTTGCCTCATCGGCCGTCTCGCGGCCTTGACCCAGGTCAACCCCGACCCGGCACCGGCCTGCCTACGTGCAAAAGAGGCCCGACATCCCTGCCGAGCCTCTCTTCGTCCTTCATCCATCGCCCCAGGGAGCGTTGGAGGGTTATTCGCCGCCGCCGAGCGAATGGACGAAGATGGCAAGTTCCTTGACCTTCACGTCGCCGAGCCGGGCGCCCCAGGCCGGCATCACGCCGTGCTTGGGATGGCGGACCTGCTGGGCGATCGCCGCCTGGCCCGAGGCGTAGAGCGCGATGGCGTCCGTCAGGTCGGGCGCGCCCATCTCCTTGTTGCCCTTGGCGTTCTCGCCGTGACAGGCGGCGCAATTGTCGGCGAAGACTTTGGCGCCGGCGGGAACCAGATCGGGCGTGTCGGCGGTACCCGAGAGGCTGGCGACATAGGCCGCGACCTCGTTGACCTGCTGCGGCTCGAGGATCTCGGCAAAGGCCGGCATCTCCGACGCATGCGTTTCCTCGTCGCCGGCAAATCGGACGCCATGTGCGATGGTCTGGTAGATCTGGTCGATCTTGCCGCCCCACAGCCATTCGTCGTCATTGAGATTGGGGAAGCCGGGCGACCCCTGCGCGCCGGAACCGTGGCACTGGATGCAGTTGACCTTGAACGCGGCAGAACCGGCAGCAGTGGCGAACTGGCGCAGATTGTCGTCGGCGAGGATCTCGTCGACGCTCTTCGCCTTGACTGCCTCGACATAGGCGCTCTTGGCCTGTTCGGCGGCGGCCAGTTCTGTCTGCACCTCGGCGCGGCTCGAATAACCGAGCATGCCCGATGTGGCGCTGCTGATCATCGGCCACGCCGGATAGGCGATGGTATAGGCCAGCGCCCAGACGATTGTGGCGTAGAAGGTCCACAGCCACCAGCGCGGCATCGGATTGTTGAGTTCCTGGATGCCGTCCCATTCGTGTCCGGTTGTTTCGACGCCGGACAATTCGTCGATATGCTTTTCGCTCACAGATCAGTCCTCCTTGAGCGGAATTTGGGCCGCCCGCTCGGCAGCTTCCCTGCTGCCGGGGCGAAGCGCGAACACAACCGCGCCGATGAAGAATACGGTCATCGCAAGCAGCCCCCAGCTGTCCGCGAAATGTCGCAACGTCGTGTAGTCCATGACGTATCTCCTTAGCGGTAGCCGGTTGCCGGATCGTAGGTCGAGAAGTCGACCAGCGTGCCGAGCATCTGCAGATAGGCTACCAGCGCATCCATTTCGGTCAGAGTTGCCGGATTGCCGTCGAAGTCGCCCAGCTTGGCCTTGGGATAGCGTGCCAGAAGACCCGAGGTGTCGGCGTTCGGGTCGGCCTGGGCCTTGAGGTCGGCGTCGGCGCTGGCGATCATCTCGTCGCTGTAGGGCACGCCGACGCGGCGGTTGGCGATGAGATCGTAGCTGATGTTCTTCACGGCGAGCGGCGTCTCCTTGAGGAAGGCGTAGCTCGGCATGATCGATTCCGGCACCACCGAACGCGGCTCGACCAGATGCTGGACGTGCCATTCATTGGAGTAGCGGTTGCCGACGCGGGCAAGGTCGGGGCCGGTGCGCTTGGATCCCCACTGGAAGGGATGGTCGTACATCGACTCCGCCGCCAGGCTGTAGTGGCCGTAGCGTTCGACCTCGTCACGGAAGGGGCGGATCATCTGGCTATGGCAGGTGTAGCAACCCTCGCGGATGTAGATGTTGCGCCCGGCCAGCTCCAGCGGCGAGTAGGGCCGCATGCCCTCGACCTTCTCGATGGTGTTTTCGAGATAGAACAGCGGCGTGATCTGGACGAGACCGCCGATGCTGACCACGAACAGCGTGCCGACCAGGAGCAGGGTAGCGTTCTTCTCGATTGTCTTGTGTTTGTCGAGCAGTGCCATGTCTCAAATCCTTACTGGGCGGGCTGGAGTGCGGGAGCCGAGCCGGGCAGCGGCTCTTCCTGGCGCTGGTAGCCGCGGATCGTCATGTAGACGTTCCAGGCCATGACCAGCGCGCCGGCGAGGAACATCAGGCCGCCGATGGTGCGGACGATGTAGTAGGGCTTCATGGCAGCGACGCTTTCGGCGAAGGAATAGACCAGGAAACCCTGTTCGTCGTATTCGCGCCACATCAGGCCCTGGCTGATGCCGGCAACCCACATGACCGCCGCGTAGACGACGATGCCGAGCGTGGCGAGCCAGAAATGCCAGGTGACCAGGCGCATCGAATAGAGCCGTTCGCGACCCCACAGGCGCGGCACCAGGAAGTAGATGGCGCCGAAGGTGATCATGCCGTTCCAACCGAGCGCGCCGGAATGGACATGGCCGATCGTCCACTCGGTGTAGTGGCTGAGCGAGTTGACCGCCTTGATCGACATCATCGGGCCTTCGAAGGTCGACATGCCGTAGAAAGCGATGGCGACGACCATCATGCGGATGATCGGATCGGTGCGGATCTTGTCCCAGGCGCCAGACAGCGTCATCAGGCCGTTGATCATGCCGCCCCAGGACGGCATCCACAGCATGATCGAGAACACCATGCCGAGCGTCTGCGCCCAGTCAGGCAGGGCGGTGTAGTGCAGGTGATGCGGGCCGGCCCAGATGTAGAGGAAGATCAGCGACCAGAAGTGGATGATCGACAGACGGTAGGAATAGACGGGTCGTCCGGCCTGCTTGGGCACGAAATAGTACATCATGCCGAGGAAGCCGGCGGTCAGGAAAAAGCCGACCGCGTTGTGGCCGTACCACCACTGTGTCAGCGCGTCCTGCACGCCCGAGAACAGCGAATAGCTCTTGGAGCCGAGGAAGGAGGCGGGCACCGCCAGGTTGTTGACCACGTGCAGCATCGCGATGGTGACGATGAAGGCGAGGTAGAACCAGTTGGCCACATAGATATGCGGCTCCTTGCGCTTCAGGATCGTGCCGAGGAAGACGACCAGATAGGCGACCCAGACGACCGTCAGGAAGATGTCGACATACCATTCGGGCTCGGCATATTCGCGGCTCTGGGTGATGCCCAGCAGGTAGCCGGTGGCGGCGAGCACGATGAAAAGCTGGTAGCCCCAGAACACGTACCAGGCGAGATTGCCGCCGAAGAGACGGGCCCGTGAGGTGCGCTGGACGACGTAGAAGGAGGTGGCGATCAGCGCGTTGCCGCCGAAGGCGAAGATGACCGCCGAGGTGTGCAGCGGGCGAACGCGGCCGAAGTTGAGCCAGGGCTCGATGTTGAGGTCGGGGAAGGCGAGCTGGGCCGCCACAACGACGCCGACCAGGAAGCCGACGACCCCCCAGAACACCGTGGCGATGACGCCATAGCGCACCGGTCCGTCCATGTAGGCCGACTTGTCCTCCGCGAGGATATCGACCGGTGCGTAGCTGCTGCTGCGCATCAGCACGACGGCGCCTGCCGTCAGCACGAAGAACAGCACCCACATGTGAGCGCCGAACTGGTTGTCCTGCGCAAAGGCGGCGCCAAGCAAGGCGGCGAACGCCGCCAATGCCAGCAGGATGACTTCCATTCCGTATTTCATAGCGATCCCCGACGAAATCTGGGCGCCGAAAGGTCCCTCGCCGGCGCCAGACGCCACACTTCTACGACAGTTGCCTACACTGCCTTGATCTGGATCAAGGTCAAGCCGCGCGTGTCGCATCAGCCTCAGGGCAAAGAGGAACCTCGAGACAAGATGAACCCACGCTGCGACATGACGGCCGGATCGGAGGAGACAGTGCTGCAGGACGCCGTCGCAGCGATGCGCCGGGCGCACGCCGCCAAGCTCGTCCTGTGCCATCGACTGGAGGCAATCGCCGATTCACTGCCGGGGCTCGACCGGCGCGAGTGCCTGCTGGCGGCGCGGGCATTGGGACCGCAGATGGTCAAGATCCATCGTTTCGAGGAGCAGCGGGTTTATCCGTATTTCGCCGCCCGGCTGCTGCACAGTGCCGAGACGCGCAAGACGATCGCCCGGCTCAAGAACGAGCATTTCGAGGATGAGGGCTATGCCGCCGAACTGCGCGATACGCTAAGGGCAACCGCCCGCCGCGGCAGGCCCGAGAATCCCGAGACGCTGGGTTTCATGCTGCGCGGCTTCTTCGGTGCGCTCAGGCGCCACATCGCCTTTGAACATGACCACGTCATCGCTCAGCTGACGCTGGAGCCCTGAGACAGCTTTGGATCGCCCAGTCTCAGATGTTGGCGCGGCGTTCGAGCTTGGAGAGGTCGAAGACGGTGATGTGGCGGTTGTGCTCGACTGAAATCACGCCGTCCTTGCGCAGCTTGGTCAGCTGGCGGCTGACCGTCTCGATGGTCAGGCCGAGGAAGTCGGCGATGTCGGCGCGGGTCAAGGGCAGGTCGAAGCTGACCTCGCCGTCGAGCTCCATTTCGGGGTCGGCATGGCGGGCGATCAGATGCAGGAACGAGGCGACGCGCTCGGCGGCGGTCTTGCGACCGAGGGTCAGCATCCAGTCGCGCGCGTCGTCCAGTTCGTTGAGCGCCTGCACATGCAGCCGGTGCCCTAGCTCGGGCGACAGCTCGATCATCCGGTCGAGCGACGTCTTGGGGAAGGCGCAGACGCGGACCGGAGTGGCCGCCTCGGCGGTGATCGAGCTTTCCCGCTTGAACGGCCGGCCGATGAAATCAGGAGCAAACTGCAGGCCGACGATCTGCTGGCGGCCGTCGGGCAGCGTCTTGGTCAGCTTGACCACGCCGGCGAGCACATTGGCATAGCTGTCGATGGTGTCGGCATCCGACACCAGCACCGTGCCCGGCTCGACCTTGCGCTTTGTCGTGTGGCGGCTGAGTTCGACCAGTTGCTCGGGCGTCAGCGCGCCGCAGACACCACGGTGCCGTGCCTCGCAGGAGCGGCACAGCGCTGGAATCTCCGAGTTGTGAATGTCCTGGCGCGCAGTCATCGCATGGTCCGGCATCTGATTTGCCCAATCTAGGTGCCGGCTCACAGAAAAGGAACCGTGTCATTCTGTCCGCTCAGGGAAAGGCTTGATCCAGGTCAAGGCAGTCGAGGCGCTCGGGTTCCAGTCTGCGGACAAGGACGGAGACCGTTATGGACAAGACCCTCGTCGAGAAATACGCAGCGCCCGTGCCGCGCTACACCAGCTATCCGACCGCGCCGCACTTCAATGCCGAGGTGTCGTCGGCGACCTATGGCGACTGGCTGCGCGCCCTGCCCAAGGGGGCATCGGGGTCGCTCTATGTCCATATTCCCTATTGCGATCGGCTGTGCTGGTTCTGCGCCTGCCACACCAAGCAGACGCGCCAGTACGATCCGGTCGAGCGCTATCTCAAAGCGCTCGACGCCGAGATCGAGACGGTTGCGGCACTCACCGGCAAGAGGCTCAACGTCACGGCGCTGCATTTCGGCGGCGGTTCGCCGACGCTGCTCAAGCCCGAGCATATCCTGGCGCTGGGGCAAAAGCTGCGCTCGAGCTTCGCTTTTGCTCCAGATGCCGAGATCAGCGTCGAGATGGACCCCAATGACATGGACGAGGCGCGTTTCGACGCGTTGGCCACCATCGGCATGACGCGCGCCAGCCTCGGCGTGCAGGATTTCGATCCGCGCGTGCAGCTGACCATCAACCGGGAACAGACCTTTGAACAGACGAAATGGGTGGTCGATGCAGTGAGGGCGCGCGGCGTGAGTTCGGTCAATCTCGACATGCTCTACGGCCTGCCGCATCAGACGCTCGGCAGCATCGCTGCAACGACCGAGCTGGTGTTGTCGCTTCGCCCTGATCGCATTGCCCTGTTCGGTTATGCGCATGTGCCGTGGATGAAGAAGCACCAGACGATGATCGACGAAGCGCTGCTGCCGGATGCCTCGGCAAGGTTGGAGCAGGCCGAGGTGGCGACCCGGCTGATCCTGGCTGCGGGCTACGAGGCCGTCGGCATGGACCATTTTGCGCAGCCATGGGACAATTTGGCCGTCGCAGCACGCTCGGGCACGCTGCGCCGCAACTTCCAGGGCTACACGACAGACCAGGCCGACGCGCTGATCGGGCTGGGTGCATCGTCGATCGGGCTGATGCCCCAGGGCTATGTCCAGAACATGCCGGCGACCTCGGAATATGAGCGCCGCGTGCTGGCAGGTGGGCTCGCCACCGTGCGCGGCGTGGGGCTCAGCGATACCGACCGCATGCGCTCCTGGGTCATCGAGCGGCTGATGTGCGATTTCTCGTTCTCGCGCTGCGAATTGCTGTCCCGCTTCGGCGAGGCGGCACGCACGGTGATTGCCGAGGCCGAACTCGTGGCCACCGATGATCACGACGGCATCTTCGTCCGTTCCGGCAACCGCTTTGTCGTCACCGAGCGCGGCAAGCCTTTCGTGCGTTCGATCGCCGCGTGCTTCGACGCCTATCTCGGCCAGGGGGCGGCGCGCCATTCCGTAGCCGTCTGAACTTCTACGCGCTGTCAAATTCCTGTATCAAGCGCGTGCGAAGCGCACGGGCGCGAACGGGATCTGGCCTGATGAATCTGACTGTTTTCGGCATTGGCTATGTTGGTTTGGTACAGGCGGCGGTACTGGCCGAGGTCGGGCATGACGTCGTCTGCGTCGATATCGACGCAGCCAAGGTCGAGCGGCTGAACCAGGGTTTCATCCCGATCTTCGAGCCTGGGTTGGAGGCTTTGGTGCGCGAGAACCACGCTGCCGGCCGTATCGTTTTCACCACCGATGCGGCGATGGCCGTGCGCCATGGCGAGATCCAGATGATCGCTGTCGGCACGCCGCAAGGCGAGGATGGCTCGGCGGACTTGAAATATGTGCTGTCGGTCGCCGATGCGATCGGCCGCGAGATGGACGAGCCCAAGATCGTCGTCGGCAAGTCGACCGTGCCAGTCGGCACCGCCGACAAGGTGCGCGAAGCGATTTCGGCGGCGCTGAAGACGCGCGGGCGTGACGATCTCGCCTTCGACGTCGTCTCCAATCCGGAATTCCTGAAGGAAGGCTCGGCAGTTGCCGACTGCATGAAGCCCGACCGCATCATCGTCGGCACCGAGAGCGAAAACTCCGAAGCGGTGATGCGCGAGCTCTACGCGCCGTTCAACCGCAACCATGAGAAGATCATCGTCATGGACGTGCGCTCGGCCGAGTTCACCAAATACGCGGCCAATTGCATGCTGGCGACCAAGATCAGCTTCATGAACGAGATGGCCAATCTCGCCGAACTGCTCGGTGCCGACATCGAGGAGGTGCGCAAGGGCATCGGCTCGGACCCGCGCATCGGCTACCACTTCATCTATCCCGGCCTCGGCTATGGCGGCTCGTGTTTCCCCAAGGACGTGCGCGCGCTGATCCGCACGGCCGAAGACGTCGGTTTTGAGCCGCTGCTCTTGCAGTCGGTCGAAGACCGCAACAACGCCCAGAAGGCGGTGCTGTTCGACAAGGTGAAGGCGCATTTCAACGGCGATCTCCAGGGAAAGACCTTTGCGCTGTGGGGGCTGTCGTTCAAGCCCAACACCGACGACATGCGCGAGGCACCTAGCCGCGTGCTGATGGAAGCGCTGTGGGCCGCAGGCGCCAAGGTCCAGGCCTACGACCCCGAGGCGATGAACGAAGCGCAGCAGATCTACGGCCAGCGCGACGATCTGTTGCTGTGCGGCACCAAGGAGGCGGCCTTGCGCGGGGCGGATGCGCTGCTGATCGCCACAGAATGGAAGAACTTCCGGGCGCCATCCTTCGAGCTGATCAGGCAGCAGCTCAGCCAACCCGTCATCTTCGACGGGCGCAATCTCTATGACCCGGCGGTCGTCGCCCGCCACGGCATCACCTACGTCTCCATCGGCCGCAAGGCCGCGTAGCCATAACAGACTGAAATCTTTGTTGATTGCCTGATTGGCTCAGGCCGATTCCGGCTGCCTCAATATTGTCATCAGTCGGGAACTATAGCCGCGCCAAGCAGTTATTTTCCGCGTGGAATTTGCTGTCGCAAGGGACAAGCATTGAACATCTGAGGGAGAACGAAGTGGCAATCAGGAAAGTCCGCAAGGCAGTCATTCCGGTGGCGGGTCTTGGCACCCGGTTTTTGCCGGCGACGAAGTCGATGCCGAAGGAGATGCTGCCGGTGGTCGACCGCCCGGTGGTGCAATACGCCGTCGACGAGGCGCTGGAAGCCGGCGTCGAGCACATTGTCTTCGTCACCGGCCGCAACAAGGCCGTCATCGAAGACTATTTCGACCTGCATCCCGAACTGATCGGCACGCTAGAGCAGGCCGGCAAGGTCGCCGAGCTCAAGTCGCTGGAAACGCTGCTGCCGGTGCCCGGCACGACCAGCTTCACGCGCCAGCAGGCGCCGCATGGCCTCGGCCACGCCGTCTGGTGCGCCCGCGACATCATCGGCGACGAGCCGTTCGCGCTGCTGTTGCCCGACATGGTGTCGTTCGGCAAGCGCGGCTGCCTTGCCGAGATCATGGAACTCTATGGCGAGACCGGCGGCAATGTGATTGCCGTCGAGCAATGCCAGCCGCATGAGACCAACAAATACGGCATCGTCGGTCAGGGCCGCGCCACCGGCTCGGGCTTCGAGGTCACGGCAATGGTGGAGAAGCCGAAGCCGGCCGATGCACCGTCTACCTACTACATCAACGGCCGCTACATCCTGCAGCCGGAGATCTTCACGCTGCTCGGCACCCAGGCGCGTGGCGCCGGCGGCGAGATCCAGCTGACGGACGCGATGGTCAGGCTTGCCGCCAACCAGGCGTTCTTCGCCCGCCCGTTCGGGGGACGCATGTTCGACTGCGGCTCCAAGGAAGGCTTCATCCAGGCCAATGTGGCGTTCGCGTTGAAACGCCAGGATCTCAAGGGCTCGGTGCTGGAAGCGCTGCGCGAGATGATCGCCGAGCACGACCGCGAGCAGGTTTCGGCCTGACGGTCCTCGCGGTCTATCTCCAAATGCAAAAAAGGCCCGCGCAAGCGGGCCTTTTCATGTGGTGCGGCACTCACTGGTTGCGGCGCTTGCCTTCCATCAGGTCGAGCACGGCCCGCGCCGCGTCGAGCACGTTGGTGCCCGGGCCGAACACGGCCGCCACCCCATGGTCGAGCAGATATTGGTAGTCCTGGCGCGGGATGACGCCGCCGACAACGACGATGATGTTGTCCGCACCCTTGGCCTTGAGTGCCGCGACCAGCTGTGGGGCGAGCGTCTTGTGGCCGGCGGCCAGCGACGACATGCCGACCACATGCACTTTCGAAGCAATGGCGGTGTCGGCGGCCTCGTCGGGCGTCTGGAACAGCGGCCCGGCAATGACCTCGAAGCCGACGTCGCCGAAGGCGGAGGCGATCACCTTGGCACCGCGGTCGTGACCGTCCTGGCCAAGCTTGGCCACCATGATGCGCGGTTTTTCACCTAGTGAGCCGGCAAATTGTTCGAGGCGCGATACCAAAGTCCGGAACTCCGGCTCATCGTCATAGGCCTTGCCATAGACGTTCTCGACGACCTCAGGCACGGCCGCATGGTTGCCAAAGGCGCGACGCATCGCGTCCGAGATCTCGCCGACCGTGGCTCGGGCGCGAGAGGCCTCGACGGCGGCGGCGAGGATGTTGCCCTCCCCCGTCCGCGCGACTTGTTCCAGGGCCGCAATTGCTGCCTCGACCCGCTTGGGATCGCGCTGCCGGCGGGTGCGCTCGATGCGCTCGACCTGGGCCTGGCGGACGGCCGAGTTGTCGATCTCCAGGATGTCGATCTCGTCTTCCTGCTCGAGGCGGTATTTGTTGACGCCGACGATGACCTCGTCGCCGCGGTCGATAGCAGCCTGCTTGCGCGTCGCTGCCTCCTCGATCAGGCGCTTGGGCAGGCCTGTTGCGACTGCCTTGGTCATGCCGCCCATCGCCTCGACCTCCTCGATCAGTGCCCAGGCCTTCTCGGCGAGGTCGTTGGTCAAGGCCTCGACATAATAGGAGCCGGCGAGCGGGTCGACGACCTTGGTCACGCCCGTCTCGTGCTGGAGGATCAGCTGCGTGTTGCGGGCGATACGGGCCGAAAACTCGGTCGGCAGGGCGATCGCCTCGTCGAAGGAGTTGGTGTGCAGCGACTGGGTGCCTCCCAATGCCGCCGACATTGCCTCGAAGGCGGTGCGGACGATGTTGTTGTAAGGGTCCTGCTCCTGCAGCGACACGCCAGAAGTCTGGCAATGCGTGCGCAGCATCAGCGACGACGCTTTCTTCGGCTCGAACTCGGTCATGATGCGCGACCACAGCAGGCGCGCCGCGCGCAGCTTGGCCGCCTCCATGAAGAAGTTCATGCCGATGGCGAAGAAGAACGACAGCCGGCCGGCGAAGTCGTCGACATTGAGGCCCTTCTTCAGCGCCGCACGCACATATTCGCGTCCGTCGGCCAGGGTGAAGGCGAGTTCCTGCACCAGCGTCGAGCCGGCCTCCTGCATGTGGTAGCCGGAGATCGAGATCGAGTTGAACTTCGGCATCTCATTGGCCGTGTACTCGATGATGTCGGCAACGATGCGCATCGAGGGTTCGGGCGGGTAGATGTAGGTGTTGCGGACCATGAACTCCTTGAGGATGTCGTTCTGAATGGTCCCCGACAGTTTTTCGCGCGAAACGCCCTGTTCCTCGCCGGCAACGATGAAATTGGCGAGGATCGGAATGACAGCGCCGTTCATGGTCATCGAGACCGAGACCTTTTCAAGCGGGATGCCGTCGAACAGGATTTTCATGTCCTCTACGGAATCGATCGCCACGCCGGCCTTGCCGACATCGCCCTCGACGCGCGGGTGGTCACTGTCATAGCCGCGATGCGTGGCGAGGTCGAAGGCGACCGACACGCCCTGCTGGCCGGCGGCAAGCGCCTTGCGGTAGAAATTGTTGGAAGCCTCCGCCGTCGAGAATCCGGCATATTGCCGGATCGTCCAGGGGCGGCCGGTGTACATGGTGGCGCGCGGCCCGCGCAGGAACGGCTCGATGCCGGGCAGCGAACCGAGATGGCTGATGCCTTCGAGATCATCCGCCGTGTAGAGCGGCTTGACGTCGATGCCTTCTGATGTGTGCCAGGTCAGGGTGTCGGGCGACGCCTTGATCTCGCGCTCGGCCAGCTTGCGCCAGTCGGCCTGTGTCGGCTGGTCAGTCATAGCACACCTCACTCAAATTCCATGATCAACTCGTCGACGGCGAGGCTTTCGCCTGCTGTGGCCGCGACGCGCTTGACCGTGCCCTTGCGCTCGGCGCGCAGTACATTTTCCATCTTCATCGCCTCGACTGTCGCCAGCGACTGGCCGGCCTCGACGGTGTCGCCTTGCTTGACCAGGATCGACGTCACCACGCCCGGCATCGGGCAGAGCAGCATCTTCGAGGTATCAGGCGGCAGCTTCACCGGCATCAGCTTCGCCAGTTCGGCGACACGCGGGCTGCGCACATGGGTTACCACGTCCATGCCGCGCCAGCGCAGGCGCCAACCGGTGCCCGAGCGTGACACCTTCACGCCGATGGACGTGCCGCCCACGGCGAAGTTGGCGTGCGGATGGCCGGGCAGCCAGTCGCTCGATACCGCAAGTGTCTTGCCGTCATCGAATTCGACTACGGTGCCGTCGGCTCCGTCCCTGACATGGAGCGGCAGCGTCAGGCCGGCAAGGGTGACCACCCAGTCGGCACCGACGGGGCGCTGGTGGTTGGCGAGCGAGCCCGAGATCTGGGCGCCGCGACGCTGGACGGACTGATTGATGAGCGCTGCCACCGCGGCAAGCTTGCGGGCGTCGGCCTCGGAAGGTGTCACGCCGGCAAAGCCGTCGGGGAATTCCTCGGCGATGTAGGCAGTGGTCAGCGCGCCCGAGCGGAAGCGCTCCTGGTCCATGACCGCCGACAGGAACGGCAGATTGTGACCGATGCCCTCGACCTCGAAGTCGTCGAGCGCGCGGCCCATGGCCTCGATCGCCGCCAGGCGGGCGGGAGCCCCTTCTCCTGGAGCAAAAGTGCAGAGCTTGGCGATCATCGGGTCGTAATACATCGAGATTTCACCGCCCTCGAACACGCCAGTGTCGTTGCGGACGATGGTGCCGTCGTCGCGCTTGCCTTCCACCGGCGGGCGGTAGCGGGTCAGCCGACCGATCGACGGCAGGAAGTTGCGATAGGGATCCTCGGCATAGAGGCGGCTTTCGACGGCCCAGCCGTTGAGTTTCACGTCGGCTTGCGCGAAGCGCAGCTTCTCGCCGGCTGCGACGCGGATCATCTCTTCGACGAGGTCGATGCCGGTGATCAGTTCTGTCACCGGATGCTCGACCTGGAGACGCGTGTTCATCTCGAGGAAGTAGAAGTTGCGGTTGCCGTCGACGATGAACTCGACCGTGCCGGCCGAGAAGTAGCCGACGGCCTTGCCAAGAGCGACAGCCTGTTCGCCCATCGCCTTGCGGGTCTCGGCGTCGAGGAAGGGCGACGGCGCCTCTTCGATGACCTTCTGGTTGCGGCGCTGGATCGAGCATTCGCGCTCGCCGAGATAGACGAGGTTGCCGTGCTGGTCGCCCAGTACCTGGATCTCGATGTGGCGCGGCTGGGTGACGAATTTCTCGATGAAGATGCGGTCGTCGCCGAACGACGATTTCGCCTCGTTCTTCGATGACTGGAAGCCCTCGCGGGCCTCGGTGTCGTTCCATGCGATGCGCATGCCCTTGCCGCCGCCACCGGCGGAGGCCTTGATCATGACGGGATAGCCGATCGAGTTGGCGATCCTCACTGCCTCATCAGCGTCCTCGATCAGGCCCATGTGACCGGGCACTGTCGACACGCCGGCAGATGCCGCGATCTTCTTCGAGGTGATCTTGTCGCCCATCGCTTCGATTGCCACGGGCGGCGGTCCGACGAAGGCGACGCCCTCGGCCTTCAGCGCCTCGGCGAAGTTCGCGTTCTCCGACAGAAAGCCATAGCCGGGATGCACCGCATCGGCCCCGGTCTGCCTGATCGCGTCGATGATCTTCTGGATGACGATGTAGGACTGGTTCGACGGCGCAGGGCCGATGTGGACGGCCTCGTCGGCCATCTTCACATGCAGGGCCTCGCGGTCAGCGTCGGAATAGACCGCGACCGTTGCGATACCAAGCTTCTTGGCCGTCTTGATGACCCGGCAGGCGATCTCGCCGCGATTGGCGATGAGGATTTTCTTGAACATTTTTGACCTGCTCACAGCGGTATCGTGTCGTGCTTCTTCCACGGCGCATCAAGCTTCTTGCCGCGCAGGGCGGCGAAGGCGCGGGCGATGCGGCGGCGCGACGAATGCGGCATGATCACTTCGTCGATGAAACCGCGCTCGGCGGCGACGAAGGGATTGGCGAAGCGTTCTTCATATTCCTTGGTGCGTGCGGCGATCTTCTCCGCGTCGCCAAGTTCCGAACGATAAAGAATCTCGGTCGCGCCCTTGGCGCCCATCACCGCGATCTCGGCCGTCGGCCAGGCATAGTTGATGTCGGCGCCGATATGCTTGGAGGCCATGACGTCGTATGCGCCGCCATAGGCTTTGCGGGTGATCAGCGTGACCATCGGTACGGTCGCCTGGCTGTAGGCGAACAGCAGCTTGGCGCCGTGCTTGATAACGCCGCCATATTCCTGCGCGGTGCCCGGCAGGAAGCCCGGCACGTCGACCAAGGTCAGGATCGGGATGGAGAAGGCATCGCAGAAGCGCACGAAGCGGGCCGCCTTGCGCGAACTGTCGATATCAAGGCAGCCGGCCAGCACCATCGGCTGGTTGGCGACGACGCCGACGCTCTGGCCCTCGATGCGCATGAAGCCGGTGATGATGTTCTTCGCGAAAGCCTCCTGGATCTCGAAGAAGTCACCCTCGTCGGCGATCGCCAGGATCAGCTCCTTCATGTCGTAGGGCTTGGTTGCGCTGTCGGGGATCAGCGTGTCGAGCCGCTTTTCCAGCCGCGCCGGATCGTCGTGGAACGGCCGCACCGGCGGCTTCTCGCGGTTGTTGAGCGGCAGGAAGTCGAACAGCAGGCGAACCTGCTCCAGCGCCTCGATGTCGTTTTCGTAGGCGCCGTCAGCGACCGAGGATTTCGAGGTGTGGGTGCGGGCGCCGCCGAGTTCCTCGGCGGTGACGATCTCGTTGGTGACGGTTTTCACCACGTCGGGACCGGTCACGAACATGTAGGACGAGTCGCGCACCATGAAGATGAAGTCGGTCATGGCGGGCGAATAGACCGCGCCACCGGCGCATGGGCCCATGATGACCGAGATCTGCGGCACCACGCCTGAGGCGTCGACATTGCGCTTGAACACATCGGCATAGCCGGCAAGCGAGGCAACGCCCTCCTGGATGCGGGCGCCGCCGGAATCGTTGAGGCCGATGACCGGCGCGCCGTTGCGCACGGCCATGTCCATGATCTTGCAGATCTTCTGGGCGTGCGTCTCGGACAGCGAGCCGCCGAGCACGGTGAAATCCTGCGAAAAGACGTAGACCAGGCGGCCGTTGATGGTGCCCCAGCCTGTGACGACACCGTCGCCCGCCACCTTCTGCTCGGCCATGCCGAACTCGGTGGTACGATGGGTGACATACATGTCGAACTCTTCGAAGGAGCCTTCGTCGAGCAGCACGTCGATGCGTTCGCGCGCCGTCAGCTTGCCCTTGGCGTGCTGGGCGTCGATGCGCTTCTGGCCACCGCCGAGGCGGGCCTCGGCGCGGCGGGCTTCCAGTTGTTCGAGTACGGCGCGCATCAGTTCATGCCCTTGTGAGAAAGCCATTTCCAGGCGGCGGGGAAAGCGATTGCCGCAAGCACGGCCTTCATGACGTCGCCCGGGATGAAGGGATAAAGCCCGAAGGCCAGCACCGGTTTGTCCCAGCCAACGACGCTGCCGAGCCAGAGCAGGCCGGGAACGTAGATGACAGCGCCGGCGAGCAGTGCAGCCAGCATGGCGGTGAAGGCATTGCGGTCCCAACCGCGTTCTGCGAGCCAGCCAGCGAGCGCGGCAGCAGGCAGGTAGCCAGCGAGATAACCGCCGGTCGGGCCCATCATGTAGGCAAGGCCAATGCCCTTTTCCGGCGTGCCGGCGAAGACCGGCAGGCCGAGCGCACCCTGCGTCAGATAAAGCGCCACGGCGGCCGCACCGCGCACCGGGCCAAGCGCCAAGCCGAGACCGATGACGACAAGCGTCTGCATGGTCATCGGCACGGGATAGAATGGCACCTGGATTTTGGCCGAAACGGTCAGCAGCAGCGATCCCGCTACGACTGCCAGTCCATCCATCGTGCTTATCCGACTTGTCCGTTCCGGTGCGACGGCCTGGTAGAGCGTCATGACTTTTCTCCCGCACTACGATCTTGCAAAACAATGTCTCCCCGTCGCGTCAGCGGCAAGGTGCAGTTAGCGCCCATTACGCCTATGCCCGCCATAGGAAAACCGTTGAAAGTGTGCAAAAGCGTAATGTACAAATTCCAAAAATGTAAATTGCGAAATTGCAAATATGGCGACCCGCAAACTCTATATCGGCCGCAAAGTGCGCGAACTGCGCGAAGCCAACAAGGCGACGCAGGCGAGCTTCGCCGAGCGCATCGGCATCTCGACCAGCTATCTCAACCAGATCGAGAACAACCAGCGTCCGGTCTCAGCCTCGGTGCTGCTGGCGCTGGCGGAAAAGTTCCAGATCGACATTTCGGAGATTTCGCAGGGCGACAATGACAGGCTTTTGTCGGCTTTATCAGAGGCGCTGTCCGATCCGATCTTCGAGAATTATGCGCCCAACCTGCAGGAGCTGAAGCTGGTGACGCAGAATGCGCCGGGCTTTGCCCGTGCGCTGATCTCGGCGCACCAGGCCTATCGCCGCAATTCCGAGCAACTGGCGAGCCTCGACGACACGCTGGGTCGCGGCGCCGCCGGGTCGGAGCCGACGCCTTACGAAGAGGTGCGAGACTTCTTCCATTTCGTCGACAACTACATCCACGCGCTCGATGTGGCCGCCGAGCGACTGGCGGGCGAACTCGGCATCGGCGAGCGCGACAGCTATGCGGCGCTGGCCGGACATCTGGACAGTCGGCACGGCGTGCGCATCGCCCGTGCCGACGCCGATGACGATGCGCTCCGGCGCTTCGACGCCAAGTCGGGCGTGCTGTTCCTCAACCCCTATTCTCCGCTCGCCACCCGCAGCTTCCAGATCGCTTTCCAGATCGCCGAAATGGAAATGGAGGCTGACGTCGCCCAGATCGCGCGTTCAGCCGATTTCCGCACCGGCGAGGCGCTGGAAATCTGCAAGATGGGCCTGCGCAACTATTTTGCAGGAGCGCTTACCCTCCCCTACCAGGCCTTCATGCGTGCCGCCGGCGCGTTGCGCCACGACCTCGAGCTGATGGCGGCGCATTTCGGCGCCTCGATCGAGCAAGTGGCGCATCGGCTCAGCACGCTGCAGCGGCCGGGGCACAAGGGCGTGCCGATCTTCTTTGCCCGCATCGACCGCGCCGGCAACATCACCAAGCGCCACAGTGCGGCCAAGCTACAGTTCGCCCGCTTTGGCGCTGCGTGCCCCTTGTGGAACGTGCACCAGGCGTTCGAGACGCCGGGGCGCATCATCCGCCAGCTGGCCGAAACGCCCGATGGCGCGCGCTATCTCTGCGTCGCCACTGAGATCTCCAAGGGCGGCGGCGGCTTCAACGCGCCGCATCGCCGTTATGCCATCGCGCTTGGCTGCGAGGTCGCCTACGCCCAGGATTTTGTCTACGCCGACGGGCTGGAGCTCGGCAGCAAGACCGCCTTCGATCCGATCGGCATCTCCTGCCGCATCTGCGAGCGCACCAATTGCCTGCAGCGCGCCGTGCCGCCGCTCAAGCGCCGGCTGGTCATCGACAGGGATGTCAGGCATCCGCTGCCATACAGGATCAGCTGAACGTCAACCGTCCCTGCGTGCCAACAGCCCGCCGACGGCCAATGTCAGCCAGCCCACAATCATGCCGGTGCCGCCCACCGGCGCGGCAAACGGAAACAGGCGCTGCCCTAGATAGTCGCGCGCGAGCAGGTCGCCGGAGAACAGCAGCACCGCCAGAAGCAGGATGGCGGCTCCGATGTGCAGCACGCGGCTGCCCGCAACCACCAGCGACAGCGCAATCAGCACAGGCGCGTGAAACAGCAGGAAGTTTGCGGCGGTAGCGACATTGGCGCTGCCGCCATGGCTGGCTGCGGCAGATAGCGCCACGCCGGCTGCACCGAACAATGCAGCGGCGACAAACAGAACCCGGTCGAACTTCATTCATGTGCTCCTGAGGGCGCGCGCCTTCCGGGGAAGATACGCGGAAGTGCGAAAGAAACCTGCCAAAACTTCCGCCCCTGCCCGCGCCGATTGCCGCAGCCCTGCCGCTTTTCTGTGGAGCTTGAGACGGCGTGGGACAATGGCCGTTTGGCGTTCCGGCCGGCAGTCACTATGTTCGCGCACCCGTTCAACAGGCACCAGGATTCCATGGCTGGCGACAACAGGAAAATCGCTGCGATCATCGCGGCCGAGATCAACGCGAAGCCCGAGCAGGTCGTGGCCGCGGTCGGACTGCTCGACGAGGGCGCGACCGTGCCGTTCGTCGCCCGCTACCGCAAGGAGGTCACCGGTGGCCTCGACGACACGCAGCTGCGCGATCTCTCGGAGCGCCTCGCCTATCTGCGCGAGCTCGAGGCGCGCCGCGCGGCAATCGTCGAGTCGATCACCAGCCAGGGCAAGATGACCGACGATCTGGCGGTTCGAATCGCTACCGTAACGACCAAGGCAGAGCTTGAGGACATCTACCTGCCCTACAAGCCGAAGCGCCGCACCAAGGCTGAAATCGCCAGGGAGCGCGGACTAGGCCCTCTGGCCGAAGCCATCCTCGCCGACCGCTCCAAGGTGCCGGCTGAACTCGCCGTGGCTTATGTCGCCGGCGAGGTCGCCGACGTGAAGGCAGCGCTCGAAGGCGCGCGCGACATCGTCGCCGAGAGCATCTCGGAGAACGCCGACCTGCTCGGCCGTCTGCGCACCCACATGAAGGAGCGTGCGGTGATGCGCGCCCGCGTCGTCGACGGCAAGCAGGAGGCCGGCGCCAAGTTCTCCGATTACTTCGACCATTCCGAGCGCTGGGCTTCCGTGCCTAGCCACCGCGCGCTGGCCATGCTGCGTGGCCGCAACGAGGACGTGCTGTCGCTCGACCTCGAGATCGATGCCGACGACACCTCGCCGGTCAAGCCGGTCGAGCGCATGATCGCCGCCGCCTATGCGATTGGCGCAACGCTTCCGGGCGACCAGTGGCTGATGCAGGTCGCTGGCTGGACCTGGCGGGTAAAGCTGTCGCTGTCCTTGTCGCTCGACCTGATGCGCGACCTGCGCGAGGCGGCTGAGGAAGAGGCGATCCGCGTCTTCTCGCGCAACCTCAAGGATCTGCTGCTCGCTGCCCCGGCCGGCTCGCGCGCCACCATGGGCCTCGATCCAGGCATCCGCACCGGCGTCAAGGTCGCGGTCATCGATGCCACCGGCAAGGTGCTCGACACCACCACCGTCTACCCCTTCCCGCCCAAGAACGACGTGCGCGGCACACAGGCCGAGCTGGCCCGGCTGATCATCCGCCACAAGGTCGAGCTGATCGCCATCGGCAACGGCACCGGCAGCCGCGAGACCGAGCGCCTGGTCGCCGATATGCTGACTGACATGCCGGCGCCGAAGCCGACCAAGGTCATCGTCAGCGAGGCCGGCGCGTCGGTCTATTCGGCGTCGGCCACTGCTGCCGCCGAGTTCCCCAATCTCGACGTGTCGCTGCGTGGTGCCGTGTCCATTGCGCGGCGCCTGCAGGATCCGCTCGCCGAGCTGGTCAAGATCGAGCCCAAGTCGATCGGCGTCGGCCAGTACCAGCACGATGTCGACCAGTACCGTCTCGGCCGCTCGCTCGAAGCGGTGGTCGAGGATGCGGTGAACGCCGTCGGCGTCGACCTCAACACGGCCTCCGCCCCCCTTCTCGCCCGTGTCTCCGGCCTCGGGCCGTCGCTCGCCGAGTCGATCGTGGCCTATCGCGACGCTTCGGGCGCTTTCGCCACGCGCCGCGATCTGTTGTCGGTGCCGCGTCTCGGCCAGCGCGCCTTCGAGCAATGCGCCGGCTTCCTGCGCATCCGCGACGGCAAGGAGCCGCTCGATGCATCCTCGGTCCATCCTGAAGCCTATGGCGTCGCCAAGAAGATCGTTGCGTCCTGCGGTCGCGACCTGCGCCAGCTGATGGGCGACAGTGCCGCGCTGAAGGCCATCGATCCCCGCGCGTTCGTCGATGAGCGTTTCGGCCTGCCGACCGTGCGCGACATCATCGCCGAGCTGGAAAAGCCGGGTCGTGATCCGCGTCCGGGCTTCAAGACCGCGACCTTCGCCGACGGCGTCGACGACATCAAGGACCTGAAGCCGGGCATGCTGCTCGAAGGCACCGTCACCAACGTTGCCGCCTTCGGCGCCTTCGTCGACATCGGCGTGCACCAGGACGGTCTCGTCCACGTCTCGCAGCTCGCCGACAAGTTCGTGAAGGACCCGCATGAGGTGGTGAAGGCCGGCGACGTGGTGAAGGTTCGCGTCGTCGAGGTCGACATCCCGCGCAAGCGCATCGGGCTCACCATGCGCAAGGACGGCGGCGAGGCGGCACCGCGCTCGGCAGCTCCCGCCAAGGCCCGCGACATGAAGTTCGCATCGTCCAAGCCACAGCAGAACAAGCCGGAGCAGCAAGGCGCATTCGGTGCGGCGCTGCTCGAGGCGATGAAGCGGAAGTAGGCGACGGGGCGAGGAACCCAAGCTGGGAGGACCATAGAGTTCCTCTTCCCCGCCGATCGGGGGAGAGATGGCCCGAAGAGCCGGAGTGGGGGTCGACCTGATCCCCTACTCACCCAGCGGCATCATCGCCCTTGCCCGGCTCGCCGTTCGTGCTTAGAAAGCCCGGGAAACGCGGCCCCAGCCGGCCGCTTGCAAAAGGTGCCGTGCTCAAATGTCCAAGTGGAAAGACGTCAAGAAGGTCGTGCTCGCCTATTCCGGCGGTCTCGACACCTCCATCATCCTGAAGTGGCTGCAGACCGAGCTCAATGCCGAGGTCGTCACCTTCACCGCCGATCTCGGCCAGGGCGAGGAACTCGAACCGGCGCGCAAGAAGGCCGAGATGCTCGGCATCAAGGAAATCTTCATCGAGGACGTGCGCGAGGAGTTCGTCCGCGACTTCGTCTTCCCGATGTTCCGCGCCAATGCCGTCTATGAGGGTGTCTACCTGCTCGGCACCTCGATCGCCCGTCCGCTGATCTCCAAGCACCTCGTCGACATCGCCCGCAAGACCGGCGCCGATGCCATCGCCCACGGCGCCACCGGCAAGGGCAACGACCAGGTCCGCTTCGAGCTGTCGGCCTACGCGCTCAACCCCGATATCAAGATCATCGCGCCGTGGCGCGACTGGTCGTTCAAGAGCCGCACCGACCTGCTCGACTTCGCCGAGAAGCACCAGATTCCGGTCGCCAAGGACAAAAAGGGCGAGGCCCCCTTCTCGGTCGACGCCAACCTGCTGCACTCTTCCTCGGAGGGCAAGGTGCTGGAAGATCCGGCCGTCGAGGCGCCCGAATACGTCCACATGCGCACGATTTCGCCTGAGGCCGCGCCCGACAAGGCGACGATCATCAAGATCGGTTTCGAAAAGGGCGATGCCGTGTCGATCAATGGTGAGCGCCTGTCGCCGGCGACGCTGCTGGCCAAGCTCAACGACTATGGCCGTGACAATGGCATCGGCCGTCTCGACCTGGTCGAGAACCGCTTCGTCGGCATGAAGTCGCGCGGCGTCTACGAGACCCCAGGCGGCACCATCTTGCTCTCTGCGCACCGCGCCATCGAATCGATCACGCTCGACCGTGGTGCCGCGCATCTCAAGGACGAGCTGATGCCGCGCTACGCCGAGCTCATCTATTACGGCTTCTGGTTCTCGCCCGAACGCCAGATGCTGCAGGCGGCGATCGACCTCAGCCAGAAGGACGTCGAGGGCGAAGTCACCCTCAAGCTTTATAAGGGCAACGTCATGGTCATCGGCCGCGAGAGCGCCAAGTCGCTCTATTCCGACAAGCTGGTCACCTTCGAGGACGACCAGGGCGCCTACGACCAGAAGGACGCTGCGGGCTTCATCAAGCTCAATGCTCTGCGCCTGCGCACGCTGGCCGCGCGCAACCGGTAATGACAGCGTCTCCTCTCCCCGCCTGCGGGATGCCGGCAGGCAGGTAGGGTCGCGCTTGCCTCTCTAAAGTCTGCTCTGCCCTCATCCGGCCCTTCGCGCCACCTACTCCCCGTGAACGGGGAGTAGGAAGAGGCTACGCTTCACCCTCATACATATCTCCGAGATAGGTCCGCTTCGCCGCTTCGTCCCGTGCGGGGAACAGGTAGCGCCCGAAGGCAAGCCGCTCGTGGTTGACTGCCGCGAGCTCCCACACGCAGAAAGTCGCGCGATGCGGCCCGGGCAGCGGAAACAGCGAAAAATCGGGTGCGTTGGCCGTCTTGGCATAGACGGTTTCCCACATCTCGTTGGCATTGCGCCACGAGCTCACCAGCAGGAAATGGAAGTCGCCGCCGCAGCGGTGCAGGATGGCGAAGCCGAGCTCGCCCTTGAGGTCGAGGCGGCCGGTCGCCGTTTCGGCAGCGAGGAAGCGGCGGGCGAGCGCGTCGGTATCGCGCGTCACCGGCGTGTCGCGCTCTGCGATGTCGTACCATTTCAGCAGGCCGCCGCCAGATGTCGCCGGCAGGCCCGGGGTCACTGATTTGGGGTAGTGGGCATAACCTTCGACATTGCCGAAGGGCGAGAGATCGGCGGGCAGGCCGCTCAGGCTGTTCATGACAAAATCCTCGTCCGCATCGAAAAAGCCCGGTGCAGGCACCGGGCTTTTGTCATTCTGCGTCCGAGGTCCTGGCTTTGCCAGTGCTCCGGAAATGTCTCCTGACAGGGTCGTGTCAGGTCATCGGGCTTTAGTTTCCGTCGATCTCGGCGCCGATGATGGCGATGGCCTGCTGGTAGACGCTGGCCGCGTTCCAGCCCTGGAGTGCGGCGAAATTGGCCTGGCCGGGCTGGTAGCCGGCGCCTGGCTGCCAGCCATGGCCGCGCAGGAAGTTGGCGGTCGAAGCCAGTGCGTCGGCCTTGGAGCGGACCATGTCGATCTTGCCGTTGCCGTCGCCGTCGGCGCCGTACTTCAGCACGTTGACAGGCAGGAACTGGGTCTGGCCGATTTCGCCATGAGCCGCGCCGACGGCGTTGGTCGCCAGCGTGCCTGACTGGACCAGCTTGAGGGCTGCGTAGAGCTGGTCGGTGAAATAGTCCGAGCGGCGGCAGTCATAGGCAAGCGTCGCCACGGCCGACAGCGTGTGCTGATTGCCCATATAGGCGCCGAAACCGGTTTCCATGCCCCAGATCGCGATCAGAGGGCCCGCCGGAACGCCGTAGCGCTGCTCGATGCTCTGGAAGAGTGCGGCGTTCTGCTTCTTCAGCACCTTGCCCTTCGAAGCGATGGTCTTGCCGCCGCGCTTGGCCATGAACTGGTCGAGCGAGAGCTTGAAGCTTTTCTGGTTGCGGTCGGCGTAGATCGTCTTGGTGGCATAGGTCGTATCGGACAAAGCGTCGAGCGCCCTGCCGCTGATGCCGTTGGCTGCGGCTTCCTTCGCAAACGAAGCCTTCCAGGCCTCGAAGCCGCCTGAGTTGTTGCCGCACTGGGCAGCGTATGCGCCGCCAGCCGTCACCGCCAGCATGGCGGAGGCCGCAGCAAAAGTCTTCACCTTGGCAAGTATTGCCATGCCGTACTCCTGATGCCTGAATCAATGCCCTTGGGAGGGAAGTTGCCAGCCGCACGCTCTCTTGTCATCGTTAAGAAGGCGTTTACGTCCCCACTGTCTTGCAATGGCTGGTGGCAAAAAACTCGCACACGATCAAGCGGTGAATGTGGCGAGAGCGGGGAAAAACCATGGAAGATGCCGATGTTGTGATCGTCGGTGCGGGTTCCCGGGTCTTTCGACTGCAAAGAGCTATGCCCGAGTTGGTTCAACCTCAGGGTGCTGGAGGCGCCGGGCCGTGGGGGGTGGGGCAGGCCATGCTGCACAGGCCGGCCCGGCTGGCTGCAGTGAAAGGCCGGAACAATTTGTGAGCGGAACGTCGGCATTTTGGCCGGAACGGATGCTAACGGGTCTCGTTCCCTGCTCCTGGGGGACCAAGAAAAGGAGCGAAAAGATGAAACCCACCTTGCTGCTACCCGCTGTCGCGGGGGCACTTCTCGCCTTCTCCGTCCCCTCTTTTGCAGAGACCGCCGTTTCCGCCGCCACCGATTTGAACGTGCGCGCCGGCCCCGGGCCGCAATATCCCGTCATCGGCGTGATCGATGCCGGCCAGTCAACGGTGCTGCGTGGCTGCCTCGAAAACAGCAAGTGGTGCTCGATATCGGATTCCGGCGGCGAGGGCTGGGTCTATGCCGACTATCTTGTTGGCGATTTCGGTGGTCAGGACATCGTTTTGTCTCAGCGCCCTGCAGGTTCCGACGTGGTCGTGGTCGATCCGCCGGCCGCTGGCGGTGCCGGTGACGTGGTCATCGATGACACGACCGGCGCCATCATTGCCGGCGCTGCCGGACCGGCGATAGAGCCGCCTGGCGAGGTGCGCAGCTACGTAACCAGCCACCGGATCGAGCCTGTCTATCTGGACGGCGAGGTTGTCGTCGGGGGCAGCCTGCCCGATACGGTGGATCTGACCGAAATCCCCGACTACGAGTATCGCTACGTCTATGTGAACGGCCAGCCGGTACTGGTCGAGCCGTCCAGCCGCCGCATCGTCTATGTGGTGCGCTGATCTTTGGCGAGATCGCCGGGCTTTGACGCCCGGCGGTGCTCACACATGGACCTTGCTGAGATTGCCTTCGGTCGCATCGTCGGCCGGGCGCAGCGAAGCGCGAAGCAGCCAGAGATAGAAGGCTGTCACGACAAGGACGACCAGCCAACCCGGCAACGGTCCGAGGCTGGCGTTGGCGGCCAGGTCCCAGAGCGACGACACGAGATCGGCGCTGCCATGGCTTTGCAGCGTCGGGGTCGTGATCTTGAGCACCCATGCGAGCAGCAGGATCAGGAACATCCAGATGTAGTTGCGTCTCAGCCGGCGCGAGAAGGCGTCGGCATAGGAGATGCGGAACTGTGGATCGCGGAGGCTTTCGGCCAGCATCTGCCGCCAGTTGACGGTGTCTCCGGCAAGCGGTGAGAAGATCGGCGCGAAATAATAGCGTTCGAAGGTGCGCACCCGTGAACGGTAGACGTCGAAGAAGCGATATCGGCGCGCTTCGATCCATAGCAGCAGGAAGACGAGCAGCATGGCAAACAGCAGCACGCCGTGATGAGCGCTCGGCGTCGACAGGGACACCGACAGCATCGCGGCGACCACCGTGATCGCCCAGTTGCTGGTACGGTCGATGCGGTCGCGCCAGCCGGCCATCCTCGCCATTTCGGCGCGATGATAGTGCGCCATCGTGTTGACGATCTCGGTCGAGGTCATGGGCGTCAGCGCCCCGGGCTGGAGCAGCTCGGTCTTCACCATTTCCGGCATGGCAACCTCCCTGGTGTGGGCAGGCCGCGGCTTCCAGGTGTGCCGTAGTGCCGCGCCGGTGGCCGATGCAGCCCGCTGCCTTGGGATTTTATACCCGCCAGCCCCGAATTGTACGGAAAACCGCGGTCAGCTGTCTTTCGGCACGCCGTTTTCGCGGCGCTTGACCAGGGCAGCGAAATCATCGGCCGGAATGGCCCTCGAATAGAGATAGCCTTGGCCGATGCGGCAGCCCATGCCAAGGAGCACGGCCTCGTGGGCCAATGTCTCGATGCCTTCAGCGACGACGGTCATCGCCATGTCGTTGGCCATGCCGAGCACGGCGCGCACGATCGCGGCGTCCCGGGGTTCGTTGAGCAGGTCACGCACGAAGCTGCGGTCGATCTTGAGTACGGTCAGCGGAAACCGCTTGATGGTGCTGAGCGCCGCGTGTCCGGTGCCGAAATCGTCAAAGGCGAGGCCGACGCCGGCGGTCGCGAGTTCGCGAAAAGGTGCGAGCGTGCGCTCTTCATTGTCGAGGGCGATGGTCTCGGTGATCTCGAGTTCGAGGGCGCGGGACGGCAGGCGATGCCGCTCGAGCGCTGCCATCACCGTTTCGGCCAGGTTGCCGGCATTGACCTGCACGGCGAACAGATTGACTGCCATGCGCAGCGCCGGCAGGCCCTCGGCGCGCCAGATAGCAGATTGCCGGCAGGCCTCGTCGAGGATCCAGTTGCCGACCGTCAGCGCGCCGGAATGGGTTTCGAGCACAGCCAGGAAGTCGGCGGGCTCGAGCAGGCCGCGTGTCGGATGGTTCCAGCGCAGCAGCGCTTCGGCGCCGACCACCCTGCCCGAGTTGAGGCACACCTGAGGCTGGTAATGAAGCGTGAACTCGCCGGCACCTATGGCCCGCAGCAGCTCGTCCTGAAGCGCCCGCCGCACCGCCACCGCGTTGAGCATGGATGGCTCGAACATGCAGTAGCTGGAGCCGCGCTGGCGTGCCCGGTAGAGGGCGAGATCGGCGCTGGCCAGCAGCTCCTCGAGGTCGCCGCCGTCGCGCGGGCCGACCGCGCCGCCGATGCTGACGCCGAGCTTCAAAAGGTGATCGCCGATGCCGAAGGGCTTGTCGAAGGACTGTAGCAAGGCGCGGGCCGCAGCCGCGGCCGTTGCCGGGTCGTCGATGCGACGCAGGAGCACGGCAAATTCGTCGCTGCCAAGCCGGGCCACCATGGCATCGGCCTCGACGGCAGCGGGCAGCCGCACGGCAAGCGCCTGAAGCAGCGTGTCGCCGGTGGCATGGCCCAGCGTGTCGTTGATCCTTCTGAAGCCGTCGAGATCGATCAAGAGCACGGCAGTCTGCTCGCCGATCTCGAGCGCTTCCTCAAGGCGCATGTCGAACTGGAAGCGATTGGGCAGGCCCGTCAGCGCATCCTGATGGGCGAGCCTGTGCAACCTGATGTCGCGCTGGCGGCGATCGGAGATATCGCGGATCAGCCCGCCCATGGCCACGCCATGGGGGCCGTTCCAGACCGACAGCGACAGCTCAATCGGGAATTCGTTGCCGTCGCGCCGCTGCGCCGTCACTTCGACTGTCTTGCCGCTCAGCTTGGAGCGCTTGCCGGAACCGACCCTGGCCACCCCGGCTTCGTGGGCGCCGCGCAGCCGTGGCGGAATGATCAGGTCGAGCGTTTGGCCGATCATCTCGTCATAGTCGTAACCGAACATCCTTTCGGCTGTTTTGTTGACGAAGGTGATCTCGCCGCGGGCGTCGATGACCACCAGGGCGAACTCGATGTTCTCGACAAAGCCGGCCAATGACGGCGTGGCCTCGCCAGCCGCATCAGATTGAGGAACGCCTCGCGTATGTCGTTTGCGCATCTGAACAAGCTGCTTGAAAGTAATTCAAAATTGCTTGGTGGGTCGTTTCGTAAAACACTATCGTATGAACACTATTCTGGAGTGATTAACGGGTTTCGCGCAAGGTGTCGCAAACGATAATTGAGTGAAGTCTTATATAACTGGTGATATGCGCCGAGATCGTATGGGGATAAGTCTTGCGAATTGCACTGATCGTATCCGGTGCCGTGCCGTGCAGGGGCTATGGCGGCACCCAACGGCAGGTCGAGTGGCTGGCCAGGGAGCTGATGCGGCGCGACCATCAGGTCGTGGTCGTTGCCGGCCATGTCACCGGCCCTGCCTCCTTCGAGCTGCGGCAGGCCTCGACCGAGCAGCAAATCCGCGAGGCCATTCCGGCGGATACGCAACTCGTCCATTGTCATGGGCCGCATCTCGAGCTTGCGCTGCCCACCCTCAACACCATGCATGCGGTGGGGGGGAGCCTTGCCGACAGCGACGGCAACTGGAGCTTCGTCAGCGCCAGCCATGCCCGGAATCATGGCCGGCAGAGTTTCGTCTTCAACGGCTTTCCCGTCGATGAGTACCGCCTGTCCGAAGGCAAGAACGACCGGCTGCTTTTCCTTGCCGGCATAGCGCGGGCAAGCAAGAACCTGAACCGCGCGGTGGGGCTCGCGCGGAAATATGATTTTGGCCTGGACATAGCCGGAGGCGCGCGCTGGATGCTGCTGACGCGCAGCCAGGTGCGCCGCGATCTCGTCTTCTTCAAGAGCCTTTCGCCGCGCTATCATTTCCACGGCATCGTCGATGGCGAGGAGAAGCTCGCTTTGCTCGGCCAAGCGCGTGCCTTTCTAAACCCGATCGCCTGGGAGGAGCCCTTTGGCATGGCACCGGTCGAGGCGATGCTGTGTGGTACGCCGGTGCTGGCGACACCGCGCGGGGCGATGCCCGAGATCGTCGATCCGGAGACGGGGCGGCTGTTCGAGACGGACAAAGAGTTTGCCGCAGCCCTCGATGATGTGTCGGCGCTGGCACCGGCGCGTTGCCGCGAGGTGGCGGCCGAACGTTTCTCCATTACCAGGACCGCGCAGGGCTATCTCGACCTCTATGACCGTATCCTCGACGGCGAGCGTCTGCCGTGACGCCGGCGCGGGGCAAAAGTGGCGGCAAAGCTTGACTCCCCGGCCATTTTCCTGTCTACAGCCCTCGAAATTCCGCGAAGAGTTCCACTCCTAGCGGCCGACCGGGACACCCCAGAGGTTGTCAAACGATCCCGGAGGCCAACACCCGGCAGCGCGATGCGCCCCCGGGTGCTTTTTGGTTTTGGCCGCATGAATGGTTTGGCGCTTGGGCGCGGAGGCATTACTTCTCGGCCAACGCATGTGTGTCCGGGAAAGGGAAAGTCGAATGTTTGAATCGCTGCAAGAGCGGCTTGGATCGATCCTGAACGGCCTGACTGGCCGTGGCGCGCTGTCGGAGGCCGATGTTACGGCCGCTCTGCGCGAGGTCCGTCGCGCCCTGCTCGAAGCCGACGTCGCGCTCGAGGTCGTCCGTTCGTTCACGGACCGGGTGCGCGAGAAGGCCGTGGGTGCCGCGGTTCTGAAGTCGATCAAGCCCGGGCAGATGGTCGTCAAGATCGTCCATGACGAGCTGGTCGAGATGCTCGGCGCCGAAGGCGTTGCCATCGACCTCAACGCGCCGGCCCCCGTCGTCATCATGATGGTCGGCCTTCAGGGCTCGGGCAAGACAACGACCACCGCCAAGATCGCCAAGCGGATGACCGAGCGCCAGGGCAAGAAGGTCCTGATGGCCTCGCTCGACACGCGTCGCCCGGCCGCCCAGGAGCAGCTGCGCCAGCTCGGCGAGCAGACCAAGGTGGCGACGCTGCCTGTTATCGCCGGCCAGTCGCCGGTCGACATCGCCAAGCGCGCCGTCCAGGCGGCCAAGCTCGGCGGCCATGACATCGTCATCCTCGACACCGCCGGCCGCACCCATATCGATGAGCCGCTGATGGTCGAGATGGCCGACATCCGCAAGGTGTCGGACCCGCACGAAATCCTGCTCGTGGCCGACTCGCTGACCGGTCAGGACGCCGTCAACCTCGCCAAGAATTTCGACGACCGCGTCGGCATCACCGGCCTGGTGCTGACCCGCATGGACGGCGACGGCCGTGGCGGTGCAGCCCTTTCGATGCGCGCCGTCACCGGCAAGCCGATCAAGCTGATCGGTGTCGGCGAAAAGATGGACGCGCTGGAGGAGTTCTATCCCAAGCGCATCGCCGACCGCATCCTCGGCATGGGCGACATCGTTTCGCTGGTCGAGAAGGCTGCCGAAACCATCGACGCGGAAAAGGCCGCGGCGATGGCCAAGAAGATGCAGTCGGGCAAGTTCGACCTGAACGACCTCGCCGACCAGCTTGGCCAGATGCAGAAGATGGGCGGCATGGGCGGCATCATGGGCATGATGCCCGGCATGGGCAAGATGAAGGACCAGATGGCCGCGGCCGGCCTCGACGACAAGATGTTCGGCCGCCAACTCGCCATCATCTCGTCGATGACCAAGGCCGAGCGCGCCAATCCCGACGTGCTCAAGCATTCGCGCAAGAAGCGCATCGCCGCCGGTTCCGGCACCGATGCTGCCGAGATCAACAAGCTGCTCAAGATGCATCGCCAGATGGCCGACATGATGAAGGCGATGGGCGGCAAGGGTAAAGGCGGCGGCCTCATGCGCGGCATGATGGGCGGCCTGGCCTCCAAGATGGGCCTCGGCGGCATGATGCCCGGCGGCGGCATGCCCGACCTTTCCAAGATGGACCCCAAGCAGCTCGAGGCGCTGAAGAAGCAGGCTGAGGCAGCCGGTCTCGGCCAGGGCCTCAAAGGCCTTCCCGGTGGCATGCCGGGTCTCGGCGGCGGTCTTCCCGGCCTGCCCGGCGGCATGAAGCTTCCGGGCCTCGGCGGCGGCCTGCCCGGCCTCGGCAAGAAGAAGTGAGGGCCCATGACCGACATCGACCCTAAGGCCCGACTGCAGGAACTGCGCGCTTCGATCGACAACATCGATGCAGCACTCATCCATATGCTGGCCGAGCGTTTCCGCTGCACCCAGGCGGTGGGCGTGCTCAAGGCCACCCATGGCCTGCCGCCGGCCGACCCGGCGCGCGAGCAGACCCAGATCGCGCGTCTGCGCCGGCTTGCCGACGATGCGCATCTCGATCCCGATTTCGCGGAGAAGTTCCTTAACTTCATCATCCGCGAGGTGATCCGTCACCACGAAATGCTGGCCGCCGAACACAATGGCGCGCCAGACAAGACTACCTCCGCCTGACGGCGGAACAGACTTAAGACCAAGAACCCAAGACAGAACCACTCCAGGAGTAAGAAAATGTCCCTCAAGATCCGTCTGGCCCGCGCCGGCTCGAAGAAGCGCCCCTACTACCACATCGTCATCGCTGACGCCCGCAGCCCGCGCGACGGCCGCTTCATCGAGGCGATCGGCGCCTGGAACCCGCTGCTGCCCAAGGACGGCGACCGCATGAAGCTCGACGCCGACCGTGCCAAGTACTGGCTGTCGAACGGCGCCCTGCCGACCGACCGCGTTGCCCGCTTCCTCGACGAGGCTGGCGTCGTCAAGCGCGAAGCCCGCTCGAACCCGACCAAGGGCGAGCCGGGCAAGAAGGCCCAGGAGCGTCTGGCTGCCCTCAAGAAGGCGCAGGAAGACGCTGCTGCTGCCATCGCAGCTGCAGCTGCTGCCCCGGCCGAGGCTTCGGCCGAGTAATTTCCGGTTATTCGGAACACGTAACGGGCAGGGAAACCTGCCCGTTTTTTGTTCCCGCTTTACTGGTCGAGGAACGCTCTGATCAGCTCGCCGGCCTTGGCCGGCTGCTCCCAGAACATGTTGTGGCCGGCCCCGGCGAAGGTCTCGAAACGCGCCTTCGGATAGGCGCTTTTCAGCTTCTCTTGATGGCTCGCGTCGAACAACGGATCCTGATCGCCCCAGAGGATCATCACAGGGCTTTTGACCAGCGGCGCGATCCGCGTCAGGTCGATCACCGCCGTACCCCAGAGCACGCCCTGCCAGACCTGCATCGGAGTGGCGGCACTTTCCGTCCGCTCGCGGGTTATGTAGTCCTCGTCGACTGGATTGGGATTTGAATACCAGTCCTTCATGAACTGGCTGTCGGGATCGATCGGCGCCTTGAGCGTGGAGATGTTGTCCCAGAGCCAGGTCCCCGGCCCACTGCCGACAGACAGTGTCGAACTGATCAGAACCAGCTTGTTGACCTTGTCAGGATGTTGCGCAGCCAGCATCTGGCCGGTCATCGAGCCGAGCGAATGGCCCACCACGTCCGCCTTGGCGATGCCGACTGCGTCGAGGAACTCCGAGGCGTCTTCAGCCAGATCGGTGATCGCATAGCAGCAGGGCGGCGCTTCCGACTTGCCGTGGCCGCGCAGGTCGATGGCGAAGACGTGCCGGTCCTTGAGATAGGGAGCCGCAAGCGACCAGCTGCGGCTGTTGTCGGTATAGCCGTGAATCAGCAGCGTCGGCTTGCCGTCGCTGTCGCCCATCTCGACATAGGCAAGCATATGGCCGTTGGCGAGCTTCACCATCTTCTTGGCGTCGGCCCACTCGGCCTGGCTGGGAATAGCCAGTTCGGCGGCAAAAGCCGACAGGCTGGCCGTGACGGCAAGGCCGGCAAGTGCTGCCCGACAGGCGGCAAGGAATAGTCTTCTGGTCATCCGTTCCTCCCTGGTCGATGCCATGGTAGCAACTTGCAGCGCATAGGGATTTCCGCCAGCGACATCCCGGCAGCGGGCCACGACGCGGACGCGATGCGGCCGGGCGGGTTCCGTACTATGACACTTATATGACGTTGCGCTTAAGCAGGCGGTAAGCCTGCACCCGATAGGGTCCGCCGCGATGGCGCTCGGCCTTCCTGCCGTGCTGGCATGAGGCCGTGCCGTTGGGCCGAAACGCTTCGGCATGCTGACAACAGATGCGATGCCTTCAGGCGTCCGGCGAGGGCCGGACTGCGGAAACCGGCAGTCGCACCAGTGACAGGTGACCGGATGCTTTTGGCAATGCGAGCTTGGGACAAGGCGAAGGCGTTTCCGCCGGAAACGCAGGGGGGCGGCAGTGAGCGGCCGGCCGTCATGCGCGCTGCCGACCTGCCGCCGGGCATCGATACCGAATTCGACGATGTCAGGCTGGTGTTGCGCCGCTGGCAGGCGGCACGCGTCGACGGCGGTTTGCCGCCCTATGAGGAGCTGGCGCTCGGCAGCATCGGCCGCTTTGCCGACGAGATGGCGGTGCTGCGCCTGCAAACGGACAAGGACGGGTTCATTCTGCGCGCCGGTCCGCGCTTCACCGCCATTGCCGGACTTTCCGAGCCTGCAGCGACGCTTTCCGTGCTGCCCTTCGCCTTCCGCCGCGCCGTTGCCGGTGCCATGGACCAGGCCCGCGCCGCCGCCGCGCCGAAGCTGACGTTCTGCCGGTCGCTGGTCGATGGCATGGTCTCAACCGTCGAGGTGCTGGCGCTGCCGCTGTCCTGCCGCTGGCCGGGCGAATATTTCCTGGTCTTCGCGCGCCCGCGCAAGAGCCAGATCGACCTCGCCCGCCTGCTGATCAACTCCACCGACGAGGGCATCCTGGCGCTCAGCCCGCTGGAATCCGCCGGCGGCGAGATGCGCGACTACCAGATCCTGTCGATCAACAACGCTGCCGCAAGGCTGCTCGGGCTTTCGACCGAAAACACCCGCTTCCGGCTGCTGTCCGAAGCACGGGCGGCGCAGGCTTTGTCGGAGGCGCTTGCCCAGCTTGGCCTGGCCCGAGCCCATGGCGTGGCGGCACCCTCGCTCGAGCTGGCCTACGACCTCGATGGCGAGGCGGTGTCGCTGCAGGTCGGCGTGGTCGAGACGGGCGGCCTGCTTGCCGTAACGCTGACCGACGTGCGCGAGATCAAGAACCGCGAAGCGCTGTTCCGCTCGCTGTTCGACGACAATCCGGTGCCGATGTATGTGCGCAAGGCCGAGGGCGGGGCGTTCCTGAGCGTGAACGCCGCGGCGCTCAACCTCTATGGCCGCAGCCGCGACGAGTTCCTGGCGCTTGGACTTCAAGACCTCGATCACGGCGACGGACAGGCGAGTGCAGCAATCGAGGGCGAGCGCCATGCCCGCCACCGCACTTCCGCCGGCACCGATCTCGATGTCATCGAATACGCCCGCCATATCCGCTTCGGGGCGGCGCCCGCGACGCTGTCGACCATCGTCGACATCACCGAGCGCAAGCGCGCCGAGGATCGCATCTCCTTCCTTGCCCATCACGATCCGCTGACCGGCGTCGGCAACCGCACTACCTTCTCGCAGGAGATCGAGGAGGCTGTGGCCACTGCGGTCGCCGGCCACCAGCCCTTTGCCCTGCTGCTTGTCGATCTCGACGACTTCAAGGTCGTCAACGACACGCTTGGCCATGCGGCGGGCGATTCCCTGCTGATCGAGACCGCGGCCCGTATTCGTCGGCTGCTGCGCCGCAGCGACCTCGTCGCCCGTCTCGGTGGCGACGAGTTCGCAATCCTGCTGCGTGGAGCGCTGAGCCGTCCCGATGTCGAGGCGCTGGCGCGCCGCATCATCCAGGCCATCGGCGAACCGCATCTTTATGACGGCCACAAGCTGACGATCGGCGCGAGCCTCGGAGCGGCTATCGCGCCAGCCGATGCGCGCGAGACCGGCGCGCTGCTCAAATGCGCCGACCTCGCGCTCTACCGTTCCAAACGCGAGGGCAAGGGTGCGTTCCACTTCTTCGAACCGGAGATGGACGCCGAGATGCGCGACCGGCGCGAGCTCGAATTCGAGCTGCGCTGTGCCGATCTCGACCAGGAGCTCGAACTTCATTACCAGCCCATCATCTCGGTCAAGACCGGCGGCCTGCGCGGCTTCGAGGCGCTGGTGCGCTGGCGCAATCCCCGGCGCGGCATGGTCTCGCCGGCGCAGTTTATCCCGCTGGCCGAGGAGACCGGCATGATCGAGCCGATCGGCCGCTGGGTGCTCAACGAGGCCTGCCGTCGTGCCGCCGACTGGCCGTCCGATCTCGTTATCGCGGTCAACGCATCTGCCGTGCAGTTCCGTGGCGGCCATCTCGCCGAGGATATCGGCCAGGCTCTGGTGGCATCCGGGCTTGTGCCGGCGCGACTGGAAATCGAGATCACCGAATCCGTGCTGCTTGCCGATACAGGCGCAAATCTGGCCGTCCTGCAGCGACTCAAGGACATCGGCGTGCGGGTTGCACTCGACGATTTCGGCACCGGCTATTCAAGCATGAGCTATCTTCGCCGCTTCCAATTCAGCCGGCTAAAGATCGATCGATCCTTCGTTCGCGATATCGGCAACAGCCGGGAATCCATGGCCATCGTGCGCGCGATCATCGGCCTCGGGGCCAATCTCGGAATCGACACGACGGCTGAAGGCGTGGAGACCGGCGCACAGCTCGAACTGCTGAGGCAGGAGCGCTGCGGCGAAATCCAGGGCTTCCTGTTCAGCCCGCCGGTGGACTGCACAGGGGCCGCCCGCATCATCGAGAGTTATTGCGGCGGTGCAGTCCACGTCGCATGAGGTGATGCCTCGGCGAGCTTGCCGCCTTGACCGTGGCCGTCAGCCATCCCACCCTCCGGCCAAACGGAGAAAAATCATGTCGAAGAGAGAATCGTCCATCAATCCAGAGGGCGTCTACGAGCCGTTTTCGGCGCTCGAAGCGCCGCTGGAGGTCTTCAGCCATGGCGAGCGTTTCGGCTCCAGCTTCCGGCACCTGTCGAGCTTCGGCGGCGGCAGCCATGTCGGCGTGGCGCTGGAGGAGCTGCCGCCGGGCAAGGAAACCAACCCGTCACACTACCACATGCTCGAGGAGGAGCATCTCTATGTCCTCGACGGTGTGGCGACGCTGAAGCTCGGCGACCGTACTTATGTCATGAAGGCTGGCGATTATGTCTGCTTCCCGGCCGGCCAGAAGGTCGGCCATTCGCTGTACAACCACACCGACGCGGCCTGCCGCTACATCATCATCGGCGAGCGCAACCCCAACGACGTCATCGTCTATCCGGAATCGGGCCGCGTCAGCGTCCGGCTGACGGGCGAAGGCTACAGCGGGGCGTCGGTCATGGAGTACTGGGAGGGTATCGACGCGAGCAGGCAGCAGGCGAAGCGATGACTTCGGGCGAGACTGACCTCGGCGTCCTGCTGGCCTCCATGGAGCCGGAGCTTTGGCCCGAGACCTATGTCTTTGCGACCGTGCCGGAGGGAGCGCCGGTGCCGCCGGATACGGTGATGAGCTTTCGCGAGCGAGAGGGCACGACCCTTATCCTGCGGGAGGCAGACGCGAGGAGCGCTGGACTTGCCGCGGCCTTTTCATGCCGGATGATCACGCTGAACATCCATTCGTCGCTCGAAGCGGTCGGCTTTCTCGCCGCGATCACTGCGCATCTCGCTTCTGCGGGCATGGGCGTCAATCCGGTCTCGGCCTACTACCATGACCATCTGTTCGTGCCGGCGGGGCGAGCGGAGGAGGCGATGACGCTGCTGAGGCAGCTTGCGGCGGAGGCGGCTGCTCAGGAATAGTAGTAGTGCTCGGCCGGAAGCATCTGCGGTGGGGTTTCGCCCAGCGCTTCGAACACCGAGATCTCGCAGACGCGGCAAAGGCCATCGAGGGCGAGGTCATTGGCCTCCATGCCGAAGGGGTCCTCCAGCTCTTCCGACAGCGCGTCGAGGCCGAAGAAGGTGTAGGCGATCAGCGCCGTGAACAGCGGCGTTCCCCAGCCGGCGGAGCCCGCGAGCCCGAAGGGCAGCAGCAGGCAGAAGATGTAGGCGGTGCGCTGCAACAGTAGCGTGTAGGCGAAGGGCAGGGGCGTGCCCATGATGCGCTCGCAGCCGGCCTGAAGTGCTGCCATCGCCGACAGGCGCTCGTCGAGGATGCGGTAATCCATTGCTTCTAGCGTGCCGCTGCGCTTGAGGGCGCCGAGCTTGCCGCCCATGCGCCGCATGACGGCGTCCGGCCTGTTGGTGGCGGCGTGGATTTCGTCGACGGCATCGCCGATGAAGGGGCGCGCCGCGTCACGCGTGTCGATCCGGCGCAGTTCGCCGCGCAGGAAATGACAGAAGGCGAGCGAATCCATCAGTAGCGGCCGCAGCGCCTCGCGTTCTGAAATCATCGCGGTGGAGGCGCGGCACAGGTTGCGGATCTCGAACACCAACTGCCCCCACAGCTTGCGCGCCTCCCACCAGCGGTCATAGGCGGCGTTGTTGCGGAAGCCGAGATAGATGGACAGCGCCACGCCGAGCAGCGCGAAGGGCGCCACCCCGGCATTGCCGAAATCGAGCCCCAGCGCCTGCACCAGCGCCACCACGACGGCGCCATAGGCGGCAAAGCCGATGATCTGCGGCAGGATGCGCGGCACGACCGACCCGCGCATGACGAAGAACAATTTGAGCAGGTTCGTACGGGGGCGGACGATCATGTGGGGCGGTACCTCTTTGCAGCGGATACTGTGCCGCGGGACCGGCCAAAGTCATCCCCTCAATCGCGACATGCGTGACGATTTCTTGGAGCTGAAGCTTGGCCGGAGCGCGGCTTGGGATCACTTCTCGTAGGTTCGGCCCGTCAGCTTGTCCATGACCCGGCGCAGCAGCCCGCCACGCCTGAGCCGGCGAACCTCCTCCGACAGCTCGGCCGCCCTGCTGGACAGCTCGCCGATCAGGAGTTGCAGCTCTTCGCTGGGGCCAAGCCCTTCCCGCAACTTGAGGAAGCGGCGGTCATAGATTCGCCGCTGCTGGAGAAACCGTTCGATGATGGCGGCCAGCGCGCGCTCGTCCTCATCCGCTTCGCGGCGCGGCCACTCCCTTTCAGACAGGACTTCGCGATAGATCGTCTCCAGTGCCTGGGCGCCCCTGTCGCTGCTGAAATCGCGCCGGACGAGAGCGGTTACCGCTCAGGCATCGTCCGCACCGTAAGCTGTCAGCTCGCGATCGAGCAGCTCCGGCGAGGCTGCATCCGACAGCGCACCATAGGCAAAGTTGATGGCTGCAAAGTCGTCGAACCTGCCTGTGGTCACAAGACCGCCGATACCGAAGCGGTCGGCATTGATCACCGCGCATCCTTTCGCCATGGCTTCGAGTGCCATCCGCCCGCTGGCGAATGCCAGTTCGATCCCGTCAAGACGTTGCACCACGTCGGTGGCCACCTTACCAACCAACTCGCCGCGGAAGGCGATGCCGTGCCGCCGGCAAGCCTCTGCGATCATTGGTGTGAAGGGGATCGCTCCTGGATGAGCGAAGACCGCTGCCGTTGTCAGCAGCGGTGGCGGCACCAAGACGCGTCCTACACGCTGGAGGTCGACAGTGTTCGACCAGAAGGCAATCTTCGAAGCGTCCACCCCGCATTCGTCGACAAGCCGGCCGCGCAGGCCGGACCGAACATGAAGATAGCGCCTGATCCGGGGATGTATGGGAGGATCGTCAAGTTCGCTGGTGAAATCGTGACAAACGAAGATGGCCGGTGTGCCCGGAAAGCGTGCCAGGGCCGCGATTGTCGGACCGGCATGATGGCCATGGATGATGTCGGGCGCCTCGCCGAACGTTTCCAGCGACGTCAGCACCGGCGAGCCCGTCGCCCGGATTTCCGCTGCAGCCGGACCGATGACCGGCGCAAAGGTTGCCACCGAATGACCGCGCCGACGTAGCGCCAGCACCATGTCGCGCACCAGCGTTTCGGTGCCGCTGCGTGCCCTCAAGACGGCGTTCGTCATCAGAATTCGCAGGGGCCGACCCGTGCCCTGGGCAAGGCTGCCGGTAGCGTCAAGGCTGTCGCGTGCCATGCTCCCGTCGCCGATGCATCAACCCACCCATGGCTTGGCGCTAATGTATCGAAGCAATGCCCGGGATCAACCATTCAGCCAGCTACCGGCCGGGGTCCTCGCGGACATAGAGAACATCAGGCAGGCCTTCTTCGTTGCCGGAGCCATCGCCGAAGGCTTCCGCGCGGAAGTCGTGGCGTTCGTAGAAGCGGCGTGCGCCTGAATTGGCCTGGAAGCAATGGAGCTGGACGCGGGGCATGGTCGATGTGGCGTGCCGCAGGAGGCGGCTGCCGATGCCGCGGCCGGTCCAGTCCGGATCGAAAAATAGAGCTGTTCGACCCAGTCGTCCTTGATCGATATGAAGCCGACGATGCGGTCTGCGGCGGTTACGACTGTGACAGCCTGGTGGGCGAGGAGCACATGCCGGACGAAATACAAGTCCTCGTCCGGCGTGTGGAGTTGCGGCATCCAGTCGAAGGAGGCAAGCGCCGCTCTCAGGATGCGGGCGATGTCGTGTGCGTCGCCGGCTTCGGCCGGACGCAGCACGACATCGAACATGGCGTCAGGCGGCCTTCTGCTTCGGCTTGATCAGGCCGCGCTCGACCAGAAGTTCGGCGATCTGCACGGCGTTGAGGGCCGCGCCCTTGCGCAGGTTGTCGGAGACGATCCACATCGCCAGGCCGTTGTCGACCGTGCCGTCCTCGCGGATGCGCGAGATGTAAGTGGCGTCTTCGCCGGCCGAGTCGAGCGGCGTGGCGTAGCCGCCGTCCTCATGCTTATCGATGACCAGGCAGCCCGGCGCTTCGCGCAGGATGTCGCGCGCCTCGTCGGCGGTGATCGGCTCTTCGAACTCGACATTGACGGCTTCGGAGTGGCCGATGAAGACAGGCACGCGCACGGCGGTGGCCGTCAGCTTGATCTTGGGGTCGAGCATCTTCTTGGTCTCGGCGACCATCTTCCACTCTTCCTTGGTGTAGCCGTCCTCCATGAAGACGTCGATGTGCGGAATGACGTTGAAGGCGATGCGCTTGGTGAACTTCTTGGCTTCGACCGGATCGGCGACGAAGACGGCGCGCGTCTGGGTGAACAGCTCGTCCATGCCTTCCTTGCCGGCGCCCGACACCGACTGGTAGGTCGCAACGACGACGCGCTTGATCTTGGCCTTGTCGTGCAGCGGCTTCAGCGCCACCACCATCTGGGCGGTCGAGCAGTTCGGGTTGGCGATGATGTTCTTCTTGGTGAAGCCGACAATGGCGTCCGGGTTCACTTCCGGCACGATCAGCGGCACGTCCTGGTCGTAGCGGAAGGCCGACGAATTATCGATGACGACGCAACCCTGCTTGCCGATCTTGGGCGACCATTCCTTGGAGATATTGCCGCCGGCCGACATCAGGCAGAGGTCGGTGTCGGAGAAGTCGTAGGTGTCGAGCGCCTTCACCTTCAGCGTCTTGTCGCCATAGGACACTTCGGTGCCCTGGCTGCGGCGCGATGCCAGCGGCACCACTTCGCTGGCGGGGAAGCCGCGTTCCTCGAGGATATTGAGCATTTCGCGGCCCACATTGCCCGTGGCGCCGACGATCGCAACCTTGAAACCCATCAGATCACTCCTGTCCCTCTCCGCTCGTTCCTGGAGAAAACCCGCTGGCCAGCGCGGGCTTCATCCCCCGGGCCAGACCCGGGAGAGGGTGAGCAGGCCAAGGGAAATCACACCGTTTTGGTGGTGGTGGTTTTGGCCATGGTTTTGGTCGAAAGCAGGGAAACGGCTCCGCGCCCGGCACGATTTCTGTCGTGGCCGGGGAAATCGAATGCGAGAAGCGCCATCAAGAGGCCGCGCATCGGAGGGTTCCCTGTTCGCCGCCGCTTTTATCGGGTTTCGGCGAAGAGTCAATCGCGCGCGCAGGTTGCCGAGGGTGGTGTCTTTGGCAAACTTGAAATGCCTTGTACTATTCTCGTCGAGGCGCAGCTACGGGATCAGGCCAATGGGCGAGCCAACCGATGCGAAACTGCCGGTTGCGACCGTCATTGGCGGTCGTCATGGCAGTCTCCGGCCACTTGAAGCCTTCGATGCCGTCACGCTCTACCGGCTTTCGCATGACGAGAACGTCGCTGCCACCTGGGCCGAGATGAAGGTCGGGCCGTTTGCCGACGAGACCGCATTCGCCGCCCATGTCGATGCGCTGGTCTCCGACCCGAAGCGGGCGTTTTTCGCCGTCGTCGATCTTCGGGGCGCCGTGCTGGGCTGGTTGTGTCTGATGGAGGCGAGGGCCGCACATCAGGTCGTCGAGCTCGGCTACGTGCTGTTCACGTCAGGCATGCAGCGCACGACGCTTGCGAGCGAGGCGCTCTATCTGGTCATGCGCCACGTCTTCGAGGGGCTTGGCTATCGCCGCCTGGAATGGACCTGCACCGCCGAGAACAACCGGTCGCGAATTGCCGCCGACCGGCTCGGCTTCACTTATGAAGGGACCTTGCGCGAAGGTTTGCTGCTCAAGGGGCTGGCAAGAGACATCTGCATGTATTCGATGCTGTCGTCCGAGTGGCCGGCCCGTCGCGCCGTCATGGAAGAGTGGCTGGAGCCGGCCAATTTCCTGGATGGCAGGCAGCTGCGGTCGATGACCGAGATCAGGGCAGGGCGATAGCAGGCTTGTGTCGCTGATGCTCCGGAATTGTTGATCCCTTGTGCCCGAACATTCGTTATATATGCTTGGCTACAGCGGATGCCGTCCTTGTGACGGCCTCGTTCTTATGGCGAATTGACGGGGCGGCCGAACTCTGGAGGATCGGCAGCTTGGCGGCATGGTCCGCCGCGCATGGCAGCAGGAATGGTCCGGGCTTTGGGAGGAGCTTATGAGCGGACAGTTTTTGGGACGGCATGAGGATGCCGTGCAGGCTGCGGTCGCTTCCGACGAGGCGGCACGCTCGGCGCTGGTGGCGTCCTGGCGGCGGTCGTCGCGGTTGCATCATCTCGACCCCGGCGAGCACAAGCCGCCGCAGCGCCTTACCGAGCAGGAGTTGCGCGACGCGCGCCAGCGCATCGAGCCGCTGATCCATGCCGCGCAAGCGAGCCTCGACCGGCTCTATCTCGCCGTCGGCGGCGTCGGCTGCTGCGTTCTGCTGGCCGATCGCGACGGCGTGCCGATAGAACGGCGGGGCGCGATCTCCGACAACCAGACCTTCCACAAATGGGGCCTGTGGACCGGCACCATCTGGAGCGAGGAAAGCGAAGGCACCAATGGCATCGGCACCTGCCTTGTCGAACAGCGGGCGCTCACCATCCACCGCGACCAGCATTTCTTCGCCCGCAACACGGCGCTGTCCTGCACCACGACGCCGATCTACGATCATGAGGGCAATGTCGCCGCCGCGCTTGATGTTTCGTCCTGTCGGGCCGACCTGACCGAAGGTTTCGTCAATCTCATCGCCCTCGCGGTGAACGACGCCGCCCGCCGCATCGAGGCCGACAATTTCCGTCTCGCTTTCCCCGAGGCGCGCATCCTGCTGACGCCGGCTGCCGAGCGCAATCCGGGCGCCATGGTGGCCGTCGACGCCGACGATCTGGTCATCGGCGCCACTAGGCAGGCGCGCCTCGCCCACGGCATCACCCGCGAGCAGCTGGAGCGCCGGCTGCCGGTCGCCGACCTTCTGGGCATGCCCCAGCGGGTGTCGGGAGACCTCGACGAGGCCGAACGCGCGGCACTGCATCGCGCGCTGGCCCGCGCCGACGGCAACGTCTCGGCGGCGGCCCAGAAGCTCGGCATTTCCAGGGCGACGCTGCACCGCAAGCTCAACCGGCTGGGCATCCGCCGCGACCATTGAGTTTTGCAGCGCCCGACTGTCGCAGAACTGCGACAGTCGCCGCCTGCCATCGCTTCCCCTGGGGCTGACAGCTTTCGCAACATCTCCGACGCTCCTTGTCGACGCGCCGCATCCTGCGGTGCCGCTTCTCGGGAGGAAGAGATGAACAAGGTGGAATTCTCGCGCACGGCCAAGATCCCCTTCGCCAAGCGCTACGACAACTACATCGGTGGTGCGTGGGTGGCGCCGAAATCGGGCCGCTACTTCGAAAACGTCTCGCCGATCACCGGCCGGCCCCTGGGCGAGGTTGCCCGCTCCGACGCAGCCGACATCGAGGCAGCACTCGATGCCGCCCACAAGGCCAAGGACGCCTGGGGCAAGACTGCGCCCGCGACCCGCGCGCTGATCCTCAACCGCATCGCCGACCGCATGGAGGAAAACCTCGACCTTCTGGCGCTGGCCGAGACCTGGGACAACGGCAAGCCGATCCGCGAGACGACCGCAGCCGACGTGCCGCTCGCCATCGACCATTTCCGCTATTTCGCCGGTGCGCTGCGTGGCCAGGAAGGCAGCCTGTCGCAGATCGACGATGACACCGTCGCCTATCATTTCCACGAGCCGCTGGGCGTCGTCGGCCAGATCATCCCGTGGAATTTCCCGCTGCTGATGGCCTGCTGGAAGCTGGCGCCGGCGCTCGCCGCCGGCAATTGCGTGGTGCTGAAGCCGGCCGAGCAGACGCCCGCCACCATCATGCTGTGGGCCGACCTGATCGGCGACCTGTTGCCCGAGGGCGTGCTCAACATCGTCAACGGCTTCGGCCTCGAGGCGGGCAAGCCGCTGGCGTCGAGCCCGCGCATCGCCAAGATCGCCTTCACCGGCGAGACGACGACCGGCCGGCTGATCATGCAATACGCCTCGCAGAACCTGATCCCCGTGACGCTCGAACTCGGCGGCAAGTCGCCCAACATCTTCTTCCAGGACGTGACGGCGGAAGACGACGACTTCTTCGACAAGGCGATCGAAGGCTTCGTCATGTTCGCGCTCAACCAGGGCGAGGTCTGCACCTGCCCGAGCCGGGCGCTGGTGCATGAGAAGATCTACGACAAGTTCATGGAACGCGCGCTGAAGCGCGTCGAGGCAATTGTCCAGGGCGACCCGCTCGATCCGGCCACCATGATCGGCGCGCAGGCCTCGTCGGAGCAGCTGGAGAAGATCCTGTCCTATATGGACATCGGCCGCCAGGAGGGCGCTGAGGTGCTGACCGGCGGCGAGCGCGCGCATCTGCCCGGTGACCTCGCCGGCGGCTATTACGTCAAGCCGACCGTGTTCAAGGGCCACAACAAGATGCGCATCTTCCAGGAGGAGATCTTTGGGCCTGTTGTCTCGGTCACCACCTTCAAGGACGATGACGATGCGCTGTCGATCGCCAACGACACGCTGTACGGCCTCGGTGCCGGCATCTGGAGCCGCGATGCCAACCGGCTTTATCGCTTCGGCCGCGCCATCCAGGCCGGGCGCGTGTGGACCAACTGCTACCACGCCTATCCGGCGCACGCCGCCTTCGGCGGCTACAAGCAGTCGGGCATCGGCCGCGAGACGCACAAGATGATGCTCGACCACTACCAGCAGACCAAGAACATGCTGGTCAGCTACAACCCGAAGAAGCTCGGGTTTTTCTGAGATGACGAGCGTTCCTCTCCCCGTTCACGGGGGAGAGGATGCCGGCAGGCAGGTGAGGGCAGCGCTGACCCGACCGTGTTCGCGCCGCCCCTCATCCGTCACCTCCTGACCCTTCTCCCTGCAGGCGGGGAGAAGGAAGAACCGGAACCCACTCATGTCCTCGCATCTTCCCCTCGACAAGGTCTCGGCAACACCCGGCGCCGTCGCCCTGCTCGACGAGATCATCGCCGACCACGGGCCGGTGCTGTTCCACCAGTCCGGCGGCTGCTGCGACGGCTCGTCGCCGATGTGTTATCCGCGCTCCGACTTCATCGTCGGCGACCTCGACGTGCTGATGGGCACCATCGGCGACACGCCCGTCTACATCAGCGCCTCGCAATACGAAGCCTGGAAGCACACCGACCTGATCATTGATGTGGTGCCGGGGCGCGGCGGCATGTTCTCGCTCGACAATGGCCGCGAGAAGCGGTTTCTCACCCGCTCCATCATCTGTGCCGTGCCGCTGCCAGGCAGCGTCTAGAGTAATTTCAGGAAAGTGCGCAGCGGTTTTCCGTCCGGAATTGCGCAAAAACAAAGAGATAGAGGGTTTCCGCGATTCGAAGAAAAGCGGAAAGCCTCCAGGGCTACCTGTCGGTGAGCTTGACGCGCTGGCCGCGCTTTGGCCACGGCCCGACCGGTAGGGGCTGGTCGAGCAGGGTTGTCAGCTCGGCTGGCAGGCTCGATATGGCCTGCTTGGTGGCTGTGCCGTCGGCGATGCTGACGATGCTGTCATAGAATTCGCTGCCATCGGCGGCGCGCGGCGGCACGGGGTCGTGCATGACGCTGATGACGGTCACGCCGGGGCAATTGTCCTTGATGGCGCGGTGGAAGGCGATCTTGGCCTCGTGGTCGAGCGCGCCGGTGGCCTCGTCGAGGAACAGCAGGCCCGGCTGGTGCAGCAGGATGCGGGCGGCGACGAGCTTCTGCTTCTGCCCGCCGGAGAAGACCTGTTCCCATATCCTGCCGTCATGCATTTCGCTGTCGAGATGCTCGATGAAGTCGCCGAGGCCGGCCTTGTGCAGCGCCACCGCCACCTTCGCCTCCGAATGGCCCTCGGCGCTGCCCGGCAAGCAGACGAGCTGCTTGAGCGTGACTTGCGGCAGCTTCACGTCCTGAGTGGCGTAAAAGGCCGAAACGTCCTCGGGAAAGACGATGTCGCCGCGGCCATACGGCCAGAGCCCGTTGATCGCCTTGACCAGCGAGGTCTTGCCGCAGCCGGATTCGCCGCGCACGAAGCTCCATTCGCCGCGCCGGAAGCGCAGGCTGGTCACCGTCAGGAAGGGTTGCACGTCGCTGCCGCGATGCATCAGTTCGAGGTTGCGCAAGGCAAGCCCGAAGACGGCGTGCTGGCTGGCGAAGCGGAATTCGGCCTGGCCCGTTCGGCCATAGTGCTGCTGCGGCTGCTGAACGTTTTCGATTGCCTCGGCCAGGTCGATCACCCGCACGCTGTTGGCGCGCAGCGTGGCGATCGCCGGCATCACCTGGATGAACCAGGAGCATTGCCCGATCAGTGAGTTCACCAGCTCGGCGCCGGTGACGTAGCCCTTGAGATTGATCTGGCCCTGCATGTAGGGGATCAGCCCCGGACCGTAGGCGATGAAGCGGGCGGCGACGAAATTGTAGATCAGCTCGAACGACATGTAGCCGGCATTGACCGTGTTCAGGCGGGCCCAGGTCTTGTCGATGTCGCGGTAGTGGCGCTCGTGCATGGCCTGCTGAACGCCTTCTCCACGCGATGCGGCGACGTGGAAACTGCGGCGCAGAAGCGTGTTCATCTCGCCGCGATAGCTGCCTTCGGCCTGCTGCATCCTGACGTTCAACCGCTCCATCAGCCCGCCGAGCTTCATGGCGATGAAGGTGTTGAGCGGCACGTAGGCGGCGACTGCGCCCAGCGCCAGAACGAAGCTGCCATAGTCGCCGAGGAATTCGAGCCCACGCACCGGCGCCGATGTCTCCCACAATTTCTGGCCGACGAAGAACAGCGAGGTGGCGACGCTCATCACCCCCATCGCCAGGCCGATGGCACCGCCGGTCATGCCCTTGATGGCGTCCTGGACCCGCTGGTCGATGTTGTCGGGCGCAGCCCGGCCCTCGCCGGCGTCGTGCTGGACGTGGAAATGGGTGTGGTTGGCATCGAGCAGAGCGGCGTTGAAGCGGCCGTCGAGCCAGCCCCGCCACTTGCGATGCAATGTCGTGGAGAAGAGGTGGCGGATGCCCGTGAAGCCGGCATCCTTGAGCAGCACGAGAATGAAGAGCGTGCCGGCGGCGGTGAGCAATGACGCAAGCGGCGTCACGTTGGCGGGATCGTGGAAGAAGGCGATCGAATTGACCAGTTCGCCCGAGGCTTCGGCCATCCATACGCTGGCCTTGCTGGAAAGTGCGGTCAGGAGGGCTATCACCAGCGTCAGCCCCCAGGCTTCCTTCCAGCGATCCGAGAACCAGTAGGCCCGCATCAGGCCCCAGAAGCTTCGCATCGCCGAGACCGGCGTCCGGGGAGGCGGCCTTGGGGCGCCGCGTCGCCATGTCATCGATAGGTAGCGAGGTCTGCCGACCCGAATCACTACGTTCCCTACCCCATTGCCCTTTTAGCGAAGGGTAACATGAGTGGTCGTTTCTCAAACCGGATTATATCGGGAGATGCATTGGCGGCGTTGTTTTCGCCGCATCTGTGCCGATGGGAACACAGGCCGGGCGCGGCTGCGCGCCGGACTTGCCGGGTACGAAAAACTCTGCTCACAGTTGTTGGAGATCAGCCGCCGGAGGGGTCATGCGCGGGGAAATGCTGCATTACGACGAGGCGCAAGGCTTCGGCTTCATCGAAGGCGCCGACGGCAACCGCTACGGCTTCGCGCGCGAGGACCTGCGCCAGGCGATGGCAGTCGGCAAGGGAACGGAGGTCGAGTTCACCCCGTCGGGCGGACAGGCCCGCGACGTCTTTCCCATTCATGCGCCTGTTGCGCGCAGTGCCGGACCGATGCCTCAGCCCGGACGATCGGTGCCGCAGTTCGGCCGCCGCGGCGTGGCGGACAGCCAGCCGGCTCCGGCCCAGGCCGTGCCTCGCGCGCCGAGATACGAACCCGCCTACAGCGATGCAGCCTATGGCGAACCGTCAACTGGACTGTGGTCTTACTTTTGGCGAGCGATCACGACGAACTACGTCAATTTCAGCGGCCGTGCACGTCGCAAGGAGTATTGGGCTTTCACGCTGTTCATGATCCTGGGCGGAGTGGTGCTCGGCGCCTTGATCGGCATCTTCGCTGCAGTCTCCGGCCAGGATGAGCAGAGTCTGTCGATCATGGTGCTCTTCCTGCTCAGCGCCTTCGGCCTGGCCATGGTCTTGCCCAGCATTGCCGTCACCGTTCGGAGGATCCACGATCTCGGCTTGTCCGGCTGGTTCTATCTGCTGATCTTCGTACCCTTTGGCGGATTTGTGCTTCTGGTCTTCACCTTGCTGCCGTCGCAGAAGCACGACAACAAATGGGGGCCGGTGCCGGAGGGCGTGAGCGTGCCCGCGCTCTACATCCCGGATGCGTAGCGACATCAACAAGGACAAAGAAAAACGGCGCCCAAGGGCGCCGTTTTCAGTTCTTCAGTCGGCAATCAGGCAAAGAACTTCGCCACGATGGCGTCGCCCATCTGAGTGGTACCGACTTCGGTCTTGCCTTCCGACATGATGTCCTTGGTGCGCAGGCCGTCGTCGAGGACAGCGGCAATCGCGGCCTCGAGGCGGTCGGCCTCGGCCACCATGTTGAACGAGTAGCGCAGGCACATGGCAAATGACGCGAGCATGGCGATCGGGTTGGCGATGCCCTGGCCGGCGATGTCGGGCGCCGAGCCGTGCACCGGCTCGTAGAGCGCCTTGCGCTTGCCGGTAAGCGCGTCGGGCGCGCCTAGCGAGGCCGAGGGCAACATGCCGAGCGAGCCGGTCAGCATCGCCGCGACATCAGACAGCATGTCGCCGAACAGGTTGTCGGTGACGATGACGTCGAATTGCTTGGGCCAGCGCACCAGCTGCATGCCGCCGGCGTCGGCCAGCATGTGGTCGAGCTTGACATCGGCATACCTGGCCTTGTGGGTGGCGGTCACCACCTCGTTCCACAATACGCCCGACTTCATGACGTTGCGCTTTTCCATCGACGTCACGCGGTTCTTGCGGGTGCGAGCCAGTTCGAAGGCGACGCCCGAGATGCGCTCGATCTCGAAGGTGTCATAGACCTGCGTGTCGATGCCGCGCTTCTGGCCGTTGCCGAGATCGATGATCTGCTTCGGCTCGCCGAAATAGACGCCGCCGGTCAGCTCGCGCACGATCAGGATGTCGAGGCCTTCGACCACGTCCTGCTTGAGCGACGACGAGCCGGCCAGCGCCGGGTAGCAGATCGCCGGACGCAAATTGGCAAACAGCTCCATGTCCTTGCGCAGGCGCAAAAGGCCGGCCTCGGGGCGCACGTCATAGGGGACTGCGTCCCACTTCGGGCCGCCGACTGCACCGAACAGCACGGCGTCAGCCGCCATCGCCTTGGCCATGTCGGCATCCGAGATCGCCTGGCCGTGCGCGTCATAGGCCGAGCCCCCGACGAGACCTTCCTCGGTGGTGAAGCCGCTGCCGAGTTTCTCGTTCATCGCCGAGATCAGCTTGCGGACCTCGGCCATGGCCTCGGGGCCGATGCCGTCGCCGGGCAGGAGAAGAAGATTGCGCGTCGCCATGGAAAGCCTTTCCGAAAGATGCGTGAACCGCGGTCTTGCTAGCCTTGGCAGGGCGTCGGTGCAAGCAGGAAAGGGCGTGCCAGAGCGGCCAAATGGCTCCGCCAGCGCCTGTTTTTCGCGATTTGTGTCGTCGTCGGCTCCGAGGCGCCCTACCCAATCTCCAGCAGCAGCGCGCGGTGATCGGATATCTCGGGTTCCTCGACCACCTCAAAGCCGCGAACATCGACGTTGCCACTGACCAGCATGTAGTCGGCATATCGCGGCGATTTCAGGTAATGCGAGGTCCGGGTGTCGGTGAAGCCACGCGACGTCACCAGTTCGGTCAGCCCGATGTCGCGCAAAGCCGAAAGCATCCGGCTCTCGGGCAGCACGTTGAAGTCGCCGCAGACGACGAGCCCGTCGCCGTGGTGACATATCCTGTCGATCAGCTCGACCAGCCTTGCCGTCTGGGCGTCGCGGGCAGGGGTGTCGCCCTTGCCGTCGAGCTCGCGCAGGCCGTGGAGATGAACGACGACTGTTGTCCTCCCGGTCGCGTAGTCGTGCAATCGGACGGCATGGGCGTTGCGCGAGCGCGGGTGCTCACCGAAGCCGTCGGCCGAGAAGGCGCCGTGGATGAAGTCCTGCATCTGTCCGACGATTGGAAGCGAGCACCTGACGAAGGTCGCCAGTCCCCATTCCGACTGCAGCATCCGGTCGCCGTCATGGAGAGGGCCGCGCGCGGCGGGGCAGAAGAACGCCTGGTGGTCGGGCAGGGCCCTGGCCACCTCGGCAAACAGGTTGGCGCGCTGCAAGAGCTCGCCGCCGCCATCACGATAGGTGAGCCACGGGGATGTCGCCGCTGGCGTGCTGGTCGCCTCCTGCAGGCAGAGCACATCGGGCTCGGCGTCCCCGACATAGGCGACAAGTTCCTCGCCGAGCCTGCCGCCCCAGCCGTTCAGCGATAGGATGCGCAAGCGGTCCCCCTTGCGGTCACGAACGCTTCAGCGCCGTCACCTCGATCTCGATCTTCATCTCCGGCTTGTTGAGCTGGCAGACGATCATCGTCGCTGCCGGCCGGATGTCGCCGAAGGTCTCGCCGAGGATCGGGAACACCAGGTCCACATAGGCCTGGTCGGTGATATAGTAATGCGCGCGCACCACGTCGGCCATGTCGAAGCCGCCGTCCTTGAGCGCCTTGGCGATGGTCGCCAGGCAATTGCGCGTCTGCGCCTCCACGTTGTCGGGCATGGTCATGGTGGCGTAGTCGTAGCCCGTCGTGCCGGAAACGAAGCACCAATCTCCCTGGACCACGGCGCGTGAATAGCCGGCGGTCTTTTCGAAGGGCGATCCGGTCGAAATCAGTTTGCGCATCTCTTTCCTCATTCTCCCTGTATCAACGACTTGGTCATCGCGTCCTTCAATTCGGCCGGCCATTCGGCCAATGCTGGCCAGGTGTCCGGCTCCGACGCATCGCCCTGCCTGGCGAAATAGAGCTTCCTGCCGCCGGTATCGATGCCGATGAAGGAATCGTTGATGCCGCAGGCATGGGGCACGCAGCCGGTTGCGAAGATCAGGCCCGAGGTCGTCTTTTCCGGACCGCTCGACACCGAGAGGCCCAGTGCGACGCCTTCGAGCTTGTCGCCCAACATGGCGCTCGCCGCCTTGTAGATGTCGGCGTTGTCGAAGAAGTCGACGGGGTAGAGGACGTCTTCGACCTTGAAGTTGGCCCAGGTCGTGTCAGGCTGCGGCGTGAAGGCCAGCTCGCCGGCCATGGACAGGCCGTCTCCTGGCGACCATTTGCGAACAGGCGACTTGGTGCCGGGCAGCAGGTAGGGCACGAAATAGAGCGTGTCGCTGGTCACGGCAGCCGGCGGGGTGCCGCATTCGCCATCGCCGACCACAGTGGACTGGATGCCCGCCTCAGTCTTCCAGGCGAGCACGGTTTCCGGCCCGCAGGCGTTGCCGCCGTCGCCTATCGCAAAGATCGCCACCTTGGTGCCGTTGAGATCGACCGTGCGGTCGTGGAAGGCGACGTAGTTCTTGGCCAGTTCCTTGCCTTCATAGGCAAGCACCTTCTCGCCGTCGGCGTTCTCCTTGATGGTGAAGTTGCCGCCTTCGAAGGCAATGGTCTGCGGCTCGCTGTCCTGGGCAATGGCGAGCGTCGGCAAAAGCGCGATCGCTACGGTCATAAGAAGAATGGATGGTTTCATGCGGCGCTCCATTGGCTGGGCGTGAGCGATGTGCCGAGGCGCAGTCGTGCGCATGCCCCGAATCCCGAGGCGCGACAATGGCATGGCATGGGCACAGTGTCAGCCGCCGGCGGCTGCGATAGCTTTACGCCAGGGCGCGGTGGCGGCGCGGCTCGCCTCCGGCCGGCGCGCACAAACCTTCAAGACGAGACATGCCTCCTGGCTCCAGGCTGGCCCGCACAGCAGCAATGCCAGGAGGTTGATCGTGCAGCAGCAGCTTTTCGCAGTACCGGCCATCGAGCCCGTTCTCGCACTCATTGCCACCGCGCTGGTCGTCATGGGCAGCCCCGGTCCCTCGACCATCAGCGTCACGGCGCTTGGCAGCGCGTTCGGATTGCGACGCTCGCTGCCCTATCTCGCGGGGGTCATCATCGGCACCAGCGTCGTGCTTGTCGCGGTCGCCGCGGGGCTTGCGTCGGTAGTCCTGTCGCAGCCGAGGCTGGCGCCGCTGCTGCTCGGCCTGTCAGCGCTCTACATCCTCTATCTGGCCTTTGCGATCGCGACGGCGCCGCCGCTTGCCGAGACGCCGGCCCAGGCGTTGGCCCCTGGCTTCACCGGCGGCCTGCTGCTCGCGCTTGCCAATCCGAAGGCCTATGTCGCCATCGGCGCGGTCTTTGCCGGAACCCAGCTAGGATTGCGGCCGGAGCTGATCGAGACTTCGGTGAAGACGGCGATTCTGCTGGCGCTGATCGTAGTCATCCACCTTGCCTGGTTCGGCGCCGGCACAGCCTTTGCAGGCCTGCTGCGGCGGCCATTGCTATCACGTATCGTCAATCTCGCCTTCGCAGCTGCACTTGTGGTCACCACCTTGTCCTCGCTGCGTACGCTCTGGTGAACCGCATCCAAAGAAAAAGCCCCGTTCGATGGAACGGGGCTTTGGTCTTCTCAGCTATGAAGCGGGGCGATCAGGCCCAGGGACGGCTATCGCCGACCTTCTTTTCATAGGTGTCGATCGAGCCGGCCTTTTCCATGGTCAGGCCGATATCGTCGAGGCCGTTGAGCAGGCAGTGACGACGGAAATCGTCGAGGTCGAACTTGACCACGCCGCCGTCGGGGCCGCGGATTTCCTTGGCTTCGAGATCGACCGAGATGGTGGCGTTGGCGCCGCGCTCGGCATCGTCCATCAGCTTGTCCAGATCTTCCTGGCTGACGGTGATCGGCAGGATGCCGTTCTTGAAGCAGTTGTTGTAGAAGATGTCGGCGAACGACGTCGAGATCACGCAGCGGATGCCGAAGTCGAGCAGCGCCCATGGCGCATGCTCGCGGCTCGAGCCGCAGCCGAAATTGTCGCCGGCGACGAGGATCTCGGCCTTGCGGTAGGCCGGCTTGTTAAGCACGAATTCGGCGTTCTCCGAACCGTCCTCATTATAGCGCATCTCGGCGAAAAGCCCGGTACCAAGGCCCGTGCGCTTGATCGTCTTGAGATAATCCTTGGGGATGATCATGTCGGTGTCGACATTGACGATCGGCAGGGGGGCGGCGACGCCCGTGAGCTTGGTGAATTTTTCCATGGCTTTTGCCCGTCTGGCTGTTGCGGGGGATTTTTGCTTGCCTCGCTTTACACAAGCTTGGCCGGGAATCAAAGCGTTTCGACGCTGGGGAAGCCCGGCTGCGGCATCGAGCGATGCTCGCTGGGCACGGACGCCCCCTTACGGCCCCGTTCCGAAGCCCCGTGAGCACCGGCCGAAATCGGGTTCGCGCCAGGCAACAATCGCGGTCTCGCGATGAATCCCCGTTCGGCTTGCGGGCGTCGCCGATGCAGCCGTGGCTTGTCATCGGGGACTTGCTTGCGCTTTAACAGGCGCGGGGTGCCTGCAACGCAAATCCGGTGCGAGGACGGCCGAATGAGAGTAATCAAGGCAGTCCTTGCCCTGCTTCTGGCTGCAGCCGCCGCCATCGTCGTCGCCCGCCAGCTCTTTCCGTTGCCCTCCATCGAAGGCCGCCCTGCTGAAGCCGCGCTGCCTGCCGTCACCGACGGGGTGCTGGGCCGGATGGCCGGCGAGGGCAGCAGCGCCAATCCGGGCAAGAGCGGCGTGGTGCCGATTGCCGGCGGCCACGATGCCATCGCCAGCCGGCTGGTTCTGTCCGCGGCCGCGACGCACTCGATCGACGCGCAATATTACATCTGGCACGACGACACTTCCGGCCGCCTCCTGCTGCGGGCGCTCTACGAGGCGTCGAAGCGCGGTGTGCGAGTGCGCCTGCTGCTCGACGACAATGGCGTTCCCGGTCTCGACCGGACGATGGCGACGTTGGCCGCGCAGCCAAATTTCGAGGTCCGGCTGTTCAATCCGTCGACGGTACGCCGGCCCAAAATGCTCGGCTACACCTTCGACTTCTTTCGCATGAACCGGCGCATGCACAACAAGTCGTTCATCGTCGATGGCGTGGCGGCCATCGTCGGCGGGCGCAATGTCGGCAACGAATATTTCAAGGTGGGCGACGAGTCCTATTATTTCGACCTCGACGTGCTCGGCACGGGCCCGGTCGTGCAGGACACGTCCGCCGCCTTTGACCGCTACTGGAACAGCGCCTCGGTGTTTGCCGCCGACAGCATCCTCGACATGTCCGCGGCCAATCTGGAGACCTTCCTGGCCGAGACCGACGAAGCTGCGGCACGGCCCGAGGCGGCCGAATTCATCACCCCCGATGCACCCATCTACAAGCGGCTGCGCAGCGGCGCGCTCGGGCTCGAATGGGTCGACGTCAAGCTGGTCGTCGACGATCCGTCGAAAGGCGAGGGCAAGGCGACCAAGGACCAGCTGATGATTGCCCAGCTGGCCAAGGTGATAGGCCCGGTCAGCAAAGGCCTCGACCTGGTGTCGGCCTACTTCGTCCCGGGCAAGGCTGGCACGGACTACTTCGATGGCCTCGCCAGAGCCGGCGCCCAGGTGCGCATCCTCACCAACGCGCTGGAGACGACAGACGTCGCGATGGTGCATGCCGGCTACGCCAAGTACCGGCGCGGTCTGCTCGAGGGCGGCGTGAAGCTCTATGAGCTGAGGCCCGTCGAGGGCGCGCCCGACGGCGATGCCGAGCTCAACGTCATCGGCTCGTCCGGTGCCAGCCTGCACGCCAAGACCTTTTCGGTCGACGGCGACAGGATCTTCATCGGTTCGTTCAACTTCGATCCTCGCTCGGCGCTGCTCAACTGCGAGATGGGCTTCCTCATCGACAGCCCTGCCATGGCGCAGACGATATCGGGCGCGTTCGACAACCGCATCCCCGAGGACGCCTACACAGTGTCGCTGACGCCGGAGGGGGAGCTGTCGTGGACGGCGAGCCGTCCCGGCGAGGCGCCGCAAAGCTTCTCGTCCGATCCGCACAGCGGGGTGGTCAAGCGTGCACTCGTCGTCGTGCTCGGCTGGCTGCCCATCGAATGGATGCTCTAGGAGGCAGGATGACGTCGCTGTCGAAGACGCAGATCGTCAGGCTCGGGCTTCTTGCCGGCGGGGTCGGCTTGCTGGCCGGTGTCGCCGCAGGCGTCATGCTGTGGCTGATGCAACGTGCCAGCGCACTGGTGTGGTCGGTCGGCGAGTCCAGCTGGTACATTCTTGCGGTGGCGATAGCAGGCGGCGTGCTCATCGGCGTCACCAGGCATCTCGGCGCGACCGAAAGCGTCGATGAGCAGATTGCGGCCCTGCGCGATCCCATCCACATCCACCGCCGCAAGGCGCTTCTCGTCGGGTTCGCCGCGGTGATCGCGGTGGCTTTCGGTGGCGCCGTCGGCCCGGAGGCCGGCCTCTTGGCCGTGGTGGCCGAACTCACGGCGGCGATCGCCGTCTTCCTCGGCCGCAGTCATGCCGACGCGCGCATCATCGGCGAGGCCGGTGCCGCTGGCGCGCTCTCGGGCTTCTACGGCTCGCCGCTTGGCGGCGCCGCCTATGCCGACGAGACATCAGAGGCGCCGCGCGCATTGTTGCTGCTTGCCGGCCTGTGCGGATTGCTGGGCTTTCTGGTCGCCGCGCGACTGCTGCTTTCAGGCGGTCTCCACCGCATCGCGCTGCCGGCATATGCCGCGCCGGGAGACGGCAGCGACCTGTTGCTATCGGTCGTGCCGGCCCTGCTCGGGGCGACAGTTGGCGTGGCCTTCCTGTTTGCACTGCCGGCCGCCAAGGGGCTGGTCCAGCGCCTGGTCCCGCAGGCCTTCTGGCAACCGGTCCTGGGCGGTGTTGCCTTCGGTCTTGTCGCCGCCGTTCTGCCGATCCTGCGCTTTTCCGGCCATCACGAGATCGGAGCGATGCTCGATTGGGCGGCAGCCGCCGGCATGGCCACCCTTCTGCTGCTCGGCCTGCTCAAGGTGCTGGCGGCCGTGCTCTGCCTGTCGACGGGATGGCTCGGCGGGGCGATCTTTCCGTTGATCTTTTCGGGTGCAGCGGCGGGAGCTTCGGTGCTTGCAGTTGCGCCCGGCATCCACCCGGCAGTCGCCATCGCGGCCGGCATGAGCGGGGCCGCCACGGCCGGGCTGGGCCGGCCGATCGCTGCGATATTGATCATGCTGTTTGTGGTCGACGGTTCGCTGTTCGGGCCGATCTGCGTCGGCGCCTTGTGCGGTTATGCCAGCAGCATGATTGCGCCGAAGTCGGCGCATTAGGGCCGCCATAGGCGGCCCTTGTGTGTCCGGTCAGGCGCGTGCGAGTGTCATCACGCCGGTCTCGGTGCCGGTCAGACGGCGCGAGCGGCCATCGGCGCCCACCACCATCTGGATGCGCCGGCGCTCCGACGAAAACAGTGTCGAAGTCGACACATTCACCGGCGGATTGAAGGCCACGGTGACGCGCCAGAGGTCCGGTTTGATGGTTTCCTCAAGCCCGATGACGCGACCCTTGGCCGGATTGCCGTTGAAGGTGCCGGCGACGTTCTCGCCGACGGCAAAGGGTGCGCCGGCCTTGAGCTCGTCGGTCCCGGTCGCCTCGGAGATCGCTATCGAGCGGGCCGAAAGCGTGTTCCAGTCGCGAGCGCCGTTCTGCTTGGCTACCAGTTCGAGAGCTTTGGCGTGGCTGATGTCAAAACCCTCGGCGGCGAGCGCGTCGCGCAGCCGGCGGGCATTGGTCTTGTAGTCGGTCGGGGTGTGACCGTTGGTCATGGTTTCGCTCCTTCGCGATTGGCGAACGGCGTGTTGAAAGTCGGGAGCCCGCATTGCCGCTTCGGCCGTCGCATCGACAGGGAAACGAAGGTTTCGAGGGAAGCTTCACCGTGCCTTGCGGCTGCGGGCGGCAGGGGCTTCCCGCCCTTGACCGCCCTCAGATAGGAAGAAGCCGACGCCACGTCAACTGCCGCGCCGGCTTGGCCCTCAGGCCGCCTGATCCCATGCGGGCGCCAGGCCCGCCGGGCTGACGATGCGGCCGCTTGCCGTGGCAAGCGCATGGATCGCCTTCATCTGGATCGGCGACAGCTCGAAGTCGAAGATGGCGAAGTTTTCCGGCAGCCGCTTCAGCGTCGAGGTCTTCGACAGCGTTATGACGCCGTCCTGCTGCACCAGCCAACGCAGCACCACCTGCGCCGGCGTCTTGTTGTGGCGGGCACCGATATCCTTGAGCAGCGGATCGGAAAGAACCTTGCCGTCGGCCATGGCGTAGTAGGCCGTCACCGACATGCCGAGCCGTCGCGCCGTTTCCAGCACCTTGGCCTGGTCGAGATAGGGGTGGTACTCGACCTGGTTGGTGACGATGGGTGCGGCGCTCAGCTCCACGGCCTCGGCCATCAGCGCGGAGTTGTAGTTGCTGACGCCGATGTGGCGCACCTTGCCGGCCTGCCGGACCTCGTTCAGCGCGCCGATCTGCTCGGCCAGCGGTACCGCCTCGTTTGGCCAATGCAGCAGGAGAAGGTCGACATGGTCGGTTGCAAGCTTCTTCAGGCTTTCGTCGACCGACTTCAGGAAGTCGGCATGGCGAAACTTGTCGACCCACACCTTGGTGGTCAGGAAGATGTCGCCGCGCGCCGTGCCCGACTTCCGGATCGCCTGGCCGACCTCGGCCTCGTTGCCGTAGATCTGGGCGGTGTCGATGTGGCGGAAGCCGAGCCTGATGGCTTCAGGCACGACCTCGAGCACTTCCTTGCCGGGCATGCGGAAGGTGCCGAAGCCGAGGGCGGGGATCGTCGCGCCATTGGCGGTCACGAATTTCATGGTGTTCTCCTTGGTTGGGAGGAGGGCCTGGGAAGGTAGGCCCTCCTAAGTTAGGTCCGGCTTCCGGGCGATCAACCGCCTAGGCCGGCTGGCACAACGGTTCTTGGTGCCGGTTCCTGGCGCCGGTCGAGCAAGCCGCTCCAGATGGTCAGCACCAGCGCCGCCGCTACCAGTACGGCGCCGACCCAGGGCGTGGCGCCGAGGCCGAGCGGCGAGGCCACCACCAGGCCGCCGATCCAGGCGCCGAGTGCGATGCCGAGATTGAAGGCAGCGATGTTGAGGGCCGAGGCGACGTCGACGGCGGCGGGGCGATGCTCCTTGGCAAGCTGCACGACATAAATCTGCAGGCCCGGCACGTTGGCGAAGGACAGGAATCCGAGGCCGGCGAGTGTGACGATGGTCCAGATTGGCGAGACAGCGGTGAAGGTGAAGGCGACAAGCACCGCCGCCTGCAGCGCAAACAGCACCGTCAGCGCCTTCACCGGGTTACGGTCGGCGATGCGGCCGCCGGCGATGTTGCCGGCCGCGATCGCCAGGCCATAGAGGACAAGCAACAGACTGACACTCGAGGCCGAAAAGCCGGAGATGGTCTCGAGGATCGAGGCGAGGTAGGTGAAGGCGACGAAAGTGCCGCCATAGCCCAACGCCGTCATGGCGAAGACCAGAAGCAGCCGGCCCGAGCCGAGCACCCTGACCTGTTCGAGCAGGCCCGATGGGGCAGCCTTCTTCAGCGTCGAGGGCAGGAGAGCTGCGATGGCGATAAAGGCGATGACGCCAAGGGCTGATACGCCCCAGAAGGTGGCGCGCCAGCCGAAAGTCTGGCCGATGAAGGTGCCGAGCGGGACTCCGGTCACGATCGCCACCGTCAGGCCCATGAACATCATGGCAATCGCCGAGGCGCGGCGGTTTTCCGGCACGAGGTCACCGGCGATGGTGGCGCCGACCGAGAAGAACACGCCATGGGCGAAGGCCGAAAGCACGCGCGCCGCCAGCAACGTCCCGTAGCTCGGGCTGAGTGCGGCGGCAGCATTGCCGATGACGAACAGCGCCATCAGGCCGAGCAGCAGTGGCTTGCGCTCGATCCTGCCGGCCAGCGCCGTCAGGATGGGCGCTCCGAAGGTGACGCCCAGCGCATAGACGCTGACGATCAGGCCGGCGAGCGGCAAGGTGATGCCGAGGTCTTGAGCCACCGTCGGCAGAAGCCCGACGATGACGAATTCGGTGGTTCCGATCGCGTAGGCCGCAATCGTGAGCGCCAGGATGGCAAGAGGCATTGGAGCACCGTTTCCGCCCCTTTTGCGAGCGGCCAGACTAAGGCGGCGCGTGGCCGCCGGGTTGACGATGGCGGCAATATGGTGCCCGCCCACTTGCGCAATAATCCGGTATGATGGACGAATACCTGTGAAACAAATTCACAAGAGGCTGTCATGGACAATCGCGCCGGCGAGATGGAAGTGTTCGTGCGGGCCGTCGGGCTCGGCAGCTTTTCGGCCGCCGGCCGGCAGCTCGGTCTGTCGCCTTCGGCAGTCAGCAAGCTCATCACCCGCATCGAGGACAGGCTGGGCACGCGGCTCTTGGTGCGCTCGACGCGGGCCTTGCAGCTGACGCCCGAGGGCGAAGTCTATCTCGAACGCGCCGGCCGCATCCTTGGCGAGATCGAGGAAGCGGAGCGGGTGGTGACCTCAGGTGGCTCGGCCGTGCCGCGCGGCCCCCTCCGGGTCAGCGCATCGGTTGCCTTCGGTGCCAGCCACATCGTGCCGCACATGGCCGAGTTCCTGGCGCTCTATCCTGGCATCGAGCTCGACCTGTCGCTGACCGACAGCGTCATCGACCTCTACCAGGAGCGGGCCGACGTCGCGATCCGCTCGGGCAAGCTGCGCGATTCCTCGCTGGTGGCGCGCAAGATCCTTGAAATCCGCCGTGTCGTCGTCGCCTCGCACGCCTATCTCGAACGCCATGGCACACCGCAGGTGCCGGCTGATCTCGCCGCGCATAACTGCCTGCGCTTCAACTTCCTCGCCAATCGCGACGAGTGGATTTTCCGCGACCCCGAAACCGGCGAGAATTTCGCCCAGCGCATCGGCGGCAACATGCTTGGCAACAATGGCCCGACCCTGCGCCGGCTCTGCCTCGACGGCCTCGGCCTCATCCGTTCCGGCCGTTTCCAGGTCGAGCGCGATATAACGGAGGGAAGGCTTGTGCCGGTGCTGGAGCGCTTCAATCCTCGGGACATCGAGACCATCCACGCCGTCTTCGCCGGCCATGGCCATCTCGCCGCGCGCATCCGCGCCTTCATCGATTTCCTGGCCGACAAGGCGCGGTCCTGAGGCGGCTCAGGCCATGCCGTATTGCATCGCTGTGGCGATGCACTATCTTTGGGGAAGGGCCAAAGAGGCCATGTCCAACGGGATTTCTTGCCGTGCGCGGGATGAAGGAAACAATGGCGGTGGTGGTTGCGGCTGGGCTGATGCTCGCGGCGGCTCCCGCGCATGCGATCGACATCCTGACGCCGCCCAATCAGGTGCTGACGCCGGCGGCCCGCATTGAGGCCCTGCGCAACGGCCAGCTCGACGATCTGCAGATCCTGCAAAACAGGCAGGACAGGCTCAACTTCCAGCTCCAGCAGCAGCAGTTCCGAGACCAGGACCGCCAGGCGATCCAGCAGCAGACGCCGCTGCGTCTCAAGGTGCCGAGGCTGCGCCAACCCTGCAAGCCGCAGGTGTTCGGCAACGCCTATGCCGGCCAGCCGGCCTGTCCCTGATCCACCGGCGCATCGGCCCTGGCAGCACTATTTGCGGATTCGACAAGTCAGAGCGTCCATTCGAACGCACGGCGCATTATCCGGCTGAAACCCCTTCCGCCAGCAAATTGTCCAGTCTGTCATAGCCGGCCGCCACGCCATCGGCCATGCCGACCTGGATTGCGCCGTCGCGGGCCTTTTCCGAACTGTAGAGAATCGTCGTCACCGAGGTGGTGCGGCCGTCCTTTTCGATCAGCATCAGCGTCACATGCGCCTCGCCCTCGGTCCAGTCCATGTCGAAGATCTCGGTAGTGGCGAGCTTCTCGGGCCTGACGATTTCACGATAGGTGCCGGTCATGCCCATGTCGCCGCGGTCGACATGTTGCCAGACGAAGCGGTACTGGCCGCCGACGCGCAGGTCGACGTCGCAGACCTTGAAGCTCCAGCCGTCAGGCCCGGTCAGCCAACGCTTCAAGAGCGCCGGGATCGTCCAGCAGTCGAAAACCAGGTCGCGCGGCGCGTCGAAGACGCGCGTCATGGCGATCTCGCGTGAGCTCGGCGTCGTCACTTCCAGTTTGTGCGTCATGATCCTCTCCTCGTGTCGGTTTCGGGTCAGGCCTTGCCCTTGTGGGCCTGCAGTTCGGCCAGCAGACCGTCGAGCCGCCTGTAGTTGCCCTCCCAGACCTTGCGGTATTCCTCCAGCCAGTTCACGGCCTCGGCCATCGCCTCGCCCTCGATGCGGCAGGGCCGGCGCTGAGCGTCACGGCCGCGCGAGATCAGACCGGCGCGCTCCAGCATCTTGAGGTGCTTGGAGATCGCCGGCTGGCTCATGGAAAAGGGCTCGGCCAGCTCCATCACAGAGGCCTCGCCCTGGACCAAGCGGGCGAGGATCGCCCGCCGGGTCGGATCGGCAAGGGCGGTGAAGGTGGCGTCGAGGCGTTCGGAAGGCGTCATTGCATAACCCGTATATTTAATAACCTTATGGTTATTTATAAGGCCGCACTTGTCAAGCCTGCTTCCGACGTCTCGTCGCAGCAGCTGCTGTCGCGGATGTGCCTTGCGCCTTCTATGCGGCCTTGCGCTTCGACTTTGTCCTGAGATTCTGGTTCATGCGGAACAGGTTGTCGGGGTCGTATTTGCGCTTCACCTCCATCAGCCGCGCATAATTGCCGCCATAGGCCGCCTCCACGCGGTCGGCCTCGTCGGCGGGCATGAAGTTGATGTAGGCAGTGCCCACCGCCAGCGGCCGCGTCGCGTCATAGATGCCGCGGGCCCAGCCGATGCAGGCGTCGTCCATCGAGGCTTCGCGCCAGCGCGCATGCACGTTCATGACGAAATGCGAGCTGCGTTGCGGGAAAGCCGTGGCATCGGTCGCCACGCGTTCGGCGGCGCCGCCGACATGGCCGACGAAGATCTCGCATTCGGGCCCGGGCAACGTCCTGATCGCGCCGTCGAGAATGTCGATCGTCTTGTCCGCCAGTTCGATGAAATCGTGGCTCTTCCAGTAGTTGCGCGCACCGGGCTGGAGCAGCGGGTCGAATGCCGTCTGCCAGCCGGTGAACGGGTTCGGCCCGACCACGTCGACGATCGGCTTGCCGATGGCCCGCAGGGCCGCCGTCGCCTTTTCGCCTGCAGCCAGGTCGCCGCACCAGCACATGGCCAGCACCAGCACCTCCTTCCAGTGCCATTGCGCGGGCAGGAACGGCAAGGGCGGGGCCTGGCGCATGACGGCCCAGCAGGTCAGTTCGTCGGGCGCGTCCTCGAGGGCCGCACGATAGGCCTTCAGCACGCTCTTGGCGTCGTCGAAAGGATGCACCACCAGGCCGGCGAAAACCTGCGGACCAAGCTTGTGCAGCTTGAACTCGAAGGCGGTGACCACGCCGAAATTGCCGCCGCCGCCGCGCAACGCCCAGAACAGGTCGGGATGCTCGGCGGTGCTTGCCCGCACCAGTTCGCCATCCGCCGTCACAACGTCGGCCGACAGCAGATTGTCGATGGTCAGGCCGAGCTTGCGGGTGGTCCAGCCGAAGCCGCCGCCGAGCGTCAGCCCGGCGACACCGGTCGTCGAGTTGATGCCTGTCGGCACCGCCATCCCGAATGCCTGCGTCTCCTTGTCGAGGTCGGCGAGGGTTGCACCCGGCTCGACCCAGACGCGCCGGGCCACGCGGTCGACACGCACCGACTTCATGGCGCTCAAGTCGATCATCAGGCCGCCGTCGCAGACGGCACTACCGGCGATATTGTGCCCGCCGCCGCGCACGGCCGTCAGCAGGTGGTTTTCGCGTGCGAAGTTGACGGCGGCGATGACATCAGCCGCCCCCGCACACCGCACGATGAGACCGGGCCGGCGGTCGATCATCGCATTCCAGACGTTGCGCGCATCGTCATAGCCGGCGTCGCCGGCATTGAGCAGCTGGCCGCGCAGGCTCGCGGCAAAGGCATCGAGGACAGGCGCGCTCACTGTCGCCAGCCCTCCGTCGAGGGTTGTGAGGTTCAGGTCGTTCATGGAGCTTTCCTCCGATCAGAGAAAAGGCCTCCTCGTCCGCCGAAGTCCGCAATTCTGCGCCTTTGATCGGGCGGCAGCAAGGCAGGCGGAGGCTTGTTGCAGAATGTGATGGGCGTTGCCGGATACCTCGGATCGGCTGCGCGACTTGCCGTAGCTCACCCCTGCCGCCATAGTGTCTTGGAAATTCGGTTAGTTGCTTCGAAGCGCGGCGGACAATCGGAGGCGAGGCATTGGCAGGTTTCAGGGCCGGTAGCATCCATCCAGGCCCACCCCAAAGCTGTTCGAACATCGAGGTGTCTGGCGAAGGCCGATGGCGTCTCGCCAGCTGGGCCGGACTATCGGCTCTGGCCCTTGCGGGCGTGCTTGCCTCCGACCGGGTCCTTGCCGCCGATGACCGCATGCTTCTCTACGACCAGGACGGGCTGGCCATACGGATGCATCTTCAGGCCGGCCTGAACGTGGTGGCCGAGCAGAACGTGTTCTGGAACTATGCCGACACATTCGCGCCGTCGTCCGGGTTCAATTCCAACGCCAATTGGCTTGAGGGCTACATCCTGCCCGGCCTCAGTTTCACCCAGGATCTTGGCGGACCCGTTGCCTACGGCAAGGTCTCGGCCGTCGCCTCCGGCACGCTCGGCATCGATGCCTACGCAACCGGCAACACCGGCCGCATTACGCTGGAAGAAGGCTATCTCGGCCTACGCAGCGGCGACAAGAACAACCCGTTCTTCGATGTCTCGGTCGGTCCGCGCACCTTCAAGGCGGGCACCGGCATGCTGCTCGCCAATGGCGGGTCGAGCGGCTTCGATCGCGGCGCGCTCAAGCTCGGTCCGCGTAAGGCCTGGGAAATTGCGTCGATCGGCCGTTTCGGCTTCGATAATTTCACCGGCACCGCTTTTTATCTCGACGCCAATGAGCAGACTGAAAGCGACACCCACACCCGGATCGCGGGCGGCGATTTCCGCTATGACGGCGAGGACGACACGTTTGCCGGCATGACCTTCGGTCACGTGCTGCGCTCCGACCAGCCTTACCCGCAGGCGGCACCCGGCGGCATCGGCGCGCCGACGCTGATCGACAATGGCCGCGAAGGGCTGAATTTCGTCAATCTCTACGGCCGCGCCATTCCGTTCGGCGGCAGCTTCGAAAACTTCTTCGTTGCCGGCGACTTCGCCTATCAGTGGAACGAGCGCATCGACATGCGGGCCTGGGGCGGCCGCGTCCAGGTCGGCTACACCTTTGCCGAATACTCGTGGTCGCCGACCATTGCCTATTCCTACCAGACATTCTCCGGCGACGATCCGTCGACGTCGCGGCTGGAGCGCTTCGACCCGCTCTATTACGAAGGCAGTCCGAGTTCGTGGTCGACAGGCTCGAAGTCGTCGATGGTGTTCATCAATTCCAACGTCAACGCCCATCAGCTCAGCCTGCGCGTTCAGCCGACCGAGCGCGACACGCTGACATTCCGCTACGCCTATATCAGCGCCAACGAACTGCGCAGCCCGATCCAGTTCGGCCAGGGCACACATCTCGAAGTCATCAACGGCGTGCCCAATCCGGTCGCCGGCGTGTCGGCCAAGCATCTCTCGGACGACTTTTTCATCGAATACAACCGCGTGCTGAACCCCAACACCTATTTGACCGCCGGGTTCAGTGTCTCAATCCCCGGTCCCGGAGCCGACTCCGTCGTCAGCTTCGATGCACCGGTGTGGACAGGAGCCTTCGCCAATGTCGTCGTCAATTTCTGAAGCCGGGTCGGGCACAAAGCGGGGCGGTTTCGCCGGAGCTGCATTCGTCGCAACAGTGCTTGCCGTGGCAACGCCGTCGATCTCTTGGGCACAGGAGGCAAAAGTGCTGACAGCCGCCGAGTCCGATCCCGTCAAGCTCGGCTGGATGGTCGGTTCGCCACCGCCGGCAGACAAGATCATCCGCTTTACCGATCCGGACTATTTTTCGTTCCCCAAGATGCGCTGGACGGTCTGCAATTTTCGCCAGCTGATGCCGACGGTCAATGTCAGCCGCGGCCTCGGCGCGCCGGCGCCGCTCGCGCGCGACATCGATGCGACCATCGACGCGGTGAAATTCACTCCGCTTGGCGGTAGCGCGGAGATGACCTGGGCGCAGTCGCTCGATGCCAACTACACCGACGGCATCGTTGTCCTGCATGAGGGCAAGATCGTCTATGAGCGCTATTTCGGCTGCCTCGGCGAGGCCGGCCAGCACGGCGCCATGTCGGTCACCAAATCGCTGACCGGCCTGATGGGCGAGATGCTGGTGGCCGAGGGCAAGCTCGACGAGGATGCCAAGGTGGCATCGGTCGTGCCCGAGCTCGCCAAGAGCGCCTTCGGCGACGCAACCATCAAGCAGGTGCTCGAGATGACCACCGGCCTGGGCTACAGCGAGGACTATGCCGACCCGAATGCCGACGTCTGGATCTATTCAGCCGCAGGCAGTCCTCTGCCCAAGCCCGAGGGCTACACCGGCCCGCGCAGCTACTTCGAATATCTCCAGACGGTGCGCAAGGAGGGCGAGCACGGCAGCGCCTTCGGCTATAAGACCATCAACACCGACGCGCTTGGCTGGATCGTCGCGCGTGTCGCCGGCCAATCCGTCGCCCGGTTCATGTCCGAGCGCATCTGGAGCAAGATGGGCGCCGAGCAGGACGCCTACTACACCGTCGATTCCACCGGCACGCCCTTTGCCGGCGGCGGCTTCAACGCCGGCCTGCGCGACATGGCGCGGCTGGGCCAGCTCTTGCTCGACGACGGCGTCGTCAACGGTGAGCGCCTGGTGCCGGAAGCGGCGATCGCCCGCATCCGCGCCGGCGGCGACAAGGCGGCGTTCGAAAAAGCCGGCTACCAGCTGCTCAAGGGCTGGAGCTATCGCGGTATGTGGTGGATCACCAACAACGACCATGGCGCCTATATGGCGCGTGGCGTGCACGGCCAGGCGCTCTACATTGACCCGAAGGCGCGGGTCGTCATTGCCCGCTTCGCCTCGCACCCCACAGCCGGCAACGCCGCCAACGACCCGACCTCGCTGCCGGCCTACGAGGCAGTGGCCAAACATCTGATGAAGTGAACGGGAAGTCGAGGCGACGGCTGTCTGCAGGTACGGGATGAGGCTGCGCGGGCTCGCTACACCACTGCGCGGCGGTAGAGATGCCAGGTTGCGTGGCCGAGCACCGGCAACACCACCAAAAGTCCGAGGAAGAAGGGCACGCAGGCGGCCAGCACCGCGACCGTCACCACCAGTCCCCAACCGAGCATGACCAGCGGGCTCGCCAGCACTGTTCGTACCGAGGTGATCATGGCGGTGACGAAGTCGACCTCGCGGTCGAGCAGCATCGGGATGGAGATCACGGTGATGGCGAACAACACAAGCGCCAGTGCCGCGCCCTCGATGTGGCCGATGCCGAGGAAGACCCAGCCCTCGTTGGTGGTCAGGATCAGATGGGCGAACTTGTCGAGCGTGGCATAGGAACTGCGCCCGAGGATCAGCGCCATCAACAGCCTGATCTGGTACATCCAGATCCAGAACACGAACAGCATGACGAAGGCCATCCACGACACCTCTCGGCGGCGCTGGGCCCAGATCACCTTGAAGACCTCACCGAGTGTCGGTGTCTGCCCGGCCTCCAGCCTGCGGCTCACCTCGTAGAGGCCGACGGCGGCGAAGGGGCCGACCAAAGGGAAGCCGATGGCGAAGGGATAGATCAGCCAGGGTTCGTGCAGCACCACGAGCGAGGTGGTGATCGCCATGCCGATGACGACGAAGACCAGCGCGATGACGAGCCCGACACCGGGGCAGCGGGCAAAGTCGGCGGCACCTTCCGCCAGGCTCTGCCTGATGTCGGCGACTGTCAGCGCCCGCACCTCGGGCAGCGCGCCCGGCCGCTTGCCGCTGGCCTTGTTGCTTATGTCCGCCATCGCTTCCTCCCTCGCACGGCGCCGCATTCTACCGCGCCCAGCGCCTTTTGGGCGGACAAAGACGCGGACTGTATCGTTCGTCGCCAAAGCTGCACGGCAGGGAGCGGCGCGCATTGATCGAGATCAACGGACACGCACGAGCGACTGCGCGTGGATCCCGCACCAGTGGGCAAACGCCGGACAAGAAAAAAGCGGGCAATGCCCGCTTCCCTCTGGCTCCTGAGACTTTGCATGCAGCCGGTACATCCGTGGTCGGCATGCCATCAATCAGGGCAAATACAGCGGCCCGCGGCAAAACCCAGACATCGTATCTCGACGTGCGTTTCGCTCCCGGCAGGCCCGCCGATGCACCCTATGTGGGAAGTGCGTTTCGCGATTTCAAGGGCTTATGTCCTTGCCCGATAACGCTGGCGATATTGCGCAGGCGTAATGCCGGTGTGGCGGCGGAACAGCTGGCGGAAAAAGGCCGGGTCCTCGTAGCCTACGGCGACGGCGATTTCCTCGGTCGCTTCGGCGCTCGTCTCCAGCATCTGCTTGGCTTCCTCGATGCGCAGGCTCTGCACATAGTCGACCGGCGTGTAGCCGGTCGCGGCCTTGAAACGGCGCTTGAAGGTACGCTCCGGCAGGCCGCTTTCGGCGACCATGCGCGTCACCGGATTGGCCGAAGCATAGTTGTCAGCGATCCAGACCTGGCAGTTGCCGATGGTGGCGTCCTTGTGGCGGCGCGGCTTGGCCATCGAGGCGAAGGGCAACTGGCCGGCGCTGCGGTCGCCCAGCAAAAACACCTTGGCGATGCGCGCCGCCTCCTCCTTGCCGCAGTGGCGGCCGATCAGGTGCAGCGCCAGATCCTCCCAGGACGAGGCGCCGCCTGTGGTGATCAGCCGGCCGTCTTCTGTCGTGTCGCAGACGATGCGTTCGGGCCTGAAGCGCACCAGGGGGTAGCGGTCGCGAAAGATGTCGGCGGCGATCCAGTGCGAGGCTGCGTCCTTGCCGTCGAGCAGGCCGGCCTCGGCGAGAAAGATCGAACCGGTGCACACCGAGCAGACGGTGGCGCCCGCGGCCAGCCTGTCGCGCACCCAGGCAAGCTCTTCGGTCCAGCGCGCTGGGGCACGGTCGTCGAGCGGCAACGCCAGATCGGTGACGATGACGACGTCGCAATCGGCAGCCTCGATCAGCGACGCCTCAGGCGATATCGGCGTGCCGATGGCGCAGGTGAAGGTCTCTTTCCGGCGGGCCACGATCGACGGCACGATGCGGCGCGCCCTGGTTTCCTGTCCGGTCAGCCGGTCCCAGATCGAGCCGGCCGCCGACAGCACCTCATAGAGTCCGTAGACGGCTGCGGGCGTCGTTTCGGGCAGTGCAAGCAGGCCGATGCGCAGGGGCTTGGCGTTCGGGCTCATGCATCATGAATGGCACGAATGCCTCGTTTTTGTCCAGATCGTCTCTCGCGGCCCAGGTGGGTGTGCCGTAGCTTCCGCTCAGACCTCGGGAGGTCGAAGGAAACCAAGATGGGCAAATACGCAATCAGCCGCCGCCGCTTCCTGCTCGGTGCAGCAGTGTTCGCAGCGGCCAGCACAACGATAAGGAGCAAGACGATGGCCGGCACGCAGACCACGACAAGGACAGTTCACGCCAATGGCGTCGAGATCGCCACCGAAGCCTTCGGCCATCCGTCCGCCCCGCCGGTGCTGCTGATCATGGGCGCCATGGCATCGATGCTGTGGTGGCCGGACGAATTCTGCCGCAAGCTCGTCGCACAGGGGCACTATGTCATCCGCTACGACAACCGCGACACCGGCCTGTCGACCAAATATGCGCCGGGCAATCCGCCCTACAGCATGGACGACATGGCCAGGGACGCCGCAGCCGTGCTCGACGCCTATGGCATCGCGTCGGCCCATGTCGTGGCCATGTCGCTCGGAGGCATGATCGCCCAGATCCTGGCGCTGACCGAGCCGCGGCGCGTCACCTCGCTCACCCTGATCTCGACCACGCCCATCGGGCTCGACCTCGACCTGCCGCCGCCCGACAAGGCCTATATGGAACATGCCGCGGCGGGCGAGAGCATCGACTGGTCGGACCGCACCCAGGCCATCGACTTTGTTGCCGGCGACGTCCGCATGATTGCCGGCACCGCCCATCCGCACAATGCCGCGGCGATGCGCGGCTTCATATCGAGGGACTACGATCGCTCGGGCGGATATCTGTCGGCGACCAACCATTTCATGCTGCAGGGAGGCGACGCCATCAAGGGCAGGCTGCCGACGCTCGAAGCGTCGCTTCTCGTCATCCACGGCGCCGCCGATCCCATTTTCCCGGTCGAGCATGGCCGGGCATTGGCCAAAGCGGTGCCTGGTGCGACCTATCACGAACTCGCCGGCGGCGGCCACGAACTGCACGAGGCCGAATGGGACAGGATCATCGGTCTGGTGGCCGAACAGACCAGATAGAGCGCTGTGCGTCCGAACGGATGCACAGCGCTCCAAGTGTTTGAGCCTGCGCATCGTGCCTTCCGAAAATCGATTCCGATCTTCTGGCCGATGCGCCAGAGCCTGCCGCGCTGCCGTGCCCGATCCCGTCGGGCGCGGCCCTTATCTTACGTCGTTGGTGCCGAGATGGCGCCTGACGATCCGGTACTCGTGCCAGATAAGCCACATCACGATCACGTCGAAGACCGTCAGGACGATCAGCCCGACCCCATGCGTGTAGGAAAAGCGGTAGAGCTGGTAGACGATGAACAGTCCGAGCACGACCAGCGACGCCGGATAGGCCCACATCCTGCCCTTAAGCAGGCCCGCCACCAGCAACAATTTCACGATGCCATGGCTCAGCAGATAAAAGGCATAAAAATGCCTTGTCTCTACGGAGAAGCTTTGCGCCCAGGACAAAAGGTGGGTGGCAAGAAAATCATGCGGGTCTTCGACCAGCTCTTCCTGCGTAAGCGTGTTGACGATGTGCTGGATCGTGTCGTTGCCGATCAGGGCGAGGGCAATGCCTCCAGCGCATTCGACCAGGGCATGCGCGCCCTTGAGCAGGACGCTTATCCTGAACACCTGGTGGATCTGCCGTTCTTCCACGCACGTCATCCCATGCAACGCCCGACGCGGAGTAGATAGCATCCATGGATCAGGAAATCACACGCTGGCTCAACGCACCGGCAGGCAACATCCCGGCGCTCGACATGGCCATGCTCTCGATAACGCGTTTCGGCGTGCCGCTGCTGATACTGCTCGTCATCCTGCAATGGTGGAGCAGGCAGGACCGTCTCCGGGTCAGGCATGTTTGCGTCGCGGCCGGACTCTCATTCCTCATCGGCCTCGGCATCAACCAGATCATCTTGCTCTTCGTGCATCGGCTGCGGCCATATGATGGCGGGGTCAGCCATCTCATCGTCGAGCGCAGCGCCGACTGGGCGTTCCCGTCGGACCATTCCACGGCAGCTTTTGCCATTGCCGCGGCCTTTCTGCTGCATGGCCTTGGCCGGCGCGGCGCGGCCTTCCTGGCGATCGCGGTGCTGGTCGGCCTGTCGCGCGTCTATGTCGGCACCCATTATGTGGGCGATGTCGTCGGCGGTGCGCTGACCGGGCTCGTCGGGGCGCTTCTGGTGCGGGCGGTCTACTGGGAGGGCACCCGCGCCGACAGACTGATCACAGGCATTCTTTAGCCGGATTCATCAGCTCGTTTCCTCAAGAAACCTTTGAAAAAAGGGCGACGCCTTGGCAGGCGCCGCCCTTATCATGCGTGTCAGGCTGGCCGGATCAGGCGATGTCGAAGCGATCCGCGTTCATCACCTTGTTCCATGCCTTGACGAAGTCCCTGGCGAACTTCGCGCCGGCGTCGGACGAACCATAGACCTCGGCCAGCGCGCGCAGCTGCGAGTGCGAGCCGAACAGCAGGTCGACACGGCTCGCGGTCCACTTGACCTCGCCGCTCTTGCGGTCGCGGCCTTCGAACACGTCCTTGGCCTCCGATGTCGCCTTCCACTCCGTGCCCATGTCGAGCAGGTTGACGAAGAAGTCGTTGGAGAGCGTGCCGGGACGGGCGGTGAAGACGCCATGGGCGGAATCGCCCGCATTGGCGCCGATCACGCGCAGGCCACCGACGAGCACCGTCAGCTCAGGTGCGGTCAGCGTCAGCAGCTGGGCCCGGTCGACGAGGTTCTCCTCGGCGCTCAGGCGCTGCCTGCCGCTCGAATAGTTGCGGAAGCCATCGGCGGACGGCTCAAGCGGGGCGAAGGAGTCGACATCGGTCTGGTCCTGCGAGGCGTCCATGCGGCCCGGCGCAAACGGCACCTTCACGTCATGGCCAGCATCCTTGGCGGCCTTCTCGACCGCTGCAGCGCCGCCGAGCACGATCAGGTCGGCCAGCGACACCTTCTTGGTGCCCGACTGTGCGTTGAACTCCGACTGGATCGCCTCGAGCTTCTCCAGCACCGAAGCCAGCTGCGCCGGCTGGTTGACGGCCCAGTCCTTCTGCGGGGCAAGGCGGATGCGCGCGCCATTGGCGCCGCCGCGCATGTCCGAACCGCGGAAGGTCGAGGCCGAAGCCCAGGCGGTCGACACCAGCTGCGACACCGTCAGGCCCGAGCCGAGGATCTTGGCCTTGAGGGCCGCAATGTCGGCGTCATTGACCAGCTCATGGTCGATGGCCGGGATCGGGTCCTGCCAGATCAGCTCTTCCTTCGGCACCAGCGGGCCGCGATAGCGCGCGAGCGGGCCCATGTCGCGGTGGGTCAGCTTGAACCAGGCACGGGCGAAGGCGTCGGCGAACTGGTCCGGATTCTCGAAGAAGCGGCGCGAGACCTTCTCGTAGGCTGGATCGAAGCGCAGCGCCAGGTCGGTCGTCAGCATCGCCGGGGCGTGGCGCTTGGACGCGTCATGCGCATCCGGCACGGTGCCGGCGCCCATATTGTGCTTTGGCGTCCACTGCTGCGCGCCGGCCGGGCTCTTGGTCAGCTCCCAGTCGTAGCCGAACAGGTTCCAGAAGAAGTTGTTGCTCCACTTGGTCGGCGTCGTCGTCCAGGTCACCTCGAGACCCGAACCGATGGTGTCGCCGCCCTTGCCGGTGCCGAAGCTGTTATGCCAGCCCAGGCCCTGCTGCTCGATGTCGGCGGCTTCAGGCTCGGCGCCGACATTGGCTGCGTCGCCTGCGCCATGGGTCTTGCCGAAGGTGTGGCCGCCGGCGATCAGCGCCACGGTTTCCTCGTCGTTCATGGCCATGCGGGCGAAGGTCTCGCGGATGTCGCGGGCGGCTGCCAGCGGGTCCGGATTGCCGTTCGGGCCCTCGGGGTTGACGTAGATCAGACCCATCTGCACCGCGGCCAGCGGTCCTTCGAGCTCGCGGTCGCCGCTGTAGCGCTCGTCGGCCAGCCACTTGCCTTCCTTGCCCCAGTAGATGTCCTGTTCGGGCTCCCAGACATCGGCACGGCCGCCGGCAAAGCCGAAGGTCTTGAAGCCCATCGTCTCCAGCGCGACGTTGCCGGTCAGAATCATCAGGTCGGCCCAGGAGATCTGGCGGCCGTATTTCTGCTTGATCGGCCACAGCAGGCGGCGGGCTTTGTCGAGGTTGACGTTGTCAGGCCAGCTGTTGAGCGGGGCAAAACGCTGCTGGCCAGCACCCGCGCCACCACGGCCGTCGCCGATGCGGTAGGTGCCGGCGCTGTGCCAGGCCATGCGGATGAAGAGCGGGCCATAATGGCCGAAATCGGCCGGCCACCAATCCTGCGAATCCGTCATCAGCGCCTTGAGGTCGGCGATCACGGCGTCGAGGTCGAGATTATCGAATTCCTTGGCGTAGTCGAAGGCCTCGCCCATCGGATCGGACAGGCTGGAATGCTGGTGCAGGACGCTCAGGTCCAGCTGGTTCGGCCACCAGTCACGATTGCCGGTACCGGTGGGCTTGTGTGCGACAGGGCATTTGCCCGCGCTCGTCTCAGTCTTGGTATCCATCTTGGTCTCCGGTCGTGGCTGCGTTGGTTGATCTGCCGGACAATGTCCGAGGCGGCCGGTCATGGCCGCACGTGGCTACGTCGAACGTCTCTGCGCGTGGCAGGTCTTCGTGGAATGCAAAACAGCACGGTCTTGCCTGATGCCCTGATGACACCGGCAAACCGCGCACCGCCATCGGTCGCGATATCCAGGGATCGTGACACGGCTCCTCCTTGCCTTCCACACCAAATCTGTACCAAAGCCCTTTCATTATCTAAAGTTGGATTTCCTGATTGCAGCGATAAGGCAAGGTTATGATCAATCTGACGCTCAAGCAGCTTCGCTATTTCGAGGCGCTGGCCCGCCACAGCCATTTCGGCCGCGCGGCGGATGCCTGTGCAATCTCCCAGCCGGCGATGTCGGTGCAGATCAAGGATCTCGAGGAGAATCTAGGGTCCGAGCTGTTCGAGAGAAGCGCCCGGCAGGTCAGGCTGACCGGTTTCGGCGAGGAATTCGCCGCCCGCGTCCGCGACATCCTGCGCTCGGTCGACGAGCTCGAGGACCTGGCGCGCGCCTCCCGCGAGCGGCTGGTGGGGCGACTGCGCATCGGCGTCATTCCGACTGTCGCGCCTTATCTTCTGCCCACCATCATCGGTAATCTCACCCGCCTGCATGACGGCCTCGACATCCATGTGCGCGAGACACAGACGCAGAAGCTCATTCACGAGCTGTCGGAAGGCCGGCTCGACACGGCCATCGTCGCCTTGCCTGTCTCCGAGCCGTCGCTGACCGAGGTCGCGCTGTTCGAGGAGAATTTCGTGCTCGTCCGGCCCGGCGAAGACGCCGGCAAGCCGGTACCCAACCGCGAGATGCTGCGCGAAATGCGCCTGCTGCTGCTCGAGGAGGGCCATTGCTTCCGCGAGCAGGCGCTGTCCTTCTGCAACATGCAGTCGACCCGCCCGCGCGAACTTTTGGACGGCAGCTCGCTGTCGACGCTGGTGCAGATGGTCGGCGCCGGCATCGGCGTGACGCTGATTCCCGAAATGGCGGTCCCGGTTGAAACGATGTCGGCCTCGGTCTCCATCGCCCGCTTCAGGAGTCCGCAGCCGTCGCGCACCATCGGCATGATCTGGCGCAAGGCGAGCCCGCTCGCCGACCAGCTCATGCAGATCTCGGAAGTGGTGCGCCAGTCGGCCGAGGGCCTGCGCGGGCAGGGCGTCGTATCAAGCCAGGCCTGAGCCCGCCGCCGGCTTCTTGCCGTCGTGGCCACCGGCGCGTCCAGCGCCATTCCGGCAAGATTGCGAAGCGGCTTTCCGCCAAGCTTGCGCCAGAACAGGATGGTCCGGCGTTTTCGCGATGCGAGGACAGGCGGAAATGCTCTACTGTCGCCACCAGGCGAGGCGGGACGACGGGCGCCATTCGTGGCCGGGGCCGAGCATCCGCTCTGCTCGGTGAACAATACAAGCGGCGTGGCGGACGCCGCAGCAAGCGAGGAGGACATGATGGACAAGGCAAAGACGGGCGCGAGCGGCGTTGAAGCCTCGAAGCAGATCGACGCCAGGATCGCCGAGCTCCCGGACTGGCGCGGCGCCATGCTCGCGCGCCTGCGCAAGCTCATCCACGAGGCCGACCCCGAGGTGGTCGAGGAGGTCAAATGGGGTGGCACGCCGGTCTGGTCGCATGCCGGCATCATCACCACGGGAGAAACCTACAAGGCGGTGGTCAAGCTGACCTTCGCCAAGGGCGCACAGGTCGACGACCCCAAGAGCCTGTTCAACTCCAGCCTCGAAGGCAACGTCCGCCGCGCCATCGATTTTCGCGAGGGCGAGGCGGTCAACGAGGAGGCACTGAGGGCGCTGATACGCGCTGCCGTGGAGGTCAATGTGGCAAGCCAGGCAGCCAGGAAGCGGAAGAGCTAGCGCTGTGAAGCGTGCCTAGGCCGCACGGGCGCGGAAAATGATCGCTCCGAACATCAGCACGCCGGCGAACACCACCAGGGACGAGATGGCAACCACCGGCTCCAGCGCAGGGTTGCCCGTCAGCAGCAGGTAGAGCGCCGGCGTCATCACGATCACTCCGCCGGTGTAGACATAATACTGCACCTTCGCCAGCCGGCTCCCTGCTCCATGCGGGTTCAGGGCGTGAAACGTGCCGAAAATCGCCATCGTCACCCAACCGAGCAAGTTGATATGTGCATGTGCGCCGGTTGCCGAATAATCATGCGCAATCGACATCTTCAGCCCGACCAGAATGCCGGCCACCAGGAAACAAATGGCGGTCATGAAATGCATCTTGGCAATGTTCGGCATTCTTCCCCCTCAGATTTTCAGTTCCGGACGGCCAATCCTTCAGGGCCGCCTGCCGTCGGAGCCCTTCCAGCCGCCGAGCATGTCGAGCGCTTCCAGGCCATCAGGGCTTTGCTCCGTGTGCCGATACGAGCCGGCCAATGCGACCCACGCCTTGCCCAGCGCCCACGCCAGGGACAAGGATTGCGGGCGAGCGGGCTGCTCCACCACGGCCTGACCAATCTGCTGCATCTGAACTGCTTCGTTCGGCATGTTCGTGCCCTCCCAGGCGCTCGCTCCACCATTCCCCAGTGCCATCGCCCGCCGGCCGCCGCCCACGGCAGGCGGGCCTCTGTCCAAGACCCCGAGATATTTCTGGGTGATGTCGGCCAGCCTGTCACTGCCCGGAACTAGCGTGGCGCGCACATTGGGACGTTCGGTCATCAAGAAGGGACGCCAGGTCAAGGCGGCTGATCTTCGCCTCATGTAGGACAATTGTCGTTCTCACATGAAGTCCCGGAGTTTGCTTTGAAAAAATCTGCCAGAATTACGATCGTTTCTTCCATGATGATATTGGGCCTGTCGTCGGCGCAGGCGGCCGACGTGATCAGCGAACAGACTCCGTCGCCAGTCGCCGAACGCTTTGCCTATGACTGGAGCGGTCTCTACGTAGGTGTCCACGGCGGCATCGGCGGCGGCGAATTTGATAACTCTTACATCATTGAAACGGAGGTTGGCCCGATTGGCTACCAGGTCAGCGACCGGGCATTTGGTGGCTTCGGTGGCTTCCAGGTCGGCTATGATCGGCAATTCGCTCCGAATTGGGTCGCGGGCGTCGAGGCGGATTTGTCCTTGTCCGCGATCAAGGCCGAGCATAGCGAGTCGACCGAAGGCTTCAGCTCTCGATATACGGTCCAGGTCGATTGGTTCGGCACCGTGCGCGGCCGTCTCGGCTACGCCGAAGAGAATGTTCTGTTCTACGGCACGGGCGGCGCAGCCTATGGCAAGATTTCTTATTCAGACAGCGATAGCGACGGGTTCAGCGAGGCGCTTTCCGACACGAATCTGGGCTGGACCGCCGGCGCGGGCGTCGAATATGGCATCACCGACAACGTCACGCTGAAGACCGAATATCTCTACGTCGATCTCGGCAGCCTGAAGGGGGCGAATCTTATCTTCACCGGAGACCGGATCGAGATGGATACCGCCTTCCATACGCTGAAGACCGGCTTGAACTACAAGTTCTGAGCTCGGGCGCATGATGAAAAGAGGCGGCCGACAGGCCGCCTTTTGTTTGCCGCGAGCCTTCTTGCCTGTCTCAGGCGCGAGCGGCCGCGAGCCAGGCTTCGACGATGGCGCCGCCATTGCCGTCGCCGCGCTTCAGCAGGGTGTCGTAGGTCGCCATGCGCAGCGAATCCCTTGATAGCGTGCGGACGGAACTGGGGCTGATCTGATACCGCTTGTGGAAGGCGCGGCTGAAATGTGCCTCGCTGCGAAAGCCGTGATTGCGGGCGATGGCTGATATCTTGTGATCCGGTGTCGAGCGCAGAATGCTCTGCAGGCTTGCCCTCAGCCGCTCGGCCAGCATCCAGCGCTGCACGCCGCCATGCGGCTCGAACAGGCGGAACAGCTTCGACCGCGAGACCCCCAGCGCCGCCACCAGCTCATCCGGGCCGAAGTCGGGATCGGACAGGCCCTGTCGCGCCGCCGACGATGCGCGCTGGAACAGGAAACGCTTGTCGCGCCGTTCCCGCGTCGCGGGCGTTGCAAAGGCGGCCGCGGCAAAATTCAGGATGCCCTCGACGATCACCTGGCCCTGGTGAATGCTGAGGCCGTCGATGTGCTCGGCCAGCGCCCTGATCTGGCCTCCCAGCATGGCGCCGGTGGGGTCGTTCGCCGTCAGCACCAGACCGTGCGTGTTGCTCTGGAATTCGACCGGCACGCTGGCCTTGTCGAAGGTCAGCGCGATGGCTTCGAAGCCCGACGTCTGGCTCTCATAGGGCAAGGAATAGTCGACGACGACGATGTCGCCGGGTTCATGTTCCTGGATCAGCCCGTCATAGTTGCTCGTCACCCGCCCTTCCAGGACCATGAACAGCACCATATGCGGGGTCGGCCGCTCGTCGATGACCTGCTGCGTCCGCGACATGGCCATCGCCGAACCGCCGTTCACATGCAGGAAAGCGCCCGGAAGCTGCCAGGCGCACCCGTGAAAATCAAAAAGCGCAGGATCCGCATCCTCCGGAATGGAGCAGTCGACAAGCAGGGAAATCGCATCTTTCCACGCGGCCAGACACTCCGCGCCGGGCGGAAACGGCCATTCCTGTCGTTGTGGTGTCGCCATGGTCGCCCCCGCTCCCAGAACCATATGCTGTCGCTTGCACCGGCGCTGTGCCGGCCAAGTCATATGAGGTGATCTGCAACTGCCGCGCTAGTCAATGGCGGGGGACGCTCGGTCAAGCGGTTGAGACGCATGGTCAAGGCTTCGGGCCATCTGTTTACCGGAACGCAGGTCCGCGAGCCCCTTCCACGCAGGAGATTGGCTTGAGGATCGCGGATCCGCGCAATTGGCGCAGCCCGCTTGTGCAAATTCATCCACGAGGCCGACCCAATGAGGCCAAGTAGGGCAGCATTTGGTCTGGTCTCCCGCCGGCATCGTCATCATGGCCGAAGCCTGCAAGTCAGTGGTCGAGCCGACCTTCGGCAAAGAGCTCAGGTGGAAGTCCCCAAGCGACCCGTTCAACTCCAGCCGGACGAAAACATCTGCCGTGCCATCGCGGCATGCCCGACAGCTGTTGTCGCCGAGCCAATGCTTGAGCGTCGGGGCGCAGGCGGAGCGGCGGCTACCGCGAGCCAGCTCGACCAACCTAATTGCTGGAGGGCAGTCCGAGACGCCGCCATTGGTCGCGCGGGATCGTCCCGCCGACGCGGAAGGTCAGCGACCGGATCGTGGTGGCGTCGGCGTCGACCTCACAGCGATAGCTCAGCTCGTGCCATGCCGTCCGCGTGCGGAACGCGGCCTCCGGAACGTCGAGCACGTTGCCCCGCTTCAGTGGCACGAGCGGAACCAGGTCTGGGGAATAGGACGCCTGCAGCAGTTGCTGCTGCAGCGCGCTGGCGCACAGCCTCGCGGCCCGCTTGTCACGCGGCACGCCGGCCATCGCGGTCGTGCTCAAGGCGTCGCCGCCCTGCGACTGCGGCCGCCGGACCCCTGGCAATCCCGAAAAGGGCTGCGCTGCGGCAACATCCGCATTCCGCTGGCTTGGCGCCCTGCTTGCCCCTCCGGGCTTCGTGAACTCCGAACGGCTGGGCTTCGCCGCGGCCGCGGGCCTCGGCTCGGGCGCCTTGGCCAAAGCGGGCAGCGCCAACTCGCCATCGCTGCCTTCGGCCCCAAGGGCTGGTGGAGCCGCAGCTGTCTGCTGGTCAGCACCTTCGGCAAGGCCGATTTGCTTGTCCTCGGCTTGCTGACCTGCGTCCTGGGGCGCGACCGCCTGGTTGGGCGTGTCCTGGGCCGTGGCGGCCTCGTTCGGCACATCCTGGACCGGCTGGGTATCCTTAGCCGCCTCCGCCTGCTTTTCGGCGTCCGGCCGCGTCTCGGCAGGTGGCTTCGCGCCGTCATCCGTCGCCGGTGAAGGTGTCTGCACACCTCCTCCCTGCTCGGCCGACTTGCCGGAGCCTGCATCCTTCTCCCCGAACTGGAAAACCGGCTTCAAGACCTCGATCTTCGCCGGCTGGGCCGGCTCGGTTTCCGCCGCAAGCGGTTGCTTCGGCTCCTCGGGCTTCTTCTCCTCGGGAGGCTTCGGGGGTGGCGGTGGCGGGGCGGGTTCCGGCTTCGGCTGTTCCGGCGGCGGCGCCAGCGTGACGTTCACCGCTTCCTCCTCAGGCTGCTGCGCAGCCCTCGGCTGGCTGTAGGCCACCAGCACCGCAATCAGCAGCCCGTGCAGGATCAGCGATGCGGGCAATGCCCACAGCGAGTCCCGACGTCGGTTGCTTGTCTCGTCCGCCATGCCGACCGATGTGGAGTGAAATCTGGGCGGCATCAAGCGCTATCGGGCAAAAATAGGCACCAGGGTGTCGGACGGTGCTGCGAGGGAGCAAAGGACCGACTACGGAATGGCGGTCTTGGACGGCGTGGGCAGGGTAGCGGCCGCCCGCAAAAAAAGTCGGCGCGCCGCCGGCAATTGCCAGCGGGCCTGCGCACCGGGTGTACGGAGCCGATTTCGGCTGACACGATGCATGACCTCAGGGGAACGCCGCTTTCGCGTCCAGACGGGATGCGCGGCGCTCCTGAGCGCCTGAGCGCCAGCGCCGGCGAAAAATTGCAAGCCAGCTGTCGGTAGCCGTTGCCGCCATTCGTCCTGCGGAGGCAAACGAAGGATAGTGTTTCATGGCATATCCAGGTGACGGCGGTGCTGTCCAATCGGCAGGAGGGTTCTGATGCTCCCCATCATGACGGCCTTTGCAAATTCGCCCGACGAGGGCGCGGGGCAGGCGCGCGACATGCGCGTCCGCTGGGCGTTCGAGGAGGTCGGCCAGCCCTATGACGTCAGGCTGGTCTCGTTCCGGCAGATGAAAGAGCCGGCGCATCTGGGACTCAATCCCTTCGGCCAGATCCCGACCCTCGAGCAGAGCGGCCTCGTCCTGTTCGAATCGGGCGCCATCGTGTTTGAGATCGCCGAGCGCTATGCCGGCCTTTTGCCCGGCGATACCAACGGCCGGGCACGCGCTATCATGTGGATGTTTGCGGCGCTGAACACAGTCGAGCCGCCGATCGTCGAGTTCGACCAAGCCGACCTTGTCGAGCGCGACAAGCCCTGGTTCGGCCAGCGCCTGCCGATGCTGCAGGACCGCATCCGTGTCCGCCTCGGCCAGCTGTCCGCCGCCCTTGGCGAGGCCGACTGGCTCGACGGCGCGTTCAGCGCCGGCGACCTGATGATGGTGATGGTGCTGCGGCGTCTCTACGGCTCGGGCCTGCTGGAGGAATTTCCTGGCGTTGCTGCCTACGTCGCCCGCGGCGAGGCGCGGCCCGCCTTCCAGCGCGCTTTCGCCGCCCAGCTCGCGGTTTTCACCGCGGCGTCGTCAGGCTGATTGTTCGGTGGGGACAGCGTTTCCGTCCCCACCGCTAAAAAGCTAGATCACGTTCAGTTCGCGGAACGGGCGGCCCTCAGCGATGCGCTGGTAGCCGAAGGCCGAGCAGTCGATCGAACGGTAGCCGCCATGGACGATGAGCTCGGCCAGCGCCTTGCCGACCGCCGGCGCCTGTTGCAGGCCGTGGCCGGAAAAACCGTTGGCGAAGATGAAGTTGTCGACCTCGGGATGCGGGCCGATGACGGCGTTCTGGTCGAGCGCGTTGTAGTCGTAGTGACCGACCCAGGCGCGCGTCGCCTTGATCGCCTCGAAGGTCGGCACGCGGGTGGCGAGCGCGGGCCAGATCACCTCCTCGAACAGCGACCAGTCGGGGTTGAAATCCTGTGGGTCCGCCGCCTGCTCGCCGTCCTCGCTCTCGGCGCCGCCGGTGATGTACATCGAGCCCTCGGGGCGAACATAGACGCCGCTGGGATCGACCATCAGCGGCATGTCCTCGAAGCGGTCGCGCGCCTCGAACACGAAGACGTTGCGCTTGCGCGGTTCGACCGGCAGCACCAGGTTGGCCATGGCCGAAACCTTGCCGGCGTTGGGACCGGCGGCGTTGATGACCGTGCCGGCACCAAGCTTTTCGCCGGTGGCGAGCGTGACCGCGGTCACGCGGTTGCCCTGGCGTTCGATGGCTGCCACCTCGCCGGTGATCAAGTCGACGCTTTTGGTCTTCAGCGCCTTGCGGAACAGGCCGAGCATGGCATGCGCGTCAAACCAGCCTTCGCCCGTCCGGCCATAGGCGCCGGCGGTGATGCCTTCGGTCGAGATCCATTTGAAGCGCCTGGCAAGCTGGTCGGCATCCTCGAGCACGATGTCGGCGCCCTCGGCCATCTGCGCGTCGTGGTTGGCCTTGAGGATCGGCAGGCCGTTCTCGCCGGCGAGGATCAGATAGCCGCCCTCGCGGAAGCCGATGTCGGCATCGGGGCCGAACTCCTCCTTCAGGCGCCGGAACAGACCGAGCGTGAACTGCGACAGGCGGATGTTCTCAGGAATGGAGAATTGCTGGCGGATAGAGGCGCAGGACAAAGTGGTCGCCGCGTTGGCGAATTGCGGGTCGCGCTCGATCAGCGCAATCGAGCCGGTGAAACCCTCGTCGCGCAGATAGTAGGCGATCGAGCTGCCGACGATCGCGCCGCCGATGATGACCACGTCGTAGCGTGCCATGAGATGATTCCGTCTGTTCGGATGGAAGAGAAAACCAGTTACGCCACTGCCCCGCAAGCTCTTGCAAGGGCCAGCGTTGCCGGGCAAGAAGACCAGATGTCACATTCTCTGCCCCGTCCGCGCCGTTCGGCGCTTTTTGTGCCGGCCACCAACGAGAAGGCCATCGCCAAGCTGCCCCAGCTTGCCTGCGACGCTATCATCTTCGACCTCGAGGATGCCGTGCTGCCCGAGCACAAGGCAGCTGCCCGCGAGCGGCTGGCGCGCTTCTTTGCCGAGCGACCTGAAGGCGGGCGCGAATATGTGGTGCGTATCAATTCGCTTGCCAGTCCTTGGGGTGCTGACGATCTGGCGGCGGCCAGCGGCTGGGCAACGGACGGCGTGGTGCTGCCCAAGGTGGAAACGGCGCGCGATCTGCTCGAAGCCAACGACGTGCTCGACGAGGCCGATGCGCCCGATACGCTGAAGCTCTGGGCGATGATCGAGACGCCGCGGGCACTGCTCAATCTACCTGCCATATCAGAACTCGGCCGCGATCCTTCGGCCCGGCTGTCGTGCCTGATCGCCGGCCTCAACGATCTCGCCAAGGACACCGGCGTCAAGATCACGCCTGATCGTCGTTATCTCCAGCCCTGGCTGCTGCAGATGGTGCTGTGCGCCCGGGCCGGCGGCGTCGACATGCTCGACAGCGTGTCCAACGATTTCCGCGACCTCGATGCCTTTGCTCTCGAATGCGGCGAAGCCGCCGCCATGGGCTTCTCCGGCAAGAGCATTATCCACCCGGCCCAGATCGGCCCGGCCAATGCGGCGTTCTCACCTTCGGACGAGGTGCTTGCCGAGGCGCGCGCGGTGGTCGATGCCTTCGCGCTTCCGGAGAATGCTGCGTCAGGTGTAATCTCGCTCGGCGGCAAGATGGTCGAGCGGCTGCATCTGGCCGAGGCCGAACGGCTTCTGGCGCGGGCGACACAACTCGAAGGCCTCAGGCACTGAAGAGGGAGACCGACATGAAACTCTACCGCTTCCTCACCGGTCCCGACGACGCCACCTTCTGCCACAAGGTGACCGCAGCCCTGAACAAGGGCTGGCACCTGTTCGGCTCGCCGACCTATTCCTTCGACGCCGAAACCAAGACGATGCGCTGCGGCCAGGCGGTGGTGAAGGATGTCGACGGCGTCGAATACGACCCCGGCATCAAGCTCGGCGATTTCTGAGAGCAGGGGCGGCGAGGCTTAGTCGACCGAGGCTTCCAGCCGCTCCATGTCGTCGTCCGACAGGCCGAAATGATGGCCGATCTCGTGGATCAGCACATGGGTGACGATGTCGCCCAGGGTCTCTTCGTTTTCGGCCCAATAGTCGAGGATGGCGCGGCGGTAGAGGGTGACGCGGTTGGGGCCTTCGCCGGTCTGCGGGTTCCAGCGCTCGGCAATGCCGCGTCCCTCGAACAGGCCGAGCAGGTCGAAGGGAGTCTCCAGCGACAGGTCGTCCATGATCTCGTCGGTCGGGAACTCGGCCATCTGGATGACGACATCGCCGGTCAGCTGGCGAAATTCTTGCGGCAGGTGTGCGTAGGCTTCAAGCGCCAGGAGCTCCATTTCCTCGATCGAGGGCGAAAGCTGGTCGTGCCAGGCGCGGGTCTTGTAAATGCGGGCCATTCTTTGTCCTTTTGAGGGCATATAGCCTTTCGCCGCTTCGCTTACGAGGCCTTTGCCACGCCGGGGGTAAATTAGCCGCAAAACAGCGCGTACCTGGAGAGGAATAAATTCTCCTTGAATCGGCTTGACTCTCCGTGGTGCCTCTGGAATCTATAAGAACATAACAGGAACAATTGATAGGAAAGCAGATCGACATGGCAACCAGCGCCGTGGCGCGGGATGTCGTTTTTGCCCTGCGCCAGAAGATAGCGAAGATAGAGGGAACGCTGCCCGAGAGGCTGGCCGCGCCTTCCAACGGCCAGCCAGTCGCGGGGCTTCTGGTCCGCCGCAACGGCTTTGCCTCGGCACACGATTTCTTCCTGCCGACCGGCGTCGATCGCCTCGACGAAACGCTCGGCGGCGGCCTGCCCAAGGCGGCGCTGACCGAGATCCACGGAACTGAAACCCGCAATGCCGGTGCCGCCGCAGGGCTGGCGTTTTGTCTCGTCAGCCGCATGCTGAGGGAGCGGTCGCGGCCCAGGGATCTCGTCCTGTGGGTCGGCACGACCGAGATCTTCAGGGAAGCGGGATTTCCCTACGCGCCGGGCCTGGACAGGTTCTTCGGCATTCCGGCTGAAAGCCTCCTGTTCGCCGAAGCGCCGAAGCCGGCAGATGTCCTCTGGATCGCCGAGGAAGCCGCCCGCATCGAGGAGATCGCGGCCATCGTCGTCGAGCTGCGCGGCAATCCTCGCATCGTCGACCTCACGGCGACGCGCCGCCTGCACCGCCGGGCGCAGGACAGCGGCCGCCCCGTCTTCCTGCTGCGCCAGTCGGCCGAGCCGGAGCCGACGGCGGCACCCGTCCGGCTGGTCGTCTCGCCTGCGCCGGCGACGCTGCGGCAAACACTTCTTGGGCCGCTGGTCGGTTCGATCGGTGCGCCCGCCTTCACCGTCGAGATCGGCAAGAGCCGCACGGCTCTTCCCGGCAGCTTCATTCTGGAATGGAACCCCGATGCACACACCTTCGCCGAGAGAAGTCCAGAGAATCGTGTCGCTGTGGTTTCCCCATCTCGCGGCCGAACGCGTCCTCCGGCGCCGCCTGGGGCGGTCCTGGCGTTCAAGCCCGCAACAGGGCAAGCCGCTGGTGATCAGCCACCGCGAGAACAACACCCAGCGCATCGCCGGCCTCGACGCGCGGGCTGAGGCGCTGCGGCTCAAACCGGGCATGGGCATCGCCGAAGCACGCGCGATGCATCCTGATATCGACGTCGTCGAGGCCGACCCTGAGGCCGACCGCAGGCTGCTCGAAGGCTTGGCCGACTGGTGCGACCGCTACACGCCGCTTGTCGCCCTCGACGGCGTCGATGGGCTGTTCCTCGACATTTCAGGCTGCGCCCACCTGTTCGGCGGTGAAAAGGCGTTGCTCAACGATCTCATGATGCGTTTCTTCCACCAGGGTTTCGACGTCCGTGCCGGCCTTGCCTCGACCCCGGGTGCAGCCTGGGCCGCCGCCCGCTTCGCCAGTGGCCAGATCCTTGCTCCCGGCAACGAGCGCAATTTCCTCATCCGCCTGCCGCTGTCGGCGCTGAGGATCGATAGCAAGACGAAGGCGAGCCTCGAAAGCGTCGGCCTGCGCACCGTTGGCGCGATCATGGACGGGCCGCGTGCGCCACTCGTCCGCCGTTTCGGTGCCGAACTCATCGAGCGCCTGGACCAGGCGCTGGGCCGGCTCGAGGAGGCGATTTCGCCGCGCTTGCCCATAGCCCCGCTTTCAGTCGAACGGCACCTCGCCGACCCGCTGTCGCTCGTCGACGACATCGAGCGGCTGATCAGCCTGCTTGCCGTCACCCTCAAGGTCGATCTCGAACGTCGGGAAGAGGGCGCGCGCGGGCTCGAACTTTTGCTGTTCAGGGTCGACGGCATGGTCAGCCGCATAACGGTCGGCGCCTCGCGCCCCATCCGTGAACCGGCGCTGGTGCGCAGGCTGTTCCATGAGCGGCTGGCGACGCTCGGCGACACCATTGATGCCGGCTTCGGCTTCGACCTCGTGCGTCTTTCCGCCTTGTCGACGGCCCGGTTCGATGCTCGCCAGGCCGATCTTGCCGGCGAAGTCGAGGATGGCGGCGAGGAACTGGCGATCTTCGCCGATCGCATCGGTGCGCGTCTTGGCGAAACCGCGGTGCTTGAGGCCGTCCCCGTCGAGAGCCATTTGCCGGAACGTGCCGCGCCCGCCCGGCCCTATGCCCGGGAGGAAGCCCGCAAGGAGATGGTCGAGCGGCCGGCCACGGGGGCACCAACGGCGACGAGACGACCAAGGCTCGCCGATCGCCCCATCCGCCTGTTCCGCCAGCCCGAACCCATCGATGTTCCGGCAACCGAGGTTCCCGACGGCCCGCCGCTCAATTTCCGCTGGCGCCGGGCGCTGCATCGTGTGGCCCGTGCCGAAGGGCCCGAGCGCATCGCACCCGAATGGTGGCGCGAGGCCGCGGATGCGCCGACGCGCGACTACTATCGCATCGAGGACGCGGAGGGCCGCCGCTACTGGCTCTACAGGCAGGGGCTCTACAATGCACAGGCTGTGCCGCGCTGGTTCCTGCATGGGGTCTTTGCATGAACATGGTCGTCGCAGCCAGCTATGCCGAATTCGGCATCCAGTCGAACTTCTCGTTCCTGCGCGGGGCCTCTGCTCCGGAAGAGCTGGTGATCGCGGCCAAGTTCCTGGGACTTTCGGCCATCGGCCTTGCCGACTGCAACACGGTGGCCGGTGTTGTCCGCGCGTGGAAGATGGCGGAGACGGAAGGGTTAGCTTACCACCCGGGCTGCCGCCTGGTTTTCGCTGATGGCACGCCCGACATGCTCGCCTACCCTAGAAATCGCAAGGGGTGGGGGCATCTGTGCCGCATGCTTACTGAGGCCAATGCTCGACCTGAAAGCGAAAAGGGTGCCCCGCTTCTCTATCGGGAGGATCTTTTCGAGTGGGGGGATCTGCTGTCACTTGCAGTCCTGCCCGACGTTGCCGCCGCCACGGAAGAAGACGTTGCGCTTCTGCGCAGTCTCAAGGAGCGGTTCGGCGCCTCCTTGTGGCTGGCGGTTGCGCCGAATTTCGGCGGTGACGACCGCTTCAGGATCGAGCAGGCCGCGACAATGGCCGCCATGGCAGGGGTGCCGCTGATGGCGACCAATGACGCGCTCTACCATGCCCCGGGCCAGCGCCCCCTGCAGGACGTCCTGACGGCGATCCGCCTCAGCGTGCCTGTTGCCGAGGCCGGTTTCGAGCTTAGGGCGAACGCCGAACGTCACCTCAAGGCGCCTGTCGACATGGCGAGGCTTTTCCGCAGCCATCCGGAGGCACTTGCCGAGACGCTGCGCTTCGCCGACAGCCTCTCTTTCTCGCTGAAGGAGCTCAAATACAATTATCCAGACGAGCCGACGGAATCGGGCCTCGAACCGCAAGCCGAATTGGAAAGGCTGACCTGGGAAGGGGCGAAAAAGCGCTACCCTGACGGCGTTCCGGAGAAGGTGCAGGGCATCATCCGGCATGAGCTCGGCATCGTCGAAAAGCTCAACTACGCCCGCTATTTCCTCACCGTCCACGAGATCGTGAAGTTCGCGCGTTCGGTAGGTATCCTTTGTCAGGGGCGTGGGTCGGCGGCCAATTCGGTCATCTGCTTCTGCATCGGCATCACCGATGTCGGGCCCGACATCGTCGACGTGCTCTTCGAACGCTTCATCTCGGAAGAGCGTGGCGAGCCGCCGGATATCGACGTTGACTTCGAGCACGAGCGGCGCGACGAGGTCATTGCCTTCATCTACGAAAGATACAGCGCCAAGCGCACCGCGCTCGCGGCTTCCGTCGTCACCTATCGAGGCCGTTCGGCCCTGCGCGAGGTCGCCAAGGCGATGGGTTTGTCCGACGACGTCAGGGGCGCCATGTCGGGCTCGATCTGGGGCTGGTATTCGTCCGAACTGGGCGAGAAGGAAGCGACTGCTGGTGGCCTCGACAAGGCGGATCCGGTGACGCGGCATGTCATCAACCGCGCCAACGAGATCATGGGCTTTCCCCGCCATTTGTCCCAGCATGTCGGCGGCTTTGTCATCACCCGCGATCGGCTCGACGAGATCGTGCCGATCATCAAGACGGCGATGGACGAACGCAAAATGGTCGAATGGGACAAGGACGACCTCGACGCCGTCGGCATATTGAAGGTCGATGTGCTGGCGCTCGGCATGCTGACCTGCCTGCGCAAGGCCTTCAAAATGCTTGAGGTACATTACGACGAGCGTGACCGCCATGGCCGCCCGCTCGAGTTGGCGACGTTGCCGCCGGAGGATCCCAAGGTTTACGACATGATCTGCCGGGCAGACACGCTCGGCGTCTTCCAGATCGAGAGCCGGGCGCAGATGTCGATGCTGCCGCGCCTCAGGCCGCGCGAGTTCTACGACCTCGTCATCGAGGTGGCGATCGTCCGGCCCGGCCCCATCCAGGGCGACATGGTGCACCCTTATCTCCGTCGTCGGCAGCGCAAGGAGAAAGTCGAGTTTCCAAAGCCGGAACTCGAGGACATCCTCGGCAAGACGCTGGGTGTACCGTTGTTCCAGGAGCAGGCGATGAAGATCGCCATCGTCGCCGGCGGCTTCACGCCCGGCGAGGCAGACCAGCTTCGGCGCGCCATGGCGACCTTCAAGCGTACCGGCACGATCGGCAATTACCGCGACCGCATGATCAAAGGCATGGTCAAAAGAGGCTACGAGCGCGACTTTGCCGAGCGCTGTTTCAAGCAGATCGAGGGTTTTGGTGAGTACGGCTTTCCCGAGAGCCATGCCGCGGCCTTCGCGCTACTTGTCTACGCCTCCTGTTGGTTCAAGGCCTATTATCCCGATGTGTTCTGCGCGGCGATCCTCAATTCGCAGCCGATGGGTTTCTACCGGCCAGCTCAGCTGGTGCGCGATGCACAGGATCACGGTGTCGAGATCAGACAGATCGATATCAACCACTCCGTCTGGGACTGCACGCTCGAGCGTTCAGGCTTCGACCCAAAATGTATCCAGCAACGCCACGCTGAAATGCGGGATGTCATCAGGACCAGCCACGCCGTTCGGCTTGGCTTCCGCCAGATCAAGGGCCTTTCCGATAAGAAGATGCAGGTATTCGTCGAGCGGCGCGGCAAGGGCTACGTCTCGGTGCGCGATGTCTGGCTGCGCTCAGGACTCGACGTCGGCGAGATCGAGCTGCTCGCCCAGGCCGACGCCTTCCGCTCGATCGATATCGACAGGCGCGCAGCGATGTGGGCAGTACGGGCGCTCGACGGCAGGAGCGCGGCTGAGATGCTGCCATTGTTCGACCGCCCCGATGTCCAACTGGTCGACAACGAGCCCGAGACACAGCTGCCGCGCATGCCGCTTGGCGAGCATGTCATCCACGACTACCGCTCGCTGGGCATGTCGCTGAAGGCGCATCCGGTGGCCTTCCTCAGGCATCACCTCGACCGCGCCGGCATCACGCCCAACGCCCGGCTCGGCGACGTGCCCGATGGGCGGCGCGTCTCCGTCGCCGGGCTGGTGCTTGTCCGCCAGCGACCGGGCAAAGGCAATGCGATATTTCTTACGCTGGAGGACGAGCATTCGATTGCCAATGTCATCGTCTGGTCGCGGGTCTTCGACCGCTTCCGGCCCGTGATCATGGGATCGAAGTTCATACGCGTCACCGGCAAGCTGCAGAAAGAATCCGACGTCATCCATATCGTTGCCGACAAGATGGAGGATTGGACGCATTGGCTGGCGGCGATGTCGGAGGAATTGCAGGCGAGTGCCGATGCCGGAACCAGGCAGGTGCCGGAAGCACGGGCAAGTGCCGCGGACAAGGCCGCGCGTGATCCGCGCATTCTGCAGAGTTACGAAACGCTGGCCCGCAAGGCGAGCACCGTCATGCCCAAGGGCCGCAACTTTCAATAGAGGGACAGAGAGGGACAGCAGAGCACAGATGGCTGCCGAGGTTTGCTACCGCTCCGGAGGCGGGAATGGAGGCAGGGCGTGACCACTTGGCTCGAGTGCGACGTCGCGGGACAGGCAGGGTCAGGTGCCCGGATTTGTTTCCGGCTCGCCGATCTGCCGCGCTTCTGAAGGCAGCATGACAGGAATGCCGTCGCGCACCGGGTAGGCAAGGCGAGCCAGACGGGAAACCAGTTCGCCGCGCTCTGCGTCCCAGACGAGCGGCCCTTTGGTCAGCGGGCAGGCGAGCAGTTCGAGCAGCTTGACGTCGATGTCGCGTTTGCCGGTTTCGCCCATCTTTAGCCTCCTGTCGTCTGACGGACCTTCTTTATCCGCCTCTCACCGAACGGCAATTGTCCGGAGTATTTTGCCAGGCCGGGATTGCAGCGGTTGCGCGGACCATTGCCCGAGCCCATGCAGCCTGACGCCTTTTACTGAAGACTTGGCCCGAATTCGTCGTTCTCGCGCGCTAGGGTCATTTCGGTGATGGCGATCAGCGTCTCGGCGCGGGTCTTGAGGTCGGGAGCTTCGAGCAATGCCTGCTTTTCGGCCGCGCCATAGGGCGCCATCATCGACAGCGCGTTGACCAGCATGACGTTGTCGGCCCGGCCGACGCTCTCCCAGTCTGCCTCGAGCTCGTTGGCCTGGAGGTAGGTGCGGAAGGCCCGCAGCAGCGCCGGCCTGTCGATCTCACCTGCCAGATTGTCCTCCGAAAGGTCGGTTGCAAATGGCGCGATCTTGCACTGGCGAAACGGAGTCTTGACCGTGAGTTCCTGTACCACTCTGAAGCGGCAGACGCCCTGGAGCGAGACGAGGTAGCGGCCGTCGCCGGTCTCGGCGAAAGAGGTGATGCGGCCGATACAGCCGACCGGGCAGAGCTTTGGTTCGCCGTCCGCCCGTGTGGCGCCGTCAAGCGACGGCTGGATCATGCCGATCAGGCGTGAGCCGCCGACAACCTCGTCGACCATCTGGAGATAACGCGGCTCGAAGATGTTGAGCGGCATGCGGCCGCCCGGCAGCAGCAGCGCCGCCGGTAGCGGAAAAACCGCCAGCGTCGTCGGTAGATCGGTGTCGAGCCGGTAGTGCGCGTTCCCTGCCTGCATCTTGTCCTCGCAGATGCCACATCATCTGGGGCTGCCGCGCCAGAGCGCAAGGCTGCCCCGTGCTGTTTACGAAAACAGCAGCGACGACAGCTTGCGCCGGGTGGCGAGCGTCACATCGTCGGTCATGCCCCAGGCCTCGAACAGCTTGAGCAGTTGCGCCCTGGCGCCGTCGTCGTTCCAGGTGCGGTCGGTCTTGACGATGGCCAGCAGATTGTCCGCCGCCTCGGCGCGATCGCCCCTGGCGTTCTGGATCATGGCGAGGTCGAAACGTGCCTGATGGTCCTTCGGGTCGCTCGCAATGCGACGCTCCAGCTCGGCCGAATCGCCGAGCTCGGCGGCTTGTTCGGCGAGCGCGATCCTGGTGCGTACGGAAGCGAGCGGGGCGGCATCCGCCTTGTCTTCGGGTGCACGGGCCAGCACCTCGGCAGCGCCGGCGGCATCGCCTGCCTCGAACAGGATCTCTGCCAGGGCGGCAATGGCGTCGATGGTATCAGGCGCCTGCTCGAGCACGGCGTCATAGATCTGGACGGCCGTCTGCAGGTCGCCTGCGGCGCGGGCTTCGGCGGCGGCAGTCATGGCCTCCTCGACCTGCGGGGCTGCGCCACCCTTGCCGGCGACACGGTCGATGAAATCGTGGATCTGAGTTTCGGGCACCGCGCCCATGAAGCCGTCGACCGGCTGGCCGTTCTTGAAGGCGATGACTGCGGGGATCGACTGGATGCCGAGCTGGCCGGCAATGGCGGGGTGATCGTCGATGTTCATCTTGACGAGCTTGACGCGGCCGCCGGCGGCCTGGACGACGCGCTCGATGACCGGGGTCAGCTGTTTGCAAGGCCCGCACCAGGGCGCCCAGAAGTCGACGAGCACCGGCTGGTTGCGCGATTCCTGGATGACGTCGGCGGCAAAGGCGGCAGTGGTGGTGTCCTTGATGAGGTTGGCAGCCGGTTGGGCCGCAACGTCGCCTGCGCCAAACTGCACATTGGTGGCGTAGCTGCCGCTCATGCCGCCGAAGGGGTTGTTCTCGTTGCTCATCTTCACTCTTTCGATGTGTTGCCGGCCGGCGTTCGGAGGGTCTGTTCAGCCACCATGTGGCGATCAGGCCGAGACTTTCAAGATAACAGGATCGTGGCCCGTTGCCTTGACGAAACGCAACAGTTCGTCGCGGCCGATCGAGGTCGTTGCCTCATTGGTCAGCGGGTGGGCATTGATGGTGGCGTTTTCCATCAACGGCGCGTCGAGCACGACCTTCACCTTGCCTGCGGTATCGTTGATGAGGCCGAACACGGTGACGGCTCCCGGGATGACGCCGAGCAGTTCCATCAGCGCCTCGGGCTTGCCGAAGGAAACACGGCTTGCGGCGCCGATCAGCTGGTGGATCTGCTTGAGGTCGACATTGGCGTCCTCGTCGACGGTCACCAGGAAGAAATTGTCCTTCTTGTCCTTGAGGAACAGGTTCTTGGTGTGGCCGCCTGGAATTGCGCCGCGCAGGGCCTGCGAATCGGCGACGGTGAACAGCGGTGGATGGTCATGGGTTGTGACGGAAATGCCGAGTTCGGCCAGGTAGGCGAGCAGTTCGGCGCGGGTCTTGGGGGATGTCGTGGCGGTCATCGGGTTTTCCGGGAATTGCCGTTGCGCGAGGTTTATGGGCAAAGCCGGCTTTCGACACAAGCCCGGCTTTGCCAATCGAAGAAGCTTCCCGAGGGGAAATATGGGTTTGCGGGGGCTCTCGAAAAAAGTTCAAAAAAGAGCGGTTTTTCCCTGTTGCATTCGCCGCGGTCTTCGGCCATATAGCAGCCGTTGCGGCGACGAGCCGCGGCGAGCGGGTGTAGCTCAGGGGTAGAGCACAACCTTGCCAAGGTTGGGGTCGAGCGTTCGAATCGCTTCACCCGCTCCAATTACTCCACGATAAGGCCGCGGTTCACACCGCGGCCTTCGTCGTTTCTGGGGTCTGGCAAAGTTGACTGGTTGCCTATGGCCGCGCGGCGGCTTTTCGTCTGCGAACGGTAAGCAAGATCAAGCCTTCCAGGCCGACGATCGTGCAGGCGGCCCAGAAGCCTATCTGAGCAAGATCGTGTCCGCTGCTGCGCAAGGCAAAGCCGAGGCACAGGAACGGCGCGTTCCACGTCAGGCAGCCAAGCGTGGTCGCTGCCAGGAACGTCTTGAGGTCGAGCCGCAGGGCACCGGCCGGCAGGGCCAGGTAGATGCGAACCGCCGGAACGACCTGGCCCGACAGTGTCACCCAGAAATGATTGCGGCGGTAGCCGTCCGTCAGCCGATCGTAGAAGGCCAGCTTCAGCAGCACGAACCTGCCGTAGCGGCCGACGGCCGCGCGTGCCCGTTGTGGACCGAGCGTCCAGCCAATTGCATACCAGCCAAGCCCGCCGAACACCGAGCCGAGCGTCGTGGCAACGATGGTGAACAGCAGAGCCGGGCCGTCCGGCACCGTCAATCCCAGCAGCATCAGCAGGATGTAGGAGGGAAACAGCGGCACGAATTTCTCGGCTACGGCGAGGCAGAAGATGCCGGCAAGCCCGAAGCTGAGCAGCATCGCGACGCCTTGCGGCATGTCGATCGACACATCAGCGCTCATCGCATCTCTCAATCCGGTAGACCGAGGCCGGCGGCACGTTCCAGAGGGTCCGGCCGACAAAGGCCGCGGCGAGCCTCAGCTGGCCGAGCACGGAAGTGGGCACGGGGCAGCGCGGGCCATAGGTGATCTGGTAGAAGGCGCCGCCGGGCCTGAGATGCTTGAACGCGCCGGCCAGGATGGCGGCATGCTGCTGGGGTTGCATGGCGCGGAAGCCGAGCCCGCTGACCACCGCGCCTGCTGTGGCCCGGTCGAACAAGGCGATGTCGCCGAGCCGCGTCGCATCCATCTTGAGCACGCGGGCCCGCGGGAATCGCTTCTTCAACAGCTCCACAAAATCGGCGCTGAATTCGACCAGTGTCAGGTCGCTTTCGCGGACGCCGCGCCGGAGCAGAGAATAGGTGAACGAGCCGGTGCCAGGCCCCAGCTCGAGGACGGGTCCGGTGGCAGCGTTGATGTCCTGTGTCATCAGGTCGGCGACACGGGCGCCCGACGGGGCGACGGCGGCGATGCTGCGCGGATTGCGAAGCCAGGCAAGGAAGAAAGGTGGAATATCAGCGAGTGACATTCTGGCCATCCACGAGAATGGTGTGAGCAAAGGGCGCGGGTTGTCGTTCGACCGTGAGGCCGCAGGTGGCAAGGAGCATCGATTTGGTCCTATCCAGTTGAGGGCCGGAGAGGTCACACGCCCGGATTGAGAAAACCTGTCAGGTAAAAGAACTTCGCAAACCGGGGGCGCCTTGTTGCCGGCGAGGGCGGGAACGCCCTGTTGCGCGCGGCATGACAGGTTTTCTCAATGCAACCATGTGGCCGAGCGGCTAAACCATCCGGGCGAGCGGCGGAGCGGATTGATGCGCGTGCTTTTGGTGGAAGACGAGCAGGCCATGGTCGGGGTCCTGCGCAGTGGGCTGGTTCGCCACGACATGGTCGTCGATGACGTGGCCAGCCTCGCAGATGCGGACGCCGCCCTCTACAGGGACATCTACGACGTAGTGGTGCTGGACCGGAGGCTGCCCGACGGAGACGGGCTCTCGCTCGTCAGGTCGCTGCGGGCCAACGGCAATGTGGTGCCGGTGCTGGTGCTGACGGCGAAGGGCGATCTGATCGACCGGGTTGCCGGCCTGGACAGCGGGGCCGACGATTATCTCGGCAAGCCTTTTGCCTTTGAGGAGCTGCTGGCGCGACTGAGGGCCATCATGCGGCGGCCGGTCAACCTGCAGCCCGACGTCGCCAATGTCGGCCGCATGTCGTTCGACTTCACCCATCGCGAAGCGCATGTCGGAGGCATTCACCTGCGCATGCCCCGGCGGGAATTGCTGGTGCTCGAGGCGCTGATGCGGCGTATGGGCCGCATGGTGCTGCGCGAAACGCTGATGGAAGCGGTCTTCGGCATGAACGACGACATCGAGTCGAATGCGCTCGACACACATATCTCCAGGGTTCGCCGCAAGCTGGCGGACGCCGATGCTGGCGTCGTCATCAGCGGCATTCGCGGCGTCGGCTATCTGTTGCGCGAGACGCCGTGATGGCAACTAGGCCGCCGTCGCTCAAGTGGCTTCTGGTCAGCCGAATGGTGACGCTGCAGGCGGCCATGATCGCGGCGTTCCTGGTGCTGATCGTCGCTGCCCTGTGGGGCACAGGCTATCTCGTCGACGATTATGAGGGCGGCAGCCTCGATGTGCTTGCGGATGCCGTGGTGCGGGACGCCAATGGCGGGCTCGCCCTTGCGCCGACATCGGAACTGGCGCGGCTCAGGACGCATGCACCTGGCCTGTGGTTCGTCATGCGCGACAAGACGGGACACCGCTTGAGCGAAGGTGCGATACCACCTGTTTATGCGCCCGTCGCCGGCATCATCGAGCAGCTGAACGACGCGCGGCTGGGCCATCCGCTCGGCGACGAAGCCAAGCCCGACGCCATCGTCAAATGGACCGATACCGCTGCCGGCAAGGTGCAGATCCTGACCGGCACGCAAGGCCGGATGTCCGTCCGGCGTTTGCTTACGGGTGTCTCGGGTGGGTTCATTTCGGTGATCTTGCCGGTGATCGTTCTCATGGCGCTGGCGACGATGGTTGCCACACCGCTTGTCGTGCGCCGCTCGCTGGCGGGCCTGGGGCAGGCGGTGTCGCAGGCCACGCGCATCGAGTTCGACAAGCGCGGTGTGCAGCTGCCGGTGAACGAGGTGCCGGTCGAAATCGGTCCGCTTGTCAGCGCCGTCAATGATGCGCTCCGGCGCCTCGATTCTGGGTACGAGCGCCATCAGCACTTTCTCGCCCAGGCCGCGCATGAATTGCGCACGCCGATCGCCATCCTGAACGCGCGTGTCTCGGCGCTGCCGGCAGGCGCGGACAAGAGGGAGCTGCTCGAGGATGCGGCGCGGTTGACCACGCTCGCCGGGCAGCTGCTCGATCTGCAACGGCTCGACCAGAAGGGGAACCGGTTTGCATCGGTCAATCTCGTCGCCATGGCCAAACAGGTGGTGTTCGATCTCGGGCCGCTGGCGCTCGCGGCGGGTTACGACATGTCGTTCGAGCCCGAGGTGGAGACAGTTCCGGTAGAGGGTGACCAGACATCGATCGAACGGGCGCTGACCAATCTGGTGCAGAACGCCATCGATCATGGCGGACGCCAGGGCGTTATCACAGTACGTGTGGGTGCCGCCGGCTTCGTCGATGTCTGCGACGAGGGGCAGGGCATCGCGGCCGACCAGCGCAAGGCGATCTTCGAACCGTTCAACCGCCTCAAGCCCGATGGGCGCGGCGCCGGGCTCGGTCTCAACTTGGTGCGCGAGATCATGGCGCTGCACGGTGGGCAGGTCGCGGTTATGGAGACCGCGAAAGGGGCATGTCTCCGCCTTTCATTTCAATCGAGTAATTAGCCGGCTTTCTGTCCGCGCGCAGTTTCTATGAATCTAGCTGGACTCGGCGGGCAAGGGTGGGCGCAGTGTCTGCTTGCGGCCGGTGGGCTGGTAAGCGAAGTCGTCGACGATGCTGCCGCCGAGCAGATGTTCCGACACGATACGGTCGATGGCCGCCTCGGTGACGCCGCCGTAATAGGTGCCTTCGGGAAAGACCTGGATAACAGGGGCGAGGTTGCAGGGGCCGAGGCAAGTCGACTTGCAGCTCATTGTGCCGTCGCCTGTCGTGCGCAGCTTGCGGCGGTCCTGCTGGTTGCGCAGGTGCCCCCATATGAGATCGGCGCCGGCGGCATTGCACGGCCCGCCCTGGCAGACCAACACGCGGCGCTTCTGAACCGGGATCAATGATCCGTCAGGAACGAGGCGCTCGGCCGGCGGGACAGGCGTTGCTACCTCTGCTGTTTCGACCAATCCGGCCATGAGGGCGGCCAGAAGCGGGCTTTCGGCAAGCCCGCTGGCGATCCTGATGTCGGGCCATTGTGCGCCGTCTTCGGCCTGCCAGCGGCGCAGCGACTTGGTGAGCCAGGCGGTGAAGCTCGGCTCGATGGGCAGCATCAGCGGCAGGATCAGGATGTCGGAGGCGCCGGCTGCCCGTAGCGAGCCAAGGACCTCGCGCAGCGACGGCGTGCCTTGCTCGGTGAAGCCGAAGCTGGCGCCGGCGACGCCGGGCAGCGCGGCCGCAAGGTCGGTAAGCTGCTGCATCTGCTTGTGGGGTGCCGCGGCAAAGGCGGACTTTGCGACGAGCAGCACATGCCGTTGTGGGACGGAGTTGTTTTCGGTTGAGTTCGGCACCTGCAATCCCTGACCAGCCGGAACGGGAGTGCGGTAACGCAGGCCGAACGGCGCCGGAACGGCAACCGATTCAACCGCGTCCCTGTGGTACACCCCGCCCACGGAACCTCACTTGGTCAGGCAGGTCTCCTGGCTCGCAGGTCGTTGCTTCATCGCCTGTCTTCCCGGCTTGATGCCAGTGACGTGGTGGGCAATGTGGCTCGCCGCTTACAGTTGCGGGGCAGCTTCGGCTTCTACCGAATTCCCTCTTAGCTCCCGCCAAGAGGCGGGAGAACCATAACCGTGCGGCACGCTATAGTGGCGCGCCGGCAAGTCAAGCGCGCAAGCCGCGAAGCCGGCAACTATTCGGCAGCCTCGGCGAAGGCCGCTGGCACGTAGTTGAGGATCGGCGCCAGCCAGCGCTCGGCTTCGGCCACCGACATGCCCTTGCGCTCGGCATAATCCTCGACCTGGTCGCGCTCGACCTTGGCGACGCCGAAATAGTAGCTCTCGGGATGCGATAGATAGAGACCCGAGACAGACGAGCCCGGCCACATGGCCATGCTCTCGGTCAGCGTCACGCCAGCGGTTTTCTCGGCGTCGAGCAGGCTGAACAGCGTCGTCTTTTCGGTATGGTCGGGTTGGGCCGGATATCCGGGCGCCGGGCGGATGCCGGCATAAGCCTCGCCGACCAGCTCGTCACTGGTCAGGTTCTCGTCCTTGGCATAGCCCCAGAACTCCTTTCGGACGCGCTCATGCAGGCATTCGGCAAAAGCCTCGGCGAAGCGGTCGGCCAGCGCCTTGACCATGATCGAAGAGTAGTCGTCATTGGCGCGCTCGAAGCGCTCGGCGATGGCCACTTCTTCGATGCCCGCCGTCACCACGAAGCCGCCGACATAATCGGCCTTGCCGCTGTCTGATGGAGCGACGAAGTCGGACAGCGCCACATTGGGCCGACCGTCGCGCTTGGTCAGCTGCTGGCGCAGCGTGAAGAAGGTCGCGAGCTCGCTCTGGCGGGTATCGTCGGCGAACAGCCTGATGTCGTCGCCGATTGTGTTGGCCGGCCAGAAGCCGATCACGGCCTTGGGCGCGAACCATTTCTCGTCGATGATCTTTTTTAGCATCGCCTGGGCGTCTTCGAACAGCTGACGTGCGGCCGCGCCCTGCTTCTCGTCCTCGAGGATCTTGGGATAGCGGCCCTTGAGCTCCCAGGTCTGGAAGAAGGGCGTCCAGTCGATGTAGCGGGCGAGTTCGGCGAGCTCCCAGCTCTCGAACACCTTTGTGCCGAGGAAGCTCGGCTTCGGCGGCGTGTAGCCGGCCCAGTCGACCTTCTGCGCATTGGCGCGGGCGCGGGCCAGCGGCAGGCGCTGCTTCTCGCGCTCGGAGCGCTCATGCGCCTCGGCGACCTTCACATATTCGGCCTGGATGCCCTCGACATAGCCGGCCTTCGCTTCCGGCGAGAGCAGGCTCGACACCACGCCCACGGCGCGGCTGGCGTCGGTGACATAGACAGCCTGGCCGCTGGCATAGCGCGGGTGGATCTTCACTGCCGTGTGGACGCGGCTGGTGGTGGCGCCGCCGATCAGCAGCGGGATGTCGAAACCCTCGCGCTCCATTTCGGCGGCGACATGGGCCATCTCGTCGAGCGAGGGCGTGATGAGGCCGGACAGGCCGATGATGTCGACATTCTGCTCGCGCGCGGTCTGCAGGATCCTGGTCGCCGGCACCATGACGCCGAGGTCGATGATCTCGTAGTTGTTGCAGGCGAGAACGACGCCGACGATGTTCTTGCCGATGTCGTGGACATCGCCCTTCACCGTCGCCATCAGGATCTTTCCCGCGCTCCTGCGGTCGGAGCCTCCATTTGCGGCCTTCTCGGCCTCCATATAGGGCAACAGCACGGCGACCGCCTGCTTCATGACGCGTGCGGATTTCACCACCTGCGGCAGGAACATCTTGCCCGCGCCGAACAGGTCGCCGACGACATTCATGCCGGCCATCAGCGGGCCTTCGATGACATGCAGCGGCCGTTCGGCCTTCTGGCGCGCTTCCTCAGTGTCGGCGTCGATGTATTCGGTGATGCCATTGACGAGTGCGTGCTCGAGGCGTTTTTCGACCGGCCATTCGCGCCAGGCGAGGTCCTTTTCCTTGGCCTCCTTGGCGCCGGCACCCTTGAAGCGCTCGGCGATCTCGAGCATGCGCTCGGTGGCGGTGCCGCCGGCCCTAGGCACGCGGTTCAGCACAACGTCCTCGCAGGCCTCGCGCAGCTCGGGGTCGATCGATTCGTAAACGGCAAGCTGGCCGGCGTTGACGATGCCCATGTCCATGCCTGCCTGGATGGCGTGGTAGAGGAACACGGCGTGCATGGCCTCACGCACCGGCTCGTTGCCGCGGAACGAGAAGGACAAATTCGACACGCCACCCGAGACGTGCACATGCGGGAGAGACTGCGTGATTTCCCGCGCGGCCTCGATGAAGTCGACGCCGTAATTGTCGTGCTCCTCGATGCCGGTGGCGACCGCGAAGATGTTGAGGTCGAAGATGATGTCTTCGGGCGCGAAGCCGGCCTGCTCGGTCAAAAGCTTGTAGGCGCGGGTGCAGATCTCGACCTTGCGCGCCTTGGTGTCGGCCTGGCCCTGCTCGTCGAAGGCCATGACGACGACGGCGGCGCCATAGGTGCGGCAGAGGCGGGCATGATGCAGGAAAGCTTCCTCGCCTTCCTTCATGGAAATCGAATTGACGATGGCCTTGCCCTGCACGCATTTCAGGCCAGCCTCGATGACCTCCCATTTGGAGCTGTCGATCATGACAGGCACACGCGCAATGTCGGGCTCGGCGGCGATCAGGTTGAGATATTCGACCATCGCCTTTTTCGAATCGATCAGGCCCTCGTCCATGTTCACGTCGATGATCTGGGCGCCGTTGGCGACCTGGTCGCGGGCGATGTCGAGGGCGGTGGCGTAGTCGCCTGCCGTGATCAGCTTGCGGAACTTGGCCGAGCCGGTGACGTTGGTGCGCTCGCCGACATTGACGAAGGGAATCTCGTCGGTCAGTGCGAAAGGCTCAAGACCCGACAACGCCATGATGGCGCGGTGCTCCGGCACCTGGCGCGGCGGGTGCTTGGCAACGACTTCCGCGATGGCGCGGATGTGCTCGGGCGTCGAGCCGCAGCAGCCGCCGGCAACGTTGATCAGGCCTTCGCGCGCGAACTCCTCGACCTGGGCGGCCATGAATTCCGGGCTTTCGTCATACTGGCCGAAGGCGTTGGGCAGGCCTGCATTGGGATAGGCGCAGGTGAAGGTGTCGGCGACATCGGAGAGCTCCGACAGATGCGGGCGCATGGCGTTGGCGCCGAGCGCGCAATTGAGGCCGATGGTGAAGGGGTTGGCGTGGCGCACCGAGTTCCAGAAGGCAGTCGGCGTCTGACCCGACAGGGTGCGGCCCGAGAGGTCGGTGATGGTGCCCGAGATCATGACCGGCAGGCGCACGCCCTTTTCGAGGAAGATCTCCTCGCAGGCGAAGATCGCCGCCTTGGCGTTCAGCGTGTCGAATATGGTCTCGATCAGGATGATGTCGGAGCCGCCGTCGATCAGGCCGCGCAGCTGCTCGCCATAGGCGAGGCGCAGATCGTCGAAGCTGACGGCGCGGTAGCCGGGATTGTTGACGTCGGGCGAGATCGAGGCGGTGCGGTTGGTCGGCCCGAGCGCGCCGGCGACAAAGCGGCGGCGGCCGTCCTCCTGCTGGGCGCGGATCGCGGCGCGGCGGACGAGGCGGGCGCCGTCGCGGTTGAGCTCGTAGACCATGTCCTCCATGCCGTAGTCGGCCTGGGCGATGGAGGTCGATGAAAAGGTGTTGGTCTCGATGATGTCGGCGCCGGCCTTGGCGTAGCGGTAGTGGATCTCCTCGATCGCCTTGGGCTGGGTCAGGATCAAAAGGTCGTTGTTGCCCTGCTGGTGGCAGGCGCAGCTGCCGAAGCGGTCGCCACGGAAATGATCCTCGTTGAAGCCGAGGCCCTGGATCTGCGTGCCCATAGCCCCGTCAAGCACGAGAATGCGCTCGCGCGCGGCCGACTTCAGCGCGGCCATCACCTCCGACCCATCCGATCTGGCGGAAACGGCCCCAAACAGGGCGTCGAGGGAGGAGGTGTTTTGCGACATTTTACGTCCTTTCGGCGACAGCAATGCGCTGTCACATAAAGACATCTTTATGTCAATATGTCGAGGGGGTCGGTTAGTTCCATGCAGACGGGGCTGATCGAGGACGTCGACGCAGCGAGCGCAACTTGCGCTTGAGTTGCTCTGCAAAGGCAGCGATCTCCACCCCGGCCATCCCTGGCCCGTATAAAGTGGCGAAATCCCTGTGTCGGCTGTCTCGCAGGGTCGAATGCAAGGCATTCCTCGACATCATGACCCTCAGCTTCCGCAGTGTGCGCCATTTGCCGAAGGCCGCGAACAGGTGGTCGAGGTTTTCAGAAATGACGGAACGCGTTTCGGGCAGATCGAAATCCTGTTTGGGCGAACTGCCGTTGGTGCCCAGGACGTGAGCTAGCGACGACCAGAAGCGAGCTGTCCCAATGCGGGGGACAAACAGCTCCGCTTGCTCGACCAGAACGCGCAATGCTTCTCGCCGCCGCTTTGCGAAGTGCTGGGTTGCCGGGCCCGTGGCCTGCCACATCGCTTTTATAGCCGAGCTTCCTGCAAAGGAATTTGCGCCGTGTTGACGATAGGCCGACAGCGGAATGTTGATAGTCGCCGACCCGCCCAGCGCATGGCCAAGCATGCAGAAATGCCCATCGGCAGCCAGCCCGAACATCTGGTCGTCAGCTATCCTGGGCCTTGATAGGTCCAGTGCGGCGCGACGGAACATATTCGCAGTGCCAGGCGACCATGGCCAACCGCCCTGCCAGGGGTCAAACACCGCCAAGCCTTGCAGGAGATGGTTGAATTTTTGGTCCGACAGTTCGGAGAGCCTTGGCACCGCCCATTCGGGGCAGAAGGATGGATCTGACGATGAAGGGCCTAGCCTCGCATCCAGAGACACTATCCCGCCGTCGCCGTCGACTTCGATCACCGAGTTGGAGGTGAAAGCCGCCCTGCCCGCCAACGCGAGATGCGCCTGGACGTGGGTCGACGCAAAATCGGTGAACACATAGTCGTCCGAATCGACAAAACAGACAAAGTCGCCGCGCGCGACGTCCAGGCCTGCCAGGCCGGCAGCCAGCCCGCCGAGGTTCCGATCGAGCCAGATCGTCCTGAATCGTGGATCGTCGCCTATGGCCGCTTCGATCTCGCTGCGACTGTTGTCGGTCGAGCCGTTGTCGACGACGATGGCTTCGAGGCTGGGGTAGTCCTGGTTGCGAACAGACCTTATCGCCGCGCCGACGAAGCGGCCGTAGTTCCAGTTGCGGATAATGAAGGTCACGAGCGGGTAGGCAACCGGCTCCGGCGCCAGTTCGCTGAGAGCGATGCCACCCAGCGTCAGCCTGGAGTCGACCGAAGAAGTCGGGAGGTCCTGTAGTTTCTTGTGCATGCGTAATCCCTGAAAGGCCGGGCAGGGCAAGGCGTCTGGTCGCGGCGGCACATTGCATCAAGAAGGGGCAATATCAACAACCATTGCGGGAAATAATCGCCAGATACCCATCCTGATTGCGGTTTCGCCCGGCCGGCAGGATGACAGGCAAGACCGAGCTCCGACAAGTGGCTTGTCGCGGTAACAATCTGCTATGGGTTGGCGTCTTCCCTTGGAGGCCGGAGGCTGGATGAGCACATCTGGTTACATGGGCTGGGCGCTGGTCGTGCTGCCGATAGCGCTGCAGGTTTTCTATTGCATCCGCGCGCTGTTGCGTCCGCATCGTGAGCCGGCTTCGCGCCTGGCATGGGTGGTGGTGATCATCGTCGCGCCCATCGTCGGTGTGGCTGCCTACATCCTGTTCGGCAACACCAATGTCGGCCGTCGCCGTATCGCGCGGCTGCGCGATGCGCTGAAGCGCTTGCCTTCGCTTACGGAAATGGGCTTGTCCGAGGGACAGCCGCCGATCCCCGAGCGCTATGCGCCGCTGTTCCGGGTTGGCCAGTCGATCAGCAACTATCCAGCGGTCGGCGGCAACAAGGCGCAACTGATGGCCGATTCCGACAAGGCGATCGATGCGATGGTGGCCGACATCGACGCCGCCACCGACCATGTGCACCTGCTGTTCTACATCTGGCTGCCCGACACCAACGGGCTGAAGATGGTCGAAGCGGTCAAGCGCGCGGCAAGCCGCGGCGTGACCTGCCGGGTGATGGTCGACGACATCGGCTCGCGCCTTCTGCTGCGCTCGGAGCACTGGCAGGCGATGGCGGCCGCGAAGGTGAAGCTGGCGCGGGCGCTCCCAGTGGGCAATCCGCTCCTGCGCCCGCTCAAGGGGCGCATCGACATGCGCAATCACCGCAAGATCGCCGTCGTCGACAACCGCGTCACCTATTGTGGCAGCCAAAACTGCGCCGACCCGGCCTTCGCCATCAAGGCGGACTATGCACCGTGGGTCGATGTGATGATGCGCTTCGAGGGGCCGGTGGTGCGGCAGAACCAGCACCTGTTCGCCAGCGACTGGATGGCCCATGTCAAGGAAGACCTGAGCCCGTTGCTGCGGACGGTGAACCTGCTTGCCGGCCCCGGTTTCACGGCGCAGGTGGTGGGGACGGGGGCTGCCGTGCGTTATTCGGCCATGCCGGAAATGTTCATCGCCCTGATGAATTCGGCGCGGCGAGAGCTTGTTGTCACCACGCCCTACTATGTGCCGGACGAGCCGATCCAGGCGGCGCTTTGCGCTTGCGCCCATCGCGGCGTCGAAACGACGATCGTCTTTCCCCGCCGCAACGATTCCTGGATCGTCGCCGCCGCGAGCCGCAGCTACTATCGCGAGCTGCTCGATGCCGGCGTAAACATCCACGAATATGAAGGCGGGTTGCTGCATTCCAAGACGCTGACCGTCGATGGCGAGGTGACGCTGATCGGTTCGGCCAATCTCGATCGGCGCAGTTTCGAGCTGAATTTCGAGAACAACATCTTGCTGCACGACATCAACGTGACCAGCGAGGTGCGGGCGCGGCAGCAGAACTATATCAAGTCGTCGGTCTCCATCAGCGATCGCATGGTCGCCAAGTGGAGCAGGTCGCGCCAGGTCTGGAACAACGCCATCGCCATGCTCGGACCGGTGCTTTAGCGCACTTTTTTGCTTGGCCCGGCGTCAGTCCAGCGCCCGGTCGAGATGGGTATAGCCGCCGTCGACAAACAGCCACTGGCCGGTGGTGTGGCTGGCCTTGTCGGAGAGCAGGAAGATGATGGTGTCGGCGATCTCTTCCGACGTCGTCATGCGCTGCCCGAGCGGGATGCGGCGGGTGATCTCTTCAAGTCGTGCCTCCGGATCGTCGAAGGTCTTCAGCCACTTCTCGTAGAGCGGCGTCATCACCTCTGCCGGGATCACGGCGTTGACGCGGATGCCGTCGCCGCGCAGGGCGGCGGCCCATTCACGGGTCAGCGACAGCTGCGCGCCCTTGGCGGCGGTGTAGCCGCTGGTGCTGCCCTGGCCGGTCAAGGCCGTCTTGGACGATACGTTGACGATCGCGCCGCGCGATTTTCTCAGCCACGGCAGGCAGTGGTGGGCGGTGGTGTAGTAGTGGATCAGGTTGCGTTCGAGCGACTCGCGGAAGGCGTCGGGACCGGCCTTGAGATCGATGCCGTCATTGATGCCGGCATTGTTGACCAGCCCATCGATGCGGCCGAAGGTTTTCGCCACCTGCCCGACTGCAGCGCCGATCTCGGGGTCGTGCATCAGCTCGACCTGGACGAAGACCGAGCGCGGCGAAGCGGCCTTGAGTTTCGCGGCGAAATCCTCGGCCAGCGGGCTGCGGCCGAAGACGACAGGGATGGCGCCCTCGGCGGCAAGGCCGAGCGTGACCGCGCCGCCGATGCCGGCACCGCCGCCGGTGACGATAACTACTTTGTCCCTAAGGCCGAGCTCCATCGCAGCCTCCGTCAGCCCCTGAACTGAAAATCTTCGAGCGTCGCCGGCTTCATCTCGATGGAGAAGCCGGGTGCCGATGGCGGCATATAGGCGGCGTTGCTGACAACGCAGGGTTCCTTGAAGTGCTCGTGCAGGTGGTCGACATATTCGACGACGCGGCCTTCGCGGGTTCCGGCAATGCAGACATAGTCGATCATCGACAGGTGCTGGACATACTCGCACAGACCGACGCCACCGGCATGCGGGCAGACGAGCAGGTTGTACTTTGCTGCCATCAACAGCACGGCAAGGATTTCGTTGACGCCGCCGAGACGGCAGGAATCGATCTGCACCACGTCGATGGCGCCGCGCATGATGAACTGCTTGAACATGATGCGGTTCTGGCACATCTCGCCGGTTGCGACCTGAACCGGTGCGACGCTGTCGCGGATCTTGCGGTGGCCCTCGACGTCGTCGGGGTTGGTTGGCTCCTCGATGAACCACGGCTTGGCGAAGGCGAGGTCGCGCACCCAGTCGATGGCCTGGCCGACTTCCCAGACCTGGTTGGCGTCGATCATCAGCTGGCGGTCGGGGCCGAGCACCTCACGGGCGATGCGCAGGCGGCGGATGTCGTCGGCCTTGTCGCGGCCGACCTTGAGCTTGACGTGGTTGAAGCCGGCGTCGACCGCTTCCTGGCAGAGCCGGCGCAGCTTCTCGTCGCCATAACCGAGCCAACCGGCCGAGGTGGTGTAGCAGGGGTAGCCTTCGCGCTCGAGGGTTTCGATGCGCTCGGCCTTGCCGGGGGCCTTTTCGCGCAGCATGGCGAGTGCTTCGTCAGGCGTGATGCAGTCAGTGATGTAGCGGAAGTCGATGCAGCGGACGAGTTCTTCCGGCGACATGTCGGCGACCAGTTTCCACACCGGCTTGCCCACCATCTTGGCCCAAATGTCCCAGACGGCGTTGACGACAGCACCCGTGGCCAGGTGGATTGCGCCCTTGTCGGGCCCGATCCAGCGCAGCTGGCTGTCCGAGGTGACATGGCGCCAGAAGGCCCCCATGTTTTCGGTGACCTTGTCCATGTCCAGACCGACGACCAGGTGGCGCATCGCCTCGATCGCGGCGCAGCAGATCTCGTTGCCTCGGCCGATGGTGAAGGTCAGGCCATGACCTTCGATGCCGGGCGCGTCGGTCTTCAGGATGACATAGGCCGCCGAATAATCGGGGTCCGGGTTCATCGCGTCGGAACCGTCGAGATGCTGCGATGTCGGGAAACGCAGGTCGAGCACCCGCATGTCGATGATTCTGGTCATGGTCGTGGGTCCTCTGGGCATGAGCCCGAAAGGCTGGGGACCTTTCGGCTGAGTTCATGCGGCTGAAACGAGAGCGGGATGGCGGCTTGGGGAGGTGCTATCCCGCTCCAAGGGTTCAGGCGGCGACGACGCGCTGCCTCTGCGTGCCCAGGCCTTCGATGCCAAGGGTCATCGTCTGGCCTGCTTTGAGATAGACAGGCGGCTTCTGGCCGAGGCCGACGCCGGGCGGCGTGCCGGTGGAGATGACGTCGCCGGCCTGCAGGCTCATGAAGCGGCTGAGATAGGCGACCACCTGCTGAACAGAGAAGATCATGGTCTTTGTCGAGCCGTCCTGGAAGCGTTTGCCGTCGACGTCGAGCCACATCTTGAGGTTCTGCGGGTCGGCGACCTCGTCAGCGGTGACCATCCAGGGGCCCGTCGGGCCGAAGGTGTCGCAGCCCTTGCCTTTGTCCCAGGTGCCGCCGCGCTCGATCTGGAACTCGCGTTCGGAAACGTCGTTGACGACGCAATAGCCGGCGACGTGGCTCATGGCGTCGGCCTCGTCGATGTAGCGGCCGGGCTTGCCGATGACGACGCCGAGCTCGACCTCCCAGTCGGTCTTGACCGAGCCGCGCGGGATTTCGACGTCGTCGTCGGGACCGATGATGGCCGAGGTCCACTTGTTGAAGACGATCGGTTCGGCCGGAATGGCAGCGCCGGTTTCCGCGGCATGGTCGGCATAGTTGAGGCCGATGCAGATGAACTTGCCGATGCGGCCGACGCAGGCGCCGAGGCGCAGGTCCTGCTGCGGCGTGCCGGCAACCAGCGGCAGCGTCTCGATGTCGACGGCGCGCAGGCGAGCAAGGCCCTCAGGCGTCAGCACGTCGCCAGCGATGTCGTCGACGATGCCTGAGAGATCGCGGACGCGGCCGGAGGTGTCGAGCAGGCCTGGCTTTTCATTGCCCTTGGGGCCGTAGCGGAGCAGTTTCATCTGATATCACCTTGATTGGACAGAAGCCGGAGGCGGCGAACCGCCTCCGGTGGATGGATGCGTCAGTCGTAGAGGACTGCCGCGATCTCAGGCTTATCGATGTTCGACTTGTCGTAATAGTAGAAGCCGGTGTCGATGTGCTTTTCGACCGCTTCGCCCTTGGCCGCCTTCACCGCGGCTTCGACGGTCTTGTAGCCGATACCGACAGGGTTCTGGGTGATGGCGCCGGCCATCTGGCCGTCGCGGATCGCCGCCTTCTGCTGGGCGCCCGAGTCGTAGCCGATGATGACGAGCTTGCGGCCCAGTTCCTTGGCGCCGTTGACGACGCCGATGGCCGAGCCCTCATTGGCACCGAACATGCCCTTGAGATCGGGGTTGGCCTGAAGGATCGCCTTGGTGATTTCGGTCGACTTGAGATGGTCGCCCTCGCCATATTCAATGGCGACGATCTCCACCTTCGGGTGGGCTTCCTTCATGCGGTTGACGAAGCCGTCGCGGCGATCGATGCCGGTGCGGCTGGTCTGGTCGTGGACGACGAGCGCGACCTTGCCTTCGTCGCCGATCAGCTCGGCCATCTTGTCGGCGGCGAGAGCTGCGGCGGCGATGTTGTTGGTCGAGGCGGTGGCCACCGGGATGTCGCTGTCGACGCCGGAGTCGAAGGCGACGACCGGGATTTTGGCGTCCTTGGCCTGCTGCAGCAGCGGGATCGCCGCCTGGCTGTCGAGGGCGGCGAAGCCGATGGCTGCCGGCTTCTTGGCAAGGGCGGCCGACAGCATGTCGATCTGGCGGTCGACCTGCGATTCCGAATCCGGGCCTTCGAAGGTGACGGTGACGCCGAGATCGGCGGCAGCCTTGTCTGCGCCGGCCTTCACGGCCTGCCAGAACTGATGCTGGAAGCCCTTGGAGATCAGCGGGATGTACATCTTGTCCTGGGCCAGCGCGAAGCTCGAGCCGTAGCCCAGGATGGCTGCAGCGCCGATGGCGCCGAGCACGGTGCGTCTAGTGAACATGTTTCCTCCTGATGTTCATTTTCGATGCGAATTGCCTGGAGCGCTTTCGCTCTCTTCTTGGTGTTGGCGCAGCAACGGGCTGCGCGAAGCAAGCCTTCCTCAAAGCCTGCGGCGCCGCAGAATGTCGGTGTAGACGGCGAGAATGATGATCGAGCCGGTGACCACGGTCTGCCATTCCTGGGCGACCGAAAGGATACGCAGGCCGTTGGCGAGCACGGAGATGATGAGCGCGCCGATGAGCGTGCCGATGATGGTGCCGCGGCCGCCCGAGAGCGAGGTGCCGCCGATGACGACGGCTGCGATGGCGTCGAGTTCGTAACCCTGGCCGAGCGCGGGCTGGGCCGAGTTGAGGCGCGAGGCAATCAGCAGCCCGGCAATGCCGCAGATCGAGCCGGCCAGCGCATAGACGGCGATCTTCCAGCGGTCGGTGTTGACGCCCGAAAGCCTGACCGCTTCCTCGTTGGAGCCAAGCGCGAAGGTGAAGCGACCCAGGATGGTGCGTTCGAGGATGAAGCTCGTAGCGATGGCGACCAGGAACAGGATCAGCACGCCGTTGGGGATGGGCAGGCTTGGGAGGACGGTGCCGATCAACGAGCCTTGCGAGATCTGGGTGAAGCCGGGCGTGCCATTGAAGTAGATCGGGCGCGTGCCGGAGATCACCAGCGACAGGCCCTTGAGGATCAGCATCATGCCGAGCGTGGCGATGAAGGGCGGGATCTTGAGCTTGGCGACGAAGGTGCCCGACAGAGTGCCACTGCAGGCACCTGCGAGGATCGCGGCCAGCACACCGAGGCCGAGCGGCATGCCCCAGAAGGTCAGCACCACGCCCGCACAGACGGCGCAGAAGGTCATCAGCGTGCCGACCGACAGGTCGATGCCGCCTGTGATGATGACCAGTGTCGCCGCGATCGCCAGCACGCCGTTGACCGACGTCGCCTGCAGGATGGCGATGATGTTGGACGTCTGCATGAAATTGGGCGAGGCAATGGAGAAGACGACGACCAGTGCAATCAGGCTGGCGAAGGCCAGAAGCCGGTGCTGCGCGCCCGAGAAGCGGGTGCCTGTCGAGACGTTCGCGGTCGATGCTGTCGCACTCATTTGGCCTCTCCCTTTGCCGGCTTATTGTTTTGCTCGCCCCTCAACGTGGCGAGATGCATGATCTCCTCCTGCGAAGCGCCGGAAGGCAGGATGCCGGTCAGCCGGCCTTCGCACATGACAGCGATGCGGTGGCTGAGCCTCAGCACTTCGGGCAGCTCGGAGGAGATGACGATGATGGCGCGGCCCTGCTGGGCCAGCGCGTTCAAGAGCTTGTAGATCTCGTTCTTGGCGCCGACGTCGATGCCGCGCGTCGGCTCGTCGAAGATCAGCACCTCGCAGTCGCGCAGCAGCCATTTGGCGATGACGATCTTCTGCTGGTTGCCGCCTGAGAGCAGGCGCACTTCCTGGCGGTCGGACGGCGTCTTGATGGCGAGCTGGTCGATGTAGCGGACGGCGGCCTGCTGCATGGCCGCTTCCCTGAGCAGGCCGCCGGGGCCGGCAAAGCGGGAAAGGCTCGCGAGCACGACGTTGTTGCGCACGTCCATGCCGGTGGCGAGGCCGAAGTGCTTGCGGTCCTCCGAGAGGTAGCCGATGCCGGCGCGCACCGCGTCCTCAGGCTTGCGGATGTCGATCTTCTTGCCGTGCATGAAGATGTCGCCGCTCTCGCGCCGGTCGGCGCCGAAGATGGCGCGCGCCACTTCGGTGCGGCCAGCACCCATCAAGCCGGCGAAGCCGAGGATCTCGCCCTTGCGGACCGAGAAGGAGACGTCGCGGATCTCGCTGCCGCGGCTGATGTTCCTGACCTCGAGCACGATCTCGGAATTGGAATGGTCGGGTACGACTGGGCGTTCGTCCGACAGCGCGCGGCCGACCATCATGGCAATGATCTTTTCGACCGGGGTCTCGGCTGCGGGAACGGTACCGATGTATTCGCCGTCGCGCATGACGGTCACGCGGTCGGCGATGCGCTTCAGCTCGTCCATCTTGTGGGAGATGTAGACGATGCCGACGCCCTCGGCCTTGAGCCTTGCGATGATAGCAAAGAGCTCGTTGATCTCGGCGTCGTTCAGGGCAGCTGTCGGCTCGTCCATGATCAGCACGCGCGAGCGGTAGGACAGCGCCTTGGCGATCTCGACCATCTGCTGGCGGGCGATCGTCAGCCCGCCGACCGGCGTGCGCGGGTCGAGCTTGAGATGCATCGAGGCAAAGATCTCGGCGGCATCGGCGTTGAGCCTGGCTTCGTCGAGCAACAGGCCGCCGGCCTTGCGCGGCTCACGGCCGATGAAGATGTTCTGCGCCGCCGTCAGATGCGGCATCAGATTGAGTTCCTGGTGGATGATGCCGATGCCGAGGTCTTGCGCCTGGCGCGGCGAGTTGATTTCGACCGGCTTGCCGTCGAGCAGGATCTCGCCGCCGTCACGGCGATAGATGCCGGCGAGGATCTTCATCATCGTCGACTTGCCGGCGCCGTTTTCGCCCATCAGGGCATGGACCTCGCCCGGGCGCAGGTCGAGCTGGGCATTGTGCAAGGCGCGCACGCCGGGGAAGGATTTTTCGATGTCCTTCATCGCAACGAGGGCGGTCATGTGCGGCCTCCCTCGATGCCGTAGAAACGGGCTGCCGTGCCGCCGAGGATTGCCGCGCGCTCCGGCTGGCCGAGGCCTTCGAGCAGGCGGGCGGTGACCTCGTCCCAGAAGGTGAATGGGGCGGCCAGCGTCAGCACCGGCCAGTCCGAGCCCCAGATCAGCCGATCCGGCCCGAACCAGCTGAGCAGGCCGTCGACGGTGGGGCGCAAGGCGGCCACCGCCGCCTCGGGCGTCGGCCGGCTTTCGGCCGGCAGTTCGGTCAGCAGGCCCGAGAGCTTGCAGCAGAGATGCGGATGGGCTGACAGTTCGGCCATGCCGAGCTTCCACAGCGCGTGGCGCGGGTCATCGGCGGGAGCGGTGAAAGCGGGCTTGGCGGCATGGTCGACAACGACCGGCAGGTCAGGATGCATCTCGACGAAGCGCCGGAGCGACTGGAGATGCTGGGGCAGCACCAGCGCATCGAAACGCAAGCCAAGACGCTTCAGCGCGGCAACGGTTTTTGCGTTCGGGCGGGTGGCGATCCAGTCGACGTCATCAAGGTCCTGCAGCATCGGCCGCACGCCTTTGAAAATCGGATTGGCAGCGAAACCTTCGAGGGCGGTCACGCTGTCTGAAGACGACAGGTCGACCCAGCCGACGATGCCGGCGACATCAGTGTCGTCGCGGCCCTGGTCGAGCAGGAACTGTGTTTCGGCTACCGTTGGCGCTGCCTGGACGAGGATGCGCCTGGCGATGCCGGCGGCCCGCGCCAACGGGCGCATGTCGGCTGCGCCGAAGTCGCGGTAGATCGGGGCGAGATGAGCGGCGTCTGGCGCCAGCCAGCCATAGTCGCCGCGCTGGAGCGTCCAGTAGTGGCAGTGGCCGTCGATCCTTTCGATCATGGCCGCCGCTCCGCCTAGATCGTGACGCCGCCGTCGACCAGGACCGCCTGGCCGGTGACGAAGCGCGACTCGTCGGACAACAGGTAGACGACCAGCGGCGTGATATCGTCGACGGTGGCGAGCCGGCCGATGGGCTGGCGGGCGATGAAGTCCTTCTCGGCCTGCACCGGATCGGCGGCGGCGGCGATGCGGCCGCGCAGCGAGGGGGTGTCGACGGTGCCGGGGCAGAGCGCGTTGCAGCGCACGCCGCGGCGCACATAGTCGGCGGCCATGCCCTTGGTGAAGCCGATCACGGCTGCCTTGGTGGCGCCGTAGAGCAGCCGGTTGGGGAAGCCTTTGATAGACGAGGCCATGGATGCCATGTTGAGGATCGACACCGCACCGGTCTCTTGGGCACGTTCGAGCATGCCGGGCAGGAACGCCCTGGTCGTCCGGTACATACTCTTGACGTTGAGGTCGAAGCTGAAATCCCAGTCTTCGTCGCTGCAGTCCATGATCGTGCCGTTGTGGACGAAGCCGGCACAGTTGAAGAGCCCGTCGAGCGGGGCCTGGCCGGCGGCGAAGCTTGCTACGGCCTTCGCGTCGCGCACATCGAGACGGTGTGCCTCGATGTTCTTGTGCTCGGCCGAAAGCGCTTTGAGCGCGTCATCATTGATGTCGGTGGCAATGACATGGGCGCCCTCATTGGCGCAGGCCAGCGCGCTGGCGCGGCCGATGCCCTGGGCAGCGGCGGAAATGAAAATGCGTTTCCCGCTTAGTCGCATAACCGTCGCTCCTCCCAGCAAACTGCTTGCGCTTCTGTCTATATACGAACATACTATTCATAAATGAACCGGCCTTGCAATGGGGAATCGTGAAGCCGGTCGACCGGGAGGATTTCGCGTCATGCAAAAAGGGCCGGCAAAGACCGCCAACAGCGTGGACAAGGACGAGCGCTACCGCGCGCCGGCACTGGACAAGGGGCTCGACATTCTCGAGCTGCTGTCGGAGCAGCCGGGCGGCCTGACCCGCGCCGAGATCGGCGAGGCGATGGGGCGCGGACCGAGCGAGGTTTATCGCATGCTCGAACGCCTGGTGGCGCGCGATTTCGTCAGCCGCTCGCCCGAGGGCGATCGCTACGCGCTGACGATGAAACTGTTCATCCTCGCCCACCGCCACCCGCCGGTTCGCCGTCTGGTGGCCCGCGCCCAGCCGCTGATGGATGCGTTCTCGATCGCCGCCGGCCAGTCATGCCATCTGGTGGCGCCCGACCGTGACGCGGCGCTCGTGGTGGCGCATGCCAGCCCGCCCGGCAACTGGGAATTCGGCATCCGCATCGGCGCCCATATCGATCTTTTGACCACCAGCTCAGGGCACATCCTGCTGGCCTTCCAGGACGAGCATTCGCAATCGGAGGCGGCTGCGCGCTGGGAAGGGACTGCGATGGCCGAAGCGCGGGAAAAGCTGGAGCCGGTGCTGAGGGCCTATCGCGAGACGGGCCACCGTGTCGGGCCGAGCCAGCAGATGCGGGCCATCGAGGACATCTCGGTGCCAATCCTGTCGTCCGACGGATTTGCCATCGCGGTGCTGACCTGTCCCTACATACAACGGCTTGATGACCGGCAGGCCGATATCGATCAGACGCTGGTGCTGCTCAAGGATGTGGCGGCGAAGCTGTCGCTGTCGTAGACGGGCAGGGCCCTTAGCTCTGAGCATCTGAGAGTTCTGCGCAGCCCCTCACCCTCACCCGTAAGGACGGAGAGAAGGTGCCGGCAGGCGAATGAGGGACGGCTGAGCCCCTTCAAGGGAATTGCTGGCCTTGTGCCAATGAGGCTGGACCTCACGCCCCCGGCGGCACCACGCCCTTGCGCACGGCGAAGTCGGCGTAGAAGCGGCGTTCCTGTGTCTGGATGACGGCGTAGGCTTTCTTGGCGCGCTCGTAGAAGGCGAAGCGCTCGATGCCGACCATCTTCGTGGCCGTACCCTCAATCAGCCTGCCGACCTCGCGCTGGACCTCGGGGATCTCGTCCGCCTTGCCGACGACTTCCATGCGGCCGAAGGCGTCGTCGACGAAGGTGTCGATGGGCATCACCGACAGCACTGCCTTCATGACGCTGACAATGTCGCCGTCGATGCGCAACGGCCGGCCGAAGACGGTCTGCCTGGCCATCGCGTCGGCCGGAAAATTGGCGTCGGCAATGATCAGGTCGTCGCCATGACCCATGGCGCGGAGCACATAGAGGACGTCGGGGCCGAGCAGCGGGTCGATGCCAAGGAGCATTTTTCACCTGTGCGGTTGAGGATGCGGAGCGGCTGCCCCTGCACTCTAGAATTGCAGGCCCAGAATTGCAGGCAAGTGAGGCCGCGCGCAAGCCGCCCGTTCTCGTGTTTCCTTTGGGCGGGAAACGGCTCCCGCCATCCTAGAATTGTCTACGCGCCGCGCACAAAACCTTCGGAGGCGACGAGCAGGTTGCGCGTGTAGTCCTGCGCCACGTTGCGCGTGGCGAGGTCGCCGGCTTCCAGCCGCTCGACCTCCTGGCCGCCCTGCATGACCATCAGGCGTTCGCACATATGGGTGATGACGCCAAGATCATGGCTGACCATGATGAAGGTGAGCTTGCGGTCGCGGCGCACCTGTTCGAGCAGGTTGAGCACTTCGGCCTGGACCGAGGCGTCGAGGGCCGAGGTCGGCTCGTCGAGCAGCAGGATCGACGGTTCGAGGATCAGCGCGCGGGCAATGGCGACGCGCTGGCGCTGGCCGCCCGACAGCTGGTGCGAATAGCGGAACCGGAAGCTCGAACCGAGGCCGACCTCGTCGAGGGCGCGCAGGATGCGTTTTTCGGTGTCGCCGAAGCCATGGATGTCGAGCGGCTCCAGCAGCAGCCGGTCGACCGTCTGGCGCGGATGCAGCGAGCCGTAAGGGTCCTGGAACACCATCTGGACCTGGCGGTAGAACGTCTTGTCCCTGACCTTGCCGAGGCGCTGGCCGGAGACGTCGATGGTGCCGCCGGAGACGGGCGCGAGGCCGGCCACGGCGCGCAGAAGCGTCGACTTGCCCGAGCCGGATTCGCCGACCAGGCCGAAGGATTCGCCTGCGTTGACGGTGAGGCTGACATCCCTCAGGGCGATGAAGTCGTCATAGACGACGCGCAGTCTGTCGATCGAGAGGGCATGGGTCACAGCATCCACTCCGGCTTGCGGTCGAGCACCGGCAGCGGATGCCTGTTCGCGCCAATCCTGGGCATGCAGTTGAGCAGGCCTTGCGTGTAGGGGTGTTTTGCCTGCGACAGTTCGGAGGCCTTGAGTTCCTCTACGATCTTGCCGGCATACATGACGATGACCCGGTCGCAGAAGGTCGAGACCAGGCGCAGGTCATGCGAGATGAAGACCAGGCCCATGCCGCGGTCGATGACGAGCCGGTCGAGAATGCGCAGGATGTCGAGCTGGACGGTGACGTCGAGCGCCGAGGTCGGCTCGTCGGCAATCAGCAGTTCCGGCCCGGCGATCAGCATCATGGCGATCATGGCGCGCTGGCCCATGCCGCCGGAGACTTCATGTGGGTAGAGGTCGAAGACACGCTTGGGGTCGCGGATCTGGACCGCGGCCAGCATGTCGAGCGCCTTGTAGCGCGCTTCTGACGTAGAGATCCGCTCATGCGTCTTCAGCGTTTCGACGATCTGGCGGCCGATGGTCATGACCGGATCGAGCGAATATTTGGGATCCTGCAGGATCATGGCGACGCGCTTGCCGCGCAGCGCCCGTCGCTCGCCAGCCGAGGCCTTGAGCAGGTCGATGCCGCTGAACTCCAGCCGCTGGGCCGAGATATGGGCATGCTCTGGCGTGAGTCCCATGATGGCGCGGCCGGTCTGTGACTTGCCGGAGCCCGACTCGCCGACGATGCCCAGGCGTTCCTGGCCGAGCGAGAAGGTGACGCCGCGCACCGCCTGCACCGTGCCGGAGCGGGTGGGGAATTCGACGCGCAGGTCCTCGACGTGAAGCAGGTCGCTCATTGGCCGCTGCTCCGGGGATCGAGGGCGTCGCGCAGGCCATCGCCGAGCAGGTTGAAGCCGAGGCTGACGATGAGGATGGCGGCACCGGGGGCGGCGGCAACCCACCACTGGTCGAGGATGAAGCGGCGACCGGACGCGATCATCGCACCCCATTCGGGCAGCGGCGGCTGGGCGCCGAGACCGAGGAAGCCGAGACCGGCGGCAGTCAGGATGATGCCGGCCATGTCGAGCGTGACGCGGACGATCAGCGAGGAGATGCAGAGCGGCATGATGTGGCGCAGCACGATGCGCATCGGCGAGGCGCCCATCAGCTTGACGGCGGCGATGTAGTCGGAGTTGCGCACGGTCAGCGTTTCGGCACGTGCGATCCGGGCATAGGGCGGCCACGACGTCAGCGCGATGGCGATGATGGCGTTGCCGATGCCTGGTCCGAGGGCCGCGACGAAGGCCAGCGCCAGCACCAGCTTGGGGAAGGCGAGGAAGATGTCGGTGATGCGCATCAGCACCGCGTCGACCCAGCCGCCGGCATAGCCGGCGACCGTGCCGACAAGCAGGCCGATGGGGGCGGCGATGACGGCGACCAGCACCACCACCTGCAGCGTCAGGCGCGAACCGTAGATCAGGCGCGAGAGGATGTCGCGGCCCTGGTCGTCGGTGCCGAGCCAGTAGGTCGAGCTCGGCGGCAGCAGGCGGGCGTTCTTGAGGTCGCCGATATAGGGCGAATAGGGCGCCAGCAGCGGCGCGAAGGCCGCCACGAACAGCAGGCCGAAGATCATCAGCATGCCGATGAGAGCCAGCTTGTTGGCGGCAAAACGCTGCCAGGTGAGATAGGCGCGGCCAAGCCGGGCCTGGGCGCGTGACTGCGGCCGGTCGGTGAGAAGCCATTCGCGGCGGGTCATGGTTGTGTCGCTCATCGGATGCGCGTCCTCGGGTCGAGCATGCGGTAGAGCAGGTCCGACAGCAGGTTGATGCCGATGAAGACCGAACCGATGACGATGGTGCCGCCGAGCACCGCGTTCATGTCGGCGTTCTGCAGCGAGTTGGTGATGTAGAGGCCGAGGCCGGGCCAAGCGAAGACCGTCTCGGTCAGCACCGAGCCTTCGAGCAGGCCGGCATAAGAAAGCGCGATCACCGTGACCAGCGGCACGGCGGCGTTGCGCAGCGCGTGGCCCCAGATGATGCGGCGTTCGGACAGGCCCTTGGCGCGCGCTGCGACGATGTATTCCTGGCTCAGCTCGTTCAGCATGAAGGAGCGCGTCATGCGGCTGATATAGGCGAGCGAGAAATAGCCGAGCAGCGAGGCCGGCAGGATGATGTGGGCGAAGATGTCCTTGAAGGCGGCCCAGTCGCGATTGAGCATCGCGTCGAGCAGGAAGAAGCCGGTGATCGGGGTGAAGGTGTATTCAAACACCACGTCGATGCGGCCAGGGCCGGCGGTCCAACCGAGGCGGGCGTAGAACACCAGAAGCGCCAAGAGGCCGAGCCAGAAGATCGGTACCGAATAGCCGATGAGGCCGATGATGCGGACGATCTGGTCGGCGAGGCTGTCGCGCTTGACCGCGGCCAGAACGCCGAGCGGGATGCCGACCGCGGCACCGATGATCGTGCCGAGGGTGGCGAGTTCCATCGTTGCCGGGAAGACGCGGCGGATGTCTGCCATGACGGGATTTGTGGTCAGCACCGAAGTGCCGAAATCGCCCGACAGCACGCCTTTCACATAGAGATAGAACTGCTGGTAGTAGGGCAGGTTGAAGCCCATCTCGATGCGCGTGCGCTCGACGACATGCGCTGGCGCGCGGTCGCCGACGATGGCCAGCACGGGGTCGATGGGGACGACGCGGCCGATGAAGAAGGTCACGGCGAGAAGGCCGAGATAGGTGGTGCCAACGATCACCAGGAAACTGGCGACCGCCTTGAGAATGGCGGAGGCGCGCCGGTTGGCGCGCCTCGCTGGCGTCTGTGTGTCAGCGGTGCTCAATGGTCAGATCCTTTTGCGCACGACCCCGGCTGTCGGAGGTCATGCGCAGACTCGCATGGTTACAGCGGTGCTTGGCGCGCCCCTGAGGGCGCGCCGTTGCGAAGGATCATTCCTTGGTCACGGGAGCGACGAAGTTCGAGTCGAAGTTCGGCCCGAGCTTGTAGTTCTTGACGTTGCCGCGCAGGCCGGCGACCTCGGTCTGCTGGAAGACGAGGACGAGCGGGCTGGTGTCGAGCGCTGCCTGCTGCAACTCCTTGTACATCGTGGCGCGCTTGTCGTTGTCGCGCTCGAGCAGGGCGGCCTTGGTCTTCTCGGTCAGTTCCGGCACGTCCCAGGCATTGCGCCAGGCCAGCGTCTTCACAGTGCCGTCGTCGGCATTGTTCGGGTTGGAGGTGAAGGTCTCGGCGTTGGAGTTCGGATCCCAGTAGTCCATGCCCCACTGACCGATATACATGTCGTGGTTGCGGGCACGGTACTTGGTCAGCGTCTGCTTGCCATCGCCGGGGATGATCTCCAGCTTGATGCCGGCCTGGCCGACGGTCTGCTGGAAGGATTCGGCGATGCCGGTAACCGGCTGGGTGTTGCGCACGTCCATGGTGACGGTGAAGCCGTCCTTCAGGCCTGCCTTTTCGAGCAGTTCCTTGGCCTTGGCGACATCGAAGGTGAAGGGATTCGAGTCGAGTGCGCCGAGCACGCCCTTGGCCTGGTAGGTCTGGCGAATCTCGCCGATGCCCTTGATCAGGGTCGAACCGATGGCATCGTAGTCGACCAGATACTTCAGCGCCTGGCGCACTTCGGGCTTAGCCAGGTTCGGGTTCTTCTGGTTCATGCTGATGTAATAGACCGTGCCCTTGGGCGCGCTGGTGGTGGTCAGGTCGGCCTTCTTGGAAATGGCTTCGAGATCGCCCGGTTCGAGATTGCGGGCCACGTCGATGTCGCCGGCCTCAAGCATCAGGCGCTGCGTCGCGCTTTCCTTGACGTGGCGATAGATGACGCGGGCGAGGGCTGCCTTTTCGCCGTAATAGTTGTCGTTGCGCTCGAGGACCAGGATCTCGTTGGCGCGCCAGTCGCGGATCTTGAACGGGCCCGAACCGGCATAACCGGTCTTCAGCCAGCCATTGCCGAAGTCGTTGTCGAACTTGTAGTCGTCCGTCGGCGTGACCGCGGCGACGTGCTCGAGCACCAGCTTGCTGTCCATGACGGCGCCGACGGTGGCGGTCAGGCAGTTGAGCACGAAGGACGGCGCGTAGGACTTGTCGACGGTGAAGACGAAGGTGCTGTCGTCGGCGGCCTTGGCCTTCTCGGTGACGTTGTCCTTGGTCAGGCCGAACTGGGTGAGGATGAAGGCCGGGCTCTTGTCGAGCTTGACGACGCGCTCGAACGACCAGGCGACGTCCTTGGCGGTGATCGGGTTGCCCGAGGCGAACTTCAGGCCCGGCTTGAGCTTGAAGGTGTAGGTCAGGCCGTCGTCGGAGACGGTCCAGCTTTCAGCGACGCCGGGACGTACCTTGGTGGTGTCGTTGATGTCGAGACGCACCAGCATGTCATAGGCGTTGCCGAGGAATTCGGCCGGGCTGAGCTCGAAGGACTCGGCCGGGTCGAGCGTGATGGTGTCGTCGATGGCCCAGGCCTGGACCAGCGTGTCGGCAGGCGTGACCGCCAGTGCCGGTGCGGAAAGCGCCATGACCGACAGGGCCGCGCCAGCGAGCATCAGACGGAAGTGTCCGTTCATTTTTCCGATAAACATGTCTTTCAGTTCCCCAAGTTGACGAAGTGTTTTTGTCGTTACGCTGCTTCATGCCAGGCCGAGCGCAGAACTCTCAGCCAGTTGTCGCGGCAGATTTTCTTAAGGTCGGCGTCACCGTAACCTGCACCAGAGAGGGCGGCAACGAGCTTCTGCAGGCCGGCGGCGTCGCCGATCTCGGCCGGAATGGTGGCGCCGTCGAAGTCGGAGCCCAGCGCCACGCAGTCGATGCCCATGCGCTCGACCATGTAGTCGATGTGGCGGATCATGTCGGCCAGCGGGGTGTCGGCGCTCTTGGCACCGTCCTCGCGCAGCATGGTGACGGCGAAGTTCAGGCCCACCACGCCCTTGCTCTCCTTGACCGCGTCGAACTGCCTGTCGGTCAGGTTGCGGCTGATCGGCGTCAGCGCATGGACGTTGGAGTGGCTGACGATCAGCGGCTTGTCCGAGAGCTTGGCGACGTCCCAGAAACCCTTTTCGGTGATGTGTGCGAGGTCGATGGCGATGCCGATGCGGTTGCATTCCTTGACCAGACGCTTGCCGGCTTCGGTCAGGCCGGGGCCGGTGTCGGGGCTGGACGGGAAGGCGAAGGGCACGCCATGGCCGAAGACGGTGTTGCGGCTCCAAACCGGGCCGAGCGAGCGCAGGCCGGCGGCATAGAACACATCGAGTGCCGCAAGATCGGCGTCGATCGGCTCGCAGCCTTCCATGTGCAGCACGGCGGCGAACTTGCCCTCGGCTTCGGCCGCCTCGATGTCTCTGGAGCTGCGGCAGATCTTCCAGCCGCCGGCGCGCTCGACGCGGAAGGCAATCGAGGCCATGTCGAGGGCGATGTCGAGCGACGGCGCGCGCTCGAGCGGCTTGCACAGTGGAATGGCGTAGTGGCCATTGGCGTCGCGTACCTCGTCGGGCATGCTGGCGGAGGTGATGTAGATGGCGCAGAGACCGCCGGCGAGGCCGCCCTTGGCGGCGCGCGGCATGTCGATATGACCCTGGTGGGTGCCCTCGATGAACTCGGCCACCGGATCGGCACCCTTGGCGGCGTTCTGCCACAACCGGAAAAGCACGTCGTTGTGGCCGTCGAAAACTGCCTGCATTACCCACTCCTGTCAGTGGGGGGCAGTTGAAGGATGACAGGCCGGGCGAGTCAACATGTCGAAAGGCGTGCCTTCAGGCCCGAAACCCCGGTTCCGCTGGGGAATGCATGCCCAGGACCAACACTAAGCCATGCCTGGACCACTCGCGCCTGAAAGGGCCGCTACGGTCCTCAAACAGGCTGGATATCAGGGGTTGGCGGCTGTCGGGCGTTTCGGCGGGTGACGTTGGGGCAGTGCCGTAACCCTGTTGGACGTTGTGTCGTGGCGCTTTTTTGTGCAGGCGGGTCGGGTGCGGTTGATTAGCCGTGCATCACATTGCCGATCCATTCATCACGACAGGACATATTCATTATGACAGAAGGCAGTCTTCTTGATCATGCACTCGTGCGCCTCGACGAGGCGGCAAAACATCTGAACGTCGACGCAGACGTGATCGAGAAACTGAAGTTTGCCCGCGAGACGACCAAGGCGCGTCTGATGATCCGCATGGACGACGGCTCGCGAAAATCCTTCCTGTCGTGGCGCTGCCGCTATGACGACACCCGTGGACCGACCAAAGGCGGCATTCGCTTCCATCCGGAATCGACCGCCGACGAGGTCGAGATGCTGGCCTTCTGGATGACCTTCAAATGCGCTGTCATGAACCTGCCCTATGGCGGCGGCAAGGGTGCAGTGCAGGTCGACCCCCGCAAGCTGTCGAAGGCGGAGCTCGAGCGCCTGTCCCGTTCCTACATCCAGGCCTTCGCCCGCATCATCGGCCCGGACCGCGACATCCCTGCGCCCGACGTCTACACCAACTCGATGATCATGGGCTGGATGGCCGATGAATACAGCCAGATCGTCGGCCAGGCCTCGCCCGCCGTCATCACCGGCAAGCCGCTGGCGCTGGGCGGTTCGCTCGGCCGCGGCGATGCCACAGCGCGCGGCGGCTACTATCTGGTCCGCCATCTCGCCGACGACCTGGGGCTTAAGGGCAGCTTGCGCATCGCCGTGCAGGGATTCGGCAATGCCGGCCAGCACATTGCCCGCCTTCTCGCCTCCGACGGCCACAAGATTGTCGCCGTGTCGGATTCGGAAGGTGCGGTGCAGGCGTCCGGCGGGCTCGACATCGAGCGCCTCTTCACGGCCAAGAACAGCGGACGTTCGGTGACCTCGACCGCCGGCCATGGCGGCCATGAACTGCTCGACGGCAAGGCGCTGGTGGGCGTCGACTGCGACATCCTGGTGCCGTCGGCGCTGGAGAACATGATCCACATTGCCAATGCCGACAGCGTCAAGGCGAGGATCGTGCTCGAACTCGCCAACGGCCCGGTGACCTCGGAGGCTGATGCCATCCTTGAGAAGAAGGGCGTCGTGGTTCTGCCCGACATCCTGGCCAACGCGGGCGGTGTGACCGTCTCCTACTTCGAATGGGTGCAGAACCGCCAGGGCTTCTACTGGCAGATCGAGGAGATCCACGACCGCCTGCGCGCCATCATGGAGCGCGAGGGCCGCGCCATCTGGCAGGTTTCCCGCAACAAGGAGATCTCGGTGCGCACGGCTGCCTATGTCCATGCACTCGGCCGGCTTGCTGAGGCGATCGAGGCGCACGGCACGCAGAGCTACTTCGACAGCTGAGATGAGACACGCCGCCGGATCGACATGGTCCGGCGGCGTGGCCCGCCATTTTTCCGTTGCTGCATCTGATGTCTAGGCGTACGGCTTGACCCGAAAGCCTGACTGATCCCCAGACAACCCATGCCTTGCAGGCACAACCGGCGGCACGACAATGTCCTTCATTCCCGACTGGTCGACCATTCTTCAGTTTGCGGTCGCCACCTTCATCATCGCCATCACGCCCGGCCCGGACATGACCTTGTTCGTCGGGCGCGCGCTGTCGGAAGGCCGCAAGGCGGGCTTTGCCTGCATGGCAGGCGCGATGACCGGCATCGTTATCCACACGACGCTGGTGGCGTTGGGCCTGTCGGCGCTGATCGTCGCTTCGCCGCAGGCGTTCATGGCGCTGAAGATCGTCGGCGCCGGTTATCTGGTGTGGCTCGCCTTCCAGGCCATCACCAAAGGCTCGGCGTTTTCGCCCGACACCACCAAGCGCGAGCCGCGCTCGGTGTTCCAGAACTGGGCGACGGGCCTCGGCATCAACTTGCTCAACCCCAAGATCATCCTGTTCTTCATGACCTTCCTGCCGCAGTTCGTGTCGGCCCACGACACCAATGCGCCGGGCAAGCTGTTCTTCCTCGGGGGCATGTTCATCGTGCTGTCGCTGCCGGTCGTGGCGCCGATGGTGATCGCCGCCGACAAGTTCGCCGGACTGCTCAAGAAGAGCCCGCGCGTGACGCGCATCGTCGACTATCTGTTCGCAGGCGTGTTCTCGGCCTTCGCGCTGAAGATTCTCACGGCGCAGGCGAAGTAGGGGTATCCCTGAGCGCACCGGCGAAGCGACCAGTGACGAACCAGTAGACGATGCCGCCGACCAGGCCGCTGCCGAGGATGGATACCGGCAGCAGCGGGTCGCGGTAAGCAAAGCCGCCTTCGCCGCTCTGGTAGGCGAAGCCGATGAAGACCAGCGCCACGAAGCCGCCTGCCAGCGCATAGAACAGCCAGTCACGCTTGCCGAGCAGTTCGGCGAGCAGCATGACCACAACTGCAGGAACGAAGGCGAAATAGGCGACGAACAAGGCGAAGAAGGGGATGGTGACGACCATCGAGCCGCTTGCCACACCCTCCGGAATGTCAGGGGCGAAGAAGCCGACCGCGCCGAGAAAGATGACATTGAGGAAGGCGCTGGCGGCAAGGGATGCCGCCGCATAGCCCAGCACCATGTGGGCGAACTTGCCGAGATAGATGAGGACGCGGCTCACGCCTCGCCGTGTCCCGCGATCATCATCGCTTCGAGCGCCAGGCGCTCGGTCTTCTTCATGCGCTCGGACTCCGACTTGAGCTGGCCGCAGGCGGCGAGGATGTCGCGGCCGCGTGGGGTACGGATCGGCGAGGCATAGCCGGCATTGTTGATGTAGTCGGCGAACTTCTCGATCTGCTCCCAGTCCGAGCACTGGTAGTTGGTGCCCGGCCAGGGGTTGAACGGGATCAGGTTGATCTTGGCCGGCACGCCCCTGAGCAGCTTGACCAGCGCCTTGGCGTCCTCGAGGCTGTCGTTGACGTCCTTCAGCATCACATATTCGAAGGTGATGCGCCGGGCGTTCGACAGGCCGGGATATTTGCGGCAGGCGTCGATCAGGTCGGCGAGCGGATACTTCTTGTTGATCGGCACCAGCAGATCGCGCAAATCGTCGTTGGTGGCGTGCAGCGAGATCGCCAGCATGACGCCGATCTCATCGCCGGTGCGGAAGATTTCCGGCACGACGCCGGAGGTCGACAGCGTGATGCGGCGCTTGGACAGCGCCAGCCCATCGCCGTCGGAGGCGATCAGCAGCGCCTTCTTCACCGCCTCGAAATTGTAGAGCGGCTCGCCCATGCCCATCATGACGATGTTGGACACCTTGCGGCCGTCCGCCGGCACGATGGCGCCAGCGGGGGTGTCGCGGTCGGGGAAATCGCCGAGCCGGTCGCGCGCGGTCATCAGCTGCGCCAGGATCTCTTCCGCCGTCAGGTTGCGCACCAGCTTCTGCGTGCCGGTGTGGCAGAACGAGCAGGTCAGCGTGCAGCCGACCTGGCTGGAGATGCAGAGCGTGCCGCGGCCTTCCTCGGGAATGTAGACGGTCTCGATCTCGACCGGCCGGCCGGCGCCGCGCGGCGGAAAGCGGAACAGCCACTTGCGCGTGCCATCGGCGGAAATCTGCTCCTCGACGATCTCGGGACGCGCGATGGTGAAGTGCTTGGCAAGCTCGGCGCGCAGGTCCTTGGAGATGTTGAACATGTCGGCGAAGTCGGAGACGCCGCGAACATAGAGCCAGTGCCAGAGCTGCTGGACGCGCATCTTGGCCTGGCGTTCGGGGACGACGCCAGAGGTGACGAGAGCTTCCGCGAGTTCCTCGCGGGTGAGGCCGATCAGCGACTCCTTGACGGGCGCAGCAATACGGGCGCGCAGCGCGTCGCGGGTGGCATCGGTGGTGAGGTCGAGCGAAACGGTCATTCGGGCTCAGCTAGCTATAGATATCGGCAAATGTAGGATTTTGGGGCGACATATCACAGGTCTGGCGCTGCGTCACGTTTTGGCGGCCATGCATTTGTGACAGGGCTTCGTTGCTTGTTAAGGATCGGGCTGCGATGCTGCCTGGATGAGCAACATCCTTCACATCGCCCTGGTGGTGCTCGGCGTCAACCTTGCTGCCTTCATCGCGTTTTGGCGCGACAAGCGGCTGGCCTGCGCGGGCGCGCGCCGCATTCCCGAAAAGACTTTGCTGTGGCTCGCCTTCGTCGGCGGCAGCCTGGGCGCGGTGGCAGCGCAGCACCTGTTTCGCCACAAGACCCGGAAGGAGCCGTTCCGCTCGCGGCTCTACGCCATCGTCGCCCTCCACGCGATCGCCGTCACGGCGCTGGCAATCTGGCTGGTCGCGCCGCAATGGGTCGAAGGCCTGATGTCGCTGTCGCGCGGGCCGGAAATCTCCTGAGCCGTCACGCCAGGGACAGGACGTAGCGCTGCTCGAGGCGGCCGGTGCGGAGATTTGGCGCGGGCGTACCCGAGGCATGCCAGCCCATGCGTTCGTAGAGCCTCACGGCGCGCTGGTTGTCCGCATAGACCGAGAGCCAGACCTCGCGAAAACCTCTTCCGTCCAGCCATTCCGGCAGTGCGGACAGGAGTTCGCGGCCGGCGCCATGGCCCCAGTGGTCAGGGTCGACACCGAGATAGTGCAGCTCTGCGGTATCAGTTTCGCCGGGGATCGGGGCGATGGCGGCAAAGGCCGCTGCCCGGCCAGACGCGGTCTCGGCAATCAAAAGCAGAGCGCCTGGACCGAGCACCCTCGCTATCACCGGCCGCGCCTCCTCAAGCGTCGCCGGCTTGTCGTCTCCGTCGCGCGCAGCGGTGGCGCGCGCCCAGATCGACGCTGCGGCGTCGAGATGGGTGGCTGTGCCGTCGATGATCCTCATCGGAACCCCTCAACAAAAAAGCCGGGCGCATGGCCCGGCTTTCGAAACTGTCTCGCGCTGCGCTTACTTGCAGGTGGTGATCGACGTCAGTGCCGCCGAAATGCCCTTGAGCGAAAAGACGTAGCTGGTCGGGTTGCCGCGTCCGGACTTGGCGGCGACCTTCATGTCGGCGCCGGTCTTCATCGCTGCGATCAGGGCCGGCTCTTCGGCGGCATTCTCGACCCAGGCCGACTTGCCCTTGGTGAACATGGAGAACGACTTGTCGCCGATAGTGACGGTGACCTTGGAGTTTTCCTGGAAATTGTAGCCGGCAATGAACTGCGGTTCGAACGACACCTTCTGGCCCGGGCGCTGGCTGACGAAGAAGAACATGTCGCCATGGTCGAGCGTCGGCGGCTGCTTGTCGGTCGGCACCGTCAGCACGTAGCAGACCTTGCCGTTCTGCGCCTGGTAGCTGTAGGTGCCCCAGGCATTGTGCTGTCCGATCTTGGTCGCCGACTGGGCCAGCGCGGGCACTGCCGAAACGGCAAGCGCCAGACCCGTAAATGTAGCTATCAATCCGCGCATTGGTTTTCCTGTACTTCAAATGGAGCGGGGGCAGGCCGGCAGCGCGCCCACCCGTTCGCTTCATTTTGATTTAATCTGGGTTACCAAAGGGTGAATCGCCCCACGAAAAGCAACATTCGCCCGCTGGTACCGTGGCCTGTCCCGTCGCGCGCAGGCACGACAGCTTGTCCCTTGCTCGGTTGAAGCCCGAGAAAGCGGCAAGAGTTTGACTTTTCATTTCATGATGAAACTAGGGGTCATGGTGAAGCAGGGGAGGCGCTGAAACAGCCCGATCGCGCTCACACGTCCTGCGTCAAGGCTTCCCGCGCTGCAAGCCTGTGGGCGGGGGTGATATGAGCGCGCACGGCTGCAAACGCCGCCGTCAGCACGGCGATGTCGTCGGTGAAGCCGATGCCCACGAGCATGTCGGGAACAGTGTCGAAAGGCAGGATGAAATAGGCAAGTGCCGCCAGCAGGATGCCCCTGGCGCGCAACGGCGTTTCCTTGTCCATGGCGCAATAGTAGCCGGCCACCACCTCCTCCATGAAGGGGATGTGGCGGGCTGCGGCCTTGGCCTTGCGCCAGAATTTTTCACGCACCTCGCCTTCGTTCGCGCCGATGCCGGTTGCGTCGTTGCGGAAATGGTCAAATCCGGGGAACTTCACCATCTGGGCAATCTCTCCTTCGCCACAGAATGTGGGAAAGCATTGCCCCCGCTGCAAGATCGGTCGTTCAGGAACCGAAATAGGCGTTCATGCGCTTGGCCAGCTTGAAGTCGAGTTCGGTAAGCCCGCCGGCGTCATGGGTGTTCAGCTTGACGTCGACGGTGTTGTAGACGTTCGACCAGTCGGGGTGATGGTCGAGCTTCTCGGCGGCAAGGGCAGTGCGGGTCATGAAGGCGAAGGCTTCGCTGAAGGTCTTGAACTCGAAGCGCCGCGACATCGACAGGCCGTCACTGGCAAGTGTCCAGCCGCCGAGCGAAGCCAATCCGTCCTTCAGTTCGGCAGGCGTGAGTTTCTCTCTGGTCATTTCGCGCTCCCATGGGTAATCGAGTATCTGTTTCAGAGCGCTCGCTGTCTTCGAATGCAAGAGGCTCTAGGTCTGTTCTAGGCAATTCCTGACGGAACGCCGCTTTCGCGGTTGTCCTGGAATTGCTGCAGCATAGCGCGGGAACGATGGTCGAGAAGCCGGTAAAATCCATCCTGTTCGTCTGCCTCGGCAATATCGCCGGTCGCCTTTGGCCGAGGGTGTGTTCCGCGCCGTGCTTGCCGAGCGTGGGCTTGAGACCGAGTTTTCGATCGATTCGGCCGGCACCGGGGGCTGGCATGCGGGCTCGGCGCCCGATCCGCGCTCGATCGCCGTCGCCCTGCATCACGGCATCGACATATCGGAGCAGAAGGCGCGCAAGGTGACCTTGGCCGACTTCGACGACTATGACCTCATCCTCGGCATGGACGGTTCGAATGTCGACGATTTGCACCGGCTTGCGCCGTCAGGTTCAGTGGCGCGTGTCGAACTGTTCCTCGGCCATGCGACTGGCCGTGCAAAGGACGTTCCCGATCCTTATTATGGCGGCGAAGGCGGCTTTCTCGACGTCTACCGCATGATCCGCGAGGCTTCCGAAGCGCTCGCCAGCCGGCTCGCCGCAAGCGAGTCGACGCCGTTGAGCCGCCAGGCCTCCTCGACTATGTAGGGGCCGCCGCCGACGCTGTCGCGCGACGACATCAGAACGAAGCGGCCGACCCGGAACGGTAAGGTGGCGAAATTGCCGCGTGCCGAGAGGTAGTGCGCGACGTCGAGCGGGCTGGTGTTGCGCAGCCGGGCAAGCGTGACATGCGGGGTGAATTTGCGCGGGTCGGACGGTACGCCCAGGCGCTTGCAGATGCGTTCGATCTCGGCCTGCAAGGCGTTGAGTTCGGGCGAGGGGGTGACGCCCGCCCATACCGCATGCGGCTTCTTCTGCCCGAAAGCGCCGACACCCGAAAGCGTCAGCGAAAAGCTCGGGCGGTCGACACGGTCGAGCGCCTCGACGATCTCGTCGGCAACATGGCCTTCGACATCGCCGATGAAACGCAAGGTGAGGTGATAGTTCTCGACGTCTATCCAGCGGGCGCCTGACAGCCCTCCCCTGAGCAGGGAGAGCGATAAGGCCGCATCACGCGGAACTTCGAGGGCGGTGAAAAGTCGCGGCATGGCCAGGCTCCCTTCTCCTCGAATCGAAATTCGTAGCCTCAGCGAATCATCGATTAGACGGCCGGGCAAGCTGTTTGTTCAGCCGTTGCTGAATAGACAACGTTTGTGACGGACAAGTGTTGCAGCGATGCATGGCTGCCGGTTAACGCCTGATCATTTGCCGGCAATCGCCTTTTCGACAGTCGGCAAGGCGCGCTCGACCATGCGGTCGATGCCTGTCGCGTTCGGATGCATGCCATCCTCGAGCAGCAGCTTGGGATCGCCGGCGACGCCGTCGAGGAAAAAGGGATAGAGGGTGGCGCCGTACTTCTCCGCCAGCTTCGGATAGATGCTGCCGAACTGTTCGCCATAGGCGTGACCGAGATTGGGGGCGGCGACCATGCCGGCCAACAGCACTGGAATGTTGCGCTCCTTCAGCCGCGCAAGCATCTTGTCGAGGTTCTGCTCGACCAATGCCGGGTCGATACCGCGCAGCATGTCGTTGGCACCGAGTTCGAGGATGACCAGCTGCGTGCCGTCCGGGATCGACCAGTCGAGACGGGACAATCCGCCGCTGGTCGTGTCGCCGGAGACGCCGGCATTGGCGATCACCACATCGTGACCGCGCCTGCGTAGCGCCGCCTCCAGTTTTTCGGGAAAACCCTCGCCGGGCCCAAGCCCGTAACCGGCCATCAGGCTGTCGCCGAAGCCAACGATGCGGAAAGGTTCCGCCCAGGCGGGAAGCGCGGCCGCAAGCATCAGCAGGGCTGCGGCAAAGAGTTGTTTGAAAGCCATACAGTCAGACCCGATATGACGAAGACGATCCCCGCCCTTCAGTTTCCATATAGGACGAATTTGCCGTGACAGAAGCCGTCATCGAACTGAGGGATGTATCGCTCACACTGGGCCAGGGGGCCTCATCGGTCCACGTGCTGAAAGGCGTGAGCCTTGACGTTGCTGCGGGCGAGGCGACCGGCATCGTCGGCCCGTCAGGGTCGGGCAAGTCGACGCTGCTGATGGTGCTGGCCGGGCTGGAGCGCGTCGACGCCGGCACGGTGAAGATCGCCGGCGAGCTGCTCAACGGTCGCAGCGAAGACCAGATCGCCGCCTTCCGCGGCCGCAACATTGGCATCGTCTTTCAGTCGTTCCACCTCATCCCCAACATGACGGCGCTGGAAAATGTCGCCGTGCCGCTGGAGCTTGCCGGCAAGCGCGATGCGTTTGCCATCGCCGAGCGTGAGCTCGCGGCGGTCGGCCTTGCAGACCGGGTGACGCATTATCCAGGCGAGCTTTCCGGCGGCGAGCAGCAGCGCGTGGCGATTGCCCGGGCGCTGGCGCCGGAGCCGCGCATCCTGATCGCCGACGAACCCACTGGGAATCTCGACCAGGCCACCGGCCGGCAGATCGCCGACCTGCTGTTCGCCAAGGCCGCCGAGCGCGCCATGACACTGGTGCTGGTGACGCACGACCCGGCGTTGGCCGCCCGCTGCGACCGCCAGGTGGCGATGCGGTCGGGGCGGATCGAGACGGCGACGGTTGCGCCGCTGGCCGAAAAGGTTCGGGCATGAGGGTGGGTGTTGCTGCCGCTGTTGGTTGCAGGGTTGTGCCGGGCGCTGAAAGGTTTGCGGGACAGCGCCCCCCTCTGGCCTGCCGGCCATCTCCCCCACATGGGGGGAGATCAGCTTTCATCGCGTCCTCAGCCAACCTTCAGTGTCGCAGGAAGAGTGGCAAGGGGGCCGCTTCCGATCGCCTCCCTCGTGGGGGAGATGCCCGGCAGGCCAGAGGGGGGCAACATAGAGCTTGGACGATCGAGAGCGGGGCGCTCCCATGCTGAAGGACCTGCCTCTCGCCTTCCGCTTTGCCTCGCGTGAGATGCGTGGAGGACTGCGCGGCTTTCTCATCTTCCTGACCTGCATCGCGCTTGGCGTAGCGGCGATCGGCGGCGTCAATTCGGTGGCTCGCGCCATCACCGCGGGTGTTGCCAGCGAGGGGCAGGCGCTGCTCGGCGGCGACATACGTTTCCAGCTGATTCAGCGCGAAGCGACTGACAAGGAGCGCGCATTCCTCGATAGCCTCGGCACGGTTTCGCACAACGCCGGCATGCGCTCCATGGCGCGGCTGGAGGACGGCTCCGACCAGTCGCTGGTCGAGGCCAAGGCGGTCGACGACGTCTATCCGCTCTACGGCCAGCTGGTGACGGAGCCGGCGCTGCCGCGCGCCGAACTGTTCGCCGAAAAGGCCGGCGCCTATGGCGCGGCGGCACCCGATCTGCTGTTCGAGCGCCTGAAGCTCAAACTCGGAGACCGCATCAAGCTCGGGGCCGCGACTTTCGAGCTGAGGGCCAAGCTCGTCACCGAGCCGGATGCGGTGTCCGACGGATTTGGGTTTGCGCCGCGGCTTCTGGTGTCGATGGATGGACTGACCGCTTCGGGGCTGATCCAGCCCGGCAGCCTGGTCGAGCACGCCTACAAGGTGCGGATGCCGGTGGGCACAAGCGAGGCCGAGGTGACGGCCGTGCGCGAGCGCGCCAACGCCGAATTTCCCGAGGCAGGCTGGAGCGTGCGGACCCGCACCAATGCGGCGCCGGCCCTGTCAGCAAATATCGAGCGCTTCTCGCAGTTCCTGACGCTGGTTGGCCTGACCTCGCTGGTTGTCGGCGGCGTCGGCGTGGCCAACGCCGTACGTGCCTATCTCGACGGCAAACGCGGCGTGATCGCCACTTTCAAGAGCCTGGGCGCATCGGGCGGCTTCGTGCTGTCGGTCTATCTGATCCAGATCCTGCTCATCGCCGGCCTCGGCATCGCCATCGGCCTCGTGCTCGGGGCGCTGATGCCGTTTGCGGCAAGTGCGGCGCTGCAATCGGTCATCCCGGTGCCGGCAGAGGCCGGCGTCTATCCGGCGGCGCTGGCGATGGCAGCACTGTTCGGCGTGCTTGTGACGCTTGCCTTCGCCATCCTGCCCTTGGGGCGGGCTCGCGATGTACCGGCGACGGCGCTGTTTCGCGAAATGGGCTTCGAAGGCCGCGGCATGCCACGCTTCGTCTATGTGGCGACGGCGCTCGTTATTGCCGCAGCATTGGCCCTGCTCGCCATCTGGTTCGCCGGCGACCGGCGCATCGCCACCATCTTCGTCGGCGCGACCGTGTTTTCGTTCCTGGTGCTGAGGGTGGTGGGGCTGGGCGTGCAATGGCTGGCGCGGAAAAGCCCAAGGGTGCGTTCGACGGCGCTGCGGCTTGCCATAGGCAACATCCATCGCCCCGGCGCGCTGACGCCTTCGGTGGTGCTGTCGCTGGGCCTCGGACTGACGCTTCTTGTCACGCTGGCGTTGATCGACGGCAATCTGCGCCGTCAGATATCAGGCAGCCTGCCGGAGCGGGCGCCGAACTTCTTCTTCGTCGACATCCAGCCAGGCGAGGTCGACGACTTCGCCAAACTGGTCGAAACAGAGGCACCCGGCGGCAAGCTTGTGCGCGTGCCGATGCTGCGCGGGCGCGTCATGGCGCTCAACGGTACCGAGGTTCAGAAGCTCAACGTGCCGCCTGAAGGGGCCTGGGTGCTGCGCGGCGACCGCGGCCTGACCTATGCCAAGAACATTCCCGAGAATTCGACGCTGTCGCAGGGCACGTGGTGGCCGGCCGACTATGCGGGCGAGCCGCTGGTGTCATTCTCGGCACAGGAAGGACGCGAGCTCGACCTCAAGCTCGGCGACACGGTGACGGTCAATGTGCTCGGCCGCAACGTGACGGCGAAGATCGCCAGTTTCCGTGAGGTGCAGTGGGAAACGATGGGCATCAACTTCGTCATGGTGTTTTCGCCCAACACCTTTGCCGGCGCGCCGCACAGCTGGCTGGCGACGCTGACGGAGCAGAAGGCCGCTCCCGCCGACGAAGCGAAGATCCTGAACGCGGTGACGCGCAGCTATCCGGCGATCACCACGGTCCGGGTCAAGGATGCGCTCGATGTGGTCAACCGGCTGGTCGCCCAGCTCGGCACCGCCATTCGTGCAGCTGCGGGCGTGGCGCTGATCGCCTCGGTGCTGGTGCTGGCCGGGGCGCTTGCCGCCGGCAACCGCGCCCGTATCCACGATGCGGTGATCCTCAAGACGCTCGGGGCGACGCGCCGGACGCTGATTGCGGCGTTCTCGCTCGAATACATGCTGATCGGGCTTGCCACCGCCGTCTTCGCGCTTGCCGCCGGCGGTGTCGCGGCCTGGTTCGTGGTTGCGCGAATCATGACGCTGCCGTCGCAGTTTCTGCCCGAGGTGGCAGTTGCGACCATCATCGCCGCTCTGGTGCTTACTGTCGGCTTCGGCCTCATCGGAACCTGGCGGGTCCTCGGCCACAAGGCAGCGCCAGTGCTTAGAACCGAGTAATTCGGGGCGCCTTTCAAGGCTGGATCAAGTGCATTTGTATGAGAAATGTTGTCTCACGTAGCGTTTCACATGGTAACGGGCCTTGTTCTGGCCTGAAATAAGCATCATATTTGGCCACAGGCATGCTGGAGTCCCGCCAGCGGCGCCTGGGCGTATGCCCGACACCCGACGGGGCAGAAGCAACAGAGGAAACCATGTCTGACTTCAGAAATTACCAGACGCGCATGGCGACCACCGGTGCCCGCACTGATGCGTCGATCGATGAAGGCCTGCGCGCCTACATGCTCAAGGTGTACAACCTTATGGGCCTGGGCCTGGTCATCACCGGTATTGCGGCGTTCGCAACGATGATGCTGGCGACCACCAACGATCCGGCGACCGCGGTTGCGACGCTGGGCAACGGCAAGATGCTGACCAGCCTTGGCGTGGCGCTGTACGGCTCGCCGCTCAAGTGGGTGGTCATGCTGGCTCCGCTCGGCATGGTGTTCTTCCTGAGCGCCCGCATCCAGTCGATGAGCGTCTCGGGCGCGCAGACCGCATTCTGGGTCTTCGCGGGCCTGATGGGCCTGTCGCTGTCCTCGATCTTCCTGGTCTATACCAGCGCAAGCATCGTGCAGACCTTCTTCGTGACCGCGGCCGCCTTTGGTGGCCTGTCGCTGTTCGGCTACACGACCAAGCGCGACCTGACGGCCATGGGCACGTTCTTCGCCATGGGCGTGATCGGTCTTCTGATTGCCATGGTGGTCAACATCTTCCTGCAGTCGTCGGCCCTGCAGTTCGCCATCTCGGCGATCGGCGTGCTGGTGTTTGCAGGCCTGACCGCCTACGACACGCAGAAGATCAAGGAAATGTATTTCGAGGGTGACGACGTGCTCGTTGCCGGCCGCAAGGCCATCATGGGCGCACTCACGCTCTACCTCGACTTCATCAACCTGTTCTCGTTCCTGCTGTCGTTCCTGGGCAACCGCGAATAAGCAGATTTCGAGAGTTGGAGCGTCCTTTGCGTGTCCAGATGGACACGCGGCGCTCCAAGCCTGGACCATCAGACTTTGGAAGGGCGGCCAATGGCCGCCCTTTTCATTTGCGCCGAGCTTTGCTCTAATGGAGGCAGAAATATGGACTGCCTAAAAAATGAGCATCACAATACGCCACGCGCTTGCTGACGATCTCGACCGGATCGCCGAGATCTATTCGGACGCCGTCGTCAACGGCACTGCCACCTACGAGTTGGAGCCGCCGACAAAGGCGGAGATGCGCAGCCGCTACGACGCGCTGACCGATGACGGCTACCCTTATCTGGTCGCCGAGCGCGACGGTGCGATCGTCGGCTATGCCTATGCCGGGCCATTCCGGGCGCGACCGGCCTATCGCTTCATCGTCGAGGATTCGATCTACATCGCGCCCGAGGCCAAAGGTGCGGGCATCGGCAAGGCGCTGATGCAGGCGCTGATCGACGAATGCACTGTCTTGGGCTTCCGGCAGATCGTCGCCGTGATCGGCGACGGCCATGCGGCGAGCGCTTCGGTGAAGCTGCATGAGAGGCTGGGCTTCCATCATACCGGTCGCATGGAAGGCTCGGGCTACAAACATGGGCGCTGGCTCGACACAGTGTTCATGCAGCTGTCGATGAATGGCGGCGCCACCACGCAGCCGGATCCGAACTCGACACCGGAGCGCCGCTTTCGCGCCAAGGGCGGCAAGGGCTGAGGCCCGGAGCAGACGAAATCCCGGACGGAATACCGCTCGGCACTTTTCCTGGACTTGCGCTAGGCCGATCCGGAGATCAGCGGCACGAAGCGCACGTCGGCCAGCGACTCCTCGGGGAAATCGTCGTCGGCCTGCCTGACGATGCGCACCAGCCGCTGATAGCCGAGCGGGCCAAGCGGCATGAGAAGCCGCCCGTCAATCGAAAGTTGCTGTTTCCAGGCCGGCGGCACCGTGCGTGAACCGGCTGCAGAAAGGATCGCATCGAACGGCGCCCCGGCTTCATGACCGCGGGTTCCGTCTCCAAAGATCACCGATACGTTGGCATAGCCGAGCCTCTGCAGGCGCTTTCGTGCCGCATCGGCAAGCACAGGCAGGCGCTCGATGCTGACGACGCGCCCGGTGATCTCGGCAAGCACCGCCGCCGCATAGCCGGAGCCGGTGCCGATCTCGAGCACTTTGTGGCCCGGCAGCAGGTTGGCGGCCGAGATCATCAAGGCAACGATGTAGGGCTGGGAGATGGTCTGCCCCTGGGCGATGGGGATTGCCGTATCCTCGTAGGCGTAGTCGCGCAGGTGCTGCGGCACGAAGGCCTCCCGCGGCACGGCCGACATCGCCTCCAGAACGGCAACGTCGCTGATGCCGCGCCGGGCAATCTGGGTTTCGACCATTCTGAGGCGCGCCTGCCGGTAGTCGATCATGGCCTGCCTGCCGATCTCAATTAATCGAATTCAGGCCTTGAAGTTCCCTTCGCGAGACCTTCCGTAGCGTCCGCAGGATGTTGCGGTGCGACATTCTTGCTGCATTGCACAAAATGCAAGGCACCTATGCAATATCAACACTTTAAAAGCGGGCGCTGCGGAGCTAGATATCAGTCATCGAATTTGTCGGGCCTACCTCCTCCCAGGTTCCGACGAATAGGTCAGTGTCTACCTCCTCCCAGACGCTGGCCACAAATACGACACCCGCCGGACCTCCTCCCCCGGCGGGTGTTGTTTTTTCAGCCCCTCCCCAAATGCCCAAAAAAGACCGACCTGGCCTCCTGCCGCTGGGCCACGGCGATGCAATGCGCCGGACAGCGCGCGTGCTGCAATCAGCACAGTGGCGTTCGGGTGGTCTTACAGGCTATAGGCAGTGCCAAGCGTCTCCCGGCCCAAGCGTCCGGGAGAAACGAAACGATAGCGCCCCGGCAAGCGACGAATGAGAACAACACGCTGACGCCTTGGGGTGGGTGAGGAACGAGGAAAGGAATTCAGCATGAACGTGACCAGCGAAACCGCTGCGCTTCTCGAGCGCCTCGGCGTTGCCAAGGCCGATTTCACCGGTGGCGACCTGATCGTGCGCAGCCCGGTGACCGGCGAACAGATCGGCGCGCTGACGTCGATCTCGACCGACGAAGCCGGCAAGGCCATCGAGCGCGCCGACAAGGCCTTCAAGGCTTGGCGCAACGTGCCGGCGCCGAAGCGCGGCGAACTCGTCCGCCTTCTGGGCGAGGAGCTGCGCGCCGCCAAGACCGATCTCGGCCGCCTGGTGTCGATCGAAGTCGGCAAAATCCCGTCGGAAGGCCTGGGCGAAGTCCAGGAAATGATCGACATCTGCGACTTCGCCGTCGGCCTGTCGCGCCAGCTCTACGGTCTGACCATCGCCACCGAGCGTGCAGGCCACCGCATGATGGAAACCTGGCATCCGCTTGGTGTCGTCGGCGTCATCTCGGCCTTCAACTTCCCCGTGGCCGTGTGGTCGTGGAACGCAGCGCTTGCCTTTGTCTGCGGCAACTCGGTGGTGTGGAAGCCGTCGGAAAAGACGCCGCTGACCGCGCTGGCCTGCGAGGCGATCTTCAAGCGTGCGGCAGCCCGCTTCGGCACCGACGCGCCCGAGGGCCTGTCGCAGGTGCTGATCGGCGACCGCGCCGTCGGCGAAGTTCTGGTCGACAACCCCAAGGTGCCGCTGGTTTCGGCCACCGGCTCGACCCGCATGGGCCGCGACGTCGGCCCGCGCCTGGCCAAGCGTTTTGCCCGCGCCATCCTCGAGCTCGGCGGCAACAATGCCGGCATCGTCTGCCCGTCGGCCAATCTCGACATGGCGCTGCGCGCCATCGCCTTCGGCGCCATGGGCACCGCCGGCCAGCGCTGCACCACCATGCGCCGCCTGTTCGTGCATGACAGCGTCTATGACACGCTCGTTCCGCGCCTGAAGAAGGCCTATGAGAGCGTCTCGGTCGGCAGCCCGCTGGAGAGCTCGGCGCTTGTCGGTCCGCTGATCGACAAGGCCGCCTTCGACGGCATGCAGAAGGCGCTGAAGGAAGCCGGCGAACACGGCGGCAAGATCACGGGCGGCGCCCGCGTCGACCAGGGTCATGACGGCGCCTATTACGTCAAGCCGGCGTTGGTGGAGATGCCCGGCCAGGTCGGTCCGGTTCTCGAAGAGACCTTTGCGCCGATCCTCTATGTCATGAAGTACTCCGATTTCGACGCCGTGCTCGACGCGCATAACGCTGTCGGCGCCGGACTGTCGTCGTCGATCTTCACGCTCGATCTGCAGGAGGCCGAACGCTTCCTGTCGGTCGAGGGTTCCGACTGCGGTATCGCCAACGTCAATATCGGCACCTCGGGCGCCGAAATCGGCGGCGCCTTCGGCGGCGAAAAGGAAACCGGCGGCGGTCGTGAGTCCGGCTCGGACGCCTGGCGTGCTTACATGCGGCGCGCCACCAACACGGTGAACTACTCCAAGGCACTGCCGCTGGCCCAGGGCGTGTCGTTCGACATCGACTAAGCCGACGCCAAGCCTGCCAAACATCAAGCGCCGTCCGCCAACGCGGGCGGCGTTTTTGTTTGTCGGGTCAGAGCGCAAGGTCGGGGACTGTCCAGCCGGCCAGTTCGGCCTGTGCCGACGAGGCGATGGGCAGCAGCCGGCGCGTCTCCAGGTCGAAGCAGATGGCAACCACCTCCATGGTGCCGAAAGCGCGGCCGGAGAACGGATCGAGCATCCAGTTGACGATGTTCATGGTGCGGCCGTCGGCGCGGGCAAGGCCGGAGCGCACCTCCCAGCAGTCACCGCTTTCGGGCAGAACCTGCAGCCGGATCAGGAATTCGAGTGCTGCGGCGCCGAAATGCGGGCCGCTGCGGTCGCTGTGGCGGGCGCAGAGTTCGCGCAGCGGCGTGATGATGTTGCGGACGCTGTCGGCGACGGCCGCGACGAAGGCTTGCGGCTGCATCCTTCCATGGGGATCGCAGGATTGCTGGAACACCGCGCCTTGGCCGAGAAGGCTCAGCCCGAGGTGTTCGGCTCGGGCGCCCGAGGCCGTCGTCATCGCGGGCAACTCACCCACGCTGCGGGCCATGGCCAGCCTCGGTGTTTCCACCAGTTCGGTCGCTATACGCGCGGCAAAGGCTTCCGGCCATGGCCGTGCGGTGCCGTCCACAACGGCGGCATGGCTGAGCCCGACGCGAAAGGTTGCGGCGCAATCGCCGGTGGCGCTGTCGAACATCATGGCGACGATCTCGGCCGAAGTGTCACCGAGGGCAGTGAAGCCAGCTGAGATATGCATCGACGTTGCGGCGCGGGCCTCACGCAGGAAGCGAATATGCATGCTTTGGACGGCGAGTGTCGTCGCGGATTCGGGGGCGAACAGGTGCGGCAGGCCGGCGAAGCCGAACAGCATGGCGATGGCCTCCATGCAGCGCGCCACATAGAAGCGCGTGTTCATATGGCCCATCTCGTCGCATTCCCAGGTGGCGACGCCGCCGCGCCAAACATCGCGCAGCCCTGACATGCCCGCCGTCATGGACTTCCTCCCCGTGCTTCCCGATCAGGCGTAGCGGCAACTGTCTGCCGGTTCATCGTCGCATCGGACGATGTCCAGGCGGAGCGGCTTCGATGCGGCAGATCAAAGAATTTGTCGCAGCGTGGTCTATTTTCGCTGTGGGGCCATCGATGCTATCAGTGGCCTCCAAAGAACAGGGTCGCGACGCTTGGTCGGATTTCGCCGCAGAGGAACAAGGTTCGGGGTCGCGCTTGCCGCGGCGCTGATGCTTGTCCTGCAGACGGCGGCGGCAGCACTCGCGCTTGGCCAGGGCACGCCGCCGCTCGACATCTTCGGCAATCCACTCTGCATCACCTCCGCCAGCGGCCACACGGCACCCGCCAAGAGCGAGCATCCGAGCCTGCCCGAATGCTGTACGCTCGGCTGCAATATGTTCTCGATGGCCACCGGCTCGCCGCCGGATGGTGTGGGGTTCCGGGTCGAGCGCCGGCTCGAAGCCAGGATCGTTTTCCAGTCGCCCAGGCTCGATCCATCGATTGCGCCGGAGCATGACCCCGGCAATCCGCGCGCCCCGCCTGTGGCCTGACATGGACTGCCGGATAGAGCTTCTGGCGCAATTCCCGACGCATCGCTTCTTTCGTGGAATTGCTCTGGCAGCGGCCGGACGACACCCCCCAATTCAGCCTATCCTGCGCCGTATGCATCGGCGCAACATCACGACACAGGAGTCTTCCATGACCCGTTCCGCTCGCGCCTCTTCGTGCCCGCTTTTCCGCAGCTTCGAAGAGCGCTTCGGCATCGCCGTCTTTGCGCTGCTGATGCTGTTCGCCTCGACCCACCAGCTGCTCGCCCATGGCTTCAAGCTTGGAGATCTCGAGATCGGCCATCCGTGGTCGCGCGCTACCCCTGCCGGCGCCAAGGTCGCGGCCGGCTACCTGACGGTCAAGAACAACGGCAGCCAGCCGGACCGGCTGGTGTCGATCCAGTCAGACATTTCCGAGAAGGCCGAGATCCACGAGATGGCCGTCGACGCCAAGGGCGTGATGAAGATGCGCCAGATCACCGAAGGTGTCGAAATTCCCGCCGGCGGCGAAGTCGCGCTGAAGCCGGGCGCCTATCACATCATGTTCATCGGCCTGAAGGCGCCGGTCAAGGAAGGCGACAAGTTCTCGGGCACGCTGACCTTCGAGAAGGCCGGCACCGTGACGGTCGAGTTCCAGGCCGACAAGATGGGCGGCCAGAGCCAGGATCATTCGGGTCACTGACATTATGGGCGCGCGCTTTCCTTCCCTGACCGGGGGCGGCTTCGCCGGCGACGGCGCGCGCCTGCTTGGCCTGATTTTCGGGCTCTTCTTATCGGCCGCCGCCCTTTTCGGCGCGACGGAGGCTGCGAGCGCCCACGCTTCGCTGCTGCGTTCGACGCCGGTCGAAGGTGCGGTGGTGCAGACGGCACCTGCCGAGATCGTGCTCGGCTTCAGCGAGACGGTGACGCCGCTCGTCGTCAACCTGCAGTCTCCCGATGGCAGCTCGACACGGCTGACGGCAAGGCTTGCCGGCGCAGACCTGGCGATTGCCTGGCCGGCGTCGAAGGCTGAAGGCACCTATCTCCTGTCCTGGCGCGTCGTGTCCGCCGACGGACACCCTGTTGCCGGTGTTTTGTCCTTTTCGCTCGGCAGCCCGAGTGCCACGCCTCCTCTGGCGCTGGAGCTGAACGACAACTCGCTCCGCCTCGCCATCTGGTGCGCCAGGCTGGCGCTTTATCTTGGCCTGTTCTTTGGCGTCGGCGGTGCTTTCGCTCTCGCCTGGCTCGCGCCGGGCAAATATTTCGGTGTCGGGCCCATTGGTGCGTTTCTGGTGCTCGGCCTCGCTGCGGCTCCTGTCTCGTTCGGGCTGCAGGGGCTCGACGCGCTGGGCGCGCCGCTGTCGATGTTCGGCAGCGCCCTGGCCTGGGAAACGGCTGGGGCGACCAGCTACAGCTTCACGGTGGCCATTGCCTTCATGGCGCTGGCCCTGGCGCTGCTGGCGCTTGCGGTGGGGGTCAAGCTGGCGCGCTTGATATCGCTTGCCGGCCTTGTCGGCGTTGGCGTCGCCCTGGCCGCCAGCGGCCATGCCAGTGCTGCCGCACCACAATGGCTGACCCGGCCGATGGTGTTTGTCCATGGTACCAGCATCGCCTTCTGGGCCGGGGCGCTGTTGCCGCTGGCCTTCGCCTGGCGCGAAGGTGGTGAAAGCGCAGAGGCCGCATTGCGGCGGTTCTCTGTATCAGTTCCCTATGTCGTGGCGGCGCTGCTGGCCGCCGGCCTCGTGCTGTTGGTCATCCAGGTCGAAGCGCCCGCTGCGCTCTGGCGCACCAGCTACGGGCTGCTTCTGTTGGCAAAGCTCGCGCTGGCCGCAGCCTTGCTTGCGCTTGCCGGCATCAATCGCTGGCGCCTGACCAAACCCGTACTGGCCGAACAGGCCGCAGCGCAGCGCTGGCTGGTGCGCAGCATCGTCCTGGAGACGCTGCTGATGGTGGCGATCCTCGGCGTCGTCGCCGGCTTCCGCTTTACGCCGCCGCCACGCGTGCTGGCCATCGAGGCGGCCGAACCGGCCGCGATCCACATTCATACTGCGGAAGCCATGGCCGATCTCGCCATCAGCCCCGGCCATGCTGGCAGCACGAGCGCTTCCATCGTCATCATGACCGGTGACTTCGGTCCGCTCGATGCGCGGAACGTGGAGTTGCGGCTGAGCCAGCCCGGCTCCGCCGAGATCAAGGCGAAGGGCTACAAACCCGGCGACGGCACCTGGCGGATCGACAGGCTCGACCTGCCGGCAGCGGGCACCTGGGCTGTTGCCATCGATGTCGACATTGCGGAAGGGCAAGCGGTGACGCTGGAGGGGGAGGTTGCCATTCGGCCTGGTACCGGCTGGTAGTCGATACGGACGATGTCGCACCTGTAGCGCCGCCTATCGTCCGGGCATCTTTTGCAAATGCCCGGGAGTGCGCGCATGAAAATCCTTATCATTGGCGGAACGGGCATGATCGGCGGCCACACTGCCAACTATCTCAAGGCCCAGGGCAACGAGGTCGTGCTGGCGGCGCGTAAGCCGGCGCCCGAATCGACGCCGATGGCCGCCTATCCGACGATCTATGGCGACTACACCAAGGGCGACTTCTCGGCCGCCGACCTCGCGCCTTTCGACGGTATCCTGTTTGCCGCCGGCAACGACATCCGCCACCTGCCCAAGGGCGTCGACGAGAATGAATTCTGGACCAAGATGCAGATCGAGGGCGTGCCGACCTTCGTTGAGCTGGCGCGCAAGGCCGGCGTGCGCCGCGTCGTCCATATCGGCAGCTATTACCATCAGGTCATGCCCGACCTCGTTCAGACCAATGCCTATGTGCGCGGCCGCAGCCTGGCCGACGAGGGCGTGCGGTCGCTTGCGACCGACGACTTCAACGTCTCGACGCTCAACCCGCCGTCGATCGTGGGCTACGTGAAGGGCTTGCCGACCAAGCGCTACGAGACACTGATGGCCTATGCGCGCGGCGAGACGCAGATGCCGATCTTTGCGCCGCCTGGCGGCACCAACTACATGTCGGTGCAGTCGCTGGCGGAAGCCATCTGGGGCGCGTTCCAGCGCGCCGAGAGCGGCAAGGCCTATCTGGTCGGCGATGAGAACATGACCTTCCAGCAGTATTTCCAGTCGCTGTTCGACGCGGTCGGCAATCCGCACCGGGTCGAGGAGCGCAACGAAGAGCATCCGCTGCTGCCTGACATGTTCATCGTGCCGGGACGTGGCAATATCCTCGCCTACGAGCCGGACCCCGAGGAGACCAAGCTGCTCGGCTATCGCCGCAACGATGTGCAGCGGGCCTTGCGCGAGGTCTTCGCCCAGGTGTCCGGCCAGTAGCGCGACGTTTTTCGACGGGGAGGAAATCATGGCCGACGATCAGGCGGCATTGCTGATGTCGATCGCGCTCAGGCGCGTGTCGGAGCGTTATGCCCATGCGGTGGACAGCGGCGACGGTGACCTGCTCGCCGCCCAGTTCGTGCCTGAAGGTGTGATCATGTCGCCGCGCGGCACCTTCGAGGGGTCGGAGCAGATTCGCGGCATCCCCGCGATGCTCAAGCAGCGCTATCTCAAGACCTTCCACGCAGTGCTCAACCAGATGGCCTATCCGGTCGAGGGCGGCGCGGAAGGCGAGACCTACTGCATCGCCCGACACTACTTCCGCGATCCGGCCGGCCGCTATCTCTGCTACGAGATGACCATCCGCTACCTGGACCGCTTCGCACGCACCGCCGATGGCTGGCGCCTGGCGCGCCGCGAGCTGGTGGTCCTGGGCACCCATACCTGCGAGGCGCAGGAAACGCCGAACTAGCGCGGATTCAAGTGAGGCCGGCCTGCAAATGGCGGCCCTCTGTGCTTCCGGTGCTCACGGACCAAAATGTCCGCTCCGCTCCGGTTCTCGAAGCCCACCATTTTTGGCTCGGCCCAACCTGAATCCAGGTCGCGCCAAGCGAAATCGACACAGACTGCGGAGGACAGCATGTCGGAGGAACTCTCCATTCTTGGGCTAACCGGCAAGGTGGCGCTGATTTCAGGCGGCGGCGCCGGCATCGGCCTCGCCACGGCCGAGCTTTACGCGCGCGCCGGCATGAAGGTTGTGGTTGCCGAGATCGATCCGGCGCGGGTGGAAACCGCGCGCGCCGCCTTGGGCGACGCCCATCTCGTCGTCGAGGCCGACGTGCGCAAGGCCGCTGACGTGGCTGATGTGATCGAGGCGGTGAAGACCCGTTTCGGCAAGCTCGACGTGCTGGTCAACAATGTCGGCGACTATCTCGGCTTCAAGACGCCGTTCGAGCAGTCGACCGAAGACGAGTGGAACGCGCTCTACGGCATCAACCTCCTGCACATGTTCCACATGAGCAAGGCGGCGATTCCGCTGATGCGGGTCGGCGGTGCCGGCGGCAGCATCATCAATGTCTCGACCATCGAGGCTTTCCGCGGCATTCCGCTGACTGTCGTCTATTCGGCCTTCAAGGCAGCGATAACAGGCTTTACCCAGAGCCTTGCCGTCGAGCTCGGCCAGCATGGCATCCGTGTCAACGCCATTGCGCCCGAGACCACCAATTCGGCGCAGATCGTGGCGACGCCGCGCGTGCCGGCTGAGAACCGCGACTATCTCAAGCGCTGGTTCCCCATCGGCCGCTTCGGTGAAGGGGCGGATTCTGCCGGTGCGGCCCTGTTCCTGGCGTCGGATACGCTTTCAGGCTGGGTGTCGGGCACGACCATCCATGTCGACGGCGGTGTGCTCGCGGCAGGCGCCTGGTCGCGCCTGCCTGATGAGGCAGGCTGGACCCATCTGCCGATCATCGAGAGCGACGGCTACACGCCACGACCGCACGCCAGATAGCTGATTGGCCTCAGGCCACGCCTTGGCGTCCGAGCTTCAGGCCGGCAGGCTCCATGCTCCGCGGACCCTGCGCCGGCCGTGAAGCTTCTGCGGGGCGGATTTCGCTGCGGCCGACGAGGCTTGCTATCTCGGACAGCGGCTGCGGCCGGCCGAAGAGGAAGCCCTGGACCTCGGCGCAGCCTTCGTTGCGCAGGAACTCGAAATTCTCCTGCTTTTCCACGCCCTCGGCCAGCACTGGGATGTTGAGGTCGTTGGCGAGCAGGATGGTGGCGCGGACGATGGCGGCCGACGCCGTGTCGTTGGCCACGTCCTCGACGAAGGAGCGGTCGATCTTGACCCTGTCGAAGGGGAATATCTGCAGCGTCGACAGCGATGAATAGCCGACGCCGTAGTCGTCCATGGCGATCGAGACGCCAAGCGACTTCAGCTGACGCACGACATGCAGCGCACGGTCGCGGTCGTCGATGATGCTGGCTTCGGTGATCTCGAGCTCCAGCCGCGACGGGGCGAGCCCGGTGGACAGAAGTGTCTCGTGGACGAGTCGCGGCAGGTCGGATTGCGTCAGCTGGGCCGAGGCGATGTTGACGCAGATCTTGTAGGGCTTGCGCCAGCGGGACACCTCGGCGCAGGCGGTCTTGAGCACCCATTCGCCTATCGGGATGATCAGCCCGTTCTCCTCGGCGATTGGAATGAACACTTCCGGCTCGACGATGCCGCGCTCGCGGTGATGCCAGCGCAGCAGCGCCTCATAGGCGCTGATCTCGCCCGACATCACGTCATGCTGGGGCTGGTAATAGAGCTCGAATTCGTCGCGCTCCAGCGCGTGGCGGAGCTCGATGGCGAGCGCGCTGCGCTCGCGCCGACCTTCGTCCATCGAGCGGTCGTAATAGCAGACCTTGTCGGTTATCGAGCGCTTGGCGCGGTACATGGCAAGGTCGGCGGCGCCGATCAGATCGTCGCTGTCGGCGGCGTGGTCGGGATAGACGCTGACGCCGACGCTGGCGCCGACCGACAGCGTCTTGGCCTTGTTCTGGATCGGATCGAGCACGCTGTCGATCAGCTTGCGCACGAAGCTGTCGATCTCCTCGGTCGAGGTGATGTCCTGCTTGACGGCGACGAACTCGTCGCCACCGACGCGGGCAACCAGCTCGCCTGCGCCGGTCAGGCTTTTCAGCCGGCTGGAGACCGTCTGGAGCAGCAGGTCGCCGGCGTTGTGGCCGTGGACGTCGTTGATTTCCTTGAAGCGGTCGAGATCGACGACGATCACGGCGGCCTTGTTGCCGCGCGCCTCGCTGCGCTTGAGCATGGCCGGCAGCTTGTCGGAGAGGAAGGCACGGTTGGGCAGGCCGGTCAGCGGATCATGCTGGGCGGCGTGGCGGAAGCTGTCGACCAGTTCGCGCTGCGACCGTGCATCCATGACGTAGAGCGTCAGACCGGTGATGACAGCCATGGTGGCGAGCACCAGCACGGCGAGGAATTCGCTGGAGAAGACCTTCGTCGGCACCGGGATGGACGGATCGGGAACGACGGTTGCCGCACCCATGGCGGTAAAGTGCATGGCGCAGATGGCCAGCACCAGCGCCAGCACGGAGAGCGGCTTGTAGTGGCGCACGCTGCGGCGGGAGGCCAGATGCATGGCCAGGGCCCCGAAGGCCAAGGCGAAGAGAATCGACGCCTCGACCAGCGCCATGTCCCATTCGATCCTGCCGGCGATCTCGAAGCCCCGCATGCCGGTGAAATGCATGGCGACGATGCCGGCGCCAATGACGGCGCCGCCGACTTCGGCCGCCAGCCCGCGCGGCCGGGTCGCGGCCAGATGCAATCCGGCGGCGGTGAAGAAGATGGCGATCAGCAGGGACGCGATGGTCAGGACCGGATTGAAGGCATGGTCGAACGGCAGCCTGTAGCCGAGCATGGCGACGAAATGAGTGGTCCAGATGGCCGCGCCGCAGGCAATGCCCGAAAGTACGATCCAGCCGGGACGAGACTGTGCCGAGATCCTGACTGCGCGCTCGAAGAGCCGCATGGTCATGGCCGCCCCTGCGACACAGACGATCGCTGCTATGACCACGAAGGAATAGTCGTGATCGTAAGCAAGACAGGAAATGACCTTAAACATTGCCACGCCCCCACCGCCGGACAATGCTTGCCGGCCAGCCTTGAGGCGAGTGTCTGCTGTAAAAGTGAAAGAAATCCCTAATGTAGAACTGCTTCCGGCAAGTTATCGCAAAGCTGGCCTGTCGGTTTCACCAGGCTGCACCATCCGGCGGAGCTTGCCGCCACCGGCCGCCGAAGCGTCTTCGACCTGATCGCAGCGGTTGCGCTGCCTGCGCTTTTCATCGACAAATGCGTGTCGCATGGTCAAGGGAGCTGGGCATGGCCGAGACTAAGAGCAAGCGTTTCGAAGCGACGCTGACGGCGTTGCGTGGGGTCTTGATCGCAGCCGCGGCATTGGTCGCGTTCTTCTATCCGACGCAGGCGGTGCAATTGCTGGTGCTGGTCGGCGGCGGCCTGCTTCTGGTCGACGGCGTGCTCGGATTGGTGACCATCGACCGTTCGGCCGCCCGGACGACCGGCCATTGGGTGGCGCTCATCCGCAATCTCCTGTCGATCCTCGCTGGCGTGATCGTGCTCGCCAGCGGCCTGCTCGTCAGCGTGTTCACGCTGTCGTTCCTGATCGGCCTGGTCGGTCTTCTGGCTCTGCTTGTCGGGCTGTTCGAGATGGCTTCGAGCTTTCTCGATGGGGAACGTCAGACGCGGCTGTGGCCGACGCTGGTCGGTGGCGCCGTCTATGCCGTGTTCGGGCTGGCGCTGATGTTCGTGCCGCTGACGAGCGCTGCAACGCTGATGCGCATCGCCATGGTGCTGATGCTCGCCTATGCGCTTCTGCTGTTCTACCGCGCCTGGCGCACGCGGGCAGGCTCTGTTTGAGCCTGCCAGGGTATTGCGGGAGGACGTGCAGCCGGACCGGGCGATCGGGCTAGCGCCTGATGGCGCGTCCGACTGCGATGAGGATGCACGCGCCGACGAAGCCGGCGGCCAGGTATCCGATCCAGCCTGTGAGCGCGATGCCCACCAGGCCGAGCAGGGCGTTGGCGACAACAGCACCCACGATGCCAAGAATAATGTTCATGAGGAGGCCGGTGTTGCTCTTCATGAACATCTCGGCGAGCCAGCCAGCCAGGCCGCCAATGATGATAGCTGCTATCCAGCCGACTTGTGCGTTATGCATGTAAGTAACTCCAGTAGCGGCGTTCATTCGCCGCTAAAGAAATGCTGGCCTCGCGCGGTTGGTTCCATTTCGGTCACAACCGCTTCCATTTGGGGCTGAAAGTGTTCAGCGCAGCCGATGCGCGCCGCCGAAACCGGTCAGGAAGGCGGTCAAATTGTCTCCCAGCGCGTCGCAGAGGTAGCCGCCCTCCTGGACGATGACGGTGGGCAGGCCAAGACGGGCAATGGCTTCGGCAATCCGCGCAAATCCTGGTGTCGATACCTCGAGCCCACCGAACGGGTCGCCTTCGAAGGCATCCAGCCCCAGTGCCACCACCAGCGCTTCGGGCGCGAAGGCCTCGATGCGGGCGAGGGCATGGCCAAGGGCGTCGATGAACTCGGCGTCTCCCGACTTCCGCGCAAGCGGCAGGTTGAAGTTGTAGCCGAGGCCGGGACCTTCACCGCGCTCGTCGGCATGGCCCCAGAAGAACGGATAGAAGCTGATCGGGTCGACATGGACCGAAACGGTCATGATGTCGGGCCGGGCATAGAAGATGCCCTGCGTGCCGTTGCCGTGATGCAGGTCGACGTCGAGGATGGCGACGCGTGCCGCCGTGGCGCGGAGCCTTTGTGCGGCGATGGCCGAATTGTTGAAGAAGCAGAAGCCGCCAGCGACGTCGGCATAGGCATGGTGGCCCGGAGGACGGCACAGCGCATAAGCGGCCGGTTCGCCCGACAGCACCGCTTCTGCCGCGGCAGCGGCGCTCCAGGCGCTCCAGCAGGCGCTGTCGAATGTCTCGGCCGAGATCGGGCAGGCGGTGTCGGCCATGTGAAAGCCGGCCTGGCCGACCGGGGAGGCGGGGTAGGTGCCGTTGCGGGCGAAGGGGTGGATGTTGGGGATCACCTCCGGAGAGGCTCCGTCCAGGTGCTGCCAGCGCTCGTATATGTGGGCCAGGAAGTGGATGTATTCGGGTGTGTGGACGGCGGCGATGGGTCCCAGGCCGTAATTGCCGGGCCTTGCCACTGTCGAGCCGGCGGCGCGTGCGCCTGACAGCAGGCGTTCGACGCGCTCGGGCTTTTCCGGATTGGGCTTCAGCGCACCCGCCGACAGGAAATTTCTGGGATCGTGGCGCTTCTGTTCCTCGGCGTAGAAGGTCTTCATCCTGGCTCCCGATCAGTCCTTTGCTGCCTCGCCCAGGGCGACGAAAGCCGGCCCCTGGGCGATATAAGATCGTTGGTCGTGCGAATGGACAAGGCCGAGGCCGAGGTAGAATCCATGGGCGCGGACATTGTCTTCATCCACCGCCAGCCGCATGTAGACGCCGCCGCGCTCGCGCGACAGCCGGGCGACATGGCGCAGCAGGCTTTCGCCGATGCCCAAGCTACGGAAGCCCGTGTCGACGAACAGGTCCTGGACGAAGACGCCCGGGCGGCCGTACCAGGTCGAGAAGATCGGGAAGAACAGGCACATGCCGGCAAAGGCGCCGTCGGCTTCAGCGATAACGGCCTCGAAGGCCCTGGTGTCGCCGAAGCCGAAACGCCTGAGGTCGTCTTCGGTGCAGGACATCTGTCCGGTTTCGCCGAGATGTTCGGCAATGCCCGCTATGCCCGCCATCAGCAGGGGTGCATCGTCGGCGGTGGCTGGTCGGATGAGAATGTTGGTCAAGCGTGCTCCGGTCGCCATCAGCAGAGCCCATGGCCCGCACTGCGAAGATGTCGAGCGCCATTGATAGCATCGGCGCCTGACAGGGCGATGGAAATTGCTGGTCTGGCCGCAAGGATCGGGCCGCCATGGCCCGATGCGCCCCAAAAGGCAGGTTTGTTCAGGCTTCGACCAGCTTGAGACGCTTGTCGAAGACGCCGAGAACACGAGCCAGCTCGTGACCGCGCTTGAGGATCAGGCCACCGGCGGCAATCACGCTGAAGGCGCCCTGCTTGCGCGCCAGCTTGGGATCCTTGACGATCTGGTAGAGTGGCGTTTCGCTGGTTCGGCGAAAAACGGAGAAGACGGCGCGGTCGCTCATGTGGTCGATTGCGTAGTCACGCCACTCGTTGGCGGCGACCATGCGGCCGTAAAGCCTGAGAATCTGATCCAGTTCCCGTCTTTCGAAAGCCACCGGGAGGTCGAGCCGCTCCCGGCGGGCCTCATGAAGCGGGATCAATACTCCGGATGTCTCTGCATCCTCCGCTCCGGCACCGCGATCGGTCATCAATCGTTCCTTTTGCAGATTCTGACCTAAGGAGAAGGTCGCGCTTTCGGGCCCAAATTGCAACCCCCGGCTAAGAATCGCAGGCCGGAAAGGCCTTTCGACAAGGTTACCGCGACGGTAACGATTGCGAGACAAACTGTTGGAATTGGTGATGATGTGCCACATTCCTGCCGTTTTTTATCCGCGCTGACGCCCCAATGTCCGACGAATTTACACCCGTTGCCTGAGACGGTTCGGTCCGGCACTGGCTCGTAAACCCCAAGCCCCCCGCCCACGGGCCCGAGTCGGATCGAACCAACCTCGGTTCTCCTTTTGGATAGACCAGGTGCGACGATCCCAAGATTCACGGCCGATGCCAGCCCCGCTGGTGTCGGCCTTTTTACATCCGCTGCGGTAAGACGGTGGGACGGCGCACGATCGCCGCGCCGAGAATGGGCCCTGGCAGCCCGTCCTTGCCGACGGCCTGAAGCAGCACGGCACAACCGCCCTTCTTTTCTACCTCGCTCTTGGGCAGCTCGAAGCGCTGGGCTTTGCCGTGCCACATGCCGGCGGTGTGGAAGTCGGTCACGGCGTTCCAGTAGGTGACGCGGCGGCCCTTGTTCTCGCCGCGTTGCAGGTCGACGGCCATCGGCGGTTGGAAATGCACCACGATCACATGTGCGGGCCCGCCCGGTCCGGCAGCCTCGCCGACATCGATGGTGAAGGTGTCGCTGTTCTGCGTGACCTTGAGGTCGACGCTCATGCCCTGGCCGGTCTGGTTCAGATTGTCGAGGGCCGCGGTCACGTCCTCGCGCTTGGCGCCGCTGACATGGGTGCGGCCGTTGATGACGGCTTGCGGCGTGTAGACCGAGCGCGACCCGAAGGCGCGCATGTAGCCATATTGCCGGTCGGTATTGTCCTTGCTGCCCAACTGGTCCTGCCAGCCGAGATAGTCCCAATAGGTTACGTGATAGGCGAGCGCCACCATGTCATTCTTGGCGGCGAATTCGGCGAACAATTCGTCGGCCGGCGGGCAGGAATTGCACCCCTGGCTGGTGAAGAGTTCGATCACGCCGCGGGGGCGATCGTTGGGGTCGGCCTTGGCCATGCCGGCAAATCCGGCCACGGCCAGCGCCAGCGCTGCCAGCCGAAAATATCTGCGAGACTCCATGACCAATCCAAATCCTCGGCCGGCGGCACCGGCTTTTTCTTGTCGTTGGCGGAATATGTGGCAGATGCGCCATTCAACGGGAAGTCACGTTGAGGTGAAACTTTTTGCTTTTCGAATATTCCGTAACGTCATGTCTGCGGAGCGAAATTTGTTATCGAAACGCTCGACGCGGGCGTAAAGTTGGGGTGGGGGAATTTGCGATGCTGGAACATCTCGGCCAACATATCGACCTCTATTGCGAGCGCCTGGGGCCGGGCCTGTGGGCCGAGCCATTGAACGCGCTGAGCAACCTTGCCTTCTTCGCCGCCGGGTTCTGGGGCGTCCGTGAGGCGCGCCGGCTCAAGGCCGGCAGGTGCTCGGCTGGTGGGTGGTGGCCGTCGGCGTCGGCTCGACGCTGTTCCACACCTTCGCCACCGAAGGCACCAAATGGGCCGACATCCTGCCCATTGCCGGTTTCACGCTCGCTTACACCCTGTTCAACCTGCGCCGCTTCGCCGGCATGAAATGGCCGGCGGCGCTCGCCATTTTTTTCGCCTTCTATCTCGTCGTCGGCACGGCGACCGCCATGGTGCCCGGCTGGCTGCGTCAGGCCTCCAACGGCACGACAGGCTATTTGCCTCCATTCCTGGCACTGGTGTTCTTCGGTGGCGTGGTGATCGCCCGCGGCAGCCCGGCCGGCTGGTACAACATCGTTGCAGCCATCATCTTCCTGGGGGCGGTCACCTTCCGGGTCATGGACCCGTTCGTGTGCGACGTGTTGCCTGTTGGCACACACTTCATGTGGCATGTGCTGAACGGGCTGATGCTCGGCGTGCTGATGGCGGCAACCACGCGTTACGCCACGCCGCGCACCAGCCAAGCGCCGGCGATGCAGGTGATGCGGGCCTAAAGCGTTTCCGCTTTTCTTCGGTTCGCGAAAACACTCTATCTTTTTTGTTTTGACGCAATTCCGGACGGAAAACCGCCACGCACTTTTCCTGGAATTACTCTAGGCCGGCTCAGGCGCTTGGCGCAGCCGCTGCCTGCGGCGCGACCGGGTGACGCTCTGCCCATGCGTCGAGCCACTCGGCGCCCTGCATTTCGATCAGCCGCGACGAGGTGCGGTCGAACTCGAAGGCCTCATGGCCACGCTTGCCGACATAGAGCTTGTCGGGTGTCGCAGCGGCGCTGACCACCAGCCTGATGTGCTGGTCGTAGAGCGTGTCGACCAGAAGGATGAAGCGTTTGGCCTCGTTGCGGTTGGCTTCCGCCATCACCGGCACGTGGTCGACGAAGATCGTCTTGTAGTGCGCTGTTATCGCCAGGTAGTCGCGCGCCGCCAGCGGCTTTTCGCACAGATCGGAGAAGGCAAAGCGGGCGCAGCCGTCGACAGCTGCGGGGACCGCTACCTTGCGGCCCTTGACGGTGACTGTTGCAGGCTCGGCGGGCGCGCCATGGGTGACCTTGGTCCAGGCCTTGTCCATGTCGCGGTCGGCCGTCTCGCCGAGGGGGCTGAGATAAACAGGCACGCGGTCGAGTTTTTCGAGCCGGTAGTCGGTGTCGGCGTCTAGGTTCAGCACATTGGCGTTCTGCTCGAGCAGGCCGATGAAGGGCAGGAAGAGCTGGCGGTTGAGGCCATCGCGGTAGAGATCGACAGGGGCGACGTTGGAGGTTGCGACCAGCACGACGCCGCGGGCAAACAGCGCCGCAAACAACCGCGACAGGATCATCGCATCGGCAATGTCTGTGACCGAGAATTCGTCGAAGCACAGAACCCAGGCGTCTTCGGCGAGTTCGGCCGCCACAGGCGGGATCGGGTCGTCGTCGCGAGAGGTGCCGTTCTTCCGCGCCGCCCGCTGTTTCTGAATGCGGTCGTGCACGTCGGCCATGAAGTCGTTGAAATGGACGCGGCGTTTGTGCTTGACCGGCACGAGCTCGAAAAACATGTCCATCAGCATGGTCTTGCCGCGGCCGACGCCGCCATAGACATAGAGCCCTTTCACCGGGACATGCTGGGGCTTGCGCTTGGCAAAGAGCCAGCCGAGCGCGCTCGACTTGCGCGCCAGTCTTTTGTCGGAAATTTCGTCGATCAGCCGGTCGAGGGCGGCGACAATCGCGAGCTGGGCAGGGTCGCGGCGGACACTGCCCAGTTCGACGAGGTGATCGTAGCGCTGCCTGACGGTCACATGGGTCTGCAGGCCGTCACGCAGGTGCATGGCTCACTCTGACTGCTACGAAGGCGCCGCGTCAGCGGTTCAGCGAGATCGGCAGGCCGTTCGAGGTCTGCCCGTCGAAGCGACCGGCGCCCGACGAATAGAGCTTGGCCAGCGGCGAGCCGCCTTCATCGTAGAGCGTCAGCTGCTTGCCGGCGACGTTCCACGACTTCACACCGTCGATGGGGGCCGGGCAGCGCAGCGGGCCGGCGCGGAAGCCCTGGCCGAACTTGGTCTGCGGCGTCGCCACCTTGCAGCTCTGGCCCGAAACCGACGCGCTCCATACGCCAGCGACGCTGGATGCGGTGAGGTCGGGCGCGTTGGCGGCAGCGGCACCGCCGTCAGCCGGAAGGGCTGCGACCTGCGTCTGCTGCTGGGGCGCTGCCGGGAACTGCGAGGCGCCGGGGGCAACCGGCGGCGGCAACTGGCCGCTGGTCACGGTGCCTGCCGGTGCAGCCGGCAGCGGGGCCGGCTGGGAATCCATCGATGAAAGGCGCGTACTGGTGCAGCCGGCGGCCGTCATCAACGCCACCAGCGATGCGGCCAGCAGGCCGGTTTTCGAAAAAGCCATTGCAGTCCCTCCGTGGGGCAGTTCTGGGGGCGCCCCCGCGCAATCGATAGCTCGCCTCTAAAGCGGCGAAGTTGGCAGAATTTCAACCGGATATGGTTAAAATAGGGTTTGCGTCGGAACTTGTTGCAAAATTGTCGCAACAGAAAATCGTACGGTCCGTCAGTTTTCATCGAACCTGTAAAGAGGGTCCGATGTTGGGATCGGATGACTGAACCATTGTGCACAGCGGCGATCCAACGACAGCATTAGCTCGTAGCTTTGCTGGCGCGCTTTCATGCTGCCATCGGAAGCGAGGGTGGCTATTGCGGCGTCGGTAAGCCCGGTGGCGGCGAGTATATCGGCGGCAATGAGTTTCACTTCGGGTTTGATGGGCTTGCCGTCCCGGAGCGTGAGCGCGACCTGTGACCACTGTTCCCAGGGGAATGATTGCGATAGCGCCGGTGGGCGCGACGGTGCCGTGGTCTGTCGAGGGTCGTGCAGCAGCGGCCGTATTGCGTATCGCGCGAGTGCGCGGTCTATCGTTTCCAGTGCTGACTGGCCCGGTCTCCCTGGACCGGTCGAAGTGATGCGCTGCAACAGCTGCGTCCGCTCGTCACGGCCATACAACTGGTCGAGCAGCGCAATCACGATTGCCATCGACTTATCTGGGTCGGCGACCGGATCGACCGCGCCCGTGGCAATGCCGGCGAGGATGCTTTCGGCCACAACACTGTCGAGCCGCACGTCCCCTGTATAGTTCAGCAGCGGGTAGAGTATGAACGCCTCTGGTGCCACATCGATCGCGTCAAAGATCCTTTGAAAGCGAAGATCGAGTTTTGCCTCCCTGACTTCCCTTGGCTGCCGGTCGATCTCGAAGAGCGGTTTCGACAAGCTGTTCCATCTTGCGGATCGAATTATCTGGGACCGCTGCGGGCCCACCTCCTTCGTACGATCGAGAATGTCGATGAGTGGCTGGAGATCGTAGAGAGTGGTCAGTAGGTCGACCGCGAGGCTGGAGATGCCAAGCTTCTCGGCCTTCTGGGACAACCGGACCTTCACTTCATCGTCGAAATCCAGCAATGAGGGTGCGAGCGGCTCGATTGCCATATCGAATCCGGATGGATCTGAGATTCGCCATTCAGCAAGTCGCGCCAGCAGCCAGTCTTCATCACCGTCGATGATTGCCGCACGCCATCCGGATGGGCCAAGCATGGCAATTGGTCTGAGTGCGCCATAATCAGCAGGAAGACTGTCGTAAAGTTTCCGTCGGTCACCGTTGCTGACATAGGCAAAACGTAGCTCTTCCAGTCTCGGAGGAGCTTGATCTACCTGCATCAGCTTGGTCAGCAGTTCGGACCCGTCAGCATAGCTTATCGCGCCATAGTGCAGCTTCAGATACGCCGCATCAGCGGCATACAGATTTCGTCGGAACAGCGACTTTGTCGCCGGTTCAGTCAGGAGAAAGTCAGCTGCCTTTTTTATCTCCGAACTATATGTGCAATCCGGCGTTCGACTGGAACTCTGTTCTTCAGATATTGCGGACGAAGCAAGCTGTAGCGAAACAGCAATCGAAGCCACAATGCGCATGTTGTCTCCGCATGAATTGTGCCGCGTCTGATGATTGCAGTACAATCGAGGCGATGAACAGGCATTTCGCGATTTGCGGCACTGCTCGGATGTGGGCGCTTGCGAGGGGCGAGTTGCCCGGCGGGGCACACAGATCGGTGCGACACTGGTAATTCGACGATGTTTCCGCCATATAGGCGCCGAACAGCCAAGAGAATTCTGCGCCATGGCCAATGAGGCCCCTTTCGCCAAGATGAACGGGCTCGGCAACGACATCATCGTCGCCGACATGCGTGGTCGCGCGGACCGTGTTACGCCTGCCGCGGCGATTGCGCTGGCGGCCGATCCGGCGACCAAGTTCGACCAGATCATGGCGATCCACGATCCGCGCACGCCGGGTACTGTAAATTACATCGAGATCATCAATTCCGACGGCACCCATGCCCAGGCCTGCGGCAATGGCACGCGCTGCGTCGTGCAGGCGCTGGCTGCCGAGACCGGACAGAAGGTGTTCACCTTCGAGACGGTTGCCGGCATCCTCAATGCCGAGGAGCACGACGACGGTTCGATCTCGGTCGACATGGGCGTTCCGCGCTTCGGCTGGCAGGACATTCCGCTGGCCGAGGAATTCCGCGACACGCGCGCCATCGAGCTGCAGATCGGGCCGATCGACGAGCCCGTGCTGCATTCGCCCTCGGTCGCCTCGATGGGCAATCCGCACGCCATCTTCTGGGTCGACAACGACGTCTGGTCCTACGACCTCGACCGGTTCGGTCCGCTGCTCGAAAACCATCCGATTTTCCCTGAGCGCGCCAACATCTCGATCGCCCAGGTGACCTCGCGCGAGACGCTGAACCTGCGCACATGGGAACGTGGCGCCGGCCTGACGCTGGCCTGCGGCTCGGCCACCTGCGCTGCTGCTGTGTCGGCCGCGCGCACCGGACGCACCGGCCGCACTGTGACGGTGACCGTGCCGAGTGGTGGTACGCTCAAGATCGACTGGCGCGCCGACGACCATGTGGTCATGACCGGCCCGGCCGAGTGGGAGTTCTCCGGCAGCTTCGACCCGGCCACCGGCGCCTGGCGCCGCGACCAGCAGGACGTCGCCTGATGGCGGTCGACGTCGTTACTTTCGGCTGCCGCCTCAACACCTATGAGTCAGAGGTGATGAAGCGCGAGGCCAAGGCCGCGGGGCTTGAAGAGCTCAAGGGCGGCGCTGTGATCTTCAACACCTGCGCGGTGACGAGCGAGGCTGTGCGCCAGGCCAAGCAGTCGATCCGCAAGGCGCGGCGCGAAAATCCGGACGCACGCATCATCGTCACCGGCTGCGCGGCGCAGACCGATCCGGCGGCCTTTGCCGACATGGCCGAGGTGGATCTCGTGCTCGGCAACGAAGAGAAGCTCAAGGCGCACAACTACCGGGCGCTGCCTGATTTCGGCGTCAACGACTTCGAGAAGGCGCGGGTCAACGACATTTTCTCCGTGCGCGAGACGGCGGGCCACATGGTCGATGCCATCGAGGGTCGGGCGCGCGCCTTCGTGCAGGTCCAGAACGGTTGCGACCACCGCTGCACCTTCTGCATCATCCCCTATGGACGCGGCAATTCGCGTTCGGTGCCGATGGGCGCGGTGGTCGAGCAGATCAAGCGCCTTGCCGGCAATGGTTATGCCGAGGTTGTGCTGTCGGGCGTCGACATGACCAGCTACGGCGCCGACCTGCCGGGCGCTCCGCGCTTGGGCAAGCTGGTCAAGACCATCCTGCGCCAGGTGCCCGACGTGAAGCGGCTGCGTCTCTCGTCCATCGATTCGATCGAGGCCGATGAGGACCTGCTCGAGGCCGTCGCCACCGAGACGCGGCTGATGCCGCATCTGCACCTGTCGCTGCAGTCGGGCGACGACATGATCCTCAAGCGCATGAAGCGCCGCCATCTGCGCGATCAGTCGATCCAGTTCTGCGCCGATGTTCGCAGACTGCGCCCCGACATCGTCTTTGGCGCCGACATCATCGCCGGCTTCCCGACCGAAACCGACGAGATGTTCGAGAATTCGATCCGTATCGTCGAGGAGTGCGGGCTGACCCATCTCCACGTCTTCCCGTTCAGCCCGCGCGAAGGCACGCCTGCCGCGCGCATGCCGCAGCTCCGCCGTGAGATCGTCAAGCAGCGCGCCGCCCGCCTGCGCGCCGCCGGCGACGTCGCTTACACGCGTCACCTCGAAAGCCTCAAGGGCTCGCGCCAGAAGGTGCTGGTCGAGCGCGAAGGGCTCGGGCGCACGGAGGGCTTCACGCTCGTTGGGCTCGATCGGGGCACCGCAGGCGAAATTCTGGAAGTCGATATCGCCGGGCATGACGGCGAGCGGCTGACCGCGGCACCGGCCGCCGCACGCGCGGCCTGACGAAAGCGACCGCATGGCATTCGGGTTCATCAAGAAAGTCTTTTCCTTCGGCAAGAAGGAAGCTGTGCAGCAGCCGGCCGAGGACGAGGTCCTGCCGCCGCTGAATTTTGAGGCGCTCGAAGCGCTGAAGCCGGCGGAGGACGCGCCGGCCGCAGCGGAAACGCCAATGGCCGAGACGCATGCCGCTCCGGTCGTGGAACAGAAGCCGGAGCTGGTTCCAGTCGTCGCGCCTGAACCCAAGCCGGCGGAGCTGCCGACGCCGGTCGAGCCTGCGCCGCAGCCCGTTCTGCCTGACGAGCCGCGGCCTGAGCCGGACGTTCCCGCCATTGAGCCCGAGAAGCCGGCCGAACAGCCCGTGCCTGCGCCGATACCGGTCGAGCCGGAGCCCGCGCCGGTCGAAGTTCCGGTTCCGCCGGTTGAGCCGTCCGAACCTGACCTGCCTGAGGAAGTTCCGGCGCAACCAGAGCATCAGGCGCCCGAGCCAACGATGCGTGCTCCCGAGCCGGAGCCGGTCATTGAAGTGGCCGCGCCGAGCACCGCCGAGGCGTTCCCCTCTGGTCCTTCGGGCCATCTCCCCGGCAAGGGGGGGGAGCCGACCGCGACGCCGGTCGCCGACGAAGTGTCCAAATCCGCCGAAACTGTTGCGGCACGTCCTGTCGAGGCGCCCGAGCCGGTCGTTGTAGCGCCTGAGCCTGCTCCGACAGCGGTCGAGGATGAGCAGCCGATTGCCGCGTTGCGCGAAACTGTTGCAGAGCGTGCGCTTGTCGAGCCCGCTCCTGTGGAACCGGAGCTGGCAGCGCCTGTGTCGGAGCCAAAGCCTGCTGCCGGCAAGGTCACCGTCCAGAAGAAGGTCGAGCAGAAGGCCGAAATCGTCGAAGCGGTCGCCGCGCCTGCGCCGCGCCAAAGCTGGTTCCAGCGCCTGCGCCAGGGGCTGTCGCGCTCGTCCAAGGAACTGTCGGGCAACATCGCCGGCATCTTCACCAAGCGAAAGCTCGATGAAGACACGCTGCAGGACCTGGAGGACGTTCTGATCCGCGCCGATCTCGGCGTCGAGACGGCCCTTCGCGTCACCGATGCGCTGGCGTCTAGCCGCTATGGCAAGGATGTTTCGGACCACGAGGTCCGCTCGATCATGGCAGTCGAGGTCGAGAAGGTGCTGAAGCCGGTGGCGCTGCCGCTGGAGCTCGACCTGTCGCACAAGCCGCATGTCATCCTCGTCGTCGGCGTCAACGGCACCGGCAAGACCACCACCATCGGCAAGCTCGCCGCCAAACTCACCGACGGCGGACTGTCGGTCATGCTCGCCGCCGGCGACACCTTCCGTGCCGCGGCCATCGAACAGCTGAAGATCTGGGGCGAGCGCACCAAGTCGCCCGTCATCGCCACCAAGCTCGGCGCGGATGCCGCCGGCCTTGCCTATGACGCCTTCGAAAAGGCCAAGGAGGCCGGATCGGACGTGCTGATCATCGACACGGCCGGGCGCCTGCAGAACAAGGCCGAGCTGATGGCCGAGCTCGAGAAGATCGTTCGCGTGCTGGGCAAGCTCGATCCCGATGCGCCGCATACGGTGCTGCAGACGGTCGACGCCACCACCGGCCAGAACGCGCTCAACCAGGTTGAGATATTCCGCAATGTCGCAGGTGTGAACGGCCTGGTGATGACCAAGCTCGACGGCACCGCGCGCGGCGGTATTTTGGTCGCAATCGCCGCCAAACATAAGCTGCCGGTCTATTTCATCGGCGTCGGCGAACAGGTCGACGATCTCGAACCTTTCTCGGCAAGCGATTTCGCCAAGGCGATCGCCGGCGTTGCCTGATCAGGCAAGCCCAGCGACGCGGTAGCAAGGAAGCCAATGAACGCCCCTATTCTCGAACGCGACCCCGCCGACCCGCAACGCAAGAAGCAGGAGGTCAGCCCGATGCTCAAGCTGGTGCTCGAGCTCGGGCCGCTGGTGGTGTTCTTCTTCGCCAATGCGCGCGGCGAGTGGCTGGCGTCGCATTTTCCTATTCTGGCGGAGCTCGGCAAGCCGATCTTCGTTGCCACCGGCCTGTTCATGGTCGCCACCGCGATCGCGCTGGCGGCTTCGTGGCTGCTTACCCGTTCGCTGCCGATCATGCCGCTGGTGTCGGGCATTGTGGTTTTCATCTTCGGGGCACTGACGCTCTACCTGCAGAACGACATCTTCATCAAGATGAAGCCAACCATTATCAATACGATGTTCGGTGTGGTTCTGCTCGGCGGCCTGTTCTTCGGCAAGTCGCTGCTCGGCTACGTCTTCGATTCTGCCTTCAAGCTGGATGCCGAGGGCTGGCGCAAGCTGACGTTCCGCTGGGGGCTGTTTTTCCTCTTCCTCGCCGTGGTCAACGAGGTGGTGTGGCGGTCATTCTCGACCGACACCTGGGTGGCGTTCAAGGTTTGGGGCATCATGCCGATCACGGTGCTGTTCACCTTCAGCCAGATGCCGCTGATCATGCGCCACTCGATCGAGGAACCGGCGCGCAAATAGCGCGCGAGCCAAGCGATCGTTTAACACCTCATTAAGGTGGCATGCGCGTAGTGCATTGCTGCATTGCAGCATCTTATTTTGCGGCGCAGCAGTTCCTATGTCATGTTCGGATCGATCAGGGAGGTCGGTTCAAGCCGCATTGGGCGGCAGACGAAAGGAACGCAAGATGTTGTTCGACAACCTTCTGACCCGCGCGCGCCAGAGCGCCGCCAAGCGCAAGCAGTACAAGCGTCTCGTTGCCGAGATCGACAGCTTCTCGGGCCGCGACCTGGCCGACATGCGCGCCGACCGCAGCGAGATGCTGTACCAGGCCTACAAGCACGTCTACGGCTAAGGCCGAGGCAAGAATGTCCGGCCGGCGTCTGACCGGCCGTTGCGACAAGGCGCAAGGGCACCCCAGGGGATGCGCAAGCGCCTTTTCTGTTTCGGGCGTACCCGTCCGGCTCAGTGCGCCGGGTTTGTTGCCGTCACGCGGGCATGGGCCCGCTTCAGCCAATAACCGAAGATCGCCGCGGTGATGAAGGCGATCAACCCGTAGATCGCTGCCGGAATCGCCATGGTCGCGTTGTTCAGCAAAAGCGGGCTCAGCGCGATGGCAATCGCCAGCGTGCCGTTGTGGATGCCGATCTCCATGCCGATTGCCGTTGCCTGGCGCTTTTCGACGCCGGCGGCGCGCGGGACGAAGTAGCCGACGCCGAGGCTTACCAGGTTGAAGGCGAGCGCCGCTGCGCCGACGATCGGCCCCCAGATGTTCAGCGTCTCCCACTCCTGGATCAGCGCCACGGCAACCACAGCGAACAAAAACAGCATCGAGAAGATCTTGACCGGCCGTGCCATGCGCTCGGCAAAGGCAGGCCAGCGGCTGCGCAGCCACATGCCGATCAGCACCGGGCCGAGCACGATGACGAACACCTGCACCACCTTGGCAAACTGCAGCGGGATCGCCTGCTCGCCCGACATGAAGTGAGCCAGCGACCAGTTGACGATCAGCGGCAGGGTGAGGATCGACAGTGCTGAATTGATCGCCGTCAGCGTGATGTTGAGCGCTACGTCGCCGTCGGCAAGGTGGCTGTAGAGGTTGGCCGAGGTGCCGCCTGGACTTGCTGCGAGCAGCATCATGCCGACCGCCAGCGCCGGTTCGAGGCCGAAGGCATAGACGATGCCCAGGCAGGCGAGCGGCAGGATGACAGTCTGGCAGAGAAGCGCGACGATCACCGCCTTGGGTTTTTGCAGGACGTTGCGAAAATCATCTGATGTCAGCGACAGGCCGAGGCCGAGCATGATGACACCGAGCGCCAGCGGCAGAAAGATGACGAGCGCGGAACTGTCTTGCATTGACGTCTCCCCCGACAGCCGCTTGCCGCGCCATGGCGGCGCGCCTCTCCCCTACGGCTGTATGAGAACGTAGTGCAAATCCTGGCGATTCGCACGTGTCGCAAAAATGCGGATGCTTCCGGCTATTGCTGCGCCGCGAGCGCCTTTTCGATGGCCGGCATCAAGGTCGTGGTAACAGCCTCGGGCGACAGCGGGCCGACATGCTTGAAGGCGACCTTGCCGTCCTTGCCCAGAAGGAAGGTTTCCGGCACGCCATAAACGCCCCAGTCGATTGCCGTGCGGCCATTGGGGTCGACGCCGATCGCCTTGTAGGGGCTGCCGAGATCGCCGAGGAAACGGCGGGCATTCTCCGGCTTGTCCTTGTAGTTCAGGCCGGCGATGGAAAAGCGCTGGTCCTTGGACAGTTCAAGCAGAACAGGGTGCTCCTCCCGGCAGGGCGCGCACCACGACGCCCAGACATTGACCAGCGTTACCTTGCCGGTGAAGTCGGCGGAGTTCAGCCCGGGCACCTGCATGCCCTCGAGCGGAGGCAGTTCGGTCTTCGGCGCCATCTGACCGATCAACGCCGACGGCACGACCGAGAGGTCGCGGCCGGAGAGCAGCTGCATCAGGAAGACGCCTGCCAGCAGCAGGAAGATCAGCAGCGGCAGCAACACGAAAATCCTGCGTGGCCGTGCCGGTTTCTGGCTTTCGATGCTCATGCCTTGGCCCCGCTCTTGTCGGACCGGCGGCGGTGGCCGGCAGCCTCCAGTTCGGCCATCTCGCGCTTGCGGGCGCGCTGGTCGGCGAGGATCCACAGGACCAGGCCGGCAATCGCCACTGATGAAACCGCATAGGCGGCGGTGACATAGAGGGCGTGGACGCTCATCGGGCTGTCATCCCAGGGCAAATCTTGATCATGTCGATGTTTCCGACCATGCGCCTCGTTTAGCCGGGGCAGGGCATAGGTGCAATCGGACGCCGCGCCGCAGCAAGCCAATTGAAGCGAACGTGATCAGTCTGTGCCCGAGCGCAGCGCCACCGCCGCCGCGAACGGCCCGATGACGGCGAGAAACATGGTCAGCGCACAGAGGATGAGGAACGGCGGCGTGAACGGGTCGGGATCGTTGACCGCGCCATAGGCTGCCGTGACGCCGAAGATCAGCACCGGGATGACCAGCGGCAGGATCAGCACCGAGATCAGCAGGCCCCCCCGCGGCAGCGCGACTGTGACGGCCGCGCCCGTCGCGCCGATAAAAACGATGGCTGGGGTGCCGACGAGCAAAGTGAGGGCGGCAGCGCCGATGCCCACCGGCTCCATGTTCATGAACAGGCCGAGCAGGGGGGCGGCGATGACCAGCGGCAGCACGCTCGCCGTCCAATGCGCCAGGCATTTGACGAACACGGTGAGCGCCAGCATGTGGCGGTCGGCGTTGAGCACCAGAAGATCGAGCGAGCCGTCCTCGCGATCGGCCTGGAACAGCCGGTCGAGGCCGAGCAGGCTGGCGAGCAGCGCGCCGATCCACAATATCGCCGGGCCGATGCGGGCGAGAAGGTTGAGATCGGGGCCGACGCCGAAGGGGATGGTGACGATGACGGCGAGGAAAAACAGCACACCCGTCAGCGCCCCACCGCCGGCGCGGACGCCCATGCGCAGGTCGCGAAGGTAGAGGGCTAGCATGGGAGGGCTCCGGCGGCTCCGACGACGCACCCCGGCAATCCAAAAGATAGGGGGAGCTCTACGTTGCCCCCCTCTGGCCTGCCGGACATCTCCCCCACAAGGGGGGAGATTGGCAGCGTCACCTGCCTCGCCCATCCTGCAACGTTGAGGATTGGCGAAAGTCGACGCGACGGCGTGATCTCCCCCCTTGTGGGGGAGATGGCCGGCAGGCCAGAGGGGGGCATGAAGGAACGCTGAGGTGGATCGAGCATGATGCTAGACATGCACCTGCCCCATCTCCAGCGTCTTTACCCCCTCCAGCCCGAGCGGCAGATGCGTCGCGGCGACGACGATGCCACCGGCTGCGCAATGGCCCTGCATCAATCCCGCGAAACGCGCGTCCGAGGCCTTGTCCAACCCTGCCGTCGGCTCGTCGAGCAGCCAGACCGGGCGGTGGCTGATGAGCAGCTTGGCGATTGCGGCGCGGCGCTTCTGGCCGGTGGAGAGATAGCCGAAGGGCAGGTGGCCGAGGCCGTCGAGGCCGACATGCTCCAGCGCCTGGCCAATGCCGAGCCGTCCGTTGCCGGCAAAGCTTTGCCAGAACTCCAGGTTCTCGTTCACGGTCAGCGCCGCCTTCATTGCGTTCTGGTGGCCGAGATAATGGCAGGCTGCGGCAACCGTGGAAAAATCCTCGCCGCCGCCCTCCACGGTGATTCGCCCCGAAGCATGCGGCAGGAGCCCGGCGATCACGCGCAGCAAGGTCGACTTGCCCGAACCGTTGGGGCCGGTGACGACAAGCGCCTCGCCATCGGTGAGCGCAAAGCCGATATCGGCAAAAACCGCCTCGCCGCCGCGTTCACCGCTGAGATTTTCGGCGATAAGCCGCATACTTCCCCCGTCGCCGAGACTATTTCGCTGCCGCTTGCGTCGCAGCAAAATAGGCGAATCTCCGTCTAGAACTATTCTAGGAAATTCTCTATATGCCACTCGACCATGCCAGCGGTCGGCATGGAAACAGAATTTGCGCCGAACCAGCGCACGCGCCGCCTTGAACGGCTCGGGTTGCTTGGGACCGGACAGCGGAAATGGCCGTACCCGCACCTTTGCGCGTGATTGCATGCCCATCGGAGTCCGTTCCCTTTCAGGCTGAACAGACAAGGATGGATGCTCGTGTCCAAATCTCTAGATAGTTTCAATTGCCGTCGCACGCTGACCGCAGGCGGCGCGGATTACGTTTACTACAGCCTCATCGAGGCCGAGAAGAACGGCCTTACCGGCGTTTCGCAGCTGCCCTATTCGATGAAGGTGCTGCTCGAGAACCTGCTGCGCAACGAAGACGGTCGCACCGTCACCAAGGAAGCCATCCAGGCCGTTGCCGGCTGGCTGGTCGACAAGGGCACCGCCGGCGTCGAGATCGCCTACCGCCCGGCCCGCGTGCTTATGCAGGACTTCACCGGCGTTCCGGCCGTGGTCGACCTCGCCGCCATGCGTGACGGCATCAAGACCCTCGGTGGCGACCCCGAGAAGATCAATCCGCTGGTTCCTGTCGACCTCGTCATCGATCACTCGGTCATCGTCGACGAATTCGGCACCCCGCTGGCCTTTGCCCGCAACGTCGAGCTCGAATACGAGCGCAATGAAGAGCGCTACAAGTTCTTGAAGTGGGGCCAGCAGGCATTCCGCAACTTCCGCGTGGTGCCGCCCGGCACCGGCATCTGCCACCAGGTCAACCTCGAATACCTCGCCCAGACCGTCTGGACGAACACCGAGGATGGCGAAACGACCGCCTATCCCGACACCTGCGTCGGCACCGACTCGCACACCACCATGATCAACGGCCTGGGCGTGCTGGGCTGGGGCGTGGGCGGCATCGAGGCCGAGGCCGCGATGCTCGGCCAGCCCGTCTCCATGCTTTTGCCTGAGGTCATCGGCTTCCGCCTGACCGGCAAGCTCAAGGAAGGCGTCACCGCCACCGATCTGGTGCTGACCGTCACCCAGATGCTGCGCAAGAAGGGCGTCGTCGGCAAGTTCGTCGAGTTCTTCGGCCCCGGCCTCTCCAACATGACCCTGGCCGACCGCGCCACCATCGGCAATATGGCGCCTGAGTATGGAGCGACCTGCGGCTTCTTCCCGGTTGATGCCGAGACCATCCGCTACCTCAACATGTCGGGCCGCGCCGAAAACCGCATCGCACTCGTCGAGGAATATTCCAAGGCGCAGGGCATGTGGCGCGACGCCTCGTCGGCCGATCCTGTCTTCACCGACCTGCTCGAACTCGACATGGCGTCAGTCGTTCCCTCGATGGCCGGCCCGAAGCGTCCCGAAGGCCGCATCCCGCTCGACGGCATTGCCTCGGGCTTCGCGACCGCACTGGAAGCCGAGTACAAGAAGACCGTCGACACCGCCAAGCGCTACGCCGTCGAGGGCGAAAACTTCGACCTCGGCCATGGCGACGTGGTGATCGCGGCGATCACGTCCTGCACCAACACCTCGAACCCGAGCGTGCTCATCGGTGCAGGCCTGCTCGCCCGCAACGCCAACCGCGTCGGCCTGAAGCAGAAGCCGTGGGTCAAGACCTCGCTGGCGCCCGGCTCGCAGGTCGTTGCCGAGTATCTCGAGAAGGCCGGCCTGCAGAAGGAGCTCGACCAGATCGGCTTCAACCTCGTCGGCTTCGGCTGCACGACCTGCATCGGCAACTCCGGCCCGCTGCCGGCGCCGATCTCCAAGACCATCAACGACAAGGGCCTGATCGGTGCGGCCGTGCTCTCGGGCAACCGCAACTTCGAAGGCCGCGTGTCGCCGGACGTGCAGGCCAACTACCTGGCCTCGCCGCCTCTGGTGGTCGCCTATGCGCTTGCCGGTTCGGTGACCAAGGACCTCACGACCGAGCCGCTGGGCGAAGATCGCGACGGCAACTCGGTCTTCCTGAGGGACATCTGGCCGACCAGCGCCGAGATCGACCAGTTCATCGCCGAAAACGTCACCCGCGAGCTGTTCGCCCGCAAATATGCCGACGTCTTCAAGGGCGACGAGAACTGGCAGAACGTCAAGGCGCCTGAAGGCCAGACCTACGCATGGGACGACAAGTCGACCTATGTGCAGAACCCGCCTTACTTCGTCGGCATGGGCTCGAAGCCGGGCCAGATCGGCAAGATCGAGGGCGCCCGCGTGCTCGGCCTGTTCGGCGACAAGATCACCACCGATCACATCTCGCCGGCCGGTTCGATCAAGGCGGCGTCGCCTGCCGGCAAGTACCTGACCGACAACGGCGTCGGTGTTGCCGACTTCAACCAGTACGGCACGCGTCGTGGCAACCACGAGGTGATGATGCGCGGCACGTTCGCCAACATCCGCATCCGCAACCACATGCTGGGCGAGAACGGTCGCGAGGGTGGCTACACCTTCCACTATCCGTCGAAGGAAGAAATGCCGATCTACGATGCTGCCATGCAGTACCGCAGCGAAGGCGTGCCGTTGGTGATCTTCGCCGGCGTCGAGTACGGCAACGGCTCGTCGCGCGACTGGGCTGCCAAGGGCACCAACCTGTTGGGCGTGCGCGCGGTCATCGCTCAGTCCTTCGAGCGCATCCATCGCTCGAACCTCGTCGGCATGGGCGTGATCCCCTTCACCTTCGAAGAGGGCACGACCTGGAAGACGCTCGGCCTGAAGGGCGACGAGCAGGTGACGATCGACGGCCTCGAGACGATCAAGCCGCGCCAGAAGATGGTCGCCAAGATCACCTTCGCCGATGGTTCGACGAAGGATGTGCCGATCCTCTGCCGCATCGATACGCTTGATGAGCTCGACTACTTCAAGAACGGCGGCATCCTGCAGTACGTTCTGCGCGACCTCGCCGCGTAAGCGGCACTCGCGATTCATGTGAAACAGCCGCCGGAGCTTGCGCCCCGGCGGCTTTTTTTGTCCAGGGCAAGCTGACCGCCGTTGCCGGTGCGCGCTTGCCTTGCGGCCTGTGCCTTCCTACAGACGATGAAGCGCAACTATGGGCAGGCGGGCAAGATGTCGCTGATTTCTGTCGCCATTCTCTTTCTTGCCGGCTTGCTGTCCGGCATCGTCAACGCCATCGCCGGTGGCGGCACCTTCCTCACCTTCGGTGCCATGACCATGCTTGGCATCCCGCCGATTTCCGCCAATGCCACCTCGTCGATTGCCCAGTTTCCGGGCTACATCACCTCGACCTGGGCCTATATCGACGACATCAGGCTGATGTGGCGCGGCGCCATCGCTTTCGCCGTCATCTCGGCAGTGGGTGCGCTGGCCGGCGCGCTGATCCTGCTCTCGCTCGACAATGTCGCCTTCGGAGCGTTGGTGCCATGGCTGTTGCTCGCGGCAACCGCCCTCTTCGCCGCCGGGCCCTGGCTGCGCCCGTCGAAGCTCGCCGAGCGTCCCGAAGGCGCGCCGGCATCGCTTGCCGGGCGCATCGTCCAGTTCTTCACCTCGATCTATGGCGGCTTCTTTGGCGCCGGTATGGGCGTGATGATGCTGGCAACCCTCGGCCTCACCGAGGGCGGCGACTACCACCGCCTCAACGCGCTGAAGAACATGCTGTCCATCGTCATCGCCGCGGTCGCCATCGTCATCTTTGCCTCGGGCGGGGTTGTGGCCTGGACGGCAGCGGCGGCCATGGTGCCCGGCGTGGCGCTAGGTGGCTATGCCGGCGTATGGGTCGCGCGCCGCGTGCCACAGGTTTTCGTCCGCGCTTTCGTTGTCGCGGTCGGGCTGTTTCTGGCTTTTCATTACTTCATGAAGGGCTGAAGCGCCGCCGCTTCTTCCTTCTCCCCGTTCACGGAAGAAGGTGCCGGCAGGCAGATGCTGACTGAGCGCCTAGCGCTTCTTCTCCGCCCGTGCGGCCCAGAGATCCGGGCGTCGTGCTTGCGTCAGCTTCTCCGCCTCGGCGCGCCGCCATTTGGCGATCTTGCCGTGATTGCCCGAAGTCAGGACCTCGGGGATCGCATGTCCTTCGAACTCCTGCGGCCTTGTGTAGTGCGGGTGCTCCAGGAGCCCGCCCTCGAAGCTTTCTTCCTCACCTGATACTTCGTTGCCCATCACGCCGGGCAGGAGCCGCACAACCGCGTCGAGCAGCACAAGGGCCGCCGGCTCGCCGCCGGAGAGGATGAAATCGCCAATCGAGATTTCTTCAAGCTCGCGCGCGTCGATGACGCGCTGGTCGACGCCTTCGAAGCGGCCGCACAGGATCACCGCGCCGGGCCCGGCGGCCAGCTCGCGCACGCGCTCCTGGGTCAGCGGCTTGCCGCGCGGGCTCATCAGGATACGCGGGCGCTGATCGCCGTCCGGCGAGGCATGGTCGATGGCCTTGGCGATGATGTCGGCGCGCATCACCATGCCGGCGCCGCCGCCGGCGGGGCTGTCGTCCACGGTCCGGTGCTTGTCTGTGGCGAAGTCGCGGATCTGAACTGCCTCCAGCGCCCAGTCGCCGCGCTCCATTGCACGGCCGGCCAGCGACACCCCCAACGCCCCCGGAAACATCTCCGGATAGAGCGTGAGCACCGTTGCGCGAAACATCAGCGATTGCCCCCGGCATCCCTTGGGCCGCGCGGGCGAGGGCGGGTGTCGAACTCGCCGTCTTCAGGCGGGGGGCCGAGCTCGTCGTCTTCGCTCTCCACCAGCCCGGCCGCGGCTGTGTCGATGCCGACGAAGCCACCCTTGATGTCGACCACGGGAACGGCCGCCTCGGTGAACGGAATCAGCACGCCCTTGCGGCCCTGATACTGGATGTCGAGGATGTCGCCGCCGCCGAAATTCTGCACCGCGATCACCTTGCCGACCTTGGCGCCGGTCTCGTCACGAACTTCGAGGCCCATCAGGTCGATGTGGTAGAACTCGCCGTCGTCGGCGTCGTCGGGCAGCGCCGAACGATCGATGAACAGCTCGACATTGGTCAGCGCTTCCGCCGCATTGCGGTCATTGACGCCCTTGAAGCGCACCACCACCACTTCGTTGGCCGGGCGGATGGAGGCGATCTCGAGGCTGCGACCGTCCTTGGTGTAGAGCAGCCCGTAATCGGCCAGCGCCAGTGGATCGCCGGTGAAAGTCTTCACCCTGAGTTCGCCCTTGATGCCGTGGGCGGCGCCGATCACGGCCATCTGCACTGGATTTTCGAGCTTGGCCATGGCCGCTTCACCGCTTGCTAACTTGGTCTGGTTCACACTGACTTATTCAATCGGACCCCCGCTGCCAATGCAGGAATTCCTCGTCGTCGCAAAACCCGACCTGCAGGCGGCCCGCCAGCGCTGGCTGAAGGGCCTTGCCGGCGAGCGCCGGCTGTCGGCGTTGACGGTCGATGCCTATGAGCGCGATACGCGCCAGTTTCTGCAATTTCTGACCGGCCACAACAGCGGGCCACCAGGCATATCGGACATCAGCGACCTGCGCCCGGCCGACCTGCGCGGCTTTCTGGCGGCACGCCGAAGCGACGGTGCCGGCGCACGCACGCTTGGTCGCGGCCTTGCGGGGGTGCGCTCGCTTTTGCGCTTTCTGGAACGCGAAGGCCTGGTCAATGCTGCCGGTTCCGCAGCATTGCGCGCGCCAAAACAACCGAAGTCGTTACCCAAGCCGCTGACGGCGGTCGATGCAAAGAGGGTCGTCTCGGCAGGCGAACAGCTGGCCGAGGAGCCTTGGATCGCAGCCCGCAACGCAGCCGTGCTGACCCTGCTCTATGGCTCGGGTCTGCGCATTTCAGAGGCGCTGGGGCTTTCCGGCGGCGAACTCGCTTCGCCTTCCGACACGGTGCTGCGCATCTCGGGCAAGGGTGGCAAGACCAGGCTGGTGCCTGTCCTGCCGGTAGCGCTCGCGGCCGTCGCCGAATATCGCAAGCTTTGCCCCTATCACCTCAGCGCTGAAGCTGCATTGTTCCGCGGCGCTCGCGGCGGACCGCTCGATCCTGCCATCATCCAGCGCGAGATGCGCAAGCTGCGCTCGGCGCTCAACCTGCCGGATACGGCGACGCCGCATGCGCTGCGCCATTCCTTCGCCACCCATCTGCTCGGCCGTGGCGGCGATCTCCGGACCATCCAGGAATTGCTCGGTCATGCCAGCCTTTCGACCACCCAGGTCTATACCGGCGTCGACACGGCAAGGCTGCTCGAGATCTACGATGCGGCCCACCCGCGCGCCTGACCGAGTTCGAGCCGGACAATTGTCACCGCGGCATTAACCGTTTTGCCGCTTTTGGCGGCTACACAGGCACAATGAAACGCTTCGTCGCCATCGCCGACCGTGCCTCGCTGCCTGCGCTGAAGCTGCTCGCAGCTGTCAACGTGCTGTTCTTCATCCTGTTCTTCGCCATTGCCTTCCTGGTATCGGGCAAGGCCCATGCCGAGGCACCCGCCTGCAAGGGCAAGGACATGCTGGCCGAGCTTCAGACAAGCGATCCGGCGCTGCTCGCAAAGATCGAGGCGGAGGCCAAGGCGACCATCAACGGCGAAGGGCTTTTGTGGAAGCTGGAGAAGCCGGGCCAGAAGCCGTCCTGGCTCTATGGCACCATGCATGTGACCGATCCGCGCGTGACCGAGCTGGAGCCGGCGGCACAGACAGCCTTCGACACCGCGCACACGCTGGTCATCGAGACGACCGACGTGCTCGACCAGCAGGCCATGCTCGCCTCGCTGATGAAGCAGCCCGAACTGATGATGTTCACAGACAACACCACGCTGACGTCGCTGATGACGCCTGATGAGGTGGCGACGGTGAACGCGGCGCTTGAGGCACGCGGCATCCCACCCGGTAGCGTCACCAAGATGAAGCCATGGATGCTCTCGGCGATGGTGGCACTGCCCGCCTGCGAACTCAGCCGCAAGGCCGCCGGCGCGCCTGTACTCGACATCCTGCTTGCTCAGAAGGCCAAGACCGCCGGCAAGGACGTCAAGGGGCTGGAAAGCGCTGCCGACCAGCTGTCGGCCATGGCCTCGCTGCCGATCGAGTTCCACATCAAGGGTCTGGTCGAGACGCTCAAGCTCGGTGACCGCATGGACGATGTCATCGAAACGATGGTCGTGCTCTACCAGCGCGGTGATATCGGCATGCTCTGGCCGTTGTTCCGCAACGCTCTGCCGTCGGGCGGCAAGGATGATGAGTCCGGCTACGCCGCCTTCGAGGAAGCAATGGTCACCAGCCGCAACAAGACCATGGTCGAGCGCGCCGAGCCGCTGGTTGGCGCTGGCGATGCCTTCATGGCGGTCGGTGCGCTGCATCTGCCCGGCCCAGACGGCCTGGTCGAGCTGTTCCGCAAGGCCGGTTACACGGTCACGGTAGCCGACCGCTGATCTAGCCTTTCGCCACCTGCGCCAGCATCGCCGGCACGATGATGTTGTGGAACGGCATGACGATGGCGAGATAGACGCGCCCGAACAGATTGTGCGGTCTGACCAGCGTCGAGGCGCTGATTTCCTGTCGGCCTTCGCCGAGTTCCTTGATCTCGACCAGAATCCGGAAATCGAGATGGCTGTCGTCCAGCCCGAGAACCATGCGCGACTGCGATTGGCTCAGCACCGGAAACATTCCCTTGCGCCCGAGCTGCGGCGACAGCTCCGCCTCGCGCGTCTTCAGCCCGAACGGCCAGACCAGCAGGTTGCGCAGCGCCATCAGCGCCCCGATCCAGGCCGGCCGTTTGCCAAATGCACGCCCGGCTGCGGCATCCGCATCGAGGGATTGTCCTGATACCACGATAGCAAAACGGTCGGCGAAGCTGGCGCCGGGCAGAACGTCTGCAGAGGTCAGGCTCGGCACGGCAGGCATGTCGTCTATCCCCGATTGCTGGACTGGTTGCAGCCTAATCCTGTTCCTGGGGCTTGGCGGCGTGGCGAAACGCCGCCTGGGCAGGTTCACTTCCAAATTTTCACAGCAATGTGAAACCGAACGCCATTTCGCGCGTTGATTGCGATGTTCACGCAATGATTGCGGAGCGCATCTGAGGGAGATCTCAATGGTGAACAATCCAGACTCGGGCCCCGGCCAGTCCAGTAGGGGCAGCACATGGCTCATCGCCGTCATCATCGTGTTGCTCGCTGCGGTGGCCTACTACGTCTTCGCGCCGCGGCACGCGGCAACGCCCCCGGCCGCCGAGCCCCCTGCCAGCAGCGCACCTGCGCCTAAGCCGGCTGAACCGGCTCCGGCGCCGTCGACGTCGGCGCCGGCACCTGCTCCGGCTGCGCCCGCACCAGCACCGGCAACCCCGGCCCCAGCCACGCCGGCTCCATCTGGCGGCACCACCACGACGCCTGCACCTTCGGGTGGCGCCATGGCTCCGGCTCCCGCCCCGGCAGCGCCCGCAAACTGAGCTTACCCTCAAACACAAACGGCCCGCTCATCGAGCGGGCCGTTCCTGTTTCAGGCGCGTGGCGCAATCTTACATGTGGCCAGACTTACATGTGAATCGGCTTGAAGAAGGTGGCCAGCGCCGCCTCCTTGACCGCTTCCGACATGGTCGGGTGGGCATGGCAGGTGCGGCCGAGGTCTTCCGACGAGCCGCCGAATTCCATCAGCACCGCCGCCTCGTGGATCATCTCGCCGGCGCCGAAGCCGACGATGTGCACGCCCAGCACCTTGTCGCTGTCCTTGTCGGCCAGCACCTTCACGAAGCCATCGGTGTGCAGCATGGCCCGCGCCCGGCCGTTGGCGGTGAACGGGAATTTTCCGACCTTGTAGGCAACGCCGGCTTTCTTGAGCTCTTCCTCGGTCTTGCCGACCGAGGCGACCTCGGGGCTGGTATAGACCACGCCCGGGATGACGTCGTAGTTCACGTGGCCGGCCTGGCCGGCGATGATCTCGGCGACCGCGACGCCCTCGTCCTCGGCTTTGTGCGCCAGCATCGGGCCGACAACGACGTCGCCGATGGCATAGATGCCGGCAACATTGGTGCGCAGGTGACCGTCGGTCTTGACCCGGCCGCGCTCGTCCATCTCGACGCCGGCTTCCTTGAGGCCGAGGCCGTCGGTGTAGGGCTTGCGGCCGGTGGCGACCAGCACGACGTCCGCCTCAATGGTTTCCGCAGCGCCGCCCTTCACCGGCTCGAAGGTCACTGTCGCGCCCTTCTTGGCCTTGGCGGCACCGGTCACCTTGGAGCCGAGCTTGAACTCGAAGCCCTGCTTGGCCAGCATGCGCTGGAACTGCTTGGCGACGTCGCCGTCCATGCCGCCCAAGATGGTGTCGAGATATTCGACGACGGTCACCTTGGCGCCGAGGCGGGCCCATACCGAGCCGAGCTCGAGGCCGATGACGCCGCCGCCGACCACCACCAGGTGCCCGGGCACCTTTTCCAGCGACAGCGCACCGGTCGAGGACACGATCACCTTCTCGTCGAAGGCGACATCGACGCCGGGAATGCCGGCGACGTCGGAGCCAGTGGCGATGACGATGTTTTTGGTCTCGAGTTCCTGGGTCTTGCAATCAGCGCCGGTGACGCCGACCTTGCCGGCGCCCAGCACCTTGCCTGTGCCCTGGAAGCTGTCGATCTTGTTCTTCTTGAACAGGAACGACACGCCGTTGACGTTGGAGGCGACGGTGGCGTCCTTGTGCGCCATCATCTTGGTCAGGTTCACCTTGGGCGCGCCGATCTCGATGCCGAGCGTGTCGAACGAATGCTGTGCCTCGGCCAGCATCTCCGACGCGTGCAGAAGCGCCTTGGAGGGAATGCAGCCGATGTTCAGGCAGGTGCCGCCGAGGGTCGCGTTCTTCTCGACCACGGCGACCTTCAAGCCGAGCTGCGCTGCCTTGATGGCGCACACATAGCCGCCTGGGCCCGATCCGATCACGACGACGTCATATGCCATTTTCTTGTCCTTCTCCTGGGGGCGGTCAGCGGCCGCCGCTCACGTTCAAAATCGAGCCCGTCGTATATGAGGCTGCATCCGACAAAAGCCAAATGACAGCCTGGGCAACTTCTTCTGCCTTGCCTTCGCGTTTCATCGGAACGAGGCCACGAATGGCGGCGATCCGGTCCGGCTGTCCGCCCGAGGCATGGATTTCGGTATCGATGATGCCGGGGCGCACCGCGTTGACGCGCACGCCCTCGGTGGCGACCTCCTTGGCCAGTCCGATGGTGAAAGTGTCGATGGCACCTTTGGAGGCGGCATAGTCGACATATTCGCCGGGCGAGCCGAGCGAGGCCGCAGCCGATGAGATGTTGACGATCGAGCCGCCCGCGCCGCCATGCAAGCTCGACATGCGCTTCACCGCCTCACGGGCGCACAGGATCGAGCCGACAACGTTGATGCGCATCATGCGCTCGAGCCTTTCGGCGCTCATCTCGTCGACGCGCGCCTTCATGTCGACCACGCCGGCATTGTTGACGAAGGCATCCAGCCTGCCGAAGGTCTTGTCTACCTCGGCGAACATGGCGAGCACGTCGGCTTCGTTGCCGACATCGCCCTTGATGGCGATGGCCTCGCCGCCTGATGCCTCCAGCTCGGCCACCAGGGTCTGCGCTGCAGCCGCGTTGGAAGCATAATTGAGGGCCACGCGATAGCCGGCAGCAACAGCCAGCCTGCAGATGGCAGCACCTATGCCGCGGCTGCCGCCCGTGACCAGCAGGACTTTGCCAGCAGTGCTCATTCCTGGCACCCCGCGATCTCGAACACGTCCCACGGCACTTTCGAGAACCCGTCGGGCCCATAGGCTGCCGACATGCGCAGCGAATGGCCGAGATCCGAGAAGATCAGCCTTTTCGGCGCCGGAGCCCCGATGCGCTCGCGCGGCAACAGTCCGACATTACCCTCGGCGTCGACGCTGTAGATGACGCCCTGCCACACCGTGCAGGCGTCCAGTTCCTCGCCGGTCACGTCGCCTTCGGGGCAACGGTGCATCAGCATGCCGTTCGGCCGCGCCACCCCGTCCGACCACATCACCACGCCATCGAGCACGGTGTCGTTGTCGAGCACCATCTTGAAGCTGTTGGTGACGGTGGCCGATTGCAGCGTCGGCCGAAAATCGATCGATGCCGCCTTGTCACGGTCTTCATAGACGGCGAGCTCGATCGGGCATGCGGCATTGGCCGTCGTCGCCGACAGCATCGCCACAGCCGAGATGAGCGCTGCAACACGCATCAGCCGGCCTGCACGGTGGCGAGCTTCACGCCAAGCCCGATGAAGATCATGCCGGTTGCCTTGTTGAACCAGCGGCCCCAGGAAACGAAACGCTCGCGCACCGAAGTCATGGTGAAGAACATCGACACGCCGACGAACCAGGCAATCAACACCACGGCCATCAGCAGGCCATAGACGCCCTTCACCGCTGCAGGGGTCTCGTGGCTGACCATGGCCGTGAACAAGGGCACGAAGAACAGCACCGCCTTGGGGTTCAGCGCGTTGGTCACGAAGCCCATCAGAAAGCAGCGCATTGCCGAAACGGTTTTGACGTCATCGCTGCTTTGCGGCATGTCGACGGCAGCGAGTTCCATCGGCCCGGCGCGCAGCGCCTTGATGCCGAGATAGACGAGATAGGCGGCGCCCGCCCATTTCAGCATGGAAAACAAGAGCAGCGACTTCGACACGATCAGCCCGATGCCGAGGATGGTGTAGCTGACGTGGAACAGCAGCGATGTGCCAATGCCGAAGCTGGTGATGATAGCGGCGCGCCGGCCATGCACCACGCTCTGGCGCACGACCATGACGAAGTCGGCGCCGGGCACCACCAAAAGCACCGAGAACACGGCCAGCAGGCCGGCAAATTCGAATGCGTATTGGGTCACTGCTTCACCCCGTCGGTATTGGCGGCCAGCAGCGCGTTGCCCAGGGGCGCGTTGAACGCCCAGACATGGCCGAACGGATCCTGGATTTTGGCGTAGCGAGCGCCCCAGAACATGTCGTCGGGCTGCATGATAACCTTGGCGCCGGCAGCGACAGCGCGCTCGACCGCGGCATCGACTTCGCCTGCTAGTTTCAGGTTGATGTTGACGGTCATGCCGGCACCGCCCCTGGTCAGCGGCGACAGGACGTCGGCACCGAATTCGGGAAACTCGTCGTGCAGCATCACTTCGCTGCCGAACATTGCGAGGTTGGCATGCAGCACGCGCATGCCGTCGTCGGCCAGCTGCTCGAAGGTCTCGACCGCGTCGAACGCCTTCTCATAGAAGGCGATCGCGGCCTTGCCGCCCTTGACGCAGAGATGCACCTGGATCGGGGGAATGTCGGGTTCGAAGGCCATATACGGTCCCTGTTGGCGCTAGGAATTTGAGCACAGGGCAAAAGCACGCTCCTGCCCATGTGCACAAGTGCCAGCACCGCTTTGCGCCGCAGCCACGTCGTTCCCCGTCCCTGGTCTCAGCTCATCAGCCGGATCAGCATCATCACCAGCCCGACGATCGAGGCGAGCCAGACGAGCGTGCGCAGAACCGGCACGCCCGCGGCGTATAGGACGACGTAGACCACGCGCGCCACGATCCACAGCATCGCACCCGTTGCCGCGATGCCGCCGGTCTTGCCGGTCAGCGCCAGTGCCAGCACCAGGGCGATGAAGGCCGGATAGGTTTCGAGCAGGTTGTGCAGCGCGCGCAGCAGCCTTCCGGCGACAACGCTTTTCGAGACGCGATTTTCGTCGCGGGCACTGAACAGATATTTCGGGCCGAGATCGCCGGTGGCGGAGGCCTGGGCGATCACCTGTACAAGCAACAGTACCGCGCTCCAGCCAAGCACCCAGATTTCAGTCGATGCTGCAACAGCTTCCATATGCGTTGTCCCCTCGAAGCGAGGCGATTGGCGCCTCGCCATGATCAGTTACAAGCGAAAGTCGTTTATCGGCCGGTCATTTCGACCGGCCACGAAGAATAATCTTCCCTGTGCAGCAGCCGCAACTCAGAGATCGAGAACCAGGCGCTCCGGATCTTCCAGGCTGTCCTTGACGCGGACCAGGAAGGTCACGGCTTCCTTGCCGTCGACGATGCGGTGATCGTAGGACAGCGCGAGATACATCATCGGGCGGATGACGATCTGGCCACCGACCACGACTGGACGATCCTGGATCTTGTGCATGCCGAGGATGCCCGACTGCGGCGCGTTGAGGATCGGGGTCGACATCAGCGAGCCGTAGACGCCGCCGTTCGAGATGGTGAAGGTGCCGCCCTGCATGTCGGCGACCGACAGTTTGCCGTCGCGCGCGGCGAGGCCGAGGCGGCCGATTTCCTTCTCGATCTCGGCGATCGACATCTGGTCGGCATCGCGCACGACAGGAACCACCAGTCCCTTTTCGGTGCCGACGGCAACGCCGACATGGGCGAAGTTCTTGTAGATGATGTCGGTGCCGTCGATCTCGGCGTTGACGGCCGGGATTTCCTTCAGCGCGTGCGTCACGGCTTTGGTGAAGAAGCCCATGAAGCCGAGCTTCACGCCGTGCTTCTTCTCGAAGATGTCCTTGTACTTCGAACGCAGCGACATCACCGCGCTCATGTCGACCTCGTTGAAGGTGGTCAGCATGGCGGCCGTCGACTGCGCTTCCTTGAGGCGGCGGGCGATCGTCTGGCGCAGCTTGGTCATGCGCACGCGCTCTTCGCGCGGGGCATCTTCAGTGCTCGACGGGGCGCGTGCAACGACAGGAGCGGCAACCGGAGCCGCGGCTGGCGCCGAAGCGCCCTTGGCGATGGCTTCGAGCACGTCGCCCTTGAGCACCTGGCCACGCTTGCCCGAACCGGCGACCTGGTCGACCGACAGATTGGTCTCGGCGAGCAGCTTGGCTGCGGCCGGTGCCGGCGGCATCTTGCGCTCTTCGATGGGGGGAGCGCCGGCGACCGATGCGGTCTGGGCGATGGCTTCCTTGACGGTCGAGGGAGCATTCGGTGCGGAGGCCTGGGCGACTGCGGCGGGCTTCGGAGCGGCCACTGCACCGTCGGCAGCGCCGATGGTGCCGAGCAGCGCGCCGACGCCGACGGTCTCGCCTTCCTTGACGGCCAGTTCGACCAGAACGCCGGCGGAAGGCGCCGGCACTTCGATGGTGACCTTGTCGGTTTCGAGTTCGACCAGGGGTTCATCGACGACGATCACGTCGCCGGCCTTCTTGAACCACTTGCCGATGGTTGCCTCGGAAACGGATTCGCCGAGGGTAGGGACACGGATTTCGGTAGCCATTTTTTGCCTGTCCGTTCTTTGTTTATTCGCCGAGGGCGTCGTCGAGGAATGCCTGGAGCTGCGCCAGGTGCTTGGACATCAGGCCCGTCGCCGGGGAGGCGGCGGCCGGACGGCCGGTGTAGCGCACGCGCTGGTGCTTGGCGTCGATATGGGCGAGCACCCATTCCAGATACGGGTCGATGAACGACCACGCGCCCATGTTCTTGGGCTCTTCCTGGCACCACACCATCTCCGCGTTGCGGAAACGGCTGAGTTCGGTGATCAGCGCCTTGGCCGGGAACGGATAGAGCTGCTCGACGCGCAACAGGTAGATGTCGTCGATGCCGCGCTTCTCGCGCTCCTCGTAGAGATCGTAATAGACCTTGCCGGTGCAGAGCACGACGCGGCGGATCTTCGAATCCTTGACCAGCTTGATGGGCTCGTTGCCGAGATACTGGGCGTCGTCCCACAGCAGGCGGTGGAACGAGCTCTCGCCCGAGATCTCCGACAGCGAAGACACGGCGCGCTTGTGGCGCAGCAGCGACTTCGGCGTCATCAGGATCAGCGGCTTGCGGAAGTCGCGCTTCAACTGCCGGCGCAGGATGTGGAAGTAGTTGGCCGGCGTGGTGACGTTGGCCACCTGCATGTTGTCTTCGGCGCAAAGCTGCAGGAAGCGCTCGAGGCGCGCCGAGGAGTGCTCGGGCCCCTGGCCTTCATAGCCGTGCGGCAGAAGGCAGACGAGACCCGACATGCGCAGCCACTTGCGTTCGCCAGACGAGATGAACTGGTCGAACACCACCTGGGCGCCGTTGGCGAAGTCGCCGAACTGGGCTTCCCAGAGCGTCAGCGCCTTGGGCTCGGCGAGCGAATAGCCATATTCGAAGCCGAGCACGGCCTCTTCCGAGAGCATCGAGTTGATGACCTCGTAACCGGCCTGTGCCGCCGACAGGTTGTTGAGCGGGATGTAGCGGTTCTCGTCACGCTGATCGTAGAGCACGGTGTGGCGCTGCGAGAAGGTGCCGCGCTCGGAATCCTGGCCCGACAGGCGGATCGGATTGCCGTCGAGCAGGATCGAGCCGAACGCCAGCGATTCCGCCGTTGCCCAGTCGATGCCTTCGCCCGACTCGATTGCCTGGCGACGGTTTTCGAGGAAGCGGCCGATGGTGCGGTGGACTTCGAAGTCCTTGGGCACTTCGGTCAGCTTCTTGCCGATTTCCTTCAGCGTCTTGACCGGCACGGCGGTCTTGCCGCGGCGCAGCTCGTCCTGGTTGTCGGCGGCGCGCAGGCCCGACCACTGGCCGTCGAGCCAGTCAGCCTTGTTGGGCTTGTAGGCCTGGCCGGCCTCGAACTCGGTCTCGAGGTTGGCGCGCCAGTCGGCACGCATCTGGTCGACATCGGCCTGGCTCAGCAGGCCCTCGCTGATCAGCTTGTCCGCATAGACTTGCACCACCGTCTTATGGGTGCGGATGTTGCGGTACATGATCGGCTGGGTGAAGCCCGGCTCGTCGCCTTCATTGTGGCCGAAGCGGCGGTAGCAGAACATGTCCACGACGACAGGCTTGTGGAACTTCATGCGGAATTCGGTCGCGACCTTGGCCGCGAAAACGACAGCTTCCGGATCGTCGCCGTTGACGTGGAAGATCGGCGCCTCGATCATCTTGGCCACGTCGGACGGATAGGGCGACGAGCGCGAGAAACGCGGGTTCGTCGTGAAGCCGATCTGGTTGTTGATGATGACGTGCAGCGTGCCGGCGACGCGGTGGCCGCGCAGGCCCGACAGGCCGAGGATTTCGGCGATCACGCCCTGGCCGGCGAATGCAGCATCGCCATGCAGCAGCAGCGGCATGACCTTGGCGCGCTCTTCCTGCGGTACGATCTCGCCACGGGCGCGGCCGAACAGCTGGTCCTGCTTGGCGCGGGCCTTGCCCATCACCACGGGATCGACGATCTCGAGATGCGAGGGGTTGGCGGTCAGCGACAGGTGCACCTTGTTGCCGTCGAACTCGCGGTCCGACGAAGCGCCGAGATGGTACTTCACGTCACCGGAGCCTTCGACGTCGTCAGGCGCATAGGAGCCGCCCTTGAACTCGTGGAACACGGCGCGATGCGGCTTGGCCATGACGTTGGTCAGGACGTTGAGGCGGCCGCGGTGAGCCATGCCGAGCACGACCTCCTGCAGGCCGAGCGAGCCGCCGCGCTTGATGATCTGCTCGAGCGCCGGGATCAGCGACTCGCCGCCGTCGAGGCCGAAGCGCTTGGTGCCCTTGTACTTGACGTCGATGAACTGCTCGAAGCCCTCGGCTTCGATCAGCTTCTGCAGGATCGCCTTCTTGCCTTCGGCGGTGAAGCTGATTTCCTTGTCCGGACCCTCGATGCGGGCCTGGATCCACGCCTTCTCCTCGGGATCGGAGATGTGCATGAACTCGACGCCGAGCGTCGAGCAATAGGTGCGCTTCAGGATCTCGAGCATCTCGCGGATGGTCGCGTATTCGAGGCCGAGCACATGGTCGATGAAGATCGGACGATCGTAGTCGGCGGCGGTGAAGCCATAGGCTTCCGGCGACAGCTCGTTGTAGTCCTCGAGCGGCTTGGCGATGCCGAGCGGATCGAGATTGGCGTGCAGGTGGCCGCGCATGCGGTAGGCACGGATCATCATGATGGCGCGCACCGAGTCGCGCGTCGCCTGCATCACGTCGATCGGTGAGACCTTGACGCCGTCGGCGACGGCCTTGTCCTTGACCTTCTTCTCGACGACCTTCTCGACCAGGCCCCAGTTGCCGTCGAGCGCCGACACCAGTTCGCCATTGGCCTGCAGCGGCCAGCTCGGCCGCGACCAGGACGCACCCTTGGCGTTCTTGCGGATGTCGCCGGCGTCGTCCTTCAGCGCACCGAAGAAGTCGCGCCATTCCTGATCGACCGATTCAGGGTCGTCGAGATAGGCGGCGTGCAGCGCCTCGATGTAGTCGGCGTTGCCGCCATAGAGGAAGGAAGTGAGGGAAAATTGGTCGTTGGCCTGATCTGATCGTGCCATCTGATTTCGGAGCTCTGCTCCGTCTCCTTGTTTTGGTCCTTCGCGCCGTGCCGCCCTGCCGCCGCGTCACCCCTTGAGGGGGAAGCGCCGACGCCCTCCCCCCGCGCTGTGCAGGGAGAGGGCATTTCAGGTGAGATGTCTGGCGGGCTTGCGCCGCGAAAGACTCCTTCTCAGTTCGAGCCGTCAGGCCCTTTTCAGCCCTTGATCGCCTCGACCAGCGTGGTGCCGAGACGTGCCGGCGATGGCGACACGCGGATGCCCGCTGCCTCCATGGCCGCGATCTTGTCCTCGGCGCCGCCCTTGCCGCCCGAGATCACTGCGCCGGCGTGGCCCATGGTGCGGCCTTCCGGTGCGGTGCGTCCGGCGATGAAGCCGGCCATCGGCTTCTTGCGGCCGCGCTTGGCTTCGTCGATGAGGAACTGCGCTGCGTCCTCCTCGGCCGAGCCGCCGATCTCGCCGATCATGATGATCGACTTGGTCTCGTCGTCGGCCAGGAACATCTCGAGCATGTCGATGAATTCCGTGCCCTTGACCGGGTCGCCGCCGATGCCGACGGCGGTCGACTGGCCGAGACCGGCGTTCGTGGTCTGGAACACCGCCTCATAGGTAAGCGTGCCGGAGCGCGAAACAACGCCGACCGAACCCTTGCGGAAGATGTTGCCGGGCATGATGCCGATCTTGCACTGGTCGGGGGTGACGATGCCAGGGCAGTTCGGGCCGATCAGGCGCGACGACGAACGGTCGAGGCGCGCCTTGACCTTGATCATGTCGGTGACCGGGATGCCCTCGGTGATGCAGACGATCAGCGGGATCTCGGCTTCGATGGCCTCGATGATCGCTTCCGCTGCACCTGCCGGCGGGACATAGACCACGGACGCATTGGCGCCGGTCTTTTCCTTGCCTTCGGCAACCGAAGCGAAGATCGGCAGGGTCTCGCCCTTGGCGCCGGTCCAGTTTTCGCCGCCCTTCTTGGGGTGGATGCCGCCGACCATCTTGGTGCCGTGATAGGCCAGCGCCTGCTCGGTGTGGAACGTGCCGGTCTTGCCGGTCAGGCCCTGCACCAGGATCTTGGTGTTCTTGTCGATGAGAATGGACATGGATCAGTTCCCCTTCACCGCAGCGACGATCTTCTTCGCCGCGTCGTCGAGGTCGTCGGCCGACGTGACGTTCAGCCCGCTCTCGTTGATGATCTTCTTGCCGAGTTCGGCATTGGTGCCTTCGAGGCGCACGACCAGCGGAACCTTGAGGCCCACTTCCTTGACCGCCGCGATCACGCCCTCGGCAATGACATCGCACTTCATGATGCCGCCGAAGATGTTGATCAGGATGCCTTCGACCGCGGGATCCGCGGTGATGATCTTGAACGCCGCCGTCACTTTCTCCTTCGAAGCGCCGCCGCCGACGTCGAGGAAGTTGGCAGGCTCGGCGCCGTAGAGCTTGATGATGTCCATCGTCGCCATGGCGAGACCGGCGCCGTTGACCATGCAGCCGATGTTGCCGTCGAGAGCGACATAAGCGAGGTCATATTTCGAGGCCTCGATTTCCTTGGCGTCTTCTTCGGTCGTGTCGCGCAGCTCGACCACGTCGGAGTGGCGGAACAGCGCGTTGTTGTCGAACGAGATCTTGGCGTCGAGAACGCGCAGGCGGCCGTTGGTCATGACGATCAGCGGATTGATCTCGAGCAGGCTCATGTCCTTCTCGACAAAGGCCTTGTAGAGGATCGGGAACAGCTTCTCGCCGTCAGCCGCTGCCTCGCCCGTGAGCTTCAGGGCGCCGTTCAGCGCCTTGAGGTCGGCAGCCGTCACGCCCGCTTCCGGGTCGATGGCGACGGTGATGATCTTCTCGGGCGTGTCATGGGCGACAGCCTCGATGTCCATGCCGCCTTCGGTCGAAACCACGAAAGCAACGCGGCCGACGGTGCGGTCGACCAGGATCGACAAATACAGCTCGCGATCGATGTCGGCGCCGTCTTCGATGTAGAGGCGGTTGACCTGCTTGCCGGCCGGGCCGGTCTGCTTGGTCACCAGCGTGTTGCCGAGCATCTCCTTGGAGAAGGCGACAACTTCTTCGATCGACTTGGCGAGACGCACGCCACCCTTGGCGTCGGGCGACAGTTCCTTGAACTTGCCCTTGCCGCGGCCGCCGGCGTGGATCTGGCTCTTCACGACGTAGAGCGGACCGGGAAGGCTCTTGGCCGCAGCCTCGGCCTCCTCGACCTTGAAGACCGGCACGCCGTCAGCGACGGGCGCACCGAAACCCTTGAGCAACTGCTTGCCCTGATATTCGTGGATGTTCATCGAAAACCCCTTACTTCTTGCCGAGGTTCGGCGCGATCGCCACGCAGGCGTCGCAGAGGCCCTTCACGGCCTCGACCGACTTCTCGAACATCTTCTGCTCGGCCTTGTTGAAATCGATCTCGATGACGCGCTCGACGCCACCGGCGCCGATCACGACAGGGACGCCGACATACATGTCCTTGATGCCGTACTGGCCCGACAGGTGCGCAGCGCAAGGCAGCACGCGCTTCTTGTCCTTGAGATAGGCCTCGGCCATGGCGACCGCCGACGAAGCCGGCGCATAGTAGGCCGAGCCGGTCTTGAGCAGGCCGACGATCTCGCCACCGCCCTTGCGGGTGCGCTCGACGATGGCGTCAAGCTTCTCCTGGCTGGTCCAGCCCATCTTGACCAGATCCGGCAGCGGGATGCCGGCAACGGTCGAATAACGCACCATCGGCACCATGTCGTCGCCGTGACCGCCCAGCGTCATCGCCGAGACGTCCTCGACCGAAACCTTGAACTCGTCGGCCAGGAAATGGCGGAAGCGGGCCGAGTCGAGCACGCCGGCCATGCCGACGACGTGGCTCTTGGGCAGGCCCGAGAACTTCTGCAGCGCCCAGACCATGGCGTCGAGCGGGTTGGTGATGCAGATGACGAAGGCGTTCGGCGCATACTTCTTGATGCCGGCGCCGACCTGCTCCATGACCTTCAGGTTGATGCCCAGGAGGTCGTCGCGGCTCATGCCCGGCTTGCGCGGCACGCCGGCGGTGACGATGCAGACGTCGGCACCCTCGATGCCGGCATAGTCGTTGACGCCGACATAGCGGGCGTCAAAGCCGTCGACCGGCGCGGACTCGGCAATGTCGAGGCCCTTGCCCTGCGGAATGCCTTCGGCAATGTCGAAGAGGACGACGTCGCCGAGCTCCTTGAGACCGATCATGTGGGCGAGCGTGCCGCCGATCATGCCCGAGCCGATGAGGGCTATCTTGTTGCGTGCCATGAAGGAATTTCCCTTTGCCTTTAACGACGCCGTGACGGCGGGTGTGGAACAGGTTTGGGCCAGACAGGCCGCAGGATGCAGCCAGAAAATAGCGGCTCGCAATAGCTCCGTGGCCGAAAAAATTCAACCGATTATTTCCAACCCAACTAATTCAATCGGTTAGAAACAACGGGATTTACGTAAACGTCAAAGTTTTGTGACGAAAATGCAAACAAAAGATGAAGAAGGGGCGAAGGCTGGCAGCCAGATCCGCAGGCACCTGCCTGGCGACGGGGCCCTGCTCGGCGGCGTCGCACCCGCACTCTTCGACGGCTCCGCCGATCCCGCAGGGCTGGAAGCCTGCCTCGCCTCGCCAGGCGCTCTCTTCTTCGTCGCCCTCGATGATGGCCGAGATGTGGCGCAGGCCGCCGGCATGATCCACCCCCACCTCGACAGGCCGGCGGTGATTTCGTCGACAATGTCGGCGAACGACTGCCTGGTAGCGCCTGGGCATTGCCAGCATGCTAATGGACGCACTTTGCGACAGGCGCACGGAGCCAGCGATGCCGCCGGAGGCGTTTGTCGGCTATGCCTATGCTCCTGGACAAGCAGAAGCATTTTGAGCCTGTGTCCAGGAGGGAGTGCCGGGCATTATATATGCGTGGCATCTGGCAACAGGCGATTGCGTTCGCGGGGTCGTGGAGCGGCCGTTTTCATGCACACACGCCAGGCGCGTAAAAAAGACGCCGCCAAGGCGTGACAAATGGCGGAAATGGCGCTATGTGCCCGTCCGCACCGGGCGAAAAATCGTCCAGTCCCGTCAACAATGACGGTGTAGTCGCCACTGCCGGAAGGCCCGAAAGGGAATGAAGGCATAGCCGAGCGGTCATTGGAACTGCAAGGTGAGCGTTGGGCGCTCTGGCTGTCGGAAGAACAAGAAGTGGATTTTTGAGATGGATATCATCCGCCAGCTCGAGGCCGAACAGGCCGCCAAGATCGAAGCCAAGCGCACCCTGCCAGAATTCCAGCCCGGCGACACCGTTCGCGTGCTGGTTCGCGTCACCGAAGGTTCGCGCACCCGCGTCCAGGCCTATGAAGGCGTTGTGATCGCTCGCTCGGGCGCCGGCTTCCAGGAAAACTTCACCGTCCGCAAGATCTCCTATGGCGAAGGCGTGGAGCGCGTGTTCCCGGTCTACTCGCCGATGATCGAGGGCGTCGAGATCGTCCGCCGCGGCAAGGTTCGTCGCGCCAAGCTGTACTACCTGCGCGACCGTCGCGGTAAGTCGGCTCGTATCGTCGAGAACACCGGCGTCCGCGCCCGCAAGCTGAACGACGCCGAGCGCGACGCAGCCAACGCCGAGAAGGCCCGCATCGAGGCCGAGAAGGTCGCAGCCGCCGAGGCGCTGGCCGCCGAGAAGGCCGCTCAGGAAGCCGCCGAGAAGAAGGCTGCTGCCGAGGCCGCCAAGGCTGCCGAAGCCACCGCCGAGTAATCGCTGGCGCTACCAGGTTCAGAAAGGGCGGCCTCGTGCCGCCCTTTTTCGTTTCGGGAGGACGAAAGGTGATCAAAAAAGAGTTCGTCGTCCGCAGGCTGGTGGCGGGCGAGGGGGCTGCCCTGAGGCGCCTGCGCATGGCAGCACTCGAAAATGCGCCGCTTGCCTTCAGCTCGAGCCCGGAAGACGAGGCGCACCTGATCGACGCCGATTTCGAGGCGCGGACGAGCCTGTCCGAGCCGGATGCGGTGTATGGCGTTTTCGGTGGCGGCGAACTCGTCGGCGTCGCGACCTTCATTGGCGAAAAGCGGCGGAAGACGCAGCACAAGGGCGCTATGTATGGCGTCTATGTCGATCCCCTGTGGCGCGGCACGGGTGCTGCCCGGGCGCTGGTGCAGCGGGTCATCGATCACGCGGCCGAACGCGGCCTTGCGGTGCATGCCCACGTGATCGCCGACAACGAGCCGGCGTTGCGGCTCTATCTCGGGCTCGGCTTCAAGCCCTATGGCCGCGAGCCGAAAGCCCTGTTCTGGGACGGGCGGTTCCATGACGAGGTGCTTCTGGTCTTCGGCGCGGACTGACCCCGGCTTTCCGCAGAAGCGACAAAAATCGCAACAAAGACCGGTGCAGGGACCGGTTTGGCGCATCGTCCATGCTTGCAAGCCTATCCGGGACGGCTAAAGTCTCGCGCAACCGACCGGCACCGCCGGTCCTGTGTTTTTCGGGGATCTGACCATGAATAGCCTCAAATTCGCGCTGGCCGGCGCCTTTGCCCTCATGCTTTCGCCCTTTGTCGCCCAGGCCCAGAGCCTGCCCGACCTCGGCGGCAAGACCGTCACCGTGGTGACCGAGAACGCCTATCCGCCGCTGCAGTTCATCGACCCGAAGACCGGCAAGCAGATCGGCTGGGAATATGACGCGATGGACGAGATCGCCAAGCGCCTGAACTTCAAGATCGAGTACCAGAACACCAGCTGGGACGCGATGATCCAGGCGGTATCCGATGGCCAGTACCAGATCGGCATGACCGGCATCACCATCAAGGACGAGCGCAAGGAGAAGGTCGATTTCTCCGATCCCTACATGCGTTCGCAGCAGTTCATGCTGGTGCGCGCTGACGAGAGCCGCTTCTCCGACGCCAAGAGCTTCGGTGCGCTCAAGGACGGCCTGATCGCGGCGCAGCCGGGCACCTCGCCCTTCTACACCGCCGTCTACGAGATCCTCGACGGCAATGAGCAGAACCCGCGCATCAAGCTGTTCGAGACCTTTGGCGCTACCGTGCAGGCCCTGCGTGCCGGCGACGTCGACCTGGTGCTGACCGACAGCGTCGCCGCGCAGGGCTATGTCGACGCCTCGGAAGGCAAGCTCAAGGTTGTGGGCGAGCCGCTGGGCAGCGAGGACTTCGGCTTCATCTTCAAGAAGGGCTCGGATCTGGTTCAGCCGATCAACGCTGCGATTGCCGCGCTCAAGGCCGACGGCACCTTCGACGCGCTGAACAAGAAGTGGTTCCTCGACTACAAGATGGGCCAGTGATTGCGCTGCCGTCTCCGCTTCGCGGCGGAGGCGGCAAGCTTGCGGTCAGGTAGCGGCTCCGTAGCGGCTGGCGCCGGCGTGGTCGACGACATAGAGCCATGTGCCGTCAGCCTGCTTGCGGACAATCTCGGCGGTGAAGCCAGAATAGAGGGTCGTGCCTTCTTCATCGACGATCGCGAAATCGGCGCGCAGCAGCGCCAGGTCGCCATGTTCGACACAGAAGGTGTTTTGCGACCTCATCGTGCCGGGCATGCGCACCAGCCGCTCAAGCTCCTCGGCTATTGCTGCCTTGCCGGAAAAGCCGGCACCAGAGGAATCGACCAGCAAGCGCGCATCCTCCTCGTAGAGAGCAAGCAGAGCCCCGACATCGCCGCCGTTGCGGATGGCGGCAAAGGTTTCGTTCATGTCGGCAGGCCGGTAGACTTTCGATGACATTGGCTTTCTCCTTTGCTGCGGACGAAAACATGCCGTTCCAGAACTATCCAAACGGGTACCCCGAATGAATGTTGACATGACCGCGGCCAGCGAGCGCGAAGTGCCGATGCCACGGCGGCCCGAGGTGTGTCCGGTCGAGGACTGGCTTTCCTTTCTCGGCCATCGCTGGAACGCGCTGGTTTTGTGGCAGCTGTCGGTGGGCCCGAAACGGCACGGCGACCTGATGGCACAGCTTCCCGGCATCACCGCCAAGGTGCTGTCGGAGCGGCTGGACGGCCTGTTGCGGCGCGGGCTCGTCGAGCGCGTCGAAGTCGCTGCTTTCCCGCGCGGCGTCGTCTATTCGCTGACGGCGGGCGGACGCCGGGTGGTTGCCCTGCTCGACCAGTTCGAGACGCTGCCGCATTCCTTTGCCGGCCCGCGTCAGGACGCGGCATGAGCCAGTATCCGGTCAAGAAGGACGATTTTCCGTGGTGGCTGGTGGCTGCCGTGGTCATCGGTGTGGTTTCGGCGGTGACGATCGCGACCAGCGACGTCTACACCCAAATCCTCGGAACATTGGTCAAAGGGCTTTGGGTGACACTTTTCGTCACCATCGTCGCCTTTGCCATGGCCTCCGCGCTGGGCCTGTTCATCGCCTTGCTCGGACTGTCGAATTCGAAAGTGCTGCGCCAGGTCTCGCGCTTCTATGTCGAGATCATCAGAGGGCTGCCGATCCTTGTGCTGTTGTTCTGGATCGCTTTCGTCGGCGCGCCGGCATTCGTGGTTGCTTGGAACTGGGTGACCATGCCGCTGCAGTCGACAGGGTTGATGGAGCCGATGCAGGTACGCGACTTTTCACTTTTGTGGCGAGCGATCATCGCGCTGACGATCGCCTATTCGTCCTTCATCGCCGAAATCTTCCGTGCTGGCATCCAGGCCGTCGACGTCGGCCAGATCGAGGCGGCGAAGGCGCTTGGGCTTTCGCGCTACCAGCGCTTCCGGCTGATCGTCTGGCCGCAGGCGTTCAGGACCATCCTGCCACCCTATGGCAACGACTTCATCGCCATGGTGAAGGATTCTTCGCTGGTCTCGGTGCTGGGCGTCGCCGACATCACCCAGATGGCCAAGGTCTATGCCTCGGGCTCGTTCCGTTTCTTCGAAACCTATTCCATCGTAGCCTATGTCTACCTGCTGCTGACCGTCGGGCTGTCGCTCAGCCTGAGGGCGCTGGAGCGGCGGATGCGGAGGGATTTCAAGCCATGACCGACGAGGCCGACAGGACCGCGCTCGACATGGTCTATGCGGCAGAGACGGAAACGCAGCTGGCCGCCGCCTATGCGGCCTGGGCCAATGGCTACGACATGGAGACGGCGGCGCTCGGCTACTGCCTGCCTTTCGTGATTTCGGCATGGGTGGCGCGGCACGTGCCCAAGGGCGAAGGGCCGTTGCTCGACGCCGGCTGTGGCACCGGACTGTCGGGGCCGTATCTTGGATCACTCGGCTATGGTGAGATTGAAGGGCTCGATCTTTCCGAGGAGATGCTCGAGTTGGCGCGGGCGCGCGGCGGCTACGGAGCGCTGACCAGGGCAGCACTTGGCGGGCCGTTGCCATGGGCCGACGGGCATTTCGCCGGCGTCTTCTCGACCGGCGTGTTCACCGCAGGCCATGCGCCGGCGTCCAGCCTGGACGAGCTGACGCGGATCACAAGGCCGGGCGGCTTCGTCATCTTCACCGTGCGTGATGTCGTGCTGGAAGCAGGCGGGTTCCGTGAAAAATTTGCCGGGCTCGAGGCCGCAGGCAAATGGCTGCCGATCGAGGAAAGCCAGCCGTTCCGGGCCTTTGCCGTGGCCGAGCCGGAAGTGCTGGTAAAGGCATTCGTCTTCAGGGTCGCCTGACTTCAACGATGTCTGAAATGTCGCGCGTCATTCGGCCCCTGCGACCGGATGGCGGATTGCTGGCGCGGGTTTGCCGGTCAACTCTCCAGCCATGTCATACATCCGCACCCTGTTCGCCGATCCCCTGTCCCGCCTGCGCCTTGCCGGCCTTGTCGAGGGCACGACGCTTGTATTCCTGGTGCTGGTCGCGGTGCCGCTGAAGCACCTTGCCGGCTATCCGCAAGTGGTCAGCGCCGCCGGGCCGGTGCACGGCCTCGCCTTCGTGTTCTACGTCGTGGCTCTCGTCGACAATTTCTCCGGCGGCGGTTGGACGGTGCGGGAGATGCTGCGCACCGGACTTGCCTGCTTCGTGCCCTTCGGCACCTTCCTCAACGAGCGCTATCTCGCCGCCCGGGCGGCCGCCGGCCAATGAGCTACCTCATCATCAAGGCGCTGCATGTCGTGGCGATGGTGGCGTGGATGTCGGGCATGATCTTTGTGCCGCTGACCCTGTCGCGCATGCAGGCCGCGGGCAGCATCGACGGCAAGCAGGTGGCGCGTCTGCAGAGTGGTTTCAGCATGGTTGCGACGCCTGCCATGCTGGCTGTCTGGGGGCTGGGGCTCTACCTCGCCTACAGCGTCGGCCTGCTTGGCGATGCCTGGCTGCACGCCAAGATGGCGCTGGTGATGGCCATGTCGGCGCTGCATGGCGTGCTGGCGGGTCAACTTCGGCAGCTGGCGGGCGCGCGTCTGGCGAAGCCGGCAAAGCTGGTGCTCAAGCTGCACTGGCTTGTCGGGGTGCTGCTCGTGGCCATCGTCGGACTGGCTATCGTCAAGCCGTTCTGACGGAACCACCGTTCCGATGGTGCGTTGGGGGCCGAACCAAACGGAGCCCTCATGGAACAGCTCGTCGAGGAATTCGGCCATCCGACCTATACCTCTTTCCCTGTTATCGCGGCGCGCATGCTGCTGGCCGCCGCATTCGGCGCGGCCATCGGCTTCGAGCGCGAATGGCGCAACCGGCCGGCCGGGCTGAGGACACATATCCTCGTCTGCTTGGCTGCGGCGACCTTCGCGATGCTGACGATCGAGATCGTGCATGCGCCGATGTTCGGGCCCGAGGTGCTGAAGGATGGTGCGAAGGTCGACCCGATCCGCGTGGTCGAGGCAGTCACCGCAGGCGTCGCCTTCCTCGCCGCGGGTGTGGTGTTCTTCAGCAGGGGCGAGGTGCAGGGGCTGACGACCGGTGCCGGCATGTGGCTGGCCGGTGCCATCGGCCTCGCCGCCGGGCTCGGGCTCTGGCAGATCGCTGCCTTCGTCACCTTGCTTGCGCTGTGCGTCCTTGGCCTGCTGCACTCATTCGAGGTCAGGTTCGACCTCAGCGAGGACAAGCGCGACGAGAAGCCCGGCATGCGCAAGCCGGACAAGGGCAAGGCTGACTAGTCAGCCTTCGGCTGCGCCGCCTGACCGGGTCGGCGCATCGTCGCGAACCTTTTCGAACAGCAGCCGCAGCGACTGGCGTAGCGCCTCCATCTCTTCAGGGCTCGTGAGTTCGGCCCAGCGCTCGTCGACCTTGCGCCCGGTGGCGGATGCAATAGGGCGCACCGCCTTGCCGCGTTCGGTGAGAAACACCAGCCGGCCGCGGCGATCGTTGGGGTCGGGCCGGCGCTCGACATAACCAAGCTTCTCCAACTCCTCCACGGCCTGGGTCATGGTCTGCTTGCGCACATGGGCGAGCTTGGTGAGTTCGCTGACCTGGATGCCTTCAGGCGGGGTGAAGGTGAAGACGTTGGCATGCGGCGGGCGGATGTCGCCGAAGCCGGCGGCGTCGAGGGCGGCGTCGACGGCCTGTGTCCAATGCTGGTGGACGAGACGCAGCAACAGGCCGAGCGGCGGATTTTCCGGGATCGTTTCCTTCAAGATAGACAGCTGCCTGACTAATTGATATTAGACAGGTACCTTACTATTTAACAGGCAGGAAGGAAAGCGGATGCCTGAGATCAACGTACTCGACTCGACAATCTCTTATGTGGATGTGGGCAGCGGCGTGCCATTCGTGTTCCTGCACGGCAACCCGACCTCGTCCTATCTGTGGCGCAACGTGCTTCCCGGTATCGGCGGCGTACGCCGGCTTGCGCCCGACCTGATCGGCATGGGCAGTTCCGGCAAGCCTGACATCGCCTACAAGTTCGCCGACCACACCCGCTATCTCGACGCCTGGTTCGAGGCGATGGGGCTGGAGGAGGTGGCGCTGGTCGGCCATGACTGGGGCGGGGCGCTGGCTTTCGACTGGGCAGCACGCCATCCCGGGCGGGTGCGCGGTATCGCCGTGATGGAAACCATCGTGCGCCCGATGACATGGGCCGACTTCGCCGACAGCGCCAAACCGCGCTACGAGACGCTGCGCGGCGCGGACACCGGCGAGACCAAGGTTCTGGACGAGAACTTCTTCATCGAGTTCGCCCTGCGTGCCACAGTGCTCAACGGCCTGAGCGACGAAGATCTCGACGTCTACCGCAGGCCCTACCCGACCCGCGAAAGCCGGCGTCCGCTGCTCGAATGGCCGCGCGCCATGCCGATCGAGGGCGAACCGGCCGACGTGATTGCCCGCATCGAGGCTTATGACCGCTGGCTGGCCAAGAGCGGCGACGTGCCCAAGCTGCTTCTGACCTTCGAAGGTTCGCCCGAGACGCTGATGATCGGGGACGAGATGATCCGCTGGTGCGCCGACAACATTGCCGGCCTCGAGATCGAGAACTGCGGTCCGGCACGGCACGCGGCGCCGGAGGACCAGCCGGAGGCGATTGCCGCGGCCATTTCTGGCTGGGCCGACCGGTACGAGCTTCGCGGCGGCAAGGCCGTGCTGGCCCGTACCGCCGGCGGCTCGTAACGGAATCCTGCTGGCCCGCTCGGCCGCTTGGGCCAACAGGAGCTTGTGATTGCCGGAACGTCAAAAGATTGATATTGAGCCGCGTATGGAAGAACTCTTTGGAGATCCGGCCTACAAGGGTTTCGTGCTGCAGGACCACAAGCGCCTGCCGTCGCGTTTCTTTGCCCGGATTTCAGGCGCGCTGACCAGCCGACTTATCTAGTCGACTGCGCCGAGCCGACGGGCCCTGGCGCGCCCTTTAGCCTTCCCCAGTTTCATATCGACGGATCCAAAGCCATGAGCGCACCGCGTACCCTCTACGACAAGATCTTTGACGACCACATCGTCGACCGCCAGGACGACGGCACCTGCCTGCTTTACATCGACCGCCACCTCGTCCACGAGGTGACGAGCCCGCAGGCCTTCGAGGGTCTGCGCATGGCCAACCGCAAGGTCCGTCATCCCGAAAAGACGCTCGCAGTCGTCGACCACAACGTGCCGACCTCGCCGGATCGCAAGAACGGCATCAAGAACGAGGAAAGCCGCATCCAGGTCGAGGCGCTGGCCAAGAACGCCGCCGACTTCGGCGTGGAGTATTACTCCGAGAACGACAAGCGCCAGGGCATCGTTCACATCGTCGGCCCCGAACAGGGTTTTACCTTGCCGGGCATGACCATTGTCTGCGGCGACAGCCACACCTCGACGCATGGCGCCTTTGGCGCCTTGGCGCACGGCATCGGCACCTCCGAGGTCGAGCACGTGCTCGCCACCCAGACGCTGATCCAGAAGAAGGCCAAGAACATGCTGGTGCGTGTCGACGGCCAGCTGCCTGAGGGCGTCACCGCCAAGGACATCGTGCTTGCCATCATCGGCGAGATCGGCACTGCCGGCGGCACCGGCTACGTCATCGAATATGCCGGCGAAGCGATCCGTGCGCTGTCGATGGAAGGCCGCATGACGATCTGCAACATGTCGATCGAAGGCGGTGCCCGCGCCGGCCTGATTGCGCCCGACGAAACGACCTACGCCTATGTTCAGGACAAGCCGCGCGCGCCGAAGGGCAAGGCGTGGGACATGGCGCTGGAATACTGGAAGACCCTGCACACCGACGAAGGTGCGCATTTCGACAAGGTCGTGGTGCTCGACGCCGCCAAGCTGCCGCCCATCGTCACCTGGGGCTCGTCGCCCGAGGACGTCGTGGCCGTCACCGGCGTGGTGCCGGATGCCGAAGTGATCGAGGACGAGAACAAGCGCAACTCCAAGAAGCGCGCGCTCGACTATATGGGCCTGTCGGCCGGCACCAAGATCACCGACATCGCCATCGACCGCGTCTTCATCGGCTCGTGCACCAATGGCCGCATCGAGGATTTGCGGGCTGTCGCAAAGGTGGTCGAGGGCAAGAAGGTCGCCTCGACCGTCAACGCCATGATCGTGCCGGGCTCCGGCTTGGTGAAGGAACAAGCGGAGGCCGAAGGCCTCGACAAGATCTTCGTCGAAGCTGGCTTCGACTGGCGTGAGCCGGGCTGCTCGATGTGCCTGGCCATGAACGACGATCGCCTCAAGCCGCATGAGCGCTGCGCCTCGACCTCGAACCGCAACTTCGAGGGCCGCCAGGGCTTCAAGGGCCGCACCCATCTGGTGTCGCCGGCCATGGCTGCCGCTGCTGCCATCGCGGGTCACTTCGTCGACATCCGCGACTGGAACTGAGCAGAGCGGAAACAATTTAGCGTATCGATCAAAAGGCGGTGGGCGCGAGCCCGCCGCCTTTTCAATTTGTTGAGGATGACTTGAAGGTTACGTGCGCGACCGGGTCACGTTAACGTCTTTTTCTCGCTGATATGGTTTGGTTTCTCCCCAGGAGACGACTTCAGACGATGAGCGGTGCAGAGTTCATTCTCGCGATCAACGTGTTCGTTGCCGGCCTGCTGGCCGCGGCGTTCATGGCGATCTCGATCTATGACGCCAGGCGCGTTTCCGCGCGCTGGTTTGCGCTCTGCTATCTCACCGGTTTGATCTACATCGCCACCGAATTCGCGATTCCGTGGTTCGAAAACACCCGACCGATCGTCACCGCCAATTTCGTCGCCTTCCTTGCGACACTCATCATCATGAATATCGGGCTGGCGCGCCGCTACGAGATGGTGGCGCCATGGCGCTCGATGCTGGTGTTCCTGGCGCTGGCGACGGTCGCCGTCTATGCGACCCAGGGCCTGCCGCGCGATTCGCTTCTGCGGATGATGACCTACCAGACGCCCTACGCCATCGCGCAGGCGGTGGGAGCGGCGATCGTGCTGCGCTCGCGCGGGAAACTCAGCCAGTTCGACTACGGTCTCGCCGCCGTTCTCTTGGCGAGCGCGCTGCAGTTCTTCTCCAAGCCCTATCTGGCGCTGGCCGTCGGCGGCCCGGGTTCGGATCCGCATTTTTACCTGCAGAGTACCTATGCGATGATCTCGCAGGCGCTGGGCACAATCTTCGCGCTGTCGATTGCGCTGACGCTGCTGGTTATCCTGGTGCGCGACATCGTCGCCGAGGCGACGCACAAGTCGGAGACGGATGCGCTGTCGGGGCTGCTCAACCGCGGCGGCTTCCAGCGCCGCGCCGGCATCGCCCTGCGCGAGGCCGAGCGCCATGGCCTGCCGGTGACGCTCGTCATCTCCGACCTCGATCACTTCAAGTCGATCAACGACACCTATGGCCACGCCTCAGGCGACCGGGTCATCGAGGCGTTCGCCCGCTTCATCCACGAATCCAAGGTGGGACACCACATTGCGGGCCGCATCGGCGGCGAGGAATTCGCCATCATCCTGCCGGGCACGCATCTGGCGGCGGCGCGGCTGTTCGCCGAAGGCGCCCGCAGCGCCTTTTCGGCGCTGGCTATCGACGGGCTGCCGTCGAACCGGCGGTTTACCGCGAGCTTCGGCGTTGCCCAGCTGGTTGCCGGCGAGGTCATCGACCAGCTGATGCGCCGTGCGGACGCTGCGCTCTACGAAGCCAAGAAGGACGGGCGCGATTGCGTGCGCGTGGCGCCAGGCAGTTTTGCCGAGGTGCAGGTCGAGACCAATGTCGTGCCCTTCGGCGGCAAGCCGCCGGCCTGAGCCCAATTGGTCGTCAGTAGCAGCGCAGGCCCGGTTGGGGAATCTCGCCCTCGGAGAAGCCATACATGTAGCTGCGACCCTTGAGCAGCATCGGCGGGCTGTAGCAATGGCGTCCGGCCTGGTCGCCCTGCTGGTCGAGATAGATCACCTTGGGGCCGGTGGCGCCGGTGTAGGCGGCGAGCTTGCGGGCCGAATGGCCCTGGCCGACGACGATGCGCTTGTAGCCGGCTGCACCTTCGACCACGAGATTTCCGAAAGAATCGGCATAGACGCGATCCTGCGACCAGCCGCCCGACAGGGCCGGCGAAGACATGGCCAGGGCCGCGGCAAAAGTCAGCGGCGCGGTCGCCAGAAATGCCAAGACAGGACGCATCGTGCTCTCCATGCTGGCCGGCTGAACGAAGCCGGATGCTGCGGTGCAGCTTAATCCTTTCTTAACCTTTGTTAAGGGGCGGGAGGGGAAGATTAATAAGCATGGTTAATTTTCTCTTTCGGGCGGGCTGCGACTCGGCCGGCGGGTGGGTGTGGCCGACGCGAAAGTTGCCGCAATCCCAACGAGATGGAGCGAATGGATGCGCAATGGCTACCCACGCGGGTGGTGCGCGCGTCTCTTCAATCGATTGAAGCCGCGATGCGACTAAATAGGTGCGCCAGAACGGTTTTCCGACTTTGACGCGGTGCAAAAAGCGCATTAGAAAGCCCGCAGTTCGACGTCGCAAAACTGTGCGACGACGCCGTATTCAAGCCACGCTCGGACGCAGACCCGGGGGAGCCATGAGCAAATCACAAGCAACCCAATCGCGAGCACGGCCGCTTTCGCCGCATCTCACCATCTATAAGCCGTCGGTCACCATGACGACGTCGATCGTCCATCGCATCACCGGTGGCGCGCTGTATTTCGGCACGCTGCTGGTCGCCTGGTGGCTGATCGCTGCGGCGACTTCCAGGGAACATTTTGATTTCGCCAGCTGGGTGTTCGGTAGCTGGATCGGCCAGCTCGTGCTGTTCGGTTACACCTGGGCGCTGATGCAGCACCTGCTCGGCGGTGTCAGGCATCTGATCTGGGACACTGGCGTCGGCCTCGAGAAGCACACTGCTTCGAAGATCGCCTGGGCGACGGTGTTCGGTTCTGTTGTGCTGACGCTGCTCGTCTGGATCGTCGGCTACATGCTGCGGGGAGCATAAGATGAGCGGCTCGAGCAACGACATGCGCACGCCACTGGGCAAGGTGCGCGGCCTGGGTTCCGCCCGCGAAGGCACCATGCATTTCTGGCGCCAGCGCCTGACGGCGGTCGCCAACATTCCGCTGATGCTGTTCTTCGTTGGTCTGCTGATCGCTCTCAACGGCGCCGATTACGACGCCGTGCGCGCTTCGCTGGCCAACCCGTTCGTGGCGCTGGTGATGGCGCTGATGCTGATCTCGGGCCTCTACCACATGCGGCTCGGCATGCAGATCGTCATCGAGGATTACGTGCATGGCGAGGGCGGCAAGCTCGTCCTCCTCATGCTGAACACCTTCTTTACCATTGTAGTCGGCGCGGCCTCGTTGTTCGCCCTGCTCAAGATTGCATTCGGAGGCTGATACGGTGGCCAGCAAGTCCAGCGGAGCATCCGCCTACACATTCGTCGACCACAAGTTCGACGTCGTCGTCGTCGGCGCCGGTGGCGCCGGCCTGCGCGCCACGCTCGGCATGGCCGAGCAGGGCCTGAAGACGGCCTGCATCACCAAGGTTTTCCCGACCCGTTCGCACACGGTCGCGGCACAGGGCGGCATCGCCGCCTCGCTGCAGAACATGGGTCCCGATTCCTGGCAGTGGCACCTCTACGACACCGTCAAGGGCTCGGACTGGCTCGGCGACGTCGACGCCATGGAATACCTGGCGCGCGAAGCGCCCGCTGCGGTCTACGAGCTCGAGCACTACGGCGTGCCGTTCTCGCGCACCGAAGACGGCAAGATCTACCAGCGGCCGTTCGGCGGCCACATGATGAACTATGGCGACGGTCCGCCCGTGCAGCGCACCTGCGCTGCCGCCGACCGCACCGGTCACGCCATCCTGCACACGCTCTATGGCCAGTCGCTGAAGAACAATGCCCAGTTCTTCATCGAGTATTTCGCCCTCGACCTGATCATGGAGCCGGATGGCACCTGCACCGGTGTCGTGGCCTGGAACCTCGATGACGGCACCATCCATCGCTTCTCGGCCAAGATGGTCGTGCTGGCGACCGGCGGCTACGGTCGCGCCTACTTCTCGGCAACGTCGGCGCACACCTGCACCGGCGACGGCGGTGGCATGGCCGCACGTGCCGGCCTGCCGCTCCAGGACATGGAGTTCGTGCAGTTCCACCCGACCGGCATCTACGGCTCGGGCTGCCTGATCACCGAGGGCGCCCGCGGTGAAGGCGGCTACCTGGTCAATTCCGAAGGCGAGCGCTTCATGGAGCGCTATGCACCATCGGCCAAGGATTTGGCGTCGCGCGACGTGGTTTCGCGCTGCATGACGCTGGAGATCCGCGATGGCCGCGGCGTCGGCAAGAACAAGGATCACATCTTCCTGCATCTCGATCACCTCGATCCGGCGGTCCTGCATGAAAGGCTTCCCGGCATCTCGGAATCGGCAAAGATCTTCGCTGGCGTCGACGTGACCCGCGAGCCGATCCCGGTGCTGCCGACGGTCCACTACAACATGGGCGGCATCCCGACCAACTTCTGGGGCGAGGTGCTGAATCCGACCAAGGACAATCCGGACCGCGTGTCGCCCGGCCTGATGGCCGTCGGCGAGGCCGGCTGTGCCTCGGTGCATGGCGCCAACCGTCTTGGCTCGAACTCGCTGATCGATCTCGTGGTGTTCGGCCGCGCTGCCGCCATCCGCGCGGGCGAGGTCATCGACCGCGACGCGCCGATTCCGTCGCCCAACGAGGCTTGCGTCGAAAAGATCATGGCGCGCTTCGACCGCCTGCGGAACGCCAATGGCTCGACGCCGACGGCGGTGCTGCGCGAGAAGATGCAGAAGGCCATGCAGGAGGACGCCGCTGTGTTCCGCACGCAGGAGTCGCTCGAGCAGGGTTGCAAGCGCATCTCCGAGATCTGGGGCGAGCTCAAGGACGTCAAGGTCTTCGATCGTTCGCTGATCTGGAACTCGGACCTGGTGGAGACGCTGGAACTCGAGAACCTGATGGCCAACGCCATCGCCACCGTCTATGGCGCCGAAGCCCGCAAGGAAAGTCGCGGTGCGCATGCCCGCGAGGACTTCTCCTCGCGCGACGACGCCAACTGGCGCGTGCACACGCTGGCCAATGTCGCGGAGGACGGCAAAGTGACGCTGACCTACCGGCCGGTGCACACCGAGCCGCTGCTCAAGGAAGAAGATGGCGGCATCAGCCTTGCCAAGATCGCGCCGAAGGCGCGCGTGTACTGAGCCATGGCGCTGCCGGCGGCAGGATATTCACCAACGCCGCTTGCGGCCAAGCTCGGCCTCAAGGACGGGCAGAGCGTGGTGTTTGTCGACCTGCCGGACGAGCTCGGCGAACTGGCTTCGTCGCGCGACTTTGCGGCGAAGAAGCTGACGGGCTGGTCAGGTCTTGCGGAAGCCGGAGAAGGGCATGACGTGGTCCATGCCTTCACCAGGCGGCGCGCCGACCTCGACGACAGCGCCGAGACATTCAAGAAGATGATCGCGCCAAATGGCGCGGTCTGGATCTCCTGGCCCAAGAAAGCGGCGAAGATCGCGACCGACGTGACGGAAGACGTCATCCGCGACGTGGTGCTGCCCAAGGGGCTTGTGGACGTAAAAGTCTGTGCCGTGGACGCCGTGTGGAGCGGGCTTAAGCTCGTCATCCGCAAGGAACTGCGCGCCAAGATGTGAGGAACCGATCGTGGTCGAACTGACACTTCCCAAGAACTCGCAGGTGAAGCCGGGCAAGACCTGGCCTAAGCCGGAGGGCGCGACCAATCTGCGCGAATACCGGATCTATCGCTGGAACCCCGACGATGGCGAGAACCCGAGCATCGACACCTATTTCGTCGATGTCGACGATTGCGGCCCGATGGTTCTGGATGCGCTGCTCTACATCAAGAACAAGATCGACCCGACGCTGACGCTGCGCCGCTCGTGCCGAGAAGGCATCTGCGGCTCCTGCGCGATGAACATCGACGGTTCGAACACGCTGGCCTGCACCAAGGGCTGCGACGACATTTCCGGCGCGGTAAAGATCTATCCGCTGCCGCACATGCCCGTCGTGAAGGACCTGGTGCCCGACCTCACCAATTTCTACGCCCAGCACCGCTCGATCGAGCCGTGGCTGAAGACGGTTTCGCCCGAGCCGGCGAAGGAATGGCTGCAGAGCCATGAGGATCGCCAGAAACTCGACGGCCTCTACGAGTGCATCCTCTGCGCCTGCTGCTCGACCTCGTGCCCGAGCTACTGGTGGAACGGCGACCGCTATCTCGGCCCGGCCGTGCTGCTGCAGGCCTATCGCTGGCTGATCGACTCCAGAGACGAAGCCAAGGGCGAGCGCCTCGACAATCTCGAGGATCCGTTCCGGCTCTATCGTTGCCACACGATCATGAACTGCGCCCAGACCTGCCCGAAGGGTCTGAACCCGGCCAAGGCGATCGCCGAAATCAAGAAGATGATGGTCGAGCGGCGCGTCTAGTTCGGCGATCGATTGTTGGCTGCGCGCCTGTGGCGTCGCGGCGGCCGAAATCAAGAAGATGATGGTGGAACGGCGCGTTTAGTCTCCTCCCTCGACTGCTGGCTGCGCGCTTGTGGCGTCGCGGCAGCCGAGATCAAGCAGATGATGGTTGAACGCCTGCAGTGAGGCTATAGCTGCTGATATGACGGACACGGACCTTCCCAATCTCACTGCGGTCGAAGCACGCGTGCTCGGCTGCCTGATCGAGAAGAAGGAACTGACGCCCGACGTCTACCCGATGACTTCGAATGCGCTGGTTTCTGCCGCCAACCAGAAGACGTCGCGCGAGCCGGTCATGGCCCTGGAAATGGTCGACATCACCAGGGCGCTCGCTTCGTTGCAGGCGAAGGGACTGGCGAAGCAGCAGTTTGCCTCGCGGGTCGAGCGCTACGAACATCAGATGGCCCAGAAGTTCTCGCTGACACGCAACCAGAGTGCTGTGGTCGGCATGCTTCTGCTGCGCGGACCGCAGACCGTCTACGAGTTGCTCGCCCGCACCGAGCGCATGGCGAACTTCGCCGATGCCGACGCTGTGCGCGGCGAACTCGACATGCTGATCGGCCGCCGGCCGGCGCTGGTCAAGGAGATCGGCCGCGCCCCCGGCCAGCGCGAGGATCGCTTTGCGCATCTGTTGTCAGGCGATGTCGACGTTGCCGTTGTCGCCACTGTTGCCAGCCGAGCACCGAGCGCGGCCTCACCCGCCGTGTCGGAGCTTGAGGAACGCGTCCGCCTTCTGGAAGAAGAAGTGGCGGCGCTGAAGGCGCGGCTCGACGCTGTCGGCGGATAAGCGCTCGGCGAACGACAGCCGGGTCCGCACCGCTGACCGGTTGGTCGACCTTGTTCCTTCGTATCTGCTATAGCGCTCCGTGGTGGTTGGCACGCGAGGGGTGGCAGACTTGATCGATCGGCATTTTCCAGCATCGATGGATCCGGCAATTGTGGCCGAGATCGACAGCCGCCTGGCGGATGTCGCACGTCGTCACCATGTGTCGATTCCCCTGGCAGTCGAGAGCGGCAGCCGGGCGTGGGGGTTTCCATCGCCCGATAGCGACTATGATTGCCGATTTGTGTTTGTCAGGGCGGCCAGCGAGACTTTCACGCTGTTCCCCGAGCGCGATGTCATCGAAATGCCGTTGACTTCGATCCTTGACGTCAACGGCTGGGAGCTTTCCAAGGCCCTGAAGCTGTTGCTCAAGGGCAATGTGGTCGTGGTCGAGTGGCTGACGTCCCCCTTGACCTACCAATGCGACACAACGTTTCGCGAGGCGTTCGCCAAGCTTGCGGACCAGGTCGCCGATCGTGCGTTGACAGGGCGACACTATTACCACCTGGCGGCCAATCACCTCGAACGTTTCCTGGCAACACCGGAGCGGGTGCCGCTCAAGAAGCTTTTCTATGCCTTGCGCCCCTTGATGGCCCTGAAATGGCTGGACGAGAATCCGAACTCGGCAATCGCACCGATGAACTTCCCAACCCTCTGCGCAGGCGTGACTCTTGAACCTGCCGTCGTCGGGGCCATTGATGAATTGATGGCACGCAAGGCCGAAACCCGCGAACTTGGCGAAGGGGAAATACCGGCGCCTATACGGACTTTCCTGGCTGCGGAGTATCCGCGTGCGCAGACATGGCGAGATGGGGCTGAGGCGCGCCGTCCGGGCAGCGAACGACTTCTCGATGATTTTTGGCGGGAATGGAGCCACAGGCTTGCCCCATCGAACTGATCTGCCGCGCATAGTGGCCTGATACTGGCGAGGCTATTCTGCCCCTTGATCCGCCCGCCGGCACCTTCTCCCCGCGGGCGGGGAGAAGGAAGCTGAGCTGTCTTACGTCCGTGCAGCCTCGACGATCTCGCGGGCCATGGCTTCGGCGACGGCGTCGGTGGTGCGGCCTTCGCGTTCGGCGCGCTGGAAAATCCTGGTCAGCGTGCCGGCAATTTGTTCGACGCGCGGCATGACTGCCTCGACATGATAGCCGCCTTCGGTCATTTCGGCTGCGACATTGATGACGCCGCCGGCGTTGATGACATAGTCGGGGGCATAGAGGATGCCGCGCTCGACCAGGCGTTTGCCGTCTTCCGCCGTCGCCAGCTGGTTGTTGGCGGCACCGGCGACGATCCGGGCCTTGAGCAGCGGGATGGTCTCAGCCGAAAGCATGCCGCCGAGTGCGCAGGGCGCAAAGATGTCGACATCGGCGGCAACGATCGCGTTGCCCTCGACAACCGTCGCGCCGAACTTGTCGGCGGCGCGGGCGGTGCGCGTGGCATCCAGGTCGGAGACGGTCAGCACGGCACCTTCGGCATGAAGCTTCTCACACAGCGACCAGCCGACCGAACCGAGGCCCTGGACGGCGACGCGGACGCCTTTGAGCTCGTCGCTGCCGGTGCGGTGGCGCAGTGCCGCCTTGAGGCCGAGGAAGGTGCCTTTGGCCGTAAACGGTGAGGGATTGCCGCTGCCGCCCTTGGTGGTGCCGCTGACATTGGGTGCACGCTCGGCGAGGAAATCGGCGTCGGCGAGCGTCATGCCCACGTCTTCGGCCGTGACATACTGGCCCTCGAGTGCCACCAGTATCTCGGCGTAGGCCTCGAGCATGGCAGGCGTCTTGTCGGTCTTCGGATCGGCGATGATGACCGCCTTGCCGCCGCCGAGCGGCAGGCCGGCGATGGCCGACTTGAAGGTCATGCCGCGCGACAGGCGCAGCGCGTCCGTGACGCCAGCCTCGAAGCTGACATGCGGCCAGATGCGAGTGCCGCCGAGCGCCGGTCCGAGCACTGTCGTGTGGATGGACACGATGGCGGTCAGGCCGCGCACGGCGTCGCGGCCGAGCCAGACCTGCTCGTGGGCGTCGAAGCCGGGGAGACGCGCGGCGTCCGCGGTGATGTCGGTGATTTCGAGGGTGGTGGCGCCGGAAAGCTTGGCCTGGCGCGGTTCGGTGACGTTCAGCATAAAGGTTCCTCCCGGTGGGCTGGTCCCCTCCAAAGCTAAACATTTCGAGCGATCTTTGGTTTCGAAGACGGGCAGCGACGCGACCGTGCATTGCGCCCAGGTGCCTCGCCGCGCAACAAACGAAAAATCCGGCTTACGAAGAAAAAGTAGGCCGGGCGCGGGTCTGCCCCCCTGCGCCCGGCCCGCTGGACTGCCAGCACCCCATGCCACTGCCCTGGCATGGGGTGCTGTAGCCAGACCTCCTCCTGCGCCGCACCAAGGGTGCCGCGGCAGGGCCGCCTCGACGGGCGACAGGACAGTCGGTCCGCCGCTACCGGTCCGAGGTGTCCTTTGGTTCTTCAGGTTCGCGCCGCGGCCTTGGTTCGGCCTGCTTGGGAACCTTGGTTCCGAGTGCCATGGGGGCGAGGAAGGCACGCGGGTTGAAGCCCGCCGCAGCCAGCGCTGCGAGCGTCTTGAGAAATTGAAGGTGGTGCATGTCCGATTTCCTCGTACCGCCAGGACTGGACCCGCTTCGATTTGCGAGGGGAAATTAGACGGCGGGCGATGCCGTTTCTTGGACTGGGCGGCCCCTTTTTCGGGTTTCGGCGGTACGGGCTTGACCTATTCTTCGGCGCGAAATAGAAAGACGTCCTGCCCGCCTTGGTTGTATCTTGTTGAATAGGCCAATGACCGATTCCGACGGGCAGAACGTCTCCTTCCATATGCTTTCCGATGACCTCCCGGCGCAGGAGCGGCTTGCCGTGCTGCGCGAGGTCTATGGGCGCACGATCCTCAGGGCCGAGCTGGCGCCGGTAAACGATGCGCCCGTTCACATGGACATGCGGGTGCGGCTCCTGCCGGGCGTCGGCATCGCCACCGGCACCGCCTCGCCGATAAGCGTCGGTATCAGCAAGGAGATGATCGACAATGACGACGTCATCCTGCTGGCGGCGATTTCCGGCGGCAGCCATATGCAGATCGGCAGCTTCGAGGAAAGCATCCGTCCCGGCTGCGCGATGTTCGTGCCGGGCGGACGGGTGGGCGCGAACGTCACGCGTCCCGGCTTCACATACGTAAACCTACGATTCGAGCGGAAGGCACTGCAGCCGCTGCTCGGCGACGTGTCGAAGATGATGATGCGGCCCATCCCGATCGACCAGGGCCCGATGCAACTTCTGATCAGCTACGCAACGGCGCTGCAGAAGCTGGATGTCGCGCTGCCGGGCAATATGGCGCGGATGGCAGCGAGCCACCTTCTCGACCTGACGGCGCTGACGCTGGGGGCAGCACGCGATGCCGAGCAGGTGGCGCTGGGGCGCGGCTTGCGTGCGGCGCGGCTGGCCGCGATCAAGGCCGACATAACGGCACGCAGCGACCTGCGCGGACTGTCGGCCGAGGCGATCGCCGCCGAACACAAGCTTTCGCCACGCTATGTGCGCAAGCTGTTCGAGAGCGAGGGGCTCTCATTCACCGAGTTCGCGCTCGGCCAGAAGCTGCGGCGAGCGCACCGCATGCTGGCCGATCCACGATGGGCACAGCGCAGCATCACCGACATCGCCTATGAGGCCGGGTTCAACGACCTGTCCTATTTCAACCGGGTGTTCCGCCGGCGCTTCGATGCGACGCCCTCGGAGGTGCGGGCGGACGGCTTGGCCGCCTGAACGATGGATGCGGGCGCCGGATCGCTCCGACACCCGCACAAGATTGGCATCAGGCGAGCTTTGCGTCGAGCGACACCTTGATGGCGCCGAGCGCCTTGGAGACCGGGCAGTTCTCCTTGGCCTTGGCGGCGAGTTCCTGGAACTTGGCGTTGTCGATGCCCGGCACCGTGCCGACCAGGGTCAGCGCGCTTTCGGTGATGCCGGTGCCGGGGATGAGCGTCACAACCGCCTTGGCGTCGAGCTTGTCGGCGGGCGTGCCGTTCTCGGCGAGGAAGTGCGACAGCTGCATGGCAAAGCAGCCGGCATGGGCGGCGGCGATCAACTCCTCGGGGTTGGTGCCCGACTTGCCGGTCTCGTCCTCGAAACGGGCCTTGAACGAATAAGGCTGACCCTTGAGCGCACCGCTCTGGGTGTCGAGGGTTCCCGAGCCTTCCTTCAGATTGCCTTTCCAGACGGCATTGGCACTGTGGTTCATGACGTTCTCCATGATTTCTGACGGGGCCAGGTGCGGCAACCGGGTGAGACTATAGCGCCGGCTGCCGCGCCCGCCAGCTTCAAGGCTGAAGGAAAGGCGCGCCTGCAGAAAAAACTGTCTCGCCAAAATGTCTGGATATCGCCCGTCGCATCGTCCTTGGGGAGTCGCAGCATGTCGTTGCGGCTGCCGGAGGATGAGATGCAGATGCTGCCGCATGGCAATCTGGGAAAAGGAATAGTCGGGGCGCATGCGCCCGAAGGATGTCATATGCGGTCATCGGGCGTTGGCCGGATGCTCCTGGCGTTCGGCATCATCATTGTGCTGGCTTTGGTTCTGGACGCGACGACATCGCGGCCAGTCGCCCGGTCCGCACCGCAGATGATAGGCTTTCCAACACTGCAAGGGAGCGTGGGATGAAATATCTTTGCCTGGTTTATCATGAGGAGCAGCAGCTTGGTGCGCTGTCGCGGGACGCTGCGGCGAAACTCGACGCGGATTCGCTCGCCTATGACAGGATGCTGGAAAAGAGCGGCAAGCTGATCGCTGCAGAGGCGCTGCAATCGGTGAAGACGGCAAAGACCGTCAAGCGCCGCAACGGCAAGAAGCTGGTGACCGACGGCCCGTTCGCCGAGACCAAGGAACAGCTGATCGGTTTCGTGATGATAGAGGCAGCCGACCAGGAGGAAGCCCTGGAGATCGCCTCGAACATTCCCCTTGCGGCCATGGGCCAGATCGAGGTGCGGGCGATCTACGATATTCCGGGATCGTAGCAGCATCCTCGCCCGCGCCGAGCCGACCGGCCTGGAGTCACGCGAGCGAGTTCTGGGCCGGCCCTGACTCAACACAGGTCGCGGCATGGATCCCCGACACGCTTCCACTTGCTTCGCTCGCTCACGATGTCGAGGATGACGGATGGGCGGGCCTTCCACCAACTCGGTCTATGGTGGCGTTCAGGCCTGGTGGCGGCTGGCAGACGCGGCAGCGTCGTGTCTGCTAGATCGCCTCCCCCCTGAGCAGGCGGGGTGTCTCGCCGGTCATGCCGGAGGCCTGGCGGATGAAATATTCCTTCAGGCGGGGCACGCGGTCGACGAGGCCGAGGCCGATATCCCTGATGGCGCGGACGGGGGCGATGTCGTTGGAGAACAGGCGGTTGAGCACATCAGTCGTCACGCCCATGCGCACGGTGTCGAAGCGGCGCCAGGTCTCGTAGCGCTCCAGCACGTCCATGGCGCCGATGTCCTGTCCCAGGCGGTCGGCCTCGACGATGGTCTCGGCAAGGGCGGCTGCGTCCTTGAAGCCGAGATTGAGGCCCTGTCCGGCGATGGGGTGGATGCCGTGGGCGGCGTCGCCCGCGAGGGCGAAGCGCGGTGCAACGAAGGCCCGCGCCAGCGTCAGGCCGAGCGGCCAGGCGCGCGGCTTGTCCTCGACGCGGATCTCGCCGAGCTTGAGGCCGAAGCGCTGCTCCAGCTCGATCTCGAAGACGAAGGGGTCGCCCTTGACCAGCTTATCGGCGTCCTCTGTGCGTTCGTTCCAGACGATGGACGAGCGGTTGACGCCGTCGCGCGGCTTGAGCGGCAGGGTGGCGAAGGGACCGGCGGGCAGGAAATGCTCCTCGGCGCGGCCCTCGTGCGGGCGCTCGTGGGCAACAGTGCAGACGATGCCCGACTGGCCATACTCCCAGCGCACCGTCTTGATGCCGGCCATGTCGCGCAGCTTGGAATTGACGCCGTCGGCGGCGACGAGCAGGCGAACGTCGATGCTGATGCCGTCGGCGAGATGCACCTTGGTGGCGGTCGTGCCGGTTTCGAAGGACTGGACGGCGACGCCCTCGATGATGCCGATGCCAAGCTCGGCGGCGCGGCGGCGCAGGGCGCCGTTGAGCACCTTGTTCTCGACCATGTGGGCGAAGGGCTCGCCGGGCGCGATCTCGCCGTCGAAGGTGAGGAACACCGGTCGCACCGGGTCGGCAGCCTTCGAATCGGTGATGATCATGTCCATGATCGCCTGCGCCTCGGGCTCGATCTCGGCCCAGCAGCCGAGTTGGTCGAGCATGCGGCAGGCGGCGGCGGCGATGGCCGAAGCGCGGCCGTCCTTGCGCCAGACCTCGGCGGGGGCGGCGTCGACGACGGCGATGTGCAGGCTCGGGCGCGACTGCTTCATCGACACGGCAGTGGCGAGCCCGACATAGCCGGCACCGGCAACCAAAACGTCGAGTTGCGTCGGTTTGCTCTGGTCCGTGGCCATGGCCGCTCTCCTCTTATCCGGCTGCCGCCTTGACTCGGCGGGGGCTTCCTGCTGGAAACCGAACGTCTTCCGACCCGAAAGGGGAAAACATGCCTGCCGCCATACAAGAGCTTCTCAGCATTCTCAATCTCGAGCAGCTGGAACACAACCTGTATCGTGGTCGCAGCCCGAAGGTTGCGTGGCAGCGCGTCTTCGGCGGTCAGACCATCGCCCAGTCGCTGGTGGCGGCCCAGCGTACCGTCGAGGGAGACCGGCACGTGCATTCGCTGCACGGCTACTTCATGCGTCCCGGCGACATCAACGTGCCGATCGTCTACGAGGTCGACCGCATCCGCGATGGCTCGAGCTTCACCACCCGCCGCGTCGTCGCGATCCAGCACGGCAAGGCGATTTTCTCGCTCGAAGCGTCGTTCCAGCTCGACGAGCCTGGCCTCGAATACCAGATGCCGATGCCACTCGATGTGCCGGCACCGGAGACGCTGAAGTCGCAGCGGGAGCTGCTCGAGGAAGCGCCTCACGTTCCCGACATGATCCGCATGTTCTGGGCCAAGGAGCGGCCGCTGGAGCTGCGCCCCGTCTATGCCGAGCACTATTCGAGCCGCGACAAGCTGCCGCCGCTGCAGAAGGTGTGGATCCGGCTGACCGGGCCGGTGCCGAACGACCGGCCGACGCGCGCGGCCGTGCTTGCCTATCTTTCCGACATGACGCTGCTCGACACCGCGACCTTCGCGCATGGCCGCGGCATCTTCGATCCCGACATCCAGGCCGCCAGCCTCGATCACGCCATGTGGTTCCATCGCGAGCATTCCCTCGATGGCTGGCTGCTCTACACCCAGGACAGTCCGTCGACGTCGGGCGCGCGTGGCTTCACCCGTGGCGCGCTCTACGCCCAGGACGGTACGCTGATCGCTTCGGTGGCGCAGGAAGGCCTGATCCGCCTGCGCACAAAGCCTGCAAAATAGGCATTTTAGTTATTTTGCTCATTCTATGAGCAACTGAATTGCTGCACGTGCGAAGACCTGTGCGCGCCTTCGCTTTATTCCTATTTAAATACATATAGTTAGCCAGTTCCAGCCCAAACTGGCACGGAGCTTGAATCACCTTTTGCACTCACCGGTGGCTTTCGGGTCCGTCGGCGACGTCTGCAATCGCGGGGGACCCGCACCAGCAAGGGGTGAAACCTGATGAAAATCGTGATGGCTATCATCAAGCCGTTCAAGCTCGACGAGGTGCGTGAAGCGCTCACCAATGTCGGCATCCAGGGCCTGACGGTCACCGAAGTCAAAGGCTACGGGCGCCAGAAGGGGCATACCGAGATCTATCGCGGTGCCGAATATGCCGTGAGCTTCCTTCCCAAGATCAAGATCGAAGTCGCCGTTTCGACCGACCTCGTCGAAAAGGCCGTCGAGGCGATCACCGCCGCCGCCAAGACCGGCCAGATCGGCGACGGCAAGATCTTCGTCTTCGGCATCGACCAGGCCGTGCGCATCCGCACCGGCGAAACCGACACCGACGCGCTGTGAACGGCCAACCAATTCTCATGGAGACCTCAATGGAAATTCCAACCTCATTGAAGACGGCGGCGCGGACGGCCCTTGTCGGCACGCTCGCCCTGACCGCCCTGGGAACGGTCGTTGCCTTCGCCCAGGAAGCCGCGCCCGCGGCCGCCGATGCCGCTGCCGCCGCGCCTGCAGCGGCCGACGTGATGGAAAAGGGCGACGTCGCCTGGATGATGACGTCTTCGCTTCTGGTGTTGTTCATGGCGCTGCCGGGCCTGGCGTTGTTCTATGGCGGCCTGGTGCGCGCCAAGAACATGCTGTCGGTCCTGATGCAGTGCACGATGATCGTGGCGCTGGTGATCGTGATCTGGACGCTCTACGGCTACTCGATGGCCTTCGGCGACGCGCCCAGCCCTTACTGGGGCGGTTTTGGCAAGGCGTTCCTGGCCGGCGTGACGCCTGAAAGCATGGCGGCGACCTTCACCAAGGGCATCGTCATTCCCGAATTCGTCTTCATCTGCTTCCAGATGACGTTCGCCTGCATCACGCCGGCGCTGATCGTCGGCGCCTTCGCCGAACGCATCAAGTTCTCGGCCGTGCTGCTGTTCGTGGCGCTTTGGGTGACCTTCGTCTACTTCCCGATCGCCCACATGGTCTGGGATTCGGACGGCCTGATCTATGGCTGGGGCGCGCTTGATTTCGCTGGCGGCACCGTCGTTCACATCAATGCAGGCATCGCCGCTCTTGTCGGCGCCCTTCTGGTCGGCAAGCGCACCGGCTATGGCAAGGACAACATGGCCCCACACTCGATGACGCTGACCATGGTCGGCGCCTCGATCCTGTGGGTCGGCTGGTTCGGCTTCAACGCCGGCTCCAACCTCGAGGCCAATGGCGGCGCAGCACTTGCCATGATCAACACCTTCACCGCGACCGCCGGTGCAATCATCGCCTGGGTGCTGATCGAAACCTTTGCCCGCGGCAAGGCCTCGATGTTGGGTGCGGCCTCGGGCATGGTCGCCGGCCTTGTTGCCGTCACCCCGGCCGCCGGCTTCGTCGGCCCGGTCGGCGCCATCGTGCTCGGCGCTATCGCCTCGGCCATCTGCTACTTCTTCGTCGCCGTGGTGAAGATCAAGCTTGGCTATGACGACTCGCTCGACGTGTTCGGCATCCACGGCGTCGGCGGCATCGTCGGCGCCATCGGCACCGGCGTCTTCAACGCCAAGGCGCTGGGAGGCGTCGGCTACGGCACGCTGTCGATGGGCGAACAGGTGTGGACGCAGTTCCTCGCCGTCTGCGTGACCGTCATCTGGTGCGGCGTCGGTTCGCTGGTGCTCTACAAGCTGGTCGACCTTCTTGTCGGCCTGCGCCCGACTGTCGAAGCCGAACGTCAGGGCCTCGACCTCACCTCGCACGGCGAAGTGGCCTACCATTCGTAACGGCTCCGGCGGTTTGAACGAACCGCCGCATCCTCCCTATCCCGTCGTGCTCGCCACAAGCGGTCACGCCTTTTGGGGCCCGGAGCGATCCGGGCCCCCTTTTTTGTCCAGGGATATCAGGCGCTCAGCTGAACAGCGCCTTCACGCGAGGCCACCAGCCGATGGCGGCGCGCACTTGCCGGGCGGCACTGCCACCCCTGACGGCATCGCCGAAATGGCAGTAGCAGACGATATTGTGCAACTGCCGGTCGGACAGGTCGAAGAACCGCCTGGCTTCGCCATAGCTGTCGTCGGTGAGTCCGGCGGCACGGAAGGCAGGATCCTCGAACGCCACTGTTATGGGCGACCCCTGGGCGCGCATGGTCAGCCGCGCCTCGGGCGGGGCGTATTCGGTGCCGGAAAGCGTGCCCAGACGGCGTTCCGGCTGCCTCTCCAGAAGGTCCGCCCAGCGCTCGAGGCGCTCCTTGCGCGTCATCGGCAGGTAGGGAGTGGCAGTTTGGATTTCAGCTAAGGCCTGCAGTTGCTCGATGCTTTGATGCTTCATCGTCGCCTCCTGGCACGGATTGTTGCTGATCTCTGGGAGATATGGCGCACCCCGGCGGCGGCAAGGCTTGACATTGGCGGCCCATGCAAAAACCCGGAGAGACCTCGCAGCCAAAGGCCGGTCGGCTCGTGCCGGGATGCGTATCGTCATGAACGATGGCTTAACCTTAATGCGGCCTTAACCTTCCCCTCGATAGTCTGGATGCCGAATCTGCCCGCGATGCGTCCGCGCGTGGGTCATGGCATCTATGGACGGGGACAAGCATGCGTTCTGGGGTTTCCTCACCGCTCGCGCTGACCGAAACGGGGCACGGCATCCAGGCATTCGCACGACGCCAGGCCGGCCGCGCGGCGGGGCTTGGCCTGTTCGCCTTCGTTGCCTTCGGCCTAGCCGCGCTTGGCACATGGAACGTGGCCGATCCGAGCTTCAGCCATGCCACCGACAATCCCGTCACCAACGCCATGGGCTATTCCGGCGCGGTGTTCGCCGACCTCGCCATGCAGTTCTTCGGGCTGGCGGCGGTGGCGGCACTCGTTCCGGCCGTCATCTGGGGCGTGCTTTTCGCCACTGCCCGCGGTGTCGACCGCATGCCGAAGCGTGGCCTTGCCTGGTTCGGCTCGGCGCTGCTGGCCGCGGCCATCGCCGGCTGCGTCGGCGCGCCGCCCACCTGGCCGCTGCCGACCGGTCTCGGCGGCGTGTTCGGAGACATGGTGCTGAACATTCCTGGCCTGTTCATCGGCGGCTACCCCACCGGACTGGTGGCGACCGTCATCGGCGTGCTGCTGATTGCGCCCGCGCTGTGGCTGTTTGCCTATGGTGCTGGTCTGCTCAACCGCGAGAACGGCTTTGCCGCCGTACACGCCAAGCCCAAGCCCGACATGCGGGAGCAGGATTTCGCCAGCTTCGACGATGAGGATGACGACGACAGCGAAGGCGTGCTGGCGCTCGGCGCCATCACCCATTGGTGGCTGTCCGCCAAGGCCTGGATGCGTCGCCGTGCCGCCAGGCGGCGCGAGGAGGATGGCTTCGACATGCCACCGGTCAAGCGCGAAAGCGCCTGGCGGCAGGCTGCCGAGCGCGTCGAGAAGGCCGAGCGCGCCGAAGCGCGGGTCACGCCCGCCGGCCGCGCCCGCGTCGAGCCCGAATTCTTTGCCCAGATGGTGCAGGAACGCGGCGCCTCGATCGACCCCGACGACCAGGATGTGTTCGGCGACGACGACGATTTCGACATGCCGCAGGGCGGCGCGCAGGTGCAGAATTTCCGCACGCCTGCCTCGGCGGGACCGGCTTCGGCGCGCGTGGCAGCACCCGCGCCGCGACCCGCTCCCGGCGCCCGCGTGCAGCGCGAGGCACAGACGTCGCTGATTGGCTCCGACACGTTCGAGATGCCGTCGCTGCACTTCCTGGCCGAGCCCAAGAACGTGGCGCGCGATCCGAGCCTGTCCAAGGATGCGCTGGAGCAGAATGCGCGTCTGCTCGAGGGCGTGCTGGAGGATTTCGGCGTCAAGGGCGAGATCATCCATGTCCGCCCGGGACCCGTGGTCACGCTATATGAGCTGGAGCCGGCCCCCGGCATCAAGTCGTCGCGCGTTATCGGCCTTGCCGACGACATTGCCCGTTCGATGAGCGCGATCGCGGCCCGCGTCGCCGTCGTTCCCGGCCGCAACGCCATCGGCATCGAACTGCCCAACGCCAAGCGCGAGACGGTTTACCTGCGCGAGATCATGGCCAGCCGCGATTTCGAGACGACCAAGGCAAAGCTGGCGCTTGCACTCGGCAAGACCATCAATGGCGAGGCTGTCATCGTCGACATCGCCAAGATGCCGCACGTGCTGGTGGCCGGCACCACCGGTTCGGGCAAGTCGGTGGCAATCAACACCATGATCCTGTCCTTGCTCTACCGCATGACGCCGCAGGAATGCCGCCTCATCATGATCGACCCGAAGATGCTGGAACTGTCGGTCTATGACGGCATCCCGCATCTTTTGACGCCCGTCGTCACCGACCCGAAGAAGGCGGTGGTGGCGCTGAAGTGGACGGTGCGGGAGATGGAAGACCGCTACCGCAAGATGTCCAAGGTCGGCGTCCGCAACATCGACGGCTTCAATGCGCGAGTGGCCGCGGCCGACAAGAAGGGCGAGAAGATCTCGCGCACGGTGCAGACCGGCTTCGACCGTCAGACCGGCGAGGCGATCTACGAGACCGAGGATCTCAACCTCGAGCCGATGCCCTACATCGTCGTCATCATCGACGAGATGGCCGATCTGATGATGGTTGCCGGCAAGGACATCGAAGGCGCGGTCCAGCGCCTTGCCCAGATGGCCCGCGCGGCCGGCATCCACGTCATCATGGCGACGCAGCGTCCGTCGGTCGACGTCATCACCGGCACGATCAAGGCCAACTTCCCGACCCGCATCTCTTTCCAGGTGACGTCGAAGATCGACAGCCGCACCATCCTTGGTGAGCAGGGCGCCGAACAGCTGCTCGGCATGGGCGACATGCTGTATATGGCCGGCGGCGGCCGCATCCAGCGCGTCCACGGCCCGTTCGTCGCCGACGACGAGGTCGAGAAGGTGGTTGCCCATCTCAAGCTGCAGGGCGTGCCGGAATATCTCGACGCCATCACCGAGGACGACGGCGAAGGCGACGACGACCAGCCCTCGGGCAAGGGTGGCGGTGGCGGCAATTTCGAGAATTCGGACGATCCCTACGATCAGGCGGTGGCGGTCGTGCTGCGCGACGGCAAGGCGTCGACCAGCTACATCCAGCGCCGGCTCGGCATCGGCTACAACCGTGCCGCCTCGATCATCGAGCGGATGGAGAAGGAAGGTATCGTGGGCGCGGCCAATCACGCCGGCAAGCGCGAGATCCTTGTTCCGACCGAAGACGACAAGATGTAGAATCCGCGGAACCGGCGATCACGTTTTCGCGTTCGGTGGGCGCTCGATGAACCATGTCAAACTTCAGCCCTACTAAGTGCCGATAGAACCGTCCAACTGGAATGAGAGAGTTACCGGCATGAACGATGACATTCGCACCCCGACCCGCCGGCGCCTGCTTGGCCTGGCGGCTGCGATCGCGCTGACCGCAACCCCGCTGATCGCGCTTCAGGCCCCGGCCCAGGCACAGGCAACCGACGCTGCGCAGCGCATCGCCGACCATTTCTCCAGCGTGCGCTCGATGTCTGGCGAGTTCGTCCAGTTCGGCCCGCGCGGCGAGCAGACCGGCGGCAAGTTCTTCCTCGAACGCCCCGGCAAGATCCGCTTCAACTACGAGGCGCCGTCGAACTTCAAGGTGATCTCGGACGGCCAGTCCGTCGTCATCCTTAACTCGAAGATGCGCACCTCCGACCTCTATCCGCTGTCGAAGACGCCGCTGAAGCTTCTGCTCGACGACCGCATCGATCTCAGCGGCAACAAGGTGAAGAGCGTCACCGAGGAAGACGACCTGACGACCATCAAGCTTTCCGACAAGCAGGTGTTCGGCAATTCGACCATCACCATGATGTTCGATCCCAAGTCCTACGACCTGCGCCAGTGGACGATCACCGATACTCAAGGCAAGGACACCACCGTCATGGTGTTCAACGTCAAGGTGGGCGGCTCCTTCCCGGCCGACACGTTCAAGATCGACTACAAGCTCAACCGCGAGCTCAACGCCCGCAAGAGCAACGACTGAGAAGCTGGCTCCGCCCAGCCGGTCATCTGATACGGCTGGGTGCGTTGTCGGGCTCTTGCCTCGAACCTGCGCGCCTTAGTTGTGGACAGCGGCGCCGATGGTGCCGCTTTTGCCATAGCGACTTGTCACGGCCATCTGGCGCTGTCAGGTTCCGCGCCGAAGTCAGCCGGAACCTGCCATGCCCTTCTCCATCGCCACCTGGAATATCAACTCCGTGCGCTTGCGCATGCCGCTGGTCGAGCGCCTGCTGCTCGAGCGAGCACCCGATGTCCTGTGCCTGCAGGAGACCAAATGTCCCGACGACCAGTTTCCGTCGGCGGCATTCCGCAAGCTTGGCTACGAGCACATCGCCTTCCACGGCCAGAAGGGCTATCACGGCGTGGCGACGGTAGCGCGGCGGCCGCTGGAGATCGTGGAGAAGCGCCGCTTCTGCGAGATGGACGACAGCCGCCACCTTTCGGTGCTGTTCGACGCCGGCGGCAAGAAGGTGACGTTGCATAATTTCTACGTGCCTGCCGGCGGCGACGAGCCCGACACTGAAATCAATCCGAAGTTTCGCCACAAGCTCGACTTCGTGGCCGAGATGAACGCCATCCGCGCAGCGCATGACGATGGCTCGGCCTCGGTTCTGGTCGGCGACCTCAACATCGCGCCGCTGGAACACGACGTCTGGTCGCACAAGCAGTTGCTCAACGTCGTCAGCCACACGCCTGTGGAGACCGAAAACTTCGAAGCGATGCGCAAGGCCGGCGAGTGGGTCGACCTGATGCGCCTCAACGTGCCGGACGATGAGAAGATTTACACGTGGTGGAGCTACCGCGCCAAGGACTGGGAAATCTCCAACCGCGGCCGCCGCCTCGACCATGTCTGGTCTTCGCCCAACCTCGCGCCAAGCCTCGCCGGCATCGACATCCTGCGCGAGGCGCGCGGCTGGGAGCGGCCGTCGGATCATGTGCCCGTGATCGCGCGGTTCAACCTGAACTGACGGATTCAGGTGAGGCTACTCCGACTGGCCGACTATCCCGTGCGCACAGCCATTGCGATGGCAAGACAGAGAGCAATCTCCGCGTCACGCCAAGACATTCCAGACCTGAACGCGGTGCGGCCGGGCGCTACTTGCCGAACCTGGGCGCCATGCTCTCGATGCGCGCGATCATGTCCTGGAGATCTTCGAGAATGTGCTGGTGCAGGCTGGCGGCGACCTCGGGGTATTCCTCGAGGATGCGGTGAAACATCTTGCGGTTCAGGCGGATGATTTCCGAATCGACCTCGGCGGCGGCACTGGTAAGGCGGCGGGTGTCGGCAATGAGGGCCAATTCGCCGAGCATGGCGCCGGCGCCGGCAGAGCCCATGTCGGCGCGCACGCCTTCGATCTCGCGGTAGAGCGCGATGCGTCCCGAGATGACGACATAGGCCGAATCGGCCTCATCGTCCTCGCGATAGAGCTTGCGATCGGCGGGGAGATGGATGTTCTCCGCGCCGAAGGCCAGCAAACGCAGCTGTTCTTGGGTGAAGCCCTCGAACAGCCTCACGCCGGACAGGATGCGGATGTCATCATCCAGCGCCATTATGTCCCCGACTTCTCAGACCGGCCCCCCTCCCAATCGTTTGCCGGCGGCCCCACTCCGCCGACAAAAAAGCCGATCAGGGAACCAGCTTGTATCCGCCGCTTTCTGTCACAAGAATTTCCGCATTGGAAGGATCGCGCTCGATCTTCTGGCGAAGCCTGTAGACATGTGTTTCGAGCGTATGGGTGGTGACGCCCGAATTGTAGCCCCAGACCTCTTCGAGAAGGACGTCGCGGGTGACCACTTTCTGGTCGGCGCGGTAGAGATATTTGATGATCGAGGCCTCTTTCTCGGTCAGCCGGACCTTGCCGCCGCGCGCGTCGATGAGCAATTTCTGGCTCGGCTTGAACGTATAGGGGCCGACGGAGAAGGTGGCGTCCTCGCTCTGCTCGTGCTGGCGCAGCTGGGCGCGGATGCGGGCGAGCAGCACGGCAAAGCGGAACGGCTTGGTGACATAGTCATTGGCGCCCGCCTCGAGACCGAGGATCGTGTCCGAATCAGTGTCGTGGCCGGTGAGCATGATGATGGGGGCCTTGTAGCCGCCCTTGCGCAGGATCTTCACCGCCTCGCGCCCATCCATGTCGGGCAGGCCGACATCCATGATGAGCAGGTCGATCAGGCCGCCGCGCGCCGTGGCGACGCCCTTGGCGGCACTCGCCTCCTCAAGGACTTCGAACTCCTCGTAGAGCGCCAGCTGCTCGACCAGCGTGCTGCGCAGATCGTCGTCGTCGTCGACGATGAGGATGGTGCGTGAGGTCATGGATCAATCCGTGTTTAAAATCAGTATTCTGTTGACCGTAGACTATGGATGCGGAAGCTGATCGCCACAACCGTCGACGGGGTGATTTGTTCCGCCTGCGATCATACAAGAAAATTCGAAGGCGCAATTGGGGCGGGCGAGAATTTGCGACAGGGCATTTCCACGATAATTGTGCGGGCCAAGCCCGGCTGTGCGACCAAGGGGCTCTTGCAGGCGGGCAACCAGGTGTTTCCCTGCGCGCTCGGGCGCGGCGGCATTACCGCAAACAAGCGCGAGGGCGATGGCGGCACGCCGCTGGGCTCGATGCGTTTGCTTTCGGGTTACTTCCGCAACGACCATTTCCGTGGACGCGGCACGCGGCTTGCGATGAGCCCGATCGATGCGGACCTCGGCTGGTGCGAGGTGCCCGATGACCGCAACTACAACAGGCCGGTCAAGATCCCTTATGGCGCGAGCCATGAGCGGATGAAGCGCGATGACCGCCTTTACGACGCCTGCATCGTGCTCGACTGGAACATCAGGCCACGCCGGCGCGGGCGCGGCAGCGCCATCTTCTTTCATCTGGCGCGGCCCGGCTTCACGCCGACACAAGGCTGCGTGGCGGTGACCGACAAGGTCATGGCGCGGCTGTTGCCGCACCTGTCCAGCCGAACAGTGCTGAAGGTGGTTCGCTAGAGCAGACCCGGAGTGCCAAAAAAAGCGGCCCGAAGATCCCAGGGGATCGTCGGGCCTTAGGTACTGCTTCCAATGTAGCAGTGGGAGATGCGGAGCAAGTCGGCTCAGCGGCGCGTGGGGCGGCGCGGCTGCTGCCAGCCGATGTCGAGCAGGCCAAGATGGCCGAGTTCGGCGTCGACCGCCTTGGCAATGTCTTTCCGGGCGATGCCGGTGTCGCGGAGATAGTGCTCGGACAACTCGGCCGCATCCTGCGCGGGCACGTTGAGGGCTGCCTTCATTTGGCGAAACCAATCGAAAACCTGATGCAGTCGTGCCGGCTGGGCATAGGTGGCTTTCAGGATATCGGTCGTCATGGTCATTTCCGTTCGTCCGGATATCAAATCCGGTTTGACATTGTTTCAACTGGTCCCATGATGGAGCGCGGAAAGACAAAAGAGAAACGAGTAGTTCTTTCTCGATCATCAAGTTTGGTTTGAAGATCCTGCGATGCGTTCGATGCCTGGGACACGTGCGCTGAGGACACTTGAGGCTGCCGGCCGGCACCTCAATTTCACGCGCGCCGCCGACGAGCTGGGGCTGACGCCGGCGGCCGTCAGCCATCAGATCAAGGAAATAGAGGACCAGCTCGGCGTGGTGCTGTTCACCCGCACAAGCCGCAGCATCAGGCTGACGGAGGCGGGTGCTGCACTCTGCGACGCAGCGGCAGACGCCATCGACGTGCTCAATCGGGCCGTGTCGAGGGCGCGAAAGCTGACGCGCGGGACGGCGTTGCTGAAGGTGACGCTCGATGCGCAGTTCGCGTCGAAATGGCTGATGCGGCGCATCGACGGCTTCCGCAAGCTGCATCCCGACATAGAGCTGCGCTTCGACATCAGCTACGATGTGCGCGACTTCGACCTCGACGACGTCGATGTCGGTATCCGCTTCGGCACGGGCAAATATCCGGGGCTGGGTGCCGACCGGCTGTTCGACAACATGATCATTCCGGTGTGCAGCCCCAGGCTGCTGCGCTCGGGGCCGCCGCTACGTGTGCCGCGCGACCTATTCCACCACACGCTGGTGCATATCGAATGGTCACAGCAGGGCGTGACCTGGCCGAACTGGCGCATGTGGATGGCGGCGGCCGGTGTCGACGACTTCGACGACAGCCGCTCGGTCGTGTTCACCACCTCGTCGGATGCGGTGCAGGCGGCGATCGACGGCAGTGCTGTGGCGCTGGCCGATTTCGCCATGGTCGCCAACGACCTGTCGGAGGGGCGGCTGGTGCGGCCCTTCGACCTCGGCATCCGGGTGTCGCGTGAGTTCGCCTATTTCCTAGTCTATCCCAAGGCAACGGCAGACGATCCGCGCATCGCGGCGTTCAGGGCCTGGATCCTGGACGAGGCGGAGAAGACGCAGGCTTGAAGAAGCAGATCCTCGGGCTCTCCGTTCCTTCGCCCCCCTCTGCGCTGCCGGGCATCTCCCCCAGAAGGGGGAGATCAGCAGCTTCGTCCTTGCCGCTCATCCTTCCAAGTTTCGCTTCACTGGCCCGAATTGACGGAGGTAGCGTCAGGCGAAGCGCCAGACGGTGGTGCGCTTGACTTCGGCGTCTTCGAGGGCCCGGGTGACCGGCACCTCGTACGTCGCGAGCTTCTGCAACCGGTCCTTGGGAAGATAGGCACGGCCGGGGTCGCCGACGAGGACCTCGGCGCCGCGGGCCCGCAGCGCTTCGAACCATGGCACGAGGCGGTCGGCGAAGGGTTTTTCGTAGAAGACGTCACCGGCGAGCACGACGTCCCAACCGTCGTCTCGCCCGACGAGGTCGGAGCCTTCGAAACCGACCACAACGTTGTTGGCCTTGGCGTTGAGGCGGATGGCCGCTTCGCAGAACGGATCGATGTCGGCGCCGATGACGGAGGCCGCGCCCGCCTTCATCGCCGATATGGCGACAAGGCCTGAGCCCGAGGCGAAGTCGAGGACGCGCTTGCCGGCCATCGTTTCAGGGTGATCGAGCACATAACGCGCCAGCCCCTGGCCGCCGGCCCAGGCGAAGGCCCAGAAGGGCGGCGGCAGGCCGATTTCGGACAGCTCTTCCTCAGTGCGGTGCCAGAGGTCATGCGCCTCGTCGGCGAGGCGCAGCGAAATCTCGGGCACATGCGGCGGCTGCATCATCGCCGTGTTGGCGAGGATGAAGCTTTCCGCGCTTTCGGGCGTCAGACGGGCAGAGAGAGCAGCGGTCACGGTGCCTTGGCGAGCCCGGCCATGCGGCAGACTTCCTGCCATTCGTCAGGCGTGACCGGCTGGACGGACAGGCGCATGGAGGTGACCAGCGCCATCTTTTCCAGGGCCGGGTTGGCTTTGACGTCGGCGAGGGTGACCGGCTTCGGGATTTCGCTGTGGTAGCGGATGTCGACGCATTCCCAGCGCGGGTCTTCTGTCGTGGTGTCGTGATGGGCGAGCGCGCAGACCTCGGCGATGCCAACGACCTCCAGGCCTTCATTGGAATGGTAGAAAAAGCCGAGGTCGCCGATCTGCATGGCGCGCATGTTGTTGCGGGCGAGGTAGTTGCGCACGCCGTCCCACTGGGTGCCGTCCTTGCCCTTGGCCTTCAGCATCTCGAAAGAGAATTTGAACGGCTCGGATTTGAACAGCCAGTATTTCTTCTCGCTCATGTCGTCCCCTCGATGTGCCGATCAGGCGCTGGCCGGGTTGTTGAACACCCAGTTCCATGGGCGGATGTCGACGCTGTCGAACAGGCCGGCCTTGGCGTAGGGATCGGTGTCGGCGAGCGCCCTGGCTGCCGCTGCGTCAGCCGCCTCGATGACCACCAGGCTGCCGTCCGGCTTGCCGTCTGCGTCGAGGAAGGGGCCGGCGAATTTCAGCGTGCCCTTGGCGTTGAGGTCGTTGAGAAAGGCGACATGATCAGGGCGCGCGTCGAGGCGGACCTGAAGATGACCAGGCTTGTCCTTGCAGATCAGTGCGAAAAGCATGTTGTCCCTCTCTCGATTGGTTTCAGTCGGCTTCGGCGCGCAGCGGGCGGGTCATCAGCCCGGCGACGGCCTCGTTGATGGTGATGGCATTGTCGAGCAAGGCTGCGACGGCCTCGATGATCGGCGCGTCGAGGCCACGCTCGCGGGCAATGCGGGCGGCGATGTAAGCAGTGGCGACGCCTTCTGCGAGTGGACGGCCGGAAAGCTCCTCGCCTTTGCCGAGCGCCACGCCATAGGCGAAGTTGCGCGACTGCACCGACGAGCAAGTCAGCATCAGGTCGCCGAGGCCAGACAGGCCCATCAGCGTTTCGGGCCGGGCGCCGAACGCGGCACCAATGCGGCGCAACTCGACGAAGCCACGGGTGACGAGCGCTGCCTGCGCGGAGGCGCCGAGGCCGGCACCTGTCACGGCGCCCGCGGCAATGGCAAAGACGTTCTTCAATGCGCCGCCGATCTCGACGCCGATGAGGTCGTCGGAAGAATAGCAGCGCAGGTTGGCGGCGGAAAAGCGCAGGGCGAGCGCCGAGGCGCGGGCCTCGTCCTCAGCTGCGACGACGACTGCCGTGGGCAGGCCGCGCGAGACGTCGGTGGCGAAGCTCGGGCCGGAAAGGGCCGCTACCGGGTTCTGCGGCAGGATCTCGGCGGCAATGTCTGACAGAAGCCGGCCCGTGTCGCGTTCGATGCCCTTGGCGCACAGCACAAGCGGGACATGAACGGCGACATGCGGCTTGGCCTCCGACAGCACGCTGCGCAGGGCCTGTGCCGGGGTGACGACCAGAACACAGTCGGCACCGGCGAGGGCGGTTGCGAGCTCGGTAGTGGCGATTATGCCTGTTTCGAAGGTGATGTTGGGCAGGTAGCGCGGGTTCTGGCCCTTGGCTATGGCCGCAACGCTGTCGGCATCGCGGGCCCATAGCGAGACGGCATGGCCGGCGCGCAGCATGGCGAGCGCCAGGGCTGTGCCCCAGGCGCCGCCGCCGAGAACGGTGACCTTGTATGCGCTCATGCCTTGGCTCCTCGTCTGCCGGAGCCGACGACAGGGGCCGACACGCTGTCCAGCGGCCAGCGCGAGCGCGGCACGAAATCGAACGCGTCTTGCTCGACAAGGTCGGCGCGCAGCCGCTCGATGCCAGCCCAGGCGATCATTGCGGCGTTGTCGGTGCACAGCGCCATGGGCGGTGCGATGAAGGCAAAGCCGTTCTTGGCGCAGAGTGTTTCAAGCCGGGTGCGGATCTGCTTGTTGGCGGCGACGCCACCGGCAACCACGAGTGCCGGGGCAGCAACGCCGGGGAATTCGTCACGGAAGCGGGCCAACGCGCGCTTGACGCGGTCGCCGAGCGTGTCGGTTACGGCTGCCTGGAAGGAGGCACAGATGTCGGCGACGTCCTGGTCGCTGAGCGGCGCGACAGATGTCGCTGCCTGGCGCACAGCCGTCTTCAGCCCCGAGAAGGAGAAATCGGGCTGGGCCGAGCCCTTCATCGGGCGCGGAAAGACAAAGCGGCTGGCGTCGCCCGAGGCTGCCGCCATCTCGACATTGGGGCCGCCGGGATAGGGCAGGGCCAGCATCTTGGCGGTCTTGTCGAAAGCCTCGCCGAGCGCATCGTCGATGGTGGTGGCCCAGCGCTGGTAGTCGCCGACGCCGCGCACCAGCACGATCTGGGTGTGGCCGCCGGAAACGAGAAGCAAAAGGTAGGGAAATTCGAGCCCGTCGGTCAGCCGCGCCGTCAGCGCATGGCCTTCGAGATGGTTGATGGCGATCAGCGGCTTGCCGGCTGCGGCAGCCACGGCCTTGGCGGTCATCAGGCCGACGATCAGGCCGCCGACGAGGCCGGGGCCGGCAGTGGCGGCGACAGCGTCGATGTCAGCAAGCGAAACGCCGGAATCCTCGAGTGCTGCCTCGACGATGCCGTCGAGCGCCTCGACATGGGCGCGGGCCGCGATCTCGGGCACGACGCCGCCGAATGCCGCGTGTTCCTCGATCTGGCTGAGCACCGTGCTCGACAGGATCACCGGCGCCTTGCCCGGTTCGAGCGCAACGACGCTGGCCGCTGTTTCGTCGCAGCTTGTCTCGATGCCAAGAACACGGATCAATTGGTCGCTACCCTGCATGATTGCCCGGTGGTAATTTCCTAGATAGGAGGTACGGAACCGCCCCGCCAGCGCGGGGTTATCACGGACCGGGCGTCATGCAAACCAGAGCCTTGAAAATCGGAACCCGCGGCAGTCCGCTTGCCCTTGCGCAGGCGCAGGAGACGCGTGCGCGGCTGATGGCGGCGCATGGCTTGCCGGAAGAGGCGTTCGAGATCGTGGCGATTTCGACCAGCGGCGACCGCATCCAGGACCGCCCGCTGTCGCTGGCCGGCGGCAAGGGGCTGTTCACCAAGGAACTGGAAGAGGCGATCTATGCCGGCGAGGTCGATTTTGCCGTGCATTCGTCCAAGGACATGCCGACGCAGCTGCCCGACGGGCTCGAGCTTTCGGCTTTCCTGCCGCGCGAGGATGTGCGCGACGCCTTCATCGGCCGCGCAGCCAGGAAGATCATGGACCTGCCCGAGGGTGCTGTCGTCGGCTCGTCGTCGCTGAGGCGCCAGGCACTGATCCGCCGCATGCGGCCGGACCTAGAGGTGGTGATGTTCCGCGGCAATGTGCAGACCCGTCTGCGTAAACTCGATGAGGGTGTGGCCGAGGGTACGATCCTTGCCCATGCCGGCCTGCGCCGGCTCGGGCTGGCCGATATCATCACCGACCTGATGCCGGTGGACCAGTTTCCGCCGGCGCCGGGGCAGGGCGCGATCTGCATCGAAAGCCGCATCGGCGACGCACGCGTGCGCGACATGCTTGATGCGATCGACCACAAGCCGACCGGGCAGGCGCTGGCCTGCGAGCGGGCGTTCCTCGCCGCACTCGACGGTTCCTGCCGCACGCCGATCGCAGGCTATGCCGAGATCGAGGGCGACAGGCTGTCCTTCTCCGGGTTGATCCTGACGCCCGACGGCACAAAGTGGCATGAAGCGAAAGCCGAAGGGCGCGCTGCCGACGGTGCCGAGATTGGCCGCAAGGCCGGCGAAGAGGTCAGGGCACGCGCCGGCGAGCAATTCTTCGAGGGGTGGAGCTAGATGGCACGCCGCGTACTGGTGACGAGGCCGGATCCCGGCGCCACCCGTACCGCGCGGCGCCTCGAAACGCTCGGCTTCGAACCGGTGCTTCTGCCGCTTTCCGAAACGCGTCCTGTGCCTGTGGCGCGTGATATCGTTCCGATCAATGCAACTGCGGTTGCCGTCACCAGTTCAAACGCGCTGCGCCATGCGCCCAGCGGCCTGGTCGAGCGTCTCAGCCATCTGACCTGCCATGCCGTGGGCGCCAAGACCGCCGACAGCGCCCGCCAGGCCGGCTTCGCCTCGGTCAGGGAAGGCCCGGGCGATGCGGCAGCGCTCGCCGACCAGGTGGCAAACGAACTCGGCAAGGCGACGCTGGCCTATCTCTGCGGCCGGGTGCGGATGCCGGAATTCGAACGTCGCCTCGAAGTGGGTGGCGTGCGCGTGGTTTCGATCGAAACCTATGACACCGTGGCGCTGACGCCCGACCCGGGGCTTGTCCGCCACAGGCTGGGCGGGCAGCCGGTCGATGCCGTGCTCGTCTATTCGGCGCGGGCAGCGGCAGCCTATGGCGAATTGCTTGCGGCCCATGTCGAGGCCGACATGCTGATGCGCCGGGCGCGCTGCCTGTGCCTGTCGGGGCGGATCGCTGCGGCCATGGGCGAGGGGCTCAACATCGAAGTGGCGCTCGACCCCAACGAAGACGCGCTGCTGGCACTTCTCGGCGATCCCGATTGACTGTGCCTTATGCTGGCCTTTTTTCGAAGGCCGGTGGATGTTACTGATTTTTATCTTCGACCCCGCAATGGTCGCGGGACTGTGCCAACGAAAATCGCGGAGCCCCAAGCATGGTCAAGACGCCGAAGACGCGCCATTCGAAATCGCACCGCTCGCCGGTGACAATCGAGCTGGAGCCGGGCGCCGTCTCGCGCGTCGAAGAGGCCAATGCTTCTGCTGACAGCGGTGCAGAAAACGTTGCCGCCACTGTTGGCGACGAGGCCGTGGCCGAAGCCCCGACTGAGGCCGCTGCATCCGAGGCGAAAGCCGAGGCAGCCCCCGTCTACGACTACAGTTTCGAAAACACTAAGCCGGCGAATGAGCCGAAAGCCGAGGCCAAGGCTTCCGCCACATCGAGTGCTGCCGGCAACGGTTCCAGGGCATCGAGCTCCGCGCCGAAAAACGCGCCGGCGCGCCAGCCGACATCGGGCCTGCTGCCCGGCCTGGCCGGTGGTCTTGCCGCATTGGTGATTGCCGGCGGGCTGCAATATGCCGGTATTCTGGGCGCGCCTTCGTCGGGCGCCGACGACAACGGGCAAACGCAGGCCGAAATCGCATCGCTGAGATCGCAGATCGCCGACCTCGCCGCGGCGCGCAATGGCGGCGACGACGCGGGGCGGATGGAGGGCCTGTCGAGCGAGATCGCCCAGATGAAATCGGAGGTCGAGGCACTCAAGTCAGCCGGCAGCAAGGCTGGAGCACCCGAAGCGCTTGCCGGTCTCGACCAGCGCATCAAGGATGTCGAGGCGGCGGTGACGTCGCTTGGGCAAGGTGGTGGCGCCGCAAGCGAGATCGCGGCGTTGACCGACAAGGTCGGCGCGCTCGATACGGCATTGAAGGCCGCCGGCGAGACGGCAACCGCCGATGACGGCAAGATCGCCTCGCTGGAGCAATCGGTGTCGCAGTTGACGTCAAAAGTCGATGCGCAGGCGTCGCAGCCGAAGATCGCGCTGGCGATCGCGGCTTCGGCGCTCAAGTCGGCTGTCGACAGGGGCGGCGCGTTCAAGGCGGAACTTGAGACCTTTGCGGCGATTTCGCCTGAGGCGCCGGAGCTTGCCACGCTGCGCGCCCATGCCGAAAAGGGCGTTGCGACGCGTGCCGACATCGTCGCCGAGACGGACGCTGCGGCCAATGCGATGATCGCAGCGGCCAAGCCCGTCAACCCCGATGCCGGCATCGTCGAGCGACTGGTGTCGAGCGCCGAATCGCTGGTCAAGGTTCGGCCGATCGGCGCCGTGGAAGGGCCAGGCGTGCCGGAAACGGTGGCACGCATGGAGTTTGCCGTGAGCCAGGGCGATCTCGCCAAGGCGCTCGCCGAATACGAGACCTTGCCGGAGCCGGCCAAGGCAGCGGGCGCTGAATTTGCCGCCAAGCTCAAGGCGCGGCAGGAGGTGGAGGCGCTTGTCGACCAGCTCGTCGCCGGCGCGATGAAGGCGTGAGGCGCACCAGATGATCCGCATCCTGTTCTATCTTGCCGTCGTCTTCCTGCTCGGGCTGGGCTTTGCCTGGCTCGCCGACCGTCCAGGTGAAATGGTGGTGACCTTCAGCGGCTACCAGTACCAGGTCAGCCTAATGGTGGCGGCGGTGACCGTAACTGCGATCGTGGCTGCGGTGATGCTGCTGTGGTGGCTGACCAAGTCGATCTGGAACAGCCCCTATGCGATCGCCCGGCATTTTCGCGCCCGCCGGCGTGACCGCGGCTACCAGGCGCTGTCGACCGGCATGATCGCCGCCGGCGCCGGTGATGCGGCACTTGCCCGCAAGAAGAACAAGGAAGCGGCCAAGCTGATCCGCTCCGACCAGGAGCCGCTGATCCATCTGCTCGAGGCGCAGGCGTCGCTGCTTGAAGGCGACCATGACGCGGCGCGGCAGAAATTCGAGGCGATGCTCGACGACCCCGAGATGCGTCTGCTCGGCCTGCGCGGACTTTATCTCGAGGCAGAGCGGCTGGGCGACCGTGCCGCAGCCCGCCATTATGCCGGACGCGCGGCAGGCCACGCACCGCAGCTGGCCTGGGCAGCGGATGCGACGCTCGAGGAAAAGGCCGAACGCGGCGATTGGGACGGCGCGCTGGCGCTGATCGAGGCGCAGAAGTCGTCGCGGCAGGTCGAGCGCCACATCGCCAACAACAAGCGCGCGGTGCTGTTGACCGCCAAGGCGATGTCACTGGGCGACAGCGACGCCAATGCGACGCGCACGGCGGCACTGGAAGCCAACAGGCTGCGGCCCGAATTCGGACCGGCGGCGATGGTGGCGGCCAAGGCGCTGTACCGCCAGAACGACGTGCGCAAGGGCTCGAAGGTGCTTGAGGCCGCGTGGAAGGCCGAACCTCTGCCCGAGATCGCTGATCTTTATGTTCATGGTCGGCCGGGAGATGCGGTGCTCGATCGGTTGGCGCGGGCCAAGAAATTGCAATCGCTGCGGCAGAACCATCCGGAATCGTCGCTCGCCGTGGCGCGCGCGGCGCTGGAAGCGCAGGACTACAAGCTGGCGCGTTCCGAGGCTGAAGCCGCGGCACGGATGCAGCCGCGTGAAGGCGCCTATCTTTTGCTCGCCGACATCGAGGAGGCGGAGACCGGCAACCAGGGCAAGGTGCGGCAGTGGCTTGGCAAGGCGGTGCGTGCGCCGCGCGATCCGGCCTGGGTTGCCGATGGCGTCGTGTCTGAACGCTGGGCGCCGTTCTCGCCTGTGACCGGACGCCTCGACGCCTTCGAATGGAAGGCGCCGGAAGAGCGGCTTGGCCACCTGATCGAGCAGGACGAGGAGCCGGACGAGCGGGTGTCGATCCCCAGCATCCCGGCAGCCCAGCCGGCGGGCGACGACATTGTCGAGGTGGAGCCCGAAACGGAGAGCACACCGACGCCGCCGCAAGTGGCCAAGGCCGACACCACCGATGACGGTGCGGCGGACCTCAAGGCTGAGAAGGCAGGCGAGGGCGACGCAGAAGATCTCTCCGAGCCTATCCGCCTGCCCGACGATCCCGGCGTCGACCCCGACGAGGCGCGCGACAAGGGTCGGTTCCGGTTGTTTTGACGGCCGCCGCTGCCTAAATCCAGGGGAACAAACAGGATTTGCCGATGTTCGAACGCATGATCTCCTTCCTGAAGGACCTGCCATCCGCAGGCGCCAGGCACACTCGAGAAGACGATGTGCGTGTTGCGGCGGCGGCACTGCTCTACCATGTCATGGATGCAGACGGCGAACGCCAGGACATCGAGTGGGAGCGGCTGAAGCAGTTGCTGGCGCAGGCCTACGGTCTTTCGGGGGCTGAACTCGAGCGCCTGGTGAAGGCCGGCGAGCAGGCCGACAACGAGGCTATAGACCTCTATGCCTTCACCAGCGTGCTGAAGCGCAATCTCGACGAACAGGCGCGCAAGGACTTCATCGGCATGATGTGGGAACTGGTCTATGCCGACGGCGACGTGCGCGAGATGGAGGACAACACCATCTGGCGGGTGGCGGAACTGATCGGCGTCGAAAGCCGCGACCGCATCGAGGCCAAGCGCAGGGTGGCGGGCAAGGCTCATCCGGCCGCCAGCGACGACTAGGCCCGCCATGCCGGGGACAGCGCGGCCCAGGATACTGGTGGTTCTGCACCAGGAGCATTCGAGCGCAGGCCGCGTCGGCCATGTGCTGATCGAAAATGGCTTCGACCTCGATATCCGCCGGCCGCCGCTGGGCGATCCGCTTCCCGAGACACTCGATCGACATGCTGGTGCTGTTGTCTTCGGCGGGCCGATGAGCGCCAACGACCATGACGAGTTCGTGCGCCGCGAGACCGAATGGCTGGCAGTGCCGCTCAGGGAGAACCGGCCGTTTCTCGGCATTTGTCTCGGAGCGCAGATGCTGGTCAACCATCTCGGCGGCAAGGTCGAGGGGCATGGCGATGGGCTGGTGGAGATCGGCTGGTATCCGATCAAGGCGACCGAAGAGGGGCGCAAGCTGATGCATTGGCCTGAGATGGTCTACCAGTTCCATCGCGAGGGCTTTTCATTGCCGGGCGATGCCGTGCTGCTGGCGTCCTCGGACAGCTATCCAAACCAGGCGTTCCGTTATGGCGACAACGCCTGGGGCATCCAGTTCCACGCCGAGTTGACGCGGGTGATGATGCAGCGCTGGGTGGTGCGCGGCGCGGAGCGTTTCGTGCTGCCGGGGGCGCAGCCGGGCCGCGACCATCTCGGTGGACGGCTGATCTGGGACATGCACCTCAAGCGCTGGCTCGACGAGTTCCTGCAGGTCGTCTTCGGCGGACAGGCAAAGGCGCGCGGCTAACTGAACGGGAAGAGGGCTGGCCGACCTTCGCCGGAATTGCCTCAGCTCTTGCCGTGGCGGGTCTCGATTTCCTTCTGCTGCGTGTCGATGGCTGATGTCTGGACCTTGGTGTTCTGGCCGGCGCCGATCATCCAGCGGCCGTTTTCCTTGACCAGCACGTAGAGCGGCGAACCTTCGAGATCGCCCTCGATCGGGGTGCCGTCCTTGTGCACGGGGCGCTGGCGGACGTTCACCGCGGCAACGCCCGGGCTCAGCATGGTGACGTGGGCCACGTCATAACGTGCATACTGGTCGCCGAGGTCGGGGGTCAGCACCTTGCGGGTAAAGGCGGCGATCTCGTCCTTGCTGGAGAAGCGCCGGCCGAAGGCGGTGACCCAGACCGCATCGGAGCGGAACAGCGCCAGGAAATCGTCGGCGGAGCGTTCGTTCTGGGCGCGCTCGACCAGCGCAATCAGCTTGCTGATCTCAGCGAGATCGGTGTCGTCGATCCTTGTCATGTCATCCCCCAACAGGCGATTGGCGCGCATCCGGGCGCAGCAATCGCGCGGGGCGAAGGCAGTGCAGGCCCCGCTTCTGTAGGTGAATGTATGAATGCCGGCGCCAATTGCAACGCCGGCTTACTGTCGGATGCCGGAAAACTCAGACGCGGCCGTCGAGCCGCCTGACCTTGCGCAGTTGCGGGAAGGCCCAGCACCAGATGCCGGCGACCGCGACAGCGCCGACGCCGCCTATAACCACTGCGGGCACCGTGCCGATCAGGGCGGCCATGGTGCCGGCGCGGAACTCACCGAGCTCGTTGGACGCGCCGACGAAGACACCGTTGACGGCATTGACGCGGCCACGGACACGGTCGGGCGTCCACAGCTGGATCAGCGTTTCCCTGATGTAGACGCTGACCATGTCGGTGGCGCCGAGCAGCGCAAGGGCCGTGATGGACACCCAAGGGATGGTCGAGATGCCGAAGACGGCGGTGCAGATGCCGAACAGGGCGACGAAGAACAGCATGACCATGCCGGCATGGTCGCGGATCGGATGGCCGGCCAGCCAGACGGCAACGACAATGGCGCCGACGGCCGGCGCGGCGCGCAGCAGGCCAAGGCCCCAGGGGCCGAGATCAAGGATGTCGCGCGCATAGACCGGCAGCAGGGCGACCGCGCCCGACAGAAGCACGGCGAACAGGTCGAGCGAGATGGCGCCGAGCACGATCTTTTCGCCCCAGATATAGCGGAAGCCGGCAAACAGCGTTTCGACAGTCGGTTTGGCGCTTTCGCTGCGCTGGGCGGGCTTCGGGATCGAGAAGATCAGGATGGTCGAGGCCAGCATGACCACGGTCGCGGTGCCGTAGGCAGCCTCGGCCGAGATGCCGTAGAGCAGGCCGCCGGCAACCGGGCCGACGATGGTGGCGGTCTGCCAGGCCGACGAATTCCAGGCGACGGCGTTGGCAAAGACCTCAGCCGGCACGAGATTGGCCACCAGTGATGCCGATGCAGGGCCGAAGAAGGCGCGGGCGATGCCGAACATGGCAAGCACCAGGAATATGGGAGCAGGGCTGGCGAGACCGTGCAGCGCGAGCATGAGCAGGGCCGCAGCGCAGCCTGCCTCGACAAGTGCGGCGAGGCCCATGACCAGGCGGCGGCCGAAACGGTCGGCGACAACGCCGGTGACGAGCACCAGCAGCAGCGCCGGGGCAAACTGGATGACGCCGACCATGCCGAGGTCGAACGGATTGCGCGTCAGGTCGTAGATCTGCCAGCCAACGCCGACGGAGACGATCTGGGTCGAGAAGGTGGCAAGGAAGCGCGCGATCCAGAAGCGCGAGAAGGCGCTGTGGCGGAAGGCGGCGAAGCGCTCCTGCGGCGCTTGGGCAGGTTGGGAGGTCATCGATCCGGAAGCTGTTGCGACGCCGGCGATCGACCGGCGTCGGTGCCATAGCGCAGATTCAGGTACAGCGCGCGCCCAAATCGCCTTGGATCAATCAATTCCGTGCAGCGTCAGAGCCTGATGCCCGTCTTGACGAGCCCGCGGGTGATGGAGCCCGTGGCCGGCAGAAGCGGGATCAAGCAGGCTTGCAAAGCATGGTAGATATCAGGCTTGCCATAGAACGGGCCGGCATTGGGCTTGAGGTCGTTGTCGAGTTGGGCGTGCCAGCCGCCGTTGCGGCGGTCGATGAAGCGGGTGGCGCAGAAGTTCCAGACACGGCGGTACCACTCCTCATATTCGGGAGCGCCGTCGATGGCGTTGAGCACGCTAGCCGCCCCGATCGCCTCGCAGCAGGGCCACCAGTAGCGGTCGCGGATGCGTGCCGAGCCATCCCATTCGAGCGTGTAGTAGAAGCCTCCCCTGGCCGCGTCCCAGCCGTCCGATGTCGCCTGGGCGAACAGGTTCTTGGCCGCGTCGGGTAGCCAGCCGAGCTTGCGCCCACCAAGCTCCCAGAGCTGCAGCAGCAGCCGCGCCCACTCCAGCGAATGGCCCGGCGTGGTGCCGAAGGGACGGAACATCGGGTCACCGGAATAGTCGCGATCGAGCTGCCAGTCCGAGGTGAAATGCTCGGGCAGGCGCCAGCCGGCGGCGGCCGCATGCCTTGATATGATGAGGTCGGCGATGCGCTCGGCCATGGTGAGGTAGCTGGCGTCGCCAGTGGCTTCGAAGGCGGCCATCAGCGCCTCGGTCAGGTGCATGTTGGAGTTCTGGCCGCGATAGGTGTCGTAGGACCTCCAGTCGGCGGTGAATTCCTCCGCCACTGCGCCATGCGCCTGTTCCCAGAATTTCTCCGACAACACGGTCGAGATGTCGGTCAGCAGTCGGTCGGCATCCGGGTGCCCGGCGACCTTGGCGCTGGAGGCGGCAAGCAGCACGAAGGCATGGCCATAGGCCTGCTTGGTGTCGTTGGACGGCCCTTCGTAGCCGACGCCCCAGAAATAGCCGCCATTGGCCTCGTCGCGGTGACCGTTCCAGAGAAAGTCCATGCCGTGGTCGACAAGCGCATCGGCGCCGGGGCGGCCCATCAGATGGGCGATGGCAAAGCAATGGACCATGCGTGTCGTGACATGGATCTGGCGGCCGGCATGCTTGCCGGGCACGGCGCCTGCCGCAAAGGGACGGCCATGGTCGTCAAGCTCGTAGAACCCGCCGAGCGGATTGAGGCTTGCGCGCTCGAAGAAGGAAAACAGGGCTTCCGCTTGTTGCAGCAGCCACAGGCGGTGGGTCTGCAGCGTCGTCCACTTCGCCGCGCCGGGCTGAAATTGCAGTGAAGCCATGATCGTGTCCTTGCCTGATCCGCGGGGACGCGATTCATCGCAACGCGCCCAGACGCGACGTAAGCCGTTCCCGGCCCACCACTCAACTGGAAAACGCTTGGCGTGCGGATTTGGGCTTCGGCGGGAGCGCTTAGAGTGTTTCCGCTTTTCTTCACGGAATCCCTCTATTTCTTTGTTTTTGCGCTATTCCAGACGGAAAGCCGCTGCGCACTAGCCTATCGCCTTGGTCATTACGCCGTCGCCGACAAGTCTTTCCTTGAGCATGTCGATGAAGCCGAGCACGGGCCTGGACAACTGGGTGTCGCGCAAGGTGGCGATGCCGTAGTCGTTCCACAGCGGCGGCGAGAAGGGGCGCATGACGACGCGGTCGGATTTGAGCAGGTTGCCGATCAGCGCCGGGATGATCGAAACACCGATGCCTTCGGCGACCATCGCCACGCTCGATTCGACCGAATGTGTCTCGACACGGCAGCGCACCGTGCCCTGGGCGCGGCGCAGCCTTTCCTCGATGTCCTCGCGGCTCGACCGCAAGCGGCCGAGCAGCACGAGGTCGGTTCGCGACAGATCGTCGGCACTGACGGCATCCTGCTCGGAGAGCGGGTGGCCAACGGGCAAGGCACAGAGCTGGCCGCTCGAAACCAGCGGCATGGTCTGCAGCCCGCGATCCTCCGTCGGCAGCCGGACGAAACCAAAGTCGACAGTGCGGCCCATGACAGCGCGCTCGATGGCGTCATAGGGTCCTGCCACGAGTTCTATGCTCACCTCGGTCTGCATGGCGAGGAAATCGCGGACCAACGCGGGCAGCAAGGTGGTCGTCAGCGAATGAGGAAAGCCCATCTTGATCAGCGTCTTGCCCGACCAGCCAGCGCTGAGCTCGTCGGTGCGGCGCTTGAGCCGGGCGAGCACGTCGGACAATTCGCCGACTTCCTGCAGCAGGGCGGCGGCCTCGGGCTTGGGGATCAGTCGGCCTTTTTCGCGGCGGAACAGCTCCAGCCCGATCTCCTCTTCGAGGCTGGTGAGCTGGCGGCTGATCGCCGATTGCGACAGGCTGAGCACGCCCGACGCGCCGATGGTCGAGCCGGTCTGCATGACCGCCCGAAAGACTTCGAGCTGACGCAGGTTCATCCGCCCGCCTCTGAAGCGGGCAGGCCGATCATCGCGCCAAACGCTGCTTTCGCATCAGGCAATGCACAAAACTCATAAGATTGCGCCTCTGTCGACGTCACTGCTAACTCGATCCTCAAATGGCAGCCGGCCGAACCGGCGCAGCGAGGAGAACACTCTTTTGCCACCCAAGCCAAGCCCTTGCGGGCCAGCCAGGCCGGACGGCCGCGCACGATGACCGTCTTCATCATCCGTCGGGTCGTGCAAAGCCTGCTCGTGCTGTTGGCGACCTCGGTTCTTGTCTTCATCGGCATCTATGCCATCGGCAACCCAATCGACATCATGATCCCCGCCGATGCCAGCGCCGCCGAGCGCGACGCGGCGATCCAGGCGCTTGGCCTCGACCGGCCGCTGATCGTGCAATACTGGTCCTTCCTGGTCGATGCGCTGCATGGCGATCTCGGCCGCTCCTTCGTCTTCAACCAGCCGGCTGTCAGCCTGATCTTTCAGCGCCTGCCCGCCACGCTGGAGTTGGCCTTCGTGGCTCTCGCCATTGCGCTCATCCTCGGCATCCCGCTTGGCCTGATCGCTGGCCTCAGGCCGAAGTCGGTCGCCGACGAAACCATCATGACCGGCTCGATCCTTGGCTTCAGCCTGCCCAACTTCTGGCAGGGCATGATGCTGATCATGATCTTCTCGGTCTGGCTCGGCTGGCTGCCGTCGTCTGGACGCGGCGAGACCGGCGAAATCTTCGGCATCACCACGAGCCTCGCCAGCCTCGACGGCCTCAAGCACCTGATCCTGCCGGCAACGAACCTTGCGCTGTTCAAGCTGTCACTCGTGATCCGCCTGACGCGCACCGGCGTGCGCGAGACGATGCCGCTCGATTTCATCAAATTCGCCCGCGCCAAGGGCCTGTCTGAACGCCGCATCATCTTTGTCCATGTGATGAAGAACATCATGATTCCGATCGTGACGGTGGTCGGCATGGAGTTTGGCTCGGTCATCGCCTTTGCGGTGGTGACGGAAACCATCTTTGCGTGGCCGGGCATCGGCAAGCTGCTGATCGATTCCATCACCGTCCTCGACCGGCCTGTTGTGGTGGCCTACCTGCTGGTGGTCGTGACGATGTTCATCCTCATCAACCTCATCGTCGACATCGTCTATTCGATCCTCGATCCCCGGATACGGTTGGGAGACGGCCAATGATCACCGCCGCTCTCAAGCTCAACGACAGCCAGGCATTCTGGGCCCGCTCGCTGCGCGGCATCCTGGAAAGCCCCAAGGCGACGGTCGGCCTGGTGGCCTGTTTGTTCCTCATTCTTGCGGCTGTCTTCGGTCCCTATCTGGTACCGCAGAACCCCTATGACCTGACGGCAATCGACTTCTTCGACGCGCGGCTGCCGCCGATGTCGCAAAGCATGAATGGCACGCTTTACCTGCTCGGCACCGACGGCCAGGGCCGCGACATGCTGTCGGCCATGGTCTATGGCCTCAGGACGTCGATGGGTGTCGGTCTGTTCGCTGGTGTCGTGGCGCTTGCCGTCGGCACCGCGCTCGGCCTCGCCGCCGCCTATTTTGGCGGGCGCATCGACACGCTCATCATGCGGCTGGTCGACCTGATGCTGGGCTTTCCCACCATCCTCGTCGCGCTGATGCTTTTGGCGTTGCTCGGGCAAGGCGTGTGGAAAGTCGTGCTGGCGCTGGTCATCGTCCAGTGGGCGCAGTTTGCCCGTGCCGTGCGCGCCGCTGCCCTGGTCGAACGCGGCAAGGAATATGTCGAGGCGGCAGCCTCGCTCGGCCTTTCCAGGCCGCGCATCCTGTTTGGCCACATGCTGCCCAACTGCCTGCCGCCGATCATCGTCATCGGCACGCTGCAGATCGCCAACGCCATCTCGGCGGAGGCAACGCTGTCTTTCCTCGGCATCGGCCTGCCGATCACCGAGCCTTCGCTCGGCTTGCTGATCGCCAATGGCTACCAGACGCTGCTGTCGGGCCAGTACTGGATTTCGGTCTATCCGGGTCTTTTGCTGCTCTCGCTCGTCTTCAGCATCAACATCGTCGGCGACCGGCTGCGCGAAGTGCTCAACCCTCGTCTGTCGGAGCGCTGAGATGACGCTCAAGGTCGAAAACCTCTCCACCCATTTCTTCACCCGCGACGGTGTCGCCAAGGCGGTCGACGGCGTGTCCTTCGAGATCGGTCGCGGCGAGATTCTGGGACTCGTCGGCGAGTCCGGCTCGGGCAAGTCGATAACCGGCTTCTCCATCCTCGGGCTGGTCGACCCGCCGGGACGCGTGACTGGCGGCAGGATCCTGTTCCAGGGCCAGGACCTCGTCGGACGCTCGCCCCAGGAGATGCGCGCCATCAGGGGCAAGAAGATTGCCATGATCTTCCAGGACCCGATGATGACGCTCAATCCGGTGCTGTCGATCGAGACCCAGATGGTCGAGGCCGTGCGGGCCCACGACAAGGTGTCCAAGTCAGATGCCCGGGCGCGCGCTGTCGAAGCACTTGGGCTCGTCGGCATACCTTCGCCGGACGAGCGGCTGGCGGCGTACCCGCACCAGTTTTCGGGCGGCATGCGCCAGCGGGTGGCCATTGCGATTGCGCTGCTGCACCGGCCGGAGCTGATCATCGCGGACGAGCCCACCACCGCACTTGATGTCACCATCCAGTCGCAGATCCTGGCGGTCATCCAGCGACTCAGCGGCGAATTCGGCATGTCGCTGATCTGGATCAGCCACGATCTTGGCGTGGTCGCCGGCCTCGCCCAGAAGGTTGCGGTCATGTATGCGGGCCGCATTGTCGAGACAGGCACGGTCGACGATGTCCTCGACCGCCCTGTTCATCCCTACACGATCGGCCTGATGCGTTCGGTCCCCGCCAATCTCGACCGCGGCGAGGCGTTGACGCCGATCCCCGGCATGGCGCCGTCGCCGCTCAGGCGGCCGTCCGGCTGCCCGTTCAGGCTGCGCTGCTTTGCAGCCACCGCAGCCTGCGAGGCGGAACCGGAGGCTTCGGCCGTCGACGGTCATCTCTATCGCTGCTTCAACCCGCAATTCGAGAGGGCAGCATGACCCCGCTGATCGAAGGCATCGGCGTGTCCAGGCGCTTCTCGCGCGGCCTGGACTATGCCGAAAAGCTGGCCCGCATGTTCGGCGCCAAGCTGGAAGAGCGCGTCGTTCATGCCGTCGACGATGTCTCGCTGGCCATCAATCCGGGCGAGGTCGTCGGCCTTGTTGGCGAATCCGGCTGCGGCAAGTCCACGCTCGGGCGCATCATGGCGGGCATCCTGCCCCAGTCCACTGGTACGATGCGCTGGGAGGGTAAGGACATCTCGGCGCTGCCTCGGCAGGAGGCCAAGGCTGTCCGGCTGACCTCACAGATGATCTTCCAGGATCCGATGTCGTCGCTCAACCCGCGCAAGACGATCCTCGACATCATCGGCGAGGCGCCGGTGGCCCATGGCATGGTGCCGAAGCGCCAGGCGCCTGACATGGTGGCTGCGTTGATGGAGCGTGTCGGCCTCGACCCGTCCTATCTCAAGCGCTACCCGCACCAGTTCTCCGGCGGCCAGCGCCAGCGTATCGGCATCGCCCGGGCGCTGGCGGTCAAGCCACGCTTCATGATCTGCGACGAGTCGGTGTCGGCGCTGGACGTGTCGATCCAGGCGCAGATTCTGAACCTGTTCATGGAGCTGAAGCAGGAGCTGGGGCTGACCTACCTGTTCATCAGCCACGATCTCGGCGTGGTGAAGCACATCTCCGACCGTGTCGCGATCATGTATCTCGGCCGCATCGTCGAGAGTGCGCCGGCCGATGCGTTCTTCGCCGCGCCGAACCACCCCTACACGGTGGCGCTGCTGTCGGAGGTGCCGACCATCAAACAGCGGCGACGCCAGTTCAATCCGGTGAAGGGCGAGATTCCGTCACCGTTGCACCCGCCGAGCGGCTGCCATTTCCACCCGCGTTGCCCGCATGCCTTCGACCGCTGCCGCCGGGAGCGGCCGCTGCTGCGCGAGATCGCGCCGGGGCACATCAGCGCCTGCCATCTCAATGAAACGCCGGTGAGCGCGATCGCCCGCCCGGCCGAGATCACGACCTAACCAACACAAAGGGGAGCCCAAAAATGAACCTGATCCGATCCGCAGTCGCCGGCCTGCTTCTGGCCACCAGCCTGTCGACCGCGGCCCTTGCCGCCGACCTCGTCGTCGGCATCTCGACCGAGCCGTCGTCGGTCGATCCGCAGTTTTCGCGCACCGGCAACAACCAGAACCTGGCGCAACAGGTGTTCGGCCGCCTGGTCGAGCCGGATGCCAACCTGCAGGTCAAGCCGAACCTCGCCGAGAGCTGGAAGAACGTCGACCCGCTGACCTGGGAGGTGAAACTGCGGTCCGGCGTGAAGTTCCATGACGGCTCGCCGCTGACCGCCGAGGACGTGGTTTACTCGCTTGAGCGCATCTCCAAGATCGAGAACAGCCCGGCGCCGTTCACCGCCAATGTCGGGCCGATCGCCAAGATGGAGATCGTCGATCCGCAGACCATTCGTTTCACCACCAAGAAGCCGACGCCGCAGTTCATGGAACTGGCCGGCATGGTCTATATCGTCTCGAAGAAGGCGACCGAGGGCAAGACCAGCCAGGACTTCATCGGCGGCGCGGCTGCCATTGGCACCGGTCCTTACAAGTTCGTCGAATGGGTGCCCGGTGACCGCCTCGTGCTCCAGCGCAACGACGATTTCTGGGGCGACAAGCCGGAATTCGAAAAGGTGACTTTCCGCGCCATTTCCAACGATGCTGCGCGGGTCGCTGCCCTTCGCTCCGGCGCGGTCGACCTGATCGACGCCGTGCCGCCGGCCGATGTCGCGACGCTCAAGGGCATCGAGAACATCGCACTGCATTCGACCCCGTCGTCGCGAATCGTCTATCTGGCGCTTGACTCGGCGCGCGACGAAAGCCCCTTCGTCACCGACATGGACGGCAAGAAGCTGGTGCCGAACCCGCTCAAGGACACACGCGTCCGCCAGGCCATGTCCAAGATGGTCGACCGCCAGCTTTTGATTGACCGCATCCTGTCCGGTGCAGGCGTGCCGGCGGGGCAACTCGTGCCCGAGGGCATCGGTGGCCATTCCGACAAGCTCGAGCCAGGTCCCATCGACCTTGAGGGTGCCAAGAAGCTGCTCGCCGAGGCTGGCCATGCCGATGGCTTCGGCATCACCATCCATTCGTCCAACGACCGCTTCGCCGGCGACGCCGACGTGGCGCAGGCGCTGGGCCAGCTTTTCGCCCGCGGCGGCCTCAAGGTGAATGGGGTCGTCACCCAGCCCTACAGCGTCTATGCGGGTGCTGCCGGCAAGCAGGAGTTCAGCGCCTTCATCTTCTCCTTCGGCACCACAACGCCGTCCTCGGCATCGGGCATGAACAACGTTCTGATGACCTACGACAAGGAGGCCGGCACCGGCTCGTTCAACCGCGCACGCTACTCGAACCCGGCCTATGACGAGAAGATGCGCGCAGCATTGTCGGAATTCGATGCCGACAAGCGCAATGCCCTGCTCGCCGAAGCCGCGGAGATTGCCTTCGGCGACGCTGCGATCCTACCGCTCTATTGGCCTGTCGTGACATGGGCGAGCCGCGCCGACATCGACTACACCGCCAACAAGGCAGAGGACACGCTGGCCGCCTATGCGCGGACGGCAAAGTAAGCACGACATGAAAGCGACTGCCGAAGCGATGGATGTTTTCGTATTGCCGGCGCCAGAGCCGGTTGCCGAGGGCGTCGTGGTTCACCGCGACGTCATGGTGACGATGCGTGACGGGATCCGTCTGGCCACAGACATCTATCGCCCGGCTCAAAATGGAGAACCGGCGGGGCAAGCCCTGCCGGTTCTCCTAGAGCGCACGGCCTACGGCAAAAGCGAGCGCTCGCGCTCGGAAATCGAAGTCGGCATGGAACGGCCGATGACGCGTGCCGAGGTGGCGACACATTTCGTTCGCCACGGCTACGTCGTCGCCTATCAGGACTGTCGTGGCCGCAATGGTTCGGAAGGCGAGTTCGTCAAATATCTCGCCGAGGGACCCGACGGCTACGACACCATCGCCTGGCTGGTCGAGCAGCCCTGGTCGAATGGCCGGATCGGCACTATGGGCCTTTCTTACGCGGCGCATACGCAGATGGCGCTTGCTTGCCTCAATCCGCCAGGCCTCGCCGCGATGGTGCTGGACTCCGGCGGCTTCTCCAACGCCTTCACCTGTGGCATCCGCCAGGGCGGGGCGTTCGAGCTGAAGCAGGCGACCTGGGCCTACAATCACGCGCGCGAGGCAGGGGCTGCAAAGGACAATCCTGACCTGCTCAGGGCGCTTGAGGCAGAGGACGTCAGGGAGTGGTTCAAAGCCATGCCCTGGTCGGAGGGGCGTTCGCCGGTGCGCTGGGTTCCCGAATATGAGGGCTATCTGCTCGAGCAATGGCGCCGGGGCACGTTCGACGATTACTGGAAGCAGCCAGGGATCTATGCCCTCGACAGCTACGACACCTTCCCCAATGTGGCCGTGGCGCTGGTGTCGAGTTGGTACGACGCCTATGTGCGCACGACCTTCGAGAACTACGAGGGCCTGTCGCGAGATCCAAACCGACCGCTGTCGGTGGTGATGGGCCCCAACCTGCACGGCAACCGCAATGCCACCTTTGCCGGTGATGTCGATTTCGGCAGCGCTGCGCCGCTTGGCGGCAATGTCGCCGAAAGCTGGCTGGAGTTCCGCCGCCGCTGGTTCGACCGCTGGCTGAAGAACGTCGACAATGCAGTTGAAGCCGATCCGCGCGTCCGCCTGTTCCTGATGGGCGGCGGTTCGGGACGGCGCACCGCCGAAGGCCGCATCGACCATGGCGGTCGCTGGATCGCCGCGCCCGACTGGCCATTGCCGGCAGGCGGCAGGCTCGCGCTGAACCTGCATCCAGATGGCAGCCTGTCGGAGACGCTTCCGGCCGTGGATGCCGCCCCCTTCGTCTACGACTTCGATCCGAAGAACCCGGTGCCTACGATCGGTGGGGCGCTGACCAGCGGCCAGCCGGTGTTTGAGGGCGGCGGCTTCGACCAGCGCGAAAGCAGCCGTTTCTTCGGCTGTGGCGATACCAACCTACCGCTTGCTGCAAGGCTCGACGTGCTGTCCTTCGAGACCGAGCCGCTGAGCGAGGACATGGCAGTGGTGGGGCCCGTGGAGATCGAGCTTTTCGCCGCGACCGATGGCCTCGACACCGACTTCACCGCCAAGCTGGTCGACGTCTATCCGCCGAGCGAAGAGTTTCCGACCGGATTTGCCATGATCGTCACGGACGGCATCTTCCGTTGCCGCTACCGCAACGGCTTCGCTGCGCCGCAGCTTTGTGTGCCTGACGAGACGATGAAGATCACCATCGAGCCTTTCGCGACCGCCAATCTGTTCAAGAAGGGCCACAGGCTGCGGCTCGATATCTCGTCGTCAAACTTCCCGAAATACGACGTCAATCCAAACACAGGTGCGCCCGAAGGGCGTGGCCGCACAAGTCGCGTCGCCCGCAACACGGTGTTTTGCGATGCAGCCAGGCCGTCGCGCATCAACCTTCAGATTGTGGCCGCAGACAGGCTCGAGCCTTTGTCACCGTTGAAGCCGTAGGGCCTTCTTAAGGCTCGTCTGGCGTCGCAAGCAAACCTTGCGACGCGAGTTGCTGTCGTATGAGGTCGCGAACTGCATCCTGGCGGTTGGCATCCGGCAAATATTGTCGCCGGTAGTTGTCGATGGCGAATGCGACCGCGTCCGAAAATCTCAAATGCACCGCCACGCTGCCGCCGCTGGGCGGCCGCCCGCGCTTTGTCTTGTTCCCCGTCATCTTTTCAGTTCTTTCCCTTAGAGAATATAAAATTCTTATAAGGAAAATTATAGATTTCAAGCGGAGACACATGCCTGGTGACGGGTTCAGTGCATGTATGGTGAGGGCTGGGGACCCTTGCCAGGGCCGCATCTGCGCACTCGCCGACGGCGAGCGACTTAGGCAGTTTTCCGCCAGAGATTTCTGCGATCCGGCCATTCAAGCTCCGGAACCTGTTGATCCCGAAGGGAACGAGAAGTATTTCTCTTGTCGACAAAAGGATTGCCAGATGACCGAAGCCGATACCAACACCATCCCCGAACGCAAGCGCGGTTCCGGCGTGAAGATGGTCTATGACCTTCTGCGCGACGAGATTCTCGACCTTGTGCTTTTGCCGGGCAGCCCGATCGACGAGGTCCAACTGGCCGAGCGGTTCAAGATGTCGCGCACGCCGATCCGCGAGGCGCTGGTGCGGCTGGCGGGCGAGGGGCTGATCGATACGCTGCCAAACCGCTCGACCATGGTGTCGAACATCGATTTCCTCAACATGCACACCTATTTCGACGCGCTGGTGCTGATGTACCGCGTGACGACAAGGCTGGCGGCCCAGTATCACCGCCCTGAGGACCTCAGGGTGATCCGCGCCCACCAGGCCGAATTCGCCGCCGCCGTGCAGGCGCAGGACGCGCTCGCCATGATCGCCACTAACGCAGCCCTGCACCAGGCGATCTCGGAGGCCGGGCGCAATCCTTATTTCACCAGCCTGTTCAACCGGCTGCTCGACGAGGGGCGGCGCATCCTCAGGCTCTATTACCAGTCTTACGAAGACCGGCTGCCGCAGCGTTTCGTCGACGAACATGAGGACATGATCGCGGTCATCGCCGCCCGCGACGTCGACGCCGCCGACCGGTTGGCCAAGGCGCATGCCGAGCAGATCGTGCACCAGATCCAGAAGCTTTTTACCCGCAATGACAGGCTTGAAGTGGCGTTGTAAGTTTCTGTCGAATTCTTGTCGACAAATAAAATGCAAAGCGTATAATCGACGGCGAGGGCACGGATACGGCGTCGTTTTGACGTGGCGGTCGTGCCGATATGACAGGCCCAGAGGAGTTTGAGATGAAGGCGAAGATTTTCACTGGCGTAATCCCCGCACTGATGACCCCCTGCAAGGAGGATCGCACCCCCGACTTCGACGCACTGGTCCGCAAGGGCAAGGAGCTGATCGCGCAGGGCATGTCTGCGGTCGTTTATTGCGGCTCGATGGGTGACTGGCCGCTGCTGACCGATGAGCAGCGCATGGAAGGCGTCGAGCGCCTGGTGAAGGCTGGCGTGCCTGTCATCGTCGGCACCGGCGGCATCAACAGCGCCTCGGCCGTGGCTCATGCCGCGCACGCCCAGAAGGTTGGCGCGCACGGCCTGATGGTCATCCCCCGCGTTTTGTCGCGCGGCCCGTCGCTCACCGCCCAGAAGGCACACTTCAAGGCGATCCTGTCGGCGGCGCCTGACCTGCCGGCCGTCATCTACAACAGCCCGTATTACGGCTTCGCCACCCGCGCCGACCTGTTCTTCGCACTGCGTGCCGAGCACAAGAACCTCGTCGGCTTCAAGGAATTCGGCGGCAACGCCGACATGCGTTATGCGGCCGAGTACATCACCAGCCGCGATGACGGCGTTTCGCTGATGATCGGCGTCGACACGGCTGTCTTCCACGGCTTCGTCAATTGCGGCGCCACCGGCGCCATCACCGGCATCGGCAACGTCTTGCCGAAGGAAGTGATCCACCTCTGCAACCTGTCGCAGGCGGCTGCCGCTGGCGACGTCGATGCCCGCCAGCGTGCGCTGGAGCTGGAGCAGGCGCTGGCCGTGCTGTCGTCCTTCGACGAAGGCCCCGACCTCGTCCTCTACTTCAAGCACATGATGGTGATGAAGGGCGACAAGGAGTACACGCTCCACTTCAACGAGACCGACGCCCTGACCGAAAGCCAGCGCGGTTACTGCGAGGCGCAGTTCAAGCTGTTCAACGCCTGGTACGGCGCATGGAGCAAGCTCCCCGGCGCGGTTGAGAAGTACAAAGGCTGACCTGGGGGCTGACCTGGTCCTGAGGCGAATGCAAAAAGGCCCTCCCGAGCGATCGGGAGGGCCTTTCTTGTTTGGGCTGGGGCCACGTCTTTTAAAAGATCGTCTGTATTGCAGGTCGCGCCCCCACTCCGCCTTGCTTTGCGAGGCACCTCTCCCCCTTCGATCGGAGGAGAGGTGGTTTGCGCAGCAATCCGGAGGGCCCGATTCTTGCTGAAAGGGGTTCGGTACCGTTACGAGACGGCGTCGAGACCCAGTTCCAGAAGGCGATCAAGCTGCTCCATTTCGGCTGCGCTGAGCACGATGCCTTCCGCCTCCGATTTGGCGCGGGCGACGTAACGGCGCTGGGAGGGCAGGCGGGCGCCCTGGCCGGCGATGGCTTCGAACAGCGTCTCGGCGCGGGCGAAGGGATCGCCCGGCCGGCCGGCGGCGAAGGCCTTGGGTGAGAAGGCGAGGATGAGCTCGCCATGGGGCGGGGCCAGCGTCGTGGTGCCGAGATATTCGAGCACTTCCGGGCTGGTGAGATCGCCGATCATGATGCCTGCCAGCAGTTCGATCATCGTGCCGATGGCCGAGCCCTTGTGGCCGCCGAAGGGCAGCATGGCGCCGGCAAGTGCCGCCGTCGGATCTGTGGTCGGGTTGCCGTCGGCATCGATGGCCCAGCCCTCGGGCAGCGGCTTGCCGGCGCGGCGGTGCAGCTCGATCTCGCCACGCGCCGCGACCGAGGTGGCGAAGTCGAAGACATAGGGCGACTTGTCCGGGCGCGGCCAGCCGAAGGCGAAGGGGTTGGTGCCGAGCAGCGGCTTGTTGCCGCCTGCGGGCGCCACCGAGGCGTAGCTCGGGCACATCACCAGGCCGGCGAGACCCTGCTCGGTGATCGCTTCGACCTCCGGCCAGAGGGCGGAAAAATGGGTGCAGTCGTTGATGACGAGCGCCGCGAGGCCGAAGGAGCGGGCGCGTTCGACGAGCGCCGGCAGGCCGAGTTCGAAGGCCGGATTGGCGAAACCGCTCCTGGCATTGACCCTGACGATGGCCGAGCCTTCCTGCAGCAGCAATTCCGGCTCCGCGTCGGGCCTGACCTTGCCGGCCTTGACCGTGCGCAGCGTGCCTTCGATGCGGTAGATGCCATGTGACTTGCAGGCGTCGCGCTCGCCAGCGACGATCACCCGGGCCAGTGCGCCCGACTGGACGGCATTCAGCCCTGCCTTGCGGAAGATCGCCTCGACACGCTCGTGCAGCGCGCTGATGGGCAGGGCAGTGGTCTCACTCATCTCGTCTCTCTCATCCATGGCTGGGCCCGACAGGCGGGCTCTGTGGTTGAAGTTTTGCATACATAGAGTATACAAATACTCGACAAGTGCAATTCGACAGCGCGTCGATCGTCACCAAAGGACGCGCCGGTCATCCAGAAAGGAATGTCGCATGGCTTTCACTCCCAAGGGAAAACACCTCGTTGCGGGCGAATGGCTCGACGGAGCCGGCACCTTCGCCAGCGCGCCTGCGCATGGCCCCGTGCACCAGTTTGCCGCCGGCACCGTCGATCTGGTCAACCGCGCCTGCGAAGCCGCCGAGGACGCCTTCTGGAGCTACGCCAATTCCTCGCGCCAGGAACGCGCCGCCTTCCTGCGCGCCATTGCCGACGAGATTGAGGCACGCGCTGCCGAGATCACCGAGATCGGCAGCCAGGAAACCGGCTTGCCGGAGGCCCGCCTGCAAGGCGAGCGCGGCCGTACGACCGGTCAGCTTCGCCTGTTTGCCGACCACATCGAGAAGGGCGATTATCTCGACCGTCGCCTGGATGCCGCATTGCCCGACCGCCAGCCGCTGCCGCGGCCGGAGATAAGGCTGATCCAGCGGCCGGTGGGTCCTGTCGCAGTGTTCGGCGCCTCGAACTTCCCACTCGCGTTTTCGACTGCCGGTGGCGACACGGCGGCGGCACTTGCAGCCGGCTGCCCGGCCGTGGTCAAGGGCCACTCGGCCCATCCCGGCACCGGTGAGATCGTCGCCCAGGCGATTGCCGCGGCGATTGCCAGGACCGGCGTGCATCCGGGCGTGTTCTCGTTGATCCAGGGCGGCAGCCGCGAGGTCGGCCATGCGCTGGTCAAGCATCCGTTGATCAAGGCCGTGGGTTTCACCGGCTCGCTCGCCGGCGGCCGCGCGCTGTTTGATCTCTGCGCACAGCGTCCGGAGCCGATCCCGTTCTTTGGCGAGCTCGGTTCGGTCAATCCGATGATGATGCTGCCGGAAGCGATGAAGGCGCGTGGCGAGGCCCTGGGTCAGGGCTGGGCGGGGTCGCTGACCATGGGGGCTGGCCAGTTCTGCACCAACCCGGGCATCGCCGTGGTGATCGACGGTGCTGACGCCGACCGCTTCGTCGCCGCCGCAACCGAGGCGCTTGCCAAGGTCGGGCCGCAGACGATGCTGACCGACGGCATCGCCAAGGCCTATCATGAAGGTGCAGCACGTTTTGCCACGCGCAACACGGTCAAGCCGCTGCTGACGACGGAATCGTCCGGCCGCAGTGCAACGCCGAACCTGTTCGAGACGACGGGCGCGCAGTTCGTGTCCGACCATCTGCTGGGCGAGGAGGTCTTCGGACCGCTCGGCATGGTCGTTCGTGTCGGCTCGCTCGATGAGATGGAACAGATCGCACGCGGCTTCGAAGGTCAGCTGACCGCGACCATCCATATGGACGCCGCCGATCTCGAAGCGGCCCGTCGCCTGCGCCCTGTGCTCGAGCGCAAGGCCGGCCGCGTGCTGGTCAACGGCTTCCCGACCGGCGTCGAGGTGGCCGACTCGATGGTGCATGGCGGGCCCTATCCGGCCTCGACCAATTTCGGCGCAACCAGCGTCGGCACCATGTCCATCCGCCGCTTCCTGCGCCCGGTTTCCTACCAGAACATGCCGGAAGGCCTGCTGCCCGAGGACTTCCTCGGCTGATCGCTCGATTTGCCGGCTAAGTCCGGACCTCCCCTTGCGGGAGGCCCGGCGCCGGTGGCGTCGTAAGCCGACATTTCGGATACTTTTTGTATACGACTTGTATTTTTAATTTGATTTACGCTCTCCGACGCGGAATAGTGCGCCGCCGTCAACCGACAGACAGACCTACTCAGGGAGAGAGTGTGACAATGAAGACTTCGGTTCTCGCCTTCGGCCTCTTGGCCGCCACCGCACTGACCAGCCAGGCCCACGCCGACAAGCTGGACGACATCATCGCTTCGGGTACGCTGCGCTGCGCCGTCGTGCTCGACTTCCCGCCGATGGGTTCGCGCGACGCGAGCAACAACCCGATCGGCTTCGACGTCGACTACTGCAACGATCTGGCCAAGGCGCTCGGCGTCACCGCCGAGATCGTCGAGACGCCGTTCCCCGAGCGCATTCCGGCGCTGATGTCGGGTCGCGTCGACGTCGGCGTCGCTTCGACCTCGGACACGCTGGAGCGCGCCAAGACCGTCGGCATGACGGTTCCCTACTTCGCATTCCAGATGGCCGTCACTTCCAACGACAAGACCGGCATCAAGTCTTTCGAGGACATGAAGGGCAAGGTCGTGGGCGCCACCGCCGGCACCTATGAGGCCATCGCTCTCGAAAAGCAGGTCAAGGAATGGGGTGTGGGCGAGTTCCGTCCTTACCAGACCCAGGCCGACGTGTTCCTGGCTCTGAGCCAGGGCCAGCTCGACGCGACCGTGTCGACCTCGACGGTTGCCCAGGCCAACGTCAAGACCGGCAAGTTCCCCGGCGTCTCCGTGGTCGGCAACGCGCCGTTCGACATCGACTACGTCGCGCTGTTCACGAACCGCGAGGAATACGGCCTCATCAACTACCTGAACCTGTTCATCAACCAGCAGGTCCGCACCGGCCGTTACAAGGAACTGTACGAAAAGTGGGTCGGCGGCGAGCTGCCGTCTCTTGCGGTGAACGGCGTTTACCGCTGATCTGACCGTTTCTATGGCGGCGCGAGGCAAAGCCTCGCGCCGTTGATCCTTTTCGAAAGGTGAGACGGCAATGTTCAACTACACCTTCCATTGGAATCAGGCCCTCAAGGCCTTGCCGCAGATGCTCGATGGCGCGCTGGTCACCTTGCAGATCGCGCTGCTGTCGATGATCATCGGCATGGCGATCGCCATCGCACTGACCCTGTTCCGGCTGTCCGGCAACCGCATTCTCGGCGGTTTCGCCACCGCCTGGGTCGAAGTGGCGCGCAACACGCCCGCGCTGTTCCAGATCTACATGGCCCATTTCGGCCTCGGCAATTTTGGCATCCACCTGAGCCCGTTCATCGCGCTCCTGGTCGGCATCGCCTTCAACAATGCTGGCTATCTGGCCGAGAATTTCCGTGGCGCGCTGAAGGCGATCCCGGAGACGCAGACCCGCGCCGGCCGCTCGCTTGGCATGACCTCGCTGCAGGCCTTCCGGCTGATCGTGATGCCGCAGATGTTGCGCGTCGCCTTCCTGCCGGCCACCAACCAGATGGTCTGGGCGATCCTGATGACCTCGCTGGGCGTCACCGTCGGCATGAACACCGACCTCGCCGGTGTCACGCAGGAGCTGAATGCGCGCTCGTTCCGCACCTTCGAGTTCTTCGCCATCGCAGCAGTCATCTACTACATCATCGCCAAGGCGGTGACGCTGGCCGCCCGGGTCTTCGCCGCGCGCATGTTCCGCTACTGAGAGAGGTGAGAGATGTTCAACACTGCCCTCTCGTGGAGTGACCTGGCCTTCCTTGCGCAAGGCGCGGGGATGACGCTTGCCGTCACCGCCGTGTCCGTCGCCGCCGGTACCGTGCTCGGCATCGTGTTCGGTATCATCCGCTTCCAGGTCGGCCCTTATTGGGCCGCCCCGCTGACCTTCGTTCTCGATGTCTTCCGTTCAGTTCCGCTGCTCATCCAGCTGGTCCTGGGCAACGCGCTGCAGGCCATCATGAAGCTGGGCTGGGCGCCGTTCACCACCTCCTGCGTGGTACTGTCGCTCTACACGGCCGCCTATTGCACCGAGATCGTGCGCGGCGGCATCGATTCCGTGCCGACAAACACGCGCCGTGCCGCCCGCTCGCTCGGCATGACCTGGTGGCAGGACATGCGCTACATTGTGGCGCCGCTCGCCATCCGCGTCTCACTGCCGTCGTGGATCGGATTGACGCTCGGCGTGATGAAGGATTCCGCGCTGGTGCTCTGGCTCGGGCTGATCGAGTTGCTGCGCGCCTCGCAGATCCTCGTCACCCGCCTGCAGGAGCCGCTGTTCATCCTGCTGATCTGCGGCGCCATCTACTTCATCATCAGCCTTCCCATCGCCCGACTTGGCGGGTATCTCGAGAAACGGTGGTCCCCCAATGATTGAGATCGAAAACGTCCGCAAATCCTTCGGCCAGCTGGAGGTCCTCAAGGGCATCAACCTCACCGTCCAGAAGGGCGAGGTCGTCACCATCATCGGCGGTTCGGGCTCGGGCAAGTCGACGCTTCTGACCTGCATCAACGGCCTGGAGTCGATCGCCGCCGGCCGCGTCGTGATCGACGGCACCGACGTGCATGCCAAGGGCACCGACCTCAACAAGCTGCGCCAGAAGGTCGGCATCGTGTTCCAGCAGTGGAACGCCTTCCCGCATCTGACCGTGCTGGAAAACGTCATGCTCGCTCCCCGCAAGGTGCTCGGCCTGTCCAAGGAAAAGGCCGAGGAAATGGCAGTGAAGCAGCTGACCCATGTCGGCCTCGCCGAGAAGCTTTCGGTCTACCCGAACCGCATGTCCGGCGGCCAGCAACAGCGCATGGCCATTGCCCGCGCGCTCGCCATGTCGCCCACCTACATGCTGTTCGACGAGGTGACCTCGGCGCTCGATCCGATGCTGGTGGGCGAAGTGCTCGATACGCTGCGCATGCTCGCGTCCGAGGGCATGACGATGATCTGCGTGACGCACGAAATGAAGTTCGCGCGGGAGGTTTCCGACCGCGTCGCCTTCTTCCACCAGGGCATCATGGCCGAGATCGCGCCGCCGGAGCAGCTGTTCGACGCGCCCCAGCACGCCGAGACCAAGAAGTTCCTTGCGGCAACGCATTGAGGGCATGATGAAAGAGCAGGCCGACGTCATCGTCATCGGCGCGGGAGTTGTCGGGCTCTCGGCGGCGATCGCCGCGCAGGCGCGCGGGCTGAAGGTTACGGTGCTGGACCGCGAAGGTCCGGCAGCTGGCGCCTCGGCCGGCAATGCCGGGGCCTTCGCTTTCACCGACATCCTGCCGCTGGCGTCTCCGGGCATCCTGAAGAAGGCGCCGAAATGGCTGCTCGATCCGCTCGGGCCGCTGTCGGTGCCGCCGGCCTATGCCTTCCAGATCGCGCCGTGGATGTTCCGTTTCTGGCGGGCCTGCTCGGCGAAGCGCGTGGCGCATTCGACCACCGCACAGACGGCGATGATGGACCTGTCCAAGGTCGAGCTCGAGCCTTTCCTGCGTCAGACCGGCACGGCGCCGATGCTGCGCAAGGAAGGCAATCTGCAGGTCTATGAAGGCGAGGCCGAACTCAAGGCATCGCTGCCGGGCTGGCAGGCGCGTGAGGAACATGGGATCGAGTTCCATCACCTCAACGCGGCCGACATGGCGGAGATCCAGCCGGGTCTCGCTCCGCGCTTTACCCATGGCACGTTCACGCCGGGCTGGTTTTCGATTTCCGATCCCAGGCTCTATGTGCTGGCGCTTGCCGAGCATTTCCTGACGTCGGGCGGTTCCATCGAACGCTCCGAGGTGACGGCATTGCGGCCGGTCGAGGGCGGAGTCGAGCTAGTGATCTCGGACGGCAGCCTCCGTCGCGCCGGCAAGGTCGTGCTGTCCGCCGGAGCCTTCTCGCACCGGATCGCCAAAACCCTTGGCGAGAGCATCCCGCTGGAAACCGAGCGCGGCTACAACACCACGCTGCCTTCCGATGCTTTCGACCTGCGCACGCAGGTGACCTTCGGTGGCCACGGCTTCGTCGTCACCAGGCTTTCGACCGGCATCCGCGTCGGCGGTGCGGTCGAACTCGGGGGCCTGAAGCTCGCGCCGAATTTCCGCCGCTCCGAGGCCATGCTGAAAAAGGCGCAGGCCTTCCTGCCGGGCCTCAAGCCGGGCGGCGGCGTGCAGTGGATGGGCTTCCGCCCGTCGCTACCCGACAGCCTGCCGGCCATTGGCAAGGCGCGCGCCACAGACCGCGTCATCTATGCATTCGGCCACGGCCATCTCGGCCTGACCCAATCGGCGGGCACTGCACGGATCGTCGCCGATCTTCTGACCGGCAAGACGCCCGCCATCGACATCGCATCCTTCTCGCCTCAAAGATTCTGACAGGGGTCTAAACCATGGCCAACCATACTTTCTCGTGCCTCGACGGACACACATGCGGCAATCCCGTCCGCCTCGTTTCGGGCGGCGGCCCGCGCCTCGAGGGCGCCAATATGCTGGAAAAGCGCGCGCACTTCCTGCGCGAGTTCGACTGGATCCGCACCGGGCTGATGTATGAGCCGCGCGGCCACGACATGATGTCGGGCTCGATCCTCTATCCACCGACGCGTCCGGACTGTGACGTCGCCGTGCTGTTCATCGAGACCTCGGGCTGCCTGCCGATGTGCGGCCACGGCACCATCGGCACCATCACCATGGCGATCGAGAACGGACTGATCACGCCGCGCGAGCCGGGCAAGCTGTCGATCGACGCGCCAGCCGGCAAGGTCGACATCACCTACCGCCAGGAAGGCCGTTTCGTCGAGGAAGTGCGCCTGACCAACGTTCCCGGCTTCCTCTACGCCGAGGGTCTGACCGCCGAGGTCGAGGGCCTGGGCGAGATCGTCGTCGACGTCGCTTATGGTGGCAACTTCTATGCCATCGTCGAGCCGCAGAAGAATTTCCGCGACATGGCCGACCACACTGCCGGCGAAATGGTGGGCTGGAGCCCGAAGCTGCGTGCAGCGCTCAACGCCAAATACGAGTTCGTCCACCCCGAGCACCCCGAGATCCAGGGCCTCAGCCACATCCAGTGGACCGGCAAGCCGACGGTCGACGGGGCGCATGCCCGCAACGCCGTGTTCTACGGCGAGAAGGCCATCGATCGCTCGCCCTGCGGCACCGGCACCTCGGCGCGCATGGCCCAGCTCGCGGCCAAGGGCAAACTCAAGGTCGGCGACGAGTTCTGGCATGAATCGATCATCGGCTCGATCTTCAAGGGCCGGGTCGAGGCGGCGACCAAAGTGGCAGACCGCGACGCGATCATCCCATCCATTGCCGGCTGGGCCCGGCAGACCGGCATCAACACCATCTTCATCGACGACCGCGACCCCTTCGCACATGGCTTCGTGGTGAAATGAGCCACAAAGCGCCCGCGCGCAGCATCCTGGGCGGTACGGCCAGCGGGCCGGTCATCGCCTCCGGTGAGGCGCTGAGCTTCTGGGGCGGGGTCAATCCCGCCACCGGCAGCGTCATCGACGTGCACCACCCGCTGCATGGCACGTGCCTCACCGGCAGCATCCTGATGATGCCGTCGAGCCGCGGCTCGTGCACCGGCTCGGGCGTGCTGCTGGATCTCGTGCTGACCGGCCGTGCGCCGGCGGCGCTGGTGTTTTCCGAAGCCGAGGACGTGCTGACACTCGGAGCGTTGATCGCTTCCGAGATGTTCGGCAAGCCGCTGCCGGTGCTGCGCCTGTCGCCCGAGGCCTATGAGGCCCTGTCGCGAGCCAAGTCGGCCAGGATCACCGATACGGCGATCGAGGCCGAAGGTCTCGTGCTGCCGGTCAGTCCGCCGGCCACCTCCGAACTCGACCTTGCCGAAGCTGACCGCGGCATGCTCGATGGCCACGAGGGCGTGGCCGTGCAGCAGGCGATGCGCATCATCTCGGCCATGGCGGCGCAGCAGGGCGCGCGTGGACTGGTCGACGTGACGCAAGTGCATATCGACGGCTGCATCTATGCCAGCCCGGCGAACCTGACCTTTGCCGAAAAGATGGCCGACATGGGCGCGCGCGTCCGCGTTCCCTCGACGATGAACGCCATTTCGGTCGACAAGGCCAACTGGCAGGCGCAGGGCGTGCCAGACGACTTTGGCGATCCGGCCGCAAGGCTGGCCGACGCCTATGTGCGTATGGGCTGCCGGCCGACCTTCACCTGTTCGCCCTATTTGCTCGACAGTGCGCCCGGACGGGGCGAAACGATCGCCTGGGCGGAATCCAATGCGGTGATCTTTGCCAACACCGTACTTGGCGCACGCACGGCGAAGCACCCCGATTTCCTCGACCTTTGCATCGCGCTGACGGGCCGTGCGCCGCTGTCGGGTGTCTATCTCGACATCCACCGCAAGGCCGCACGCGTCATCGACGTCGAATTGCCGGAGGCCGTGGATGACGCGTTCTGGCCGCTGGTCGGCTATCTCGCCGGCAAGGCGGCGCCCGACCGCATCCCGCTGTTACGAGGGCTCGCCGCTGGCAAGCCCTCGCGCGACGACCTCAAGGCGCTCTGCGCGGCTTTCGGCACGACCTCGGCAGCACCGATGTTGCACATCGAGGGCGTGACACCGGAGGCTGAAGATGCCGCTGCTGCCGACGCAGACCATGCCGCGATCACGCGAGCCGACATGCTTTCTGCATGGAAGGTGCTGAATGCAGGGCCGGAAGAGGTGGACCTGGTTGCCATCGGCAGCCCCCATGCCTCGCTTCTGGAATGCCGCATGCTCGCCGCTGCACTCGACGGCCGCAAGCGCAGGCCTGATGTGTCCGTTATCGTCACAGCCGGCAACCAGGTGATTTCGGACGCCCGTGCCGACGGCACGCTCACGCTGCTCGAGGCGAGCGGCGTGCAGGTGCTGCCCGATCTGTGCTGGTGTTCGATCTCGGAGCCGGTGTTTCCGACACGGACGCGGGCGCTGATGACCAATTCAGGCAAATACGCCCACTACGGCCCCGGCCTTTCCGGGCGCGCTGTACGTTTCGGCAACCTCGCCGATTGCGTCACCGCAGCCCTGACCGGGCATGTGCCCGAGCGTTTGCCGGCCTGGCTTTCCTAGTTCGTCTTACGCAGTTCCGTCCGGAAACCGCTCCGATCACGAATTGCCCCGAGGAGGTAACATGCGCAGTACAAAGACTATCCATGTGATTTCGGCCCATGCCGAGGGCGAGGTCGGCGACGTCATCGTCGGCGGCGTGACGCCGCCGCCAGGCGATACGATCTGGGAGCAGAGCCGTTGGATTGCCCGCGACAACACCTTGCGCAATTTCGTGCTGAACGAGCCGCGTGGCGGCGTGTTCCGCCATGTCAACCTGCTGGTGCCGCCGAAGCATCCGGAAGCAGACGCGGCCTTCATCATCATGGAGCCGGAAGACACCCCGCCCATGTCTGGCTCGAACTCGATCTGCGTGTCGACGGTGCTGCTCGACAGCGGCATCGTGCCGATGCAGGAGCCAATCACGGAAATGACGCTCGAAGCGCCCGGCGGCCTCGTCCGCGTCCGGGCCGAGTGCCGCAATGGCAAGGCCGAACGCATCTTCGTGCGCAACCTGCCGAGCTTCGCCGACCGACTGGATGCCAAGCTCGAAGTCGAGGGCCTGGGCACGCTCACTGTCGACACCGCCTATGGCGGCGACAGCTTCGTCATCGTCGACGCGGCTGCCCTGGGCTTCAGCCTGAAGGCGGACGAGGCTCACGACATTGCCAGGCTCGGCGTGAAGATCACCAACGCTGCCAATGCGTCGCTCGGCTTCCATCACCCTGAGAATCCAGACTGGAAGCATTTTTCCTTCTGCCTGTTCGCTGGCCCGGTCGAGCGCACGGCCGAAGGCCTGCGTGCAGGGGCGGCAGTCGCGATCCAGCCCGGCAAGGTCGACCGCTCGCCGACGGGTACGGCGCTTTCGGCCCGCATGGCGGTGCTGCATGCCCGCGGCCAGATGGGGCTGGAAGACAGCCTGACGGCGGTTTCGGTGATCGGCTCGACCTTCACCGGCCGTATCGTCGGAACCACTGAAGTCGGCGGCCGCCCGGCCGTGTTGCCGGAAATCTCCGGCCGCGCATGGATCACCGGCACACACCAGCACATGCTCGACCCGTCGGACCCATGGCCGGAGGGCTATCGCCTGACCGACACCTGGGGCGCCCGTTAGAGCGCCGTACATCGAGCCATACAGAGAAAGGGCGGGGCATCCCCGCCCTTTTTTGTTTCGCAAAGGAATTGTAGCCGGCATGTGCCGGCAAAACGGAGAGGAATCCAAGTTGCTGGCGCCTCCACTTAAATTGTCGAGTGGGTTGCAAATTCAATAAGAAAAGAAATCTCGTAAGAAATCTTGCCCGAGGGCGACTACCTGTTCATGACGACCGCGCCGGCAGATCTGAAGGACATCAGCGGCATCCCTGGAGATGCAGACGGTCGCTATCGTCTTGCAATCGGCCTGCTCGGCACTGCGCTGGCTCGCCTGGCGGCGGGGTACGAGGCGAATGCGGCGGACCGGCAGGACCTGTTGCAGAACATCCATCCGCAGGTCTGGCGCAGCATGGCATCCTTCGACGGTCGCTGCTCGCTGAAGACGTGGGTCTATCGTGTCGCCCACAATGTCGCTGCGGATCATGTCGCCATGCAGCGGCGGCAGGGGGGCACGATCAGCCTCGGGGATCCCGACGGGACGCGTGTCGAGGAACGGGTGGAGTCGCATGAGGCCGTGGTCTCGGATCGCCTCGCTTTGGAGCAGATCCATGGTCTGCTGCACCAGATGGTGCCCATCGACCGGCAGGTGATGCTTCTCTACCTGGAAGATGAAAGTGCGGCGACCATCGCCGAGGTCAGTGGACTATCGGCCGGCGCGGTCGCAACACGGATCCATCGTCTCAAGCGCTACCTGGCGAGTGTCTTCGGCACGGAGGCAGGCTCATGAAGAAACTTCAGGATCATTGGAAGGATCAGGAAATGACCACGATCAGCCCCACACTTGATGATCTCAGGCAGCGCGAGGCGGAACTCGGCATGATCACGCGCCGTCGCAACATCAGGGAGTATGTCGCCGGCGGCGCTGCAGCGGCCTTCCTGGCTGTGATGGGCGTGCTGACCTTCGTGCGCGGCGGGGCGCCTGCCGACCTTGTCATGGCAACCGGCTTGCTCGCGCTCACAGCGGGCCTGCTGCTGGCAGGCTGGCATCTGTTCCGCAGCAGCGGTCCTGCTGGCGATCTCGCTGTCAGCGGCCGGGCGCATCTGCGCGCCCGACTGGAACGGGAGCACCGGCTGCTTGCCAGCGCCTGGCTGTGGTATGTCGGGCCGATGGTGCCTGGTTTGGCGCTGATCTATCTCGGCGCGTGGATGATCGATCCGGGCAAGCCGCTTTTTGTCGCCATTGCCAGCGGCCTGACGCTGGCGCTGATGGTCGGTGTCGCGCTCGCCAATCGCCATGCCGCCAGGAAGATCGAGCGCGAGATCCGCAATCTCGACGAGTGAGAATGGCCTGTCGACACGTATCGGCTGCCGTCGAGGTGTCCCGTGCCGGTGTCGTCGATGACAAAAAACACTTTGCGGCACAACCGTTTGGCGGGTTCGTTCTGGAAAGATTCAACCGGCGGCAGCGGATGGCGGAAACCTTGATTCCACGCAATGGAGAGTCCGTGCAGCCGGCTTACAACCCGGGCGCGCAGGGCTCGCCAAGGTCGCCTGACTCAACGTCACCGACGAGGGTCGACAGCGAAAAAAATCTGACCGGCCCGGCGGATTTTTTGCTGCTCTGGCGATGTGGATACAATCAAGTTGACGTCCGTATTCATCAAGATCGCCGCTGATGTCGCCTTGCCTTTACGTGGAGTCATCCGTCAGCATCCGTCCGACAATGTATGCAAGGCCAAAGCCTCGACTTTCGCTTTCGGAATGAATGAATCCTCGGCGACTGGGATTCAACGCGATTCAATTGATGAATGACCTTGCCAGTGTATTGGATTTTCTTGAGGCATTCATCGCAGAGACCTGAAGTTTATCTTCGCGGCATTTCTTCAAGATTGCTAAAATTGCTTGCCGTACAAGTACTGAAGACTCGAAGCCTTGGCGGTGTTGTCGCTAATTTACAATTGGGTAATTTCTTGTGACTACGCCAAGGCATCGGGATTGCTAAATTTTTAAGTACAGGGAGGGGTTCCTGTCGGCGCTCTCGGGGGAATGGATACGCAGGCAAAGCATGAGCAGCTTCTGACAAGCCACGTTTGAAAACCTTCTTTTAGATCTCCCTTTTCGAAGAAAATCCACACGCTGGCGCCGCCGCCGGCGTCGCCTTTCCAATCACATTCTGCATGTCCTCAGTCGGTGCGAAGCAAAAAAGCTTTTCCCCGGACGGCCGAGATTTGCCGGCAAACAAGGCGTGCAGCCAGGCCAATTCGCTATCTCTACGGCAAGGAAACGCCACATGAGTATCACCTTCGACCAATCAACAGCCCACTATGGCGCACCGCCGCAGAGACGGGGTTTCTCACCCACCAATCTCAGCATCACGCGCAAGCTGGTGATGAGCTTCTCGGCGATCGTGCTCGTCAGCATCGTCGTCGCGCTGCTGCTGATGCGGGCGCTCAACCAGCTCGATGCCGCCAGCGCCGAACTGCAGGTGGCGAGCCGCGTGCTTACCACCATCGGCAAGGCGGAAGCGCTTCATCTCGATCGCGCCAACATCGCCCGTACCTACGTGCTGAGCCTGCGCGAGGACGTTGTCAAGCGCTATCACGACACGTCGCTGGCCGTCGACAAGACGATCGCCGATGCAAGGAACCAGCCGATCACGGACAAGGACGTGATCGCGGCGATTGATAATTTCGAGACCGTTGCCAACAACTGGCGTACCGAGATCGGCGACCCGATCGTGCAGCTCGCCGGCAAGCCGGAAACCTATGAGCGCGGACGCGAGCTTGCAGCCTCGACGCGTGCATCAGAGGTGCAGAACACCGTCCGCAAGGCAGTCGCGGACATGCAGACCGAGATCTCCCGCTGGGAGCAGCAGATCGCTTCGGTCAAGGACGAAGCCATCGCAACGGCGAAGTATCTGCAGCTTGGCGGCGCCGGCGTGACCATCGCCATTCTCATTGTCATCGCCATGTGGCTGTCGAGCCAGATCGCAACGCCCGTCAATCGCATGACCCAGGCCATGCGCAGCCTGGCTGCCGGCGACCACAAGGTTGCCGTTCCGGCAATCGGTCGCCAGGACGAGGTCGGCCAGATGGCGGCCGCCGTGCAGACCTTCAAGGAAGCCGCGATCGAAAAGGTGCGCCTCGAGGCTGAAGCCGCCGACACGCGTCGCCGCGTCGAGGAAGACAATGCAGCACGCGCTGCACAGAAGGCCGAGGAAGACCGCCAGGATCACGTCGCCATCGTTGCTCTCGGCAATGGTCTCGACGCCCTGTCGAAGGGCGACCTGATGCACCGCATCGACGCACCGTTCCCCGACAAGCTGGTCAAGCTGCGTTCGGACTTCAATGAATCGGTCGAGAAGCTGCAGCAGACCATGCTCAGCATCACGTCTTCCGTGAAGGCGATCCACGCCGGCACCGGCGAGATCTACACTGCAGCCGACGACCTGTCGCGTCGCACCGAACAGCAGGCAGCCAGCCTCGAAGAGACCGCAGCCGCGCTCGACGAGATCACCGCGACCGTCAAGAAGACGGCCGAAGGCGCGGTGCATGCCCGCGACGTCGTCTCCACGGCCAAGACCGATGCCGAGACCAGCGGCGTCGTGGTGCGCAAGGCAATCGATGCCATGGGCACGATCGAGAAGTCGTCCGAGCAGATCAGCCGCATCATCGGCGTGATCGACGAGATCGCCTTCCAGACCAACCTCCTGGCTCTCAATGCCGGCGTCGAAGCGGCCCGTGCCGGCGACGCAGGACGCGGCTTCGCCGTGGTTGCTTCGGAAGTGCGTGCACTGGCCCAGCGTTCGGCGGAAGCCGCTCGCGAGATCAAGAGCCTGATCTCGGCGTCGACGACCCAGGTTGGCGAAGGCGTCAAGCTTGTTGCCGAAACCGGCAAGGCACTGGAACGCATCGTGCAGCAGGTGGCCGAGATCAACTCGGTGGTCACCAACATTGCGGCCAGCGCGCATGAGCAGTCGACCGGCCTCGACCAGGTCAACTCGGCGGTCAACCAGATGGACCAGGTTACCCAGCAGAACGCTGCGATGGTCGAGGAATCGACTGCCGCCAGCCATTCGCTGTCGCAGGAGACCGAAGAGCTGTCGCGTCAGATCAGCACCTTCCGGCTTGGCAAGCTCTCGGTCGTCGAGACGAGCCGTCCGGCCAGTGCAAAGGCACCGGTGCGCGCGCCGCGGCCTGAGCTGAAGGTTGCGGTTGCCAGCTACGGCTCCAACGCCGCACGGGCGATCGCTCCGGCCGCCGACGACTGGCAGGAGTTCTGAGCCGGCCATGACGACCGTTTCCGATCCATCGCCACGGATACTCGAGCTTGCCGCAGTGCTGGACTTCAGGGCGGCAGCGCCCCTGACAGAAAGCCTGCTGGCAATGCGCGGAACCGCGCTGACCATCGATACCTCGCGTGTGGAGCGGATCGGCGGCCAATGCCTTCAGGTTCTTCTGTCGGCAAAACAAACCTGGAGCGCGGATGAAACCGCGCTCTCCTTCACCAACCTGACGCCCGGCTTCGTCGAAAGCCTGAGGCTGCTGGGAATAGCCGAAGCGGATCTCACTAGGGAGGCAATGTCGGAATGAGCGCGACCATTTTGACCGTCGATGATTCTCGCACCATGCGCGAAATGCTCAAGCTCGCGCTGACGCAAGCCGGCTACCGGGTCGTCCAGGCCGAGGACGGCGTCCATGGCCTCGAGGTGCTGAAGGGCGAGACCCCGCAGGTGATCGTCACCGATATCAACATGCCCAGGATGGATGGCTTCGGCTTCATCGAGCATGTCCGCGCCGACGAGGCCTATCGCGGCATTCCGATCCTGGTCCTGACGACCGAGAGCGATGCCGAAAAGAAGGATCGTGCCCGGCGAGCCGGGGCGACCGGCTGGATCATCAAGCCCTTCGACCCTGCCAAACTGATCGACGCCATCCGCCGCGTGTCGGCCTGAACGAACGAACTGGGGAACATGTCCGTGGACGCAATGGCAGCGGTCAAGCAGACCTTCTTCCAGGAGTGCGAGGAGCAACTCGCCGAACTGGAAGCTGGCCTCCTCGCTATGGAGCGCGGGGAAGCCGAATCCGACACCGTGAATGCGGTCTTCCGCGCGGTGCATTCGATCAAGGGCGGCGCAGGCGCCTTCAGCCTCGAAGATCTGGTGCAGTTCGCCCATGTCTTCGAAACCACCCTCGACCATGTCCGCAATGGCGGTCTGGAGCCCACGGCCGACGTGATGGCCGTCATGCTGCGCGCCGCCGATCTTCTCGCCGACCTGGTTGTCGCGGCTCGCGACGGCCTTTCAGTCGATGGCGAGCGCAGCGCCGTGCTGGTTGCCGAGCTCAACGCGCTCTGCCCGGGTGGCTCCGCCGATGCGGCCGAAGAAGAAGACGACATGAGCGACTTCTCCTTCACGCCCGTCGGCGTGTCGTTCGACTTCTCCGATGCCGTGCCCGATGCAGGGCGCAGCTACACCATCGCCTTCAAGCCCAGGCCGGAACTTTATGCCAAGGGCAACGAGACGTCCCTGGTGCTGCGCGAGCTGGAACGCCTCGGCGAACTCGACATCACCTGTGACGCGAGCGGCCTGCCGTCGCTCGCCGAACTCGATCCGGAAGGCGCCTATCTCGAATGGACGATCAGGCTCACCACGGAAAAGGGCGAGGACGCGATCCGCGAAGTCTTCGAGTTCGTCGAGTGGGACAGCAGCCTGACCATCCAGGCCGACGGCGCCGAGGTCGGATCGACCGAGGACGCGTTCGCCGCCTTGATGCGGTCGATCCAGGCGGATGCGGAGGTCGTTTCGGCTGAACCTGCGAACGTCATCTCGCTGCCGCTGGCCGAGGAGCCGGAAGCCGTGGCCGAGCCCGAGGCGCAGCCGGCCAAGGCCGCAGCTGCACGCAACAACGAAGGCGGTGCCAATGCCGGCGCTGCCGCCCCCCAGACGATCCGCGCCGATCTCGAACGTGTCGACCGTCTGATCGATCTCGTCGGCGAGCTGGTCATCAACCAGGCGATGCTGTCGCAGCGTGTCATGGAAGCCGGGCACGTTCCCGGGTCTGCCGTGGCTCTGGGTCTCGACGAACTCGAGCACCTGACGCGCGAGATCCAGGATTGCGTCATGGCGATCCGCGCCCAGGCGGTGAAGTCGGTGTTCCAGCGCATTCCGCGGCTGGTGCGCGAAGTCGCCGGCATGACCGGCAAGCAGGTTCGCCTGATCACCGAGGGCGAGGGCACCGAGGTCGACAAGACGGTGATCGACCGCCTCAACGACCCGCTGACCCACATGATCCGCAATGCCATCGACCATGGCCTGGAAAAGCCCGAAGTGCGCATTGCCAACGGCAAGCCGGCGGAGGGCGTCGTGCGCCTTTCGGCGATGCATCGCTCGGGCCGCATCGTCATCGAGGTCGCCGACGACGGTGCCGGCATCAACCGCGCGCGGGTCAAGGCGATCGCCGCCGAGAAGGGCCTGATCGCAGCCGATGCGGTGCTCTCCGACGAGGAGATCGACAATCTGATCTTCCTGCCGGGCTTCTCCACGGCGTCGGAAGTTTCGAACATCTCGGGCCGTGGTGTCGGCATGGATGTGGTCAAGCGCTCGATCCAGTCACTGGGCGGCCGCCTGTCGATCACCTCGCGGCCGGGCAAGGGCTCCACCTTCACCATGAGCCTGCCGCTGACGCTTGCGGTGCTCGACGGCATGGTGGTGACGGTGGCAGACCAGACATTGGTCGTTCCGCTCACCGCCATCATCGAGACGTTGCAGCCCAAGGCTCCCGATGTGCACGGCCTTGGCGGCAGCGCCCGTGTCATTGCCATTCGCGATGCCTTCACGCCGCTGGTCGACGTCGGCCGCGAGCTCAGCTTCCGCAGCCAGGCAACCGATCCGCTGGCGTCGGTCGCCATCCTCGTGGAAACCGAAGGCGGCCGCCGCAGCGCCCTGCTCGTCGACACGATCCAGGGGCAGCGCCAGGTCGTGATCAAGAGCCTTGAATCGAACTACAGGCACGTGCCGGGCATCGCCGCCGCCACCATCCTCGGCGATGGCCGCGTCGCCCTGATCATCGATGTCGACGCAGTGATCGCCAACTCGCAGTCCGACGCGACCATTCTTGAACCCGTTCTTGCAGCAGCAGGGTGAGGCCATGACCGAGACCACCAAACACGACAACAGCAGCCGCGAACTCATCGCGTTTCGTATCGGCGAGCAGGAATTCTGCGTCGACATCATGTCGGTGCGTGAGATCAGGGGCTGGGCGCCGGCCACCGTGCTGCCGAAGTCGCCGGCCTATGTCCGCGGCGTCATCAACCTGCGCGGCGCGATCCTGCCGATCGTCGACCTCGCAGCGCGCCTCGGCTTCCAGCCGCCGGAGCCCACCGTGCGCCATGTCATCATGGTGGCCCAGGTCGGCACGCAGGTGGTTGGCCTCCTGGTCGATGCGGTTTCCGACATCCTGTCGGTGACCGACGACGCCATCAAGCCGACGCCCGACGTCGCCTCCGACATGGCCAAGACCTTCGTGCGCGGCGTGCTCGCCATCGAAGGCCGCATGATCAGCCTGATCGCGCTCGACAACGTCCTGCCGACGCTTGAGCCGATCGCGGCATGACCAGTCTGCAGAACATCGACAAACCGCGCAACCAGCGCCAGAGTCTGGTGGCCGGTGAGTTCGTGCTCACCGGCGAGGACATGCGGCAGATCGCGGCGATGCTGCATGCCGATGCCGGCATCCATCTGACCGAGGCCAAGGCGGCCCTGGTCTATTCGCGACTGTCCAAGCGCTTGCGTGCGCTTGGACTTGAAAGCTTCCGCGACTACTGCGCGCTCATCGCTTCCCGCGAGGGTCTCGACGAGCGCCAGAAAATGCTGGCGGCGCTGACCACCAATGTCACCAATTTCTACCGCGAGCCGCATCATTTCGAGCATCTGGCCAAGCAGGTCCTGCCGCCGCTGCTCGATGCGGCGCGGCGCGGCGGACGCGTCAGGATCTGGTCGGCGGCCTGCTCCAACGGCGCCGAACCCTATTCGATCGCGCTCACCATCCTGTCGCTGATGCCTGAAGCCGCCAACTACGACATCAGGGTTTTGGCGACCGACATCGACCCCAACATGGTCGCGATGGGCCGAGAGGGCGTCTACAGCGAGGCAGCGTTGCGTCCGGTGCCGCCGGATCTGCGCCGGCGCTGGTTCGCTCCGGTGCGTTCGGGCGACGGCAACTCGTTCGGCGCAAGCGAGGAAATGCGTACGATCGTGGCCTTCCGCGAACTCAACCTCATCGGCGCCTGGCCAATGAAGGGCCGGTTCCAGGCGATCTTCTGCCGCAACGTGGTGATCTATTTCGAAGAGGCGACCCAGTCGCGCATCTGGAGCCGTTTCGTGCCTCTGCTGACGGCGGGGGGCACCCTCTATATCGGCCACTCCGAGCGCGTCTCGGGACCCGCTTCCGACGACTTCCAGCCGGAAGGCATCACGACCTACAAGCTGCGCGAGGGCGCCGCATGAAGCCGGTTCGCGTTCTTATCGTCGACGATTCCGCCACCATGCGCACCTTGCTTTCGGCGGTGCTGCGTCTCGACCCAGCTATCGAGGTGGTTGGCCATGCCGCTGACCCGCTGGAGGCACGCGCCAAGATCAAGGAGCTCAATCCCGACGTCATCACCCTCGACGTCGAGATGCCGAACATGAACGGTCTAGAGTTCCTCGAGAAGATCATGCGCCTGAGGCCGATGCCCGTCATCATGGTGTCCAGCCTGACATCGAGGGATGCCACGGCCACGATCACTGCGCTCGAGATCGGCGCTTTCGACTGCATCTCCAAGGCGTCGTTCAGCGACGACCGGGCCTTCGGCGCATTGCAGGCGACGGTGAAGGCGGCTGCACGTGCGCAGATCCGACCGCTGGCAACGAGCCAGCCGAGTGCCGTGCGCGAGCAGTCAGCTGCGAATGCCGACTATGTGCCCAACGGCAGCGTGGTTGCCATTGGCTCGTCCACCGGCGGCGTCGAGGCTCTGATCACTGTTCTGTCGCAGTTCCCGGAGAATTGCCCGCCGACCGTGATTACCCAGCATATGCCGGCCGCGTTCACCAAGAGTTTCGCCGACCGCCTCAACCGCATGTCGAAGCCACGCGTCAGCGAGGCCGTCGATGGCGCTCCGCTGACCACCGGACAGGTCTACCTGGCTCCGGGCGGTGCCACACATCTCGAGATATCGGGGCCGGGACAGCTGCGCTGCCGGCTGCGTGCCACCGATCCGGTCAACGGCCACCGGCCCTCGGTCGACGTGCTGTTTGCCTCGGTCGCCAAGGCAACGGGCTCCAAGTCCGTCGGCGCGATCCTTACCGGCATGGGTCGCGACGGTGCCGCCGGCATGCTGCAGATGCGGCAAGCCGGTGCCCACACGCTCGGCCAGGACGAAGCCACCAGCCTCGTCTACGGCATGCCCCGGGTCGCCTTCGAAATCGGCGCGGTCGAGCGGCAGGCGCCGCTGGAGAAGATCGCCTCCCACATCCTCGCGCTGACGCGCTCGAATTCCAATGGAGCTAAAAATGTCCTTCCTCGAACACTTTAAGGTTCTCGTCGTCGACGACACGACGACCAGCCGCATTCTGATCACCGACGCGCTGCAGGAAATGGGCATCCGCAAGATCGCAATCGCCAAGGATGGCGAGCAGGCGCTGCGCGCGATGATGGAACAGCCCGCGCATATGGTGATCTCCGACTTCAACATGCCGAAGCTCGACGGACTGCAGCTGCTCAAGGCAATCCGTTCCTATGGTCCGACCCGCGCGACGCCGTTCATCCTTTTGACCGGCAAGGGCGACCGCAAGCTGCTGGAAGCCGCGGTTGCGCTTGGCGTCAACAACTTCCTGACCAAGCCGTTCACCGTTGAGCAGCTGAAGAAGGCCATCGAGGCCATCGTCGGAGTGCTTAAGTGACGCTTGCCGGCAAAAGCCACCGCGTCACCGTCATGCGCGGCGAGTATCATGTGGTCGATGAAGGGGACGTCGTGCTGACGACCATCCTGGGGTCGTGTGTTGCTGCCTGCATCCGCGACCCCTTCGCCCAGACCGGCGGCATGAACCACTTCCTCTTGCCCGGAAACAACGGTCGCGCCTCGCTCGATGCTCAAAGCTACGGCGTTCACCTGATGGAACTGCTCGTCAACGGCCTGCTGCAGCGTGGCGCTCATCGCCACCGGCTGGAGGCCAAGCTGTTCGGCGGCGCGCGCACCATCGAAGGCCTGTCCGACATAGGCGCGATGAATGCTGAGTTCGCCGAAACCTTCCTGCGCAACGAAGGGATCAGCATCGTCGGTGGCGATCTCGGGGGGGATCGCGGCCGCCGTGTCGAATATTGGCCTCAGTCCGGTCGCGCCCGTCAGGTTCTGCTCTCCGGCGACAAGGGCTTCGTCGCCCCGGCACAGCCCAAGCAGCCGCTTGTTGCGCCGTCGAGCGGCTCTCTCGAACTCTTCTGATCTCCTGAACAGGTCATCCCGCCATGCCTTTGCGAGCCAGCATGTTACCCCAGCCGACGCTCACGCCCATTGCCGAGATGCTCGGACGGGTAAGTTCCGAGCTGCAAGACCTTGCCGCCCAGGTGGAGCGGCTGCATCCGCTGGTTTCTGCCAACGGCGGACAGGCTTCCAGCGAACCGCAACTGGTGCAGGCGCTGCAAAGCTTCGATCACATCGAACAGAAGTTGCGTTGCCTGGCCGGTTTTCTTGCTGACCTTGGCGATGCGGCGGCGCCTGGTTGGCAGCTCGACCCGGAGGCTGCCCTGGTTGCCGTGAACCTTTCGGAGCTCGCCACGCGCCTGGCCGGCAGGAGGCCCCTGGCGCAGGATGATGCGTCCTTCGGCGACTACGAGTTGTTCTAAGCTGAGCGACGGCCGAATGGCGGGCGCGGTAGAGCGGCGCGATCATGTGCTATTCATGGTTGCAATTTGTTGTTTCGGCAATTAAGAGTGGCGCGCATCGTCGACGGTGACTGCCCTCACCTGAGCTAGTCTTGGATTGCAGGAGCACACGCGTTGACCGCATATGAGTTTGCGATGCAGCGCCTGACCACCGAGGATGTTCCCCGTCGCGAGCGGATGGCGTTCGTGCACGATTTCGTCGGTCGTCACATCGGCGGGTTGGATTTTCGGCCGCTCGACCGCGACAATATCCGCATCGACCTGGAGGCCATGTTCCTGCCGGGCGGGCTGACGGTTGGGCAAGGCCGGTTCGCACCTGTGCATGGCGCGCGCACCCGCGACCTGCTCCAGGACGGGCGCCAGCATTTCCTCATGTCCATTCACTATGAGGATTACGAGATCTCCGCCGACGGCAAGGCGCCGATCAAGGTGACCGCCGGCGACGTTACGCTGGTCGACGAGGGCGTGTGCTCCGAGTTCTGGTTCGGTCAGCCGATGGCGGTCGATGTCGTCGCGCTCGACCGCCGGCTGCTTGCCAAGCTGGCGCCGCGCGTCGACATGGAGGCGCTCTACATCCTTCCGGCTTCCGGGGCCGACATGCGGCTCCTGACGAGCTATGTCGGCGTGCTCCGCGCCAATCCACCGGGTTCGGAGAAAGCGCGCGAACTCGCCTCCCGCCATCTCTACGACCTCACCGCAATGGTTCTCGATAAGGTCGTTCGCGGCGGGGCCGAGCGCAACGAGCGCAGCATCGCCACAGCACGGTTCAAGATGATCCGGAGGGATATTCTCGAGCGCCTTTCCGACCAGGACCTGCACATCGACGCTGTCGCCCGGCGCCAAGGCGTCACGGCGCGCTACGTCCAGCGGCTCTTCGAACGCGAGGGCACGACATTCTCGGATTTTGTCCGCGAGCAAAGGCTGGACCTTGCATCCAAGCTGCTGCAGACGCGCGACCTCGCCGCCTCCACCATCACCGAGATAGCCTTCGACGCCGGGTTTTCGGATATTTCGGCTTTCAACAGGGCGTTTCGCCGTCGCTTCGACGCCACACCCTCCGACATCCGCGCAACGATCCTCAACAGATAGCATCTTTTTGGGAGCAGCCCGGGAGGTGCGCCATGCGGCCTCGCCAGCGCGCGATGCCGTATGCCGCGCGCCCTGATGGGCCTGCATGACCGACACCAGCGCGGGCACCTCGAACCCGCGTGACGGCAAACGCTGTGCGGGGACGGTTTGCCGCGAGACTGCTTAGGCGGCAGTCTTGTCTGTCGTTTTCGTCCTGCCGTTTTCACGGACGGGGTTGCGAGCTCAGGCAACACGCGATCTAAGGCTTACCTTCACTGAAGACGATCGCCATTTCCAGAATTCTGTGCATCCCGGAGAAACCCATGATTTTTGACGAGCAAATCGATCGTCGCGGAACCAACTGCTCGAAATGGGACATGATGGAGCCGCTCTACGGCCTGTCGCCTGACGATGCGTTGCCGATGTGGGTGGCCGACATGGATTTCCGCCCTCCGACGGCGGTGCAGCAGGCCCTGGAGCGGATGCTTCGTCACGGGGTCTATGGCTATTTCGGCGACGAAACCGCCTATCGGGAGGCAATCTGCTGGTGGATGGCGAACCGTCATGGCTGGCAGCTGGACCCAGCCACGATCTTCACGACCCACGGCCTCGTCAATGGCACGGCCCTTTGTGTCGACACCTGGACCCAGCCGGGCGACGCGGTGGTTCTGATGACGCCGGTTTACCATGCATTCGCCCGCGTTGTGCGTGCGGCAGGGCGTGAAGTGCGCGAGCTTCCCCTGGTCCAGCAGGATGGCCGTTATCGGATGGACTTCGACAATTGGCACGGGCGCATGACCGGTCGGGAGAAGATGCTGATCCTGTGCTCGCCCCACAATCCCGGCGGACGCGTCTGGACGCTGGAGGAATTGCGCGGGGTGGCCGATTTTGCCGCGCGTCACAACCTCATTCTGGTGTCCGATGAGATCCATCAGGATCTGGTGTTCCCCGGCCAGCGACACATCCCCATGACCATCGCGGCGCCCGAGGCGGCCGAGCGCCTGGTCATGATGACCGCCTCGACCAAGACGTTCAACATCGCAGGCGCCCATATCGGCAATGTCATCATCGCCGATGAAAAACTCAGGAAGGCCTTTGCGGGGCGTCACTCAGCGCTTGGGATCTCGCCCAACTCCTTTGGCATGCACATGGTCACGGCGGCCTATTCGCCTGATGGGGCGGCCTGGCTCGACGATCTGGTCCGGTACCTGGACGGCAACCGGAAGGCCTTCGACGCGGGCATTGCCGCCATCCCGGGCCTGCGGTCCATGCCGCTGGAGGCGACCTACCTGGCCTGGGTGGACGGTTCAGGCGCAGGCCTGAGCAGCGAAGAGTTCATCGCGCGCGTCGAAAAGGAAGCCCGCATCGCGTCAAACCATGGCCACACGTTTGGCATGGGCGGCGATGGTTTCCTGCGCTTCAACTTCGCCTGTCGCCGGGCAATGGTCGATGAAGCGATAGCGCGCCTGAAGGCCGCGTTCTCGGACCTGCAATAGTCAGGATTGGCAGCAAACGCTGCACCCGTCACGCCAACGGGTGCAGCGCCACAACCGGCGCATCAATAGCTCCCCGCGCCGTCAAGCGCGCTCGATCGGCCATTTCGGCAGCTTGATGCGGGTGTAGGGCAGGCTGGAGAGGTTGCTGGTAAGCGTGCCGGGCGAGGCCGCGTAGATGACGGCGCTGGCGACGCGCTCGTAGGAGGCGCGGAAGTGCTGGGTCGATTTCACCACCACGATCCGCTTCTTGCCGAGATCGCAGCCAATGCCCGTGAACAGGTCGGTGTCGATTGCTTGCGACCGCTCGGAGGAAATCAGCACCTCGACGCCGCCACAATCGAGCCAGGCGCAGTCGCCCATCGGCTGGGGCACGCCGCCGAGGCCGGTCATGACAAGGCCGCGCTTGAGGCCGAGCACGCGGCAGTTGGCATCGACCGGATCGCCAGAGGATGGGCCGACCTTGCCGCCTATGCGCAAGGGCAGGACCGCGCCTGCGCCTGCCTCGAAAGCCATGCGCACCGCGCCGGGATCCCACAGCGGCCCGACGATCGCATCGGTCATCTTGCGCTCAATCATGCGCCGCAGGAAGAAGGTCGAGTCGCTGGCGGCGCCACCTCCGGCATTGTCCGACGTATCGGCAACGACCACCGTGCCGGCCGATGAAGCCAGCACCTGGTCGAGAGCCTCGTCGATCGACGGCATGGCCGGCGCGATCTGGTGGCGGTTGTCGTAGAGGTCCCGCGCCAGGTCCTTGGCGAGCGTTTGCGCCAGCGCCTGGTCGCCATCGGTGTAGACCACCACGCGGGTACCCATCTCTGGAACGTCGGCCCAGGGGAAACCCTGCGCGATGGAAACCGACAGCACCTTGTCCTGCTTTTCGAGCTCATGCATGCGGCGGACGATGGAGAGGCCCGGCTCGGTGGTGGTGCGGATCAGGGTGATCATGCCGGTGTCGGCCAGCGCCGCCACGGGCTTGGCGCCGCCGGCCGCGATGCGTGCGCAGAGGTCGACCAGTTGGACCCCGCATTCATAAACGTCGGTATGGGGATATTCCTTGTAGGTCAAAAGCACGTCGACGCTGTCGATCATCAGAGGGGTCATGTGGCAATGCGGATCGAGTTCGCAGCCAACCACGATATCGGGTCCAACGATCTCGCGAATGCGAGCCAGGGTGTCGCCTTCGCAATCGTCGTAACCGTCGGCGACCATGGCGCCGTGCATCGACATCAGCACCATGTCGACCGGCAGGACGGCGCGCAGGTCGTCGAGCAGCTGATCGCGCAAGGTCTCGTAGGCATGGCGGGTGGTTGTGCCGCCGGGTTCGGCCGAGGCGCTCAAGCCTTCGAACAGGGTCCAGCCCTCGCGCTTGCCGCGCTCGCGCGCCGCCCACAGCTGGCCGCCATAGAGCGTCATGTGATCGGGGTGCTGGCCCGCCGGATAGTAGTCGCCGCCATCGACGAAGGCCGTCAACCCGGTGGGGATGGGCGAGAATGTGTTGGTCTCGGTCGCCAGGACGGCACTGAACACGCGCATTTCCAAACTCCGTTTGCGGCTACTGCGCCGCTTCAAACATGTCCGACAGCAGGGTGTAGGCCGCTTCGGAATTGAAGATCGTGGCTTCGCCGATCAGCACCAGGCGGCACTCCGGCTCATATCTCGAAAAGGGCTGCAGCGAGGCGCGACGGCCGACCATCTGCAAGAGAAAGCTCCTGCCCGGCTGCTCGACAAAATTGACGATGCCCTTGGCGCGGATCAGCTGGGTGGCGAGTTCGCCCATGGCCGCCTGGAAGCGGTCGAGATGCACGGCCCCGGTCGATTGCCATTCAACCGAAGTGAAACGCGATGCAACGACGGAAGAAGCGTCCTGCGCCGGCTGCGAACGGTCAGCGACGAACAGGGCCTCGATGGGCAGGTCGTCGTCTGCATCGAAGACCAGCGCCTTGGCTGCAAGCTCCGACCGCAACAGATTTGCGGTCTCACCGGCCTCAGGTGAAAGCCGGGTCTTGGACAGTGCGACGAAATCGGCCGCCGCAAGCTGGGCGCGCCAGAGTTCGTCCTGCCGGCGCCCCGGCGTGGCGGCGATGTCGTCGGCATCGACGACGGATACCACGGCGTCCAGCCGGGTCGCGTCCCACAGGATCGGGTCCATCAGCGCGTCGACGATGCCTCGGGGATCGGCGACCCCCGATGCCTCGACGATGATGTGGTCGGGTTTCACCGGCTGCGATAGCACCAACTTCAGCGTGCGCAGCAGATCGCCTTGCAGCGAACAGCAGATGCATCCGTTCTTGAGACCGACCACGGTGTCGGCGGCATCAGCGATCAGTTCGGCATCGATGTTTATGGCGCCGAAATCATTGACGATGGCGCTGATCCGCCGGCTCTCGGAGCGGGCGAGAAGGCGGTTGATGAAGGTGGTCTTGCCGGCGCCCAGGAAACCGCTGACCACCAGCACCGGGACGGTCATGCGTCGCCTCGCCGGATGGGCCGGCCCGGCGCTGCGGAGACGTCGAGAACGCCGTCGGCGACGACCGACTGACCGTTGACGATGACATGGCGCATGCCCTCGGCTGGCAGGTTCATTTCGGCGAATGTCGCACGGTCGGCGATGCTGCCGAGGTCGAAGACGACGATGTCGGCATCGCAGCCAGGTTGCAGGCGGCCCTTGCGGCGGAACAGCGGGGCGCAGCTCTCGACGATCCTGGCCGGGATCACGGTGCATTTGGCGATCGCCTCGCCAAGCGGGATCGCGTCGCGTTCGCGCACCCATTGGCGCAGGAAGCGCGTGAACGTGCCCGACGAGCGCGGATGCGCCGTCTTGTCGGGACCGAGTGGCCACTCGTCGCCGTCATAGGGCGTGCCGTCGGCCTGACTCCACGGCATGGCATCGGAGGCGATGGCGCCGCCGGGAAACATGACCGAGACGTCGAGCAGGGCGCGATGGCGCGGATTGTCTTCGGTGTCGAGGAAGTGCCACAAAACCAGCGCGGAGGGATCTGCCTGCCGGACAGCCTTCAGGTCGTCCACGCCTTCGAGGCGTCGATGGCTGGCGACCAGCTCGATGGCGTCGTAGCCGGTGCCTGTGCGCGCCGAAAAAGCCGGGTCGACGAAGAAGCCGGCGCTGACCACGGTCGAGCCGGTGCCATAGGGATAGGCCTCGGTGGTGATCTTCAGCCCTTGCGCCTGCGCCCTGGCGATGACGGCCGCGGCACGTTCGACATCCTGCAAGCTGGTCGAGTTGAGGTGGCAGATGTGCATATGCGCGCCGGTCGCTCCGGCCAGCCCGATCAGCGTGACATAGGCCTCGATGGAACTCTTGGGGTCGATGTTCGACATCTGGGCGATGTGGGTATAGGTCGGCGTGTCGGTCTCGGCGGCGAGATCGCAGACGAGACTCATTTCCTTGGCGCCCGCGCCTGGCGCATAGCCTGCGGGAATGCCGATGCCCAGCCCGCCCTCGTCGATGCCTTTTCGGGTCAGCGCAACGATCTCGGCGGCCTGCAATTCGGTGGCGGCATCGGTCGACCAACGCGGATCGTCGAAGCCGCGCCCCATGACGGTGATCGGCGCTTCGCCGGCCTTGAGCTCCAGCCCGATCATCACGGCCTTGCGGGCAAAGATCCATGCGGATGCGGTGCCGTAATTCAGCAGGCGCGCAGTCTTGGCCTGCGCCTCATACCAGCCGCCGACCGGCAAGGCGCCGACCTCGAGCTCCAGCGCCGTCGTCACGCCGTCGAAAGCCTGCATGCGGTCGGCGGGCACCGACTGACCATGGGCGTGCAGATCGATGAAGCCGGGCGCGACGACGAGGCCGGTCGCATCGATCACCTTGCGCGCCGGGCCAAGATCGGTGCCGATGGCGCTGATGCGGTCGCCTGAAATGGCGACATCTGCTATCTCGTCGCGACCGGTCTCAGGGTCGATGACGCGGCCGCCCTTGATCAGCAAATCATGCATGGACGGTCTCCTCGACGGTGCGGCGCTTCCTGCCGGGGACGGCGTCGATCAGCCGCCGGGTGTAGTCGGTCCGGGGCGAGCGGAAGATTTCCGATGTCGGCCCCATCTCCTCCAGGACGCCGTGATTGAGCACGCCGACACGCTGGCAGAGATGATCGACGACCGACAGGTCATGTGAGATGAACAGCATCGCCAAGCCCTGCTCCTGGCAAATGCGGCGCAGCAGCTTGAGCACTTGTGCCTGACTGGAGACATCGAGCGCCGATACCGGCTCGTCCGCGATCAGCAGGCGCGGGTTGGAGGCAAGCGCACGAGCAATCGCGATGCGCTGGCGCTGGCCGCCGGAAAACTGATGCGGGAAGCGGTCGAGCCAGTCGGGGTTGAGACCGACCTGATCGAGCAGTTCGGCGGCTCGATGCGTCAGCGCCGCGCCCGTGAGATCGGTGTAGGATTTGAGCGGTTCGGCGAGGATGTCGCGCACCCGCCAGCGTGGATCAAGCGAGGCATAGGGGCTCTGGAACACCATCTGCACGTCGCGGCGCTTGTCGCGCAGGGCACTGCCGCGCAATGCCAGCCAATCCATGCCGTCGAAAGTGACTGATCCGGCGGTGGGTTCGGTCAGGCGGGCAACGATCCGGCCGATGGTCGACTTTCCGGACCCGCTTTCGCCGACCAGCCCGAAGGCTTCGCCGCGCCGGATCGAGAAGCTGACGTCGTTGACGGCAGTCAGGGTGCGTGGCTTCTCGAACAGCCGGCCGGACAAGGTGAAGGTGCGGACAAGGCCGCTGACTTCCAGTAGCACGTCGTCAGACATGGACGGCCTCCGCCATATGGCCGGCGCCGAAGCTTGGCCGCGCCGAAAGGAGCTCGCGCGTGTAGGCATGCTGCGGACGGCCGAGCACATCGTCGACACGACCCGCCTCGACGATCACGCCGTCCTTCATCACGGCTACGTCCTGGCAGACGTCGCCGACGACATCGAGGTCGTGGCTGATCAGGATCATGGCGGTGCCTTGTTCGCGGCTGAGGTCGTTCATCAGTTTCAGGATCTGCGCCTGGACAGTGACATCGAGTGCCGTGGTGGGCTCGTCGGCGATCAGCAGCGCCGGCTTGAGCGCGATGGCCGCCGCGATCACCACGCGCTGGCGCATGCCGCCGGAGAGCTGGTGCGGGTAGGCATCGATGCGGCGCGACGCCTCCTGGATGCCGACGCGTTCGAGCAGCTCCAGGCTGGCGGTGCGGACCGCCTTGCGCGACATGTCGGGGCGATGCCAACGGAACACCTCGCCGATCTGATCGCCTATAGGCATGACCGGGTTCAGCGTTGCCATCGCGTCCTGGAACACCATGGCTATGCGGCTGCCGCGCAGCTGGCGCCATTCCTTGCGCGACAGGGCGAGCAGATCGCGGCCTTCGAAGTTGACGCGCCCGCCCAGCATTGCCTTCGAGGCGTCGGTCAGCCCCATCAGCGCATAGCCGATGGAGGATTTGCCCGAACCGCTTTCGCCGACAACGCCGAGCACGGAGCCGGGCGCCACGGAGAAGCTGACACCATCGACGGCGCGCACCGGACCGCTGCGGCTGGGGTAATCGACGGTAAGATCGCGAACCGACAACAAGGGCGAGGCTGCCATCGTCACATCCTCTCCAGGCGCGGATCGAAATAGTCGCGCAGGAAATCGCCGAACAGGTTGATGCCGACAGACGAGATCAGCACGGCGATGCCGGGCGCGATCACGATCCAAGGCTGCTCGTAGAGGAAATCGCGCCCTTCCGAGATCATCACGCCCCAGGATGCGGTCGGCGGCTGTACGCCGAGACCGAGGAACGACAGGGCTGCCTCGGAGATGATGACCAAAGCGATGTCGAGCGTGGCCACAACCAGCACCGCCGGCAGCACGTTGGGCAGGACGTGGGTGAAGATGATGCGCAGCTGCGATACGCCCATGGTGGTGGCCGCGTCGACATAATCAAGCGTGCGGATGCGCATGGTTTCGCTGCGGACGATGCGGGCGAAGTTGATCCACAAGGCGAAGGCCAGGGCCATGACCAGCGTGGCAAAGCCGGGGCCGAGCACGGCCATGAAGATCAGCGCGAGCAGCAGGAAGGGGAATGCGAGCTGGAAGTCGACCAGCCGCATGATGATGGTGTCGACCAATCCGCCAAAATAGCCGGCCAGCGCGCCGAGGAGCGATCCGACGACCAGCGCAATCGACACGACGATCAGCGCGACCTGCACGGAGACGCGCGCGCCCATGACAGTCCGACTGAAGATGTCGCGACCCATATTGTCGCCGCCGACGAGGTTGGTCGTGCTGCCGCCGTCCTGCCAGGCCGTTGGCGCATAGCGCCACTCTATGACCTGCTGGGCATGGTCATGCGGGGCAATGACAGGGGCAAAGATGGCGCAGAACACGACGATGGCGATCAGCGCCAGCCCGGTCGTTCCCTTGACGCTGCGGCCGAGGCTGCGCAGGAAACGACGCTCGCCCTTGGCGGCAGGCATGATAGCGGCCTCACTCATCACGCACCCTCGGATCGATGAAGCGGTAAAGGATGTCGACGATCAGGTTGAGCGAGATGAACAGGATCGCCGAGATCAGCACCACTGCCTGGATGATCGGATAGTCGCGCACGTGGATGGAATCGACCGCGAGGCGGCCGATGCCCGGCCAGGCGAACACGGTTTCGATGACCACGGTTCCCGACAGCAAGGCGCCCATCTGGAGGCCTGCCAGCGTGACGATGGGCAGCAGCGCATTGCGCAAGGCATGACGCAGGATGATGATTGGCCTCGGCACGCCCTTGGCCGTGGCGAAGGTGATGTAATCCTGCTGCAGCACTTCGAGCATAGCCGAACGGATCAGCCGCGCATTGACGGCGACCAGCACGAAGGCGAGCGAAATCGACGGCAGGATGAAGTAGCGGAAAGCGCTCCAGAAGATCGAAAGATCGCGCTCGACCACGGCGCGGCCGAAGGCTGCAAGTGCTGAGCCGCGATAGCCTGAAGCGGGAAGCCAGCGCAGCTCGATCGAGAACCACAGGATCATCAGCACCGCCAGCAGGAAGCCGGGCATCGACACGCCGAGCACGGCAATGAAGGTGCCGGTGTAGTCGAGCCAGCTGTCTCGCTTCAGCGCCGTGGCGATGCCCAGTGGAAGGGCAATCGCGAAGGCAACGAGCAACGTCCAGAAGGCCAGTTCGGCCGTCGCCGGCAGACGCTCGGCGATCAGCGTGCTGACCGGCACACCCTGACGGATCGACATGCCGAGGTCGCCCTGGACGGCATGGCCGAGATAGGCGACAAACTGCTCCGGTACCGAACGCGTCAGCCCCATCTTCTCGCGCAGGCCGTCCATGTCCTGGACGCTCATGCCGGGATTGCCTGCCGCGATCACGTCGACGGGGTCGCCGGGCACGAGCTTGACCAGCGAGGCCACCACAAGGATGACCCCGAGCAGGATGACGCAGGCATAAAGCAGCCTGGAGACGATCAGCCTCAGCATTCTGCGGCGCGGACTATGACGACATGCCGAGCAGGTCGATGCGCAGCTCGCCGCCGGCATTGATCTGCCCGTCGACGACGTCCTTGGAGACGACCGCGAAGTTGAGCGGCTCGAACAGCGGCCTCCAGTAGGCTTCGGTCACCACCTTGGCCTGGATCTTGTCGAGCAGTGCCTGCCGCGCCGCCGGATCCGAGGTGACGCGCTGTTCGGCGATCATGCCGTCCAGCTCCGGGTTCTCATGGAATGCGCGGTTCAGCGCGCCCTTGGTGTGGAGTACCGGATAGAGGATGTCGGCGTCGGTGTAGGAATAGGTGCTGATCACCATGTCCTGCCCGCCCTTGGCGGTGAGTGCCGCCCATTGTGCGATCGGCAGCGTCTCGATGGCGATCTCGACGCCGATCTCGCGCAGTTGTGCCTGCACGACTTCGGCGGTACGGCGGATGACCGGCGTGTCATTGGCGACCAGCGTGGCCTTCAGGCCGCTGCCGACACCAGCCTCGGCCAAAAGCGCCTTGGCTTTTTCGGGGTCATAGCCGTAGCTGAGTTCGGCAGTCTTGGCGGAATAGCCGGGAATGGCGCTGGCCACCGGTGACGTTGCCGGCACGGCAAGGCCGTCAAGCGCGAAGGCGATCAGGCGCTTCTGGTCGATGGCATGGGCAAAGGCCTGGCGCACCTTGGGATTGTCGAAGGGCGCGTGCTTCTGGTTGAAGACGAGCGCGCGCATCATCTGGGCAGGCCGTTCGAGAAGCACCGCATCCGGATTGCCGCGCAGGCGGCGGACACTGTCCAGCGGAACGGACGAGCCGCCATAGATGGCGTTGATCTCGCCGGTTTCGAACGCGGCGAGGCGCGTCGAATCTTCAGGGTAATGGAAGAACTCGACAGCATCGATGCGCGCCGGCGTGGTTGCCTTATAGTCGTTGTAGCGCTCCAGCCGCATGCCGCGGTCGGTCGACCACGAGACGAAGCGGAAGGGGCCCGCGCCGACAGGATTGCGGCCATACTGGTCGCCGGAGGCTTCGACCGCCTTGCGCGAGACGGGTGCGGAATAGCCCAGCGTGAGCCCGACCCAGACCGGCACGAACGGTTCCTTGAAATGATAGGCGACGGTGAGCGGGTCGACTGCCTCGGCGCGCTCAAGCGGCCCGAGGAAGAAGGCGCTTGGAGAGGCGGCTTCCGGTGCGAGATGGCGCGCCACCGTCCACGCCACGGCCTCGGCATCGCATGGCGTGCCGTCATGGAAGGTGATGCCGGGCTTCAGCTTGAAGGTCAGTGTCTTGTTTTCGTTGGAGAATTCCCAGCTTTCGGCGAGGCCGGGCACGACTTCGCCCTGCAAGCTCATGCGCGCCAGCGGCTCGTAGATCAGGTCCATCGTGGTCGACGAGACCGACAGCGTGGTCTTGTGCGGATCGAGCGTATCGGGCTCCTCCGAGCGGCCGACGCGCAACGTGCCGCCGGTCTGCTGCGCCAGCGCATCACCGGGTAGGCCAATGGCGGTCGCAGCGGCAAAGGCGGCTGCGCCCGCCAGGAAGCTGCGCCGCGACAGGGTCGCCTGACGCAGATAGTCGCGCGCCAATGCGTCGAATTCCTTGGGAGAAAGGTTCTTCAGAGACATGGTGGACCTCGCCGTGATGATTGTTGGTCAGGCGCGCGTGAAGCGCAGTTTCTTGATCCGGTCCGAGTTCATCTCGAACCCGTCGGCAGTTACGCTCAGCGTCGCGTTCCAGGGCAGGCCCGGACGCATGTCGGTGCCGGGCTGGAGCAGGAACCAGAGATCGCTGTCGGCCGCGACGATGGGGGCCGACATCGCGCCCAGACCCGAGCGCAGGCGGAATTCGCCCTGCTGGGCATCGCCTGAAATCTCGACCTCGAGGTCCTGGGCCTTGTTGGTGTAGCGCCCGGCCAGCGGGCGGGCGGCTGTGGCGTTTGCCGGAAGCGGTGCATAGAGGCGCGGCGTGCCGCAGAATATGCCGTCGACCTTGCCGTCGGCGCGCGGGCTCAGCACCAGATCGGTGATGGCGCGTTCGGGTTTGGCGCCGCCTTCATGACCGAAGTCGAAACCGCCGACACCGCCGGAGTTGAGGAAGGTCGGCACGCCGTCCTTGGCGACGATCTCGAAGACGTCGGGGCCGCCTTCCTGGCGGTAACGACCGGGAGCAAGTGCGATGGGTGCAGGCGACTTGTCGCCGAAATAGATGTCGGCGATGCGCCGGCCAAGCGCGAAGGAGGCGACCTGGTCGTTGTTGGCGATGATGACGACGCCGAAGCCATCATCGACGAAGCGGGTCGATTCCGACTTGCCGCCGGCGACGGTGCCGCCATGGCCAATTGCACGGCGGCCGCGATAGACGTCGGTGACAAGGCCGAGGCCATAGAAGCCGGTGGCGCCATTGTCGAAGACGCAAGGCGTGGCCATGCGCTCGTACATCTCAGCGGTGCCGACCTTGGGATCGAACAGGTTCTGCTGCCAGACGATCATGTCATCGAGGGTCGAGATCATGCCGCCCTCGCCACCGAGATCGAGGCCCCAGTTGAGGTTGGCCCAGCCTTCCGTACGCTTGGTGTAATGTGCTGCGAGCCGCTTCATCGCCGCGCCGTCGCGGATCAGAAGCGAGGTGTCGTCCATGCCGAGCGGGCCGGTGATGCGCTTGCGCAGCACCTCGTTGAAGGTGGCGCCCTCGATCTGCTCGATGATCTCCGACAGCATGAAGAAGCCGGCATTGCAGTAGGTCATGGCGCTGCCGGGCTTGAAATTCAGCGCGTCCTGGCGGGCGATGACATCACGGCCGGTCTGCCGGTCGGACGGGGTGAAGATCGACATGCCGGCGAAGATCATGGCTTCGAGATGGTCGCGGAAGCCCGACGTGTTGGAGGCGAGATGCGCCAGCGTCACCGGCTGCTCGAGCCGCGGCACGTAAGGCAGGTGCTTCTGCACTTCATCCGACAGGCTGAGCTTGCCCTCGGCCTCCAGCATCAGGATCAGCAGGACGGTGAACTGCTTGGTCTGCGAGCCGATGCGGATGATGGTCTTTCGCCCCATCGGTACATCGTTGTTGATGTTGGCGAGACCATAGGCATTGGCGAAGATCTCGCGGCCGTTCTCGGTGACCGCAACGACTGCGCCTGGCATCTCAGGGCCGGTGAACTCGCTGAACAATGCGTCGATGCGCTTGGCAAAATCGGCGGGTGCCCTGGTCATGGTCGTCATTCCTCGGTGATGATGCTGGTGGAGGCGCTTCCCGCCCGGCGGTTGGCAAGGCCGGTTGCGGAAAACAGGCAGAGGACCGCGCCGCATATACGCGCCGGAAGGTGCCTGTGGTGATCGCGATGCATGAACTTGCCTCCCGGCCGGCGCAGCGCGCACGACATCCCTCGGCGCAGGAGCAACCCCACGCTTCCTCTCGATTTCCAGTTCCCGGTTTCTTGTTGCCTAATCGGTAAGTCGTATTTTTCTATACGTCAATAATTTTCGTAAACGCTAAATCTTGCAGTGATCAGGAAAGTGCTTGCAACGCCGGTAATTCAGGTCTGGCCGCAACGGGCATCGACGGGGAGGGTGACAGCTTCGCCGTCGGCACGGCGCAGGGTAAAGCGATCGAAATTGGCGATCGTGGCGCAGGAGTGGTTGGGGAAGATGCGGACCCGGCTGCCGAGAGGCAGCGGCCGGCCGGCGACAGACACAAAGCCGTGCTCTTCGGAAAGACGCTCGAGGGTCCAGACTTGTCCGTCGGCATTGTCGTCCACGGCTACCACCATGCCGTAGCCGGGGCCGCCCAGGCCGTGAGCGCCACGATCCGAACTCATGCTCTTCGAGCCGGCATCGACAATGAAGTGATGCTCGTTGGCGGCGACGACACGGGCAACGACCGACAGCGCCAGATCGTCTTCCGAGCAGATGCCGAGCCTGAGTGCGGTGCCATCCAGAAACACGTAGTTGCCGGGCCGGATGCATTGAACGCCGGCCGGGAGTGGGGCGGCAAGGCAGGTCGGCGTGGCGCCGACTGATATGCAGGGGACGGCGATTCCCGTGCTTCGCAGTTGTTCGGCGAGTGCCGATAGCGAGGCCGTTTCGTCGTTGGCGATCGATGCCAATTGCGCGCGGTTGGCAGCCGCATAGGCGTGACCGGCATGTGAAAGCAAGCCGGCAAAGTGCAGGCCTTTTGCAGCAACGATGCGCTGGCACAGCGCCACTGCCAATGGATCGTGCGGCTTTACGCCGACACGGCCGAGGCCGACATCGACCTTGAGGAACACGCCGATTTCCACGCCGTGGCGCATGGCAGCGGCTGACAGCGCATCAACGCCTGTTTCGCTTGCCGCGATCGTACGCAGCTCGGTGCCATGCGCCTTTACCGCCGGCAGCAGGCGATCGAGCGAACCGGCACTGACGATCGGGTAGGCGACGATGATCGAGGGGATGCCAGCCTCGACAAAGACCAGAGCCTCGCTCGGCTTGGATGCGGTGATGCCCCTCGCGCCGAGCTGGAGCTGTTGCTTGGCGATGTGTACGCTCTTGTGGGTCTTGATGTGCGGAAACAGGGCCACGCCTGCCGCATTGGCACGGTCCTGCATGACGCGCATGTTGCGCTCGAGCCGCAACGCGTCGACTTCGACGTACGGCGTGGGGAGGTCGGCGGGAAGGGGGCGCCTGAGCCCGTTCGTTGCAGGCTTGTCGTGAACGCGTGTTGCCTCGCGGGCCGCCGCAGGCGGCCGCGATACTTCGGAAGTGGCCATTTTCGGAATTCTCGATCTGGAGGTTGGTCTGGCGGCCCGGCCGTCAGGTCGCGGCAGCCTGTCTTGCAAAATGGGTCGACGAAATCTGCAGCATCGGAAGCTCGACCGGGACAAAATCCGGTGCCCGCAAGGCACTCGGTATTTCGTCCGACATCGGCTGTCGCAGCTCCGACCTCAGCTTGGGATCGGCGACTGGAACCGTCGACAGGAGTTTGCGGGTGTAAGGATGCTGCGGGTTGTTGAAGACCGAGCGGCGATCGCCGATCTCGACGATTTCGCCGAGATACATCACCGCGACCCTGTGTGCGATTCGCTCGACCACGGCCATGTCGTGGCTGATGAACAGAAGCGCGATCTGCATGTCGCGCTGCAGGTCCATCAGAAGGTTGATGACCTGCGCCTGGATGGTCACATCAAGCGAAGCGACCGCCTCATCGGCGACGATGAGGCGCGGGTTGAGCGCCAGGGCGCGGGCAATGCAGATGCGCTGGCGCTGGCCGCCGGAAAACGCGTGCGGATAGCGCTCCAGATGCTCCGCCGAGAGCTCGACCTTGGCAAGCAACTCGGCGGCACGGGTGCGCAACTCCTCCGCCGAGCCCAGCTTATGGACCCGCATCGGATCCATCAGCGACTGGGCGATGGTCATGCGCGGGTTGAGCGACGAAAACGGATCCTGGAAGATCATCTGCGCTTCACGCCGGAAGCGCGTCAGTACCGGTCTTGGGGCACCAACAAGCTCGACGCCGTCGAAACGGATGGAGCCGGAGCGTGGCTTGTCGAGCTGCATGATGCTGCGGGCGACCGTCGACTTTCCGCAACCGGATTCGCCAACAAGAGCGAGCGTTTCGCCGGGAAATATGTCGAAGGAGACATTCTCCACCGCATGGACCCGGCCCGAGACATGGCCGAACAGACCTGCCTTGAGATCGAAACGCGTAACCAGATTGCGGACTTCGACGAGCGGGCGGCGGTCGCCGGCAACGCGCGAGGGAGCTGTCATTGTGCGGCCTCCACAGCCAGGGGCTCGGGCTGGTAGACGACCAGCGGAAATTTCTCCGGCGCGTCCTTGTCCTTCATGCTGCCGAGCCGGGGCACCGCCGAGATGAGTGCGCGCGTGTAAGCGTGTTTCGGCGCTGCAAAGATGTCGTAGACGGTACCCGTCTCGACGATCTCGCCCTTGAGCATGACACAGACCCGGTCGGCGATTTCCGCGACCACGCCCATGTCATGGGTGATGAACAGCACCGACATGCCGATCTCCTGCTGCAGGGCGCGCACCAGGTCGAGAATCTGTGCCTGGATGGTGACGTCGAGCGCCGTCGTCGGCTCGTCGAGGACCATCAGCGAGGGACGGCAGGCCAGGGCCATCGCAATCATGACGCGCTGGCGCATGCCGCCGGAGAGTTGGTGCGGGTATTGGTCGAGACGGCGTTCGGCGTCGGGAACGCGGACCAGCTTCAGCGTGTTGAGCGCGATCTGGCGCGCCTGCTCCGGCGTCTTGTCCTGGTGGTGGGTCACCGCTTCGGCAATCTGGTCGCCAATGGTGAACACTGGATTCAAGCTCGACATCGGGTCCTGGAAGACGATCGAAATCTCGGACCCGCGAAGCGATTCGACGCGCTTTTCGGACAGCTTGGCGAGATCGGCGACGTTGCCGTCCTTGAGGCGCATCATGATCCGGCCGCCGGTGATCGTTGCGCCGTCATGCTCCGTCAGCCGCATGATGGTCATGGCGGTCACGGATTTGCCCGATCCCGATTCTCCGACCAGCGCCAGGGTTTCGCCCCTTGCGATCGAAAATGACACTCCTCGTACCGCACGGACGCTGTTTCTTGCCCTGGCGGCGAAGCAGACCTCGAGGTTCTCGACCGACAGGATCACATCTGGCGGCAGTCGGCTGGCTTCGGCGGATGTCATCGGCACATGTACCCGGATCTGCGGTTGGTGGGTCGTGGATGACGCCATCGAAGGCAATGGGGCCTTGCGCTGTCAATAGGCCGGCAGGTGCCGGAAAGGTCGACCGCCTTCGATACAGGACCTGTCAGCTTTTCGAGGTCGACCTAAAAGCGAGGGAAATCAATGCCTCAGGGGTTCCGATGCGAAAACTATGCGTGTTGCGCATTGCATCGTCTGTCTTCGCATACCGTCTTCGGTGACGCGGCAGCCGCTTCAGGCTGCGTCGGAAGCCGGCTCCAGGCTGTTGCGGTACTGGGGAAGGTCGGCGCATTGCTTGAGATGTTGCCACAGCGCCTCGCCATCATGGCTGCTGGACCCGGTACGCCTGAAGATTCTGACCTCCATTTCGAGCGACATCTGAGGGCCGCCGATCTGGATAAGTTGCCCCTGCTTTACGGCTTCGCCGACGCAGATCTGGGGCAGCCAGGCGACGCCGCGGCCGGCGACCGCCATGTGCTTCAGCCCATCCGCCAGGCCCGACTGATAGACTGTGCTGAGGTTGAGCGGCCGGCGCCAGCGCGACTGGATCAGCGACGTCAGCTTGCCGATGTAACCGTCGCTCCAGGAGTAGGCGAGATAGGGAATCTCGGTGCTGTCAGGCACGTCGATGTCATAGAGCGGACGGCCGCTTTCGTCTGTTCCTGAAACCAGCATCAGGCGGTCCTTGCCGATGAGCAGGGACTCGAAAGGCCCGTTTTCAAGCACTGGCGGCCCATCGGGGTGGTCATAGGTGATGGCGAAATCGCATTGACCCGAGCACAGATGGTCGACGCATTCGAGGAAGTCTGCCGCGTGCATGCTGGTGCGAAGAGGCATGCGCGAAATCAGCGGCGAACTGATCCAGCGCGGGAAAAAATACATCGCCAGCGTGTGCAGCGACGTGAAGGTCAGCAATTGCGAGCTGGCGCCGGCGACGTTGCGGCAGTCGATGCGCAGGCGGTAGGCATCGCGGACGAGCCGTTGGCAGCCTTGCAGGAACATGTTGCCTGCCCTGGTCAGCTGCACGGGATAGGTGCTGCGATCGATGAGGTCAGTGCCGATCCAGTTCTCAAGAGACTTGATGCGGCGACTGAAGGCTGGCTGGGAAATGTTTCGTGCGGCAGCGGCGGTGGAGAAGTTCCGCGTAGCAGCGATTTCCAGGAAATCTTCGAGCCATTGCAGCTCCATGCCCCACCTCATGCGTCTTTTGCATAACCGATCCTATCTACACATTGGACAGGACGGCAAGCGCTCTTCTAGCCTTCCCGTAACGAGAAGAAGAAAACTTCCTCCGCCACCAGAAGGGAACGATGATGAAACTAGCCTTAGCGTTGGCTATGGGCCTGGGGCTTGCCATGACGGCTGCACCCGTTATGGCCGAGACCAAGAATCCCGGAACATTCGTCTTCATGTGGACCGACGACATCCAGTCGTTCGATCCAGCCTATATCGCCAACACGCCGAGCTCCTATGGCTCGCTGAACATCTACAGCCGGCTCCTGAACTTCAATGGTTCGAAGATTTCCGAATTCGTGCCGTCGCTGTCGACCGAGGTGCCGTCGCTGGAAAACGGCCTGATCAAGCAAGGCGACGACGGCTCGGTGAGCTACACCTTTCCGATCCGCAAGGGCGTCTTTGCCCACAAGGTCGGCGTCAAGGGCGCCGATGGCAAGATCACTTGGGAATATTACGACAAGCTGACCGACGCTCAGAAGGCGGCCATCGAGCCGGGCTACGGGCAGATCACGCCTGATGACGTGCGCTACTCGCTGCTGCGCGCCATCCTGCAAGGCCAGTCTTGGATGTCGAACGCGATCACCGAGGTGATCACCGCCGGCAAATACACCGACATTGCCAAGTGGGTCGAGACGGAAGGCAAGGTCAAATCCGTCAACGACGCCTCGCCCGAGACGCTGCGGGCCGTCTATGACCAGCTTGCGTCGCAGATCGTTGTCGACGGCGACAATGTCACGCTCAAGCTGCCCAAGTCGTTCCCGGCAACGCTCGGCGTCATCGCCCTGCCTTTCGGCACCTCGATCGTCGACAAGGAGTGGGTCGCTTCGGTCGGCGGCTGGGACGGTTCCGGCGACACCTGGAAGGCACACTATCGTCCGGAACTCGGCGCAAACCCGCTGTTCGCCGAGGAAAACGGCACCGGTCCGTTCATGCTCGAGGAGTGGGATCGCACCGACCGTCGCATCACGTTGAAGCGCTTCGACAACTACTTCATGGGCCCAGCCAAGCTCGAGCGCGTCGTCATGCGCACCGTGCCTGAGTGGACGACGCGGCGCCTGCAGCTCCTGTCAGGTGACGCCGACTTCGTTGCGGCCCCGGTCGAGTTCATCGACGAGCTGAGCAAGACCGAAGGCGTCAAGGTCATCGACGGGCTGCAGAAAGTGTTCTCGCGCGGCATCTTCTTTGCCTGGCCGCTCGACGACAACGACAACCCGGCCATCGGCAGCGGCAAGCTGGACGGCAAGGGCATCCCACCGGACTTCTTCGCCGACATCGACGTCCGCAAGGGCTTTAACTACGCGCAGAACTACGACGCCCTGATCAATCAGGTGCTGCTCGGCAAGACCGTGCAGTCGCGTGGTCCGACGGTGCGCGGCATCATGGGCTATCGCGCGGATTCACCTGTCTACAGCTACGACCCCGCCAAGGCCGAGGAACATTTCAAGAAGGCGTTCGACGGCAAGCTCTGGGACGTGGGCTTCACCTTCACCGCCTATGTGACCGAGGGCAACCCGCAGCTGACGGCAGCACTCTCGGCTCTGCAGATGGGCCTGTCGCGCATCAATCCGAAGTTCAAGATGCAGATCCAGGCGCTGCCATGGGCGTCCGTTTCCGACAAGCTCAACAATCGCGAGAAGCCGGCAGCACCGCTGACGGTGATGGGCTGGGGCCCTGATTATTCCGATCCGGGCGGCCCGCTGGGCGCGGCATCCTACTACCTCTCGCCCACCGGCCTGGTTGGCGGCATGGTCGGCCAGGGCTATCGCGACCTGATGGCGGAGAAGTTCAAGCCGCTGCTGGATGAGGCCTGGGCCTCGAACGATCCTGCCGTGCGCGAGCCTATCTACGCCAAGCTCCAGGAGATGTCGTACGACTACGCCACCACCCAGTTTCTCTGGGAGGACTTCGGCTTCGTCGTCACGCGCAGCAATATCGACGGCTATGTCGACAACATGATCCTCTACGGCGCCTGGGACTTCTACCCGGTGACCAAGGCCAACAACTGATTGGCTGGGACATGCCGGGCGGCTGCGGTCGCCCGGCATGTCGCTGTTACATCCCCTGAAATCGGAACGTGTGGCCCGTGCTGAACTACGCACTCAGACGACTGATGATGTTGCCCGTCGTCCTGTTCGCCTTGTCGCTGATGATCTTTGCGCTGCAGATGTCGCTTTCGCCGACGCAGCGCCTGGCAGCCTATGCGCCGTCACCTGACTACCTCAAGGGCGGTCAGGAGAGCATCCGCAGAATGATCGAGCAGTACGGGCTCAACGATCCCTTCTACGTCCAATATGCCCGATGGATCGGCGGTGTGCTGAGCGGCAATCTCGGCTGGTCGGAAACGGCACGCCAGCCGGTCTCCACCGCGCTGACGTCGCTATTTCCAGCGACGCTGGAACTGGTCGTGCTGGCGTTCATTCCATGCCTGCTGCTCGCCGTCTTTCTCGGCTCGCGAGCCGGCATCTATCTCAACCGCTGGCCCGACCACATCATCCGCATCTTCACCATCCTCGGCTGGTCGTTCCCGGTTTACGTCTTCGGCCTGCTGATGCTGCTGATCTTTTATTCGGCCCTCGACTGGTTCCCGCCCGGCCGGCTCAGTCAGTGGGCTCAGACGATCGTAAGTTCGGACGAGTTCGTGCGTTATACGGGCGCCAACACGGTCGATGCGCTGTTGAACGGCAATTGGGCGATCTTCGGTGACTCGCTTCGCCACCTCGCCGCCCCTGTCATCACACTGACCTATGTCAACGTCGCCTCCATGACGCGGGTGATGCGCACCTCGATGCTGGAGACGCTGCGCCAGGATTATGTGCGTACGGCCCGCGCCAAGGGCCTGCCGCGTCGGGTGGTGGAGCTCAAGCATGCGCGGCGCAACGCGCTGCTGCCGGTGGCGACCATCGCCGGCATGGAGCTTGCCGTCATGATGGGTGGCGTCGTCATCACCGAAACCATCTTCGACTATGCCGGCCTCGGCCAGTTTGCTGCCAAGACGGCGGCCAATCTCGACTTCCCGGCGGTCCTCGGTTTCGGCCTCTATTTCGCGGTCGTTCTCGTGCTGATGAACCTGCTCGTCGACCTCATCTATCCGCTGCTCGATCCGAGGGTGAAGACGCAATGAAGTTTCTTCGCTACCTCGGGCGCAATCCGGTGTCGCTGCTGGGTGTCGCCATCCTCTTGGCCTTTGTGCTGATCGCCATCTTCGCACCCTTGCTGGCGCCGCCGCAGAGCTTTCAGCTTTCGCCTTACGACACGCCGCGGGCCGGCTTCCTGGCGACGCCTCAGCCGCCGTCGCGCGATGCGATTTTCGGCACCACCCAAGGCCAGTACGACATTTTCTACGGTGTCGTGTGGGGCACGCGTACGGCCTTCAAGATCGGCCTCGGCGTCGTTGCCATCTCGGTGCTGATCGGCACCGTGGTCGGTGCGGTCGCTGCCTATTATGGCGGGCTCGCCGAAGAGATCTTGATGCGCATCGTCGACGTGTTCATGGCGGTGCCGTTCCTGATCGCGGCGATGGTGCTGACCGCACTTCTCGGCAAGGGCATCTGGCCGATCACGATTGCGCTGACGACGTTCGGCTGGATGAGTTACGCCCGCATCGTGCGCAGCGAAATCCTGCGAATACGCGAGATGGATTACATCCACGCGGCCAGGAGCTACGGCGCCAGCGATCTCAGACTGATCGTGCTGCACATCCTGCCCAATGCGATGTTCCCGGTGTTGGTGCTGGCGACCATGGCCACCGGCTCGATGGTGCTGTCGGCGTCCGCGCTCAGCTTCCTCGGCGTCGGCACCGAAGAGGGCTACGCCGACTGGGGCCAGTTCATCGCCTATTCGCGCAACTGGATCGTCGGCCAGCCCGGCAACCCGTTCCAGTTCTGGTACACGCTGGCTTTCCCCGGCGCTGCCGTTTTCCTGTTCGTGCTGTCGTGGAACCTCGTCGGCGATGCGCTGCGCGACATGCTCGATCCCCGCCATTCCCATTGAGATCCCCCAAGGAGCATTTGCCATGCCTTCGCTCTCCGCCGCATCGATCGAGCTGTTCGAAGACCTGATCCGCTACGAGGTCGAGGACAAGGCGATCCCGTCGATCTCCTACGCGCTTGTCGACCGTGACGGCGTGCTGGCCCAAGGACATATCCAGCGCCACGACCGTCATTTCGACATGCGCGAAGACACCTGCTTCCGCATCGGCTCGATCACCAAGACCTTCACCTCGCTGGCGCTGATGCAGCTGGTGGAAAGGGGGCTGGTCGACCTCGATGTCGACGTCTCGACCTACCTGCCCGGCTTTCACCCGATCAACCCGTTTGCCGGCGCCGAGGGCGGGCCCAACGGTTCTCACATCAGCCTGCGCAAGCTGCTGACGCATACCGCCGGGCTGGTCCGCGAGCCGAAGAGCGGCCACTATCTCGACGCGACCCGGCCACCGCTCGAGGATACTGTCAGCGAACTGGCCAGCTCGACCCTCAAGCAGGACCCGAGCATCGGTATCATGCATTATTCCAATGCCGGTATCGCGGTTGCCGGCCGGGTCATCGAGGTGGTGACCGGCCGCAGCTATTCCGACTACGTCGCCGAAAATATCCTGAAGCCACTCGGCATGAACAACTCGTCATGCGGCATGGCGCCTGGCATCCGCGAGCGGCTTGCGCCCGCCGACATGTGGACGCTGGATGGCGACACGCCGGCGCCGGTGTTCAGCCTCGGCGGCTCGCCTGCGGGCAACATCTTCTCCACCACCGACGACATGTCGCGCTACGTCCAGTGCCTGCTGCGCGGCGGTTTTGACGCCGCGGGCAATTCGATCGTCTCGCCGGCTTCGCTGCGCGAGATGTGGACGCCGTTCGGCAAGCGGCCCGACAGCCTGGACAAGTCGATGGCAGGCTATGGCCTGTGCTTCGGTGCGGGCGAGGTCGACGGCTGGGAGTCGGTCGGCCATGGCGGCGCCGTCTATGGCTATGCCTCGCACATGCTGATCCTGCCAGGTGCCGGCATCGGCGTACTGGTGTTCGCGACGCTCGACTTCGCCAACCAGATAGCCTCGCGACTTGGCATTGACGGGCTGCGCATCGCGCTGTCCGAACGCAAGATGGGCAAGCCGTTGCAGCGCATGCAGCGACCGCCTGTCATCGCCGACGAGCAGTTCAGGACCTTGCCCGGCTATTACCGCGACGACGCCACCAAGGAGGTCGTCGAGGTCAAGGCCAAGGACGGCAAGCTGTATCTGATGGGCGATGGCGTGCCGCTGCAGATCCGGCCAGTATCAGGCAAGGATTTCGTCATCGACGGTCGCATCTATGGCCGCGGTGCCGGCTATGCGCATATGAACCTGTCCTTCCCTGAAGCCGGCAAGCTGGCGTGGAAGGATGCCAGCTGGACCCGCATCGAAGCCCCCGCCGACGAGGCGGTGCCCGCGGAGATCGAACCGCATCTCGGCGAGTACGGCCCGGACTTCAACATCACCTATCTGAGCTACAGCCATGGCGGGCTGAAATGCCTGATCGAGTATTTCTGCACGCACAGCTGCGAGCCCGTCGAGGAAGGGCGGTTCCGCATGCATGGCAAGCTCTATGAGGACGAGATCCTGGAGCTCGACGCCATCGACGACCACGGCAGGCGCGGTATCCGCGTCGGCCCGATGTTCCTTGAGCGGCGTCCCTTGTCCCGGGCAGAGGCGGCCTGAGCAGCAGCATGACCGTACCCTTCAAGATGGAATCGCCAATCGGTGCCCGCATGGTCATCGGCGGGCGTGAGGTCGATTATTATTGCGGCACCTCCTATTTCTGCCTGCACGGCCACCCCGAGGTAATCGAGGCGGCCTGCGCCGCCACCAGACAATACGGCATGGGGCCGGGCACGCTGGCGCACATGCAGGTCTATGCTGACCTGGAGGATCGATTGCGCCAGTGGTTCGGGACCGACGAGGTCGTCTACATGATCTCCGGTTACACCAGCCCGATGGTGTTGCTGCAGGGCCTGCGCGAGGATTTCGACCTCATCTTCATCGACGCTGCCACGCATTACAGCACGCGCGACGCGATCCCGACGCTGGGCAAGCCGGTGCATGAGTTCCGTCATGGCGACGCCAATGACCTGGCAGAACAGATGGCCCTGCATGTTGGCGCCGGGCAGCGGCCGGCTGTACTGACCGACGGTGTGTTTCCGTCCTCCGGGCGGCTGGCACCGCTCAACGACTTCCGGCAGGCGATGGCGCCCTATGACGGCGCGCTTTTGTGCATCGACGATTCCCACGGCGTCGGCGTGCTCGGAGGAAGCGGGCGCGGTTCGCTGCAGCATTTCGGGCTCGAAGGCGATGGCAACTTCCTCGCCGGCACGATGAGCAAGGCGTTCGGTGCGCTTGGCGGGGTCGTTCCCGGCGACGCCGCATTGGCCGAGAAGATCAAGCGCAACGCGATGATCATGCGCGGCGCCTCGCCGGCCCCGCCCGGCCTTGCTGCTGCCGCAGCCGCCTCGTTGCGGATCCTGCAGACGACGGACAGGCGCGCCAGGTTGGCCCGCAATGTGAGCCAGATGCGCAGCGGCCTGCGTGGCCTCGGCTTCGAGGTTGCCGACACGCCGGTGCCGATCGTCACCATCAAGGGCGTCACCGACCTCGAACTTCTGCGGGACCGTCTGGCCGAACGCGACATCATCGTCAGGGTCCAGCAGCCGGGCGGCTATTCCGACGCATCTGACGTGCCCAGCATGCGGCTGGCGGTGTTTTCCGAGCATTCCCCCGACCAGATCGACCGTCTGCTGCGGTCGATGGCCGAGCTACTCTAACCGAGGATTACGATCATGAAGGTGTTCATCAGTGCCGACATCGAAGGCACCGCCGGTATCACCGTGTGGGACGAAGCCCGGAAGGGGCACGCGGCCTATGAAGAATTCCGCGAATACATGACCGACGAGCTGGTGGCGGCCTGCGAAGGCGCCAAGGCGGCCGGCGCCAAGGAAGTGCTGGTCAAGGACGCGCATTCCACCGGGCGCAACCTGATCCTGTCGAAGCTGCCGGACTATGTCACCATCGTGCGCGACTGGAGCGGCCACCCCGACATGATGATGTTCGGCATCGACAAAAGCTACTCGGCCGCCCTCTATACCGGCTACCACAACAAGGCCGGCACCGACACCAACCCGCTGGCGCACACGCTGACGGGCACGGTGTCGCGCCTGTTGATCAATGGCGAGGTGGCGTCCGAATACACGCTCAATGCGCTGTGCGCGGCGCGCTACGGCGTCCCGTCGGTGTTCCTTTCGGGCGATGCCGGCATGTGTGCTGAGGCCAAGCTTCTGGTGCCGCGCATCGGCACCGTGGCGACCAGCGAGGGCTTTGGCCCGGCCACGAAGTCGCTGACGCCGAAAGCCGCTGTCGCCGCCATCCGCGCCGGCGTCGAGGAAGCGCTGTCACGCGACCTCAAGGCCTGCCTGCCGAAACTCGCCGACAGCTTCGAGCTGGTCGTCGAATACACCAACCCGCACGAGGCCTACCGCGCGAGCTGGTATCCCGGCGTCGAGCATGTAGCGGCGCGCACGCTGCGCTTCCGCGCCAATGACTTCTTCGAAATCCAGCGCGCCATTCGCTTCATCGTTTAGGGGGCTCGTCCAGGGGCGCCCGGGTTCCATCTCCCGGGCGTATCTGTCCATTCGACGCCACCTGGTTGTTGTGCTCGCGACTTCAGGACTCGAGCCAGACCTTCTCGAGCTGGATCTGGAGAAGCGGATGGGCGTGATGATCTTTGACCTTTGGAACAAAGTGGGCAAAGACCTTGCGCCAGTATGGCTGGATAATGACGCCCGATCCCTGCAGGATCTTCTCGATGTCCTCCATGGCGCTGCGGCGTTTCTCGACGTCGGCGATCGAGAGCGCCTCGTTGAGCTTCGTATCGAACTCGTCGCTGGCAAATCCGGTTTCGTTCCAGGCTTCGCCGCTCCGATAGGCAAGTGCCAATATCTGGACACCCAGCGGACGCATCGTCCAGCCGGTCAGCGAAAACGGATACTTCGTCCAGTCGTTCCAGAACGTGGAGCTAGGCAGTACGGTACGCTTGACCTTGAAGCCCGCTTCCCGCAGTTGACCCGCGATCGCGTCGGCCGTCCCTCGGTGCCAGTCGTCGTCGCTGCTGATCAGTTCATGTTCAAAATCCATCATGCCGGCTTCCTTCATGAGGGCGGCCGCTTTTTCGAGATTCCGTTCGAGCTTCGGCAATGGGAAGTACTCGGGGTGGATTGGGCAGACATGGTGGTTTTCAGCGACATTTCCGCGGCCGCTGTAGCCAAGTTCGAGGACCGCAGCGTTGTCGACGGCAAGTTGCATGGCGTTGCGCACGCGCTGATCGTCGTACGGTTTGTTTGTCACATTGAACCTGGCAACTGCGGTTGCCGCGGTCTGCGCTTCGCTGCGTGCGAGCCCCATCGAGTCCAGCACCTGAATCTGATCGCCGGTGGTTTCGAAATTGGCGTCGACTTCGCCTGCCTCGAATGCGCTGGCGAGTGCATTGGGATCAGTGCCATAGTCGATGAACTCGACACCATCGAGGTAGGTTTCGCCGCCCCACCAGCCGTCCCGGCGTTTGTAGACCGCACGCACGGATGTATCAAAGGAAACGAGCTCAAACGGTCCGGTCCCGATAGGATGCTGTACCAGATCGGATCCTGTTTCCTCGTAACTCCGGTGGACGATGAGCGCGGGGAAATCGGCGAAATTTGCAATCAGCGAGATGTCCGATTTCGACAATGACAGCTTGACCGTATGCTCGTCGAGCTTCGCGATGGCGCCGTCACGCGCCTTGCCGATTGCAGGGTCGACCAGTGCGGCCATGCGGCCGGCCATGGAGTTGCCCGGCGTTTTCTTGTCGCACCAGCGGTTGATGTTGAATATCGCATCGTTAGCCGTGAAATCATCTCCGTTGTTCCATTTCACGCCCTTGCGCAGATGCAGAACGTACTCGGTTGCATCGTCGTTGACGTCCCAGCTCTCAAGAAGCATGGGCTCGAACGTGTAGTTGGCGGTATATTTGACGAAGGGCTCGAGAAATTGCCTGCCAAGATTGCCCATCTCGCCCCAGTCGAACGTACGCGGGTCCTTCAGTTCCTTGACGGGCATCGCAATCCTGAGCACGCCGCCTTTTTGCGGTGCCGCCGCCAGCGCAGTGACGGGCATCGCCACGCCCGCAAGTGCATAGGCGGTTGCGGCGCTCAGCCCCATCGTGCTTGCGATGGTCAGAAACTCACGCCGGTCCATTCGGCCGGCCTTGGCCATTCGCGCCATCTGCACGACCGCCGCAGGTATCGGCTTTTCATCGCGATTGCGGTTGCTCATTAACATGCTCCTCCCGAGGAATGTCGGCACCAGGAAATCGTGGTGGCTGGCGACAGTGGTGGCTATTGATTGGGCCGCTTGAACCGAAAACTGCGGTTTGCTTCAGAACGATGCCTTGACGCTTCCATATGGACCAAAATCCGCCTCGATCTGATCACCGCTGGCTATGGCTACCGCTCTTGCGAAGGCTCCGGACATGACGATGTCGCCTTTGCGAAGGCACTCTCCGGCCTCGACGAGCGCGTTTGCCAGCCACGCGACACAGGCGGCCGGATGGCCCATGCCGATTGCTGAAACACCTGTTTCTTCCACGACGCCGTTGCGCGACAGGGTGGCGCCGACCCAACTGATGTCGACGTTCTCTGGCCGGAAGCGCCGTTCAGAAAGAACGACGGCGGCGAAGGCCGAATTGTCGGCAACCGTGTCAGCGACAATTCGCGGCGGAGCCATTCGATGATCGACAAGCTCCAGGGCCGGGACGACGTAATCGGTAGCCTGCAACACCTCATCGGTCGTTGCGCCTGGCCGATCGAGGTCACGCCCGATGATGAAGGCAAGTTCCATTTCGATGTGCGGCTTCACCAACCGCGCGGCTGGAATACTTGCGCCGGTGTCGAAGACGGAATTGCCGAAGATCCTTCCTCGGATCGGCTCGGTCAGACCGCACGCGATCTGGGTTGAGCGCCAAGTCAAACCGATCTTGTGCCCAGCGAAACGGAGCCCCTGCTTCAGGCGCATGTCGTTCAGCAGGTTCTGGATGCCATATGCTTCGTCGAGTGTGAGATCCGGACGTTCGCCGCTGAGCGGCGGCATGCTTTTGGCATTGCGTTCGGCATTCAGGATTGCTTCTGCCGCCTTGTGCATATCGAGGCGTTGCAAGGGTACGGGTGCTTCAAGCATCGAAATGTCCAGCTATTTCAACAACGACTTTGCCGAGCGCCCGGCCACTTTCAAGATGGCGAAAGGCATCGGGCAGCCTGTCCAGAGGAAAGCGTTCGGGATCGATCAGGGGGCGAACCTTGCCGTCTTCGACGAGGGTCGCCAGTTGGCGGAGGATCCGGCCATGCTCCTCCCTGCCAATGCCCGAAAGCATGGGTATCAGCATGAACACGACGTGCAGAGACAACGCCTTGGCATGCATCGGCGACAGGTCGTGGGTGCTTCGCGCAGCGGTCGCAACCACGCGTCCCTGCGGCGCGGCCGCCTGCAACGAATGGTCCAGGTTGGCGCCGCCAACCGTATCGACGACGACATCGAAGCCATGTCCCCCTGTCAGCCTGTCGACGTACTCCTGCACCGTTTCGCGTGGATAGAGGATCGTCTCATCCGCCCCCAGTTCACGAACAAGCGCTGCCTTGTCGGCTGACGAGACGGTCGCTGTCACGCGCGCGCCGCGTGCTTTTGCCAGCTGGATGGCGATATGGCCAACTCCGCCGCTGCCACCATGAACCAGGACATGGTCGGACGGGCAAATGGCTGCGCGCGTCATGCAGTTCCATGCGGTGATCGACACCAGGGGCAGTGCCGCGGCCTCCGTCATCGAGAGGTTTCCAGGCTTTGGTGCAAGCAGGCGGGCATCGGCGGCAATGTATTCGGCAAACGTCCCGCCAAGGCCCTTCACGCCGCCTGCACAGCCATAGACCTCGTCTCCCGGCACCAGACCGGTCACGCCTTCGCCTATGGCTTGCACGGTTCCTGCCAGATCGGCGCCCAGCACGGCAGGCAGAGCAGGTCCGATGGGCAGACCGTTTCGGATGCGGACATCGACCGGGTTGATCGAGGCGGCCTCGACGCGCACCAGCACCTCTCCCGGGCCAGGCCGAGGTGCCTCAAGCTTGCCAAGGCTGAAGTTCTCCGGGCCCCCGTAAGCCCTCAAGACCATTGCACGCATCCACAATTCCCAACACGTTTTCGTCTATTGGGAGTGTGCCGTCAGCGCCGTGTGAGAGGAAACGCATAAATCTAATGCTATCGATCTGGAACGCTTCTAGCTTATGGTGGCGCTTGGTGACTGACAGGGGCCGCAATGAGATATCCCGATCTAGAAATCGATCTGCTCCGGGCATTCACGACGGTCGCCGAAACAGGCAGCTTCACAGCTGCAGCTGACGTCGTCGGGCGTTCGCAGTCCGCGGTCAGCCAAAAGATCATCCGACTGGAGGAGCTTCTGGGTCGGCCGCTGTTCAGGCGAACCAGCCGTTCCCTTGTTCTCACCGGCGAAGGCGAGCGGCTTCTCTCGGCGGCAAGGCGCATGCTCGAGTTCAACGACCTGGCAGTTCGCACGCTCGTCGATTCCGCTGATCTCGAACGGCTGCGTATCGGCATTTCGGAAGATTTCGTGCCGCACCATCTGCCTGCCTTGTTGTCGAAATTTGCCAGCTTGTGTCCGGCAGTAAGGCTGGAATTGATGACCGGCCTCAGCTGCAACCTCCTGGCAGCCTACGACGAGGACCGCCTCGACATCGTCATTGCGAAGAAGGACGGGCGCGCTCAGCGCGGCAGGGTCATCTGGCGTGAACCCCTGATGTGGATTTCGTCGCAACAGTATGATCGCGATCCAGGCGAGCCGGTGCCGCTGGTTCTGCTGCCCGCCCCTTGCACCTATCGCGGCGTTGCCATCAAGGCGCTCGATTCGGTTCGGCGCGATTGGTATGTGGCCTGCACGACAAATAGCCTGGCCGGCGCGCGGGCAGCGGTTGCCGGAGGGTTCGGCGTAACCGTGTTGGGTAGATCGTTTGTCCAGGATGGAATGCAGGTCATCCGCCCCTCCGATCAGTGGCCCGCCCTTCCGATGACCGAGATCGTGGTTATCGGCGAAGAGAAGAGCGAAGCGCGGATTGTGCAGCCTTTGCTCTCGTTTCTCACCGACAATCTTGCCCATTGATGTTCGGCAGCTTCCGCACCGAGGGCGACAGAAATCTGTGAAAACCGGGTGATGAGCCGTGTGGAGGCGACTGGCGCTGCTGCGTGAGCAGGCTGTCGGCCGACAACAGGATCATGAGACTCTTGTCACATGTGGACGAGATCGGAGGCCAACGTCAGTCGGACTTTTCGAGTGACTTTCTGTGTCCGACCCGCTGGCAAGAGCAAAAGGCCGGCAGCAGGTGAGCTGCTGCCGGCAATGTGGGTGTTCCAGGAAATGCAGCGATAGGCTGTTTCAGTCGGCAGGGGGGACCCAGAGGTCTTCGAAGCCCTTGGCGGGTTCGAGCTGGTCGAACCAGTCGAAGCCGATCGCCTTCATGATGCGGCTGTTGACGACCACGACGCGCGCCTCGGTGTCGGCGGTGTTGAAGCGCTTGTGGGCGCAGTAGGGCGGGATGTAGATGAAGTCGCCCGGACCCCATTCGAACTTCTTCGGCGTCTTGTCCCACTCCCAGATAAACGCGTCCTTGCAGTCGAAGCGCACGTCATGGTGCAGGTCGTAGCCGGTGCCTTCGATCACATAGGCGACTTCCTCGGTGAGGTGGCGGCTGGTACCGGTGGCGCCCGCAGGCGGGATGAACTGCATGTAGATGTCGAGGGCGCATTCCTTGGTGTTCATGCGCTCGTTGATGATGTGCTTGATCAGGCCATCGGCAGACCGCTCCATCGGCATGTCGTGCCACTTCACCACGCCGGTGCGGTCTTCGTATTCGCGGCGGAACTCCTTCGAGGCTTCGAGGGCATCGGCATAGAAGTTGACGTAGGTGTCGCCCGATCGTGCGCGCTGGCGTTCAGTCAGGTCGAGGAAGGAAGGAATTGCGGACATATGTGACGTCTCCCTGAAATCCGATCAAAGCTCTGCCGGCGGTGCGTAGTGCTCCTGGCCCGCAACCGGTTCCTTGGGCGGGTATTCGACCACCTTCTGGAAGATCAGGTGCATGAACAGGAACAGCGGCTTGGCTTTCATGATCAGCACGATCGTCTCGTCGTCCGGATTGTCGGAGATGTGCTGGTGGACGCAGCCGTTCTCGACGATCAGCGCATCGCCGGTTTCCCAGTCGAGGCGCTTGCCGTCATGGATGTCGTGGCCCTTGCCCTTGAGGACGAAGAACACAGCGCTGTTCATGTGGCCATGCTTCTGGCCGTAGCCGCCTGGGGCGAAGACGTCGATATGCGTTTCGATCGACTGCGCGACCTTGACTGCCTGCGGATTGATCACCTTCTTGCCGAAGTTCTGGGGGCCGCCTTTCCACTTGAGATCACGGGTGTGGTAGACCCGCGGCTGCGAGAAAAGCTCGGACATAAGCTCGCCATATGTGCCTTCGAGGGCGCGGACGAAGGTGCGTTTCTTGGTCCACCGTTCCCAGACAACCTCCCCAGGCTGATCGCCACTGTTGTGGCCGGTCTTGGCTGTCTCTGCGTCAGTTGTCATCGTCTCCTCCCAGTCGATTTGGCGTCTTTGGTCCGGCCGTCACCCGCCGGCTTCTCCCCTGGTGACGGCGGAGTGCGGTTGTCGCATCCGCTCCGGTCAAAGGCAAACTTCGACCGGCTGGCCGTTAGTTAGCGGATCGCCGGCGCGTGAGACCAATAAGCAGAACTGCTGGGTCCCAGATTGAATTACTACTGGCTAGTCCCGTTGCTAGAATGCTTCACATATGGCCGAACCGATGACGATGGCGTCCATGTGCAAGCGGCATGTGCAACCACGGCAAATTCCGACGGGCCGGATGCAGGCGCGGCCGCGGAACTCCGACACTGCCTGAAATGATCCAAGGGAGACGGGACTTGAAAAAAGGACTTTTGATCGCATCGCTGGCGGCAGCTGGCGTGCTCGCACCGATGGCTGCCTTTGCTCATACAGGCGCGGGCGAAACGGCCGGCCTGGTCCATGGTTTCATGCATCCGCTCGGCGGCCTCGACCATATCCTGGCCATGGTGGCGGTTGGCATGTTTGCCGTCTGCCTCGGCGGGCGGGCGGTCTGGCTGGTGCCGGTATCCTTCGTCGTCATGATGGCGGTCGGCGGCCTGCTCGGTGTCCAGGGCGTTGCTGTCCCCTTCGTCGAAACGGGCATTGCTGCGAGCGTCATCGTGCTTGGGCTTGCGGTGGCGATGCGCTGGACCGTTCCTGTCGCTGCCGCCATGGGGCTGGTCGGCGTCTTCGCCGTCTTCCATGGCTACGCACATGGCGCCGAGATGCCCGTCGACGCTTCCGGGTTCGGCTATGCCATGGGCTTCATGCTGGCCACCGCCTTGTTGCACGTTGCCGGTGTGGCAGCAGGCTTCGGCATCGGTCGCTATGGCGCGCGTTCGACGCTGATGCTCAGGGCGAGCGGCGGTGCGATGGCAACGGCCGGTGTGGCGATCCTCTCTGGCCTGATCTGACAGCTGGTCGATCGAAGCGCTGCGTTTCCTCGGGAAGCGCAGCTGCTGCTTGCGGCTCGACTGTGGGCATCTTCCCCGCGGAGCATCCTGAGACAGTGAAACAGCCGCTACGATGCCAATCGTAGCGGCTGTTCTTGCTTTTGCGGCGTTGCAGTTTTCGGCGCGATGATGTTCGGCCGATGCTCGGGCCTCAGACCTCTATCATCACGACGTCGTCTTCGACTGTCGTCTTGTAGCTGCGCACCGGCACCAGGCAGGGCGGAGTGACGACCTCGCCGGTGCGGATATCGAAGGCGCCGTTGTGGAAGTCGCACTCCACAATGTGGCCCTCGATGTATCCCTCCGACAGCGATCCGGGACCGTGCGTGCATTGGTCGTCGGTGACGTAGAACGTGCCGCCGACATTGAACACGGCGAGCGTCAGCCCGTCCGTCTCGACCCGTATCGCCAAGCCGAAATCGACATCATCGGCCGAGCACACCCTGAGCTTCGTGCGAATGCCCGTCATCGTCACCTTCCTCCCGGCTGCACTTGACGCTGTCTGCGCTCCAGCCGTAGATTTTCAAAATGGAACAGTGTTCCGCATAAAGGAACAAGCGCATAGCTTAGGCGGTTGTACGGAAACGTCAATCTGACCGGCCAAGCCAAATCGGTCTTGCAGGCATGTGTGTTCAAGTCGCCCCGCATGGCGGGCGATGTGCCAAGAAAGCCGCTGAATAGGGAGGAACGGATGCTTCGGAAGGACCAGAACGATCTGTTGACGCAAACGGGGCAGGGCACGCCGATGGGCGAAATGTTCCGCTGCTACTGGGTCCCTGCGCTGCTGGCCGAGGAGCTACCGGAGGACAATTGTCCGCCGGTACGCGTCAAGCTTCTGGGCGAGCGCCTGCTGGCCTTCCGCGACAGCAGCGGGCGTTATGGGCTTATCGATGAGTTCTGCGCCCATCGCGGCGTGTCGCTCTGGTTCGGACGCAACGAGGAAGGCGGTATCCGCTGCCCCTATCACGGCTGGAAATACGACGTCAGCGGCCAGTGTATGGAAGTGCCATCCGAGCCGGTTGAAAGTGGCTACTGCAAAAAGATCAGGCTGAAGTCATATCCGCTGGTCAAGATCGGCGACATCCTCTGGACCTATATGGGGCCAGCCGAACGCCAGCCGCCGCATCCCGAATGGGAGTTCGCGCTGGTTCCGGCAGAGCAGACCTTCACGTCCAAGCGCTGGCAGGAATGCAACTGGCTGCAGGCGATGGAAGGCGGTATCGATTCCAGCCATGTCTCCTGGCTGCACAGCGGCAGCCTGAACTCCGACCCGCTGTTCAAGGGCGCGCGTGGCAACAAGTACAATCTCAGCGACGCCAAACCCTTTTTCGAGGTGAGCGACAGTGAGGGCGGGCTCTATATCGGGGCGCGTCGCAATGCCGAGGAAGGGCATTACTACTGGCGGGTGACGCCTTGGGTCATGCCCTCCTTCACCATGGTGCCGCCGCGCGGCAACCACCCGGTCCACGGTCATTTCTGGATCCCGATCGACGACGAGAACTGCTGGGCCTGGAGCTTCGACTACCATCCGACCCGGGCACTGACGACCGAAGAACGCCAGGCGATGATCGATGGCAAGGGCATCCATGTCACCTATGTGCCCGGTACCTATCGACCGCGCGCCAACAAGGACAACGACTATTTGATGGATCGCGACGCGCAGCGCGCCGGCATCACCTATTCCGGCGTCGAAGGCATCGCTATGCAGGACGCGTCACTGCAGGAAAGCATGGGGCCGGTCGTCGACCGGACCAAGGAGAACCTCGTTTCGACCGACAACGGCATCATCATGGCCCGGCATCGGCTGATGAAGGCCGCCAAGGCGCTGAGCGAAAAGGGCACCCTGCCGCCTGGGGCCGATCCGGTGCATCAGCGGGTCCGCTCCGCGGCCATCGTCTTGCCGGTCGACAAATCCTACAGGGACGTGGCCGCCGAGGCCCTGACGGTCATTGCCGGCAAGGCGCCGACCTCGGTCTGAGCCCGATGGCCAATGGCTTCCGCCAGAAAACGGATCGAGGTGTCGCGATGCAGCTGGGGTTGAGTGAGAGCGCCCGTTCGACGACGGCGGAAGAAGCGCGTTTCCGCGTCGACTATCCCAACTCGTCGCCGCGCACCTCGCGCATCATCGCGCTCGACCAACCGAGCTACGACGCATTGCGACGGCTCGAGGATCTGCCATGGAACGGGGCGCGGTTTCTGCGCTTCGTTTCCGCCAGACCGGCCAGCGAGCGGCTCGCCAGCCTGCCGGTCGATGCAATTCTGGAGGACAGGTCCGGCTGCCAGGTCAGCTTGATGGACGAGATCGGGGAGGCCGACGTGGTGGTCATGGTGACGAGCGGCGGGCCGGCACGCAACGCTGCCGAGGTCATCGGCAATGCCTGTTTCGTTCGCGGCAAGATGACCACCGGCCTCATCCTCGGCTTGGGCGAACAGTCCGAGCGCGGGCTGCGCACGCTCAGGGCAATGCGCCCCTACGCCGCCATGCTGGTCGTTTCGGCGGATGAAGAGTTCATCGTCGAAATGCTGACGGCGCTGCGGGTCTGAGTGTCGTGATGTCTGCTCGTCCGGCCGACGCCATTTTCCTGCATTTGACCCGACGCGCCACCTCGCATCGAGCTGTGTTATCCATCGCCTCGGACTCAACGAGCGGAGCGATGGCCAAATGAAGTCTAAGACGGCAGCAGGCGTGGAGAAGGCGACGAAGACGGAGGCGCAGAGGCTGTCCTCGGTGGCGACCGCCATCCGTCTGCTCAAAGCCTTCTCGGAAGACGAGGTGGAGATCGGCGTCAGCGCGCTCGCGCAACGGCTCGGGGTGGCGAAAAGCACGGTCCATCGTCTCGCGGTCACGCTCGTCTCCGAAGGTTTGCTCGAGCAGAATCCCGAGAACGAGCGCTATCGTCTCGGCATCGCCCTGTTCGGTCTTGGCACGCTCGTCCGGCGGCGCATGGATCTGTCGACCGAGGCCAGGCCTCATCTGTTCGACCTGCGCGCCCGCACCGGCGAAACCATCCTTCTCGGCATCCCGTCGGATGGCGAGATCATGTACGTCTACAATCTCGAAAGTCCGCAGGCCCTGCGCATGCGCTCCGACATCGGCGTGCGTCGGCCTGCCTATTGCACCTCGGTTGGGCGCGCCATCTTCGCATTTGCCGACGATACGGCGATCGACCGTCTGCTCGCTGCCAGGCTCGTGGCGCGGACGCCGAAAACCGTGACCGATCCGACGGCGATACGCGCGATCCTGGCTGAGGTGCGCGAGCGCGGACACGCGATCGACGACGAGGAAAGCGAGCCGGGAATCCGCAGCATTGCCGCACCCGTCCGAAATGCGCGCGGCGCGGTGGTCGGTGCCGTTGGCATCGCCGGTCCGTCGCAGCGGGTTTCGCTCGATGCGCTTATGGCGTTTGCCGAGCCGCTTCAGGATGCGGTCGCGGCGATATCGGCGCGGCTCGGGCATTCGAGGCGCTGACGAAGCACATCAATGGGGAGACCGGACGCTCAATGACGCTCATCAGGCTCAACGGAACGGACGTCTCCTGGCCCTGCGACGACGGCGATACGATCATGCGCGCCGCCATTCGTGCCGGTCTCGGCTTTCCTTACGAATGCAATGTCGGGTCCTGCGGCAATTGCCGCTTCGACCTGATCGCGGGCGAGGTTGAGGATCAGCGCAAGGACCCGCCGGGATTGAGCGAACGGGACAGGCTTCGCGGGCGCCGGCTCGGCTGCCAGGCAGCGCCGCGCGGCGACTGCGAGATCAAGCTTCGGCTGTCGCCCAGATATGAAAGCCGGCACCGTCCGTGTCGCCAGGGGGCGACCCTGCTGGCAACAAAGGACATCACCCACGACATCAGGGAGTTTCGCCTTCGGCTCGACACGGCGACCTCGTTCAGGCCGGGGCAATATGCCTTGCTGCGGGTGCCCGGCGTCGAGGGTGTCCGCGCCTACTCCATGAGCAGCACCGGTGCGGAGGGCGACGAATGGCACTTCCAGATCAAGCGGGTGCCGGGTGGGGAGGCTACGGGGCGACTGTTCGAGCATGTCGCCATCGGCGACAGCATCGCCGTCGATGGCCCCTGGGGCATGGCCTATCTGCGCGAGGACGCACCACGCGACATCGTGCTCATCGCCGGTGGCTCTGGCCTGTCGCCGATGGTCTCGATCGTGCGGGCCGCGGCGACGACGCCCGAACTGGCGGGCAGGCGGATCGACTTCTTCTATGGCGGCCGTGCCGCCCGTGACGTCTGCGGCCGGGAGATGCTGGCCGAATTGCCCGGTTTCGGCACCCGCATTCACTATCATGCTGCGATATCGGCGCCCGACGAGCCCGAATGGACGGGCTACAGGGGCTTTGTCCATGAGTTGGCGGCAGAGACGAAGGGCGGGGACCTTGCCGCCAGCGAGATCTACTTCGCAGGGCCGCCGGCGATGGGAGAAGCGGTCCAGCGCATGCTGGTCGAGAAGGGCGTGCCGGCCGATCAAGTTCATTTCGACCAGTTCTACTGATCGTTTCCGGGTGCGTGAGGTTTCGGAGGAGGAACCATGTTGCGACTGTCACTCGGATGCTGGGACTACGACCGCACGCGCGCCCTGATGGATGGCAGCGTTGCGCCCGAAGGCATCGACCTTACCTATCTCAACATGCCGGTCGAGGAGACTTTCTTCCGCATGTTGCGTCATCGGGAGTTCGACGTCTCCGAGATGTCGCTCTCGTCCTACGTCGTCTCGTGCTTCAGCGACGAGCGGCCGTTCGTCGCCATACCGGTGTTTCCTTCGCGCTTCTTCCGGCACTCCTCGATCTATGTGAACGCCGACGCCGGGATCGATGAGCCGAAGGACCTTGTCGGACGCAAGGTCGGCTGCCCCGAGTACCAGATGACGGCGCCGGTCTGGATCAGGGGCATCCTTTCCGACGAATACGGCGTGCGGGTCGAAGACGTCAGCTACTTCACCGGCGGCGAGGAAAGTCCCAACCGAAGCGAGAAGATCCCGCTCAGCCTGCCTGAAAGCATACGCGTCAAAAGGATCGGCCCGGACCAGACCCTTGCCGCCATGCTCCGCGACGGCGAAATCGACGCACTCTACACGGCCCGCAAGCCCTCGACCTACGATGGGCCAAGGGGACGTGTGCAGAGGCTGTTTGAGGATTTTGTCGAGATCGAGCGTGCCTATTTCCGCCGCACGGGCATCTTTCCGATCATGCACACGCTGGTCATTCGCCGTGAGGTCTATGAGCAGAACCGCTGGGTCGCCCAGTCGCTGTTCAAGGCATTTTCGACCGCCCAACAGAAAGCCTATCGCGATCTTCGCGAGACGGCTGCGCTGAAGACGATGCTGCCGTGGCTCGCCGCCCATGTAGAGGATGTCAGACGCGAAATGGGCGACGACTATTGGAGCTACGGGTTCCAGCCCAACAGAAAAGTGCTCGAGACATTCCTGCGTTACTCCTTCGAGCAAGGCTTGTCGAAGCGCTTGCTGCAGCCCGAGGAGATATTCGTCCCGGAGACGATGGAGTCTTTCGTCATCTGATCGCTCGGAGCGCACTGAACGATCTGCCATGCGTGGCGCTCATCGCTGCCATGCTGTCGCAGGACTTCCTTTTGCCTTGCAGCATGACTATATCCTCGATTGTGCAATGCAAAAGAGGAGATGGGACATGTCAGCAATTACTTCCGCTCGCGGCTACGGCGCTCGCCGGTCCATTTTCGGTTACATTGCAAGCACCCTCGACATGTTCGCAGCGGCGCAGGAATGCAGCGAAGCCGTGCTTCACGGCCGTCGTCCGGCGTCCTCGTCTCTCCAGACCCTCGGCATCAGCGACGCCTCGTTCGACCAGATCAAGTTCCGTCGCTAAGCCTGTGCCGACAGCGGGGCCGTCGTTGCTCCGGGGATTTTGCAGGCGAAATAGTCCCACGCCTTTGAAAACAGTGCCGGCCGGTCGAGATTGATCCGGCAGGCCTCGGTGTCCTCGGCTGTCAGGCCGACGATCTTGCCCATCGCGGCTGCCTGGCACTGCCGGCGCGCATTCTCTTCCAGATAGATTGCCTTGATCGTCGCCTCGCGGATGTCGCGCCCTGCGACCACGATGCCATGTGAGCGCAGCAGCACCGCGCACCCCTCGCCGAGCAGGCGGGCCACGGCCTTGCCGCTTTCGGCCGAATTGATCGACAGCGGCGAAGGATAGAGCGGGACGTTGCCCAACACGGCGCCCTGCGGGTAAACCGGGCGGAATGGCATGTCCGTCGAGGCCAGCAACGATGGCCAGGTCGGGTGCCCGTGCAGCACTGCGCCGACGTCAGCCCGAGCCCGGTAAATCTCGGCATGGATGTGGCATTCGATCGGTGGTGCGTCGCTGCCTGGTCGTGACTTGCCGTCCTTGTTGGTCTCGACGAGATCGGCTTCGCTCAATCTGCTGCGCACGGAGGCGCCGCTGTTGATCAGGCAGCCGTCACCGAGTCTGACGCTGGCGTGGCCGTTGAAGTCGACGATGCCGTTCGCCTCGAGGATACGGAGCCCCATCAGCAGGTCGTTGGCAACGCTGTCGCGATCCATCGTCTCGTCTCCGCCGGTTCCCACGATTCATGGCCGCCGAACCAAATCAGTTAGCCGTCTCGTTATTCTTTTTCCTGGTGGCGGGCGCGTGATCGTGGCTGTGGTGATCGCCATGGTGGTGATGACCATGATCGTGGTGATGATGCTCGTGGCCATGGGCATGGTGGTGATGTTGCCCATCGCCATGGTGATGGTGATGATCGCTGTCGTGGTGATGCAGCCTTTGGTGGGGCCGCGGGCCGCGTGGGTCCTCGTTGAAGACCAACGACTTGATCGTGACAGGCACGGTCCGTGACGGCAGCCTGATCTTGCCGAGATCGATGTAGTCGAAATCGCGCAATTGCAGGCCGTCGATGACCAGCAGGTCGCTTGCAACCTGCATCTCTTCGGACAGGATTCGCCCCAGCGTCATGGCGATGTCTCCGTCGAGCATGATGTAGATCGGCAGCTTCGCTTCGATGCGCCCGGCGAGGCCCCGGTGCAAGCCTTCGGCCAGCGCCCGTATCCGCCGGTACTCCGGCTTGCCCTCCCAACGGATGGCAAGGGCCACGTCGATCGAGTTGTCCTCGATGTCGAAGGCGACAAAATGTGCGCGCATCAGTCTTGCGACCTCCACCGCGTCGATATGTTCGCCGAGCGGCAGTTCCGGTTGCAGCACCGGAAGGTTGCGTCGGGGCAGCAGCCGACCTGGGCTGGTGATGTGGCTGGTGTTGCCGCTCAGCTGGATGGAATACTCCGATGCGCCGAGCGCCGTGGCGCGGATGCAGGCGCTGGCCGGCAGCAGCGGCCAGGGCAATTTCTCCAGTTCGGCCCGGAAGGCTGTGCCGAGGCGCTTGCCCATGTCACCGAAGTCGCGCTGCTCCCGTTCGTAGACGAATTCGCCGACGCCACCCGATACCATCACGCCGTCGATCCTACCGAAATCCTCGATCGGGTCGGTGAGGTAGAGCCGCCTCGTGTCGTCTGTTGTCCCGCGAAGGGCCGAAGCTAGTGTCGAGGCCATCAATCCGGCGACGCGGTCGAGCTCGGACGGCTTGGCTGTGCTGCCGACCCGCCAGTCGAAGCCGGCGCGCGTCGCATGGTGCCGGCCTGCCGGGTCGAGCCGCGTGATCCGGCCGGACGCATCCGTCACCTGCAGTCGGCCGCCAATATGGATAGCGGCGGTCGCCTTGACCGTGCCGTTCTCTACGATCGCGAGCTTGGTCGTGCCGCCGCCGATGTCGATGTTCAGCAGGCGCTGGTTCAGATCGTAGGACGCTTTGGCCGCGCCCGAGCCGTAGGCCGCAAGCATCGCCTCCATGTGGTGCCCGGCCGTGGCGCAGACGAATTCGCCGCCTTGCTCGGCGAGGACCTTGGCGATGCCCTCGGCATTGTCGCGGCGCAACGCCTCGCCGGTCAGGATGACGACGCCGGTGTCGATGTCGCCGGTGCCCAGCCTGGCTTCGGCATAGGCCTCATCGATGATCTTGCCGAGGGCCGTGTCGTCGATACGTGTCTCGCTGCGATAGGGCGTCAACTGCACGGGCGACTGATGGATGGTCTCGCGTTTGGCGACGATGTAGCGGCTGGTCAGAGCTTCGCCGATACGCCGCATCAGCACGCGCGAGAAGATCACCTGCGTGCCCGAGGAGCCGATGTCTATGCCGACGCTGGTCAAGGAAACGTGGTCCTGGATCCAGATGGGGTTCTGCTCTATCGGGCCGAGCATTTCCGGGCTGTCGTGGTCGTGGTCGGCGTCCGGGCCATGCTCGTGGTCGAGCGTGTCGCCATATATATGGTCGTCGAGGGTGTGTGCCTTTGCCGGGCTCTTCTTAGCCGCCTCGTCGCGTTCGCCACCCATGCAGCTCTCCTTCGGTCGATGCCAGCCAATGGATCTGGCCATCCTGAAAGTGGTCTGCCGTAGTTTCGACCGATCGGGCAAAACCGATTTCGAAGGGGAGCCAGATAGTAGCGGGACGGCCAGAGGTCAGGCCGCTTGCAGCCAATCAATTTCGATATTTCTCGGGTTTCTGCCGTTCGGATACCGCTAGACCTGGCTGGCGATGGCTACGCGGTTCCATCGCGGCACGGTGGCTGTTGTACGAATTGGGAAGGACTTGCTATGGCCGGTGATGCGATTGTCTCGGAGGAACTCGCGAAGAAATTCGCAACCGAGAAGGAGACCCCCTACACGCGCTGGGTGGCGAAGGAGGGGCTCGACATCATCAGCGCGTTCTACGTCCGCAACCTGCACACCGTCGAACTGAAGCCCTGGGCGCGCCGCGGCGGCCACGGCGTCTTCATCAATCACGACGCATCGCGAACGTCGAACGACTGCTACGTCTGCGAGATACCGGCCGGCGGGAAGCTGGCGCCGCAACGCCAGCTGTTCGAGGAGATGATCCTCGTGCTCGACGGCCAGGGATCGACCACGGTGTGGAACGATGCCGGCAAGAAGGTGAGCTTCGAGTGGCAGAAGGGCGCGCTCTTCGCCATTCCGCTGAACACCTGGCACCAGCATTTCAACGGCTCCGGCCAGAGGCCGGCGCGCTTCGTCGCCGTCACCAACAATCCGCCGGTCATGAACCTCTATGAGGACGAGGATTTCATCTTCAACTCGTCGCATGACTTCAACAGCCGGTTCAACGGAGACCCGGACTATTTCGCCAATCGCGGCGAGCAGAAGGGCCTCCTGCTCGAAACCAATTTTGTTGCCGACGCGGTCAACCTGCCGCTCATCTCGGCCAAGGAGCGCGGCGCCGGCGGCGGCCATATCCGCTTCAATCTGGCCCGCGGTTCGATGAACAGCCACATTTCGCAGTTCCCCATCGGCACCTACAAGAAGGGACACCGGCACGGTCCGGGCGCCCATGTCATCGTGTTGAGCGGCGAGGGCTACAGCCTGATGTGGCCTGAGGGCGAGGAACCCCGGCGCTACGACTGGGAAGTCGGCACGATGATCGTTCCGCCAAATCTCTGGTACCACCAGCACTTTAACACCGGCACGACGCCGGCCCGCTATCTTGCCTTCAAGCACGAGGTGGTCTCGATCCGGAATGCTCAGGGCGTGCCGAAGGCGTGGATCAGCCAGCGCATCGGCGGCGACCAGATCGACTACGCCGACGAGAAGCCGCTGGTGCGCACCATGTTCGCCGAAGCCCTGTCCCGCAACGGGATGGAAACGCAGATGGAAAGATATTACGAAGCAGAGATGGCCGATCTGCCGGAGTGGAACGTCAGGGCTGCATCCTGACGAGGGGCGGATTGGAAAATGGCCATGGGAGGAAGATATGTGCGGCGACGTTGAAGATGACGGGCAGGCGGACGAGGAACTGGTGGAGCGTCTGCTTTATGTCGCACGCGCCTACGGGGTTACCCGGCAGACACTGACCGCGCGCACGGAAGCGCCGCTGGTTTCCGACGCGGACCGCCCAGCCTATATGGGCGACCTGTTTCGCCGCGTCCTCAATCATGCCGCGAGCGATCTAGCAACGATCCCCAACGGCCAGCGGACCGAGACCGTCGCCAACCAGGCGGTGGTGTTCGCGCGGCTTGCCGGCTTCATCGCCGGCCAATTGCCGCCGGGCGACGACATGACCCGTGTGTTGCTCGAGGCCATGCTGGACGGATTGTCCGAGCCTGCCAGGACCTTTGCCAAGATGCGCGCGCAGGACCATGGTCATGACCATGACCATGACCATGACCACGACCACGGTCACCACCATCATCACCATTGAGAATGAGCCCGCCTCGGCGGGCTCATTCCAGGTCGGCAAGCGGGCGCGTGACGCGCGTCTGCGTCTCCAGGCGCTGCCATTGCCCGTCCGGCCGGCTGCGCTCGGCTTCGACCACAGCCCTCAGAGCATCTACGGCCGCCGAAAAGGCCTTTGAAATCGACCGCCGTCGCGAATAGGCGAGGTGGAGTATTCGCTTGATCTGCGGCTCCACCACCAACTGGCTGCCCATTGTCTCCTTGTAGGCCGAGTTGGCCAGCGCACCGCGCGGCATCACCGAGCAGCCGAGCCCGCGGCTGACGAAATCGCGGATGGCGGCCATGGAATCGATTTCGTGGACGATATGAGGCGATGCTCCGATATTGGCGGCAAGACGATCCATCTCGGTGCGCACCAGATGCGGGCGCGTCGGCAAGATGAGGCGATGCTGCATGACCTCGGCGAGGGTGATCGTGTCCCCGTCGCGTGTGCCTTCCGACAACGGATAGACGAAGTACATGCTTTCGGTGGCCAGCGGCTCGAAGATCAGCTGGTCGCCACCTTCGCGCGCATTGTAGACGAGGGCGGCATCGACGCGGAAGCTGAGCAGATATTCGACCAGCATCTCGCTGAGCGCCTCCTTCACTGTCAGCTGCACCTCGGGCAGATCGCGCGAAACACGGTCGACCAGTTCCACCGCCACCGCCTCGCGTGCGCTGGGCGTCAGGCCGATGCTGACATGGCCGCTGGGTACCTTTGCGTAGCTGGTCAGCTCCAGCCTGGCCTCGTCGGCATAGCGCAGCAGCACTTCCGCATGCTTGGCAAGCAACGAGCCGGCTTCGGTCGCGCGGATGCCGCGTGAGTGTCGCTCGAGCAGGCTGAGCCCCAGCTCCTCCTCCAGCTTGCGAATGTGCAGGCCGAGCGCCGGCTGGGCGACACGCACGCTTTCCGAAGCCTTGGTGATGCTGCCGTGCTCCAGAACCGCCAGGTAGAGGCGCAAGCCTTTCAGATCCATTCCCTATATCCTCCCGAGATATCTGAAATACCATATTGGTCTTGCTAGTCGCGCTCCAAGCTCGAAATTGTCTGCCTGACACATCGATTCTGAAGGAACAGCCGCCATTCGCCGGTATGCGATAGCCTGAGGAGCGGGGCGGGGCCCGCCGCCAACTCGAAAACCGAAGGGCTCGCCTGCATTATTTGTTTTGGACAAGGGGACTTCAGGCCATCCAATGTGGGGACCTGGCCGACGCAAGATCGGCGGTTGCCGTGCACGGTCTGTGAAAAGGCCGGCGGCGACGCAGCGGACCAGAAGCCGAAAAGGCACGGTTCGCAATGAGGAGGATTGGGAACACTTATGATTCAGACCATGTTCGGGTCGCTCTACGGCCTGCTGAGCAGCCCGCATATCATGGGACTCATGCTGGTTGCGGTGATCTGCGGCCTGCTGGTGGGCGTTACCCCCGGCATCGGCGGCAAGCTTTCCATCGCAATGGCAATTCCCTTCGTCTACGGCATGGATATGGTTGCCGGCGCCGTCTTTCTGCTGACCATGCATGCCGTCAACGGCACCAGCGGACAGATCTCCAGCATCATGTTCGGCATTCCAGGTGATGGAGACGATGCCGCGACAACCCTGGACGGATATCCGCTAGCCAAGAAAGGGCAGGCGGCCCGAGCGCTGGGGGCCAGCATCACGGCGTCGGGCGTGGGCGGCATCATCGGCGCAATCGTCTTTGCCGTGATGATCCCGATCCTCGAGCCGGTCATCCTGCAGTTCAGCCCGGCGGAGTTTTTCCTTATCGCATTGCTGGGCATCAGCTTCATTGCCTTCCTGTCGAGCGGCGACAAGATCGTCAAAGGTTTGATCGTCGGCCTTTATGGCCTGATGCTGTCGACCATCGGCATGGATCCCCAAACGGGTACCCCGCGATTTGCCGGCGACATGCTGTTCCTCTGGGACGGTGTCAGCGTCGTGACCGCGGTGCTTGCCCTTTTTGCTGTGCCCGAAATGATCGCCCTTGGCACCAAGGGGGGCTCGATCGCCTCGGCTTCGGCCGAAGACAACAACTTCTCCTATCGCCAGCTGTTTTCAGGCGTCATGGAGGTGCCTCGCCACTGGTGGCTGGTCATCCGTACCTCGATCATCGGTGCGATCATCGGAATGATCCCCGGCCTCGGCGGGTCCGCCGCCGCCTGGCTCTGCTACGGCCATGCCGTGCAAAGCTCGAAGACGCCCGAGCGTTTCGGCAAGGGTGCCATCGAGGGCGTCATCGCCCCGGAGACGGCCAGTAACGGCAAGGAAGGCGGCTCACTGCTTCCGACCCTGTTTTTCGGCATTCCCGGCAGCTCCGGCATGGCGGTCCTGCTCGGTGCCTTCCTTATCCTCGGCATCCAGCCGGGCGCGACGATGGTGACCGAGCATCTCGATCTCGTCTGGACGCTGATCTGGGCGCTGATTGTCGGCAACCTGATCGCCGTGGCCATCCTTCTCGTCATCTGCCGCTGGATCGCCGTGCTGACCTTCGTCAACGGCAAGCTGCTGGTCCCCTTCGTGCTCGTCTTCGTGACGCTGGGTTGCTACGTTTCTCACGGCCAGTGGCAGAACCTGGTGATCCTGGTTGTGTTCAGCGCCATCGGCTACGGCTTCCTGCGTGCCAACTGGCCACGCGCGCCCTTCGTCATTGGCCTGGTCCTGGGCGGCAACGCCGAGGGATCCCTGCACCAGGCGCTTCAGCTCTGGGGTTACGGCTTCTTCCTGCGCCCGATGTCGCTGATCCTGATCGGCATGATCGTCGCGCTGATGAGCTACTCCATCTATCGCAACCTTCGTCCGCGCCGCCGCGGCGTGCAGTATGGGGGCTGAGCCATGAACAGTTTCAATTTCTGGTTCACCGTGCTGATGGCCGTGATCTTCGCCACGATGGTCGCCATCGCCTCGCAATATCCGCCCGAAGCCAGGTTCATGCCGCTTCTGGTCGGCATTCCCGGCCTGGCGCTCTGCCTTCTGCAAATCCTGCTCGACGTCTCCAAGGCGCGTGGCGGCCTCGGCGGCTATCGCTTCCACAAGGCTCCCAAGGCCGGCCGTCCGGCCGACGTGGCTTCGATGGAGGCAGTCGTGAGCGAGGAGGAATTCGGTCCTCAGACCGCAAAGAGCGAAATCGTCATGTGGGGCTACTTCCTTGGCTTCGTCGCGATGCTGCTGGCCTTCGGCTACTACGTTGCCGTGCCGCTGATGCTGGTGACGTTCCTGAAGCGCGAGGCCGGCAAGAGCTGGGCATTCGCGCTCATCCTGGGAATTGGCGCATCGCTGACGCTCTACCTTGTCTTTGCGTCCACTCTGCAAATTCGCCTGCATCCGGGCTTCCTGACGCCAACAATAATGACAGCGCTGGGGTTCTGACGTCGGGCGATGCCGCGCACACATCGCGGCTGCCTATCGGGGCAAAAGAGGGGCCCCGACCAATGGGAAACTTAACGGGAGGAATTTAATGTCCAGCGTTGCGCAGCGACTTCTCGCACTTGGCGCGGCAGCGGCTCTCGGCCTGATGGCCGGCACTGCTGCAGCCGATGACGGGAAGGACTTCTTCAAGGGCAAGAACGTTACCTATATCGTCGCCACCGAACCGGGCGGCGGCTACGACACCAATGGGCGCCTGGTCGCCGAGTTCATGCAGAAGCACCTGCCGGGCTCGACCTTCGTGGTCCAGAACATGCCCGGCGCCGGACATCTGATCGGCACCAACTACATCTATGCCTCGGAGCCGGATGGTCTGACCTTCGGCACGTTCAACACCGGCCTGATCTACGGCCAGCTGACCGGCGATCCCGGCATCAAGTTCGACCTGAGCAAGATGTCCTGGATCGGTAAAGTTGCCTCCGATCCGCGCGTGATCGTGGTGTCGAAGGAATCCGGCATCGAAAGCTTCGAACAGCTGAAGAACCTCAAGGAGCCGATCAAGTTCGCATCGGCAGGCGTTGGCAGCGCGTCGACAATCGAAACCACCATGCTGGTCAATTCCATCGGTCTGCCGGTCAAGATCATCACCGGCTACAACGGCAAGGACGACCAGCTCGCGCTGCGTCGCGGCGAGGTGCAGGGCATCGTCGGTTCCCGCTCGTCGTTCCAGAAGTTCGTCGACGAGGGCCATGGCCGCTTCATCGCGCAGATTGCCGGCACGCAGACTGATGTGCCGCAGCTTGCGTCCCTGGTCGACAGCGAGGATGCCAAGCGGGCCATCGCGCTGGTTGCCGCCCAGAGCAACATTTCGCGCCTGTCGGCCGGGCCTGCCGGTATTCCCGAAGATCGTCTCAAGGCCCTGCGCGATGCCTATGCCGCAGCGACCTCCGACCCGGCCTTCCTCGAAAAGGCCAAGGCTCTCGAACTGCCGATCGACCCGATTGTCGGCGATGCCGTCAAGGACGTCATCGTCAAGGCGCTCGACCAGACGCCTGAAACGGTCGCGTTCCTGAAGACGCTTCTGAAGAAGAAGGACTGACGGCGTCTTGCGCCGGCGCGCGGGGCCGACAGCTGATGTCGGCTCCAGCGCCACGGTCGGATCAATGCTCCTGCGGAGCGTCTCGGAGAAGAATGATGACCTGCAAAACGAGCCGCGTTGTCGCGGCAGGCGTCGCTTTGGCGTCTCTATTTGGGGCGGGTGCCGCCCTGGCACAGTCAGGTGCCGAGTTCTTCGACGGCAAGACAATTCGCTACATCGTCGCCACCGACCCGGGCGGCGGCTACGACACCAATGGCCGGCTTGTCGTCGAGTTCATGCAGAAGTACCTGCCGGGTTCGACCTTCATCGTGCAGAACATGCCGGGCGCGGGGCATCTGATCGGGGCGAACTATATCTACGCCTCGGAACCTGACGGGCTGGTGCTGGGCACCTTCAACACCGGCCTGATCTACGGTCAACTGACCGGAGATGCCGGCGTCAAGTTCGACCTGACGAAGATGTCCTGGATCGGAAAAGTCTCCTCCGATCCGCGGGTCTTCGTCGTGTCCAAGGGTTCGGGTATCACAACCTTCGAGCAGCTGAGAGGCTCCAAGGAACCCGTGAAGTTTGCCACGGCAGGCATTGGCAGTGCTTCGGCCATAGAGACCCAGATGCTCATCAAGGCGCTAGGCTTGCCGATCCAGGTCATCGACAACTATGGCGGCAACGAAGACCAGCTCGCCATGCGGCGCGGCGAGGTGCAGGGCGTTGTCGGCTTCCGTTCGACCTTCCAGAAATTCGTCGACGAGGGTCACGGCCATTTCATCGCACAGATTGGCGGCACCGAGACCAACGTTCCGCAACTGGCCGATTTCGCAACCAACGAAGAAGCCAGGAAAGCGGTCGCCCTGATCCAGTCGCAGGCGAACATCGCCCGCCTGACTGCCGGCCCTCCCGGGATTCCCGACGACCGTCTCGATGCACTGCGCGACGCTTATGCCAAGGCAACTGCCGATCCGGAATTTGTCGCAAAGGCCAAGTCGCTGCGGCTTCCGGTCGATCCGTTGGCCGGGCAAGCTGTCGGCGATGCCGTCGTCAAGGCGCTCGACCAACCAGCCGACCTCGTGACCTTCCTCAAGGAAGCGACGAGCAAGAAATAGCGACGCTGGCCGAGGGCCAGCGGTTCCCTGACGACAGATGAGCCGAGGCGACATGCACCAGAAGCTAGACAAGCAGCCAGAGACGGTCGCGAGCGGCGAGGTTGCCGCACCCTTCGGCTGGCAATCGGACGTGATTGCCGATCTCATCAAGCAGTACGAATTCCCGTTTATCACGCTGAACCCCGGCGCCAGCTACCGGGCCCTGCATGACTCGTTGGTCAACCACAACGGCGACACTCCGCCGATGCTGGTCTGCCAGCATGAGAAGATCGCCGTCCAGATCGCCCATGGTTATGCCAAGGCATCAGGCAAGCCGCTTGCCGTCATCGTGCACAATGTGGTCGGCCTGCTGCATTCGACGATGGGCGTCTACTATGCCTACACGGACCGCGCGCCGGTGTTCCTGATCGGCGCGACCGGGCCGATGGACGAGGGCAAGCGTCGGCCACGCGTCGATTGGGCCCACACCGCCAACGTCCAGGGCACCCAGATCCGCGACTACGTCAAATGGGATTACCAGCCCGGCGGCATCGACGGCGTGGTCGACAGCTTTGCCCGTGCCTATTCGATCATGATGACCGAGCCGCAGGGGCCGATCTATATGTGCTACGATGCAGCACTGCAGGAGGCTCCGCTCGAGGCGCCCATCGTTTTGCCCGACCGAGCCTCGGCCAAGGTGCCGAGCCGCATCGCGCCCGACCCGGCTGCGCTGGCGGAGGCCGCAGACCGGCTCGTCGCCGCCGACTGGCCCGTGCTGCTGCCGCAATTCGTCGGCCGCGATCCCAATGGCTTCTCCGATTTGGTCGGGCTCGCGGAAACGCTCGGGGCGCCGGTGTCCGACACGCAATGGCGGCTCAATTTCCCGACAGAGCATCCGCTGGACATGCGCATGAACAAGCAAGTGTTCGCGCAGGCCGATGTGATCGCCTTGCTCGACTGCCGAGACTGGGAGCGACCGACCCATGTCAACGATCGCGTCAACCGCACGCTGAAGCCGCTCTATCCGGCGCATTGCGAGTGGATCGACATCGGTTTCGCCGACGTGGAGATCTCCAAATGGGCGACCGACTATCAGAGATTTCCCGAATGCGCCCAGCGTGTGCTCGCCGACACGGCACTTGCCATCCCGGCTTTGACCAGGCTTTGCGCCGAGCGCATCAAGGCCGATCCGCGGCTCGGCAATCGCGTCGCCGAGCGTACTCGCGCGGTCAAGGCAATGCACGACGCACAGCGGGCGACATGGCGAGAGCAGGCCCGCGAAGACTGGAATGCGCGGCCGATCACATTGCCACGGCTTGCCAGCGAAGTCTGGGACAAGATCAGGCATGAGGACTGGGTCCTGACCACCAATGCCTTCGAGGACTGGGCGCCAAAGCTCTGGGATTTCGATCGTCACTACCGCTGGCCGGGACGGGCGCTGGGCACGGGAACGCAGATCGGCATGGCAACCGGCGTCGCGCTCGCCCATCGTGGCACCGGACGGCTGGTTGTCGATTGCCAGACCGATGGCGATCTGATGTTCGATGTCGGTGCCTTGTGGTTCGCTGCCAAGCATCGTGTGCCGTTCCTGTGCGTGATGCACAACAACCGCGCCTACTACAACGATTGGGAACACCAGATCACCATCGCGCGGCAGCGCGGGACGCCGGTCGAGCGGGCCTATATCGGCATGGACATCATGGATCCTGCCCCTGATTTCGCAACGTTGGCGCGCGGCCTCGGCTGGTATGCCGAAGGGCCGATCGAAAATGCCGATGACATTGCCGGCGCGCTCGATCGTGCCATCGCCAAGGTCAAGAGCGGGGTGCCGGCACTGATCGACACCATCACCCAGCATGCCGGTTAGGCAGGCCTTGGGCACCATATTCTCCGGAGGATCGCGATGAGGGTTGGCGTCGTTGGGGCAGGGGAGATGGGGCTCGCCATGGCGGGCCATATTCTCGACAAGGGATTTGAGGTTGCGGCATTCGACATCAGTGCTGGGCGGCTGGCACTGGCCGCCGAGCGCGGCATAGCCACCTACGAAAGCCTTGCCGAACTGGCCGGGCGGGCAGAAATCTTCATCCTCGCGGTTGCGACTGACGAACAGGTTCGGGCGGTTACAGGTGAGCTGGCGGCGCATGCCGGAGATGGTTCAACCGTCGTCGTTGCCGCAACCATCAGCCCCGAGACGGTCCGCGCATTGGCGCCCGAAATCGCCGCGCGCGGCAAACGGCTTGTCGATGCCCCTGTGGTCTATGGCGCGTCCGGAGCCCGCGCCGGCACCTTGCTGTCGCTCTGTGGTGGCGCGGAAGCCGACATCGACCATATTCGCCCCGTGCTCATGAGCTACAGCCGCGATGTCGTCCGCGTCGGCCCTGTCGGCGCCGGTCAGATCGCGAAGGCCTGCAACAACTTGCTCCACTGGGTTCATTGCGTTGCCAATTTCGAGACGCTGTTGATCGCCAAGCGCTATGGCATCGATGCGCAGCGCATGCGTGAAGTGCTGCTCGATTGCCCTGGCGCCAACGGCACGTTGCGGCGCTGGAACACCACGCGCTTCACCTGGCAGGAAAAGGACATGGACCTGATCCTCGACCTCACCCAGAAAGCCGGTCTCCTGCTACCGCTTGCCGGCCAGGTCGACCAACTCATCAAGGGGCTCTGCGCCGATGACGTGAAGGCGCTGCTCTACGGGCAGGAGGCGAGTTATCTCGGGCGCACGGTGCGTCCGCTGGCACCGGCCGAAGGTGGGCTTGGCTAGATCATGGTACGCTGCCGAATGCGAGTTGGAGCCTGCCATTGGCGTGGGCTCGTCTGCCTTGATGGAGAGGAACCATGCTGAAGGAAGCGTTTGACCGCTCGTTCTTCATCTTTGCAGTCCTGGCGCTGGTGACCGGCACGGCCTGCTATCTCAAGCTGGGAATGGGCGCCTTTTCCGAGTCGCTGCTTGCCGATGCGGCAATGGTCGGCTTCCTTATCCCGAAACTGGGGGCAGCACTTCTCGTGGCCGCCTTTCTCCAGGTGCTCCTGCCCCCGGCTGTCTTTGCCCGCCATGTCGGCGAAGAAAGCGGGGTCAAGGGCATGGCCATCGCCTCCGCAGCGGGCATGGTCACGCCTGGCGGGCCGATGACATCGTTTCCCCTGGTCACCGTGATGCGCGACGGCGGCACAGGCATCAGCAGCCTTGTCGCCTATGTGACCGCATGGGCCACCAACGGCCTGCAGCGAATCCTGATGTGGGAAGTGCCGTTGATGGGGGCCGAATTCGCCATCGTCCGCTTTCTGGCGTCGGCGCCGCTTTCGATCGTGGCCGGCGCGCTGGCAAAGTTGCAGGCGCGGGCACTGAAGGTGGATGCGGATGGAGGTTCCGTTGCCTGACATCGGCACGACGATCCTGTGGGGGCTTGCCATCGTGCTGGGGGTTCAGGTCTGGCGCAAGCACGGGGCCAAAGAGGCGCGTGTCGCCATGTGGAAGGCGGCCGAGCGCGCAGTACGCATCCTGCCGCGTATAGCCGTTGCGGTCCTGACGGCCGGCTTTGCGGCGCGGCTCATTCCGAGTGGCGTCGTTGCCGACCATATCGGCGCGGGATCGGGATCCTCTGGCGTGCTTCTCGCCATGCTGGTCGGCGGCTTCATCCCGGCCGGGCCGATCATTTCATTCCCGCTGGTGGTCGCCCTTCACGAAGCCGGCGCCGGCACGGTGCAGCTCGTGACCTTGCTGACGGCATGGTCCGTCTTCGCCATCCACCGCGTCATCATCTATGAGATACCGTTGATGGGATTGCGCTTCTCCGCGATCCGGCTCGCTTCGTCGCTGCCCCTGCCGCTGGTTGCGGCAGCACTGACGGCGCTGCTCCTGTCGCTGATCCGTTGAGCGTTCGAAAACGCGTCGCCCAGCCGTTCCAACGAGGCCTGTGGTCTGGAGATATTTCGAGCCTCGACAAGGCTCTATCGCTTTGTTTCTGTGCAATTTTGCCCGGAAGGCTGCATCACGTTTCTCCTGGAGTTCCCTAGCCAAGCCGCGATTGGCTGGGTGCCAGAGGATCAGGGTCTTGGACCCCGGAATACCCCTCGCTACTATCAAACAAATTGGGAACGACGTTCCATATGAAGGAACGCTGGCGTCGCAGTCCGGAGGGGAGGGCGATGATCGGCCGGCGGCCGGTGAAGCAAAGCGCTGGCGCGCGGCACACCGGCCGCCGATACACGCGCAGGAGGGGAGCTTGACCGGTCGGTTGGTTTTGAAGACGGCGCTCGGCAAGCATGCCCATGTCCGCCCGCTCAAGGATGGTACTGTCACGTCAGGCAGGCTGGAGCTGGACTTCATCGAGTTCGATCCGCTGCCCAAGGCCTTCAGGCAGATGGTGCGCGGCGGCGATCTCGACGTATCGGAAATGGCGGTCGTCAATCACCTGATGGCGCACCATCACGGCAAGCCGATCACCGGTCTGGCGATCCCTCTGTGGAGCCGGCTTCCGCACACCAATCTCGTCTGCCCGGAGGGTTCGGCCATAGCTGGTCCGGGCGATCTCGCGGGCACGAAGGTGGGCGTGCGCGCCTATGGCCAGACGTCCGGCGTGTGGGTGCGGGGCGTGCTCAAATCCGAATATGGCCTCGACCTCGACGGCATCACCTGGGTCACCATGGAGGATGCCCATGTCGCGGAATATGTCGATCCGCCGATCGCCATGCGCAACCAGTCGCCCCTTGGCCTGCGCCAGTTGATGATGGCCGGTGAACTCGCCGCCATCATGGGGGAGCGCGAGGTCGACCCGGCAGGCATCCGCACGGTGGTGCCGGATGCGGAGGCCGCCGCCAATGCCTGGATAGCCCGGACGGGGCATTATCCGGTCAACCACATCCTGTCGGTCCGCACGGCGCTGGTGGAGGAGCATCCCTGGTTGGCGCGGGAGCTGATGGAGATGTTCGAGGAGTCCAGGCGGATCGCGGTCGAAGGCGGCGCAGAGCCGCCGCCCGCCTATGGCCTGGAAGTCAATCGCGGTTCGTTGCAGCTCCTGCTCGACTACTCGGCCGACCAGCTGATCACACCGCGCGTCTATGCAGTCGACGAGCTTTTCCAACAGGTCTGAACGGCACGGCGGTCGGCGGCGCGTCCTGGCGTCGTCGCGGAGGGCAGGGAAATCGCCATGATCATCGACATTCACGGCCACTACACCACCGAGCCCCAGGCGGTTCATGCGTTTCGCGACAAGCAGCTGGCCGGCCTCGCCGATCCGGTCCGGCGCCCGCTGACCACAGATCTCGGCATCAGCGACGACATGCTGCGCCAGTCGGTCGAGCCGCAGCTCAAGTTCCAGCAGAACCGTGGCAGCGACCTGACCTTGTTTTCGCCGCGTGCCGCCGGCATGGCGCATCATGTCGGTTCGGAGGCCATCAGCCAGCAGTGGAGCGCGCTCTCCAACGACCTGATCCATCGTATCTGCCGGTTGCTGCCGGACAATTTTGCCGCCGTCGGCCAGTTGCCGCAGTTTCCAGGTGTGGCGCCGAAGAACTGCATTCCGGAACTGCGCCGCATCGTCAATGAACTCGGCTTCGTCGGCGTCAATCTCAGTCCTGACCCGTCAGGCGGTTACTGGACCGAGCCAGCGCTGACCGACCGGCAATGGTATCCGCTCTACGAGGAGCTGTGCGCGCTCGAAGTGCCGGCGATGATCCATGTGTCGTCGTCGTGCAACCCGGCCGTCCATCACACGGGCGCCCACTACATCAACGGCGACACCACAGCCTTCATGCAGCTCTTGCAGGGCGATCTGTTCAGGGATTTTCCGACGTTGAAGTTCGTCATCCCGCATGGAGGCGGGGCAGTGCCGTTCCATTGGGGGCGTTATCGCGGCCTCGCCCAGGAGTTGAAGAAGCCGCTGCTGTCGGAACATCTGCTCGGCAACGTCTTCTTCGACACCTGCGTCTACCATTTCCCCGGCGTCGAGCTGATGGCCAAGGTGGTTCCGGTCGACAACATCCTGTTCGCCTCGGAAATGCTCGGCGCGGTCAAGGGCATCGATCCCGAGACCGGGCACCACTATGACGACACCAAGCGTTACGTCGACCAACTGACGGCACTGGACGAGCTGAGCCGCTACAAGATCTTCGAGGGCAATGCGCGGCGGGTCTATCCCAGGCTCGATGCCCAGTTGAACGCGCGCGGCCATCAGGGGCGCGCGGCATGAAGGTAGATCGTCAGCAGCAGCTCACCGCGGTGCCGTCGGAGATGATGGCGTTCTTCATCCAGTATGGCGGCAGGTCGTCCTCGACGACGTCGATGACGGGCTTGAACAGCTTGAAGTCGTGGCGCGTATCCGGCGCGCTCCAGAAGGCGACGGTGGTCTCAAGCGGCGGGCAGCCGGGCAGCCCGCAGGCGATCTCGGCGACAAAGACGGCGTCGTCGTCGCCAAGCCCGAAGCGCATCCGCGTCCACGCCTTCACCTGCCTGACGGCGGCGAGTTGGATGGGGTCGGTCGCTGCGGATTTCAGCATCGTCGGATTCCACGATCGTCCCGTCTGGGGCGCCTCTTCGCCCAGTATGACGCGGCGGCCGCGGCTGTCCAAGACGACATCCGAATATCAGCGAGGCGGCCGCACGGGCCACCGGCTCAAAGCGAGGAGTTTCTGAAATGGTCGAACAAGTCCTGGCCGCGGTGCGGACCGGCCCGAGCCGGATGGAGCTGCGCGAGTATCCCATGCCCGACATTCCCGAGGATGCGGCCCTGCTCAAAATGGAAGTGGCCGGCATCTGCGGCACGGACGTCAAACTTTACAAGACCCCGCCGACATCGGCCCCCACCATCATGGGGCACGAGAACATCGGCTACATCGCCAAGGCCGGCCGCGAATTCACCCGCCGCAAGGGTTTCAGGGAAGGCGATCTCGTCTTCGTCGAGCACTATGTCATGTGCGGCAAATGCGAGTGGTGCCACAAGGGCGAATACCGCCACTGCGAAAACACCGACTGGCGTAACAATCCCGAGGGCATCCGCTATGGCTACACTCCGGCCGACCGCGCGCCCTATCTGTGGGGCGGCTTTGCCCAATATGTCTACCTGCCCTGGAATTCGGTTGTTCACCATGTTCCGCGCGGGGTGTCGCCCGAGCTTGCGGGCCTGGTCACCCCGATGGCCAACGGCGTCGAGTGGTCGCTGTTCGATTCAGGCGTCGGATACAATTCCGTGGTGCTGATCCAGGGACCGGGCCAGCAAGGCCTGTCGCAGACGGTCATCTGCAAGCAGGCGGGTGCATCGTTGATCATCGTCACCGGCACATCCAAGGATGCGGCGCGACTCGAGGTCGCAAAGACACTCGGCGCCGACTACGTCATCGACGTGCAGAAGGAAGATCCGCTTGCCCGCATCATGGAGATAACGGGCGGCAGGGGCGTCGATGTCTCGCTCGACTGCACGGCCGGTGCCGGCACCATCCCCATCCTGCTCGGCATCGAGGCGATGAAGCGCAAGGCGGGAACGCTGCTTGTCCAGGGCGAGATGAAGGAGTTCCCGAACTTCCCGCTGGAAAAGCTGACCGTCAAGGCAATCACGATCAAGAGCGCGCGCGGCCACAGCTATCGCGCCTGCGAGTTGGCGCTGGAGCAGATCGCCTCCAATCGCTTCGCACTGGAGAAGATCACCACTCATCGCTTCGGGCTCAAGGACGCGGACCTGGCGATCAAGTCAGTTGGCGGCCACGGCATTCCTGATGTGATCCACGCATCGCTGATGCCCTGGATGTGACGGGAGGAGGACGGTCATGACCATCGGATTTCGGGTTCTGGCCCGCCAGAGGAAGGTGGATGCCGAAACGGCGCGCCTTTACCTCGACCTGCCGGTCGCCAATGTCAGCGATGTCATGTCGCGCATGAGCGCCGGCGGTGCGCGGCTGCGGCCGCTCCATGCCGGCGGCCCGATGGCGGGAGCGGCACTGACGGTGAAGACGCGCCCCGGCGACAATCTCATGGTGCACAAGGCGTTGAAGATGGCCCAGCCCGGCGATGTCATCGTCGTCGACGCCGGCGGCGACCTGACGAATGCGCTGGTCGGTGAAATGATGTTGTCACATGCCATTGCCGTCGGCGCATCGGGTGTGGTGATCAACGGGGCAGTGCGTGACTACGGCTGGATAAAGAGCCAGCATTTTCCGGTTTTCGCTGCTGGGGTGACCCATCGCGGCCCCTACAAGGACGGTCCGGGCGAGATCAATGTGCCGATCGCCATCGACGGCATGATCATCAATCCCGGCGATCTCGTCATCGGCGACGATGACGGCCTGCTTTGCGTCCCGATGGACGACGCGGCCGCACTCTACGAACTTGCCGCGGCCAAACAGAAGGCGGAGGCGAGGACGCTCGCCAATACCCAGGCCGGCTTGCTCGACCCCAAGAGCTGGGTCGACGAAACGCTGCGCCGGCTCGGCTGCGAGGGCGTTGCCTGACCGGCCCGGACCGCCGCGCACGTCGCAGCATTTGGAGGAGAAAACACCATGCCCACAGCCATCATCGACGGTATCAGCACACGCTACGAAGTGATCGGCGATGGCCCGCCGGTCCTGATGTATTCGCCCGGCGGTTTTGACGCGGCGCTCGACAAATGGCGCACCCAGGGCATCTATGCCGACATCCAGTTTCTCGAGGAACTGCCCATCCGCCACACTTGCGTCGTCTTCGATCGCCGTGAAACGGGCAAGTCAGGCGGGCGCGTCGAGAGGGTCGAGTGGCGGCACTACGTTGCCCAGGGCAAGGGGCTGCTCGATCATCTTGGCATCGACAAGGCCTTCGTCATGGGCGGCTGCATGGGCTGCAGCGCTGCCATCGCCTTCGGCGTCGCCCTGCCGGATCGGACACTGGGCCTTGTGCTGTTCTGGCCCGTCGGCGGCGCGCGCTACCGCATCACCGGTCACCAACGTTTCGCCGAGCACCTGGCCTTTGTGCGCCAGAATGGCCTTGAAGCGGTCGTCGAACTCGCACGCTCCGACACCAAGTCCTTCGGCGCCGATCCGCGCGGCGGCCCATGGGTGTCGGTGATCCGCAACGACCCCGGGTTTGCCGAGCGTTATGTCCAGAACGATCCCGACGAATACCGCTATCTCGTGGCCGGCATGGTGCGCAATCTGATCGACCGCGACACCGCCCCAGGCGCCGAACCGGAGGACCTGCTGCGGCTTAAAGCGCCGACGCTCATCATCCCCGGCGCAGACGCATCACACGCCACATCCGCCGCCCGCTACCTGCATGAGTGCATTCCGGGATCGGATTACTGGGACATCGCCGTTCCGAGGCAGACCCGGAACGAAGTCAACGCTGGCGTATTGGAGTTCCTTACCAAGGCAAGCGCGTCATAGGTTAGGCCGCTTTCGCGTTGCCTCCGGAACAGCCCCGCGCCTCGGGGCGCCAGCCCTGTCCGGCATCTGCCCGGATTGAACAGGCCGCCTTCAGAACGGATATATTGATGAGGGCCTCGACTGTACTCGTCGCTGCTGTCGTCGACGACATTCTCGTCAACGGGCGCATGGAGCAGCTCGGAACCTGCATCTGAGGCGATGCCTATACGCAGCACAATCGCCGGATTGCCGACGAGCTGTCGGGCCCTGGCAAGACATTGAAGGCCATGGCCGCCGCCGAGGTCACCATGAGGTGTGACAAGGCTCACCGGGTTCTCGGCAAAGGCAATTTCGTGCTGCACCGTATGGACGAACAATACCGATTGACAAGCCGATGTCCTCGCTAATAAGTTCGGTTATAGAACGAATTAAATGAGGTCGGTGTGAACGACAGCCTGCGCATTTCCCGGAAGTTCTCGCAGCGCTCCGTCATGGAAGCGATCGTGCAGGGCGGTCCCATTTCGCGGGCGTCGATCTCCAAGCAGACCGGCCTCTCCAAGCAAACCATCTCCGAGATCGTCCGCGTCTTGGAACAGGAAGGCTGGGTGCAGGAGACGGGTCGCACCAGCGGCCATGTCGGCCGCACGGCCGTGACCTACGAACTCGTCTACGACGCCGCCTACATCGTGGCCGTCGACCTCGGTGGCACCAAGGTGCGCGTCGCGATCACCGATCTGGCCTGCCAGATCTTTGCTGAGGACACTGCGTCGACCGATCCGCGTGGCGGCCAGTACATCGTCGACCAGATCGTCGCGCTGGCTTTCCAGGCGGCGGCCAGGCAGGGCATAGCACGCGACAAGATCAAGCTGGCGGTGATCGGCGTGCCCGGCGCGCCTGATACTGTCACCGGTCGCGTGCTGCTTGCGCCCAACATTGCCAATTTCGACAAGATGGACGTGGTCGGTGCGTTCTCCGACGCCTTCGGTTTCGGCGCGATGCTGGAGAACGACGTCAACCTTGCCGTGCTCGGCGAGAACTGGCTGGGGCAGGGTCAGGGCATCGACAATCTCGCCTATGTGGCACTCGGCACCGGCGTCGGCAGCGGCCTCATGGTCGGCGGCCACCTCGTGCGCGGCGCCATCAATGCCGCCGGCGAAATGGGCTTCCTGCCGCTGGGGGCCGATCCGTTCGAGGCTGAGTCGCTGCGTACAGGCGCCTTCGAACGCGCGGTGGCGTCACACGGCATCATGGACCGCTACGCGGCACTTGCCGGCCATCGCCGGTCGGTGCCTGAAATCTTCGAGGCCGCCGATGAGGGCGACCAGTCGGCGCTGACGGTGCTCGACGAGATCGCAAGACACCTGGCCCGCGGTATCGGCGCTATCGCGGCCATCGCCAATCCGGAGAAGGTCATCCTCGGCGGCTCGATCGGCCTGCGACCGGAGGTGCTGTCTCGGGTCAAGGTCTTCCTGCCGCAGTGCTTCCCCTATCCTGTCAATGTCGAGACCGGCGAGCTCGGCTCGCGTGCAGCGATCATCGGTGCCGCGGCGATCGGGCTCGGGCAGTTGCACAACACGCTGTTCGGAGTCGATGCCCCGGAAGGCCGCATCTCGCTGCCGAAGGTCGAACTGCGTGCGCTGAGGGAGGCTGTGTGATGACAGACCAACTGACCAGGCGCCTCGAGGCCGCGCTCGACCGCGACGCGGCACTCGCCCTGTTCCGCGGCGCCATCGGCCGCGACAGCATCACCGGCAACGAGGCGAACTTCGTCGCCTATCTCGGGGAGCAGATGGAAGCACTCGGGCTTTCCGGTCTGCGCACCGCGGAGTTCCTGCCCGGGCGACCCAACATCTGGGGTGAGCGCCAGGGTAAGGGTAGCGGCAAGCGACTGCTGTTCATCGGACATACCGACACCGTACATGTCGACGGCTGGCGCGAGCATTGGGCCGGCACCGAGCGCGAGGACCCGTTCGCAGCTCCGATCATTGACGGCGCTGTCTGGGGGCGTGGCTCGGGCGACCTCAAGGCCGGCATCTCGGCGTCGCTCGCCGCGCTCGCGCTGCTCGACAGAGCCGGCATTCGCCTCGCCGGCGACGTGGCTTATGCCTTCGTCGGCGACGAGGAGAGCGGCCAGCCGGGCACAGGCGTTTCCGCCGGCATCAAGGATCTTGCCGTCCGTATCGAGAGCGGCGAGGTGCGGCGTCCCGATTTCACCGTCTATGTCGAGCCGACCCGGCTTGCCGTCTATCCGGCACAGATCGGCTTTTTCATCACGGACATTACCATCACCGGCAAGTCTGCCTATTTCGGCGTACCGGAACTGGGCAAGGATGCGCTCAAGGCGAGCCACGCAGCGATGAGCGCGCTGTGGCAGCATTCCGATGAGATCGCAGCGCGGGCAGAGCATCCGCTGGTCGGGCGCAGTTTCCTGCTCATCACCGGGCTTTCCGGCGGCGGCTACATCGCGGTGCCCGAGCGCTGCACGCTGTCCCTGATCCGCAAGCTGCTGCCGGGTGAGTCCCTCGATACTGCTGCCGCCGAGATCGAGGCGACCGTGCGCGGCGCGATCACCGATCCCGAGATCAAGGTCGAGTTCGCCTATCCGGCGGGACGCGACCATGTGCTGGGCGGAACCGCCGCCGAGATCGATACCAATGCGTCGGAGGTTGCCATGCTGTCCGATGCGCTCGGCCAGGCTCTGCCAGGGCGCGGCATGATCGAGGGCGCGCCGTTCTGGTCGGAATCGCCGTTCTTCGTCAATCGATTGGGCATTCCGGCCGTCTATTGCGCGCCGGGCGATATCCGCAACTGCCACACCTACGAGGAGCACGTCGAGGTCGAGGAATATCTCGCCGGCGTCGTCGCCTTCGCTGCCTTCATGGCCCGCTACTGCGGGGTGATCGAGTGAACTGCCTACTTTGCTAGATATGATCGGGAGGAAAACATGATCATTAAGAAGATGCTTGCCGCTGCCCTCGCAGGCAGTCTTATGCTGGCTGCCGGATCGGCCATCGCCCAGACGGTCGGCCCCTCGGGCGAGGCGGCGACGCCGAGCGCCGGCGTCGCCCTGTCGGATGCCGACATCGGTGCACTGAAGGACAAGGGCTACAAGGCGGCCCTGCTGTGGCACACCTCGTCGGACTTCACCAATGCGGTATCGGCCGGCGCCAAGGACGAGTTCGCCCGCGCCGGCGTAGAGGTCGCGGTGACCACCGATGCAGGCTTCGACGCGGCGCGCCAGCGCAGCGACATCGAGACCGCGCTCGCGGCCAAGCCCAATGTCATCCTGGCCCTGCCGCTCGACCCGGTAACCTCGGCCGAAGCCTTCCGCCAGGCGGTCAAGGACGGCACCAAGCTGGTGTTCTTGTCCAACCTGCCGAGCGGCTACAAGCACGGCTCCGATTATGCCGCGATCGTCACCGACGACCTGTTCCAGATGGGCAAGCAGGCGGCCGACGCACTTGCCAAGTCCATCGGCGGCAAGGGCAAGGTCGGCTACATCTTCCATGACGCCACCTATTACGTCACCAACCAGCGCGACCAGGCGTTCAAGACGACGATCGAAAAGAGCTACCCCGACATCAAGATCGTCGCCGAGCAGGGCATCTCCGATCCGGCGCGGGCCGAGGAACTGGCCAATGCGATGCTGCTGCAGAACCCTGATCTCGACGGCATCTACGTGACCTGGGCGGAGCCCGCAGACGGCGTGCTCTCGGCCCTGCGTTCCAGCGGCAACGCCAAGACCAAGGTGGTGACGCTCGACCTCGCCGAACCTGTGGCGCTCGACATGGTCAAGGGTGGCAACGTGACCGCGCTTGTCGCCGACAAGGCCTACGAACTCGGCCGCGCCATGGCGGCCGCCGGCCTCAAGTCGCTGCTTGGCCAGCAGACGCCGGCCTTCGTCGTCGCTCCGGCGCTGACAGTGACCAAGGACAATGTTGCCGAGGGCTGGAAGGAATCTCTGAACCGCGACGCGCCGAAGTCGGTGCTCGACGCAGCCAAGTAGGCCATCCGTCCCGGTGGCCAAAGCGCCGCCGGGGCACCATCTGCCAGGGAGGAACAGTCATGCGCATGACATTGAGGGCACTCGCCCTTTCCGCAGCAATGCTATCGGCGACCGCGGCCCTTGCCGCTGACGGCACCACCAAAGGTCCGAATGGCGAACAGCCGACGCCGGCAAAGAGCGTGGTGCTGACGCCGGACCAGGAACAGAAGATCAAGGACGGCAAGTTTACCGCAGCGCTCGTCTGGCACGAGATGAGCGAATACACGAATGCTGTGAATTCCGGCGCGCATGACGAGTTCAAGCGCTTGGGCATCGAGGTGATTGCCCAGACTGACGCCGGCTTTGATGCTGCGCGCCAGAAGGCCGACGTCGAGACGGTGATGGCGAAGAAGCCGTCGATCATCGTCTCGTTGCCGGTCGACCCGGCGACCGCCGCCGTCGTCTACGATCCGGCGCGCAGCGCCGGCGTCAAGCTCGCATTCGTCGACAATTCGCCGGCTGGCTACGTTCACGGCAAGGACTATGTGACCATCGTCTCCGACGACCTGTTCCAGATGGGCAACAAGGCGGCCGTCGCCATGGCCGACGCGCTCGGCAAGAAGGGCAAGCTCGGCTACATTTTCCACGACGCCGATTTCTACGTCACCAACCAGCGCGACAGCGCCTTCAAGGCGACCATCGAGCAGCATTATCCGGAGATGAAGATCGTCGCCGAGGCAGGCATGGCCGACCCCGCCCGCAGCGAGGAAATCGCTCAGGCGATGGTGACCCAGCACCCCGATCTCGATGGCATCTACGTGACCTGGGCCGAGCCGGCGCTGAGCGTGCTGTCGGCACTGCGCAATGCTGGCAACAGCCACACCAGGATCGTCACGCTTGACCTCAACGAGCCTGCGGCGCTCGACATGGTCAAGGGCGGCAACATCGCAGCACTGGTTGCCGACGAGGCGTACAACATCGGCGTGACGGCAGCGCGGTCGGCCGCGGGCGCGCTTGTAGGGGTCGACCAGAAGCCGTTCCTCGTCGTCGACTCGCTCGCCGTGACCAAGGCGACTGTGGCCGAAGGCTGGAAGACGTCGCTCAACAAAGATGTGCCGGCGAGCGTCGCCGAGGCCGCGAAGTAGTTGTCAGGGCAGGGGGCTGGCACCCCCTGCCACCAGGAGGAAGAAAGATGCCCCCAGCCAACACCAGCCTCACCGGCCAGCAGGCCGGCCCGGCCAGTCGCATCAACCTGCAGCAATATGTCGTCTATCTTGGCTTCCTGGCGATCTTCCTGTTCTTCGCCATCGTGCTGAAGGACAGCGGCTTCCTGACGGTCCGCAATCTCTCCAACATCGTGCTGCAGACCGCGCCCGCCACTGTCATGGCCATCGGTCTGGTGTTTGTCATGTCGGCCGGTGAGATCGACCTCTCCATCGGATCGACGGTGGCCGTCGCGGCCCTTGCCGCAGCAGTGACGATCAACGAATACGGGCTGGTCGCAGGCGTTCTTGCCGGCCTGGGCGCTGGCCTGCTGATCGGCCTGCTCAACGGTGCGCTGGTCGCTTATGTCCGGCTGCCGTCGTTCCTTGTGACGCTGGCTACAATGGGATTGTTTGCCGGCGTGGCGCGGTCAATGACCAACCTGCGCTCCATCCCGGTCACCGACAGCACCTTTACCGGCTTCTTCGGTTCGGGCGTGTTCCTCGGCATCCCGTCGCTGATCTGGTGGACGGCGATCGCGGTCGCGTTCGGCCACATCATCTACCGCGAGACGCGCTTCGGCGCCCATGTGCTGGCGACCGGCGACAATGCGCGCGCGGCCAGCGTGTCGGGCATCAGCGTGCCGCGCATCCGCCTCGCAGTCCTTGCCATCAGCGGCGGCCTCGCAGGTCTTGCCGGGCTGCTTTACGCCGGCCGCCTGCAGGCGGCGAAATACACGCTCGGTGAAACGGACCTGATGACGGTGATAGCCGCCGTCATCGTCGGCGGCACGCTGCTCAACGGCGGCAAGGGGTCGGTCATCGGCGCGCTCGTCGGCTCGCTGATGATGGGCATGCTCAACAATGGCCTGATCCTGATGGGCCTTTCCGTCTCCGACCAGATGATCGTTCGCGGTCTCATCATTCTTGCCGCAGTCGCCGTGTCGCTGCGCGAAAAGTCCCGCTGAAGGAAGCACACATGTTTCTCGACGTACTGCGCCGCCGCAACCCGGCCTTCATCGAAGCGGCGATGACCCTGCACCAGCAGGGCAAGATTCCGGCCAATGCCTATGTGCTCGATCTCGATGCGGTCGAGCGCAACGCCGGCGTTCTCAGCGCCGAAGCCCGCCGTCTCGGCCTCAAGATATTCGCCATGACCAAGCAGGTCGGTCGTTCCAGCTCGTTCTGCCAGGCGGTCAAGCGCGGCGGCATCGACAGCGCGGTAGCCGTCGACATGGCCTGCGCCCGCGCCACCCACAAGGCGGGGCTTAAGGTCGCGCATCTCGGCCACCTGCAGCAGGTGGCCCGCCACGAGGCCGCGGCCGCTGCCATAACCTTCAAGCCCGACTACTGGACAGTCTTCAACGACAGCAAGGCCGAAGAAGCGGCCTCAGGCGCGCGGGCTGCCGGCCGCACGCAGGACCTTCTGGCCCGCATCCACGCCGAGGGCGACACCTTCTATCGCGGGCATGAGGGCGGTTTCGCCGCCGCCGACGTGACTGCCGTCGCCGACCGCTTCGACGCGCTGGAGGGCGGCCGCTTCGCTGGCATCACCACCTTCCCGGCGCTGCTTTTCGACCACGCCAGTCGCAAGGTGGTACCGACCCACAATCTCGCGACGCTGACCAAGACCGCCGCAGCGCTGGCCAAGGCAGGGCGCAGGGATATCGAGGTGAACGCGCCGGGCACGACATCATCCGTCATGCTCGCCGCACTCGCCGAAGCGGGTGCTACGCAGTGCGAGCCGGGCAACGGCCTGCACGGCACCACCGCGTTGCATGTGATGGAAGATCTGCCGGAATTGCCGGCAGTGCTCTATTTGACCGAGGTTTCGCACCTGTCGGGCGGCAAGGCCTATTGCTTCGGCGGTGGCTTCTACATCGACCCGATCTTCCCCGACTACGACGTCAAGGCGATTGTCGGTTCGGAGCCGACGACGGCGTCAGCGGCGTTGCGCAGCGTGGAGGTGCCGCCGCCCTCGGCCATCGACTATTACGGCATGATCGACGCGACCGGTCCAGGCGCGGCGAAGCCGGGCGACACCGCCGTCTTCGGCTTCCGCGGCCAGGCCTTCGTCACCCGCGCCTATGTGGTCGGCGTATCCGGCATCTCGAAGGGCGCGCCCAGGGTGGAAACGATCGAGACCGGCTTCGGCGAAACCGCCGCCTGGCCGGTCTAGGAGGGTGACATGACCACGACGCAAGCAGCCCCCATCCTTAGGCTCACAGACATCCGCAAGACCTTCGGCGGCATCACCGCGATCGAGAGTTTCTCGCTCGAGGTGCGTGCGGGCGAGATCGTCGCGCTGGTCGGTGACAACGGTGCCGGCAAGTCGACGCTTATCAAGATCATCTCGGGCGTCTACACGCCGACCTCGGGTACGATCACCATAGAGGACGAGACGGTGACCATGGCGAACGCGACGATGGCTCGCGCCCACGGTATCGAGGTGGTCTATCAGGACCTGGCGCTGGCCGACCAGCAGTCGGTCTACATGAACATGTTCCTCGGCCGCGAACCGGTGAACGGATTCGGACTGCTCGACCGCCGCAGGATGATCGCCGAAACCGAGAAGCTGGTGAAGGAACTCGACGTCCGTATCCCCTCTGCCCACGCCACCATCCGCGACCTCTCGGGCGGCCAGCGCCAGGGCGTGGCGATCGCCAGGGCCACGCACTGGGCGAGCAAGCTGATCCTGCTCGACGAGCCGACAGCGGCACTCGGCGTCGCCGAGACGGCCAAGGTCGAGGAGATCGTCCAGTCGCTCAAGCAGCGCAACATCGGCGTTCTGATCATCAGCCACAGCCTCGACCAGGTGTTCAAGCTGTCGGATCGCATCTGCGTCCTCCGCCGCGGCCGCCAGATCGGTATCCGCGAGACGGCCAAGACCGACAAGAACGAGATCATCGCCATGATCACAGGACTGCAGCAACACTAAGCCGAACCATCTTGCGCGGCGGAAAAAAATATCAGCCGGGAACATTGGCTGAGGTGACAGATACTGTGAGAGATTGGCCTCTTGGGCTCCTACACTGTGCACCGGATCAGTTAGCGAGGCGCAGCGCTCCGTAAGTGAGGCAAGCCCGTGAGGTGCTGCCGGCCTGAACGCTGAGCTCGCCGCCGAAAGGGGGTGGGCTTTTCTCACGCCTTCCGGGTCTCGGCCTGCCGCATTCGACCTGCGAGATGTCCATCGCCTTGGCAAGGGCCGCGCCAATTAAGTGCCATATGGGCGCCCTATGTAAGGCTGTATTTTGGTAATTTCCGCTGGTGGAGCTGAGGAGGATCGAACTCCTGACCTCGTCATTGCGAACGACGCGCTCTCCCAGCTGAGCTACAGCCCCATCCAGCGGATGGCGCATTTATTGACGCTCTAGAGCCGATGTCAAGCAAGCGTTTTCCGCAGCGGCATTGCCGTTGCCGCAGCGTTTTGTTGTTGGTCCAGCCCATTGTGCCTCTTCCAGCCAGCAGCCGATACCCGGCTCGAGAACAGTGGTTGTCGGTCGGCACAGCACCGCCGGGACTTGCCGCAAAAGCGTGCAATGGCTAAATGTCGGCAATTCATTGGAGAACGGCATGCTCGCCCTACTTGCAACCATCGACCTTGCCCTCAGCCTGTACTGGTGGGTCATCATCGCCTCTGCAGTCTTCTCCTGGCTTTATGCCTTCAACGTGGTCAATCCGCGCAACCAGTTCGTCGGCACCATCGGCACCATGCTCTACAAGCTGACCGAGCCGGCGCTGCGGCCTATCCGCCGCTTCATGCCCGATCTCGGCGGTATCGATATCTCGCCGATCATCCTTTTGCTCTGCATCTACTTCGCCCGCGTTTTCCTGGCGACCAGCATACGCCCTCTGATCGGCTGATTGATTGCAGTAAGGATTGATGTTCTTCCGCGCCCGCGACGATGGCGTCGATCTGTTCGTCAGGTTGACGCCGAAATCGTCAAGGGATGCCGTCGAAGGCGTGGAGGAAGCCGGCGATGGACGTTGCCACCTGGTTGCGCGGGTGCGCGCGGTGCCCGAAAAGGGCGCGGCCAATGTCGCGCTGGAGAAGCTGCTCGCCAAGGCGTTGGGTATCCCCAGCAACTCCGTTTCAGTGGTCGCCGGCGGCACGTCTCGGCTCAAGACCGTGCGCGTTTCCGGCGATCCGGCCGAGTTGGCCAAGTCGGTGGCGACCCTGGCAAAAGCCTGAGCAGGCATCTCAGGCTGAAGCCTTCATCCAGTTGCTCGCCTTTTGCGTGCATATTGTGCATGGCTCGCGCTGTGGTTATCCTCCCCCCGTGGCGCGAGGGAGGCTGGAATGCGGAAGCTGTTGTTGGCGATGGCACTTGCCATGCCGTGGCATCAGGTGGCGGCGGAAGAGATTTCGAGCGCCTATGTCGAGACCAGGGCCGAGGTCGATTGCGTCATTTTCGAACAGGCTGATAGCGAAGACGGCGGTTTCGTCCACCGGGTCTGCCCGGGATATGGCGGCTATCCGGTGCTGGTGTTCGAGAGCGACCTCAGGGAAAACATCTTTTACGGTTTTCCGCCGGCGGACTTCGTCGACATAGCCTGGCAGAGCTTCGAAACGTTCAACGGAGCCATGGACAAGACCGAGTGGCGCGTCTCAACCCATGAGCGGAAATCGACGCCCTTTGCCACCATCCGGCGCTGGCATGTCCAGGCCGATCTGGAGGGCAAGGAAAAGGATGTCGAGGTGCTGGTGGTGTCGAAGGTCGGCCAGCCCGGCAAGCCGGAAGGCTGCGTGGTCGCCCTGGTGTTGGCATCGGGCAAGCCCGACGCCAACGATACCGCCCGCAAGATCGCCGACGAACAGGCCCGGGACTTCGCCTGCGGCGCCGACGAGCGCGTGCTGGTCGGCGAGCCGATGCCGGTGTTCTATTCGGAAGGCAAGACGCAAAACTAAGGCGCGGCTGGCAGAGCCGACCGCGCCTTACATTTACCTGGCCGTGCGTTAAGCCGGAGGCCTCAGGCCTTCAGGGCGTTGGCGCGCTCGATGGCCTCGACGATCATCTTCTTGGCATAGGCGGCATCGTGCCAGCCGCCGATCTTGACCCACTTGCCGGGCTCGAGATCCTTGTAATGGGCAAAGAAGTGCTCGATCTGCTGGAGGGTGATCTCCGGCAGGTCGGTGTGGTTGAAGACATTTTCGTAGCGGCGGGTCAGCTTGGGCGACGGCACGGCGATGACCTTCTCGTCTTCGCCGGCATTGTCTTCCATGACCAGAACGCCGATCGGGCGCACGTTGATGACGCAGCCGGGGATGAGCTGGCGGGTGTTGCAGACCAGCACGTCGATCGGGTCGCCGTCACCCGAGAGCGTATGCGGAACGAAACCGTAGTTACCCGGATAGGTCATCGGGGTGTAGAGGAAGCGGTCGACGACCAGCGTGCCGGCTTCCTTGTCCATCTCGTACTTGATGGGCTGCCCGCCGACGGGCACCTCGACGATGACGTTGACGTCTTCAGGCGGATTCTTGCCGATCGAAATCGCATCGATGCGCATGGGGAGGCTCCAGAATTAAAGGTGCCTCCCGATAAACGCCTTGGGCCGCGCGTGCAATGCAATATTGATATCGGGCTATTGCGACGAAAGGCGTGCCCGGGGCGTCACTCCCAGACGAATGCCACCTTCTTGAGTGCCTTCTGGTCGAAGACCTCGACGCCTTCGGCTATGTCGCGGCCGCCGGCACCAGCATAAAAGGCGAGCGCGTTCTCATTCTCCTCGAGCGCCCACACCACCATGCCCTTGAGACCGTGGTCGGAAAGGCGCTGGCGGGCGGCGGAGAACAGGCGGCTGCCGAGGCCGATGCCCTGGCATTCCGGACGCAGGTAAAGCTCGTAGATCTCGCCCTGCTGCTTGAGTTCGCGGGCGCGGTTGCGACCGAGCGTGGCATAGCCGGCAATCTTGCCGCCGATCTCGATCACCAGCACGGTTGCAGCGCGACGGATCGCATTGGCCCACCATTCACCGCCGCGGCGATTAATCATCGAGGTCAGGGCGCGATGCGGGATGATGCCGGCATAGGCGCCGCGCCATGCTTCGTGATGGACCTCGGCGATGGCATCCGCGTCGCGGGGTTCGGCTTTCCTGATGTCGATTGTCAGCGTGTTCATGGTTTTTTAACCATAAACCGCTGATGGCGCGTTGCAAAGAGTCAGGCACAGGTGGCCTGCGCGCTTTCACGCGATTGGGAACAGTTGTGCAGGCGGTGTGTCCAAATGGACTCACCGGACGCGGCGATGCCCTGACGTCCGGTCTGGGTCAGATTTCGACGAGATGGTCGTCGAGTTCGTTGACGTCGTCGGTCGTGACGGGGAAATGCTGCGACAGCAGGGCGCCGACACTCGATATGGCGCCGACGAAGCCGTCGGCGAGGCGATCGCGGCGGGCGTGATCGATGAGATCGCGCACCACGCCGTCCCATTTTTCCTGCTCGACCCTGGCATCGATGCCGGCATCGGCGATGACGGCGGCATAGCGCTCGGCGAGCGAAACGAAGACGAGCACGCCTGTCCGCGCCGTGGTCAGGTGGACGTTGCGGGCATAGAACTGCCTGAGCGCATTGGCGTGCGATGCGCGATAGGCGAGGCCGCGCGGCACCAGCCACAGCCTGAGGCCGGGCAGCCACCAAAGCAGCGCGCAGGCGGCGGCGATGGCGAGCAGTTGCACGGCTACGAAGTGTGACAGGCGCACCGCGATCCACCAGTGTTCTAGTGCAAAGGCCGCCGCGAGGCTGACGAGCACGATGCCGAGTGTCGTTGCAAAGGCGGCGGGGAAAAAATAGCCGTCGCTGCGGCGGGCGACCACGCAGTAGATTTCGCCCGAGGTCTCGGCCTCCGCCGCACGTATCGCTGCGGCGATCCGCGCGTGGTCGTCAGGGTTCAAGGTCGGTTCGCTCATGTCGCCCTACCAGCTTCCCGAGGAGCCGCCGCCACCGGAGGAGCCGCCCCCGCCGGAAAAGCCGCCGCCGCCCGAAGACCAGCCACCACCTCCACCCGAGAAGCCGCCGCCACCGGAACTCCAGCCGCCTGAACCACCGCCCGAGCGCTGGTTGTAGTTGAAGGTCATGCCCAGCCAGATGTAGCGGCCGGGGCCGAGCTTGCGGCCATAGATACGCGGCAGGATGGCCATGGCGATGCCGCCGACGAACAACGTCGCCCAAAGCGCTATGAAGACGAACATGAGGATGTCGTCTTCGCTGAGGCCCGAGAACTGGCTCTGTTCGTTGCGCTTGGCGCGCGCCTCGAGTTCAGCGCCGTCGCCTTCGATGACCATGATGATGTCGTCGACGGCCTTTGAGATGCCGCCGGAAAAGTCGCCGCCGCGGAAGGCGGGCACCATTGTGTTTTCGATAATCAGCTTGGTGTGCAGGTCGGTGAGCGAACCTTCGAGGCCGTAGCCGACCTCGATGCGCATGCGCCGGTCATTGGGCGCGACGATCAGCAGCACGCCGTTGTCCTCGCCGGCCTGGCCGAGCTTCCAGGTGCGGAACAGGCGGTTGGCGTAGGGTTCGATCTCCTCACCATCGAGGCTCGGGATTGTGGCGACGACGATCTGATCGGAGGATTTCTGCTGGAAGGCCTCGAGCTTCTGGACGAGTTGGGCCTTGGTGGCGGCGTCGATGATGTTGGCGTCGTCAACGACGCGGCCGGTGAGGGCGGGGAGTTCGGCGGCGAAAACCGGGGCGGCGAACAGCAGAAGCAGGAACGCCAGAAGCGCCGGCAGGCCAGAAGGGGGTGTCCAGGCGCCCGCTCTCAAGGTCATTGCTGCCACTTCACTTGGGGTGCAACGCTACATCAGCCGCCCTGCTTGGTGCCGAAATTCACCTTGGGCGCTTCGAGTTTGTCTTCGGCGACGGTGAAATTCTGGAACGGCTGGTTGCGGAACCACAGCGAGTTCCAGATCATCGACGGGAAGGTCTTGAGCGTGGTGTTGTAGACGCGCACGGCCTCGATGTAGTCGCGGCGGGCGACTGCAATGCGATTTTCGGTGCCTTCGAGCTGGGCCTGCAAGGCGAGGAAGTTCTGGTTGGCCTTGAGGTCGGGGTAGTTTTCGACCACGGCGAGCAAGCGCGACAGGGCGCTGGTCAGGCCGGCCTGGTTGTCCTGGAATGCCTTGAAGGCGTTGGGGTCGGTGAGCGTTTCGGGCGTGACCGTCACCTGGGTTGCCTTGGCGCGGGCCTCGACGACGCCTTCGAGCGTGTCCTTTTCGTGCGAGGCATAACCCTTCACTGTCTCCACAAGGTTCGGGATCAGGTCGGCGCGGCGCTGGTACTGATTCAGCACTTCGCTCCAGGCGGCCTTCGCCTGTTCTTCCTGCGTCGGGATGGTGTTGTAGCCACAAGCCGAAAGCAGCGGCACGGCAAGCATCATGAAGATGAATGCCGGGAGGAGACGGAAGGAAGGAAGTGCCGACGAAGCGCGCATCTGCATGTGAATGTCCTCGACAAAGCAGCGAATGCCAAAGCATTATCACAAACGCGCGCCGAGAAAACCGGTATGCGCTCAGGCGATGGCGCCGGGAGACGTTTGACTATGGCATCGCCCAGGGACAGCGATGGCGAAAAGGAATCGCGCCGCATCCTCGATCGCATCGCGCGGGAGAGCGAGGGCGGCGGCACGTCCTATGTGACGCGCAAGACCGGCCAGTTCCGTGACCATCTCAATGCGGCCGATGTCGACAAGACCGATGCCATCGAGCATATCGGCACGCGCATCGGGCGCATTCTCGGCGTCGTGCTGACGGTTGGCCTGCTGCTGTGGCTGATCAATTTTCTCGTTCGAGGCGGATGATTTCATGACATCAGGGGCCGAAGCTGCCGCGCCACGCGCGGTCATCGTCGTGTCGAGCCATGTGGCGCGCGGATCGGTGGGCAACCGCGCGGCGGTGTTCGCGCTGGAGACGCTGGGCCATCCGGTGTGGGCGGTGCCGACCGTTATTTTGCCCTGGCATCCCGGGCACGGCCGGGCCACCCGCATCGTGCCGCCGACCGAGCAGTTTGAAGCGCTGATGGCCGATCTCGAACGGGCGCCGTGGCTCGGCGAGGTGACCGCGGTGCTGTCGGGCTATCTCGGCGAGCCTGGCCAGGTGGCGGCGGTCGCGTCGCTGGTAAAGGCAGTGAAGGCGCGTAACGAGAAGGCGCTTTACGTCTGCGATCCTGTCATCGGCGACAAGGGCGGGCTCTATGTCGCCGAGGCGTTGGCGCAGGGCATGCGCGATCAGCTGCTGCCGCTGGCCGACATCGCCACGCCGAACCGCTATGAGCTGGAATGGCTGACCGATGCCAAGCTCGACGACATGCGCGCGACGATGGCGGCAGCGCTCGCCGCGCCGCCGCCGACAATGCTGGTGACGTCGGCGCCGGCGATGATGGCCAATGGCACCGGCAACCTGCTTGTCACGCAGACGCAGGCACTTTTGGCAGAGCACCGCACCGTAGAACGGCCGCCCAACGGGCTGGGCGACCTCAGTGCCGCCGTGTTCCTGGCCCGCCTGCTTGCCGGCCAGCCGATGGCCAAGGCGCTGCAGTCGACCACGGCGGCGGTCTACGAGATTCTGGCCCGCACCTCCAAGCGTGGCGGCGACGAGCTGCAGCTCGAGACCGATGCACAGAGCCTGTCGCATCCGATGGCGCAGGTCGAACTTCGGACGCTCATCCATCCGTCGCGGAGCCGGAAAGCCGGCGCGGAACCAGGAGTGTGACTGTTGCCGGCGTCGACGGCTGCAAGGCCGGCTGGGTCGCGGTGATCCGGCGTGACGCGGGAATGATGCCTGAGGCGATGGTGTTCTCAGCCTTCTCCGAACTGCTGGCGGCGTTGCCAGACGATGCGATTGTTGCGGTCGACATGCCGATCGGTCTGCCTGACTTTTCCGGCCGCGGCGGGCGCGGGCCTGAAGCGCTGGTGCGGCCGTTGCTCGGCCAAAGGCAATCGAGCGTCTTTTCGATCCCGTCGCGGGCCGCCGTCTATGCCGACACCGCTGAATTCACCGACCTCGACGCCTGGTATGCCGCCCATCGCCGTGCGAGCGAGGTGGCCTTCAAGACGTCGGAGCCGCCGCGCGGCGTGTCGATCCAGGCCTTTGGCATCTTCTCCAAGATCCGTGAGATCGATGCACTGATGGTCGAAAGGCCTGCGTTGCGCGAGCGGGTGATCGAGTCGCATCCCGAGGTGGCCTTCTGGCGGCTCAATGACGAGCGGGCGATGAGCCTGCCCAAGAAGATCAAGGGCAGGGTCAATCCTGATGGCATGGAAGAGCGCAAGGCGCTCCTGGCGCGCGTCGGCCATGAACGCGGCTTCCTCGACCGTGTGCCGCCGCGCGGTGCTGCCGAAGACGATTTCCTCGACGCCTGCGCCATGATGCTTGTTGCAGATCGGCACCGCCGGAACGAAACCCGTTCATTCCCGACGCCGCCGGGGCGCGATAGCTATGGCATTCCGGTGGCCATCCGGGCTTAAGTCTACTGGAAGGTTCATTGCGGAGGCGCGGCGATGAAGACGATCCAGGCGATGGCGGCTGCGGTTACCATATTTGCGGCGCTGGAGGCTGTGGCGCAGGAAAGTGTCGTCGACCGCTGGTATGACGCGCTTTTGGTGGCCGACAGGGCCGCATTGTCCGAGCTCCTCGCCAGAGACGCCACCATCAGGCTCGACGATCTCGGCGTCACCCAGACCAAGGAGGAGTTCATCGCCTCGATGGACGAATGGCAGACGGCGGTCAAAGGCGCCAAGATCCGCCACAGAGTCGAGAGCGAGATGGGCGACACCGTCGCCGTGCTCGCCTGCTACGATTTTCCCAACAACGACATGACCATGCGCGAGACGTTCACCACCAAGAACGGCCTGATCGTCGCCAACACGCAGATGACCATCGGCGAGGATTGCGACGGCATCTAGCTGCCGTCGCCAGGCCGCTATTTCAGCCGAGTCATGATGGACGGTTCGGGCAACCGGCTCCATGTCAGCCAGGAGACGATGGCCATCAGCCCCATGATCGGGATGACGGTGGCAAGCGCCGTCACCGGATCGCCGATCATCGCCGAGATCGTACCGCCGACGAGGCCCGCGCCCATCTGGAAAAAGCCCATCATCGCCGATGCCGCGCCGGCATTCTTGGGGAAGGGCGCAAGGGCTGCCGTCATCATTGCCGGCAGGACCATGGCGATGCCGAAAGCGTAAATGCCGATCGGACCCATGACGAGCAGGAAGGTCGGCTCGTACAGGCGCAGCACCACGGCCATCGAGATCGAGCCAAGCGCGACGAAGACGAGACCGACAGGCACAAGGCGCGGGGCGCCGAAGCGCGGCATCAGCCGGCGCGTGATGAGCGCGCCGAGCATGAAATTGGCCGTCTGCATCAGCATGCCCAGGCCGAACTGCGTTGCGGTCAGGCCGACACGCTCCATCAGGATGAAGGCGAGCACGGTCGCTTGCGTATAGATGGCGCCCGAGGTGCCGGCGATGACGAGACTGCAGAGCACGAAATAGGGGCTCGACAGCAGCGACCCGTAGGACCGGAAGAGAGCACCGGGGCGAATGCGGCTCAGGTCGCGCTGCACCGTTTCGCGCAGGGCGAAGACCGTCACCAGCATGACGACGACACCCAGCAGCACCATGACGATGAAGATGGCATGCCAGCCGAAGAACTCCATCGTCAGGCCGCCCAGCGTCGGCGCGATTGCAGGTCCGAGGGCAAGCAGGATGCCGATCATGTTCATGATGCGGGCGGAGCGCTCATGGGTGAAGACGTCGCGGACGACCGCGCGGGAAACCGAAACGCCCACCGCAGCACCCACACCCTGCAGGAAGCGGGCGGCGACCAGCGTTTCGATGTTGGGGGCGAGCAGCGCCAGCACGCTGGCGGCGAGATAGATCGCCATGAAGACGAGCGTGATCGGACGGCGGCCGAAACCGTCGGACAGCGGTCCGCAGACGAGCTGGGCGAAGGCAAAGCCGCCGAAATAGAGCGACAGCGTCATCTTCACAGCAGCTTCGGTGGTGCCGAAGGCGTTGACGATCTCTGGCATGGCCGGGGTGAACAGGGCGAGCGAGATCGGGCCGATGGCAACCATCAGGCCGCCGATCAGCGACACCCGGCGCTCGCTCATGATCGGTTCGGGCGCGGCTACGGACTCTGCGGCGGTGATGTCAGTACGCATGTTCATGCCGCCGCGCTCTCACTGGACTGGGTTTCGGCGCGCGCTGCAACGAGGTTCGCGCGGGCGGCGCGCAATGCCAGGAGCAGGCGCTGCCACTCGTCGGGGTCGATGCCGCGGGCGGCATCGCTGCGGATGCCCGAGGCGATAGGCTCGATCTGCGCGACCACTGACGTGCCCGCATCCGTCAGCGTCACCAGCTTGGCGCGGCGGTCGGCCGGATCGGGCTGGCGCTCGACGAAGCCCTTGGTTTCCAGGCGGTCGAGCGCGCCGCTCAGCGTCATCGCCTCGATGCCGAGGCGTTCGGCGAGCGCTGCCTGGCGGATCGGACCGGTGCGGCTGACATTGAGCAGGACGCGGCCTTCGCCAGTGGTCAGGCCGAGGCCGGCATCGGCGCAGCGCTGGTCCATCTCGGCACGGATGAGCCGGGCAATGTCGTTTACGATGAAGCCGAAGGTGTCGGTGTCGCTGGAACTGGTCATTTTAGTAAGTAAACCTTATTATATGGGTTCCTTAGTTTGGCGTCTGGCGCAAGTCAAGGCGGTTGCGCCGCATCGAGCGCGGCCCTACATCGTGACGGTCCGCACCGAACGCCAATCAAGGAAGCTGTTCATGTCCGCCACGATCGATCTTGCGCGCCATCCGCTGACCCATTGGACCGGGCCGCTCGGCCTGCCCGATTTCACCAGGATCGAAGACGGCGATTTCGGGCCGGTGTTCGACGCCGCGCTTGCCGCGCATTCCGCCGAGGTCGAGGCGATCGCCAACAATGACGAGCCGGCAACGATTGCCAACACGCTCGCGGCGCTGGAACTGGCGGGCGAAGCGCTCGACCATGTGTCGTCGATCTTCTGGTGCCGCGCCGGCGCCCACACCAATGACGCGATCCAGGCGATGGAACGTGAGATTTCGCCGAAAATGGCTCGGCATTTCTCTGAAATCTCGATGAACGAGAAGCTGTTTGCCCGCATAAACGACCTCTATTCTCGCCGCGCCTCGCTCGGTCTCGACGCCGAGGCACTGAGGGTGCTGGAAAAAACCTGGAAGGGCTTCGTCCGTTCGGGTGCCAAGCTCGACCCCGAAGGCAAGAAGCGCCTCGCTGCGATCCAGGAGGAACTGGCCTCGCTTGGTGCGAAGTTCGGCCAGAACGTGCTCGCCGACGAGAAGGAATGGGTGCTGTTCCTCGACGAAAGCGACCTTGCCGGCCTGCCGGAATTCGTTCGCGGTGCGATGGCCCAGGCGGCGGAGATGCGCGGACAGAAGGGCAAATACGCCGTCACCCTGTCGCGTTCGATCTATGAGCCCTTCACCACCTTCTCCGAGCGGCGCGACCTGCGCGAAAAGGCCTTCAAGGCCTTTGCCGGCCGTGGCGAGACGGGTGGCGCGACCGACAATGCCGGTGTCGTGCGCGACACGCTCAGGCTGCGCGCCGAGAAGGCGAAGCTGCTCGGCTATGACAGCTATGCGGCGCTGAAGCTCGACGACACCATGGCCAAGACGCCGAAGGCGGTGATGGAGCTGCTCGAACCGGTGTGGAACAAGGCGCGTGAGAAGGCCGCCGCCGACGAGGCCGAGCTGCAGCGCCTGGCAGCTGCCGCCGGCAGCAACGACAAGCTTGCGGCATGGGACTGGCGTTTCTACCAGGAAAAGCTGCGCGCCGAGAAATACGCCTTCGACGAAGCCGAACTGAAGCCCTACCTCCAGCTCGAACGCATCATCGACGCCTGCTTCGACGTGGCCACCCGGCTGTTCGGCATCACCTTCAAGGAAGTGCCCGGCATTGCCGCCTGGCACCCCGATGCCAGGGTGTTCGAGGTGTTCAATGCCGACGGCAGCAAGCGCGGGCTGTTCCTGGCCGACTATTTCGCCCGTCCGTCCAAGCGCTCGGGTGCGTGGATGAGCTCGCTGCAGTCGGGCTACAAGCTTGGCAGGGGCGCTACGCCGATCATCTACAACATCATGAACTTCGCCAAGCCGGCCGCAGGCGAGCCGGCCCTTCTGTCGCTCGACGAGGCGAAGACGCTGTTCCACGAATTCGGCCACGCGCTGCACGGCATGCTGACCGACGTCACCTGGCCGTCGGTATCGGGCACCTCGGTCAGCCGCGACTTCGTCGAACTGCCGTCGCAGCTCTACGAGCATTGGCTGACGGTGCCGGCGGTGCTGGAGAAGCACGCGCTGCATTACAGGACCGGCAAGGCGATGCCCGGGGAATTGCTCGACAAGATGCTGGCGGCCAAGACCTTCGGCGCCGGCTTTGCCACCGTCGAGTTCACCTCGTCGGCGCTGGTCGACATGGCCTATCATGCGCGTCCCGACGCGCCGGCCGACCCTGTCGCCTTCGAAGCAAAGACGCTTGATGATCTTGGTATGCCCGACGCCATAGTCATGCGCCATCGCACGCCGCATTTCCTGCATGTGTTCTCGGGCGAGGGCTATTCGGCCGGCTATTATTCCTACATGTGGTCGGAAGTGCTCGATGCCGACGCATTCGCCGCCTTCGAGGAAACCGGTGACGCGTTTGATGCCGACATGGCCGAGAAGCTGCGCAAGCACATCTATTCTGCAGGCGGTTCTGCCGATCCGGAGGAACTCTACAAGGCCTTCCGCGGCAAGATGCCGTCGCCCGAGGCGATGATGGAAAAGCGCGGTCTGGTTTAGGTCGCGGACGAGCAGGCTCATGGAACTACCGGCAGCATTGCGGGCGGCGGTCGATCGGGCGCTGGAAGGCGTGCCGCTCGCCGAGTTGCAGCGTGCTGCCGACACGCTGTCTGCCCGCTACCGGGCCGAGGTGCGTGACGGCCGGCTGCATCTGTCGGACGAGATATTTGCCCGCGCCTATCTGGCGACGCGACTGCCGGCGACCTTTGCAGCGGTCAGGGCAAGCCTCGAAAGCGCTGCCGAGCTGATGCCGGATTTTGCGCCGAATACCCTGCTCGACGTCGGAGCAGGGCCGGGTACGGCACTTTGGGCCGCGGCCGATTGCTGGCCGTCGCTGGCATCCGCCAGGATGCTCGAGGCCAGCCCGTCGATCCGCAAGGTCGGCGAGGCGCTTTCAGCCCATGCCGGATTGGACAGCATCGAATGGACGGTCGCCGACGCGAGCAAGGCCATCGAGGCGGGCAAGGCCGATCTGGTAACACTTGCCTATGTGCTGGACGAGCTGTCTCCGTCCGAAGGACAAGCGCTGATCGGTCGGTTGTGGGCGGCGACGGAGGGCCTGCTCGTCATCGTCGAACCGGGCACGCCCGCCGGGTGGAAGCGTGTGATGGCCGTGCGCGAACAGCTGGTCGCGCAGGGCGCCCACTTGGTTGCGCCATGCCCGCATTCGAAACCATGCCCGCTCATCGAGCCCGACTGGTGCCATTTCTCGCGCCGCGTCGCCCGTTCGCGCCTGCATCGTCTGACCAAGCGCGGCGATGTGCCGTGGGAGGACGAGAAGTATATTTTCCTCGCGGCATCCCGGCAGCCGGCGGAAGCCTTTGGCGCCCGGGTGCTAGCCCCAGCCCATGGCGGCTCGGGCAAGGTCGGCCTCAAGCTCTGCCTCGCCGACGGTTCGGCCGAGGAGAAGCTCGTGACCAAACGCGACGGCGATCTGTTCAAGCGCGCGCGCCGCGCCGACTGGGGCGACATTTTGTAACCTTGCCGGCGAGCGGAAAATCGGCGGATTTGCTCGCCCCCCTTTCGCATCTGCGAAAAAACCTGTATGAGCCCGCCAACCGAAAACGCGGCGCGTCGACAGGCAGTGCCGGCAACGCTCCCGAGTAGATATATGAACCTCCGCAATATCGCGATCATCGCGCACGTCGACCATGGCAAAACCACGCTCGTCGACGCGCTCCTTAAGCAATCCGGCTCGTTCCGTGAAAACCAGCGTGTCGCAGAGCGCGCGATGGATTCGAACGATCTCGAAAAGGAACGCGGCATCACCATCCTGGCCAAGGCGACTTCGGTCGACTGGAAGGATACCCGCATCAACATCGTCGACACCCCTGGCCACGCCGATTTCGGCGGTGAGGTCGAGCGCATCCTGTCGATGGTCGACAGCGCCATCGTGCTGGTCGACGCCGCCGAAGGCCCGATGCCCCAGACCAAGTTCGTGGTCGGCAAGGCGCTGAAGGTTGGCCTGAAGCCGATCGTCGTCATCAACAAGATCGACCGTCCCGATGCGCGCCACCAGGAAGTCATCAACGAGGTGTTCGATCTGTTCGCAGCGCTCGACGCCACCGACGAACAGCTCGACTTCCCGATCCTCTACGGTTCGGGCCGCGATGGCTGGGTTTCCGAGAATCCGGAAGGCCCGAAGGACCAGGGCCTCGCGCCGCTGTTCGACCTCGTGCTCAAGCACGTTCCGGCACCGGCAGTTAATCCCGGCCCGTTCCGCATGATCGGCACCATCCTCGAGGCAAACCCGTTCCTCGGCCGCATCATCACCGGCCGCATCCACTCCGGCACGCTGAAGCCGAACCAGGCCGTCAAGGTCCTGCATCATGACGGTTCGCTGCTCGAAAACGGCCGCGTCTCCAAGATCCTGGCCTTCCGCGGTCTCGAGCGCCAGCCGATCGAGGAAGCGCAGGCAGGCGACATCGTCGCCATCGCGGGCCTTTCCAAGGGCACCGTCGCCGACACCTTCTGCGACCCGGCCGTGACCGAGCCGCTGCATGCGCAGCCGATCGATCCGCCGACCGTCACCATGTCCTTCATCGTCAACGATTCGCCGCTGGCCGGCACCGAGGGCGACAAGGTTACCAGCCGCGTCATCCGCGACCGTCTGATGAAGGAAGCAGAGGGCAACGTCGCGCTCAAGATCGAAGAGTCGGCCGACAAGGATTCGTTCTTCGTGTCGGGCCGTGGCGAGCTTCAGCTGGCCGTTCTGATCGAGACGATGCGCCGCGAAGGCTTCGAACTGGCCGTGTCGCGTCCGCGCGTCGTGATGCAGAAGGACGAAGACGGCAACCTGCTCGAGCCGATCGAAGAAGTCGTCATCGACGTCGATGAGGAGCATGCCGGCGTCGTCGTGCAGAAGATGTCGGAGCGCAAGGCCGAGATGGTCGAGCTGCGTCCTTCGGGCGGCAACCGCCAGCGCCTGGTGTTCCATGCGCCGACGCGCGGTCTGATCGGCTACCAGTCGGAACTGCTCACCGACACGCGCGGCACGGCGGTCATGAACCGCCTGTTCCACTCCTACCAGCCCTACAAGGGCGAGCTGCCCGGCCGTACCAACGGCGTCCTGATCTCCAACGAACAGGGCGAGTCGGTCGCCTACGCGATGTGGAACCTGGAAGACCGTGGCCCGATGGTCATCGACGCGGGCGTCAAGGTCTACCAGGGCATGATCATCGGCATCCATAGCCGTGACAACGACCTTGAGGTCAACGTTCTGAAGGGCAAGAAGCTGACCAACATCCGCGCCGCCGGCAAGGACGAGGCGGTCAAGCTGACTCCGCCGATCCGCATGACGCTGGAACGCGCGCTCGCCTGGATCCAGGACGACGAACTGGTCGAAGTGACGCCGAAGACCATCCGTCTGCGCAAGCTCTATCTCGACCCGAACGAGCGCAAGCGCTTCGAAAAGTCGAAGGGCGCGGCGTAAGCCTCGGCTCTCCAGCATATCGAAAGGGCGTCTCCACCGGAGGCGCCCTTTTTGTTTGCGGCTACATCTGCACGATGGGTGCGAGTTCCACCGAGCCTCCTGCCTGCAGGATCGGGCAGCCCTTGGCCATGCGGGCTGCATCAGCCGCATCCTTGGCATCGACGATGGAGTAGCCGCTCGTCGGGTTCGCGCCGCCGTCGTTCGTCACAGAACCATTGGCGGCAACCGTTTGCGACTTGCCGACCGGCGCGCCGCCGTCGACGACGGCCGCGCCGAGCGTGGCGAACCAATCCATCCAGGCTTTCATCACCCGGGCGCCCTCTTCTTCCGACTGCGGCACCGAGCCGCCGTGGTAAACGTAGAGAAACTTGGCCATGACCTGCTCTCCTTGACGCCGCCATGCCGGGCCTTCCGGCATCGGGCCGGCGCAGGCAAACCATCCGCCCGAAGCTTGTCGCGAGCAAGGCTCGTCTCGCGCGGCGCCTCATCAACTTGCGCCATCGGGCCTGGCTCTCATCCGCCGGTTGCAAGTTTTTGCCGTTGCCATAAATTCTCGCGGGCGGATTGAGGGCCAGATTGAGGGAACGACTGTGGAACCGACTTCGCTTTTGATCTTTGCCGGCGCCCTGTTGGTTGCGGCCGGCTCCCCCGGGCCTTCGATCGCGGCCCTTGTGGCGCGTGTCATCTCGAAGGGCTTTCGCGATGTGCTGCCGTTTCTGGCGGCGATGTGGATCGGCGAGGCAATCTGGCTGTCGCTTGCCGTGTTCGGCCTGGCTGTCGTCGCCCAGAGCTTCCACTACGCCTTCGTTGCGGTGAAATGGGCCGGTGTCGCCTATCTGGTTTATCTCGCCTGGAAGATGTGGACCGCACCGGTCGAAACCGAAGGCAGCGAGATGCCGCGCGAGGATTCGCCCTGGCGGTTGTTTGCCGCCGGCATGGCGGTGACACTCGGCAATCCCAAGATCATGATGTTCTATCTCGCACTGCTGCCGACCATCATCGACCTCGCTTCGGTGACCGTCGTCGGCTGGCTGGAATTGACGGTCACGATGGCCGCGGTGCTGATCGCCATAGATTTCGGCTGGGTGTTTGCGGCGGCCCAGGCACGCAAACTCCTGCGCAGCAAACGGGCGATGCGAATCGCGAATCGGGTGAGTGCCGGCACCATGGCCGGGGCCGCGGCGGCGATTGCCGCAAGGTCATGATGAATATTTGATCGAGAGTGCTTGCGCGGTGACCCTTGCGGACGCTGCGTAAGCCTTGTTTTTAGGCAGTTCTTGCCCTGTTTGCGGGCATTTTCCCAACCTTCCGTCAAACCTTTGTCGCCATAGGCAGGCCTTCTGCTACGATAGTCTCAAAGCATATGACGGGACGGGAGATACTGACGTCATGGCCGCATCCGTGAAGTCCAAGGCAAAAACCGCCAAGGCCGCTTCTTCTTCATCGAAATCCACCAAACCCGCCAACAGACCGCCCCAAGTGCTCGAGCTCCTGCTTGCCCGCGCGCCGGCAGAGGACGTGGCCGATTACGAGCCCGGCATGCTCGAGCGTGCCGCCGAGCTGGCTGAAAAGGCGGTCATGAAGCACCGCAAGGGCTCGTCGGTCATCGACATCGAGACCGACGCGGGTGTCGTCCGCCACGGACGCCCCGTCACCGTCGTGACCGTCGTCAACGACAACATGCCGTTCCTGTTCGATTCGGTGTTGGGCGAGATCACCGACGCCGCCGGCGAGCCGGTGTTCGTCACCCATCCGGTCATCCATGTGCGCCATGGCCGCTCGAACGTCGAAGAGATCCTGAGCGACAGCGGCGCCCACAAGGGCGACGAAGGCGCCGACAAGATCAGCGTCATCCACGTGCATATCCCGGCCCAGGGCAAGGAAGCGGCGGAAGCGCTGCGCGAGCGGCTGAAGAAGCTGCTCGGCCAGGTGCGCGCCTGCGTGACCGACTGGAAGCGCATGCTGGCCCGCCTCGACCAGGCCATTTCCGAGTTCCGCTACGCGCCGATCCCGCTCGAAAAGAACGCGGTGACGGAAGCCATCGCCTTTCTCGAGTGGCTGCGCGACGACAATTTCACCTTCCTCGGCATGCGCGAATTCAAATACACCGGGGGCGAGAAGAGCGGCACGCTGGAGCGCGCCGAAAAGCAGGGCCTCGGCATACTCGCCGATCCCGACGTCCTGGTTCTGCGCCGCGACACGGTCGACGCGACCTCGACGACGCCTGAAATCCGCGCCTTCCTGCATGGGCCGGATCCGCTGATCGTCACCAAGGCCAACGCCAAGTCGGCAGTGCACCGCCGCGCCTATCTCGACTACATCGGCGTCAAGACCTACGACGCCAAAGGCCAGCTTTCGGGCGAGTTGCGCATCGTCGGCCTGTTCACCTCGACGGCCTACACGCGTTCGGTGATGAAGATCCCCTATCTGCGCTCCAAGGCGGAGACCGTGCTCCACAAGTCGGGCTTCGACCCCGCCGACCATTCGGGCAAGGCACTCATCAACGTGCTCGAATCCTATCCGCGCGACGAGCTGTTCCAGGTTGCCGTGCCGACGCTGCGCAAGCATTCCGAGGCGATCCTCGGTCTGATCGAGCGGCCCAGGGTTCGCGCCCTGGTGCGTGTCGACCAGTTCGACCGCTTTGTCTCCATCCTCGTCTTCGTGCCGCGTGACCGCTACGATTCGGTGGTGCGCGAAAAGATCGGCGCTTATCTCAAGACCGTGTTCGAAGGCCGCCTGTCGGCCTATTATCCGGCCTTCCCGGAAGGCGGCCTGGCGCGTGTCCACTTCATCATCGGCCGCTCCGGCGGCAAGACGCCAAAGGTCGAGCAGTCGGACATCGAGGCAGCGATCCGCGACATGGTTCGCACCTGGGAGGACGGCTTGCGTGAAGCGTCCGCCGAGGCAGGTTCATCCGCTTCGCTGGTCGGCCTCGCCAATCACTTCCCGCAGGATTACCAGAACAGCTTCTCGCCGGCGGCGGCCCTTGTCGATGCCGAGCGTATTGCCAGCATCGGCCCGTCCAACCCGATCGTCATCGACTGCTATCGCGATGCCGGCCAGGCGCCCGAACAGGCGTCGCTGAAGATCTATCACCACGGCGCGCCGGTAGCGCTGTCGCGGCGCGTGCCATTGCTCGAGAATATGGGCTTCCGCGTCATCAGCGAGCGTACTTTCGAGCTCGGCGAGAAGGGCGAAGACCAGATCTTCATCCACGACATGGAGCTGGAGAACGCATACGGCCAGCCGATCGACCTCGATGACGGGGGCGCGCTGTTCGAAGAGGTGTTCCTGTCAGTCTGGAACGGCGATGCCGACAATGACGGCTACAATGCGCTCGCCCAGACCGCCGGCCTCGGCGCCAACCAGATCGTCATCCTGCGCGCCTATGGCCGCTATCTGCAGCAGGCCGGGATCCCGCAGAGCCAGGACTTCATCGCGGCAGCGCTGAACCGCTATCCCGATATCGCGCGCGGGCTGCACCAGCTGTTCGTCGCCCGGCTCGACCCGGCGCAGGAGAATGATGGGCTGGTCACGGCCAAGCATCTCAAGGCCAAGATCAAGGACGCGCTGGAAGGCGTGCCCAACATCGACGACGACACCATCATCCGGCGCTACGTCAACCTGATCGAGGCGTCGCTGCGCACCAACCACTTCGTGGCCGGCAAGAAGGAGCGGGGCCAGTCACTGGCGATCAAGCTCGATTCACGCAGTGTCGAGGGGCTGCCGGAGCCGCGTCCGTGGCGCGAGATCTTCGTCTATGGCTCGGAGGTCGAGGGCGTGCACCTGCGCTTCGGCCCGGTCGCACGCGGCGGCCTGCGCTGGTCGGACCGTGCTCAGGACTACCGCACCGAGGTGCTGGGCCTGGTGAAGGCGCAGCAGGTCAAGAACGCCGTCATCGTGCCGGTGGGTGCCAAGGGCGGCTTCTTCCCCAAGCGCCTGCCCGTGGGCGGCAGCCGCGACGCCGTCTTCGAGGCGGGCAAGGCGGCCTATGTCAACTTCGTCTCGTCGATGCTGTCGATCACCGACAACATCGAGGGCGACCATGTCGTGCCGCCTGTTGGCGTGATGCGCCGCGACGTCGACGACCCGTATTTCGTCGTCGCCGCCGACAAGGGCACGGCGACCTTCTCCGACACGGCAAACGGTATCAGCGAGAAACACGGGTTCTGGCTGGACGATGCCTTTGCCTCGGGCGGTTCGGCCGGCTACGACCACAAGAAGATGGGCATCACCGCGCGCGGCGCCTGGGAAGCGGTCAAGCGGCATTTCCGCGAGATGAACCGCGACATCCAGACCTCGCCATTCACCGTGGTCGGCGTCGGCGACATGTCGGGCGACGTGTTCGGCAATGGCATGCTTTTGTCCGAGCAGACGAAGTTGATCGCGGCCTTCGACCATCGCGACATCTTCATCGATCCCGATCCTGACATGGCGGCGTCGTTTGCCGAGCGCAAACGCATGTTCGACCTGCCGCGCTCAAGCTGGCAGGACTACGACAAGACCAAGCTGTCGGCCGGCGGCGCGATCGTGTCGCGGTCGCAGAAGTCGGTGACGCTGTCGCCGGCGGCCGCAGCCGCAATCGGCCTCGACAAGACGACGGCCTCGCCGACCGAGATCATGAACGCCATCCTCAAGGCTCCGGTGGACCTGCTGTGGTTCGGCGGCATCGGTACCTATGCCCGTGCCGCGGGCGAGACCAACCAGGAGGTCGGCGACCGCGCCAACGATGCCATCCGCGTCACCGCCAACGAGGTGCGCGCCAAGGTGATCGGCGAGGGCGCCAATCTCGGCGTGACCCAGCGGGCGCGCATCGAGTTCGGCCTCAAGGGCGGACGCTGCAATTCGGATGCCATCGACAATTCGGGCGGCGTCAACTCGTCCGACGTCGAGGTCAACATCAAGATCGCGCTGGCATCGGCCATGCGGAAGGGGGCACTGCAGCGCCCGGCCCGCAACAAGCTGCTGGCCGAGATGACCGATGAGGTGGGCGGCCTGGTGCTGGCCAACAACTACGAGCAGACGCTGGCGCTGTCGCTGGCGCAGCGGCGCGGTTTGCAGGACATCGCTCATCAGGGGCGCTTCATGAGCGCGCTTGAAGGCCGTGGCCTGCTCGACCGTGCCGTGGAAAACCTGCCGAGTGCCGCAGCGCTGGCCGAACGCCAGACACGCGGCGAGCCCCTGACGCGGGCCGAACTCGGCGTGCTGCTTGCCTATGCCAAGATCGTGCAGTTCTCCGACATCATCGCCAGCGACCTGCCCGACGATGCACATCTGGTGCGCGATCTGATGGGCTACTTCCCCGGTCGCATGGCGAAGAAATACGAGGCCGAGATCGGCGGCCACCGGCTGCGTCGCGAGATCATCACCCGGGTGCTGGTCAACGACCTGGTCAACCGTGGCGGTCCGTCCTTCGTCAATCGCCTGCAGGAGGCCAGCGGGCGGACGGCGGCGGATGTCGCACGTGCATTCGCTGTCATTCGCGACGGCTTCGGGCTACCGGCGCTTTATGCCGAGATTGACGCCCTCGACAATGTCGTCGACGGCACGCTGCAGCTCGACCTCTATCAGGCAGTCAGCCGCCTGATCTTTGCGACCAGCGGCTGGTACTTGCGCAACGACCACAGCGATGCGCCGTTGGCAGTACGTATCGCCGAACTGCAGGAAGTCCGCACGGCCCTCGAGCACAAGCTAGCCGGCATGCTGCCCGCCTTCACCCGCGACCGTATCCAGAATCGCAAGGCCGGTTTTGCGGCTGCGGGTGCGCCGGAAAAGCTGGCCGAGCGGCTGTCGCTGCTCGAGGTCGGCGAGTTGGTTCCCGACATCGCGCTGGTGGCAAAAACTGCCAAGGCCGACATCGTTGCTGCCGCCAAGGCTTTCTTCGGCGTCAGCGAAGCGTTCCGCATCCCGCGCATCGAAGATGCCGCGAACACCATCACCGCCTCTGACTATTACGAGGGGCTGGCACTGTCGCGTGCGACCGACACGATCGGCGCGGCACGGCGGGGTATCGCGGTTGCGGCACTGACGGGACATGCCAGCGCTGCCGATCCGGTGGCGGCGTGGCTCGAGGCAGGCGGTGAAGGCATCGGCCGCATCCGCGAGCGGTTGCAGGCGCTGACCGAAGGCGGCGACATCACCGTGTCCAGGTTGACGGTGGCCGCCGGGTTGATGACAGACCTGTCGGCCCGCTGACCAGTTCCCAATATGGCCCGCCGCGCTTGTCGCGGCGGGCTTTTTCGTCAAGGGTCGTGCAAGCCAACTGCGCTATGGCATTGTCGGGCGCATCAGGGGAGCGCGCGGAGGAACGATGGCTGACGTAATGGTTGCTGAACGCACGCCGCGCCGCGGCATCTGGGGCTGGATGTTCTTCGACTGGGCAGCCCAGCCTTTCTTCACCGTGGTGACCACCTTCATCTTCGGACCCTATTTCGTCTCGCGCATGGCGACCGATCCAGCCATGGGCCAGGCCGCCTGGGGTTACGGTATCGCCGCGGCCGGTTTCGTCATCGCCATCCTGTCACCGGTGCTCGGCTCGATTGCCGACCAGACCGGCCCGCGCAAGCCGTGGATCGCCTTCTTCGCGGCGATCAAGATCACCAGCCTCTGCATGCTCTGGTATGCCGAACCAGGATCGCCGCTCGTGCCGATCGTGCTTTTGTTTTCGCTCGCGTCGGTGGCGGCCGAATTCTCCATCGTCTTCAACGACTCGATGATGCCGCGGCTGGTGTCCAAGCAGGAGATCGGAAAGATTTCCAACATCGCCTGGGGGCTCGGCTATCTCGGCGGCATGATCGTCCTGATCTTTGTCATCGGCTTCCTGGCTGCATCGCCGGATACCGGCAAGACCATCATCGGCGCCGACCCACTGTTCGGCATCGACCCCAAGCTGGGCGAAGATGCTCGCGCCACCGGTCCGATCTCGGCGCTGTGGTATTTCATCTTCATCCTGCCGATGTTCTTTTTCACGCCCGACAGCGGCAAGGGCATGGCCATCAGGCCTGCCGTGCGCGAGGGGCTCTCCGAGCTCAAGTCGACACTGGGCGAAGTCCGTAAGCGCAGCGGCATTTTCCGCTTCCTGATTGCCCGCATGATCTACCAGGATGGCGTCAATGCACTGCTCGGTCTCGGTGGGGCGTTTGCTGCGGCGATGTTCGGATGGACGATCACCGAAATCGGCATCTACGGCATCATCCTCAATGTCGTCGCCATCTTCGGCTGCCTGGTGGCAAGCCGGCTCGATACGGCACTGGGATCGAAGGTCGTGGTGCTGGTGTCGCTGGTGCTGCTGACCATTGCGACGATAGGCATCGTCTCCACCGGCCCTGGCTATACGTTGTTCGGGGTCTGGCAGATGCCGGGCAGCGACACGGCCGGCCTGTTTTCGACGCCGGCGGAGAAGGCCTATATCGCCTTCGGCCTGCTCATCGGCATCGCCTTCGGCCCGGTGCAGGCGTCGTCGCGTTCCTACATGGCGCGCAGTGTCTCGGCCGACGAGGCCGGCCGCTATTTCGGCATCTACGCGCTGTCGGGGCGGGCGACGAGCTTCCTTGCGCCGTTCATGGTCGCCACGGTCACAGCAACCAGCGGCTCGCCGCGGCTCGGCATGGCAACGATCATCCTGTTCCTCGCCATCGGGTTGCTCGTGCTGCTGCGCACGCCCTATCCGGCCGATCAGGTGGAGTAACAGAAATTACCTTCTCCCCTTTTGGGAGGAGGTCTCCTGGGGGGCGGACGAGGCGGTGCGCTTCAAAAGTCAGCGCTTGCCGCTCGTCTGCCGAGGCAGCACTCCGTCCAACACTCCTCATCCGTCTTGGCGCTTCGCGCCAATCCACCTTCTCCCACAAGGGGAGAAGGAACCTCAGCTCAGTGCCTGAAGTGCCTGACGCCGGTGAAGACCATGGCGATGCCATGCTCGTCGGCGGCGGCGATAACGTCGTCGTCGCGCATCGAGCCACCCGGCTGGATAACGGCGGTGGCGCCGGCTTCTACGGCTGAAAGCAGGCCGTCGGCGAAGGGGAAGAAGGCGTCGGAGGCGACCACCGAACCCTTGGTCAGCGGCTCTGCCAGACCGGCGGCTTCGGCCGCATCCAGCGCCTTGCGGGCGGCGATGCGAGCCGAATCGACGCGGCTCATCTGGCCGGCACCGACGCCGACGGTGGCGAGGTCGCGGGCATAGACGATGGCGTTCGACTTGACGTGCTTGGCGACGCGGAAGGCGAACTTCAGGTCTTCCAGTTCGCGCTGGCTCGGCGCGCGCTTGGTGACGACCCTGAGGTCGAGGCCGTCGACAATGGCATTGTCGCGCGACTGGACAAGGAGGCCTCCGGCCACCGACTTGACGGCAATGCCGGCGCGATCAGGGTCGGGCAGGCCGCCGGTCACCAGCAGGCGCAGGTTCTTCTTGGCGGCGACGATGGCCTGCGCCTCGGGCGTGGCGTCGGGCGCGATGATGACTTCGGTGAAGATCTTGACGATCTCCTCGGCAGCCTCGGCGTCGAGAATGCGGTTCAGCGCGACGATGCCGCCGAAGGCCGACACCGGATCGCAGGCGAGCGCCTTCTCATAGGCTTCGCGGAGCGAGCCACCTTCGGCCACGCCACATGGATTGGCGTGCTTGATGATGGCGACGGCGGCGGTGCGGACCGGATCGAACTCGCCGACCAGCTCGAAGGCCGCGTCGGTGTCGTTGATGTTGTTGTAGGAGAGCTGCTTGCCCTGGAGCTGGGTTGCGGTGGCAACGCCCGGGCGTTTGTCGCCGGTCAGGTAAAAACCGGCCTGCTGGTGTGGGTTCTCGCCATAACGCATGACGCTCTGCAGGCGGCCACCGAAGGCGCGCCAGTCGGGGTTCTCGATCTCGAGCGCGTCGGCGAACCAGCCGGAGATGGCTGCGTCATAGGCGGCGGTGCGGGCGAAGGCCTTGGCCGCGAGCTTCTTGCGGAAGGCGAGCGGCAGGGCGCCGTTGTTGGCGACGATGGCGTCGAGCACATCCTTGTAGTCGGCCGGGTCGGTGACGATGGCGACATAGGCGTGGTTCTTGGCCGAGGCACGCACCATGGCAGGGCCGCCGATGTCGATGTTCTCGACGATGGAAGCGTAGTCGCCGCCGGCGTTGCGGACTTCCTCGAAGGGATAGAGGTTGACCACCACAAGGTCGATCGGCTCGATGCCGTGGGCGGCCATGGCGGCTGCATGCTCGGGATCGTCGCGGACGGCGAGCAGCGCGCCGTGCACCGACGGGTGCAGGGTCTTGACGCGACCGTCCATGATCTCGGGGAAGTTGGTGAGTTCGGAGACGTCGCGAACAGCGATGCCTTCGGCGGCGATGGACTTGGCGGTGCCGCCTGTCGAGACCAGCTCGACGCCGACATTGGCGAGGCTGCGGGCAAAATCGATCAGCCCGGTCTTGTCGGATACCGACAGCAGGGCGCGGCGGACCGGCACCAGATCGGGAGCGGGAATCTTCTTGGAGACGACGGCCATGGCTGGGGGCCCTTCAAAGTTGGGAGGGGAAACTTTGCTTGCGCGCGGCCTAGCACATGAGGCCCGGAAATCAAGGAGCGCAGCCGGCCAACCACCTATTTCCCTAGGGACGTCGCCTGTTCAGAGCCGGTCGTTGTCGATGCGGCCGATGATGCGGGTGCGCGAGAACTGCCAGTGCACCTCCGAAATCTCGGAGGCCTTGAAGGCAAGCACGATCTGGCGCGAGCGGCGCGGACCGCCGAGGCCGGCGAAATAGATCGACTCCTCGACCTCGGCCGGCACGTCGGGCGAGATGAAAACCCAGGTGTCGATGTCGGGGCCGGTCAGCACCAGCCGTTCCTTCTGGTCGCGGAACAGCTGGACGTCGGGGTGGATGTGAAAGCGCACCGTGACGAGGTCGCGGCCGTCGTTCTTTATCGGCGCCGTGCCCGAGCGCAGGATGCGGTCGCAGCCTTCCAGGATGTTGCCGCCCGCCGCAAGCGACAGTTCGCGCTCGTGATGCAGGCCGAAGCGCTGGGCGTAGCCATCGTGGCGGGCGACGAAGCCGTGAATGCCGGGTCTGTCCGAGCGTTGCACCGGCACCGCCTTGGGACCGGCGACAAGCGGGCTGCCGAGCAGGCCGCTGACGCGCTGGGAATGCGAGAAGCTGGCGGACGAGGTGTCGTTGATGGTGACGGTCGAATGCGCAGCGGTGGCGCGCGCCAGAGGCCTCAGCTCGGCGATGCCGTATGTGTCGACGCCGGCATTGACGATGTAGTGCTGGCGGCCCGACGACATCTCGAAGGACAAGCAGCCGGCGTGGGCGTAGCTGGACACGTCTATGGGCGGCGCAGCGCCGGTGTCGGCGATGACTGTGGTGCCGCCCAGCGCCAGTCGTTCATAACCGGAATGGGTGGCATGCAAAGGCGGCGCGCCGCCGGTGTCGTCATGGCGCAGGATGGCGGCGATGCGGTCGTGGATGGTCGCGCCCATGCCGTTGAAGCGGGCAAGGCTGCCATCCTGATGGCGGAAGAAGCGCAGCGCCGGCAGCATGCGGTCGACTGCGTTGATCAGCGCTGCCGGGGGCTGTTCGGCCTGGTTGGCGTAGGTGTGGCGCAGCGGCAGGAGGTCGGCAAGGATCTCGAGCACCGCCATGGGATTGCGCGAGATATGGCCGCCGTCGGGCAGGATCTGGCGGTCGAGTTCTTCGGCCAGGCTGCGTGTCGCCGAACGCAGCACCGTGGCCGGCACCGGCAGCGACAGCGCGGCAAAGGCGAGTGCCACCCGCGCCCGGAGCCTGTCCTTTCCATTGGGCATCTCGCGCACGATAGAGCGCAGATAGCGGATCTGGACGGCGAGAGAGCGCAGAAAGGCGCGGTAGAAGGCGAACTCGGCGCCCTGCAGGACCACGGACGAATGCTGCAGCCAGGCGATGATGCGCTTGGCCGTGGTGGCCGGCTCCCAGGCGACGCCAGAGATGCGGCCCCCATGCATGGTGATCCAGTCGGAGACGAGCGCACGGGCATTGGCCGCGGCAAGCTCGGTGCCGGCGGCACGCATATGGCGCAGCCAGCGGAAGCCGTGCAGGCTGCGCTGCCAGCCGCGGTTCGGCACCTCGACGAGGAAGGGCGACTGCCCACCGGTCTCGACCAGATGCCCCGACAGCGGGAAGCGGCCGTAATAAATCTCGAGCGCGATCTGCGGATCGGCCAAGCGCAGGTCAGGCGGGGCGATCAGCACGCGTTCGGGGGTGCGGCCGGAATAGCGCCAACGATAGATCGGGCCGGCGCGCAAGCGCCGGCGCGTCTTGCGCCAAAACTCCTTTGCGACGAGCGCCCAAAGGCGCGTCGTGCTGTCCGCCGCGATTGACAAGGTCCCTCCTGCGCCACCCAGGCCAGGTCAAATTAAGTGGTTTCAGAGGCGGGCGCGAGAGTGAATTTTGCGTTAACAACCGCTGGATGAATTAGGCTGGCCTTTCAGGCGACGCGGCGGAACCGTGCGGCGAAGAAGCCGTCGAGCCCCGAAAGCGCCGGGTTGCCAAGGTCTAGCCCGGCAGGGGTGGTGCGCAGATAGCCTTCAGATGTGATGAAGGCGGATATGTCGGGCACTTCGTCGCGGCGAATCGGATCGCGTTCGATCTTGCCCTTGTGGTCGGCCAGGAAGGCTTTGGCGAGCGACTCGCCTTCCTCCGTGTCGAGGGAGCAGTTGGAAAAGACGATCACCCCGTCCGGCTTCACCAGTTCGACTGCGCCGTCGAGCAGCTTGCGCTGGACGGCCGCGAGCTTGGCGATGTCGGCCAGCGACTTGGTCCACAACACGTCGGGATGGCGACGCACCGTACCGGTCGACGAGCAAGGCGCATCGAGCAGGACGGCGTCGAACAGCTCAGCCGGCTTGTAGGCCAGAAGGTCCGCATTGACCTTCTCCGCCTCGAGCCCGAGCCGGTCGAGATTGGCGGCGAGGCGCACAAGCCGGTTTTTCGAGGCTTCGACCGCGGTGACCTTGGCGCCTGACAGCACCAGCTGCGCGGTCTTGCCGCCGGGGGCGGCGCAGAGGTCGGCGACGCGCTTGTCCTTGATGTCGCCGAACAGGCGCGCCGGCAAAGCGGCCGCGGCGTCCTGGACCCACCACTCGCCCTCGGCAAAGCCCGGAAGGTCGGAAACCGGCCCGCTCAGCTTCTCGATGCGGACGGTGCCAGTCGGCAGGACGATGCCGCCAAAGGCCTCGGCCCATTTCTGAGGATCGGATTTGACGGTGAAGTCGACGGGGGATTCGAGCCTGTGAGCCGTGAGAATCTTGTTTGCCTCGTCCGCGCCGTAGGCGGCGGTCAGCCTTTCGACGAACCAGTCGGGCGCGTCGGCCGTCTCGGCCAGTACTGCCGGCAGCTCCGCATCCTTGGCGCGGACAATCGCCCGCAGCACGCCATTGACCAGGCCGGAAAAGCGCACCGTGCGTGGGTCCGACTTGGCATGGGTGACGGCGAGGTCGACGGCGGCGCTGTCGGGAATGTCGAGGAACAGGATCTGGGCGGCCGCCACATGCAGGATGTGGGAAAGAGCCGTGGCGTTGGCCGGCAGCGGCTTTTCCAGGCGACGCGAGATCAGCTTGCCGATGGTGACGCGATGGCGAAGTGCTGTTGCGAGGATGGCGCGGACGAGGCCGCGATCGCGCATGTCGAGTGCGCGGAACTGCGGGTGGCCGTGCTCATGATCGGTAAGTCCGTCAAGCGGCGTCTTGGCGTCGATCGTGGCGGCAAGCAGGCGCGCTGCCGCCATACGTGCGGCGAGGCCGGGTGCGCTCGGCGCGGCATCAGGTCTCGATGGCTTGTTGTTGCCTGCGTTCGGGCGATGTCGCGGGCGGCCGCGTGCGGCGTCCGTCACGACCACGGGCCCTTCGGAGCGGAAGGATTGCGGCCCCACGGACCCGACTGGCGCGGCTGCTCAGGCTGCTGCTGTGGCTGGGCAGGGCTGCTGCCCCACGGACCTTCGGTCGAGGGCGCGGACTGCTGCGGAGTTGCCGGCTGCTGCGCCTGGCGCTGGGCGGGACGGCCAACACCTTCATTCGCCATCGCCTGAAGCGCAGCGATGCGATTTTCGGTGTTGGGGTGGGTCGAGAAAAGATTGTCCATACGCTCGCCGGAAAGGGGATTGATGATGAAGAGAGGCGCCATCGCAGGATTGCGCTCTGCTTCGGGGTTGTGGATGCGTTCGACGTTGCGGGCGATCTTGTCAAGGGCAGAGGCGAGCCACAGGGGGTTGCCGCAGATTTCGGCGCCCCGGCGGTCGGCGGAGTATTCGCGCGTGCGGCTGATCGCCATCTGCACCATCATGGCTGCGAAAGGCGCCACGATCATCGCCACCATGACGCCTACGAGGCCGAGCGGATTGTTGTTGTTGCGACTGCCACCGAAGAAGAAGGCGAAGTTGCCGAGCATGGAGATCGCACCGGCAAGCGTGGCGGTGATCGTCATGGTCAGTGTGTCGCGGTTCTGCACATGGGCGAGTTCGTGGGCCATGACGGCAGCCACTTCCTCGTGGCTGAGACGCTGGAGCAGGCCCGTGGTAGCAGCGACCGCGGCGTTGTCGGGGTTGCGGCCCGTGGCAAAGGCGTTGGGCTGCGGATTGTCGATCAGGTAGACCTTGGGCATCGGCAGGCCGGCATTGGCGGCAAGGCCACGCACGATGGCGAAATATTCGGGCGCATTGCGCTCGTCGACCTCGACGGCGTTGTTCATGCGCAGCACCATCTTGTCGGCGTTCCAGTAGCTGAACAGGTTCATGGCCGCCGCCATGAAGAAGGCGATGGTCATGCCGCCGCTGCCGCCAATGAGGTAGCCGACGCCCATGAAGAGCGCCGTCATGATCGCCAGCAGCATTGCCGTCCGCATCATATTCATCGTCTACTCCTGTGGAGCGCCGCACGCTCATTCCAACGAGCAAGGACGCCTGACACTTCTGGGCCCGTAATCGTCGAAGATTTCGGGCCGATACGATGGCCGCGCGAGGGGGTGCAGATCACGCTGGCCTTCGCTATATGATGGGCAAGGGCAGGCCCCGTTTCAATCATCTTTGCAGGATTCCCATGAGCGACGCCAAGCCAGAGACCATTCCGGAAACGCCGGCGCCGAAGGAGCTTTCGCCTGCCGCCAGGCGTGCCCTGGCGGAGGCGGAAGCACGCCGTGAAGCCTATAGGGCGGATGAGGCGAAGCGGCCCCGCGAGATAGGCGGGCGCGGCGGCAAGGAGCCGGGGCGCTATGGCGACTGGGAAATCAAGGGACTGACCAGCGACTTCTGAGCGTCGGACGGAACCGAAGGCAGGGTCGTTCGTTCTCCTCCTCGCAAGCGAAGGAGGGGACGATCATGATGAAATCGACGATCCTTGCGGCGCTGATCGTGGCGCTGTTTGTGGCGACGCAGGTCCAGGCGCAGACCAAGGAGCCGCCCATACCGCCTGAGAAGTCGCTGAAGCTTTCCGAGATCATCGCCAAGATCGAGCAACGCAGCCAGTTCCGCTATGTCTCTGAAGTGGATTGGAGCACCGACGGTTACTATGACGTCGTCTATTACACGACCGACAAGGCCAAGGTCGAAATCAGGATCGACGCGGTGACCGGCGAACCCAGGCTTTGATGAGGGCGATTGAAATCTCCATTTTGTAGGAATAAATACCTTGAATGGATTCTCTTCCGTTCAAGATTTTGGCAGCTGCTGCTGTGCTGGCGGTTGCCTCGCTCGTGCCGCCGGATGCGCAAGCCAAGCGCCGTCAGAACTTCGCAGGCCCGGTCAGCGCGCAGGTGGTCGAAGTGCTCGACGGCGATACGTTTGTCGCCGACGCCGAAATCTGGCCGGGGCAGACACTGCGCGTCAACGTCCGCATCCGCGGCATCGACACGCCCGAGATGAAGAGCCGTTGCCGGGCGGAGCGCGACGCGGCGCTCATGGCGCGCTCCGCGCTGGCGGAGCTCGTCGCCGAACGCGCCGTCAGCCTGACCAACATCGGCAGCGCCAAATACTACGGTCGCGTGCTGGCCGACGTCAGCACCGAGACGGGTGCTGCAATCGGCGCGGCCATGCTCAAGGACGGCCTTGTGCGTCCATATGGCGGCGGCAAGCGCGCAGGCTGGTGTGGCTGAGCGGCCGTCTTCAGCGGCTCGGCCAAAGAAAAAGGCCGCCCTTCTTGCGAAGGTGCGGCCTTTCCGTGTTTCCGTCCATGGCGCGGCTCAGGCTGCAACCCGATGGGTCACCAGCCGCGCTTCTCGCGCCTTAACGGGAAGACTGCTTCCCGAAAGGGCAATCCGCTGAGGCCACGTTCTGGAAAACGAAATCACTCGACATCGGATCACCTCCTTTCAGTTCGTTGAACACAAGCCCAAGGTGGGGTGCTTTTGTCGAATGTGCAAGTGCGACATGCACACTACCGATTGCCTGGCCGATTATGCGGCCAGGCTGTGTTCTCCATGAAACACCTCCTTGGCGGCGAACAGGCCGTTGAGCGCGGCCGGGAAGCCGGCATAGACGGCCATCTGCATGATGGTTTCCACGATCTCGTCGCGGCTGAGCCCGACATTGATCCCGGCCTGGATATGGACCTTGAGCTGCGGGGCGGCATTGCCGAGCGCGGTCAGTGCTGCGATCGTCGCGATCTCGCGCGACCTGAGGTCGAGGCCGGGGCGCGAGTAGATGTCGCCGAACGGGAACTCGATGATGTAGCGGGCGAAATCGGGCGCGATGTCGGCCAGGGAATCCACGACCTTCTGCCCGCCTTCGCCGTCGATCTCAGCCAGGGCGCGCTTACCGCGCTCGAAGCGGCTTTCGTTGCTGATGTCCATTGGTCTCGATCCTTTTTTCTGCGTCGCCATAGCCGGCAATCTTGGCGTCGAGAACGAGGAGGTTGGACTGGAGGTCGGCGATATGCGCCCGCACCTTGTCGCGGTGTTTTTCGAGCAGGGCGCATCGCTCGGCGTCGGTGGCCGGTCCCATCTGTCGTAGAGCTGCGTAACGCAGCATTTCGCGGATCGGCATGCCGGTGGTCTTGAGGTGACCGAGGAACTCGATCCAGGAGAGGATCGAGGCATCGTAGTCGCGCTGCCCCGATGCATCCTTGTCGGCGACAGGCAACAAGCCGATCTGCTCGTAGTAGCGGATGGTGTAGGCGGTCAAACCGCTGCGCCTGGCAAGCTCGCCGATCTTCATAATCAACCTTGTCTCGTTACGACGCTCGCGATGCTAGGTGTTCGAGCGCACTCTAAGTCAAGGCCGTTTTCAGAAGACGCGGCGAGCGCCATCCAGGCGCGGCTGCGTGTGTGGGAATGTCAGTCGGCGCGGCCGTCGCGCGTGCCGAGGCCGCGTCCTGCCCTCCAGACGGGATCCGGTCGGGTCCACAGGATCGGATCGACGATCAGCTTGGCCAGTTCCCTGGCGTGCAGGTCGAGGAAGAGCTCGCCTTTCTCCACCGTGCCCTTCGCCGGAACGCCCCATGTGCCGGTGTTGGGCGCGCGTTCGGAGAACGAGTAGAAGCGGTGCGCGCCGTCGGGCGCCTCGCGCTTGCCGGCCTCGGCGGTGAAGGCCTCCTTGAACTTGTCCGATTTCACCGTGTCGGGAGAAATCGCCAGCATCACCGAAGCCTCGCCCTCGCAAGCGTGCTTGGGGCCGTTGTCGGTTTCGAACAGCGCCGCCGTTTCCTCGGGCGCCAGCATCCAGGGCGTCGTGTAGACGATGGGCATGGCGAATTCGACCGCCAATTCGCGCGTCGACATGGCCAGCGGATCGATGTTGCCGCCATGACCGTTGACGATCAGGAGGCGCTCGAAGCCGATGGCCTTCAGCGACCGAACGATCGACTTCAGCACATGGAAATAGGCGGTGTAGTCGAGGCTGATCGTGCCGCCGAACGGCAGGTGGTGCTCGCTCATGCCGAGCCACAGACCGGGAAGCACGGCCAGCGGCACGTCATCTGCGACCAAGCGCGCCGCGCGTCGGGCTGCCGCTTCGGCGCTGGCGGTGTCGGTGATGACAGGCAGATGAGGACCGTGCTGCTCCAGCGAGCCGACAGGCAGGATCGCCATGGCGTTGCCGCGCGCCGCGATCTCGCGCAGGTCCGGCGCGGTCATCCGTGCCCACTCAACTTCTCGTGCCATCCGGCAACTCCTTTGAAAATTATCGTATAGGAAAATATTTTTCCAATATGCGATGTTGTCAATGGGCGTGCCGGAGAAGGCGTTGGACCAGGTAAGGTGAGGCATGTTGGGCGGGTGCAGATCGCCGGCCGAGGATTGGCGCCGCGCGGCTTTGATTGAGCGAACCTCAGGGCTATCGTGTGCCGGGCTTTTGGGGGATGAAATTGCTTCAGACGTGCATGCGGATCGCGCCGATCCTTGGATTTCTTCTGATCACATCGATGGAAACGGGTGCTGCGGCGCGCATGGAATTGGACCGTTCAAACGGCCTGCCTGTCGTGCTGGCCCAGGCTCGAAGCTGCAAGCAGGTGAGTTCATGCGCCGAGGCTGTCGAGTTGTGGTGCAACGGCTATCGGCGCGCCGACGCCGACAATGACGGTATCCCTTGCGAGAATGTCTGCCCGTCCAAGGAACTGGTCGATCAACTGCGCGACCGGATCGGCTGCTGATCCCCGGAAGCAAAATCCCCCGCATCGGTGATGCGGGGGAGAGAATGTTCGTCAGGCCTTCTTGTTTTGCCTGTTGGCGACGAGGTCGTCGACCACAGCCGGATCGGCCAGTGTCGAGGTGTCGCCGAGTGCTGCGAAATCGTCCTCGGCGATCTTGCGCAGGATGCGGCGCATGATCTTGCCTGAGCGGGTCTTGGGCAGGCCTGGCGCGAACTGGATCTTATCGGGCGAGGCGATGGCGCCGATCTCCTTGCGGACATGGGCGACGAGTTCCTTGCGCAGATCCTCGGTGGCCTCGATGCCGGACATCAGCGTGACGTAGCTGTAGATGCCCTGGCCCTTGATGTCGTGCGGGTAGCCGACGACGGCGGCTTCCGAGACCTTGTCGTGGCTGACCAGCGCCGACTCGACTTCCGCCGTGCCCATGCGGTGGCCGGAGACGTTGATGACGTCGTCGACGCGGCCGGTGATCCAGTAGTAGCCGTCGTCGTCGCGGCGGCAGCCATCGCCGGTGAAATACTTGCCCTTGTAGGTCGAGAAGTAGGTCTGGATGAAGCGCTCATGGTCGCCATAGACGGTGCGCATCTGGCCTGGCCAGGAGTCGGTGATGCAGAGGTTGCCGTCGGCCGCACCCTCGAGCACCTTGCCCTCGTTGTCGACCAGTTCGGGAACCACGCCGAAGAACGGCCGTGTCGCCGAGCCCGGCTTGAGGTCGGTGGCGCCTGGCAGCGGCGTGATCAGGATGCCGCCTGTTTCGGTCTGCCACCAGGTATCGACGATCGGCACCTTCTTGTCGCCGACGACGTTGTAATACCACTCCCAGGCTTCGGGATTGATCGGCTCGCCGACCGAACCCAGAACGCGCAGCGACTTGCGCGAGGTCTTCTTTACATGGTCGTCGCCGGCGCCCATCAAAGCGCGGATGGCGGTGGGGGCGGTGTAGAAGATGTTGACCTTGTGCTTGTCGACGACGTCCCAGAAACGCGAGGCGGACGGGTAGTTGGGCACGCCCTCGAACATCAGCGTGGTAGCGCCATTGGCAAGCGGACCATAGACGATGTAGCTGTGGCCGGTGACCCAACCGACATCGGCCGTGCACCAGTAGATGTCGCCGTCATGGTAGTCGAAGACATACTGGTGGGTCATCGAGGCGTAGACGAGATAGCCGCCTGTCGTGTGCAACACGCCCTTCGGCTTGCCGGTCGAACCCGACGTGTAGAGGATGAACAGCGGATCCTCGGCCTTCATCTTCTCGGGCTTGCATTCGGCTTTCACCGAACGAACCTCGTCGTGGTACCAGTGGTCGCGGCCCGGCGCCCAGCCGATCTTGCCGCCGGTGCGGCGCACCACCAGCACGTCCTTGACCATGACATGATGCTTGGCGGCAATGTCGATTGCCTTGTCGGTGTTTTCCTTGAGCGGAATGGCCTTGCCGCCGCGCAGACCCTCGTCGGCGGTGATGACGAAGGTCGATTCGCAGTCGACGATGCGGCCGGCGAGCGCGTCTGGCGAGAAGCCGCCGAAGACGATCGAATGGATTGCGCCGATACGCGTGCAGGCAAGCATCGCATAGGCCGCTTCAGGAATCATCGGCATGTAGATGGTGACGCGGTCGCCCTTCTTGACGCCGTGCTTCTTCATCACATTGGCGAGACGGCAGACATGCTCGTAGAGCTCGTTGTAGGTGATCTTCTTGTCGTCGTAGGGGTTGTCACCTTCCCAGATGATGGCGGTCTGGTCGCCGCGCTTCTTCAGGTGGCGGTCGATGCAGTTGTAGGAGACGTTGGTCAGGCCGTCCTCGAACCACTTGATCGAGACCTTGCCGGTGAAGGAGGTGTTCTTGACCTTGGTGTAGGGCTTGAACCAGTCGATGCGCTTGCCGTGCTTGCCCCAGAACTTGTCGGGGTTCTTGACGCTCTCGCCGTACCATTTCAGGTAGGTGTCGTTGTCGATCAGCGCATTCTTCTTCCACGCCGGCTGGACGCGGTGGACACGGACTTCGGACATTTCTCTCCCTTCCTCCCGGAAACGATCCGGCGGCTCCTTGTGGCCGGCGGACGGCGGCACTGGAGCCGCGTTGGCGCGCATTATTATCAATTCGCGCCTCGCCACAATATTAGACCTTGGATTTGGCCGCGGTCTTTCCGCAGCGGCAAATCGCCGCCGCTATATAGCGATCAGCACTGCCTTCGGTCGAGTGCTAAACTGCTGATTTCTTGGAACTATCATATACGATTTTCGTTGATTTAGCAGACGGTTAACTGCTGCGGCGCAGAGTTGTGCCGTGGAGGAGCTGTTCGACACGGAAGGCTTGCAATGCGCGACGCTTCTGAACTGGAACTGATGCTCAAGGGCTACGGCCTGACCACGGCCGAAATCCTCTATCATCTGCCCGACCATCCTCATGTGCTGCAGACCTACATCTGGCAAGACTACGATCTGGCGCCGAAATTCCCGATCCTGTTCGGCTTCATCGAGTTCTGGCGGGCCAAGCTGGAGGGGCCGCTGCATTCGGTGCATTACACCCACCGCAAGCTGATTGCTCCCAACGAGTGGCGCAGGGTCGACGGCGAGTTCGTGCTGCACTGAGGCCGTCTCCAACCCCGATTAACCCAGTTGACCGCAGGCAGGCGCATGTCGCCCTGTCGGCATGCTAACATCCTGATGTGGCGGGCTGGCAATCGGGGGAAGGCGGCATGTCTCAGACAGGCGATGCTTGGGTTCTGGTCTTTTCAGACGGCACCGGCCAGCGCGGCGTCAGAGCCGACGAGGTCGAGCAGATAGGCGACCAGCACTTCAAGAACACCAATGTCTTCCAGATGTATTCGGCCATCGACGGCAGGCCGGGCATCAGGGCCTTCTACGATGCCGGGCTCGGCGCGCCGGAAGAGGGCGAATGGGACTGGACGCGCACCTTGCGCAACCTCTGGAGCAAGGCCACCGGCTGGGGCATCACCGCCAACATCGTCGATTGCTACGAGGCGCTGCTCAAGGAATGGCGCCCCGGCATGAAGATCGGGCTGTTCGGATTTTCCCGCGGTGCCTACACCGCCCGCTGCGTCGGCGGCGTGCTTTCGGTCTGCGGCATCGCCATGACCGACAAGGGCGCGCCGATTTCACGCGACGAAACCGGACCAGGGGCGATCAGGCGACGGGCGATCGCGGAGGAGGCCGTCAAGGCCTACAAGGTCAAGAACAGTTCGGGGCGACGGAAAGCCGGCGCGGATTTCGCCGCCCGGTATGCCGGGCAGGCCGTGGTGCCCGATGTCATCGGCGTGTTCGATACGGTGCGGGCGCTCGGCCTGCCCGGCATCATGAATGCGGTCAATCCGTACCAGCACGAGTTCCACGACAACGAACTGTCGACGCGCGTGCCGGTCGGTCTGCACGCATTGTCGGTCGACGAGAACCGCAAGACGTTTGCGCCGGTGCTGTGGGCAGACCCCGATGCCGAAAGCCGTACCGCCGGCCAGGTCATCGAGCAATGCTGGTTTCCCGGCGTGCATTCCGACATTGGCGGCGGTTATGCCGACGACGACCGCCTTGCCCTGCTCAGCCTCGGCTGGATGGTCGACCGGCTCCGCGTCCTGTCGGGCCTCGACTTCCCGATAGCGGTCGACCTCGATGGCAAGGTGCTTGGCGAGGTCCATGACGAGCGCACCGGCCTCGGCATTTTCTGGCTGCCCGGCGAGCGCACGGTGCGCGGCAAGGCCCAGGATCTCGACAGGCTGTGTGCCAATATCGAGCGTCGCTTCGACGATTATGCGCCGTCCTACCGGCCCGAGCCGCTCAGGCGGCACCCGCGTGTAAGCCGCTATTTCGGCTAGCTCTTGTCAGCAGGAGTGCTGCTGGCACAAATCAAAAGCCTGTTCCCGACGGCTGGGCCGATTGCAGCCGGAACGCCGGGAGGGTATTGCCCGATGCAGTGCATCGGCCCGGCGATTGGGCGATGCGTAAGTGTCAGAGCGCACATGCGTCCCATGCGGCGCTCGGCTCGGAACTTCCGCCGCACCCGTTGGGGGTGGCGGTCAAAGGGAGAAAACCATGAACTTGAAAATCCTCGCGGGCGTTTCGCTCGCGGCACTTGTTGCCTTCGGTTCGGCCGCGCGCGCCGACATCACCATCGGCCTCGTCGCCCCGCTCACCGGCCCGGTGGCCGCCTATGGCGACCAGGTCAAGAACGGCGCCCAGGCGGCGGTCGACGCCATCAACGAAAAGGGCGGCATCCTTGGCGAGAAGATCGTGCTGAAACTCGCCGACGACGCTGGCGATCCCAAGCAGGGTGTTTCGGCGGCCAACCTTCTGGTCGGCGAAGGCGTGAAATACGTCGTCGGCCCGGTCACGTCGGGCGTGGCAATTCCGGCTTCGGACGTTTTTGCCGAGAACGGCATCCTGATGGTCACCCCGACCGCGACGGCGCCTGACCTGACCAACCGCGGCCTGACCAACGTGCTGCGCACTTGCGGCCGCGACGACCAGCAGGCCGAAGTGGCTGCCGCCTATGTGCTCAAGAACCTCAAGGACAAGCGCATCGCGGTCGTTCACGACAAGGGTACCTACGGCAAGGGTCTGGCCGATGCCTTCAAGGCAGCGCTGAACAAGGGTGGCGTGACGGAAGTGCAGTACAACTCGCTCACCCCAGGTGAGAAGGACCTGTCGGCACTCGTTACGCGCCTCAAGGCCGACAATGTCGACGTGATCTACTTTGGCGGCTACCACCCCGAAGGCGGCCTGCTGGCACGCCAGCTCAAGGATGGCGGCGTCAACGCCGTGATCATCGGCGGCGAGGGCCTGTCGAACACCGAGTTCTGGGCAATCGGCAACGAAGCTGCGGCCGGCACGCTGTTCACCAACGCTTCCGACGCGTTGAAGAACCCGGCCTCGGCCGACGCCGTCAAGATCCTGAAGGACAAGGGCATTCCGGCCGAAGCCTTCACGCTCAATGCTTACGCCGCGGTCGAAGTGCTGAAAGCCGGTATCGAGAAGGCCGGCAAGGCTGACGACACGGCGGCAGTCGCCACGGCACTGAAGTCGGGCGAGCCGATTGCGACTGCCATCGGCAACCTGACCTATGGCGAGAGCGGCGACCTGACTTCGCCGAGCTTCTCGCTGTTCAAGTGGGAAGGCGGCAAGATCGTCGCGGCCGAGTAAGCCTGAGCGATTTGTCTAAAAAGGGCCGGGGCGAAAGCTCCGGCCCTTTTTTGTTGCTCAGCCGTTTTCAGCTCGGTGCTGTTCAGCGGCTGCCGAAGATCGCTGAGCCGACACGTACGCTGGTGGCGCCGAATGCAACTGCTAGTTCGTAGTCGCCGGACATGCCCATCGACAGCTTGTCGACGTCGGCCTCGCGTGCCAGCTTCGCCAGCAGGGCGAAATGCGGGCCCGGGTTTTCTTCGGCCGGCGGGATGCACATCAGGCCTTCGATGGCGAGGCCGTGGACCTCGCGACAGCGCTTGACGAAGGCCACCGCCTCGCGCGGTTCGATTCCGGCCTTCTGCGGCTCGGAGCCGGTGTTGACCTGGACATAGAGTTTCGGGGCGTGGCCCTGGCGCTCGATTTCCCTGGCAAGCTCGGCGGCGATTTTCTCGCGGTCGACGGTTTCGATGACGTCGAACAGGGCGACCGCCTCCTTGGCCTTGTTGGACTGGAGCGGGCCGATGAGGTGGAGTTCGATGCCGGAGAATTCGGCCTTCAGCGCCGGCCACTTACCCTGCGCCTCCTGGACGCGGTTTTCGCCAAAAACGCGCTGGCCGGCTTCGATGACGGGGCGAATGTGCTCGGCGTCGAAGGTCTTGGAGACCGCGACGAGCGTTGCCGATCCGTCCTGCCTGTTGGCTTCGCGCTCGGCCGCACCTATCTTATGCTTTACCAGCGTTAGCTGTTCGACCGAGTTTTCCATGCCGCTGGCCCTGCTGCTTTTTGCCCGCCCCCGGGCTGCCGGAGTTGACGGGTCCGGGAATCCATGATGAACACCCGGCAACGATTTCCTGAACCGCGGGTTTTCGCCCCGGTCCACGCACGCTTTTAAGTGAAAAACATCCGATGGCAACCGAACGATACAATCCGCGCGCGTCCGAACCCAAATGGCAGAAGGCCTGGGCCGACGCAAAGCTCTTCGAGACCGTGAACGACGATCCACGGCCGAAGTACTACGTGCTCGAGATGTTCCCCTATCCGTCGGGCCGCATCCATATGGGCCACGTCCGCAACTACACGATGGGCGACGTCGTGGCGCGCTATCGCCGGGCACTGGGCTGCAACGTGCTGCACCCGATGGGCTGGGACGCCTTCGGCATGCCTGCGGAAAACGCGGCGATGCAGAACAAGGTCCACCCCAAGGCATGGACCTACCAGAACATCGACACGATGCGAACGCAGCTGAAGTCGATGGGCCTGTCGCTCGACTGGAGCCGCGAGTTCGCCACCTGCGACGTCGATTATTATCACCGCCAGCAGATGCTGTTCATCGACTTCGTCGAGAAAGGCCTGGTGACGCGCAAGTCCTCGAAGGTCAACTGGGACCCAGAGGACATGACCGTGCTCGCCAACGAGCAAGTGATCGACGGACGCGGCTGGCGGTCGGGCGCGCTGGTCGAACAGCGCGAGCTGACGCAGTGGTTCTTCAAGATCACCGATTTCGCGCAGGACCTGTCCGATGCGCTCGATGGCCTCGACGAGTGGCCCGAGAAGGTCAAGCTGATGCAGCGCAACTGGATCGGCCGCTCGGAAGGCCTGCTGATCCGCTGGCCGCTGGCTGAAGGTACGGCACCCGCCGGCGAGAGCGAGCTGGAAATCTATACGACGCGTCCGGACACGATCTTCGGCGCCTCGTTCATGGCGATCTCGGCCGACCATCCGCTGGCCAAGAAGGCTGCCGAGAGCAAGCCCGAGCTCGCCGCCTTCATGGAAGACGTGCGCCGCATGGGCACGTCGGTCGCAGCGCTCGAGACCGCCGAGAAGAAGGGCATGGACACCGGCATCCGCGTCGTCCATCCATTCGATCCGAGCTGGACGCTGCCGGTCTATGTCGCGAACTTCGTTTTGATGGACTACGGCACGGGCGCTATATTCGGCTGCCCGTCTGGGGACCAGCGCGACCTCGATTTCGCCAACAAATATGGTCTGCCGGTGGTTCCGGTGGTGATGCCGGAAGGCGGCGATGCCGCGACCTTCCAGGTCACCGAGGAGGCTTATACCGACGACGGCGTGATGATAAATTCGCGTTTCCTCGACGGCATGAAGCCGAAGGATGCGTTCAACGACGTCGCCACCCGTCTCGAGCAGATCTCGATCGGCAACCGACCGATGGGCGAGCGCAAGGTGCAGTTCCGCCTGCGCGACTGGGGCATTTCGCGCCAGCGTTACTGGGGCTGCCCGATCCCGATGATCCACTGCGACGATTGCGGCGTGGTGGCGGTGCCGAAGGCCGACCTGCCGGTCAAGCTGCCTGACGATGTCGAGTTCGACCGTCCGGGCAATCCGCTTGACCGTCATCCGACCTGGCGCCATGTCGCCTGCCCGAAATGCGGCAAGGATGCGCGCCGCGAGACCGACACGATGGACACGTTCGTCGATTCGTCGTGGTATTTCGCGCGCTTCACCGCACCGTGGGAGAACGAGCCGACCGATCCGAAGGCCGCCAACGAGTGGCTGCCGGTCGACCAGTATATCGGCGGCATCGAGCATGCGATCCTGCACCTGCTCTATTCGCGCTTCTTCACTCGGGCCATGCGCGAGGCCGGCCATCTGAATCTGGCCGAGCCGTTCAAGGGTCTGTTCACGCAAGGCATGGTCGTGCACGAGACCTACAAGGGTCCGAACGGCTGGGTCACGCCGGCCGAGATCAAGATCGAGGAAGTCGATGGAAAGCGCCGCGCGGCGCTGCTCTCCAACGGCACGCCCATCGAGATCGGCTCGATCGAGAAGATGTCGAAGTCGAAGAAGAACGTGGTCGACCCCGACGACATCATCGCCAGCTACGGCGCCGATACGGCCCGCTGGTTCATGCTGTCGGACTCGCCACCCGAGCGCGACGTCATCTGGACCGAGGCCGGCGTCGAAGGCGCCCACCGTTTCGTGCAGCGCGTTTGGCGCCTGATCTCCGAATCGGCAGACGTGCTGGCCAAGGCCGAGCCGAAGGCCGCGCATGACGGCGATGCCGCAGCGGTCTCCAAGGCGGCGCACAAGGCGCTGAAGGCGGTCGGCGAGGACATCGGCAAGCTGGCCTTCAACAAGGCCGTCGCGCGCATCTACGAGCTGAGCAACACGCTGCAGGCTCCGCTGGCCGATGCGGCTGCAGGCAAGGCTTCGGTCGAGATGGTTTCGGCGCTGCGCGAGGCGGTCGACATCCTGATCGTCATGATCGCGCCGATGATGCCGCATTTGGCGGAAGAGTGCTGGACGTCGATCGGCGGTGAGGGAATGGTTGCCGACAGGCCGTGGCCGACATTCGATCCGGCACTGATCGTCGACAACGAAATCACCTACCCGATTCAGATCAACGGCAAGAAGCGGGCGGATTTGACAATTGCCCGCGACGCAGATCAATTGACCGTCGAAAAAGCGGCGCTGGCACTGGAAGCAGTGCAGAAGGCGCTGGATGGTAAGTCGCCGCGCAAGGTGATCGTTGTGCCGCAGAGGATCGTCAATGTCGTTGCCTGAGGCGCGTAAGTCCAACGGTTCGTTGCGTGCCGTCGTGCGCGTCGCGTTGCTTTCTTCCATCGTGCTCGCTGCGGCCTGCACGGTCCGCCCGCTCTATTCGGACGGACCGGCATCGGCGGGCGTCGAGGCCGGAACTGCAACGCAGCTGGCCTCGATCAACATCAAGCCGGTCAACACGCGTTACGGCCAGGAAGTCCGCAACCATCTGATCTTCATGTTCAATGGCGGGGCAGGGCAGCCGGCCACGGCACCCTATTCGATGGACCTTTCGGTCGCGTCGCTGACGGAGTCGTCGCTTCTCGCCCAGGTGACGAGCAAGGACGACGAGCCGACCGCAGGCACGGTGACCCTGACGGGCACCTATGCCGTGACCGACATCAAGACGGCCAAGGTCGTGGCCAGCGGCAGGCGCAGCGTGACGTCGTCCTATGACCGGCCGCGCCAGGAATACGCCAACATGCGGGCCCAGCGCGATGCGGAAAACCGTGCGGCGCGTGAGCTGGCCGAACTGCTGCGGCTCGCCATCGCCCAGGAAATGACCAAGCGCTAGGGCCGTCATGAAGCGGAGCGGTCGATGCGGCTGACCTCGTTTTCAGCCGCCGGCTATCGGTCGCTTCGTTCGATCCGCCTCGACATCGGCCAGGTCGCCGTCTTCGTTGGCGAAAACGGCGTCGGCAAGTCCAACCTCTATCGCGCGCTCCAGCTCATCAAGGCTTCGGCCGAAGGCACGCTCGCTCGCGAGATTGCCGGCGAGGGTGGCATGAGTTCGGCCTTGTGGTCGGGCAAGCGGCGGGTCGGACAACCGGCTCGCGTCATCATCGACGCCGCGTTCCTCGATGACGAGACGGCGGCACGTTACGCCTACAAGGTTGAGATCGGTTTGCCACCGCCGCTGTCGGCCGGTTTTGCTTTCGAACCCCACGTCAAGGAAGAGACGCTCAGCGTCGAGGCAGGGCGGCGCCCGGTCGAGATGATGTCGCGCAAGGGCCAGGCGATTTATGCCCGTGACGCCGACGGTCGCCGGGTGGAACATCCCGAGCGCGTGCTGAACTCTGAGACGGCGCTGGCGCTGCTGGGTGGGGCAGGGCGCTATCCCGAGGTCGGCGACATGCGCGCCGCAGTCAGCGGCTGGCGCTTCTATCATGGCTTCCGCACCGACGTCGATTCGCCGGTGCGCCGACCAGCGCTGGCGACGACGTCGCCGATGCTCGACGAGGATGGCGCCAACCTCGCCGCCGTGTTCGCGACGTTGAAGCACATCCGAGAAGACACTGTCGATCTCGACCGCTGCATCGCCGAGGCGCTGGGCGGGGCGCAGTTGGTCGTGCCTGTGCCCGAGGAAACAGCCACTTTCGGACTGGTGTTGCCGGAGTTTCCGCAGCGCGTGTTCAGGCCGCAGGAGCTGTCAGACGGACAGATCAGGTTCCTGGCGCTTGCCGGCGTGCTGTTGTCCTATCGCTTGCCGAAGCTGATTGCGCTGAACGAGCCCGAAGCGAGCCTGCATCCGCGCATGATGCCGGCGCTGGCCGACATGATCGCAAAGGCGGCCGAGCGGACGCAGGTCTGGATCGTCACCCATTCGCGCGAACTGGCCGATCTTGTTCACGATCGCACCGGCACCCGCTCGCTCACCGTGCTGCGCAACGAAGGCGCGACCAGCATCGAGGGCATGCGCATCACCGGCGAAATGCCAGATGACGAGGATTAACCGGCTTCCGGGCAGGCGGCCCGACGCCGCGTGAACGTCCAGCCGAGCGTCATCGCCGCGGCGGCGAGCAGGATCGCGGCAGCGCCGGCCAGTTGCAGAAGCTGCAGGCGCTGGCCGAAGGCGATGTAGTCGGCGGCGATGGCCACCACCGGATAGATGAAAGACAGGGCGCCGACGAGATTGGTCGGCAGTTTCTGGATCGCGCCGTAAAGCAGGATGTACATCAGGCCGGTGTGGACGACGCCGATGGTCACGAGCAGCGCCCAGCTCCCTGCATCGACCGGCGGGTTGGCGAGATCGGCGAAGGGCGCCAGCACGACGACGCCGACCACGACCTGGACCAGGGCGATCAGGTGTGGCGGAACGCCCTTCAGCTTCTTCGCCACGATCGCGGCAATGGCGTAGAAGAAGGCGGCACCGAGGGCGAGCAGGATGCCGCCGAGATAGTCCGTGCCGACATGGGCCGTGCCCGACTTTCCCTGGACGATCATCAGCATGCCGGCGAAGGCCACCAGCAGCCAACCCAGCTTGGCCATCGTGATGCGCTCGCCGAAGAGCAGCGCACCGAGCGCCACCAGCATGAAAGGCTGGGTGTTGTAGACGGCGGTTGCGATGGAGATCGAGGCGCGCGGAAAAGCGGCGAAGAGCAACACCCAGTTGGCGACGATGGCCACGCCGCCGGCGATGGCATAGGCGATCTGCCTGCGCGAGATGATGTCAGGGCGAAACAGGCCGAGCCCGGCGCAGATGGCCAGCAGGGTGAGCGCCCCGAAGGCGCAGCGCCAGAACACCACCGACATGACAGGCTGGCCGGAGAGGACGACAAACAGTCCGATCGTGCCTGAGATCACCATTGCCGCAGTCATTTCGACCGTACCGCGCGTCTGGTCCGTCATGTTCCTGCTCCTTGCTGGATGAGGCGTATTGTGCGCAGGGAGACTGCGGAAATATATGAGTCAGCGGAGCCATTTGCCCGGACTGACCTAACAATGTAAGGTGGTTCTCCCATCTTGGCTCAGGAGCGAAAAATGCTTGACGACCTCGACAGGCGCATCGTCGAAACACTGGTCGAGGATGCCAGGATTTCGCTCAAGGACCTTGCCCAACGCGTCGGCCTGTCGTCGCCGAGCGTATCGGAGCGGCTGAAGCGGCTGGAGGAGCGGGGCGTCATCCGCGCCTTCACCATCGAGGTGGACCCCGCGGCCCTCGGCTACACCTTGCAGGCGATCGTCCGCATCAGGCCGCTGCCCGGCAAGTTGCATATGGTGCAGGACCTGATCCAGCAGATCGCGCAATTCTCGGAATGCGACAAGGTGACGGGCGACGATTGCTTCGTCGCGCGTCTGCACATCCGTTCCATCGACGAACTCGACAAGATTCTGGACCGCATCGCCGATAAGGCGGAGACGAGCAGTTCGATCGTCAAGGCGCAGCCGGTCAAGCGGCGCCTGCCGCCGCTTCTGTGAACTGCAGATACGAAAAAGCCGGCGCTGGGGGCGCCGGCTTTGGTCGTCTTGACGAAAAGGATCAGCCGATCTTCTGGCCGGTCTTGGCCCAGTCGGCCAGGAACATCTCGAGGCCCTTGTCGGTCAGCGGATGCTTGACCAGCGCCTTCAGCGTTGCCGGCGGGATGGTGGCGACGTCGGCGCCGATGAGGGCGGCGCGCTTGACGTGCTCGGTCGAGCGGATCGAGGCCGCGAGGATCTCGGTGTCGAAGCCGTAGTTGTCATAGATGTGGCGGATCTCGGCGATCAGCTCCATGCCGTCGACGGCCATGTCGTCGAGACGGCCAATGAAGGGCGAGATGAAGGTGGCGCCGGCCTTGGCGGCGAGCAATGCCTGGTTGGCTGAGAAGCACAGCGTGACATTGACCATGCGGCCTTCCGAGGTCAGCGCGCGGCAGGCCTTGAGGCCGTCGAGGGTGAGCGGCACCTTGATGCAGATGTTGTCGGCGATCTTGGACAGAACCGCGGCTTCCTTCATCATCTCGGCATATTCGGTGGCAGCCACTTCCGCTGAGACCGGGCCGTCGACGATGTCGCAGATTTCCTTGGTCACTTCGGCGATGTTGCGGCCGGACTTGAGGATCAGCGACGGGTTGGTGGTCACGCCGTCGAGCAGGCCGAGCTCATTGAGCTCGCGGATGTCCTTGACGTCGGCGGTGTCGACGAAAAACTTCATGGTGGTCTCCTTGGCAATGGAAGCATGCCGCTGGGGCACGGCACTTGTCGGCCTTTGCTCTAAACCAAGTTCGGGGCAAGGTCACGCGTCATGACCGCCGATTCGCCAACAAGAAGGGCCGCACCCGTGCTCGTGCCGATGCCGGCCGAGCGGGCTTACTCCTATGCAGTCCCCGAAGGCATGGATGTCGTGCCTGGTTCGATCGTGCGCGTGCCGCTGGGGCCGCGCGAAGTCGCCGGCATCGTCTGGGATGGGCCGGTAGAGGCCGTTGACCCGAAAAAGCTGCGGGCGATCGCCCATGTCTTCGACTGCCCGCCCGTCAATGCCGACATACGGCGTCTGGTCGACTGGGTAGCCCAATACACGATCTCGCCCCCCGGCATGGTGGCGCGCATGATCCTGCGGGCGCCGGAGGCCTTCGATCCCGAGCCGTGGACGGAAGGCATCGTGCGCACCGAGGCGAGCCCGGACCGGATGACCTCGGCGCGCGAGCGCGTGCTCGAGATGGCCAATGACGGCATGGCCTGGACGCGCTCGGGCCTGGCGCATGCGGCCGGCGTGTCGTCGACCGTCGTCGACGGGCTCAAGGCGCAGGGCGTGTTCGAAACGGTGATGATTCCGCCACGCCCGGTGGTGGCTGCGCCCGACACGTCCTATGCGACGGCCGCGCTCGTCGGCGAACAGCAGGCGGCCGCCCAGGATCTGCGCGAACTGGTGGCAGCCGACCGCTTCGGCGTCAGCCTGATCGATGGCGTCACCGGCTCGGGCAAGACCGAGGTCTATTTCGAGGCCGTGGCGGCAGCGCTCGACAAGGGCAAGCAGGTGCTGATCCTGCTGCCTGAAATCGCGCTGACCCAGGCTTTTCTCGAACGCTTCCAGAACCGCTTCGGCGCAAAGCCGGCCGAATGGCATTCGGATCTGCCGCCGCGCATGCGCGAACGCGTCTGGCGCCAGGTGGCGGAGGGCGGCGTTCGCGTTGTCGCCGGCGCGCGTTCGGCGCTGTTTTTGCCGTTCAAGGAACTTGGCCTCATCGTCGTCGACGAAGAACACGATCCTGCCTACAAGCAGGAGGACCGCGTCTTCTACAACGCCCGCGACATGGCCGTGGTGCGCGCTCATATCGGCGGCTTCCCCGTGGTGCTGGCTTCGGCCACGCCGTCGGTCGAGAGCAGGGTCAACGCCGAACAGGGCAAGTATCGCCGCACCGTGCTGTCGGCGCGCTTCGCCGAGGCGGCACTGCCGCATCTTGCCACCATCGACATGCGCCGGTCGCCGCCGGCACGTGGCGGCTTCCTGTCGCCAGTCCTGCTCGGCAAGATACGCGAGAACCTTGGCCGGCAAGAGCAGTCGCTGCTGTTCCTCAACCGGCGCGGCTATGCGCCGCTGACGCTTTGCCGGGTCTGCGGCCATCGTTTCGGCTGCCCGGTGTGTTCGGCCTGGCTGGTAGAGCACCGCTTCCGTGGCCAGCTCGTCTGCCACCATTGCGGCCACAACGAGAAACGCCCCGAAGCCTGCCCGGAATGCGGCACCTTCGATCATCTGGTCGCCTGCGGCCCCGGTGTCGAGCGCATTGCCGAGGAGGTGGTTCATCACTTCCCCGACGCCCGCACTATCGTCTTGTCGTCGGATATGCTTGGCGGCGTGAAGCGTCTCAGGCTGGAACTGGAGGCTATCGCCAACGGCGAGGCCGACATCGTCATTGGCACGCAGCTCGTCGCCAAGGGCCACAATTTCCCAAACATGACGCTGGTCGGCGTGGTCGATGCCGACCTCGGCCTTGCCAATGGCGACCCTCGCGCCGCCGAACGCACCTATCAGCTGCTATCGCAGGTGACGGGCCGCGCCGGCCGCACCGGCAAGAAGAGCCTTGGCCTGCTGCAGACGTTCCAGCCCGACCATCCCGTCATGCGGGCGATTGTCTCGGGCGATTCGGAAGCCTTCTACGATCGCGAGATCAACGAACGCGAACGGGCCGCCTTGCCGCCATTCGGCAGGCTCGCCGGCGTCATCGTCAGTGCCGCGACACGCGCCGAGGCGGAGAGCCATGCGCGCGGCCTGCGCCGTGCCGCCAAGATCGCGCAGGACGTGCATGTGCTGGGACCGGCCGAGGCGCCGCTCGCAATGGTCGGTGGGCGCCACCGTTTCCGCCTGCTTGTGCAGGCCGACCGCAAGGCCGACATACAGGGCTACATCAAGGCGATGCTTTCAGAAGGGCCCAAGGTCCGCGGCTCTGTGCGCGTGCAGGTCGATATCGACCCGCAGAGCTTTTTGTAGCTCAGCCTGCTGGACACGCGATAATGCCCAGCAGCGGCGGTGTTGGGCTCGGACCGGTCACCACCTCGGCGACCACATAACCGGCAGCCTTCAACCTGACTTCGATGGCGCGCCCGATGGTTTCGATCTGACCGGGGCTGGGCGGTTCGAAAAACAGGAACAGCCTGCCGCCGGGGGCAAGCATCGGCTTCAGCACGCCCAGTTCGCGCATCGCCTCGAGCCAGAACAGGTTGACGTTGATGGCGAAAATCTTGTCGAAGCTGCCGGCCGTGGCGGTGTAGTCGGCGAGGGCCGTCTGCACGATCTCCACCTTGCCCAAGGCAATGGCGTCGGCGTTCCGCGCCTTCGCCGCCTTTACCGCGCTGTCGGAGCGGTCGAGCCCGACTATGTGACCGTCGCCAAGTTCTTGGGCGATCAGCGCGATCGCGGCGCCGCGGCCGCAACCGATCTCGAACAGGCGATCTCCAGGTTGGACACCAAGATGCGACAGGGCCCAGCATATGCGCTCGGGAACGGTCATCAGGCCAAGTCCTCCCTCGGCAGACTGATGGCAGCGTATGATAGCCAGGGCGGCGACGCTATATCCCCGCAGAAGGCGTCGTGCTATCGCCCAAACTCCTTTGCAATCACCTGATGTCGGCGGGGAAAATATGCGCAAGATCGGCCTTATCGGCGGCATGAGTTGGGAATCGACGGCGATCTACTATCGCCTGATCAACGAGGAGGTCCGCCGCCGCGTCGGTGGGCTGCACTCGGCCAAGCTTTTGCTGTGGTCGTTCGATTTCGCGGAGATCGCCGAGCGCCAGCATGCGGATGACTGGGCGGGGGCGACCGACATGATGGTCGAGGCGGCACGCACCCTTGAGCAGGCGGGCGCTGAGGCCCTGATAATCTGCACCAACACCATGCACCGCATGGCCGACGACATCCAGGCTCGGGTGTCCGTTCCACTGATCCACATCGCCGACGCTACCGCCGAGGCGATGAAGGCTTCAGGCGCCTCCAGGCCTCTGCTGTTGGCGACGCGCTTCACAATGGAGCAGGACTTCTACCGGGGCAGGCTCGCGGATGGCCATGGGATCGTCGCCACGGTTCCTGACGAGGCGGGGCGCGAGATCGTCCATCGCATCATCTATGAGGAATTGGTGCGGGGCGTGGTCAAGCCCGAGTCCAAAGCGGCTTACCTCCAGGAGGTCGAGCGCTTGCGCAGCGCGCCAAGGGGCCGCGACGTAGACGGGCTGATCATGGGCTGCACCGAGATCACCATGCTGATCGGCCGGGATGATTTCGATATCCCGGTCTTCGATACCACCGCAATACACGCAGCTGCCGCCGCCGATTTTGCGCTCGCCTGATACCGGCGCCTGTTGCGCCTGCCGGGCGCTCGGGTAAATTCACGCCAGCAACCGTCGGGGGACAATCCAATGGCATTTACCTTTCCGTGGCCGGTCAGCCAGGGCGAATGGCTGGCCTGGAGCTCGGCCGTTGCGACGCTGCTGTTCGGTGTCATCCTGTTTTTCGCGCCGAGAATCGCGTTCCGCATTCTTCGGCTCCAGGCGCGGCCCGACAATCCCGAAGCCATTGCGCAGGGGCGGGCGACCATGGCCGGCTTCTTCCTTGGCGTCGGTCTGTGCACGATTCTGCTGGCCCAGCCTTGGCTTTACATCGCGCTCGGCGTGTCCTGGCTGTTCACTGCCTTCGGCCGCATCGTGGCGATGATGTCCGATGGCGCCAACACGCCCTATAATTGGGTGGCTATCGTTATCGAACTGGCGTTGGCGGCCCTGCCCCTGGGCTTCGTTTTCGGCTTCTGGCCGTGAATCGGCAGCTTCATCCCCAGGATGCGACAATAGTGCCCGATGAGCCTGTTAGAGGACGTGTTGCGGTCCTCAAAAGCCTGTGCTAGACGGCAATCGACTTTCGGCCGGGGGGATGCGGCTGTCGCTAGCTCCGGGGTCAAAAAACGCAGTAAGGTCAAAGATTTAGCCGGAGTCTCACGCTCGCGCCAATAATCTTGCGGCCTGTCAGACAAGAGAAAAGACGGTCCGTGACCCAATCTTCCTCGCCAATCTCCGGTGTTGCTGAGCGCTATGCAGGCTCGCTGTTTGAGCTTGCGCTTGAATCCAATGCCGTTGCCAAGGTCGAAGCCGATCTCGGTGCCTTTTCCGCCCTGCTGGAAGGCAGCGCCGATCTCGACCGCCTGATCAAGAGTCCGGTGTTCTCCGGCGAAGAGCAGGAAAAGGCGATTTCGGCTATCGCCGACAAGGCCAAGATCACTGGCCTCGCGGGCAATTTCCTTCGTCTCGTGGCGCGCAACCGTCGCCTGTTTGCTCTGCCTGGCATGATTGCGGCCTTCCGCAAGATCGCCGCCGAGCATCGCGGTGAGGTTTCCGCCGAGGTGACGTCGGCGCACGAGCTGACGGCAGCCCAGCAGACCGAGCTCAAGACGGCGCTGAAGAGCGTTGCCGGCAAGGACGTCGCGATCTCCGTTTCGGTCGATCCGTCGCTGCTCGGCGGCCTCATCGTCAAGATGGGCTCGCGCCAGATCGATACGTCGCTCAAAACCAAACTCAATTCGCTCAAGCTTGCACTGAAAGAGGTCGGCTGATGGACATCCGCGCCGCGGAAATCTCCGCAATTCTGAAAGACCAGATCAAGAATTTCGGCAAGGAAGCCGAAGTTTCCGAAGTCGGTCAGGTTCTGTCGGTGGGTGACGGTATCGCCCGCGTCTATGGTCTCGACAACGTCCAGGCGGGCGAGATGGTCGAGTTCCCGGGCGGCATCCGTGGCATGGCGCTGAACCTCGAAAGCGACAATGTCGGCGTGGTTATCTTCGGCGCCGACCGCGACATCAAGGAAGGCGACACCGTCAAGCGCACCGGCGCCATCGTCGACGTGCCGGTCGGTCCTGGTCTGCTCGGCCGCGTGGTCGACGCCCTTGGCAACCCGATCGACGGCAAGGGCCCGATCGTTGCAGCCGAGCGTCGCCGCGTCGACGTCAAGGCTCCCGGCATCATCCCCCGCAAGTCGGTGCATGAGCCGATGTCGACCGGCCTCAAGGCCATCGACGCGCTCATCCCGGTCGGCCGCGGCCAGCGCGAGCTGGTCATCGGCGATCGCCAGACCGGCAAGACCGCCATCATTCTCGACACCATCCTGAACCAGAAGGCGATCCATGTCGCCGGTCCGGAAAAGGAAAAGCTGTTCTGCGTCTACGTCGCCGTCGGCCAGAAGCGCTCGACCGTCGCGCAGTTCGTGAAGGTGCTCGAAGAGCGCGGCGCGCTCGAATATTCGATCATCATCGCTGCGACCGCTTCGGACGCTGCCCCGATGCAGTTCCTGGCACCGTTCGCCGGCTGCGCCATGGGCGAGTACTTCCGCGACAACGGCCAGCATGCCCTGATCGCCTATGACGATCTGTCCAAGCAGGCTGTCGCCTATCGCCAGATGTCGCTGCTGCTGCGCCGCCCGCCGGGCCGCGAAGCTTACCCGGGCGACGTCTTCTATCTGCACTCGCGTCTGCTCGAGCGTGCTGCGAAGCTCAACGACGAGAACGGCGCCGGTTCGCTGACCGCTCTCCCCGTCATCGAGACGCAGGCGAATGACGTGTCGGCCTACATCCCGACCAACGTGATCTCGATCACCGACGGTCAGATCTTCCTCGAGACCAACCTGTTCTTCCAGGGCATCCGTCCTGCCGTGAACGTCGGTCTGTCGGTGTCGCGCGTCGGCTCGTCGGCCCAGGTCAAGGCGATGAAGCAGGTTGCAGGCTCGATCAAGGGCGAGCTCGCACAGTACCGCGAAATGGCTGCTTTCGCGCAGTTCGGTTCGGATCTCGATGCCGCTACCCAGCGTCTGCTCAACCGTGGTGCGCGTCTGACCGAGCTGCTCAAGCAGCCGCAGTTCTCGCCGCTCAAGACTGAAGAGCAGGTCACGGTGATCTTCGCCGGCGTCAACGGCTACCTCGACAAGCTGGCCCTCAACAAGGTCGGCAAGTTCGAGCAGGGTCTGCTGGCGTACATGCGCTCCGAAGGCAAGGATGTCCTCGACGGCATCCGCACCGAGAAGGCGCTCAGCGACGACCTGCGCGGCAAGCTCAAGGCGCACATCGACACGTTCGCGAAAAACTTCGCCTGACACTGACGGATAAGGCATGGCCTCGCTAAAAGACCTCCGCAACCGCATCGCCTCGGTCAAGGCGACGCAGAAAATCACCAAGGCGATGCAGATGGTCGCCGCGGCGAAGCTGCGTCGCGCCCAGGAAGCTGCGGAAGCCGCGCGTCCCTACTCGCAGCGCATGGGTGCGGTTCTCGCGAACATCGCCCAGGCGGTCGGCAACGATGGCGAAGCTCCGGCCCTGATGACCGGAACGGGCAAGGACAACGTGCACCTGCTCGTCGTCTGCACGGCCGAGCGCGGCCTGTGCGGCGGTTTCAACAGCCAGATCTCGCGTCTGGCTCGCGATCACGTCCGCAAGCTGCAGGGCCAGGGCAAGACGGTGAAGATCATCACCGTCGGCAAGAAGGGTTACGATGTCCTGCGCCGCGATTTCGCGTCGCTGATCATCGATCGCGTCGAGTTGCGCGATGCCAAGCAGGTCGGCTTCGTTCATGCCGACATGATTGCGAAGAAGGTGATCACCCTGTTCAACCAGGGCGCCTTTGACGTCTGCACGCTGTTCTACTCGGAGTTCAAGTCGGTGATCAGCCAGATCCCGACGGCACAGCAGCTCATCCCTGCTGCCGCTGCCGGAGCTGCCGACACGTCGGCCTCGGGCGCCATCTACGAGTACGAGCCTGAGCCTAACGAGATCCTGGGCGACCTCATTCCCCGCAACATCTCGGTGCAGATCTTCCGTGCGCTGCTCGAGAATGCGGCCGGTGAGATGGGCGCCAAGATGAGCGCGATGGACAATGCCACGCGCAACGCCGGCGACATGATCAACAAGCTGACGATCACGTACAACCGCCAGCGTCAGGCCCAGATCACCAAGGAACTGATCGAAATCATTTCGGGCGCCGAAGCGCTCTAGGCACGCAGGGCCCCGCCGCAGGGCGGTCCAGCGTGAAACAAGGAACGGACACAGAGGTTACAACGATGGCTAAAGCAGCTACTCCGAAAGCGGCGGCGGAAAAGGCCCCGGCAGTGAAGAAGGCGGCGCCTGCGAAGGCGGCTGCCGCCAAGGTCAGCGCCTCGGGCGCGGCAGGCCGCGTCGCCCAGGTCATCGGCGCCGTTGTCGACGTTCACTTCGATGGCGAACTGCCGCCCATCCTGAACGCGCTCGAGACGATGAACGGCGACAACCGCCTGATCCTCGAAGTGGCACAGCATCTCGGCGAAAACACCGTCCGCTGCATCGCCATGGACATCTCGGAAGGTCTCGTTCGCGGCCAGCCGGTCAGCGATACGGGTTCGCCCATCATGGTTCCGGTCGGCGACGAGACGCTCGGACGCATCATGAACGTCATCGGCGAGCCGGTCGACGAAGCCGGCCCGGTCAAGACCAAGGCGCGCCGCGCCATCCACCAGGAAGCTCCTGCCTATGTCGACCAGTCGACCGAAGCGCAGATCCTGGTCACCGGCATCAAGGTCGTCGACCTGCTGGCTCCCTACGCCCGCGGCGGTAAGATCGGCCTGTTCGGCGGCGCCGGCGTCGGCAAGACCGTTCTGATCCAGGAACTGATCAACAACGTCGCCAAGGCGCACGGTGGTTACTCGGTGTTCGCCGGCGTCGGCGAGCGCACCCGCGAAGGCAACGACCTCTATCACGAGATGATCGAGTCGGGCGTCAACAAGGACCCGCACGAGAACAACGGCTCGACCGAAGGTTCGAAGTGCGCCCTGGTGTTCGGCCAGATGAACGAGCCGCCCGGTGCCCGCGCTCGCGTCGCTCTCTCGGGCCTGACCATCGCCGAGCATTTCCGCGACCAGGGCCAGGACGTTCTGTTCTTCGTCGACAACATCTTCCGTTTCACCCAGGCGGGTTCGGAAGTGTCGGCTCTGCTCGGCCGTATTCCGTCGGCCGTGGGTTACCAGCCGACGCTGGCGACCGACATGGGCGCGATGCAGGAACGCATCACCACCACCAACAAGGGTTCGATCACCTCGGTGCAGGCCATCTACGTGCCCGCCGACGACTTGACCGACCCGGCGCCGGCAACGTCGTTCGCGCACCTTGACGCGACGACCGTTCTCAACCGCGCGATTTCGGAAAAGGGTATCTACCCGGCCGTCGATCCGCTCGACTCGACCTCGCGCATGCTCGATCCGCTGATCGTCGGCGAAGAGCACTACTCGGTCGCCCGCCGCGTCCAGGAAATTCTCCAGCGCTACAAGTCGCTGCAGGACATCATCGCCATCCTGGGCATGGACGAGCTGTCGGAAGAGGACAAGATCACGGTCGCCCGCGCCCGTAAGGTCGAGCGCTTCCTGTCGCAGCCGTTCTTCGTCGCCGAAGTGTTCACCGGCTCGCCCGGCCAGCTCGTGCCGCTCGAAGACACGATCAAGAGCTTCAAGGGCCTCGTCGAAGGCGAGTACGATCACCTGCCCGAAGCTGCCTTCTACATGGTCGGCGGCATCGACATGGCGATCGAGAAGGCCCAGCGCCTGGCTGCGGAAGCGGCGTAAAGATGGATGAAGATGCCGACTTCGAGTTCTGCTGTGACGCTATGCAAGCGGCTACGGCGGACCTTCCAGAGCCGGCATCTCCGACCATTTTTGTGTCAGAAGATGAAGTTCTGATGATGGTCGTGGGGCTCGTCGAGACCGAGGACGGTCTGGGCTTCATGGAGCAAGCAGTGGCGTACTGCCCATTTTGCGGTACCCACATTCAGGACGTGGAAGCACTAGCCAAAGAGGCGCGGCAATAATGGCCGAAGCATTCAAATTCGAACTGGTCTCTCCCGAGCGTCTGCTCGTTTCGGAGCAGGTCGAGTCAGTCGTCATCCCCGGTTCGGAAGGCGAAATGACTGTCATGGCCAATCACGCGCCGCTGATGACCACGGTCAAGCCGGGCGTCGTGACGGTCAAGACCGCCGGCGGCAAGGAAGAGCGCTACGTGGTGTTCGGCGGCTTTGCCGACATCGTGCCTGCCGGCTGCACGCTGCTCGCCGAATCGGCGATGGCCGTGAAGGATATCGACCGTGCTGCACTGCTGCGTCGCATCCAGAACGCCCGTGAAGATGTAGCAGACGCCAAGGACGACAATGCGCGTGCCAAGGCGGATGCCTATCTGAACCACCTTTCGACGCTGGAAGCAGCCGTCTGAAAGTGACATCGCCGACCTAGGTCGCGATCTTGATTCCGAAAAGCCGCTGGTCATTGCCGGCGGCTTTTTTGCGTTCAGGGCTATGGAAGGGTGTCCCAACCCTCGAGGGCATCGGCGAGCGCCAGCGTTTCGCGCGGCATGGGCCTTGCCTCGGTCGGTGTGCCCGAAAAGCGCGGTGCCGGTGCCGGCTGCACGAGGCCGTCGAGCTCGACGAAGCTATTTCGGGCGACGAGGTGCGGGTGCCCGGCCGCCTCCTTCATGTCGAGCACCGGCGACACACAGGCGTCCGAATATTCGAGTTCCGCCAGCCACTCGTCGCGAGAGCGCGTCCGCATGCGTGCCGCGATTCTTTCGCGAAGCGCGGGCCAGTTGCCTGGATCGGCGCGCAGGGTGTGGATGTCCTCCTCCAGCCCGACCGCCTTGCGGAACAGTTCGAAGAACTGCGGCTCTATCGGGCCTATGGCGATGAAACGGCCGTCAGCGCATTCATAGGTGCTGTAGTAGGGCGCGCCGCCGTCGAGCAGGTTGGCGTCACGCTGGCTTCGCCACTGGCTGGCCGCATCCATGTCGTAGGCCATGGTGAGCAACTGTACGGTGCCGTCGCAGATGGCGGCATCGACGACCTGGCCCTGGCCCGTACGCTGTGCCGACAGCAGCGCGGCAAGCATGCCGCTCACGAGGAACATGGAGCCACCGCCGAAGTCGCCGACCAGGTTGAGCGGCGGCATGGGCCTGTCCGACGGTCCTATGGCAGCGAGCGCGCCTGATATGGCGATGTAGTTGATGTCATGGCCGGCATGGCTCGCCAGCGGGCCGGTCTGCCCCCAGCCGGTCATACGGCCATAGACGAGGCGCGGATTGCGTGCCAGCAGGGGTTCGGGCCCAAGGCCGAGCCGCTCCATCACGCCGGGCCTGAAACCTTCGATGAGCGCATCCGCCCGGTCGAGCAGCCGGCGCACCTGCTCGGCATCCGCGGGATTCTTGAGATCTGCCTCGACGGTCGGCCGGCCGCGACCGGATATCGGGTCGGGCAGGGTAGGCACTGCGCCTGGGCGCGCAATGCGAATGACGTCTGCGCCCATATCGGCGAATTGCATGGCAGCGAAGGGCGCCGGGCCGAGCCCGACGAATTCTATGATTCGAATGCCGACAAGAGGGCCGACCGAAGGTGCTGACATCTGGGGTACTCCTCGGCCGATGCTAGCCTGCCCGGTATGCAGCTGTGAAGCCAGAGGTCGGTGCCATTGGCGATGCCTGGTAAGAGTATGGCCATCGATCTGCTGTGCATCTGCGTCAGTCGTGACCTATGGAATGTCCGGGCCGATCATGCAGTCATGGAAAAATTCGAGCCTCCTGCGAATCCTTTTCTGCCGCCGGCGCCTCTTGGTCTGTGAGGCGCTCGGCCTCTGACACAGGAGACGAATATGGCATTCTACAGAAAGAACATTGGCGGGCTTCATCAGCTGCTGCGCATCATGGTCGGCATCGGCGTGGCCGTTGCGGGCTTCGTCTACGTGCCCGGGATGGCGGCATGGCTCGTCGCTGCAGGCGGAGCCGGTCTCGCGCTGAGCGGCGTGGTCGGTTATTGCCCGATGTGCGCCGTGGCCGGCATTGGCGGAAGAGGGAAGGCTTGAGAACCGCACCTGCAGACATGTTCGAGGCGGCGCGTCTTGGAGATCGCGCCGCCATCATCGGGCTGCTCGATCTTTCGCAGCCGGATATCCGTCGCTATGCGCGTTCGGCCTGCCGCACATCAGCCGATGCCGAAGACGCTGCACAGGAGGCGCTGTGGCTGCTCTTTCGGCACGTCGGAGCCATCCGCTCCGTTGCCGCGCTCTCGGGCTGGCTGTTCACGGTGGTCCGGCGCGAATGCATGCGCTTGGCCCGCCGAACCGGCATGGTGGCCGCAGCCGAGGATGAAGAAGCCGAGGCCGAGCTGTTGTCGCGGCCGGAGCCTGAGCTTCGGCTCGACCTTGCCGCCGCCTTCGAATCCCTGCCGCCACACTATCGCGACGTCGCGCTGATGCGCGACATCAAGGAAATGAGCATCGCCGAGATCGCGACTGCACTCGACCTGTCGCGCGAGACGGTCAAGGCGCGGCTGCACCGCGCGCGCGTGCTGATGCGCGAATTCCTGACGCGGTGACAAGGAAGGCCACGCCGAACCTGCCGCAGGGGCTACCGCGGCCGCGCCACGTCGTTGGTGCCTTCGGCGTCCGGTGCAAGGCCGTAGCTCATACGGCGCATCTGCTCGATGACCCTCTCCATCTCCTCGTCGGACAGGACCGGCGGCTCGCCGAGGGTAAGCGCCTGGACATACATGCGCGACAGCGTTTCCACCTCGATCGCCAGCCACAGCGCGTGTTCGAGGTTGGTCCCGAGCGAGATCTGGCCGTGCTGGCCGAGCAGGCAGGCGAGCCGGTCCTTGAGTGCGACAAGCGCATTGTCTGAAAGAGCCTGGGTGCCGAAGGTGGCATAGGCGGCGCAGCGGATGGTGGTGCCGCCGGCGACACCGGTCATGTAGTGGAACGACGGAATGGTCTTGTGGTGGCAGGCGAGCGTCGTCGCGTAGACCGAATGGCAATGGAGCACGACGCTGATGTCCTCGCGTGCCTTCAGGATATCGCGGTGGAAGCGCCATTCCGACGACGGGCGGCGGCCGACATAGGTGCCGTCGAAATCCATCTCGACGATATCGTCAGGGCCCATGATGTCATAGGGCATGCCCGACGGCGTGATCAGGAAGCCGCTGCTCGACCGCACCGAAAGATTGCCCGCCGTGCCCTGGTTGATCCCGCTGGAATTCATGCGCCGGCAGATCGACACCATCTCGTCGCGCAGTGCCTTGTCAGTCATCGTCTACTCCATATGAAAGAGCTGCTGCAGTGGCACGACCAGCGGCTCGTTGCGGTCGGTGTACTGCATGATGTCGGCCATGAAGTCCCACCAGCGGCGGTTGACCTCGGTTTGCGGCAGCCTGTCCATGCCGTGGTCGTCGGTGCGGACCAGCGTGGCGAACAGGTGGTTGGTCTCGGGATCGAGCCAGATCGTGTAGTCGGACACGCCCGCCTCGCGAAGCGCGGTGCTGAGTTCCGGCCAGATCTCGTCGTGACGTTTCTCGTACTCGGCAGCCTGGCCCGGATTGAGGACCATGCGGAAAGCAATGCGTTCGGGCATTTCCTGACACCCCTTCAGACGATGCCGCCGCCACCACCGACCGACGCCGGCCGCTCTGTCGCGACTTTCTGGCGATAACCGCTGGCACGGTAGGCTGCGACCGGATCGATGGCGCCGCCCCGGTTCAGCCGCGCCATGGCAAGGATCGGCTCGACATCAGTGCGGTATGCCGCCTTCAGCGTCTGCGTCGCCATCAGCGCGTCATTGGCCTCCTGGAAACCTTCGAGCGCCTTGCGGTCGACCAGCAATGCGGCGGCATAGGCGCGCTGGACCTCGACCGCCGACAGCATCAGGCTCTCGATCGGGTCGGTGACGTTGTGGCTCTGGTCGAGCATGTGGGCGGGGTGAAAATCCTTCGCCCCGGAAAGCTCGGCGTCGACCAGCTCGTTGAAGACCAGGAACAGGCGGTAAGGATCGATCGATCCAGCATCGAGATCGTCGTCGCCATATTTCGAGTCGTTGAAGTGGAAACCGCCCAGCTTGCCGAACTGGATCAGCCTCGACACGATCATCTCGATGTTGACGTTGGGGGCGTGATGGCCGAGGTCGACGAGGCAATAGGCCTTGTCGCCCAATTCCTTCGCGATGATGTAGTTGGTGCCCCAGTCCTGCACGACCGTCGAATAGAAGGCCGGCTCGTACATCTTGTGTTCGGTGAACAGCCGCCAGTCGTCTGGCAATGTCGCGTAGATGTCCTTCATCGCGTCGAGATAGCGCTCGAAGGCGCTGGCGAAATTGACCTGGCCGGGGAAGTTCGAGCCGTCGCCGATCCACACCGTCAGTGCCTTCGAGCCAAGCGCCCGGCCGATCTCGATGCATTCGATGTTGTGCTCGACGGCCTGCCGGCGGACGGCGGCATCGGCGTGGCTGAGCGAGCCGAATTTGTAGGACTGCTTCTGGTCGCGCGCGTCGGAGAAGGTGTTGGAGTTCATGGCGTCGAAGCCGAGCCCGAAACGCGCTGCCGCTTGCTTCAGGCGGTTCGGGTCGGCCTTGTCCCAGGGAATGTGCAACGAGACGGTGGGCGTGGCGCGCGTCAGCTGGCTGATGACCGAACAGTCCTCGATCTTGTCGAACACGTCGCGCGGTTCGCCCTGGCCAGGGAAGCGGGCAAAGCGCGTACCGCCGGTGCCGACGCCCCAGGACGGGATCGCGACGCCGAAGGCCTCGACCTTCCTGAGGATGGCATCGATGGCGATGCCGCGCCGGTCGAGCTGTTCTCCGAGGGCCGCATAGTCCGCGCGCAGGGCCTTTTCATTGACGGCATTGCTCTTTTCGACGGCGTCGCCCGATATCATCGTTTCCATCACATCCTCCTCCTGCGCGGCGTCACCACGCAAATGTTCGCACAAGAAAGTCCGGTGTAGCGCCGTGCTCGGCGAACAGTTTTTCGCGCTCAGCCTGGCTTCTCGTTTCGAGCACGCCGGTCATCACCAGCCCTGTCCGCAGCCCTGCGCCGTGGCCACCCGATATGTCGTGCTCGATGCTGTCGCCGACGCAGACGACACGCGCCGGGTCGGGATTGCCGAGCATGTCGAGTGCGGCGGCGTAAATCTCGGGAAACGGCTTGCCGATCCAGGTCACCTCGCCGCCAAGTTCGGCGTAGAGCTCGGCAATGCGCCCGGCACCGAAGCGCGGGCCGACCGAGGTCAGCATGATCTTGTCGGGGTTTGTGCAGAGGCACCGGATGCCCCGCGCCGCGGCAGGCTCGAGCAGGCGGCGATAGTGGTCGAGATCGAAGCGATCGCCCTCGCTGGCCGAAAGCAGCACGATGTCGGCCTCTTCTCCTGTTTCGACCAGCGTCAACGGCAGGCCATCGACCGCCGAGCGGTCGCCGTCGCGGGCGATGAGAAGGCAGCGCAGACCGGTCCCGTCTGCGAGTTGCCTGCGCAAGCTCTGCCAGGCGACTTCGCCCGAGGACAGGAAATGATCCCAGCTGCCGGGCACGAAGCCGAGCTTGACCAATCGCGTCTCGTTGGGCGCCGAACGCTTGCCGGAATTGGACAAGAGCAGCGTGCGCTTGCCGGCCTGCTTCAACCGGACCAGCGTCTCCACGGCGCCGGGGTAAGGTGCTGCGCCGTCGTGCAAGACGCCGAACTGGTCGAGGATGAAGACGTCGAAGCGCTCTGCCAGGTCGCGAATGCCTGAAAGCTGGAGAGGGGACATCACAGATCTCCCACCGCTTCGAGACCGATGAGTGCCAGGCGCGCAGCGCCTGCCGCGGCCTCCTGCGAATGCGCGGGCAGGAACGGCACGCCGAGGCTGTTCTGGCGGATCGCGGTCCATGCAGGGTTTGCCGCACCGCCACCGAGGCTGCGCATTGAATGCAGCGGCGGCGCACCGAGTTCAGCCAATCTGTCATAGCCGAGTTTCTCGATGGCCGAGATGCCTTCCAGCATGGCCTGCAGGAAGCCGCTGTCATCGGCAGGACGTGGAGCGAGCCGTGGCGGCCATGCGGGATCGAGCACCGGAAAGCGCTCGCCCGGTTCGAGCAACGGATAGAAGTCGAGGCCTGTCGGAACATCAGGGTCGATGGCGGCAGAAAGCCGTGCGATCTCATCGGCGGAGAAGAAGTGGGACAAAACCTTGCCGCCGCTGTTGGAGGCGCCGCCGGCGAGCCACATGCCGTTGATGCGGTGGCTGTAGATGCCGAAGTCGGGCGCGAAGATCGGCTGGTCGCACAGCAACTTGAGCGTCAGCGTCGAGCCGAGGGCGCTGACGCCATCGCCTGGCCTGTCGGCACCGGTCGCCAGGAACGAGGCGCATCCGTCGGTGGTGCCGGCGATGATCTCGACTTCTTCGCTGAGGCCGAAGGCGCTGGCCATGGTTGGTGCGATGGTCTCGATCGGTGCACCCGGCCCCACAACGCGCGGCAGCAGCGCGGTCCTGAGCCCGGTCGCTGCGATCCAGTCCGGCCAGCGCCTGTCGATGGGATCGTAACCCGTCTTCAGCGCATTGTTCTCGTCGGTCGTGCCGAAATGGCCGGCGAGCCGCCCCGCGATCCAGTCGGCCTGGTGCAGGACCTTTGTCACATCTGATACGGACTGGAAGACCAGCGCCTTGGCGAGGCCAGACGTTGCACCATGGGCCGCGCTTTCGGCCGGGATGACGGCGGCGATACGCGCCAAGATAGCGGCATCGCTCACTTTGTCGTCATACATCAACGGTTCGGCCAATGGCGTGCCGTCGCCATCGACGGGCAGCAGCGTGCCTGACGTTGCGTCGATCGCAATGGCATGAACCCTGTAGCGGTCGACCTTGGCGAGCACAGCGCGCAATGCCGTCTCGACCGCCTGCCACCAGATTTTTGGGTCGCGTGGGTTGGCGCCGAAATCAGAGAGTTTGGCTGCCCCCTGTGCCACGATCTCGAAGCCGGGCGTCATCGCCACGGCGCGGGCGCCTGACGTGCCGAGGTCGATGCCGATGGCGAGCGGGGTACTCATCTCAGGCGATCTTCTTGGTGGCGGCCTTGCGGGCGAGGTCCTGCCGGTACTTCTCGGCGTCCCAATCGGTCAGCTGGAGGTGTTCCTCTGCGGTCAGCACCCGCACCGGCGCGTTTTCGGGGATACGGGCCAGCACGTCGGAGATACAGCGGGCCATGGCATCGGCGCCCGGCGTCGCATCCCTGCGCATCAGGATACCCGCTCCGGGAAACAGGATCGAGACCGGCGATGCACCGAGGCGCGCGATGACGGCGGAGACGTCCTCGCCGTCGCGGGCGATGACGGAGCCAGTTCCGAGGAAGATCACGTGGTCGGGATAGAGGCTGCCTTTGCCGGCCAAAGTCAAACCTGCAGGGTCGGTCGCAGCAGCATGGGCGACTTCGGATGACGGAAGGCGATAATCAGTGCCGGCGGAGAGTTGAGCGAGGCGATCGGCATCGGGCGCGGGAGCGCTGCGCGGCGCAACACGCAGCCGGGCCTTGACGTTTTCGAGCAAGGCTTCTGCTTGGGTCACCGTCTCTCCGGCGACGACAAGACCATGATTGCCCAGGACCAGCACGTCCGGCCGTTGGCTGCGATGTTCAGATATGGCGATCGCCAGCGGCAGGCCGGGTCGTGCATAAGGCACGTAGGCCCAGTTGAGGCCGGCCAGGCGCGGGCCGATCTGCTCGATGCAGTCGCTGCGCACGGCATAGGCGATGGTGTCGACGCAGTGGACGTGCAGCACCACGCGTTGCGGCATCAGCGCATGGACTGTCGTCTCGATAGAGGGGCGCAGGCCGGAGCTGTTGAGCGCCGCGAGAGTGAACTGGTGCGCCTGTTCGGCGGCCGGGTCGATTGCTTCGACCGCTGTTATCAACGGCGCCATCTCCACCGGCACCATGATGTCGCGTTCTTTCGCGTGCGCCAGCCAGGTGCCCGATGCCTTGATCCAAAGCGTGCCGCCGACCTTGAGCGACGTGTTGCCGCCAGCACCTTGCGTCAGCAGCGGATCGCTGCCGATGCGGGCCGATACGGTTTTCAGCTGTTCGAGTTCGGCTTGCCAGCCGGCCGCTTCTGGCATGGCGACGGTCCTTTCATTTAGGGAGCGGAGCTGGCCGGCAGCGATGTCGCAGGCCAGCTCCGAGACTTGGGGAGACGCGCCCGCGCGTCTCCCGATTCGACCTCAGAAGTCGAAATTGCCGATGTTGTCCTTGTTGAAGACGGTCGGCGCGCCGAGCAGGATCTCCGAGCCGTTGATGACGGAGAGATCGCCGAGCTTGCCTGCCTTCACCGAAGTGGCACCAGGGGCCAGCGTGCCGTCGGCGGTCGCGCGCAGCACGTAGGCCGCGGCATAGCCGAGATCGACCGGGTTCCACAGTACAACCGACTTGACGCAACCTGCGCCGACATAGGGCTTCATCGCATTCGGCGTGGCGAGGCCGACGACGGCGACGCTGCCGCACTTCTTGGCCTGGGTCACGGCGTCGGCAGCGGCCGGCGTCGCCACGCTGGTCATGCCGAAGATGCCCTTGAGCTCGTCGCCATACTTGTTGATGAGCGTGTTCGACTGGTTGAAGGACAGGATGTTGTCTTCCTGCGCCTCGACCGTCTCGAGCCACTTCATCTTCGGATGGCACTTGGCCTGGTAGGCCTGCATCTCGGCGATCCAGCGTGCCTGGTTCGGCGTGGTGAAGGTCGAGGTGACGATGGCAAAAGCGCCCTCGGCGCCGATCTCGGCCGCCATCGAGTCGACCATGGCCTTGGCGATGCCATTGAACTCGGCCTGGTTGACGAACCACTGGCGGGCATCCGGCGACGAGTTGGCGTCGTAGCCGACGACGTTGATACCGGCGCCGAGCGCCTTCTTCAGCACGGGCGCAATGGCGACCGGGTCATTGGCGGCAAACAGGATGCCGTCGACGCCAGAAGTGATGTAGTTGTCGATCAGCGTGATCTGGTCGTCGATGTTGGCCTTGGACGGACCGTCGGTCTTGGCGTCCATCGAGCCCATTTCCTTGGCCGCGTCGGCGATGCCCTTGGACGTGGCGTTGAAGTAGCCGATGCCGACCAGCTTCGGCACGTCGACGACCTTGATCGTCTTGCCTTTGCGGTCGGGCGCATTGGTCGGCTGGCCGCCATCATAAGGCTTGGCAGCAGCAGTCGCCGGCGTGGCGTCGCAGGCCAGCGGGTTGGTGGGCAGGTCGTCGCCGCCCGTCCAGACGGACTGGGCGTTGCTGAGGCTTGTCGAGAAGGACAAGGCCAAGAGCGCGGAAAGTACTACGTTACGCATTCCATCCTCCAATTGATCGTCCGGACACTGTAGAGCGGCAGTGAAGGACGTTGCTCTCCCTAGGTTCGAGTGCCGCTCCTCTCGAAGAGGTTGCTGGCGAGGATCGCCAGAATAAGGACCGCGCCGATCAGCATGATCGTTCCGTCGCCCTTGATGCCCGCAAGCGACAGACCGTTCTTAAGCGCCTGGATCAGGCAAAGGCCGATGATGGTGCCGATGATGGTGCCGCGGCCGCCGAAGATCGAGGTGCCGCCGAGGACCACTGCGGTGATGGCGTCGAGCTCGATACCGGTGCCCATGTCGGAGCGCGTCGTGGAAACGCGCGACACGAAGATGACGGCGGCAACCGCGGCGGCAAAGCCCGAGGCAGTGTAGAGTGCGAGCTTGGTCTTCTCGACCGACAGGCCGGAGAAGCGGCTGGCAACCTCGTTGGAACCGACGGCATAGACCGTGCGACCCCAGGTGGTGTAGGCGAGGATGATCGAGGCAACGATGGCCGCGAACAGCAGGATCCAGAGCTGCGTCGGCACGCCGAGCACGTCCTTCTGGCCCAGCACGTAGAACCATTCAGGATAGCCGCGCACCGAACGCGCCTGGCTGATGCCTTCGGCCAGGCCGCGATAGAGTGCCAGCGTCGCCAGCGTGGCGATCAGCGGCGGCACGCGGAAGCGCGTGATGATGACGCCGTTGACGAAGCCGGCGAAGGTGCCGGCCGCGATCGCTGCGGTTGCGGCCACCGGCAGTGGCAGGCCGACATTCTGCCAGAACACACCCGTCAGAATGGCGGTCAGGCCAAGGATCGAGCCGACCGACAGGTCGATGCCGCCGGTTGCGATGACGAAGGTCATGGCAATCGCGATCAGCCCGATCTCGGTCATCAGTCGACCCTGGTTGAGCAGGTTGTCGACGGTGAAGAAGCGGTCCGACTGGAACGACAGGACGATCAGGACGACCACCAGCAGCAGGGCCAGGAAGGTCTCGTGGCGGATGAGGGATTTCAGCTTCATCTCATGTCCCTCAGCTTCTGCCGCGCCGGCGCAACATGTCGGCCAGCACAGTCGCCAGGATCAGCAGACCGATCACGGCGCGCAGCCAGTAGGCCGAGACGTTGACGAAGATCAAAGCCGATCCGATGGTGGCGAACAGGATGGTCGCCAGTGTCGAACCAATGACCGTGCCCGACCCGCCAAGGATCGACACGCCGCCGATGACGGCCGCGGTGATCACCGTCAGTTCGAGATTTGGCGGCACGGTCGACTGGATGACCTGCAGCTGCGTGGCGAACAGGATCGTGGCGAGGCCGGCAAAGGCACCGTGGATGACGAAGACGGCGACGGTGCGGCGCGCAATCGGGATGCCGGTGGCAAGGGCTGCCTCGGCATTGCCGCCGATTGCATAGAGCGAGCGGCCGAAGGCGGTGTAGCGCATCCACAGTGCTGCAAGCACTGTCAAAACGACCATGAAGACGAGCGGTACCGGCAGGCCGGACACCTGCTTCTGGGCGATCAGGTAAGCGGGCGGCAGATCGGTGATCCAGGTGCCACCGGTGACGCTGATCAGGCCGCCGCGCAGGATGGAGAGCGCGCCGAGCGTCACGACGATGGATGGTATGCGGGCATAAGCGACGAGGATGCCGATGATCGCGTTGACCGCCATGCCGACAACCACCGGCGCCAGCCAGGCGAACCAGATCGGGTAGCCGGCAACGGCAAGCGAGCCCGAGATCGTCGCCAGCACGCCGATCAGCGCGCCAACCGAAACGTCGATGTTGCCGGTGACGATGACCATCGCCATGCCGATGGCGGCCACCGCGATATAGGCATTTCCAGAGAAGATCGTGGTCAGGTTGTTGGCGCTGATGAAGCGCGGATTGACCATCGTCACCACGGCGAACAGGACGACGATGGCGGCAAGCACCACGATCTCCTGGCCGTAGTCGGCGAAAAGCCGCTTGAAGAAGCCGGGTCGCTGGGGAGTGGGGCGCGAGCGGGCGGTCGCTTCGACTGTCGTCGTCATCATGCGGCCTCCCCACTGCGATGCGCGGTCATAGCGGCGCCGACGCGTTCGGGCGTGGCGTCGGCCCGGTCGATCTCGCCGGTGATGCGGCCGCCGCTGATCACCAGAACGCGGTCGCTCATGCCGAGCACCTCCGGCAGTTCGCTCGAAATCATGATGATGGCCACGCCCTGCTTCACCAGCTCACCCATGATGGTGTGGATCTCGGCCTTGGCGCCGACGTCGACGCCGCGCGTCGGCTCGTCGAGGATCAGCACCTTGGGCATGGTCTCCAGCCATTTGGCGATGACCACTTTCTGCTGGTTGCCGCCCGAGAGTTCACCGACCGGCTGGCCGATGTTGCGGCAACGGATGCTGAGCCGCTTGACCGCATCGATGGCACGCTGCGCTTCCTCGCCGGCCTTGATGAAAATGCCGGACGACAGCCGCTCGATGGTCGCCATAGACACGTTCTTGCGGATGGCCATTGCCTTCACCAGGCCTTGCTGGCCGCGATCCTCGGGCACATAGGCAATGCCGAGATCGCGCGCCTGGCGTGGCGATCCAATGCGCACCACCTTGCCTTCCATGACGATCTCGCCTGAAGTTGCCGGCGTCATTCCAAACAGGGTCAACGCCAGTTCGGTGCGGCCGCTGCCGACGAGGCCGGCAATGCCGAGGATTTCGCCGCACCTCAGCTCGAAGGAGATGTCGCGCACATGGCGGCCATGATTGAGATTCTTCACCCGAAGCACGGTGTCGCCGATGGCGGCGTCGGCCTTCGGGAACAGGCTTTCGATCGAGCGGCCGACCATCATCGACACCAGTTGGTTCTCGTCGACCTCGTGGATATCCCTGGTCGCGACATGGGCGCCGTCGCGCAGCACCGTCACGCGATCGGCCAACGCGAAGATCTCGGGCATGCGATGGCTGACATAGACGATACCGACGCCACGCTCGCGCAGTTGCCGGACGACGGCCATGAGCCGCTGCACGTCGGACTCGACCAGCGAGGCAGTCGGCTCGTCCATGATCAGGATGCGGGCGTTCTTGCTCAACGCCTTGGCGATCTCGACGCGCTGGCGCTGGGCTACCGACAGGCTCAGCACCTTGGTGTCGACGTCAAGGTCATAGGTGTCGAGCTGGTCCAGCAGGTCGCGGGTACGCCGCCTCACCTCGGCCCAGTCGATGATGCCTGCGGACGTGCGCGGGTAGTTGCCGAGGAAGACGTTTTCGGCCACCGACAGCTCGGGGAAAAGCAGCAGTTCCTGGTAGACGGTGGCGATGCCAACCGCAGCGGCGTCGCGGGTCGAGGAGAATTTCACGTCCCTGCCATCGACCGTGATGGTGCCGGCGTCAGGCGTGTAGAGGCCGGACATCATCTTGATCAGCGTCGACTTGCCGGCGCCGTTCTCGCCCAACAGCGCATGCACCTCGCCGGGGCGGACGTCGAAGTTCACTTCCTTCAGCACCTTCACTCCGCCGAAGGATTTCGACATGCCGGCGAGGCTGACATAGGCGGCAGAACTGCTCATCGGCTCGCCTCCTTCGCTTCGGTCATAGCGGACCTTGCTGCGGCGCGGGCGCCGTCGGCCAGTTCGCGCCAGCGGGTACGGTACGCTTCGAGGCCGGGAACGTGGCCTGCGGTGACAGGAACCGTCTCGTCCTTGAATGGTTTCAGGCCAAGCGCCTTGAAGGCCAATGCGGCAGCACCTGTAGCCGAGCCTTCGCTCATCATCGAGCGCACGACCGATTGTGTCGGGCGAAGCTGTGCCAGCATCGTCGTGAACAGGTCGATCTTCGCCAGCCCGCCATCCAGCACCAGGAGGTTCTCCGACTGGATCAGGTCGAGCGACAGGTCGGTCATCATGGCGACGTAGAGTGCGGCGACTGCAGCCCTTTCCTCGCCGCTGACCTCGCCGCCGACGATATGTCCTTTCGTCTCGGGGAAAGGTCCGCCGGCCGCCCATGACGGCAAGGCGAAGACACCGCGTTCCATCACGCGCTCGACTGCGGTCTGCGAGATCGGCTTGTTCCAGTTCTCGCTGATCAGGTCGTATTCGCGACCGCCCATGAAGCGCAGCGACGGCGCCGGTTCGCCATTGACCGTGACATTGGCAATCATGTCGCGCTCCTGGTCGAGCGCGCCGAGCGGACAGTCGAGATTGATGATGATGACCCAGGTGCCGGTCGAGACGAGCGTGAAGTCGCTCAGCCCGGTCATGCGGTAATAGGCCAAGGCCGCATTGGAATCGTGCACGCCGTTGTGGACGGCGATGGCGCGACTGCTGCCGTCAGCCAGGGTAACCTTGGTCTCGCCGACAACGGCACCGGCGGGGGCGATCGCCGGGAACCTGTCGCGCCAGCCGAGCCGCTCAACGAGCGAGCTGTAGTCGCGCTCGAGTGGAGCCCAGAGCTGGCTGTGTGCGCCGAGATAGGACCACTCTGCGAGCATGCGGCCACTGAAACGCCAGACCCAATATTGCGGATAGCAAAGGATCGCCTCGGTCGCGGCAAATGCCTCCGGCTCTTCGGTTTCCAGCCAGTAGATGTGGCGGGCAATGGAGAAGCCCAGCGGCAGCCACGGCGTGTAGGTCTCGGAGAAGTCGGGCAGGATCGGATCGATCACATCGGCCACGCTGCCAGGGATTTCCTGCTCGTAGTCGAGGATCGGATGCAGCAGCTCGTCGCCGCGCACCAGCGCAAAGGCACAGCCATGGGCCGAGATCATCAGCCGCGTCACGTCATGGGTCGCAGCGACATCGGCCAGTTCGCGGCCCATCCAGGCGAAGAGACGATCGCCGTCGAGCACGCTCCGCCCGCGAAAATCCTGCCATACCGGCTTGGTGCGCCGCTCGTCGAGCAACGTACCGTCGGGTGAGAACACGAACAGCTTGGAGTTCGTCTTGCCGAGATCGAAGACTGCCAGCGCGCCGCTCATGCGCCACCTCCGCTGGAGGCGATGCGCAGCGCTATGCCAGCGCTTTCGAGCATCTTGGCGTGCTGGTCGGAAAGGCCGTCGTCGGTGATGAGCATGGCCAGGCGCGACAGCGGCAGGGCGATGTTGCGCGCATGGATCGAAAACTTGCGGCTGTCGGCCAGAACGACGATCTGGTCGGCGTTGCGGCTGAGTTCCTGGATCGAGCGCACCATCAGCGGGTGCGATTCAAGCAGGCCGTCGGCGCTGATGCCCTGTGCGCCGATGAAAAACTTCGAGGCGTAAAAATTGATCGGCTGTGCCGGCGAGTAGATCACCCGAGGCTCGCGATGCAGCTCGCCGCCAGCGAGCGTGAGCGTGCATTTGCCGTGCTCGCCGAGATAACCGGCGAGTGGCATGGAATTGGTGAACAGGCGGACATTGCGGTCGGCCAGCTTGACGCCGAGGTGGAAACAGGTCGAGCCGCCATTGACGATCACCGCATCGCCGTCGGCGACCATGGTCGCAGCCAGTTCGGCGATCAGCCGCTTGGGTTCGACGGCGAGATCGCGGTTCTCGTCGTAGGGACGTGCAAATGCCGTGCCTTGCGCTGCGCCGTCGAGCGCGGAGATGCCGCCATAGACCTTGCGGGCGCCGCCGGCCTCATCGATCTTGTCAATGTCGCGCCGCACGGTGGCAGCGGAAACGCCGAGATGTTCCTGCAGCTCGCGCACCGACGCAAAAGGCCGGTCACGCAAAAGCTCGACGATCTGCCGTTGGCGGACCAAGTCGTTCACGAAAACACCTCCCATGGCTTCGCGAAAAGGCTGTGCCGTGAGTTAACTTACGCAAATCAAAATCGGGCGCAAGCAATTTGTGACGAAAATTGCTCATTTCGCGCTGCAACTAGATCATACCGCGCCGCACAATGATAAAGTTCAATCTTTTGCGATTGACAAACCGCATGGCTTGGCCTGAATTACGCTCAAACGAGAGCGGCGCCGGTCATGCGCGCCGGGAGGAATCCGACATGCTCGATATCAATTCCACGCGGCTTGCCAATCTGTGGGACGACGCGAAGGCAGCGGCCATGAGCGAGCCCGAACGGCTGGTCTATCGCTCCAACATCCTGGGTTCGGACAAGCGCGTCACCAATTATGGCGGCGGCAACACCTCGTCCAAGATTTTGCAGAAGGACCCGCTGACGGGCGCCGAGGTCGAGGTGCTGTGGGTGAAGGGATCGGGCGGCGACAGCGCCTCGATCAAGCTCGACGGTTTCGCCACGCTCTACATGGACAAGCTCAGGGCGCTGAAGGGTCTCTATCGCGGCCTCGCGCATGAGGACGAGATGGTCGGCTACCTGCCGCACTGCACCTTCAACCTCAATCCGCGCGCGGCCTCCATCGACACGCCGCTTCATGCCTATGTTCCAAGGGCTTACGTCGACCACATGCATCCAGACGCAATCATCGCGATTGCGGCTGCGAAGGATTCGAAGGCGCTGACAGCAAAAATATTCGGCGACGAGATCGGCTGGCTGCCGTGGAAGCGGCCGGGCTTCGAGCTCGGGCTCTGGCTGGAAAAATTCTGCCTGGAGAACCCCTTGGCCAAAGGCGTCGTGCTCGAAAGCCACGGCTTGTTCACCTGGGGGGACACGCCCAAGGAGTGCTACGCCACCACCATCGACATCATCAACAAGGCGATCGGCTGGTTCGAAGGCGAAGCCAAGGGCAAGGCCGCCTTCGGCGGGGCGGTCGCGACGTCGCTGCCGGCAGGCGAACGCCGGGCGATCGCGGCGCGCCTGATGCCGCGCATCCGCGGCATGATCTCGCAGCAGGGCGTGCGCAAGCTCGGTCATTTCGATGATAGCGACACTGTGTTGGAGTTCGTCAACTCGCATCATCTGCGTGGCCTCGCAGCACTCGGCACGTCCTGCCCCGATCATTTTCTGCGCACCAAGATCAGGCCGCTGGTGATCGACTTCAATCCTGCGAAACCCGATGTGGATACCGTGATCGCGACGCTGCCCAAGGCGCTGGATGATTACCGCGACGGCTACCAGGCCTATTACGACCGCTGCAAGCACGCGGATTCGCCCGCCGTGCGCGACGCGAATGCCGTGGTCTACCTGATGCCTGGCGTCGGCATGTTCACCTTCGCCGCCGACAAGGCGACGGCGCGCATTTCAGCCGAATTCTACGTCAACGCCATCAATGTCATGCGCGGCGCTTCGGCGGTGTCGACCTATGTCGGCCTGCCTGAGCAGGAGGCCTTCGACATCGAGTACTGGCTGCTCGAGGAAGCCAAGCTGCAGCGCATGCCCAAGCCAAAGTCGCTGGCCGGACAGATCGCTTTTGTCACCGGCGGCGCCGGCGGCATAGGCAAGGCGACCGCCGTCCGGCTTCTGCGCGAAGGCGCTTGCGTTGTCATCGCCGACATCGATGAGACCGCTCTTGCTACCGCGCATGGGGAACTCGGCAAGGTGTTCGGCACGGATTTCGTACACCCGGTTCGCCTCGACGTCACCGATGAGGCCGGCGTGGCGTCGGCCTATGCCGACAGCTCCGTCGAATTCGGCGGCGTCGACATTCTGGTCTCGAATGCCGGCATCTCGTCATCGGCGCCGATCGAGGACACGGAACTCTCCATGTGGAACCGCAACATGGATATCCTCGCCAAGGGTTACTTCCTGGTGTCGCGCGAGGCTTTCCGCACCTTCAAGCAGCAGCAGATCGGCGGCAACATCGTCTTCATCGCCTCGAAGAACGGCCTCGCAGCCTCGCCCAACGCGGCGGCCTACTGCACGGCCAAGGCGGCTGAAATCCATCTCGCGCGCTGCCTGGCACTCGAAGGTGCAGAGCATCAGATCAGGGTCAACACCGTCAATCCCGATGCCGTGCTGCGCGGCTCGAAGATCTGGACCGGCGAATGGCGCGAGCAGCGCGCCGCAGCCTATGCGATGCAGCCGGACGAACTCGAGGAACACTACCGCAAGCGCTCGATGCTGAAGCGCTCTGTGTTCCCCGAGGATATCGCCGAGGCGGTCTACTTCCTCGCCTCCGACATGTCTGCCAAGTCGACCGGCAACATCATCAATGTCGACGCCGGCAACGCCCAGAGTTTTACGCGCTGAGCAAAGGCCTTTTCGTCGGACCTGTCTGGCAGTAGCTGCGGGTGGGGCCGCAGGACGATCGCCGCGCGCGAGGCCGCAGCGTTCGACGTGCTGCCGCTTCGCTGTTTCCCGTCGGGTCCAGCGCATGATCGCCGGTTCTTCCTAGGCGGAGCGGCCCTGCTCAGTCGGGCAACTCCTGACGGCATTCCCTTCGAAATTAATTCTCCTCCCCAATCCACGTTGCGGCTTTCGCTTATTCGATGCCGGCCATGGTCGTCGGTGCCCGAGCGCACCAATGAGAATGGCCTGCGGGTGGCATTTGCCAGATGCGTCGCTGCCATGAACCTCGTTGTCCCAGTATCCAGCGCGCACTCCGCAGGCGACGGTTGCGGTTGGCGACGTTGGCATTGCAGTCCTTTTGACGCCACTCCGCACTCGGGCATCGAGCTTGTCGACAAGATCGTCATGAACTCTGGACAAGAATTGTCGACAAAGTAGTTGACAATTTGCGCTGGCTTTTGAATATGGAACGCAGGTCAAGCGGCATTGCGACCTCGCGGCGGGAGAGGGCAGTGCCGACGGCGGCAACGCAAGCGAGAGTGCTTCGCGTCGGCTGCGGGCCGGCATGGCGAAATGCGCCGATGCCGGTTGGCTCGGAATAACGACCTCCGGAACGGAGGCGCGACCTCAAGTGGGAGGACTGAGGATGTGCATGAACATGCCGTCGCGGCGCACGCGACAGCGGCATTCCTTACCGGCGACCACGCCGGAATGCCTGGCGGACACGCCGCTTTCATCCGTGCAATGACCCGCATTCCCGCGGAACAGTTTCAGCCCCCGCTCATCTGACGAGGCTCCTTATGCTGGTTTTCGTTATCGGCCGCGTTGCCAATGCCATCATGGTCATGCTCGCGGTTGCCATGCTCGCCTTCCTGATCTTTCGTCTTGCCGGCGATCCGGTCGAACTCATGGTCACCGAACAGACGACGCAGGCTGATCGCGATGCCCTGCGCGAACGTCTCGGCCTCAACGACAGCGTCGCGACGCAATTCGTGCACTTTGTCGGCAATGCGGCGCGCGGCGATTTCGGCATCTCCTATCGCAACGGCCAGGACGTGCTGAAGCTGATCGGCGAGCGTTTCCCGGCGACGCTCGAACTGGTGCTGGTGGCGACACTGATTTCGCTGTTCGTCGGGCTGCCGCTCGGAGTGCTGACGGCCATCAAGCGCGGGCGATGGTATACGGAGGCGCTGCAATTCCTGTCGATCGTCGGCGTATCGCTGCCCAGCTTCGTTGTCGGCATCCTGCTCATCCTCGTGTTTTCGGTCATCCTCGGCTGGTCGCCGTCCTTCGGTCGCGGCGAGGTGGTGCAACTCGGCTGGTGGTCGACGGGGCTGCTGACGCCTTCGGGACGCGCGGCGCTGATCCTTCCGGCCATCGCGCTGTCGCTCTACCAGATCACGCTGATCATGCGGCTGGTGCGCGCCGAGATGCTGGAAGTGCTGCGCTCCGACTACATCAAGTTCGCTCGCGCCCGGGGCATCCCGCGCTGGCGCGTCTATTTCCGCCATGCATTGCGCAACTGCCTGATGCCTGTCGTGACCATGACGGCGATGAACATCGGCTCGCTGATCGCCTTTGCGCTGATCACCGAGACCGTTTTCCAGTGGCCGGGCATGGGCATGCTGTTCATCCAGGCGGTCACCTTCCTCGATATCCCGGTGATGGCAGCCTATCTCTGCATCATCTCCTTCATCTTCGTCGCGCTGAACACGCTGGTCGACATCACCTATGCGGTGATCGATCCGCGCCTGCGTGGCTCGCACTGACAGCGGGAGGCTAGTCGATGACGACCGACGCTACGAAAACAGGCGCCGCTGCGCGTCCCGGCCTGTTGCGGCGTATGCGCAACAGCGATGTCTGGTGGTCCTTCACCCACAGCAAGTCGGCGATGATCGCCGCCGTGGTTCTTGCCGTGCTGGTACTTGCCGCTGTCTTTGCGCCGCTGATCGCGCCGCAGAACCCCTATGACGCGGCCCAGCTCGACATGTGGAAGGCCGAACTGCCGCCGATCTGGGAGCCGACGGGCGAATGGCCCTATCTGCTCGGCACCGATACGCAAGGCCGCGACATGCTGTCGGCCATTCTGTACGGCACGCGCATCTCCATCGTCATCGGCCTCGGCTCGGTGGCGCTGTCGCTGCTGATCGGAATGACGGCAGGGCTGTGCGCCGGCTTCTTTGGCGGTTTCGTCGACAACCTGCTGATGCGTCTCGGCGACGTCACCTTGTCGATCCCGACCATCCTGATCGCCATCCTGGTGTCGACAGTCGTGCGGCAGATGCTACCTGACGGGTTGCGCGAGATCGGTGCTGCCGCGGTGCTGGTGCTGGCCATCTCGCTTTCGTCGTGGGTGCAGTATGCCCGCACGGTCCGCGCCCAGACCATCGTCGAGCGCAACAAGGAATATGTCCAGGCAGCAAGATTGTTGAAGGTGCCGCCGCGCCGCATCCTGGCCTATCACATCCTGCCCAACACGCTGACGCCGGTGCTGGTTGCCGCCACGCTGAATTTCGGCATGGCCATTCTCACCGAAGCGACGCTGTCGTTCCTGGGCATCGGCATGCCGCCCGGACAGCCGTCGCTCGGAACCCTGATCCGCATCGGCAACCAGTTCCTGTTCTCCGGTTCGTGGTGGATCGTCCTGTTCCCGGTGATCCAGCTCTGCCTGCTCGTCGTCGTCGTCAACATCCTGGGTGACTGGCTGCGCGACGTGCTCAATCCGAAACTGAGGTAAGCGTGATGACCAACCTGTTGCTCCGCAACGTTCGGCCCTATGGCGGCGCGAATTCAGATGTGCTGATCCGCGACGGCCGGATTGCAGGCATCGGCCGCTTCGAGGCGGATCCCGGCATGGCGGTCGAGGACGGCAATGGCGCCATCGCCATTCCCGGCCTGATCGACGCGCATACCCATCTCGACAAGACCACCTGGGGGCTGCCCTGGCACGAGAACAACCGCCGCGCCGTGCTGCGCGAACGCATCGATTTCGAGCGCGAGAACCGCATCGCGCTCGGCCTCGACCCGCATCGCCAGTCGATGCGGCACGCGATCGGCCTTGCGGCGCATGGCGCCACCCATATCCGCAGCCATGTCGACATCGATCCGGTCCACAAGCTGACGCTCGTCGACGGCGTCATGGAGACCCGCGAGAAGCTCAAGGGAATCATCGACATCGAGATCGTGGCCTTCCCGCAGTCGGGCCTCATGGTCATGCCGGGCACGTTGGAGCTGCTCGACGAAGCGCTGAGCCAGGGCTGCGAAGTGCTCGGCGGCATCGATCCCTGTGGCATCGACCGTGACCCCAAGGGGCAGCTGGACGCCATCTTTGCGCTGGCGCTGAAGCATCAGTGCCCGATCGACATCCATCTTCATGAGGCGGGCGAGCTCGGCGCCTTCACCATGGAGCTGATGTTCGAGCGCATTCGCGCCAACGGCATGCAGGGCAAGGTCGCCATCAGCCACGCCTTTGCGCTCGGTATGAACGACTATCTGCGCGTCGGTCAGCTGATCGAGCAGATTGCAGAGCTTGACGTGGCGATCCTGACGACGGGCGCGCCCTCGGCAACCGTGCCGTCGATCATGCGTCTCAAGCAGGCCGGCGTGCGCGTCGGTGCCGGCTGTGACGGCATCCGCGACACCTGGGGTCCATGGGGCCAGCCTGACATGCTCGACCGCGCCAAGATCGTCGGCATGAAGAACGGCGTGCGCTCGGACATCGAGCTGGCGCATGTGCTGCACATCGTCTCGCAAGGCGGCGCCGATGTCATGCGCATCGAGGGCTACGGCCTGGCGGAAGGCTGCAACGCTGATCTGACGCTGCTGACGGGCGAGACGCTCGCCCATGCGGTGGTCGATGTCGCGCCGCGCCCGCTTGTCATCAAGGGCGGCCGCGTCACCGCACGCAACGGCCAGGCCACAGTGGAAATGCCATGACCAGACAGGTTCTCGACACACTCGAACTCGGCAAGCGTCCCAACGGCCGTACGCTCGTCACCGCCGCCTGGGTGCTCGGCCACCGTGATGGCGGGCACAGGCTGATCCCCAATGGCCAGGTCGTCATCGATGGCGGCGAAGTCATCTATGTCGGTCCTGACTTCGCCGGCGAGGTCGCTCGCCGCATCGACTTCGGCAACGCGTTGGTCAGCCCAGGCCTCATCGACCTCGACGCGCTGTCGGATCTCGACACCACCATCCTCGGCATCGACCATCATCCGGGCTGGGCCAAGGGTCGCGTCTGGCCGCGCCATTATGTCGAGGCTGGCCCCTACGAGATGTACTCGCAGGAAGAGCTGGCCTTCCAGAAACGTTTTGCTTTTGGCCAGCTTCTGCTGAACGGCATCACGACTGCTGCCCCCATCGCCTCGCTGTTCTACCGCGAGTGGGGCGAGACGGTTGCCGAGTTCGACGCGGCCGCCGATGCAGCCGGCGATCTCGGCCTGCGTGTCTATCTCAGCCCCGCCTATCGTGCCGGCGGCATGGTGCTCGAGGCACCGGGGCGGATGGAGGCGGTGTTCGACGAGAAGCGCGGCCTTGCCGGCCTGCGCGATGCGGTCGACTATATCGGACGGCAGACGGGCCGCCATGGCGACCTGGTGCGCGGCATGCTGGTGCCTGATCGTGTCGAGACCTGCACGGAAGAGCTGCTGCGCCAGACCCAGGCTGCTGCCGCCGAACTCGGCTGCAAGATCCGACTGCACATGGCGCAGGGCTCGATGGAGGTCGAAACCGTTCGCAAACTGCACGGCACGACGGCGCCGGTCTGGCTGGCGCGCGCCGGCCTGCTCAACGACAGGCTGATCGCGCCGCATGCCACCAATGCGACCGAAGAGGACCTCGGGCTCTACGCACAGAACGACGTGTCGATCGTGCATTGCCCGCTGGTTTCGGCCCGTGGCGGCAGCACGCTCAACTCGTTCTCCAAGTGCAAGGAGCGCGGCATCAACATTGCGATGGGCACGGATACGACGCCCGCCGACATGCTGATGAACCTGCTCGTCGGCCTGATCGCCTGCCGTATCAATGATGGGGCTCCTGACCGCGTCCGCAGCGCCGACCTGTTCGACGCGGCAACGCTGGGCGGCGCCAAGGCGCTCGGCCGCGACGATCTGGGCAAGCTCATGGCAGGCGCACGCGCTGACATCGCAGTCTTCGGGCTCGACGATGCGGTCATGGCGCCGTCCATCGACCCGATCACCACGCTGGTCGCCGGCGGCTCGGGCAAGGTCACACAGGCCGTGTTCGTCGACGGTCGCCTGTCGATGCGTTTCGGCGAGGTTGCCGGCATCGACATGAAGGCCGGACGCGAGCGTGCCCAGCGCCAGTTCGACGGCCTCATCGCCAAGTATCCGGAACGCAGCTGGGGCAACCCGCCGGTTTCGGAGATCTTCCCGCCAAGCTACCCGATAGAGGTCAACGACAATGGCTGATACCGAGAAGGCAGTGCTTGAAGTACGCAACCTCAAGGTCGAATTTCCCGGCCGGCGCGGGGTTGCCACCGCACTTTCCGACGTGAGCCTGTCGATCCGCCCGGGCGAGATCCTGGGTGTCGTCGGCGAGTCCGGTGCCGGCAAATCGATGACCGGCCTTGCAATCCAGGGCCTGCTTGAACGGCCGGGTCGCATCGCCGAAGGCGAGATCTGGCTGGGCGACCGCCGCATCGACCAGCTCAACGACCGTGAGATGGAGAGCATCCGCGGCCGCGAGATCGGCGCGATCTTCCAGGACCCGCTGACCTCGCTCAACCCGCTGTTCACCGTCGGCGCTCAGCTGACCGAGACGATCCGCCAGCATCTCGGCATGGGCAAGGCCGAGGCCAGGGCGCGCGCGATCTCGCTGCTCAAGGATGTCGGCATTCCGTCGCCGGAAGATCGCTTCGGCCAGTATCCGCACCAGTTTTCCGGCGGCATGCGTCAGCGTGTGGTGATTGCGCTTGCGCTGGCCGCTTCGCCGAAGCTGATCATCGCCGACGAGCCGACCACTGCGCTCGATGTTTCCATCCAGGCGCAGATCACCTCGCTGCTGCGCAAGCTGTGCAAGGAAAAACAGACGGCGGTGATGCTGGTGACGCACGACATGGGCGTCATCGCCGAGACGGCCGACCGCATCGCCGTCATGTATGCCGGCCGGCTCGTCGAGATCGGGCCTGTCGCTGACGTGCTGCACGCCCCCAAGCATCCCTATACGCGCGGCCTGATGGCTTCGATCCCGGCACTCGGTGCCCGCGTCGAACGGCTCAACCAGATCGATGGCTCGATGCCGCGGCTCGATGCTATCCCCGATGGTTGCGCCTTCAACCCGCGCTGCAGGGATGCCGGGCCGCGCTGCTCGCGCGAGCGGCCGAGCCTGCTGCCGGCGGGCACGGGAGCGAGCGCATGCTGGATCAATGCAGGAGGAACCGCATGACCGCGATGACTTCACACAAGGCCTCGGCGCTCAGCGTCGACGGGCTCGTCAAGACGTTCGACGTTTCGGCGCCCTGGCTCAACCGCGTGGTCGAGCGCAAGCCGCGCCAGTATCTGCAGGCCGTCAACAACATCAGCTTCGAGGTGCCGCTGGGCGGTTGTCTCAGCCTCGTCGGCGAAAGCGGCTGCGGCAAGTCGACGGTGGCGCGCCTGGTGACCGGGCTCTACCGGGCAAACAGCGGCGAGATGCGTTTTGCGCCTGGCGAGGATGGCCAGCCGCTGTCGGCCCAGATGATCTTCCAGGACCCCTACGCGTCGCTCAATCCGCGCTGGCGGGTGAAGAACATCATCGCCGAGCCGATCCGCGAGATGAAGCTGAGGAACACGGCTGCGGAAATCGACGAGCGGGTGGCGGAGCTGTTGAAGACCGTCGGCCTGTCGGCTTCCGACGGCGACAAGTTCCCGCACGAGTTCTCAGGCGGCCAGCGCCAGCGCATCTCGATTGCGCGCGCGCTGGCGAGCGAGCCGCGTTTCCTGGTCTGCGACGAGCCGACCTCGGCTCTCGACGTCTCCGTCCAGGCGCAGGTGCTCAACCTGATGCGCAAGCTGCAGGACGAGTTCGGCCTGACCTACCTGTTCATCAGCCACGACATGAGTGTGGTCAGGCATATGTCCGACCGCATCGCGGTGATGTATCTTGGCCGCATCGTCGAGGAGGGCGAAACCGAGGAGCTGTTTGCCAGGCCGCGCCATCCCTATACGCAGATGCTGTTGCAGACGATCCCGAACATCGAAAAGCCCCATCGGGATCGGGTCGTCGCCGCAGGCGAGGTGCCGAGCCCGCTCAAGCCGCCGTCCGGCTGCACGTTTCATCCGCGCTGCCCGATGGCGACGGCTCGCTGTTCGGCCGAGCTGCCTGAGGTGCGCACGCTGGCGAGCGGAACGCGGGTCGCCTGCCATCTGGCGCAGGACGAGTGATCATGACGCGTGCAGGTTACGCCAGTGCTGCCCTGAGGTCGTGGGAGATGTCGCGCACTTCCCTCAGGTCGAGCTCGGACTCGACGTGGTCGAGATGATGCGCCATCAGGGCCGCAGCCTTCGCGAAGTTGCCGCTGGCAATCTGCTCGACGATCTCGGCGTGCTCGTCCGGGCCGCAGTTGAAGCGCGCGGTGTTGCGGTAGACGGCTGTGATCAGCGAGGTGCGCGAGATCAGGTCGCGCATCATGCCGAAGAGGAAGTCGGAGCCGGAGATTTCGGCGAGCAGAAGATGGAAGCCACCAGACAGCTTGATGATGTCGGTGGTCACGTCCTTGGCGTTGGCGGTACGCTCCTGGGCGACATGGTTGCGCAAGCGCGCCACGTCTGGCTTGGAGATCGAGGCGCCGATGCGTTCGACGACGCAGGCCTCGACGGAGCGGCGGACGGCGAACACGTCTCTGGCCTCGTCGACGGATGGCTGGCACACGAAGGCGCCGCGATTGGGAATGATCGTTACCAGGCCTTCGCGCTCAAGTGCGGTCAGCGCCTGGCGGATACGGGCACGGCTGACGTCGAAGATTCCGGCCAGCTGGCCTTCCTTCAACTGGACGCCCGGGCGCAGCCGGCGCTCGGCAATCGAGAGCCATACCTTCTCGACAATCTGCTGTGTCGAAACGCTTGCTTGTTCGGTCATGAAGCTATGCCTCCCACGAAGGCCGACATTCGTCATGCACAATAAAAAGTCAACATTCCAATAAATTACCCGGATTGCATTTTGCTGACAATTATACGGAAAATTGTGTACCAAGCGATGCGGGATTGAGAGGGCGTATGGAGTTCGATTTTACGAAGCTGGAGATGGAGAGCCGATATCGGCTGCTGACCAACTTCATTGGTCCGCGCCCGATCGCGCTTGTCACCACCCGCTCGGCCACGGGGCGCAGTAATGCGGCGCCGATGAGCTTCTTCAACGTGTTCTCGCATGAGCCGCCGATCGTGGTGCTGGGCATCCAGCCACGCGCCACCGGAGAAGACAAGGACACGGTCGTCAACATCCGTCGCACCGGCGAGTTCGTGGTCAACATGGTCGACATGGCCCTGTCGCAGCAGATGCTGGTCTGCGGCCTGGGCTTCGAAAGCGATGTCGACGAACTTGAGATGGCCGGACTGCCCACCGCCCGCAGCGCCCAGATCGATGTCGACTACGTCACCAATGCGCCTTGCGCCTTCGAATGCCGCGTCGAGCGGCTGATCGAGTATCCGCGCCGCCTGCTGGTGCTGGGCGAAGTGGTCCACATGCATGTGCGCCGCGACTGCCTCGACGAGGCGGGGCGCTATGTGAATCCGGAAGTCTACCAGCCGATCGCCCGGCTTCACGCGGACAACTACATCACCTCCGACCGCCAGTTTGTGCTCAAGGCCCCGACAATTGCGGATGTGCTCAAGGCAAACGAAAGCGGCGAATAGGATCCACCAACGTGCATATTCGCCTGATCAACCCAAATTCGACCGCTTCCATGACCAACCAGGCGCTGGAAAGCGCGCTGCGCGTGGCAAGTGCGGGAACCCATGTAAGCGCCGTCAACCCGACCCGGACGCCTGTCAGCATCGAAGGCAGCGCCGACGAGGCGCTGGCGGTGCCTGACATGCTGTCGGAAATCCGCAAGGGCGAAGAGCAGGGCGTCGACGCCTATGTCATCGCCTGCTTCGACGATCCTGGCCTGCACGCCGCCCGCGAAGTCGCCAAGGGACCGGTCATCGGTATCTGCCAGGCGGCCGTTCAGGTGGCCATGACCATCAGCCGGCGCTTCTCGGTGGTGACCACGCTGCCGCGCTCGGTGCCGATCATCGAAGACATCGTCCAGGCATATGGCGCCGGACATCATTGCCGCGCCGTGCACTCGATCGACCTGCCGGTGCTGGGCCTCGAGGAAGACCCGGAGACGGCGGAGCGGCTGCTGGTCGAGGCGATCGAGCGCGCCAAGGTCGAAGATCGCGCCGAGGCGATCATCCTGGGCTGTGCAGGCATGTCGAGCCTGTGCGACCGGCTGGCCAAGGCAACGGGCGTGCCGGTCATCGACGGCGTTACGGCCGCACTGAAGATCGCCGAGGCGCTTGTCGGCGCCGGTTATGTGACCTCGAAGGTCAATGCCTATGATTTCCCGCGTCAGAAGGGACCTGTCATCGTCGATGCCGAAGTCCAGTTGATGGCGGTAAACAGCTGACGCTGAAAACGAAAAAGGGGCCGGAAGGCCCCTTTTCTTTGGTGGATGCTGGCTGCCCGTCTTGGCAGGCAGCCAGGAATGCCCGTGTTACAGCACCGGCGGCGCCGGCGGCACTACAGCTTCCTCGAAGGTGCGGTACAGCTTGCCCCAGGCCGGGTCGTGCATATGCGCCTGCAAGCCGGCCCGGTCGACCAGGGCCTGGGCCTCGCGCTCGCCGAAATCGAGCGCCTGCTCGACGTCGGTCGTAAGCACCTTGCGCCCCTCCATCAGGATCTTGCCGTCGACGATGACGGTGTCGACATCGCTGCCGAGCACCTGCTGGACCAGGCGGTGGACGACCATCCAGTTCGGCGTCAGGTGCGGTTGGCGCATGTCGATGACGGCAATGTCGGCCTTCTTGCCGACTTCCAGCGAGCCGATCTCGTGATCCATGCCGAGTGCCTTTGCGGCGTCGATGGTGATCATCTCGAACATCTTGCCCGGCGGCAGCAGGTAGCGGTCATGATTGTGCAGCAGGTGCTGGGTGTACTGGCAGAGCCGCGCCATCTGGAACATGTCGAAATGGCGGCTCGGCGACACGCCATCGGAGGTGACGGCGACCGGCACACCCTTGGAGATCATGTCGAGGATCGGCGTCGAGCGTCCGGGCGGGGCGTGGGTGACGAAGGTGCCGGTCTCGGCCAGGATATCGACTTCCTCGTGGGATATGCCCCAGCAATGCTGCAGGTGGACGTCGGGGCCGAGGATGGCGTTTTCCTTGTCCTGTAAGGCCATGCGGATCTGTCCGGCGAAAGCGTCGGAATGGATGCGCACGCCCCATTTGCGCGCCGTTTCGCGCACGCGGCGGGCCTGCATGCGGTCGTTGTCGGTGAGCTTTACCGCCCGGTCGGGTGTCGTCATGTTGGACGGATCGAGCGACGGCACGATGGTGAAGGGCGTCAGGAACACATTGATGCGGCCGTCGGCGCTGCCGTTCAGCTCCTGGATGGTCGCCTCGGCGCCTTCGATCATCTCCTCGAAGGAGACGTGGCGGCGCTCCGGTTTGCCGCTTTCCCAGCGCGTCACCGGATGCGGCCAGGGCAGGCCTGCCGGGCCGACGCAGATGATCTCGCGCAGGCCGATTTCGCCATAGGCCTTGGCATGGTTGCTGGCAAAAACGGGATCGTCGCTGCGCGGCATCGACGAGATGATGCTGACACCTGTCGTGACACCGGCGCGCAGCCGCTCGAGGCCGGACACCAGGCCGTCGGCGTACCAGTAGTCGCGCGTGGTGTAGTGATAGTAGGTCGGCGTGACGATCTGCATCCACATGGAATTGGTGTCCGCCGCGATACTGCGGATCAGCACGTGTCCGGCATGGCCGTGGGCGTCGATGAGGCCGGGAATGATCAGCTTGCCGCGGCAGTCGACGACCTTCTTGTCTGGATGCCTCGGGGCGAGGTCGTTGGCCGAGCCAATGTCGACAATCCTGTCGCCCGATATGGCGATTGCACCATCCTCGATGATGCGCCGCTCGGCATCGACCGTGACGATGGTTCCATGAAGCAACAGCAGGTCGCTCATGCGATTCTCCTCCATTTGTGCCGGCTGCCGGCCTTCCGGCTGCCTTGTCGGCTCGTCTCCGCCGTGTGATGGCAGGCTGACCTGACGTAATTTTGCTACCGGCTCGGAGAAAATGCGTCAACAATATTGTTGACAATCTTGTCGATCACCCTGATGGTGAAATCCAGGAAGCGCGATCCTTGGGAGGTAAAATGTCTCGCTTTAAGAAACTCATTCTCGGTGCCGTTGCAGCAATCGCCATCTCCGCGCCGGCCACTGCGGAAACCCTGCGTTGGGGCGGTCGCGCCGACATCTATTCGCTTGATCCCGATTCGATCGCGTCGACGTTCAACCTGTCGTTCCTCAACCACATCTATGAAGGCCTGGTCCGCTACGACGCCAACTTCAAGGTCGAGCCGGCGCTGGCGACCAAGTGGGAGCTGATCGACAACAAGGTCTGGCGCTTCACGCTGCGCCAGGGCGTCAAGTTCCACAACGGCGCTGACTTCACCGCCGACGACGTGATCGCCTCGCTCAACCGCGTTACCGATCCGGCCTCGCCGCTGCGCGGCAACATCCCGCTCTATGTCAGCAGCAAGAAGGTTGACGACTACACCGTCGACATCGAGGTCTCGGCGCCGACGTCGCTGTTCCTCAACGACATGACGAACATCTTCATGTTCAGCGGCAAGTGGCTGAAGGACAACAACACCGAGAAGCCGACCGCCGTCGACACCAAGACCGAAGGCTTCGCCACCCACAACACCAACGGCACCGGCCCGTTCAAGCTCGAGAGCCGCGTCGCCGACAGCAAGACCGTGCTGGTGGTCAACGACCTCTGGTGGGACGAAAAGAAGCACAATCTCGACCGCATCGAGTACATGCCGATCGCCTCGGCCGCGACCCGCGTCGCAGCGCTGCTGTCGGGTGAAGTCGACCTCGTCGATTCCGCGCCGATCCAGGATCTGCCGCGCCTCGAAAGCTCGCCCGGCCTGTCGGTCCTGAAGAAGCAGGAATTCCGCACGGTGTTCCTCGGCTTCAACCGCAAGGAGAAGCTGGAAGACGGTCGCGCCAATCCGTTCAACGACGTGCGTGTTCGTGAGGCAGTCGAAGCCGCCATCGACCGCGACCTGATCAACGCCAAGGTGATGCGCGGGCTTGCCCGTCCGTCCGGCTCGCTGATCGCTCCTGAGATCGCCGGCTACGCCAAGTCGCTCGACACCTACAGCAAGGCCGATCCGGAACGCGCCAAGAAGCTGCTCGCCGAGGCTGGCCAGGAAGGCCTGAAGTTCACCTACATGTGCTCCAACGACGAGAGCATCAACGAGGAGGATTTCTGCGCCGGCATCGCCAACATGCTGAAGCGCGCCGGTTTCGACGTCTCGATCGACATCGCGCCGCGCGCCGTCCAGTCGCCCAAGCGCACGCAGGGCAAGGCCGACATGTTCAACCTGAGCTGGGCCAACGAGCCGACGCTCGACGCCTACTCGATCCTGGCGCAGGTTCTCTCGACCAAGAACGACAAGGTCGGTGTGTCGAACTATGGCGGATGGTCCTATCCGGAGCTGGACAAGCTGGTTGCCCAGTCGGTGCAGGAGCCTGACAGCGCCAAGCGCCTGCAGCTCGAAGAAGCGGCCCTCAAGATCGCTAAGGATGACTCGATCCTGATCCCGCTGCACCAGCAGCCGATCGCCTGGGCAATGCAGGGCACGGTCAAGAGCGTCGACTTCCGCTCCGACAACAAGCCGCGTCACTGGCTGACCCAGATGGCGGGCAAGTAAGCCTAGATAACAACATCTCCCGCGACCCTGGGCGCTTCATCATCCGGTGAAGCGCCCTTTCTTTAGGTGCGTCCGCCTGGCGGTTGGCGCAACGACTTCAGACTGGATTGACGATGACACGTCCCGAAGACCTGACGCTCGGCCAGCGGCCGGCTGGCCGCACGCTCATGACCGCAGACTGGCTGCTTGCCTATCACGGCGAAGGCCATTGCCTGGTGCCGCGCGGCGAGTTGGTGATCGAGGGCGGCGAGGTCATCTTTGCCGGGCGCAGCTTCGACGGCGAGGTCGCCCGCCGCATCGACTTCGGCAGCGCGCTGATCAGTCCCGGTCTCATCGACCTGGATGCGCTCTCCGACATCGACACCTATGTGCTCGTGCACGACAACCAGCCCGGATGGGCCAAGGGCCGCATCTGGCCGCGTTCCTATGTCGAACGTGGGCCCTACGAAATGTATTCGCCCGAAGAGCTGGCCTTCCAGAAGAAGTTCGCCTTCGGCCTGTCGCTGCTCAACGGCGTCACGTCGGCCGCGCCCATCGCCTCGCTCTACTACCGCGAATGGGGCGAGACGGTCGCCGAATTCGATGCGGCTGCAGACGCGGCAGGCGAGCTCGGCCTGCGCGTCTTCCTGAGCCCTGCCTATCGCTCCGGCGGCATGGTGCTGGAGGCGCCCGGCAAGATCGTGCCCGACTTCGACGAGGCGAGGGGCCTCGCCGGCCTTGACGATGCGATTGCTTTCATCGAGCGCCAGCATGGTCGCCATGGCGGGCTGGTCAATGGCATGCTGGCGCCCGACCGTGTCGAAACCTGCACGCTCACGGTACTGCAGCGGACCATGGCGGCGGCGCGTGACCTCGACTGCCGGGTGCGGCTGCACATGGCTCAGGGCAAGCTCGAGCTCGAAACCATGCACAAGCTGCACGGCGTCTCGGGGCCGCGCTGGATGGCCGATCATGGCCTGTTGAGCGAGCGGCTGATCACTCCGCACGGTACCCATGCTTCGCCTGACGATCTGCAGTTCTATGCCGATGCTGGCGTGTCCATCGCACATTCGCCGCTGGTGTCGGCGCGCATGGGCAGCACGCTGAACTCGTTTGCCTCGTGCCGGAAGCTCGGCATCAATATCGGCATGGCGACCGACACGGCACCGCAGGACATGTTGATGAACCTGCTTGTAGGCCTGGTTGCCTGCCGCATCAGCGAAAAGGCATCCGATGCCGTGCTGAGCAAGGATTTCTACGATGCCGCCACGCTTGGTGGGGCAAGGGCGCTCGGCCGCACCGACATCGGCCGCCTGGTCGCCGGCGCCAAGGCCGACATCTCCGTGTTCCGCCTCGACGATCCCTACATGACGCCGACTGTCGATCCGATCACCACGCTGGTGCTTGGCGGTTCCGGCAAGGTGACGCAGGCGGTGTTCGTCGATGGACGGCTGTCGATGCTCGACGGCAAGCTGGCCGGCTTCGACATCCGCGCTGCGCGCGAACAGGCGCAGCGGCGGTTCGAAGGGCTGATCGCCAAATACCCCGATCGCAGCTGGCAGCACCCGCCGGTGTCGGAGATCTTCAAGCCGAGCTACCCCATCTTGCCCTGAGCAGCCCGTCTTGCCCTGAGCAGAATGGGGCGTCTCGCCATGGGCTAGTTTCCAACCACGGGCAGCGACTTCGGCGCCAGTTCGCCGATGCTGCGGCTGCGCGGATCGTTCATGCCGGCGCGGGCGCAGGCCCAGTCCTGCAGCGCCTGGATTTCCCTGACGGCCCCGTCATAGTCGAGTTGTGTCGGCTTGCCCTTGTCGACGGTCAGCTGTCCGTCGACATAAACGCGCTCGACGGCGCGCTCGGCGGCGCAATGGAGCAGGCTGCGCAGGGGGTCGTAGACCGGGCGCATCGAAGGCGTGTCGAGGTCGATCACCACGAGGTCGGCCTTGGCGCCGACGCTGAGGCGGCCGATGTCGTTGCGGCCCAGAGCCCTCGCGCCGGCAAGGGTGGCGGCATCGAAGATATCTGATGTGGTCAGGTCGAAGACGCTTTTGCCGCCGAGGCGGGAACAGATCAGTGCCTGCCGCATCTCCTCCAGCATGTTGAAGGGATAGCTGTCGGTGCCGATGGCGACATTGACGCCGGCGCGCCTGTAAGCGCCGAGCGTTTCGAGCGCCATCCCGCTGCGGGCGAAGGTAACGGGGCAATGGGCGACCGTGGTGCCGCGTTCGGCAAGCGTGACGAGGTCGTTTTGCGTCCGCTGGCGGGTCCAGGAGTGATGGTCGGCGAATATGCAGTGGCCGAGGATGACGTCAGTGCCAAGCACGCCGAGGCGGTCGAGATATTGAACGGCGGTCAGTCCGGTGCGGCGCAGCAATTCCTCGTGCTCGGCCATGGTCTGGGCTGCATGAACGGTGAGCTTCATGCCGCGCTTGCGCGCTTCATCCGCGGCGTCGGCCAGAAGATCGGGCCGGCAGGTCTCGACCTGCGACGGCGAGACCACGCCGTCCAGCCTGCCGCTCGGATGCGCCCGGGCGCGTTCGGCGAAGTCGAGTGCGCGCACGAAGGCATCGCGGCCGGCATCGTCGTTCCATTCATATTCCAGCCTGTGGCCGTCGCGGACGATCCAATCGGCCTGGCGGAAGCCGGGTGCGAGATAGGCGCGCGCGCCGCTGCGGCCGGCGATGTCTAGCCAGATGTCGTGGGCACCGGCGATGTCGAGGATGGTGGTGGCGCCCGAGCGCATCAGGTCGCCCAGCATTACCGTCAGGCAGGCGGCGCGGGCATCCTCGCCGCCGTCGAGCGCGCCTGAAAATTCATACATGGCCTGGCCCCACAGGGCGGGGGTGCCGACGTCCTCGAAGATGCTCTTGGCCATTGGCTCGTCATGCGAATGACAATGGATGTCGACCAGGCCGGGCATGACCATGCGCGCCTTGCCCGAGAGTTCGGTCGTCGCCTCGCCCTCGAAACGTTGGCCGACGCAGATTAGCCCGGTCGCATCGAAAGCGACGTCGCCACCATGACGATAGACATGGCCGCCGCTGGCGGCGTCGTAGGCAACCATGGTGTCGACGTCGCGAATGACCGTGATTTCAGTCATGACCTACCCTGAAGCGTTTTTCGAGAAAGCGGCTGTACGCGCCCATCAGCGCGCTGAAGACGAAATAGACCACGGCGGCGAAGACATAACCTTCGAGCACGGCGATGCCCTGCCAGTTGGGGTCGCGCAGGGCCGTGCGCACCGTGTTGAGGAAGTCGAGCAGGCCGACGATGGTAACCAGCGTCGTGTCCTGGAAGAAGCCGATGAACAGCGACACCAGCGGTGGGATGACGGTCTTCAGCGCCTGCGGAATGGTGACGAGGAAGGTGTATTGCCAATAGTGCAGGCCGAGCGCCTTGGCTGCCTCCGTCTGCCCAGCGGGCAAAGCTTGGAGGCCGGCGCGCACGATCTCGGCGATGTAGGCTGCGGCAAACAGGATGATCGCGACCTGGGCCCGCAGCAATTTGTCGATGGTGACGCCGTCGGGCATGAACAGCGGCAGCATGACGGACGCCATGAACAGGATGCTGATCAACGGCACGCCGCGCACCAGTTCGATGAAGGTGATGGCGAGGATACGGATGGCGGGCAGGTTGGAAAGGCGCGCAAGCGCCAACAGGATGCCGAGCGGCAGAGCGCAAACGAGCCCGACGAAGGTCAGCATGAACGACAGCGGCAGGCCGCCCCATTGCGAAGTCGGGACCTGCGTCAGGCCGAACATGCCGCCCGACATCAGTGCGAACAGCAGCGGCAGCAAGACCAGCCAGGCGATGACGAGGCCGCGGCTCCACAGGCGCGGGATGCCCGACAGAGCCATCGCGGCGATGAACAACAGCGTTGCCGTCAGCGGTCGCCACTGCTCGTCGAAAGGGTAGATGCCGAACAGCATGTAGCGGAGCTTGGCTGCGACATAGGGCCAGCAGGCGCCTGAGGCTGCCTTGCAGTCTTCCGGCGCGCCGTCGAACACGGCATTGATCAGCAGCCAGGACGCGGCTGCCTTGGCGGCGAGCGCGAGCAACACCAGGCACAGGAGTGTCACCAGCGTGTTGCCGGGCGTGCCGAAATAGGCCTTGAGGGTGTCGTTGCGGCGAGCGGGCCGGCGCGGCGGGGCGCTGTCGCCGGTAACTGTCGCGGACTGGTCGCTCATGATCAGCGTCCCTTCAGGGCGACACGCCCGTTGTACCAGTTCATCAAGGCCGAGGTCGCAAGCGACAGCAGCAGATAGACCAGCATGAACAGGGCGATGGGTTCGATCGCCTGGCCGGTCTGATTCATGATGGTGTTGGAGACCATGACCAGGTCGGGATAGCCGATGGCGATTGCCAGCGAGCTGTTCTTGAAGGTCGTGACATAGACATTGGTCAGCGGCGGGATGATGACCCGGAGCGCCTGGGGCAGGATGACAAGCCGCATCGTCAACCGGTCGGACAGGCCAAGCGCGTTGGCCGCCTCGCGCTGGCCCTTGCGGATCGCAAGTATGCCGCTGCGCACGATCTCGGCCACCGTGGCGGAGGCGCCGAGCGTCAGCCCAAGCAGCAGGGCTACGAATTCGGGCTTGAGATGCGCGCCGCCAGTCAGGCGGAACTTGCCGAGGACCGGCCAGTCGAGCTCACCGCTGACATCGAAGAAGACAATAGCGGCTGCGATCGGCAGCGCGACAAGGGCGAGGGCGACCGGCCAGCCCGGTACGGATTTGCCGGTGGCGATGCGCCGGTGATTTGCCCAGCGCTGCCACAGAATGGCGGCGACGATGCCGATGGCGGCTGCGGCAGCGACGACCCAGAAGCCGGAATTCCAGATGAAGGCCGGAACCACGAGGCCACTGTTGGAGACGAAGACGCCGGGCAGCAGCGTGATGGCCTGCTTGACCGGCGGCAGGGTGAAGATGATCACCGAATACCAGAGGAACAGATAGAGCAGCAACGGCACGTTCCTGAGCGCCTCGACATAAGCGAGCATCAGGCGCGACAAGAGCGGATTGGAAGACAGTCGTGCGATGCCGACAAACGTGCCGATGATGGTGCTGAGCACGATCGCCAGCACCGCAACCTTCACGGTGTTGAGCAGGCCGACCAGCATGGCCCGGGCATAGCTGTCCGACGCCTCGAAGGCGATCGGCGTGTCGCTGATGATGAAGCTTGCCTCGCGGCCGAGATAATCGAAGCCGGTGGCGATGTCCTGCTTCGCCATGTTGGCCAGCGCGTTGTTGAGCAGGTACCAGCCGCAGCCGATGACGGCTGCGACGCACAGGACCTGATAGGCCAGTTCGCGGCCGCGCCGGTTTCGTAGCAGAACAATGGGCGACACGCCGTCGGTCCTTGTCGGATCAGTTGATAAAGTTACGGCGCATGTCGAACCGACATGCGCCGTATCTGTTCTGACGGCTTAGCGGAAGGGCGGCGGGTAGAGCAGGCCGCCGGCGTTCCACAGCGTGTTCGGGCCGCGGCTCAGGCCGAGCGCGGTCTTTTCGCCGAGGTTGCGGTCGAAGACTTCGGCGTAGTTGCCGACATGCTTGATGACGTTGTAGCCCCAGGCCTTGTCGAGGCCGAGCATCGGGCCAAGCTCGTCGGTGACGCCGAGCATGCGCTGGATCTCGGGATCCTCGCTCTTGAGCTGCGCGTCGACATTCGCCTGGGTGATGCCCTTTTCCTCGGCCGCCATCATCAGCCAGGCCGACCACGAGACGATGTCGCGCCAGTTGGAATCGTTCTGGCGCACGGCGGGTGCCAGCGGCTCCTTCGAGATGGTTTCCGGCAGGATCACATAGTCATCGGGGCTCTTCGAGGCGGCGCGGATGGAGGCGAGGTCCGAACGATCCGACGAAACAGCGTCGCAACGGCCCGAGAAGAAGGCGTTGTTGTTTTCGTCGGGGTTCTCGAACACCACCAGCTCGAACTTCTTGCCGGTGGCGCGGAAGAAGTCGGCGAGGTTTTGCGCGGTCGTGGTGCCGGGCAGGGTGCAGACGGCGGCGCCGTCCAGCTCCTTGGCGCTGTTGACGCCGAGGCTCTTGGCGACCATCAGGCCCTGGCCGTCATAAAAGACCGCGGGACCGAAATCGATGCCCAGCGAGGCCTCGCGCGAATAGGTCATCGTCGTCTGCCGCGACAGCACGTCGATCTCGCCCGACTGCAGCACCTGGAAACGCGTGTTGATGTTGGTCATCACGAAGTCGACCTTGTTCGGGTCGCCGAACACGGCCGTCGCGATGGCGCGGCAGACGTCGACGTCGAAGCCGGCAAACTTGCCCTGCGCGTCGGCGAGCGCAAAGCCCGTCGTGCCCATCGACACGCCGCAGATCAACTTGCCGCGCGCCTTGACGGTCTCGAGCGTCGACGCCGCCTGCGCGGCGATCGCCGACGTGCCCAAGAGCAAAGCGGCCGCTGCGATGCGGCACGCCCTACGGAACATAGCCATATTTTTCCTCCCAATGCGGCCCGTCAGGCGTCTGCCGCGGACCGTCCCTCTCTGAACAGAGCGATCCAACCAAATTGCCGACAATTCTTCAACAAAATAATCGACAATGATTGTTTTCAATCTTGGCGCGAAGGGAGGGATGTCGCTCGACGGTCCAGCTGGCGGCTGCTTAGTCGGTGCTCTCGCCACAGTTGAGACAAGGTCTGCTCGCACCCTCGTGGCGAGGGAGAATCTGATGAGCTTTGCGCCGGTGGTACCCAAAGCGTGGGTCTTGGGCTCGCTTCTTGCTGCAGCATCCCCGGCTCATGCTCTCGTTGAGCTTGAGGCCGTCATCAGGCCGAGTGTCGCGGCCACTCAAAGAGCGTGGTTCTACTGCGCCCTCGGCGCTGCCGGGAATCTGCGTGCAGGCATAGAACGCTTCCAAACCGCAGCCCATATAGCGGATCGGGCTCTGGTGGCTTGCGAGAAGGGTGAGGACCTCTATTCCGACGCCATTCTTAATGACCGAACGCGCATGCTGGATTTCGATGCCGCTTCACGGATGCGCGCGAAAATCCGGGCTTCTGTCATCGAGTATCTGGAGATGGACAGAGAGCCGGCGTCACAGCCTTAGATGGTTGGACGTTCGAATCTACGGCCGGCGGACCTTGGCTCGGCAAGCGCAGATGCCTCGCAGAACGTGAAGCACGAAAAGCATCCAAGCGTTTGAAAGGGAATGGCGGAGAGGGAGTCCGCCATACTAGTATCCGTTATTGGTTGCGGTTGTCTCTCAGGCCCTTTTGATTTCAATGCGTTATATGGTGATCCGTCTTTTATCATCCGCTGCCGTTCGCTATTATCCGCGAATTGAAATGGGGAAGAAAGTGGGGAGATGGCGCGCTCACTTCAAAAACTTGCGGATGTGAAAGTTAAGTCGGACAAGTGGGCCTCTGGCCGGCACAGCGACGGGGGAGGCTTGTATCTCAACGTGTCCTCCGTCGGCACCAAGTCGTGGCTGTTCATGTGGACACCTGCCGGCGGTAAGCGGCGCGAAATGGGGTTGGGCGCTTATCCAGCGGTGTCCTTGGCAAAAGCGAGAGCGAAAGCTGCAGAATGCCGGATAGCGGTCGCTGAGGGACGAGACCCTATTGCAGAGCGAGCTAAGGCGGTAGAGCCGACATTTGGGGAGTGCGCAGACAAATTCCTGGCGTCGATGGATTCCTCGTGGCGAAATGACAAGCATCGCGCGCAATGGAAAATGACGCTTGAGGAGTATTGTAAGACCATCCGTTCAAAGAGGGTATCGGCGATTGGCACCGAAGAGATCTTGCAAGTGCTCAATCCGATCTGGACTGCGAAGCCGGAGACAGCCTCGCGGCTGCGGGGGCGCATCGAAAGAGTGCTAGATTTCGCAAAGACTAAAGGGTGGCGAGTGGGAGAGAATCCTGCGCTGTGGCGCGGGCATCTAAAAAATGTGCTGCCCGCTAGAAAGAAGCTGACCCGAGGGCACCATGCTGCAATGCCCTTTCATGATGTTCCAGCCTTTGTTTGGCGATTGCAAACGGCAGACGCGATGGCAGCACGCGCCATGGAGTTCCTTATCCTCACCGCAGCGCGATCGGGAGAGGTGTACGGCGCGAAGTGGGGCGAGATCGATCTAGACACTGGCATTTGGACGATCCCGGCTGAGCGGATGAAGGCTGCCAAGGAACACCGGGTGCCACTGTCTAATCGTGCGCTCAGCCTGGCCAAACGTCTCTACGACGCGAGGGTGTCCGATTATGTCTTCCCTGGGCAGAAAAAGGATCAGCCATTGTCGCCATCTGCGATGGAAATGCTGTTGCGACGGCTAAAGGTGGACGTAACGGTCCACGGCTTCCGCTCGTCCTTTAGAGATTGGGCAGGTGACAAGACGAAGTTTCCTCGTGAGGTGGCGGAAGCAGCTCTTGCGCACGAGATCGGTAATGCAGTGGAGCGCGCTTATCGCCGGGCCGATGCCATTGAGAAGCGCCGCGAGCTGATGCAGGCATGGTCGCGTTTTCTAGATGCCGCAAGAGCAGGAACTGCCCGCAAACCTTAGGGCTGGGTCCGGCATCGTAAAATCGTGGAGAGGTCGTGCACACTGCTTATTGCCGAGGGGTATTGCTGAAGAATAGAAACCCTTAGGCTGTAAGTTGCAGCGAAAATCTTGGGGGGGCGTAATAAGTGAAAAGCGGATTCATAGCGTCTGGCCTTGTGGTGGCCCTTGCCTTCACTACTCCGACGTTGGCAATGTCCAAGAAGGAAGCTTATAAGCTTGGAGTGAGTTCCGGCGAAACCGATGCGTGCCAAGGCAATATATCGGCTCGCTACGGCAAGCTGATCGCGCAAGCGCGTAAAGTACATCCTCAGAGCTTCGATGCTGGATATCGTTCCGTGAAGTCGTGCGATGGCGTGCCCGTCGAGCAAGATTCTGTCGTCGACATTCCAGGTGACATAGAGCCCATGGTGGAGCGAGCGGCAGAAGTCTGGAAATTTGAGCGCTTGTGTCTCAAATACAAAGACATGCCTTGGGTTATGAACAAAACGGGTCGCGAACTGCTGGCAAAGGTCAGCAAAAAGGCGCAGTTCAAAGCGCTTAAGAACTATATTGCATTAGCTAATCTGAATTACTCAAAAGCTGAATGCGTGCAATGGTTTATCAGTTCGCCCGCCGGTGGTTCTGGCAATATCGAAGGCTTCGACTGGAACGGTCATGACGCGCCGGAAGATTTTCTCGGAAACTAGCGGACTCGACACGGGCATTCGGTGATGACTGCCCGTCGAGCGACTACCCGAGATCAAGTCAAAGTGCTGCAAAATGTGGCGCGACGGCCCGTAGCGTTTCCTCTATTTCTTACCCCGTCCATTATGCGGAGTCAGCAGATCAAGGTGAGTAACTTCTATAGCTTGTGCCAGCTCCAATAGTGTGATGATGGTCGGGTTGCGCTTTCCCCTCTCTAGGCCGCTTAGATACTGTTGGCTAAAGCCCGAGCGTACCGCGACCTCTTCCTGAGTGAGGCCTTTTTCTCGCCGAAGCCGGGCGAAGTTATCTCCAACGAGTTTGCGCATATCCATGCGCAACTGCGTTGCGGAAATCGTTGCTCGCCGTTACCAACTATAATATGTATTTCGCCGTTTTGATCGTCGTGCCTGGTGCGTAGAGGCGACTTAGGCGCCTATCTGACAATTCCTTCGGCGAACAGACCGTGTGGTCGGATCGGAAGACTCGACAGGCAAAGGGCCGCATGGGCATTATCCCTGGCGGGGTTGTGGTAATGAAGGGGGAGCAGCGTGTCTGATCAAGTACAAAATGAATTCGAAACCGGATCGTCCGCCTCAGCGTCCGAGAAATCTGGTGACGGAATCCCATTCGGGGGGACGATCAGCTCTATTTTTCTGATGGCAGCGTTGTCTATTGGGGTGTATCTTCTCTATGAAAGTGTCACAAATGACTTCCAGCCTATTTGGAAGGCGGCATATTGGGTTGCTACAATTGTCGCGCTAATTGTTAGCTTGATATGGACAGTCCACCTTTGCGGCAGATACAGCCTGAGCACGGGCCACATGTTCGGCGGCGTTATGCTGTCATCTCTGTCGGTAATGTGCCTCATATTCCTGTTCTGGACCACTCCCAACGCACAAAGCATTTCTGGGAATGGAGAGGTGCTAGTCGCGGTTCTCGGAGTGATATTTGGTATCGCTGCGCTGGGCATGAACGTCGTCAAAACGAACTTGGTGTTTGGCATTTACCTTACAGCTGTTCAGCTGGTGTTCTCGGTGATCCTTCTCCTCTTGCTCTTTCTAATTTGGTCAAGCATGGCTAGGGACCGCCGCTGAAAACTTTGTGCAATCGTGGGGCTCTGGTGGAGGCGCAAAATCTTTACTAGGGCCCCATAGTTTGGTGCGAATGAAGTGGAAATCGGGGGACGGGAAAACAGGCGCGCCTGTGCTCATTTCTGGCTCCGGGGGTAGGGGGATGGACTTGTCGTTTCTGCCTCCCGCAGGCCACTGCCCGCCCGATTTTGAGCCTATTTTGCGGACGTTTATCTAACCGCGCGCCTCCCTGTAACGATTCTGCGAAAGAAGTGGCGTGACAAGGCGTGCCGTTCCTATGGCACCGTTTTTGGGAGATCGGAAGCTTGGATCTCCCGTAGGTTGGCATCGGCGTCATCTACGATTCGTTCGGCTTGGTTCTCCAGGGTCTTTTCGAAGATTCCGCGAACAGCTCGACCGTTGCCGAAGCCTTGCCTACGTCCTGCGTAGAGGTTGGCGCACAAAGACCTGACAGCCTCGATAGTATCAGGCGACAGTATCATTCCCTGCTCGTCGGCGATCATCTTGAAGATGGCTGCAAGTTCTTCCGCAGAATAATCATCGAAGTGAATGAAACGCGTGAAACGCGACTCGAGTCCTGGATTGGAGGCAATGAAGCGTTTCATCTCTTCCGGATAGCCAGCGACGATAACCGAAAGCCTGTCGCGTTTGTCCTCCATTTCCTTCAGAAGCGTATCCACAGCCTCCTGCCCGAATCCGGACTCGTCGTCCCTGGTAAGAGTATATGCCTCATCGACAAACAGGACGCCGCCTAGCGCATCCTTTATCGCACGCTGCGTTTTCAGGGCTGTCTGTCCCGGTGCGCCGGCCACCAGCCCGCTACGGTCCGTTTCAATCACGTGACCGCTTCCAAGCAGGCCAAGCGCTGCCAGCATCTGGCCAACGATCCGCGCCACGGTCGTTTTGCCTGTGCCTGGGTTGCCGGTGAACACCATATGCAGAGACAAAGGCATGGGGGGCATGCCTTGTTCAGCTCGGCGTTTGTTCGCCTGCGCGACATTCATCAGTCGCTTGATTTCGGTCTTCACTGATGCAAGCCCGATCATGGTTTCCAGGCGTGAGAGAAGTACCGGGAACTGATCTGTCATTTGGCGGGACAAGACTGGAACGTCGCCATTCTCCACTACATGGGGATCGCTATGTGGCGCAGCTCGCAACCGCTGGGCCTGCCGTTCCATCGTTCGTTCGAACAGAGTTCGTACATCACGAGCGTTGCCGAAATTCTCATCCTTGGTTCGGACCATCTCAACGACCGCATCCGTTAGTGCAGCACCAGCACCCTCCGTCAGCCTTATGGACGATTTTGTCGCCAGTTCTCGATAGATTGCGACGAGGTCCTCGACCTCGTAATCGTCAAAATGCACTGTACGTGTGAAACGCGATTTGAGGCCGGGGTTCGCTTCGATGAAGCGACGCATCTGTGGGGCGTAGCCCGCCACGATCACAGCAAGCCGGTTCCGATTGTCCTCCATGCCTTTCATGATGGCTTCGATGGCTTCGATGCCAAAATCCTTTTCACTGCCTTCTCTCCAAAGCGTATAGGCCTCATCAACAAAGAGAACGCCATCAAGGGCTGCCTGGATCTTAGCATTGGACTGGACCGCAGTTTGGCCAATGTATTGGCCGACTAAGGCAGCTCTGTCGACTTCAACGACATGCCCCTTTTTCAACAGACCAAGGTCGCGATAAATTTGACCGATCAAACGCGCGACAGAGGTCTTGCCCGTTCCAGGGTTACCCGTAAAAATCAGGTGTAAGGAAATATCGGCGCCCCCGGAACCGGTGGCGCGCCGCCGCTGTTCCGCCTCGGCCAAGGAATAGAGCGCTTCGACCTGCCGCTTCACTCCGGCTAAGCCGATCATGTTTCGAAGGGCCTTCAGGCTCGCGATTTCTTTGACTGGGGTCAGCGAGACGGTTGCTTGCTCGGTTCCGACGGTTGAGGTCGCCAGGGTGTCCCTAACGTCGATGCGACCTCCATCGATCAGTGTAAGTTCAGAGTTGCTGAGGTCGGTAATTCGACAGTTCGCAAGAGTGACGGCGGAACCTTCGTTCTCGGCAACCGCCAGCCTGCCCCTAACGGTCTCAAGCGTGACGCCAGTCATATGAATGACGCCGCCCCTTTGCGCCAGGAGCACATCACTTTCCAGTCCGCTCCCTGTAGAGGCACTGATCTCTATCTTGGAATTCGATCCGCATGAAGCTAACAAATCGAATATATTCAAGAAAGTACAATTTCTTGCATCGATATGACCTTGAGAGAATAACTTAAAAACAGCTGTATGAATATTTATAAAATGGCAGCCATCAATCTTCACGGGACTGCGATCACTTGCTCCTACCGGGAATCCTCGCTTGAACAACTCGAAGCTGCAATCCGTAGCTGTCGCTTCTGCATCAGCGAAGCAGTAGATGCCTTCGGTTGTCATGTCGGCGAAGCTGCAGCCCGAAAGTATCAGGCGGCTGCCTTGATCCGTTGCCGCTGCTGCCGGACTTCCCATGCAGTGCTCGAACCCGCAGTCCGTGACGCTCGCTTCGGCCCCGTTCGTGCAGTGGATGCCATTGATTTTCAGGTAGGCGAAGCGGCATCCCGAGAGCACAAGGCGACTACCTTGGCCACCGATCCAGACCGCTGGCCTATTCTCAAATCGCTCGAAGCTGCAATCTGTGACAGTTGCCTCACTTCCTCCTTGGCAGATAACGCCATTGTTCTTGGCGTTGAAAAAGCGGCAGGTCGTAAGCGTCAGACAGCTACCCTGACCACCAACGGCGACGGCAGGGGCTTTCTCGAACCGCTCGAAGCTACAATCTGTGACGGTTGTCTGGGCTCCCTCCTGGCAGTTAACGCCGTTGGCATTGACATCGGAAAAGTGGCAGCTCGAAACTGTCGCAAGGCTGCCTTGACCATCGATCCAGACCGCTGGCCTATCCTCAAATCGCTCGAAGCTGCAATCTGTGACGGTTGCCTGGGCACCGCCCTGGCAATTGACGCCGTTGGTTCTGACGTCGGAAAAGCGGCAGGTCGTAAGCGTCAGACAGCTACCCTGACCACCAACGGCTACGGCACTGGCTTTCTCGAACCGCTCGAAGCTGCAATCCGTGATGGTCGCGTCGGCTCCTCCTTGGCAGCTAACGCCGCTGGCCTTGAAGTCGGAAAAGCGAGAACTTGAGACGGCCACATGGCTGTCCTGGCCGCTAATCCAGAGCGCCGGACTTCCCTCGACACGCTCGAAGCCACTATTCGAAATAATAGCCTTTGCGGATTCGCTTATCTTGATTGCTGCATCACTGCGTTTGCCAGAGAAAGAACAGTTTTTGATGCTCAAGCGGGTCTTGTCGCCCGATACCACAACAAGAGCATTGGAATGGCCAAATGTGCATCTCTCGAAGCTGGCGGTTCCGCCAACGACCTCAACCTTGCCCTCGAATATAAAACCTTCGATCAACACCTCGCCGTACGCCTTGATGCGAACGTCGTGTCGGATCGTCGTGGACACTCCAGACCGCAGCTTGACAGGCTTGTTAATCTCCAGGGTCTCGGCAATCTCACTCAATTCTTCTTCGAAGATTACCTCCGCGCCAGCGGAAGCTTTCCGAATAAGAGAAACGAGCCCCTTCTTGGAAAATAAACTGGCAAAAACCACGAAGCAGCCCCGTACGCGAAAGCCAAAAGCAAACACATAACCCCTATTGAAGTCACTTGAAGACTTCAAGGCACTGGGAGCACAACCCAGGCATCGCCAATGTTACGCTGCTTTCGATGCTGTGATCGCAATGCGCGCCAGATGTGCATCGCAGGCCGCTGTATGCGGCTCAAAACTGGCACGTCGGTTCGTTCGGATTAGCGCAAGGAACTCTCGACCTTATAGCCGTCGTGCAATGTAGGTTTTACGGCGGAGCAACCTATGCCGAATCAAGCAGGTCAAGCCCAACGCGGCGCAATGACGTTGCGGCAATTCTGTGAATGGGCAGGCATTGGCCGGAGCCTAGCTTACAAGGAGATAGGTTCCGGTCGGTTGCGTAGCGTGAAGGTCGGCAAGCGCCGTCTCGTCCTTTTTGAAAGCGCTGTCGATTGGCTGCATTCCCTAACAGAGGGAGAGGCTGACCGGTAGGGGGGTAGCCCCTCGTTTTTTGGCCTAGGGTTATCAACCTAACCTCTCAAGGCCATAATGAGAAAGATGTCTGTTCCGCCCCTCCCCTTTCCTTTCCCGTTTCTTCTCCTTCACTTTATCTCTCAATCAATCAATTCCTTCCTTCGCCTTCCAGCTGTCCGGGCCACAGCGAACAGCAATTCAACACGATGGAGAATATGATGTGCGACAACCGTCAGCCGTCACGCCAAGAACGGACAGAGAGGGAATGCGGGCAAGTTTTGTCATGGGCCGTCCAGGTCGGACTGGTATGTGAGCAGTTAAATGACGGGCACCATCTGAAAGTTGGAAGCCTGAATTTCTTTCCTTCAAGCGGCAAGATAACTCGCGATGGCGGGGCGCGGGCTGGTCCTGAGAAAGGCGCCGAGGCGTTTATCAAGCTGGCCGCGGCCATATATGGGAAGCCCCATAGCTTGGCCCCAGAGGTCAAGGGTTCGCTTAAGCCCATCAGGCTCAGGATTGTCCCTTAAGCCGGATCGGCGCCATTTACCAAATCGGCGTTCATTTTAGGAAATGATTTCCGTACGTTAGAATGTCCCAGCCTGTGTACAAGCCCGCCATCGTCTGTGTTTTTTCAATTTCAGAACAAACGTTTCGCCGGGGCCTGCCGACCCTTCAAATATGCGTCTGTCCAGAACATGCTAGCTGGTGTGTCTCCATCACAAGCTAGCGGTGTGAACGTGCCGTCAATTTGTGCTGCTTTCCTCGCCTTCCACGATATGGAGCGAGAAGACCCTACACGCTTACCGGTGATCTCTCCCTGAGGTTTTGCGTCTATGCCGGTTTGATCGACGAGAGTTTTCATCACCCCAGTTCCGGGCAGATATACCTCCGGAGACAAGCCCTTCATCCGATATTTGAACGGCCTCCATTGATTTTCGGCAGTGGCTTGTTTTCTGCGGCGGACTTCCGGGGTTAGGTGTGCCGCATATGCCCCCGGTTTACTCAAGGACTGAACTGACAAGCATGCCCAACTCTTGAATTCAGTCTGAAGCCCGTCCGGTATGTGGCATAGCATATGGACATGTAGGCCTTTATCTCGCGGGCGCTCCCAGACGTAGATGTAGACGCTCTCGATACGGCGCTGTGAGCACCAGTCGCGATAGCGAGCCAGCCAAACTCTGAAGGCCCGAAATATCTCACCTTCGCCAACAATGCCCAAATATCCTGGCTGGATGTCAACCGTGACATTCATGACCCAGTTTCTGGAGTTTGCAAAACAGACCGCGTCGTAGAGTTCGAAAAACTGATCCCCGGTTATGTATCCGAGTTTCTCGCATTGCGCTTCTCGCCGTCGCTTGGCCGCTAGGGTGTCGTATAGGAGCGCATCCTCATTATCTCCCCAAATGGCCCGCTGTAGCTGACTATGAGAACCGGAGCTGTATCTTTTGCCATACGCAGGGATGCCTGCTTCAAGGTCTGCCAAGGCTCGCTCGTCACCGCTCAGCTCGCAATTGATATCCTCTTGATCGTCCATATGTTGCTCTTTCAGGTTGGCGTGCGAACGATCGCACTTGCACATATAGCCGTCAGGGCATGCGTCAGATAACCTTGGTCCAACGGGCTAACCTGCCGTGGACATGTCGGGAGAGACGGCGAATCCTTCGCGACAAGTAGCGAGAAGGAGAGAAAATGCTGCCTTATCACAAACCAACCTTGCCTATCCCTCCCCGCGAAATCCTTGAGCGCTTTGAAGTTCACGAGCCGTTGGATTCGCGCTTTCAGTCTTGCTCACGCTTGCTCCAATCCGTCTGGAGGGGCCGCAGGGGGTATGGCGTCGGGAGCTATACCAATGGTCAGCACATCACTCGGCCGCTCGGAAGCCGCCTGGAGCCTGCTGCTGCGCGTGCCGGCGTCAACTATCTTCGGCCAGATATTGCCAAGCTCACTCGGCGCGAGATCGCTTATCGAGAGCGCGGTGCACTAATCGATGAAGCCCGCGCCTGGGAGAATTTGCTGAGCAGTTCAGCGCTCGTCTTCAACCTGTTTGGGCCGCTGAAGTTGGATGCAGCCCTATCCAAGAAGGTTCTCAGGCAGGCCTTTGGGGTCAAGGTCAAACAGGTCGATGGGGTCTATTTCGAGACCTCACCGGGGCGGGGCGACGAGTCCTACATTGGCGACCACACTGCCCTGGACGTTCTGATTGCGTACACTGGGGAGGACGGAAAGGCGTGCTTCTTAGGAATTGAGGTCAAATATTCGGAATGTCGGCCTGGAGCCTCAACGCCCGTGAAAGAACGGCACCTCGATGTCGCTCGCCGTTCGAAACTTTTCCTCGATCCAGAGAACGGGTCGTTGCATCAGGCTCCGCTCCGTCAGTTCTTTGCCGAGCATACACTTTGCTACACGATGGTTCACGAGCGTCATCATTTTGATCGTGGAGCTTTTGTTGTTGTGTCGCCGTCGCTCAATCAGGAAATGGCAGCGGCCATTGACAGGTACAAAGGACATCTGGCGCCAATATGTGCCGACGTGCTCCCGTTCAGTGTTGTCAGCCTTGAGGCGGTGGTGGCCGCCATATCCGATGCCGGGGACGCTGATCTGGCGCGGAGGCTGCACGACCGCTATCTCGATTTCGGTCCGCTATTTGACCTGATCGACGAATGGCATCCAGAGGCCTCTAAGTTCGCTTGAACATCCGACGTTCGCAGGCGGCGCTACCTCGGTCTGTGAAATGGAGTGGGGAATAGAATGGGGAAGGCGCATAGCCTTCTCGTATTCTGCTTTGATATCAGGCGTTTAGGATGGAGGTTTGGCGGAGAGGGAGGGATTCGAACCCCCGATGGGCTTGCACCCATGCCGCATTTCGAGTGCGGTGCATTCGACCACTCTGCCACCTCTCCGCGGATGTGATCGGCCGTTACCGGCGCGGCGCACTAGATAACGGCTCATCGGTCATCGCACAAGGCCAAATATGGCTGCGATGACGTATCTTTTCAGCCGGCTTGAATCTGCCAGTGGGACGCTGCGTCAGTTCGCTCGAAAATGTCGCCCCGATGGCGGCAGAGCGGGGGGCTTTGTCCAGCGTGCTGGCTGCAATTAGGTCTCGTTCCCCACGGAAGAGCATGACTCCCGTATGATTTCGCCCGGTGCCTTTTAGCTCGAAACCGGACCTGCTTTCGACACGCGCGACGCGCAGTTTCTATAACATGATGTGTTCCTTGCGGCGCCGGTGGATCGACGGCGTCTGACGGCCGTGCCGTCGGCCAGTTGTCTGGCCTTGCCAGCCGCTGTATCTGAGTTGGGTCCTCCTGGGTGCGCGCCTATTGCGCCTGCATCGGGCGGCGATGCCTGGTTGCGGCCGTATGGCGGCTTTTTGGCGAGTGTTCGCCTTGACTCCTCGGCAACCTTCGGTTACGGGACGCCTGCATTCGGCGTGGAGGGTTCTCTGCGCCGCTTGTTTTTTGAACCCGTAACGACTGACAAAAAGACGGCCGGACCGCCCAGGTGGTTCAACAAGGTCGACCGAACAGCGAAAGGCATAAAATGTTCGCAGTCATCAAAACGGGCGGCAAGCAGTACCGCGTCGCCGCCAATGATGTGATCAAGATCGAGAAGGTCGCCGGTGTCGCCGGTGAGACCGTGGAATTCGTCGAAGTGCTCGCCGTTGGCGAGGGCGACAAGGCCGAGATCGGCGCGCCCTTCGTGGCCGGCGCCGTGGTTACGGCGGAAGTGGTGGAACAGGGTCGCGCTGCGACCGTCATCGCTTTCAAGAAGCGTCGTCGCCAGAACTCGCGCCGCAAGCGCGGCCATCGCCAGCACCTGACCACGGTGCGGATCGCCGAGATCCTGACGGGCGGTGCCAAGCCTTCGAAGAAGGCGGCGGCGAAGACCGAAGCTGCGGCTGAAGAAGCCGCTGAGAAGCCCGCGAAGAAGGCAGCGCCGAAAAAGGCTGCAGCCGTCGCGGAATCAGAGTAATAGAGCGACTGAAGGAGAACATCCATGGCACATAAAAAAGCTGGCGGTTCGTCGCGCAACGGTCGCGATTCAGAGTCGAAGCGCCTTGGCGTGAAGAAGTTCGGCGGGGAAGCAGTGATTCCCGGCAACATCATTATTCGTCAACGCGGCACCACCTGGCATCCCGGCGTCAACGTCGGCATGGGCAAGGATCATACCCTTTTTGCTCTCGAAGCAGGTGCAGTGTCGTTTGCCAAGAAAGCCAATGGCCGAACCTACGTGTCGGTAAATCCGATGCTCAAGGCCGCGGAGTAGCCGGTTCCGCACTACAACACCGGCGCCCCATCTCGGGAACCGGTGTCTGGCCAAGCCAGGAAAAGGATCAGGGGAGATGGGTCGCCATCTCCCCTTTTTCTTTGCCTGGAGGACTAAAATGGTTGCCGAGAAGGAAGACTACGAAGACGAAAGGCTGTCGATAGACTGCCCCATATTGCTGACGGAGCGGTTGGTGTTGCGGCCGCCGCACGAGGACGACATCCCCGAGCTGGTGCAGCTTGCCGACAATCGCCACGTTGCCGAAATGCTGTCGCGCATGCCGCACCCCTATGGCGAGGCCGAGGCTCGCGCCTTCCTTTCCATGGCACGGGCCAAGCGCGGCGGCGGCGTCGTCTATGCGATCACCCTTGCCGACAGCGGTGCCTTCGTCGGTTCGGCCGGCCTCAACGCCACTGATCGTGGCCTCGAGCTCGGCTACTGGATCGGCGAGCCCTACTGGAAGCATGGCTACGCCACGGAGGCTGCGCATGCGCTGGTCGATCTCGCTTTCCGCGCGACCGAGACCAATGTGCTCAACGTCTCGTGCCGGGTCATCAACCCGACGTCGCGGCGCGTCATCCACAAGTGCGGCTTCCAGTATGCCGGCCAGGGTATGGTGAATTCGATCGTTGCCGGCCAGGTGCCGGTCGAGCGCTATCGCCTCGACCGCAAGACCTGGGCGAGCCTGCGGTCGTGGGCGCGCTTCTGAGGTGTCCATAGTGCTGCGCGTCCAATCGGACGCGCATGGGATGCTGTGGCGCTTCGGGTCATGCGCTCAGGCCAGCTCCACCCACACCGGCTGGTGGTCGGAGCCGTCCGCGTCAGCGTCGATGCGGATGGACTTCACCTTCGCTGCAAGGTCGGCCTGTACGAAGACGTAGTCGATGAGGCGGGTTTTTTCCGGATGGGTCGTGTCGCTCCAGGAGACCGATCCGTCCGGGACGCCACCCGCCAGCGCATAGGCGTCGACAGGGTGATGGGCGACGATCTGGGGACCCTCAACCGGATCGGGCGCACCGGTCATGACCAGGTGCTCGGGCGAGCCCTGTACCATGTTGAAGTCGCCCATCAGCACGAATTCCTCAGGGCTGGGGAGTTCTGGGAATCCGTATTCGGCAGCGCCTGTTATGGCGCCGCCTTCCATTGCAAAGGCGTAGACCCGCTCCTTGAGATGACGGATCTGCGCGATCCGTTCCTCCTGACTGACATGGTCGACATGCACCGAATAGACGCGCAGCGGCCCGGAGGGTGCCATGACAAGCGCTTCCAGCGCCGAGCGCTGCAGGTTGCCGCGGCTGATGCGCCGGCTGCGCGGCAGAAGCAGATTGCGGGAGGCCACGATCGGCCAGCGCGACAGCACCATGTTGCCGAATTGCAGGCGCTTGTTTGCCGGCTTTCCATCGTCGCCGAGCATGCCGAAGTCGATGTCCATGGCGACGCCGTAGACGTGGAAAAAGTCGGGCAGCAGTTTTGCCAGCCCGTCGACCATATCGGCCATGTTGTTGCGCATGAAGTTGCGGGTCACTTCCTGCAACGCGACGATGTCGGCGCCGTCAAGGGCGCGGGCAATGCGCTCGAGGTCGTAGCGCCCGTCGCGGCCGACGCCGTATTGCGTGTTGTAGGTGACCAGCTTCATCCGGTTCGTCTCCCTATGCCGCATGGCATCCGCGCCAATCCGCTCTCGCCCTTCGCCGCGCCTTGCGCTATGGCAGAAGCGCCGCAACAACGAAATAAGCAATAGAAGACGAACAGTGCGATGAAATTTCTCGATCAGGCCAAGGTTTACATCCGCTCCGGCAATGGCGGCGCGGGTGCTGTGTCGTTCCGGCGCGAAAAATTCATCGAGTTCGGCGGCCCTGATGGCGGTGACGGCGGCCGTGGCGGCGATGTCTGGCTCGAGGTGGTCGACGGACTGAATACGCTGATCGACTATCGTTATCAGCAGCACTTCAAGGCGCAGACCGGCATTCACGGCATGGGCCGCAACATGACCGGCGCGAAGGGTGCCGACATCACGCTCAAGGTGCCTGTCGGCACGCAGGTCTATGAAGAGGACAACGAGACGCTGATCTGCGACCTGACCCAGGTCGGCCAGCGCTATCTGCTGGCCAAGGGCGGCAACGGCGGCTTCGGCAACCAGCATTTCAAGACCTCGACCAACCAGGCGCCGCGTCGGGCAAATCCCGGCCTCGAAGGCCAGGAAATGTGGGTCTGGCTCAGGCTCAAGCTGATCGCCGACGCCGGTCTCGTCGGGCTGCCCAATGCCGGCAAGTCGACCTTCCTCGCCTCGGTCACGGCGGCCAAGCCCAAGATCGCCGACTATCCTTTCACCACGCTGCATCCGGGCCTGGGCGTTGCCCGCATCGATGCCCGCGAGTTCGTTATCGCCGACATTCCCGGCCTGATCGAGGGCGCCCATGAAGGTGTCGGCATCGGTGACCGCTTCCTCGGTCACGTCGAGCGTACGCGGGTGCTGCTGCATCTGGTGTCGGCCCAGGAAGAGAACCCGGGCAAGGCCTACAAGATCGTGCGCGGCGAGCTCGAAGCCTATGGCCACGGGTTGACCGACAAGATCGAGATCGTGGCGCTGTCGCAGGTCGATACGCTCGATCCCGATGCGCGCAAGAAGAAGGTCGCTTCGCTGAAGCGCGCCGCTGGGCGCGCCCCGATCCTGCTTTCGGCCGTTACCCGCGAGGGTATCGAAGAGACGCTGCGCGCACTGATGAGCATCGTCGAGGAAGCGCGCCAGGCAAGCGGCGACGTCGCTCCCTCCGACGCACGCTGGACGAAGTAGGCCCAGAAATGACGATCCCTTCGCTGCGGACCTACAAGCGTATCACCGTCAAGATCGGCTCGGCGTTGCTGGTCGACCGATCGAGCGGCCTCAAGCGCGAATGGCTGGCCTCGATGGCCGACGACATCGCGACGCTGGCCGAGGCCGGAGCCGACGTGCTCGTCGTCTCGTCGGGCGCCATCGCGCTCGGTCGTACCATTCTGGGGCTTGGCAAGCGGGCGCTGAAGCTCGAGGAGAGCCAGGCTGCTGCGGCAGTCGGGCAGATCGAGCTTGCCGGCGCCTGGTCGGACGCGCTCGGGCGCAAGGGGCTGAAGTCGGGCCAGATCCTGGTGACGCTCGGCGACACCGAGGAGCGCCGGCGCTACCTCAATGCGCGGGCGACGATCTCGACTTTGCTCAAGATGAATGCCGTGCCCGTCATCAACGAGAACGACACGGTCGCCACCACCGAAATCCGCTATGGCGACAATGATCGGCTGGCAGCTCGAGTTGCAACGATGATGGGCGCCGACCTTCTGGTGCTGCTCTCCGACATCGACGGGCTCTACACCGCACCTCCCGCGCATGACCCGAACGCCAAGTTCATTCCTGTTGTCGACCGTATCACGCCCGACATCGAGGCGATGGCGGGGGCTGCCGCTTCCGAGTTGTCACGCGGCGGCATGCGCACCAAGCTCGACGCCGGCAAGATTGCGACCGCCGCGGGCACCGCGATGATCATCACCGCCGGCACGCGGCTGTCGCCGCTGATGGCGATCGAACGCGGCGAGCGCGCCACCTATTTCCGCCCAAGCGGCAATCCCGTGAAGGGCTACAAGACCTGGATCGCCGGCCAGCTCGACCCGGCCGGCCGATTGACGGTCGATGCCGGTGCTGTGGGTGCCCTATTGCAGGGAAAATCGCTGCTGCCCGCCGGGGTGAAGCTGGTCAGCGGCAACTTTTCGCGCGGCGACACGGTGGCGATCCTGTCGCCAGAAGGCCGCGAGATCGCGCGTGGGCTGGTTGCCTATGACGCTGCGGATGCCGTAAGGATCGCTGGGTTGAAATCGACCGAGATCGAGACCGTGCTTGGCTACGAGGCGCGTTCGGCGATGATCCACCGCGACGATCTGGTGGTCGGACAGGGCAATTGAGCGTCCTCGGAGCCACCTGGAGCTACTTCCTAGGCTCAGGCGGCCATTTCGGTGGGTTGCGGTATCCCTGCTGAAGGTTGTCGCGTATTTTCAACATCTCGTCGCAGTCGCTTTTCTTGATGTCGGTCTTTGCGCGTCGGTCCATTTCGGCTCGCGAAATGTTCTCGTCATCTGCGAAGATGGTCCAGCGGAGGACCGTATCGGTCGTAATCGGCCCTAGTTCTTTCATTATTCCTTCGACTTTTGTTTCAAGCCGCGCACGTGGCCCACACCCATGCATCTCCTCAACAACGACGAAAACCTGAGAGTATGGCATGGGAACTGCCCCGCAATAACGCTCAGAGACTGCGACGGACGCCAGCGACCCCATCAGCATCATTGCCTTTCCGTCGATGCTTTCACCCGGTTCGATTTCGTCGTCGCAGTAATCGGCCGCGCTAAGGCTCGCTGGCCACAGCAGCGTGCCAACGGCGATGAGCATCAGGGTTCTCCGCATAGGTCTCCCCTTGCTTTGCGGGTCATTGCCGCGACTGGCTAACGCGTGTAAACCCAGCAAACTTTATTGGATCGGTCAAATGCTGAACACGCACGAACGCGCAGATGTGGCCCAATTGATGGCCGAGATCGGCCGCAAGGCCCGGGCTGCTGCGCGCCCACTCGCCGTTGCCAGCGCCGAGCGCAAGCATGCCGCGCTCATCGGCATGGCCGATGCCATCATCCGCCGCCAGGACGAAATTCTCGACGCCAATGCCATCGACGTGAAGAACGGCGAGGAAGCCGGCATCAGCGGTTCGTTCATGGACCGCCTGAAATTGACATCAGGCCGCATCCGCGACATGGCCGATGGCATCAGGGCGATTGCCGAGCTCAGGGATCCGGTCGGCGAGATCATCGCCGAATGGGACCGTCCCAACGGCCTGCATATCGAGCGCGTGCGCACGCCGCTTGGCGTCATCGGCGTGATCTATGAAAGCCGCCCCAATGTGACGGCCGATGCCGGCGCGCTGTGTCTCAAGGCCGGCAATGCGGTGATCCTGCGCGGGGGTTCGGATTCGCTCAATTCGTCGCTGGCGATCCATGCCTGTCTCGTCGAGGGCCTGAAGTCAGCCAACCTGCCCGAGGATGCGATCCAGCTTGTGCCGGTGGCTGATCGTGCCGCTGTCGGCGAGATGCTCAAGGGTCTGTCGGGCAACATCGACGTGATCGTGCCGCGCGGCGGCAAGAGCCTTGTCGAGCGCGTGCAGACCGAGGCGCGGGTGCCTGTTTTCGCCCATCTCGAGGGCATCTGCCATCTCTACATCGACAAGTCGGCCAAGCTCGACATGGCGGTGGCAATCGCGGTCAACTCTAAGATGCGCCGCACAGGCATCTGCGGTGCTGCCGAGACGCTGCTGATCGACCGTGCGGTTGCTGCGACCCATCTGGTGCCTGTGCTGGAAGCGCTGCGGGCGGCGGGTTGTGAAATCCATGCCGACGAAGACGTGCTGGCGGCTTTTGCCGACGCGCAGCCTGCGACTGAAGCCGACTGGTCGACCGAATATCTCGACGCCATCATCTCGGCCAAGCTGGTCGACGGCATCTCGGGCGCCATCGAGCATATCGAGACGTTCTCGTCGCATCATACCGAGGCTATCGTCGCCGAGGACGCCAAGGCAGTCGAGCGCTTCTTCAACGAGATCGACTCGGCCATCCTGCTGCACAATGCCTCGACCCAGTTCGCCGATGGCGGCGAGTTCGGCATGGGAGCGGAGATAGGCATCGCCACCGGCAAGATGCACGCGCGCGGGCCTGTCGGAGTCGAGCAGCTGACCTCGTTCAAATACCGCGTGCGCGGCAACGGTCAGCTCAGGCCGTGATCAGGCATATCGGGCTGGTGTGACGGCTTTGCGCGCAATCACCCCCCTTTGCCCTGCCGGGCATCTCCCCCTCAAGGGGGCAGATTGGCTGTCATCGGGGCCGTCCCAAATGGCAGGCTGTGCAGGATGGGCGCCTTGGCCGAAAGCCCTGATCTCCCCCCTTGAGGGGGAGATGCCCGGCAGGCCAGAGGGGAGCGCCTAGCACCATGCTCTCCGCCAGTCCGCCCGTTCCCCAGCAGTATCTCCGCATGCCGCATGCCATGAAGGGCATGCAAGTCGGGCTGTTCGGGGGGTCGTTCAATCCGCCGCATGCCGGTCATGGTCTTGTCGCCGAAATCGCAATGCGGCGGCTGCAGCTCGACCAGCTTTGGTGGATGGTCACCCCGGGCAATCCGCTGAAGAGCACGCGCGAGCTGGCGCCGCTGGCCAGGCGCATCGAGCTGTCCGAGGCGGTTGCCAAGGACCCGCGCATCAAGGTGACGGCCTTCGAGGCGAGCTACAATGTGCGCTACACCGCCGATACGCTGGCGCTGATCAAGGCGCGCAATCCGGGCGTCGATTTCGTCTGGATCATGGGGGCTGACAATCTGCGCGATTTCCACCGCTGGCAGCGCTGGCGGCAGATCGTCATGACCTTCCCGATCGCCGTCATCGACAGGCCGGGAGCGACGCTGTCGTTCCTGTCGTCGGTGGTTGCCAAGACTTTCGACTATGCGCGCGTCGACGAAGGCGACGCGCCGCTTCTGGCACGGATGAAGGCTCCCGCCTGGACCTTCATCCACGGGCCGCGTTCGCTGCTGTCGTCGACAGCATTGAGAAACGGCACGGCCAAGGACAAGTCTAGCTCTTGATCGGAATCCAGAGCTCGTAACCGCCGTTGCCGGTCGCCGGATCAAAGCTCTCCGGATAGAGCTCGAAATTGGGACCGTCGGCGGCTTCATGTCCTGAAGTCGGCAGCCACTTGCTCCATACCGTGTGAGTGATGCGGCGGATCATCGAAATGTGGTCGGTGGTGGCAAACACGGCGTATCGCTGCGGCGGGATGCGCAGGCGGGTATACTCCGATGTCAGGTCCGAGAAATCCTTGACCTCGACGCCTGCGATGTATTCGAAGCTGTCGTCATCGAAGTTGCAGCAGACGCCGTAACCGACATGGTTGGTCTGCCCTGGAACACTGCCGAAATGGGGTCCGAAGCGCTGCCAAAGCGACGGGATCGCCAGGCTCGTTTCGCTCGTGTAGCGATCGCCGAAACCGGCGATGAGCAAGGGGCCGCCATCGACAAAGCGTGGCGGGGTTAGGTTTTCGACGAATGTCTCATCCATCTTGAGAAGCTCCAGGCGTTGGGACTGGGATACGGACCCGTTCGCACGCACTTCTTCGGGTGTCTGTCCGAAGCGGTCGCGAAAGGCCCTGGTGAATGCCTCATGCGAGCCGTAGCCGGCGTCGATGGCCACGGCGAGGATGTCAGGTGCGCCTTTGGCCAGCGCGTGCGCCGCATCCATCAGGCGACGGGCCCTGATGTAGCCCATGACCGAATGGCCGGTGGCGGCGGCGAAGGCGCGTGACATGTGGAAACGCGAGACCCCACCGGCAGTGGCGATGTCGTCGAGCCCTATGTCCTTGATGTAGTGGCTCTCGATGAACCAGATGGCTTTCTGAACGGGGGGCATCGTTGTTTCCGGCATGAGGACGCTCCCGATATGCCTGCTTGCGGGACGGTCCATTTGATCGCGCTTGCTGCCGGCCGATGTTTCGCACGAAAAGCCATGTCCGAAAATGCATGCAGCCGGCCGTTTGATCCAGCGCGGGCAATTTGGCAATCCAGCACGGTGCATGTCGCAATTGCAGCCGTGGAAAAGCTCCGATCAGGCGACACTGGCGCATGAACAAGCAAGACGATGCGGCAGCAGCAGGCGACGAGGGTGAGCGAACGCCGGCGATCGCCGTCGCCGGCGTGATCCTGGCCATGGCGCTGGTCGCCGTCGGCAACGGCCTGATGTTTGGCTACATCCCCGTCAGCCTCGGTGCGTCCGGCTATGCGCCGGCCTGGGCGGGCACGATGCTGACCGGCCTTTCGGCCGGCGGACTTGCCGGCTGCCTGCTCACCGGAATGCTGGTGCGCCGGGTCGGCCATGCGCGCGCCTATATGGTGTTTTCCGCCCTCATCGTGCTCTCGAACGTCGCGGTTGCGGCCGGCACCTTCCCGCTCGTCTGGATCGCGGCGCGTGTGCTCTATGGCTTCGCCATCTGCGGTCTGTTCATCGTTTCCCAAAGCTGGCTCAACGATGCGGTGGGCAACGACATCCGCGGTCGGGTCATGGCGATCTTCTACGTCGCCTATGTCGTCGGCCTCGGCGTCGGGTCGTTTCTCCTCCGTTTCGTCGACATCGCAACTGCACAGGCCCCGCTGCTCTGCGTCGCCTTCGCCGCCATCTCCATCCTGCCCGTAGGCCTGACCCGCCTGCGCCAGCCGCTGCCGCCGCTGGCTGCGTCGGTGGCGTTGGTGCGTGCGTGGCGCATCTCGCCTGTCGGCGTCGCCGGCATGCTCGCTGTCGGCGGCCTGTCGATGATGATCGCCGGCTTTGCCCCGATCCATGCGACGGCTAGCGGCTTCACCCAGCAGCAGGTTGCAACGCTCTTGTTTGCAATGCCGCTCGGCACGCTTCTGTTCCAGATTCCGTTTGGCTGGATTTCCGATCGTACCGACCGGCGATATGTGCTTGTGGCGGCAGGGTTGCTCGTGGTCGTTGCCGGCCTTGCTGCCGGCCGGTTCGACGGCAGCGCGCTGCCGATCATGGTTGCGATCTATGTCGTGTGGAGCGGGGCAAGCGAGTCGATCTATTCGCTGTCGAGCGCGCATGCCAGCGACCGCGCCCACAAGGACGATCTCGTCGCCTTGTCGAGCAGCATGCTGTTTGCCTGGTCGCTGTCCGGCTTCATCGTTCCCGGGCTCGGCACCATATTGACGGCCATCTATGGCACGCAGGCCTTCATGTATGTTGCAATCGTCATCGCCGCTGCCTACACGCTGTTCGTACTCTGGCGGTTGCGCAGGGTTCGGGCTGTTCCGGTCGATAAGACTGGGGCATTCTCACCGATGGCGGCGCAGGTTCCGCCGTCGATCGAATCCTAGCCGGCGCAGCAATAAGCTGCCATTGGCAGGTGTTTGGCGGGCCTTGTCTTGAAACTGTCGCCCAACTCTGCCTATCTAACTGATGTCACCCGAGTCCTGGGTGATTTGGTTGTTCTTGTCGGAAAGGAAAGACACTGAGAACAGCACTACGGAAGAAGGCGGAAGTCATGCCTTCGCCGGCCGGGATAGGCGAATTCGACGCCGTTGCCCGCGCCCTCAAGACGGTCCTTGCCAGTCTGGAAGACTCCAAGGCCGAAGAAATCGTCTCCATCGACATCAGGGGCAAATCGAGCCTGGGCGACCACATGGTCATCGCCTCGGGTCGTTCGCATCGTCATGTCGCAGCGGTTGCCGATCATCTCCTCAAGGCGCTGAAGGATGCCGGTCTCGGCAATGCCCGCGTCGAGGGGCTGTCGGGCGCCGACTGGGTGCTGATCGATTCAGGCGATATCATCGTCCACGTCTTCCGCCCCGAAATCCGCGAGTTCTACAACATCGAGAAGATGTGGCAGACACCGGATCTCGAGGAAGAAACGGTTCACTGAGCCGTTCGACCTAGAGGATGAAGGTCTGGATACACGCCGTGGGCCGGATGAAGTCCGGCCCTGAGAAGGAACTTGCCGACCGCTATCTCGACCGTTTCGCCAAGAGCGGAGGGCCGTTGGGGCTGGACTTCGGCGGTGTTACCGAGATTGCCGAAAGCCGCGCCCGCGATGTCGATGAGCGGCGGCGCGAGGAGGCCGACAGGTTGAGGGCGCAGCTTGCGCCCGGCGCGGCGCTGATCCTGCTCGACGAACGCGGCAAGAACCTTTCCTCTCAACAGTTTTCCGACAAGATCGCCGCCTTGCGCGATGGTGGCCAACGCGGGCTGATGATCGCTATCGGCGGTCCTGACGGTCATGACGAGGCACTGCGCAACGAAGCGCAGCTGCTGATCTCCTTCGGTGCCGCCACCTGGCCGCACCAGATGGTCCGCATCATGCTGGGCGAGCAGCTTTATCGCGCTTCGACAATCCTTTCGGGACATCCCTACCATCGGGCATGACATCGGGCATTGCCGCCGCGGAAGGGCAGCGCGGCCCGAAATTCGACAAAAAGGCGCAGCACCGACGATCCGGGCAGACCCCGCGTCGGCATTATGGTTGATGGTTCGTTAACGATGCCGCCGCTAAGGTCGCCGATGCACAACCGGATCATCTGATGGCGCATATCTCTCCCTTGAAGGCGTGGCTTTGGCCATGCCGCGGCATGGCCGCGGCGGGTCTGCTTGCGCTTGCCTGCGGGGGGGCGGTGGCCCAGGAAACGCAGCCGACGCCCGATCCGGAACTGACACAATCCGAATACGAGGCTGTCGCCCGCGACATCCAGGTTTCGGCCGAGCGCCGCGAGCGTCTCGCTGCCGACATCGCCCAGGTGAAGAAGGATCATGCCTCGATCACTGCGGCGCTGATCCAGTCGGCCAAGACCGAACGCAAGCTTGCCCAGGACATCGAAGACATTGCCGGCAAGCTCGAAGGGCTGAAGGAACAGGAATCGGGCATCCGCGGCTCGCTCGCCATGCGCCGTGGCGTCCTGGCGGAGGTGCTTGGCGCGCTCCAGCGCATGGGGCTCAACCCGCCGCCGGCGATCCTGGTCAAGCCCGAGGACGCACTGTCATCGGTGCGCAGCGCCATCCTGCTCGGGGCGGTGGTGCCGGAATTGCGTTCGGAAACCGAGATCCTGATGACCGATCTCAAGGAACTGACGCGGGTTGTCACCTCCATCGAAACCGAGCGCGATCGACTGAAGACGGCCGTTACCGAGCAGGCCACGGAGAAGGAACGGTTGAACCTTCTGCTCGCCGCCAAGGACAGGCTGCGCACGGAATCTGAGGCAGCGCTTGCCGACGAAACCAAGCGGGCGGCCGAACTTGCGGCGCACGCCGAAAGTCTCAAAGATTTGATCGCCTCGCTCGACAGGCAGGCGGCGAAGAAGGCAGCCGACGAAGAGGCCGCCCGGAAGGCGGCTGAGGCCGCAGCCAAGCAGGCCGACGAGCCGGTCGTGGCAGCGGTTCCGGAAGCCAACCAACTCATTGCTTCCGCTCCGTTTTCGCTGCTGCAGGGGCAGGTCGCGCTGCCGGTGGCCGGCCGTATCAAGCGCCAGTACGGCACTGCCGATGGCAATGGCGGCACCATGCTTGGGGACATGGTTGCGACACAATCGGGCGCCATCGTCACCGCTCCGGCGGATGGAAGTGTTCTTTATGCGGGGCCTTTCCGCTCCTATGGTCAACTCTTGATCCTGAACGCAGGCGACGGCTATCATGTCGTCTTGGCGGGGATGAGTAGAATCAGCGTCGCGCCGGGGCAGTCCGTGCTTGCAGGGGAGCCGATCGGTGCGATGGGAGAAGCCAGGGTGGCGAGCACCACGGCTTCGGAAAATGCGACTTCGACGCCGGAACTTTATGTAGAGTTCCGCAAGGATGGAAAACCCGTCGATCCGGCCCCGTGGTGGGCGGACCGCACCTCTGGAAGGACATAAATGATGCGTAAACTGTCGCTTCTGCTTGCCGGGGCGCTGATGGGCGCCTCCGCAATGAGCCTTGTGTATGGCGCACCGGGTTCGGCGGCGAATGCGGCAGGTTCGGAAACCTATCGCCAGCTCGCCATCTTCGGCGACATCTTCGAGCGCGTGCGCGGCCAGTATGTGACCCCGCCGGATGAGAAGTCGCTGATCGAGAATGCCATCAACGGCATGCTGACCTCGCTCGATCCGCACTCGTCATATCTCAACGCCGAAGCCGCCAAGGACATGCGCGTCCAGACCAAGGGCGAGTTCGGCGGCCTCGGCATCGAGGTGACGATGGAGAACGAGCTGGTCAAGGTCATCACCCCGATCGACGACACGCCCGCCGCCAAGGCCGGCGTTCTGGCCGGCGATTACATCTCGAAGATCGATGGCGACGAAGTTCGCGGCATGACGCTGAACGACGCGGTCGAGAAGATGCGCGGCCTGGTCAATACGCCGATCAAGCTGACCATTCTGCGCAAAGGCGCTGACAAGCCGATCGATCTGACGATCACGCGCGACGTCATCAAGGTCAAGGCGGTGAAGTACCGGGTCGAAAACGACGTCGGCTACATGAAGATCACCTCGTTCACCGAGAAGACCTATGATGACCTGCACGACGCGATCCTGCAGATCAAGAAGCAGATTCCCAAGGACAAGCTCAAGGGCTTCGTGCTCGACCTGCGCCTCAATCCGGGTGGTCTGCTCGACCAGGCAGTGAGCGTGTCCGACACGTTCCTGGATCGCGGCGAGGTCGTGTCGACCCGTGGCCGCGACCCCAAGGACATCACCCGCTTCGACGCCCGTCCTGGCGACGAGATCGATGGCGATCCGCTGATCGTGCTGATCAACGGCGGCTCGGCGAGCGCGTCGGAAATCGTGGCCGGTGCCCTGCAGGATCACCGCCGTGCGACGGTGGTGGGCACGCAGTCCTTCGGCAAGGGCTCGGTGCAGACCATCATCCCGCTGGCCGAGAATGGCGCGCTGCGTCTGACGACGGCGCTCTATTACACGCCCTCGGGCAAGTCGATCCAGGGTAAGGGCATCACGCCTGACATCAAGGTCGACCAGCCGCTGCCTGCCGATCTCCAGGGCCGCGACGTCACCCGTGGCGAGTCCGAGCTCAAGGGTCACATCAAGGGCGCGGAAGAAAACGACCAGGGTTCGGGTTCGTCGGCCTACGTGCCGCCGGAGCCGAAGGACGACATCCAGCTGCAGTATGCGCTTGAACTGCTCCGCGGCACCAAGACCGATCCGGCGTTCCCGCCGAACCCTGACAAGGCCGTGATGAACAACCAGTAAGGCCGGCAACGCTGGTCTGAAGGACAAGGCAATGCAATGCTGCCGGGACCGCAAGGTTCCGGCAGTTTGATTCGGGGACTGGCGTGGAGCGCGGTGGGTCCGCACGGACGCACAAGAGCAGGGCACGGCTTGGTGCAGATCGACAAGGAAATCGACCGCCCGCTCGGGCAGGCGCCACGCCGCAAAGGCGGCGGCAAGCCGTCATGGCTGGGCAAGGGACCGGTGCTGGCGGGTCTCTGCGTGCTTGCCGTGGTCGGCGGCTCCGCGGCGATTGCCCTGCGTGAAAAGCCGTTTCGCGTGCCGGAAGTGCCTGTCGTCGCCAAGCCCGAGGTGGTGGCCGAAGCGCCGGTTCAACCCGCGCCCAAGTCCAAGCCTGTGACGACGACCACCCAAAGTGGTGGCCCGTCGATCATCCATGTCAATCCGCCGACCGATGGCAGCGGCGTGGTGGTGATCCGCGACCCCTCCGCTGTCGGCCAGAACGAGCGTATCGCCCACCTTCCTGAGAAGACTTTGATCGAAGACAGCGTCGATGGACCGCTGCCTGTCCGTTCCGCCGACGGGCGCCGGCCGTTCGACGTCTATGCCCGCGCCTGGTCGGGCGCGCGCGGCGCGCGCGTGGCGGTGGTGATCGGCGGCCTCGGCATTTCGCAGACCGGCACGCAGGCGGCGATCGCAAAGCTGCCGCCTGAGATCACGCTCGGCTTTGCGCCGCAGGGCAACAGCCTCAGCCGCTGGATGCAGGCGGCGCGGCGCGAAGGCCATGAGATTGTCATGCAGGTGCCGCTCGAGCCGTTCGATTTCCCGAACGTCAATCCTGGCCGCAACACGTTGACCATCGACGCCGGCGACAAGAACCTCGACAGGTTGCGCTGGGTGTTGTCGCGCACGACCAACTACACGGCCGTCATGAATTACATGGGCGCGCGTTTCTCGGCCGATCCCGATGCCATGGGCACGCTCATGACGGAACTCGGCAAGCGCGGCCTCGGCTATGTCGATGACGGTTCCTCGGCCCGAAGCGTGGCGCCGGAACTGGCGCTGAAGAACGGTGTGCCATTTGCTGCGGGCGACGCGGCGATCGACGCCGTGCAGGATCGTGGCGCCATCCTCGACAAGCTCGACGAACTGGAACGCACCGCGCGCGCCAAGGGTTTTGCCATCGGCACCGGAAATGCCTTCGACGTGACTGTCGATGCGGTGGCGGCATGGGCAAGCGAAGCACGTAAGCGCGGTATCGAGATCGTGCCGATCTCGGCTGTCGCGAGCGACCCCGAAAAAGGATAATGATCGATGTCGAAAAAGAAGGTCGCAGCAGAGGATCTGCCGTACCGTCCCTGCGTCGGCATCATGGTGCTGAATGCCAAGGGACTGGTCTGGGCCGGCCGCCGCATCGCCGAGCCAGACAGCGAGCTGTCCAACACCGACAAGCTTTGGCAGATGCCGCAGGGCGGCATCGACAAGGGCGAAGAGCCCTATCCTGCCGCCATGCGCGAACTTTATGAAGAGACCGGCATGCGAAGCGTATCGCTGCTGGCGGAAGCGCCTCAGTGGATCAACTATGATCTGCCGGAGCATCTCATCGGCGTCGCGCTCAAGGGCAAATATCGTGGCCAGACCCAGAAATGGTTCGCCTTCCGCTTTGACGGCGACGAAAACGAGATCGCCATCGACCCGCCTCCCGGCGGCCATTCGGCCGAGTTCGATCGCTGGGCCTGGAAGCCGATGAGCGAACTGCCGGAGCTGATCGTGCCGTTCAAGCGCCCGGTCTATGAGGAGGTCGTCTCGGCTTTCATGCACCTCGCGCCTTGATGGACGGCGCGCTCTCCATTCGCGTAACTACCTGACGAAAAACCATAAATTCCCCCACTTGGGGTGGCGACCAAGCGCCGCCCTTGACAAGCTGCGCTGCGTCGGCAACCCTCTGGCGATGTGCAATTTCGCTCACATCGGCAGCTTTGCCCTGTTTCGGGTCTGCCCCATCGCGGGATCCTAGCCCCGGCTCGGTCGCCATGCGACTGCCGAGCCCCTGGGGCCCATTCTCCTACGCATAAGATCATGAGCACCGGGCCGCTTCGCGGTTCGGCTTGAACACAAGCACGCATCCGCCGTGGCGGATGACCGGTCGCGCGCATTCCCGCGGGGAGCGCTGGCCGGACGAATTTCATGGGGTCTGCATTGCGCCAGAACATCAAGCAACGCCGCGAGCACAATATCGTGGTGAGCGAAAACGACTACGCCAGGCTGACCGGCCTTGCCGAGTCCAGCCTAGACAGGATGCCCGAGATTGCCGAGGAGCTGCTGTCCGAGATGGACCGCGCCAAGGTTGCGCCGCTGAACCGCATACCTGCAACGGTCATCCGCATGGGCTCGAAGGTCACGTTCCGCAGCGGCGACGGCGAGGTCAAGACGGTGACGCTGGTCTATCCCGGCAAGGCCGACATCGCCGAAGGCAAGGTGTCTATCCTGACGCCCGTAGGCGCTGCCCTGATCGGCCTGCGCGAAGGCCAGTCTGTTGCCTGGACCTCGCGCGACGGCCGCCGTCTCGAATTCGAGATCGTCGCCGTCGAGGCGCCGCTCGAAGGCGCCAACTGAAGCGACGCTAATCCATCAAGCCAGATGTCGACCGTGCCGGCGCCGGACAGAGGTCCGCGCCCGTGGAGTTTTGCCATGACCAAATGTCAGCTGACGACCAAGGACTTTGCCATAGTCAAGACGATGCTTGACCGCCTGGCCTGGTCGGGTGGTCCGCTCGTCGAGCTTTTGCGCTGCAAGCTTGCTTCGGCGCAGGTGGTGTTTTCGAACGAAGCCGATCCCGATGTGGTGACGCTGAACAGCCGTGTGGTGTTCTCGGTCGACGGCGGCTCGGCCCACACCCGGGTCGTCACACAGGGGCCGATGGACAGCATGGTGGGGCTCACCATCCCGATCACGGTGCCGCGCGGCCTTGCGCTGCTTGGCCTGCGCAAGGGCCAGTCGATATCGGTCGACCGCGGCCGCGGCACAATGGAGGTCATTCGCGTCGACGATATCCTCTATCAGCCCGAGGCGTCGCGACCGGGAATCGCTGAGGCCGAGCCTGTTGCGGAGATGGCGGGACGCCGCTTTCCGGTGCTGGTGTTCAGCGCCGACGAGCCGAGGCCACTTGGCGTCCGGCCAAAAATCCGGCACACCTCAGACAACGGCGACGATCCCGGGCCTTCGGCTGCCTGAGGCAGCGCCATCTGCGATGTCCTGCATTTGTTGGGCTGTTGCAGGGATTTGAGCTTGTGCGCGGGCTTTCGCGGGACCGCGCACCTGGGGGCGAAATGAGGGTTGTGGTTGTCGGCGGCGGCGTGATCGGGATCACGACCGCCTATTATCTCGCCGAAGCCGGGCATGAGGTGGTCGTCTACGACCGCCAGAAAAGCCCGGCCCAGGAGACGAGCTATGCCAATGCCGGGGAGATCTCTTCCGGCTACGCCTCGCCCTTGGCCGCGCCGGGCGCCCCGCTCAGGGCGCTCAAATGGATGTTGCGCAAGGACAGCCCGTTCGTCTTCAAGCCGAGCCTCGATCCCATTTTCTGGCGCTGGCTGGCGCAGATTCTGCGCAACTGTACGGCGGAGCGTTATCAGGCCAACAAGGCGCTGATGATGCCGCTTGCCGAATACAGCCGCGACATGCTGAGGGTGCTGCGCCAGGCGACCGGCATCAGCTACGACGAAGGCAGCCATGGCACGCTGCAGCTCTTCCGCAGCCAGGAGCAGCTCGACCGTGCAGCCGCCGACACATCCGTGCTCGACCGGTTCCAGGTGCCTTACGAAATCCTCGATGCGACAGGCTGCATCAACGCTGAGCCGGGACTGGTCGCTGCGCGCAACAGGATTTCAGGCGGGTTGCGACTGCCCGACGACGAGACCGGAGATTGCCGGCTGTTCACCGAGCGGTTGGCCGAATTGTGCGCCAGCCGTGGCGTGGTTTTCAAATACAACACCAGGGTACAAGCCTTTCCGCATTGGGGCGGCAAGGTTCGCCGTATCGTGACATCGGAAGGCGTGACCGATGGCGATGCCTTCGTGCTTGCAGCGGGCTCCTATTCGGAGCGTTTCATGCGCAAGCTCCACCAGCGTGTACCTGTCTATCCGCTGAAGGGCTACTCGCTGACGGTCCCGGTTGCGGATGGTCAGGCAGCGCCTGTCTCGACCGTGATCGACGAGACCAACAAGGTTGCCATCACACGGCTCGGCGACCGTATCCGCATTGGCGGCACGCTTGAGATGTCGGGTTTTGACGTGACCTTGCACGAAGGGCGCCGTGCCTTGCTCGAACGGTCGCTGCGCGAGCTCTTTCCGGGTGCCGACAATCTGCGCGAGGCCAGTTTCTGGTGCGGGCTCAGGCCGATGACATCAGATGGCCCGCCCATCGTCGGCAGGACCAAGCTGCCGAACCTGTTCATCAACACCGGTCACGGCATGTTCGGCTGGACCATGGCTTGCGGCTCGGCAAAAATCCTGGCCGACACGATCTCCGGCCGGCAGCCGGAGATCGAGGCTGAAGGCCTTGGGCCGCAGCGCTACTGGGCCTGAGGTCAGGCCACCTTCTTCAGCGAACGCGGCGCTTCCGCCGGCTGGTACATCGAGATGACGTGGCCGTCGGGGTCGGCGAATTCTGACGACCAACCTCCCGGTGCGTGACTAACCGGGGTGACGATGGTCACGCCTTGCCCGGCCAGAGACGACACCACATCGTCGATGCCACCGTCGGCGATCTCGAAGACGATGATCGGCGAGTTGCCGGGGCGCGATTCCATCTCGAAGAAGATCAGGTCGACGCCGTTGACGGTGTTGGCGATGAGCCAGTCGCCACCTGTCTCGCCATCGCCTTCCATGCGCTGGACATCCAGTCCCATGACGTCGCGATAGAAGGTCTCGGTCTTGTCGATGTCCGAGACGTAGTAGCAGATGTTGCCCAGCTTGCTCTTGCCAAACATTTGGTCACTCCGTGGTTTTGGTTGCACGTAGCCTTAGTTGCCGTGCAGCCGGATTTTGTGAGGTGCCGATCACGAAAAGATGCCCGTCGGGATCGTGGCTCGCGAGCAGGGCTCCTTGCTGCCTGGCCGCTTCGAGCAGCGAGCGCCTGATGCGTCCGAAGGCGAGGGGGCCTGAAAGCCCGGGCAGGTCCTCGATCGTGCCGCCGTCGAAGGCGCGCCAGCGTCGCCTGATCTCGCTGATGCGTTGGCGCAGCGCGGTGTCGGCAAGGCGCTGCAGCCAGGCGATCTCCCGGCGCGTGTGGCCGGTCAGCGCCAGCAATGCCGTCGTGCGGAGACCAGCGGGGAGGGTGTTGATGAAGCGCAGCGGCAGCGCCTGCCTGTCCACGGGCTCGCAGGACGTGACTGCGAAAGGCTGCTCGCGTCGGCGTCGCCGTATTGCAGATCTCGCGTCGAAAGCGGCGCGGTGTCGTATTGCCCCTTCCAGCCAGCGGCGGTCCTCGGGCTTCGACAGGTCGGCCCTGCCGGCTTCCACGGCGGCAACGAGCACGGACTGCAGCAGGTCTTCGGCCTCGTCGGCACGTCTCGAGGCGCGTCTCGCATGACGCAACAGGTCGGCGTAGGGACGCGACAGCAAGCCTAACTCCTCACATCGGCGCGCCACGTTAGCGGATGTGAGAGATTGTCGGAAGCCTTCAGGTGAACAGCGTTCGCTCGCGTTCGACCGCCTTGGTGATGAAGCTCGCCACGGTCTGGATGCGCCGGAGGGGACGGACCGACTCGTGATAGACAAGCCAATAAGCGCGGCGGATCGAAGGCACCGATGTCACCGGCACGATGTCGGCGATGGTGCGGGCGATGAAGGTGTGCAGGATGCCGATGCCGGCGCCCGAGCGCACCGCCTCGACCTGGCCCAGTGCCGAGGAAATCGAAAAAGCAGATTCCCACAAGGGGCTGAACTCGGTAGCGTAGTCGAGCGACGGGCTTACCACCAGGTCGGGTACATAGCCGATCAGACGATGCGTCGACAGATCGCCACGCGTGTCGGGCAGCCCGTTCTGTTCGACATAGGTGCGCGAAGCGAACAGCCCGAGCGAATAATCGACCAGCTTGGCGGCAACGAGCCGGCCCTCGCGCGGCCGCTCGGTGGTGATGGCAATGTCGGCCTCGCGGCGCGACAGGGAGAATGTGCGCGGCACGGGCACCAGCTGGATCTTGAGGCCTGGATGCTGGGCTGTCAGTTCGCCGAGACGCTGCGCCAGGAATGCGACGCCGAAGCCGTCGGGTGCGCCGATGCGCACAGTTCCGGCGACCTCGTCACCCTCGCCTGAAATCTCGGCGCGCGCAGTCAGCATGTCTGCTTCCATGCGCTCGGCGATTTCAAGGAAGCGTTCGCCTGACGGCGTCAGTTCGCTGCCGGTCGTCAGCCGCCTGAACAGTTTTGTCTTGAGCGCTTCCTCGAGGGCTGCGACGCGACGCGAAACAGTTGCGTGGTTGAGCTCCAACCGCCGAGCCGCGCCCAGGATCTGGCCGGTGCGCGCGACCGCGAGGAAGATGCGGACATCGTCCCAGTTCATGGCTTTTTCCTCCCCGCATGGGGGCGCATGGAGGGTAGGTGCCGTTCGGGCAGATTGGCCATGTCGAGCGTCGTCATCCGTTCACCCTACTATGCACGAAATCACATTCAATCCAACTTTGATCTACGATTTTTGCACAACGGGTGCTTTTGCCGTCACGTTGCATTGGCGCGCGTTAAGCGGGACAATGCGCCATCAACAAAGAATTGGGAGAGAAGCAATGGTCGACTACGGTCATTTCATCGGCGGCAAGCATGTCGCCGGAACCAGCGGGCGCAAGCAGGACGTGCTGCAGCCGATGGACGGTACGGTCCGTGCCACAGTGGCGCTGGCCTCGGCGCAGGAACTGCGCGCTGCCGTCGAAAACGCCAAGGCGGCACAGCCGGCCTGGGCTGCGACCAACCCGCAGCGCCGCGTGCGCGTGCTGATGCGCTTCCTCGAACTGGTCAACAAGGAATATGACTCGCTGGCCGAACTGCTGGCCCGCGAGCATGGCAAGACCATTGCCGACGCCAGGGGCGACATCCAGCGCGGCCTCGAGGTTGTCGAAGTCTGCATCGGTGCCCCGCACATGATGAAGGGCGAGTTCACCGACGGCGCCGGCCCCGGCATAGACGTCTATTCGATGCGCCAGGCGCTCGGCGTCGTCGCTGGCATCACCCCGTTCAACTTCCCGGCGATGATCCCGCTGTGGAAGATTGCGCCGGCGATTGCCTGTGGCAATGCCTTCATCCTGAAGCCGTCCGAGCGCGACCCGGGCGTGCCGCTGCGCATCGCCGAACTGTTCCTCGAAGCAGGCTTGCCGGCCGGCATCCTCAATGTCGTCAACGGTGACAAGACGGTTGTCGATGCGATCCTCGACGATCCCGACATCAAGGCCGTCGGCTTTGTCGGCTCGACCCCGATCGCCCAGTACATCTACAGCCGCGGCTGCGCCAACGGCAAGCGCGTGCAGTGCTTCGGCGGCGCCAAGAACCACATGATCATCATGCCCGACGCGGACATGGACCAGACCGTCGACGCGCTGATCGGCGCCGGCTACGGCTCGGCCGGCGAGCGCTGCATGGCAATTTCGGTTGCCGTTCCTGTCGGTCACGACACGGCCGAGCGGCTGATGGAAAAGCTGATCCCGCGTGTCGAGAGCCTGAAGGTCGGCCCGTCGACCGACTCCTCGGCCGACTTCGGCCCCGTCGTCACCCGCGAGGCGCTGGAGCGCATCAAGGGCTACGTCGACATCGGCGTGAAGGAAGGCGCCAAGCTCGTCGTCGACGGCCGCGGCTTCAAGATGCAGGGTTATGAGAACGGCTTCTACATGGGCGGCTGCCTGTTCGACAACGTGACCGCCGACATGCGCATCTACAAGGAAGAGATTTTTGGGCCGGTCCTTTCGGTGGTGCGTGCGCCGACCTACGAGAACGCCATCAAGCTCGCCAACGACCACGAGATGGGCAACGGCGTTGCCATCTTCACCCGTGACGGCGACGCGGCCCGCGATTTCGCCTCGCGCGTCCAGGTCGGCATGGTCGGTATCAACGTGCCGATCCCGGTTCCGATCGCCTACTACACCTTTGGCGGCTGGAAGGCTTCGTCCTTCGGCGATTTGAACCAGCACGGCCCGGATGCCTTCCGCTTCTACACCAAGACCAAGACGGTCACTTCGCGCTGGCCGTCGGGCGTCAAGGACGGTGCGGAGTTCGTCATTCCGACGATGAACTGATCCATCACTGAGACGGAAATGAAGCGGGCGCCCAGTGGGCGCCCGTTTTACGTTTCGTCTTCTTCTTCCTCGCCCGGCTGGTATTCCAGCAGGTCGCCCGGCTGGCACTCTAGCTCGGCGCAGATGCGCGCCAGCGTCGAGAAGCGAACGCCCTTCACCTTGCCCGATTTGAGCAATGACAGGTTCTGTTCGGTGATGCCGACCTTGGCGGCGAGCTCCTTGGAGCGCATCTTGCGGCGCGCCAGCATGACATCGAGATTGACGACGATGGGCATGTCAGACGAACCGCTTGTTGTCGTCGTCGATCTCTGCGGCCACGGCCAGCAGGTGGCCGAAGACGATGAGTATGCCTGACACCATCAGCGCGAGCAGCTCCGGCGTGCCGATGCTGATGGCGAGGAACCTCTGTCCAGCCGGCATATCTAGGCTGACGATCAGCGAGACGACAGGCGGGGCAAGCAGCATGGCCACGGCATTGGCCAGGAAGGCGACACCCGACAGACGCATCAGTCGTGCGCCTTCCGAGCTGACGATGTCATGCTGTCCGATCTCGCGGAAGGCGCCGCGAAGTGTTTGAAGCGCCCAGATCATCAAGCCTGCCTGTGCCAGCAAGGTGATCGACAGCAGCAGGATGGCGGAGGACGAAAATGCCTGAGGCACTGGCAGCGCCATGTTCTGGAGCAGAATTCTGCCCAGCCAGGACGGATCCGTCCACGCCACCCACAGGCCGCAACCGACAAGCAGGATGACCACGCCCATCAACACGGCAATCAGAAGTTCCATCCTGCGGCCCAACAGCCGGGCACGTTCGCGTGCGGCCTTCATTTCCAATCCCTTCAAATTCTGCTTGTATAAATTATCGTAAAACAATAATTCAGCGCTGTCAAACAACCATATGGAGACGGTATGACCATTCATATACGTTCGATTGTGGCGCTGTCCGGGCTGATCGCCTTGACCGCCTGCGCTTCACTCAGCCCGATGGCGCTGACCAAGCTTGTCGGCCTCAATCCGCTTGACATCGCGCCTGAGCAGATGAGTGTCGCGGCCGTCATGCCGGTTCCGCTCAAGCTGCGCACCGGCGATGTCGTGCTGCATTTCGCCATGGACGCGCCAGCGCCCTATGGCCCCGTCAACGAGACGTTGCCGCTCGAGATCGTTGCCGGTGACAATGCACCGGGCGTGTCAGCCAGCCCTTCCTTCGAACGAATCCAGGTCGCTCGCGTTGCTCAAGCCGATGTGGCGCGGCTGGCCGCTGCGCAGGCCAAGGCACGCGCCTTCCAGGCGACAGGCAGGAAGGACGGCCATGGCAGCATATCCGTGACGATCAGCGGCGGGTGTCGCGACGGCGCCATCAATCCCGGTGCGCTGGTTGCCGAGCTCTACATGCGCAGCAAACCGGACGAGGACTATTTCCGGATGTCGTCGGTGAATCTGAGGAAGCTGCTGCCGGCGGACGCGATCGCCAAACTGCCGATGTGTTGAGCTGGCGAATTCGAGCCGAACGAGCGCCCGGCGTAGATGCAGGCGGGGCTGCTTGTGTGTGGGCGGGGGCGTCCCCATATCGAATCCAGGAGAACCTCGACAGGTTCCCCTGCGACAGACCGGAAACCAGAAAGGAGCGACGCGATGAAGACGTCGAAGCCGGCCTGGATCGTTCCGGCGCGCTGAGGCGGCCCATGTGCCTCCATTGCCGGAACGCCAAGGCAAAGGAGGTGCCACATGGCACGCTATTTTTCGTTTCGATGGGTAAGGATGGCCGCGCTTGGCGCGGCACTGGCGATGCCGGCGCAGGCGCAGCAGGTCTGCGGCGCCCACAACGATCTCGTGGAGCGGCTGTCGGCGGCGTTTCAAGAGCGGCGCGTTGGCTACGGCGTGATCGGCAGCGAGGCGGTGATCGAGGTCTTCGTCTCTGCTGGCGGCACCTGGACGATGCTGATGACCGACCTGAAAGGCCGCAGCTGCATTGTCGCGTCCGGCGACGGCTGGGAAAACACGCTGGCCGTCATAGCCGCCGACTAGCGCGTCGCCGTCGCTTCGGCGTGGACGCGCAGCATGGTTATCAGCCGATCGGTATCTGCCGCTGCGGCGTCCTCGTCATTGTCGAGAACCGAACGGATCAGAGCGACGCGATGTTCGGCGAGTGCGGCGAGGTCCGTCTCGCGCCGGTAGCGGAACCAGAAGCGGCGGCCATGTGCCTGCAAGGGTGCTGCGAGCCGCGACGCGAACTCGTTGTCGGCGGCTGCCGCCAGTGCCGCGTCGAGCGCTTTGTCGGCGGCAAGGAAGGCCTGGACGTCATTGGCGATCACGGCCTTCTGCATGGCCAGTGCCGCGTCATGGAAATGGTCGACAGCATCGCGGGTGACGAAGCGGGCGGCCGAACGCGCCAGGAGAATCTCGACGCCGCGGCGCGCATCGATGACGCGGAGCCAGTCACCGGCGTGCAGTGATGCGATTGCGAGCCCCGCGCGCGGCCTGATCTCGACCAGACTCTCCCATGCCAGTCGCTGGATCGCCTCGCGCACCGGAGTGCGGCCGAGGCCTAGCAGTTCGATCAGCGAGCCTTCGGTGGCGATGCTGCCCGGTGCAAGTTCGAGCGTCACGATCAGCCGCTCCAGCTGGTGATAGGCCCGCATTGCTGCCGGTTCCAGTTTCTCAGCTGGCATGACCGAATCCATTGAAAACGTGATGATATATGATTGATATATCAGGCCAGATTGCAAACGAAAAGCCGCGCGGAACGTCCAGTATATATCTCTGATATATCAGCTGAGGCATTCGGTGAATGGGTCACCGAGCTTTCCCGACCCTGGTGGCGGCATCTGGCGAGGGGGAGCCGGATCGCCCTCCGCCTGCCTCGCTGCGATTGAGGCCGATGGGTGGCGTCACCCTCCCGCACATAGTCCAATAGTCTGATAACGCAGGGTCAATGCGGCCAATATGTCTAGACAATCTGGCAGCCGAGATCGATAGAGCAGCGCAAGGAACTGTTGCAGCTTGGCAATTTGGCGCTACATTCTTCGATCAAGGCGCGCAATATGGCCGGAATCGGCAAAGACATTGCGTTGAGCCAATGCTAGGTTTCGCGATGGTCCAGGGCCTGGACACCATAAGAACAGAGGTTGCCGCAACGGCAGTCCGACAAGCGGCGACGGGATGGAAAAATCACGTTGCAATCCAGGCTCGAAACTTTAGGACTAGGGGAAATATGAAAAGGAATGCGCGCTTGGCGCGACGTTCCAGGGGAGCCGCATCCATATGCAATATTTCGTCCAGCAGCTGGTCAATGGGCTGACGCTGGGGTCCATCTATGGCCTGATCGCGATCGGCTATACGATGGTCTACGGCATCATTGGCATGATCAATTTCGCGCATGGCGACATCTTCATGCTCGGGGCGTTCACCGCCCTGATCGTGTTCCTGATCCTCACGTCGTTCTTCGTTTCGGTGCCTGTGGTCATCGCACTGCTCGTCATGATGGTCGTGGCGATGCTGCTGACCAGCCTCTACAACTGGACGATCGAGAAGGTGGCCTACCGGCCGCTGCGCGGTTCGTTCCGGCTGGCGCCGCTGATCACCGCCATCGGCATGTCGATCGCTCTGTCCAACTTCGTGCAGGTCACCCAGGGTCCGCGCAACAAGCCGATCCCGCCGATGGTCAGCACCGTCTACAATGTTGGCGGCATCTCGATCTCGCTGAAGCAGATCATTATTGTCGTCGTCACCGTCGCGCTGCTGGCGCTGTTCTGGTACCTCGTCAACAAGACGGCCCTCGGCCGCGCCCAGCGCGCCTGCGAGCAGGACCGCAAGATGGCCGCGCTGCTCGGCATCGACGTCGACCGCACCATCTCCATCACCTTCATCATGGGTGCTGCCCTTGCCGCCGTCGCCGGCACGCTGTTCCTGATGTATTACGGCGTCGTCGCCTTCTCCGACGGGTTCGTGCCCGGCGTCAAAGCCTTCACGGCGGCAGTGCTCGGCGGTATCGGCTCGCTGCCCGGCGCGATGCTCGGCGGCCTGATGATCGGCTTCATCGAGAGCATGTGGTCGGCCTATTTCTCGATCGACTACAAGGATGTCGCGGCGTTCTCGATCCTCGCCATCGTGCTCATCTTCCTGCCCTCCGGCATCCTCGGCCGGCCCGAAGTCGAGAAGGTCTGACAACATGGCCAATATCGCCCAAGCCTCACACGAAGAGACCGCTTCCCCGATACAGCGCGGCCTTCGTGAGGCGCTCTATGCCGGCGCCATCTCCTTCGGCCTGTTCTTCCTGTTCATCGGCCTCAAGACCGATCAGAACATCCGCAACGAGCTGATCCTGGTCCCTCGCTGGCGTCTGCTCATCATCGTTGTCGCTCTGGTCATGCTCGGCCGCTTCGTCATGACGGCTTTCATTCAACCGGCCATCGATCGCCGCAAGGCAGAGCGAGCCAAGGCTGCGCCGATTGCCGAGGAAGAGGGCTTTGTCCGCAAGAACTTCACCAAGATCTCGATCGGCGTGCTGTTCATCTACCCGGTGCTGATGGTCCTGCTTTTTGGCTTCCAGGGCTCGCTCAAGTGGGTCGACAACTTCGGCATCCAGATCCTGATCTATGTGATGCTGGCCTGGGGCCTGAACATCGTCGTCGGCCTCGCCGGCCTGCTCGACCTCGGTTATGTCGCTTTCTACGCTGTCGGCGCTTACGCTTACGCCCTGCTGGCCACGCATCTGGGCTGGTCGTTCTGGATCCTGCTGCCGGTCGCCGGCATCATGTCGGCCTTCTGGGGCATCATGCTCGGCTTCCCGGTGCTGCGTCTGCGCGGCGATTACCTGGCGATCGTGACGCTGGCCTTCGGTGAAATCATTCGCCTCGTGCTGATCAACTGGCGCGAAGTCACCAATGGTGCAGCCGGCATCTCGGGCATTCCGAAGGTCAGCTTCTTCGGCCTGATGTCGTTCAACGTGTCCGATCCGAACTACATCGCCAAGGTGCTCGGCATTGCCCAGTCCGGCGCCTACTACAAGATTTTCCTCTATTATCTGATCCTGCTGATGGCGCTGCTGACGGCCTTCGTCACCATTCGCCTGCGGCGCATGCCGATCGGTCGTGCGTGGGAAGCGCTGCGCGAGGACGAGATCGCCTGCCGCTCGCTCGGCATCAACACCACCACGACCAAGCTGACGGCCTTTGCCACGGGTGCGATGTTCGGCGGCTTCGCCGGCTCGTTCTTCGCCGCGCGCCAGGGCTTCGTGTCGCCGGAGTCCTTCGTCTTCATCGAATCGGCAATCATCCTCGCCATCGTCGTTCTCGGCGGCATGGGCTCGCTGGTAGGTATCGCGGTGGCTGCGGTCGTGATGATCGGCGGAACGGAAATCCTGCGCGAAATGGAATTCTTGAAGCTGGTGTTCGGGAACGACTTCACGCCTGAGCTCTACCGAATGCTGCTGTTCGGCATGGCCATGGTGATCGTGATGCTGTGGAAGCCGCGAGGTTTCGTCGGCAGTCGAGAGCCCACCGCCTTCCTGAACGTGCGAAAGGCCGTCTCCAGCGCCTTCACCAAGGAAGGACACGGCTGATGAACGCGAGTGCTTCCATGAACAAACCGATCCTTCAGGTCGAGCATCTGTCGATGAAGTTCGGGGGCCTGGTCGCCATTGGCGACCTGTCCTTCGAGGCCCGGCGCGGCGAGATCACCGCGCTTATCGGTCCGAACGGTGCGGGCAAGACCACGGTCTTCAACTGCATCACCGGCTTCTACAAGCCGACCGAAGGCATGATCCGCTTCAACGGCCGCGAGGGTGGGGAATTCCTGCTCGAGCGCATGCCCGACTTCCAGATCACCGCCAAGGCCAAGGTGGCGCGTACCTTCCAGAACATCCGGCTGTTTTCGGGCATGACGTTGCTCGAGAACCTGCTGGTGGCGCAGCACAACAAGCTGATGAAGGCTTCGGGCTTCACCATCATGGGTTTGCTCGGGCTGGGCGGTTACCGCGCGGCCTCGGCCGAGTCGGTCGAAATCGCCAAGCACTGGCTGGAGAAGGCCGAGCTGATCGACCGCGCCGACGATCCGGCCGGCGATCTGCCCTATGGTGCGCAACGCCGTCTCGAGATCGCACGTGCCATGTGCACCGGTCCGGAACTGCTGTGCCTCGATGAGCCGGCAGCCGGTCTCAACCCGAAGGAATCGCTGGCGCTCAACACGCTGCTCATCGACATCAAGAACAATACCGGCACGTCGATCCTGCTCATCGAGCACGACATGTCGGTGGTCATGCAGATTTCCGACCACGTCGTGGTGCTGGAATATGGCCGCAAGATCTCCGATGGCGATCCGCTTTCGGTCAGGACCGATCCGAAGGTTATCGCAGCCTATCTCGGCGTCGACGACGAAGAGGTCGGCGAAGTGCTGACCGAAGTGGGCGACGAGCAGGTTATCGAGGAACTCGAGGGCGTGCCGGATCCTGCTCATGGTCCCGGCACGTCGGCCTCGATGATGGCCGGTCCCATCACCGATACCATCAGCCACAGTGACGGCCATGGCGAGACGGTGCCGGTCTCGAAAGCCGCCTCGAAAGCGGCTCAGGTCGAGGCGTTGGCTGCCAAGTCGGCAATTCCTGCTGCCGCGAAAACCGCCCCCAGGGCCAAAGCTGAAAAGGCATCACCCGCGGGACTGATGTCGGCGCCTGCGGCCCAGCCCGCCAAGGCCGAGAAAGCTGCACCGAAGGCTGCAAGCAAGGCTGCCGCGAAATCGGCCCCGGCAGCCAAGCCCGCGCCGTCAACTGCAAAACCCGCAGCGAAAGCAAGTGTCGCGGCCGCGCCGGCAACGAAGCCGGCGGCGGCAGCGGCCAAACCAGCCGCGGCCAAGTCGTCGGCTTCCAAGCCCGGTGCCCACAAGATCGCCAATGTGCTTGCAGCACCTCGCGGTGGCGTGGCTGACCGGCTGGTCAGAATCAAGGGCATAGGGCCGGTCAACGAGCAGAAACTCAACGAGCACGGCATCTTCCATATTGACCAGATTGCGTCGTGGACGAAGGCCGACGTTGCCGCTGCCGAAGCGTATCTCGCCTTCGAAGGACGCATCGGGCGGGAAGACTGGGTAGGGCAGGCCAAGGCGCTGGCACGTGAAGCGGCCAAGTCGGCGAAAGCCAAGCGCGGAGGTGGCAAGTGACGGACAAGGCCCTGCTCGACATCAGGGGTGTCGAAACATACTACGGCAACATCCGCGCGTTGAACGGCGTTAACGTCTCCGTCAACGAGGGCGAGATCGTCGCGCTGATCGGTGCCAACGGCGCCGGCAAGTCGACGCTGATGATGACCATCTTCGGCAGCCCCCGGGCCCGCCGCGGCACCATCAACTTCGCCGGCACCGACATCACCGAAATGCCGACGCACGAGATCGCCAGGCTGCGCATTGCGCAGTCGCCCGAGGGCCGGCGCATCTTCCCGCGCATGACGGTGATGGAAAACCTGCAGATGGGCGCGAGCCTCGACAACCTCAAGTACTATGACGAGGACGTCGAAAAGGTGTTTGCGCTGTTCCCGCGCCTCAAGGAGCGCATCGGCCAGCGTGGCGGTACGCTGTCGGGCGGCGAGCAGCAGATGCTGTCGATCGGCCGCGCGCTGATGGCGCGCCCCAAGCTGCTGTTGCTCGATGAGCCGTCGCTCGGCCTTGCGCCGCTGATCGTCAAGCAGATCTTCGATGCCATCCGCGAGCTTAACCGCACCCAGGGGCTGACCGTGTTCCTGGTCGAGCAGAACGCCTTTGGGGCGCTCAAGCTCGCCACGCGCGGTTATGTCATGGTCAACGGCGTCGTCACCATGAGTGGCACCGGCAAGGACCTGCTCGCCAATCCCGAGGTTCGGGCGGCCTATCTTGAAGGCGGCCGCCACTAGGAGACACGATCATGCACGGCATTCTCTACGAGGAAGCCTCGGTCTGGCAGTTCCTGTTCGTCAGCTGCCTGCTGGGCGGATGGGCAGCCTGGATGACGGGGCGTGCCTGCGCCCAGACCTGGCGCAGCTACGGCAAGCTCGTGCTCTACATCCTCGGCCTGGGGGTGGGCATACGCTTCATCCACCACGCCCTGTTCGATGGCACGATGTTCACGCTGCAGTTCTACATCGTCGACACTATCGTTCTGCTCGTGTTTGCAACGCTTGGCTATAAATACACGCGCACCAACCAGATGGTGAATCAATACCATTGGCTCTATGAAAAGGCATCGCCTCTTTCTTGGCGCCCAAAGTCTTGAGGGGTTTCTACCGGCGCCTATTCGCCAATGAATCGGCGTGACAACTGCCGGAAAATCGGCAAACTCACCTTTCTGCGATATGGGTGGGCATCGCATGAAAGAACATCCACGCCCACTCAAATAATGGGAGTGTTTCAATGAAAAAGTCACTTTTGTCGGCTGTTGCACTGACCGCGCTCGTGGCGTTCAGCGGCAGCGCATGGGCCGACGTACTTGTCGCTGTGGCGGGTCCGATCACCGGCCCCAACGCCGCTTTCGGAGCCCAGCTCCAGAAGGGCGCTGAGCAGGCCGCTGCCGACATCAACGCTGCCGGCGGCATCAATGGCGAGCAGATCAAGGTTGTGGTCGGCGACGACGTCTCCGATCCGAAGCAGGGCATCTCGGTCGCCAACAAGTTTGTCGCCGATGGCGTGAAGTTCGTGGTTGGCCACTTCAACTCGGGCGTCTCGATCCCGGCCTCGGAAGTCTACGCCGAGAACGGCATCCTCGAAGTTACGCCTGCGGCCACCAACCCGAAGTTCACCGAACGCGGCTTGTGGAACACCTTCCGTACCTGCGGCCGCGACGACCAGCAGGGCGGCATTGCCGGCGCCTATCTCGCTTCGAAGTTCAAGGATGCCAAGATCGCCGTCATCCATGACAAGACCCCTTACGGCCAGGGCCTCGCTGACGAAACCAAGAAGGCGATGAACGCCGCCGGCGTCACCGAAGTCATGTACGAAGGCGTCAATGTCGGCGACAAGGACTTCTCGGCCCTCATCGCCAAGATGAAGGAAGCCGGCGTCTCGATCATCTATTGGGGCGGCCTGCACACCGAAGCCGGCCTGATCATCCGCCAGTCGGCTGACCAGGGCCTCAAGGCAACGCTGGTTTCGGGCGACGGCATTGTCTCGAACGAGCTCGCCTCGATCGCCGGCGACGCAGTTGCCGGTACCCTCAACACCTTCGGTCCCGATCCGCGCCTGATCCCCGAGAACAAGGATCTGGTCGAGAAGTTCCGTGCCCAGGGCTTCGAGCCTGAAGCCTACACGCTCTACGCCTATGCCGCGATGCAGGTGATCGCCGACGCCGCCAAGGCGGCCGGCTCGGTCGATCCGCAGGAAGTGGCCAAGGCCATGAAGGCGAAGGGTCCCTTCAAGACCGCTCTGGGCGACCTCGCCTTCGACGAAAAGGGCGATCCGAAGCTGCCCGGCTACGTCATGTACGAGTGGCAGAAGGGCGCCGACGGCAAGTACACCTACGTCCAGCAGAAGTAATCTTCGCTGCTTCGATTACGACAATGCCCGGCGCTCAGCGCCGGGCATTTTTCGTTTGCCGGCAGGCATAATCAGGCTTTCTGACCCAACGGAATTTAAATCGGTTTAAGGGTGCGCATTTTCGGTTGCGCTGCAACATAATCGCGCTAATCATTCGCCGCCCCTGAAATTCCGGAGCCTGGAGAGTTTACGTGCCGATCAGCAAGATCCTCGTCGCCAACCGATCCGAAATCGCCATCCGCGTCTTCCGCGCGGCCAATGAGCTGGGGCTCAAAACCGTGGCGATCTGGGCGGAAGAGGACAAATACTCGCTGCATCGTTTCAAGGCCGACGAGAGTTATCAGGTCGGCCGCGGTCCCTGGCTCGCCAAGGACATGGGGCCGATCGAGAGCTACCTGTCGATCGACGAGATCATGCGCGTCGCCAAGCTGTCCGGCGCCGACGCCATCCACCCCGGTTACGGCCTGCTTTCGGAGAGCCCGGAGTTCGCCGAGGCCTGTGCCGAGAACGGCATCACCTTCATCGGCCCCAAGCCGGAGACGATGCGCCGCCTCGGCAACAAGGTCGCCGCGCGCAATCTCGCCATCGAGGTCGGCGTGCCGGTGGTGCCCGCCACCGACCCGCTTCCGGACGACATGGACGAGGTCAAGAAGCTCGCTGCCCAGATCGGCTATCCGGTCATGCTCAAGGCGTCATGGGGCGGCGGCGGCCGCGGCATGCGCGCCATCCGTTCCGAGGCCGATCTGGCCCGCGAGGTGACGGAGGGCAAGCGCGAGGCCAAGGCCGCCTTCGGCAAGGACGAAGTCTATCTCGAAAAGCTGGTCGAGCGCGCCCGTCACGTCGAGGTGCAGGTTCTGGGCGACACCCACGGCAACGCCGTGCACCTGTTTGAGCGCGACTGCTCGATCCAGCGCCGTAACCAGAAGGTTGTCGAACGCGCGCCAGCACCTTACCTGTCCGCTCAACTGCGGCAGGAACTGTGCAGCTATGCGCTCAAGATCGCGCGCGAAACCAGCTATATCGGCGCCGGCACCGTCGAGTTCCTGCAGGATGCCGACACCGGCAAGTTCTACTTCATCGAGGTCAATCCGCGCATCCAGGTCGAGCATACCGTCACCGAGCAGGTGACGGGCATCGACATCGTCAAGGCGCAGATCCACATCCTCGACGGCTTTGCCATCGGCGCGCCGGAATCGGGCGTGCCTGCCCAGGCCGACATCCGCCTCAACGGCCACGCGCTTCAGTGCCGCATCACCACAGAGGATCCCGAGCACAATTTCATCCCCGACTATGGCCGCATCACCGCCTATCGCGGTGCCACCGGCTTCGGCATCCGGCTCGACGGCGGCACAGCCTATTCCGGTGCGGTCATCACCCGGTTCTACGATCCGTTGCTGGAGAAGGTGACCGCCTGGGCGCCGACGTCGGACGAGGCGATATCGCGAATGCACCGGGCGCTGCGCGAGTTCCGCATCCGTGGTGTGGCGACGAACCTGACCTTCCTCGAAGCGATCATCACTCACCCGGCCTTCCACGATAACTCCTACACGACCAGGTTCATCGACTCGACGCCCGAGCTGTTCGCCCAGGTCAAACGACAGGACCGCGCCACCAAACTTTTGAACTATCTCGCCGACGTCACGGTCAACGGCCATCCCGAAACGCGCGGCCGTGCTGCGCCCAATCCGGAGGCTGCCGCGCCTGTCGTACCGTGGTTCACCGGCCCGGTCCCCGACGGCACCCGGCAGATGCTCGACGAGCTCGGCCCGGAAAAATTCGCCGCCTGGATGCGTGCGCAGAAGCGGGTGCTGGTTACCGACACGACTATGCGCGACGGCCACCAGTCGCTGCTGGCGACCCGCGTCCGCACCCACGACATCGCCAAGATCGCCGGCACCTATGCGCGCGCCCTGCCGCAGCTGCTGTCGCTTGAATGCTGGGGTGGCGCGACCTTCGATGTCGCCATGCGCTTCCTCACCGAGGATCCGTGGGAGCGGCTGGACAAGGTACGCAAGGCAGCCCCCAACATCCTGCTGCAGATGCTCCTGCGTGGCGCCAACGGCGTCGGCTACACCAACTACCCCGACAATGTCGTGCAGCACTTCGTGCGCCAGGCTGCATCGGGCGGCGTCGACCTGTTCCGCGTCTTCGACTGCCTGAACTGGGTCGACAACATGCGCGTGTCGATGGATGCGATCGGCGCAGAGGGCAAGCTGTGCGAGGCGGCCATCTGCTACACCGGCGACGTCCTCGACCCGAACAGGGCGAAGTATGACCTGAAATACTATGTCGGGCTCGCCAAGGAACTGGAAGCTGCCGGCGCCCACATCATCGCGCTCAAGGACATGGCCGGCCTGCTCAAGCCGGCGGCGGCGCGGGTGCTGTTCAAGGCGCTGCGCGAAGCGACCGACCTGCCGATCCACTTCCACACCCACGACACCTCGGGCCTGTCGGCGGCAACGGTGCTGGCGGCGGTCGAGAGCGGCGTCGACGCCATCGATGCGGCAATGGACGCCTTCTCGGGCAACACTTCGCAGCCGTGCCTGGGCTCGATCGTCGAGGCGCTGCGCGGTTCGGATCGCGATCCCGGCCTGGCGCCGGAATGGATCCGCCGCATTTCCTTCTACTGGGAAGCGGTACGCAATCAGTATGCCGCCTTCGAGAGCGACCTGAAGGGGCCGGCCTCGGAGGTCTATCTGCACGAGATGCCCGGCGGGCAGTTCACCAATCTCAAGGAGCAGGCACGCTCGCTCGGGCTCGAGACCCGCTGGCACGAGGTGGCGCAGGCCTATCACGACGTCAACCTGATGTTCGGCGACATCGTCAAGGTGACGCCGTCGTCAAAGGTGGTCGGCGACATGGCGCTGATGATGGTGAGCCAGGATCTCAGCGTCGCTGATGTCGAGAACCCGGCCAAGGACATCGCCTTCCCCGATTCCGTCGTGTCGATGCTGCGCGGCGATCTCGGGCAGTCGCCTGGCGGTTGGCCGGCTGCGCTGCAGAAGAAGGCGCTGAAGGGCGAGGCGCCGATCACCGTCCGTCCCGGTTCGCTGCTCAAGCCGGCTGACCTCAAGGCCAGCCGCAAGGACATCGAAGGCAAGCTCGGCCGCAAGCTGTCGGAAAACGAGTTCGCCTCGTGGCTGATGTATCCGAAGGTGTTCTCGGACTTCGCACACGCGCAGGAGACCTACGGGCCGGTGAGTGTCTTGCCGACGCCGACCTATTTCTACGGCATGCAGCCGGAGGACGAGGTTTTCGTCGACATCGAAAAGGGCAAGACGCTTGTCATCCGCTGCCTTGCCGTCGGCGATGTCGACGAAAAGGGCATGGTCACCGTGTTCTTCGAACTCAACGGTCAGCCACGCCGCGTCAAGGTGCCCGACAGGGCGCATGGCGCGGGCGCCTCGAAGATGCGCCGCAAGGCCGAGGCCGGCAATGACGCCCATGTCGGGGCGCCGATGCCGGGCGTGGTCTCGACGCTGGCCGTGGCCGCCGGCCAGCCGGTCAAGGCCGGCGACGTGCTGTTGTCCATCGAGGCGATGAAAATGGAGACCGCACTGCACGCCGAGCGCGATGGCACCATCACCGAAGTGCTCGTGCGCGCCGGCGACCAGATCGACGCCAAGGACCTTCTGGTGGTCTACGGCTGATCCTAGAGAGTTTCCGCTTTTCTTCGAATCGCGGAATCTCTCTATCTCTTTGTTTGTGCGCAATTCCGGACGGCCGCACACTTTTCCTGGAATTGCTCTATCCTGCCGGGCGCCCTCAGGGGCTCCCGGCTTGCTTCCGATCCACGGGACTTAGAAAAGCCCCTGTCCTGCGGTCGCTTCTTCGGCCACGCCGCGGCGGATGAAGCTTTTGTAGACGTAGCCGCGCTGGCCTTTGTAGACGACGGTGCACCAGCCGCAGTCGGCCTCGGCATCGATGTCGGCGTTGGCCGGCACGACCATCAGCACCTGGGCCTCATCAGCAGGCCCATCGCGCAGATTGACGTATTTGGTCACCTTGGCCGGCTTGAGATCGGGCTGGCTGACGGCTGCGAGCTTGGTGTCTGAGGTGGCGCTCGGAGTGGCCGGCTGGATGCTTGCCGGCTCGGGCACCTGGTCCAGCATGCCGGTGGCCGCCTCAAGCTTGGCGACGTCCGCTTCGGTCTCGGCCACCTGCACGTTCGATGTGCCTCGCTGCGGGATGATCGAGGCGGTGCCCGAGGCGTCGGGCACGTCCGCCTGCATCGTTGCCTGCGCGGTGTTGCGCTCGTGCGGTCCTGGCGTCAGCTGCCCATCGGCCACTGCAGGCTTGGCCGGTTCGATCAGACGGGTGTTGTTGGTCGCGACTGGGGCCCGCATCGGGGCACTTTCCGTTGGCTTCTGGAGCGGCGGGATGACCTTGGCCGTCTGGGGCAGCACCAGGCGAGGGGGCAGGACTGCTGCGGTTTCCATCGTGTCAGGCGCCTGGTTGCCGACAAATCCGAAGCCGACAATGGCGAGCGCCACTGCGCCGGCCGCACCGAGCAATGCGACGTCAGGCTTCGACAGCCGCGGACGAGGCAAACGGGCGGCCAGGCCGCTCGAAATCCCGGCGAACCGGAGAATGGGGGTATTCATGGTACAAGACTCCACACTGGTACAGCCTCGGCGACAATGCCGGAGCCGACCCCCAACCCGATTTGGCATGCAAGGCGTCGAAACGATTGCGAAAGCGGGGTGTGTTGCCTGTCCCGCCGCAGTTTCTCGACTGTCCGCCTAGCCGAGCTATTCGACGGAATTCGGGCAGCCGTTAACCTTTGTTACCGGGCTGGCCCAACACTTCGCATCCAAAGCGCCTTGACGACGTATTAAATCGATTTAATTATCCTCGCACGCAAGTGAAGAAGTGCGCCGTCCGGCGGGGCGGCGCCCGGTAACATTTTGAATCCGAGCCCTTCGATCCCCTGAAATCGATTTCGGCAGCAGGGTTCCTGTGCTAGGAGCGGCACTCGATGGACGCCAAGAATGCCATGAACACAAGCCTCATCGCCAAGCGCGGCCGCTGGGCCGTGGCTGCAGCCTTCTTCACCAATGGCTTCGTCACCGGAAGCTGGGCGCCGCAGATCCCGCTGCTGCTCGGCCGCCTCGAGATCAGCGAATTCGTGCTCGGCCTGCTCATCCTGGTGTTCGGTCTGGGTGCGCTGACGGCCATGCCGTTCTCGGGCTATCTGATGTCCAAGCGCGGCTCGCGTCCGGTCGTCATCGGCTTTGCCTGGATCGTCGTCTTTGCGCTGCTTTTGGTGGCGCTGGCGCCCAATGTTTGGATCGCGGCACTCACCATGTTCATCTTCGGCGGTTCCATCGGCGCCATGGATGTCGCCATGAACGCCAATGCGGTGGCCGTCGAAAAGAAGCTGTCGCGCGCCATCATGTCGTCGTCACATGGCTTCTGGAGCCTCGGCGGCTTTGCCGGCGGCGGGCTCGGCGGCATCATCATCCTCAACTATGGCCATCTCGCCCATGCCGGCTTCGTCACGGTCGCCGCAGGCCTCATGGCTGCGTTCGCCCTGCGCCACCTGGTCACCGAGGACAAGCCGGTCGCGCATGAACACCATCACTTCCGTCTGCCGCGTCTGCCTGTCATCTATCTCGTCGGCATCATGGCGCTGTTTTCGATGATACCAGAGGGGGCGGTGCTCGACTGGGCAGCACTCTATCTCAAGCAGGAACTGGGCGCGGACATCGCCACTGCCGGCTTCGCCTTTGCCGCCTTCTCCGGCATCATGGCGCTGATGCGGTTCCTCGGCGATGGTGTGCGCAACCGCTTCGGCGCAGTCAACACGCTGCGGGTTTCGGCACTGATCGCCGCCAGCGGCATGCTTGCGGCCGGTCTCGCACCCAATCCGTGGGTCGCCATCGTCGCCTTCGCCCTGTGCGGCATGGGCGTCGCCAACATGGTGCCGATCGCGTTCTCCGCCGCCGGCAACCAGCCGGGCGTGGTTCCCAATGTCGGCATGAGCGTGGTCACCACCATGGGCTATTCCGGTATTCTGGTGGCGCCGTCGGCGATCGGTTTCGTTGCCGGGCACATCGGATTTTCCACGGTCTTCATCGTGCTGTCGGGCTTCCTCGTGGTCGTCTGCACGATGGCAGGGCTTGCCCGCCATGCCGACTTCCGTGCCGTGCCTCAGGCAGCGCCTGCCGAATAGGCCTTCAGGCTGTCGTGAAGAAAATCCGCGACGCGGCGGATGCGGACGCTGGCGCGCACGTCGCGGTGCATGGCTAGCCAGACAGGTAGTACGGGTAGGGGCAGGTCGGCCAACACCACCTCCAGCCGCGGCTCATGGCGGATCAGCGGCTCCTGGCCAATGCCAATGCCGTTGCCAGATCGCACGGCCTGCCAGAGCACGATGTGGTTGTCGCTGCGCAGGCGGAACCCGTGTCTGTCGATGCCCGGGACAAAATGCTCGAAGCCACGCACCATCTCGTCGCTGCGGTCGAAGCCGATCAGGTCGTGATCGCCGAGTTCGCGCGGTTTGGTCGGGCGGCCGCGGCGCTCCAGATAGTCTGAGGTGGCGCAGAAACGCAGCTGGATATCGGTCACCTTGCGTGCCACCAGTTCGTTCTGCGCCGGGCGTACCATGCGGATGGCAATGTCGGCGTCGCGGCGCAGCAGGTTCTCGACCTGGTTCGAGGCAACGATCTCGATCTCGATGCCAGGCTCCTCGATCCCCAGCCGGGCCAGCATCGACGGCAGAACATGGGCGGCCACCATCTCGCTGGCGGCAATGCGGACGGTGCCTTCTATGGCCTCGACCGAGCCGAGCGCCAGCCGGGAGAAAGCGGTTGCCTCGGCGCTGACGGCGCGGCCACGCTCGAACAACAGGCTGCCCGCTTCGGTCAGCACGTAACCCTGTCGTCCGCGCCGGAACAGCGTCACGTCAAGCGCCTGTTCCAATTCGGCGATATGCCGACCCAGCGTCGGTTGGCTGGCTGCGAGCTTGCGGGCTGCGGCTGACAGGCTGCCGCTCTCGGCGACCGCCACGAAGCTGCGAATGAGGTTCCAGTCGATCTCGGACATCTATTCAATAATGAATGACAGAGTTCCAAAATCAAGCAATTTCAATTCGACAGCGCATGACGACAATGAGGTCATAGCCATCCAACTGGAGTGACCGAAATGACCAGGATTGCAATTCTGGGTGCCCGTGGCCGGCTTGGCCGCGCAGTCGCCAAGGCCTTCCTCGAGGCTGGATATGAGGTGCGGGCAATCACCCGCGACGGCAAGCTGCCGAGCGACCTGAAGGGCGCCGAAGGCGTCGCTGCCGACGCGCTCGACCGTGCCCAGCTCATCGACGCCACCGCCGGCGTCGACATCGTCTTCAACGGCTTGAGCCCCATCTACTCGGACTGGAGTTCGGTCTTGCCCATGGCTGAAAATGTCATGGCCGCCTGCCATGCCAATGGCGCGCAGCACCTGGTGGCAGGCACCGTCTACAATTTCGGCTCGCCCATGCCTGAAGTCATCACGGAGGATGTGCCGCAGCGCCCGAGCACCGAGAAGGGGCGTATCCGGGCCGAGCAGGAACAGCTCTACCGCCGCGAGGCCGAGGCGGGGCGGGTCCACACGATCCTGCTTCGGGCGGGCGACTTCTTCGGCGGCAAGGGAACCGGGTCGTGGTTCGACCTGGTGATCGCGTCCAAGCTGGCCAAGGGCGTCTACACTGCACCGGGGCCGGTCGAGCTTGTCCATGCGTGGGCCTATCTGCCCGACCTCGCCAGGGCCTTCGTGGCGCTTGCAAACAAGCGCCAACAGCTTGGTGCCTATGAAAGCTTCAATTTCCCTGGCCATTCGCTCACCGACCTCGAGATCAAGGCATCGATGGAAAGGATCGTCGGCCACAAGCTCAAGCTCGCCAGCATGCCCTGGTGGGTGCTGCGCGCCGGCAGCCCGTTCGTGCCGATGTGGAAAGCGATCGTGTCGATGGCCTATCTGCGCTTCGAGCCGCACCGGCTCGTCTCGCCACGGCTGGAAGCGACAATCGGTGAAATCCCCCACACGTCTCTCGATGCCGCAGTGGCAGGGGCGCTGGCAGACCTCGGCCTGCTATCGACCGAGGCCGGGCGCAAGGCGGCCTGACACGGCTGTCAGATCCGGCCCATAAGCAACAGCACCAGAACTACGATGAGCAGGATGCCGACGATGCCTGATGGTCCGTAGCCCCATGAGCGTGAGTGCGGCCAGGCCGGCACTGCGCCGATCAGGATCAGAATCAGGATGATGAGGAGCAGGGTGATCATTTCACGGCCTCGTCTGTCGATTGCGACAAGGGCTGAACGCAAAAGGCCGCCCGGGTGTTCCGGGCGGCCTTTTCAGTCAGATGACCTGTTGGCTATTCGGCGGCCTTCGGGAAGACAGCTCCAGCCTCGCCGGCATCTGCCGCCGGAACGCCGGCTTCCACCGTGGTCTTGCCGCGGCGGAAGAGACGACCGAACCAGCCGCGCTCGCCCTGTTTACGCTTGTCGCGGGTGAACACCATCAGCATCGCAGGGGTCACCACCAGCGTCAGCACCGTCGCGAACGACAGGCCGAAGACGATGGCCGAGGAAAGCGCGATCCACCACTGGGTCGACGGCGCGTTGATCGTCGTCTCGTGGTGGAAGATCTCCAGGCCGAGGCCGAAGGCGATCGGCATGACGCCGAGGATGGCCGAGAGCGCGGTCAGCACCACGGGACGTGCACGCTCGCGGCACGTCTGCAGCACTGCGTCGCGCTTGCTCCAACCTTCTTCGCGCAGCCGGTCATAGGTGTCGATCAGCACGATGTTGTTGTTCACCACCACGCCGGCCAGTGCGATGAAGCCGATGCCGGACATGACGATGACGAAGGTCTGCCCGGTCAACAGCATGCCGAGCAGCGCCCCGATCACCGCCATGACGACGCAGGACAAGACCAGGAACACGCTGGTGAACTTGTTGAACTGCGCCAGCAGCACGATGAAGATCAGGAAGATCGCGGCACCGAAGGCGTTGCTGAGGAAGGCAGCAGCTTCCGCGCTGTCTTCGTTCGAACCGGCAAGCTTCCAGTCGACGCCAGGCTTGGCCATGTCGCCGACGGTCTTGGCAACCGCCGCCTGCACTTCGGCGACCTGGAAGCCGCCTGCCACGTTTGCCTGGACCGTGATGGTGCGCTTTCCGTCGATGCGCTTGAGGACACCGACTGTCGGCTCCGGCTTGCGCGAGACGAAATTGGAGATCGGCACGGAACCCTGTGCGGTCTCGATGCGCAGCTCGTCGAGCGCCGACAGCGTGCGGCGGTCTTCCGGCAGACGCAGCCGGATGTCCACGGCATCGTCGGTGCCCGCAGGGCGGTAGTCGGTCAGCTTCAGGCCAGTCGTCACCAACTGGACGGCGGTGCCGACTGCCATCGGGCTGACGCCGAACTGCGCAGCCTTGGAGCGGTCGACCTGGAGAGCCCAGTCGACGCCGGGGGGCGGCAGGCCATCGGAGACGTCGATGACACCAGGCACCTTGGCCACGGCGGCCGCGACGTCCCTGGCATAGTCGTTCAGCCCAGCCGGATCCGTCGCCGAGAGCTGCACCTGAATGGCCTTGCCGGTCGGCGGGCCAGCGTCAGGAACGCGCACTTCGACGTCGACGCCCGGAATGCCGGCCATCGCGACACGCAGATCGTCGAGGATCTTGTGAGCCGACTGGCGCTCGCGCCAATCGATGAACTCGTAGTTGATGACGCCGACGACGTCTTCCGGAATGTCCTCGCCACCGCGCGTCTTGCCGACCTTGGTCAGCACCGACTTGATGCCCGGCCAGCCGATGATCCGCTGCTCGGCAATACGGGTCGCGGCGTCCATCTCTTCAAGCGAGAGGTTGCCGCGGGCGTGTACGTAGAGCAGGCCATAGTCCGGCTCCACCGACGGGAAGAACTCGACGCCGTTGCCGAACTTCACATAGGAGTACAGTCCCCCGCCAAGCAGCATCATCGTCAGCGCGATGGCGGTGATCGGATAGGCCACCGCCTTCTTGACGACCGCCATGTAGACGCCGTCGCGATTTTCCTCTTCGCCGTGCAGCGGCGCCTTGCCGATGATGGCGCCGATCGCCGGAGCGAAGATCAGCGCGTAGGCCATCGATGCGGCAAGGGTGACGATCAGCGTGATCGGCAGGTACTTCATGAAGTCGCCGACGATGCCGGGCCAGAACAGCAGCGGCGAGAAGGCCGCGATGCGGGTCAGGGTCGCCGCGATGACCGGTCCGGCCATGCGCTTGGCAGCTTCCTCGAAGGCCTGTTCCTTGGGCATGCCTTCCGACATGCGGCGCTCGGCATATTCGGTGACGATGATCGCGTCGTCGACGAGCATGCCCACCGCCAGGATGAGCGAGAACAGCACGATCATGTTGATCGTGTAGCCCATCAGGGCGAGCAGCAGGATGCCGATCAGGAACGAGGACGGGATCGCCAGTCCGATCAGCATCGAGGCGCGCCCTGACAGCGCGTAGAGAATGACGATGAAGACCAGGATGACGGCAATCATCACGTGGTTCTGCAGGTCATTGAGCAGCTGGTTGACGAAGACCGACTTGTCCTGGGTGTAGGTCACCTGCAGGTCGGGCAGCGCCTGCTTGCTCTTTGCCACGAACTCTTCGGCGATCTTTTTCGAGCCCTCGATGGTCTCGACGACGTTGGCGCCGATGCGCTTCTTGACCGCAAGCGTGATGGCCGGCCTGCCGTCGATGCGGGCGATCGTCTCGGCGTCCTTGAAGGTCGAACGCACGGTGGCGAGGTCGCGAACCCTGACGACGGCGTTGGGGCCGGCGACGACCGGAAGATTTGCGACATCTTCAGGCGTTTCGATCAGCGACGGCACCTTGACTGCGTATTTGCCTTCCGAACCCTCGATGGCCCCGGCGGCGACAAGGCTGTTCGATGCACCGACGCCTTGGATCATCTGGTCGAGCTGCAGGCCGTAGGAAGACAGCTTCACCGGATCGATGATCGCCTCGACGAGCTCGTCGCGCGAGCCCTGGATCTCGGCCTCGAGCACGCCGGGCACCTCTTCGATGCGGTCGCGCAGTTCCTTGGCGGCTGCGGTCAGCGTGCGTTCCGGAATATCGCCGGAGAGCGTGATGAACACGACCGGGAATTCGGAGAGGTTCACCTCGTTGACGGTCGGTTCTTCCACGCCGGCGGGCAGGTCACGCTTGGCGTCCTGCACCTTGTTGCGTGTATCGATCAGCGCGTCGCCGAGGTTCACCGACGGGTCGAACTCGACGATGACGTTGGCGCCGCCCTGATAGGCGTTCGACTTCATCTCCTTGAGCCCCTTGAGGCTCTTGAGCTGGGATTCGACCGGCCTGAGCAGCAGGCGCTCGGCGTCTTCGGGCGAGATGCCTTGATAGACAAGGCTGACATACATGATCGGAATCGCGACGTCCGGCTCTGCCTCCTTGGGCACGGCGCGGTAGGCAAGCGCCCCCGCGATGACCAGGAAGAGCAGGACCGAGAGGGTCAGTCGCGCATTGCGGATCGCAAGGCTGACGATATCCATTGTTACTGTGTCCCAGCCGCGCTTTCAGCGAGTTTCTTGAGGGCCGCCTCGTCGGCGGCCTGGGCCTTCACTTCATCGCCTTCCTTAACCAGGTCCTGGCCGGCGATGATGATCCTGGCGTCAGCGGGGATGCCGCCGAGCACGAGGCCGTTCTGGGTATCGTCGACCAGATCGATCGGGAAGAAGACGACCTTCGACGCTGCGTCGACGGCGCGGATGCCGAGGTCGCCATTCTGGCTCAGCGTCACCACCGAACGGGGCAGCACCACCGCATCGGTCGGGTTGGCGCGCACAGTGATTTCAGCGGTCATGCCGGCCGGGATGGCGTTGTCCTTGTTCGGGACGGCGATCTCGATCGGGAAGGTACGGGTCTTGGCTGTGGCGTCGCGGCTGATGTAGCGGACCGTGCCCTTGACCTCTTCACCGTTGATCAGGCGCACGTCGGCCTCGTCGCCGATCTTGACGTAGCGCAGGTCGCGTTCGCTGATCTCGCCCTTTGCGAGGATCGGGTCGAGGCTGAGCATCGTGGCCACTTCGCCGCCCTGCGTCACCGAGGAGCCAAGCTCCACTGCAACGCGATCGACGACGCCGTTGAACGGAGCCTTGACCTGGTTGCGCGACAATTCGGCTTCGGACGCCTGGAGCTGCGACTGCGCTGTCTGGAAATTGGACCAGGCGATGTCGGCGGTCAGCTTGGCAGCCGATCCGGCCTTCGTCAGCTTCTGGGCTGCTTCCCATTCGGCCTTGCGCTGCGACAGCACGGCATTGGCGGTATCCACCGCGGCTGCCTTTTCTTCGGCGTCGAGCATCAGGATCAGGTCGCCCTGCTTGATGTGGTCGCCCTGCTTGACCGGCAGTTCGGCAATGATACCTGCGGCGCGGGTGGCAAGGGTTGCGCGCTTTTCGGCCTCGGTCTGGCCGGAAATGCGAATGGCGCGGGCGTGTTCGGTGCGCGGCGGCACGACGACGGCGACCGTGCGTGCCGGCGCCTTGGGCGTTTCGGCCACGGCCGGTTTTTCTTCGGGGGTCGTCTGGGCGCTGCCTACCGAGGAGAATTCGCCGGTGCCCATCCAGGCGGCGAAACCGACGAGCACGACCAAGGCTGCAAGCTTGTGGAACCTAATCTTCGACATGTCGTTATCCGTTAAAGACGGTTACGGCTTCACCGCCAACTTGCTTGGCGCGTCGGCCCGATATGGGAGCGCGCAATGCCGTGTTCAATCCGCCGTGGGGGCAAAATGGCGGAAGGGCGTCTTCTACATCAAATGTGAAGCACGAAATAGTGATAAAAAGTAATGGAAATATCATCCTGACAAAATGGCGGCAGTTGTCAGGTGATGTGTTTCCAGTCCTGCCCCCGAGGGCTTTTTGCGGCAGTTAGCCGTGCTGGCGCACCGCCGAAGGCCTGGTTCTCGTCGCCAGGAATTCACGGACGCGGCGCCCTGTCGCCGGGCCTCGCATCGGTTTGAAGCCGTCGTCCAGCTCGCCCGAAAGGTCGAGCGTTGCAACCTTGCCCACCGAATCAAAATTGTCTTCCAGCCAGTCGCTCGCCGCAGTCCGACCGAGATCGCGCAAGTATTCGAGGAAGGCCCACTCGGCGTTTATCTTCGAGGATGCCGACAGATCCTTGAAGGCTTCGTCGGCGTCGATGCGATGCATGCGGATGTCGCGGTATTCGCCATGCGGCAGGCGCCCGGCAGCGATGAGTTCCTTAATAAAGGCGATGGCACGGAACTCGCGCAACAGCCCGGCATTGAAGGTGATCTCTTCGATGCGGTTCTGGATCTCGTTGGCCGTCCTCGGCGTCTCCTCGCGCACCACCGGATTGATCTGCACCAGCAGCACGTCCTCGGTGTCGTTAGCCTTGAAGAACGGATAGATCGCCGGATTGCCGCCGTAGCCGCCGTCCCAGTAAGGCACGCCCTTGATCTCCACTGCCTGAAATATCTGCGGCAGGCAGGCCGAGGCCATCACCGTATCCAGGTCGATCTCGCCGTCGCTGAAGACACGCAATTGGCCGGTCTCTACATTGGTCGCCGAGATGAAGAGGTTGATGTCGGTGCAGGCCCTGACATTGGCGAAGTCGATCTGTTCGGCAACGACGTCGCGCAGCGGGTTGAGGTTCAGCGGGTTGGCGAGATAGGGCGAGAACACCCGCGACATGGTGTCGAACCAGATGTAGCCGGGCGTGTTTTCGATCGACCAGTTGCCCCATGCCATGTCCCAGGGCGAACGTTGCACGGGGCTGAAGCGACCCTTGCGCGCCACCGCTCGCCAGAAGTCGTCCAGCTTGGCGCGGGCGCCGTCGCGGCCGCCGCGCACCCAGCCGTCGGCAAGCGCAACGGCATTCATCGCACCCGCACTGGTGCCCGACACGGCCTTGAAGTCGAGCCGGCCATCCTCGAGCAGCCGGTCGAGTACGCCCCAGGAGAAGGCTCCGTGCGAGCCTCCACCCTGGAGCGCGATGTTTATGGGTTTCGTCTCCTCCGCCTTGCCGTTTCCAGTCATGGCGTCTTCCGATCCGATGCTTCTTGTTTACTGGGCGGTCCAGCCGCCATCGACGGAGATGTGGGTGCCGTTGATCTGGGCTGCCGCCGGCGAGGCGAGGAAGACAGCGGTCGCCGCCACCTGTTCAACGGTGACGAACTCCTTGGTCGGCTGGCGGTCGAGCATGACCTCGCGGATCACCGTGTCGCGGTCCATGTTGTGAGCCTTCATCTGGTCGGGGATCTGGGCTTCGACCAGCGGGGTCAGCACATAGCCGGGGCAAATGGCATTGCAGGTGATGTTCTGCTGCGCGACCTCAAGCGCCACCGTCTTGGTCAGTCCCATTATGCCGTGCTTGGCCGAGACATAAGCCGACTTGTAGGCCGAGGCGACCAGCCCGTGGGCGGAGGCGATGTTGACGATGCGGCCACCGCCGGCCTTCTTCATCAAGGGGAGTGCCGTCGCAATCGTGTGGAACGCCGAGGTCAGGTTGATGGCGATGATCGCGTCCCACTTGTCGGTCGGGAATTCGTCGACCGGGGCGACATGCTGGATGCCGGCATTGTTGACCAGGATATCGGCCGATCCGAAGCGTTCTGCCGCCCTGGTCACCAGAGCGCGGCAGTCCGTGCCCTTCGACATGTCTGCCTGTACGTAGATCGCCTCGACGCCATGCCTGCCGGCGATGCCTTCGGCGATGGCGTGGTCGGCTGGTGTGTCCGAGAAGGAGTTGACGACGACGTTGCAGCCTTCGGCGGCAAATGCCTCGGCGATCGCGAGGCCGATGCCCGAGGTCGAGCCGGTGACGATGGCGGTTCTGCGCGTGCTCATTCTGAATCCTGCGGTGTCGGTTTCATGTTGCAATGCAACATATACGCCTTGAATGGCGCAATAAAAGCGCCATGTCCGCACTGTTTCGTGAAATTGCCGCGCGAACGGGCGAATTTGCGGCCGCCGGCGCTTCACTCGTCGTCCGGCAGGCATGACAATGGAGCCACTTGTCGTTGCAGGCCAGCTTCGCCCTTGGCGGGCGCGACCACCTGCGATATTGACATCGCGTGCCGAGCGCTCCACCTCAGGCGCGGATACCTCGAGCTTAAAGGCCGTCCATGTCCGGCTACTTCTCCTCTCCATTTCCTCGCCGCCATTCCGTCGGCGTCGATGTCGGCGGCGTGATCGTCGGTGGCTCGGCACCTGTCGTCGTCCAGTCGATGACCAACACCGACACGGCCGACATCGACAAGACGGTCGCCCAGGTGGCCGCACTGCATCGCGCCGGCTCCGAGATCGTGCGTATCACCGTCGACCGCGACGAGAGTGCGGCCGCTGTGCCGCATATCCGTGATCGGCTGGCCCGTCTCGGCGTCAACGTGCCGCTGGTCGGCGATTTCCATTACATCGGCCACAAGCTGCTCGCCGATCATCCGGCCTGCGCCGAAGCCTTGGCGAAATATCGCATCAACCCGGGCAATGTCGGCTTCAAGGACAAGAAGGACAAGCAGTTCGGCGATATCGTCGAGATGGCGATCCGCCATGACAAGCCGGTGCGCATCGGCGTCAACTGGGGGTCGCTCGACCAGGACCTGCTGACCCGTCTCATGGACGAGAACCAGGAAAATGGCTCGCCGCTCACCGCCAACCAGGTGATGCGCGAGGCGATCGTCCAGTCGGCGCTGATCTCGGCCGACCTGGCCGAGGAAATCGGTTTGCCGCGCGACAAGATCATCCTGTCGGCCAAGGTCAGTCAGGTGCAGGACCTGATCGCGGTCTACACCATGCTCGCCAGCCGCTCCGACCATGCGCTGCATCTCGGACTGACCGAGGCCGGCATGGGCTCCAAGGGCATCGTCGCCTCGTCGGCGGCCATGGGCATCCTTCTGCAGCAGGGCATCGGCGACACCATCCGCATCTCGCTGACGCCGGAGCCGAACGGCGATCGCACCCGCGAGGTGCAGGTGTCGCAGGAACTGCTCCAGACCATGGGCTTCCGCCAGTTCGTGCCGATCGTCGCTGCCTGCCCGGGCTGCGGCCGTACCACCTCGACCGTCTTCCAGGAACTGGCCCAGACCATCCAGGAAGACCTGCGCAAGAACATGCCGGTGTGGCGCGAGAAGTATCCCGGTGTCGAGGAGCTGAAGGTTGCGGTCATGGGCTGCATCGTCAACGGCCCGGGCGAATCCAAGCATGCCGACATCGGCATCTCGCTGCCCGGTACCGGCGAAACGCCGTCCGCTCCCGTCTTCGTCGACGGCAAGAAGGCCGCCACCTTGCGTGGTCCCGCCATCGCCGCCGACTTCGAGAAGATGGTCGCTGACTACATCGAGCAGCGGTTCGGGCGCGGCGGCAGGGCCGCAGCCGAGTAGCGATGCAGCGCCTGGCGAGGGCAGCGCTGGCTTGCATCGTCGCGCTGGCGATTGCCGGGCCTGCGCTCGCGGACCCGCCGCGGTCGCGCAATAAGGATCACGTCGCCCGTGTCTGCGACCTGATCGACGTTCATGCCAGGCAGGAAGGTTTGCCAAGCGAGTTCTTCGCCCGGCTGATCTGGAAGGAGAGCCGCTTCGACCCCAATGCGGTCAGCCCGGCTGGCGCCGAGGGCATCGCCCAGTTCATGCCCGGCACTGCCGCGATGCGCGGACTAACCGACCCCTTCGACATGGAACAGGCGATCCCGGCCTCGGCGCGCTATCTCGGCGAACTCAAGCGCGGTTTCGGCAATCTCGGCCTTGCGGCTGCAGCCTACAATGCAGGTGAAAACAGGGTGACGCGCTGGCTGTCGTCTGGCGGGTTCCTGCCGCTCGAGACCGAGGACTATGTGCTCGACATCATGGGCGAGCCGGCCGACAGCTTCTCCGACAAGGCCTATGCCGGCACCAATCGTCCGCTCGATGCCACGACGCCGTTCCTCGACGCCTGCCGCAACCTGCCGGTCATCATGTCGGCCACGATCCCGATGGCGACGATCCATGTGAAGCCCTGGGGTATCCAGGTCGCCGGCAACTTCCGGCGCGGGGTGGCAATCGGCCAATGGCAGCGGATGAGGGCGCGGTTCCCGGCACTGCTTGCGTCGCATGATCCAGTCGTCAGCCGCATCAGGACTCCGATGGGGCGGCGCGGCGTCTATGCGGTCAGGATCGGCGCCGACGATCGCGCCGAGGCCGATACGATCTGCCAGAGCCTGCACAAGGCGGGCGGCTCCTGCATCGTGCTCCGCAACCGCTGATCCCTAGGCTAGCGCGGCGTGCCTGCCTTCGGCGAGCACATGGTGCAGGCTTTCTGCGTCCGCTGCGCCGCGCAGCCTTGCAACCGCAGTCTCGTCGCGCAGCAGCCTGGCGATCTTGGCCAACACGTTAAGGTGCTCCTGCGGCGAGGCCTCCGGCATCAGCAGCAGGACCACGATGTCGACATCCTGGCCGTCGATGGCTTCGAACGGGCAGCGCGCTTGCAGCCTGGCAAGCAGGCCGAACGGTCGCTGCAATCCACGCATCTTGGCGTGGGGAATGGCTACGCCGAGGCCCAGGCCGGTCGAGCCAAGCTTTTCGCGCGCTGAAAGTACCGAAACGATCTCGCCGGCCTGAACGCCGATGCGCCGGGAGGCGAGCACGGACAGCTCCTTGAGCAGCCGCGTCTTGCCTTCCGGCTTGAGGTCGAGGACGACGTCCTCGACCGAAATCACGTCGCATATGTCCATGGTCAGGTGGAGAGCATGCCGGCGAGCGCCAGTCCGCCCAGAACGATGCCGGTGACGACAAAAAGCCGGGTGAACATGAAAGGGTCGGTCTGGGGCACCGAAGCATGGTCGTTCGCAGCCTTTCGCGCAGGGCGGACGGCAACGTCGGATTTGTCGGCACCGGCCATCCGGTGCGTCAGGTGAGCGCGCAGCATCGCAGTCTTCCTTTGTTGTGCGCCGGGCGGCTGTGGCCGCATCCGGTCGCGTCAGGAAGCTAGAGATGGCCGCATCAGGATTCGAGACAGGACCGACAGCGAAGAAATAAGGAAGTCATAAAGGCGCAGCGCTTGAAACGAGAAGCGGCGCCCTGAGGCGCCGCATGATCGTTGCATCGCTGGACGCCTGGCGTCGTGACCGATTTGGTCAGGCCGACTGAACCAGTTTGGCGCTCTCGCTCAGCCAGGTGCCGATCTTGGTGCCGAGCTTGTCGGGCGACACCGGCTTGGGCAGGTAGTCGTCCATGCCGGCATCCAGGCATTTCTCGCGGTCACCCTTCAGCGCATGCGCCGTCACTCCGATGATGGGCGTGCGGGTGCCGTTGGCTTCTTCCTCGGCGCGAATGGCGCGGGTCGCTTCGTAACCGTTCATCTCGGGCATCGAGACGTCCATCAGGATCAGCTTGGGCTTGAAGGTGCGGTACATCTCGACTGCCGTGCGGCCGTTGCCGGCGATGCGGTGGCTGAGCCCCAGGCCCGACAGGATCTGGCCGAAGACCAGCTGGTTGACCTCGTTGTCCTCGGCTACCAGAACGTCGAGCGCTCCGCCCTGCAGCGGCCCCGGCTCGGGCTGGGCGAGCGGCGCTTGCGCCGGGCCACGAATGACGGTGAAGGCCGGCTGCTGGGTCTGCCTGATCGGTTCGCGGACGAACTGCGTCCGGCCGGCCTGGGAGCGCGCCTTCTGCACGGCGGCAATCACGGTGCCGAGCAGCACCGCCGAACGGGCCGGCTTGGTCAGGTGCGCGGCGATGCCGAAATCGAGCACCATGCGGCTGAAGTCGATCTGGTCGACCGAGGTCAGCAGCACGACGGGGATCGATGACGTGCGGCTGTCGGCGGCGATGGCCTTGGCGACGTCGGCGCCATTCATGCCCGGCATCTGGTAATCGAGGATGACGCAATCGACGCTGGCGCCGAGCTGGGCAGCGCGGTCGAGGAAGGCGAGCCCGATGGCGCCGCTTTCGGCCGCGGCGCAGTCGAAGCCCCAGCTCTTGAGTTGCTCCAGAAGGATCTCGCGGTTGACCGGATTGTCGTCGATGACCAGCACGCGCGCGCCGGTCACGTCGACGGGAACGCCGGTACCGGTGTCCTGTGCCTCATAGGCGGGCAGCATGGCGGTGAACCAGAACACCGAACCCTTGCCGAGTTCGCTTTCGACGCCGATATGGCCGCTCATCAGGTCGACCAGGCGGGCAGCGATGGCGAGGCCAAGGCCAGTGCCTTCATGACGGCGGGTCGAGCTGCCGTCAACCTGGGCGAATTTCTCGAAGACGCTCTGCAGCTTGTCGGCGGGGATGCCGATGCCGGTGTCCTCGACGCGCACCTTCAGCGCCACCGTGTCGTCGACCGGCTCGCCTGTCACGTCGACCAGCACGTGGCCGCGCTCGGTGAATTTCACGGCGTTGCCGAGCATGTTGGTGATGATCTGGCGGAAGCGGCCGACGTCGCCGATGACATGGCTGGGCAGGCGCGGATCGACGCGGACGATGAGTTCGAGGTTCTTTTCGGCGACGCGTGCCGAGATCAGGGTCGCCACGTCCTCGACCGCTTCGCCGAGATGGAACGGGGCTGGGTCGAGGGTCAACTGGCCGGCGTTGATCTTGGAGAAGTCGAGCACGTCGTTGATGATGGTCAGAAGCGCGTTGCCCGATTTCACGATGACATCGGTGAAGGTCTTCTGGCGTGGGGTCAGGTCCGTGCGGGCGAGAAGCTCGGCCATGCCGAGCACGCCGTTCATCGGCGTGCGAATCTCATGGCTCATATTGGCGAGGAACTCCGACTTGGCGCGGTCGGCCGCCTCGGCCTTCGACAGCGATTCGGCAGTTTCGGCAAAGGCGCGACGGATGGCGTTCTCCATCGGGCGGAAGACCCAGAAGGCGACGCCGCCGATGACCAGCATCATCAGCACGCTTGCCATCATCAGCAGGTTGTCACTGCGTGCTTCCGCGACGCGGCGCTCTTCTTCCATGACGTTGCGCGCCCGCACCAGCATCGGCTGGGCAAACAGGTCGTTCTGGTTGCGGATTTCGCGATAGCTCCACTCGCTGGCGTTCTGGGCGGTGGCGAGCGCACCGAGATTGCGCGCCATATCGCGCGCCGACCAGAACAGGTCGCCATTGACCGCGGCACTGTCCAGGTCGCGCTGCGACTTGGTCGACAGGTCCGGACGCACCGCGTCGATTGCGGTGGTCAGTTCGGTAATGCCGCCTTCGATGCGGGCGGCGTGATTGCGCGCGGCCGAGGCGAGGGCCTCGCGTGTTTCCGGGCGCCATGCCGTCGTCGTGGTTTCGGCGAAGCTTGTGGCGTTTCGCAATTCACGTGTGAAAGACTGCAAATGCGAGGCGATGTCGTCGACATCGCGGCGGAAGGCATTGCCTTGGTTGAAAGCGGCCATAACGGCCGCTGACGTCGCGGCAAAGATCAGGAGACCCGACAGGTATCTGATCCGTATCGAACGGATGAAGGACGAGTGCTCCGGCATGCGCAACCCCAAACACATACGCACAATTTTATGGAGCTGGAATAGACACTATTAACATTAAGAGATTCTGACCCGCGCCAGGTCTGGTGCAAGCGCAAATCTACTGGCTGCCAGGCCGGATCAGCTGTTGCGCTCGGCCACGAAGCTTGCGGCCGCCTTGAGCATCGCGCCGCGCTCGCCGAAGGGCTCGAGCAGGGCATGCGCCTGGGTCACCAGGCCGGCAAGCTGGGAGCGGGCCCAGTCGGCGCCATGCAGCGAAACCAGTGTCGCCTTGCCGGCAGCCGCGTCCTTGCCCGTCGCCTTGCCCATGGTCTTGGCGTCCGCCGTAAGGTCGAGCAGATCGTCGGCAAGCTGGAAGGCGAGGCCGATGGCTGAGCCGAATTCGGCGAGCGTTTCGCGCTCGACGGGGGAAGCGCCGGCGATGATGGCGCCGGCCTCGCAGGCAAAACGGATCAGCGCGCCCGTCTTCATCGCCTGCAGGCGGATGATGCCGGCCTCGTCGGGCTTGTTGCGTTCGGCGTCGAGGTCGAGCGCCTGTCCGCCGACCATGCCGCCGGGGCCGGCAGCGCGGGCAAGGGCCAGGATCAGGGCTGCGCGACGCTCGGCCGGCAGCTGGGTGGCCTCGTCGGCGATGATGTCGAAGGCAAAGGTCAACAGGCCGTCGCCGGCCAGGATCGCTGTCGCCTCATCAAATGCTTTGTGGACGGTCGGCTGGCCGCGGCGCAGGTCGTCATCGTCCATCGCCGGCAGGTCGTCATGGATGAGCGAATAGCAATGTACGCATTCGAGTGCGGTAGCGACACGCAGCGCAGCCTCGCCGTCGGCGTCAAAGAGCGCGGCGCTTTCCAGCACCAGGAACGGGCGCAGCCGCTTGCCGCCGTTCAGCGCACCATGGCGCATCGCCGCCATCAGGTGACCGGGCCGCGATATCTCGCCCGACAGCATATGGTCGCCGAGCAGGTGACCGAGTTGGGTCTCGACGGCGTCGGCGCGCAGTCTCAGGGCGGTTTCGAACATGATATCGCTGTCGATCGTCATGGTGGCGAGCGGTAGCGGACACACAGACGTTGCGCAAGAAGCCAAGCGCCTTTATGCCGAAAGGCTGACAGGCAAGGGCAGGCGGGTTGGCGGAACCGATCATAGAGCCGGAAACCGAAGGGCTGGACATGGCTGCAGCGCGACGCGGGATCTTCTCGCGCGGAAGCCTGCGCCGCTGGGTGCGGCTCGGGGCGCTTGCGGCTGCGGCCTTGATCGCTCTGCCGGTCGTGCTGACCATTCTCTATATGCCACCCTTCGTGCGGCCGATCTCCACCCTTATGGTCAAGGACATCGTCACCTTGCAGGGCTACGACCGGCAATGGGTGGCGCTCGACGACATCGCCCCGGTGCTCGCCCATTCCGTCATCATGTCCGAGGACGGGCAGTTCTGTTCGCACCGGGGCGTCGATCTCGGCGAGCTTCGTGGCGTCATCAGCGATGCGCTGGATGGCGAATCGACCCGCGGTGCCTCGACCATCCCGATGCAGACGGTGAAGAACCTCTATCTCTGGAACGGCCGCTCATTCATCCGGAAGGCGGCGGAGCTGCCGCTGGCGATCTATTTCGATGCGCTGATGTCCAAGCGGCGGATCATGGAGATTTATCTCAACATCGCCGAGTGGGGCCCGAACATCTACGGCATCGAGGCGGCCTCGCAGCACTATTTTGGCAAGCCCGCAAGCCAGCTCAGCCGGCGGCAGGCAGCACTCCTGGCGGTAACACTGCCGAACCCCGCCGCACGCAACCCGGCCAAGCCGGGTGCCGGGCTCAGGCGGCTTGCTTCGGTGATCGAGCGCCGTGCCTCAAGGGCAGGCGCTTATGTCCAGTGTCTGGACTAGCGCCGGCATTGTGCGTCGGCTGAAAAAAGAGTCGGTTCGGGCTGGTCAAGCTTGGCCTCGCCGTGTATAGGCTCCCCGACTTCTTCATATTCCGGCCTTGGATGCGGCCCTTTCACGAGGGCGGACAGGGTCACTTGACCGATTAGTGGAGTGTATCCATGGCTGTTCCAAAACGAAAAACCTCCCCGTCCAAGCGCGGCATGCGCCGTTCGGCTGACGCCCTCAAGTCCCCGACCTATGTCGAGGACAAGAACTCGGGCGAAATGCGCCGTCCGCACCATATCGACCTGAAGACCGGCATGTATCGCGGTCGCCAGGTTCTGACGCCGAAGGAAAGCTGAGAAGCTTCTCCTGGACGGGCCTAGATCAGAAAGGACCGGCTTTGCCGGTCCTTTCTTTTTGTGCGTCGGTGATCGGGTGAAGCCACGAAGTCCTTGACCGCAGCGGCCGGGCCCCTTCTACAAGGGCGAGCAAAACGCGGAGTAGCTTTATGCTTGCCGGCATCCCCCTTCTGATCGTGCCCTTCATTCTCTACAACGCCGGCCTTGCCGGGTTGTTCGGCAGCGGCCCCGCGGGGGATCCGTGGCAGACCACGGTCGTCTCGCTTAGCATGATGTCGGGCGGCGTCTTCACGCTCACCCTCGGCGACCTGCTGATCGTCGTTGCGCTGCTTCTGTTCTTCGTCGAGATCGTCAAGGCGACCCGCACGGGCAGCGCCTCGGTCATCGACCACCTGCTGTCGACCTTCGTCTTCGTGGCGTTCCTGGTCGAGTTCCTGCTGATGCGCGGCGCCACCAGCTCGGTCTTCTTCATCCTGATGGTAATCGCCCTGCTCGACGTCCTGGCCGGCTTCTCGGTCTCGATCCGATCGGCCAACCGCGACGTCACCTTCGGCCGCGACTAGAGCGTCGCCGCGATTCCCTCGAATCGCGAAAACGCGCTCTGTGGTTTGACGCGGTTTCCGACGGAAGCCGCGTCATGCCTTGTCTGGGATCGTTTCAGACCTTGGCCACGAAGCCGGCGGCTTCGATGCCGGCCATTGCCGCCAGCTCGTCATTGTCAGACGTGTCGCCGGAAATGCCGACGGCACCCAGCACATCGCCGTCCTTGTTGCGGATCAGCACGCCGCCGGGGACCGGCACGATCTTGCCGCCCGATACCGCCGACAGTCCCTGGAAGAAATGTGGACGCTCTACGGCTGCAACTCCGAGCGCACGCGAGCTGGTGCCCACGGCGAGCGCGCCATAGGCCTTGCCCGAAGCAACCTCGGCGCGGATGAAGGGCGCGCGGTCCTGGCGCTGGAATGCCAGGAGATGGCCGCCGGCATCGAGCACGGCAACGCCCAGCGGCTTGAAGCCCTGCTGGGCGCCCAGTTCGAATGCGGTGGCAATGATGGCATTGGCCTTGGCCAGCGTCAGTTCGGTCATGATGGGGTTCCTCTGATGTTGCGCGCCTAGAAAACACGCTCGGTGAGCAGAGCAAAACCCTGCGTCAGGTTGAAAATCTCTCGCCTGAAAGGGTAGGGCGGGGTGGCGTATGGTTGGCTTTGGCGCTGGCGCCGGAGTGAGAAGCCGTCGGGCTTAGATGATGAGTTGCGCTGCCCCAGTGGGGGCTGAACCCGACGGCTCCCCGGCGTTCTCAGACAAAAATGTCCCAGCCCTTCGCTGTCGCTCCGGGCGTTCGGCACTCAAAAAGTCAAGCAGTTGGCCTTTTTGCCGGCCCCTGGGCCGACCATGCCTCACCCCATAGAATCGATCTTGCGCTGCATTGCAGCGAGCTGTTCCTTCAGCTCCTTGAGGTCGTCGGGCTTCTCGGCTGTTTCCTTCCGCGCGGGCTCGGCCGGCGCGCTGCCCGAGGCGGCCGGGAAGGGCGTGAACATGCGCATGGCGTTCTGGAACAGCTCCATGTTGCGCCGCGTCTGCTCTTCCAGCGCCTTCATCGGCGTGGCGCCCTTCATCATGTCCATCGGCGCCTTGCCGAAGGTCGACTTCATCTGCTCGCGGAAGCGTTCCTGCTCCTTGGCAAAGGCGATCATCGACTGTTCGAGGAAGCTCGGCACCACCATCTGCATCTGGTCGCCATAGAACGAGATCAACTGGCGCAGGAACGGAATCGGCAGCATGTTCTGCCCGTCCTTGTTCTCCAGCTCGAAGATGATCTGGGTCAGCACCGGATGGGTGATGTCCTCGCCGGACTTGGCATCCTGCACGGTGAATTCTTCGCCCTTCTTGACCATTTCGGCCAAGTCCTCGAGCGTCACGTAAGTGCTCGTGCCGGTATTGTAGAGCCGCCGGTTGGCGTATTTCTTGATCACCACCGGCTCGTCTTTTGCAGGCATCAGCATCCTCCCCCGGAAGACCGGATTGCCGTGTAAGCAGCCGGTAACATTGCGCCTCGGGGGCAGGATACGCGCAAAGCAACTGCAAATCCAAGCGCTTTGTGCAGTGCAAGAACGAGAAGCCCGGACATGCCGGCAAAAAAATGCTGCGCAGCATTGCTGCACTGCAAGCGCAGCATGAGCCGCTAGCCGATTTTCCGGTTTGACTCGGGTCCTGGAACGGGCAAGAAAAGTCGTGAGCGCCAATTTCTTCGACGCACAACAAACCTTCTCGTTTCACCAAGTCTGGAGAGAAACATGTCCGCCTCCACCTCCATCGTCGTCGCCAGTGCGGCACGCACGCCGGTCGGTTCGTTCAACGGCGCCTTCGCCAACACGCCGGCGCATGAGCTGGGTGCGATCGCGGTCAGGGAGGCGCTGGCGCGTGCCGGCGTCGATGCCAAGGAAGTCGACGAGGTCATCCTCGGCCAGATCTTGACGGCAGGTGCGGGGCAGAACCCGGCGCGCCAGGCGGCCATGGCTGCCGGCATCCCGCAGGAGGCGACTGCCTGGGGCCTCAACCAGCTCTGCGGCTCGGGCCTGCGCACCATCGCCATCGGCATGCAGCAGATTGCCATCGGCGACGCCAAGATCATCGTCGCCGGCGGCCAGGAATCGATGTCCATGGCGCCACACTGCCAGCACCTGCGCGGCGGCGTGAAGATGGGCGACTTCAAGATGATCGACACGATGATCAAGGACGGCCTGACCGACGCCTTCTACGGCTACCACATGGGCAACACCGCCGAGAACGTCGCCCGTCAATGGCAGCTGACCCGCGAGGAGCAGGACCGCTTTGCCGTTGCCTCGCAGAACAAGGCCGAAGCCGCCCAGGTCGCCGGCCGTTTCAAGGACGAGATCGTGCCGGTCACGATCAAGGGCAAGAAGGGCGATACCATCGTCGACCAGGACGAATACATCCGCGCCGGCACGACCATGGATGCGCTGGCCAAGCTGCGTCCGGCCTTCGACAAGGAAGGAACCGTCACCGCCGGCAACGCATCCGGCATCAATGACGGCGCGGCCGCCGTTGTGCTGATGAGCGAGGCGGAAGCTGTGCGACGCGGCCTCACGCCGCTCGTGCGCATCGTTTCGTGGGCAACCGCTGGAGTCGATCCGCAGATCATGGGCACCGGCCCGATCCCGGCCTCGCGCAAGGCGCTCGAAAAGGCTGGCTGGTCGGTCGGCGATCTCGACCTGGTCGAGGCCAATGAGGCCTTTGCGGCGCAGGCCTGCGCGGTCAACAAGGACATGGGCTGGAACCCGGACATCGTCAACGTCAATGGCGGTGCGATTGCTATCGGCCATCCGGTCGGCGCGTCGGGCGCCCGCGTCTTCAACACGCTGGTCTACGAGATGCGGCGGCGTGGCGCCAAAAAGGGTCTGGCGACCCTGTGCATCGGCGGCGGCATGGGCGTCGCGATGTGTGTCGAGGCGATGTAAATCGAAATGCGAGAGGGCGGCCTAAGTGCCGCCCTCTTCGTCTTTAAATGCCTGTCATAAGGGCAAGTCATCCAAGCAGCAGAAAAGGGGAAACGAATGGGTAAGGTCGCACTCGTCACCGGCGGATCGCGCGGCATTGGTGCCGCGATTTCGATCGCGCTGAAAAACGCGGGCTACTCGGTCGCTGCCAACTATGCCGGCAACGACGAGGCCGCGCAGAAGTTCAAGGCAGAGACGGGTATTCCGGTCTACAAATGGTCGGTCGCCGACTATGACGCCTGCGAGGCCGGCATCAGGCAGGTGGAGGCCGATCTTGGCCCGGTCGCGGTGCTGGTCAACAACGCCGGCATCACCCGCGACTCGATGTTCCACAAGATGACGCGCGAGCAGTGGAAGGAAGTCATCGACACCAACCTGCATGGCGTCTTCAACATGACCCACCCGCTGTGGAGCGGCATGCGCGACCGCAAGTTCGGCCGCGTCATCACCATCTCCTCGATCAACGGCCAGAAGGGCCAGGCGGGCCAGGCCAACTATTCGGCGTCGAAGGCCGGCGACATCGGCTTCACCAAGGCGCTGGCGCAGGAGGGCGCACGCGCCGGCATCACGGTCAACGTCATCTGCCCCGGCTACATCGCCACCGAAATGGTGATGGCAGTTCCCGAGAAGGTGCGCGAATCGATCATCGCCCAGATTCCGGTCGGCCGCCTCGGCGAGCCAGAGGAGATCGCGCGCTGCGTGGTGTTCCTGGCCTCCGACGAGTCGGGCTTTGTCACCGGCGCGACGCTGACCGCCAATGGCGGGCAGTATTTCGTCTGACCGCCCGCCAGCATTCAACAATGAAAAACGGCGCCTTTCGGCGCCGTTTTTTGTTTCTTGGCAGGGAAGCAGGGTTTGTTCACTCGCTCTCGAACAGCGCTTTGTGCGTGACGCCAGCCAGGATGGCGCCGACGATCGGCGCGACCCAGAACAACCACAGTTGCTGCAGGGCGATGCCGCCGACGAACAGCGCCGGTCCGGTCGAACGCGCAGGGTTGACCGACGTGTTGGTGACCGGGATCGAGATCAGGTGGATCAGGGTCAGCGCCAGGCCGATGGCGATGGGGGCGAAGCCCTTGGGCACACGGCCATGGGTCGAGCCGAGGATGATCATCAGGAACATGAAGGTCAGCACGACCTCGATGACCAGTGCGGACGTCATGCCGTATTTGCCGGGCGATGCATCGCCATAGCCGTTGGTGGCGAAGCCGCCGATGCCGGCAAAGTCGGCCTTGCCGCTGACGATCACATAGAGCACCGCCGAGGCGACGACGGCGCCCAACACCTGGGCGATCACATAGGGGATCAGGTCCTTGGCGTCGAAGCGGCCGCCGACCAGCAGGCCGACCGAGACGGCCGGGTTGAAGTGGCCGCCGGAAATGCCGCCGACAGCATAGGCCATGGTGAGAACGGTCAGGCCGAACGCAAACGCAACGCCGAGAAAGCCGATGCCGAGATCGGGGTATGCCGCCGCAAGGACGGCGCTGCCGCAGCCGCCGAAGACGAGCCAGAATGTGCCGAAGAACTCGGCGAACAGTCGTTTCATGTTGGTCCCTCCAGTGTCGTGCGCCTGCGCGGTGCGCCGCATTTTCCGAAGGCCCTGTCCAGGCAACCCCGCCGCACAGACTCAACCTGGCCATGGAGACACGCGTCGGCGTTGTACACAACCAGCGAGTATGACCTAAGGGGATGCAATCACAGATATTTTCGCTACAGGCTGTTCGTGCCGGAATGGCACGCAAAGGTTAACGGCGGTTGTGGGCTTTCGCATGCGAACTTGCACCGGACTTGCCTCGAATCCGCCCGAGCAGATTAGGCGGCACAACATCTAGCGGTGAACAAACCGGGAAACAGGTACGGTCACCGATTCGTCGCCAGTTCGTTCCGCATTTGGTTCAAGTCTTAATCAAATTGCGGTTGCAGGCCTCGCTGTTGTTAACGCCTGAGTAGGAAACATCAATAATTTCATTATTTTGCGTGCGGCTTCACCCCGCTGGGCGCGACCTTGCCGGCAAAGGTTAACGGCAATGGCGCGGAATCGGGAACAGGCCACTTTAGTGAGTCTGCATGTGGTGCCGCTTGCCAGCTGTTCTTCAATATGTTGGGGTGAACAAAACCTGAATCGTCCGGAGTCAGTGATTCGTCGCTGATTCGTTCCAGACTCGTTCCAACTCTTAAACCGGAACATTCCGCTTTCGCTTTGGCGCGCAAATCCCTATGTGTCCACTCGGCGTCCGAAGGCGCCGCAACGCCGGTCCCGACCGGCGCCGAGGGTGGTTTCTTGAAATGAATGTTCACTCCAGGCAGAACGACCCGCTGATCCTGTCAGGGCGCGACGTCACGGCCGTGCTCGGCCCGACCAACACCGGAAAGACCCATCTCGCCATTGAGCGCATGGTGGCGCATGAAAGCGGCGTCATCGGCCTGCCGCTCAGGCTGTTGGCCCGCGAGGTCTACGGACGGCTTTGCGAGAAGGTCGGCGCCCACAAGGTCGCGCTGATCACCGGCGAGGAGAAGATCCAGCCTGCCGGCGCCAGATATTCCGTCTGCACCGTCGAAGCCATGCCGCGCCAGACCGATGCAGCCTTCGTCGCCATCGACGAGGTTCAGCTCGCCGGCGACCTCGAGCGCGGCCACATCTTCACCGACCGCATCCTGCATCTGCGCGGCCGCCAGGAAACGTTGCTGCTCGGCGCCCACACCATGCGCGGCATTCTCGAGAAGCTGCTCAAGGGCGTGTCGGTTGTTACCCGTCCGAGGCTGTCGCATCTCGCCTATGCCGGGTCGAAGAAGCTCACCCGGCTGCCGCGCCGCTCGGCCATCGTCGCCTTCTCGGCCGACGAGGTCTACGGCATCGCCGAGCTGATCCGGCGCCAGCAGGGCGGTGCAGCCGTCGTTCTCGGCGCGCTCAGCCCGCGCACCCGCAACGCCCAGGTGGCGCTCTACCAGTCGGGCGACGTCGACTACCTGATCGCCACCGATGCCATCGGCATGGGCCTCAATCTCGATGTCGACCACGTCGCCTTCGCCCAGAACCGCAAGTTCGACGGCTACCAGTTCCGCCAGCTGACCGCTGCCGAGCTCGGCCAGATCGCCGGCCGTGCCGGCCGCCATCTGCGCGACGGCACCTTCGGCGTCACCGGTCGCGTCGATCCGTTCGACGAGGAGCTGATCGAAAAGATCGAAGCGCATGATTTCGATCCGGTGAAGGTGCTGCAGTGGCGAACCGTCCAGTTCGACTTTGCCAGCATCGATGCGTTGAAGCGCTCGATTGAGACGGTCGCCCCCGTGGAGGGGCTGACGCGTGCTTTGCCGGCTGTAGATGCCCAGGCGCTCGAGCATCTTTCACGCGATGCCGAAATCCGCGCACTTGCCACGAACCGCGAGCGGGTGGCGCTGCTGTGGGAAGCTTGCGCGCTGCCCGACTATCGCAAGATCGCGCCCGCGCAGCACGCCGATCTCATCGCATCGATGTATGACGACCTCGCCCGGCGTGGCCATGTCGATGAGAACTATATGGCCGAACAGGTCCGTCGCGCCGATTCCACCGAGGGTGACATCGACACGCTTTCGCACCGGATCGCCCAGATCCGGACTTGGACTTTCGTCTCAAACCGCCCCGGTTGGCTTGCCGATCCGGCACACTGGCAAGAAAAAACACGCGACATCGAAGACAGATTGTCGGATGCGCTGCATGAGCGGTTGACGAAACGCTTTGTAGACCGCAGGACTTCCGTCCTCATGCGCCGCCTTAGAGAAAACACCATGCTTGAAGCCGAAATCAGCCCGTCCGGAACCGTCCTCGTCGAAGGCCATCACGTCGGCGAACTGCAAGGGTTCCGTTTCACCGCCGACCAAAGCGCCGGCGGCGAAGACGCCAAGGCAGTGCGCACTGCAGCGCAGAAGGCGCTGGCGACAGAGTTCGAGGCGCGCGCCGAGCGTTTCGCCGCGTCGCCCAACGGCGACATCGCGCTGGGCTCCGATGGTGTCCTGCGCTGGATCGGCGCGCCGATCGGCACGCTGGTCGAGGGCGAGGACCCACTCAAGCCGCGCGTCGTTCTTCTGGCCGACGAGCAGCTGACCGGCCCGGCCCGCGACAAGGTGGCGGCGCGCGCCGAGCGCTTCATCAATTTCCAGGTCGAGCTTCTGCTCAAGCCGCTGGTCGATCTCAAGTCGGCCGAGCAGCTTTCGGGCATCGGGCGTGGCATCGCCTTCCAGCTGGTCGAGAATTTCGGCCTCATCAACCGCCGCGACATTGCCGAAGAGGTGAAGTCGCTGGACCAAGAGGGGCGCGCTGCCCTTCGCCGTCTCGGCGTGCGCTTCGGCGCCTATCACGTGTTTGTGCCCGCGCTGATCAAGCCGGCACCGGCGGGTCTGGTCACGCTTTTGTGGGCGATCAAGAACGACGGCAAGGACAAGCCCGGCTTCGGCGACGTCGTCCATGCGCTGTCTGCCGGCCGCACCTCTGTTGTCATCGACCAGGCCTTCGACAAGTTGTTCTACAAGCTGGCCGGTTTCCGCAATCTCGGCCGCCGTGCCGTGCGCGTCGACATCCTGGAGCGCCTTGCCGATCTCATTCGTCCCGCGCTGGCCTGGAAGCAGGGCAGCGGCACGCGTCCCGATGGTGCCTATGACGGTTCGGCCTTCATCGTCACGCCGCAGATGATGTCGATCCTCGGCGCCACCGGCGACGACATGGAAGAGATCCTGAAGGGCCTTGGCTACCGCGCCGAGCCCAAGCCGGCCGCCGAGGTCAAGGACAAGCTCGAAGCCATCGACACGGCCACGCGCGAAGCTGCCGAACAGGCCGCTGCCGCCAAGGTTGCGGAGGCAGCTCCCGCTGAGCCGGTTGCTGAAGACGAAGCCGCCGGAAGCGTTGCAGAAGAAACGGCCGTTGCCGAAGCCGTGACCGAGGTTGCCGAGGCGCCAGCGGAAACCGCAGCCGAAGAGACTGTTGCCGAGCTGGTGGTCGAGGCCGTGGCGGAAGCCGCCGCCGAGGAAGCTCCTGCCGTGGAGGCAGCAACTGCTTCGACAGAGGCTGCGGAGCAGGCTGAAGAGCCCAAGCCGATCCTCATCTGGCGTCAGGGCCGCTTCGAGCAGCGTCCGCGTCATCGCCATGACAACAACCGCCCGCGCGGCGGCCAGCGCGACCAGCGCAATGGCCAGGCTGCTCGCCCGGGCGAGGCCAATCGCGGCGGCCCGCGTGAAGGTGGCGAGGGCCGCGACGGCGGTCGTCCGCGCTTCGACCGCAAGCCCGGTGGCAAGCCGCAGGGCGAGGGCGGTCGCCCTGAGCACCGCAACCGCAACGAACGGCCGCAGGGCGAAAAGCACGGCGGCGATCGCGGTGGCTTCAAGGGCAAGCCCGCCTTCCAGCAGAAGCCGCGCGAGGAGCGTCCGGTGCGCATCGATCCCGACTCGCCCTTCGCCAAGCTCGCGGCGCTGCGCGACCAGCTGAAGAAGTAACCCGCTTGGCCGGCGAGGGAAGACAGCGCATCGACAAGTGGCTGTTCTTCTCGCGCGCGGTCAAGTCGCGGTCGCTGGCGGCCAAGCTGGTGCAGGGCGGCGGTGTCAGGCTGAACGGCCAGAAGCTCGATCAGGCATCCGACATCGTCAAGACCGGCGATGTGCTGACCATAACGCTCGACCGTCGTATCCTGGTCTACAAGGTGACGCTGCCGGGTGACCGGCGCGGCCCAGCCGAAGAGGCGAGGCGGCTCTATGAAGACCTGTCGCCGGCGCCAACGCCCAAGGGCGAGGCTCCACCCGATGCGCTGCCGCCGCTGCGCGAGGCCGGAAGCGGTCGGCCGACCAAGCGTGAACGCCGCGCCACCGACCGCTTGCGGGGCGATTGAAGCATCATCTGAGCCGAACTGGGCCAAGATGAGAAAGTCGTTCCGCCAAGGCGGCCTTGCGCGCAATGGCCGCCCTTGCAAGAGCCCGACAAAGGGTCTACCTCACCGTCAAAGTTCGCCCGTACGGGAAGTCCCGGAGCCTACCGCATGACCTACGTCGTCACCGACAATTGCATCAAGTGCAAGTACACCGATTGCGTCGAGGTCTGTCCGGTCGATTGCTTCTACGAAGGCGAGAACATGCTCGTCATCCATCCCGACGAGTGCATCGACTGCGGCGTCTGCGAGCCGGAATGCCCGGCTGACGCCATCAAGCCGGACACCGAGCCGGGCCTGGACAAGTGGCTCCAGATCAATACCGAATACGCCAGCAAGTGGCCGAACCTGACCGTGAAGAAGCCTGAGCTGCCCGAGGCAAAAGAGTTCGACGGCGTCGAAGGCAAGTTCGAGCAGTACTTCTCGGCCGAGCCCGGCGAAGGCAACTGAAGGCTGCGGCGCCCCGGGGCGCCACATCGACAAGTTTGCGCACCGCAGTCGTGACTTGACGCGGGCTGGTGTTCGCGTATGCAGCAAAACCTTGATTCTTGCGACTTTTTGTGTTAGGGCTGGGTCAACATGCCGGTGACACAACGTCGATCATGGCGCGAAGCCTATTTCACTGAAAGGTGACAACCCCATTTCGGACCAGAGCAATCTGGGACGGCGTTTACAGTTTTTTGCTGTTGCCGGTCCAAGCTCTCCGAATGGGGGTCGATTGTCGTGCGGCACAAGGTCGCGTTAGCGGCCACCCTCGTTAGCCGGCCTCGGCGGGTCGGTGTTAAAGAAGGAGTTCAGGGCGTATGGCAACTTCCATCCCGCAGAAGAAATCCGCAGCACGTCACGGTTTCAAGACCGGCGAGTATATCGTCTACCCGGCGCATGGCGTCGGCCAGATCGTATCCATCGACGAGCAGGAAGTGGCGGGACACAAGCTTGAACTGTTCGTGATCGATTTCCAGAAGGACAAGATGCGCCTCAAGGTGCCGGTCGCCAAGGCGACCTCCATCGGCATGCGCAAGCTGTCGGAGACTGACTATGTCGATCGCGCTTTGAAGGTCGTGCAGGGCCGCGCGCGCGTCAAGCGCACCATGTGGTCGCGCCGTGCGCAGGAATATGATGCAAAGATCAATTCCGGTGACCTGATCTCGATTTCGGAAGTCGTGCGCGACCTCTACCGTGCCGACAACCAGCCGGAGCAGTCTTATTCCGAGCGCCAGCTTTATGAAGCCGCGCTCGACCGCATGGCCCGCGAGATCGCTGCCGTGAACCGCATGTCGGAGACCGAGGCCGTTCGTCTCATCGAGACAAACCTCAACAAGGGTCCGAAGCGCGGTACCAAGGCCGACAATGAGGAAGCGGACGCCGAGCAGGAAGAAGCTGCCTGATCAGGCTTTGCAGTTCCATTATGAAAAACCCGGCCAATGGCCGGGTTTTTTGTTTGTGGGGTGAGGGTATGTTGCGCGCCTCGCCTTGCGGCCTCCAGGCCTGAAACGCTTGGTTCACTGCCGGCAGCCTATGCTTGGTTGAGTTGCTGACATGCTTGGGGCCCCTCGGGCAGCTTTTGTTTTGGGTGCCGCTAGGGAGACGGGTGGATTTGCTGTATCCGAGGCTGAACATGGCCGGTTCGGGACGGGACAGCAGATGGGCAAGGCGCTTCTTATCATCGACGTGCAGAATGCGATCCTCAAGGACAAGGGGACGGCCGGGCGACAGCCCGTCATCGACGCCGCGCTCGAGGAGGTGGTGGCCAGGCTGCGTAATCTCCAGGACAAGGCGCGAGCCTCCGGCGTGCCGGTTGTCGTCATCCAGCATGACGGCCCTGACGGTCACCGGCTGGCGGTTGGGACCGAGGGTTGGCAAGTTCGGCCGGAACTTGCGCCGCAGCCTGGCGATGTTCTGGTTCGCAAGAAGAGTTCGGACTCGTTTCACGAGACGGAGCTGGGCATCCGGCTCGAGGCGTTGGGGACCTCCCATCTGGTCGTCGGCGGTTGCATGACCCAGTTCTGCGTCGACACGACGGTGCGGCGCGCCGTGTCGCTCGGCTATGACGTCACGCTGGTCGCCGATGGCCACACGACCGCCGACTCGGCAAATCTTGCCCATGTCGACATCATTGCCCACCACAACGAGACACTAGACGGCTTCGACGCCGGCAATGCCATGATCGAAGTCCGCCGGGCGGCCGAAATCTCGTTCTGACGACTGGTTGGCGCGGAGGCTTCAGCCCTCGCCGCCTTTGCCGTGCTGGTGCGTGATCGAGGCGATGAAGCGCTTGGTGCGCTCATGCTTCGGGCTGCCGAAGACTTCGGTTGCCGGGCCCTGCTCGACAATCGAGCCGGCTTCGAGGAAGACCACTTCCTGTGCCACCTTGGAGGCAAGCCTGAGGTCATGCGTCGCCATCACCATGGTGGTGCCTTCGCTGGCGAGCTTGTTCAGCACGTCGACCACTTCCTGCGCCAGTTCGGGGTCGAGCGCCGAAGTCGGCTCGTCGCAGAGCAGCACCTTGGGTGAGGGGGCAAGTGCGCGGGCGATCGCCACGCGCTGCTGCTGGCCGCCCGAAAGCGTTGCCGGCCAGGCATCGGCCTTGTGCGACATGCCGACTTTGTCGAGCAGAGATGCCGCCCGTTCGCGCGCCTTGGCTTCCGGCCATTTCAGCACGGTGACAAGGCCTTCCATGACGTTTTCGATTGCCGTGCGATGCGGGAACAGCTGGAAGTTCTGGAACACCATGCCGGTCTGGCGACGCAGCTGCTGGATGGCCCTGGTCGCGACCTTGACATCAGGCTTGAACTCGATGGCGTCGTCGCCGACACGCACCGTGCCCGAGGTTGGTATTTCCAACAGGTTGATGCAGCGCAGCAGCGTGCTCTTGCCGCCGCCCGAGGGGCCGACGAGCGCGGTCACGCTGCCTTCCTTGATGTCGACCGACACGTCCCTGATGACGGTGTTGTCGCCAAAACGCTTGACGATGTGCGACAGGCCGATCATGTGCGCGCCTCCAGGAAGCCGCCATAGCGGTTGAGCCGCTTTTCAAGCCTGACCTGCAGGGCAGACAGCACCGAGCTCATGGCGAGGTAGAGGATCGCCGCCTGGACGTAGAGGATGAGCGGCTCGTAGGTGGTGGCGACGATGCGTTGGGCCGCCTGGAACATTTCCGGCACGGTGATGGCGGCGGCAAGCGAGGTGTCCTTGACCAGCGAGATAAAGGTGTTGGAGAGCGGCGGTACCGCCACGCGCGCCGCCTGCGGCAGGATGGTGCGCCGCATCGCCTGGCTCCAGGTCATGCCGATGGAATAGGCCGCTTCCCACTGGCCCTTGGGCACCGAAGTGATGACGGCGCGGATGATCTCGGAGGAATAGGCGCCGATGTTGAGCGTGAAGCCGATGAGGGCCGCCGGGAAGGCGTCGAGTACGATGCCGATGCTGGGCAGGCCGTAGAAGATCAGGAACAGCTGCACCAGAAGCGGCGTGCCGCGGATGATCCAGACATAGAAGCGCACGATGGCCGATAGCCAGCCAGGGCCAAACAGCCGGGCAAGGGCTGCGCCCAGCCCAACGGTCAGGCCGAGGGCGAATGACAGCAGCGTGAGTGGCGCGGTGAAGACGAGCGCGGCCCACAGCAGCGGGCCAAGCGAATCCAGCATCAGTTGAAGCCAGTGTGGCAAGATGAATGCTCCCTCCCCACAATAGACGAGCCCGGAAAATCGCAGATTTTCCGGGCGAGTTCATTGGGAAAAATGAAGAAACTGAAAAAGGGCGGCCGCCTGATGGCCAGCCGCCCCTTTGGGGGAGGATCCGCTTACTGCGAGACGTCGGCGCCGAAATAGGTCTCGGAAATCTTCTTGTAGGTGCCGTCGGCCTTGATCTCGGCCAGCGCCTTGTTGATTGCCGCCACCAGTTCCGGATCGCCCTTGCGTACGATCACGCCGGAATAGTCGGCCTTCTCTTCCTCGGCCACGATCTTCACGTCGGCATCGGGCTTGTGCTTCTTGAAGTCGTAGAAGGACAGGCTGTCGTTGATGGTGGCGTCGGCGCGGCCGTTCAGCACCAGCTGGATCGACTGGTCGAAGCCGTCGGTGCCGACGAGCTCGGCGCCATTCTTCTCGGCGATCTTGCCGAAGTTGCTGGTCAGCGACTGAGCCGACTTCTTGCCCTTGAGGTCGGCAAAGCCCTTGATGTCGGCGTTCTTGCCGCTGACGATGAGCACGGCCTTGGAGGCGATATAGGGCTCGGAGAAGTCGTATTTCGCCTTGCGCGCCTCGGTGATGCCGACCTGGTTGATGACGGCGTCATAACGCTTGGCGTCGATGCCGGCGATCAGGCCGTCCCACTTGCCTTCCAGGAACTCTGCCTTGACGCCGAGGCGCTTGGCGATCTCCTTGCCGATCTCGACGTCGAAGCCGACGAGCGCGCCCGAGGCGTCGTGATAGGTGAAGGGCGCATAGGTGCCCTCGGTGCCGATCTTGAACACCCCGGCAGACTTGATCTGGTCGAGGTTCTCGCCGGCATGAGCGGCGGCTACGGCTGCGATCTGGAACGTTGCGGCAACGGCCAGCGATTTCAACCAGTTCATGGTCTGTGATCCCGATTTCTTAGACCGGCCGCGTGTGGGCCGGGAGCGTTGTGATTGGCGGCAATCTGTCAGAAGCGCCTGATCGGCATAAGGAATGGAATTTCAAATATGGCGCCATCTTGGAATTTCAATCCGCCCCCCGGTTTGGCCCGTTTTGCAGTGCGGAACATTCGCTGCGATGCCGCGTTATTTGCCGTGCGGGACCGCATTTGATGGCGGAGGCCGCGTCAGCTAGGCAACGCATCGAGAGACTGTGTCATGGGCATGGATCGGGCAGGATTGGCCGGCGAGCAGATGATGCTGAGGGCCGCGTCGCGCGCACCTTATCTCGAAAAGAGCGAAGAGATCGCACTTGCCGTGCGGTGGAAGGAACAGCACGACGAGGCCGCCCTGGACCGTATCGCCACCGCCCACATGCGGCTGGTGATCGCGATGGCGGTCAAGTTCCGCCGCTACGGCTTGCCTCTGGGCGACCTGATCCAGGAAGGCCATGTCGGCCTGCTCGAGGCTGCTGCCCGGTTCGACCCCGAACGCGACGTCCGCTTCTCGACCTATGCCACCTGGTGGATCCGCGCATCGATGCAGGACTACATCCTGCGCAACTGGTCGATCGTCCGGGGTGGCACGAGCTCGGCGCAGAAGTCGCTGTTCTTCAACCTCAGGCGCATGCGTGCGCGGCTCGCCCAGGGCGGCGGTCCGCTGGGTGGTGCGGCGGCCTATCATGAGATTTCGCTGGCGCTCGGCGTGTCGGAGGCCGACGTCGCCATGATGGACATGCGGCTTTCGGTGCCCGACACCTCGCTCAACGCGCCGCTCAACGAAGACGGCGACACCGGCGAGCGCATGGACCTGCTGGTGTCAGAAGATCCGCTGCCGGACGAACTGGTGGGCGAGGCGATCGACGTCGAGCGGCGCACCCATTGGCTGCGCGACGCGCTCGGCGTTCTCAATGCCCGTGAGCTGCAGATCATCGAGGAGCGCCGCCTGACCGAGGAGGGCGCCACGCTGGAGGAACTCGGCACGTCGCTTGGCATCTCCAAGGAGCGCGTTCGCCAGATCGAGACGCGCGCCATGGAAAAGCTGCGTTCGGCCTTGGTGAAGCAGAACGCTTTCCTGGCAGCCTGAGCTGAAACTACCTGTCGGTAATGACCTTGACCTTGTCGCCGACCGAAACGGTGGCGCCCGGCGCAAGGCCGTTCAACACCCTGAACAGATCGAGCTTGCGGTCTACGCCGACCATGCCAGCGGCAAGCGAACCCATGGTCTGGCCCGGCTGAACCGTGACGACGCGGATGCGCAGCGGCTTGAGCGCTGCCTTCTCCGCCGGGGTCATGACGTGGAAGCTAGAGCTGACCGTGCGCGCAACGCTGTCGAGATCGGTGCTGGCGGTGGGGGCCGCCGTCAGCAGGCGATAGACCTGGGCGCCGGCGCGGATCACCACGATGTCGAACTGCCAGCCTTCGGCGCTGGCGCGAGCGAAGGCGGCTTCGTTGCCATTGATCGTCTCGGTGCGCACCGTGGCCGAATCGAGCCCGGCCACCCAGCCGCTGCGAACGTAGTCGGACAGCGACAGCCTGCTGTCGATGGTCACGCCGTCGAAGCGGATGGCCATGTTGCCGGGGCCGGTTGCAGTGACGGCGGCGGCGGTATTGTCGATGACGAAGCCCTGCGGCACCGAGAAGGAAATGCCGAGCTTCGGGTGCAGGAAGGTCGTGCCGCGCACGTAGCCTTCATCTGGCGTGTCGCCGAACAAAAGCCCGTCGATGCCGGCCAGGAAGGAATCGCGATCACGCTTGCCGATGCCGGGTGCGCCGAACTGGCGGGCATGGCGCTGCGCTAGGTCGATGCGCTGCGGTGCGTTGGGGTGGCTCGCCAGGAAGTCGAGGCTGGCGTCGGTGGCGCCACTGACCGAGCGCAGGTCGCTGTAGGCGGCCATCGACTGCAGGAAGCGTCCGGCGGCGAACGGATCATAGCCGGCCTGGCCGCTCATCTTGATGCCGATGCCGTCGGCCTCGAGCTCCTGGTTGCGCGAGAACTGCGCCAGCCTGAGCTTGCCGCGGATCAATGCCGCCTTGGCGGTGGGGCTTTCGCCGAGCACGTCGGTGACGACCTTGGTCGCCAGCACTTCCTCGGCTTCCTTCTGCTGGCGCTGGACGCCATGGTTTGCGGTCACATGGCCCATCTCGTGGGCGATGACGGCGGCGAGCTCGGCCGAATCGTTGGCGAGAGCCAGGAGGCCGCGGGTTACGTAGAGATAGCCGCCCGGCAGCGCGAAGGCGTTGACGTTGGGTGAATTCAGGATGGTGATGCGATAGGTCTGGTTCGGATTGTCCGAAACCGTCGTCAGGCTGCCGACGACCTTGGCGACCATGCGCTCAAGCTTGGGGTCCGAATATTCGCCGCCATAGGTGGCGAGAATGCGCGGGTGCTGTGCCTTGGCGATCTCGGCCAGCTTGTCGTTGCGCGTTACATTGTCGACCGTCACCGGATTGTTGGACGGCTGGAAGCCCTGTTCGCGTAGGTCGCTCGAGTTGAACGGCTGGCAGCCGGCGACAAACGCCGACAGCGCAACCGCGAGGGCTAGTCGCGTGCGGCGGGGCGTGCTCATCTCGATATGGCCATGGCGGCGGGTAGGCAGGGCAGGTTCCTTTCAGTTCCGGGCAGAGGCGAAGCAGTACCCGCGGGCATAGCATGGACCTAGCCATACTCCCCTTGCCGACACAACAAGTCTTGTTTCACCTGTGCGGCGATTTGACCGTAAATTATGTCGGCTTCCGGGCAATGTGCCGTGATTATGTCATCGCCTTTCGTCTCCGATATAGCGGCGGAACGCCTCGGGTCCAGATTCATCAAAGAAATCAGGTGTCTTGCCGGTAGCCACAATGGCGCCGGCTTCGACAAAAACCATGTTTTGCGCCAGTTTTCGCGCGTCTTCCGGCTGGTGTGTCACGAAAAGCACGGTCATCTGGCGTTCGGCATGAACGCTGGCCACCAGCTCCAGCATGTCGGCGCGCAAGGCTGGACCAAGCGAGGCAAACGGTTCGTCCAGCAGCAGCACCGGGCGGTCGCGCACCAGAACGCGGGCAAGCGCCACCCGCTGGCGCTCGCCGCCGGAGAGCTCGCGCGGCAGCCGCTGCTCCATGCCGGCAAGGCCTACTCGGGCCAGCGCTTCGGCGACGTCCATGCGGTCGTGGGCCGAGAGCCGTAGAGAGGGCGAGCGGCCGAGCCCGACGTTCCTGGCGATGTCGAGATGGGCGAAAAGATTGTTCTCCTGGAACACCATGGACACGGGGCGTGCCGAGGGCGGTGCGCAGCTGACGTCGGCGCCGCCGACCAGCACACGCCCTTCGCGCGGTGTCTCGAAGCCGGCGACGAGATTGAGAAGCGTCGACTTGCCCGCGCCGCTCGGGCCCATGATCGCGGTGATCTCGCCTGCCGTGAAGGTCGTGTCGAAGGCAACCATGGTCTCGCCATAGCTGAACACCACGCGGTCGAGCTGCACCACCTCGCCTTTTGCCGTCATCTGGAGGTCTCCTTGCCGAGGCGGTCGGCCAGCATCATCAAGGCGAGGCACAGGAGCCCGAGCATCAGTGCCAGGCCGGCTGCGTCCGCGGTGCGGTAGCTGCCCATGCGGGCGAGCAGAAGATAGGGCAGCGTCTGCACGGCGTCGCTGCCGAACAGCGCGATGACGCCGAGATCGCCGAGCGAAAGCGCTGCGGCGAAGGCAAACGCTGTCGCGAGCGGCCGCCGCAACACCGGCCAGTCGATCAGCCGCAGCCGGCTCCAGCCGGAAATGCCGAGCTGCGCGCAGAGCCATTCATGGCGCTCGGCCGCCGCGTCGTGGGCCGGGCGGATGGCGCGCACGGCAAAGGGCATCGCCATGATGGCATTGACGGTCACCACCATGAAGGGCGCGAGCGCGAAGACATCGACTGACTGCCGCACCAGCACGAACCAGCCTGCGCCGACAACGACAGGCGGCACCACCAGCACGAAGCCGGCGCCGGTGTCGGTCAGCCGCTCGAGCAGCGATCCCTTGCCGTCGGGCCTGGTGGTGGCGAGAACCCGCCGGGCCATGACGAGCGATAGCGAAAGAGCGCAGGCCAGCGTTGCCGAGATCGAGGCGAAGACAAGGCTGGTCAGCGTGGCGCGATGAACCGACGCTTCGGTGGCAAGGCGGCCGAGGTCGGCTTCGAGACCTGACACCACTGTTGCTGCCATCGGCCCGCCAACGAAGACGAGGGCGGCCATTATCACCACGATGTTCAGGACCTTTTCGCCCGGCCCGGCCACGATGTAGCTGCGCCGCGCCACCGACAGATTGGCGTCGCCAGTGGTGTTGGCGCCGAGCCGCATCAAGGTGAGTACGATTCCCGCGGTCAAGCCGATCTGAAGCAGCGTCAGGGCGACAGCCCGGGCAGGATCGAAGTCGAAGCGCAGAGCCTGGTAGATAGCCACCTCCAGCGTGGTTGCCGCCGGTCCGCCGCCGAGTGTCAGCACAATGGTGAAGGAGGTGACGCAGAGCATGAACACCAGCCCGGCAATGCCGGGGAGGGCCGCGCGCATCGCCGGCCATTCGATCAGCCGGAAGCTGGCGCGCGCGCCCATGCCAAGCTGGCTCGCCAACCGCCACTGGTCTGATGGCACGGTCTGCAGCGCCTCCAGCAAAAGTCGCGTCGCCAGCGGCATGTTGAAGAACACATGCGCGACCAGGATGCCGGACAGACCATAGACGCCCGGCCATGTGCCTCCGCTCAGTGCGCTCAATGGAGCGGCGAAGTAACCGGCACGGCCGTAAAGCGTGAGAATGCCGAGTGCTGCGACGATCGCCGGGAGTGCTAGCGGCACGGCAAACAGGCGCAGGATCAGCCCACGGCCGGGAAAAGCCGGATGGCGGGCAAGCGCGCGGGCGACGAGGATTGCCGGGGCCACCGACAGCAGCATCGACAGCAGCGCCTGCCAGATGGTGAAACGCGCGACGCGAAAAAGGTAGCTGTCGAAGGCGGCATAGGCGCCTTCGGGATTGCGCCAGGCCTCGATGCCGAGCCCGACAAACGCGCCACCGATCAGGATGCCGATGGCCACCAGCGCAAGGATGCCGGCTACGATGCGAGGGTCGGTGGGGGGAATGCGCATGCCGGGCTAGACGCGTTTGGAGCGTGCATGACGCAGAACGGCTACGCTGTACTCTACGTTGCCCCCCTCTGTCCTGCCGGACATCTCCCCCACAAGGGGGGAGATCAGTTGCCTCACCGTTGCCGCTTCTTCTGTCACCGTCGTGATTGGCAAAGGCCGCGCACCTGCCAATCTCCTCCCTTGTGGGGGAGATGTCCGGCAGGACAGAGGGGGGCAACGTAGGGTGGTCACGTTCGAGCCTTTCGGGCCTTATTTGCTCATCACGCCGAGCCACTCGTCGACCCAGGCCTTGCGGTTGGCAGCCACTTCATCGGCGCTGAAGATCAGTGTCTTTGCCGGCTTCACCAGCTTGTCGAAAGCGGGGTTGAGCGGCTTGTCGGTCTTGCCGGCGGGCAGCATCCAGTTGGTCTCGGGGACCGCGTCCTGGAAGCCGGGGCCGGTCATGAAGGCCATGAACTTTTCGGCCAGCGGGTTCTTGGCGCCCGTTGTGGTGATGCCGGCGACCTCGATCTGCAGGTAATGGCCTTCCTCGAAGGATGCGGCCTGGTAACGCTCGGTGTTCTCGGCGACCATGTGGTAGGCAGGCGAGGTGGTGTAGGACAGAACCATCGGCGCTTCGCCCTTGGTGAACAGGCCATAGGCCTCGCTCCAGCCCGGCGTCACCGTCAGCACGCGGCCCTTGAGCTTGGCCCAGGCTTCCGGCGCCTTGTCGCCATAGACCGACTTGACCCAGAGCAGAAGGCCGAGGCCGGGCGTCGAGGTGCGCGGGTCCTGGATCGCGATCTTCTCTTCCGGATTGCCTTCGACCAGTTCCTTCAGGCTTTTCGGCGGGTTCTTCAGCTTCTCGGTGTCATAGACGACGGCGAAGTAGCCGTAGTCGTAGGGCACGAAGGTGTCGTCCTTCCAGTCGCCCGGAACCTTGACGTCGGCGCCGACAGCACCGTGTGGCGCAAACAGCCCGGTGGCCTTGGCCTCGGCGGTCAGGTTGGTGTCGAGGCCGAGCACGATGTCGGCCTTGGTCGAGGCGCCTTCGAGCCTGACGCGGTTGAGAAGGGCGACGCCGTCGGCGACCGAGACGAAATCGACCGTGCAGGCGCATTCGGCTTCGAAGGCCTTTTTCACCTGGGGGCCGGGGCCCCATTCAGAGGTGAAGCTCTCATAGGTGTAGATGGTGAGTTTTCCCTCGGCCGAGGCCGGGAAGGCTGCAGCGGCCATCGCCAGGGCGGAAGTCAGGGACAGGATCAGCGAGCGCATCAGCGCCTCCTTCATTGGTGTTGAAAGGGAATTTGAAGCGCCGGGCGTCCGAAGCATCTAATCCCTCCGCCGGTACAAACCGGATCAGGTTCAGCGGGTTGGCCGGAACTCTCCATGCCTCTCAGCCGGCCCCGCTTGCGCGTGACAGGCACCCCGTTAGAGCGGTCCAAGGAATAGAGCCGGCGAAGGGGCGGTGCAAGCCCAAGTTTCAGCGCTGCTCGCCGGCCTTCCGTTTCGGCCGCCGGGCTGGTAATGGCCTCGGCATGAGCCGGTTCACCATCCTTCTCGGCGGCGAGCTACTGCGCACGCCGCGCCTCGACCGCCAGGTCGCGGGCAGCCGTGTCATCGCGGCCGATTCCGGCATCCGCCATGCGGCAACGATGGGTCTGATGCCGGAGCTCTGGCTCGGCGATTTCGACTCGGCCCCGGCTCAGCTCGATCCTGCTTTCGCTGCGGTGCCGCGCGAGGTGTTTCCCGCCGAAAAGAACAAGACCGACGGCGAGCTGGCAATTTCGGCCGCGCTGGAGCGTGGAGCGACATCGCTCGTGCTCGTTGGTGCCTTCGGTGGCGCCCGGTCCGACCATGCCTTCCTCCATTTCGCGCTGGCGCTGCGCCTCGCTGAAGGCGGCATCGAAGTCGTGCTGAGCAGCGGTCATCAGGAAGGCGTGCCGCTTCTTCCCGGCACCGCAAGCTTCGACTACGACGACGGCACAGTGTTTTCGGTGCTTGCTTTCTCGGAGCTGACAGGCCTTACCGAGGAAGGTGCCAAGTGGTTGCTCAATAGCGTCGAGGTGCCGTTCGGTTCCTCGCTCACCCTCTCCAACGAAGTCCAGGGTACCCTCAGGATTTCGCTCGGCCGCGGCCGCGCCCTGCTTGTCGCTCACCCCTATCCCGCTCCGGAATTCTGATCATGGCGCCACCGCTTCTCAATCTCGACGCCATCCGGCTGACTTTCGGCGGCGTGCCGCTGCTCGACGGTGCGGCGCTGTCCGCTTCATCAGGCGACAAGATCGCGCTCGTCGGCCGCAACGGTTCGGGCAAGTCGACGCTGCTCAAGATCGCCGCCGGCATGGTCGAGCCGACTGACGGCGAGGTGTTTCGCCAGCCATCGGCAACGATCCGCTATCTGCCGCAAGCCCCCGACATGGACGGCTTCGCCAGCGTGCGCGCCTATGTCGAGGCTGGACTCGGACCGGCCGACGACACGCATCGCGCCACCTACCTGCTCGACCATCTCGGCCTGACGGGCGAGGAGCGCCCGGGCGATCTCTCCGGTGGCGAGGCTCGCCGCGCGGCACTTGCCCGCGTCATGGCGCCCGAGCCCGATATCCTGCTGCTCGACGAGCCGACCAACCATCTCGATCTCTCCGTCATCGAGTGGCTGGAAGAAGAGCTCATCCGTACCTCGTCGGCGCTGATCCTGATCTCGCACGACCGCCGTTTCCTCGAGCGCGTCAGCCGCAACACGGTGTGGCTCGATCGCGGCCAGACGCGCCGGCTCGACCGCGGCTTTGCCCATTTCGAGGAGTGGCGCGACCAGATCCTCGAGGAGGAAGAGCGCGACCAGCACAAGCTCGGCCGCCAGATCGTGCGCGAGGAGCACTGGCTGCGCTATGGCGTGACGGCGCGCCGCAAGCGCAACATGCGCCGGCTAGGCGAGCTTCAGTCGATGCGCCAGAAATTCCGCAGCCATCGCGGCGCCGAGGGCGTGGCGACGATGGTGGCGAGCGATGCTGCCGAATCCGGCAAGCTGGTCATCGAGGCCAAGAACATCGAAAAGAGCTTCGGCGACCTGACCGTGGTCAAGGGCTTCTCGACACGCATCCAGCGCGGCGACCGCGTCGGCCTTGTCGGGCCTAACGGCGCCGGCAAGACGACACTGCTCAAGATGCTGACCGGCGAGCTTGACCCGGATGCGGGCACTGTGCGGCTTGGCGTCAATCTCGAGATCGCAACCCTCGACCAGAAGCGTGAAGCGGTCGATCCGAACGAGACGCTGTCCAGCTACCTGACCGACGGGCGCGGCGAGAACCTCGTCATCAACGGCGAGCAGCGCCACGTCGTCTCCTACATGAAGGACTTCCTGTTCAAACCTGAACAGGCGCGCACGCCGGTGCGCGAGCTCTCGGGCGGCGAGCGCGCCCGGCTGATCCTGGCGCGCGTGCTTGCCCGTCCGGCCAATTTGCTGGTGCTCGACGAACCGACCAACGATCTCGACATGGAGACGCTGGAGCTGCTGCAGGAACTGGTCGCAGGCTTTGCCGGAACCGTCATCCTGGTCAGCCACGATCGCGATTTCCTCGACCGAACGGTGACCAGCATCATTGCGCCCGACGGTGACGGCAAATGGGTCGAATATGCCGGCGGCTATGCCGACATGCTGGCCCAGCGCGGCGGCACCAAGCTCGACGACCGCAAGTCACGCAAGGCGAATGGCGAGGCGAATGCGGTACGCAGCGAGCCCGACGCTCCGAAGGGACCGGCCAAGAAGCTGTCCTTCAAGCAGAAATTCGCGCTCGAGAACCTGCCGAAGAAGATGGACGCGGTGACGGCATCGATCTCGCGGCTGGAAAATCAGATCGCCGACCCGGCCTTCTATGAACGTGACCCCCACGGCTTCCAGAAGACCATCGCCGCCCTCGACAAGGAGCGGGCGACGCTCACAGCCCTCGAGGAAGAATGGCTGGAGCTGGAGATGCTGCGCGAGGAGCTCGAAGGCTAGCCAGGGGCCCTACAGGCAGGCTTCGCAGATCGCCGCGATATGGCGATGATCGGTGCCGCAGCAGCCGCCAAGAACCTTGATGTGGCCGAAGCCGTCCCGCATCGCGCGATAGCGGCGGGCGAGATCGTCAGGATCTCCGGGGTCGAGCGCCGTTGCCGCATCGAGTTCGGCGTGGCTTTTTGTCGATGCGTTTGCCCGCACGCCGCCAATGCGCCGGACCCAGCTGCCTGCATCCGCCAGCACGCTCTGGAAATGGCTGGGATGGGCGCAGTTGATCATGAAGTAGGCGGGCGCGCCGTCGGTCTCGTCATCGACGATCTCGATCGCTTCCGCCAGGCTCTCTCCCGACGGCAAGCGGCCATCGGTCTCGACCGTGAAGGAAATCACCGATGGCAGGCCCTCGCCCATGGCGGCACAGGCTATGCCGACAGCTTCCTCCGGATAGTTCACGGTCACGGCGCTGACCATGTCGGCGCCGGCGTCGCGGAATGCGACGACCTGGTCGCGATGATAGTCTGAAGCCTCGACTGGTGTCATCTTCATGTCGGGGCGGTAGCCATCGCCGCGTGGCCCGACCACGCCATTGACCGCCACCGTCATGCCGCGGGCGATATAGGGCGCTCGCAGCGCTTTCGCCTGGGCGACGGCGCGACGATTGATGTCCGAAAGTGCCGTACGGGAGTAACCGAGCTTCTCGCCCCAGTCGGGATTGGCGCGCCATGTCGGCGTGTCCAGCACGAAGCTCAAGCCGTGTTGTTCGGCGATATCGAGATAGCGTCTGAAATAGCCGTCGAGCCTGTCGCGGCCGGCCGCATCGAGCAGCAGCGGAAACGCCGCGAAGCACGGCAGGTCCATCCCGTCCAGGAAGACCAACGTTGTCTCGAGACCGCCGTCGGTGAGTGCGACGGAAGCGCCGAGATGCGGAAGATCTGTCGTCGCAGCGCACATGATGTACCGAAGGCGTTCGGCTTCGCGTCGGCTGGAGCATATCCGCCAGCCTGGACGCGGCCGAACACGTTCTCAGCCTAACATCTTACTTTAGATGTTTCTACTTTGAGCCGACGGCTGGAAGCTCCGGCGTGAAACGACGCGCAGGAACCGATAAGGTACGTCTCAGTTGTCGTTCAAGCGGCGATCATAGTTGCCCTGGAGACGCTGTTCCAAGATTTCTGGCGCGGAGGATCATCATCCGCGCCAGCGAAAGCGCCAGATCAGCCTGCTTCCTTGGCCTGCCAGGCCTTCATCGCATCTTCGAAGACCTTGTCGCCGGGGATGCCCTTTTCCATCGTGAACAGGGCGCGGCGGCCGGACTTGTAGACGACGGGCACGTCGATCCAGCTCTGCCGGCGCAGAAGGTTCAAATTGGCGTCGACCTCGGCCTTGTTGTCGTTGAGCGCGACCAGGAAGAAGCCGTCGGCGATCTTGGCGGGAATGCCGAGCAGCGGGCTGCCGGCGTCCTGTTCGGAGCTTTTCAGCGCCACGCGCAGGATGTTTTCGATGCCGCCGCCCTCGAAGCCGTCTGGCGTCAGGAAGATCATCTCGAGGATGTGGCTCGCCGGCAGCGTCTTGTCGGCGTTGCGGCGGATGGTCATGCGCAGCTGGATGTCCTTGCCCGGAATCGTCGCCTCGGCGCGGATTGCCGGTTCGGGCGGCAGGTCGCCGCCGGGCGATTCCTGGACCACGGTCCAGACGACGGAGCCCTGCTCGGCCGAGCCTTGCGCCACATTGGTGCGCTCTTCATAGAAGATGGCCTTCTGGCCGACCGCGACAGGCGCATTCTCGCTTGCAGCAGGCGTCGTCGCGCCGGCCGCCGGCGGGGTGGCAGGTGTTGCGGGGGTGGTTGGCGTCGCCGCAGCGGGCTCAGGCGTGGTCGCCGGGGCCGGTGCGGGCGGCTGGGTCAGGGCTGCTACCGAAGTGCCTTCGCCAACGCCGTTGGTGCCGCTGGCCGGGCCGGGATCGACCTCCTTGCCGTCCTGCGTCATGCGCTGGGTGAACTTGCCCTGCTCGCCATTGGCCGGCGCCTGGGCGTTCTGCGTGCCGTTGGCGGGCGGAGGCGTCGTCGCCTCGTTGGCCGGTGCCGGCGTCTCAGCCGGTTTGTCGGTGCCGGAGCCGACGAAGGCGTCGCGGTTCGACCACAGCGCATAGCCGCCGACGCCGAGCACGGCGACCGCAACGGTCGCGGCGATCAGACCGCCGCTGATGCGCTTGCGCGGCTTCTGCCTGGTTGCCTGGAACGGGTCGATATCCTCGTCCCTGGCGGCCTCGAACTGGTCGTCCTCGGCCGGCAGGGCGGGCTGGTCGTCTTCGTCATGTTCAGCCGCGAACTCGGAATGCTGCTCGCGGGTCTGCGGTGCATAGGACGATGCCGGCGTCTGCGTCGGGTAGCTCGGCGTTGCCTTGGGCTGTGCCGGCGGCTGCGGAGCGGATGTCGGCGTTATGGGCGCCAGCGGGCGCCGCACCTCGGGCTCCGGCGCGCGCGGCGTGTAGACGGGCTGGTTCTTGTTGCGGTCGATCGAGGAGAACACATTCTCCAGCTCCGCCAGCGGATCGTTCTCCACGGGTTTTGCGGTGAACTCCGCCTCGACCGTTGCGATGGCGTCCTCGAGCGCCTTCTTCTGGCGATCGGCAACCGCTTCGGGCGGCGGCGGATTGAGGGCTGCAAGCTTGGCCGCAATCGTGCTGCGGGCCTTGTCATACACCCGTGCCCGCATTGCGGGCGTCGTGTCGCCCATGCCATCAAGCGTCTTTTTCAGAACCGCTACGAAGTCTGCCATTCTCTCGTCGACCTATCTTGTCGTCCCTGGGCCGCGTCTCCGCCTGACATTGCGGCCCACCGGAAAGGTATCAAAAATTAGTCTTCAAACGGGTCGGTCACAAGTATCGTGTCGTCCCGCTCGGGGCTGGTCGACAGCAACGCCACCGGCGCACCGATCAGTTCCTCGATGTAACGCACATATTTGACCGCCTGCGCCGGAAGATCGTTCCAGCTGCGTGCGCCGGCCGTGGTTCCCTTCCAGCCTTCGAGCGTCTCGTAGACCGGCTCGACCCGTGCCTGTGCGCCTTGGCTCGCGGGCAGGTAGTCGATCAGTTCGCCGTCCAGCTTGTAGCCGGTGCAGACCTTGATCTCGTCGAGGCCGTCGAGCACGTCGAGCTTGGTCAGCGCGATGCCCTTGATGCCGTTGACGGCAACCGCCTGGCGCACCAGCACGGCGTCGAACCAGCCGCAGCGGCGCTTGCGGCCCGTCACCACGCCGAATTCATGGCCACGGGTGCCCAGGAACTCGCCGATTTCGTTCTGCTGTTCGGTCGGGAAAGGGCCTTCGCCGACGCGGGTGGTGTAGGCCTTGGTGATGCCGAGCACGTAGTGGATCGATCCCGGACCCATGCCGGAACCGGCAGCGGCCTGGCCGGCCACCGTGTTGGACGACGTCACGAACGGATAGGTGCCGTGGTCGATGTCGAGCAGGGTGCCCTGCGCGCCTTCGAACAGGATGCGCTCGCCGGCGCGGCGCTTGTCGTCGAGCACTTTCCAGACGCGATCCATGTAGGGCAGGATCTTGTCGGCGACCGAGGTCAACTCGGCCATGATGGCCTCGTGCGTCACCTCGGGATGGCCGAGGCCGCGGCGCATCGCATTGTGGTGCGTGAGCAGCCTGTCGACCTTGACGGGAAGCGTTTCCAAATCAGCCAGATCCATCACCCGCACCGCACGGCGGCCCACCTTGTCTTCGTAGGCGGGGCCGATGCCGCGACGGGTCGTGCCAATCTTCGTTCCCGAATTGGAGGCGGCGTCCTCGCGGAAACCATCCAGCTCGCGATGCAGCGACAGGATTAGCGCGGTGTTTTCGGCGATTTTCAGGCGGTCCGGACCGATGTCGACGCCCTGCGCGCGGATCTTCTCGATCTCGGCCACGAAGGCATGCGGATCGAAGACCACGCCATTGCCGATGACCGACAGCTTGCCCTCGCGGACGACGCCGGAAGGCAGTAGCGACAGCTTGTAGACCTTGCCGTCCACCACCAGCGTGTGGCCGGCATTGTGGCCGCCCTGGAAGCGCACCACCACATCGGCGCGTTCGGACAGCCAGTCCACGATCTTGCCCTTGCCTTCGTCGCCCCACTGGGAGCCGACGACCACCACATTGGCCATGATTTCTTCCTTCCGGTTTCGCGTTGGGTCGCGAACAGTTCAAAATGACAGGCCTCTATAGCGCCAAGCAATTGGAAGCGCGACCTTTCTTTGCCTCCCGAGGCACAACAAATTCCGCCTTTGGACGCATTTACTTGGCCGGAATGGCCACTTAGGCGGGAATTGCGCCTTTTTGTCAGCGAGAGCCTGCCTGATGTATCGAAATGCCTATATGCTGCTGCTTCTGACCGCCCTCTTTTGGGGCGGCAACGCCGTGGCAGGCAAGCTGGCGGTAGGGCACGTCTCGCCGATGTTCCTGACCATGACACGCTGGGGCCTGGCTGCAGTGCTGCTCGGCGCGATCGGCTGGCCGCGGCTTCAGCGTGACTGGACCGTGGTGCGCAAGCACCTGCCTTTCCTTGTCGGGCTGGGCATGATGGGCTTTACGCTGTTTAATGTCGCGCTCTACTCGGCACTCACTTTCACCACTGCCATCAATGCCAGCATCGAGCAGGCAGGCATGCCGATGGTCATCTTCGCCGCCAATTTCCTGTTCTTCCGCATCAAGGTCGCCTTCGCTCAGGTGGTCGGTTTCCTGTTGTCTCTGCTAGGCATTGCCCTCACCGCCAGCCATGGCGACTTTGCCACTTTGCTCGCGCTCGACATGAATTTCGGCGACGGCCTCATGCTGATCGCCGTGATCGTGTACAGCGCCTACACTGTGGCGCTGCGCTTCAAGCCCGATATCCACTGGCAGAGCCTGATGATCATGCTAACAGCCTCGGCCTTCGCCACCTCGATCCCTTTCGCTGCCTGGGAATATGCAACCGGCCGGTTCATCGCACCCGATCCGATGGGCTGGGCATTGACTGTCTATATCGTGCTCTTTCCTTCGCTCATTGCGCAAATCTTCTACATCCGCGGCGTCGAGTTGATTGGCGCCAACCGGGCCGGCCTGTTCATCAACATGGTGCCGATCTTCGGCACTATCCTGTCGGTGCTGATCATCGGCGAGGATTTCCAACTCTATCAGGCCATCGCGTTTGCCCTGGTGCTCGGCGGCATCTGGCTTGCCGAACACAGCGGGCGCAAGATGGCGCAACCGTAGCGGGAACGGGGAGCGCATATCCCGCGTTATTGCGGACAGCCGGGGCAGGTATGCCAGCGGGATCCGAAGATGGGCGAGGCTCGGATGCAGGATGAGGCCGATCGACGGACCGGGTTGCAGGACCCGCGCCTTCTCTTCGGCGCCTTGCAGGGTTGGCGCAGCCGTGACTTGAGTGGCGACCTGACGGCGGGACTTACGCTTGCGGCGATCGCCATTCCCGAGCAGATGGCCACCGCCCGCCTTGGCGATTTTTCGCCTGAAGTAGGCTTCTTCGCCTTCATTGCCGGTTCGCTGGCTTTCGCCACACTCGGCGCCAGCCGCTACCTTTCCGCCGGTGCGGATTCGACCATAACGCCCATTTTCGCTGGCGGTCTTGCACTGATCGCCACATCAGGGTCGCCGCAATATGCCGCGCTTGCCGCCATGCTGGCGCTGATGGTCGGCGCCATCGTCGTTGCCGGCGGATTGCTGCGGCTGGGCTGGCTGGCCGACCTGTTGTCCGTCCCCGTGACCTCAGGCTTTCTTGCCGGCATTTCGCTGCATATCATCATTTCGCAATTGCCGGGGTTGCTCGGCCTGCCGGCCGGCAGCGGCGATGTCTTCCAAAGACTGGCGGCGATCTATCATGATTTCGGGCAGGTCAATCTGTCGAGCGTGGCACTCGGGCTCGGCGTGTTTGCCGTCGTCTTTGCCGGCGAACGCATCAGCCCGCGCATTCCCGGTGCGCTCATTGCTTTGGCGCTCGCGACCTTGGCCGTCGTCGCGTTCGACCTGCCACGCCACGGCGTCGCCGTTCTCGGACCATTGCCCGAAGGTTTGCCGAACATCTCCGTTCCGTCGGTCGCGGTCGAGGACCTGCGCACGCTCGTGCCCACGGCGCTGCTGATTGCGCTGGTGGTGATGGTGCAGACGGCTGCGACCACACGCTCCTTTGCCGGCCGGTCCGGCCAGGGGCCTGACGTCAACCGCGACTTTGTCGGTGTCGGCGCAGGCAGCCTGCTTGCCGGCCTGTTCGGGGCTTTTCCCGTCAATGCCAGCCCGCCGCGCACGGCGATCGTTTCGGAGACGGGCGGCCGGTCGCAGTTGGCCGGCCTGTTTGCGGCGGCGATCGTGCTGGCGCTCGTCCTGTTCGGCGCCAGGCTGCTCGCAAATGTGCCGGAGGCGGCACTGGCCGGTGTCCTGTTTTTCGTCGCGTTGCGCATCCTGCGCTGGCCAACCTTTATCGCAACGCTCAGGCAGGCGCCGGTCGAGTTCGCATTGATCGTGGTCACCGCGATCGCGATCGTGGCGCTGCCGATCGAGGTCGGTGTTGCCACCGGCATCGTGCTCTCTTTGCTGCACGGGCTGTGGGGCATGACCCAGGCCCGCGCCATCGAGTTCGAGAAGGTGCCTGGCACTTCGATCTGGTGGCCGCCGGACAAGGGCAAGGCTGGCGAGCGGGTGGCCGGCGTGCTGGTGGTGGCGTTCCAGGCGCCGCTGTCCTTCGTTAATGCCGAGCGGTTCCAGCGTGACCTGCAGGCGATGATCGCGGCTCGCGCCGGCGACCTGCGGCATGTCGTGCTCGAATGCAGCAGCGTCACCGACATCGACTACACTGCGGCCGGGGTGCTTTCCGACGTCATCGCCTCCTGCCGGAGTTCGGGCGCCAGCTTTTCGATCGCGCGGCTGGAATCGGTGCGGGCGCAGGCAGCCCTTGCCCGCTTCGGCATCGCCGGCGAGCTGGGACCCGATCACATCTTCCGCAGTGTCGACAACGCCGTTGCCGCGCTGACCGGGCAGGCAGTCGCGAAGAAAGGCAGCCAGCCATGATGAGCGAAACCAAACCCACCCTGAAGCCGGTTCTGGTGGCAGACCTCAGGCCGACGCAGATCACGGTCGGCTACCATGAAGTGGCGCTGAAACGTCACGAACTGCGAGCGCTTTCGGTGACCAAGGCAGGTGCTTTCCTCGGTCATCATTTCGTCCCCGTCGTGCTTGGGCCCAAGGGGCGAAACCACATCGTCGACCATCACCACCTTGCCCGGGCGCTGTATGAGGAGGGCGTCAAGGACGTCTTCGTCACCGTCATTGCCGACCTGTCCATGCTCGACAAGGAGGCTTTCCTGGTGGTGCTCGACAACCGCGCCTGGATGCATCCATTCGATGCGACGGGAAAAAGAAGGCCCTATGCGGAGATCCCGAAGTCGGTCGACAGGCTCGTCGACGATCCTTACCGCAGCCTCGCCGGCGAGGTCCGGCGCAGGGGCGGCTATGCCAAGGACCTGACACCGTTCGCTGAGTTCCTCTGGGCCGACTTCTTCCGCCGGCGCGTCGACCTTGCCCTGATGAAGGACGATTTCGACAAGGCATCGCGACAGGCATTGCAACTGGCCCGCCAGACGGTTGCGAACTATCTGCCCGGCTGGAGCGGGGCAGATATGTAAATCTACCCGCTCAGCCAAAAGAAAAAGGCGCGGACCAAGCCGCGCCTTCTTTGCCTTGGGAGGCGATGATGTTCAGCGGCCGATCAGAAGCCGTTGACGTCGAACCGCAGGCGCCTGGCCGAGTCGATCGACTTGTGGTCGCGCACCTTGGCGAGAACGTCCTCGGGGAAGGGCGCGTCGAGATAGAGCAGTGCGATGGCATCGCCGCCTGGCCGGTCGCGGCCGAGCGAGAAGTTGGCGATGTTGACGCCGTTTTCGCCGCACACCGTGCCAAGCAGGCCGATGATGCCGGGCGCATCCGCATTGGTGGTGTAGAGCATGTGCTGGCCGACCTCGGCGTCGAGATTGATGCCCTTGATCTGGATGAAGCGCGGCTTGCCGTCGGAGAAGCAGGTGCCGGCGATCGAGCGCGTCATGTGCTCGGTCTTGACCGTCAGCTTGATGTAGCCGTCGAACACGCCCGACTTGTCGCGCTTGACCTCGGCGACGATGATGCCGCGCTCCTTCACCATGATCGGCGCCGACACCATGTTGACGTCGGCGACCTGCGGGCGGATCAAGCCGGCAAGCGCTGCGCTGATCAGCGCCTTGGTGTTCATCTGGGCGGTCTGCCCGTCGAACAGGATCTCGACCTCGGTGATCGGATCTTCCGTCACCTGGCCGACGAAGGCGCCCAGCACTTCGGCGAGCTTGACGAAGGGCTTCAGCCGCGGCGCTTCCTCGGCCGTGATCGAGGGCATGTTGATGGCGTTGGTGACAGCGCCTTTGACCAGATAGTCGGCCATCTGCTCGGCCACCTGAAGGGCCACGTTCTCCTGGGCCTCGGAGGTCGAGGCGCCGAGATGCGGGGTGCAGACGACGTTCTCCATGTTGAACAGCTCGTTCTGCTCGGCCGGCTCGACCTCGAACACGTCGATGCCGGCGCCCGCCACCTTGCCGCTCTTCAGCGCCGCGATCAGGTCTTTCTCGACCACCAGTCCGCCGCGGGCGCAATTGATGATGCGCACGCCGTCCTTCATCTTGGCGATGGCGTCGGCATTGATGATGTTACGGGTCTTGTCGGTCAGCGGCGTGTGCAGCGTGATGAAGTCGGCGCGGGCGAGCAGTTCGTCGAGCTCGACCTTCTCCACGCCGAGTTCCTCGGCGCGGTGCTCCGACAGGAACGGATCGAAGGCGACGACATGCATCTTGAGGCCGACGGCGCGGGTGGCGACGATCGAGCCGATGTTGCCGCAGCCGATCAGCCCGAGCGTCTTGCCGGTGATCTCGACGCCCATGAAGCGGTTCTTCTCCCACTTGCCGGCATGGGTCGAGGCATTGGCCTCGGGGATCTGGCGGGCGACGGCGAACATCAGTGCGATGGCGTGCTCGGCGGTGGTGATCGAATTGCCGAAGGGCGTATTCATCACGATGATACCGCGGCGGGACGCAGCGGGGATGTCGACGTTGTCGACGCCGATGCCGGCACGGCCGACGACCTTCAGGTTGGTCGCAGCGGCGATCAGCTTTTCAGTCACTTTGGTGGCCGAACGGATGGCGAGACCATCATACTGGCCGATGACTTCGAGCAGCTTTTCCTTGTCCTTGCCGAGATCAGGCAGATAGTCGACCTCGACGCCGCGATCCTTGAAGATCTGGACGGCGGTGGTGGAGAGCTTGTCGGAAACGAGAACGCGGGGCATGGGCAAATCCTTTGCGATTGGCCTACCTCCCTCTTGCGGGAGGTCGGTCGCGGAGCGACCGGGTGAGGTAAATGGGTGAACGCAGGGAAGGGAGTGGCGACTGATGGATGCACCCCCAACCCAATCCGCCGTGCGGATTGACCCTCCCCACGAGGGGGAGGGCAAAGAGCGTCAGGCCGCTGCCTTGAGCGCGGCCTTCTGGTTGGCGAAGGCCCAGTCGAGCCACGGCATCAGCGCCGCCAGATCGGAGGTCTCGACGGTGGCGCCGGCCCAGATGCGCAGGCCGGGAGGTGCATCGCGGTAGGCGCCGATGTCGAAGGCGACGCCTTCCTTCTCGAGCGCCGAGACCATGGCCTTGGCGAAGGCCGCCTGGCCGTCCTTGTCGAGGGCCGCGATCTCTGGATCGACGATCGACAGGCACACAGAGGTGTTGGAGCGCGTTTGCGGCACCACGGCCAGGTTGGCGAGCCAGCCCGATTCCTGCACGAAGGTGTCGATTGCCGCGAAGTTGGCGTCGGCGCGAGCGATCAGCGCGTCCAGCCCGCCCAGGCCCTTGGCCCAGTTCAGGGCGTCGAGATAATCCTCGACGCAGAGCATCGACGGTGTGTTGATGGTCTCGCCCTTGAAGATGCCTTCGATGAGCTTGCCGCCCGACGTCAGGCGGAAGATCTTGGGCAGCGGCCAGGCCGGCTTGTAGGTCTCGAGGCGTTCGACGGCACGCGGGCTGAGGATCAGCATGCCATGCGCGCCTTCGCCGCCCAGCACCTTCTGCCAGGAGAAGGTGACGACATCGAGCTTCTGGAAATCGAGGTTTTGGGCGAACGCCGCCGAGGTGGCATCGCAGATGGTCAGGCCCTTGCGATCGGCAGGAATGAAGTTGCCGTTGGCAACACGCACGCCCGAGGTGGTGCCGTTCCAGGTGAAGACCACGTCGCGGTCGAAATCGACCTTGGCCAGATCGGGCAGCTCGCCATAGGGAGCCTCGAACTTGCGCACGTCTTCGAGCTTCAGCTGCTTGACCACGTCGGTGATCCAGCCGGCGCCGAAGCTTTCCCAGGCGACCATGTCGATGCCGCGCTCGCCGAGCAACGACCACATGGCCATCTCGACAGCGCCGGTGTCGGAAGCCGGCACGATGCCGATGCGGTAGTCGGCGGGAACCTGAAGAACCTCGCGGGTCAGCGCGATGGCCTGCTCGAGCTTGGTCTTGCCGATCTTGGCGCGATGCGAGCGGCCGAGCGGAGCGTCGGCGAGGCCATCAAGCGACCAGCCGGGACGTTTTGCGCAGGGACCTGAGGAAAAATTGGGGTTTGCCGGACGGAGTCCGGGCTTGGCGACGATCGTCATCGTGGTTCTATCCTTCCAGATAGTTGGCCCCTCGTTGGGGAGGGGTAGCCCACGGATGGCGATATTAGCAGCGGCCTCCGGCGTCAAGAGGAAATTAAGCGTCGCATCTGGAACAGTTTTCCAAATGCAAAGGCGACGGGCCAAAACCCGCCGCCTTTTGAATGGCTTGATCGTGGGGAGCGCCTACCAGAGGTCGTAGCGCAGGCCGACGCGGACCTGGTGGAAGTCGAGGCCCTTTTTCATGTTGCCTGAGGGTATGTCGAAATATTCGAGACTCGGGGCAGACAGATACTGATAGCCGACGTCGATCGACGTGTTCTGAGCGACCTGATAGGCGACGCCCGCGCCGAGTGAATAGGCCAGCGCATACTGGGTCTCGCGATCGGAAAGGGCCTGGAACGTGTCTTCGATCTTGCGGCTCGAATAGAGCAGGCCAACACCGCCACCGACATAGGGTGTGAAACCGGCGATCGTGCCGAGGTCGGCATAGGCGTTGGCCATGCCGCTCCAGATATTGCTTTCGGCCCGGATAGAGTCGGTGCCGTCAGTCCAATCATACTTGTCGTTGGACAGGAAGCCGACGTTCAGTTCGCCACGGAAGTAGTCGGTAAAGTGATAGCCGGCACCAATGCTGCCGTTGATACGCGTGCTGCGCGTGTCGACGCCACCGAACGTCACATCATAGGGTGACTTGTTGATGTTGTAGCCGAGGTCGCCGCGCAGGTACCAGCCGGAGCCGACCTCGACGGGAACGTACTCAGGCGCTTCCTCAACGACGACAGGTGGCTCGTAGTCCGCAGCTTGCACCGCCAGCGGCCACAGCATCGTTGCAGCCAGCGCCAGTGTAGCTCGTGAGGTGAGAATCATGATGGCATTCTCCTGAATGGCGCCGGCTGTTGCCCGAGAATCCAGCTACCGTTCCAAGCATTGTTAACCATGTCGGTTAAAGTGCGGTTAAGGCTAATGGATCGTTAGCGGGCTTTCGGCGAGCGGCCATGGGCAACGAAAAACCGCCCGGTATTGAGCCGGGCGGTTTTGACTGGCCTTGTTCTCCAAGCGTCGCGACGACGCCAGGACGATCAGTTCAGCGAATAACGGACGCCGAGCTTGAAGTCATGCGAGGTGATATCCTTGAAGTGCATGCCGTTGTTCGGGATGTCGGCCGACGGGTCGTCATTGAAGATCTGGCCGGTGCGGGCATCGCCGAGATTGACGAAGCTGTAGCCGAGATCGACGGTCATGCGTTCTGTCGCCTGTATGCCGACGCCGGCATGCAATGCCCAGGCGAGGTTCCACTTCGAGGCCGCGGCCGCGTAGCTGCCGCCACTGTTGATGATGTTGATGTCACGATAGCCAGAGATCGTGTTGCGCGACGCACCGATACCTGCACCGACGTAAGGCGTGATGCCATAGAAGGTGCCGACGTCGGCATAGGCGTTGGCGAGGAACAGCCACTCGGACTTCTTGGCCTTATAGTCGTTCGTGTAAGGAGCGGCAGCGCCAAAGCGCACGCGATCCAAGGCCGAGAAGTCGGTGGCGCCGCGATACTCCACGCTGATGTCGCCGCGAAGGAAGTCGTTGAACTTGTAGCCGACGCCTGCGCCGAAGGTCGGACCCGACGAGAATTTGCCCTTCTGTAGCCAGGTATGTTCAGAGATTGCAGGGTCCTCGAACAGGCTCGTTTCCAAGCTCTTGACCCTCTGATTGCTCATGCCGATATGGCCGCGAAGGTACCAGCCGCCGTAGGAGGGCTGCTCGACTTCGATGATCGGTTCGGGCAAGTCCGCGGCAAATGCGGGGGCAGTGACGCTGACAAGCAGCGCGGCGGCGAGCGCCTTCATTCCAAAATTTCGCATGATGATACCCTATACCTGCGGACCCGCTACGCGCCCGACCATGACTAACCGGGGTGGATAATGCTTGGTATAGGTTAAGGGCCGCTTAACCCTGCCGATTAACCATGACGACTTGCCGACGACTGCCTGACGCCAAGTGGAAACCCGTTTGCGCATGCAAAAAAGCCCGCGCAAGGCGGGCTTTCTTCAATTGCTGAAGTCGTCGTGTCGATCGGGCAAGTATCAGGCGGCCGAGCGGCTTTCGGAAATAACGTCGACGATGTCGTTGACGACGGACTCGACCAGCTGCGGGTCGTCGCCCTCGGCCATGACGCGGATCAGCGGCTCGGTGCCCGACGGGCGGATCACCAGCCGGCCGGTCTTGCCCAGGCGGTTGCGGCCTTCTTCGATGGCAGCCTTGACCGGGGCGTCCTCGAGCGGCTGGCCGCCGGCGAAGCGCACATTCTTGAGCAGCTGCGGCACCGGCTCGAAGGTGCGGCTCAGCTCGCTCATCGGCTTGTTGGAGCGCTTGATGCAGGCGAGCACCTGGAGTGCCGCCACCAGGCCGTCGCCGGTCGTGGAGAAGTCGGACAGCACGATGTGGCCCGACTGCTCGCCGCCGATGTTGAGGCCGTGCGCGCGCATGTGCTCGACGACGTAGCGGTCGCCGACCTTGGTGCGGTGCAGTTCGAGCTTGAGATCGCCGAGGAAGCGCTCGAGGCCGAGGTTGGACATGACGGTCGCCACCACGCCGCCGCCGGCCAGGCGGCCGTTCTGCTGCCATGACTGGGCGATCAGGCCCATGATCTGGTCGCCGTCGACGATGGTGCCGTTCTCGTCGACGATGACGACGCGGTCGGCGTCGCCGTCGAGCGCGATGCCGATGTCGGCGCGCACTTCGTGGATCTTCTTCTGCAGGCCGGCCGGATGGGTCGAGCCGCACTCCTGGTTGATGTTGAAGCCGTTGGGCTCGACATTGATCGGGATAACTTCCGCACCGAGTTCCCAAAGAACGGCAGGTGCGACCTTGTAGGCGGCGCCATTGGCGCAGTCGACGACGATGCGCAGGCCCGACAGCGACATGGAGCGGGGCAGGGTGCGCTTGGCGAATTCGATGTAGCGATCATGCACGCCGTCGACGCGCTTGGCGCGGCCGAGCCCGTCGGAGTCGGCGAGCATCGCGGTCACGTCCTGGTCAAGCATGGCCTCAATGTTCTGCTCGATCTCGTCAGACAGCTTGTAGCTGTCGGGGCCGAACAGCTTGATGCCGTTGTCGTGGTAAGGGTTGTGCGAGGCCGAGATCATCACGCCGATGTCGGCGCGCAGCGAGCGCACCAGCATGGCGACTGCCGGCGTCGGAATCGGGCCGAGCAGGAACACATCCATGCCAGCGGCGCAGAGGCCGGCCACCAGCGCGTTCTCGATCATGTAGCCCGAAAGGCGCGTGTCCTTGCCGACGACGACACGATGCCTGTGGCTGCCGCGCTGAAAGGAGAGGCCGGCGGCCATGCCGACCTTCATGGCGATCTCCGCCGTCATCGGAAATTTGTTGGCCCGCCCGCGAATACCGTCGGTGCCGAAATAGCGTCCAGCCATGTTTAGCCTGTCCCCGTGGAGTCCACCCGCGATTGCTTTGCCACAATCAGCGGCGACCAACGCATCACATTTGGTGAGTTTATGTCATAAAACCTTAGAAAAGGGTTGGGGTTTTGCGTGGCAGTGATCTGCCGCCGCTCCAGCCATCTTGCGTATCTGCCATCGAGAGCCGACGGCTATGGCGCCGTGTGCCGGTCATTGCGGTGACTCGGGATCTGGCGATCTTGCCGGCCAGCCAGGATGGAGAGGGATTTTGCGTCAAAGGATCATCGTTTGCCCATTGATTGAAAATGAAGGGGCGTATCTTCTTTGCAAGATGCCTGGCGACCGCGGGGTATTTCCCGGGCAATGGGCACTTTCAGGCGGCGGACTGGAGCCTGGCGAAAACATCACCGAGGGATTGCTTCGTGAGATTCGAGAAGAATTGGGCGCTGGCCTCGTCATCGAGGCGGTTCAGCCGTGGACATTTCGTGACGATGTCAGGACAAAGTCCTACCCAGATGGAACGACCGAACAAGTCTATATGATCTATCTGATTTTTGACTGCAAAGCGGCCAATCGAAACGTAGCCATCAATGACGAATTCGAGGACTTCGCATGGGTAATTCCGGGCCACTTCGAGGACTATGATCTCAATGAGGCGACGCGTACGACGCTGAGGGCCAGGGGGCTCATCCGCTCGTAGGCGAGGCAAACGATCGGGGTGATCGAAGTCGGGCGTCGCCATTCTTGTCGCGATGGCATTGCGCGATAGTTCGCCAGCAACCATTGCATCCAGAAAAACAAAAAACGCCGCCGAGTTTCCTCAGCGGCGTTTCTGCATTCGATCCAGTCAGGACCCGGTCAGTTCGACGGCTGGGGTTCCATGCCGCCTTCAGGCTCGGAGCCCTTCTTCTTGCCGCGCGACGAGCCGGCCTTGGGCACGGCCGAGCCGCGCGAGGTTGGGGTGTCGTCGCCCATGTCGCGCGAGGGCTTGTTTCCGGCGATCAGTTGCTTGATCTCCTCGCCTGACAGCGTCTCGTATTCGAGCAGGCCTTCGGCCAGCGCGATCCAGTCCTTCTTCTTCTTGGTCAGGATCGAACGGGCGGTGACATAGGCGTCGTCGATCAAGCGGCGCACTTCGGCGTCGATGATCTGTGCGGTCTCCTCTGAGACGTTCTGCGTGCGCGCCACCGAATGTCCGAGGAACACCTCTTCCTGGTTCTCGCCATAAGCGACCTGGCCGAGCTTGTCGGAGAAGCCCCAGCGCGTGACCATGGCGCGCGCCAGCTTGGTCGCCTGCTCGATGTCGGAGGAGGCGCCAGACGTGATGTTCTCCTTGCCGAACTTGATCTCCTCGGCAACGCGGCCGCCCATCATGATGGCGAGGCGCGAGACCATGTACTTGTAGCTCATCGAGTAGCGGTCGCCCTCGGGAAGCTGCATGACCATGCCGAGCGCACGGCCGCGCGGGATGATGGTCGCCTTGTGCAGCGGGTCGGCCGCCGGCACATTGAGCGCCAGGATGGCGTGGCCGGACTCGTGATAGGCCGTCAGCTCCTTCTCGGCCTGCGTCATGGCCGACGAGCGGCGCTCGGCGCCCATCATGATCTTGTCCTTGGCGTCCTCGAACTCCTGCATGGTGACGAGGCGCTTGTTGCGGCGCGCTGCCATCAGGGCGGATTCGTTGACGAGGTTCATGAGGTCCGCACCCGAGAAGCCCGGAGTGCCGCGTGCGACCGTCTTGAGGTCGACATTGGGGGCCAGCGGAACGTTGCGGACATGAACCTTGAGGATCTTCTCGCGGCCGACGATGTCGGGGTTCGGCACCACGACCTGACGGTCGAAGCGGCCCGGACGCAGCAGCGCGGGATCGAGAACGTCGGGACGGTTGGTAGCCGCGATCAGGATGATCGACTCGTTGGCCTCGAAGCCGTCCATCTCGACCAGCAACTGGTTCAGCGTCTGCTCGCGCTCGTCGTTGCCGCCGCCGAGGCCAGCGCCACGATGGCGGCCGACGGCGTCGATTTCGTCGATGAAGATGATGCAGGGCGCGTTCTTCTTGGCCTGCTCGAACATGTCGCGGACGCGGCTTGCGCCGACACCGACGAACATTTCGACGAAGTCGGAACCCGAGATGGTGAAGAAAGGCACATTGGCTTCACCGGCGACCGAACGGGCCAAAAGCGTCTTGCCGGTGCCGGGAGGGCCGACGAGCAGCACGCCGCGCGGGATCTTGCCGCCGAGGCGCTGGAACTTCTGCGGGTCGCGCAGGAACTCGACGATTTCTTCCAGGTCTTCCTTGGCCTCGTCGACGCCGGCGACGTCCTGGAAGGTGACGCGCCCATGCGCCTCGGTCAGAAGCTTGGCCTTGGACTTGCCGAAGCCCATGGCGCGGCCGGAGCCCGACTGCATCTGGCGCATGAAGAAGATCCACACACCGAGGATCAGGATCATCGGCAGCCAGGACAGCAGCACGTTGAAGATCGAGCCGGAGCCGTCGTTTTCGGGGCGAGCGTTGATGGTGACGTTCTTCTGCTCCAGGCGCGACACCAGGTTGCTGTCGCCTGGCGAATAGGTCTGGAAGCCGTTGGAATTGTCGATGTAGCTGCCGCTGATGCGGTCACCGGCAATCGTTACCGACTTGATGCGTCCCGAATTCAGGTCCTGGAGGAACTGCGAATAAGGCACTTCGCTCGACGCGCCGCGGGTTTGCGGGGTCTGGAACAGGTTGAACAGGGCGATGAGCAGAACGGCTATGATCGCCCACAGCGCGAAGTTGCGATAGTTCGGATTCATCGAATGTCCCGTTGGCGTTTTTCAGGGAACGCGCATGGTAAGAGTAAGCTTGCCCCTAACATAGGGAGGGGCTGCCACATTGCCAAGCTTGTACCTAAGTCGAGGTTAAGCTTGGATGCCAATGTGGCCACGGCATGGCGATGGCGGAATTGAGGCGGTGCCGAGCAGTTTTGTCACCGCCTTTGCCGGTGCCATGTCGAAGGCCGGCAGGAAACGCGTCCAGGGTGCGGCGACCGGAGTGCAGTTCGTTTCCGATAGCAAGCCGGCGTATGTTCCGCCGCGCCAGAGCGCGGGCTCGGCCGCAAGTGCAGTCTGGGCAAGACTTTGCGGTGCCGAGCTTTCTCCGGACAGCTTGCCGGTCATCGCTGTGCCGAGCGGTGCAACCACCAAATCCGCCCTTTCAAACATCTGCAGAAGCCTGTAGCGGCCGTCCCAGGTGCCGGCCTGCAGCGGCATAGGCGCAGGCAGTCCACGCCCTTCGCGGCACAGAAAAACGCCCTGCCGGCGGGCATCGACAAGCGCGCGCGACAATGTGGCGCGGACCGGTTTTTTTGCGTTCGGGACATCGACAAGGCGGGCCAGCAGGGACTGTGCGCTGGCGATATCGGGCAGTTGGGGTACCCCGCCTGCTACCGCAACCAGGATGCGCAGGGCATAGAGGGCGGCTTCGCCGTCCGCCGTATCAGCGAATTCGGGGGCGAGCGAGATCAGCCCCGTGGCGGGCCGGCTGCCATGCGCCTCGATCAGGGCTGCTGCTCGCATGCCGAGGTCGATCCTTGCCGAAGCCGCCTCGCGCTGGTCGGCCAGCGCCTGCTGCAAGCGGGCGTTGCCTTCACCTGTGAGTGCCTTGCGCATGCGCGGGCGTTCATAGGTCTCGTTGGCGTTGGTGGGATCGTCCAGCCAACCTGTGTCGCGGGCGCGCAGCGCATCGCGCAGGCGTTCGCGCCTGAAGCCGAGCAGGGGCCTGACGATCCAGATGTCGCCATCGAACAGCGTGGCGGGCGCCATGCCGGCTGCGCCGCGTCCGGTGCCGCGTTCGCCGCGCATCAGCACGGTTTCGGCCTGGTCGTCGGCGGTGTGGCCGGTGGCGATAACGGTCGCGCCGGCTTCGCGGGCCGCCCGGGCGAGAAGATCGTAGCGGGCGTCCCGTGCGGCGGCTGCGATGCCGGTCGACGGCTTATCGCCGGTCCAGCGCATGATGCGGTGGGCAATGTCGTGCCCGGCGCACAGTCGTGCCACCTCATCGGCCTCCGCGCCCGAACCGGGTCTCAACCCGTGGTCGACGGTAATGGCCAGCAGTTGCGTTTCAGGCGCATGCCGGTCGAGGTGGGATTTGAGAAGAAGAAGAAGGGCGGTGGAATCGCTGCCGCCGGAAATGGCGGTGACGATGGTTTTCTGCGAGGCGAAGTCGAACTCGGAGAAGGCCTGGAAAAAGTCTGTGTCGGGCACCTGCGTCAACACGCGGCGGCGGTCCGTTCCTGCTTGACCCGCTCCTTGAGCGCGCCTGAGATGTCGGGGTAGCGCTTGCTGATCTCGCTGAACGTGGCACAGGCCACTTCGCGCTGCTTGAGGCCAACAAGCGAAACGCCAAGCTTGAGCATCATTTCAGGTGCCTTCTTGGACTTGGGGTATTCCTTGGAGGCATTCAGGAAAATCTCGGCGGCGTCGCGATACTTCTTCTGTCCCAAGAGCGACTCACCCAGCCAGAAGCGGGCATCGGCTGTCTTTGGGTCGGCCGGAAAGCGGGCGATGTGGTCGCGGAAACCCTGCTCGGCGGTGGTGTAGTCGCCCGACAGCACGAACTGGTAGGAATTGCGGTAGATCTCGTCCGGATCGTTGGTCGAGGGCAACGAGGCGACCTTCGGCGCGCTGGGCGCGGCTGCGGGTGCAGTGGGCTGGGCCTTGGGCAGGGGGGCCGCAGTGGGGTGCTCGTCGGTTGTGCTCGAAACCACGTTGCCGTTCTTGTCGACGGTGATGGTGCCGAAGGTCGTGGGCGGCGCGCCATTGCCGCCGGGCACCGTGGTGCCGGGATCGCCCGTGCCGGATTCGACGATCACGTCCTCGACCGACTGACCACCGGCGGCAGGAGCGGCAGGTGCCGAAGCCGTCTGCTGGTGCGAGGTTCCCGGTTGAGGCGCCACTGGCGCCTCAACGATCGAGTTGTTGGTCTTGCCGGAAGCATCGGACTTCTTCTGTCCGCCGCTACCTTCGAGCTCCTGGAAGCGGAACTCGTTGTCTTCCTGCATCTTCCGCATCTGCTCCTGCATCTGCAGCAGCTGGAAGTTCAGCTCTTCGATCGAGCCGTTGAGCTTGCGGATCTGCTCCTCGAGCGCGGTCACGCGCGGGTCGCCCGCCTGGGCGAGCTGGACCGTGCCCTGGTCGCTCTTGCTGCCGAAAACGCCCGGCAGGCCGATCTTGGGGATTTCAATGCTCAGCCCGGAACCGTCGCGCGCATGCGCTGAAGCCCCGAACAGCAGGAAAATGGCTAGGGTGCCACTCAGGATTGATCGAAAATGCATTAGCCTCTCGCCGTGGAACGGAAATGGTTGCTTCGCGCCGATGCGCTTTCGTCATTTATCAGGACGCGAGACTTCGGCCAAATTTTGTTTCGTCCGGTTGTGCGGAATGCCTGAAAAGCAAAAGGCGGCCCGGAGGCCGCCTTTCGAAGTCAGTGTGACTATTTTGCCGATCAGCTGCCGGCGCCCGACAGGGTCGTGACGGCGCGGCGGTTCTGCGACCAGCAGGAGATGTCGTCGCAGACGGCGACCGGACGTTCCTTGCCGTAGGAGATGGTCTTCAGGCGGTTCGAGGCGACGCCCTGCGAGATCAGGAAGTCGCGGGCCGCCGCAGCGCGGCGGGCGCCGAGAGCCAGGTTGTACTCGCGGGTGCCGCGTTCGTCGGCATGGCCTTCGACGACGATGCGGTACTGACCGTACTTGTTCAGCCACTGTGCCTGGCGGGCGAGAATGCCCTGCGCGTCGGCGCGGATCGACGAGGAGTCGGTGTCAAAGAAGATGCGGTCGCCGACATTGACGGTGAAGTCCTGCGACGAGCCAGGAGTGGCCGCACCGGCGCCACCGCCGAGGCCGAGGTCGGCCGCGCTGTTGGGGGTCTTCTTCGAGGCGCAGCCGGCAATTGCCAGCGAGGCGACAAGGGCCACGACCACGGGGTTGGTTGCAAACTTAGCGATACGGCGCATCCCGCCTCTCCTTCGCATTCGAGTGATTTCGTTGAACATCCAGTAACCACGTTGCAGTTAACCGGCGTTCAAGAAACATGGTTAAAAATCAGTTGCCGCGTATCTTTGCGTCCCCGCAACGCGGCAATCTGCCAGTCTCAATTTCGCCGCGCACCCTAGGCGGAAATGCGGCGGAAAGGCGGCATTATCAGGCAAATGACGCCGCCTGTTTCGATTGGTCGCGCCCGCGGCTGTAAGGTTAACCGCGGGCGGACCGGATCAGTCGAGCAGCGGCGACCAGGCCGGGTCGGAGGCAAAGCCCTGTGTCGGGATCGCCTGTTCGTTGCGGCCGGTGAGGTCGATCGAATAGAGCTTGGGGCCGCCGCCGCCGGGCGCATCGCGGAAGAACATGACGACACGGCCGTTCGGCGCCCAGGTCGGACCTTCCTGCTGGAAACCGGTCGACAGGATGCGCTCGCCCGAGCCGTCGGTCTTCATCACGCCGATCTGGAACTGGCCGCCCGACTGCTTGGTGAAGGCGATCAGGTCCCCGCGTGGCGACCACACCGGCGTCGAATAGCTGCCGCCGCCGAAGGAGACGCGGGTCTGGCCGGAGCCGTCGGCGCCCATCACGTAGATCTGCGGCTGACCGCCGCGGTCGGAGGTGAAGACGACCTTGGAACCGTCAGGCGAATAGGATGGCGAGGTGTCGATGGCGCTGGAGTTGGTCAGGCGCGTGGTTGTGCGGCTGCGCAGGTCCATCGAGAAGATGTTCGAATTGCCGTCGTCGCGCAGCAGGCTCATGATGACGCGCTGGCCGTCAGGCGAGAAGCGCGGCGCAAAGGTCATGCCGGGGAAGTTGCCGACGAGCTCGCGCTGGCCGGTCTCGATCTGCAGCAGATAGACCTGCGGCTGGCCGCTCTCGTAGGACATGTAGGTGATTTCCTGACGCGTCGGCGAGAAGCGCGGCGTCATGGCTATCGAACGGCCGTCCGAGAGGTAGCGCACATTGGCGCCGTCCTGATCCATGATTGCAAGCCGCTTCTTGCGCGCGGTCTTGGCACCCGTTTCGTCGATGAAGACGACACGGGTGTCGAAATAGCCCTTCTCTCCGGTCAGACGCTCGTAGATGGCGTCGGCGATGATGTGGGCGATGCGGCGAGAATTGGCCTTGTTGGCAAAGAACTGCTCGCCGGCGAGCTGCTGGCCGGCGAAAGTGTCCCACAGGCGGAACTCAGCCTTCAGCCTGCCGTCGGCCTCCTGGCTGACGCGGCCGGTGACGAGCGCCTGGGCATTGATGACCTTCCAGTCCTCGAAGCGCGGCGCGACGTCGGGATTGGAGATCTTCTCGATGAAAGCGCCCTTGTCGATCGGCGCGAACAGGCCGGAGCGCTTCAGGTCGGCGGCGACGATGCCGGCGATCTCGGCCCCCATCGCATCGCCCGACAGGAAATCGGTGATGGCGATGGGCAGCGGCTCGACATTGCCCTTGTTGACGTCGATCTCGACCAGCGCCCGGGCGGGCAGGGTGGCAAAGGCGGTCATGCCGCTCGCCATCGCACTGATCAAAAGGATCGCTTTGATTACATGCTTCATTAGACAGGCCTCTTAGGTCCGGGTGAGCGGCTTGCGCTCAGAACATCTCGCTCGGGTCGAAATTGACGATGACTTGGTCCCAGCCGCCGGCATATTTGTCAGCCGGCAGATTGTAGGGCGCGCATTGGAGGACGGCGCGGCGTGCCGATTCCGCGGCTGCGCGCTCGATGCCTGCCGAGCCGCCGCCGGAGATGATCTCCGGGCGTCCCTCGACTTCACCTGTTGGCGTCAGCCTGAACTGGACGGAAACCTTGAGGTTGCCGCCGTCCATCGCGCCTGCCGGCACGTTCCAGCAGCGCTGGATTGCGCCGCGCAGGGCGTCCATCTCGCTCTGGCTCAGCTTGTTGCCGCCGGTGTCCTTCTTGCCGCCGAGCGATGCCTGTTCGGTGGAGCGCTTGGCGCCGCCGCCCGAAGGCTTCTGCTTGTTGAGAAGGGCGGCCACCTCGTCGGCGTTGAACTCCTTCTCCTCGGACTTCGGCTTGGACGAGGCCTGCTGGGTCTGCTTGTCTTCCTGCTTGCGCTCGGGCGTCTTGGCCGTCTGCGCCTGGGGCGGCTGCGGCTTGGCCTCGGGGGCGGGCGCATTCTCCGGCAGCTTCATCGCCTCGGCCTCGGCCTGGTCCGAAACGATGGTCTGGGCCACCGGGTCGGGCTTGACCTCCTGCTTGGGCTGCGGCTGCGGGGTCACTTCCGTCGCCGGCACGGGCGTCGGCTTCTGCTCGGCCTGCTTCACCGGCTCGGGCTTTGGCTGTTCGGGCGTCGGCTTGGGTTCGGGCTTGGGCGAGGGCGGTGTGGCGCCGGTCGCCTCGACATCCTTCTGCGTCGGCTCGGGCGCTGGCGGCTTGTCGCTGTCGACCTTGTTGTCGCCGACGTTCTGCGCATCGGCGACGATGTCGGGCCGCTGTGTCGGCTTCGGCGCCGGCTTCTCCTTGGCGGGAGCCTGCTTGTCGCCCTTCTGGATCTGGGTGATCGATTCCACCGGCACGATGTCGACCGGGAACGCCTCGACGTCGGCGACTTCGAGGGCGCTCGGGGACGACAGCGAGAACAGGCCGAAGCCGAGCACCGCTGCATGCAGGACCACAGATGTCGTGAGGCCGGTCTTCATTTTCGCGGACTACTTGTCCTGTTCCTGAAGGGTGACGAGGCCGAGGTTCTTGTAACCGGCGGCCGAAATGCGGGCCATGACCTGCATCACCGTGCCGTAGTCGGCGGTCTTGTCGCCGCGCACATAGATGCGCTCCTCGTAGCCGGTCTTGGCGATGGCCTCGAGTTTCGGCACGACCTCTTCAAGCGCGATCTCGGTTTCCTGCAGATAGATCTGGCCGCCCTGGTTGACCGAGACGGTGATCGGCTGCGTGTCGGAATTGAGCGCCTTGGCCTGCGTTTCCGGCAGGTCGATGGGCACGCCCACGGTCATCATCGGTGCGGCCACCATGAAGATGATGAGCAGCACCAGCATGACGTCGACCAGAGGCGTGACGTTGATCTCGGAAACCAGCGCATGACGGCGTCCCCGCCGTCCGCGTCCGCCGCGGCCACCGCCGCCTGCGCCAACTGACATTCCCATGGTCTACTCCTCAGGCCGCCCGCTGCGCGACTTTTTCATCGATTTGGCGCGACAGTATGGCGGAGAATTCGTCGGCGAAGCCTTCCATGCGCGCCGCCAGCTTGCCGGCGTCGGATGACAGCTTGTTGTAGGCGATGACGGCAGGGATAGCGGCGAGCAGGCCGATGGCGGTCGCCAGCAGCGCCTCGGCGATACCCGGGGCGACGACGGCGAGGTTGGTCGACTTGGAGCCGGCGATGGCCTGGAACGAGGTCATGATGCCGATGACGGTGCCGAACAGGCCGATGAAGGGAGCTGCCGAGCCGATGGTGGCGAGGAAGCCGAGGCGGCCTTCGAGACGTTCCATCTCGCGGGTCAGCGCCAGGTCCATGGCCTTGTCGATGCGGGTCTGCAGGCCGAGCGGCGACTTGGCGCCCTTCTCAAAGCTCTTCTTCCATTCACGCATGGCGGCGACGAAGATCGCGCTCATGCCCGTGGTCTTGCGATCGGAGAGGTTACGGTAAAGCTCTTCCAGCGACTGGCCCGACCAGAAGATCTGCTCGAAGCGATTCAGCGCCGCACGCATGCGGTTGTAGGAGATGACCTTGTCGACGACGATCGCCCAGGTCCAGACCGAAGCGCCGAGCAGGCCCAGCATCACCAGCTTGACGACCCAGCCGGCCTGCCAGAACAGCGCCCAGATCGACACGTCGGCGCCATGCTGAGCGAGAGGTAGGTTTTCCATCTTGAAACAGTCCTTAAGATTTCCGGGCCTGGCTACAGAGCCTGCTTTGAATTTCGGATCGGGCCGCCTTGCAGCCGGGTAGGGTCATTGCGATCCCAAGTTCAAAACAGGCTCATGGCTAGCCCTTGCGCATCATCCCATTGTGGTCCGTTCGCGCGAAGCTTCCGGAAGTGCCCCAAAATGCGCCTTTCGCGGCCTTTTCGGGGCGAAATTTGGTGAAAGGAAGGCCGCTCGTAATCCTTACGACTTTCACCTCGCCCTTAATGGACGGTTATGGTTAAGGATGGGTTAGTATCTCGGACCGTTCCTGATGACTCTCGGTCAACCTCTGCATTCGCAGGTCGATGTCACGGGAAGCTTGTAGTGTGGCCTCAGCCGCGTGGCATGAAGGCTTCGATCCAGTCCCTGGGAAAGCGCCGGGGGCGGCCGTTCTCACCGATGATGGCGGCCTCCACCCGCGCCTCGACCAGCACGTCGTCGCCACGCTTGAGCTGCTGGGCCATGGTGATCCGGGCGCCTGAAATCTCCACCGTGCGCGTTTCGATGGTCAGCACGTCGTCGATCTTGGCTGGTCCGCGGAAGTCAATTTCCATGCGACGCACCACCCAGACGATCTTTTCGCCATGCTTGCCGTCGGCAAGCTCGGTGTGGTGGACGCCGGCGAGGCGCAGGAAATCGGAGCGGCCGCGTTCGAAGAATTCGAGATAGCGGGCATGGTAGACCACGCCGGAAAAGTCGGTGTCGGCATAATAGACGCGCGCCATCAGCCGATGGCCGAACGACGTCAGCGCGCCGGAAAGTCCTGAAGCAAGCGTGTCCTGTTCACCATGATCGGCCATGGGGCTTTCCTTTTTCCGGTCTTGCGGGCACCAGTCTTGTCCAGTCCGGCAACCCGATGGCAGCAATAACGGCGATGTTCAAGACCTCACTGACGGCGATGCTCGCGCTGGTTCTCTCGCTCGCTTCGGCCTCCGCCGCCAGCTTCTCGATGAAGCGCGGCATCAATCTCGACATCTGGGACACCTGGCCGGGCGAGGATCGCTGGGGCGAGGCGGACGTGCTCTTGCCCTTTCCGGAATGGCGCAAGAACCTGACCGAGGCCGACCTCAAGGCGCTTGTCGCCGACGGCTTCGACTTCGTGCGTATGCCCGTCGATCCCTCGGTTTTCCTGTCCGAAAAGGCTGCGCCGCTACGCGAACAACTCTTCGCGAGCGTTCTCGACGCGGCGCGCGCGATCAATGCCGCGGGCCTCAAAGTGGTCGTCGATCTCCATTTGATACAGTCGGGCGGCAACGGCCAGATCGGCATGACCGAAGTGATGGCCGATCCCGGGCAATTCGACCGCTATGTCGAGATCGTCCGACAGATGGCGCTGACCCTTACCAAGGAGAATCCGGAGCAGGTCGCGTTCGAATTGATGAACGAGCCCGTCGTCGACTGCGAGCCGGGTGAGAAAAAGGTCTGGCCGGAGCGGCAGCAGCGGCTTTATGCGGCCGCGCGCACATCGGCGACGCGGCTGACGCTCGTACTCTCAGGCGGCTGCTGGGCAAGCGCCGAGGGATTGGCGTCAGTCGACCCGAAGGCCATCCCTGACGACAATGTGATCTGGACCTTCCATTCCTACGCGCCGTTCCTGCTTACCCATCAGGGCGCGACCTGGGCCGGCGACTTCATTCCCTATGTCACCGGGCTCCCCTATCCGCCGCACGAGGCGCCGCGCGCAGAACTCGATGCCACGCTCGACAACGTCAGGAAGAAGATCAGGGCGGAAGCGCCGGTGCTGCGCCGTCCGGGCCTGCTCAGCTATCTCGACGAGCAGGTCGCCACAATCGACAGCAAGGAAAAACTGGCAGTCGAACTCGACGCGCCCTTCGCCCAGGTCGCCGCCTGGGCGGCGAAGAACGGCGTCGCGAGCGACGACATCTATCTCGGCGAATTCGGCATGATCCGTCAGGAATACGGCAATCCCTTCGTCATGCCCGGCGCCTGGCGCGCAGCCTATGTCAAGGACATGATCGCCCGCGCCGAAGCCCACGGCTTCGCCTGGTCCGTCTGGGGTTACGGCGGCGCCTTCGGCATCGTCGATGAGTTCGAGGGCCGCAAGGCCGAGCCTGACGTGCTGGAGGCGATCAGGGCGCTGAAGTGAGCGTCTAACCCAAATCGATCGACAGGATTTCCGGTCGCACACCAAAGCGGATCGGTGCGATGCTGAAGCCAAGGCCGCCCGAAACGATCAGGTTGCGCTCGTCCTCGACCACGTGACCGTAGGCATAACGGTTGCCGTAGCGCGAAGGAACGACAGGCGAATAGCCGAACAGGCGCACCTGTCCGCCATGGGTATGGCCCGACAGGGTCAGTGCGACGCGTTTCGGCACGTCGGGGAAGATATCGGGTTCATGAGCGAGCAGGATGACAGGTGCGTCATCACTGATTTTCGCAAGCGTGCCGGGAAGGTCGTCGAGCCCGGCAAAGTTTTTGCGGCCCCAGGCTTTGCCCGGCCGTAGCGCCAATTGGTCGGCAAGCCCTGCGATCCAGAAGCCTTGCCCGTCCTTTTGCAGGCGAACGGCGTCATTCTCCATCACAGGAATGCCTGCCGCCTCAAGCGCCCGCCTGGCAATCGTCGGACCTTGGCCTGCCTTCTGCGCTGTCAGGTCCTCCCACCAGTCATGATTGCCGAGGACGGAAAAGACGCCGAGCGGTGCCTTGAGGCCCGACAGGGCAGCCCCCCATTCGTCCGCGTCGACCCAGTTCGACACCATGCGCGTACCGGCGACATAGTCGCCAAGCAGCGAGGCAATGCGTTCCGGTGTCATCCACGGGCGACAGGCGTGAATGTCGGCGAGGGCGACGATGCGCAGCTTCAGGCCGTCGGGCCATTCCGGCGGGGTCAGGGCGTAGCGCTTGACCCGGGTCAGCAGCATAGGCTCGATGCCAACCGCATAGGTCCCGAGCGCGGCTGCCGCCACGATCGACCCGCCGAGAAAACGGAAGAAACCGCGACGGGTGATCAAACCCTCATACCCGCGCCGTGGCGTTCGAAGCGCTGCTCGCGCACGCCGCCCGACCACTGGTCGCGCTCTTCTTCGGCGACAAGTGCAAAGCCGAAGGATTCATAGAGATGGCGGGCAGGCTTGAGCCCGGCGAAGGTGGTGAGATAAACGCCTGGGAAACCTTTGGCGTCGACATGGGCGATTGTTTCGCTCATCAGCCGACGCCCGAGCCCGGTGCCGCGCGCGTTGTCGCTGGTGATGAACCAGCGCAGATGCGCCAGCGGCTCGGCCGCAGTCGGGGCCTCGAGGCTGATGGTGCCAAGCAGTGCGCCATCGTCGTCATATTCGGCGGCGAAGAAGTCCAGTCCGGGCCTGAAATCGCCCAGGAAAGCTGAAAGCTCGCTGGCAACCTTGGCCTCGAAGGGCAGTCCGAAACCCCAGTCGCGGGCATAATATTCGGCGTGCAGCCTGACGATGTCGGCTATCAGTCCGGGGCGATAGCCGAGCATTTGTCAGTCCTCTTCCTGGAACAGGTTTATCTGCTGCACGGCAACTTCTCTCGGTGCCTCCAGCCCGAGGTGTCTCCAGGCGTTGGCCGTCAGCATGCGGCCGCGCGGCGTGCGCTGGATGAAACCCTGCTGGATCAGATAGGGCTCGATGATGTCCTCGATGGCGTCACGCGGTTCGGACAGGCCAGCTGCGATCGTTTCAATGCCGACGGGGCCGCCGCCGAAATTCATCGCGATCATGGAGAGATAGCGCCGGTCGAGCTGGTCGAGGCCGAGCGCGTCGACTTCGAGCCGCGACAGCGCCTCGTCGGCGATGCGGCGGTCGACCGGGCCGGCGCCAGCCACGGCGGCGAAGTCGCGCACGCGGCGCAGCAGGCGGCCGGCGATGCGCGGGGTGCCGCGGGCGCGGCGGGCGATCTCGATGGCGCCGTCGTCGGCAAGCGGCATGCCGAGAATGCGTGCACCGCGGCGTACGATCAGCTCAAGCTCCTCGACCGTATAGAAATTGAGCCGGGTCGGAATGCCGAAGCGGTCGCGCAGCGGGTTGGTGAGCAAGCCGAGTCGCGTGGTCGCGGCGACAAGCGTGAACTTGGCGAGGTCGATCTTGACCGAGCGCGCCGCCGGGCCTTCGCCGATGATCAGGTCGAGCTGGTAGTCCTCCATCGCCGGATAGAGGATTTCCTCGACCGCCGGGTTGAGCCGGTGGATCTCGTCGATGAACAGCACGTCGCGTTCTTCGAGATTGGTGAGAAGGGCTGCGAGATCGCCGGCCTTGGCGATGACCGGGCCCGAAGTCGAGCGGAAATTGACGCCGAGCTCGCGCGCCATGATCTGGGCGAGCGTCGTCTTGCCGAGGCCGGGCGGTCCGACGAACAGCACATGGTCGAGCGCTTCGCCACGCCCCTTGGCGGCCTCGATGAAGATCTTGAGATTGGCGCGCGCCGCCGCCTGGCCGACAAAATCGTCCAAGGTCTGCGGACGCAGGCTGTTGTCGGCATCTTCGCCGCGCTTTTCGGGTGTGATGAGGCGGGTCGGCGTGTTCATGTGCCCGTCCTCGCATGGAGACCGGCTGCGGGCAAGGCACTCACCGTGCCAGCTCCTTCAGGCCGAAGCGTATCAGCTTGGAGGAATCGGCGTCCTCGCCGGCGGTCTTCATGGCGGCTGCCACCGCATTGGCGGCGATGTCGCGCGAGTAGCCGAGATTGACCAGCGCCGAGACCGCGTCAGCGATTGGGGCAGGGGCCACGCCTTCGCCCAGCTCCTGCTTGAGCCCGATTGTGCCGGAGGCCGACCCGGCATAGGCCGGCGCCTTGTTCTTGAGCTCGGTGACGATGCGCTCGGCGACCTTCTTGCCGACGCCGGGGGCGCGGCTGACCATGGCGATGTCGCGCAGGGCGATGGCATTGGCGAGGTCGGCGGGGGCCAGCGTCGACAGCACGGCCAGCGCCACCTTGGCGCCGACGCCCTGGACGTTGTTCTGCAGCAGGCGGAACCATTCGCGCTCGAGTTCCGACTGGAAGCCGTAGAGCCGGATCATATCCTCGCGCACGTAGGTCTCGATGTAGAGAACCGCGGCCTCGCCGGGGCCGGCCATGGAGGCCAACGTGCGGGCCGAACAATAGGCGACGTAGCCGACGCCATGGACGTCGAGCACACAGTAATCCTCGCCGATCTCGTCGACGGTGCCCTTCAACTTGCCGATCATTTGGTGCGTCCCGTCATGGATGAGTATCCGGTGCGATGATGTCGAGGTCGGGAAAGTAGCTGCGATAGCGAGAGGCGTCGCGGGTCAAAAGCCTGTGTCCCGCCACCTGCGCATGCGCGCCGATGAGGAAGTCGGGCAAAGCGCGGTCGCAGGTGCCGCCGTTATGGCGATACGCCAGATGCGCCTTGCCTGCGGCGAAGGCCGCCTCGAAGGGGATCTGCGCCTTGTGGACCGCGAGCCCTTCCAGGGAATTCGCAAGATCGGCCTCCGTCGGAAAGCGAACGGATATTTCCGACCAGATGACCGGATTGACGACGAGAGCGCCGACGCTTCCTTGCTGCACAAGGCTTCTTCGCGACCATCCACTGGCCGGGCCGCCCTGGAACATGTCCAGGAAGATGTTGGAATCAACGAGGACCGAGGTCATCGCGCGGCCCCCTCAGCCATTCCATGTATTCGTCTGTCGTCATGCCGCCGAGATCGATTGTTCCAGCCACCCTGTCTGCCCAGGCATTGATGGCCGTCGCCCGGCGCTGCCGCGCCTCATCGTCTTCACGCGCCACCAGCGTGACGACATCACCCGACACCACGAATTCCACCTCCGAACCGGGCTCGATGCCGAGCTTGTCGCGGATCTCCTTGGGGATGGTCACCTGGCCCTTTGTGGTCACGCGCATGGTAATACCTCACGGGTATTACTTACGTGCCGCATGAGAACAAGTCAAGAACATGGATGCCGTGGCGCAGCTCTCCAGTGCGGGTTCTTCCCGCGACGAGCCGGCGTCACCTGTCTCTTGCCAACGCTGCCAGTTCGTCGGGGCTGATCGCCTGTTCGGCAGCGCCCTCGAGGCGGCCGAGTATTGCCAGGAACCGGTCCAGCCGGTCGCGGTCGGCCAGCCTGGCGATCTCGTCCTTGGGCACGATGGTGATCTTGCCGCCCTCGATGCCGAAGATGACCTCGGTGTTGGCAACGATGCCAAAGGTCTCGCGCAGGTCGCGCGGAATCGTCACCTGGCCCTTGCTGGTCACACGCATGGAATCATTCCTTTTCTTGCCGGCAAGGAATGTTTCAGCAAAGAGAACAAGTCAAGAACATTGGGCTTTGTGTATCGGCCCGAAAGTCGATGCGCGATAGAACATGTCCGCGATTCCGCGGAACGGCTCCATCTCTTTGTGTTGACGCAATTCCGGACGGAAAACCGCTTCACACTTTTCCTGGAATTGCCTAGCTGGCCAGTTGCGCCAGCCGGTAGGCCGGGCTCTGGCGGTGGTGGGCATGGCAGATGGCAATCGCCAAGGCGTCGGCCGCGTCGGCGGTATCGAAGCCGGCCTTAGGCAACAGCACCTTGACCATCATGGCGATCTGCTTCTTGTCGCCGTGGCCAACGCCGATGACGGCCTTCTTGACGGCGTTGGGCGAATATTCTGCGACCACAAGCCCGGCGCGAGCCGGCACCAGCATGGCGATACCCCGCGCCTGACCGAGCTTCAGCGTTGCGGTCGCGTCCTTGTTGACGAAGGTCGCCTCGACCGCGGCCTCATGCGGCATTTCGCGGTGGATCACGTCGGCCAGCCCGTCATGCAGCTGGCAGAGCCGGCTGGCAAGCGCGGCCTTGTTGTCGGAGCGCACCGTGCCCGAGGCGACGAAGCGCAGCGAATTGCCGAGCGATTCGATGATGCCCCAGCCGGTGCGCTGGAGGCCCGGGTCGATGCCAATAATGCGAATCGTCTCTCTCATCCGCGAACTCTATCTCCACGGAGGCAAGACGCCAGAAAAATGTGAACAAACCGGAAACGATTCCCGGTGTTTCAGGCTCTGAATGGAAGCTTAGTTGCGCGCGAAGGCGGTGTTGAGCAGGCTGATCTGGTCGGACACCGGGTTGCTGCTGCGGCGCATGGCCTGCATCGGCAGGACGGTGGCACCGTTGCCGTAGATCTCCTCGTCCATGCGGCGGACCAGCGCCTGCAGGCGCAGCGAGCGGCGGACGAGATCGACGAAATCTTCAGGCAGTTCGTTCCAGCCGGCGGCGTCGTCATGCGCCGAGGCGGTGTCGAGCCGGACCTTGGCCTTTTCGGAGGCGACCTGATCGCGGGTCATCTCGCCGGAATTTGCGGCGCGCTGGAGCAGGAGCCAAGAGGCGATCTGCATCAGGCGGGTGGTGAGGCGCATCGATTCGGCGGCATAGAGCGTGGCGGCGAGCCGCGACAGCTTCTTGGCCTCGACGCGGCCGGCGCCGTCGAGATATTCCGCAGCCTGTTCCACGAGCCCCATGCCCTCGTTGTAGAGAGGCTTGAAGGATGGCGAAAACACCCGCCTCTCGGCGAGCTTGACCGTGTTCGCGCTTTCCCTCGAAGGCTCGTTCATCATCAGTTTCCTGCTTCCCTGGCTTGCGTCGTGCCCGTCTTTTGCGACGGATTCTGCGCTTGCCAACTCCTATTACGCTAAGCCCTTCGAAAATGCGCTTCCAGTCAGCTGAACGCAAGCGCATGTTTAACAAAGGGTTAACGCGTCGCAGCGGGCCGCTTTTGGACGGCGTTTCCCGCTTCGACGCACGAAAAAAAAGAGCCGCGGAAAAGTGCGCGGCTCTCAGGAGTTTAACAGGGAGGCGTCAAACAAAGTGGCTCCAACCACTCGGTAAGAATCCAGATCACTGGATACCCACATTAAACATCTGGAATGCTTAATGGAGCCTTAAGAGTGGCGCCCATTTGTCCTGAACTGTGCCGTCGCGGCACAGCACCTCTTGGGGGCTTCAGTTTGCCGGCTGCTGTTTCCACACGGTCGGCAGGGCAATGAAGACGAACAGGAACATCGCCGCATAGAAAGCCATCGACGAAATCGCCACCACAGGCTCGATCGCCGCGTTACCGCCGAGCAGGAAGAACAGGCCCACCAGCAGGCCGATGCCGCTTACGGCGGTGAGCCAGAAATGGATCTTTGCCAGCGTCTTTTCGCGGGCGGCCGGGAACAGGTGGTAGAAGAAGGCGAACACCGACGACATCAGCCAGCCCGCCACCATTGTGTGGGCATGAACAGGCATCTGGCTGTGGTCCTGGCTGATCGACATGTGCAGGCCAAGCGCCATGCCGGCGATGGCGTAGACGATTGCGAGCGTGAAGAAATTCCGTGCGACCCCTTGCATAGTTCTCTCCTGATGCCTTTTCCCCCCCCGCAGGGAATGGGTGTTGACTGGCAGACCGCGGGAAGCGGCCGTTGTCGGGCATTTGCGCCTTGTCTGTTTCCGTCGCATGTCGCGCGGGTTCCTGGCATGCGTCCGGCAGTTACATTGGCTCGCCACGAGGAGGTTTCGCCGTCGGCATGGATGTCGGATGGCGCCCCCGTTACAGTCGAGCGTCCTGCCGACTGTTTTGGGGTTCATAGGAACGTCCGGGCTCCGGCTCCTTTCAGGAGCCAGCTTGGGCGCTCGCTGGCCGGGTCGTCGCCTGTCGTCGCGTTCCGATGTCGTTGCTGCCGCGGCAAATGCCGCTTGCGGAAACAAGGCCTGCATTGCCCGACACATCGTCGAAACACTGCGAATGCTATTTGCCGCCGCCGAAAATTAGCGATGCCTGAAGCGCCGGGCGCTTTGGCAGGTGATGTGACGGAAGGTTCGGAAAGATGGACTTCTATTCAGTGGTCAAGTTCATGCATGTCGTGGCGGCCGTGCTCTGGGTCGGCGGCGGGTTTGCGCTCATGCTTCTGGCCGTGCGGGCCGATCGTGCCGGCGACACCGAAGGCATGCTGCAGGTGATGCGTTCGGTGGGAGAGCTCGGCAACCGGCTGTTCATGCCGGCCTCGCTGGTCACGCTGCTGCTCGGGCTCGCGATGTGCTGGTTCTGGGTCGGCTGGATCATCATCGGACTTGCCGGCTATGCGGCAACTTTCCTGATCGGCACGTTGGTGTTCAAACCGACCGCCGACCGCATGTCCGCGCTGATCGCCCGCGACGGCGTCACGCCAGCGGTGCTCGAGCAGGGCAGGCGCATCCTCAAGGTGGCGCGGTTCGATTATGCGGTGATGCTCGTCATCGTCGCCGACATGGTGCTCAAGCCGACGCCGTCCGATGTGTCGGTCCTGGCCACCATGGCCATGGTCTTCGGCCTCGGCCTTTGGGCCGCGTTCGACGGGTTGCGTCCGGCGCCTGCCACCGCCGCCTGAAAACGAAAAGCGGCGCCTTCCGGGCGCCGTTGTTGCTTCACCGCTTTGACATGTCGCGCAGGCGGAATTTCTGGATCTTGCCCGTCGAGGTCTTTGGGATCTCGGCGAAGATCACTGCCTTCGGCACCTTGAAGCGGGCGAGCAGGGTGCGGCAATGCTCGATGATTTCGGCCTCCGTCGCTGCCTTGCCTGGCTTCAGCTCGACATATGCCACCGGCACCTCGCCCCATTTGTCGTCGGCACGCGCGACCACACCGCAGGAGGCGACCGATGGGTGCTTGTAGAGCGCGTCCTCGACTTCGATGGACGAGATGTTTTCGCCGCCCGAAATGATGATGTCCTTGGAACGGTCCTTGATCTGGATGTAGCCGTCGGGATGCATCACGCCGAGGTCGCCGGAATGGAACCAGCCACCGGCGAAGGCCTCGTCCGTCGCAGCCTTGTTCTTGAGATACCCTTTCATGACGATGTTGCCGCGGAACATGACCTCGCCGATGGTCTCGCCGTCGGCCGGAGTCGTTTCCATGGTCTCGGGGTTCATGACCGTCAGCCCTTCGAGCGCGGCATAGCGCACGCCCTGCCGCGCTTTCTTTGCGGTACGTGCACCCTTGTCGAGACCGTCCCATTCGCCATGCCATTCGTTGACGACGGCCGGGCCATAGGTCTCGGTCAGGCCGTAGAGATGGGTGACGGCGAAGCCGGCATCGGCCATGCCCGACAGCACAGCCTCGGGTGGTGGCGCGGCGGCGGTGTTGAAGGTCACCATCTGCGGAAAGGTGCGCTTGTCCTCGTCCTTCGCATTGATCAGCAGCGACATGACGACAGGCGCGCCGCAGAGATGGGTGACGCCATGGTCGGCGATTGCTTCGTACATTTGTCTGGGGCGCACCCAGCGCAGGCAGACATGGGTGCCTGCCTGCACGGCAAGCGTCCAGGGAAAGCACCAGCCGTTGCAATGGAACATCGGCAGCGTCCACAGGTAGATCGCGTGCTTGCCCATGCCGGCATGGATGGTGTTGGTGTAGGCCATCAGTGCTGAACCGCGATGATGGTAGACGACGCCCTTCGGGTTGCCAGTGGTGCCTGAGGTGTAGTTCAGCGAGATCGCATCCCACTCGTCGTCCGGCATCGACCAGGCATAGGTCTCGTCGCCGGAAGCGACGAAAGTCTCGTAGTCGACGCTGCCGATGCGTTCGCCCTTCGGGTAAGGGGCATCTTCGGGATAACAGGGATCGTCATAGTCGATGACGAGCGGCTTCACCGTGGCCAGTGCCAGCGCCTCCTTGACCACGCCTGAGAACTCGCGGTCGACGATCAAGAGCCTGGTCTCGGCGTGGTCGAGCTGGAAGGCAATGATTGCCGCGTCGAGGCGGGTGTTGAGGGAGTGCAGCACCGCCTTGGTCATGGGCACGCCGAAATGGGCCTCCAGCATCGGCGGTGTGTTGGACAGCATCACCGTCACCGTGTCGCCCTTGCCGATGCCCTTGGCGGCGAGCGCGGACGCCAGCTTCAGCGAGCGGCGCCAGAAATCGCGGTAGGTCAGGCGCTGGCTGCCATGGATGACAGCGACCTGATCGGGAAAGGTCCTGGCGGCGCGTTCGAGGAAGGTAAGCGGCGTCAGCGGCTGGTGATTGGCGGGGGTCTTGTCGAGGTGTTCCTCGTATTTGACCATGGCGTTTCTCCCTTGTGGCGCCGAGCCTAGTCCACCGCCTTCATGCGGTCATCCTCACATAAAGTCGCGTAGGCCGTCGTAAAGCAGCTTCGCTGCCACCAGCGCCACGGTGGCATAGGTGAAGGGGTAGAAGATCTCCGGCCGCATCCGCCGCACCAGCCAGGCGCCGGCAAGGGTGGCCAGCGGCGCGATCGGCACCAGCACAAGCGACGCCGTCAGGTTGGCGGCGTCGAACTGGCCAAGCGCGAAGTAGGGGATCAGCTTGATGGCGTTGGTAACGGCAAAGAAGATGACGCTGGTGCCGGTCAGCACCTTGGGGTCGAGCCGCAGCGGCAAGGTGTAGACCTGGAAAGGTGGGCCGCCGACATGGGCGACGAAACTGGTGAAGCCGGCGATCGAGCCCCAGAAGGCGGCAGCAGATTTGTTTGGTTCCGACTTGTGGCCGCTGCCGTGGCGGAGGCTGGTGTAGAGCCAGCGAGCCACGAAGATGATGGCGATGGCGCCGACGATGAAGCGCACCATATCGGCCGTCACCACCGAGGCCAGCAGCCAGCCGACGCCGATGCCCAGGATAGAGCCCGGCAGCATCTGCCTCAGGATCGTGCGGTCGTAGACGCCACGCCAAGTCCACAAGGAAACAACGTCCATCAGGATCAGGATCGGCAGCAGGATCGCGGCGGCCTGAACCGGCGAGATCACCAGCGCCATCAGCGGCACGCCGACGAAGCCGACGGCACCGCCGAAGCCGCCCTTGGACAGGCCGACCAGAATCACCGCCGAAATAGCCGCCGCGTAAAACCACGGGTCGAGAAGCAGAGCCGTCATGGAGAGCCTTTTGGTCAGGGATAGCCGGATCGCGGCGGCTTGGCGAGTGCCGTGCCAGTGTTTTCATATGCTTGCGCCCAACGTCCCGTCCTGTTCAACGGCGGCACTTTGCTCTATGCCCCAATGCAAACATGATCGCCTTGCATAGGCGACAAGCACCCGGATCGAAAAAGATGACCGCAAACACGCCGCCCAATCGCTGCCGCATCGTGCTGATTGCACCGCCCTCCATCGAGGTCGCGCGTGTCGAAGCAGCCCTCGCCGGCGGCGACGTCGCTTCGCTCATCCTGCCGGGTGAGGGCGTCGACGCGGCATCGTTCCAGGCGTTTGCCGAAAAGGTCGCCGCCAAGGCGCATGAAGCCGGCGTGGCCGTGGTGATCTCTGGCGACACGCGCGTTGCCGGTCGCATTCATGCCGACGGCATCCATGTCGAAGGCAAGAAGGCCGAGCTTGCCGAAGCCGTCGAGCACTACCAGGACCGCATGATGGTCGGCACCGGCGGCGCCAAGACACGCGACGACGCGCTCGAACTCGGCGAGGAGCGGCCCGACTACATCTTCTTCGGCCGCTTCGGTTACGACACCAAACCGGAGCCACATCCGCGCAACCTTTCGCTTGGCGAATGGTGGTCCGAGATGATCGAGATTCCCTGCATCGTCATGGCCGGTTCCGACATCGCCTCGGTCGAGGAAGTGGCTGCGACCGGCGTCGAATTCGTCGCCATGCAGGCTGCGGTGTTCGGCGAGGGCGTCGATCCGCGCGAGGCGGTCGCCCGCGCCAACGCGCTGCTCGACGAGAAAGCTCCCCGTTTCGAGGATTAATCATGCATCGGTCGCGCCTGATCGCCGGACTGTTGTGGTTGGGCTTCGGCCTTGGGCCTGCGCTTGCTGTCGAAAGCGCGCCGCAAGCGAGCGGTGATGCCGGTGCCGTGCCGGCGCTCGGCAAGTCGGGTCACACGATCGACCCCAGCCGTTTCGGGCCTTCCCCCGATATGACACCAGCGCCAGTGCCGCAGATGGCGCCTGTCGTGGCGCCGGGAACAACCCCACCGCCCGATCTCGGCACCAGCCCGGCGGCCAAGACGACCGATGGCATCGATCCCAACCGTTTTGGCGGCAAACCGTCGGACGAAGCATATGGCGCTTTCCAGCGCGGCCTCTACAAGACCGCCTACAATCTGGCGCTGCCCCGCGCCGAAGCCGGCGACGCCGCCGCCCAGACGCTGATTGCCGAGATCCTGTCGCGTGGCCTGGGTGTTGCTCGCAATGACGCCGAATCCGCCAAATGGTACGAGCGGGCGGCGGAGCAGGGGGTGCCCGAAGCACAGTTCCAGTATGCGCTCCTGCTGCTCGACGGAAAATACGTTACCCGAGACGAAAAGGCGGCGAATGCGCTCATGCAGTCCGCGGCGGAAGCCGGCAACAGGCTGGCCCAGTTCAACTACGCGCAATTGATCGTCCAGCGCGAGCCGGGTTCGCGCGGCCTCGAAAGGGCCGTTCCCTATTATGAAAGAGCGGCGGAGACCGGACTGGCCGATGCGCAATACGCGATGGCACAGGTCTATGCCAACGGTGTCGGCGGCCGGCTGCGCGACGACCGCAAGGCGCGGCTGCTGCTTGTCCAGGCAGCGCGGCAGAACTACGACACCGCCCAGTTCGACCTTTCGCTGTGGATGCTGGACGGGCGCGGCGGCGACCGCGACCTCAAATCGGCCTTCGGCTGGATGAAGCTTGCCGCAGACGGCGGCAATGTCGCCGCCCGCAATCGGCTCGCCAAGTTCTATATGGGCGGCATCGGCATAGATCCGGATTCGATCCAGGCCGCAGCCTGGTACATCGCTGCGCGTCGTGCCGGGCTCACCGATCCCGAAATGGACGATTTCCTGCGTGGCCTTACCGACGACGAGATGAAACAGGCGTTGGAGCGCGCCAATCGCATCCGCTGAGACAGGTGAAAGTCGCGACTTCTCTTGCCTAAAAAGGCATTTTGTGGTCTTGGGAGCCCCGATGGCGCCCCTTCTGGCGCAAACCTCTCTTCCGGAACCAAAACATGGCCAAGATCAATGGCAACGAAATCCGTCCCGGTAACGTCATCGAGCATGATGGCGGCCTTTGGGTGGCGGTAAGGACCAATCACGTCAAGCCCGGCAAGGGCGGCGCCTACAATCAGGTCGAGCTGAAGAACCTCATCAACGGCACCAAGCTCAACGAGCGCTTCCGTTCGGCCGAGACGGTCGAAAAGGTCCGCCTCGAGCAGAAAGACTTCTCGTTCCTTTACGAGCAGGGCGACGCCCTGGTGTTCATGGACACCGCCAGCTACGAACAGCTTGAACTGCTCAAGGATTTCGTCGGCGACCGCGCCGCGTTCCTGCAGGACGGCATGATGGTCACGGTCGAGCTCTATGACGAGCGCCCGATCGGCATCGCACTGCCCGACCAGGTGACGCTGACGATCACCGAAGCCGACCCGGTCGTGAAGGGTCAGACGGCTGCGTCGTCCTACAAGCCGGCCGTGCTCGAAAACGGCGTTCGCGTTCTGGTTCCGCCGTTCATCTCTTCGGGCGAGCGCATCATCGTCGACACCAACGAAATCACCTACGTCCGCCGCGCGGACTGATTTCGACACTGCTGAGGTTGTAGAAAATGGCGCGTTCAGCGATCCTAAATGTTATGGTGCAGGCCGCCATGAAGGCCGGCCGTTCGCTGGCGCGCGACTTCGGCGAGGTGCAGAACCTGCAGGTCTCGCTGAAGGGCCCGGGCGACTATGTCAGCCAGGCCGACCGCAAGGCCGAAGACATCCTGTTTGCGGAGCTGTCGAAGGCACGCGTCGGCTACGGCTTCCTGATGGAAGAGCGTGGCGTCGTCGCCGGCGAGGACGACCAGCATCGCTGGATCGTCGATCCGCTCGACGGCACCACCAACTTCCTGCATGGCATTCCGGTGTTCTCGATCTCGATCGCGCTCGAGCGTCAGGGCCAGATCGTCGCTGCCGTTGTCTATAACCCGGCGATGGACGAGCTCTACACCGCCGAGCGCGGTGGCGGCGCCTTCCTCAACGACCGCCGCCTGCGTGTGTCGGGCCGCACCAAGCTTGTGGATGCCGTCATCGGTTGCGGCGTGCCGCATCTCGGCCGCGGCCACCACGGCAATTTCCTGCTGGAACTGCGCAACGTCATGGCCGAGGTCGCCGGCGTCCGCCGTCTTGGCTCGGCTGCACTCGACCTGGCCTATGTGGCCGCCGGCCGCATGGACGGTTTCTGGGAAACGGGGCTGTCGCCCTGGGACGTCGCTGCGGGCATCCTATTGGTCCGCGAAGCCGGTGGGTACGTGTCTGATGGCAAGGGCGGCCAGGACATGCTTGAGGGCGGCTCGATCGTCGCCGGCAACGAGCTGATCCAGAAGGCCCTGCTGAAGACGCTGAAGAAGCCGGTTACACCGCGCTGATCGGCCGCGCAGGCCAAGCCTTGCCTGCCAACCCTGCGCCTGCCCATATTGGGAGCGGCGCAGGGACGAGCGATGACGGACCATCTCCACAAGCCTGAGACATCAGTGCCCTTCATCGGGCGCTACACCCATTCGCGCGCCGAACTGATCGCCGACGGCGTGGTGCATGCGATAGGCATCGTGCTCGCCGTCGCCGCGGGTTCGGTCCTGCTTTCCATCTCCGCTTTTCACACCGCATCGGGCGAATATCTCGCAGCCGTCGTCTTCGTAGTGGCGCTGCTGACCGTCCTGTCGGTGTCGCTTGCCTATAATCTCTGGCCAATCTCGCCGGCCAAATGGGTGCTGCGCCGCTTCGATCACGCCGGCATCTACCTTTTGATCGCGGCCACCTACACACCGTTCCTGGCCCAACTCGAAGACCGCGTCACCGCAGCATGGATGGCCGGTGTTGTCTGGTCGGCGGCGGCTGCCGGCATGGCGATCAAGCTTTTCCTGCCTGGCAGGCTCGACCGGCTCGCGCTGGTCTTCTATCTCGCCATGGGTTGGAGCGGCATCGTCATCCTCAGGCCGCTGATCGCCACGCTTCCGACTGCCACGCTGTGGCTGCTGTTTGCCGGCGGTGTCGTCTATTCCTGCGGCGTCATCTTCTACACCTGGCAGCGCCTGCGCTTCCAGAGTGCGGTCTGGCACGGCTTCGTCGTCACCGGTGCTGGCCTGCATGTCGCTGCCATGATCGACCTGTTGGTCGTTGCACGCCTCTGACCGGACGAAGCGTCTTTCAATTTCGTCACATTTCCGCTTACAGTCGTGATGCATGAGAGTGCCGCGCGTCCGTTCGGATGTGCAAGGCGCGCTCTAACACTTTGAATCGACGTATTGTGCTTTCCGAAGACCAGTTGCGGTTTTCGGGCCGACACGTTGGAACGCGGGAATTGGAACCGGGTCGCCGATGGCATTGTTGAAATCTCCCGGAGCGGGCAAAGGCTCCGATGTCCTCAATTACGACCCGCATCGCCTGTCCAGCCCGCAGGTGTTTCTGCTGACGATGATCATCTTTCTGGCGATCGTCGCGTTTATCGCGGCGATCCTGACCCGGCAGATCAGCCACGCCTTCGTCACCAATCCTGGCCTCAACGGTCTCATCATCGGCGTGCTCGTCGTCGGTATCGGGCTCGCCTTCGTCCAGGTCGGGCGGTTGTTCAGGGAAGTTCGCTGGGTCAATTCGTTCCGCGCCGGCTCCGAAGCCACCGAGCCGGTGCTGCTTGCGCCGATGAAGGCCATGCTCGGGCGCTCGTCATCGATGGCGTTTTCGACCAGCTCTATGCGGACGATGCTCGATTCCATCGCCACCCGCCTCGACGAAAGCCGCGACGTGTCGCGCTACCTTGTTGGCCTGCTGGTCTTCCTCGGCCTGCTCGGCACCTTCTGGGGCCTGCTCGAAACCATCGGCTCCATCGGCGACACAATCCAGTCGCTCGACCCAGGCACGGGTGACGCAGCGGCTGTGCTCGAGGCGCTGAAGGCCGGTCTCGCCGCGCCGCTGCAGGGCATGGGCACGGCGTTCTCGTCCTCGCTGTTCGGCCTGTCCGGCTCGCTGGTGCTCGGCTTCCTCGATCTCCAGGCCGGCCGCGCACAGACACGCTTTTACACAGAGCTCGAAAACTGGCTGTCGACCGTGACCGACCTTTCGTCCGACATCGTCGTCGCCGACGCCAAGGCCGGTTCGTCCGATGAAATCCGCGTGCTGACCGAGCGCCTGCGCAACATGCAGGAACAGGGCGGCTCCAACCCGCGCGTCGCTGCCGCCATGGCCAATCTCGCCGATGGCATCTCGGGCCTGGTCAAGAACATGCGCAGCGAACAGCAGATCATGCGCGACTGGGTCGAGGCTCAATCCGACGAGCAGAAGGCGATGCGCACGACGCTCGAAAAAATTGCCGACGCGCTCAAGAAAGAGGGAGTCCACTAGGTGGCTCTTGCGCGTGGGCGGCGAGGGGATCGCCGCATCGACTATTGGCCGGGCTTCGTCGATGCACTGTCGACGCTGCTGCTTGCCATCATGTTCCTGCTTTCGGTCTTCGTGCTGGCGCAATTTCTGCTCAGCCGCGAGATTTCGGGCAAGGACGAGGTCCTCAACCGCCTGAACTCGCAGATCAACGAGTTGACGCAGCTGCTTGCCCTGGAGAAGTCCAACTCCCAGGATGCCGAGGATTCGCTGGCCAATCTGCAGGCGTCTTTGTCCGCGGCCGAGGCCGAGAAGAGCCGGTTGGAGCAATTGCTGTCGCAGGGTGCGGGTGCCGGCGATGCTGCCAACACCCGCATCGGCGAGTTATCCGGCGAACTCGACAACGAACGTCAGGTCAGCCAACGGGCACTCAGCCAGGTTGAGTTGCTCAACCAGCAGATCTCTGCCCTGCGCAAGCAGATCGGGGCGCTCGAAGAGGCGCTCAATGCTTCGGAGGCGCGCGACAAGGAATCCAACACCAAGATCGCCGATCTCGGCCGCCGGCTGAATGTGGCGCTTGCCCAGCGCGTGCAGGAGCTCAACCGCTACCGCTCCGACTTCTTCGGCCGCCTGCGCGAGATCCTGTCGGACCGTGAGAACATCCGCATTGTCGGCGACCGCTTCGTCTTCCAGTCGGAAGTGCTGTTTCCGACCGGCTCCGAGCAGATCAACGATGCCGGTAAGGGTGAGATGAAGAAGCTCGCTGACGCTATCATCGAATTGCAGAAGGAAATCCCGCCAGAGATCAACTGGGTGCTGCGTGTCGATGGCCATACCGACAACATCCCGCTGTCGGGCACCGGCCGTTATCGCGACAATTGGGAGCTTTCGTCGGCGCGTGCGACCTCGGTGGTCAAGTTCCTGATCGAGAATGGCGTTCCCGCCAATCGTCTCGTCGCTGCCGGTTTCGGCGAGTTCCAGCCGCTCGATCCGGCAGACACGACTGAAGCGCGTTCGAAGAACCGCCGTATCGAACTGAAGCTTACAGAGCGCTAGGGAGCGCTTCTTTCAGGTAAAATTCAGCTCACGTGGAATTGAGATTGGTCACGTATATTTGCGTACCCAATCAAATTGCTGCGATTTTGGCCTTTTAAATATTATCTTTTATTAATTTTATTTCTGCGCGCGAGGCGTCTAGAGTCTGTTTGCAGTCCGGGAAACGCCGGCGATGACCTCCCACCGCGACACGACGCAACTTGACGGACCGCAGCCGCCGTGGCGGTTCCCGCCCGGCGAAATTCCGGGAGAGCCCAAATGCGCTCTACTCTGTTGAAAGCGGCTGTTGCCGCGCTTCTCGTTTCGTCACCTCTGTCGATGGCATATGCAAGGGGACACGACCATGGTGGTGGCCGTGGCTCGCATGAAATGAGCCGGTCAAGAGCCTCAAGGGATGACGACGACAACGATGCGTCGCAGCCTGTCTACGGCAAGGTGCCGCTGGTTTGCATGCCCTGGCAGACCGTCTGGGCCTGCATGCACAATCAACGCTGATCGAGTATTGGCTTTTTGGCGCTGGCCGGGTTTCGGCAAGGAACCTAGCCAGCGCTGGAAAGACATGATGGACATCAGGCAATGGCCATATGCAAAGACTTTGCTGAGGGCGCCGCTGATCTGCCTGTATTCGCGTGTTCGCAGGTGGTATCTTGTCCGTCAGATAGCCTCTATGCTGCGCTCGCTGGCGTCAGCCTTCATTGACACAGGCGCTGCCGTAAGAGCCGCATTCCTGCAGAGGCAATGAGCTTCAGCTCTTATGACCGTGGATCAACTATAGTTGAGGCGGCCGCGCTATTTAGGGCGAATTTTTGGTCCATGAAGCGAGCCGGATAATTATTTTTTCTTAATTTTGTTTTGGTCTTTGCACGCCCTAGATTTCAGGTGCAGTCCGGGAAACGCCGGCGATGGTCCTCCCCACCGTGACGCGACGTTTCCTGACGGACGGCATATGCCGGGGCGGAAATCCGACCGGCGAATTCGGGAGACGCAAAATGCGCTCTATGGCATTCAAGGCGGCCCTTGCCGCAATCATCGTTTCTGTTCCTATGGCTGGTGCTTTTGCAAAAGAGCGCGGAACTATGCATGAGTTCTCGTTCCAAAATGAACCGAGCGGTGGCAACGTTACCGACTCGCCTGGGCCGAGTAGCCAGGCACCGGCCACAACAGCAACAATCAATCCTATGCCGCTTCATCGTCATCACCATCACCATCACCACAAGGTTGCCAACAAGACCTATGGCGAGATGCGCTGACGAAGCCTGCATGAAATTGATCGGAAGGCCGCAGAACTTGCCCTTCTTACAACAATGTATGACATGGTCATACCATCAGCGCCCCCGGTCGTGGCCGGGGGCGCTTGTATGTCAGTCGAACTGGCCCGGCAGCAGAGGTTGAATGCAGCCAGAAAAGTTATTTACCAGCCCAGCCACAACGCCGCCAGCGCAAGCGCGGCCGGCACGGTCTGGACAAAAAGTATCTTCCTGCCAACTGTCGCTGCCCCGAAAAGCCCGGCGATCATCACGCAGAACAGGAAGAACGTCCTCACCTGATATCCATTGTCGCCAAGCCATAGCCCCCATATCAGCCCGGCAGCCAGGAACCCGTTGTAGAGTCCTTGATTGGCGGCGAGCGTCTTCGATGCCTTGGCGAAGTCGGGCTTGAGGCCGAAGGCCTTATGCCCTCGGGGCGTGTCCCACAGCACCATTTCGAGATAGACGATGTAGAGGTGGATGAGCGCCACCAGCCCGACAAGCACATTTCCCAGCACAGCCCACCCTCCTGTTCGGGACACTCCACCACGTCGAACATGTTCCCTGCAAGCCTGGACCAGCCAACGGGTCTTGCGGTCCGGCCCGGTTTCATATCCTTTCGGCGCAAATCCGAAACACAGGAGCCATCATGTCCTTCGCCAAGCTCGACGAACTCGGCCGCAAGCTCGAAGCGCTCGAACACGCGCTTGCCATTCTGGGCGCTGACGAGGCCACCCACATGGCGGTTGGTGGCGGCGCCAAGCGGGCCGAGGCCATGTCGGCGCTCGCCGGCATGTATCACCGCCAGGCAACCGCTCCCGAGATCGCCGACTGGATCGAAACCGCCGATGGGGAGGCCCTCAACGCCGAGCAGCAGGCAGCTCTTGGTGAATTCCGCCGCCAGTACACCAACATGACCTGCCTTCCGTCCGAATTCGTCGAGCGGCAGACCGCCGCCCGCCTGCGCTCGGAACAGCTTTGGCGCGGCCTCAGGGCCAAGAATGACTGGGCCGGCTTCCAGCCGGCGCTTGAGGGCATCGTCGCGCTGGTCCGTGAGGAGGCTGCCCTCAGGTCCGATGCGCTCGGGCTATCGCCCTACGACGCACTGATGGAGCAGTACGATCCCGGCAACCGTACAGCCGACATCACGCCCGTCTTTGCCGACCTCAAAGCCTTTCTGAAGGACTTTGTCCCGGAGGCGCTGGCGGTTCAGGACGAGCGCAATGCCAGGAACCCGCCGCGTGCCTTGTCGGGCATCTATGCGATCGAGCGCCAGCGCGAACTCGGTCTCGCCATGATGGGGGCGGTCGGCTTTGATCTCACCCATGGCAGCCTGTCGGTGTCGCATCACCCGTTCTGCGGCGGCGTGCCTTCAGATGTGCGTATCACCACGCGCTACAAGACCTCCGACTTCCTGTCGGCGCTGATGGGAGTGCTGCACGAGACCGGCCATGCGCTCTACGAACAAAATCTGCCCGAGGCGTGGTCGCACTGGCCGCTCGGCAAGGCGCGTGGCATGGCCGTGCACGAAAGCCAGAGCCTGTTCGTGGAAAAGCAGCTCGGCCGCAATCCGGCCTTCTGGCACTGGGCGCTGCCGCTGGTCGGGCAGCATCTCGGCGAGACCTGGTCGCTCGACGAGGTTCTTCCGCACGTTCACCGGGTCGAGCGCGGCCTGATCCGTGTCGACGCAGACGAAGTCACCTATCCGCTGCACGTCATCCTGCGTTACGAGCTGGAGCAGGAACTGGTGGCCGGCAGCCTTTCGGTCGCCGACCTGCCTGAGGCGTGGGACGCCAAGATGCGCGACTATCTCGGCCTGTCCACCATCGACAATCCGGCCGACGGCCCGATGCAGGACGTGCATTGGCCGGGTGGCGCATTCGGCTATTTCCCGTCCTATACGCTGGGTGCGATGATGGCGGCGCAGCAGTGGGCGGCTATCGTCCAGGCGCATCCTGCCATCGACGACGACATCGCCCGCGGTCACTTCGACACGGTCAACGACTGGCGTCGCGACAACATCTGGTCGCAAGGCTCGCGCTGGTCGACGCCTCAACTGCTCGAACGCGCAACCAGCGAAAAGTTGAACGCGGCGTATTTCACGGCTCATCTGAAGAAGCGCTACGGCCGCTGAAAAACTGAGCCTATATTCCGCTGAGTATTTCGCCTTTACTTTGCAGTCGATCCCGCTGAAAACTTTGCCATTAGGTATTGGGGCGGGGTCGCATAGTGAGTTGCATTCTCTTGGCGTCGAGGCAGCTGATTGTTTGCCTTGCCCTGCTCTTTGTGCCTACGCAACTTGCGTGGGCGGCCAGCGAAGTAGCTAAGGCTCCGGTCGAAACCTGGGTGACGGACGTCGATATCCCGGATGCCGACGAGGCTCGGGCGAGCCAGGTTCGCAACGGCATCTCGTACCTGCTTTCTGATTGGCAGGGGAAGTACCGTCCCGGAGGCTACATCGGATACGAGCGCGAGGCCTACAAGGTGGTCGATCGTCCGGGTCTTGAACAGGCCGCGACGATCAACCTGAAATTTGATCCCGCAAGGCACACGATCAAGCTCAACCATCTGCGCGTAATCCGCGACGGCGTCGTACAAGACAGGCTCGGGGACGTCACTTTCGATGTTTACCGTCAAGAAAAGGATTCTGAACGCGGAATCTTCGATGGTTGGCTGACGGCGCGTATCGACATCAATGACGTGCGCGTAGGGGACGTCATCGACTACGCAACCACGACCGATAGGCAAGAACTCGTTGGTCAGGAGTTGTTTTACTACCGGTTTTCGACGCAGTGGGACGAGCCTGTAGGGCTTATCAGGCGCGAGATCATTTGGCCCTCGTCGCGCACCTTGACGATCAAGGACGAGCGAACCAGCGTAAGGCCAAAGATCACGCCGGCTGGGGACCAGACGCGTTACCTGTGGGAGATGTCCAAGCCAGAGCCGGTCAAGATCGAGGACAATCTGCCTGCCTCATTTGCGCCCTGGGGCACTGTCCAGATTTCGTCCACCGCGAGCTGGCGGGATGTGGCCGATGCGGTTGTTCAGGATTATCGGCCGGTCCGAACCTTTCCGCCGGCCTTCTTGGCAAAGCTCGACAGCATTGCTGCGCGCCATGAAGATCCGCGCGAGCGCATGGTCGAGGCACTGCGTATCGTCCAGGACGAGGTTCGCTACATCAGTCTGTCAATGGGAGCGGGATCATACTTGCCGCGCGATCCCTCCACGGTGATCGCCAGCGGCTTCGGCGATTGCAAGGACAAGACGCTGCTGCTTGTTTCGGCCTTGAGCTACCTCGGGGTGAAAGCCGAAGCCGCGCTGACTGACATCGATGAAGGTTATGGCTTGAATCGGTTCTTGCCGTCATTGCGGGTGTTCGATCATGCAATCGTGCGCGCCGAAATTGGCGCGCGTGTCTACTGGCTGGACGGGACGGACTACCTCCAGGGTGGCCGAGGTGACGAGCTCGTAGAACCCGACTTTGGATATGCCCTGCCGCTGGAAAGCACGAACGGTGCTTTGGAGAATATGCCGGCCCCCAAGCTTCTTCAGCCGACGGTTACTGTCGCAGAGGAGGTCAGCTTTCCAGCAAAAGCGGGTGATCCGCTAACGCTGAAAACACTGACCACCTATTCTGGCGTCGATGCCGATGCGATGCGGCGCAAGTTGGCAGGGCGATCGATTCACGAACTCGGCGACAGCTATCTTCAGTACTACACCCGGCAATATCCAGGCATTCGCAGTACGGCTCTGTTGAAGTCGGCTGATGACCGTGATCGCAACGTCGTCACCTTGTCGGAAACGTATGAATTGTCCGCAGATGCCTTGGCAAACAGTGATCTGGTCAAGAATTTCCAGCTTCGCGCGGATTTCGATCCTGCCGAATTTCCCAAGCCGGCCGCGGCTGATCGGGTTGGGCCGATTTGGATTGGCGGTCCCATGTTTCGCCGACACAGCGTGACGGTCAAAAACCTGAAAGCTGCATTTAGCGCCGAACAAGCGAAGACGGTCGTAACCCCCAACGTCGTCTTGCGGACAAGCTGGAGCAGTACGCCAACGGAGTTCGTCCTTAGCTGGGACATCAAGAAGCAGGAACCAGAGGTCTCGGCGGAGGGGGTGCGCACTTATCTGGCCGCGGTAAACGACATCGTCGACAACACCCAGTGGGCGTATGACTTCAGCGTTGAGGGGCCGGCGGAAGACGAGCCCATGTCGGGGCTGGAAGTCGTCGAGTCGATGATCTTTGCCTCATGGCTGCTGGCGGTTCTGGCCGCCTGCATTGTCGAGCAACGCTCATTCAAGCCACGGCCCGGCCAGCTCTACTGGCCTATCTCGCCGCTAAAGTTCATGGTCATGACTGCCGTGACGGCCGGGCTGTACGTCGTGTTGTGGGGATGGCGCGTGTTCCGCCAGCAAAATCTGGCATATGGAGCGCGATACTGGTCGTTTGTGCGTGGGCTCTTCCTGCCCATCTTCATGGTACAGACATTTGTCCGTCTCAACCGCGACCTTGGCGTCAGACAGGTTGCAATCTGGTTGGGAGTTGCGGCCGGCCTGCTGTTCTTGGGCAGTGAACTCTATTCTATATTGTTCGATAGGCCGGAAGATGTCTGGTTGGCCAGTTTGCGCCGGAGCGTCGAACTGGTCGTTGCGATGATTGCGCCCCTGCCTCTGGTGGTCGTTATCAACCGGCTTAACGCGAGGCACCCTGAATATCTGGCCTGGAGTTCCCAGTTTACGAGCTGGGACAAGGTCTGGATTGTTGCGGGCGTGTTCTATCTTCCGTTCATATTCTATTTTGGTGCGACCTAGTTGGCCGAAATTCGGCCAGTGCTGACCACCTTCCCTTGCGGAACAACGTCGTTCCGACTTTCTGCTTGAACTTGAGCGCCGTTGCCCGAAACTCCCCACAACACCAAAAGATCTTGGGAGGGGCAGTTGGCGGATCGGACGGATGCGATCGTCGTCGGCGGCGGGCTGGCCGGGCTTGTCGCGGCGGCCGAACTGGCCGACAGAGGCAAGCGGGCCATCATCCTCGAGCAGGAAGGCGAGAATTCGCTCGGCGGCCAGGCCTTCTGGTCGCTCGGTGGCCTGTTTTTCGTCGACAGCCCCGAGCAGCGGCGCATGCGCATCAGGGACAGCCGCGAGTTGGCCCTGCAGGACTGGATGGGCTCGGCCCAGTTCGACCGGCCTGAGGACCATTGGCCGCGCAAGGTCGCCGAGGCCTTCATCGAGTTTTCCGCCGGCGAGATGCGGCCGTGGCTCCATGCTCAGGGCATGCGCTGGTTTCCCGTCGTCGGCTGGGCCGAGCGCGGCGGGGCGCAGGCGCATGGCCATGGCAATTCGGTGCCGCGTTTCCATGTCACCTGGGGCACTGGTCCTGGCGTGCTCGAACCTTTCCTGCGCCGCGTCGCCGAGCAAGCCTCGGCTGGTCGGATCGAGTTGAAATTCCGGCATCAAGCGAGCCGTCTGATCAAGACCAACTGTGCGGTAACCGGCGTCGCCGGCGAGGTGCTTGAACACTCCGATGTCAGGCGCGGCGAGCAGTCGGGTCGTGCCGTGGTCGGCGATTTCGAGATCCATGCCGACGCGGTGATCGTCACCTCGGGCGGCATCGGCGGCAACCACGATCTGGTTCGCAAGGCCTGGCCAGTCGGCCGGCTCGGCCCGGCCCCGCAGAAGATGGTCGCCGGCGTGCCGCACCATGTCGACGGCCGGATGGTCGCTATCACCGAAGCCGCCGGTGGCACGGTGATCAACCGCGACCGCATGTGGCACTACACCGAAGGTGTGACCAACTGGAACCCGATCTGGCCGAACCACGGCATCCGCATCCTGCCGGGGCCGTCGTCGCTATGGTTCGACGCACGTGGCGAGCGGCTCGAAGCGCCGTTCCTGCCCGGTTTCGACACGCTCGGCACTCTGAGGCGGATACTCTCCACCGGCCACGAATACTCCTGGTTCGTGCTGACCCAGAAGATCATCAAGAAGGAGTTCGCGCTGTCGGGCTCCGAGCAGAATCCGGATCTGACGTCGAAGCGCTGGATCGAGGTCCTGAAGAGCCGCCGCGCCAAGGGTGCACCGCCTGCCGTCGAGGCTTTCAAACAGCATGGCGAGGACTTTGTCGTCCGCGACACTCTGCGTGACCTCGTCACCGGGATGAACGCGCTCGTGGGCAACGACCTCATCGACCACGATCGGTTGCATGCACAGATCGCGGCGCGCGACCGCGAGATCGACAACCCCTTCTCCAAGGACGCGCAGGTCACCGCCATCCATGGCGCACGGCGCTACCTCGGCGATCGGCTCGTGCGCACGGCCAAGCCGCACAAGGTTCTCGATCCGGCGAATGGCCCGTTGATTGCCGTCCGGCTTAATGTGCTGACGCGCAAGACCTTGGGCGGCCTGCACACTAATCTCGACAGTCAGGTGCTTGGCGCCAATGGCGAGCCGATCCCCGGGCTCTATGCGGCGGGTGAGGTCGCCGGCTTCGGCGGCGGGGGCTATCACGGCTACAACGCGCTCGAAGGCACTTTCCTCGGCGGCTGCATCTTCTCGGGCCGCAACGCCGGCAGGCATGCGGCGGGCTAGCAAAGATGTCCCCAAAAATAGTCTGCTGACAAACGCGCAAGGAACCTTCCGCCAAGCTCCGTTGTGCGTTAGCAGGGGCTGATTCATTTCAGGTGCCTGCGCGGGGTTCTTTGCGCCCTCGCTCTGCAGGTGGGGAGCAAATAGTGTCTGCCAAATTTTCCAACGCGCGCGCCATGTCTGGCGTGTCGGCGCTCGCTCTTTGCCTTCTCCTCCAGCCGGCTTGGGCCGATCCTGTGGTGGTGCTCCTGGATGGCCAAGACATCACAGCTGATATCGGCTTCGACCCATTCCAGGAGTTCTCCGTCGGCGCCGGTGCAACCGGTACCTATTCCGGCAGGATCTATGAGTCCGGCGAAGTCGGCTTCATCAGGAAGACCGGTGCCGGCACGCTCGTCGTCACCAATGGCACCAACAGCTTCAGCTCAGGCGCCATCATCAGCGCCGGTACCATCCGCATCACCGGCGGTTCGGTTCTCGGCTCGGGAACCATCACGCTCGACGGCGGCACGCTGCAGTCCGGGGCGGCTGGGCTCCAGCTTATCAACCACACCATCCAGTTCACGTCGGCGGGTGGGACGATCGATACAGGCAGCTTCGATCTGACGACCAACGCCCAAATGATTGACGGCGATGTCCCGCTTGGCACCTTTACCAAGCTCGGCAGCGGTTCGCTGATTCTCACGAACATCTACGGGTTCAGCAATTATGCCACAGCGACCAACGTGGCCGAGGGCAGCATTGTCGCGGGCAACGCCAATGTCTTCAGTGCCAACAGCAGCTATACCGTGACGAGCGGTGCCTCGCTTGTCCTTGATAACTACAACCAGGTGATCGGCTCTCTCGCTGGTGCCGGCGCGGTTGATCTCGGCACCGCGACACTGACGACCGGAAACGACAACAAAAGCACCACGTTCTCCGGCGTCATCTCGGGCGCCGGCAAGCTGGTCAAGACGGGCAGTGGCACCCAGACGCTTACTGGCACCAATCTCTATTCCGGCGGCACCAACGTTGACGCCGGCACGCTGAGCGTTGGCGTCGGCGGCGTTGGCTCGATCCTTGGCCCGGTCGCGGTCAAGTCGGGTGCCCGGCTCGGCGGCAGCGGCACCATCGGCGGGAACGTCACCGTGCTGGCCGGCGGCACGCATGGCGCTGAGAACCAGACCATCAACGGAAATTACGTCAACAGCGGTATCTTCGAAGTCGCGGCGACGCCAGCAGGCGCCGACAAGTTGACAGTCAACGGCACTGTCGACATCTCGGGTGCGACGCTCAATCTCGTGCTTTCGCCGTCGAGTATGGGTGCATGGCTGCCGGTCAACGGCCCCTTCACCCTGATCGCCAATGACGGCGGTGATGCGGTCGCGGGCACATTTGCGTCCGTCGGCAATCTCAACAGCCTGCTCTTCCTCGATCACCTCATCAACTATACGGGCGGGGACGGTAACGATGTCACGCTGACCCTGAGCCGCAACAACGTCACCCTGGTCAGCGTCGCCGAGGCGCCCAATCAGGCGTCAGCCGCGGGCGCAGTTGCCGCCTTGCCGAATTCCAATCCGGTTGCTGCTGCCTTTCTTATGTCCACCGACGAGAACCAGGCTCGCGACGCCCTCAACCAGCTCTCCGGCGACGTGCACGCTTCGGCCAGCGGCGGTTCGTCCCAGGCGAGCTCGTTCGTCGGCGAATTCGCCAACGACCGCGTGCGCTCGGCCTTCGGCGATGTCGCTGCACCCGACCTGCCGGTCATGGCCTATGGCGAAGGCGGGGCCGAGTTGGTTGCCGCCGACACCGACCGCTTCGTGGTCTGGGGCCAGGCGCTCGGCAACTGGGGTTCGGTCGATGGCAATGGCAATGCCTCCGGTTTCGACCATTCGAGCGGCGGCCTGGTTGCCGGTGCCGACACCGTCGTCGGCGGCGACTGGCGTGTCGGCCTGCTCGCCGGCTACAGCCGCACCAGCTTCGAGACCGATGGCGGGGCTTCGTCCGGCGACAGCGACAATTTCCATCTCGGCGTCTATGGCGGCCGTCACTTCGGTGCCGTCGCGCTGCGCGCCGGTGCCGCCTATACGCGTCATTCGATCGACACCACGCGCACGATCTCGTTCCCGGGTCTCAGTGAAACGCTGAAGGCCAGCTACGACGCCGGCACGGCGCAGGTCTTCGTCGAAGCGGGTTACCGGGCAGAGATGGGGCGTGTTGCCTTCGAGCCCTTCGCCGGTCTCGCCTATGTCTCGACCTCGACCGACGGTTTCACCGAAACCGGCGGAGCAGCCGCGCTCACCGGCGCCGACAAGAGCTTCGACAGCACCACTTCGACGCTCGGGCTGCGCGCGGCGACCGACCTTCACCTCGGCGACGCCAAGGCGACCGCCCGCGGCGGGCTTGGCTGGCGGCATGCCTTCGGCGGTGTCGAGCCGTCGTCGACGGTGGCATTCGCCGGCGGCGACAGCTTCACCGTCTACGGTGCGCCGATCGCCCGTGATGCGCTGCTGATCGAGGCCGGTTTCGACCTTGCCATCGCGCCCAAGGCGACGCTCGGCCTGACCTATACCGGCCAGATCGCCAACGGCGCCCGCGACCACGGCGCAAAGGCTACCCTGGCCGCCAAGTTCTAGGTTCCGAGCACGTAGCCAGGATTACAACGCGCTCAAGGATATTTTCCTCGGCGGCTGCATCTTCTCGGGCCGCTGCGCCGGCAGGCATGCGGGGCGATAGTGGAAATGCACCCAAAAATAGTCAGCTAGCCGACCTTCTGTCGATGCAAGGTGTGCTTTAGCAAGTGCAGGTGTGTTCGCCATGCGGACGGTTTGCTGCAATGATGCATGAGATGTCGTCATTATAGCGCGAGCCAAACCGCAGAGTTGGTGCAGTTGTGCATAGTTTAGATGACGCAGGCGAACATTGCGCGTTGCTCAGGCGTCCAAGGTGTTCTAGGTGATAACTGTTTCTTAATTTCTTGGCGGGGCACTGGGTTCCCCGCATCATGAATTTGCCCATCCGGGCATGCATGCAATTTGGTGGGGGCATCATGATTTTTCACGGCCGCAGCGTTGCGACGCGGACCCGTTTCGACTCGACACAGGCTTCCCCGATTTCTTCCGGTCATTCGCCCAGCAGGCAATTCGCTCGAGTCTCTGCATTGCTGGCAGGCACGGCGTTGGCGACGCTGGCTGCTGTGGCGGTTGTGCTCGGCGCTGCATCGCCGGCACATGCAATTGACCAGTATTGGGATGGTGCCGGCAGCGTTCCTGATGGTGATGTCGATGGTGGCGCTGGCACGTGGAGTTCTGCCGGCACCAACTGGACCAATTCCAACGGCACGACAAACCAAATATGGCTTGGTGGAACGGCCATCTTCGGCGGTGTCGGGGGCGGGGTAAGCGTCCAGGAAAACCAGAATTTCGATACGCTTCGTTTCACCGGCGACGGTTACAGGCTTACGTCTGCCCCTTCGGTTTCTCTCATCCTGGCGCCGACAGGTAGCGTTGCGACCATAGAGGTCGGCAGCAATGTCACTGCCGAGATCGGAATGATCCTGGACGGCTCGGCTGCGCTTAACATTGTTGGCGGCGGCACGCTGAAGCTTAGCGACTCGATAAACACCTATACCGGCGCGACGACCATCGGCTCCGGCACCACGCTCCAGTTGATCGGCGCCAGGAGCAGCATCAGCACCTCCAGCGGTCTGACGGTTGACGGCACATTCGATATTTCCGGAGCAAGCGGAGCTTCCATCAAGGCTCTGGCCGGTGGTGGTTTTGTAACGCTGGGCGACAAGTCACTTTTCCTGACTTCGGCAAACGGCACCTTCTCCGGGGTCATTTCCGGGAGCGGTGGTCTCAACGTTCAAGGTGGAACGCAGCTGCTGACCGGGACAAACACGTTCACGGGCGGGACCGGTATCAGCAGCGGCGCCACTCTTCGCATCGGGGATGGTGGCACCAACGGCATGATCGCTGGCTCGATCAACAACTTCGGCACCGTCGTTTTTGATCGCTCCGACGATCTGACTTTTGCCGGTCAAATCAACAGCGCGGGCTCGTTCCAGCATGTTGGTGGCGGCACGTTGACCCTTACCGGCGGTGGCTACAACAGCAGCAGTGGCACGGGCAGCGTGCTGATCTCCAACAACGGCACGCTCCAGTTCGGCGACGGCACCGTCAGCAGTTGGCTCGGAGCTGCGGGTGGCGCGATAACCATCGAAGCCGGCAGCACGCTGATTTCCAACATGGGCAACGTCAACACGTACAACTGGAGCGGCAAGCTTGCCGGTGCGGGCGACTTCGTCAAAAAGGGATCGAACACCATCACCCTGAGGGGCGATAGCTCTGCATTTGCCGGCGAAACCTTCGTGGAAGCCGGCATGCTGAATGTCGGCTACAAGGGCATTGGTACGCTGGCTGGGCCGATCTCCGTTGCCTCGGGCGCGCGGTTCGGCGGTAGCGGCGCAGTTGTTGGCAACGTGACGATCGCTGCAGGCGCGACCCATCGCGTTGGCGACACGGCCAATCCGCTTGCGACGGGTCTCGTCCACACGCAGACCATTACCGGTAACTACGTCAACCATGGCATCCTCGAAATCGAGGCGACGCCCGACGGGGCCGACAGGCTGGCCGTCAACGGCACAGTCAACATAACGGGTGCAACCCTCAACTTGTCGCTCTCGCCCAATGATCCGACTGCGGCCGGCGGCTGGGACCCGCTCAATGGGCCATTCACGATCATCGCCAATGACGGCAACGATGCGATCACCGGAACTTTCGCCTCCGTCGGCAATCTCAACAATCTCATTTTTCTCGACCACCTGATTGATTATGTCGGCGGCGACGGCAATGACGTCACGCTGACGCTCAAGCGCAACGACCTGTCAGTTGGCGAAGTCGCCCATTCGTCCAATCAGGCGGCGGTCGGCGATGCCATCGATAGCCTTCCGGGCGGCCATCCTGTTCGTTCTGCGCTGTTGTTGTCCACCGACGAGAACCAGGCTCGTGACGCCCTCAACCAGCTCTCCGGCGACGTGCACGCTTCGGCCAGCGGCGGTTCGTCCCAGGCGAGCTCGTTCGTCGGCGAATTCGCCAACGACCGCGTGCGCTCGGCCTTCGGCGATGTCGCTGCACCCGACCTGCCGGTCATGGCCTATGGCGAAGGCGGGGCCGAGTTGGTTGCCGCCGACACCGACCGCTTCGTGGTCTGGGGCCAGGCGCTCGGCAACTGGGGTTCGGTCGATGGCAATGGCAATGCCTCCGGTTTCGACCATTCGAGCGGCGGCCTGGTTGCCGGTGCCGACACCGTCGTCGGCGGCGACTGGCGTGTCGGCCTGCTCGCCGGCTACAGCCGCACCAGCTTCGAGACCGATGGCGGGGCTTCGTCCGGCGACAGCGACAATTTCCATCTCGGCGTCTATGGCGGCCGTCACTTCGGTGCCGTCGCGCTGCGCGCCGGTGCCGCCTATACGCGTCATTCGATCGACACCACGCGCACGATCTCGTTCCCGGGTCTCAGTGAAACGCTGAAGGCCAGCTACGACGCCGGCACGGCGCAGGTCTTCGTCGAAGCGGGTTACCGGGCAGAGATGGGGCGTGTTGCCTTCGAGCCCTTCGCCGGTCTCGCCTATGTCTCGACCTCGACCGACGGTTTCACCGAAACCGGCGGAGCAGCCGCGCTCACCGGCGCCGACAAGAGCTTCGACAGCACCACTTCGACGCTCGGGCTGCGCGCGGCGACCGACCTTCACCTCGGCGACGCCAAGGCGACCGCCCGCGGCGGGCTTGGCTGGCGGCATGCCTTCGGCGGTGTCGAGCCGTCGTCGACGGTGGCATTCGCCGGCGGCGACAGCTTCACCGTCTACGGTGCGCCGATCGCCCGTGATGCGCTGCTGATCGAGGCCGGTTTCGACCTTGCCATCGCGCCCAAGGCGACGCTCGGCCTGACCTATACCGGCCAGATCGCCAACGGCGCCCGCGACCACGGCGCAAAGGCTACCCTGGCCGCCAAGTTCTAGGTTCCGAGCAGGCGGCGCCGATCAAGGCGCCGCCATCCCCGTTGACGCGGACGGCGGCATTCACGATTGTCGCCGACATCATATTTCCGGGGAGGAATGCATGACCGTCTCGTCAGCCCACGCCTATCGCGCCGTTCCGTTGCCTGATTTCACGGAAAAGCCCGTCGAGGAGATGCGGGCTGGCGCCCAGGCCTTCTATGACGAAATCCGCACGCGTCATACGGTGCGCGATTTCTCGACCCGGCCGGTGCCGCGCGACATCATCGAGACCTGCATCCTCGCCGCCGGCACCGCGCCCAATGGCGCCAACCACCAGCCCTGGCATTTCGCCGTCATCGGCGATGCCGGGATCAAGCGCCAGATCCGCGAGGCAGCCGAGATCGAGGAGCGCGCCTTCTACGAGGGCAGGGCCGGCGAAGAATGGCTGAAGGCGCTGGCACCGCTCGGCACCGACGCCTCGAAACCCTTCCTCGAGGAAGCGCCTTGGCTCATCTGCGTCTTTGGCGAGCGCAAGAGCCGCTCGGCCGACGGTGTTTCCCGCAAGAACTATTACGTGCCCGAATCGGTCAGCATCGCCACCGGCTTCCTGATCGCAGCACTGCACCGCGCCGGCCTCGCGACGCTGACCCACACGCCGAACCCGATGAGCTTCCTCAACGAGATCTGCGGCCGCGATCCGCATGACAAGCCCTATATCCTGATGGTCGTCGGTTACCCCAAGGAAGGTGCGACCATCCCCGTGCACGCCATGGAGAAGCGCCCGCTGGCGGAGATCGCGACGTTCCTCTAAGCGACTACTCCGCCGCGCCCTGAAAAGCGCTGGCGCCGGTGTCGAACTGCAGCTGGGCGAGGCGGGCGTAGATGCCGCCCTTGGCGACGAGGCTCTGATGCGTGCCTTCCTCGACGATGGCGCCGCCGTCCAGGACCAGGATGCGGTCGGCCTTGAGCACGGTGGCGAGGCGGTGGGCGATGACGATGGTGGTGCGGCCCTGCATAAGGTGCTCGAGCGCCGTCTGCACCTGCCTTTCGCTTTCGGCGTCGAGTGCCGAGGTCGCTTCGTCGAGCAAAAGGATGGGCGCGTCGCGCAGGATGGCGCGGGCAATGGCGATGCGTTGGCGCTGGCCGCCAGACAAGGTCACGCCGCGTTCGCCGACCTGGGTTTCATAGCCGTTCTGCAGCTTTTCGATGAACTCGTCGGCGAGCGCTGCCTTGGCTGCAGCCTCGATGTCGCTCTTGTTCGCGCCGGGGCGGCCGAAGCCGATGTTGTCGGCGGCCGAGCTTGCAAAGATCGTCACATCCTGCGGCACGATGGCGATGCGCTCGCGAACGGCTTCGGGGTCGGCCCTCTTGAGATCGACGCCGTCGATCAGCACCGCTCCGCTTTCGGGGTCGTAGAAGCGCAGCAGCAGCGAGAACACGGTGCTCTTGCCGGCGCCCGACGGGCCGACGATCGCGATGGTCTCACCGGGCCTGACCTTGAAGTTGAGGCCATGCACGGCAGCGCGGTCGGGGCGGACGGGATAGGAGAAGGTCACGTCGCGGAATTCTATGGCTCCGGTGCTCTTGGCGGGCAGGGCCACGGGCAGGGCAGGGGCGGCGACGGTCGGCTCCTCGGCAAGGATTTCGGTGATGCGCTCGGCAGCGCCGGCGGCGGCGCTCAGCTCGCCCCACACTTCCGACAACGCTCCCAGCGCGCCGGCGGCAAACACCGAATAAAGCAGGAACTGGCCGAGCGTGCCGGGCGACAGCGTGCCGTCGAGAACGGCGCGCGAGCCGAACCACAGGACGGCCACGACCGACGCGAAGATGGTGAAGATGGCGAAGAAGGTGAGAATCGCACGCGCCAGAACCGAGGCACGTGCCGCCTGGAAGGCGGTCTCAACGGCTGCGGCAAAATGGCGGGTCACCATCTTTTCGTTGGTGAAGGCTTGAAGCGTGCGGATGGCGCCGATCTGCTCGCTGGCGAAAGCCGTGGCGTCGGCCAGCGTGTCTTGGGCGGCGCGCGACTTGCGCCTGACCGAACGGCCGAAGGCAACGAGCGGCAAGACGATCAGCGGGATGGCGGCGATCACCAGGCCGGAAAGCTTGGGGCTGGTCACCACCATCATGGCGAGAGCGCCCAACCCAAGGATGATGTTGCGCAGCGCAACCGAGGCCGTGGCGCCCACGGCCGATTTGATCTGCGTGGTGTCTGCGGCGAGGCGCGAGACGATCTCGCCCGACATGGCGGTGTCGAAAAAGGCCGGCGACAGACCGGTGACATGGGAGAATACGTCACGGCGAATGTCGGAGACGACGCGTTCGCCGAGCGTGATGACGAAATAGTAGCGGCAGGCGGACGCCAGCGCGAGCAAGGCGGCGATCGCCACCAGCATGGCGAAATATTTGGCGATGAAGCCCGAATCGGAAGTCGAGAAGCCGTGATCGATCATGCGGCGCACGGCGATCGGCAGCGTCAGCGTGGTGACTGCGGCGAGGATCAGCGAAATGATGGCGCCGACGACCAGCTTGGGGTAGCGGCTGAGATAGGGCGAGAGCCGGCTCAGCGGGCGCAGCGAACGCCTGCGCTCCTCAATCGCGCCGTCGGTCGTCTTCGCCATGATATTTCCCTCTGGGCCGCGACCCATTTGCCGGCTGGGCGGCCTTGTGATTCGAATTTGGCTGATGTATAGCCACGCCGACCGTTTCTGAAGCCGTGGCTTTTTCTAGCTGCGGCTTCGAGTTTTCGAAAGAGGCGCATCGCCGCAGGACACCTGCGCATGCCGCGCCGCGACAGCAGGAACAGAGCGATGAAGGCCGATATCCATCCCGACTACCACACCATCAAGGTCGTCATGACCAATGGCACCGAATATCTTACCCGCTCCACCTGGGGCAAGGAAGGCGATACGATGAACCTCGATATCGACCCGACCACGCACCCGGCCTGGACCGGTGGCCAGCAGACGCTGCTCGACCGCGGTGGCCGTCTGTCGAAGTTCAAGAAGCGCTACGAAGGCCTCGGCATCTAAGCCGAACCTGCTTCCAGAGTTACAGAGAACCCGCCCTCGTGGCGGGTTTTTTGTTGACCCGAGCCTGCGAATTTATCCGATAGGTCTTTGGAGGGGGAGGCGCATGTCGAAGCAGGACGACAATCTGCGGGGGAGCCTCGTCGGGGGATACAAGGTTCCCTATGATTCGAGGCCGATGCTGGAGGTTTTGTCAGAGCGTCATGACAACGATGCCGCCTGGGAAGAACTCTGGAACGAATTGCATCACCAAGGCGACGTGGGGGATGCATCCTACGCTGCCGTGCCCGCGCTTGTCCGTCTATCGGCGCAGCATCGCCCGGCCCATTGGGGGCTCTATGGGCTTGCCGCCACGATCGAGGAGGCCCGGCTGATGTTTCCACGAAATCCACCTGTTCCTGGCTGGCTGGTGCAGGACTATGCCAAAGCCTGGGACGAACTTTTCCGGCTGGCCTTGCGCGATCTGGCGATTGAGACGGACCCGAAGCTCGTGACCTGCGCGCTGGCCGTCGTCGCGCTACATCGCAAGCAGTTGGCGTTGGCACGCCTTGCCCTTTGCGCCGACGAGGAGCGACTGGAGATGCTGGAACGGCAGTTTGGCGCCGGTTGAGCCGCCTCTCTAGCCGCTCGCCCCAATTTCCCTCAGCGCCATCGCCTTGTAGTCGGTCACCAGCGCATCGCCCTCCGCCCTCTCCACCGAGATCGCCAGCCGCATGGTCGCCTCGCCGAGCGACATGACGAGGAACGCCTTGCGCTCGATGGCTTCGCCCTCCGCGGCGGGTGCCACGCGCTGCCAGGCCTCGGCCAAAAGCGCACCATTGGCCCTGGAGTCACGCAGATCGATGTCGCGTAACGCCTTGTCAGCCTGGGTGCCCGACCAGATGTCGCGCATCACCGGTTCGGCGAGGAAAATGCCGTAATAGGTGTCGATCAGCGCGCCGAACGCCTGGAGCAGGCCGTCCATGTCGCGCACGCCTGCCAGTCCGTCGGATATGCAGGCGCGGCCCTCGGCGTTGTAGCGCTCGGCCAGCGTGCGCACGATCGCCGCCTTGTCGGGGAAATACTGGTAGAGCGAGCCGATCGACACGCCGGCGCGTTCCGCCACCTCGCCCATGCGCATGGCGTCGCTGCCATGTTCCTCGATCAGGGCGGTTGCTGCCTGCAGCATGCGCTCCACCCGCTCCTGGCTGCGCTTCTGGCTTGGCGCCCGGCGCAGCGCGCCGCTGTCTTCCGTCTTGTCCATGGTGATGCCTGCGACGATTCCGCTTGACGGTCATAATATGAGGGTTTATCACATTTGCAAATGTGAGGATTGCTCACATTTTGTGGAGGCCAAGATGTTGCCTGAAATTGCCAATGCTCCCTTCCTCATCCTCGGCGGCACCGGAAAGACCGGACGCCGCATCGCCGAGCGTCTGGCCGCACGCGGTCTGCCGGTCCGCATCGGTTCGCGCAACGCTGCATTACCCTTCGACTGGGAGGATCGTTCGACATGGGCGACGGCGCTCAAGGGTGTGCGCGCCGTCTATATTTCCTACCATCCCGACCTCGCCGCACCGGGCGCCGCCGACATCGTCGGTAATTTCGCCCGGCTGGCGGTTGGTATGGGCGTCAAGCGGTTGGTGCTGCTGTCCGGTCGCGGCGAGCCCGAGGCGCAGCGCGCCGAACAGGCGGTCGTCGCTGCGGGCGCCGACTGGACCGTGCTGCGCTGCAGCTGGTTCATGCAGAACTTCAGCGAAAGCTTCCTGCTGGATGCGGTGTTGTCGGGCGAGATCGCCCTGCCGGTGGGGGCGGTGGGTGAGCCATTCGTCGATGCCGACGACATCGCCGACGCGGCCGTTGCCGCACTCATCGACGATCACCATATCGGCCAGCTCTACGAGCTGACCGGCCCGCGTCTGCTCAGTTTCAGCGATGCCGCGGCCGAGATCGCGGCGGCCAGCGGGCGCGATGTCCGTTTCATCGAGATCATGCCGGCCGACTTCGAGGCTGGCCTGGCTGCGGCCGGGTTGCCGGAGGATCTCATCGCGCTGCTGTTGATGCTGTTCACCGAGGTGCTCGACGGTCGAAACGCCCATGTCGCTGGCGGCGTCGAACGCGCGCTCGGGCGGTCTGCACGCGATTTCAGCGACTTTGCTCGAACCGTTGCGGCATCCGGTGCCTGGGGAGACACAAAATGATCGCCACCCTGTTTTCAGCGCTTACCTTCCTCGCCGTGATCGGGAGCGGCCTTGCTGCCGGGCTGTTCTTCATCTTCTCGAACACGATCATGGCGTCGTTTGCCAGGCTGCCTGCGGCGCAAGGCATTGCTGCCATGCAGCAGATCAACCTCACCATCATCAATCCGGCGTTCATGGCGGTGTTCATGGGAATGGTGGTGCTTGCGCTGTTGCTGGGTGGCAAGGCGTTGCTTGGCTGGTCCGAAGCGGGCGCCGGCTGGCTGCTTGCGGGCGCCGTTACCTATGTCGTCGGTTGTTTCCTGGTGACGATCATCTTCAACGTTCCGCTCAACGACCAGCTTGCGGCGGTCGACCCGTCGAGCGCCGAGGGGGCGGCACTCTGGGCCACCTACCTCAGCGACTGGCTGCCGTGGAACCATGTCCGTACTGTCGCCGGCATGATCTCGCTCGGCGCCTTCGCCATGGCTTTTGCGCGCATCGCATGATTTTTCGGTCCGAGGTCGGCCGATTTCGGAGAAGCACGCAAAACAGAAAGGCCGGGGTGAGCCCCGGCCTTTTCGTCTCAACTCTGGCGCTTCCAGCGCGCCACGGCATGCGCGATCAGCCTGCCGACGAGGTCGGGATAGCTCACGCCCGAGGCGGCCATCGTCTTCGGATACATGCTGATGTTGGTGAAGCCGGGGATGGTGTTGACCTCGTTGACCAGCGCCGAACCGTCGGCCTTAACGAAGAAGTCCACCCGCGCCATGCTCTCGCAGCCCAGCGCCAGGAAGGCGCCGCGGGCAATCTCCTGCAGCCTGGCCGTGCCACCGTCGGGCAGCTCGGCGGGAATGCGCAGCGCAGCGCCGTCGGCATCGATGTATTTGGCCTCGTAGGTGTAGAAGCCGTGGCTTGCTGCCGGGACGATCTCGCCCGGCACGGAGACCTGCAGCTGTCCGTCGGGCGCCTCGAGCACGGCGAACTCGACCTCTCGGCCGGCAATGAATTCCTCGATCAGCACCTTGCGGTCGTGCCTGAAGGCCTCGGCCAGCGCCGTCTCGAGCTGCGCTGCCGTCTCGGCCTTGCTGACACCGACGGACGAGCCCTGGCGGGCCGGCTTGACGAAGACGGGCAGGCCGAGGGCTGCCTTCACCGCCTCGAAGCCCGGGCGCTCCCCTGCATGCACCGTCAGCCCTCGGGCAACCGGCAGTCCGGCCTCCTTCATCAGCCGCTTGGCCGTGTCCTTGTCCATGGCGTTGGCCGAGCCGAGCACGCCGCAGCCGACATAGGGAACATCCGCCATTTCGGCGAGACCCTGGACCGCGCCGTCCTCGCCGAACGGGCCATGCAGCACCGGAAACAGCACATCGATCCGGGGCAGCTCGAAAGGCACTTCGCCGCTGGGGAGGGCGACCAGGCGGCCCTTGCCGCCCGGCACCAGCGCCACTTCCGTGCCGCCAGTGGGCACGACCTGGGGCAGCGTGCCGTCGCTGCCAAGGTCCGCCAGGAACCAGCGACCGTCACGGGCGATGCCGACAGGCACGACCTCATATCTGGCAGTGTCGATCGCCTTGACCACATTGCTTGCGGACATGATGGAAACGTCGTGCTCGGCGGAACGCCCGCCGAAAAGGACTGCAATGCGTGGTCTCGATGTCATGCTTTCTCCCGCTCGCGTCGAACCGCCATCCAAAAAGGCAGGCTACCGAGTGGGCGCCGATTCCAGCTTATCTGTGGCGAGCCGTTTTGAGGCCCGTGGTAATCGTCAGGCCTGATCCTTGGCCTTGTGGCCCTTGCGGTCGGAGTGGCCGAGGTCGCGCTCGGGATCGATGAGGTCGCGCACCAGCTGCTTGAGTTGGGCCGCATCGGGAAAGCTGCCGTCTCGCTTGCGGTCCCAGATCAGATCGCCATTGCAGGTGACGGTGAAGATGCCGCCCGTGCCCGGGATCAGGACCACTTCGCCGAGCTCTTGGCCAAAGGTCGACAGAAGCTCCTGCGCCATCCAGCCGGCGCGAAGGAGCCACATGCACTGGGTGCAGTAGGTGATGCGGATACTGTGCGATGATGTCATATCTTGACCACGATTGTTCCTGCCAACCGATCATAGAGTGGATCGGTTTTGCGAGCCAAAGAGATTGTCACCGAGATAACCCAGATGGAGGCAAAGACCAAAAAGAGCCCGCCGAGAAACACCGCAGCACCCCGAGACGTTGCTCCATACTGCAGCAACAGGAACGCGAGGATTGGTGCGAACAAAACGGCCTGTCGAAAGATCGCCTTGGTCAACGGGATTCCAAGTGCGTCCAGAGCGTCTCGATCCAACACCCTGATATCGAGCACATGTTTGCCGACGGTTTGCCCGATCCGCCACTCGAAGGCTATGAGATAGAGCAGGAAAATTGCGAGTGCGGCTCCGTTCGCATCGAGCCACAGGCTTTCAACATGGTAGCCGTCGGCGTTCAGCCATAGTTCTTCAGTGAGGGTTCGCTGTTGGCCCTCGGTCTGATCAGTCTGGCTGAGAACCAATTGTCGGGACATAGGCAGGCCAAACAGCGTGGTCTGACAGTCCTGAGCAGTGTCGATCCGCTCTAGAGTGTGCGGAAACCCTTCTGGCACGCGATCCAGATCGGCACACATCCTAAAGATGAGGCCGAAACTTCCTTGAATTCGGCCGTCGGTCTGAGTGTAGAGAACGACAACAAGCAATTGCAGTGGGATGAGCACAATTGCTGCGTCGAGGAAAAATGCACCGACGCGGCGCCAGAAACCTACGCGCTCCCGCCACCATGTGCCGGTGTATGTGGCACTATTTTGGGCTGCAATATCTGTCACGAATCCCTCCCCCGAACTCCATCGCAGTTTGCAAAGTGCGATGGAGCATTCAATGGGGGAGGTGGAGTTATTGCTTACGCAGCGCTCAGCTTGGCGAGCGTTGCTTCGTCGACTTCGAAGTTGGCATAGACGTTCTGCACGTCGTCGTCGTCTTCCAGCGTGCCGACCAGCTTCATCAGCGACTGGGCGCGCTCTTCGTCGACCGGGATGTTGTTCTGCGGCTTCCAGACGATCTTCACCGACTCGGCGTCGCCGAGCGAGCTTTCGAGCGCCTTGGACACCTCGCCGAGGTTTTCGAAGGCGCAGGTGATGGTGTGGCCGTCTTCGTCGGACTGCACGTCATCTGCGCCGGCTTCGATGGCGGCGTCCATCACCTTGTCGGCGCTGCCGGCCTTGGCGGCATAGACGATCTCGCCGACGCGGTCCCACATGAACGACACCGAGCCGGTTTCGCCCATCGCGCCGCCGGCCTTGGTAAAGGCGGCGCGCACGTTGGAGGCGGTGCGGTTGCGGTTGTCGGTCAGCGCCTCGACGATAAGCGCCACGCCACCGGGGCCGTAACCCTCATAGCGCACTTCCTCATAGTTTTCGGCGTCGCCCATCGAGGCCTTGGAGATGGCGCGGGCGATGTTGTCCTTGGGCATCGACACGGCCTTGGCGTTCTGGACGGCCAGGCGCAGGCGTGGGTTCATCGAGGGGTCGGGCACGCCGGTCTTTGCTGCAACGGTGATTTCGCGTGCAAGCTTGGAGAACATCTTGGACCGCACCGCGTCCTGGCGGCCCTTGCGGTGCATGATGTTCTTGAACTGTGAATGGCCGGCCATGGGACCCCTGTTTGTCGCTTCGGCAGTGTCTGAATGGGCCGCCTTATAGATAAATCGGCTCAATACGTCCAGACTTCCGGGCTTTCAGCGCGTCAAGATCGGCAGATTTGCCTAAGCCGCGTCCCTTGCCGCTCTGGCGCCGACCCGTACCGTATTCCGGCCTGCGGCCTTTGCCTCATAGAGCGCCCTGTCGGCGGCAAGCAGCAGGTCGTCGATGTCCTTGACGTCTGATGCCGTCTGGGCGGTCACGCCGATGCTGACCGTCATGCGCAGCCGCTCGCCCGAGGGAACCGTGATCTTCGCCGCCTCGATAGCGGCGCGGATGCGTTCTGCCACACCCGTTGCCTCGATCAGGTCGGTGCGCGGCAACAGCACGGCGAATTCTTCGCCGCCTGTCCGGCCGAAAAGGTCGTCCTCGCGCAGTTCGGCCGAAACCAGGCGGAAGAACTCCGTCAGCGCCTTGTCGCCGGCTGCATGGCCGAGGCGGTCGTTGACGCGCTTGAAATGGTCGATGTCGAGCATCAAAAGGGCTGCGTCGTGCGTGCTGCGGGCAAGTTCGCCAAGGCACGCCTCGCTGCGCTCCATCAGGGCGCGCCGCGACAGGGCGCCGGTCAGCGAGTCGTGATTGGCCTGGTGCATCAGCCGCTCGATCAACTCGCGGCGTGCCGCGTTGGTGCTTGCCACCGTGAGCGGTCCGAGCGCCATCAGGGCCACGCCAAGGCGGATCGAATCGAGCAGCCGCAGCGGGTTTGGCAAGTGCGCGAACGGGATCATGTCCGCCGGCAAGGAAATCAGCAGCCATGTGGACAGAGCCATCGTCAACACCGTGGTGGTGAACATGCTGTAGGTCAGCGCGCACCACAGCAGCGCCGGGATGGGGAAAGCCAGTGTACCTGGGCCACCGACCGCGCTTCCGGCAACAACCGAGATCAGCAAGGCGAGACAGGGTGCCGCATGCATCAGGTTGTCCCTGTTGAGTTCCGTCAACGGGGCCCATTGCTGCCTGAGCGTATGCAGGCCGGGAAAGGTCAGCCAGATCGGCACCACGATCAGGTAGTTGACCAGTTCGCTCACCGCCCAGAACGCCAGGCCGTCGGCGAAATCGCGTCCAAACAGCATGCGCGCGGCACCGCCGCCGGTCACCGCCGAGGCCAGAGAGGCAAGGCAGCAGATGGCAAAGACGTAGAGTACCGAGATCGAACGACGCAGCTTGCGGTCTTCTTCCGGCAGCAGCTTGAACAGCAGATAGCCGGTCATGGCGCCGGCCATGTTGGCGGCCGACAGCCAGGCGGTGGTGATGAGATCGCTGCCGGTCGCGATGTCGGCGGCGAAGTAGCCAACAAAGGCGGCAAGCCAGCCCGCAGGCGAGGCGAATGGCTGATAACGCACCATCAGGCCGAGCAGGACGGCGTTCGCCGGCCATACCGCGGCAAGGAAGCCTATCGGGCGGGTGAAGATGCCGAACAGGGAGGCAGCGAAGATGGTGCCTCCGACGATGAGCGCGAACAACAATGTGCGTTTCGCGCCGGTGTCGGCACGTGGGAGCAGATTGGCGGTGAACACGTCTTTCCTTCTGTTTCCGTCAAGCAGGTCCCTCAGGCGGGACCATCGACGAAAACAGTTCACCCGGCCTTAATGCGAGCGACGATTTTAACTTGAGGTTGCATTAGCGAGGTGCGGCAAAAAGGCCCGGCGCTAGTTGGCGTCGAGCGCTTTGGCGATGCCTTCGGCCAGGTGGTCGGTATCGCTGGCATGCTCGTAAGGCACGCCGTGGCGGGCATAGAGGGTGGGCGAGAAGTCAGGAGCGATTGCCAACGCCCGGGACAATGTCTGTCGCGCCTGCTCGACCTTGCCGTCCTGGGCCTGGCAGGCAGCCACATGGGCCAGCTGCCAGGGCGGCTGCGAGGTCATGCGCTCGAGGCGGACGAGCGCGCCGGCATAGTCGCCGATGCCGTACAGCGCCATCGAACGATTGCAGTCGTACCAGTCCGGATGGATCGGATTGATCTTCTCGGCCTTTTCCATCAGGGCGAGTCCCTCCAGCGGCCTGCCGCGCAGTGTCAGCACATAACCGAGCTGTGTCATCGTGTCGGCGTCGTGCGGATTGAGGTCGAGGGCGCGGCGCATGTGACCCTCGGCTCCGGAGTGCTGGCTGGCGAATAGCCTGATGACACCGAGAATGCGATGACAGCGCGGCTCCTCCGGCGCGAGCGCGACGCCCCTGGCGCCGTGTGCGATCGCCTGATCGAAGACCTCAGGAGAGAGCACGATGTCGCCGACCAGATGCGCGACGGCGAGGCCGAGATAGCCATGGGCCAGGCCATAAGCCGGGTCTTTGTCGATTGCCGCTTCGAAGTACTCCCTGGCGGCCTCGTTGTCCTCCGGCTGGTAGCCGCGCAGGCGGCTGATACCACGCAGCAGGAGATCATAGGCGGCGAGACTGTCCGTCGGCTTGGCTGCGGCGCGATGCGTGCCGGCATCCTCAAGTCGCTTGACCAGCCGATTGACGATCTGCTCGGAAATGTCGTCCAGCACGGCAAAGACATCGCTGCCGTCGGCGACATAACGTTCGTTCCAGGCAAGGACGCCCGCCGGCGCGGTGGCCAGGGAAACGCCGATGTCGAGCCGTTCGCCCGTGCGCCGGAGCGAACCCTCGACCGCGAAATCGGCGCCGAGCTGGGCGGCGCCCGCCAGTCCTGATTGCACCGAGAATGTCGATGTGTGGCCGAGAACCATGACGCTTCGAAAACGCGCCAGCCTGACGATGATGTCCTCGACGAAGCCGTCGACAAGCGGCTCGTCCGTCCTGTCGCCGGCGTTTTGGAAACGCAGGACCGCCACTATCGGCAATTGCCGTGGTTCAGGCGCGGGCGTTGCCGGAACCAGCATGTAGCCGCGCCCGGAAATGGTTCTTATCGTCTGCTGGGTGTCGTCGCCGAGCGCCTTCCGGATTTCCTTGATCGCCTGGGTCAGCGAGTCCTCGGTGACGAAGACGTCGCCCCACACAGCCGTCATCAGCTCGGACTTGGTGACGATGCGGCCAGGGTTGCGGGCAAGGTGCTCCAGCAGGCGATAGGGCTTGGCCCGAAGCCGCACCGGCTCCTGTCCACGACGCAACAGCCCCGACGCCAGGTCAAGGCAGTAGTCGCCAAGGGCGACGGTATGACTCGCGTGTCCCACCATGAATGACGGCTTCGCCAATCTCCTGAAGCAAAGCCAATATGCCGCGCCGGGGTTTCGTCAAGGGGCGGGGTGTTTCCGGCCTGTCTTCCGCGGGGCCGCGGTCGCGGGACGCGGCGGCCTCGACCATGCGGTCGACTGGCGTCCCCGACATTGAGCCGACCGGCAGGTACAGCCGCCCGCCGGACATTGCCTCGTCAATTTCCCGATGGATCCGGCTGCGATCTTCGACGGGCATGGGCCTCTCCTGCTCTGATCGCAGAAGCTTGCGCCTTGCCTGGCGTCGCGTACCGAGACGGTTCTGAAATTTTGCTGAAATCGGGAGCTCCCCTGCGACCACGGCCGCAGGGGAGCGGAGACATTATGCAGCGAGGCGAGGTTCCATGTCCTCGATACTGATATGTCCAAGGAAGCCGCCCGAAGACACCGCCTGCCGTTGTTCCTCGATGGCATGGGCGAAGATCACGGCCGGATCGGCTTCGAGCTTGGTCATGTGCCTGTGCAAACGAGGAAACTCGCTGGCGATATCGAACAGCTTGAGGTCCTCGCCCCAGCGGGCGATGCCGATGAAGTAGGCGTCGGCCACGGTCTTATGGTCGCCGACCAGCCATTCCCGACCTTCGAGTACGCCCTGCAGGTAGGCATAGGCCTTGGTCGCACTCTCCTTTGCCAGCTTGCGCAGGAACGCGGTCCCGGCCGTGTCATCATTGTCGAGCTTGTAGACGCTCCAGCCGTAACCGAGCGCGGAATGCAGCGTCGTGTGGAGATAAGACAGCATCGCGTTCAGTTCGTCGAACTCCCTGGTGCCCTGGGCGAAGCCGAGCCCCTGGTCGATGCCGCGCGCCGCGATGGCGTGCAGGATCGCCAGGCTCTCGTTCAGGGGCTCGCCGTCGGCCATCAGCATCGCAGGCGTCTGACCGTGCGGGCTCGCCTTGGCGAAAGCGCCGCCCGGTCGCTGCTCCGACATGTCGATGCGGTGCAGCCGATAGGGTTGGCCCAGCCATTCGAGCGCCACGATCGAGCCGAACGAGCAGCCGTGGGGCACGCCGTAGAAAAGTACAGGTTCCATGTCTTGTCCTTTCGAAGCCGCGGCCGCGATCCGTTCGCGGCGTGCCGCAGAACCTATGCATTGCACTCGCTCCAACAAGTACCTACCTTTTCGTAAGGTACTGACTTCAAAGTAAGAATTGAGGATTTAGTGACAAAAGCCCAGCCAGAAAGTTGTGGTCTCGGCCCTGCCTTCCAGGTCATCGGCGGCAAGTGGAAGGCGCTGATCCTGTGGCTGGTGCATACCGAGCCGCGCCGCTTCGGCGAGCTCAAGCGGCTGGTGCCCGATATCAGCGAGAAAATGCTGATCCAGCAGCTGCGCGAGATGGAGGCCGACGGCCTCGTCCATCGCGAGATCTTTCACGAGGTGCCGCCGCGGGTCGAGTATTCGGCCACCCCGCTCGGCCAGTCGCTCGATGAGGCACTGGCGCCGCTCGCCGTCTGGGGTAAGGAGCATGGCCCTGCCATTGAGGCGCGCAAGGCCTAGTCGGCAAGACATACATGCACCGAGGCTGGGTTTCAGCCTTCCAGGTTATGCTTCAGCCGGTCGAGAATCGACATGGCGTGACTGGCATATTCGCTGATCCAGCGGTCGTGGATCTCTTTGATCGGCATCGAGTTGAGGTGGTTCCAGCGCTCGCGGCCGTCACGCCTGGCCACCACCAGATCGGCTTCTTCCAGAACCTTCAGATGCTGCATCACGGTGCAGCGGTCCATGTCGTCGAAGCGCTCGCACAGGGCGCCCGTCGTCAACGGACCATCCTTCAAGCAATCGAGCATAAGGCGCCGGCGCGGATGGGCCAGGGCCTTGAAAACATTGTCGTCTTTCGCTTCGCTTGACATGTTATGTTTTTATAACACATTATCGCCAAGTGCAAGTACAGGAGGTTCAAAATGTCCTTGGGGTTCAAGGTTTCGGGGCGTATCGCCAAGCCCGTCCACGAGGTGTTCGACGCGGTCGTCAACCCGACGAAGCTGAGCGCCTATTTCACCACCATACGTGGCGCCAGCGCGCCGCTGGTCGCCGGCACCACCGTTACCTGGTGGGGCTCGGTGCCGGTCGAGGTGCAGGAGATCGAGCTGGACAAGCGCATCGTGCTGCGCTGGGACGCCGAGGTGACCGAGGGCCAGCCGGCCTACAAGACCAGGATCGAGATGGGTTTCGAGGTGCTCGAGGACGGCTCGACCTTCGTCACCATCGGTGAGTCCGGCTGGGTCGAGGACGCGGTCGGCCGCAAGGCGTCCTACGGCAATTGCGAAGGCTGGGCCGAGATGCTGTCGGCTATGAAGGCCTGGCTCGAATACGGCATCAACCTGCGCGAGGGTTTTTACCCCTCCGAGATGCGCGGCGAACTGCCAACGACAAGCGAACGCAAGTGAAGGCTGAGACAATGACGAGCAAGATCGAAGGCGGCATCAACATCGCCATGAAAGTGCCCAGTCACCAGTACGAGGCGACCATCGCCTTTTACCGTGACGTGGTCGGCCTCGAAGATATCCCGGAGAAGGCGCCTGCGGTTGGCTTCAGGCTCGGCCCGAACCAGCTCTGGATCGACGAGGCGCCGACCATGAGCCAGGCCGAAGTCTGGCTGGAGCTGTTCACGCCCGATTCCGCCGGCACGCTCAAGCACCTCGGCGATGCGGGCGCCGTGCGCTGCGACCCGATCGAGCCGCTTGGCGAGAGCTTCCGTGGCGGCTGGATCATGAATCCGGCCAACATCGTGCACATGGTACGCGAACCCGACGCCTGGTAGGCCTGCCAGTATCGGGCGGCGGGCAACCCCGCCGCCCGATTTCGTCAGACCGAGTGGAACCGCATCTCGCCCTGGTTCAGGAAACACGCCTTGTCGAACAGCCTGAGATCGAGCGGATTGGGCAGCCTGACGTCGCCGAGATCGGGAACCGCCTTTGTCGAGGGGTCGTAGGCGCGGTCGATCTGCGAGATCATGACGACGATCAGCCCCTTGGCGCGCGCCAGTGACCTCAGCGTCCGCACCTGATCCATCAGCGCCGGGTTCTCGCGCTTCTGGTCGAGCAGTTGCAGATAGTCGACCACCACCATGCTTCCATGGGGTGCCGCCGCCATCCGCCTGGCGATATGCCCGGCGTTGATCGTGTCGGAATTGTCGAGTTCGAACAGGCTGCCAAACTGCGCGCAATCGATGCCTATGGCGCGGAACCGGTCCAGCACCTCCCTTTCGGTGTACTCCAGCGTGAAGAATGCGGCGCGCTGGCCTGCCTTCATCGCCTCAACGGCAAGCTCAAGGCCCATCAGCGTCTTGCCCTGGCCCGGCCGTGCCCCAAGCAGCATCAGGTCGCCGGGTGCTAGGCGGGCGAACAGCTTGCCGGCAGGCCGGGCGGCCGCTGCGGTGGCGGCCAGGAGGCTCCATGCGCCAAAGCCCTCATCCGCCGCTATTCGGTCGAGGGCCTGGTGCAACGGGATACTGCCGGCCCTGGCGAGAAGCCTGGCCTTGCGCTTCAGCATGGGGATGGGTGCGGAAAGTTTCATGCAGCGAACCTCCAGATACGAGCAGTCGTCGCAACCCCTCCTTATGCAAGCGCTCGAACAGATGGTTCGATGATAAAGGCACCCTGCACGATCAGTACTTTCCCGGTGGAGGGGGGAGGCGTGGGCGCGCCAGAATCAGATCATAACCCGGAATCGGGTGTCCCGACATCGGCGCGCAAACGAAAACGGCGGGCATTTTGCCCGCCGTTCGTCTCGTTTGTCGGTCGTCGTGGCCGTCAGTGGCCGCCACCGCTTTTCCTGGAGCGCTTGCGCTGCAGCATGTTGAGGCCTTCGACCAGCGCCGAGAAACCCATGGCGGCGTAGATGTAGCCCTTGGGCACATGGTAGCCGAAGCCGTCGGCAATCAGCGTCATGCCGATCATCAGCAGGAAGCCCAGCGCCAGCATGACGATGGTCGGGTTTTTCTCGATGAAGTTGGCAAGCGGGGTCGCGGCCAGCAGCATCACCGTCACGGCAACGATCACGGCGATGTACATGATGCCGATCTCGTCGGTCATGCCGACAGCGGTGATGATCGAGTCGACCGAGAAGACGAGGTCCAGCAGCAGGATCTGGAAGATCGCAGCGCCCAGCGACAGCTGCAGCGTGCGCGATACGATCTCGTCCTTGTGGTCTTCCGGATCGACCGAGTGGTGGATTTCCTTGGTCGCCTTCCACACCAGGAACAGGCCGCCGGCGATAAGGATCAGGTCTCGCCAGGAGAAGCCGTGGCCGAAAGCCTCGAAGATCGGCTCCTTGAGCGCCACGATGAAGGAGATGGTGGCGAGCAGCAGCAGGCGCATGATCAATGCGGCGCCGATGCCGAGGCGGCGAGCCGGGCGCCGCTGTTCTTCGGGCAGCTTGTTGGTGAGGATCGAGATGAAGATCAGATTGTCGATGCCGAGCACAACCTCGAGCGCGATCAGGGTCAGCAGCGCCACCCAGGCGGTCGGATCGTTGATGAAGCCGAAATACGGCGCCAGAAATTCGATCATAAGTGTCCCCGTTGTTCTTCTAGATACGTTTCGAGCGGCCGGCGGCCGCTCTTTCATGTGTCAGCCATGTCAATGCGCGGCGCGTCCAAAAGGATGCGTCGCGCTCTAACATTTGCTGACGTGCGGCGGGCAAGTAGGTGTCCACTGGCCCCTCGTCAATGTCAGGACCAGAAGGAGGGTACGGTTTCTTCGAGCCGGGGGCCGCGACGCAATGGCGCAACCCGCTCGGCAAGGCCGGTGCGGTCGGAGATGTCGACGCCGACACCGCAGATGGTGGCTGGCCCGTTGGCCGCCTCGAAGCGGCCCTTGGGCACCTTGGACAGGAATCGGTTCAGCGGCTCTTCCTTGTCCATGCCGAGCGAGGAATCGTAGTCGCCGCACATGCCGGCATCGGTCAGGTAGGCCGTGCCGCCATTGAGGATCTGGTGATCCGCCGTTGGCTGGTGCGTATGGGTGCCGACCACGAGGCTGGCGCGGCCGTCGACGAAATGGGCGAAGCACATCTTTTCGCTTGTCGCCTCGGCGTGGAAGTCGATCACCACGGCATCGGCCTGTTCGCCCAGCGGGCAGGCCGCCAGCTCGCGTTCGCCGGCCTGGAACGGATCGTCGAGTTCGGGATGCATGAACACCCGGCCCATGATGTTGGAGACCAGCACGCGGGCGCCATTTTTCGCGATGTAGAGGCCCGAGCCGCGGCCCGGCGTGCCCTTCGGGAAATTGGCCGGGCGCAGGAAGCGCTCCTCGCGCGGGGCAAAGCCAAGCGCCTCGCGCTGATCCCAGACGTGATTGCCGGTGGTCACCACGTCGGCACCGGCATTGATGGTCTCGCGGAAAATTTCCTCGGTGATGCCGAAGCCGCCGGCGGCGTTCTCGCCGTTGACGATGACGAAATCGAGCCGGAAATCCGAAATCAGGCCGGGCAACTGCTGCCAAACCGCTGTGCGGCCGGCCTTGCCCACCATGTCGCCTAGAAAAAGAAGTCTCATGAAAAAAGCTTCTACAGGGCCATTGCGAAATCATGCAAGTGGACGCTGCCGAATTTGCCCGGAGCGGATCAGCGCCGGCCGGTCACCTCACGCCGGCTCGAACCGGCGCAGCCCGCTCTCCGTCAGGATTTCGGGGATGATGACGTCGTGGTTCTCGTCCGGCACGCGCTCGACCTCCTGGCAGTCGAAGGCGATGCCGATCAGTCTAGGCTCTATGCCCTTGTCCTGCAGCTTGGCGATCGCCCGGTCATAATAGCCCGCGCCATAGCCGATGCGATGGCCGCGCGCGTCGAAGGCGGCCAGCGGCACCAGCATGATCTCAGGGTCCAACACCTCCGCTTCCTCATGCGGGCCGACAGTGCCGAACCCCATGTCGACCATCGGCGCGCCGCGCACCAGTTCGCGAAAGACGATGGTGTGTTCGTCGAGAATGGCCGGCAGGCAGAGCCGTGCGCCGTGCTCCCGCAGTGCAAACATCATCGGCCTGACATCAACCTCCGAACGCATCGGCCAGAAGCCGGAGACAATGGTGCCGGGATCGAACCGGATGTTGTCGCGCGCCGTCTCGGCCATCTCCAGCGAGGCCTCGATGCGCCAGAACTCGTCGAGCGCGTCGCGCCGGGCAAGCGCTTCCTTGCGCAGCTGCTTCTTGATCTCGCGATGGGAAGTCATGCCCGGCCCCATTCTCCTGTCGTCGCCAGTGTGTGGCATATCATTTGTCGCCACGGCAACGCAGAAACCGACGCTTCCTGGCGTCGGGTGGGCAGGTTTTATCCTGATAGGGAGGTGACGATCCACACAACCGGTGAAGAAGTCGATCCCGGAGACCTACAAAGTAGGTGGGCGCCGTGTGAAAAGACCCACGGGTCTTCCCAGGGACAGCTCCCTAAGGATCGTTAAGGCCCCGGGGAAAATGCTCTCCTGCCGCGAGGCGCAGACCGTCGCTGCCAATATAGGCGCTCATGCCGCGATGCGCCATGGCAATGCGGTGGTTCGGGCAATGATATTTGCGGGCAGGTTGCAAACTGCCTTCTCCCACTAGGGAAGAAGGGGATGCCGCGCAATTCTTTGCTGCCAGATGACCAGCAGCGGCACCGCGATCAGTTCGACCGACAGGCCGGCAAGATGTCCCGCTGAAGGAGTGCCCGAGGCGATCAAAGACAACAGCCGCGCGAGCCCGCCGCTGAACGTCAAAAGGGCGAGAAAACGAAACCGCGTCGTCTTCGCCTCGATCGCCGGCACACATGTGAACCAGGCGATGCCGATGACCAGGAATATTCCGGACAGGAAGCGAAAGTGGCTATCGAGGTCGACTGGCCATGGTTGCTCAACATGGAGAAAGACCGGGCCGATGATCACACCAGCCAGCCCGACCAGGACAGGGGTGATTGCGAGGACTGTGACGATCGCCTGCAGACATCTCTTTTCCGGCCATGCCGACATCTTGCCACCCATCATCTGTACTGTCCGCAGGGAGACACGTTGTCGTTACGCCAGGGTTTCAGGCGCTGCCCATCAGGCTTGCGCCCACTTGCCCTGCTCCTTAGGGTCGCGGCAGAAATTATGAGGAATTCGCATGCGCTTTGAAGGAACGTCGGCCTATGTCGCCGACAAGGATCTGATGGTGGCGGTCAACGCGGCGATTGCGCTGGAGCGGCCGCTGCTGGTCAAGGGCGAGCCGGGCACCGGCAAGACCGAACTGGCGCGCCAGGTGGCGGCAGGCCTCGGCCTCGAAATGATCGAATGGAACGTCAAGTCCACCACCAAGGCGCAGCAGGGTCTGTACGAATATGACGCCGTGTCGCGCCTGCGCGACAGCCAGCTCGGCGACGGGCGCTTCAACGACATCAAAAACTACATCAAGCGCGGCAAGCTTTGGGATGCGTTTGCCGCCGGCAAGAAGGTGGTTCTGCTGATCGACGAAATCGACAAGGCCGACATCGAGTTCCCCAACGATCTCTTGCAGGAACTCGATCGCATGGAGTTTTTCGTCTACGAGACCGGCGAAACGATCAAGGCCGATGTCCGCCCGATCGTCATCATCACCTCGAACAACGAAAAGGAGCTGCCCGACGCCTTCCTGCGTCGCTGCTTCTTCCATTACATCCGCTTCCCCGATGTCGAGACGCTGCACAAGATCGTCGAGGTCCACTATCCCGGCATCAAGCAGAACCTGGTGCGTGCCGCACTAACCCAGTTCTACGAGATCCGCGAGGTGGCCGGCCTCAAGAAGAAGCCGTCGACTTCGGAAGCGCTCGACTGGATTCGACTGCTGGTCGCCGACGACGTGGCGCCTGAAGACCTGCGCGCCGACCCCAAAAATGCGCTGCCCAAGCTGCACGGCGCGCTGCTCAAGAATGAGCAGGACGTGCATCTGTTCGAGCGGCTGGCGTTCATGGCCAGACGGCAGGGGTGAGGAGCGGTCCGCACAGCGGACGAAAAGCCAACGATTTGGCTTTTCGAGCGACGAACGCCCGGAGCCATAGCGGAGGGGAGCGTCAATGCCCGGCCTGCGCGTCTGGCCTCCGTTCGCCCGTGACAACATGCATGCCAAGGCGCCCCACCCCTAACCCCTCCCCACAAGGGGGAGGGGGACGAGGTTGGCGCCCTCCGACACATGGTGATTGAGATTGGCGCAAAGTAGGTGATTGAAGTCTGGGCGAGGCGCCTCACGATTCCCCTCCCCCTTGTGGGGAGGGGTTAGGGGGCCCGTCCTCGCATAGATTTGCCGCCCCTCCGGCCAATCCATTCCCGCGCTGTGGACCGTTGGCCGCTCGACAATGCTCAGGCAGTTTGCCGCGCAATCAATCCATCACGGAGGGCAACGCCATGACCGACATCACCATCCGCCCGCTTCAGCTTGCCGATCACGAGGATTGGCGCCGCCTGTGGACGGCCTATCTCGATTTCTACAACACTGTGTTGCCCGAGAAGATCTACGAGCTCGCCTGGAAGCGCCTGTTCACCGAGAGCGAATTCGAGCCCAAGGGCCTGATCGCGTTGGTCGACGGCAAGGCGGTGGGGCTGACGCATTACCTCTACCACCGCTCGGGCTGGTCCGAGGCCAACAATTGCTACCTGCAGGATCTGTTCTCCGACCCGGCCGCGCGCGGCAAGGGCGTCGGTGCGGCCCTGATCGAAGCCGTGAAGCAGGAAGCGGCCAAGCTCGGCGTCACCAATGTCTACTGGATGACGCACGAGACCAACGCCACGGCGCGCAAGCTCTACGACCGAGTTGCCCGCCGCACCGGATTCATCGAATACGATTTGCTGTAGTTCTCAGCCCATCATGCGGCCGCCTCGGGCGGCCGCTCAGCCTGCCGACCTCGACACCCACTGGTGCCACTGGGCCTCGCTGCCGCGGAAGACGTTGAGGTCGATCTTGCCGTCGACGCCGTGCGACAGGCCCGAACCCGAATACTGCCAGAACACCCAGTTGCGGCCCGGATAGACCTTGGACGGCGGCTCGGCCACGGCGCGCAGCCAGAACGGGTAGTCCTGGAAGTGGCCGCGAAGGTTGTCGCGGTAGAAGTCGGGCGCCGTGTAGATGACAGGACGCTGGCCGTAATGGCGCTCCAGCTTGTCCATGAAGACCTGCATCTTTTCGCGGATCTTCTCGGGGCTGTGGCGGCGCTTGCAGCTCGATTCGCCATTGTATTCGACGTCGATGACCGGCGGGAGCGCGCCCGGGACCTTGGGCACGTTGCGGATGAACCAGTCGGCCTGCTCGCCGGCGGTGCGGCACCAGTAGAAGAAGTGATAGGCGCCGCGCTTCAGGCCGGCAGCCTCGGCCTCGCGCCAGTTCTTCTTGAACATCGGGTCGAGATGGTCGCCGCCGTCGGTGGCCTTGATGTAGGCGAAGTTGGCACCCTGTGTGCGCAGCTTCGGCCAGTCGATCTCGCCCTGCCAGCGCGAGACGTCGACGCCGTGGACGGCGAAGTTCTTCGGCGACATGGTGCGGCCGAAATTGATCGGCTTGGCGTCACCGAAGCGGCGGCCGTAGATCTTGCCCGGCGCAAAGGGCGTCGCCTTCATCGGGTTGGACGGCGCGATCAGCGCGATCGGCTTGGTGTCGGGCGTCGGAATGTTGTCGAGTTCGATCCTCGGTGCCGCCATCGCCATCTGGACGGGCGCTTCGGTCACGATTTCGGCTGGCACGGACGGCGGTGCGACCAGCACATTGGCCTGCGGCACGGGCGCTGCCATTGCGGCCTGCATTGGCACGACGGGTGCCGTCGAAGCGATTTCGACCTGCGGCACCGGGCTCGCCGGGCGGGTGACCGAGGCGGTCGTTTCCTTCGATGGCGCTGACGACATTATGTCGCTGAGCCCCATGCTCGAGGTGCAGCCGGCCAAGGCCAGGCTGGCGAGAACGATCGCTGACGCCGCTGAGAAACGCATAGGTACCCGTACGCAAAACAAACCCGGATCCCAGCGCAGACTCGCCCCGGACCCCTCTGACCGGAATTGCTAACGGGAAATTACCAAAAAAGACTGAATCTTATTTTTACCTTCGGGTGTGGCATCGAAGCGCCTGCCGGCCTACTTGCCTGCCGGTCCGCGCCGAAGCAAAGTGCCCGTCATGTTCATACCCTTCTTCCTCGAACTCAAGGCGGCCAAGGTTCCGGTGTCGCTGCGCGAATATCTGGCGCTGCTCGAGGCGCTCGACGCCGATCTCGTCACCTATGACGTCGAGGGATTTTATTATCTCGCCCGCGCAGCCCTGGTGAAGGACGAGCGCCACATCGACCGGTTCGATCAGGTTTTTTCGCACTATTTCAAGGGCGTCGAGGCAATCTCGGGCGAGGGCGGCGTCGATGTCGCCAACATCCCCGAGGAATGGCTGCGGCGGCTGGCCGAGAAGACGCTGAGCGACGAGGAGAAAAAGCTGGTCGAGGCGCTGGGCGGCTTCGAGAAGCTGATGGAGACGCTGAAGCAGCGGCTGGAAGAACAGAAAGGGCGCCACCAGGGTGGCTCCAAATGGATCGGCACTGCAGGCACCTCGCCCTTCGGCGCCTATGGCTACAATCCCGAGGGCGTGCGCATCGGCCAGGAGACGAGCCGTCATCGCCGCGCGGTCAAGGTCTGGGACAAGCGCGAATTCAGGAATTTCGACGACACGGTCGAGCTTGGCACGCGCAACATCAAGGTGGCGCTCAAGCGCTTGCGTCGCTGGGTGCGCGAGGGCGCCGAGGAAGAACTCGACCTGCCCGGCACGATCCATGCCACCGCCGACCATGGCTATCTCGACGTCAAGACCCGGCCCGAGCGGCGCAACGCGGTCAAGCTTCTGATGTTCTTCGACGTCGGCGGTTCGATGGACGACCACATCAAGGTCGTCGAGGAGCTGTTTTCGGCGGCCCGCGTCGAGTTCCGCCAGCTCGAATATTTCTACTTCCACAACTGCCTCTACGAAGGCGTGTGGAAGGACAACCGTCGTCGCCATGCCGAAGTCATGCCGACGCTCGACGTGCTCCATAAATACGGCCACGACTACAAGGTGATCTTCGTCGGCGACGCGTCGATGAGCCCCTACGAGATCGCTTATGCCGGGGGTTCTGTCGAGCACTGGAACCCCGAGCCGGGCTCCGTGTGGCTGCGCCGCGTTCTCGACCAGTGGCCGAATGCTGTCTGGCTCAACCCGACGCAGGAAAAACACTGGAGCTATACGAGTTCGATCAAGATGATTTCCGACATCTTCGCCAACCGCATGTATCCCCTGACGCTTGCGGGGCTGGAAGCGGCGACCAAGCAGCTGTCGCGGAAACACTGAACCGCCTCACCAGGAAGTGATGCCCTGTCAGGCAGCGCCTCTCGTAACTATCTGTGCTGAGAACGCGAACAAGAAGAACAATCCAGGGAGACCCCCAAAAAATGGACGCCAAGACCTATCCCGTCACCCGCACCGACGCCGAATGGCGCGCGATGCTGACGCCCGAGCAGTACCAGGTGATGCGCCAGCACGGCACCGAGCGGCCGGGCAGTTGCGCATTGCTCCATGAAAAGCGTGCCGGCAGCTTCACTTGCGCAGGCTGCGACCAGCCCCTGTTCGAAGCCAAGCTGAAGTTTGAAAGCGGCACCGGCTGGCCGAGCTTCAACGATCCGGTCGAAGGTTCGGTCGAAACCACCGTCGACCGCAGCTACGGCATGGTGCGGACGGAATGCCATTGCTCGCGCTGCGGCAGCCATCTCGGCCACGTCTTCCCAGACGGCCCGCCGCCCACAGGCCTGCGCTACTGCATCAATGGCGTGGCGCTGAACTTCCAGCCGTCCTAGAGCATTTCCGCTTTTCTTCGAATCGCAGAAACCCTCTATCTCTTTGTTTTTGCGCAATTCCGGGCGGAAAACCGCTGCGCACTTTTCCTGGAACTGCTCTAGAGCAATTTGCAGCCGGGTGGAAACGCCCGCGGTAAGAAACAGCTAAAGCAGGCTCGCCAGGATGATCCAGATCGTGGCGCCCATCTTCATCGTGTTGGCGTTGGGCGCTTCGGTCAGGTCGGCCGTCCGCAGCACGCTGCCATAGAGGAAGAGATTGTAAGGCAATGGCACCAGATGGACGGCCACCGCCAGCAGGGCATTCATCTTGGCCGCCAGGATCACCAGCGCCACCACCGTGGTCACGACATTGATCAGGCTGCCGACCACGAACATGTCCCACCAGAACAGCTGTGCCAGCGGCACCTCGCCGTTCCAGCGTCTTGAAAAGAATGCCGAAAGCCCACCCTGTCCGCCCAAAGGGTTGTCGGAAGGATGTAGTCGCCCGGTATCCGTCATCGCCTCATGACCCCGCGCCATCGTAGCATTCGCCGCAACATAACGACCAATTAGGGCAACATATGCTGCGCTTTTACAAGTGCGCCGAAAGTCTCGCCTTGCAACAAGGTGAACGCGCAGCGTCGGTGGCGGGTTCCTCAACCTTCTGTCGCGTCGATGTCGGCAAGCAAGCGCCTTGACGCCTCCAGGCAGCGGCGCGCGCGCTCCTGCGGCGAAACCGTGTCGCCAAGCCGCATCATCGGGATCTCGATGCTGAGAGGCCGATCTGCGGGCAGCGCGCCGAGATAGCCTTTCAACGGCAATGCGCCTTCGCCCGGCAGGTCGCGGTCGAAAGCGGAATGACGCACCATCGTTGCGAGATCGGTGGGTGCCGGCGGTGCGTCGCAGAGATGGATGTTGTAGATCAGACTGCGGTCGACCGAAGCCAGCGCGTTCGGCGAAATGCCCATGCGGTCTATGTGCAGCATGTCGAGGATCAGCCCGGTGCTGTGCGCCGCGCCCGCAGCCACGACCGACAGCGCTTCGTCGAGCGTCCCTGCAGCACGATGGGCAATCGGCTCGAAGTCAACGCCCAGCCCGAAGCCGGCGGCCATTTCGGCGAGGGCCGCGAACCTGTCCTCGATCTCCGCCTGATCGATTGTCCCGCGCATATCGGCCACGGCAATCAGGCGTGGCGCGCCCAGGCTTGCCGCCACTTCCATCGCTTCGGCACTTTGCGAGAGATCGAAATCCCTGCGGATCATCCAGCTTTCGACCTCCGTGACCGTCAGGCCGGTGTCGCCGAGCATTGCACGGCAATCGACCAGAAGCGTCTTGTTGCCGAGCAAAGGCGACGGCGCGTCGGCCGCCGCTGTCGGATGGATGCGCAAGCCGAGATGATCGTAGCCGACCTCCGACGCGATCCGGATCGTTTCGAGCGGCGAGGCGACGGGTGCGGTCAGGTACGACAGCGAAAAACGTCTCATGGCCGAAATCCTATCTGCGGTGGCGTGAAGCCGGATGGTCCGAGGCTGTGCGCGGCCCCGAGCCCGTCACCTTCTCGCGCAGGGTGCCTGCGCCGTATTCGGTTTTGAACATGCCGCGCCGCTGCAGCTCCGGCACCACCATCTCGATGAAGTTTTCCATCGTCTCATGCGCCAGGATGCGGGCGATGTTGAAGCCGTCGACATCGGCATGTTCGACCCAGCGCGCGAGTTCGTCCACCACCTGCTCCGGCGTGCCTACGACCAGTAGGTTGCGGCCGCTGACCACCATGCTTTCGGCCGCCTGGCGCACGGTCCAGGTGCCCTTGCGCGTCAGGATTTCGAGCTGCGACTGCGCTGCGTCGGTCTTCTCGTAGCGGATCGGCTCGTCCAGCGGGTATTTCGCGAGGTCGATGCCGAGTGCTGCCGACAGCTGGCACAGCATGCCTTCGACGCTGGTGTGGCGTTTGTAGTCCTCGTAGCGGGCGCGGGCGAGTGCCTCGGTCTCGCCGACGATGATGGTGGCGCCGGCGAAGAACTTCAGGCTCCTGGGATCGCGGGCAAGCTCAGCGGCGCGCTTGCGCATGTCGGCCACCTGCGGCGCAACAAGTTCGAGCTTCGGGCCGTTGATGAAGATGCCCTCGGCATGGCTGGCGGCGAAATGACGGCCGCGCGGCGAACCGCCAGCCTGGAACAGCATCGGTGTGCGCTGCGGCGAAGGCTCGGCGGCGCTGACGGCGCGAATCTTGTGATGCGTGCCGTCATGGTCGAGTTCTGAGATCAGCGTGGGGTCGGCGTAGATGCTGCTCGCCTTGTCGCGCTTCAGCGCGCCGTCGGCCCACGAGCCCTCCCAAAGCCCGTACATCACCTCCATGAACTCGTCGGCGGCGTCGTAGCGTGCGTCGTGCTCGGCCAGCTCGTCGCGGCCCATGGCCAGCGCGCCGCTGCGGAGGAAGGAGGTGACGATGTTCCAGCCGATGCGCCCGCGTGTCATGTGATCCAGCGTCGTCATGCGCCGGGCAAACAGGTATGGCGTCTCATAGGAGGCGCTGCCGGTGATGGCGAAGCCGAGGTTCTTGGTCACCAGCGCCATGGCCGGTACGATCACTGCGGGGTCGAGGCTCGGTGCGAGCGCGCCGCTGCGGAACGCCGATGCGTAGCTCTGCTGGTAGGTGTCGGGCACCCCGAGCGAATCGGCCAGAAACAGAGCGTCGAACAGCCCGCGCTCCAGCAGGCGGGCATAGTCGGCCCAATAGTCGATGCTGGTGAAATCGAGTGCTGTGTCGCGCGGATGGCTCCACAGGCCGAAGGCGAGGAAGCTCGGGTTGCACTGGTCGAGCGCGTTGAGCCTGATTTCCCTGGTCATGCGATGGCCTCCTCCTGCCGCGTTTGCGGCGCAACTTCCCGGAGGCGCGGCCCTCGATCAAATGACCGTTTTCGACGGGGCGATCTCAAAATGAGACCGCTCATTCTGTGACCTCGAATTGCCCGGCCAGCGTCTCGACAAAACGCAGCAGCACGGGCGTTTCGATCTCGGCGCGCCAGAACAGCTTGAGCGGCAACGGCACTGAAAATCCTGATACGTCGCGGATGACGACATTCGGCGGATGCCGGCCGGCCTGGGAGCGGTTGACGAAGGCGATGCCGAGGCCGGCAGCGACAAGGCTCAGCGTCGCCTCGGTGCTGCCGGTCTCCATCAGCACGCGGATGGCAATGCCGCTTGCGTGCAGGGCCTGTGCCACCTTCTCGGCCATCAGGCCAGATTGGGCGAGGTCCATGCCGATGAAGTCGGCGCCGTCGAGGTCGTCGACCGCAAGCTCGGCCTTTGTGGCAAGCGTATGGTGCTCGGGCAGGGCCAGCGCCAGATCGTCGAGAACCAGCTGCCGCGATTTCAGGCTGTGCGGATAGCCGAGCTCATAGGCGATGCCGAGGTCGATGCCGCCCGCCGCCAGCGCCTGGAAAGCCTGCTCCGACAGCATCGGCGTCAGCCTGAGTTCAACCGTCGAGTTGGTGCTGCGAAACTGCTGCAGCCCGTCGGGGATCGGCGCAAACATCATCGCCGCACCGTTGAAGCCGACGCGCAGCAGCGACACCTGCCCGCTGTCGATCAGGTCGAAGCGGCGAATAGCGAGATCGACCTCGCGCAGGATGCGCGATGCGTCCTCCAGCAGTGCTTCGCCGGCCAAGGTCAGCCGCACGCCCGTCGGTTCACGCTCGAACAGCCTGCCGCCGAGCTGTGCCTCCAGCTCGCCGATGCGCCGCGACAGCGCCGACTGCACGATCGCCAGTCTGTCGGCCGCCTTGTGGAAGCTGCCAAGCTCGGCCGCGATGACGAAGTGCTGCAGGTTCTTGAGCAACTGCGCCCGGCGGATGCCGGGCCTGCCGAGGCTCCTTGTCGGTGAAACATTTTCCGGATCGCCTGTCATCTGGGCACCACGCGCAACTGGTCGTGCCCGACTGTGCCGATGCCGAAACGAGATCGCCTCGTCCGAAAAGGTCATTTGCCGCCGAAAGCGGTTGTCTGTCTCCTGAAGCCGAAACACACATTGCCTCGGGAGGACATGATGATGGCCAAACCCTTGATCGTTGGGATCGGCGGGACCACGCGTAACGGCTCGTCGTCGGAGCGGTTGTTGCATCAGGCGCTGGCAGCAGCACAGGCTGCAGGCGCCGATACGATGGCCTTCAGCGGCGAACGGCTGCTGTTTCCGATCTATGGCACCAACAGGCCGGGTGCGGCGGAACTGGAGTTCATCGAGGCGCTGCGCCGCTCGGACGGCATCGTCATCGCTTCGCCGGGCTATCACGGCTCGCTGTCGGGCATGGTCAAGAACGCGCTCGACTATGTCGAGGAGCTGCGCAGCGATGTCAGGCCCTATCTCGAAGGCCGCGCCGTCGGACTGATCGCCGCCGCCGCCGGCTGGCAGGCAGGCGGCTCGACGCTGCAGCATCTGCGTTCGATCGTGCATGCCCTGCGCGGCTGGCCGACGCCGCTCGGTGTCGTTGCCAACTCGTCCGATCAGGGGCACGATTGCGGCACGCAGATCGGATTGATGACGGGGCAGGTGATGGGCTTTGCCCGGGCGTTCGGCGTCGCGTCGGGCGCGCCCGAACGACTCTGCGCCTAAGCTATTTCAGCCGGTTCAGGTCTGCGGCGCGGTTGTCGATGATCGCCTCCATCGAGAAGAAGCCGGTCACCGTAGCCAGGTCGAAATCGGTGATCAGCTTCTGGTAGAACGCGTCGTAGCCCGACATGCCTCGGGTCACGACCTTGATGAGATAGTCCCAGTCGCCGCCGATGCGGTAGAAGTCGATCACCTCCGGCAGGCGCTCGACATGCTTGCGGAAATCGTCGGCCCATTCCTTCGAATGATGGCGGGTGCGGATCATCACGAAGACGGTCAGGTCGTAGCCGAGGGCGGCCACGTCGATGTCGGCGTGTGTCCCGCGGATCAGGCCGGTCGTGTTCAGCCGCTGCAACCTGCGCCAGCAGGCGTTCTGCGACAGCCCGACGCGCTCGGCCAAATCACGCTGCGAGATCGAGCCGTCCTTTTGCAGGCATGACAGGATCTTGCGATCAATTTCGTCGATCTTTTCCATGATCGCGATCAGATGACACAATTTCGGTTGTCTGTCCCGAGAAAACGATGAAGTTTCTTCGCTGAATAGCGATTAGAATCCTCGCTCATTCCGATCTGGAAGAGTTTCGCAGTCAGAGGAGCGCGAAGATGACCACAACCGCCGGTTTGCTGCAGGGTTTCAGGCAGGGCCTCGCCGGCGACACGGTTGCCGCGCTCCAGGCCGGGTTGGTTGGCCAGAACGCCAGGATCGAAGGCCCGTTCGGTTCCAAGTCTCTTGTCTACGCCGACTATGTCGCCTCGGGCCGGGCACTGATGCAGATCGAGCGTTTCATCCTCGAAGAGGTTCTGCCCTTCTACGCCAACAGCCACACCGAGGCGTCCTATTGCGGCGGCTTCATGACCCGGCTGCGCCGCGAGGCGCGTGCGGCGATCGCCGAGTGCTGCGGCGCCAGCCGCGACCATGCGGTGATCTTTGCCGGCTCGGGCGCCACCGCCGGCCTCAACCGTCTGGTCAAGCTGCTCGGCGTCGCTGACGGTGTCGCCGCAGGCTCGCGCGTTCGCGTCATCATCGGCCCCTACGAGCATCACTCCAACATCCTGCCCTGGCGCGAAAGCGGTGCCGAAGTCGTCGAGATCGCCGAATGCGCCACTGGCGGCCCCGATCTCGCTGAACTCGATGCGGCACTCGCTGTGCCGGCCGATCTCACCGTCTGCGCCTTCTCGGCTGCATCCAATGTCACCGGCATCATCACCGACGTTGCCGCTGTCACCCGGCGCATCAAGGCAGCCGGGGCCAAGGCCGTCTGGGACTATGCCGGCGCCGGCCCTTATCTGCCGATCGCCATGACGCCGGCCGAGGGCGTCGAGATCGACGCACTGGTGGTTTCGCCGCACAAGTTCATCGGCGGTCCGGGCGCTTCGGGCGTGCTGATCGTTCGCCGCGATGCGGTGGTTACCGTCAAGCCGTCCTGGCCGGGTGGCGGCACGGTCAAGTTCGTCTCGCCCACCGGCCATGACTACAGCGATAACATCGAGGCGCGCGAAGAGGCAGGCACGCCCAACGTCGTCGGCGACATCCGCGCCGCACTCGCCTTCCTGGTCAAGGATGCGCTGGGCGCGGAAGCCATGCAGGCGCGCAATGCCGAACTCACCCGCAGGGCGATGGCTGCCTGGCGCGGACTGGACCGGCTGGAGCTTCTGGGCTCGCTCGACGTGGCACGGCTGCCGATCTTCTCGTTTCGGGTCAAGGATGGCAAGGGCGGCCATGTCCACCAGCAGCTCGTCACCCGCATGCTGAGCGACCGCTTCGGCATCCAGGCGCGCGGCGGCTGCGCCTGCGCAGGACCTTATGTCCATCGCCTTCTCGGCATCGACGCGGGCGAGTCCGAGGCGATGCGCGCGGCTATCAAGGCCGGCGAGGAAATGAAGAAGCCCGGCTTCATCAGGCTCAATTTCAGCGTGCTGCTGTGTGAGGAGAAGATCGCCTTCATTCTCGATTCGGTGGCGCAGCTGGCGGGCGATGCGCCCCGCTATGTGGGCCATTACGACTTCGACCCGGCGCGCGCGATCTTCTTCCCCCGCAACGCCGAGATGGCCATCGCGGTCTAGCTGAAATACTCCCTGAAAGGAAAATGGCCGGAACGTTCCCGTTCCGGCCATTCTTGTCTGTGCTTGGCCGTGCAGCCGCTTAGGTGCTTGGGCCCATCAGGTAGGGCAATACCTCCAGTGTGCCGCGATAGATCATCTCGCCGGCGACGTAGAGGATGATGACCAGGCCGACATAGGCGATCCAGCGGAACTTCTGCAGCAAGTTGGCGATGAAGCTCGCGGCAACGCCCATCAGCGCAATCGACAGCACCAGGCCGAAGATCAGCACGTTCGGATGGTCGCGGGCAGCGCCGGCGACGGCCAGCACGTTGTCGAGCGACATCGACACGTCGGCGATGACGATCTGCCAGGCAGCCTGGGCGAAGGTCTTCTTCGGCGCGGTGGCGGCAACCTTGCCGTCCTTGTCGATATCGGTCTCGGACAGCGCCTCGACGGCCTGGGTCTCATGGCTGTGGTTGGCCCGCAGCTCGCGCCACATCTTCCAGCACACCCACAGCAGCAGCACGCCGCCGGCAAGCAGCAGGCCGACGATCTGCAGGAGCTGGGTGGTGGCGGCGGCGAAACCGATGCGCAGCACCGTCGCGGCGATGATGCCCATGAGGATCGCCTTGGCGCGCTGTTCTTTCGGCAGGCCGGCTGCGGCCAGGCCGATCACGATGGCATTGTCGCCCGCCAGCACCAGGTCGATCATGATGACCTGGAACAGGGCTGTCAGCGCTTCCGGGGTAAAAAATTCTGTCATACGGCACCCTTTGCGTTCAGCTGGGGGCGGCATGGCTCGCAGGCATGATCGGTCGCGCTCACAGGAGCGGGAATACAGTTCAAGCGCTGCAATAAATTGGTGATGTCAAAGCCAGGCCGCCGGATTGGTTCCCAGTCCGACATCGCAGCCATGGTGACTGCCAGAGGGGCCCGGCCTGGTGGCGTGCTTTTAGTCGAAGAGCTCGGGAAACTCAAGGCTTGCATGCGACAACGGCGCGCATCGCTGCGCGCCGCATCGTTTCCGGCTCCTGGAAGGCGTCGGGTGCCTCAGTAGGCCTGCGCCGTCGGCCTAAACAGGATCTCGTTGATGTCGACCTCCTCCGGCTGGCTCATGGCGAACGCCACGGCCCGGGCGAAGGAACTGGCCGGGATCGCCAGCTTGTAGACTTCGCGGATGCCGGCCGCGACCACGCTGTCGGTGATCGTGTCGGGCAGTTCGGTTTCGACGGCACCTGGCGAGATGATGGTGCTGCGGATGTTGTAGGGCTTCACCTCCTGGCGCAGGCCCTCGGAAATCACCCGCACGCCGTGCTTGGTCGCGGCATAGACCACGCCGCCCGGCCCGACTTTGTGGCCGGCCACCGAGGCGACATTGATGATGTGGCCGCTCTTTTGGGTCTTCATATGCGGCAGGGCAGCCGCGATGCCATAGAGCACGCCCTTCAGGTTGACGTCGATCATCCGGTCCCATTCGTCGACATGCAGGTTCTCGAGCATGGAGCTCGGCATCAGGCCGGCATTGTTGATCAGCACGTCGATGCGGCCATGCGTTGCGACCGCGTGGTCGACGAGGCGCTGGACCTGCGCGCGGTCGGTGACGTCGGTCTTGAGCACGGCCTGTTCGCCGAGGCCCAGTTCGGCCGCCAGCGCCTGCAGCCGGCCTATGCGGCGGGCGCCCAACACCAGTTTGGCGCCGTTCTCGGCCAACAGCCGCGCCGCGGCTTCGCCGAGGCCGCTGCTGGCGCCGGTAATGACGACGACCTTGTTTTCGATACCTTTGGTCATGATTGTTCCTTTCGGGGGAGGTCAGGGAAGTGGACCGAGACGGGCACGACCGCGCCTCGTCAGGGGCGGGTCCGCAATGTCGGACGATGTCGGCAGCTGCCGGTGGGGGAAAATGCGATCCGCTATTTGCCCACCCGCGCCTGCAGATGTGCCGGATAGCGGTCGCCATGGACCTCGATCTCGGCGACTGCGCGTTCGATCTCGTGGAGGTCGTTCGCCGACAGGTCGACTGCGGCCGCACCGATATTTTCTTCGAGACGATGAAGCTTGGTCGTTCCCGGAATGGGCACGATCCACGGGCGGCGGGCCAGAAGCCAGGCGATGGCGATCTGGGCGCGGGTTGCACCCTTGTCGTCGGCAATCCTGCCCAGCGCATCGACCAGGCCCTGGTTGGCCTGCCGGTTCTCGGCGGAAAAGCGGGGAACGACGTTGCGGAAATCCGACTTGTCGAACTCGGTTGCCTGGTCGATCGCTCCTGTCAGGAAACCCTTGCCCAGCGGGCTGAACGGAACGAAGCCGATGCCGAGCTCTTCCAGCACGGGCAGGATTTCCCGCTCCGGTTCGCGCCACCACAGCGAATACTCGCTCTGCAGCGCCGCCACCGGCTGGACGGCATGGGCGCGGCGGATCGACTGCACGCCGGCCTCTGACAGCCCGAAATGCTTCACTTTGCCTTCGCGGATCAGGTCGCGAACCGTGCCTGCCACGTCTTCCATCGGCACGTCGGGGTCGACGCGGTGCTGGTAGAGCAGGTCGATCCGGTCGGTCCTGAGCCGCTTCAGCGCAGCCTCGGTCACATTCCTGATATGGGCAGGCTTGCTGTTCATGCCGCTCTGGCCGCCGTCGGGGCCCAAGTCGAAGCCGAACTTGGTCGCGATCACCACCTGGTCGCGCATCGGCGCCAGCGCTTCGCCGAGCAAGATCTCGTTCTCATAGGGGCCATAGGCTTCCGCGGTGTCGAAGAAGGTGACGCCCTTGTCGAAGGCTGTACGGATCAGGTCGATCGCGGCCTGCCTGTCGGTCGCCGGACCGTAGCCGTAGCTCAGTCCCATGCAGCCGAGGCCGATTGCCGAGACCTCGAGGCCGCTGTTTCCCAGTTTGCGCGTCTGCATGTCACTCTCCCTGGCTTTCGCGCCGATATTGCGCGTCGGTGACCTGTTCCATCCAGTCGACGACCTTGCCGTTCTGGACTTCCTGGATGGCGATGTGGGTCATGGCCGTGTTGGGCGAGGCCCCGTGCCAATGCTTCTCCTCGGGTGCGAACCACACCACGTCGCCGGGCCGGATTTCCTCGACGGGACCGCCCAAACGCTGGACGCGGCCGAGGCCGGATGTCACGACAAGCGTCTGCCCCAGCGGGTGGGTGTGCCAGGCCGTGCGCGCACCGGGCTCGAAGGTGACACTGGCGCCCTGGACGCGCTCAGGCATATGCGGGTTGAACAACGGGTCGATGCGCACCGTTCCGGTGAACCAGTCGGTGGGGCCTTTCCCGGATGCGCGGGAGCCTGCTCGCAAGATTTCCATTGAAAATCTCCATTTCATCAAGCTCGCCGGCAGCGGCGGCTTCGATGGGTGGAATCTAGCCAGAACCCGATTGCAGGATTAGTAGGAGTAATCTGCATGTGGTTGTGAGCTGGATTCAGCAATGCCCAGAGAGAGCGTCAACGACATGGTCGCCTTCCTCGCGGTGGCACGCGAGCGGAGCTTCACCAAGGCTGCAGGCAAGCTCGGCGTGACGCCTTCGGCGCTCAGCCACACATTGAGAGGCCTGGAAGAACGCCTCGGCATCCGGCTTCTGTCGCGGACCACGCGCAATGTCTCGCCCACCGAGGCCGGGGAACGCCTGATGCAGGCGATCGGCCCGCATTTCGACCAGATCGAGGCCGAAATCGATGCGCTCAGCGAATTGCGCGACCGACCGGCGGGCACTGTCCGCATCACCTGCACCGACTATGTCGTCGAGACCATCTTCCGACCGAAGCTGCGGACCTTCCTGCGCCAATACCCCGACATCAAGGTCGAGATCGCCATCGACTATGGCTTCACCAACATCGTCGAACAGCGCTTCGATGCCGGCGTGCGGCTGGGTGAATCCGTCAGCAAGGACATGATCGCGGTGCGCATCGGGCCGGACTGGCGCTTTGCGGTGGTCGGCTCTCCCGACTATTTCGAACGTCGCTCGCCGCCGGAAACGCCGCAGGATCTGACCAACCACAAATGCATCAACCTGCGCCTGACCACGGCGGGCGGCATCTATGCATGGGAGTTCGAGAAGGATGGCCGCGAGCTGAACGTTCGGGTCGACGGACAGCTTACCTTCAACAGCATCCTGCCGGTGCTGGATGCCGCGGTCGACGGCTTCGGGCTCGCCTATGTCGCGGAAGACCTGGCCCAGCCCTATCTCGCCGATGGCCGCCTTGTCGAAGTGCTGACCGACTGGTGCCCCACCCTGCAGGGCTACCATCTCTATTATCCGAACCGCCGCCAGGCTTCCCCGGCCTTCGCATTATTGGTCGAGGCGCTGCGCTACAGAAGCGCGACCTAGCTGCCGGGACGGGCCAGACCGGCACGCCGGCAGGCCCCAGACGAAAAACGCCGGCATCGCTGCCGGCGTTCCTGCATTCGAAATGAGCTCGTGGGCTCAGGCCATGCCAAGGGCGGCCTTGTAAAGGTCGAGGATCGTCTCTTCTTCGGCGCGCTCGTTCTGGTCCTGCTTGCGCAGGCGGATCAGCGTGCGGATTGCCTTGGTGTCGAAGCCAGTGCCCTTGGCCTCGGCATAAACGTCCTTAATGTCGTCGGAGATGGTCTTCTTTTCTTCCTCGAGGCGCTCGATGCGCTCGATGATGGCGCGCAACTGTCCGGCGGCAACGGTCTGGCTGGTCTCGGTGATTTCGTCGGCCATGTGGCACTCCGCAATTTGTGAATGGGAAAAAGGCGCGAGTCGTGCGCCACCTGATTTCGGCGGTTTCGATGCCTCATGATGCACGGGGGGTCAAGGGGACTATGCGGCGCAGCTGCCACGCCGCCGAGAAATCGGCCGCCACATCGGCCCGAAAACCGGGGCAGGTTTTCGCAAAGCCCGACATGCAGGCAGGCTAGTGATCCTTGGGGCGGCTCACTTCGAAGGCCGCCTTCTGGGCGTCCGTCGCGTCGCGCTGGTACTTCGCCTGCCATTCGGCAAAGGGCATGCCATAGACGATTTCGCGAGCGGCTTCCTTCGAAAGCTCCACGCCGCCCGCGCCAGCCGCGTCGCGGTACCAGTTGGACAGGCAGTTCCGGCAGAAACCGGCGAGGTTCATCATGTCGATGTTCTGCACGTCTGAGCGCTCGCGCAGGTGTTCGAGCAGCCGGCGGAAGGCGGCGGCCTCAAAATCGCGCTTCTGGTCGTCGCTGAGTTCGGCCATCTGATCCTCCTTCACAGTGGCCCGGTGCGCGAGCCGAATTGCCTGACTTCATGTATATCGGGGCGGCGGTCGATGGCGTCAACGATGGGCGCGAGACGTTCGGCCCAGGCGGTGGTGGCGGCATCGTCGCCGATCAGGTCCTGGCGGATTTCGAGCAGCGCATGGGCATAGCCGTTGACGATGCAGTGCTTGAACATGGTGTCGCCGCGCAGGGCGCCGTCATAGGGCTCATTGTCGCCGACGACGAGTGCCGGATCGGCGGCCAGAAGTTCGATCAGCGGCCAGGCGGCGCGATGGTCCATGTCCCAGAGCACGCCTGCGTGCCACGGCCGGGCGCGGCCTTGCATGACCGGCGTGAAGGAATGCACCGACAGGATGAAGGGCGCGCTGGTCGATTCCTTGTGCACCGAGGCGACCATGGCGCCGACAGCGTCGTGATAGGGGCGGTAGAAGTTGTCGAGCCGGCGCTCGCGCTCCGTCCCGGTCATGGGATAGTTTCCCGGGATGACCGAGCCGTCATAGAGCTGGCGGATCAGCGTCGGGTCGTCCTCGCCGCGATTGGGGTCGATCAGCAGGCGCGAGAAGTTGGCGAGCACCGCGGGCACCCCCAGAAGTGCCGCCAGCTTGCGGGTCACCTGTTCGGCGCCGATGTCGTAGGCAATGTGGCGGTCGAACTCCTCAGGCGGCAGGCCGAGGTCGCCATATTCCTGCGGTAGGTCGCGCCTGGCGTGGTCGCAAAGCAGGACGATGCCCCGCCTGCGGTCGCCGTCGACGATGTCGAAAGGGGCAAAAAGTGCTGTACGCGTCATCGGCGGCAATTTGTCCTTCGGCCGGCGGGCAGGCGAAAACCAGCGTCGCTGAGGTGGGGATATGTGCTAACGCCGTTGTTTTGCCAACCTTTTTTCGAATATGCCAGTTGGGGCAGCAAATCATGCAGGCCGTGCGCAATTAAATCGATTGGATAAGCGCTCGGCCGCGCGTTGACATGGGCCAAGACATTGCCGAAAAGGGGCACCGGAAAATGCAGAACATGTCGAAGAGGGGCTTTGGGATGGGATTTGCCGGGGGAACGCGCCTGCGCTCAACCGTCGCAACGCTCTCACTGTTTCTTGCCGTTCCGATGATTGCCACCGTTGCCGCTTCGCCTGCTCACGCCGATTTCCGCGTCTGCAATGCGACCCAGAGCCTGGTCGGCGTCGGCATCGGCTACCGCTCCAAGGCCGGATGGATCACCGAGGGTTGGTGGCACATCGAGGGTTCGACGTGCAAGACGCTGATCGAAGGCCCGCTGTCATCGAGGTTTTATTATCTCTATGCAGAAGATGCCGAGCGTGGCGGCCGCTGGGACGGGCCGATCACCATGTGCGTGGCCGAAAAAGAGTTCAAGATTGCCGGTGTCACCGACTGTGTAGCGCGTGGCTTCCAGCGTGCCGGCTTCCAGGAATACGATACGGGCGAGCAGGCGAACTGGATGGTCCAGCTCACGGATGAGCCCGCAACGGGCGGCCCGACGGCCGCCTCGGGAACGAATGGTCAATGAGACGTAGCCGCAAGGTCAAGATACTCGCCACCCTGGGTCCCGCTTCGTCCGACGAGGCGATGATCCGAAAGCTCTTCGAAGCGGGGGCTGACGTCTTCCGCATCAATATGAGCCATACCGACCACGATTCGATGCGCGCGCTCGTCGCCCGCATCCGCAAGGTCGAGGGTGACGTGGGTCGACCGATCGGCATCCTCGCCGACCTCCAGGGCCCCAAGCTCCGCGTCGGCAAGTTCGCCAACGGCAAAGAAGAGCTGACCGTCGGCCAGACCTTCACCCTTGACGACAATCCCGACCTCGGCACCTCCAGCCGCGTGCACCTGCCTCATCCCGAAATCCTCAAGTCGGTCCAGGCAGGCCACCGCCTGCTGATCGACGACGGCAAGCTCGAGCTCAAGGCAACCAAGACCGACGGCAAGTCGATCGTCTGCACGGTCGTCGCCGGCACCAAGATTTCCGACAAGAAGGGCGTCAGCCTGCCCGATACCGACCTGCCGGTCGGCGCGTTGACCGAGAAGGACCGCAAGGACCTCGACGCGGTGCTAGAAACCGGCGTCGACTGGGTCGCGCTGTCCTTCATCCAGCGCCCGGAAGACCTGGCCGAAGCCCGCAAGATCGCTCAGGGCCGTGCGCTGCTGCTCTCCAAGATTGAAAAGCCGCAGGCCGTCGCACGCCTCGCCGAGATCATCGAGTTGTCCGATGCCTTGATGGTCGCCCGCGGCGATCTTGGTGTCGAAATGCCGATCGAGTCGGTTCCCGGCATCCAGAAGCAGATCACGCGTGCTGCCCGCCGCGCCGGCAAGCCGGTGGTTGTCGCCACCCAGATGCTGGAATCGATGATCACAGCACCGGTGCCGACCCGCGCCGAAGTGTCCGACGTTGCAACGGCTGTCTTCGAGGGTGCCGACGCGATCATGCTGTCGGCAGAATCCGCCGCCGGCCAGTATCCAGTCGAGTCCGTGGCGACGATGAACCGTATCGCCCAGCAGGTCGAAAAGGATCCGACCTATCCTGGCATCATCAACGCCCAGCGCTCGCAGCCGGAGGCCACCGGCGCCGACGCGATCTCGCTTGCGGCGCGTGAAATCGCCGAGACGCTAAAGCTGTCGGCGATCGTCACCTACACCGCCTCGGGCACCACTGGCCTGCGTGCCGCGCGCGAGCGCCCGCAGGTGCCGATCATCGCCCTGTCGCCGATCCTGGATACCGCGCGTCGCCTGTCGCTGTTGTGGGGCACGCACTGCGTCGTCTCGCCCGATGCCGTCGATCTCGACGACATGGTCGACCGCGCCTGCAACGTCGCCTTCAACGAAGGTTTCGCCGCTGCCGGCGACCGCCTCATCATCACCGCCGGCGTGCCGCTCAGGACGCCCGGATCGACCAATATGCTGCGCATCGCGTATGTCGGGCCGGAAGGCAAAGGCAGCAGGTGAGCGAATAGGGGGTAGCGAAGAATGCGTGCCTGTCGGCCAGGCAGGTGCGCCCAACTATTCGCTACTCCTATTTACTGTTCATTCCCCGCCCACTTTCTCGTTCACGCATCCTGCGGCATGCACGTCGGCCGCGATCCGCGCCTCGACCTCGGCTGCCGCCCGTTTGAGGTCGACATTCTTGCCGGCCAGTTTCTCGACCGCGGCGAGCACCAGGTCCGGGGCCACCCAGTCGGGCTTGTGGCCGAGGTTTTTGACCCACACCAGTTCGGCGCCGGGGATGTCGCGGGCCAATCCCACCGAGTGGATTTCCTCATAGACGACGGTGTCTTCGTCGCCTGAGATCACCACCGTTGGCGCCTTGATTTCGTAGTAGCGCGGCGCCGTCTTCAGCGCATGGCGGTATAGCCCCTCGACATCAATGGCATTGGCGCGGAAGGCCGAGGGGCGCAGCACCAGCTTGATCTGGGCGTTGTCGACATACCCGTCCGGCACCTTGTTGGGCGAAAACACGCAGGTCGTCGCCGCATCGATGCGCATGAGGCCGGCGGGGTCCGAGAGCGTTGCAGTGAACAGGTTGCCCAGCACGGGTGTCGCCGCCACGCTGTAGTACCAGGAGGTAGCGCCGCCCGGCCAGGGATGGGTGGCGGCCGACAGGAACAATAGCCCGCGCGTCTTTTCCGGGTGCTCCAGCGCAAAGGTCGCCGCGATCGATCCGCCGAACGAATGGCCGACGATGATCGCGTCCTTGATGCCGAGGCGATCCATCAGTGCTGCGATGGTTGCCGCCTGCCCTTCCTGTGTCTCGTTGTTGCCGTTGCCGCGCCCGGACCAGCCGTGGCCGGGACGGTCGAAAAACAGCATCTCGGCGCGGCCCTCGAACATCGGCCCGAGCGGCAGCATCTGGTCCTTGAGATTGGCGCTGGCGCCATGGATGAAGACGAGCGGCGGCAGGTCGGCGCCGGCGGGCCTGGGGACGTGCACGTAGTGTATCCGCGCGCCATTGATGTCGGCAAAGCTGCCGACAGGCGGGTTCTGCCGTTCGATCAGCCAGGCCGAGATGCGGGTGAAGCCGGCAAGCCCAAGGACGATCGCGACGAGCAGGACCAAAATCGCTGTGAGGATGTTCATGCGGGATGGGGCTGGGTGAAAGGGAGTGGCGAACAGCGAATAGTGAGCAGTGGGTGGCGAATGGCAACCAAAAATCGGCGCACGCCGCACCAGCGTCATGCCAACTATTCGCTACGCCCTATTCCCTGCCTAGATGCTTTCGCCGGCCAGTTCTTCGGACAGGCGCGACACCTCGCTCTGGGCGTTGCGCATCATCGGATAGATTTCGAGCACGCGTTGCCAGGCCTTGAGCGCCATGTCCTTGTGGCCTGTGGTCGCCATGATCTGGGCCATGCCGGAGAGGGCGCCGAAATGGCGCGGCTCCAGCAGCAGCGTGCGCTCAATGTCGACCACCGACTTGCGGTAATTCTGCATCAGGAAATGGACCGTCGCCCGCCGGTTCCAGCCTTCGGCATATTTGGGCTGCAGCGTTGTCACCTGGTCGAGGAAATCGAGCGCGACATCATATTTCTTGGCGTCGATGGCCTGCTGCGACCAAAGCATCATCAGATCGATGGAGGCGCTGCCCGAGCTGTTCCACTCGCCCCAAATCTGGCCGGCGATGCGTTCGGCAGCTTTTTCGTTGCGTTCGCGCTTCAGGTCCGCAAACAGCTTGTCGAGCCGGTTTTCGGTCTTGGCCTCGACCTGTTTGTCTGCTGTCTGGGCACGCGCCCAGATCGGCAAGGCGTTTGCCATCAAGGCAAGTGCTAAAATGGCAATAACGCTCCGCATGCGGGAGAGTCTAAACTCCCGCACGGGAACGTCAAATTGAATTTGCCGTGATGCTCCGGCCGCAGGCGGCCGGGCTGACATCAGCCCTGGCGGGCCTTGTAGCGCGGAGCGGTCTTGTTGATGATGTAGATGCGGCCCTTGCGGCGGACCAGCTGGCAGTCACGGTGACGGCCCTTGAGCGCCTTGAGCGAATTCTTGATCTTCATGTCACTAACCCGTCAGATGGGGCCCATCTCCGGGCCGAAACAAAAGCGCGCCCAACAGCGCGCCCAAATTTGTGTGACTGGCTCTTAGACGAGGAGTCTGGGCCCGTCAACCGCGAGAGGGCTTTGCGCTGCGGATTGATCGGCTTTTTTGCCGGCAATGGTCGTGGCCAAGCCGGCGGGAGGACTTGCCGGCGTCCGGCACACCGGAATCCAATCGCTCATCCGGGTAGAGGAGGGGCAGGCGCGGTCTCCGATTCTATCGATTCCAATCGGAAGGCCGGTGTCGGCGTGCCGGCAGAATGCGACCGTATCGTCTCAGGCGTATTCCGCCTTGTCCCCGACATTGCAGGGAAGGCCGAATTGTTCGCCCCAACGGCACAGTGCACCTGCTGCCGCATTGAGCGCCGTGCCGCGTTCGGTGAGCGAATAGACCACTTTGGCTGGCGTCTCCGAATAGACTTTCCGGTCGACCAGCCCGTCGGCCTCCAGTTCACGCAATTGCTGCGCCAGCATCTTTTCGCTGATGCCGGGAATCGACTGTCTCAGCCGGCCGAACCGGCGCGATGCCGTTCCGAGCTCGCAAAGGATGTCTACCTTCCATTTGCCTTCGGTCATCCTGACAGCCATGGCAAAGCCATTGTCCGCCGTCTTGTCCATGGTGTTCTCCTTACCGCCAGGTGACCACTTACGCCGAGGTTCGTATTGTGCGCCGCCCATATCAGCATACCTCCACAACGTCGCGACAAATGTCGCGGCATGGCGCGTCGCCAGTTGATATGGAGTGTTGGAATGAAGCGTTCAATCGCCGTTGTCGGAACCGGCCGCATGGGCTCTGCCCTTGCCCGCGCCTTGCTGGCGGAGGGCCATCGCACGACCGTCTGGAACCGGACAAGAGACAAGGCCGAACCGCTTGCGGCACTCGGTGCCGTCATTGCGCCTTCAGTGCTGGATGCCGTGTCTGCCGCAGAAATCATCATCGTGAATGTAAGCGACTACGCAGCGACAGCCGACATTCTGCGCGACGCCGCGGTTGCCTCGGCCATCCGTGGCAAGCTGATCGTCGAACTGACCTCGGGTACGCCGCATGGCGCGCGCGAAGTCGCCGATTGGTGCGCCAGGCATGGCGCCAGCTATCTCGATGGCGCGATCATGGCGACACCCGACTTCATCGGCACGGATGCGGGTACGATCCTGATCTCGGGGCAGAGCCAGGCCTTTCAGGAAAACGATGCCGTCTTTCGCGCATTGGGCGGCAATGTCCAGCATGTCGGACAAGATCCCGGACGAGCCAATGCGCTTGATAGCGCTCTGCTGGCCCTGATGTGGGGGGCATTGTTCGGCGCGCTCAATGCGATCGCCGTGTGCCAGGCCGAAGAGATCGAGCTGAGCGAACTGGGCAGCCAGTGGACGGCGACAGCACCGGTCGTCGAAGGGCTCGTCACGGATCTCATCAAGCGCACCAATGCCGGCCGTTTTGCCAGCGACGAGGAGACGCTGTCGTCGATCGCCATCCATCACAGTTCATTCCAGCATCTTCTGGAGCTCATGGATGCGCGCGGAATCGACCGCTCCGTGGTTGACGGTTATGGCTTCATCTTCCAGCGGGCGATCACGGCCGGCCAGGTGCATGGCGACTTCGCGGCGCTGTCGCAGTTCCTCGGAAAAGCTGCATAGGATCGTCGGACAACAAGGCTGGTCGCGTTGTCGTCCAGCCTCACGCCCACAAGTCACAAGAAGGAAGCAGAATGTCCCTGACGCATCTCATCGATACATATTGCGCCGCCTGGTCTACTGAGAGCGCTGAGCAGCGGCGGGCGTTGCTGCTGCCGCTCTGGGGCGACGGCGCAACCTACACGGACCCGTCGGCCCATGCCGACGGCGCTGAAGAGCTGCTGGCGCACATCGCGGGAATTCAGGCCAGGTATCCCGGCGCCCGTGTCCTGCGCACCAGCGACGTCGATATTCATCACGGGGTCGCGCGCTTTGCGTGGAAGTTCGTCATGCCCGACGGATCGACCCTGCCAGAAGGCCTGGACATCGCCTTTGTCGACGGCGACCAGAGGCGGATCACCCGCATCATCGGCTTTTTTGGCACGCTGAAGCGGTCTTCTGATTGATTGCGCCAGCGAGACGAGCCGGTGCGTTAGCGCCGGCTTTGCGAAATGCGGGTGAAGTGGCCCATCTTGCGGCCGGGCCGGGCCTCCGCCTTGCCGTAGAGATGGACCGCGACGTCAGGCTCGGCGAGCAGTGCCGGCACCTTCTCGATGTCGTCGCCGATCAGGTTTTCCATGACGCAGTCGGAATGGCGGTTGGCATTGCCGAGCGGCAGGCCGGCGACCGCCCGCATGTGCTGCTCGAACTGGGAGATGACGCAGGCGGCTTCCGTCCAGTGACCGGAATTGTGGACGCGCGGCGCCATCTCGTTGGCCAGCAACGCGCCGTCGGGCATGACGAAGAACTCGATGCCGATGACCCCGACATAGTCGAGCGCCGACAGGATTTTTCGCGCCGCGTCGCGTGCAGCCTCTGCGGTCTGTTCGCTGATCCCGGCAGGCACGGTCGAACTGGCAAGGATGCCGCTGCGGTGGACGTTTTCGGCGGGGTCGTAGACGGCAATGCTGCCGTCGCTGCCGCGCGCGGCGATCACCGACATTTCGCGCTCGAAGGCAACGAAGGATTCGAGAATCAGCTGGCCATTGCCGAGCGAGGCACAGGCGCCGTCGAAGCCGCCGGCAGCCATGTTGCGGAAGACCATCTGGCCCTTGCCGTCATAACCCATGCGGCGGGTCTTGAGGATGCCGTTGCCGCCGAAGGCCTTCAGGGCATCGGCCAGTTCGTCATCGTTTTCCACAGGGCGGAAATCGGCTGTGGATATCCCGATCCCGTTGAGGAAGGTCTTTTCGACCAGCCGGTCCTGCGCCACTTCCAGCGCCCGAGCCGGCGGATAGACCGCGACTGTCTTCGACAGGTGCTCGGCAGCCACGACAGGGACGTTTTCGAACTCGTAGGTGACGACGGCACTCGAGCGGGCCAGTTCGTCCAGCGCCGCCGGATCGTCATAGGCGGCAACGATCTGGCGGTTGGCGACCTGGGCCGCGGGGCAGTCGACCTGCGGCTCCAGCACCACAATGCGATAGCCGAGGCGGGCGGCGGCCATCGCCAGCATGCGGCCAAGCTGGCCGCCGCCGATGATGCCGATGGTCGATCCGAGGGGAAGGGGGGCGGTCACGCGTCGTCCGTCGGCTGTTCTGCGACCCTTGCGGTCTGGGCGGCACGCCATTCGTCGAGCCTGGCGGCAAGCGCATCGTCTGACAGCGCCAGGACAGCCGCTGCAAGCAATGCCGCGTTGGCGGCTCCGGCCTTGCCGATGGCAAGCGTGCCAACGGGAATGCCGGCAGGCATCTGGACGATGGAAAGCAGCGAATCCTGCCCCGACAGCGCCTTGGATTCGACCGGCACGCCAAACACTGGCAGCGACGTCATGGCAGCCGTCATGCCGGGTAGGTGGGCGGCACCGCCGGCGCCCGCGATGATGACGCGGAAACCTGCTGCCTTGGCGCCCTTGGCGAATTCATAGAGGCGGTCGGGGGTGCGGTGGGCCGAGACGATGCGCGCCTCGAAGCCAATGCCGAGCACTTCGAGCAATTCGGCCGCATGGCGCATGGTCGCCCAGTCGGACTGGCTGCCCATGATGATGGCGACGTCGACTTTGTCTTTGCTCACGCGCGGCATCCCTGCTTTTGCAAGGCCTGCGCTTAGCGGAAATGCGCGTTGACCGCAACCAACTGGGACGCATCGGCCCGAAAACCGGACACGGTTTTCGGAAAGCACGATGCGCAAGTACAAACAGGTCAGAGCGTCCTTTATGCGTCCGTCCGGATGCATGGCGCTCTGACGCATCGGCCCGAAAACCGGACACGGCTCCCCGACGGCCTGAACCGGCCGCTCACAATCAACCGCGCTGTCAGGCGTGGCCTTGCTCAGGCAATGATATCTGGAATGATCCGGTCTTCGATCTGGGCGATCTTGTCCTTGAGGACCAGCTTCTTCTTTTTCATGCGCTGGACCTGCAGCGGATCGCAGCCAGTTGCGATCATCGCGTTGATCGCGGCATCGAAATCAGCATGTTCCTGCTTCAAGCGTGCAAACTCGAGACGAATCTCGGCCTTTTCCTGTTCCGACATGTCTACCGTCTGCAAACTCACTGGCGCACCCGGGGCGCTCCGAAGGCGGGTCGACGACTCCCTGTCGCCGGCGCGAAGCCCTTACCACATTTCACCTCGTCAGGAAATGCTACCACACTTTATTCGACATTGCTGGTGGCTGGTGGCAGACTGTCACGGTTCCGTCACAGAGCCACGTCTGCGGTGGGCGGGTTCGCGTGCGGTGCATCGAGGAAACCATGAAAGGGAGCACCATTCATGTCTCTTGTATCCCATCTTGAAGAGCTTCAGCGGAAGCATGGCGATGTCTCTCGTCAGATCGACGAAGCGATGAACCATCCATCCGTGGACGACCTGCTGATCGTCGCGCTGAAGCGTCGCAAGCTGGCCCTCAAGGACGAGATTGAGAAATTGAAAGGAAAGCCGACCCAGCACTAAAGGTCGTCGAATTCATCTTTTTCATAGGTGCGCATGAACCCATGCGGATCAGTCAGCCGGCGGCGGAATCTACTGCCGCCGGGACCAGTGGCTGATATACCTGCAACGGGTCGATACCGGGCGAGGCCTTTGGGCCTGACTGATGTGATGTAGCGCAAAGTCGCTGTTTTCTGGCGATTGCTGCGGCCGGGGCCGCCACAGGCGTCGGTCAGGCGTTCCAGAACTGATCAAGCCAGATGTTGAGCTTCCTGAAGCCGTCGGTGCTGACAGCATAGATGCGCTTTGTGCCGTCGGCGCGGGCGCTGACCAATCCGGCATCGAGCAGCACTTTCAGATGTTGCGAGACCGCCGGGCGCGACACCGGCAGGCCGGCGGCGAGTTCGCTGACTGTTTTCGGACCCCGACGCAATTCTTCCAGCAGATGGCGCCGGTTGGCGTCGGCAATGGCCAGGAAGGAGTCGTCAGCTGTCATGGCTCCTTTGTGCCGCAACATGTCCGAAATCTCAACCATGAGTCGAAGTGCCGCCGCTGCTCGCGGGCACTCGCACGATGCTGGCCGAGGCCGGCCATCATGCGTCGGCGTCGGCCTTCTGGCGGGGGTCGAGGCGCAGCGATTCAGGTGTTGCGGCGCGGTCGGCCGGCGTGGTCTTGAAGGCCTCGCGCTCTTCGATCGGCACCGCTGCGCGGCGCTTGATGCGGAGCGCGGTGTAGCCGGCGAGGCCGAAATGCGCGGCGGCTGTGGCCAGGAACAGCGCCTCTGGCCTGAGCGCATCCATCAGCCAGGCGCCAAGCAGCGGGCCGACCATGGTGCCGAAGCCGTAGAGCAGCAGCAGGCCGCCCGAAACCTTGACGAAGTCCTCGGGCTTGGCGTGGTCGTTGGCATGCGCCACCGCTAGTGAATAGAGCGTGTAGGCGAAGGCGCCATAGCAGGCCGTCATGGCGATGACGAACGGGCCGGAACGCGGCGCCACCAGGAAGATCAGCACAGCGGCGACAGCCGAGGCAAGCGAGGCGCCGATCAGCACGTAGCGGCGATCGGTCCTGTCGGAAATCTTGCCGACAGGAATCTGGAGCGCGGCACCTGCGATGACGACGAGGCTCATCATCAGGGCGATCTCGGGTGTCGAGATGCCGACGCGGGCGCCGTAGACGGCGCCGAGCGTGCCCCAATCGCCATTGGCCACGCCGATCAGGAAGCAGGCGACGGAGGCTACGGGCGAATTGGCATAAAGCCCCTTGAGGTCGAGCGATACGTCCTGCAGCGGCTTGGGGTGGGCGGCGCTGGAGACCGCTGTCGGGATCAGCGACAGGCAGAACAATATGCCTGTCACCATGAACAGCGACGCGTTTTTGACGTCGCCGCCGGCGACCATCATCTGACCGGCCATGATCGAGGCGTAGGTCACCATCATGTAGAGGCCGAAGACGGTGCCGCGGTTCTCGTTGGTGGCGCGCTCGTTGAGCCAGCTCTCGATCACCATGAAAGCACCGGCCATGACGAAGCCGGTGAAGGCGCGCAGGAAGATCCAGACATATTCATTGACGATCAGCCCGGTCAGCAGGGCGACGATCGCCGCCGACGCCGCGAAGGTGCCGAAGGCACGGACATGACCGGCGCGGCGCACGACGCGCGGAGCGAAATAGCAACCGGCAACAAAACCGCCGGCCCAGGCGGTTCCCATCAGGCCGAGTGCCGTGGTGGAAAAACCCTCCTCCTGGCCGCGAAGCGGCAGAAGCAGGCCATGCAGCCCGGACGCTGCCAGCAGGAAAGCTGTGCCGCGAAGCAGCGAAAGGATCGGCCTGTAGGTTGCGAGCATCGAACTGTCCCACCAAGAATCAATAGAGCGCCAGGTCGTGAAGACCGCCCCTTTGGGGCTTTTCGGCGACGACTGGATGTCAGCTGCGCTTGAACAGCGCCTCGGCGGCCGATTTGGTCGAGCCCTTGACCCCAAGCTCGGCCTCGAGCCGCGCGATCTCGCTGCGCAGCAGGGCAATACGCTCGTTCAGTTCGCCGACCGAAAGCAGCGACAGGTCCTGGCCGATCTCGTGGGCAAGGGGCTTTTTCTTGGGGTCGTCGTCGAACAGCGCCATTCGATGTCTCCATCCTCGGACAGGCGTTTGCCTGATTTGCCAATGAGAATACATAGTGCGGGCAAGGACATGCAAATGCCGGTTCAGGCCGGACGGAACGGAGAACGACAGAGATGGCCAACGCTGCCAAACTTCCGGCGAAAATGCTCGCGGTGGCGATCACGCAACCGGGCGGACCGCGCGTGCTCAAGGCGGAAAAGCGCGACCTGCCGGAACTGGGCACCGGCGAGATCCTGATCCGCGTGCACGCGGCCGGTGTCAACCGGCCCGACGTGCAGCAGCGCAAGGGCGCCTATCCCGCACCCTCAGGCGCCTCCGACCTGCCGGGTCTCGAGGTCGCGGGCGAGGTGGCGGCGCTTGGCGACGGTGTCAGTCGCTGGCGCATCGGCGACCAGGTCTGCGCCCTGACCCCCGGCGGAGGTTATGCCGAATATGCCAGGGTGCATGAGACCAACGCGCTGCCGCTGCCGGCGGGCTTCACCTACACGGAAGCTGCGGCGGTGCCCGAGACCTTCTTCACCGTCTGGCACAATGTGTTCGAGCGCGGCGCGCTCAAGGCCGGCGAGACGCTGCTGGTTCATGGCGGTTCGTCGGGCATCGGCACCACCGCGATCCAGCTTGCCTCGGCCTTCGGCGCCTATGTGATCGTCACTGCCGGTTCGGACGACAAGTGCGCTGCCTGCCTCAAGCTCGGAGCCGACCGGGCGATCAACTACAGGAACGAGGATTTCGTCCAGGCGGTGAAGGAAGCCACCGACGGCAAGGGCGCCAACGTCATCCTCGACATGGTCGGCGGCGACTATGTCGGCCGCAACTACAATGCCGCCGCCGTCGACGGCCGCATCGTCCAGATCGCGACGCAGGGCGGGGCGGTGGCAAGCACCGATTTCTCCAAGCTGATGGTCAAGCGCCTGACCCATACCGGCTCGACACTCAGGCCGCGCACCACCGAGTTCAAGGGCGCAATCGCCGCAGCGCTCGAGGCCCAGGTCTGGCCGCTGCTCGCCGTCCGCCGCGTTGCCCCGGTCATGGACATGATCTTCCCGCTCAAGGAAGCCTGGCGCGCGCATGAGCGCATGGAAGAGGGTGAGCACATCGGCAAGATCGTGCTCGATGTGGGGTGAGGCTTCCCCACGCCTCAGCTGACGGTGCCGCGCACGGCCCAGGCGATGTTGGCGAAGGAGCGCGGGCCGTCGGGCCGACCGGCCTCATAGGCATCCCGCACGGCCGCCTCGGTGCGCGCCTTGTCCGCCTGGTCGAGCGTGGCGACAAACTTGCCGATCGGGCCTTCGCCCGCGCCGATGGGCGCCCAGAGATCGGCGAAGTCGGCATAGTCCATGCGCTGCAAAAGCTGCGTTTCCTCGACGCCCGACAGCCCTTGCGCTGCGAAAGCCGCCTTCATCTCGCCCGGCTGCATCATCGGCTGGAAACAATAGCGGGCGCGCAACTGCCGGCCGGCTTCGCTTTGCGTGGCAAGGGTGTCGACCACCATGCGCATGCCGGGCATGCCGCCATAGTGATCCCACACTGTCGCCGCGACCACGCCGCCCGGCCGCGTCACCCTGGCCATCTCCGCGATCGCTCTGGGCGCCTCTGGCACGAAATGCAGCACCAAAAGCGCCAGCGCACGGTCGAAGCTGTTGTCCTCAAAAGGCAGCGCGCAGGCATCGGCCTGGCTGATTTTTATGCGCGGGTCCGTGTTGTGCGCCTGTGCTGCGGCAACAAAGACCGGCGAGAAGTCGATTGCCGTGATTTCGCTGAGGCTTGCAGCCTCGGCCAGCGCGAAGGTCAGGCTGCCGGTGCCGCAGCCGACGTCGAGCACCTTTTCGCCATCGGCAAGCCCGGCAAAATCGATGAACGGAACCGCGAGCTTCCGGCTCCAGCGGCCCATCAGCTGTTCATAGCCGACCGCGTCCTGCACGTTGAAGCTTGATGTCATCGAAGCCTCCTATGCCTGGAGGCATGGTAGGCCGGGGTGTGGGAGATGGGAAGGTCTGTTGGCCAAGTCCGCTCTATGCGGGCTTGGCTCGCGAATGACCATTCTGCGCACCAATGGCAGTTTTCAGGGACTGGCCTTTGGCGCAGGAGGCGAAGATTGGGCCCGCGGAGCGATCGGCTGGGCCTCATCGCTGAACGTCAGCCAATTAATTCTTGGCGCGCTCAAAGCCTGAATATCAGGAAACGGTCCCGAGCAAGACATGTCTGCACAGCTTGACGAGGAGAGCCTTTTCGTTGAGCCGACACGCCGTTCCCTTCTGACTGGTCCGCGATTATGGTGACACCAAATTTCAGGCTCAGCGTTCGTCCCACGTGACCTCACCCCTCTCCAATCCCCGCATCCTCTCCCTCGCGCTCTGGCTTGCCGCACTGGCGGCTTTCATCGCCCTGTCGGTCGAGACGTCGCGGACGCGGATGGCGGACGAGCTGGAGGTGACGGGGCGGACCTTGCATCGGCTGATCTCGCAGCGGGTGGCGCAGCATGATGCGCATCTGACCACGCTGATCGCCTTGTCGAGCGGGGCTGAGCCTGCGTCCGACGGAGCCGTGCGGCAGGTGATGGAGAGTATTTCGCGGTTTTATCCGCGCATTACCTGGCTGGCGCTGGTTTCGCTCGAGCCGGATGGAGTGGCGAGTGGTGCCGCAGGCGCGGGGCAAGGATCGGCCGTACCCAGCGGTTTGGAGACATCGCAGCCGGCCGGCGTCACCGCTTCAGGCGTTGCGGTGCGCGAGGCGGTGGATGTGCCACCAGGCGGTGGCGTCGATCTGGCGCCGCTGGGAGGAAACATCGCCGCGCAGGTGCGGGGCCGGCCGAGTGTTTATGCCACTGGTACGGGGCGCTATCTCCTGGCCAAGCGCGCGCCGGAGCCTTCCGACCACGCCGTGGTGCTGATGATCGATGCGGCGAAGCTTGTGGAGCCGGAGGAACGGCCCGAATTTGCGCATCTCAGGATCAGCCTTGATGGCGACGCGCTGGTGGATTTGCCGGCCGAGGCGTCGGTTGGGCCTGGGGTGTCGTGGCTTGTGCCGCCACATTTCGAGAAGGTGATCGACGGCGAGGGGCAACGGCTTTTGTTGTCGCTCGACCGGTCGTTGCCATTGGCGGCACTGGTGCCGCCGGGGCGGTTCTTGGGCTTTGCCGTGGTGGCGGGCTTGTTGGCTGCGGCCTTGAGCTTCGGGCTCGGGCAGCGGGCTGAGGTGAAGCGCTCCGAGCTTGCGGCGCGCGAGGCAGAGGAGCGCCTCTACGTTCAGGAGCGGGAGACGCGTCTTGCGCACGCCTCGCGCGTCAATGCCATGGGCGAGCTGGCGTCCGGCATCGCGCATGAACTGACGCAGCCGCTGACCGCACTTTTGAGCCGCAGCCAGGCGGCGCTCCGGCTTTCGCGGGCGGAGCGGCCGGACATGGCGATGATTTCGCAGGCGCTCGAGGTCAATGTGCGCGAAGCCAAGCGCGCCGGCGAGATGCTGAAGCGGATGCGCGATTATGCCTCCAACAAGGCGCCAGAGCGGGCGCGGCAGGATTTGAATGCCATCGTCGCCGAGGTGGTGGCGCTGACCCGCACCGATCTCGAGCGACGCGGGGTGGCGCTGGTGCTGGAGCTTGGCGATCCGGCGCCTGAGGCGGTGGTCGATGCGATCGAGATGGAGCAGGTGCTGCACAATTTGATCCGCAACGCGGCGGAGGCGACGGGGTCGGGCGGGGTGGTGACGATCGCCACTGGGCGGGCTGGGCGCGAGGCGAAGGTTGTCGTCAGCGACGACGGACCGGGGATCCCTGCCGAGGTGCTGCCAAAACTGTTCACGCCGTTCTTCACCACCAAAGCCGACGGGATGGGGCTGGGACTGTCCTTGTGCGCATCGCTGGTGGAGCGCGTGGACGGGCGGATCGCGGCTGAGAACGGGGCGCGCGGGGCGCGGTTCACGGTGAGTTTGCCGTTGGCACGGGCCGGCGGAGCGTCGGCCACGGAGGGCAGCGGATGACGCATAGGGTCTATCTGGTCGACGACGACGAGGCGGTGCGCGAAGCGCTGGCCTTCCTGCTCTCGACCTATGGGATTGTGGCGGAGACCTTTGGCGACCCACAGACGTTTCTGGCGCATGTCGATGAGAACAAGCCGGGCGTGCTGGTGGTGGATTTGCGCATGCCCTTGGTGTCGGGGCAGCAGCTGCACCAGAAGTTGGGCGAGCGTGGAATCGACTGGCCGACGATCATGATCACTGGGCATGGCGACGTCGCCGCCTGTCGACGCGCCTTCAAGGCCGGCATCCAGGATTTTTTGACCAAGCCGGTCGACGGCGAAGTGCTGGTCGATGCGCTGCAGCAGGGGTTTTTGAGCCTCGATGCCGGGCTGGAGAAACGCGAGGCGCGCGCCCTTCTGGCAAAACTCACGGAGCGCGAGCGCGAGGTGCTCGACATGGTGGCGCGCGGCTGGGCGAGCAAGGAAATCGCCGTAGCACTCGAAGTCTCGGCCCGCACCATCGACGCGCACCGGGCGAAGATCGCCGAGAAGCTGGGCACCAGTTCGGTGGCCGAGCAGGTGCGGCTGGCGCTGATCTCCTAGTGGGACATGACCCTTTCCGAAAACCGGCCTCCACTTTTGGGGTAACGTCTTAGTGGGACATGACCTCGTCCAAAAACCGGTCTCCACTTTTTGGGGTCATGCCCTGACGGTCACGGCAGTAGGTAATCCTACCTAGGCCAGGTGGTGGTATCGCGGATTCAGCCTGCGGTGCGATGCGGGTAGTTCTCTGTCCGGACAAGCGAAACGCTTTCTCCCGAGAAAACATCAGGACAGGAACCCAGTCATGATCAAGAACATCGTCCTTGCAGCCGTTGCCACTGTCGCCGTCACCGGCGCCGCTTCCGCCCAGGTTCTGACCGAGAAGAACATCTCGTCGAGCCTCGCCGTCGAGATCGCCCAGGCCGCCGTCCAGGCCTGCGCCGCCGACAAGTACAATGTGACCGCCGCCGTGGTCGACCGTGCGGGTGTGCTGCGCGCGCTGGTCCGCGCCGACAATGCCGGCACCCACACCGTTTCCGCCGCCGAGGACAAGGCCTTCACCTCGGCCTCGTCGCGTACGCCGACCTCGAAGATGGCCGAGAACGTGCAGAAGAACCCGGGTGCGGCCGGCCTGGTCGACATCAAGGGTTTCCTGGTGCTCGCAGGTGGCATGCCGATCAAGGCGGGTGATGCGGTTATCGGCGCCATCGGCGTCGGCGGCGCACCCGGCGGCAACTTCGACGAGGCCTGCGCGGTCAAGGCCATCGAGGCCGTTGCCGACAAGCTGAAGTAAGCAGCTTCGATTGAACCAGGCTCGCCGGTATCAGGTCCGGCCGGTGGACCTGGCCTGCCTGTCCCGAAAGCCGAAACCGGTTTTCGGGCCAATACAAAAAGCCCCGCTTTCGGAGTTTCCGGAGGCGGGGCTTTTGTCGTGGAGAGGCGTTTTGAGAGACAGCGCGCGCGTTGCGGCAGGCTGTTTGTGGGCAATTGGCCATTCTGCCCAAAATCGTTGCGGTGCAGGGCGAATACGTCTATATACAGCCCGAATTTCCCATTTTCTGGTGGTCTGACCACCGCCCGCGTGAGGGACGCGGGCGAGCGAAGAGGATATATCGCATGGCCAATACGCTGCTTATGCCCAAGGCGACCGCCGTCTGGCTGGTCGACAACACCGCGCTGTCGTTCGACCAGATCGCGCAGTTCTGCTCGCTGCACCCGCTCGAAGTGAAGGCGATTGCCGACGGCGAATCGGCGCAGGGCATCAAGGGCATGGACCCTGTCATGACCGGCCAGTTGACGCGCGCCGAGATCGCCAAGGGCGAGGGCGACATCAACCACCGTCTCAAGCTGTCGGATCCCAAGGTCCGCGTGCCCGAGACCAAGCGCAAGGGCCCGCGCTACACGCCGCTGTCGAAGCGCCAGGATCGCCCGAATGCCATCTACTGGCTGGTGAAGAACCATCCCGAGCTCAAGGACGCGCAGATTTCGCGTCTGGTCGGCACGACCAAGGCGACGATCGAGCAGATCCGCGAGCGCAAGCACTGGAACATCGCCCAGCTGACGCCGATGGACCCGGTGGCGCTCGGCCTGTGCTCGCAGATCGATCTCGACATTGAAGTGCAGCGCGCCTCGCGCGGCCGCGAAGCCCCGGCGCCTGTCGGCGACACCCTGCTGCCGGCCTCGCTGACCGAGCGCCTGACGCCCGCGGCCATGGCGCCGAAGGACGAGGACCAGGAACTCGATGCCAATGCCGTCTTCGCCAAGCTTTCGGCGCTCAAGTCGAAGGAGCCCGAGGACGAAGACGAAGACAAGTTCTGAGTCTAGAGCGTTTCCGCTTTTCTTCGAATCGCGGAACCCCTCTATCTCGTTGTTTTTGCCCAATTCCGGACGGAAAACCGCTGCGCGCTTCCAGGAATTGCTCCAGGCTGCTTACACATGAAAAGGCCCCGCAATGCGGGGCCTTTTTTGTTTCTTGCGCGAGTAATGCCGGGTGTCGGCCGGGCTTCGAGCTGCCGCTACTCCTGCACGCGGACGGCTGGGAGATCCTGGCCGGACTGGTGCAGGGTGAGGCTTGGGGCAGAGCCGTCGCCTGCCGCAAAGGTGATCGCCGCATCGACTTCCTTGTAGAAGAAGCGGCGCTCGCTCTCGGGGAACAGGCGCAGCCGGGGCTGGCCGGTCAGTTGGGCGTAGAGCTTGTCGCCATCGCGGCTGATGGTGAAGACAAGGCCTTGCATGGCAGCGTAGCGGCCGACATAGCCGTCGAACAGCGCCGCATCGACCGACACCTGCTTGGGTCTGGGCTTTGGATCGTCGAGGGGAATGGCGGCGTCGAGCAGGTGCATGCCGATGTCGTTGACGCCAGCGTCCGAGTTGGACAGCACAACCACGCCGGCCTTGGTCTTGGAGTTGAAACCGATGAAGGTGCTGAAGCCGCCGGTACCGCCATTGTGCCAGACGACCTGACCATTGGGCGTGTCGGTCAGCATCCAGGCGAGCCCGATCCTGCTGCCGCCGATGACGTCGTTGCGCGGCACCAGCGAGCTGGCGAGGGCCGCTGCAAGGGGCCTCTTGCCGGGTTCGATCGCCATTTCCAGGAAGTTCAGCATGTCGTTGGCTGAGGAACGCAGGGCGCCGGCACCCTCAAGGGCCGGCAGGTCCCAGTTGGGCACGGGTTCGAGCCAGCTATTGTGGCCGCCCGCCATGCGCGCCTTGAGCTCCGGCGATAGCGCAATCACCGTGCTGTTCATGCCCAGCGGGCCTGTGATGCGCTGCCTGACCAGTGTTGCGTAGTCGACGCCGGCCCTATGGGCGAGCGCGTCGCCGAGCAGGCCGAAGCCGATGTTGGAGTATTCGTATTTGGCGCCGATGGCGCGCGGCAGTGTGTAGGACGAGAGGAACTCGTAGAGCTGGGCCGTGGTGTAGTCGGCATAGGGATTGGCGTCATCAGTAGGCGCCATCGTCTCTGGGATCGACGGCAGGCCGGAGCGATGCGTCGCCAGGTCGGCAAGAGTGATCTCCGCGCCGAATTTGCCCGGCACAGAGACGCCTGACGGCAGATGCCTGGCCAGCGGGTCGTCGAGCCTGAGTTCGCCGCGTGCATCCATGTCGGCAAGGACAAGGGCGGTGAACAGCTTGGTGATCGAGCCGATCTCATAAAGCGTGTTGCCGTCGACCGGGCGCTGGTCCGCGGCGCTGAACCGGCCATGCGCCAGGATGTTGCGCCCCTCCGGGCCGATTGTGCCGACGACGATGCCGACGCTCTGGGCCTGGTCGTCGATGCGTCTCTTGAGGATGTTCAGGATGTCGGCATCGGCAGGGAAGCTGCCGTCACCGGTGCTGCTCGCCAATGCAGGTGTGGCGGCCGAAAGCAGCGGGCCGCCGATCAGCTTGTCGATGTAGAGCAGCCCCCCGGCAAAGGCGGCGACGGAGGCAATGGCGGTCGCGACAACAAGGGCGCCCTTGAGGGCGGACGGTTTTCTTCGAGAGTGCATGACGTTGCTGTCTCCGGGCAGGACTTTCCGAACGGATCTTCCGGAAAGCCTTTGACCGGAACAGATTGCGAGAGCATTGCGGCGGGGCTGCCTCCGACCTCGCTACCGTTTCTGGGCTCTCTAGCCGGCGGGGATGAACTTCAGCGTTCCGGCGACGCGCGGGCCACCACCGTTGTCGGACGGATGGTTGATGCCGTCCATGACCGGCAGCTCGGTGAAATCGAACGGGCTGACGCCTGCGAGGATGGCGGCGTTGACGCCATACTGGTTCGGGTTCGAGCGGCGCTGATGGTGGGTGTAGATGCCGCATTTCGAGCAGAAGTGATGCTTCGCCGACATGGTGTTGAACTGGTAGACGGTGAGCGCCTCGGCGCCGGCGACGACATCGACGCCGCCGAGATCGGCGGAGACGGCGACCGCGCCCTTCATCCGGCAATAGGAACAGGTGCAGCGGCGGGCCGAGTTGAGGCCGTTCGACAGCCGCACGCGCAGCCGCACCGTGCCGCAGTGGCAGGCGCCGTCGATTTCCTTGATGTCCATGTCCATTGGCGAAGTCCTTCACTGGATGCTGTCCACCCAATGGGCGTTCGTTTCGGCCGGATCAAGACGGTGCGTGCGTCTGGCCCGTGTGCCAGGGCAAAAAAGAGCCCGGCACGGGGCCGGGCTTGACTTGGGAGGTGAAATGAAAGCTCGGTCAGACCCGGGAGCTGCGGTCGCTGTCGAAGGTCTCGCTGCGTTCGACGCTGCGATAATAGTCGACCAGCAGTTTGCCGCGTTCGGGCTTGAAGCTGCGGCCGGCGGAGGTGACGGTCGAGATGCGGTCGATGCGGAAGGCGCGGAAGTCGTTGCGCATCTCGCACCAGGCAATCAGCGTCCAGACCTTGCCCCAGAACCACAGGCCGAGCGGGCGCACGTCGCGGGCTGAACCGCGGCCTGCTTCGTCATTGTAGTCGAGGCTGAGCACCTGGCGCTTCTCGACCGCGCGCTCGATCAGGTCGATGGCCTCGCGGTCGGCATCGGAGACCACCCACATCGGCGTGTGAATCTCTGTGCGGGCGATGCGATCCTTTTCCTGGTCGGGCAGGACAGCACCGATCTTGACCAAAGCCTCGTCGGCGGCCCTCGCCATGGCAGCACCGCCGAAGGCGCGGACCATGCGGGCGCCGGCGACAAGGGCAACGATTTCATCGCGCGTGAACATAAGCGGCGGAAGGTCGAAACCCTCCCTCATCATGTAGCCCACGCCGGCCTCGCCATCGATCGGCACACCCGTCGACTGCAGGTCGGCGATATCGCGATAGATCGTGCGCTCGGACACCTCGAGCCAGGCACCAAGCTTCTGCGCGGTGACCAGGCGGCCGCCGCGAAGATGCTGCACGATCTGGAAAAGCCTGTCGGCCCGTCTCATGAAAATCCCTCGAAATCCGGGACGTCGCGCATCCTCGATGGCAGCGCAATAACGTCCAAGGTCATTTTCCGCGCATCGTCGCCCCTTAGGTCCGCCGCGACTTCAGGCGATGCGTCATTCCGGCAGTCCCGCTGGCTCATTCCTGACTGGGGCGGATCAGGCGGCCATGGCGGGACAATGCCACTGTATCATCGCACAGTGCTCCTGACAGCATATTGTCAGGAGGCTTGCGCATATTCGCGCGCGAACATGGTTCGCATCTGGCTGAATTGCTCTTTGTTTTCAGGCAGAAGGGCTTCCAGGAAGGCGACAGCGAAGGTGCCGGGCGCCGAGCCGGGAGCCGAGACGATCCTGCCATCGCCGACAGCATGGAGCACGTCGCTGTAGCGTGAGGCGCCGGCATAGTCGGGCTCGTGGCCGAGTATCCATTCGCGGCCGTTGGAGGTGTGGGAGACACCTTCAAACAGGCCGGCGCGGGCGAGCGGCAGCGTGCCGCCACAGATGCCGCCGACAACGCCGCCCCGCGCCCTGACCGCATGGAGGATGGCCGAGACATCGGGCGCATCCTTGCTGGTCCAGCCGTCGGAGCCGATGACGGCGACAGCGTCGAGGTCGGTGTTGTCAACAGGGTCGGCGTTGCGCGTCGCGATGAGCTTGAGACCGCCGATGGAGGTCAGCGGCGAGGCATGCGGTGACAGCGACACCACGCGCAGCCCGAACCATTCGACCGCCGAGGCAGCCAGCAGGCCATATTCCCAGTCGGCATATCCTTCGATGAACAGCAGTCCAATGGTCTTGGTCATGGTCTTTCCCCGTTGTGGCCTTGTCAGTTGTAGTCGTTGCGCCGCGCGAAGCGGTCGGGCCAACCGATGTCCTTGCGGATGTCTTCCGGCAGCGAATTCATGAAACGCTCGGTGCGGATCTCATTGTGGATGGTCCTGAGCTTGCCGGCATAATGCCTGACGGAGCGGAACAGATCGGGCGTGAAGCTGGGCATGACAAATCCTCCATGTCTTGAACGAGAGGAGTATCTCACACCCCTACTGACAGCAGTCTGTCAGGAGTTGGCGGATGCCTGTTCTTCTTTTGTTTTCATGGCTTCACCGGCACCGTGTAGTTGAGCGCGAGGCGGCCGCCGTCGGCGAAAATCGTCTGGCCGGTGATGTAGCCGGCGTCGTCGGACGCCAGGAACGCGGCGACCGAGGCGATCTCCTCGGGCTCGCCCAGGCGGCCGAGCGGCGTGCGCGACAGCACGCGGCTGCGGGCTGCCGGATCGGCGATGCCGCGGGCCATCATGTCGGTGGCGATGGAGCCGGGGCCGATGGCGTTGACACGGATGCCCCAAGGCGCGAGCGCCAGCGCCATGACGGTGGTGAGCTGGGAGACGCCGCCCTTGGACACGGCATAGGGCACCTGGTCGGGGATGGCGACGACCGAATTGACAGAGGACATGTTGACGATGGCGCCGGGCGCGCCGCCCGACTTGACCTTCTCGACCATGAAGCGCGCCACGGCCTGGCCGGCGAGGAACGAGCCCTTGAGATTGACCGACAGCACGCGGTCGAAATCGGCCTCGGCGAGGTCAAGAAAGTCGGCCTTGTGGTCGATGCCGGCGTTGTTGACCAGGATGTCGACGTCGCCGAAAGCGTCCAGGGAGGCGGCGACGAGATTGTGGACGTCGAGGCGCTTGGCGACGTCGGCACGGACGAACAGCGCCTTGCCGAGCTTCTCCAGTTCGGCCTCGGCGGCGGAGCCATCGTCCTGCTGGAGGTCGGCGATGACCACGCGAGCACCCTCGCGCAGGAAGCGCTCGGCGATGGCAAAACCGATGCCCTTGGCTGCACCCGTCACGATCGCCGTCTTGCCGTCGAGCTTCATGATGCACTCCCTGCAGCCGCCATTGCGGAGGCGGACAGTGGCGGGAAGCGGGGCTGAGGTCAACGGGTGGCCTCGGGGCGACGCAGGTGCGGAAGCGGGCTCGCCTGATAGGGCTGAGATCGATGCCGGTTGCCAAACGTCGCCGCAGGATATAGGGTACCCCCCTATATTATGTGAGGTAGCGATGTCGCATGTCGTCAAGGAAAAGGCCAAGCTGCTCGCCCGTGTCAGGCGCATCAAGGGCCAGGTCGAGGCGGTGGAGCGCGCGCTGGAGGCCGAGCTCGGCTGTGCCGACGTGCTGCAGCTCGTCGCCTCGGTGCGGGGTGCTGTCGGCGGGCTGACCGCCGAGCTCATGGAAGACCACATCCGCGAGCACGTGCTCCATCCCACCGATGCGGCCGAACGCCAGCGCGGCGGCGACGAACTGATCGACGTCATCAGGACTTACTTGAAATGAGCAACAACCATTCGCACGGCCACGGCCATTCCCATGGCGAGCACGCCCATCACGACCATGATCATCATGGGCATGGGCATCGCCGCGCGTTCGAGGCGGCGCACAGCCACGTCTTCCTCGGCGAGCGCCACGACCGCAATGCGCGCCGCACGATGTTCGTCATCGCGCTGACAGCGGTCATGATGGTGGTCGAGATCGTTGCCGGTACGATCTATGGCTCGATGGCACTGGTGGCCGATGGCTGGCACATGTCGACGCACGCGGCAGCGATGCTGATCGCAGCACTCGCCTATGTCTTTGCACGCCGCCAGGCGCACAATCCGCGCTTCACCTTCGGCACCGGCAAGGTCGGCGATCTCGCCGCCTTTGCCAGCGCGGTGATCCTGGCGATCGTGGCGATCTACATCGGCTGGGAGAGCAGCGTCCGCCTGATGAACCCGGTGGCGATCAATTTCCGCGAGGCGGCCATCATCGCTGTGGTCGGCCTTGCGGTGAACCTCGCCAGCGCCTGGTTGCTGCATGACGGTGGCCACGACGCGCATGACCACGGCCATGCCCACGGTCATGGTCATGACAACAATTTGCGCGCCGCCTATGTGCATGTGCTGGCCGATGCGCTGACCTCGGTGCTTGCCATCTTCGCACTGGTCATGGGCGCGATCTATGGCCTGCGCTGGATCGACCCGCTGATGGGCATCGTCGGTGCGCTTGTCATCGCCCGCTGGTCGTGGACGCTGATCCGCGACGCCGGTCGTGTGCTGGTCGATTATGTTCCGTCAGGCGAGGACCTGCCCGACGAAATCCGCGACGCGGTGCAGACCGACAAGGATGTGATCACCGACCTGCATGTCTGGCAGGTCGGCCCAGGTCACCATGCCGCGATCGTGGCGCTCAAGTCGAGCGCGCCGGCGACACCCGAGACTTACAAGTCGAAGCTCGCCCATATCCACGACCTGTCGCATGTGACCATCGAGGTGCAGCCGGCCTAGCGAACAGGTTCCAGTCGGGCACGCTAGGTTGCTGGAGCCACTGCGGGCTCCTTGAACCTCAAGCCGAGGATAAACGGCACGCTGAGCGCGTAGACGGCGACGACCGAGAGCCAGATCGCGCCGGGCCATTGAGCACGAACCGCGAGGTAGATGCTGGAGAAGGCGAGCGGTGCTGCGATCGAGGCCAGGCTCAGGGCAGACGCCAGCACGCCCTGGAACTGGCCTTGTTGGCTTTCGTCGACCTGACGGGTGGCAAGCGACTGCAGCGCCGGCACGCCGATGCCGCCAAGGGCAAAGACCGGCATGATGGCAAAAATCATCCAGCCGTCTGTGGCAAAAGCCATGACCACCAGTGCGGTGCAGGCGCAGGCGATGCCGATCAGGACGGTGGCCCGCTCGCCGAGCAGCTTCACCGCCGGTCCGGGAAGGAAGGCCTGGGCGAGGGCCTGGCAGACGCCGAACGCGCCGAGCGACAGGCCGATCCAGAGGCCGTTCCAGTTGAACGTATCGCTGCCCCACAGAGCCCAGGAGGTGCCGTAGGCCTCGCCGGTGGCGCTGAAAACGAAGAACACGAAGATGACCGGCAAGAGGCTCTTCACCGAAAATACCCAGCGCAGTGGCTTGAGCGGATTGAGGGCGGCGAGTTCGATCTTTTCGCGGCTGGGCGTTCGCGACTCCGGCAGGACGAAGAAAGCCAGCAGGAGATTGCAGGCGTTGAGCGCGGCGGCGGCGATGAAGGGCAGGCGCAGCCAATGGTCGCCGAGCACACCGCCAAGCACCGGCCCGATGATGAAGCCTATGCCGAACATGGCGTTGAACAGGCCGAAGCGGCGGGCTCGCTGTTCCTTGGGCGAGACGTCGGTGATGTAGGCGGTGGCCACCGAGACGTTGGCGCTGGTGAGGCCGGCGACGGCGCGGCCGATCAGCAGCATCCAGAGGCTTGGGGCAAAGGCCAGGAACAGGTAGTTGACGGCCGCACCCGCAAGCGAGATCAGCAGCACCGGGCGGCGGCCGAGACGGTCGCTCAGCGAACCGAGCACCGGTGCGAAGACGAACTGCATGGCCGCGTAGAGCGCGGTCATGACGCCGATATAGACGGCGACATTGTCGGCATGCGTGACGTCGCGCAACAGCGCGGGCAGGATCGGGAAGATGAGGCCTATGCCGACAGCATCGAGGACAATGGCAACATAGATGACGATGAGCGGTCTGCTCATGGCGGACTCCAATGAACGCAAGCGTGCAACAGCGCCTCGCGCCGATGGCTGCTCGCAACGGGGCCTGATCGATATCAGGCGGGATGATTTTCGGGAGACGCTGGCGCCCCACACTCGAAACGGCATGGGTGCTTATGCTTGACCGCCTGGACGACTATTCGTCCACCTGTTTACTCCGCCACTGAGCGGATCAAGGGAAGCGGTCGCTTTTCGCGACGACGCTGTTTACGCCAGGTGATGTCGCCCGGCAAGAGGGCTCGGCTCCTGCACCCCTTCATCGTACCTGCCGTGCCAGCGTCGGCCCTGCTGGCGCTGTTGGCAGCAGTGATCGCGGCCTGGCTCGACAAAGCGGCCACGCGGGCAGCATAGTTTCGCAAGTCGCCCGACCGATCCAGCAGGCAGCCTGATAGGTGCCCGTCCAGTTCGGAACGCCTGAGACGCTGATGCGTTGGGCCTGCGGCTGAGATCAACGAGGAAAGGATCAGACATGGCCATCGCCAAGAACACGATCTGCCTGTGGTACGACAAGGACGCAGAAGCCGCGGCGCGCTTCTACGCAACGGTGTTCCCCGACAGCAAGGTACATGCCGTCCATCGCGCGCCGGGCGACTACCCCTCAGGCAAGGAGGGTGATGTGCTGACGGTCGAATTCACCGTCGCCGGCATTCCCTGCCTCGGCCTCAATGGCGGACCTGCCTTCGAGCACGACGAGGCTTTTTCGTTTCAGATCGCCACCGACGACCAGGAAGAGACCGACCGTTACTGGAACGCCATCGTCGGCAATGGCGGGCGGGAAAGCGCCTGCGGCTGGTGCAAGGACAAGTGGGGCGTCAACTGGCAGATCACGCCGCGCGTGCTGACCGAGGCCATGGCTGCCGGCGGCGGTGAGGCCAAGCGCGCCTTTGCAGCTATGATGGACATGAAGAAGATCGATGTCGCCGCGATCGAGGCGGCCCGACGCGGGTGACAAGTCGGCCTGATCGCCGCAGTGCGCCCTGCCGGCACGACCGGCAGGGCGGACATGGCTGGCAACCACTCCCGTTGACCAGCCAATAGTTGGTCCGTATGAATTTCGGCATGAGCACGATCTCGCGTCTTATCGTGGTAGGAAAGCGCATGGGCAAGGTGGCGTAGCCACCGGGCGAAAGCACCCATGCGCGGCAAACAGGCTCCTCGCGGGGCCTTTTTTGTGCCCGCCGCCGGACATGCGTCTGCGGTGCAATTCCCCGGACGAAAGACCCTGCCATGGATCGCCAGGAACCTGATGCCTCACCGAGCCTCGTTGCTTCGTCCGGAAGGGCCGGCGATGACGGCTCGTCGCGGTTGGCGATGTTTGTGGCGCTGTCGGCGCTCTCGGTGCTGCCGGTCAACATCATCGCTCCCTCGCTGCCCAACATCGCTCGGGAGTTCGGGGCCGATGCTTCCGTCATCAACCTCGCCGTCGCAGGATATGCATTCGTCACCGCCTTTGTCGGGCTGATCTCCGGCGGCCTTCTCGATCGCTTCGGGCGGCCGCCGGTAGCACGGGTGTCGATCTCGCTTTTCGTCGCGGCGTCTGTTGGATGCGCGGTTGCGACCGACATCACCACGTTCCTGCTGTGCCGCGCCGCACAGGCGGCCATTGCTGCCTGCTTTTCGGTGGCGCTTGTCGGGATCAAGTCGACGTCGAGCGCCGAGACCGGGGCCAGCCGGATGGGCTATGCTGCCATGGTGTGGGCGATCGCGCCGATGGTCGGTCCGACACTCGGCGGCACATTGGACGCGTTGTTCGGCTGGCGGTCGATCTTCCTTGGCCTCGCCGCCGCCGGTTTTTTTGTTCTCCTGCTACCCGGGCATGGGTTGCGGGAAAGGCCTGAAGTGGCTGGTCGATCTGGATATCTCGGCGCGTACAAGCTGCTTCTGCGCAGCGCGAAATTCTGGGCTTATGTGCTGTGCATGACGTTCTCGATGGGAACGCTGTACATCTTCCTTGCCGGCGCTCCGCTGGCCATTGGCGGATCGAGTGCAGTGCTAGGACTGTATATGGGGCTGGTCCCCGCCGGCTTCATCTGCGGCAGCTTTCTGGCCGGTCGCATCGGTGCAAGGTTTGCCCGAGGCCAGATCCTTGTCCTCGCCCGTACGCTGACATGTCTGGGGCTGCTGGTCTGTCTCGGACTGGCGGCCATTGCCGCATCCCATCCCTTGGCGTTCTTCGTGCCTTGCATGTTCATCGGCGTGGGCAACGGGCTGACGATGCCCACGGCCAATATGGGCGTGATGTCGATCCGGCACGATCTGCCCGGCACCGCAGCCGGCCTGTCGGCGGCCATGTCGATCGGCGGCGGCGCACTTGTCGTGTCGGTGGCCGGCCTGTTCTTCGACAGGCATGGCGCCATCGCTGCGCTTGCGACGACGATGCTGGCGTCAGCATTGCTGGCGCTCCTTGCGGCCGTCATCGCGGCCTGGCTGGACAGGGATTGCCGGAGCGCTTGAGGCGTGAACGCGCTTTGCCGAGGCGGAAGAGGGGCCGCCGCCTCCTGTTGGGGCACAGCAGGGGCGGACCCATCGCAGAGCTAGGGAAGATCCCTTTGCAGCCGGGCAGCGGGCGCGAGGTCGGTCGCGACTGTTCCGGCAAACCGAAAGCCTGACGCCTCGTAGAACGGGCGCGCACGCTCGCCGGCCACGACCTCGATCGTGCGCGCGCCGAGCGCCTTGGCGTGGCGCTCGGCTTCGGCGACGAGCAGGCCGCCTATGCCCTTCCGCCATGCGTCCGGTGCGACAAAGAGATCTTCCATTTCGGCTCGATCGGCGGCGTCGCCCGGAAGAACAGTCACGAAACCGACGATCTCCCCAGCCAGTTCGGCGACGGTGACATGCGGCAGGTGTGCAGCAGGAACCTCTCTTGCCTCGGGCATAGCCTGCAACTGCTCGACATGGTCTCCCCAGGCCAGCGAAGACCGCAGCTTGAGCACGCCGAGGACGTCGCGGTCCTCGGCGCGAGCGGGGCGAATGCTGATGGTGATTGAAGCTTCCTACGTGTAGCCCGGATAGATGAGGTCTTTGACGCAAGCATCGACGCGAAGCACAATCGCGGTAGTTGCCGGCAGCAGTTGTCCGATTTCACTGCTTTCCTAGTCTCCAATCATATTCCTGATTTCCGTTCGGGGAAACAAAGACGGGAGTAGAGCGCCGATCCAACACCTTCAGGTAAGTATTGTGGTTAGCTTTCCACCGAGCGCGGAGCCAAGACGAAATTTCCACGGCAAAGTGGGGGCACGACACAAGTGAAAAACCGGCACATTGAAGGCACTTGAGAAAAAGTAATGGTACTCTTAGCGATTCTAGACGGGGAATTGTTCGATGTTTTCACAAAAGACCGTATTCATCGTCGGTGCTGGGGGAAGTAGGGAACTCGGTTTGCCCATGGGTGACGAGCTAAAGGGCAAGATTGGTCAAGCGATAGCGTTCACATTTCCTGACGGCTACAATCCCAGCGGGGGCGATAGCGCTGTCTATTGGGCGGCGAAAAATCACGCAAGCAACGTCGGCCAGACAGATACAAATCCATGGTGGCATGCGGGCCGTGCCATAAAAGCCGCGATGCCGCAGGCAATCTCGATTGACAACTTTCTGCACACTCATTCCAACGATGAACAAATCGCCTTGATGGGCAAGCTTGGGATCGCCGTCAGCATCCTGAAAGCCGAGCGTCAATCAAGTGTATACACCGATCCCCACGCAGAAAGTCTTAATTTCGGGTCAATAAAGGAGAGCTGGCATACAACCTTTATCAAGATGTTGACCGAGAATTTTCGAACTACAAATCTCGATAGTCTTTTCGAAAATGTCAGCTTTATTACCTTCAATTATGACAGATGTATTGAATATTATTTCGCCAAGGCATTACAAAGCTATCTACGAATTCCGCCGATTACTGCCCAAAAGATTGTGAACAAAATAACGATCATTCATCCGTACGGCCAGGTAGGGCGCCTGCCTTGGCAACCAAGCGGGAAGGTAGAGTTCGGCAAAGACCCGCATCACAGTGAGCTATTAGAGGTTGCTCTTCAGATTCGAACCTTCACCGAGCGAGTGGAGGATGATGATATGATGGCGCAAATGCATAGTCTCATCGCCGAAGCTGAACAGGTTATCTATCTTGGGTTCTCGTATGGGGCGATGAATCTTGAGTTGCTGTCGCTAACGGATAGTGGTGCTCGGAAGAATGTTTTGGGCACAAGCCTTGGAATTTCTGATCCCAATCGTGAGGTTATTGTCGATGAAATCAGGAGTTCGATGGGCCCAGATGCGTCCGTCGTCACACGAATGGAGCTTCCTGCAATGACCTGCAACGAGCTCCTGCATGCCTACTGGCGGAGGATTGCTCGCTGAGGCGAGACTGCGGCGAGTTATCTTGAGCGGTCGCTGCCTCACATCTTCTCGCCGGGCAAGGCACTTGCCTGCCTGACCCAGTCGGAGAACTGGGCTTCATCGAACGGCTTGTCCTCGTGGATGTCGAGATAACGCACGTCGGCCTGCTTGGAGGTGCCGGGCGGCAAAGGCGAGAGTTGCGCGCCCTTGAAGAAGGCGACCTTGACGTATTTTGTCAGGCAGTGGAAGCCGAGGAACCAGAGGTCTTTTTCGGTACCGTAGAAGGGCGAGTTCCACTTCACCGCTTTGACCACACCGGGGACCGCCTCGGTGACGAGGGCATCGAGGTGGCGTCCGATGTCCTGCTTCCAGCCGGGCATGGCGTCGATGTAGGACTGGACGACGGCGTCGCCATAACCCTTCGCGATCTGCGGATTGCCGCCTGACAGCAGTTTGGGTGCCGCATCCCTGGCCATCAGGCACCGCCCCTGGCTGCTGGCAAACCATTCTGCTGGCTGCGGAAATAGGGCAGGAAGAACATGTAGAGGCCGGTCGGGATCAGCACTGCGAGCGGCGGCAGCGGCAGGTAATAGAACCACTCGGGCAGGGTGGTGAAGGCGATGCCGGCAAAGATCGATGCGACGATCAAGCAGAAGAGCAGCGAGGTCCAGCGATGGACGGCGCGGATCACTGAGTTCATCTTGGTACTCCTGAAATCGATGGTGCGCCGCGGTCAATCGAGCTTGGCCATGACATTGCCAAGTTGGTCGAAGAATCGCGGCCAGCCGACCGATGCGCCCTGGAAGTAGGCCTTCTGGGCGGTGGTGAAGCCGCGCTGCTCCATGCGCAGGCTGGTGCCCGATGCGGTGGGGGCGAGCGTCCAGGTGACGATGCTCCGGAGGTCCTTGGTGTCCCAGCGATAGGACAAAGCGCGGTTTTCCTCGACCGTCTCGACTTCGCAGTCGACCTGGCCCCAATCGGCGGAGAGTGTGAAACTACGGCCGGGGACCGGGCTGAAGTCGTTGTTCATCAGCCATTCGGCGATGAGATGCGGCTGGGTCAGCGCCCGCCAGAGCTTTTCGGGCGGATAGGGGAAATCGCGCTCGACCACGACCGAGCGCGTGGTTTCCATCGTTTCGGTCATTGGTCCATCCTCTTGAGCAAATTGTCGAGATCGTCGAAGCGGTCGTTCCAGAAGCCAGACATCTCTGATGTCCAGTCGATCAGCGTCTTCAGCGCATTGCGCTCGGCGCTGTAGTAGGTGTAGCGGCCCTCATGCCGGTCGCGCACCAGCCCAGCCGTCTTCAGGATCTTGAGGTGCTTGGAGACCACGGGTTGCGAGACGCCTGCCTCGCCCAGCAGGCCCACGACCGTCGTGTCGCCATTGCGGCAAAGGCGCTCGAACAGGCCGCGGCGCGTTGGATCGGAGAGCGCGCGAAAAATCGCGTCCTGAGGTTCTGTCATAATTCATACCCAAATGGCTATGAGATGATACATAGTCAATTGGCTATGAATGTGTCAATGCCGTCTCGGATCAGGATGTCCTGGGGCGGAGCACCTGCGCAAAACGCGGATGATCGCGCAGGGCGTCGAAATCGGCGTCGCTGCGCAGCATGTCGATCGTGTTCTGCGGGACTTTTCTGCTGGCCTTTTCGAGGTAGTCCAGCGCCTGTTCGACCTCGCCCGACAAAGCGTGGATGCAGGCTGCGTTGACCTGGGCGATGAACTCGTCGGGTTCGATGGCCAGCGCCCGCGCCAGCCAGGCATGCGCCTTTTCCCTGTTGCCCAGATAGGTAAGCGCCAGGGCGCCGCGATGCAACGGCGCGGCATCTTCGGTATAGAGGGCCGCAGCACGTTGGGCCCGCTCGAAACAGACACCTGCCCACTCCAGCCGTTCCGGATCGTCCCTTCCCACGAACGCGGCAATCATCATCGGCGACACATAGTCGTCCGGCCTCAGCCGGGAGGCCAGTTTGAACAGCGAGACCATCTGCTGCCGATCGTTGCGGAAACGCGCCATGGTCGAGGCGAAGAAGAAATTGGCGTCGTAGGAGTTGGGATCGATCGACAGCGCCTGCCGGTAAGACCGGTCCGCTTCGGCGTAGTTTTCGTCGCAGAACAACGCAAAGCCCCGGGCCGTGTGTGCCTCTGGCAGGCCGGGGTCGAGCTGAAGTGCCTTGTCGGCAATGGCCAGGATGGCATCTGACGGGATGGTGTCGCCGTGCCAGTCGCGCAGGTAGCAGTCGCAGATGACCAGGCCGGCATGGGCGCGGGCATAGGCGGGATCGAGTTCCGCCGCCCTGGCGAACATGCGCCGGGCCAGGATGAGGCTTGATTTCGTCAATGCCAGCGCCAGCTGCCTGCCTTGAAGCTCGCAGTGGTAGGCCTCGACATTGGCGGTACGGGCCTGGCGAATGGCCTGTCTCTCCTCCGGCAGCAGTTCGAGTTCCAGGTGTCCGACGACGGCTTCGGTGATCTCGTCCTGGATGGCAAAGACATTGGCAAGTTCCCGGTCGACGCGCTCAGCCCAGAGCAGTTCCCCAGTCGCGCCCTCGAGCAGGCGCGTGGAGACGCGGACGCGCTGGCCCGAGAGACGAACGCTTCCCTCGAGGAGGTAGCGGACCCCAAGTTCGCGGGCGATCTGGTCGCCCCTGACGGCGCGCCCCTTGAAGGCGAAGCTGTAGTTCTTCGAAACGACCCTGAGCTTCCGGCTTTTGGCGAGCGCGGTCGTGATGTCCTCGGCGATCCCGTCGGAGAACCAATCCTGGTCGGGACCGGAGTTGTCGAACGGCAGCACAGCGATCGAAGGTCTGTCGGCCGGCGAGAGATCCGGAAGTGCGGTGCCGCCTGAGCGGGACGTGAGGCGTGCCGCATCGAGGATATAGCCGCGCCGCGGCACGGTGCGGATCAGGCCCTCCGCGTCCGGCCCAAGCACCATGCGGATGTCTTTCAGGCATTGGCTGAGCGAGTCGTCCGAGACGATGACGTCCGGCCAGACGACCTCGATCAACTCGTGCTTGTCGATGACCCTGCCTGGGTTGGTGACGAAGTAGGTGAGCAGGGAGAGGGATTTCGGGCGCAGCCTGAGCTCGGCAGCGCCGTTTCGCAGCGTGCCTTGCCTGAGATCGAGCGTGTGACCTGCGAATTCGAAAATCGACATGATCGGCATGGCCTGAGTGTGCAGTCACGCTGGCGATCATGCCCAAGGATCGCAGGCATTGCCACTCCTGCGATCCATTCTCTTTTTGGTGGGGAGACGGCGTCGTGGCGGAAGTGGGCTCGCCACGTCCGCTACGTTGTCTCTGGCCCGATCAGCCCTGTGGTGTCGCGGTCTCGTCGTCGTCGACGTCGTGGGCTTCGACGAGTTCAGGATCGGCGTCGGCATAGGCCGCGTTGGGCGCGACCAGATCCTTGAGGGTTCCGCCTGCGCCGTCCATGCCGGCTGCGGCCAGCAGCGCGTCGATCAGCGGCTTGTTGCCGGTGAAGCGCAGCAGTTGGTCGGCGAGGTCGCCCGCGCCGGAGCGGTTGGCGCCGTCGCCGCCCGAGCGGCCGGCGGAGAAGCCCTGCGTGTCGAACACCCGGATGCTCTCGATGCGGCTTGCCGGCTCCATCAGCGCCTTGAGCGCTTCCGGCAGCATGCTGATGCGGGCCTGGGTCAGCTCGAACTGGATCATCTTGTCGGACAGCGTGTTGGAGGCTTCGTTGCGCGCCCGGATGGTCTGGGCATGGGCCTCGCCCTCGACCTGGATGCCTTCGGCACGCACCTTCATCGCTTCGGCGCTGGCGCGTGCCTCGACAAGCGTCGCCTCGGCACGATCCTCGGCGGCGGCCTTTTCGGCGGTGGCGCTGACGGTGACGGTGACAGCCTCGGATTCGGCCGCCTCCTGCGCCTGCAGGATGGCGATCTGACGGTTACGGTCGGCGATCTCGCGCTCGCGGGCAGTCTGCACCTTTTCGTGGGCGGCGACGCTCAAGGCCTCGGCCTCGCGCGCCTTGGCCTCGGCGCGCAGCGTTTCCTCGCTCTTCTTGGCGATGGCCACCGCCATGGTCTGGCGGCTCAGTTCGACATCGCGCTCGGAGTTGATGCGGGCTTCTTCCTTGGCCTTGCTGGCGGCTGCCGAACGCTCGGCGATCTCGCGCTCACGCTCGATCTGGGCGCTCTGCTCGGCAAGCTTGGCGTCTTCCTCGGCCTTGGCCTTTTCGGCGCGGGTCAGCGCTTCCTTGTTGGCGACGTCGCGTTGCTGGTCGAGGCGGGCTTCTTCCTCCTGGCGCTTGAGAGCGAAGCGCTGCTTGGCGGCGGTCATGTCCTGCTCGGCGATCGCCACTTCGGTCTGACGGGTGATCTCGTTGCGTTCCTTGCGGCGCTGCTCGGTGATGGTGGTGAGCTTGGCCAGGCCGACGGCATCGAACGCGTTGGTCTCGTTGAAGAACTCCTTCGGGGTCTGGTCGAGGCCGGTGAGACTGACCGATTCCAGCTCGAGGCCGTTGGAGCGCAGGTCAGTCTCGACGGCGTCCTGCACCGCCTTGACGAAGTCGGAGCGGCTTTCATGCAACTGGTCGAGGGTGTTGCGGGCAGCCACCGAGCGCAGGGCATCGACGAGCTTGGCTTCGACCAGATCCTGGATCGCCTTGGGGTCGTTGACGCGGTCGCCCAGCGTCTGGGCGGCCAGGCCGATGCCGTCGTCGGTGCCGTCGACACGGACGTAGAATTCGGCACGGATGTCGACGCGCATGCGGTCGGCGGTAATGAAAGCGTCTTCGCGGCGGCGGTCGACCACCAGCTTGACGGTGTTGAGCTTGACCCGTGCCAGCGCGTGGACAACCGGCAGGATGAGCGCGCCGCCATCCTTGACGACGCGGCGGCCGCCGACGCCGGTACGAACGAAGGCCTCGTCACGTTCGGCGCGATGGTACAGCCGGCCGAAGGTAAAACCGATGGCGGCAACGATGACCGCAACGATAGCGGCCCAGATCAGGAATTCCTGGATAGCTTCCAAAGTCCGCTCCTATTTTGACGTGCAGATGTGACGTGCAGGCCGGCTGCGCCGGCCAGAAAACTTAAGGCCCAAAGGCTGCTTCACTCGCTGGTGAAGGGGATGACCAGAAAGATACGATCGCTGCCGGGCGCGGCCGAAACCACGACGACCTCGACCCCCTTGTCGATAACGCTGCCAGGGTCGGCGGGCCGCGCCTTGACGGTGTGCAGGTCGCCATGTTCGTCGCGAACGCGGATCGCACCGGGCACACCGTCGTCGAGCGGGCCTAAGGTGACAACGCCGCGCCGGCCGATCATGTGCTCGCGCGTCACCGCGTAACTTTCGTCGCGCGGCAGCACCTTGGCGATGCCGTTGCCGACGAGCTTGGTGACGCCGACCGCAACGGGTGCTGCAACTATGGCATAGGTCCAAGCCGGCAGGGCCGGGATCGTGCCGTCGAGCAGCATGCCTGTTGCACCGAAGCTGGTGAGCAGCAGCATACCGAGGATCGAGAACGGCACGCGGCCGAAGTTCAGCCAGTCGAACAACTCGCCGACGCTGGTGCCGTCGATGATGTCGGCCACTGAATCCCCGAGCGAGACGCTGCCGGCGAAGTAGACGACAATTTGCAGCACGCCGAGGCTCAGCCCGGCGAGCAAGGGGTAAAGATAAAGCGCTGAGGCGGACGTGAAGTCCTGGAGCATCGCTTATTCCTTGTTCTCGATCTCTTCGCGCAGGGCGGCCAGTCGGTCGTCAATGCGTCGATCTCGCCCGAATGCCTCAAGCTCGGCAAGATCTTCGCTGCGGGACGCACCTGCCGGCAAGTCGGTCAGCCGGCCGACGGCGCTGAGAGCAGCGGCGATCCTGTCTTCAGGGGAGGGGTGACGGATCGCGGCGGCCGTGGCCTGGCCCTGCGCCTGATGCTGGCTGGCACGGCGTGCGATCTTCACCCGCTCCTCGGCATCGCGGCGGGCTGCGGCAGCAGCATTGAGGGCAGCTCTGGAGTCCGCGATGCGGACATCGACATCATCGACCAGCTTGTCGATGGAAGCGACCTGGGCATTGATGTCGTCCTGCCGGCCTATACCTGCACGGGCCAGGTCTTCACGGCCAGAACGCAGTGCAACACGGATGTTGGCGTCGAGCCCGACATGTTCTTCAAGTAGATCTTCGCGCTGCATGGCATAGCGCTTGCGCTCGGCGATGAGCGCGGCAAGGCCCGACTTCAGTTCGTCGGCAGCCTTGTCGATCTCGCGGATCGCCTGCTCGGCAACCGCTTCGGGCGCCTTGCGCTCGAGGCTGTCGATGACGGTGGTGACGAGGCCTGCCGCGAGGCGGGACACTCGACCGGAAATGGACTCGGTCTGCATGGCGTCGATCTCCTTGTTTTGCATCTCTCGGGAAAGAGGCACTGACAGCGAATAGGTTCCATCCTGCCGGATGAGGTGAGAAAGCGAAATCTTTTCAGGTGCTTCGCTGTATCCTGTGACCAGGAAACTGGCGATCAGGCGGCCGTGCAGGGTGGCCAGGGATACACTGTCCACGCCCTTGAACGACATCAGCTTTTCGTCGAGCGGCAGCCGGTCCGCCGACCACAGGCCAGCGGCATATTCGCGGATGCCGTTGGTCACCAGGCGGGCAGGCAAGCCTGTCTGCAATCTGATCTGCTCGTAGGCCAGGCGCTGCAGTTCGAAAATGTCGGCACGGTTGGTTGGCGTGAGCGCATCCAAGATGTCGCGAACGCCTGCATAGGCACGAAACGTATCGGCAAGGTCGTTGCGGCCGCTTTCATCTAGGATAAGCTTGTAGTTCGCAGACTTCATGCTCAACTCCTTACTTCAATCACTTAGGAGGTGATTTTGGCTTTGTCAAGTAAATCACCGATATGGTGATTGAGCGCATTTCCTGGCGATGCAGATGGCGCACTTCGCGAGCCATTGCCGCCCTTGCGAAAGGCCGGGGCAGTGTTGCACAACGGGGCATGTCCAAGACCACTCCCGCTACGCTCGCGCTCTCCAAGTCAGGCATCCCGTTTGCGCTTGCGACCTATGACTACGATGCCGGGGCCGAGCGTGTCGGGTTGCAGGCGGCCGAGGCGATGGGGGTTTCACCTGGCATTGTGCTCAAGACGCTGATGGTCGAGGTCGACGGCAAACCGGCCTGCGTGGTGGTGCCCTCCGACCAGGAGGTCAACATGAAGAAGGTGGCGGCGGCCTTCGGCGGAAAGGCGGCGCAGATGATGAAGCCCGACAATGCTGAGCGGTTGACCGGCTACAAGGTCGGCGGCATCTCGCCCTTCGGCCAGCGCAAGCAGGTGCCGACTGCTATCGAAGAGTTGGCGACGCTGGAGGACGAGGTCTTCCTCAACGGCGGACAGCGCGGCCTGCAGATCCGCATGCGGCCCGACGACCTGATTGCGGCATTGGGCGCCAAGGCGGCCGACCTCATCCGCTGAAATCGGTTTGAAGGTGCTGGCCGCCTGGCGGCGGGTTTCGCGCATGCCGCCAAGCCTGGACGTGACCGGAGGCCTGTCGAGCGGCTCCGTTTTCCCCCGGCGTATTGCGCGCTACTTGCGCGCGTCGATGAAGTGCTGCTTCAGCCGCGTTACCTCTTCCGGTGACCAGTCCTTGACGTCGGTCACCTCGAGCCAGGCATCGATGTAGTGCTCAGCGGCGTAGACGTGGCCATGGCCCATGGGCGAGGTGGTGCCGATGGCGATGTCGAGGACGAGCTGCAGGAAGGTAACGACCGGATACCAGCGCAGTTCGGGCGAGACGTCGGGGCCGCGGGGCGTCTTCATCCAGTCCGGCTCGCGGTAGAAGGCGTGCGCGTCGAAAAAGGTGATCGGGTCGCTGGCATATTGCAGGTAGACGATGCGCAGCGGGCCCCAGACGGCGCCGGGAATGGCCAACGCGTTCTTCTGGGCGGTGAAGCGGACATAGGAGCCGTCGCGGAACTCGGGCAGCCATTGTGGTGTGCCGGGATTGCGGTCGGCGGTGATGGCGTTCCAGATGCGGCTGGGGAAGGGCGGGCCGACCCATAGCGCGCCCTGGTAGGGATCGCCCAGCACCTCGAACAGCTCGTTGGACAGCTCGGACGAGAGCGCGCCGAGACTGAGGCCGTAGAGATAGAGCTTTGGTCGCGTCTCCTTGGGCAGGGTGCGCCAGTAGCCATAGACCTCGGTGAACAGGGCGCGGGCCTGTTCGGCGCCATAGCCGGGCTCGACCAGCAGCGACAGCCAGCTGGCCAGATAGGAATATTGCGCCGCGACACTGGCGATGTTGCCATTGTGCAGGAACTCGACCGGGTCGATGCCCTGCTCGTCGACCCATCCGGTGCCGGTGGGCGTGATGATGACAAGGGCCTCGCGCTCGAAGCCGCCCGCGCGCTTGAGCTCTTCGAGCGCCAGGCGGGCACGCTCTTGTGGCTTTTCGGCCGATTGCAGCCCGACATAGACGCGCACCGGCTCCTTGGCCGGCTTGCCGGTAAAGGCACCGATCTCGGCAGCGGTCGGCGCGGTTGCGACGTAAGAGCGGCCCATGCGGCCGAGATCCTGCCAGCGGACAAGCGAGGCTGCACTGCCGGTTTTGGCCGGATCGGTCGGCTGCCGTTCGTCCGGCGGCATCAGCCGGTCGAGGCGTTGGAACGAACTGTCGGCAAAGCGCAGGCCATAGCGGAAGACGACGCCGTCGGCGATGGACCAGAAGACGATGACGGCGATGGTGGTGCCGACGACATAAGAGACACGCTTCGGCACGAAGCGGTTGAGGTGCCGCGAGACGAAATAGAGCGTGACCTTGAACAGCCTGGCGAGCGCGATGAGGATGACGAAGGTGACCAGCGCCAGCGCGCCGACCTCGAGCGGATGGACGCTGTCGACCGGTTCGAGGCCCATCACTGATCGGATCGAGTTCTGCCATTCGGAGGCGCGCCAGAGGAAGGCAAGGCCGATCGCGGTGCAGGCGACCACTGCAACGATCTTGGAGATGCGCAGGAAGCGCGCCTTCGGCTCCGGCAGGCCAAGATAGTGCCACAGCCAGCGCAGGAAGAAGCCGACGCCGTAGCCGGCGGCGGCCGAGCAGCCCGACAGCACGCCCTGGGTGAGATAGTTGCGCGGGATCAGCGTCGGCGTCAGCGACGCCGCGAAAAACAGGGTGCCGATCAACAGGCCCGTCAGCGAGAACGAGTACCAGTACCTGACGATCCAGTTGCGCAGCATATTCCGTTGCCCCTCATGTAATCAGGGCAACTTGCCTTGAGGCTGGCGTGCAGACAATGGCACAGCGTCCAAATCTGCGGCGCGGAGGATAAAGCGTCGTCGCGTTCCCAATGCCGCTCGACAGGCTCATGCTGTGTTGAATGGCGAGCCTGTCGAACCGCGAGGGCGCTAGACTCCGATGCCGCGAGACTTGAGCGCCTCGGTGATTTCGTCGAGGATGACAGGATCGTCGATTGTGGCGGGCATCTTCCATTCCTCGTGGTCGGCGATCTTCTGCATGGTGCCGCGCAGGATTTTTCCCGAGCGCGTCTTGGGGAGGCGCTTGATGGTGACCACCGTCTTGAAGGCGGCGACCGGGCCGATACGGTCGCGGACGAGGCCGACGACCTCCTTCTCGATCGTTGCCGTGTCGCGGGCGACGCCGGAATTGAGCACGATGAAGCCGCACGGCACCTGGCCCTTCATGGCGTCGGCAATGCCGATGACGGCGCATTCGGCGACGTCCGGGTGCTCGGCCACGACTTCCTCCATGCCGCCGGTCGACAGGCGGTGGCCGGCGACGTTGATGATGTCGTCGGTGCGAGCCATGATGAAGAGGTAGTTGTCGTCGTCGATGTAGCCGGCGTCGGCCGTCTTGTAATAGCCGGGGAACTCGGCGAGGTACGCGTTGAAGAAGCGCTCGTCGGCGTGCCACAGCGTCGGCAGGCAGCCGGGCGGCAGAGGCAGCTTGACCACGACATTGCCAAGCGTGCCGCGGGGGACGTCATGGCCGGCATCGTCGAGCACACGCACGTCGTAGCCCGGCATCGGCACGCAGGGCGAGCCGTATTTGACCGGCAGCATGCCGAGCCCGACAGGGTTCTGGCTGATCGGGTGGCCGGTCTCCGTCTGCCACCAATGATCGATGACAGGAACCTTCAGCTTCTGCTCAGCCCATTTGATGGTTTCGGGATCGGCGCGCTCGCCGGCGAGAAACAGGGTACGGAATTTCGTGAGGTCATACTGCGGAACGAAGAGGCCTTGCGGATCTTCCTTCTTGATGGCGCGGAAGGCGGTCGGCGCGGTGAACAGGGCGACGACACCGTGTTCCGAAATGACCCGCCAGAACGTGCCGGCGTCAGGTGTGCCGACCGGCTTGCCCTCGAACAGGATGGTGGTGGCGCCGTGCAGCAGCGGGCCATAGACGATGTAGGAATGGCCGACCACCCAGCCGACATCCGATGCGGCCCAGAAGACCTCGCCCGGCCTGACGCCGAACTCGTTCTCCATCGACCATTTGAGCGCGACCATGTGGCCGCCATTGTCACGCACCACGCCCTTGGGCTGGCCCGTGGTGCCCGAGGTGTAGAGCACGTAGAGCGGATCTGTGGCGGCGACGGAGACACATTCGGTGGTGCGGCCAGCGGCGCGTGCCGCCCCAACCGCCTCGGCAAAGTCGAGGTCGCGGCCGGCGACGAGGTCACATGGCAGCTGAGGCCGCTGCAGGATGAGGCAGCGCTCGGGCTTGTGGGCCGAGAGTTCGATCGCCTGGTCGAGCAGCGGCTTGTAGGCGATGACGCGGCCGGGTTCGATGCCGCAGGACGCCGAGACGATCAGCGTCGGTGTGGCGTCGTCGATGCGGGTGGCGAGTTCCTTGGCGGCGAAACCGCCGAAGACGACCGAATGGATGGCGCCCAAGCGGGCGCAGGCGAGCATGGCTATGGCTGCTTCCGTCACCATCGGCATGTAGAGGATGACGCGGTCGCCCTTGCCGATGCCGTGGTCGCGCAGCACGCTGGCCAGCGCATTCACCTCGGCCAGAAGTTCGGCATAGGTGAATTTCTTGATCGTACCGGTGATTGGGCTGTCGTGGATCAGTGCCACCTGGTCGGCGCGGCCGGACGCGACGTGGCGGTCGAGCGCATTGTAGCAGGTGTTGCATTCGGCTCCGGTGAACCAGCGGCCATAGACGCCCGCACCGGCGTCGAACACCTTGTCCCAGGGCTTGAACCAGTCGATGGCTTCTGCCGCCTCGGCCCAGAACCGCTCGGGGGCACGCGTCCAGCCGTCATAGACCTCATGATAGCGAGATGACATGGCGTCTCCTTCCCAGGATGTCTTTGCCCTCGAGGGCCTTTTATGGTTGGCGGATTTTGTAATGTCCTTGCGGCGGCGGCGTCCATTTGACCTTGGTTTAACAGCGGGTCCGAAAATGGCGTTTCGACCGTCTTTTCGAGGCGTTTCCACGCAAGGCCGCTGTTCTCAATTCGTAGCGCCCACTTTAGCAGATCGCCGGCAGCGTGGGGCGCTTTGACAGCGGCGCGCGAAATTGGTCAAAGACGGCATGTCCAAAGCGCTGTCGCTCATCATCATAGCCATGATGGCCATCCAGATCATCAAGCCGCTCGGTCTGCCAGGGCTCAGGCAGCGACGCGATTTCTGGAAGCTTGCGGTTGCAGCGCTTGCGGCGATCTCGATCACCGCACTTCTCGGGCACTAGAGCATTTCCGCTTTTCTTCGAATCGCAAAAATCCTCTATCTCTTTGTTTTTGCGCAATTCCGGACGGAAAACCGCGGCGCACTTTTCCTGGAATTGCTCTAGAAGGCTGGCGCCAGGCCCTGCCAGGAAATATGGGCGCCGAGGACGGCGAGCCCGGCAAAGAACCAGCGCCTGAAGGTTTCCGGTTCGACGCGGCCGCGCAGCCAGCCGCCCAGCCACATGCCAAGCAATGCCGGCAGCACTGCGTAGGCCGAGATGCCGAGCGATTGCATGGGCACCGCGCCGTTCATCCAGAGCCCGATGGCAAGTGCTGCCGTGGAGACGGTGAAGGACAGGCCAAGTACCTGCACCAGGTCGTCGCGGCCAAGGCCAAGGCCGCCGAGATAGGGCACGGCCGGAATGACGAAGACACCGGTAGCGCCCGTCATCACTCCGGTTGCGGCGCCGACGAGCGGGCTGGCCCAGGGCTCGATGGCAGGGGGCACCGACATGCGCAGCCTGAGCAGTCCGAGCACGGCATAAGCGAGAAGCACAAGGCCGAGGCCGGCCGTGACCGCGGTCGTATAGCTGCTGGTGATGAGCCTGCTCGAGGCAAGGGTGGCCAGGAAGACCGCAACCATCATCGGCCACAGGCGACGCGTCAGCGCGGAGATATTCGGGCCGGCCAGCAATTGCCAGATGTTGGTGAGGAAGGACGGCAGGAGCAGGATCGCGGCGGCCTCGGCCGGCAGCATGACGAGGCCGAGCAGCCCCATGGCGATTGTCGGCAGGCCAAGCCCGACGACGCCCTTGACCAATCCGGCAAGAACAAAGACCGCACCGACTGTTGCGACCAGCAGAAAGGGCTCCAGCATCAAGCGAAGATGCATCGATCCCGGAGTTGGGGCAATGGAGGGCGAGGGGGCCGAGGCAAGTGGCGCCCGCACACTTGCCTCGGCTGCAGAACTCGCCGGAGAGAAACCCCTTCCCCACCCCGGCGAGCCTATTCCCGATCTGAGGCAGACCGGGTCCGGCTTTCACCGGCAACCTAAACGTTGCATCAAGTGTGCCAGCCGGGTGTGTGCCGGAATGGGACGAGGGCGGTTCAAAGTGCCATGGTCGCCTCGTTGACGATGCCGAGGCGGGCTTCGATCGCAGCTATCTTTTCTGGCGTATCGGCATCCGCCGCCTCGATGTCGATGAACAGTTGCTCGAAGCCGCCTGGCGTGACGATGGCGAACATCTGGCCGGGCTCGTCGCTGATGTTTTTCCAGGAATGCTCGACGAAGGGCGGCAGGGTTACCACCGTGCCGGCCGGGGCGTCGAATTCGTCACCGCCGCAGCGAAACCTGTAGGTGCCCTTGATGACGCGGAAGACCTCGGTCTCGCGCGTGTGGGTGTGGGGTTCCGGGCCCCGGCCGGGCGGCGTGAAGGTCTCCCACATACCGAAGGCGCCGTTGGTGTCGGCAGCCGTGGCGTGGATAACGACCCGGGCGCCGAAGGGCGCGCGGCCAAAACGCTCGCTGCCGGGCAACGAGACCACGGCCTTGTCAAACTGGGACATCCTCTCCTCCATCCCGACACGGCACAAGAATACCACTGAAACGGAGCGGCTGCGACGCGGCTACCGGCGAGGTCCCTGCGCCAACTTGCGCTGACGCCGTGACCTATCGCGCCCCACGGACATTACTTTCACATTGGGGTTTCACATTGGCGGCTGCAAGCGGTCGAGGGAATCCGATGAAAATCCTTGTATTCCAGCATCTCAGGGTCGAGCACAGCGGCATCTTCGCCGAGTTCTGGCGCAATGCCGGGCATAGTGAGCACATAGTCGAACTGGACGAGGGCGAGGCGATCCCCGACCTCGACGACTATGACATGCTGGCCGTGATGGGCGGGCCGATGGATGTGTGGCAGGAGGAGCAGCACCCTTGGCTCGTGCCTGAAAAGGCGGCGATCAGGCATTGGGTGCGCGAGCTCAGGCGGCCTTATCTCGGCATCTGCCTAGGGCACCAGCTGCTGGCCGATGCGCTGGGCGGCAAGGTCGGGCTGATGAAGGCGCCGGAGGTCGGGCTGGCGACGGTCGAGTTGACTGAAGCGGGCCGCCGCGACCGGCTGTTTTTCGGCGTCGAGCCGAAGATGGAGACATTGCAGTGGCACGGCGCGGAGGTGTCGATGCTGCCGGAAGGCGGCGAAGTGCTGGCCGGCAATGCCGCCTGCGCCATCCAGGCGATGCGTGTCGGCCCCAATGCCTACGGTTTCCAGTACCACATGGAGATCACCGACCGCACGGTTGGGGACTGGTCGAAGATCCCCGAATATGCAGCGAGCCTGAAGCAGGCGCTTGGGGCGGAGGAGGCGGGGCGTCTCGCCCAGACGGTCGCGCCTTATCTACAGGCGTTCCGCAAGACCGCCAGCCGCATCAACGACAATTTCTTTGTCGCCACGGGCGGTTGATGGGCAGGTGGGGTGGCGTGCGCCGACGTGGCCGGTTGTGTTCGAGGGCGTATCGCCCTAGGCAGGCATGAACCGGAACAAGAGGACGATGCATGCCCAGACCGACGAACTACAATCAGGAACGCCGCGACCGTGATCGCGCCAAGGCGGCGAAGAAGGCCGACAAGCTGGCCGCAAAAGCCGAGGCCAAGTTGCGCGGCAAGACCGGCGCGGATGCCCAGCCGGAGCCGGAAGGCGACACCGAAGAGTAGGGCTTCGATGCACCGGTGGGTGCATCGGGACGCCGAACTATTGCACCCGGCCCGTGATCGTCGGGCCGGTGCGCCGATCAATCCTTGTCGTTGATGAAGATGCCGGCCTCGCGCGCCGCAGCGACGAAGGCCCGCCGGGCAGCCATGGCCGGCTTTTCGCCCGAGATGGCGTCGGAGCATGCCTGAAGGGCTGCGCGATGCTTGGGGCTTTTCTTGCCGGGCCAATTGTTGAGCAGGAAAGCCGAGGCCTCCTTGGCACTGCGCAGCAGCAGCGGTGTGCCGGCGGCATCGCCCTTTACGGTGACGGGCGTTTCAAACCTGATATTTTCCATCGCCGCTCATACGCCAATCCGGCGCGGGAAGCGAGGCGGATTAAGCCAAGCGACGCCAAGCGCCCCCACAGGCCATCTTAGCGGAAAGATATATGCTTTGGGGCCTTGTCGGGCTTTGGCTGCCGTGACAGACAAAACCTGTCATTTCAGGCAATGAGACAACTTTCATGTCCAGCATTTCAGCAATCAAGGTCAGTTTTTGTGGTTTGACCTTGCGTGGTCTTGCGCTTGCGCCGGCGGCTGGCTTTGGCACGATGGCCGCCTTGGACTGAAGCCGGCAACCGCGGCCGTAGGGCCAGAACAATCACATCAGTGTTGTGCGTCTGTCGGCCGATCAGGCAGCGGGACGTGCATGGAGACGCGCAAGGGCGCTGCCACCCCTGAATTCGTCCATGATCCCTCCCGAATCGATTCCGGGTTTCGTGAGCATGGCACTAGACTACGGCTGCGCGGTTGGCGCGGCCGCCACCCGTTCAAGATGGGATGAGGAAAAATGAAACAGCTCCTGTCAGCCGTTTTCGGCCTTTTGCTTGCAAGCGCCGCGCCCGCGCTTGCCGAGGGTGACCGCTACCGGGCCTTCAGCGCCACCGCCGAGAGCATCACCGGCGACATCACGATGGACGATTTCTCCATCACTTTCGCCAATGGCGAGGAACTGAAATTTTCCGCTTTGCTGGGCGATCATTTCGTCGTCGACGGCCAGCGGGTGAACGCGTCGGTCTACAGTGTCGAGACGCCGTCCGACCCCGAGTTGGAGAACGGCAACCGACTGTGCGGCGCGGGCGACGTTTCCTATCTTGCGACCTGGCCTGGCGGCGAGGGCCTGACGGTTGTTGCAGTGTTCACCGGCGACGAGCCGCCTGAAAGCAGCGACGAGATGTGTGCGTCGTACACCTACATGGACTAGGTCCGTCGGCGTGACTGCGGTCCCGCCTGCGCGGGCGCTTGGCAGCAGGCGCGCGTGGTGGTTTGGTGGCGGCGTCGCTGGTCAGGGAGATGCGCCATGCGAGACGGCCTGACATTGCTTGCCGACCGGCCCGAGGCCTTTTCGGAGCCGGAACTTGCCGCCTTCGCTGCGCTTGTGGCTTCGGGTGGACAGGTGCCGACCGACGGGCTCGCGCGCAAGGTGCTGCAGGCCGAGCTGCTGGTGACGATCTCCGACGGCGACAGCATCGTGGCCACCTCGGCGATCAAGATGCCGTCCGATGACTATCGCGCCTACCAGTTCGCCGAGGCCGGTTCGGCGCTCGATCCCGAAAACTTCCGCTGCGAGTTCGGCTATGTCGTGGTCGCTCCCAGCCATCGAAATCGGGGGCTGAGCCAAATGCTTGCCGAGAAGGCCCTTTCCTCCTGGGGCACGGCCCCTGTTTATGCAACGACGCTGATCGGAAACGCAGCGATGCATCGGGTGCTTGAGGCGAACGGTTTCGTGCGAAGCGGTGCGGCCTACCCCGATCTCGACGCGCCTGACGACCTCCTGCATCTGTTTGTGAAGACCGGGACCTGACATGACCATGGAAGCGGGCGGGGACATCAAGATCCCGCAAGGGATGCAAACGGCGGCGGCCATGGTGGTGGCGCTGGGGACCTATACGCTTGTCTACTACGTTGCCGTCAGCCTGGTGCTGATCGCCGAGGATGCCTTTCCCGACCTGTTTGCGCTTGTGCTGATGGGTGTCCGGCCGAATGTCGTGCAGATGATCGCCGCCGTCTTCGGCGCGGTATCGAGCATGTGGATTGCCAAGGCGGTGTGCGACCTGACGCTGACCCCGTATCAACAGCGGCCGGTGTTCTGGATGTTCACTGGCGTGCTGGGGGCGATGACGCTGGGCAAATTCGGGGCGCCGTCGATGGGACAGCAGATGGCCGTGGCGACGCAGTTCGTGACGGCTGTGGGGATGGCCTACGCGCTGTTCTGGCGGGAGGGAAGGATGCCCGATAGCATAGATGAGGGACCAATCGACTGACGGCCGGCGGGGTCTCGGCTCTTCTGGGGGGAGATCATGCACGACGAAGGTGTTGCCCGCGTCGCGTTCGGGCCGAAGACGCTGGGCGCCATGTTGCTGGCGCTTGTCGTCTATGTGGTTGCCTCATATGTCGTCATGCTGGCGGTGACCCTGGCGGTGGGGGTGCTCGCCTCCGTTGCGCAGTGGCTGCTTGGTGATCCAAATGCGCCGCTGATCCGCCTCATCGGTGCGGTTCTCGGCTCGGTCGCCGGAATGTGGGCCGCGCGCCAGGCCTGCGACATGGCCTTCGACGCGTATCAGCCGCGCCCGGTGTTCTGGATGTTGGTGGTTGTGTTGCTGGCCGCTGCCGGCAGCCGGGTGTCCGGCAATCTGGATGTCGCCCAGCTGGTGCTCGGTGCGCAATATCTGGCGGCGCTGCTGGCTGCCTTCTTTTACTTCTGGACTACGCGCTCGCCGATCACGACCACAACCGGAATGGTTCGTTCTGATTGAGCCCCGGTTGCCGTTGACCAAAACAAAAAGCCCCGGATCGCTCCGGGGCTTTTTCATTTCAGGCCATGAGGGCGAAGCTTACGCAGCCTTTTCCAGCGCGGACTTCCACTGGCCAAGGGCTGCCAGGTGGTTCATGTGGGCGCGGTGGGTGAAAGCGGCCTGGCCGGCTCCGAGGTTCTCGACCTTGCCCGACCATGCCTTCTGCGGCGCTGCCTGCAGCGCGCGGCCGTAGGAGAAGGTCAGCTTCCACGGATGCGGGCCGATGGCGTTGATGGCGTTGAGGTTGGCGGTTGCCTCTTCGTCGGACTGGCCGCCCGACAGGAAGGCGATGCCCGGGACCGCAGCCGGAACCGTCTCGCGGAACAGCTTGATGGTCTTTTCGGCGATCTCTTCGGCGCTGGCCTGCTTGGCGGCCTTCTTGCCGGAGATCACCATGTTCGGCTTCAGGATGGTGCCTTCGAGCACGACGCGGGCGGCGTAGAGTTCGTCATAGAGCTTGACCAGCGTCGCCTTGGTGACGTCGTAGCAGGTGTCGATGTCGTGGGCGCCGTCCATCAGCACTTCCGGCTCGACGATCGGCACAATACCGGCTTCCTGGCAGAGCGCCGCATAGCGGGCGAGCGCCTGGGTGTTGGCCGAGAGCGAATAGGTCGACGGCACGTTCTTGCCGGTGTCGATGTCGATCACGGCGCGCCATTTGGCGAAGCGGGCACCGAGCTTGTAGTAGTCGGCAAGGCGCTCGCGCAGGCCGTCGAGGCCTTCGGTGATGGTGTCGCCCGGGAAGTTGACGATGGCCTTGGCGCCGGCGTCGACCTTGATGCCGGGGATCGCGCCGGCCGCCTTGATGAGCTCGACCAGCGGGGTGCCGTCGGCAGCGTTCTGGCGAATGGTCTCGTCGTAGAGGATGACGCCGGAGATGTACTTGGTCATCGCCTCCTTGGTGCGGAACATCATCTCGCGATAGTCGCGGCGGCTGTCGGCCGTCGACTCGACGCCGATGACGTCGAAACGCTTCTTGATGGTGCCGGAGCTTTCGTCCGCAGCCAGAATGCCCTTGCCGTTCGCCACCATGGCGACGGCGATGTCTTCGAGACGTTCGCTCATACAATTACCTCCTGGTCAGATGCGGCGCGCATAGCAGATGGTTTTCCCGAACGGAATGCCGTCGGGAAGCCTATAACCGATTGAAATTATTTCAATCGTTTTAGCTGCGAGCGAGGTTTTCGCATGGCTGGCAAGTATATGAACTTATAGTTTTTTGATTGTACGAAAGTACATGTTGGCGTCTGATGCGGCTGAAGCCGCCTGATCTGCGAGGGGCCTGCTACTAATTATATAAGTAAGTGCTAAAGTATATCCTTCCGCGTGTGTCCACGCGTGCCACGATGGGAGGATGCCATGGCCGATGGCGGAATGAACGTCACCAAATTCGAGACCAAGTCCCACAACGAGCCCGATGAGGTCCGCTCGCCTGCCAAGACGCGCGTCGAGGTGGTGCGGCTGGCAGGTTTCACGCTCGGGCGGCTCAACATGGAGCCGGGATGGCGGTGGTCGGAATGCGTGAAGCCGGTGGTCAAGACCGACAGCTGCCAGGTGTCGCATGTCGGCTATGTCGTCTCAGGCACGCTGACGGTGAGGCTCAATGACGGGACGCAGAAGACGCTGGTGAAGGGCGCGTCCTACACCATCCCGCCCGGCCACGATGCCTGGGTCGAGGGCAATGAGCGCTTCGTCTGCATCGAGGTGATGAGCGCCGAGCAATACGCCAAGCCGGCGTAGGCGGGCCATGGCGAAGGTTGCGGCGAGGTGAGGGGCAAGGCGGGTTGAGGTTAGGGCCCTCCCTCGCCTTGCGAGGGAGGGCTTCCGCTCGGCGTTACGCCTTGAGCACTTCGACACCAGGCAGTTCCTTGCCTTCCATCCATTCGAGGAAGGCACCGCCGGCGGTGGAGACGTAGGAGAAGTCGTCGGCAACGCCGGCATGGTTGAGCGCTGCCACCGTATCGCCGCCGCCTGCGACGGAGACGAGCTTGCCGGCCTTGGTGCGGGCTGCGGCGTGCTGGGCCGCCGAGACGGTTGCCTTGTCGAAGGGCGCGATCTCGAAGGCGCCGAGCGGGCCGTTCCAGACCAGGGTCGCGGCACGGTCGATCCAGTCGTTGATCGAGGCCACCGTCTTCGGGCCGACGTCGAGGATCATGGCATCTTCAGGCACGGCATCGATGGCGACGACCTCGTTGGCGGCGCCTGCCTTGAACTCGCGGGCGACTATGCCGTCCGACGGCAGGATGATGGCGCAGCCCGATTGTGCCGCCTCGATCATGATCTGCTTGGCAGTGGGTGCCAGGTCATGCTCGCACAGCGACTTGCCGACATTGGTGCCGCGCGCGGCGAGGAAGGTGTTGGCCATGCCGCCGCCGATGACGAGTGCGTCGACTTTCTTCACCAGGTTCATCAACAGGTCGATCTTGGTCGAGACCTTGGCGCCGCCGACGATGGCGACGACCGGCTTGACCGGGTTACCGAGGCCCTTTTCCAGCGCCTCGAGCTCGGCCTGCATGGTACGTCCGGCATAGGCAGGCAGCTTGCGGGCGAGGCCTTCGGTGGAAGCATGCGCCCGGTGGGCTGCCGAGAAGGCATCGTTGACGAAGATGTCGCCATTGGCTGCCAGCTGTTCGGTGATGGCGGGGTCGTTCTTTTCTTCGCCCTTGTAGAAGCGTGTGTTCTCGAGGAGCAGGATGTCACCGTCTTTCATGGCGCCGACGGCCGCAGCTGCCTTCTCGCCGATGCAGTCGGCGGCAAAGCCGACCGGGCGGCCGATGACCTCGGACGTCGCGGTGGCGATGGGCGCGAGCGACAGGGCCGGATCCGGGCCTTCCTTCGGACGGCCGAAATGGGCCAGCAGGATGACCTTGGCGCCCTTGTCGGCGAGTTCGGTGATGGTGGGAGCGATGCGCTCGATGCGGGTCGCATCCGTCACCTTGCCGTCGGCGACTGGCACGTTGAGGTCAACGCGGACCAGAACCCGCTTGCCGCTGACGTTACCGATGGTGTCGAGAGTCTTGAAGGCGGCCATGGGGTTCCCTTTCCGATGGAGAGATCGCGCGGACCATACAAATCGCGGGCGCGGATGCAAGGTTTGCAAAGGCGGTGCTTGGGAAAAATTGATGCCGATGCTGCCTCCTGCGGAGGGAAATGGGCTGATCGGCTTGCGGGGGTTGCCGCCGCCTGGAGACCAGCCCGCTCCGCTTTGGGCCTGTTCTCTCTGAGTTTCTTCGCCAAGGCCAACCTTGGATAGCTGTTTCCGGTCCGGCGCGTTTCTGCGACGCCTATTGCATCGGTGAATCGCATTGACTGCGCCTCGAATAGACTTCAGCGTGATCAAAAGAGGGAGTTTGGACGATGCAACTGGAGATAAAGGCGGATCGACCGACCCCCGGAGATGGCATGTCGGTAGGCCTGCTGTGTTCCACGGTCCAATCCTTGGGGACGGTAGAGGTAACGAACCACAAATTCATCGCGAGCACCAACTTCGGGCACATCCACGAAAGCGCGGAATACCAGGATCTTACGCGCCTCTGTGATGATGAATGGGCCCGCCATAGCGAAAAGATCCGCCGGGGTGGGCAGCAACATCAGCTTCAGATGCAGCAGGCCTTCTCTTTGGAGGAGATGTCTCTCCTGATAACGGCGAGCGCTGCGATGTTGGGTCCGATACTCGCTTTGGTTGGCGTGTGGATATCCGGCCGATTGGGCGGGAGATTGCGCATCAAGGTCGATGAGTTCGAAATAGAAGCCTCCAACCTAAGACAGGTTGAAAAGGCCATCGAACTTATCAAGCGACACAAAGGGCTGCTCGACCCAAATGAGCAGCTGCAGGCGCAAGAACAAACTGAGCAGACCTCACCGGAACCAACACCACCTGCCTGATTTTGCCATCGCTGCATAAAGCTCAGTCCTGCTCGGCCACGCCGGGGTCTTCCCCCATGGCTGCCTCTTTCACTGAGCCTTGATGGGCGAAGCGCGTCAAACAGCAACAGGGTTGTTGGCCCAGGCTTGGCGGCTTCGGCTGCGTCTCACGCGTCCTCGGACAAACCCTCCGAGGTCGTTGCGGCCTCCTGCTTGGCCGGTGACGTATCCTTGCGCCTGGCGAGAAAGCGGCGGATGCGGTCGCTGATTTCGCCGCCGCTGAGGAACACCGGTACCGGCGGCGGTGGTGGGGCGGGCTCGATGGAGAGGCCGACCGAGACGATTCGGCCCTTTTCGTCGACGTCGCGGACGATCAGATCGATCAGGCCGAGCGAGACGCGGTCGGCATATTCGACATGGCCGCGCAGCCGCTGCTTGATGAGATCGGCGATGGTGAGCTTGCGCTCCTCCTCCTTGATGGTGGCGCCATAGACCGCCTCCAGCTCGCCGGCGAGGTGGGTCTGGTCGACGGTGAAGGCGCCGAAGAAATCCTCATCCTCGGCATCGACCTCGGCGCGGCTCGCAAACAATCGGTCGAGCAGGCGCGGGTAGCGGTCGGGCACGAAGATATAGACATTGTCGCCGGCCTGCAGGCGACCCATGTCCTGGAAGCGCATGGAGCGACCTTCGCGGACGACCAGGGAAGGGCGGGCCCAGCGCGGGATGCGCTGGCCCTTGGCGACGGGGCTGCCAGGCACGACGCGATAGGCGAGCAATTCGTGATGGGCTGAGCCCGGAAGTTCAAGCTCGACCTTGTCGAGCGGACCGTAGCGCTGCGGCACTATGAGGCCGAGGCGGCGGGCAAGCGGGCCGACCGTCCAGCCCTGGATGACAAGCGAGGTCAGCACGATGATGAAGGCGATGTTGAAGATCATGCGGCCGTTTTCCAGCCCGCCGAGCAGCGGCGTGATGGCAAGCAGGATCGAGACCGCGCCGCGCAGGCCGACCCAGGAGATGAAGGCGGTTTCCTGGCGCGGGATCTTGAACGGGATGAGGCAGAGCCACACGGCCACCGGTCGGGCGACGAACATCAGGAACAGGCCGAGCACCAGTGCCGTGACCATGATGGCGGGGAACTGCGAGGGCGTGGCGTAGAGGCCGAGCACCAGGAACATGATGATCTGGGCGAGCCAGGACACGCCCTCCTGGAAACGCTTCAGCGTCGACACCGCGCGGATGTCGGAGTTGCCGGCGACGAGGCCGGCGAGATAGACGGCGAGGAAGCCCGAGCCGCCGACAGCGCCGGCGGTGGCGAAGACCAGCAGCGACAGCGTCAGCACGAAGATGGGCAGGAGCCCGCGATCGAGATTGAGCCGCTCGACCAGCTTGACGATGAGGAAGCCGCCGAGCAGGCCGATGGCGGCGCCCAGGATCATCTGGACGAAGAAGCCGATGACCAGGTCGATGAGCAGGAGGTCGGCGTCGGGCTTGGCGCCGAGCGCGATGATCTCGACCAGGGTGATGGTGAGGAAGATGGCGATCGGGTCGTTGGTGCCGGACTCGATTTCGAGCGTCGAGCGGACGCGTTCGCGCAGGTTGATGTTGCCGGCGCGGAGCAGGAAGAACACGGCGGCAGCGTCCGTGGAGGCGACGGCCGCACCGAGCAGGAACGATTCCAGCCAGGTGAAGCCGGTGAGGTAATAGGCGGCGACGCCGAAGATGACGGTGGTGATGGCGACGCCGATGGTGGCGAGCGTCAGCGCCGGCATGCCGGCCTGGCGCAGCACGCCAAGCGGCGTGCCGAAACCGGAATCGAACAGGATGACGGCGAGCGCTATCGAGCCGACGAAATAGGCGAGGTGGGCGTTGTCGAAGACGATGCCGAGGCCATCGACGCCACTGGCGAGGCCGATGCCGAGGAAGAGCAGCAGCAAGGGGGCGCCGAAGCGGAAGGCGATCAGGCTCGAGAAGGCCGCTGCCACCACCAGCGCCGTTCCCACCAGCGTGATCAGATATATCGCCTGTTCCATCCCGCCCCGTCCACAATGCAGCTTGGAGCCTGTTCCATTCCAACCAGATCGGAATGGGCTCCAACATCCTAGCTGGAGCATGATCCCGTCCGGAAACCGGCTTCCACTTTTCGCTAAGCGGACCTGCGGTTCGGGAACATGCTCTTTGCTGCGTCGGTTCAGAGTGCGGCGAAGAAAAGGCCATCGGCAAGCAAGAATGCGATTTTGCCAAGTTGGGCCAAAGATTTTTATGCACTGCAGCAAAAACAAAAACGCCCGGCCGGAGCCGGGCGTTTCGCGATGCCGGAAACGGCGTCGAGATCAGGCGATGGTCTTGCCCATGGCAACGGCCGTGTCGGCCATGCGGTTGGAGAAGCCCCACTCGTTGTCATACCAGGACATGACGCGCACCAGGTTGCCGTCGATGACCTTGGTCTGGTCGAGCGCGAAGGTCGACGAGGCCGGGTTGTGGTTCAGGTCGATGGAGACCAGCGGCTCATTGGTGAAGGCGAGGATGCCCTTGAGCGGACCGTTGGCAGCGGCGACGAGCACTGCGTTGACCTCGTCCACGGTGACCGTCTTCTTGGACACGAACTTGAAGTCGATGACCGAGACGTTCGGGGTGGGGACGCGGATCGACACGCCGTCGAGCTTGCCCTTGAGTTCCGGCAGCACCAGGCCGACGGCCTTGGCAGCACCGGTCGAGGTCGGGATCATCGACATCGCCGCTGCGCGGGCGCGGTAGAGGTCCTTGTGCATGGTGTCGAGGGTCGGCTGGTCGCCCGTGTAGGCGTGCACCGTCGTCATGAAGCCCTTCTCGATGCCGAAGGCGTCGTTGAGGACCTTGGCCACCGGAGCGAGGCAGTTGGTGGTGCACGAGGCGTTGGAGATGACGATGTGATCCTTGGTGATCTTCTCGTGGTTGACGCCGTAGACGACCGTCAGGTCAGCGTTGTCGGCGGGAGCCGAGACGATGACGCGCTTGGCGCCGGCCGCGAGGTGAGCCGAAGCCTTCTCCTTGGAGGTGAAGATGCCGGTGCACTCGAGCACGATGTCGACGTTCAGTTCCTTCCACGGCAGCTGCGCCGGGTCCTTGATCGCCGTGACCTTGAACTTCTCGGAGCCGATGATGATCTGGTCGCCGTCGACCTTGACCTCATGGGGGAAGCGGCCGTGCACGCTGTCATAACGCAGCAGGTGGGCATTGGTCTCGACCGGGCCGAGATCGTTGATGGCGACGACGTCGATGTCCTTGCGGCCCGATTCAAAGATCGCGCGGACGATGTTGCGGCCGATGCGGCCGAAACCATTGATGGCAACTCTAACGGTCATGTCTGATCCTCCTGGGGGACGTCTTAAGCCTGAAGCCGTGCCTTGGCAGCGTCGGCGGCTGCCTCGGCGGTAATGCCGAAATGCTTGTAGAGATCTTCGATCGGGCCGCTGGCGCCGAAGCCGTGCATGCCGATGAAGATGCCGTCGGTGCCGATGAAGCTGTCCCAGCCCATGCGGATGCCGGCCTCGATGGCGACCTTGACCTTGGCGTTGCCGATGATGGCCTTGCGGTACTCGGGGCTCTGCTTCTCGAACAGCTCGAATGCCGGAACCGAGACGACGCGGGTCGGGTGGCCGGCGGCCTGCAGCAGGTCGCGGGCGTTCAGCGCGATCTCGATCTCGGAGCCGGTGGCGAAGATGGTGACCTTGGCTTCGCCATTGGCGGTGGCCAGTTCATAGGCGCCGTAGCCGCAGAGATTGTCCTCGGTGTATTCGGTACGCACCGCGGGCAGGTTCTGGCGGGTGAGCGCCAGCGTCGACGGCGTGGTGCGATTTTCGAGCGTCAGCTGCCAGCATTCGGCCGCTTCCGTCGCATCCGCCGGGCGGAAGACGATGTGGTTGGGAATGGCGCGCAGGGCGGCGAGATGCTCGACCGGCTGGTGGGTCGGGCCGTCCTCGCCGAGACCGATGGAATCATGGGTCATGACGAAGCCGACGCGGATGCCCATCAGCGAGGCAAGGCGCATGGCCGGGCGGGCATAGTCGGAGAAGCACAGGAAGGTGCCGGAGTAGGGGATGACGCCACCATGCAGCGACATGCCGTTCATCGCGGCGCACATGCCGAGTTCGCGGATGCCGTAGTGGACGAAGCGCTGGCCGTAGTCGCCGGGGGCGATATTCTTGGTCTGGCTGGTCTTGGTGTTGTTCGAGCCGGTCAGGTCGGCGGAGCCGCCGATCGTCTCGGGCACGATGCCGTTGATGACCTCGAGCGCCATTTCCGAAGACTTGCGGGTGGCGACCTTCGGCTTGTCGGCGGCGAGCTTCTTCTTGTAGTCGGCGATGGCGGCGTCGAAGCCGGCCGGCAGGTCGCCGCGCATGCGACGCTCGAACTCGGCGCGGGTTTCGGTGCCGGCCTCAGCCAGGCGGCCTTCCCATTCCTTGCGCTTCTTGGCCGAGGTCAGGCCGGCGAGGCGCCATGCGTCGAGAATGTCGGAGGGAATCTCGAAGGCGGGGTATTCCCAGCCGAGCGCCTTGCGGGTGGCCTCGACTTCGGCTGCGCCGAGCGGCGAGCCGTGGACCTTGTTGGTGCCGGCCTTGGCCGGCGAGCCGAAGCCGATGGTGGTCTTGGCGGCGATCAGGGTCGGACGGTCGGAGCGCTTGGCGGCCTCGATGGCGCCGGCGATGGCTTCCGGATCATGGCCGTCGATGGCGAGCGTGTTCCAGCCCGAAGCTGCGAAGCGGGCCAGCTGGTCGGTCGAGTCGGCCAGCGAGATCGGGCCGTCGATGGAGATGTTGTTGTGATCCCAGAAGACGATCAGCTTGTTGAGCTTGAGGTGGCCGGCAAGCGTCAGCGCTTCCTGCGAGATGCCTTCCATCAGGCAGCCGTCGCCGGCGAGCACGTAGGTGTAGTGGTCGACCAGCGCATCGCCGAACTGGGCGTTCATGATGCGCTCGGCGAGCGCCATGCCGACGGCGTTGCCGAGACCCTGGCCGAGCGGGCCGGTGGTGGTCTCGATGCCCGAGGCGTGGCCATATTCGGGGTGGCCGGCGGTCTTCGAGCCGAGTTGGCGGAAATTCTTGATCTGCTCGATGGTCATGTCCTCGTAGCCCGAGAGGTAGAGCACCGAGTAGAGCAGCATCGAGCCGTGGCCGGCGGAGAGCACGAAGCGGTCGCGGTCGTGCCAATGCGGGTTGGCCGGGTCATGCTTGAGGAAGCGGGTGTAGAGCACCGTGGCGATGTCGGCAGCGCCCATGGGCAGGCCGGGATGGCCGGAGTTGGCCTTCTCTACGGCATCAATGGACAGAAAGCGGATCGCGTTGGCCATCCGGTCGTGTTTTTCGCGCGAGGACATCGTCCCTCCCATAAGCCGAGAAAAGGGGGCCGCCGAGGCCCCAGAAAGGTGGGGCGACACATAGCAGGCACAGGGCTTGAGTCAACAAATCGGTGCGTTTTCGGCGGCATTTGCGGCGCCAAGTCACGCCCGTGGCGGATTCGATCGCGGACGCCGACGCGGTTAGCGGGGGAAAGGCCGAACAGCTTTGTTGACGCCCCGTTCAACCGGTGCCTAATGTTTCACGCATAACGCGTTCTGAAACGTGCGCGATTCGGTGATGGGCGAGGGTCCATAAAGGAACCATGACCGGGGAAACGACACTCAAGGAAGTCATTGGCCGGCTCGGCAGGGCGATCGAGACGCTGGAAAGCGCTGCCGCTGCGCGCCTGGAGCATGAGCAGGATTACGGCGAAGCCGAAGCCGAGGTCCAGCGCATGAACGCCGATCGTGCGCGACTGGCCCAGGAGCTCGACAATTCCGAAGCCCGGGCCGAACGGCTCGAAGAAGCCAACAAGGAAGTCTCGCGGCGGCTCGTGACCGCCATGGAGACGATCCGCGCGGTGCTGGACAGGTAGGGTGGAGATGGCGCAAGTCACAGTCACCATCGACGGCAAGCAATACCGCATGGCCTGCGACGAAGGGCAGGAAGAGCATCTGATCGACCTCGCCAGTCGGTTCGATCGCTATGTCATGCATCTCAAGGATTCATTCGGCGAGATCGGCGATCAGCGGCTGACCGTGATGGCCGGCATCATGGTGATGGACGAACTCAATGAGCTGCAGAAGCGGGTCAAGGGCATGGAGACCGAGGTCCAGACCCTGCGCAAGACGCGCGACGATGCGCTGACCAAGGCCGACAAGAACGATGCGGCGCTCATCGGCGCGCTCGGCGGTCTGGCCCAGCGTATGGAAGACCTTGCCGGCAAGCTGGTCAGGAAAGGGTAGGGGCGGGCCAGCTCGATCTATCGAGCGGATCCGCCGCTCTTCATGACCCGTGTCGCCCGGTTCGGCCAGGCATCAAAGGCGGGCTCAGCATCATCCTTCGATCCTTGCGCCGATGCTGTCTGGGTTCGATTGCGACCAGCAAGCTTGGCGTTGTAGAGCAGCCTGTCGGCCTGTTCGTAGAGCTTTGCGAACTCCGTATCCGGATTTGGCGACGTATCCGTCATGCCCATGCTGGCGGTTACGGGTCGCCCAAGGCCTGGAACGGCATTGGCCACGACGGCGGGGATCGCCTGACGCCGACGCTCCGCATGAAGCTGGGCATCTTCGCCGCGTACAAGCAGAACGAATTCCTCTCCGCCGAGGCGAAACGCATGAACCTGCGGGTCCGCCTGAAGGGCTACGGCCACGGCTTTCAGCACGGCGTCGCCGACCACGTGGCCGTGAACGTCATTGATCGCCTTGAAGTGGTCCAGGTCGAGCACGGCAAGCGTGCGGTAGCCCTCGGCGCGGAACCTCTCGAAATTCTGCTCGATCGCCCGCCGGTTGAGCAATCCCGTCAGCGCGTCGCGCTCGGACAGGCGCTCAAGCATGTCGGCTTCGAAGCGCGCGCTGTCACGCTGGCGCTTGATCGCCATGAAGCGGTCCGCCACGCCGAGCGTGGTGAACAGAACCTCGCACACGCAGCCGACATAGAACAGGAGCATGGCATCGTTGCTCTCCAGCCCGGGTACCACACCCGTGACCAGGCGCACCAATCCAACCATGATCACGGGGATGTAGCCGACCGCCTGGAACCTGGCGGCCCGGCTTCCGCGCCGCAGGGCGTCGGCAACCGACAATATGAAAATGACGACCACCGGCGCAAAAGCCGCCGTGTACGCCGTCGACTGAAACGAGCGCCCGACGAACGGAAACGCCGCGTGCGACGTGCTGAGAAACATCGCCCATACGGCGCACCAGAGCAGCGCCCGCCGCAGGAGCGGATGCATGCGACCGGGTTCGATGAAGCTGTGTGTAAACATTGCCCCGGACGCGACCGTGAGGCCGAAGATCACCGTCGTTATCCAGCTCAACGTCATTGCTGGCGGATCGAAGAGAATGACTGCGAGACCCGAAGAGACCAGGATCGTCAGCAGCAAGGAGATCGTGAGCATGGAATGCCAAAGCACGAATGGCTCGCGCAGGATCCGGTAGAAGGCCGCGTTGAAAATGAGCGGCATGCAGAGCATTCCGGCAAGGATGGCCAGGATAATCAGCGACCGCAGAAAGTCCGGACCGAGAGCAATATCAGACGGTGACAGATAGGCTCTCTCAAGCGTCATCTGGTGGCTCGGCAGATCGATCGCGACGACGACCTGCACCGTGTCGCGGGTTACATCGGGCAGCGGGGCCCTGAAATAGCCGCCACGCAAGGCGCTGGGCAGTTCACCGGCCGGCAGGGAAGTCTGGCGCATTGCGCCGTCCCGGTCGATCGCAAGCAGATGCACGGCCGCGAGCGCACTTCGCCTTGAAAAGAAATATTGGGGAAGGGCATCGGTTGGTCCGACTTCAAAACGCAGCAGCGTGCGTTCGCCTTCGAGCGAATAGCTCCGGTCTCCGCAGGTCCAGCGCCCGGGCGAGTGGACCACTGTGCTCAGATCCTCCGACAAGCTGCCAGATGTCCAGCAGGAGCTGCGAATGTCCATGGCTTCAGCCGCACCAAGGGGACCGGCCCCCAGAGATGCAAGCATCACGAGGCTCAGCACTGCCGTCACGAGCGCTTTTCGGAGGTCATTCCAGAACATCGATTGACGCTATGCGCCAAGCATTGAGATGCGGTTACCGGCGTCTCTGTCGCCCGGCATCCCTCTGTTGATGGCGTGCCTGAGACGGTCATGGAAGAGACTGCGGACGCGTATCACGCGAGCCTGGCTCGATGCTCAGGATCGATCCTGGCCCCTCCGACGCCGGCCGTGAAACACGAACGCCGTGCGTCACGGATGACACACGGCGTTGTAGAGGTGGCTCGTATCACGTTTCGCTTGCGGATGCGTTTGGAACGCTGTCTGCGAACCGAAATCTCAGGCGTCGATGGTACGGAGCGCCTGGGCCTGCTTCTTGGCGGCCGCCTTGACCGCGTCCTGCACCTTCTCGAAGGCACGGACCTCGATCTGGCGGACGCGTTCGCGGCTGATGTCGAACTCGGCCGACAGTTCCTCGAGCGTCAACGGCTCTTCGGCCAGGCGACGGGCCTCGAAAATGCGCTTCTCGCGGTCGTTGAGCACCGACATGGCGCTCGCCAGCATGCCGCGGCGGTTTTCGAGCTCGTCCTGCTCGATCAGCATCTCTTCCTGGCTGTCATGGTCGTCGACAAGCCAGTCCTGCCACTCGCCCGACTCGCCCTCTGTCGCGCGGATCGGCGCGTTGAGCGAGGCGTCGCCCGAGAGGCGGCGGTTCATCGAGACAACTTCGGCTTCGGACACGTTCAGCCGGGTGGCGATCTCGGTGATCTGGTCGGGCTTCAGGTCGCCATCGTCCAGCGCCTGGATCTTGCCCTTGACCTTGCGCAGGTTGAAGAACAGACGCTTCTGATTGGCGGTGGTGCCCATCTTGACCAGGCTCCACGAGCGCAGGATATATTCCTGGATCGAGGCCTTGATCCACCACATGGCATAGGTGGCAAGCCGGAAGCCACGCTCCGGCTCGAACTTCTTGACGGCCTGCATGAGGCCGACATTGCCTTCCGAGATCACTTCGCCGATGGGCAGGCCATAGCCGCGATAGCCCATGGCGATCTTCGCCACGAGACGCAGATGGCTGGTCACCAATTTGTGGGCGGCGCCGGTGTCTTCATGCTCATTGTACCGCTTGGCGAGCATGTACTCTTCCTGCGGCTGAAGCATCGGAAAGCGACGGATTTCTTCCAGGTAGCGGCTGAGGCCGCCTTCACCGGAAACGATACTGGGTAGTGACTGGGCCATAAAGCACCCTCCCTCTCTACGAGAATTTGCTCCCTGATCCAGGCGAGCATGAGGCGCGGATGCCGACTGCCTACCGCGCCACGGGTTTCATACAGGAACAAAACCAGAAAAGACAGCTTTTGTTCAACGCGAAACAGAGTGTCACGCCAAAGTGAACAATGCCAGTCAAGTTTCTTGATCGAGGATTCAGAGATTCCGAAAGCCTTCGACCAGCTCCCCCATGTCGCGAGGCAACGGCGCCTCGAACCGCATCAATAGATGGGTAGCCGGGTGGCGAAATGCAAGGAGGCGGGCGTGCAGGGCTTGGCGCGGAAAGGCCTGGACCGCCGATTTCAGCGGCTCTGGCAGGCGGTTGGACTTGGTGCGGAAGGCCTGGCCGTAGTCGGGATCGCCGACAACGGGATGGCCGATATGGGCCATGTGGACGCGGATCTGGTGGGTGCGGCCGGTTTCGAGCCGGCACTCGACCAGGCTCGCCGTGGTGAACTCGGCCTGGTCCTCGCCGAAGCGCTCCTGCACCGCGTAGTGGGTGACGGCATGGCGGGCATCGTCGCGGTGCTCCGGCACCACGGCGCGGCGGACGCGATCGGCGTGGCGGCCAAGATGAGCGTCGATGGTGCCGGTCATGCGCGGCAGGATACCCCATACGAGCGCCGAATAGGCGCGTTCGAGGTCGCCGGTGAGGCCATGGTCGGCGAAGGCTTCCGACAGCGACTTGTGGGCGCGGTCGGTCTTGGCGACGACCATGACGCCCGACGTCTCCTTGTCGAGACGATGGACGATGCCCGGGCGCTTGACGCCGCCGATGCCCGAAAGGCTGTCGCCGCAATGATGGATGAGGGCGTTGACCAGCGTGCCGGTCCAGTTGCCGGCACCTGGATGGACGACGAGGCCGGCGGGCTTGTTGATGACGATCAGCTCGTCGTCTTCGAAAAGGATGTCGAGCGCAATGTCCTCGCCCACGGGCTCGGCCGGCTCGGGCTCGGGCATGTCGATCGAGATCTCGTCGCCTGCGGCGAGCTTGCGCTTGGTTTCGTCGACAAGCTTGCCGGCGACGCGCACCGCGCCCTGCTTGATCAGCGCCTGGACGCGGCTGCGCGACAGGTCGGGGCCGAGCTTGGCGGCCAGCCACTGGTCGAGCCGCTGACCTGCGGCATCGGCGTCGGCCGTCAGCACTATCAATGTGCCTGCCTCTTCGCTATCTGATGCGCTCATTACAACAATTCCGGAAGCCTTGCCCATGACAGGCCCTTACGCCGACGAAGCAGAAGAGGACAAGCCGCTCGACCCGGCGGTGGAGCGTGTTCGCAGGAAACTCGTCCGCTTCGTGGCGATCAATCTCGGGCTGCTTTTGCTGGCCCTTATGACGGTCGTCGGCGCACTTGTCTACAAAGCGCGCACCAGCTCGGTGGCGACGCCTGAGATCGGCGGCGACATTCCCGCGCCTGCCGGCGGTCAGCTGACCGGCGAGATCGTGCTGCCAGTCGGTGCGAAGGTGGTTTCGCAGTCGCTGTCGGGCGGCCGCATCACCATCGATGCCGAACTCGTCGACGGCAATCGCGTCATCTATCTCTACGACATCGCCGAACGCCGCATCGTCGGCCAGTTCTCGATCCGCAACAAATGAGCGCTTATTCGAGCACCGGCCGGCGCGTCGCCACCGTCGCGGTGGTCGTTGCCTGTTACGACGAGGCGATCGCCTGGTACACGGAAAAGCTCGGCTTCCGGCTTGCCGAGGATGTCGACCTCGGCGGCGGCAAGCGCTGGGTGACGGTCGAACCAGGCGGCCAGGGCGCGCGGCTCCTGCTTGCCAAGGCCGATGGCGAAAGCCAGACAGCCAGCATCGGCAACCAGACAGGCGGCCGCGTCTTCCTGTTCCTGGAGACCGACAATTTTGCCCGAGACCACGCGCTGATGACCGAAAGAGGCGTTTTGTTTCGCGAAACCCCGCGGCACGAGGCTTATGGCACCGTTGCCGTGTTTGCCGATCTCCATGGCAATCTGTGGGATCTGATCGAGCCGAAGCGCTGAAATCGCTTTGGCTGTAAATAACCCGGCCGGGGCTGTTGCTTTTTCAAAAATGGCCGCCTATATCGCGGTCCTCGGCTGCGCCCATCGTCTAGCGGTCAGGACACCGCCCTCTCACGGCGGGAACAGGGGTTCGATTCCCCTTGGGCGTACCAACTCTTGCATAGATTTAAGAACCGAAGCGCTGTCGACGTCGGCACGCCCTTTGCAGTCTTGACCTTGAGTGGCCACGAGCTCGCCAAGGGTTTCTTGATCTCCAATGATGCTGATCATGGCGTCATCCACCTCGACCCGTGAAATAGTCAGTCGGAGGTAGGCCTTCGTTCGAGGCCCGCCGTTCCATCAAAGAGTCGCAAACCAATCTGCCACAGCCGAGACGCTGCAGACGGGCCGGATTTCGTAGCTTCGAATCGGCGAGCGAGCTGCGAAACTCTGCTTCTCGCAAGCTTGACGGATCATCTCTTCGGAGCTGATTCCTGTTCTTCGTACTGAAGCAAATGCACCGGCTTCCTCATCATGAACTGGTTGTCGGCGACGAGGTAGTTGTCTGCATGCAGACGGGCGATCGGCTGGTAGGCTTCGGGTCGAACATAGCGGCCCGCCTCGTCAAGGCAGTTGTCATGGACATGCATCTGCACGACCTCTCCGATGACGATCGTGCGGCGGCCGTAGTCGAGTATCTGTGACACGCGGCATTCCATGGCACACGGAGATTCCTTGATCCGTGGCGCGCCAACCTTGGACGATGGCACGCTTGTCAGGCCGGCAAAGGCGATCTCGTCCACGTCGCTTGGGAAGTTGATGCCGGTGACGATCATTTCTTTTGCGATCGACATGTCGACCATGTGGACCACGAACTCGCTGGTGCGCCTGATATTGGCGACCGTGTCCTTGGCGGTTCCGTCTGGGCGAGTCTGCATGCCGAGGATCAGCAGCGGCGGTTCGTGAGAAAACACGTTGAAGAAACTCATCGGCGCGGCGTTGTTGCAGCCGCGCTCGTCGACTGTGGTCACGAGTGCGATAGGGCGAGGCCCGACAAAGTTCGAGAGAAGACGATATCGGTCCTTCTCGGGGAGCCTTTCGAAGTCGAAATCCATGAAACTATCCTGCCAGGCGTTCTGTTGTGTGAGTGGTGGAGGCGGACGGAAATAGTTTTGCTGGCGAGTAGCTGGAGAGCTTGCCAACGTAAGGCTTCGGTAGCGGATAGGCCAGGTCGCCGACCTTGGATGTGCGCAGACCCATTCCGACGATGGCTTCGGCGAACTTCACGGCTGCCGCGACACCGTCGATTACTGGAACGCCAAGCCGTTGTTCCAGGAACTTCGCCAAGTCCGCCATGCCTGCACAGCCAAGCACTATGGCCTCCGCTTTATCTTCTCGAAGGGCCTCCTCGCATTCACCCAGGATGATCGCGCGGGCGCAGGATTCGGGGTTCTCGAGTTCGAGAACGGCTACATCCGTTGCCCGGACTCGGCGGCAGTGGCGCTCCATGCCGTAGTTCCGGACAAGCTGTTCGGAGATGATGCGGGTCCTCTCAAGCGTCGTGACGATGGAAAAACTCGTCGAAACGAAGGTCGCGGCATGCATTGCAGCTTCGGCGATACCAATGACCGGTGCCGCCGCAATCTCCCTCGCGGCAAGCAGTCCGGGGTCGCCAAAGCAACCGATCACATAGGCATCTGCGGGATCGCCCTCCAGTATCTGATCAACCGTTCCGAGGACGCTCAGCGCCTCATCGTAGTGTCCTTCAATTGACACGGCACCAGACCGCGAAGTCGCCAGAACAATCTCAGTGTTTGGAGCAGCAACTGCTCGAGCGGCCATTCCCATAAGCTCTGTCATCGACGCGGTGGTGTTCGGATTAATTAGCTTGATCTTCATTTCTTGCCCTTGCCTCCGAGGCGTTTTGGGGTCCGCGCGAATCCTTCGGAGACTTCGCGTGACCAGCACGAACTAAGGCAGTCCGGAGACTGTGGACCCTGATTGTCTGCACGATTGTCGACATAAAATTTCAAAATCGTCGCCCGTATTGACACATAATTGTATACATGCAACTTTCGTTATGTCTATACATAAAGCGCGCCTGCCGTAGGGGCATATACAAGGCGCCGGGAACCAAAAGCGACGAGAGGAGTATTCCTATGTCATTGAATAGGCGTGCATTTTTGCAAGTTTCGACGGCTGCCATCGGCATGGTGGTGGCCGAGGCAGCGTTTGCCAAGATTGCGTATGCGGAGGGTGCGAAAGGCACTCTGCGCGTGGCGATCGCCAAGCCAGCGGGCAATCTCGATCCGCAGAGCCACTACGCCATCTGGGCCATCCAGGACCTGATGTTCGAGCCGCTGGTGAAGTATGGCAAAGGCGGTCAGATCGAACCTTGCCTGGCAACCGACTGGAAGATCGAAAACGGTGGCAAGACACTTCAGCTGACGCTTCGCCAGGGCGTGAAGTTCCAGGACGGCACCACGTTCGATGCTGAGTCCTGCAAATGGAATCTCGAGCGCTGGATGGGCAAGGAGCAGTTCAGCTGGATGAACTGCTCGAAGAACTTCCAGTCCCTGGAAGTGGTCGATCCCTACAAGATCACCATCTACTTCAAGGAGCCGGTCTTGGCCCTGTTGCAGGAGCTCTCCTACACGCGGCCGACGCGCTTCCTGAGCCCCAAATCCGTCGGCGCCGACGGGAAGTTCGTCGAACCTGTCGGCACCGGACCGTGGCGCCAGATCAGTGCCGACGACACGCAGAGCGTCTTTGAACACTATGACGAGTACTGGGGTGACAAGCCAACATATGAGCGTCTCGAGGCCAAGGTCATTCCCGACCCTCGTTCGCGGGTGGCAGCACTTCGTGCCGGCGAAATCGACCTCATCGGTGGGTTCTGGATTGCGCCGCTAACCCCGGAAGAGGGCAAGCAGCTCGAAGCGGCAGGCTTCAACGTCGTCATCGATCCCGGCAACGTTTCCCTCGTGATGGCCTTCAATCCAGAGCGTGCCGAAGCACTCAAGGACCAGCAGGTCCGCAAGGCAATCAGCATCGGCATCGATCGCGCGGCCATCTCGCAGGCGCTGTACCATGGGTATGCGAAACCTGCCGGGAACCTTTTTTCAAGCGCGCTTCCCTATGCAGGCATACAGCACGATGCACCGGTTCGGGATGTGGCCGCTGCGTCTGCTCTCCTGGAGAAGGCAGGCTGGACTGGAGGTCCCGTCCGTTCCAAGGATGGCAAGCCGCTGACACTGGAGCTGGTCGTCAGCCCCGATGCCGTTCCGGGCTCGCGCGTCATCGCCGAGGTGATCCAGTCGGAGATGAAGGAGATCGGCATCGACCTGGTCGTCCGTTCGGTCGATCATGCTTCGAAGCACACCGACATGCTCGAGAAGAAATATGATCTCGGCTTCTTCCTGACCTATGGCGCTCCCTACGATCCGTTCGGATCCGTCGTGGCGCTCTGCCTGTCGACGTTCAAGAACGACGTCGAAGGCAAGCTGGTGACGGATCCGGTCAATCTCGACCCCTTGATCAATGCAGCGACTGCTGCGACGGGCGATCAGATCGAGCCTACGATCCAGAAAGTCTACGACTGGCTGTACGACAACGACGCGATCGCGCCGCTCGTCTATGTCCCCAGCATCTGGGCGCATTCGAAGCGGGTCCAGGGCTTCACCAGCCCGGTTACCGAATACGACATGCCGTACGAAAACATCGTGCTGGCTGAGTAACGGGAGGCTGCCTTGATCCACTTCATCAGCAAGCGGCTGAAGCATTCCCTGGTCCTGCTTTTCCTTGCATCCGTGGTCTGCTTCACGCTCGTGGTTTCGGCACCGGGCAATGTAGCCGTCCTGATTGCCGAACTTCGCGGGGCAGTCGCTGTCCCGGGCTACGTCGCACAGGTCGAGGAAGAGATCGGACTGAACAAGCCACTGCTGATGCGCTACGTGGATTGGCTTGGCGACGCAGTCCAGGGAGATTTCGGAATCTCCTACAGAACAGGCCAGGCGGTCAGTGCCGACCTTCCGCATCGCATGTTCGTCACGGGCACGCTTATCGCTGGCAGTGCCGTCATTGCGACATTGCTCAGCCTAGTGCTCGGCTTTCTGGGCGCCTTGTGGCCCTACAAGCTGCCAGACCGCGTTTCGCGCGGTCTGGCGCTCATCGGCGCATCGACACCGACATTCTTTGTCGGAGCGCTGATGATCTACGGCTTCTCCGTCACCTTCCAGCTCTTCCCGTCCTTCGGTTTCAACGGTCCAATCAGCTGGGTGCTGCCATGGCTCACCGTTGCGGTCCTGCCAGCAGCAGTGCTCAGCCGTGTCGTGCGTGTTGGGCTGGAGGAGGCTATGGCGAGCCCCTACGTGCTGACAGCCAAAAGCAAAGGGCTTGGCCGAATAGCGATCCTATTCCGGGAAGCGCTGCCAAACATCACGCCTGTCTTCATCAACGCGCTTGGCACCCAGGTGGGATTGATGACGGCCACAGGCATCATCGTCGAACCCTTGTTCGCCTGGCAGGGCGTTGGCGACTACTTCCTGGCGGGCGTGCGTTTCCGCGATTTCATGGTCGTGCAGGCATGCCTGCTGATCTTTCTCACCTTCTTCATCGCGGTGAACCTGATCGTCGATCTGGCGGTTCTGATGACCGATCCCCGCATTCGGCGCCAATGGAGCTGATCATGAACAAACTCAAGCCAATTCTCGCCCAGCTGAACAAGATGCCGCGTGTGGCGCTGATCGTCATCGGCCTGTTCGTTGCCCTGGGCACCTTTGCGCCTTGGCTTGCTCCGCAAGACCCCAGCGCGCAGAACCTGCTGGCTGCCAGCCAGTCGCCAAGCGCGGCACACTGGCTCGGCACTGATCACCTTGGACGCGATACCCTCAGCCGGTTGATCCTTGCCGCGAACACCTCGCTGGTCAGCGTTGGCTCGGTGCTGATCATCGCCATGACGATCGGCATCCTGATGGGCACGATCGCAGGCTATCACCGTGGCTGGGTCGATGACCTGCTGATGCGTGTGGTCGATGTCGGTCTGTCCATCCCGAGCCTGATCACTGCCCTTGCCGTCATCGGCATCGTCGGGCCGGGCTACTGGACCATGGTGCTGGCGCTTTCTCTCGCATGGTGGCCGATGAGTGGACGTATCAGTCGGGCGGTCGCGGTTAGCATCATGAGCAAGCCGCATATCGAGGCATTGCGTGTACTGGGCGCCAGTCCCTGGCGCATCTACTTCGGCCACTTGCTGCCCGGCACCATCGGTGCCGTCATGGTCTATGCGACGGCGGATGCGGGAACCGCCGCTCTCGCCGTGGCGACGCTCAGCTTCCTTGGCCTGGGTATCCAACCGCCAACGCCCGAATGGGGGCAGATGCTGGTCGACGCGCTGCCTTATCTCGAATCCGATCCACGCCAGGTCATCTTGCCAGGCTTGGCACTGACTGCTGCGGTCATTGGCTTCAACATCCTGGGCGAAGCCATCGCGCTCAATCGCGTTCCGAGGCCCCTGACACGGCGGATGCTCGCCTCGCGTAAGCTCGAAGTCGCCGGCTGGACGAAGGATAACTCCGATGCATGAAGAAGCGCTCCTGAGCGTCAGCAATCTGACCGTCGACCTGCTGACCGCAAAATCTGCAATTCGTCCGGTCGACGGTGTCAGCTACGCGGTTCGGCAAGGTGAATGCCTCGCCATCGTCGGCGAAAGCGGCAGCGGCAAGACGGTGATGAATTTTGCGCCACTCGGCCTGATGCCGACCGGTGTGACGACACAGCTGTCCGGTTCGGTCCGCTTCGACGGTCGCGAATTGATCGGCCTGTCCGAAACCGAGCTCCAGCATATCAGGGGAAAGTCCATCGGCTTCATTTTCCAGGACCCGATGAGCGCTCTAAACCCTGTGCGGCGCATCGGACGGCAGATCGCCGAGATGGCGGAGCTCCATCTCAACATGACACCGAGGGCAGCGGAGGAGCGAGCACTCGAGCTCGTGAAACTCGTCGGCATCTCCGATCCGGCGGCACGGTTGCGCCAGTTTCCGCACGAGCTGTCGGGCGGTCTCCGGCAACGCATCGTCATTGCTATCGCCTTGGCGGGCGAGCCCAAGCTGCTGATCGCCGACGAACCGACGACGGCCCTCGACGTGACCGTGCAGGCCCAGATCCTGCGCTTGCTCAAGGATCTGCAGAAGCGGCTCAACATGGCCATGGTGTTGATCACGCATGACATGGGCGTGGTCGCTGGCGCTGCCGACAACATCGTCGTCATGTACGCCGCCCGGGCAGCGGAGCGAGGGCCTGTCGACAAGGTCCTGGTTACGCCGCGCCATCCGTACACCAAGGGGCTGATCAACGCGATCCCGCGCCGGGAGGATCCGATCGGCTCGGAGTTCCGGGGACTTCCCGGGATTCCGCCAACCTTGGGCGCTCCCATCAAGGGCTGTGCGTTTGCGCCGCGTTGTGAACTCGCTGTCCCGGCTTGCACGGCAAGCCGTCCTCCATTGGTGCAGTCGGCCGACAGTTCGGTGGTCGTTGCCTGCGCAGTCGTCAATCAAGGAAGGGCAGCAGCATGACGCACGGTCCTGTTCTGAAAGTCGAAAACCTGCAGACACGCTTCAAGAGCGTCCAGCGAGGCAAGTTCGTCCACGCCGTGGACGACGTGTCCATCGAACTCTATCCGGGCGAAATCGTAGGCCTCGTCGGTGAGTCCGGTTGCGGGAAGTCTACACTTGGCCGCACCATTGTCGGCCTGGAAAAGTCCAGCGCCGGGCGGGTTCTGCTCGACGGGGTCGACCTCAGCACGCTTTCCGGTTCGGCGCTGCGTGATAGTCGCAGAGCACTGCAATACGTGTTCCAGGACCCATACTCGTCCCTGAACGACCGGCAGACCGTTGGAGAGGCGATCGACGAAGCCCTGCAGATTGATGGGATAAGGTCGCCCGCCGACCGTGCGCGCAGGACCAAGGAACTGCTCGACCAAGTCGGACTGGCTGAGGTGGTCAAGGGGCGCCATACCCGCGAACTCTCCGGCGGCCAGCGCCAGCGTGTCGCCATCGCCCGGTCTTTGGCCGTCAATCCACGGGTGCTGATCTGCGACGAACCAGTCAGTGCGCTTGATCTTTCGATCCGCGCCCAGGTGATGAACCTGTTCCTGCGACTACAAAAGGATCTGGGTGTGGCCTGCCTGTTCATCGCGCATGACCTCGAACTGGTCAGGCAGGCGGCCTCGCGCGTCTATGTCATGTACCTCGGCAAGATCGTGGAGCACGGGCCGTCGCAGGAACTCTACGATCGTCCGAGCCATCCGTACTCACAGATGTTGCTTGCCTCGGTTCCCGAGGCCGATCCCATTGCCGAGCGGCGGCGTAAGGCACCTTTGATGATTGGCGAGGTGCCAAGTCCGACCAATCCGCCGTCCGGCTGCCGCTTTCGGACGCGCTGCCCGATGGTTGTGGACGATTGCAAGCAGCAAGTGCCTCCGGCGGCCAGGCTGTCACCGGGACACGATGCAGCATGCGTGTTCGCCAGCGATCTTCACATGGGCAAGCGTTCGGCACTTCTGGCCTCCGAGGCAAACGCGGAGCGTGTCGGAACCCTGGTCCCCTCCTGACCGGGGATCCCGGGAGCCATCCGGTGCGATGACCCAGACTGGTACCGCCGGCAACTGCCTGACTGCCGCGCTGGAGCCCCTGTCAGTCGCCGGCGAGCATCGGATGGCTTTCTTTTTCTACGCCCTGTCAGGAAAATCCTGGGAGAGCGCCCAGGACACATGTGCGGAAAGTCCGAAACTGTCTGAAGATGCCGAAAAACGGAGCACTTCGCCTGGGATGTGCGTTGCCCCAGCGGCAAAGACCGCGCTTGAGAGCGCCGCCAGGGCCGATATGCGGGCGACCGCATCGATGGCAAAACTGATCTTGGTCGGATGGCTTTGCGAGAATGGCTTTCTCACTTGAGCAGCCTGGTCCTCCGGCAAGTCGGGCGTTGACCGATGCCTGGCGCATATCGCCAGGCACGCCGCCCGCATTGGAGGATTCAACGCCGGAGGATGACCGGGAACCAGTCCTCGCGGAGCTTTTCACCCGGCTTCATTCCATGTCCAGGGAACGGCGGAGACGTGCGGCCCGGACGCTCCACGTAACGGGCGTCGTCGCCCAGGAGCCTGAGTGAGAAAGCCCGGCGGCGTGATTGGGTCTGGTTGCCACGGGCCCCATGAAGGGTCTTGTAGTTGAACGCTACCGCGTCCCCTGGCTCCATCTCCCATTCAAGGACAGCCATTCCCTCGGAATCTGGATCCGGGACTGGCATGTAAACCTCATCATCAGGGTAGAAATTCTCTTCCGACAACCAACGCGTCGGCAGGACGGGTTTCTCCCATCGGTGTGATCCAACGACGCAACGCAGGGAGGCCTCTCGTACTGGGTCGAGTGGGGACCAGAAGCTGATCGTCTGCTCACCTTCGACGAAATAGTACGGGGAATCCTGGTGCCAGGGAGTTGGTTTGGACGTGCCTGGTTCCTTTACGAGAACATGGTCGTGGAAGACCTGCACGGTGCGCGATTGCATCAAATCTGCCGCGACCATCGCGGCAGGCGATGCACGGATCACTTGCTCGAACTCGGGAATGCGCTGCCAGTTGCAATAATCGTCGAAGAACCGTCCTCCTTCGCCCGCCTTGAGGTTCTCTGCGGCGTACTCTCCCGGTTCGGCCATGTTGGTCTCAATCCCTTGCCGCAAGGACTCTACATGGTCTTGGAACAGGCCTTTGATGAGTACGACTCCGTCGCGCTGGTAGCTGTCGATGTGTTGTTGGGTGATAAGTGGATGAGGCATGGTTGTCTCCCTTTGGCAGGAAGAGCATGCGGCTGACGCTTTTTAAGTTCCAATAATATATCCAAAATTGATATATAGATGCATGTTATACATTTCGCTCAGGCAACTGGAATACGTCGTTGCGGTCGCCCGTGCCGGAAGTCTGACGATCGCTGCTCAGCAAGTAAACGTTTCGCAGCCGGCGCTATCCGTTGCCATTACCCAGGTGGAGGAACACCTGAGGCAGAAGCTGTTCCACCGTCGAAAAGGCGCACCTGTTACGCTCACGGGGTTCGGTCGGCTCTTCCTTGAAGATGTAGAGGTCCTGCTAACCGAGGCCGCTCGACTTGAAAGTCCAGGGGGGCTCAGCCAACGACGGCTTGGTCGCGTCGTGCTTGGCGTGTTCGAGGACTTGGCGCCTAGCCACCTTGCCCCGCTGCTGAAATTGCTGCGAGCGCGGTTTCCGGAGTTGGAGATCCGGACAAAGGTGGCCACTTTTGAAGTTCTCGCGGAGGCGGTTCTATCGGGTGCGGTAGACTTGGCCCTGACCTATGACCTGGGACTCGATGCCAGCTTTCAACGGGAGCTGTATGCCGAGGTGTCGCCGCAAGCGTGGTTTGAGCCTGGCGATCCGCTGGCGAGGCGAGATCAGATATTTCTCTCCGATCTCGCCGACCGACCTTTGATCCTTTCAGACCAGGGATTGTCGATACGGCACATGCTAGGGCTCTTCCGATCTATCGGAGTAACGCCGCATGTCGCTCACAGGGCCTCGTCAATCGAGGTACTTCGCAGTCTTGCCGCAAACGGTGAAGGTGTGGGGATCAGTTACACCAATCCAACGGGTACCGTGAGCTACGACGGAAAGCCTCTGGTCCGAGTACCGATCGCCGACATTGTGGCCAAGGAACCAATTGTCCTGGTCACCGTCGGAGAGCAGCCAGCGCCGTTGCCTGAAGTTTGCCTTACGATCCTAAGCATGCCTAGTTTGCCTAACATCCGACGCAGCTGAAAACGGAACTCGTCAGACGAGCGATCCAAAACAGCATACCGTCGATGGTGATTTGACTTGCCTCCACGCGGTGGTGTCTTGCAACTTATTCTTATTTTCCAAGGATTTGTGCGGTTCAAATCTCCAATTCTTGTCGCGCATCGCGCGCCGACCACCCTAGGCATTCGTGTCGGCATCAGAGATAGCCGAGCACGTAGAGAATGATGATCCCGATCAACGGGACACCCAGCAGCCACAAAATAAAACCTCTCAGCATCGTATTTTCCTTCCCTGTTGCAGAGGAACAATGCCCTAGGCAGGGATGGGTTCCGCATTTTTGCAGCCAAGGCTGCGTGCCACACACGGTTGCCGGCGCCAATTCCGGGCTTTTGTCAGGCAGTTGCGAGGGGTGTGAAGCTCGGCGTAACCTCTGTCGAAGCGATGGACGATGGCGCAGGCAGTTGAGGAGGAAGACCCCATGATCACTGGACCGATCTGCAGGGCGGCGCGGGCGATCGTCGAAATCAACCGGGCAAGGCTGGCGACCGCATCCGGCATCGGCGAGGACGTCATCGAGGCGTTCGAACGCAAGATCTCGACGCCGGTCGACGACGCCATTCACGCGCTGCAGTCGGCGCTGGAGGAACTGGGCGCGGTTTTTATCCCCGAGAATGGGGCCGACGGTGCCGGCGTGAGGCTGAAGTTCAGCCGCTCGGTGACCAAGCGGCTGTCGACGCTCGAAAGCGAGGGTGGGCCGGTCGCCAGCGACGACGTGCCCTGAGGACTAAGGCTGCTGCGGACGCCCCATCATTGCGCTGTCATTGGAAGAAGATCCGGTTGTGGAGATAAGCTGTCGGCAGCCCGGGAGCGCAGGCGCTCGGGCCTTCGGTTGAAGCCCGTCCGCTGAAATGCGACAAAGGCCGGGAACGAGGACAGGAAACCATCAGCACCGGGACGGCTAAAGAACGGGCTTTGAGAGCGATGGGCGGGGCTGTGCCGCTGCGCCTGATCGCGCTCGTGCTTGCCTGGGCGCTGGTGTTGCTGCCGGCAAGCCTCGGCCCCCTGCCGATCTCCGTTGGCGACCAGCATGCGCATCAGACGGTCGTGAACAACGGCGCCGCCGGTCTCGTGCTGTCGAACTACGATCGCAGCCAGAGCGCGATCCGCAATGCCGAGACCAAGAATTCCGGCAAATCGGCCGGCAGCGTCGGCAAGGCCGTATTCGGGCCCGGCATAGGGCTTCCCGAGCCGGGGGCCCGTCGCCTCGAACTGTCGCGACCGCACGATGCTGCGGTCAAGGCCCAGCAATTCTCGGCGTTTTCGGCCCGCGCTCCACCGCGCCACGCCTGAACCAAGACGCCACTCGCAGCCAATGTCGAAAAGCCTGTTCCGCCGAGCGGAGGGCTTTTGCGCAGCTGCACCAAAATCTTGCCCGAAGAGGGATATCATGACCGACAAGAACGAAAACCAGGCCGGCATGGCCGACGCCGCCGGTGGCAGGGATGCACTGAAGGGCTGGGCCCTGATGCTGGTGCTGATCGGCATCGTGCTGGTTGCCGCTTACTTCTACGCCAGTTGACGACAACGAAGCCGGACCCGTGGCGAGCGCTACGGGTCCGGTGTTTCAGGGCTCGTTCGTGCGGGCAGGGCGCGCGAAAACTCGATGCCGTCGATGACCAGAAGATGCGGGTCGGGAGCGGACGCCACGCGCTCGATGCCGTCGCTGCACGAAAACACCGGCCAGCCGGCGTCGAGGCAGCTTATCTCCACGAACCAGTTGCCGAGTTGATGGGTGAGGCTCAGATGCAGGCTGCCATCGGACAGACGGCGGGCATGCGAGCCGTTGGCTGCAGTCCATGTCCAGGGGCCGCCGAAGGGCGGACGGTCGCGCAGCACAAAGGGATAGATGCGCGGCGGCAGGCTCTCCTGGGTCGCAGCGTTGCGATAGCGCATCATGGCCGTGACATAGTCGGCGGCGATCATCGGCCACGGTCCGTAAAGCTGAGCGAGCCCGCGCTGCTGCGGATCGCCGAGCTTGAGGTGTGCTCGGTTCTCCGTGCCGGATGCGGCAGGCGGCAATTGCAGGAAAAACGCCAGCGCGCCCACCCAAACGGCGGAACATCGCAAGCGGCCAATTCGCGACACACCAAGCCCCCGCGTGGTCACACGAATACATCCCCCACAGATGCGGCCCGGCCGGTGCTTATCCCCAAGCGATCCGAAAGCTCTGGTGCCTGATGGCCTCGAGCCGGGATGCCTGGCATTCGCACCGAACGATCAGGCTGCGCTTTTCGCCCGGAAACGCGGAACGCTTGCCAGCAACTTCTCTTCGTCGCGCACTCCTGACCGGTAGAGGGAGATGAGGGTCCTGGCAATTTCTGTCGCCCAGATGGAACTCGGGTCTTCACCGCGTTCGACGCAAATCTGGTCGAAGGTGCGTTGCAGAAGGGCGAGGTCCTTGGGGTAGATCGGGGAGTTAGGCCGGGTGAAAAGTACGTGCTCCATAGTTTTCTCCCATAACGTTACTCGGCTACTGACCAATCGGAAGCTTCATCATGTAGGGCGGTCTCACCTGACGGACAGGTGCGGGCGCCTGACAGCATGCACTGCGAATTCGACCGGAGTCATTCAGGCATCTTGCCGGCATATCCTGCACTCAAGCAGCACATGCCAGGCCATTTCACTGCTTCAGGTCAGCGGATGCCGATGCCTAGGGCATAGGAGATACAGTAGACGGGCCATGTCCGGATTGAAAATCGCACCGGTCTCGACCGATTGCACCGACGTATCTCCCAAGCGCGTTGGTTGCAGGGCGCCGCTTTTCTATTTCCGGGCGAAGCTTGCTCCACAACCTGAAAGATGTCGAGTCACCCTGGGTTGCATCCGGATCGCGGGAAAGGCGGAAAACCGGGCAAAAACCGGCAAACGAAAAGGCCTGCCGCGGGGGGAGAGGCGGCAGGCCTTTCGGAACGTGGCTGAAAGGTAGGACCACGCTCGGTCTGCAGAAAGAACGCCTGACCGGCCCGGAAGTTCCAAAGCCACGGCGAACGTCGCTGTCTTCCAGCCCCGGCAATCACGACGGTGCGACCCGGTGTGCCGGGACGGGCTGTGCAGGAACAAAACAATGGCGGCCGGCATTCACCAATTGTTCACCATCCGCCCGCACCATCCACCTTGCGCAATGTATCGAGTGCGCGTCTTCGGCAACGCCCGGCGGGCTGCACAACCTTCCGCCCGCCGGTGCGTTGCGAAACCGTTTCCAGTCATCGACGAACAAAGCTGCAGGCGCTTGAGGCTGCTGATCGTGTGCCGAAATCGATTCCGATTTTCGGACCGATGCGATAGCCTGAACGCTCCACGCTTGCGGCGTGGGCGCCGTCGAGCGCCGGAGCGATGTCCGAGTTGCTGGCTATGGAGGACAGAACGCGTGCCTGAAATGACCATCATCGTTGAGTTCGAGACGCTCGAGGGCGCCGAACAGCAGTTTCTCGCCTTGATCTCCGAACATGCCCGGGCAACGCTGCAGGAGGAGCCGGGCTGTCTGCGCTTCGAGGTGATCAGGCCGGTGGAGCGCGACGGCACGCCGATTGCCAACAGGGTGATGGTCAGCGAGCTCTATGCCGACATGTCGGCCGTGGCCGCGCATGAGCGCAACCCGCGCATGCCCGACGTGCAGAAGGCGACATCGCCGTTGCTCAAGTCGCGGCGGCTTATCCTCGGCACGGTCGAGGGGCTCAGCGATCCCGATGGCGGCCTGCGGCCCGAGGAGCTGAACGCCGCCAACGACGACTAAGACCTTCCGGCGTTAAGGTTAGTCAGTCGTTAATGCTTATCCGGCAAGGTCTGTTGCGGCGGGTTGCGGGGGAGCGGCCTGCCCTTGCATGCAGGGCTGTTTGGGATGCGGAAAAACTGGGGGCAGGGCATCGAGCCCGCCGACGAGCCGGCTAATCATTTCAGGCAAACGGCAGCCGTGCGCAATGTGCATGTCGGCGCCGAGGCCAACCTGCCCTATGCCGATCTCGAACGCACCATCGATTCGATGAACATGGGTGTGGTGCTGGTCGACGCTACCCTCAATGTGCTGTTCATCAACAAGGCATTCTACGACATCTGGAAGGTCTCGACCGATCAGGTTGCGGCCGGCTGCACCTTCCGGGCGCTGATGGATGTGAACCGCCACAGCGGCGTCTATGCCATCCCCGATGTCGACTGGGAGGATTATGTAGCCTCGCGCCAGGCCGAGATATCGGCCGGCGACGTGGTGCCGCGGGAATTCCGCCGCGCCGACGGCTGCACGATGATCTATTCGGTGACGGCACTTTCCGGCGGCAAGCGGCTCGTCTCCTATTACGACGTGAGCGGGCTGAAGCAGCGCGAGACCGAGGCCGTGGAGGCGCGGCGGCGCCTGGCCCAGGTGCTGGAATCCCTGCCGGCTGGCGTCGTCATCTACGATGCCGAAGACCGTTTCGTGCTGGCGAACGAAAAGCTGCGGAGCGTGCTGCCGGCGCTGGCGCCGGCGATGGCCGAAGGCGGCACGCTGCACCAGAGCCTCATTTTGGCGCAACAGCACGGCTATTTCCGCGATACCGGCGATTACAGCCTCGACAGCCTCTATGACGCCGACCCCGACAAATGGGTCGAGGGCATGGTCGCCCGCTATCACACCACCCAGGGCGAGCGCGAACGCCGCAACCCCGATGGACGCTGGTATCAGGTCTTCGACCAGCGACTGCCCGACGGCACCTATATCGGCGTGCGCGTCGACATCACCGAACTCAAGCAGCGCGAACGGGCGCTGCAGGACTCGATGCGCGAGAACGAGGTGTTCCGCAGCCTGATCGACAACGTGCCGGTGTCGATCTACGCCAAGCACGACGACCTCAGGCTGATGTATGTCAACCAGGGCTGGTGCGAACTGACCGGCTATTCCAAGCAGGACGCCATCGGCAAGACCGACGCCGAGATCTTCGGTCCCGAAGGCGAGGTCTTCATGCGCGCCGACCGCGAGGTGATGCGCACCGGCGGCACCGTCGATGTCGAGGAAACAGCCACCGATCCCGACGGCGCGACGCGCCACCAGTTTGCGCGCAAGAGCGCGATGGTCGCCTCCGACGGTTCGCTCTACCTGATCGGCTCGACCACCAACATCACCGAACTCAAGCAGCGCGAGCAGGAGCTGGAGGAAGCGCAGCGCCGGGCGGTGCTGGCCGACCGCGCCAAGTCGGAATTCCTCGCCAACATGAGTCACGAAATCCGCACGCCGATGAACGGCGTGCTCGGCATGGCCGAGCTTCTGGCGAAATCCGACCTCGACCCCAAGCAGCGCACTTTCACCGACATCATCGTGAAGTCGGGCAATGCGCTTTTGACCATCATCAACGACATCCTCGATTTTTCGAAGATCGATGCCGGCCAGCTGGTGCTCGACCCGGTGCCGTTCAACCTGTCCGAGGCGATCGAGGACGTGGCGACGCTGATCTCGACGCGCGCCAAGGAGAAGGACCTCGAGCTGATCGTCAGGATGCAGCCCGACCTCAAGCATCTCTATGTCGGCGATGTCGGCCGCATCAGGCAGATCGTCACAAACCTGCTCGGCAACGCAGTGAAGTTCACCGACGCCGGCCATGTGCTGGTCGATGTGACCGGCCAGCACGCCGGCGAGGCGACGAAGCTGCGCATCGCCGTGACCGACACCGGCATCGGCATTCCCGAGACCAAGCTCAAGCTCGTCTTCGAAAAGTTCAGCCAGGTCGATGCGTCGTCGACGCGTCGCCACGAAGGCACCGGTCTCGGCCTTGCGATCACGTCGCGGCTGGTCGACATGATGGGTGGCACCATCGGCGTGGAAAGCGTTGAAGGCGCAGGCTCGACCTTCTGGTTCACGCTGACGCTGCCCAATGCGGGCAGGCTGGACACGCGGCCGTCGGCGCTGATCGACGTCAGCGGCTCGCGCATCCTGATCGTCGACGACAACACGGTGAACCGCACCATTCTGACCGAACAGATGGTGTCGTGGGGCTTCGATTCCTGTGCGGCGCGCAGCGGCGACGAGGGACTGCGCGTGCTGCATGCGGCGCATGGCATGGGCGTGAAGGTCGACTGCGTGGTGCTGGACTACCAGATGCCCGGTATGACCGGCGCCGAGATGGCGCGGATCGTGCGGCAGATGCCGGAACTGGCGGATACGCCCATCGTCATGCTGACCTCGGTCGACCAGTCGCTTTCGGGACCGGGCTTCAGCGATCTCGCCATCGATGCCCAACTGATCAAGCCGGCGCGGTCGTCGGCGCTGCTCGAGGCACTTGTGGCGACAATCCAGCGGCGGCGGACGCCGAACCTGACCCCGGCGCAAAAGGTCGAGGCACAGGTGCCGGCAAAGGAAGAGGAAAGCACCTCTCGCAATGTGGCGCGGCTGCGTGGCGGCCAGCGGCCGGCTGGCGAGGGCGGGCTGGACATCCTGGTGGCCGAGGACAACGAGGTGAACCAGATGGTGTTCAGCCAGATTCTTGCCGAGACCGAGCTGTCGTTCGAGATCGTCAACAACGGCCGGCGCGCGGTGGCTGCCTTCGGCGAGCGCCGCCCGAAGATGATCCTGATGGACGTGTCGATGCCCGAGATGAACGGGCTCGAGGCGACCAATGAAATCCGCAAGCTCGAACGTGGCACCGGCACGCGCGTGCCGATCATCGGCGTCACCGCACATGCGCTGAAGGGTGACAAGGACCGCTGCCTGGAGGCGGGCATGGACGACTACCTGCCGAAGCCGATCAGCCCCAGGGCATTGCTGGAAAAGATCGAGCGCTGGTCGTGGCAGGACGAGGAACGACGCGGCGTCATGTAAGCGTCGTCAGGCCCGGCTAGAACCCAAGACTGTGGAAATGTGACAGAACGACGTGTGAAACGGCTGCCTGCCTTTAGGTAGGCGGCTTGCTTTTGCGTGGCCGTTGTTGTTTGCCTCGCGCCGGCAAAGGACCGGCCGCGCGAAGCCTTGGCCGCCATGCACAGCGACCGTTACCGGGGTGACACGAAACTGTCATCTAACTGTAATAGAGGGGGGCTATTGGCTCACCGGGCGCCGAAGAATGGCGTCAAACGAGATACTCCCACAGGAGCAGGCCCCAATGAAAAAAGCTCTTCTCACCGCGTCGGCTGCTGCCTTCGCGATTGCCGCCTCGGTTGGTTACGCGTCCGCTCGCGACCAGATCCAGGTTGCAGGTTCGTCGACCGTTCTGCCTTACGCCAAGATCGTTGCCGAGCAGTTCGGCGAGACCTTCTCGAACTTCAAGACCCCCGTGGTCGAGTCCGGCGGTTCGGGCGCCGGCATCAAGGAATTCTGCAAGGGCGTCGGCGAAAACACCATCGACATCGCCAACTCCTCGCGTCCGATCAAGAAGGACGAGATCAAGTCCTGCGTCGACGCCGGCGTGAAGGACATCCAGGAAGTGAAGATCGGCTATGACGGCATCGTCTTCGCGACCGACGTCAAGGGCCCGGACTGGGCGCTGACCCCCGAAGACATCTACAAGGCCCTGGCTGCCAAGATCGCTGTTGACGGCAAGCTGGTCGACAACCCGAACACCAAGTGGAACCAGGTCAACCCGAACCTGCCCGACTGGGACATCGCGGCCTACATCCCGGGCGAAAAGCACGGCACCCGCGAAGTCTTCGAAGAGAAGCTTCTGATCGCCGGCTGCAAGAAGCTCGGCGGCGTTGAAGCCGGCAAAGCTTCGGGCCTCGACGACAAGGCCGCCGAAGCAGCCTGCAAGGCCGTGCGCAAGGACGGCAAGGCCATCGACATCGACGGCGACTACACCGAGACGCTGGCTCGCATCGACTCGAACAAGACCGGCGTCGGCGTGTTCGGCCTGGCCTTCTACGAAAACAACGCCGACAAGCTGAAGGTCGCCACCGTCGGCAGCGTGACGCCTTCGGTCGAGACCATCGCCAAGGGCGAGTATCCGGTGTCGCGTCCGCTGTTCTTCTACGTCAAGAAGGCGCATCTCGGCGTCGTTCCCGGCCTGAAGGAATATGTCGAGTTCTTCCTCGACGACCAGATGGTCGGCCCGGAAGGCCCGCTCGCCGACTACGGCCTGGTTGCTGCTCCGGACGCAGAGCGCGCTGCCCAGCGCGAAGCTTTCGGCGCCGGCAAGACCATGTAATGAACTGATTGCCATGGGGCGGCGGAAAATCCGTCGCCCCGTGGAATATTCCGCCGACTGTCCCGTTCGGCACAAAGATCCGAATTCACCGAGGCCGGCCCATGTCATTCCTGCTCGTCTTCGCCATAGTGCTTGCAATCGGCCTCGCAGCCTTCGTGCTCGGCCGCCAGAGGGCGCTTTCGCAGGATGATGGATCCGTCAAGCCGCATTCGCGGGCCCACTACCATGGCTGGTGGGCGTTCCTCGTCGGCGTCGTGCCGGCCGTCATTTTCCTGGTCTGCTGGGACGTGGGCGCCAACGCCTATCTCAACAGGCACATCCACGCCTCGCTGCCCGCCGATGTCGCCGATGGCACGGTGGCGCATGAAGATCTCGCTGCCGGCCTGGTCAAGAGCCTCGCCAACGGCATGCGCCGGCTGGACGCGCAGACGCTTGGCGCGCTGCCTTCTAGCTTCGCCGAACTCCAGCCCAAGCTCGCAGAGAAGGGCGTGGCGCTGGCGCCCGACACCCAGGACTACATGATCCCGATCGCCACGGATGCCAATCGCATCTCCGATCGGATGAACTGGATCGCCGCCATCATCTCGATCGGGCTCGCCGCGGTCGGCTCGGTCTACGGGCTCAGCCGCATCAGCCCGCGCGCCCGTGCCCGCAACAATGTCGAGAAGATCATGCTGTGGGCCCTGCTCGGGGCGTCCACGCTCGCGATCCTCACGACCATCGGCATCGTCTTGTCGATGCTGTTCCAGACCATCGCCTTCTTCGAGAAGGTGCCGCTTACCAACTTCTTCTTCGGTACCGTCTGGGATCCGCGCTTTGCTGCAGCGGGCTCCGGTGGTGCAGAAGGTCAGTTCGGCCTGATCCCGCTTCTCGCCGGCACGCTCTACATCGCGCTTGTCGCGCTGCTCGTCGCCGTGCCGATCGGCCTGATGTCGGCGGTCTACATGTCCGAATACGCCGCCCCCAAGGTACGCGCGGTGGTCAAGCCGGCGCTCGAGCTGCTCGCAGGCATCCCGACCATCGTCTACGGTATCTTCGCGCTCGTCACGCTCGGACCCTTCCTGCGCGACATCTCGGCTGCCCTTGCCGGCGGCACTCCCTTCATCCAGGCGCAGTCGATCCTGACCGCCGGCCTGGTGATGGGCGTGATGCTCATCCCTGTCGTCTCGTCGCTCTCCGACGACATCATCACCGCCGTGCCCCGCGCCATGCGCGACGGCTCGCTCGGCCTCGGCGCCACGCGCTCGGAAACGATCAAGCGCGTCATCCTCCCAGCCGCGCTGCCGGGCATCGTCGGCGCCATCCTGCTCACCGCCTCGCGCGCCATCGGCGAAACGATGATCGTGGTGCTGGCGGCGGGCGTGGCGGCGAACCTGACGCTCAATCCCTTCGAGGCGATGACCACAATCACGGTCAAGATCGTCAACCAGCTGACCGGCGACCTTGAGTTCAACACGCCGCAGACGCTGGTGGCCTTCGCGCTCGGCATCACACTCTTCGCGCTGACCTTGGTGATGAACATCGTCGCGCTCTACATCGTCCGGAAGTACCGGGAGCAGTACGAATGACCGACATTTCGCTCGACACGCTGACCACGTCCGCCGCGCCCGCGCGCCGCGACATCGGCCTCAAGAAGCGCTATGCCGCCGAACGCCGCTTCCGCCTCTATGGCGTGCTGGCGATTGCCGTCGGCCTGGTGTTCCTGGCAATCATGCTGACCTCGATCGTCTCCAAGGGCTATACCGCCTTCTGGCAGGCGACGGTGACGCTGCAGGTCGAATTCGACCCCAAGATCATCGATCCCGAGAACAAGCGGGCGACCGATCCGAACGTGCTGATCACGGCGAACTATCCCAAGCTCGCCGAGACCGCGCTGATCGCCAAGCTTGGCATCGACCCGAGCGACAAGGCCGCCGTGCGCAAGCTCAAGGGCTTCCTGTCAGAAGGATCGCGCGTCCAGCTGCGCTCGATCGTGATGGCCGACCCCTCGATCATCGGCACGACGCAGAGCGTGGACATCCTGGCCGCCGCCAATCTCGACTCCGCCTACAAGGGCCAGATCGACCTGACCGTGCCGGAAAGCCGCCGCAAGGTGTCGGACCAGCAGGTCGAGTGGATGAACAAGCTCAAGGCCGAAGGCGCCATGAGCGAGCACTTCAACACCGGCCTGTTCACGTTCGGCGCATCGAGCCGGCCTGAGACCTCGGGCGTGGGCGTCGCCATCATCGGCTCGTTCTACATGATGGTGATCGTGCTGCTCCTGGCGCTGCCGATCGGCGTCGCTGCCTCGATCTACCTCGAAGAGTTCGCCAAGAAGAGCCGCTTCACCGACCTGATCGAGGTCAACATCAACAACCTCGCGGCCGTGCCGTCGATCGTCTTCGGTCTGCTCGGCCTGGCAGTCTTCGTCAATTTCCTCGGCCTGCCACGCTCGGCTTCCTTCGTCGGCGGCCTGGTGCTGACGCTGATGACACTGCCGACCATCATCATTGCGACGCGTGCGGCACTTGCCGCAGTGCCGCCGTCGATCCGCGCGGCAGCGCTCGGCCTCGGCGCGTCGAAGATGCAGATGGTGTTCCAGCACATCCTGCCGCTTGCCGCTCCCGGCATCCTGACCGGCACGATCATCGGCCTGGCGCGCGCGCTCGGCGAGACGGCGCCGCTGCTACTGATCGGCATGGTCGCCTTCGTTGCCGACTATCCCAAGACCCCCTTCGATCCGGCGACGGCGCTGCCGGTTCAGATCTACATGTGGGCGAACGAGGCCGAACGCGCCTTTGTCGAGCGCATGTCGGGCGCCATCATCATCCTTTTGATCTTCCTCATGGCCATGAACATCGTCGCCATCGTCCTGCGCCGCCGTTTCGAGCGTCGCTGGTAGACGTGGACAAGGAGCACCCTGCTATGAACATCATGAGCGAGAAAACCCTCGAAGACGCGGTGACAGCCGAGATGAACAAACCGAACGAAATCATCAAGATGCGCGGCGACAAGGTGACCGTGCACTACGGCGAGAAGCAGGCGCTCTTCGGCGTGGACCTCGACGTCCGCCAGAACCAGGTGACGGCGCTGATCGGCCCGTCGGGCTGCGGCAAGTCGACCTTCCTGCGCTGCCTCAACCGCATGAACGACACGATCGATGCAGCCCGCGTCGGCGGCAAGATCACGCTCGACAGCGAGGACATCTACGATCCCAAGATCGACGTGGTCGAACTGCGTGCCCGCGTCGGCATGGTGTTCCAGAAGCCGAACCCGTTCCCGAAGTCGATCTACGAGAATGTCGCCTACGGCCCGCGCATCCATGGCCTCGCCAGGTCGAAGGCCGATCTCGACAAGATCGTCGAGCAGAGCCTGCACAAGGCGGCGCTTTGGAACGAGGTGAAGGATCGCCTGCACGAGCCGGGCACCGGCCTGTCGGGTGGCCAGCAGCAGCGCCTGTGCATTGCCCGCGCCATTGCGGTTTCGCCCGAGGTCATCCTGATGGACGAGCCGTGCTCGGCGCTCGATCCGATCGCCACCGCCAAGGTGGAGGAACTGATCGACGAATTGCGCGAGAACTACACCATCGTCATCGTCACCCACTCGATGCAGCAGGCGGCGCGCGTGTCGCAGCGGACGGCGATGTTCCATCTCGGCTACCTCGTCGAGGAGGGGCCGACGGACAAGATGTTCACCAATCCAGACGACAAGCGGACGCAGGACTACATCACCGGCCGCTTCGGCTGAGTGATCGTCGCGTACAGTAAGCAGACGAGGAAACGATCATGGGCGATCATACAGTCCGGTCCTTCGACGAAGAACTCAAGCATGTCGACCAGCTCATCCGCGACATGGGCGATCTCGCCGGTTCGATGGTCGCGGGTGCCATCCGGGCATTGCTGTCGTCCGACCAGGCGATGGCCCAGAACGTGATCGCCGACGACGCGATCATGGATGCCAAGCAGCGCGAGCTCGACAACGCAGCCATCACCCTGATCGCCAAGCGCCAGCCGATGGCGCAGGATCTGCGCGCCGTGGTCGGCGCCATCCGCATGGCTGGCGATCTCGAGCGCATCGGCGATCTGGCCAAGAACATCGCCAAGCGCGTCGGCGCCGTCGGCCAGATGCCGACGCCGCGCAATCTGGCGCACTCGATCGATGCCATGTCGCAGCTGGTGCTGGGACAGGTGCGTGGCGTGGTCGACCTTTATGTGGCGCGCCAGCCGGAAGGCCTGAAAGGCCTGCGCATCGACGACCAGAAGATCGACATCCAGTACAATGCCGTGTTCCGCGAACTCCTGACCTACATGATGGAAGACCCGCGCAACATCACGGCCTGCACCCATCTGCTGTTCTGCGCCAAGAACCTCGAACGCATCGGCGACCATGTGACCAACATCGCCGAGAACGCCTATTTCGTGGTGACCGGCGAGCAGCTTCCGCTCAATCGGCCCAAGGTCGACGAAACCACGACGGTTTCGAACTGAGAATTTCCGCACCGCATGCGTTTGGCGCGGGGGCGCTGCATAGGTTAAACCAGCGCATGGTCCTGAACGGGCCGTGCGCAAGGACAAGGTACAGGCGATGATCGCTCCAAAGGTCATGGTCGTTGAAGACGAAGAGCCGCTGGGCGTGCTGCTTCGCTACAATCTCGAATCCGAAGGCTATCAGGTCGAGGTCGTCACCCGTGGCGACGAGGCCGAAATCCGCCTCCAGGAAAACGTTCCCGACCTGCTCGTGCTCGACTGGATGGTGCCCGCATTGTCCGGCATCGAACTGTGCCGCAGGCTGAGGATGCGCCCGGAGACCGAGCGGCTGCCGATCATCATGTTGACGGCACGCGGCGAGGAAAGCGACAGGGTGCGCGGGTTGTCGACGGGTGCCGACGACTATCTGGTGAAGCCGTTCTCGACACCAGAGTTCATGGCGCGGGTAAAGGCTTTGCTGCGCAGGGCCAAGCCCGAGGTGCTGTCCTCGATACTCAAGGTCGGCGACATCCTGCTCGACCGCGAGTCGCACCGGGTCTACCGCAAGAAGAGCGAGATCAAGCTCGGGCCGACGGAGTTCCGCCTGCTCGAGTTCATGATGCGGCATCCGGGCCGCGTGTTCTCGCGCAGCCAGCTGCTCGACAATGTCTGGGGCGAGACGATCTATATCGACGAACGCACCGTGGACGTGCATGTCGGACGCCTGCGCAAGGCGGTCAACAATGGCCGCATGCCCGACGTGATCCGCACCATCCGCGGTGCCGGCTACGCCATCCGCGAGGATTAAGTGCCTGGCCGGCGAGACGATTTGGCCCGCCGGCCATCTGAACATGATCGATCAGAACTCGCGCCAGCGGGCGGTCAGCGCCATCCACCGTTGGGCAGGCGCCCGTGATAAGGCGTGTTGCGGCAATGGCCATATGGCCCACGCCAATAGCCCGGCGCGCATCCGTAACCGTGACGCGTGTGCATCACGACCCGCCCATAGCGGCATCCGCCATGTGGCCCGCGCCAGCCTCCCGCGCCGCAGCCCTGGGCAATGGGAATGACCATTGCCGAATCCCCCGCGACAAGCGGCATGGGGTTCGGGGTGGCTGATGCTGAAAACGATGAGGCACACAAAAGGCCTACGCCGGCCAGGATGTTACGCAGCAGACTGGTCATCGCAACGTCTCCGAAACGGACGACATGTCGGTTCCAGGGTTGGTTCCGCCTCTCTTGCGAGGCTTGGGGCGCTCTTCGAGGGGCGGTCGCGGACTGTCGTCCAGCATGCCAGTATGGTCGCGACGATGGTCTTAATTGCGACGGCCGAAATCAAATGTCCTTGAGCGGAATGTCGGCCTCGGCCCGCCGCGGCACGGAGCCCGCCGCAAATACTTCCTCGTCGACATAGAGCAGGGCGCGCATGGTGCAGCCTTCGCGGATGAGGGGGACCTCGTTCGGCTCGGTGTCGAAAGAGATCGCCTTGGAGTGCGTGCCGCCGGCCGTCTTGGCGATGGCCGAGCGCACATGTGGCTCCATGATGTCGAAGGCGGTGGCGCCGACACCGACGAAGGCGAGCGGGGCGGGGTCGAACAGTGCGAACATCGAGCCGAGGCCGAAACCGATGGCCTCGCCCGCTTTGCGGAAGGCCTCGCGCTCGGGGCCGTCATGGTCGCGCGCGGCGTCGGCGAGCGCCTTGATGTCCTCGTCGGAGAGGTCGGCAAGCGGCTCGGCATTTTCGTCGCCGAGCCGTGCGTTGCGCCAGATCGCATAATTGCCGGCATAGGCCTCGATGCAGCCGCGGCGGCCGCAGCGGCACAAAGCTCCGTCGGGGCGGTGGACCATATGGCCGAACTCGGCGCCCGACGATTGCGTGCCGGTGAACAACTCGCCCTTGATGACCAGGCCCATGCCAATGCCGTGGGAGAGCAGAATGGCGATGAAGTCGTCGCGATAGCGCGCCGGGTCGCGCCAGTGCAGGGCCTCGGCGATCATGTTGCAGTCGTTTTCGACGGTCACCGTCACACCGAATTCGCGCTCGAGCCTGTCGGCGAACTGGATGTCGTCATGCGGGGTGATCGGCGACCATAGGAGCTTGCGGGCGCCGGCATCCGTAGTGCCCTGGATGGCTAGCGCGATGCGCAGCACGGACGCTTGCGGGCGCCCGCTGCGCGCGATGACCTGACGCACGATGGCGACGCATTCGTCGACCAGCGCCTTGGCGGGCAGGCGCTGGGTGACCAGCCGCCGGGTCTCCTCGACGATCTGGTTACCGGCATAGTCGATGACCGATGCCGACAGGTGGTTGAGCGACAGGACGACGGCAACGACCGAGGCGGCGTCGGCCTCGAGCGCCAGGCCGACCTGGGGCCGGCCGCGCTTCATCGGCGATTGTTCGCCGCCCTTGGCTTCGGCAAGGATGCCTTCGGCGATGAGGTCGGAGGATATGGTCGAGATGGTCGAGTGGCTGAGCCCGGTGACGGCTGCGATCTCGGTGCGCGAGGGCTGGCTTGCTCGCCGGACTGCCGATATAACCATGGCGCGGTTGCGCCGTCTCAGATCGTCGTGACGTATGCCGACCGACATGTGTGCGTCTTCCTCCCGGTGGAACGCTGCCTTTCTTAAGGGGCAGTCGCCAGCGCATCCTTATCCTGCCAGAGCCGGCGCAAATTGTCTTTATTTATTTCGGCGCTCGAAAAAATTAGCAAGGCATGGTGAAACCATGTTGACAGCTGACAATGGCTGAGTCACTATTTTTTCGAGGCTCGAAAAAATGGGCTTCTCCAAGGGCTACCGCAGAAGCGCGCCCGTTGGGCGCAGGGAGGAAATTATGAGGAAATTTACAACCGCCATTCTGGCGGGTGTTGCCATGTCGATGTCGCTTGCGGCAGTCGCCGAGGCGAAGGACAAGGTCATCGGCGTTTCGTGGTCCAACTTCCAGGAAGAACGCTGGAAGACCGACGAAGCTGCCATGAAGGCGGCCATCGAGGCTGCCGGCGACAAGTACATCTCGGCTGATGCCCAGTCGTCGCCGGCCAAGCAGCTCACCGACGTCGAAAGCCTGATCTCGCAGGGCGCCAACGCCCTGATCATCCTGGCGCAGGACGCTTCGGCCATCGGCCCGGCCGTCGACAAGGCGGTAGCCGAGGGTATCCCTGTCGTCGGCTACGATCGCCTGATCGAAAACAAGGACGCCTTCTACCTGACCTTCGACAACAAGGAAGTCGGTCGCCTGCAGGCCAAGGGCGTGTTCGCCGCCAAGCCTGAAGGCAACTACGTCTTCATCAAGGGCAGCGGTGCCGATCCGAATGCCGACTTCCTGTTCGCCGGCCAGATGGAAGTGCTGAAGGAAGCCATCGACGGCGGCAAGATCAAGAATGTCGGCGAGGCCTATACCGACGGCTGGCTGCCGGCCAATGCCCAGAAGAACATGGAGCAGTTCCTGACCGCCAACGACAACAAGGTCGACGCGGTGGTGGCATCGAACGACGGCACCGCCGGCGGCGCGATCGCAGCCCTCCAGGCACAGGGCCTTGCCGGCTCGGTGCCGGTCTCGGGCCAGGACGGCGACCATGCCGCTCTCAACCGCATCGCACTCGGCACCCAGACCGTGTCGGTGTGGAAGGATGCGCGCGAACTCGGCAAGAACGCGGCTGAAATCGCCTCGCAGCTTGCCGACGGCAAGAAGATGGAAGAGGTCGCCAACGTCACCAAGTTCAAGACGCCCGGCGGCCTCGAGCTGAACTCGGTGTTCCTGACGCCGGTTGCGATCACCAAGGACAACCTCAACGTCGTCATCGATGCCGGCTGGGTTGGCAAGGACGTCGTTTGCCAGGGCGTGGCCGCCGGTTCGGTCGCTGCCTGCAACTAAGACCTATCAGACCTGATCGGTCGAACGCCGCGGTCCCGATGGAGCCGCGGCGTTTTTCAAAAAGCGCCCGCTTCATGACATGGCGGATTGCCCCTATCATGCGCACACCGGCTGCCGCGAAGACGGCCACCCGGTTGGGAGGTAGCAATGACAGATACGACTTCCAACGCGCCGGCTGACCGTGCGCGAACGACCGAGCTCAGCCTGGTCGGACGCTTTCTCAAGGCGACTGAAATCGACACCCGCATGCTCGGCATGATCGGCGCGCTGCTGCTGATCTGGGTGGGGCTGCAGGTGATTTCGAGCCTGCGCCTCGGCGTCAATCCCCTCGATTTCGACAGCCGCACCTTCCTGACCTTCCGCAACCTGTGGAACCTGTCGGTGCAGGCTTCCGCCGTGGCGATCATGGCCACCGGCATGGTCCTGGTCATCGTCATGCGCAACATCGACCTGTCGGTCGGCTCGGCCGAAGGCCTGATCGGCATGGTGATGGGCTTCGCCCAGGTGCATTTTCTGGTCAAGGCCGTCGGTCTCGAACTCGGCAATCCGTGGATCTGGGCGCTCGCGCTCCTCATCGGTATCGCACTCGGCCTCGTGATCGGCGCGCTGCAGGGGTTCGTCATCGCGTATATGGAGGTTCCCGCCTTCATCGTGACGCTGGGCGGACTGCTGATCTGGCGCGGCGCGGCCTGGTGGGTCACGTCAGGCCAGACGATCGCGCCGCTCGATGCGAACTTCCAGCTCATGGGCGGCGGTCCGCAGGGGGCCATCGGTGCTACATGGAGCTGGATCATCGGCCTTGTCGCGTGCCTTGCCGTGATCCTCGCGCTGATGAACGGCCGCCAGCAACGCAAGCGCTTCAAGTTCCCGCTGCGGCCGCTGTGGGCCGAGGCATTTCTCGGCGCCGTCACCTGCGGCGTGATCATGGGCGCGGTGTGGATTGCCAATTCTTATCCCTGGCCCGTCGGCATCGTGCGCAAATATGCCGATGCCAACGGCATCGCCATCCCGGAAGGCGGGCTGTTCATCGCCCATGGCATTGCCATTCCCGTGCTGATCGCGGTGGCAGTGGGCATCATCATGACTTTCGTCACCAACCGCACGCGCTTCGGCCGCTATGTCTTCGCCATCGGCGGCAATCCTGAAGCTGCCAATCTCGCCGGCATCAACACGCGCTGGATCACCATGAAGGTGTTCATGATCATGGGCGTGCTGGCGGCAATCAGCGCCGCGGTCTCCAGTGCCCGCCTGAACTCGGCGACCAATTCGCTGGGCACGCTGGACGAACTCCTGGTGATCGCTGCGGCCGTCATCGGCGGCACCTCGCTGGCCGGCGGTTCCGGCACGGTAGCGGGTGCCATGCTGGGTGCGCTTCTGATGCAGTCGCTGCAGTCGGGCATGGTGTTGCTCAACATCGACTCGCCGCTGCAGAACATCGTCGTCGGCATGGTGCTGGTCGTGGCCGTGTGGCTCGACACGCTCTATCGCAAGCGCGTCTAACGAAATCGGGGACCAAGATCATGGAACAGACCCGTATCCCGCTCGTCGACCTCAAGAACATCTCCATCGCCTTCGGCGGCATCCGCGCCGTCGACGATGCCTCGGTCGATCTTTTTCCCGGCGAGGTGGTCGCACTTCTCGGCCATAACGGTGCCGGCAAGTCGACGCTGATCAAGATCCTGTCGGGCGCCTACAAGCGCGACGGCGGTGCGATCTTCGTCAATGGCGAGGAGGCGCAGATCGCCAATCCGCGCGACGCCAAGAAGTACGGCATCGAGACGATCTACCAGACGCTGGCGCTGGCCGACAATGTCGATGCCGCCGCCAACCTCTTCCTCGGGCGCGAGATCATGACGGCCTACGGCACGCTCGACGATGTCGCCATGGAGGCCGAGGCGCGCAAGGTGATGGGTCGCCTCAACCCGCGCTTCCAGCGTTTCAAGGAACCGGTGAGCAAGTTGTCGGGCGGCCAGCGCCAGTCGGTGGCGATTGCGCGCGCCATCCTGTTCAACGCCCGCATCCTGATCATGGACGAGCCGACGGCGGCACTTGGGCCGCAGGAAACGGCGCAGGTCGGCGAGCTGGTCAAGCAGCTCAAGGCCGAGGGGATCGGCATCTTCCTGATCAGCCACGATATTCACGACGTGTTCGATCTCGCCGACCGCGTCTGCGTGATGAAGAACGGCCAGGTGGTGGGTACCGCCCGCACCCAGGACGTGACCAAGGACGAGGTGCTCGGCATGATCATCCTCGGCAAATGCCCGCCCGGTGCCGTGCCCGGTCCGGGGGCGATGCAGATCGCCGCCTGACCGCTGTCGCCAGCCGGCTCACTGCCCCGAAAAAGGATCGCCAAAAGCCGTTTCGACTTTTCGCGATCATGCTTTAATGATCGGGGATTGAGACGAGCCGGCCAGAATTGAGAAAGTACTTCCCCAGCCTGATCTTTGTCGGCGTCGCGCTCGTCAGCCTGACGATGGCGGCGCTCGTCTATCTGGCAACCGTCGAGGCGGCGCGCATCAAGTTCCAGTCGATTGCCGACGACGCGCTCAACCGCATCGAGGGCAGGGTGGAATTCGACATCGCCCTGCTCAGGGCGACCCAGGCGATGTTCGCGGCGCAGAAGGGCGAGCTGTCGCGCGACCAGTTCCGCGCCTATTTCAGTTCGCTCGACGTGTCGCGAAACTTCACCGGCCTCAGAGGGATCGGTTTCCTGCGCTTCGTCGAGCGCGGCCACGAAGCCGATATCGCGCGTGAACTGAAGGAAGGCTACGGCATCGACCGCATGCCATTTCCGGACACCGACCTTGAATGGCGGGCGCCGGTCGTGCTGTTCGAGCCGATGAGCAAGACGGGCCTCGACGCCATGGGCCTGGACATGGCTGCCGACCCGCTACGGCGGCCGGCCATCGAGGCGGCGATGGCCGCCAATGGTGAGCCGCGGGCAACGGGGCGCGTGCTGCTCGGCCAGGACGAGGCGACGCGGCAACCCGGAATACTCGTGTTCTCCAGGGTGGCGCGGCAGGACGGCGATGGCTCGGCGCCGGCCGGCTTTCTCTATGTCGCCTTCCGCACGGCGGAGCTGTTCCAGACAGCGCTCGGCCGGGGGCCGTTGCTGCCGGTTGCGGCCGAAGTGTTCGACGGCACCAAGGGTGACGACGCTTTGCTGTTCCGCTCGGAAGCGCCGCCGGACACCAATTTCAGCGACGATTTCCTGGTGACGCGCGAGACGACGGTTGCCGGGCGCAAATGGGTGATCAATTTCCGGCCAAGCTCGGCCTTCGAGCCGCCGTCGCCGCGGTCGGGGCCGCTGATGCTCGGCCTGTTCGGCCTGGTTCTCGCCGGTTCGATCGCGCTGGTGGCGCGTTACCAGCAGCGTGCCTACGAGGCTGCGGCGCAACTGCACGAGACGACAGAAAAGAGCCTGCTCGAAAAGGACCTGATGCTTCAGGAGATGAAGCATCGCATCAAGAATTCGATCGCGCGCGTGCTGGCCATGGCGCGGCAGACGGCGGCGCGGGCCAAGGACATCGATGAATTCTCGTCGTCGTTTTCGGCGCGGCTGCAGGCGATGGCCGCCTCCCAGGATATGCTGACGCGTTCACGCTGGCAGCGAGCCAATCTCGGCGAATTGCTGCGCATCGAACTCGGTCAGGTGTTCGGCAAGGAGTTGCCCGAAGACATGATGAAGGGGCCGACGGTGGAGCTCGACGAGACCACCACACAGGCGCTGGGTCTGACCTTCCACGAGCTTGCCACCAACGCGCTGAAATATGGCGAGGCGGCCAATTCGATGGATGTGCTCAGGGTCGAGTGGGTGCTGAAACTCCAGGGCAAGGAAACACGGCTTGTGCTGAAATGGGCCGAGCGTAACGGCAAGGGCGTGGTGCCGCCGGAAAAGACCGGTTTCGGCACGAGGCTCATCGACATGAACATCACGCGCGAGCTCGACGGCCGTATCGAACGGCATTTTGGCGACGACGGGCTGAGGGTCGAGATCGACATCCCCTATCGCCACTAGAACGCCGAAAGCCGGAAGCGATTTCCGTTCAGCCAGTGGAGCAAAAGAAAACCCGGCGCCGACAGGGTCGACGCCGGGTTTTGCCGTAGGCGTGCTGCTTAGCGGCAGCGCGCCGTATAGATCTGGCCGCGGCTGTTGCGGTATTCGCAGTAGCCGTTGCGCAGGTTGCGCACCAGCAGGCCGGATGCAGCGCCCACTGCCGTGCCGATGACAGCGCCACGGCCGCCGCCGATGAGCGCGCCCGCCACTGCGCCAACGCCGGCGCCGGTGGCTACGTCACGTTCAGTGGTCGTGCAGCCGGAAATCGCAACGACAGCTGCAAGAGCCAAAATCACTTTCTTCATGTGGTCAGTCCTCTCACTTTGACATCGTCCCCGTCAGACACTTAGCGCATCGTCAGGAAAATCGGAATCGTTTTTCATGAGCCAGGCGCATGGATTCAATATGTTAGTGGGTCCTTTCTGAGCGCATGCCACAGATTGCGCGGTCAGTGGGCATGGGTTGCCGCATCAGGCGTTCCTGATGCCGTGATGACTTCCGAGACCGAAAGCTTCGCTTCCAGTGTCCCGTTGGGCAGCACGTTCCAGGTGAGCTGGTCGTAGTCGTCTTCGAGCGCGGGATCGACCTCCAGGCATTTGGCAAAGAGGCGGGGATGCCGGGGCGCGAGCGTCCTGATCGCCTGAGGCAACTCGGCCTGGCAATCCTCGAACACTTCGAACAGCGGGGTTGGGGCTGGAATCTCGCGGCACCCGGAAAGATCGGGGGAGCAGGAGACGACCAGAAGAAGGGCGGCGATGTGTTCCATGACAGACACCTCCGCCAAGAAACGATGTGGTTCGCAGAAAAGTTCCTCGCCGCCTCTACATCAATCGGTTGAATATAAGCGGCTCTGTCGTGGATCCGGGCGATCCGAACTCAGTCCATTGCAAAATTGGCCTTTGGCATCGCGAGCCGATACTGCAGGCGGTCCGTTCCGATCTCCAGTTCAGCCTGGCCGTCGAGTGCGGCCGGCACTACACGCTCGAGGGCGACGCTGCCAAAACGCTTCTTGCCGATGGTCTTGTCGCCGTTCGGCTCGATCGCCTCGATCCAACTGAGGGTGATGTGCTCGTTGCCGTCGCCGCCCGATGTGTCGACGCAGACCTCGACATAGCCATCGGCGCGGGACAGGGCGCCGTAGCTGACCGAATTGACGGCCAGTTCGTGCATGGCGAGGCCGACATGCAGCGCGGCATTGGGATTGAGATAGGGGTCTTCGCCGGAAAAGCGGATGGTGCGGTCGGTATCGATGCTGTAGCGTCCGACCTGGCCGACGACGAGTTCGCGAAAGCCGGCGCCACGCCAGTTGGACGATGTGACCAGATCCTGCGAGGCGGCGATGGACTGCAGCCTGCCGCGGAAGCGCACCAGGAAGCCGTCTATCGAGCCGGAGTAGTGGCCGGTCTGGCTGGCGATGCTCTGGATGATGGCAAGAAGGTTTTTCGAGCGGTGGCTGACCTCGCGCAGCAGCGCCTTCAGCGTCTGCTCGCGCCGCTTCTGCTCGGTCGTCTCGACAACGGTCACGACAAGGCCCTGGACCTGACCATGTTCCGAGGTGTCGGGGTCGATCCAGACATCGAACCAGCGCATGCCGGAGCTGCTGTCGGCGACGCTTATCTCAAGCCCGCCAGATACGCCTGTGGCGATGACGTTCTTCTTGGCTGCGTCGAGGCGGTCGGCCTGCTGTTGTGGCAGCAGCCCGCCTGCGGCTGCCGTTTCCTTGACCGCCTCGGCCCAGGGTGGCTGCAGATTGTGCGACCAGACAGTGCGCAGCTTGCGGTCCTGATACAGCACCGCGATGCCGGCATTGCGGGAGGCGTGGAGGAGAGCCGCGTCCATTCGCGGTGCTTGACCCAGGGATGAAGGGGAGGTTTGGGCCATGCGACAAAAGCCTGCCTTGCTCCGCTCGACAAAGGTTCGGGGCTGTCCAAAAAACGTCACGGCGCGCGCTTGCGCGCACCCAATGTTCCCGGACCTGCCCTTTCCAAATGGGACCGCCGGGCAACGCTTCTTTTATGAGCGCTACCCGGCGGCGCTGGCTTCCGGCTGAGGGGGCCGGCCTCCAGACTCGGGTACTTTCTTCATTTTGCCAGCGTGGTCACGCACGCCTGAACAGGCCTGCAATGAGGGAAATGACAAGGAACGCCAGGAAGATGAAGAACAGTATCTGCGCTATGCCAGCGGAAGTTCCGGCGATACCACCGAAGCCGAGGGCGCCGGCAATGATCGCGACAACCAGGAATACAAGCGCCCAGTAAAGCATGATCTATCTCCTTCAATTGACGTATAAAAAACGTGCCGCCCCAAGGATGGTTCCCCGAGGCGGCGCTAAAAAAGCCTATGCAGCAGCCTTGGCCTGCCTGTCAAAGAACAACGCCTGACTTATCAGCGCCTTGACCATTTCCGGGTTGAACGGCTTGGTGACGAGGAAGGCCGGCTCTGGGCGTTCGCCGGTCAGCAGGCGCTCGGGAAAGGCGGTGATGAAGATCACCGGAAGGGGCGCCGACGAAAGGATCTCGTTGACGGCGTCGATGCCGGAGCTGCCATCGGCGAGCTGGATATCGGCCAGCACCATCTTGGGGCTGGTGCGCTTGAACAGGGCCGCCGCCTCGGCATGCGTGCGCGCGGTGCCGACGACGCGATGGCCGAGGCTCTCCACCATCTCTTCTATGTCCATGGCAATCAGCGGCTCGTCCTCGATGATGAGGATATCGGTTGCGACCTGGCGCGAGATCTCGTTGGACGCCTCCTGCAGCAGAGTGGCGAATTCGTCCTCGTCAGTGTCGAGGATCTCCGCGCCTTCGGCATCGTTGAAGCCTTCGACCGCCACCAGCAGGAAGGCCTGGCGCGGACGGGCGGAGAGGGCCGACAGGTTGGCCGCAGCGCGCTGCTCCCAGGCGGGGCCGGTGGCCTCGCCCTGCGGGACGCGGATGGCAACCGATGTGAACAGCCTCGCGAAAACCTTGTAAAGTGCAATGCGGTCTGAGGAAGCCTTGGGGAAGACGTCGACGTCGGCAATGATTGCTTCGAGCATTGCGGCCACCAAGGCGTCGCCGCTCACCTGGGAACCGGAGACGGCGCGCGAAAACCTGCGCAGATAGGGCAGGTGCGGCGCAATTCTGGTGGATAGGGTCATGATTGGACGTCTCCCTCAAATGACGTTGTTGACCGGACTGCAGAACGCCATCAACGTTCCGCATGTTTAAAAGTTCCTTTCCATGGAACCTATCCGCATTTGCGGAGTTCTGTGCAAAATTCGCGTGATCGGGGACGACTGTTGGGTACCCTTGTCAAAACGAGGAACCAAACGGTGCAACAAGGCAAAGCAGGAATATGACAGGGCAGAGCAGTGGCGCAGGCAGCGCCAAGCCGACCCGCCAGGGTGACGGCGAACTTGGGGCGAGTTCCGAAATCGGTCGAAAGCTCAAGCAGTACTACGATGACCTCGTGTCCGATGAGGTGCCGGATCGTTTTGCCCAGCTGCTGGCGCAGCTGGAACAGGCTGAACCCGCACAGCAGAAGGACTGACGACGCATGGCAGCATCCCTTGGTTTCAAGGCCGACCTGCTCGCGGCGATACCCGGCCTGCGCGCTTTCGCCATGTCGCTGTCGCAGAACGCCGACCGCGCAGACGATCTTGTCCAGGAAACGCTGGTCAAGGCGTGGGACAAACAGGCCAGCTTCCAGCCGGGCACCAATCTCAAGGCCTGGCTGTTCACCATCCTGCGCAACGAGTTCTACTCGCAGATGCGCAAGCGCGGACGCGAGGTGCAAGACAGCGACGGGCTGTTGACCGCGCGCCTTGCCGTGCATCCGAGCCAACCCGGAACGCTCGACCTCGACGATTTCCGCAAGGCGCTGGAACAGCTCCCCGAGGACCAGCGCGAGGCGATCATCCTGATCGGCGCCTCTGGCTTCTCCTATGAGGAAGCCGCCGAGATCTGCGGCTGCGCCGTCGGCACGATCAAGAGCCGCGTCAGCCGCGCCCGCAACAGGCTGCAGGAAATACTCGGCATTTCGGGCGAGGCGGACTACGGCCCCGACGCGATCGCAGCGCAGGTGATGGGCTCAACCGTCGGCTGAGCGGGGCTTTCTTTCAAGACTGGCCGCGATGGCGTTGACGAGGTCGTCGCCAGCGTAAGGCTTGCTGACCAGCTCCACACCGGGGAACTGGCCGAGCAGACCCTCAAGGTCGTCATATCCCGAGGCGAAGATGAACGGCACGCGCCGTGCACGCAGTTCGCGGGCGAACTCCAGCGTCGGCTCGCCGTCGAGCATGACGTCGATGACCGCCGCGTCGTAGCCAGCCGTTATGGAGGCTGCCTCGTGCAGATTGCCGGCGATGACGATCTCGCGGGCGCCGTTGTCGAGGCAAAGCTGCTCGACATCGAAAGCGATCAGCGCCTCATCCTCTAGAACCAGGATACGCAGTCCGGAAAGTGGCGAAGCCAAATCGCATCTCCATGGGCAGGACTGCGAAGATGGCTGTTCTCTGGCAGACTGTCATTTAAAAAAGACATGACCGGTTAACGGCCCCACCGCATGCTTGTGGCCGGAACTTTCGAGGTCGCCGCCGCGTTGCGGCTTGCACGCATCGAGGGCAAGAATGACCGAGACATCTTCCGCGACCGAAGCACGGCAACAGGTTGCCTGCAAAACCTGTCCACTGCGGCAACTGCCGGTGTTCCGGCCTTTCGAGGAGCCGGAGCTGGAATTCGTCAGCCATTTCAAACGGGGTGAACTCGCAGCGAGCCGAGGCGCCACATTGCTGGCCGAAGGCAGCCACAGCGCGCATCTCTATACCGTGCTTTCCGGATGGGGCTTTCGCTACAAGCTGCTCGAGGACGGCCGCCGCCAGATACTGAACTACGTGCTTCCCGGCGACATGATCGGCCTGCAAGGCAGCTTGATGGGCGAGATGCAGCATTCGGTGGAAGCGCTCTCTTCAATGCTCCTGTGCGTGTTCGAGCGCGACCGGCTGCTGGAACTCTACCGCGACCATCCCGGCCTTGCCTATGACCTGACATGGATCGCGTCGCGTGAGGAGCGCATGCTGGACGAGAACCTGCTCAGCGTCGGCCGTCGTTCGGCGCTCGAGCGGGCGGCGTACTTGCTGGCCTTTATGGCGAGCCGGGCCAGGAAGGTCGGCATGAACGGCAAGGGTATGGTCGAGATACCGATCACGCAGCAGCACATCGCCGACACGCTCGGGCTGTCGCTGGTTCACACCAACAAGACGATCCGCAAGCTGATCGACCGCAAACTGGTGCGGTGGCGCGACGGCGGCTGCAAGGTGCTCGACGTCGATGGACTGATGGTGCTCGCAGGCTGGAGCGGCCTTGACGAGAGCATCCGGCCGCTGCTGTGACGACAGGAATTTCTGCAACTTGCGGGCTGGCAAAACCGGTAACGGTCGGCGATGCTTCGGCAAATCGACGGAACCGACATGCGCACGAGGCGTTTCGCCTCCGTTGAACTGAAGGAGCAAGAACATGGTTGCTGCCGCTGGAAAGCACGGAAACGGGACCAAGACGGTCCCTGACCTCGAAGCCGACATCAAGCAGTTGAAGGCCGATATCGAAGCGCTGACCAAGCAGCTGGCACTGACCGGCGAGCATGGCTACGACGCGGCGCGGCGTGCTGCGAGCCAGGGCGCTGAACAGTTGAAGGTGCAGGGCGACGCGGCGCTGGAGAGCATCGGCGCCACCGCCCGGGACCTCGAGGATCAGTTGATGGCGGCGGTGCGCGAGAAGCCGGTGACGTCGCTGGCAATCGCTGCCGGCGTCGGTTTCCTCGTCGCGCTTCTGGCGCGGCGCTGAGCGGTCGGTTCGGGGGACCCATGCTTGCATCTCTGATTGCATCCATCGCCTCGAGCGAGACTGGTTACGTGGTGCGCCGCGCACGCGGCGCTGTCATCGCCTATCTGGCGGCAGCGATGCTGGGCCTTTGCGGGTTGGGCTTCCTTGTCGGTGCTGCCTTCGTGTGGGCGGCACGGCGTTATGGGACGCTGGAGGCTGCAATCGGCTTTGGCGTCGGCTTCCTCGTGCTGGCCGTTCTCATCCTGCTCGTGCACAGACTGGCAACGGCTGCGCGCGCCAGGGAGGACAGGCGACGCCGGCGCGCCGACCTTGCGGCGCTTGGCACATCTGCCGTGCTGGCTGCCTTGCCGACGTTGCTGAGGAGCAAGGGCGGCATCGGCGCTGTCCTCGGTCCTGTGGTGGCGCTTGCCGCCTATGCGATCTATCGCGAAAACCGTAAGCCAGATGACAGCGACGGCGTGGCAGGTGACTAGTTCCCCGGCTTGTCGGATGTTCTGTCGGCCGGTTGTGCCGCCGGCACGACGCAGGTCAGTGCCCGCCTGACTGGCCGAAAGGCATGGAGATGCGGGCGCGAACGCCTTCGGGCAGATATTCGTGCCTGACCTCGCTTGATATAACCTTGGCCAGGCTGCGGCGGATGAGGATCGAGCCGAAGCCGTGACGGCTTGGCGGGCTTACGACAGGCCCGCCGCTTTCGGTCCAGTCGAGCACCAGCCGTTTGCCCTCCGCGCTGCCCTGGATGACCCAGGAGACGGAAACCCGGCCTGCGGGTACCGACAGCGCTCCGTATTTCAACGCGTTGCTGGCGAGTTCATGCAGGATCAGGGCCAGGCCGAGTGCCTGGTCGGGCGTGAGGAGCGCGTCCTGGCCGAGAATGGCGATGCGTGGCGCGTCGGCTTCGTCGAAGGGCGTCAGTTCGACGCGGGTGAGTTCGCGAATGCCGATGCCGCGCCATTCGTGCTCCGACAGCAGGCCATGGGCCAGGCCGAGCGCGCGCAGGCGCTCGCTGAAGGCGTCGAGGAACTCGCGCGGCTCGCGGGCATGGCGCACCGTCTGCGTCGCCAGTGCCTGCACGGTGGCGAGCGTATTCTTGACGCGGTGGTTGAGCTCGCGCAGCAGGAAGCGCTGGCGCTCCTCCGTCGCCCGGCGTTCGGTGATGTCGTAGTTGACGCCGAAGACCAGCGTCGGCTTGCCGCTGGCATCGCGCTCGACGACGCGGCCGCGGGCGGCGAGCCAGCGTGGCGGATCGATGCCGCGAATGCGGTACTCGCCTGAGTAGTCGTCGCTGCCGGCCAAGGCTTCCTGAAACAGCGCGCGCGTCTTGCCGATGTCGCGGCGGTCGATGGCGACGAGCACGTCGCGTGCCCGCATACGGGTTGCCGCCGGCAGGTTGAAGAGTTGCGGCAGCAGCGCGTCGCATTCGATGGAGCCGCTGCGCGGGTTCCACACCCAGCTCGCCAGCGCGGCAGCCTCAAGGGCGATGGCGCGGCGGGTTTCGGCGTGGACGAGCGCCGCCTCGGCACGTGCGCCGGCATGTGAGCGGTCGCGCAGTGCGATCAGGCTGGCTGCGATTTCCGCCAGCGCCTTCAACTGGTCGATCTGTCCTGCTCCGAGGTTCTGGCGTGGCTCGGGGCCGAAGACCAGGAACTTACCCGCGGCAAGGCCCGACACGAAGATGGGCATCTCGAAAAGGAACGGCAACCTGCCGTCGCTGGCCGACAGCTCCGGCTTGCCGGCGCTGTGTTCGACCTGTCGGAGCACAGCAAGCGCGGTGCCGGCCTCGACACCGAAATGCGACCTGACCGACATGCCGTGCCTGGCGTCAGCCAGTGCAAGCAGGGCGGCGGGCGAAGCCGACACCGCAGCTGCCAGCCCGGTCAGGCGGTCGAAATCGGCGTCCGCCACGGTCTCGATCGGGGACTGTGCAGGCACATCGGCAGCGCGAGCGTCACTGCGCTCGCTGTCGGCTTCGTAAGCTGCGACGGTTTCGTTGTCCTGCACGGCCATCCCTTTTGCCGCAGAAAGCTAGCTGCCCGCGCGTCAGTTGAAAAGCCTGGGTTGTGCCGACAGTTGCTAAAGTACCTGCTTACGGCAGCCGGGCGAAATGGCCGACTGCGCCGGCGTCGGCAAGCTCGGACAAAGCCAGCGACTGATCGAGATGCCGGGCCCGCCAGGCGAGAAGCCGCTCGGCGAATTCGAGGCGCACCGGCAGCCATACGGGGTCGTCTGCAAGGTTGCGCGTTTCACCCGGATCGTTGGCCAGATCGTAGAGCAGTGGCGGCAAGCCGCCGCCGAAATGGATGTATTTGACCTTTTCGGTGCGGATGACGGCCAAATTGAGCGAGCGTGAACCGAGACCGAAATGGGCCTCTGTCGTACCCTCGGCGACCGAGCGGAAGTCGTATTCCCAGAAGGCGGCGTCGCGCCACATTTCGGGCTCGCGGCTTTCGAGGAATGGCTTCAGCGACTGGCCGTCGAGATGCGGCAGCGCTTTGCCGCCGATGAGGTCGAGCAGGGTTGGCATGATGTCGACCGCGCTGGTGAAGCGGTCGACCGCGGAGCCCGAGGCCTGCGTGTGGCCGGGGGCCTTGATGATCAGCGGGATGTGGTAGCTGCCGTCGAACCAGCCGCCCTTGCCGAGCATAAAGTGGTCGCCCATCATCTCGGCGTGGTCGGACGTGAGGATGACGATGGTATCCTCCCAGGCGCCATTGTCGCGGATGCCTTGCCAGATGCGGCCGAGCTGGGAATCGACTTCCGAGATCATGCCGTAATAGAGAGCGCGGATCTTGCGAAACTCCTGCTCGCTCCAGTCGCCGACCTTGCCTGTAGCGCCGGGGATGAAGCTCGATTTGTTCTGGTGATGCTCGAGGTGATAGGCGAGGAACGGGTGGCTCGCCTTTTCGGCCTCGAGGCTCGTGGCGCGATCATATGCCGGGCCCTGCGACGGCTCGTACATGGTGTTGAACGGCTCGGGCACGATGAAAGGCGGATGCGGGCTGAGGAAGGAGACATGGGCGAACCAGGGCTGGCCTTCGTCCTGCTCGGAAAGCCAGCGAAGGAACTCGCCGGCCAGGAAAGCGGTCGGGGTCTCATCCTTTGAATAGGCAGGAACCGCGTTGCCGACCTCCGGCGCATCGGCATTTACCGGGCGGTGTACATCGGGGAAACCGGCGCTTGAATCGATGCCGCGCGCGGCGAGCCAGGACAGCCAGGCCTTCTGATGCTCGGGCAGGAGCTGGCGGGTGGTGAAGCCTGGCAGCACGCCTTCATAGGTGCGCAGGAACGGGTCGCCTGCGGCGCGGCCGCGCGGGTCGGGCGAGACGTCGGTGTAGCCGAACAGCGTCGGGTCGTAGCCGACACGGCGGGCGGCGCGGGCGATGTTGTCGTGCCTGTCATCCAGCGGCGTGCCATTGCGACAGACGCGATTGTTCATCTGGTAGAGGCCGGTGTAGAGGCAGGCGCGCGCCGGCGAGCAGGGCGCGGTGCCGGCATAGTGGCGCCTGAAGGTGACGCCTTCGCGGGCGAGCGCATCGGCGTGGGGCGTCTTCACCACGGGGTGGCCCACCGCCGACAGGCTGTCGCCGCGCCACTGGTCGCAGGTGATGAGAAGAATGTTCGGCCGTCCGCCCCTGTTTGCCAAGCTCGCCCCCTGCAATTGAAATCGCGGCCAAGGAAGCCGGATTCACGGTGCCGTGCAAGCGTCTTCATGCAGCGATCGGTCATGCCAAAAAGTGTGAACAAATTCTGCTTTATTGTTCACTTTTTGAGAACGGACCATTCTGTGACCGGCCACTATGCCGCAACAATCGATGCGCCCATATTCAGCCCAACAGAGCGGCAGGGGCCGCGGCTAGCGAAAGGAGCGAGACGATGCTCAACCAGATCAAGGGCCTGCACCATGTGACCTCGATGGCCAGGGATGCGGCCGAGAACAACCAGTTCTTCACCCACAAGCTCGGCCTGCGCCGGGTCAAGAAGACGGTCAATTTCGACGCGCCGGACGTTTATCATCTCTATTACGCAGACGAGTTGGGCACGCCGGGTTCCGTCATGACCTACTTCCCGTTCCCCGACATCGGCAAAGGCCGCCCGGGCGTCGGCGAGGTCGGCACGACCGTGTTCTCCGTACCCGAGGGCACGCTGCCCTTCTGGGAGCAGCGCTTCGCCGACCAGGGCGTCACTGGCCTGGCCCGCGATGAGAAGTTCGGCGAGAAGCGCCTGAGCTTTGCCGGTCCAGACGGCGACGGTTTCGCACTGGTCGAGGCCAAGGGCGACAAGCGCGCGCCGTGGGTCAAGGGCGGCGTCGCCAATGACGAGGCGATCCGCGGCTTTCACTCGGCCTCGCTGAGGCTGCGCGATGGCGGTGCCACCGAAGAGCTCCTGAAGTTCATGGGCTATGAGGAGGTCGACACCTCGGGCAACATCAAGCGCCTGGCGGTGAAGGACGGCAACGGTGCCGATTTCATCGATATCGAGACGCTGCCGGGTGCTTCCTTTGCAGGCCTGGGTGCCGGTTCGGTCCATCACATTGCCTTTGCGGTGGAGAACCGGGCGAAGCAGCTCGAGGTACGCAAGGCGCTGATGGAGACGGGCTACCAGGTGACGCCGGTCATCGACCGTGACTACTTCTGGGCGATCTACTTCCGCACCCCCGGCGGCGTGCTGTTCGAGATCGCGACCAACGAACCCGGCTTCGACCGCGACGAGGACACCGCCCATCTCGGCGAGGCGCTGAAGTTGCCGTCGCAGCATGCGCATCTGCGCGATTATCTTGAAAAGACCCTGCAGCCGCTGGGCGACTGAGGAGGACCCGATGAGCAAGGACGCTTACATCCACAAGGTGCTGCCGGGGGAACCCGGCGGACCGCTGGTCTTTGCCTTTCACGGCACCGGCGGCGATGAAAACCAGCTGCTCGGCTTTGCCCGGGAGCTGGTGCCGGGGGCGACTGTCGTGTCGCCCCGCGGCGACGTATCCGAAATGGGTGCGGCGCGTTTCTTCCGCCGCACCGGCGAAGGTGTCTACGACATGGACGATCTCGCCCGGGCGACGGTCAAGATGGCCGGCTTCGTCAAGGCGCATGTCAAAGAGGCAAAGCCGTCGGCGGTCTATGCGCTTGGCTACTCCAACGGCGCCAACATCCTGGCCTCGGTGCTGTTCGCGGCACCCGACCAGTTCGATGCGACGGCGCTGATGCATCCGCTGATCCCGTTCGCACCCGAGATCAACGGCAGCCTTTCGGGGCGGCGGGTGCTGATCACCGCCGGGCGGCGCGACCCGATCTGTCCGCCCGAACTGACGAGCCGGCTCGACGCCTATTTGCGGGACGCCGGCGCCGATGTCAGGCTGGAATGGCACGAGGGTGGGCACGAGGTGCGCCCCAACGAAATCGAGGCCGCGAAGCGGTTCTTCGCAACCAAGGAGCAGGGGCAATGACCGAAGAACTTCCTGTCATCGAGCTTGAGGATCGTGGCACCAAAGGACGCTACGTCATACGCGGTGCCGGCGGGGCGGAGGCCGAGATGACGTATACGACTGTCAGCGATCATCTGTTCATCATCGACCATACCGAGGTGCCCGACGCATTCCGTGGCCAGGGGGCAGGATTGCGGCTGGTGACGCGGGCAGTTGAAGACGCACGTGCGGCCGGCAAGAAGATCATCCCGCTCTGCCCCTTCGCCGCAGCGCAGTTCCGTCGCCACCCCGAATGGGCGGATGTGCTGAACGGCTGAACGCCACACGCCAACAGAACCATTCATGCCGAGGCCGATGCAGGTGACTGCATCGGCCTTTCGTTTGGTTCGAATTATTGCGGCATGGGCGGCTCTTGTTACCAAAGGGAAGCTTTTGCTCCTCCCGTTTTGCGGCAGGATTTCGACAGAATTGACTGATTTTGCGTAATTTTGTGACCGATTTGGCAGTGATATTGACTGTTTGTGAGGATTGTTTGTTGTTTCATGGGTTGACATCGATCAGCATCATGTCGTTACATGTTTCGGTTAGTTTCATTTCAACAGGGGAATGAATTTTAACGAAAAGGCAAAATTGCCATGATCGGTTCCAGGAAAGTCCAGAAAGTCGACCGCCAGTTCCAACCGCGCTCGCGCATCTATCGCCGGCCGCGCATCGCCATTCGCCAGCGTGCCAACGAGCACCCGATGGCCATGTTCTCGGTGTTCGTCGTTGCCTCGCTGTCGTCGATGGCACTGGCGCCGACCAGCGGCCCGGCTTTTGCCTCGATGGGGTCGGACCACCGCATCGTCGATGGTGTGATGACAACCGAGAAGACCGACCGCCTGCCGCTCAAGGAAGCTGACATCGCCTGCCGCGGGCAGGCCTGGGGTGTCGAAAGCGAGGTCTGCCTAGATGCCATTGCCGAAGATTCAGGAATACGTGCGCCACGCAAGGTGCGGCTGATCGCCAGCGCCGGGCCGGTTCACACCACCCCGAACATCTTTTAGGCGCCGGTCCACCCGGCCACCGCGTTCCCTGCCGCGCCCTACATCCTTCCAGCGCGTACCTGCCCCGTGGTCTCGGCCACGGGGCCTTTTTTTGTGCCGAGGCGTCCGGCCGCTAGTCCCTTCCGACGATGCCGCTGTTCCTGATGGCAGGCGACGCTGGTGACAAAACCGGGAGGAATTCGTCATGGGTCGCGTCGCAGGAAAGATCGCCATCGTCACAGGTGCTGCATCCGGCATGGGCGAGGCGACGGCGCGGCTTCTGGCGCGCCAGGGCGCGGCGGTCGTGGTCAGCGACCTGCAGCGCGAAAAGGGCGAGGCAGTCGCCGCCGGCATCGAGGCCGCCGGCGGACGCAGTCTTTATGTCGCCCATGACGTGACATCGGAGACGGGTTGGAAGGCAATCATCGAACGAACGCATGATGTGTTCGGCGGACTGCACATCCTGGTCAACAATGCGGGTGTCGGCGCACCTTTCGGCTCGGTCGAACAGCTCAGCCTCGATGATTGGCGCAAGGTCATGTCGGTGAACATGGAAGGCGTGTTCCTCGGCACCAAGTTCGGCATCGAGGCGATGCGCAAGACCGGGCAGGGCGGCTCGATCGTCAATTTCTCGTCGACCATGGGCATTGTCGGCAGCCCCTCGACTGCGGCCTATGTGGCGAGCAAGGGCGGGGTGAAGCTGTTCACCAAATCGGCGGCGCTGCATTGCGCTAAGGAGCGCTACGGCATCCGCGTCAATTCGGTGTGCCCCGGCTGGATCCGCACGCCGATGTCGTCAGGGGCGCTCGACAAACTGGCGGCAAGCGGCGAGGGCAACAAGGCGATCGAGTTGACGCCGCTCGGCCGCGTCGGCGAACCCGACGATGTCGCCTATGGCGTGCTCTATCTCGCTTCCGACGAAGCGAGCTTCGTCACCGGGACCGAGCTGGTGATCGACGGCGGTTACACCGCGCAGTGACGGAAGCCTGTCTCAGAGGTCGGATGCCTGCTCGCTGACGGCACTCAGCGCGCTGCGCACGTCGAAGGTGCTGAACGGCTTCTCGAGGATGTGCGGCTTGAGCATCGGCGGCAGCTGTTCGATCTCAGCCTTGGCGCCGATCAGGTCGCCGGTGACGAGCACGAAGCGCTGGGCCATTTCCGGCCGCTCGCTGACGATCTCGCGGAAGATCGAGATGCCGCTGCGGTCCGGCATGCGCAGGTCGGAGAAGATGATGTCGACGGGCTGGCTGCCGAGCGCGTCGGCGACCGACGTCCATGACCAGACGATGCGCGCCTTGACGCCCATCAGCTCGAGAATGTCGGAGAGCGAACCGGCGACGTCGGGTTCGTCGTCGATGATGACGGCATGGCGCAGGCCACTCGATTTCGGCGCTGCCTCGGCGACGATGCCATGGCTGCCCTTGATGGGCGGCAGCTCGACGACGAAGCGTGCGCCCTGCGGCGTGACCGGCTCGAACCAGACCTTGCCGTTGTGGCGATCGACGATCGACTTGGAGATCGACAGGCCGATGCCGGTGCCGACGCCGATCGGCTTGGTGGTGAAATAGGACTCGAAGATCCTGTCGCGGATGCTCTCGGCGATGCCGGGGCCTGAATCTTCGACCGAGAAGCCGGCGCTGCCATCGGCCTTGCGGAAGGTGCGGACACAGATGCGGCGCTCATCCACGGCACCGGCGAGCGCATGCTGGCTGTTGACCAGGAAGTTGGCCGCGACCTGGGTCATGTGGTCGGCGTCGGCCAGCACCATGAGCGGGCCTTCGACAAAGTCGGTGTCGATGCTGATGCCGCTGGAGCGGGCGCCGTAGGCGGTGACTTCGAGAGCGGCGCGGACGACGTGGTTGAGATCGGTTTCCGACCGCGTCGTCGGATGCAGGCGCACCATGCCGAGGAAGCTCTTGACGATACGGCCGCAGCGTTCGGCGGCGGCGCGCACCTTTTCGGCGCGCATCTTGGTTTGCGCATCGGTGGCAAATTCATGCAGCAGGGTGGACTGGGCGACGACCACGGCGAGCGGGTTGTTGAGCTCGTGCGAGACGCCGGCGAGCAGCGAACCCATCGCCGCCATCTTCTCGTTCTGGTGCAACTTCTCGCGCTGGCGGTTGATCTCTTCTTCGGCGCGGTGCTTTTCCCGGAGGTCACGGATCGAGCCGAAGATCAGCCTGCGGTCGGCGAGCCGCATCTCGTTGGCGGTGAGCTCGATGGGGATGATTTCGCCAGTGGCATTCTGGGTCACGGTCTCCATGCGCTGGCCGACCATCGGTGCACCGCGGCCGGTCATGTATTCGGCGCCGTTGGCGTATCCCTTGCGGTAATAAGCAGGGATGACGGTGTCGAGCAGGTCCTTGCCGAGCACCTCGTCGCGGGTCCAGCCATACATTTTTTCGGCGGCCGGATTGAACTCGATGATCGAGCCTGTCTCGTCGACGACCATGATGGCATCGAGCGACGACTGCAGCATGGTGCGGCGGATGATTTCGCTGACATGATATTCCGACAGCGAGCGCTCGATGGCGTCGCCGAGGGCGGCGGCGATGATCTCCAGGGCAGCGATGTCGTCGTCGGACCAGTTGCGCTCGACGACGCAGTCGTTGACGGCAAGCGTGCCCCAGAGATGACCGTGGGCCGAGACCGAGACCGACAGGAACGACTTGATGTGCTGCTTGTCGAAATCCTTGCGCAGGAAACCGGCGAGGTCGCGCGTATGGCCGATGAAGATCTTGCCCTGGCGGCCCTCCTCGGCGAGGCGCTCGAGCAGGGGGTCGGAATCGACGATTGCCTGGTTGATGGTGGTTGGCGGTGCTGCGACCTTGTCGATCCTCTGGTCGACCCAATAGGCCGAGATGGACTGTGCGAAGCCCTGACCGGGGACATCGCGCAGCCTGAACAGGATGGTGCGATGGCCGCCGAAGGCACGTCCCAGGCGCTCCAGAATCTGGTCGATATCCTGCTGCCAGTCCTGCGCCTGCCGGAGATGGCGCACGATCTGGCCAGCCGCGACAGTGGGGCTCGGCGTGCCCGACTGCTGGTCGGTGCGTGAGACGGTCAACAAGGCCATAACGGTTTCCGACGAGGGCGCGATGCGTCAGTAGCTTTCGCTGCCGGGCAGGGAGAAGATATAGCCTTCGCCACGCACGGTGCGCAGAAATTTCGGGTTTGCCGGGTCGTCCTCGATCTTCTTCCTCAGCCGCATGATGCGGATGTCGACAGCGCGCGACGATTCCGGGTCTTCGGCAAAGCCGATCGCCTCGGAGATGGTGGTGCGGCTGAGCAGCCGGTTGGGCCGGGTGAGGAAGACCTCGAGCATGTCGAATTCGCTCTTGGCCATGTCGAGGATGGCGCCGCCATTGCCGGTGACGAGCCGGCCGTCGAGATCGGCCTGAAAGGCGCCGAAGGCGATGGTGCGGCGTGGCGGCTGGGCAGCGAGCTGCGCCTGCTTGATGCTGTCGGGCTGCGGAACGCGCCGGAGCACGCTGCGCACGCGGGCGAGCAGCTCGCGCAACTCGTAAGGCTTGACCAGGTAGTCGTCGGCGCCGATCTCTAGGCCGACGATGCGGTCGAGCGCCGTGCCCGCGGCGGTGGCGTAGATGATGCCGATCGGCATTCGGCCGCGCAGCCATCGGCCGAGCGAAAGGCCATCCTCGCCCGGCATGGCGATATCAAGTATCGCAAGATGAAATGCTTCGGTTTCGATGAGCGCGCGAAGGGCAGCGGCGCTCTCGACTGCGGTCACATCGAAGCCGTTCGCGCCGAGATACTCGGCGACGGCGTCCCGCAGATCGGGTTCGTCTTCGACAATGACTATCCGGGCTCGCAGTTTGGCCTCGCCTCCGCTACCTGCGGAAAGTAGATTGGGTATAAACATGATGTCCAGCGATCATTTCGGGTGGGCAGTTGCCAATGGCGTTCTGCCTCGTTAGGGGCGATTTGAAGCTTCGGGAGACACGACTGGGAACCCATCCCCGGCCGAGCGCGTCCCTGGGCATCTTCTTGCCACGGCAGGCGCCGCGCAGCCCTCGCCGGCAGGCAATGGTCGCGATTTCGCTCGTGCTACGGACAAAGACATGGCTGGAAGATCGATCGTCGCACTCGTCGCCATAGCGGAGGTGATAGCCTCCGACCTTGCCGACCATCTCGACAGGCGCGGCCACGATGTGCGTGTGGCCAAGCGGCTGTGGGAGGCGGAATCGCTGCTGTCGGCCAAGGGCATCGACGTGGTGGTGGTCGGCGACGGGCTGACGCCGGCCGAAGGACGGGATCTGCTGCGCAGGTTCAGCGGCGAGAAAGGCCCGTGTTTCATCCTGATATGCCGCCCTGCCGAACTGGTCGACAAGGTGCTGGCGCTGGAATTGGGCGCCGCCGATGTCGTGGAGAGCCCTCTCAATGTGAGAGAACTCGCCGCGCGCATCGGCGGCCTCCTCGCGCGCCGGGGACGCGGCACGCAAGAATTGCTGGTGCTGGAGAATTCGACGGTCGACCTGCGCTCGGCGCTGGTCATGCACGCCTCGGGCGAGGAGGAGCAGCTGTCGCCCGGCCAGATCGCCCTGCTCAAGCTGTTCCTGTCGCAGCCGCGCAAGGTGCTGACCAGGGACGACATCATGGCGGCAGCGCCTGCCGAGAGCGCCGACGCCTTCGACCGCTCCATCGACTCGCGTATCGTGCGCCTGCGTCGCAAGCTCGATACCGAAAGCATCACCACGATCCGAGGTTCGGGCTACCGTTTCGACCCGCCGACCAAGGCGACGGGCAAGGAAGCGGGACCCGCTGAAAGCCAGAACTGAGTTTGCGCGGGCGGACAAGGTGTCAGCTTGCCGGCACGGGGGCGGCCGGCACTTCCACGCGCATCTCGGCATGCGCGTGATCCTTGAGGAGGATGGTTGCAACGGCGGCAAAACCCAGCAAACCCTGGGCGTACAGAAGCGCCGAAAGCACCGATGCTGCGAATTGTGTCTTCATGATCTTCAGGCCTGTTCCCGTCTCGGTTTCAAACAAACTGGCACTCCGAGACACCCGCGCCGCCTGACCTGCCATAGGCGACGCGGGTACTCGGACCCGCGGCGACAAGCGCGCGGGGGTTCTGCTCACCGCCGCCCGGCCTGAAGCCGGGCACCCACGCCCATGGACCCGGCGGGTGCGCAGAATTGCGACGAACAAGGCTGTTGCGAGAGCTGGATGCCGCCTGGTGCCGAAGCCATGCCCTGCTTCGACAACCAGCGTGCGGCTGAAGCGTCGTCACGGTCGGCCAGCATTCCGATCCCTGTCAGTATCGCCGTGGCGATGCCCACCCGCAGGAACCATCGTGCCGCCAATCGTCTCGCTCCCATCCAGCATTCGCGACGTTCGTTTCGTCGAGAGCGAATGTGCCGGCCGGCTGTATCGGGAAGATGCCGCCGGATGCGGTTTCATGATTCTGAATGTTTCAGTACGGTTTCCTCGACGGTGTGCCGCTTGTGCTTTTGTTTCAGTTAGATAAGGCGCGATGCGGAATGCGGGTACCTGACGCCGACGCTGTCGGAGTGGACTTTGCCGGCGAGGAAAGGCAGCGGCTCTCAATAAAATATGAAACAGGCCTTTTGAAATTCGAAACACATAAGAAACACAAAAGTTAACGAACCGAAATATTGCCGAAACGCGGCTTTGGCAAAAGCCTCCCTATTCCGAAACGTATTTCCGCCGGCGCGGCCGGCTTCGAAGGGGGACGACATGAACACCGAACTGAAGAGAAAGCTTATCAACATCATTGCCGTTGCGGCGGCAGGCACCGCCCTTGTGGTGGCGGCTGGAGAGGGGGCGGCACAGGCTGCCAACAAGATCGTGGCGCGGGTGTCGATCGGCGAGCAGCGCATGCATGTCATCATCGACGGGCGCACGACCTATGTCTGGAAGGTGTCGACCGCAGGACGCGGCTACGTCACGCCGAAGGGTTCGTTCAAGCCGACGCGCATGCACGAGATGTGGTACTCGAAAAAGTACGACAACGCGCCGATGCCGCATTCGGTGTTCTTCAATGGCGGCTATGCCGTGCATGCGACGAACCAGATCAGCCGCCTCGGTCGCCCGGCGTCGCATGGCTGCGTGCGCCTGCACCCCGACAATGCCGCAGACTTCTACGAGTTGGTCGAGGCTTTCGGCCCCTCGAACACCAGCATCCAGATCGTCAAGTAGGCTCGCCGGTCATTCGGCTGGAGCTTCAAAGCCCGCCCAGGGTCGGCCGTCGCGCCGTTCCCCGGGCGGGCTTTTTGTTGCCTGAAAGAAGGCCGGGAATGGCGACTTGCACGGCAGTGCACAATATTCCTCGCAGCCATGCTGCATCGCCGGTCTGAATTGCGGTGTCGTTGCTAAAAATCATGGATTTCAAGCAAATTCAGGTGATTTGCACGGCTGTGCAAAAACTTGAAGAATCCAATTGACACGAACGTGCCGCGGATGGAATGAATATGCCAACAGGCACAGAGATGTGCCGGTCTGCCCGGAGGAGGGCGGGCGTGCCTGAAAACGAGATGGCCAGGGGACGATGCCCGGCCAGCACGTCGCAGGCGCCCAGTGGAGGAGAATGCATGTTCGTGCCATCGCATGAAGGCCTGGCTGCGCGTCCGACGGACAGCAGCTGCGGCCATGGCTCCGGCCCGGCCGGAGGCCTTGTGCCGCGGAGGGGCGGCTCGTGAGCGGTCGTGTCCAGACATCGGCCAAGTCTGCAGCCATGGGCCAAAGGCCTATCGCAGCCCGGCTCGCCGCGCCGACGAAGACCCAGCGCCTGCGCTATCGTTTGAAGGTGGCGCTGCGCGAGCCGACGACGACCATCGGACTGCTGGCCGCTGCGCTGTTTGCCTATCTCATCGTGGTGCCGGTCATTTCGATGCTGTCGGACGCGATGCGGGTGCAGTTCGGTGACGAGCGCCGTATCAAGCAGGATGTCGGTGAGCTGACCTGGTATTATGTCGACCGCGTCTTCCTCTCGCGCATCTCGCATGACCTGTTCTGGGAGCCGCTGGTCAACACGCTGAGCGTGGCGGCAGGCGCCATTGCGCTGTCGATGCTTGTCGGCGGCGTGCTCGCCTGGCTGCTCAGCCGCACCGACATGTTCGGCCGCCGCTGGTTCGCCACAGCCCTCATAGTGCCCTACATGCTGCCGGCCTGGACCTTCGCGCTGGCATGGACGACGCTGTTCAAGAACCGCACCGTCGGTGGCCAGCCGGGCTGGATGGAATCGATCGGCTTCACGCCGCCCGACTGGCTGTCCTACGGCCAGATGCCGGTGACCATCATCCTGGCGCTGCATTATTCGCCCTTCGTCATCCTGCTCTTCGGCAACGCGCTGCGCCGCTTCGACTCGCAGCTCGAGGACTCGGCTCGCATCTTGGGGGCGAGCAGGCTGACAGTGGCCAGCAAGATCATCATGCCGCTGATGCGCCCGTCGCTGATGTCGGCGATGGTGCTGATCTTCGCCAAGTGCCTCGGCGAGTTCGGCGTGCCTTATGTGCTCGGCCTGCCGGTCAATTTCGATGTGCTGGCGACCTCGCTCTACCAGAACATCTCGTCGCGCCAGGTTGGCGTGGGTGCGGTGCTGGCCGGCGCGATCATGCTGATCGGCATCATCACCATCACCATCGACGCCCGGCTGATGCGGGAAGCGCGCCGCTTCGTCACCATCGGCTCCAAGGGGTCGATGAACCGGCTGAACCCGCTCGGCATCCTCAGGCTGCCGGCAACCGGGTTTGCGGCGCTGATGTTCGTGCTCAGCGTCGGCGTGCCGATCGGTACCCTGTTCCTGTCGACGGTGATGCGGGTTCCCGGCCAGTTCAACCTCGACAATTTCACGCTCGATTACTGGATCGGCACCAACCTCAACACGGTTGCGCTGCAGACCGGCATCCTGCTGAGCCCCGACCTGTGGAACGCGGCCTGGAACAGCCTGCGCATCGTCGGCGTCGCCTCCATCACCTCTGGCGTCCTCGGCCTGTTGGTCGGTTATGTCGTGGCGCGTACCCCGGTGAAGCCGCTCGGCACCTTCCTGCGCCAGGTGACGTTCCTGCCCTACCTGGTTCCGGGCATCGCCTTTGCGGCCGCATATCTCTCGCTGTTTGCCGTGCCGCGTGGACCGATCCCTGCTCTCTACGGCACGACGCTCATCCTGATGCTGGCGCTGATCGCCGACCAGATGCCCTATGCCTCGCGCGCCGGCATCGCCGCCATGACGCAGCTCGGCAAGGAGCCGGAGGAGGCAGCCCAGATCGCCGGCGCCGGCTGGTTCCGGCGCATGATCTCCATCGTCATCCCGATCCAGAAAGGGTCGCTGACGACTGGCATCCTGCTGCCCTTCATCTCGGGCATCAAGGGCCTCAGCCTGTTCGTGGTGCTGGCGGTTCCGTCGACCGATGTGCTGACCACCTATTCGCTCCGGCTCGTCGACTACCACTACACGCAGGCCGCCAACGCCGTCGTGCTCATCATTGCCGGCCTCGCCTATTTCGGCGCGCTGCTCGGCCAGAAGCTGACCAAGACCAATCTCGCCCAAGGACTGGGGAACTGACATGCCGAAGATCAATCTGAGCGGCGTCGAGAAAAACTACGGGGGCAACGGCGCCAATGCGGTTGCCGATCTCGACCTCGAAATCGGCGACGGCGAATTCATGTGCCTGCTGGGGCCATCCGGCTGCGGCAAGACCACGACGCTGCGCATGATCGCCGGGCTGGAGCACCTGACGGCGGGCGAGATCCGCGTCGGCCCGCGCGTCGTCGACTCGGTGGTCGAGGGCGTGTTCGTGCCGCCGGAACGGCGCGAGATGGGGCTGGTGTTCCAGAGCTACGCGCTGTGGCCGCACCTGACCATCGAGCGCAACACCGATTTTGGCCTGCGCCTGCGCAAGATGCCCAAGGCCGAGCGCGAGGCGCGTGTCGACCAGGTGATGAAGACGCTCGGCATCGAGAAATATCGCGACCGCTATCCCTCGCAATTGTCGGGCGGGCAGCAGCAGCGCGTGGCGCTGGCCCGCATGCTGGCGGTCAACCCGGAAGTGCTGTTGCTCGACGAACCGCTGTCGAACCTCGATGCTGCACTCAGGCTCGAGATGCGCGCCGAGCTCAAGCGCCTGCATGCCGAATTCAAGACGACGATCGTGTTCGTCACCCACGACCAGTGGGAGGCAATGACGCTTGCCACCACCATCGCCGTCATGAGCGAGGGCCAGCTGCAGCAGGTCGGTACGCCCAACGATATCTACGACCGGCCGGCCAACCGCTTCGTGGCGCAGTTCGTCGGCAATCCGCCGATCAACATCGCTGAATTCGGCAATGGCAGGTCGGAGGTGTCGCGGCTTGCCAATGCCTATCTCGGCTCGCGCTTTGCCGAACTGCGCGATGCCGGCTCCATTGGCATCCGGCCGGAAGCCATTCGCCTCGCCGAGGCCGAGCGTGGCGTGGCCGAGGGGGCGCTTTCTGGCCAGGCGGAGGTGACAGGCATCCTGCCCACCGGCGGCAGCTGGATCATCGAGCTGACGGCGTCAGGCGAGAAGCTGTTCATGACCACGCACCAGTCGCCGGAGATCGAGGTGGGCGAGGCGGTGACTTGGTGGACCAAGCCCAAGGCGCTGCACGTCTTCGACAAGGCCGGCAACCGCATGGAGGCAGCCGACCGGCTGATGCGGCCGGCGAAGCTGCACTGAAGAGATTCCGCGGGCGGTGGAGGACCGCCCGCCGGGAGTGAAGCAGGACTATCGGGAAACGAGACGGCCTGCATGGAGCTGGCCCGACAGAGGGAGGAAAAGATGAGCAGACATTTCGATGTGAAACGGCTCCTGGCTGCGACGGCGCTCGGCGTCGTTGCCGGCCTGTTTGCCGGCGCGGCACAGGCCCAGGAAAAATTCGACCTCAACGCGCTGATCGAGGCGGCGAAGAAGGAGCCGCCAATCAACGTCTATTCGAGCACCGGCAAGATCGTTAAGCAGGCCGAGGCCTTCACCAAGAAGTATGGGGTGCAGGCGACCGGCACCAAGGCCAATGCCGCAGCCCAGCTGGAAATGGTGATCCGCGAAGGCCAGGCCAAGAACGTGCAGGGCGACGTCATCCAGATCAGCGACGTGCCGGCCGGCGTGGCGCAGTTGGTGCCTCAGGGCTTCGTCGAGAGCTGGCTGCCGCCAGATCTCGCCGACAAGATCCCGGCGCAGTACCAGAATCCGCTGACCGTCTCCAACGAGGCCAATGTCTTTGCCTACAACACCCAGCTCAACGAAAGCTGCCCGGTCAAGAACATCTGGGAGCTGACTGAGGCCAAGTGGAAGGGCAAGCTCGCCATGCAGGACCCGCTCAACAAGGCGTCCTATGTCGACTGGTTCAACCAGATGGCGACCAATGCCGACGACAAGGTGGCCGCGGCCTATAAGGAGCAATATGGCAAGGACCTGGTGACCGACGAGGCAGGTGCAACCGCCGCCTGGGTCAAGGCGCTGGCCGCCAACGGCCCGCTGCTCACCGATGCCGACGAGGCCGCCGCACAGGCCGTCGGCGCGCCCGACCAGAAGGAACAGTTCATTGGCCTGATCAGCTCGGCCAAATTCCGCAACAACCAGGATGTCGGCTCCAAGCTTGGCTTGTGCACGGACCTCAAACCCTTCGCCGGCTGGATGTATCCGAGCCTCGGCTTCATCGCCAAGGGCACCGACAGCCCGAACGCCTCCAAGCTGTTCATCCACTATCTGATGACCGAAGAAGGCATCGCCCCGCAGGCCGCCGACGGCAAGATGTCGACCAACAGCGACGCCAAGTTGCCCGACGACGAGCCCTCGGGCATCGGCAAGGCGCTGGACCAGATCTTCCCCTACGACTCGGCGTCGGCCCAGAGCGATTGGGACGCGCGCCAGGATTGGCAGGACCTCTGGCGTATCAACTACAAGAAATAAGGCTTGCGATTGCCGCGCCCGGCACTGACGCCGGGCGCATTTCAGCCGGATTTTGGGGAGGAAACGATGAAACCGGCATTTGGAACGAGCAGGAAATTGGCACTGGCGACGACGGCGCTGGCCGGGATGATGGCCGCCAGCGTGATGGCGGCGGGCCCGGCGCGGGCGGAAGCCTTCGACCTCAACGCGCTGGTCGAGGCGGCGAAGAAGGAAGCGCCGATCAACATCTATGACAGCACCGGCAAGATCGTCGAAATGGCCGAGAACTTCACTGCCAAATATGGGGTGAAGGCAACCGGCATCAAGGTGTCGGCAAGCGCCCAGCTCGAGATGATCGTGCGCGAGGGCCAGGCCAAGAACGTCAAGGGAGACGTGGTGCTGATCACCGACGCGCCGGCAGGTCTCGCCCAGCTTCTGCCGCAGAAGTTCGTCGAGAGCTACCTGCCGCCAGACATGGTCGACAAGATCCCGGCGAAATTCCAGAACCCGCTGGCGATCACCACCAATGCTGCGGTCTGGGCCTACAACACCGAAGCCTACGATGCCTGCCCGGTGAAGAACATCTGGGAGCTGACTGACCCCAAGTGGAAGGGCAAGGTGGCGTTCTACGATCCGCTGTCGAAGGGCACCTATCCCGACTGGTTCAACCAGACCGAGACCCATGACGACGACAAGATGAAGGCCGCCTACAAGGCGCATTTCGGCAAGGACATCGAAGTCGGCGAAGACAGCGCCACCGCCGTCTGGGTCAAGGGTTTTGCCGGCAATTCGCCGCTTTTGGCGGATGCCGACGACGCGATCTCGGAAGCCGTTGGCGCGCCCGGCCAGAAGGAGCCGTTTTTCGGGCTGATGAGCTCGGCCAAGTTCCGCGACAATGCCGACAAGGGCTTCAAGCTCGGCTTGTGCGAAGGGCTCGATCCGTGGCCGGGCTGGACCTATGTCAAACTCGGCTTGATCGCCACCGGCACCAAGAGCCCGAACGCGGCCAAGCTGTTCATCCACTACATTCTGACATCGGAAGGCATCGCGCCGCAGGTGAAGGACGGCAAGCTGCCGACCAATCCTGACATTGGTCTGCCTGCCGACGAGCCCTCTGGTATCGGCAAGGTGCTCGACAAGCTGCAGCAATACGACGCCTCGACGGCGTTGGAAGATTGGGACGCGCGCCAGGATTGGCAGGACCTCTGGCGCGTCTCCTACAAGAAATAGTTTCCCGGTGGGCTAGGGACGGAGCCCTTCTCCTTCGGCTCCGTCCCGCTTTTTTCCGCTGGTCTCGCTTTTCCGCTGGCCGCTTTTTCCGCTGGAATGAAATGGAGAACTGACGATGTCGACAAGTTCGGGCCGAAAGCTCGCCGCACCCAAGGCGCTGCTGCTCGATTTCGGCGGCGTGATCGTGTCGACGACGCATATGCCTGATTGGCGAGAGCGGCTGGCGGGGCATGTGCGCGGCCTGCTCGACCAGGCCGGTGTGAAAGCGCCGGAGCTGTCGGTCGAGCAGATCACCGCCGACATCAAGGCGGGCGGCATCGCCGATTCGCACTGGAAGGATGCGATGTCGCGGCCGTTTTCGCCGCCCGAACTTCGGTATGAGGAGTTCTGGGGCGATTTCGTTGCCGGCGACTGGCCGAAGCAGGCGCGGGACGTCGTGGTGACCGAGGCCTACGATCTGTGCCGCAAGATGGGCAACTGGAAGAGCGAACGCGTGTTGCGCACCGGCATGCTCGACTTGCTCGATGCGGCGGATGGCGCTGGCGTTCCGGTGGGCATTGTCAGCAATGCGCTGTGCGGTCAGGTGCACATCGATTTCCTGGACGCCCATGGGCTGACGGGCCGATTTGCCGTGGCGATCCACAGCGACGAGGTAAGGGTGCGCAAGCCGAACCCGGAGATGATCTGGCTGGCGGCGCGGGCGCTCGGCGTCGAAGCGGGCGAGGCCTGGTATGTGGGCGACAATTTCGACCGCGACGTGCTGTGCGGTGTTCGTGCCGGGGTCGGCGGCAACATCCTGATGGAAGCCAAGGGCACTTACGATCTGCCCTACGATCTTAAGCTCAAGCCCGATGCCATAGTGGCCGACCCGGTCGGGCTGCTCGGTCTGTTCACCGAGGCGACGCGAGGGATCGCCGCATGACGAGCCTCGAGGAAGCAAAGCGCCTGCGCGACGTGGCCGAACGTGCGGCGCAGCTGATGCGCGAGCCTCTGCTGGCTGCATTCCGCTCCAACATGGCCGTTGATTACAAGGTCGACCTGCATGACGTCGTGACCAAACACGACAAGGATGCGGAAATGGCGATCCGCGCCTTCATCCTGCGCGAAGTGCCTGATTCTGTCGTGGTCGGCGAGGAGGGCGGGGCGAGCGGCGAGGGGCGGGTAAAATGGTATGTCGATCCGATCGACGGCACTTCCAACTTCGCCCGTGGCTTTGCCTTCTGGTGCGTGTCGGTGGGTGTGGCGATCGATGGCGAGGTCGTCGCCGGCGCCGTTTATGACCCTGTCACGGGAAGCCTGTTTTCGGCCGACCTGACCGGCGCCTGGTTGAACGGCGTGCCCTTGCGCTCGCGCGCCATATCGGACGAGCGGCATGCGACGTTGATTACCGGCTACCCGGTGGCGCGCGACTTCAGGCTCGACGGGCATGAACAGACGCTCGCCAATTTCGGCGACCTGGTCGAGACATTCTCGACGCTGCGGCGACCGGGCAGCGGGGCGCTCAGCCTTTGCCATGTCGCGGCGGGCTGGGTCGACGCCTCCGCCGGCTTCGGCTCCAATCCCTGGGATGTCGCCGCGGCGGTTCTCATCCTCAAGCAGGCTGGCGGCAGCTATCACCCGTTGACGCTGGGCAAGGTCGACGCCGACGTGCCCGACTTCATGTGCCCCGGCTATGTCGCGCTGGGGGAAGGTGCCGACTATCCGACTTTGATGCGCATCGCCCGCGGAATCTCCGAAGGTCGCGAGGCGGCGAGCGCAAGAAGGCCGAAGCTTTCGGCGGCGGGAGGTGCCGCATGACCATACGTGGAACGGCTGTGCAACAGCTGTCACATTGCTGGGCTATGGTCCTTGTTGCACTAGCGAAACATTATCGATCTTATGGCGTTGACGAACTTGCACACCTGTGCAATCTGGCCCCGGAAATTACCAATGAGCATTGACATGACCGTTCACGCAGTCGCCCCGCAGCCGGACGCCGAAGCCGAGATGGACCGGCGTGCCGCCTTCTGCCGCGAGATCGCCAGGTCTGCGGGTGCCGTGGCGCTCGACGGCTACAGGAACAGGACGCCGGGCTTCGGCATGAAGGGACCGCAGGACTTCCTGACGGAAACCGATGCGGCAGTGGAGCGGCACCTCAAGGCACGCATCGCCGAGGCGTTCCCCGGGGACGGGTTCCTCGGCGAGGAGACGGGCGGGGCGATCAAGCCGGATACGTGGGTGGTCGACCCTATCGATGGCACTGCCAATTTTGCCCGCGATATACCGCATTTCTGCATCGCCATCGCATTCGTCAGCAATGGCGAAATGGAGATCGGTGCAATCTACAACCCTGTGCTCGACGAGCTCTATTTCGCCCGGCGTGGCCATGGGGCGACGCGCAACGGCAAGCCTATCGCCGTTGCCGGCACCGGTGATTTCGATGCCGCCTGCGTCGAATTCGGCTGGTCGAACCGCAAGTCGAATGCGCGCTACATGGAGGTGCTCTCCAACATCCTCGAGCAGGGCGCCAACGTGCGTCGTGGCGCATCCGGCGCGCTGGGCCTTGCCTATGTCGCCGACGGTCGCTCGGACGCCTATGCGGAACTGCACATGCATCCGTGGGATTGCCTGGCCGGCCTGCTGCTGGTCAAGGAAGCGGGCGGCGTCGTCGCACCGTTTCTCGCCGTCGGCGGCCTGACTAAGGGTGGAGCGGTGCTGGCGGCGGCGCCCGGCGTGGCGCTTGGCATGAGTGCGGCGACCGGCATAGCGCTCGAAACGCGCTGACTGCAGAACGGGGACAGGGACATGGACACAGGCAGCCCACGCTACGAGCGGCCGGCGCTCAGCTTGATCGAGCGCGACATCGCCGGCTACGGCATCGACATCTATGTCGGCGGCATGGACGGCGCCGGCGATCTTGCGCTGCTTAAGGACAAGAACATCACCACGGTGGTGAATTGCGCGGTCAATCTCGACTTCAACTATGCGACCGAGCCGTTCGGCGAGGGTGAGGGAGCTGATGCCATCTACGGCGTCGGCGCGGTGCGTTACTACAAGCTTGGACTGATCGACGGGCACGGCAATCCCGAGACCATGATGCTGTCGGGTTTCTACCTGCTGCGCGGCGCGCTGAGCCAGGTGCTGCCTGACAAGGCCACATACAAGCGGCGCGAGAAGGGCAATGTGCTGGTCAACTGCCGGGGCGGCCGCAGCCGTTCGGTGTCGCTGGTGGCGCTATTCCTCCATGTCGAGATGCCGGACAAGTTTCCGACGCTCGATGCAGCACTCGACCACGTGCGCACCAAGCGCGAGCTGCGTCGCGACGAGTGGCACGAGGCGCCGAAGCCGATGCTGGTCGAGGCGGCGCGCAAGGCAGCGCAGTGGATCGCCATGATCGACAAGGGATTGCCGCCGGCGCCGGTGTCGGCGCTGGCCGCCAACAACTGACGGCCGACTGGCAGCGCAGCGAGAATGACATGAAGATTGCCGTCATCGCCGACCCGCATTTCCACGACGTCGACAACCGTCAGGGCGTTGGACGAGGCGACCGGGTGGCGGTCCGAACCCTTGCCGACACCAATGCCTCGACGCGCGTGTTCAACGAGAGCTTCCATGCCACGCGCGCGCTGCTCGACGACATCGTCAGTCGCGGCATTTCGCTGGTGGTGATTGCCGGCGACCTGACCGATGACGGCCAGCAGTCGACTATGGCGGCGGCGACCGCACTGCTGGCGGACTATTCACGGCGCTTCGGCCTGCGCTTCGTCGCGACGCCGGGCAATCACGATCTCTACGCCATCCACGGCCGGCACCAGAGCAAGCGCTTCCTCAACCCGGACGGTTCGCACACACTGGTGACAAGCGACGCGGATGTCGGGCAGGACGACTCGGTCGACAAGATCGTCAGCGCCGAGATGTATTGCGGCGGTTATGAACAGGCGGTCCCGGCGCTGGGTGCTCTTGGCTTCTTCCGGCGCGACGGCGACCTTCACTGGGAATGTCCGTTCGGAGCCGATGACAGGCTTGGGGCGCGGATTTTCGACATCGTTTCCGCCGACGGGAAGACCGTCAGGCGCATGGCCGACGCTTCGTTTCTCGTCGAGCCGGTCGAGGGGCTGTGGCTGTTGTCCATCGATGCCAATGTCTTCGAGCCGAAGAATGGCGACCTCGATCCGGCGGCGGAGAAGAGCTACCACGACAGCACCGATGCCGGCTGGAACTCGATGCCGCGCAACAAGGGTTTTGTGCTGGACTGGATGAAGGACGTTGCGGCGAGGGCGAAAGCGCAGGGCAAGCGGCTGATCGCGTTTTCGCACTATCCTATCATCGATCCCCTCAACGGCACCTCAGCCGACGAGGCGAAGTTGCTCAACGACACCAGCTTCCTGCGACGCACGCCACGCGCGGACGTGTCGAAGGTTGCGGCTGCCACCGGCATCAAGGTGCATTTCAGCGGCCATTTGCACATCAACGACACCGCCATCTTCCGCGACGGTGACGACTGGCTGGTCAACATCGCCGTGCCGTCGATGGTCGGCTTTCCGCCTGCCTACAAGATCGTTGAGATCGGAGACGACAGGCTCGACGTGGAGACGGCGGTCGTCGCCGACGTGCCTGCATATGACACCGCTTTTGCCCTCTATCGCGTCGAGGCGGCGCGGGAGGGAGTGTCGGCAGCCGTGACCGAGGCTAGCGGTCATGCAGACTTCCTCAGCCGGCATCTCGCCGAGATGGTCCGGCATCGCTACCTGCCCAAGGAATGGCCCCGGGATCTGGCAATACTGGTGCCGCAGTTCTACCTTGGCGACCTCGAGCGGCTTGCGGGAGTCAAGGCGCCGCTGACGGCGAGCGACGCCATGCCGTTTCTCGCGGCTGTGGCGAAACCGGACGCGCAGGACTGGCGCGCGCTGCCCTTGTTCGAAATGGTCGTCGACTGGTACAGGCTGCGCAAGGGTCGCGAGGTCGCGCTTGATTTCATCGAGCCGGCGCGTATCGCCGCCTATCGCCATCTTGCGGCACTTTTCGCCGCCGGCTCGTGGGCTGAAGGCTGCCTGCAGGACAGGCTGGCGTCGTTCATGCGGATGCTGACAGACTGGCTGGCGAGTGCGCCGTCACGCGACTTTTCCGTCGACCTGGTGACCGGCGAAGTGATCTCAACAAGTCACTTGGGCCGGACGGTGCGGCGCCAGACCGGATCGGCGTGAAAGCAGACGCGGCCGCCGCGCACCGGTTCGGGCTCGTCGTTGTCGAGCAGCTTGGTGATGTGGTCGGCCACCTGAGCGATCGGCTGGCGGAAGGTGGTCAGCTGATACGACGCCCAGCCGGCCTGCTCGATGTCGTCGAAGCCGACGACACAAAGCTCCTCGGGCACGTTCATGCCGAATTCGACGCGCGCCGCATCCATGAAGCCGCAGGCGAGCAGGTCGGTGACGCAGAAGGCGGCGTCAGGCCGGTGCGAGCCGCTGAGCAGCAGGCGCCCGGCCTCGAAACCCGCGCCGTAGCCGGTGGGGCCGGCGCGCGTGATGGTGACCTTGAGGCCTGCCTCGGCGGCCGCCGCCTCGAAGGCGCGCTCGCGGGCGACAAGGCTCGGCGTGCCGGCCTGCGACGACACCACGGCAATGCGCCGGCTGCCGGCACGGTGGAGCATGTGGAATGCCTCGCGGGCGGCCGCGGCATTGTCGACGCTGATGTTTTCTGGGCCGTCGAGATGATCGTCGCGGTTGATCAGGATGACGTGCTGGCCGCTGTTGAGGCAGGTGTTGATGAGCGATGTCGGCGGCGTTCCCGACAGCACCACGGTTGCGTTGGCGCGGTAGTTGAGCGTCTGGCGCAGGGCCGCCTCGACGCTGTCGGTGTCGCCAGAGGTGTTGATGACCATGGCGACGCGGTTGATGGCCTGCAGGCGGCGGGTGATCGCGTCGATCAGGCGTGAATGGTAGGGCGTGTTGATGTCGGCGCCGATGAGGCAGACGATGCCGCTGTCCTCGTGGATCAGGCTGCGAGCGAGGTGATTGACGTGGTAGCCGAGCGTCTCGGCTGCCTCGAGCACCTTCTTGCGGGTGGTCTCAGAAACGCTGGCGCCGTCGGTGAAGGTGCGGGACACGGCCGAGCGCGAAACGCCGGCGAGTTCGGCGACCTGCTGTGCGCTTACGAATGACCTGCCCGGCTTCAGTTCGGACATCGACAGCTCCAGTTTGGTCGGTCGTCAAACCGCATCTTGGCCTTTGCACAAATGTGCAACGGCTACCCTGATACAATCGGTTTCAGCGACCTGCAATCCTGCAACTGCAATCTTGCAGCCTTCAGCAATGCGTCCTGATGTCGAGCGGACGCCTAGGCTGGTTCCGCCTCAGGCTGGACGAGGTCCTCCACTGTGAGGCCACGGATCAGGGTCGAAAGCTCCGGCTCGTCGATGAGCACGGCCGCATCCGCTGGCGCAAGCCAGGCACGCTGGCGAGCACCGGCCTCCTGCCAGGCATCGAGCTCTTCGGAGACCTGGATGAGGTAGGCGGTGACCACGACATGGACGAAGCTGGTCGACAGGCGCTTCCAGTAGCAATAGCTGCCGGCCGGCTTTTTCAACGCCTTGCCGTTCACTCCGGCCTCTTCGCGGGCTTCGATAAGCGCTGCCTGGCGCGCGCTCTTGCCCTTCATCGGCCAGCCCTTCGGCACGATGAAGCGGCGGGTGCCGCGCGAGGTGACAAGCATGACCTCAAGCGCGCCATCCTCGTTCACGCGGAACGGAATGGCAGCGACCTGGGCGATGCGTTCGCCCTTGTTCGCCTTGCGTATGGTCTTCTTGTCCTTGGGCATTTGCGCCTGATGTTCCTTTCCTGCGGCCTTTTGCGACCGTCTTTCCTCTTACCTAGCACTTCGGCCAGATCATGTTCGTGACGCAAAGATAGTGCGATGAACACGATTGCAAAATGCGTAAAAAGCACTCACTCTGCAACAGGCCAAAACGACATAAGATCGTTAGACGGCGAAAAAGATGGAGGGAACTGCAAAATGAAGACTGCCTATATGTATTCGGCGGCGTTCGCCGCCCTGATGCTGGCGACTGGTGTTGCCCGCGCCGAGAGCCTGACGCTCTATTGCAGCGCCGACGAGGCCTGGTGCCAGCAGATCAAGACCGGCTTCGAGGAAAAGACCGGCATCACCGTCGACATGACCCGCAAGAGCTCGGGCGAAACCTACGCCCAGGTGCGCGCCGAGGCGAGCAATCCCAAGGGTGACGTATGGTGGGGCGGCACCGGCGATCCGCATCTTCAGGCAGCCCAGGAAAATCTGACCGAGGAATATATCTCGCCGATGCGCGGCGAGCTGCACGACTGGGCGATCAAGCAGGCCGAAGCTGCCGGCAACAAGACCATCGGCGTCTACTCCGGTGCGCTTGGGTTCGGCTACAACAAGGACCTGCTCGCCAAGAACAACCTGCCCGAGCCGAAATGCTGGGCCGACCTGACCAAGGCCGAATACAAGGGTCAAATCCAGATCGCCAACCCGAATTCGTCTGGTACCGCCTACACGACGCTGGCGACGATGGTGCAGCTGATGGGTGAGGACAAGGGCTTCGACTACATGAAGGCCCTGCACAAGAACATCAACCAGTACACCAAGTCGGGCTCGGCGCCGATCAAAGCGGCCGGCCTCGGCGAAACCACCATCGGCATCGTGTTCATGCATGATGCCGTGGCGCAGACAGCGGCGGGCTTCCCGATCGTGACTGTCGCGCCCTGCGAAGGCACCGGCTACGAGATCGGCTCGATGTCGATCATCAAGGGCGCGCGCAACGCCGAGGCGGCAAAGAAGTTCTACGACTGGGCGCTGTCAGCCGAAATGCAGGGCAAGGCCAAGGACGTGAAGTCGTTCCAGCTGCCGTCGAACAAGACGGCGGCCGTATCGGAACTGACGCCCGACCTGTCGACGATCAAGCTGATCGACTACGACTTCAAGAAGTACGGCTCGAGCGAGGAGCGCAAGCGGCTGCTTGGCAAATGGGATCAGGAGGTCTCCTCGCTGCCGCAATAATCCATGCGCTCCCGCGATCTGAGCGGCGGCCTGCATCCGACCGTCATCCTGTGGATGGCGGTCGGGTGGCTCGGCTTTGCCGTGCTCCCCTGGTTTGGCGTCGAAGACGGGTTCTTCGGCTTGTCCTGGCTGTTGAAGGGTTACCCCCTCGACAGCGAGCTTGCGCCCGCGCTTGTTCTCAACCTCAAGGGTGAGAAGCTGTGGCTGGCGCCGCTCGGTCTGCTTTTGGCGACGCCGCTCTTGCTGTGGGGGCGGAAGAAATCCGATCCGCTGTTCGGCAAGCTGCTGGTGGCGATAGGGGCGGCGGGCTTTGCCTGGCTCATGTTCCAGGGTTTTGCCATCGGCCTGCGCGGCTGGCAGTTCGGCTGGCTGCAAAGCCTGTTCGGCGAGCTCGGCGACCGCCAGTTCGGCATGGGTTACGGCGCGTTGCTGGTCGGCCTTGCCTTCCTGTTCCTGTTCTCCGTGGGGCTGGCCGCGCGCGGCGCGGTCGGCGGCGACGTCTTCGTGGTCTCGACAATTGCCTTCGTGGTGGCGTCGGTCGGCCTGTTCATCTTCATGCCGATCCTGCAGATGCTGGCCAATGCGCTGGTCACCGAGGACGGCAGCTATTCGCTCACCACCTTCCTCGGCAAGCTGTTCAGCCCCAGGCTCTGGAGCCTCGACTGCCTGGCCGGCGGCAGCCGCTGCGGCGTCGCCTGGAACTCGCTGTTCCTGGCGATCCTCGTCGGCGTTTTGACGACGGCACTGGGCCTGGTCTTCGCGCTGATGGTCACGCGCACCGGCTTCCGCCATGGCAAGCTGCTCAGAGCGCTGACGGTGCTGCCAATCATCACGCCGCCCTTCGTCATCGGTCTCGCCATCATCCTGCTCTTCGGCCTGTCGGGCGCAGTGACGCAGACATTCTCCGAGCTGTTCGGCATTCAGCCGACGCGGTGGATTTATGGCCTGCCGGGTCTGCTGATCGCACAGCTGCTCGCCTTCACGCCGATCGCCTTCCTGGTTTTGATCGGCGTGGTCGAGGGCGTCAGCCCCTCGATGGAGGAAGCGGCGCAGACGCTGCGCGCCAATCGCTGGCAGACCTTCTGGACGGTGTCGCTGCCGCTGATGCGGCCAGGCCTCGCCAATGCCTTCCTGCTCGGCTTCATCGAGAGCATGGCCGACTTCGGCAACCCGCTGGTGCTGGGCGGCAATTTCGACGTGCTGTCGACGGAGATCTTCTTCGCTATCGTCGGCGCCCAGAATGACGAGGCGCAGGCGGCGGTGCTGGCCATCGTGCTGCTCGCCTTCACGCTGCTTGCCTTCTATGCCCAGCGTTTCTGGCTCGGCAAGAAATCCTACACGACGATGTCCGGCAAGGGCGACGCCGGCGTGCACCCTCAGCTGCCCATCGGCCTCAAGCGCGCCGTCTATGGCGTCGCCGGCTTCTGGGTCGCCTTCACCATCTTCGTCTATGCGACCATCTTCTACGGCAGCTTCGTCAAGCTCTGGGGCGTCGACCACAGCCTGACCCTGACACATTACGTGAAGGCCTTCGCGGTGGGTTGGAACGAGTTCGGTATCCACTGGAAGGGCTCGGCCTGGAGCTCGTTCTGGACCACACTGAAGATCGCGCTGATCTCGTCGCCGCTGACCGCCGCCATAGGCCTGCTCACTGCCTATCTTTTGGTGCGGCAGAATTTTGCCGGCAAAAACGCCTTCGAATTCGGCACCATGCTGTCCTTTGCCATCCCCGGCACTGTCATCGGCGTGAGCTATGTGATTGCCTTCAACGTGCCGCCGATCGAGCTGACGGGGACCGGCATCATCCTGGTGCTGGCCTTCATCTTCCGCAACATGCCTGTGGGCGTCCGGGCGGGGGTGGCGTCGATGTCACAGATCGACAAGAGCCTCGACGAGTCGTCGCTGACGCTGGGCGCCAATTCCTGGCAGACCTTCCGCAAGGTGGTGCTGCCGCTGCTCAGGCCGGCGATCGTCGCAGCACTCGTCTATTCCTTCGTGCGCGCCATGACGGCGATCAGCGCCATCATCTTCCTGGTCAGCGCCCGTTACGACATGTCGACGAGCTACATCGTCGGCCGCGTCGAAAACAACGAGTACGGCATCGCGATCGCCTATTCGGCGGTGTTGATCGGCGTCATGCTGGCGGTGGTCGGGCTCATGCAGTTGCTGGTCGGTCGTCGCAACATCGGCCGCCGCGGCCACGAGCTGTCGCAGTCGCGCACCAATGTGAGCCAACCGGCATTTTCAGGAGGCGGCTGATGGCCGAGATCAAGAGCAACGCCGCTTCGGTGGAGTTTCGCGAGGTTACCAAGGTCTATGGCAAGAGCCTGGTGCCGGCAGTCAACAACGTGTCGCTGTTTGTCGAGGCGGGCAAGCTGGTGACGCTGCTCGGCCCCTCGGGCTGCGGCAAGACAACGACGCTGCGCATGATTGCCGGGCTTGAGATGGCGACGCGTGGAAAAATCCTGATCGGCGGGGCCGACGTCACGCAGCTGCCGGCAACCGACCGCGATGTATCGATGGTGTTCCAATCCTACGCGCTGTTTCCGCACATGACGGTCAACGAAAACGTCGAATACGGGCTGAAGTTCTCCGGCTTCGCCAAGAAGGAGATCGGCGACCGGGCGCGCGCCGGGCTGGAGCTGGTCGGCCTCGGCGGCTACGGCAACCGCCTGCCGAGCGAACTGTCCGGCGGCCAGCAGCAGCGCGTCGCTGTCGCCCGTGCGCTCGTGCTGGAGCCGCAGGTCTTGCTGTTCGATGAGCCGCTGTCCAATCTCGACGCCAAGCTCAGGCGCCGCGTGCGCGAAGAAATCCGCGACATCCAGACCAAGCTCGGGCTGACGGTGGTCTATGTCACCCACGACCAGGAGGAGGCGCTGGCCGTCTCCGACCGCATCATTGTCATGAACAATGCCGTCATCGCCCAGGACGGCACGCCGCGTGAGCTCTATGACGCGCCGGCGGATGCCTTCGTCGCCGACTTCATCGGCGAAGCGAACATCTTCGACTGCGAGATCGCGTCGGTCGAAGGAGGGCTGGCAAGCGTGCGGCTGGGCGCGCTGGAAACGAAACTCGATGCGCGCGGCATGGCGCCGGGAGCGGCAAAACTCGCCGTGCGGCCTAGCCGTATCGAGATCAAGCCGGCCGGCAGCCCGCGCACAATCCCGGGGCGGTTGGACAAGGTGACCTATGTCGGCTCCGACCTGGAGTTCATGGTCGGCACCGAGTTCGGCGAGGTGTTTGCGGTGTCGTCTGATGTCGACGCATCGTTCGTGCCTGGGCAGGATGTGGGTATCGGGTTCGCCGCGCGCGGGCCGGTGCTGATCAGGGCGTGATCGGGGGCGCTTGAGCTGCCCCTAAATTCCGCCGGAGTTTTTGGATCGGCAGTGAAGCAACCACCGTCGGTCCGGTCCAGGTATTCGATCAGTCTGCGAAATGCCTAGATGAAACTCTGCGCCGCCGCCGCGACTGCCAGGTAGCGCACGAGCTTGGCGATGCTTACCAACCCCAGAAAGCTCCACAGCGGCTCCTTCAACGTGCCGGCGATCAGCGTCAGCGGATCGCCGATGATTGGCGCCCAGGAAAGCAGCAACGACCAGCGACCGTAACGCCGGTACCAGTTTTCGGCGCGGGCCAGGGTGGCGGGGCTGGCCGGGAACCAGCGACGGTCCTTGAAGCGTTCGACCTGGCGGCCAAGCAGCCAGTTGACCCATGAGCCGAGCACGTTGCCGAGCGTTGCCACCGCGATCAGCAGGGCAAGCGAATAGCCGCCATTGATGATGAGCCCGGCAAGCAGGGCCTCGGACTGTGCCGGCAAGAGCGTCGCGGCCGCGAAGGCCGCGACGAAGAGGCCGCCATAGGCGGCGAGGCTTGTCATGGAACGGGCGCGCCGGCTACTGGGTCTGCAGGCGGCCGGACAGGCCGTCGATGATCGGGCAGTCGGGCCGGTTGTCGCCGTGGCAATTGTGCACGAGGTGGCGCAGCGTGTTGCGCAGCTCGGTCAGTTCGGCGAGCTTGCGGTCGATCTCGGTAAGCTTGGTCTCGGCGAGCGCCTTGACGTCAGCGCTCTCGCGCTCCTTGTCGCCGTAGAGCGACAGAAGCTGGCGGCATTCCTCGACCGAAAAGCCAAGGCTGCGCGAGCGCTGCAGGAAGCGCAGGCGGTGCACGTCGGACATCGAATAGTCGCGATAGCCGTTGTCGGCGCGGTCGGGGCGCAAAAGGCCGATGTCTTCGTAATAGCGGATGGTCTTGGCCGGCAGGCCCGACTTTTCCGAAGCGGTACCAATGTTCATCTGTCACTCCTTGCGCATTCTGGAGCGGCCTTGTGCGTCAATCCCGATGCACGGCGCTCGAGAGCGAGTTGTTGTCATATAAGGCTTCCAGTAACTGGAAGTTCAAGGGGCTGGCGAAATCGTGATGCAGGCCGGCGCCGAAAGCACCGGCCTGCATCTGTCTGATCAGCTGTCGTAAGCCATCGAGGTCATCATGCCGCCGGCCATGTGGTAGAGATGGTGGCAGTGCAGCGCCCATTTGCCGGCATTGTCGGCATCGAAGGCGATGGTCACCATGCCCATATTGGCCGGCACCAGAACCGTGTCGCGCACCGCACCTGCAAAACGTTTGCCGTTGACCGCGACGACCTGGAAGTGGTGGCCGTGCAGGTGCATCGGGTGCGACATGGTGGTGTGGTTCATGAAAGTGAGCTCAAAGCGGTCGCCGCTCGTCACCGCCAGCGGCTTGTCCTGGCCATGCATGGCGCCATCGAGCGTCCAGACATAATTCGGTCCTTCGCCCAGCATCATGGTGTGCTCGCGGCTCGCGGCCTTCTTCTCCAGGGGCTTGGCGGCACGCAGCCGCTGCTCGAGGTCGACGCCGACAGCGGGGAAGTCCTCGTCGGCCATGTCGGCGAGCTTGCCGACCGATGCGCCCTTCGCGGCAAGAACGACACCTGTCCGCATGCGGCCGCCTTCCTGCACGGCAAAGACCGGCCAGGCCGAAGCCTCCTTCGGCAGTTCGAGCAGGATGTCGAGGCGCTGGGCCACGGCGAACTCGAAGCGTGTGCCGTCGATCGGTTCCACCGGCATGCCGTCGACCGCGATCAGCTTGCCCTCGAGCTTGCCGAGGTCGAGCCACATGTTGGTGGAGGCGGCGCCATTGATGAGGCGCAGGCGGATGCGGCCACCCGGCTCGACGGCAAATACTTCGGGGTCGTCGAGGGTGCGGTCGTTGGCCAGCAGCGCGTCGTACTGCACGTCCTGCAGGTGGGACATTGCCGGCATTTGGCCACCCATCTGCATGCCGCCCATCGCGCCATGGTCCATGGTGTCGTGGCTGGTCTGGCCGCTGGGCATCGCCATGCCCGACATGCCGGACATGTTGTGGCCTTCATGGCCGCCGCCGGCTGCGGGCGCCGGAGCTGGAGCAGGAGCCATGGCGCTCATGTCGTGACCGCCGGCCTTGAGTTCGGCAAGGATCTCCTGCGGGTCGCGGAAGGTGAAGTCGTGGAACAGCACCACCACTTCCTGCACGTCCTGGCTCGATTCAGCAGGGTCGCGCACGATCAGCGGGGCTGCCAGCATCAGTTGCTCCTGCAGACCGAAATGCGAATGCATCCAGAAGGTGCCGGGACGGGCGACGGGGAAGTCGTAGTCGTGGCTGCCGCCATCGCGGATCGGCTCCTGCGAGATGCCGGCGACGCCGTCCTGCTGCCATGGCGGGGTCAGGCCGTGCCAGTGGATGACGGTCGGCTCGCCGATGAGGTTCTTCAGCCTGACGCGGAAGTTCTCGCCGGCATTCATGACCAGGCCCGACGTGCCATCGGCCTGATGCAGGCCGAAGACGTTGGCGGCCTTGCCCTTGACCTCGATGACGCGCCTGCCGGCCGTGATGATCTTGTGACCTTCGGCGCGGGCCGGACGCGCCGGCAGGAGAAGGGACGGAACTGCGGCAGCCGAAAGCGTGGCTGCGGAAGCCGCGAGGAAGCCGCGGCGTGAAAGGGTGTTCATTTCATTGTCTCCAAAACTGATGGTCTCCCGGCGCGGAACGAGCCGGGGCGTGCGCGTCGAAGCGCGTCAGTTCAGGAAAGCGACGGCGGTCTCAGATGCGGCGAAGCGATCGATCCGTAAAGCGGCTCTGTCCTGGCGGGAGCAGGCGGGATGGCGGTCCGGTCGGGGAAGGCTGCGGGCAGAGGCAGCGGTGCGCAGTAGCTGCACGAGGCAAGGCATTGCGCCAGGCAGGCCCTGCCGTCTTCGTCCTGAGAGAGGTCGCCGCAGCAGGCCACGTCGGCCTTGGCGTGATGCGAGATCGTTTGGGCAACCTGCGGCTGGTGCTGGCTGCCGGGCTGATGGGCGGAAGCCGCCTGCCCGAGGGCCAGGAAGAAAAGAAGCAGCAGTGGCAGCATCAGGCGCAGCAACCGCAACGCCCTTGTCCTGCCATCTTCCATCACGGCGACGTGCGCGCCGGCCTGCCCGCGCCTGGCGGCGTGGCGGGGAAGCGTCGTGGCTGAGATGTGCCGCATCGAATGCATGTCCTATCAATGGGTATTGGACCTGATCTGGTCAAGCGGCGTTGTTGTCGCTTCCTTCAGGCGTGAAGAAGACATCGGCGTGAATATCGGTGGCAAGAACCCCGCGTACGCCGAGAATGGCCATGGCAGCGTCGACCATTGCCGGCGGGCCGGCGACATAGGCCTTGGCGCCGGTGAGGTCGCTGTGATCCTCAGCGAGCGCATCGGACACGAAGCCGCCGCGCCAGCGATCGGAAGCGGTCTGCGACAGCGCCGGGATGAAGGTCAAATTGGCGAACCGCTGTTCCAGTGCACGGAAGTGCTCGACGAGATAGAGGTCGTGTTCGGTGCGGGCGCCGAAATAGACATGGATCGGCTGGGCCATGCCTGAAAGCAGCGCTGTCTCGACGATCGACTTGATCGGCGCGAGGCCGCTGCCGCCGGCAAGGGCGACGATCGGTCCGACATGCGCTTCGCGCAGATAGGCGGAGCCGCCAGGGCCTTCGATCCCGACGGTGTCGCCCTGTTTCAGCAAAGCGTGGATCAGGCCGCTGGTGCGGCCGCCGGGCACTGCCCTGATGTGAAGCTCGACAAGCTCTTCGTCCGGCCGGCTGGCCATCGAATAGCTGCGGGCCGGCGCACCCGGTACCGACAACGACAGGTATTGGCCGGCGGCGAAGCGGAAGCTCTCGCGGTCGGCGAGGGCGAGGCGGATCGCCAGGATGTCATGCGTCATGCGGTCGATGGCGACGACCTCGGCTTCCTGCGCCTCTGCCGGCTCGGCATCAAAGGCTTCGTCCAGCCACTCGACGACAACGTCGTCGCTGGGCACCGAGCGGCAGGCAAGGATGAAGCCGTCGGCGCGTTCCTGTTCGCTGAGCGCAAAGGGCGAGTGCTTGCCCAGTTCCACATGGCCGGAGACGAGGCGTGATTTGCAGGCGCCGCAGCGGCCGGAGCGGCAGCTGTGCGGATAGGCGATGCCGGCGTCGAGCGCCGCCTGCAGGATGGTCTTGCTATCGCCGACCGCAAAGCGGCGGCCGGGCTGGGGCAGAGTCAAATAGGTCATGTCAGGCCGCCCGTGTCAGGTCGAGAAGCGCCTCGATCTCGGCGCGCTGGACGGGGAAGGTGCCGAAGAAGACGTGCTTGCCATCGATGATGGTTATGGGGGCGACGCGGACGCCGGTGCGGCGCTTGGCTTCGTCGGCGATTGCCGGGTCGCGCAGGTCGCGCTCGACGAAGGGCAGTTGCTCAGCGTTCAGCCAGCGCTTCAGTGCCAGGCAGTCGGGGCAGGTGGGCGTGGTGAAGATCTCGATCCAGGGAGCGTTCGGCATGACGGCCTCGCGTGAGATGGAGGGGGATGAGCGGCCTGCCGGTCAGGCAGGCCGCAAGGAGGATTACTCGGCAGGAACCAGCGCCGGGGCGCCCGATGTGGCCGTTGTGCGGGCAGGGGCCTTGAAGCGCTTCAGCCGCATCGCATTGCCAAGCACGAAGACGCTCGACATCGCCATCGCGCCCGCCGCCAGCATCGGCGACAGAAGCGTGCCGCTGACCGGATAGAGCACGCCAGCCGCGACCGGTATGAGGGCCGCGTTGTAGGCGAAGGCCCAGAACAGGTTCTGCCTGATGTTGGCAATCGTCGCCTTTGACAGCGCGATCGCGTTGGTCACGCCGAGCAGGTCGCCTGACATCAGCACCACGTCTGCGCTTTCGATGGCGACGTCAGTTCCCGTGCCGATGGCGATGCCGACTTCGGCCTCGGCCAGTGCCGGCGCGTCGTTGATGCCGTCGCCGACGAAGGTGACCGCGCGTCCACCGGCACGCAGGCGCTTGATGGCGTCGACCTTGCCGTCGGGCAGTACCTCGGCGACAACCTCGTCGATGCCGAGCTGGGCAGCGATGGCTTCGGCCGTGCGACGGTTGTCGCCCGTGATCATCGCCACCTTCAGGCCCATCTCGTGCAGAGCGCGGATGGCCTGCGGCGTCGTCGACTTGATCGGATCGGAAACCGCAATGACCGCCGCAAGCTTGCCGTCGATTGCCGCATAGAGCGGGGTCTTGGCCTTGTAGCCCATGCGGATCGCAGTTTCGGCGAAGTCCTGCACCGAAATGCCGAGCTTGGCCATGTAGCGGTCGGCGCCGACAGCGACGTTCTGCTTGCCGACGTTGGCGCTGACACCGAAGCCGGGCATCGCTTCGAAGGAGCCAACCTCGGCAAGGGCGAGACCGTCCTCCTTGGCTGCTGCCACGATGGCGGCTGCGACCGGGTGCTCCGACTGGGCCTCGACCGATGCCACCAGGGCCAGCACGTTGACGCGGTCAAAACCCTTGGCGACTTCGAGGTCGGTCATCACAGGCTTGCCTGCGGTCAGGGTTCCGGTCTTGTCGAGTGCGACGACCTCGGTCGACTTCAGCGACTGCAGCGCCTCGCCGTTGCGGAACAGCACGCCCAGTTCGGCGGCGCGGCCGGTGCCGACCATGATCGAGGTCGGCGTGGCGAGGCCCATGGCGCACGGGCAGGCGATGATGAGCACGGCAACCGCGTTGACCAGCGCGAAGCTGACCGCCGGCTCTGGACCGAAGACCAACCAGACCAGGAAGGTGAGTGCGGCTGCGGCCATGACGGCGGGCACGAACCAGGCTGTGACCTTGTCGACCATTGCCTGGATCGGCAGCTTCGAACCCTGGGCTGTTTCAACCATACGGATGATCTGGGCCAGCAGCGTGTCTGAACCGACCTTGGTGGCGCGGTAGGTGAAGCTGCCGGTCTTGTTGATCGTGCCGCCGACGACCTCAGCGCCTTCGCCCTTGCTGACGGGGATGGGTTCGCCCGAGATCATGGATTCGTCGACGAAGGACGAGCCAGTCAGCACGATGCCGTCGACCGGAACCTTGTCGCCGGGGCGCACCTGGACGACGTCGCCCGAGACGACTTCATCGAGCGGAACGTCGACGAATTCACCGTTGCGTTCGACACGGGCCGACTTGGCCTGGAGACCCATCAGCCGCTTGATCGCTTCGCTGGTGCGGCCCTTGGCCTTGGCTTCGAGGAAGCGGCCGAGCAGGATCAGCGTGACGATGACGGCCGACGCCTCGTAATAGACATTGGCGGTGCCTGCCGGCAGGACGCCGGGCGCAAAGGTGGCGACGACCGAATAGGCCCAGGCGGCGGTCGAACCGAGCACGACCAGCGAGTTCATGTCTGGCGCAAGGCGCAGCAGCGCCGGCACGCCCTTCTTGTAGAAGCGCAGACCGGGGCCGAACTGGACGATCGTCGCCAGCACGAAGAAGGCGATATAGAGCTTTGGCTGGGCGATGTTCATCATCAGCCAGTGGTGCAGCGCCGGGATGGCGTGCGAGCCCATCTCCAGCACGAAGATCGGCAGGGTCAGCACGGCGGCAATGCCGAGGTCACGCTTCAGGTGTGACATCTCGCGGTTGCGGGCGTCCTCGCGGCTGTCGGTTCCGGACGCCGCCGCCGAGGTGTCGGCACGGCGCGGTTCGTAGCCGGCCTTGCGGATGGCGGCGTCGATGGCGGCGCGGGGTGCGACGCCGGCCAGGGTCTCGATGGTGGCGCGTTCGGTGGCGAGGTTGACCGAAGCCGACCTCACGCCTGGCACGGCGGCAATGGCCTTTTCGACACGCCGCACGCAGGAGGCGCAGGTCATGCCTTCGATCTCGACTTCGACCGTCTCGACCGCAACCTCATAACCGGCATTGCGGATGGCGGCGATGACGCCGTCGGAATTGATCTCGCTGCCGAAGCTCACATCGGCGCTTTCGGTGGCGAGGTTGACGGCAGCGGCGGTGACGCCGGGCACTGCCGCGATGGCCTTTTCGACGCGGCGCACGCAGGAAGCGCAGGTCATGCCCTCGATCGGGAAGCTTTGCCGTGTGGTCGCCAGGTTCAAGGGAGCGTTCATGGGTGCTGGACCTTTATTTCATCACTTTCGGCCCTGAGGTCTAAGGGTTCCAGCGTTGGGAAGGTCAACAGGATTTTTGCCGATTTTTCTCTTTTCGGTCAACCATCTGAAAATACTGCGTTTTCATGATGGAGGCGGGGTGTTCTCCATTCTCCGGACCTGAATTCCCATCGGTAACGGATCCGTGATCGAAAAACCATTTGACCTTCCAGTTGCTGGAAACGCCAGATTGCAGGGACGGTGCCAGGACGGACCGAAACAAGGATTTCTGAAATGCTGAAGATGAATGTTCCCGACATGACCTGCGGCCATTGCGCGGGCATGGTCACCAAGGCGGTCCAGAGCGTCGACTCGGCCGCGCGCATCGACATCGACCTGAAGTCGCAGACCGTTTCGATCGAGACCTCGGCGGATGCCGCCAAGGTTGCCCAAGCGCTCGACACTGCCGGCTATCCGGCCCAGGCAGTCTAAGCCTGCGCTCCGGAAAAGGGCGGTGCACCGGGGGCGGTGCGCCGCCCTTTGCATTTTTAGGCCACGCGCGAAGAACATCACGGGCTTAGCGCAAGAGTTGTTTCCGGGCCGCCGGCGGTCGCCAAAGTGACGCTGCGTCACGGTTTCGGTTCCCCTAGTATTTCGCCGACTTTTCAAGCTATGATGCCGCCGGCCTTCCTGCGGGACTGAGTCCCCGGAGGTGCCGGGAGGACCGTGGATGGCCATTGCGCTGGTACTGGTTCTTGTTGTCGTTGGCTCGGTGCTGTTCCATGTGCTGAGCCCCTGGTGGTGGACGCCGATAGCTTCCAACTGGAGCTATATCGACACCACACTTGTGATCACGTTCTGGATCACCGGCTTCGTTTTCTCCGCCGTCGTGCTGTTCATGGCCTATTGCGTCTACCGCTTCCGCCACAAGGAGGGGGTGACCGCGCATTACGAGCCGGAGAGCAAGAAGCTCGAATCCTGGCTGACGGCGGTGACGGCCATCGGCGTGGCGGCGATGCTGGCGCCCGGGCTCTATGTGTGGAGTCAGTTCATCAACGTGCCCAAGGACGCGACCGAAGTGGAGGTCGTGGCGCAGCAATGGCAGTGGAGCTTCCGCCTGCCGGGCAAGGACGGCAAGCTTGGCACATCCAATGTGCGGCTGGTCAGCGCCGACAATCCGCTCGGCATCAACCCCGACGATCCCAACAGCAAGGACGACGTGGTGGTCGAGGCTGCCGACCTGCATCTGCAGATCGGCAAGCCGGTGAAGATGCTGCTGCGCTCGATCGACGTGCTGCATGATTTCTATGTGCCCGAGTTCCGCGCCAAGATGGACCTGGTGCCGGGCATGGTGACCTATTTCTGGCTGACGCCGACCCGCACCGGCACGTTCGAGGTGCTGTGCGCCGAGCTCTGCGGCACCGGGCACAACTTCATGCGCGGAACGGTGCTGGTCGACACGGAGCAGGACTATGCGACGTGGCTGGAGAAGCAGGCGACCTTCGCCCAGCTGAGCACTCCTGCGAAGGTGGGCGCGCTGGCCACTCCTGCAAAGGATGTGGCGAAGGTGGAATAGCAGACGGATACGGCGCGACCGCTCGCAAGCGGCCTCACCGCGAAAGCAGAGGCATGGAGCAACAGGTGCACGCATGGTCGATGTCACGCCTCACGGAGCAGACCTGATCCCGCCGGCTGAAGTGGGCGAGATGGAGCTTTACCATCCGCACAGCTGGTGGACGAAATACGTCTTTTCGCAGGACGCCAAGGTAATCGCGATCCAGTATGCCGGCACTGCCATGGCCATCGGGCTGGTGGCGCTGGTGCTGTCCTGGCTGATGCGGCTCAAGCTCGGCTTCCCGGACACCTTCTCGTTCATCTCGCCGGAGGCCTATTATCAGTTCATGACCATGCACGGCATGATCATGGTCATCTACCTGCTCACGGCGCTGTTCCTCGGCGGTTTTGGCAACTACCTGATCCCGCTGATGGTCGGCGCCCGCGACATGGTGTTCCCCTATGTCAACATGCTGAGCTACTGGATCTATCTGGTGGCCGTGCTCGTGCTGGTGGCGAGCTTCTTTGCGCCGGGCGGGCCGACGGGGGCAGGCTGGACGCTCTATCCGCCGCAGTCGATAACCTCAGGCACGCCAGGCGGGCAGGACTGGGGCATCATATTGATGCTGGTGTCGCTGATCATATTCATCATCGGCTTCACCATGGGCGGCCTCAATTATGTGGTCACCGTGCTGCAGGGCCGCACCCGCGGCATGACGCTGATGCGCCTGCCGCTGACCGTGTGGGGCATCTTCACGGCGACCGTCATGGCGCTGCTCGCCTTCCCGGCGCTGTTCGTCGCCTGCGTCATGATGCTGTTCGACCGCATCATCGGCTCAAGCTTCTTCATGCCGGCGATCGTCGAGATGGGTGAGCAGCTGCCGCACAATGGCGGCAGCCCGATCATGTTCCAGCACCTGTTCTGGTTCTTCGGACATCCCGAGGTCTACATCGTCGCGCTGCCTGCCTTCGGCATCGTCTCCGACCTCATCAGCACGCACGCCCGCAAGAACATCTTTGGCTACCGCATGATGGTGTGGGCCATCGTCGGCATCGGGGCGCTCAGCTTCGTGGTGTGGGCACACCATATGTACGTCTCGGGCATGCACCCCTATTTCGGCTTCTTCTTCGCCACCACGACGCTGGTCATCGCGGTGCCGACGGCGCTCAAGGTCTACAACTGGATTCTCACCCTGTGGCGCGGCGACATCCACCTGACCATCCCGATGCTGTTTGCGCTCGGCTTCATCGTCACCTTCGTCAATGGCGGGCTGACCGGGCTGTTCCTGGGCAATGTCGTGGTCGACGTGCCGCTGTCCGACACCATGTTCGTGGTCGCCCATTTCCACATGGTCATGGGCGTGGCGCCCATTCTCGTGGTGTTTGGCGCGATCTATCACTGGTATCCAAAGGTCTCGGGTCGGATGCTGAACGAGACGCTCGGACGCTTCCACTTCTGGGTTACGTTCCTCGGCGCCTACCTTATCTTCTTCCCGATGCACTATATCGGCCTGGTGGGCGTGCCCCGGCGCTATCCGGAACTCGGCGAAACGGCGTTCGTGCCGCCGTCGGTGCATACGCTCAACGAGTTCATCACCATCATGGCGCTCGTCGTCGGCTTTGCCCAACTGGTGTTCCTGTTCAACCTTTTGTGGAGCATCCGCCACGGCCGCGATGCCGGCGGCAATCCGTGGCGGGCGACCACGCTGGAATGGCAGACCGACGGCACGCCGCCGCCGCATGGCAATTTCGGCAAGGAGCTGCCGCTGGTCTATCGCTGGGCCTATGACTACAGCGTGCCCGGCGCGCGCGAGGATTTCATTCCCCAGAACGATCCCTGGCAGCCGGAAGGCGGTCGGCAATGAGCGCGATCCTCATCTTCATGGCGGGCCTCGCGGCCGTCACCATCTGGTGGCTGACGCAGCAGCGGCTGACAGCCAAGCCGTGGCTGGAATCGGGATCGACCGATGCCTATCCGCGAACCGAGGCGCCGGCGATCGAGCCCGCCAAGCTCGGAGTGGGCGTGCTGCTGGCGGTCATCGGCGCGATGTTCATGCTTTTGGTCAGCGCCTATTTCATGCGCATGGTCTATGCCGACTGGCAGGCTCCGCCGATGCCGGGCGTGCTGTGGATCAACACGGCGATGCTGGCCTTGGCGAGCATCGCGCTGCAATGCGCGGTGGCGGCAGTGCATGGCGGGCAGCTGAGCAATCTGCGCCTGGCGCTTGTCGCCGGCACTCTGGCCTCGCTGGCGTTCCTCGGCGGCCAGCTCATCGCCTGGCGCGATCTGGCGGCGGGCGGCTACTTCGCCATCGACAACCCGGCGATCAGTTTCTTCTACATGATGACGGCGCTGCACGGCCTGCACGTTCTGGGCGGGCTCGTGGCGCTCGGGCGCACTGACTTCCGCGTCTGGAGGTCCGTGCCTGCCAGCAGGCTGACGCTCTCGGTCGAACTCTGCGCGCTTTATTGGCACGGCCTGTTCGTCGTCTGGCTGGTGCTGTTTGCCGTGCTGATGGGCTGGGCCGCCGACTTCATCGACATCTGCCGGCAGCTGCTGAGCTAGGAGGGAAGGATGACTGAGACCACGCTCGGACACGCCGACCACACCGCGCCGCGGCCGGGCGGCGCGCGGGGTTTCGTCGCGGACTGGTCGTCCGACCAGAGGGCGTTCAAGAACGTCTCCTGGGGGAAGGCCATGATGTGGATCTTCCTGCTCAGCGACACCTTCATCTTTGGCTGCTTCCTGCTCGCCTACATGACGGCGCGCATGTCGACGACCATACCCTGGCCCAATCCGGCCGAGGTGTTTTCGCTGCACATAGGCGGCAGCGACGTGCCGCTGCTCCTGATCGCCATCATGACCTTCGTGCTGATCTCCTCGTCGGGCACGATGGCGATGGCGGTCAATTTCGGTTACCGGCGCGACCGCAAGAAGACGGCGATCCTGATGCTTTTGACCGCCGCCCTTGGCGCCACCTTTGTCGGCATGCAGGCGTTCGAATGGACCAAGTTGATCACCGAGGGCGTGCGCCCCTGGGAGAACCCCTGGGGAGCGGCGCAGTTCGGTTCGTCCTTCTTCATGATCACCGGGTTCCACGGCACCCATGTCACCATCGGCGTGATCTTCCTGCTGATCACGGCGCGCAAGGTGTGGCGCGGGGACTACGAGACCGGCGCGCGGGGCTTTTTCACCAGCAGGCGAGGCCAGTATGAGAGCGTCGAGATCATGGGGCTCTACTGGCACTTCGTCGACCTGGTGTGGGTCTTCATCTTCGCATTCTTCTATCTCTGGTGAGGCGAGCGATGGCACAGGTGGAAGCACAGGATCACGGGCTGCATGCCGAGGCCGCAGTGGCGCCCGTTGCCGGACATGCAGTGGGCCAGCAGCATCCGATCAAGCTCTATCTCGTCGTCTGGGGCTGGCTGTTCGTGCTCAGCGCCTGCTCCTATGCGGTCGACTACTTCCAGCTCCAGGGGCTGCTGCGCTGGGGCCTGATCATCTCCTTCATGCTGCTCAAGGCCGGCCTGATCGTCGCGATCTTCATGCACATGGCCTGGGAGCGGTTGGCGCTGGTCTACGCCATCATCGTGCCGCCGCTGGCGATCCTGGTGTTCGTCGCGATCATGGTGGTCGAGTCGCGCTACACCGAACTGATCCGGGTGCTGTCCTTCGGCGTCGGGCACCAGTAGCGGGAGGCCGCAGCGTTCTTCGTTGACAGGCGAAATGATGGGAGGAGAATGGATCGTCTCGTTCTCCGATGCGTCAGCACCGTCAACCAGAAGGGCGCCAACGATGACGATCGCTCGAAAACTCCAGGACTACCTCGCGGGCAAAGGCATCCGCTACGATACCGTCGCCCATCATCGCACCTCGACCAGCAGCCAATCGGCGCAGGCGGCGCATATTCCAGGCAGAAGGCTTGCCAAATCGGTGCTGCTGCACCACGAGATGGGTTATGCGCTGGCCGTCGTGCCGAGCAGCCACCGTGTCGAGCTGAACACGCTTCAGGACGTGATCGACAAGAGGCTCGGCCTCGCCTCGGAAGACGAGGTCGGCCAGCTGTTCAACGATTGCGACATCGGTGCCGTGCCACCGGTGGGCGCCGCCTATGACGTGCCCGTCATCCTCGACGAAAGCTTCGGCCCGGAAGGCGACGTGTATTTCGAGGCTGGTGATCACAGGACACTGGTGCACGTGACCGGCGGCGACTTCCGCAACCTGCTTCAGGGTGCGCGGGTCGCCAGGTTCAGCCACCCGGCCTAGAGCAGTTCCGGGAGGTTCCGCCTTCGAAGCAAAGCGGATAACTTCTAGTTGGCCCGACGGCACCGCTCCCGCCCCATGGGGGCGGGTGCAGCGCTTCAGGGGGCAGCGCCAGGTGTCAGCTGCTGCGCTTGCGCGACCTTGCGGCCTTGACGGGCACAGGTGCCGGAGCCGGCTCGATGACCTTGCGATAAAGGTGCCAGGTTGCGTGGCCGAGCACCGGCAGCACGATGGCCAGGCCGACCAGCAGCGGCAGCGAGCCGATGAGAAGTGCTACCGCCACGATCAGGCCCCAGAACAGCATCGGCACAGGGTTTGCCATGATCGCACGCGCCGACGTCTCGATGGCAGCATAGGCGCCGATGTCACGGTCGAGCAGCAGCGGGAAGGCGACCACGCTGGTGCTGAGGGCGATGAGTGCAAAAAGCAGCCCGATCAGATTGCCGAGGATGACCAGCGTCCAGCCGCGCTGGGTGGTCAGCACGTCGCTGACGAACGCACCGATCGATGCCGGCACGGCGTCCCCATAGACGCGGGCGTAGAGCGCATGCGCAGTCAGGATCCAGACGACGAAGAGCGCCATCAGCATGATGCCGACCGCCACGATTGCCGGCATGGCAGGCGATTTCCTGACATCGAGGGCATGCCACCAGGAGGTGTCGAGATTGAGTTCGCGCCGTCGGCTGATCTCATAGAGGCCGATGGCTGCGATGGGACCCAGCAAGGCGAAGCCGGTCATCAGAGGATAGATCAGCTGCAATGCGTTGCCGCCGGAAGTCCAGGTGATCAGGACGACGCCGACGATCGGGTAAATCAGACCCAAAAATACGTAATGCGAGGGTTTGTCCCAAAAATCTTCAAATCCGAGCCGGAGTGCGTCGAGCACGTCGGACACGCCGATGCGGCGTATGGTCGGGTGTTGGACGTCACTGCCGGTGCCTGCTGCATAGACATGGAAATTTGCCATGAACATTCCTCCGAGAACGGGTCCGGTATCGGTCGCGGCTCGTGGTGGTGCTGCCGTCCAGCATGACTGGTCACGCCAAACCGCGACCTGCACCGTCAGCACCATAACCTGCCTGAGACGATTTGTCGCCCCTCCCGGGGATGGCCCCAAAACCGGCAGCAGAATGGCCCATGGTGCGGCGACGCGAACGGTTCTAGTATCGCGTGTGTCGACGCCGTGCGCCGACCGATCAGGGAGAAAGCCATGAAAAGGACGGCGCTAGCCTTACCGGCTCTCGTTGCAGTTTCTTTTTTCACAGCCACCTCGACCCACGCAGCCGGTGACGCTGATGCGGGCAAGAAGGTCTTCACCAAATGCATGGCCTGCCACGAGGCCGCGACCGACAAGGACAAGGTCGGTCCCTCGCTGCACGGCGTGATTGGGCGCACCGCAGGCACGCTGCCCAGCTTCGAAGCCAAATATTCCGACGCGATGAAGAAAGCCGGTGCCGCTGGCCTCGTCTGGGACGAGGCCAATATTGCCGCTTACCTCAAGGCGCCGAAGGAAAAGGTGCCTGGCAACAAGATGGCCTTTGCCGGTCTCAAGGACGACACCGACATCGCCAACGTGATCGCCTATCTGGAAGCCGCGGCCAAGCAATAGCGCGATCCTCCAGGGCAGAGCTGAAAACACCCCGGCCATCTCCTGTGGATCGGGGTGTTTTTTAAGCGATGCTTATGATTAGGGGTGCTAATAGTCCGTATGGACGACGCTGCGTTTCACTACGAAGTGTCGTCTGTCGTCGGGGTCCAGCCACACATCTTGACCTTGCCCAGGGGCGCAAGCCCGAGGGCGGGTTATTGCCGGTGGCGCCTGGCGAGTATTTTCATCGGACGCATACTGCCACCTGAACTGCAGACGACGGTTTTAACTCATCTAGATTTTTGTCTCCCTGGAGGGGGTAACTAGCGGCTTTCCTGGGGGACCATGGAAGCCGCCTTGTTTTTGGGCCCAAGTCAGCTCTGGCCGATGTCAGTCTGGCGCGTCGAAGTCGGGCGTGACAGCGGCGATGTTGTAGGCCTCGAGGCGGGCTGCCGAGGCGTCCGGCCCATCGAAGCTGAGTATGGTCGCGGTGCCCGGCGTCACCGGCACGACCCGCGATGGCGGCAGCCCCAGAAACGAATGGCAGGCGGCGCGGATGACACCGCCGTGGACGATGGCGAGCGTGTCGCCGCTGCATTTCTTCAGGCAGTCGCGCAGGCCCTCGACGATGCGGGCACAGAAATCCGCCCAGGGCTCGCCCCTGTCTGGGGTGAAGGTGCCCGCCCGCCAGGCGAGATAATCATGCGGGCGTTCGGCTTCGAGCTCATGCTTGATGCGGCCCGTCCATTCGCCCATGTCGATCTCGCGCAGGCGAGGATCGAGCGGCGCATCACCATAGCCGAGCAGGCTGGCGGTCTGGCGGGTGCGGCCGAGGTCTGAAACCACTATGCGGTCGGGGGCCATCGTCCTGGCGAAGGCGGCAAAGCGCTGGACCTGCCTGATGCCGCGCTCTGACAGCGGCGCGTTGTCGTGGCCCTGAAGCCGGTGCTCGGCGTTCCAGGTGGTCTCGCCGTGGCGCACCATAATCAGTCTCATCAGTCGATCCTTTCACCAGTCATCGCAAAGACCGCGCTCGGCTCGCCGAGGAAGCTGAGGCGGATAGGGGCGCCGCTTTCGGCGCTGAAATAACCTTCGGCCATTGCCGTCAGGCGGCGGCCTCCGGAGAAGGCGGTCACCATCGTGCGTCCGGCAATGGGGGCTGCTTCCTCGAAACGCGCCGAAATCGAGGGCCGTCCCGGCACCTCGCCGACGGTGATGTCGTGGGCGCGATAGAGAAGCTGGACTTCGCGTCGGGTCTGCGCGTGTGCCGCGCCTGCCAATCTGAGCCCGTCATAGACCAGACCGTCGCCGTCGCTCGACACCTCGATCAGGTTGGCGGGCGGCGTGCCGAGGAAGGTGGCGACGAAGGTGGTCCGGGGATCCTGCAGCAATTCCAGCGGGGTGCCGAACTGCTCGACCCGACCATTGTTGAGGACGGCGACATGGCTCGCCATCGTCATCGCCTCCACCTGGTCATGGGTGACGTAGACCGATGTCGCACCGGTTGCCCGGTGGATGCGCATCAGCTCGCTGCGCATTTCGATGCGCAGCTTGGCGTCGAGATTGGACAGCGGTTCGTCGAACAAAAGGATGCTGGGCTTCGGGCCGATGGTGCGGGCAATGGCGACACGCTGCTGCTGGCCGCCTGAAATCTCGGCCGGGTAGCGCTCTTTCAGGGCGGATATGCCGAGCAGGCCGAGCACTTCGTCGACACGGCTGGCGCGGTCGGCCTTGCTCCATTTGGCGACCTTGAGCGGCCACTCGATGTTGCCGGCAACCGTCATATGCGGCCACAGCGCGTAGCTCTGGAAGACCAGGCCGGCATCGCGGGCCCCGGCGTCGGCAACGAGGCCGCGTGTACCATCCGAGACGGTGCGGCCCATGAAGGCCATCTCGCCGTCGCTGGGCGTTTCCAGTCCGGCCAGCATGCGCAGCAGGGTGGACTTGCCACAGCCGGACGGGCCAACCAGCACGAGGAACGCGCCTTGCGGCACCGAGATGTCGACATTGTCGACGGCGGTGAAATTGCCGAAGCGTTTGCTGACGTTGCGGATCGCAATCGCGGCGGGATTGCCGTTGGCGGGGCTCATGCGGATTTCCACTTCTGGACGCGGTTCTGCAGGCGGTGCGCCAGGAGAGTGGCGACGACGCAGAGGACGAGGATGACCATGGTGATGGCGTTGGCGAACTGCATGAAGCCTTCGGCCGCATAGCGGTAGGCGAGCATGCTGAGCACAGGCGAGGTCGAGGTGAACAAGAGCACCACCAGCGACAGGTCGCGGACGATCTTGACGAAAACCAGCAGCGCACCGGCGAGCAGACCGCGGATGGCGAGCGGCATGATGATGACGCCCATGCGGCGGAAGAAACCGGCGCCGGTCAACCTCGCACTTTCCTCAATGTCGGCCGAGATCTGGCCGAGCACCGAGCGGCCCGATTGCACCGCATAGGGAAGCAAGTGGGCGGAAGCCGCAAGCACCAGCAAAAGGAAGGTCCCGTAGAGCGACGGCAACGGCCCGATGGGGGCGCCGAACAGCGCGATGTAGGCTGCGGCGAAGGCGATCGAAGGGATCAGGATCGGCGTGAACGACACCTGGCCGAGGACGGTGGCGAGCACGCTGCCCTTGTTGCGGGCGATGGTGTGGGCCAGCGCCAGGCCGAGCGCCATGGTGGTGATCGCGACCGTGACCGCCAGCTTGAGGGTCATCCACAAGGCATCGATCAGCACCGGATTGCGGAAGATGCCTGCCTGGCCCTGGGCCATGTCGGTGCCGCCTTCGCCGATCCAGAAATGTGTCGTCCAGTTGGAAAACAGCGAGCCGTTCTGGAGCGCGAAGCTCGAGGCGGTGAGAACGATCGCCGGCACGAAGGTGGTGAGCGCGCACATCAACACGGCAACCGCAAACAGCGGCCAGCGCCATTTTCCGAGCGGGAAGCGCTTGGTGCGGCCGCCCTTGCCGGTGACTGTGACGTAGTTCTTGCGGCCGGCGACCAGACGCTCGCCAAGCCAGAGGAATGAGGCGGAGACGACGATCAGCAGCAGGGCGATGACGAAGCCGCGTTCGGTCTGGCCGGTCTCGATCATGCCGAACAGGCGCGTCGACAGCGTCTGCATCCTGACCGGCAGGCCGAGCAAAGCGGGGGCCGCAAAGTTGGAGACGGCACCTGCGAAGGTCAGCGAAGCGGCCGCGATAAGCGCCGGAGTGACGACAGGCAGGATGATGCCGAAGAAGATGCGCGAGCGCTTTGCGCCGGCGACCTGTGCTGCCTCGACAAGGTCGGCGCCGACCGAGCTGAGGGCTGCGGAGATGACGGTGAAGGCGAGCGAGTAATAATGGGCGGTGAGCACGATCAGCGTCGGCACCAGTCCCCAGGCCAGCCAGTCGGGCACCATCCAGCCATTGGCTTCGAAGAAGCCGACCGACCCGCCGAGGCGGCTGTTGCGGAAGAGCGCGCCCCAGGCAAGGGCCGCGGCGAAGCTCGGGATCATGAAGGGCAGGGTGGCAAGCAGGCCCAGCGTCCTGGGCGCCGGCACGTCGGTCAGCACCACCAGCCAGGCGAGGAAACCGCCCATCAGGATGCAGCCGGCGGCGACGCCGATGCCGAGCAGGATGGTGTTCCACAGCGGGCGCCACCACAGGTTCTCGGACATCTTCGAGGCAAGCACCGCCTGCCAGGCCTCGCGGCCATCGACGGTGAGGGTAGACAGGATGATCTTGACCAGCGGGGCCACGACCAGGACGGAAACGATCAGAATGAGAATGATCGGGACGAGCGTCTCGGAGCGCAGGAGGCCTCTCCGAGACAACGTGGAAGTTGCTGCGGCGGACATGACGAACTTTCTTGGCGGATCTGCGGGGCGAAGCGGCGCTGACAGCGCCGGCCGAACGGACCGGCGCCTCCCCTCGGGGCGCGCCGGTCCGGCCGCTGCTACTGCAGCGTCAGCACCAGGTCGGCGATGCGCTTGCGGGCGGCAGCGGTCTTCACCGGATCGATGCGCCAGGCCTTCAGGTCCTTGAGCGGAACGGAGTCGGCATTGTCCTTGATCGACGGCCGCACGGCATAGTCGCCGGCAACGTTGAAGGGTTCGAAGGCCGGCCCGCCGGTGGCGGAGTCGTCGCCCATCATGAAGTCGATCAGCAGGCGGGCCGCAGCCGGGCTCGGTGCCTTCTCGACCAGCGCCAGCACGGCCGGGAAGAGGATGCCGTTCGAGGGTTCGACGTTGTTGGCAACCTGCAGGGCCCAGCCTTCCTTCTCGTTGTCGCGGCGGTCGGAGTAGGTGGCGAAGCCGACCGGCGGGTTCTTGGCCGTCTTGTCGCCGATCGCCTTGTTGATGGCGTCGGAGTTGGGCACGAGGATGAGGTCGTTGGCGAAGAGGTCGCGGATATATTGTTCACCCGCGCCGTTGAGGTCGCTGTCGACCGCGATCGGCTTGCCGAACTGGGCCTCGTAGGCCTTGGCCATTTCATCGGGGCGGAGCGAGAACTCGACCAGCAGGTCGAGCAGTTCGCCGCGCTGCAGCGGGTCGACCATCAGCACGCGGCCTTTCCACTCGGGCGTGGTCAGCTGCCAGAGGTTCTTGACCGGGGCGCCATTCGGGTTGGCTGCCTCGTTGTACATCAGCACCTTGGTCGACAGGCGCTGGGTGAGCAGCGGCGTCTTGAGTTCGTCGGCCAGTTCGCCCGACACACGCGGCGGGATGTAGGCTGTAACGCGTTTGGTCTTGACCAGGTCCTCGTACACGACAGGCGTGTCGGCAATATAGAGCACGTCGACGGCGTTGACGCCGGCCTCCTGCTCGGCGACGACGCGGGCGATCTGCTTGACCGAACTCATGTCGATGCCGACGAGATCGATGCCCGGATAGGCTTCCTCAAAGGCCTTTTCGACCTTGGCGATGCGGCTGGACAGCGAGAAGACGGTGACCTTGCCCTCCTTCTGCGCCAGCGGCAGCAATTCGGCCGCGGTCATCGTGTCGAGTTCTGCGGCGTGCGCGGCGAGCGGCAGTGCTGCTGCGACGGCGACGAGCGCCCATTTTATCGATCTGAGCATGTTTTCCCTCCCAGGTTTTCTCAATCGAATTCTTCGAACAATCCGGACAGGCGCTCGAGGGCGCCCATGACGCGGTTCTGGTGCCGGCCGGCAATGGTGAGCAGGATCGCGTTGACGATGGCGAATGGCACCGTCGGCGTCTGGAACTCGCTGCCCGAACGGCCGCGCGGAGCGGCCAGCACGAGGTCGGCCTCGGGCTGCATCATCGACCCGGCAAGATCGGTGACCAGCATCGCCCTGGCGCCCTGGGCGTGGCAGTGCTCGATCAGCGGCGCATAACTCGTCGGCTGCTTACGGAAGGCCAGCGCCAGCACGAGATCGTCCTTCTGCATGCCGACGACGCGCTCGGCGATGTCGCGACCGCGGCCTTCCAGCACGATGGTGGTCATGCCGAAACGGTCGAGGCGGCGGCGCAGGAACTGGGTGATCGACTGGGCGTGGCCCTGGCCGAACAGGAAGATGCGCTTGGCGTCGACGATCATGTCGGCGGCACGGTCGATGGCCTGCTGGTCGACGGCCAGACGGAGATTTTCGAGCGCCGCGATCTCGCTGCCGATCAGGTCGAGCAGGAAGTCGCCATGCTCGACCTTGGCTATGGAACGACGCATGCGTTCGGCCGCGTCCTGGGTCGCCACCAGCTCGCGCTGCAGCTGTCCACGCAGTTCGGGATAACCCTTGTAGCCGAGCTTCTGGGCAAGGCGGGTGGTGGCTGCCTCGTGCACGCTGGCGCGCTCGGCGAGCCGGGCGCTCGACAGGAAGGCCGCTTCGGCGGCGTTTTCGAGCAGGGCCGAGACAAGCCGCTGATCGGCCTCGGTGAGACGGCTCGAATTGCTCTTGATGCGATCCAGCAGTGTCATGATCTTGCATCCATTTTGCATGAGACTCTTAAGATGCAAGATATCTTGCAGTCAAGCGCAAAGGTTGCAAGATCAAACTTTCTGCCTTGCACAGCTGGCGTCCTGGAAAACGAAAAAGGCGCCCGGAGAGGCGCCTTTGGAGAGTTCAAGCAGAGGGTGAAGGCTATTTGTACTTCATGTAGCCGACGAAGCCGGTGATCTGCCAGCGGTCGTCCGCCTTGCGGCAGAAGTAGAGCGTCTGCCAGTTCAGCACGTCGTCGCTGCCGCCGGCGCGGCGGATGGTGCCGTCGAATTTCTTGCGGGCGACGGCGACGTCGCCATTGATGTCGATATCGGTCAGGCGCGTGGCGCGGAAAATGCCGTCGGCAAGCGGTTCGGCAAATTCGGTGGCCGCCGTTTCAGCTGCCTGGCGCAGCCACTCGTCGCGATAGATGGAGAGTGCCGGGAATGCGGCGTTCCAGTCGTCGGGATTGGCCGAGTTGTGGGCATGGATGCCGAGGAAGCGGTTCTCGTCGAAGTCGCCAGCGACCATCGACCAGTCCTGCCCGACAAAGGCTGCGATGTCGCGCTCGACCAGCATCTCCCAGATCTGGGCGCGGTCGGCATCGTTGGGGAAGGGGTTCTGCTTGGGGTTCATTCAATCACCTAGAGGCAGCCTCGGGTCGTCGACCTTCAGCGTGTTGAGGCTTTGCTTGATGCGGCGCAGGCCTTCGAGAACCTTGGTTTCGCGGGTCTCGGCGGTGGCGGTCGCGATCATGTCGAGGATGGCGAGCAGGGCGAAGCGCGACGAGGTCGGCTTGTAGATGTTGCCATCCTCGATGGGCTGGAACGGGATGACGGTGTCTGCCACCTTGGCCAGTGCCGACGACGGAACGGTAATTGCCACCGTATGGGCGCCATATTGCCGGGCAACCTGGACGGCATCGACCACCGATCTGGCGTGGCCGGAGACGGAGAAGGCGACGACGGTTGTCTCCGGCGTTGCGACCGCCGCATACATGCGCTGCAGCTGGCCGTCGACCTGAGCGACGACCGAGATGCCGAGCCTAAACAGCCGGTTCTGCAATTCCGTGGCCATCATCGAGGAGATGCCGCCCGAGCCGAGGCAGAGCACGTTGCCCGAAGCGGAGATGCGCTCGGCGACGGAAACCAACGTTGCCATGTCGAGATTGTCCGAGGCGCGCTGGATCGCCGTTATTGCCGCCTCGGTGACGGCGGAGGCGATGCGCTGCTCCCTGACGTCGCGGTTCAGCGGTTCGGGCTTGAGATACTGGCCGCCGATGGCGATGGCCTGGGCCAGGAAGAACTTGAAGTCGCGCACGCCGTCGCAGCCGAGGTTGCGGCAGAAGCGCGTCACCGTCGGTTCGCTGACGCCGACGCGGGCGGCGATTTCGGAGATGGCGGCCTTGGAGGCGAAGTCGAGATCCGACAGCACCAGGCTGGCCAGGCGCCTGTCGGACTTGGAACCGTCCTGCGCCATGACCTGAAGCCGGGTGATGATGTCGGCGATGTTGCTCATATGGGCAGGCCGGTTGCCTTGTCGAAGAGGTGGATGTTTTTCGGATCGACGCTGACGGGCAGCGCCTCGCCGGGGCGAACGGCGACGCGGTCGCGGAAGACGGCGCGCACCTGTTCGTTGCCGACCGAGCCGTAGACATGGGTTTCGGAGCCGGTTGGCTCGACCACCGCGACCCGGATGGTGAGGCCGCCGGGCGCATCGCCAACGATAAAGTGCTCGGGCCGGACGCCGGCCTCGACCGGCCCGCCGAAGGACGAGCCGCGGCCGCCGTTCAGCGACAGCTTTTCGCCGTCCGCCGTCTCGAAATGCGCGCCCGACGCAGACAGGTTGCCGGAGACAAAACTCATCGACGGCGAACCGATGAAGCTTGCCACGAACTTGTTGGCCGGTCTGTCGTAGAGTTCGAGCGGCGCGCCCACCTGCTGGATCTTCCCCTGGTTCATGACGACGATGCGGTCGGCCATGGTCATGGCCTCGATCTGGTCGTGTGTCACGTAAACGACCGTGGATTTCAAGCGCTGATGCAGCGCCTTGATCTCGGTACGCATCTGCACGCGCAACTGGGCGTCAAGATTGCTGAGCGGTTCGTCGAACAGGAACACCGATGGCTCGCGCACGATGGCGCGGCCCATGGCGACGCGCTGGCGCTGGCCGCCGGAGAGTTGGCGGGGATAGCGGTCGAGATAGGCGTGCAGGTTGAGCACGCCAGCCGCGTCCTTGATCTTCTTGTCGATCGCGCTTGCGTTCTCGCCACGGATCTTGGGACCGAAGGCAATGTTTTCGGCAGCAGTCAGATGTGGGAACAGCGCGTAGGACTGGAACACCATGGCGATGTTGCGCTTTTGCGGCGGCAACTCGTTGGCGCGCACGCCGCCGATCAGCAGATCGCCGTCGCTGATCGGCTCGAGCCCGGCCAGCATCCTGAGCAAGGTGGACTTGCCGCAGCCGGAGGGGCCGACCAGCACGACGAATTCGCCGCTTGAAATATCGAGATTGATGTTTTCCAGCACTGCGTGCTGGCCGAAGGACTTGGACAGATGGCGGAAGGCGACGTCGGTCATCTGCTCATGCTCCGAGGATGTCGTCGATGAAGGGCAGGTAGCCTGCGGTCAGTCCGGCATCGACCGGCAGCACCGTGCCGGTGATGCCGGAGGCGCGCGGCGAGGCGAGGAAGGCGACGGCCTCCGCCACTTCCAGCGCGTTGACGATGCGGCCGAGCGGATAGAGGCGCTGCAGCTTGCCCAGCACCGTCGGGTCCTTTTCGAGCCGATGGTCCCAGGCCGGCGTGCGGATAGAGCCGGGGCAGACGACATTCGAGCGGATGCCCTGGCGACCGTGCTCGACCGCGATGGCGCGCGAGAAGGCGTTGATGCCGGACTTGGCCGCTGCATAGGCGGGGTTGCCGAGATGCGCCAGCGCGTTGACCGACGAGATGAAGACGAAAGCGCCCGAGCCGCGCGCCACCATCGGCTTCAGCAGCAGGTTGGAGAGGGCCATGACGCCGGTGAGGTTGAGGTCGATCTCGGCTTCGATGCGGCCGCTGTCGAGCGCCGGCATGGTTTCGGCGCGCGTCCAGCCGGCATTGTTGATGACGATGTCGGGCAGGCCGTCCGTCGCCACCAGCCGGCGCACCGCAGGTTCGATGCTGCCGAGGTCGAGCAGATTGAAGGCATGCCGGGCGGCGAGATCCAGCCCGTCCATCGCCTCGATCGACTGGTCGCAGCCGATCAGCCGCGCGCCGCGCGCGGCAAAGATGGCGGCCAGCGCGCGGCCCAGGCCGCCGCCAGCACCGGTGATCAATACGGATTTTCCCCCGAAGTCGCGTTCGTCACTCACCACTCTGCTCCCACAGCGATCTTGGCCGCTTTCTTGCTTCAGGACTATGGGCGAAAATGTAATTAAGCAACAAAGAAATTGGCTTGATATGCCGAAGATCACGGATAATGTAAGAAAGTCACTTAATCAAATGGCGCGAAAAGCGCTTGAGGAGCCGGGCACGCCGCCCGCGGGAGAAGGGAACACAGACATGGCGATTTCGAAGTGGAAGGCCGGCCTTCTGGCCGGGTTGAGCGTGCTGGCGCTGGCGGCCCAGGCGAATGCCGGCGAAGTCCGGGTGACGGTCGCGGAGTACAGCTCCAAGACCGGTCCCTATTTCCAGGAGGTCGAAAAGGCCTTCGAGGCTGCCAATCCGGGCATCGACGTCAAGTTCGAGGTGGTGCCGTGGGACGTGCTGCTGCAGAAGCTGACCACAGATATCACCGCGGGCACCAATGCGGATCTGTCGATCATCGGCACGCGCTGGCTGATCGACTTCGTGCAGCAGGACGTGGCCGAGCCGCTCGACGGTTTCATCACGCCCGAGTTCAAGGGCCGCTTCATCGACACCTTCCTGTCGCCGTCGATCATGGACGGCAAGACCTATGGCCTGCCGATCGCTGCCTCGGCGCGCGCCATGTATTACAACAAGGAGCTGCTGGAGAAGGCAGGCGTTGCCAACCCGCCGGCGACCTGGGCCGAACTCAAGGACGCGGCAGCCAAGATCAAGGCGCTCGGCGGCGAGAACTACGGCTACGGCCTGCAGGGCAAGGAAATCGAGACCGACGTCTATTATTACTACGCGATGTGGTCGCAGGGCGCCGAGATCCTCGACAAGGACGGCTCGTCGGGCCTCGACAATCCGGGCGCCATCGAGGCGGCCAAGCTTTACAAGTCGCTGATCGACGAAGGCCTGACGCAGCCGGGCGTGACCTCCTATGCGCGTGAGGACGTGCAGAACCTGTTCAAGCAGGGCAAGGTCGGCATGATGATCACCGCTCCGTTCCTGTCCAACCAGATCAAGGAAGAGGCGCCGAACCTGAAATATGGCGTGGCGCCGATCCCGGCCGGCCCGACGGGCGCGCGCGGCACCTATGGCGTGACCGACTCGATCATCATGTTCAAGAACTCGAAGAACAAGGACGAGGCCTGGAAGCTGCTCGACTTCCTGTTCCAGACCGACTGGCGCGCCAAGTTCACCCAGGGCGAAGGCTTCCTGCCGGTGAACAAGGAAGAGGCGAAGATGGACTACTACGTCAACAACGCCGATCTCGCCGCCTTCACCGCACTTCTGCCCGACGCGCGTTTCGCCCCCGTCATCCCCGGCTGGGAAGAGATCGCCCAGATCACGTCCGATGCCGTGCAGAAGGTCTATCTCGGCCAGGGTGAACCTGAGGCGACGCTGAAGGAGGCCGCGGCCAAGGCCGACGCCATCCTGAAGAAGTAACCACTTCCTCCCGCTGGCGGTGCCTCGAAAGGGGCATCGCCGGCTCCCCTTTCCCGCGATCCCGCGACGGTCATCAGCCGCATGCACAACCGCGCCTTGCCATATCTGCTGACGCTGCCGAGCCTGGTGCTGGCGGCCGTCGTCATCTTCTGGCCGGTCCTCGACCTGCTCCAGATCGCCACCCACGAGGTCAGCCGCTTCGGCCAGTTGCGCGCCTTCAATGGCACTGACAATTTCGCTTCGCTGATCCGCGATCCCGACTTTCTCAGCGCGCTGATCCGCACCGGTCTGTGGACCGTATCAGTGGTCGGCGGCGCGCTGCTGGTCTCTATCCCCGTCGCGATCATCCTGAACACGGATTTCTACGGCCGTTCGATTGCGCGGGTCATCGTCATGCTGCCCTGGGCGGTGTCGCTGACCATGACGGCCATCGTCTGGCGCTGGGCGCTGAATGGCGAGAGCGGCATGCTGAATTCCGCCCTGCGCGGTCTTGGCCTTGCCGACCAGAACATCCAGTGGCTGGCGAGTGCGGCGACCGCATTCCCGATGCAGATCATGATCGGCATCCTGGTCACCGTCCCGTTCACCACCACCATCTTCCTCGGCGGCCTGTCGTCGATCCCCGACGATCTCTACGAGGCGGCGTCACTCGAAGGGGCGGGGCCAGTGCAGCAGTTCCGGCGCATCACCTTCCCGCTGCTCAAGCCTTTCGTGAACATCGCCATCGTGCTCAACACGATCTACGTGTTCAACTCGTTCCCGATCATCTGGGTGATGACGCAGGGTGGTCCGGCCAACTCGACCGACATCCTCGTCACCTATCTTTACAAGATGGCGTTCCGGCTGGGTAAGCTCGGTGAGGCGTCGGCGGTGTCGTTGATCATGCTGGCGATCCTGCTCGTCTTCACCGCCATCTACATCCGGCTCGCCATGCGGGGAGAACGCGCATGATGTCGTCCAAGCTCAAGCGCACCATAATTGCCTGGGGCCTGCTTTTGCCGCTGGTGATCGTGACGCTGTTCCCCTTCGCGGTGATGTTCCTGACAGCGGTCAAGCCGGCACAGGAAGTGCTGAATCCGAGCTGGTGGCCGAGCGAATTCCGCTGGCGCAACTTTGCCGAAATGTGGGTGGCCACAGGTTTCGGCCGGGCGCTGTTCAACTCGCTCTACGTCTCGGTCATTGCGACAGTAGGGGCGATCGTCGTGTCGATCCCGGCCGCCTACGCCATGTCGCGTTTTCGCTTCGCCGGCCATGGCGTTTTCCGCCAGTTCCTGTTGGTGTCGCAGATGATCTCGCCGATCGTGCTGGTGCTCGGCCTGTTCAGGCTGCTCGCCGCCTTCGGCCTGATCGAGAGCCTGAACGCCGTCGGCGGCGTCTACATGGCCTTCAACATCGCCTTCACCGTTTGGATGCTGCAGAGCTATTTCGACACCATCCCGCGCGACCTCGAAGAGGCGTCGTGGATGGAGGGCGGCGGCCGTTGGCTGACGCTGCGAAAAGTGTTCCTGCCGCTCTGCGTGCCGGCCATCGCGGTGACGGCGATCTTCACCTTCATCAATGCCTGGAACGAGTTCGTCGTGGCCCTGACCATGCTGCGCAGCCAGGACAGCTACACGCTGCCGATCCAGGTCTTCTCGCTGGTCGCCGGACGTTACACTGTGGAGTGGCACTATGTGATGGCGGCGACGCTGCTTGCTACCGTGCCGGTCGCGATCCTGTTCGTCTGGCTCCAGCGTTATCTCGTCCGGGGCCTGGCGCTTGGGGCGGTCAAGTGAACGGGCACGGCCCCAACAACAAGAGAACACAGATGCGCATCTTCACCGCCTCGTTGGCCACCGAAACCAACACCTTCTCGCCGGTGCCGACCGACCGGGCGTCGTTCGAGATGGCGTTTTATGCCGGGCCGGGCCAGCATCCGGAGACGCCGACATTGTGCTCGTCGCCGATGGTCGTGCTGCGCAAGCGGGCCGCGGCCGAAGGGCTGACCGTCATCGAGGGCACCGCCACCTGGGCCGAGCCGGGCGGGCTGATCCAGCGCCAGACCTTCGAGGCGCTGCGCGACGAGATTTTGGACCAGCTCCGCTCTGCGTTGCCGGTCGATGCGGTCATCCTCGGCCTGCATGGCGCGATGGTGGCGCAGGGCTATGACGATTGCGAAGGCGATCTGCTGACCCGCGTCCGCGAAATCGTCGGACCCGATGTGGTGATCGCCGCCGAGTTCGATCCGCACAGCCATCTGACGCCGAAACGTGTCGCCGCCTGCAACGTGCTGGCGGCCTTCCTCGAGTTCCCGCACACCGATTTCTACGAACGCGGCGAACATGTCGTCGAGCTCGGCCTTGCCGCCGCGCGTGGCGACATCCGACCCGTCATCTCGACCTTCGACTGCCGCATGATCGCGGTGCTGCCGACCAGCCAGGAACCGATGCGTTCCTTCGTCGACCGCATCAAGGCGCTGCACGGCAAGGATGGCATCCTGTCGGTGTCGGTCATCCACGGCTTCATGGCATCCGACGTGCCGGAGATGGGCGTGCGCATGGTCGTGGTCACCGACAACGACCAGGCCAGGGGCGATGCGCTGGCCGAAAAGCTCGGCATGGAGCTCTATGCCCTGAGGGAGCGGACCGCGCTGGACATGGTCGATCCCGACGCGGGCATCGACCAGGCGCTGGCGGCGCATGCCGCCAACCCCGCCAGGCCCGCGGTCATGGCAGACGTCTGGGACAATCCCGGCGGTGGCGTGCCCGGCGACGGTACGTTCGTGCTGCGCCGGCTGCTCGAGCGCGGCATCGACAAGGTCGGCGTCGCGACGATCTGGGATCCTGTGGCGGTGACGTTCTGTCATGCGGCGGGGGAGGGCGCCGTCATCGACCTGCGTTTCGGCGGCAAGGCCGGGCCGCAGGCGGGCGAGCCGATCGACGCCCGGGTCAAGGTGGTGAAGGTGGTCGACGAAGGCTGGCAGAGTTTCGGGCCAAGCCGCGTCACGCTCGGGCCGACCGCGCTCGTGCGCGTCGAAGGCACCGAGGTCGACATCATCCTCAACACCAACCGCACCCAGACCTTCGAGCCGGACGTCTTCTCCAATCTCGGCGTCGACCCGATGGCGAAGGACGTACTTCTGATCAAGTCGACCAACCATTTCTACGCTGCGTTTGCGCCCATCGCCGCCGAAATCGTCTATGTCGCGGCGGCGAGTTCCTACCCGAGCAACCCGCGGCTGACCAACTACACCAGGATCACGCGCCCGCTCTGGCCGCGGGTTGAAAACCCCTGGGCGTGAGCCTCAGAGGTTCGCCTGACAACAGCGTGAGAAACTTACATCGCTCCTGAAAATTCCTGACATTGTTGATTGACAGTCGCAATCTCATATGCGGAAATTGGTCTGACCATTGTACCAATAGAAAGGGCCGCAGTGCTCGACCTGCCTCCCATCCAAGCCACTGGGCGCGACGACGCGGTGCTCCATGTGCTGGCGGATTTCGTCACCAACGAAGGCCTGCAGCCGGGCGATCGCCTGCCGACCGAGCGTGTGCTGTCGGAGCGGCTGAAGGTCAGCCGCACCACCGTGCGCGAGGCGCTGACGCGTTGGGAAGGGCTGGGGCTGGTCGAGCGCCGGCAGGGCAGCGGCACCTATCTCAAGGCGGCCGTCTCGCGCGACATGCTGCACATGCCGCTGACCTTTGCCTCGGGCAACGACTTCGAAAGTCTGATGCAGACGCTGGAGATTCGGCGCGCTCTGGAGGCAGAGGCGGCGGCACTGTGCGCGCTGCGCGCCGGCCCGAAGGAAATCGCCTTCATCCGCGACAAGCTCGACATCATGGAGGAGGCCTTCCATGCGCGAGCCGGCATGTCCTCCGACGAGGACTGGGACTTCCACCTTGCCATCTACAGCGTTTCGGGCAACCCGCTTTTCGGCCAGATCATCTCGGCCATGCAGGAGGCGTTCCACCGCTTCTGGGAGCATCCGCTCGGCGTGCGCGATTTCGGTCACGCCAGCTTTCCCTATCACCGCAAGCTTTACGAGCGGATCGTTGCCCATGATGCCGAGGGCGCGCGCGCCGAGGCGCTCAAACTCATTGCCACCGTCGAGGACGACCTCAGGCGCGGGGCGGCCAATCTCAAACTCCTGGATCGCAGATGAACGACAGTTCGAACCCGTTTGACCGGGACTATATTGCCGAGGCGGCGACACTCCTGGCGCATGATGATCCCTTTCCCGGCGGGGCCGTGGTGCCGCCGATCTACCAGACCTCGCTCTTCACCTTCGACAACTATGCCGACATGGCCGACACCTTTGCCGGCCGCAGCACCCGCCCGATCTACTCGCGCGGCAACAACCCGACGGTCATGGAGTTCGAAAGCCGCATCGCAGCGCTCGAGGGGGCGGAAGCGGCGCGCGGCTTCTCCAGCGGCATGGCGGCCATCAGCTCGACCGTGCTCGCCTTCGTCGGCACCGGCCAGCGCATCGTCGCCATCCGCAACTGTTATGGCGACGCCTACCGCCTGTTCGAGCGGCTGCTGCCGCATCTCGGCATCAAGGTCGACTATGTCGACGGCTCCGACCCGGACGCGATCGCGGCGGCACTGCCCGGTGCTGCCATGCTCTATCTCGAAAGCCCGACCTCGATGATGTTCGAGCTGCAGGACCTCGAGGTGCTGACGGCAATGGCCAAGGCGCAAGGCATCGTCACCGTCATCGACAATTCCTGGGCGACGCCGCTGTTCCAGAAGCCGATCCTGCACGGCGTCGACGTGGTCATGCATTCGGCGTCGAAATATCTCGGCGGCCACAGCGACACGGTCGCGGGCGTTGTTGCCGGCTCAGTGGAGCATATCCGCCGCATCAACGAGCGCACCTATCCCTATCTCGGCGCCAAGCTGTCGCCCTTCGAGGCGTGGCTGCTGCTGCGCGGCCTGCGCACCCTGCCGCTGCGCCTGCCGCATCATATGAAGAGCGCGCTGACGATTGCCGAACGGCTGAAGGGGCATGCCCATGTCGAGCGCGTCAACCATCCGGCTTTTTCAAACCATCCGGGCAAGAAGACACTGTCGGGCTATTCGGGCCTGTTTTCCTTCGAAGTGACCGAGGACATCGACGTGCCGGCCTTCGTCGATGCGCTCAAGCTGTTTCGCATCGGCGTCAGCTGGGGCGGTCACGAAAGCCTTGTCGTGCCGGCGCTCGCCTCGCTGCAGCAGACACCGGATGCCAATTCGATCGGCCGGTTCGGGGTCAGCCCGCGAACCATCAGGCTGAATGTCGGGCTGGAAAGCGTGGAGGATCTCTGGGCCGACGTCAGTCGGGCCTTCGGGGAAGCAAAAAGAAAATAACTTCAAATCCAAGAATGGGAGTGACTGGAATGAAGAAGTACGGAGTGTTGTTTGCGGCGGCCATGGGCCTGGCGCTGTCGGCCGGATCGGCTCTGGCCGACTCGACCATCAAGATGGTGGAGGTCATCACCAGCCCGCCGCGCACCGAGTTCATCAAGAAGCAGATCGCCGAGTTCGAGGCGGCCAATCCAGGCGTCAAGGTCGAGCTCGTCTCGCTGCCCTGGGGACAGGCCTTCGAGAAGTTCCTGACCATGGTGCAGGCCGGCGACACGCCCGACGTGGTCGAGATGCCCGAGCGCTGGCTCGGCCTCTACGGCACCAACGGCCAGCTCGAGGATCTTGCACCCTACATGGCCAAGTGGAGCGATGCCGCGACGCTCGGCGACCGTGCCAAGCAGTTCGGCTCCGTCGTCGACGGCAAGCAGTACATGCTGCCCTACGGCTACTACCTGCGCGCCATGTTCTGGAACAAGAAGCTGTTCAAGGAGGCTGGCCTCGACCACGCGCCGACGACGCTCGACGAGTTCATGGACGCCAACAAGAAGATCTCGGCGATCAACGGCAAATACGGCTATTGCATGCGCGGCGGTCCCGGCGGCTTCAACGGCGTGCAGATGTTCATGAACATCGCCAACGGCAAGGGCGGCTATTTCAACCAGGACGGCACGGCGACCCTCAACGAACCCGGCGCGGTGAAGGGCCTGGAGATGCTGGCCGAGATCTACAAGAACGGCTATGCGCCCAAGGACAGCGTCAGCTGGGGTTTCAACGAAATCGTCACCGGCTTCTACTCCGGCACCTGCGCCATGCTCGACCAGGATCCGGATGCACTGATCGGCATCGCCGAGAAGATGAAGGCTGAGGACTTCGCGGTGGCGCCGATGCCGACCGGGCCTTCGGGCAAGTCCTATCCGACGCTCGGCTATGCCGGCTGGGCGATGTTTGCCAACTCGAAGGTCAAGGACGACGCCTGGAAGCTGATGTCGACGCTGCTTTCGCCGGCAAACAACATCGCCTGGGCCAAGGAAGTCGGCGTGCTGCCGATCCACAACAGCGCCGCCGACGATCCGCACTTCAAGACCGAGCAGTTCAAGGGCTGGTTCGAGGAGCTGAGCAGCCCCGACAAGTTCGAGTTCGTCACGCCGCCGGTCCATCTCGAAAACCTCGGCAACTTCTATGACCAGGTCTCGGTCAAGAACTTCCAGGAGGTGCTCCTTGGCCAGCGTACGGCCAAGGACATCGCCGACGAGTGGGCTGCGTTCCTGACCAAGGAACAGCAGGACTGGATGGCCAAGAACAAGAAGTAAGTGGCTGCGGCGGGGCGTTCGCGTCCCGCCGCCAGCTTCCCTTGCCGCCTCCTTGCCCGGGCCGTCTGCGCGGCCGCCGTCTCCGACAATGGAACGGAAGTCCGGCACGTCCCTGAGCCTTTCTCCCCTTGGGGGCGAGGCCGGGCCGGGCGAGGGGCGGCTTTTTCTCCATGACGAGAGAATCGCCATGACCTATGCAGTCTCCGAGATGGGTACGTCCCGCACCGCGCCGCGCAAACGCCGCTCGATGCCGGCGCTCGAACCCTGGCTCTATCTCAGCCCGGCCTTGATCCTGCTGGTCACGGTGCTGCTCGTGCCGCTGATCATCGGCATCAGCTATTCGCTCCGCAAGTTCTCGGCCTTCAAGTCCGAATATGTCGGCCTCGGCCAATACAAGGCGATGTTTTCCGACCCGCTGCTCGCACAGGCGCTGATCAACACGGGGTGGTGGACTGTCGGCAGCCTGTTCTTCCAGTTCTTCCTCGGGCTGGGCCTCGCGCTCCTGCTCGACCGGCCGTTCTGGGGCCGCAAGGTGGTGCAGGCAGTGGTCTTCCTGCCCTGGGCGGTGCCGTCCTTCCTGTCCGGCCTCACCTGGGCCTGGCTGTTCAACCCCATCGTCGGGCCGCTGCCGCACTGGCTGTATGCGATGGGCATCATGGCCGAGCCGAGCAACATCCTGGCCGATCCCAAGATCGCCATGTGGGGCCCGATCATCGCCAATGTCTGGTTCGGCATCCCCTTCTTCGCCATCACGCTGCTGGCCGCCCTGAAGTCGATCCCATCCGAACTGCACGAGGCCGCGGCCATCGACGGCGCTTCGCCGTGGCAACGCTTCTCCAAGGTGACGCTGCCATTCCTGGCGCCCACCATCGCCATCACCGTCATGCTGCGCACGATCTGGATCGCTACCTTCGCCGACCTGATCTTCGTCATGACTTCGGGCGGGCCGGCAGGCTCGACCAATACGGTCGCGACCTACATCTATGTCAGCGCCTTCAAGTCGCTCGACAAGGGTTATGCCTCTGCAGTCGCCGTGCTGCTTCTGGTGCTGCTCATCCTATATGCGGTCGTGCTCATCGGCATCCGCCGCTCGCTGGCGAGGTATTCGTGATGATTGCCGGACGCTCCACTTCTTCGCGCCTGCTTGGTGGTATCGGCCTCTACGGCGCCATCGGCGCCTACGTCGTCTTCGCGCTGTTCCCGATCTACTGGACGCTGAAGATCTCGGTCACGCCCCAGTCGCTGCTCTATTCAGAGGGCATCACCCTGTGGCCGTCGGCCACGACCTTCGAGAACTACGCAACCGTGCTCAGGGCGAGCGACTTCCCCCTCTATTTCCTCAACAGCGTCATCGTGTCGGTGACCACGGCGCTCGTCGTCACGGTCATTGCCTCGGCGGCTGGCTACGCCATGTCGCGCTTCTCGTTTCGCGGCAAGACGACGGTGGCGATCGCGCTGTTGCTGACGCAGACCTTTCCGCTGGTGATGGTCATTCCGCCGATCTACCGCATCATGGGCGAGATCGGCCTGACCAACAGCCTGACCGGCCTCATCATCATCTACACCGCCTTCAACACTGCCTTCGCCACCTTCCTGATGCAGTCCTTCTTTGATGGCATCCCGAAGGACCTGGAAGAGGCGGCGATGATCGATGGCTGCACCCGCCTGCAGGCGCTGCGACGTGTCATCATCCCGCTGACGCTGCCCGGCATGGGGGCGACGCTGGGCTTCGTCTTCACCGCCGCGTGGAGCGAGCTCTTGTTCGCGCTGATGCTGATCTCAAGCGAGGGCCAGAAGACCTTTGCCGTCGGCCTGCTCACCTTCATCGGCAAGTTCGCCGTCGACTGGGGGCAGATGATGGCCGCCTCGATCCTGGCGCTCATCCCGGTCTGCATCTTCTTCGCATTCCTGCAACGCTATCTCGTGACCGGCCTGACCGCCGGCGCCGTCAAAGGGTAAGCCGATGGCCTCCGTTTCACTTGACAAGGTTCAGAAGAACTACGGCGCGCTCAATGTGCTGGAAGCTGTCGACCTGGAGATTTCGGACGGCGAGTTCGTGGTGCTGGTCGGTCCGTCAGGCTGCGGCAAGTCCACGCTGCTGCGCATGATAGCCGGCCTTGAGGAAGTCTCGGCCGGCGAGATCCGCATCGGCGAGCGCGTCGTCAACGATGTCGCGCCCAAGGACCGCGACATCGCCATGGTGTTCCAGTCCTACGCGCTCTATCCGCACATGGACGTGTCGGCCAATATGGGCTTCAGCCTGGCGCTGAGGAAGACCGACAAGGGCGCCATAGACAATCGCGTTGCAGGCGCTGCCGACCGGCTCGGCCTCAACAAGCTGCTGCAGCGACTGCCCCGCCAGCTGTCGGGCGGCCAGCGCCAGCGTGTGGCTATGGGCCGCGCCATCGTGCGCGACCCCAAGGTGTTCCTGTTCGACGAGCCGCTGTCCAACCTCGATGCCAAGCTGCGCGTGCATATGCGCACCGAGATCAAGGCGCTGCACCAGCAACTCAAGACCACCTCTGTCTATGTCACCCACGACCAGGTCGAGGCGATGACCATGGCCGACCGCATCGTCGTCATGCATGACGGCGTCGTCCAGCAGGTGGGCGCGCCGCTCGATCTCTACGATCGCCCGGCCAACGCGTTTGTCGCCGGTTTCATCGGTTCGCCGGGCATGAACTTCCTGCCCGCGAGGGTGGAGCGCCTGGGTACGCAGGCCATCGCCGTGCTTGCCGACGGCCAGAAGCTTGCCGTGCCCGTCGAGCTGCCATTGACAGATGGCGAAAAGATTTCCGTGGGCGTCCGCCCTGAGCACCTGCGTGTCCAGTCGGATGGGCCGCTTGAGGCCGAGGTCGAGGTGGTCGAACCCCTGGGAATGTCGACGCAGTTCTACGCGCGCATGGCCGGCCAGCAGATCTGCGTCTTTGCCATGGGGCGCGTCTCGGTCAAGCCGGGGGATATGGTGCGGCTCGGGGCCAACCCGGAAAGCCTGCATTTGTTTGCACCCGGCAGCGGCAGGCGTATCGGCTGACCTCAGTCGGCGAGCCGAGCCGCCATCGCCGTGAAGACATGGCGCTTGGCCCTGGCGATGCTGTGCTCAAGCGTCTCGCCAAGCGCCAGATGAGCTGCGATGGCGCTGGCCAGCATGCAGCCAGTACCGCGCATCGTGCCGGCAAGGCGAGGGGCGTCGAACGCGTGTTCTGTGCCGTCGGCCGTGACCAGCAGGTCGGTCGAACGGTCGCCCTCGGCGTGGCCGCCCTTGGCCAGCACGGCCTGCACGCCTGTGGCCAGCAGCATCTCGGCCTGCCGGACTGTTTCCCGATCGGACACCGCGACTGGCCGCCCTGCAAGAAGGGCAAGTTCCGGCAGGTTCGGCGTCACCAACCGACAAAGTGGCAGCAGCTTGCGCTTGAGCGTGTGGACCGCACTATCGGCCAGCAACGCCCGGCCGGACGTCGAGGCGAGCACGGGGTCGAGCACCACGGGCACCGGCAGGCTGCTCGCAAGCACCGAGGCGACGGTATCGATTGTCGCCGCCGTTCCCAGCATGCCGATCTTGACCGCTGCCACAGGGTTGGCGGCAAACGCCGCCCGCATCTGCTCGGCGACAAGCTCGGGCGGCATCTGCTCGATCCGCTCGACGCGCGCATGGTTCTGAACGGTCACTGCGGTGACCGCTACGCAACTTCGCAGGCCGAAGGCCGATGCCGTCTCGACGTCGCGGACGATGCCGGCGCCGCCGCTCGAATCCGAACCGGCGACGATGAGCACATATGGGGTCATCGCCACTGAGCCGTCGCTGCCAGCCACTCGCGCGTGCGCGCTTCGGGATCGGCGTTGAGCGTGATGTCGGTGACGACGGCAGCGCTATCCGCACCTTGCGCAAAGACGCCGGCGATGCGCTCGACATTGAGCCCGCCAATGGCGACCAGCGGCGTCGCGCCAACAAGCTGTTTCCAGATGGCGATGCGGTCGAGCCCTTGCGGCGCCCACTTCATCGCCTTGAGGATGGTCGGATAGACGGGCCCGAGCGCGACATAATCGGGCTCGGCGGCGAGGGCGGTGTCGAGCTCGGCAACGTCATGGGTGCTGAGACCGAGCCTCATGCCGGCGCGGCGGATCGCTGCCACATCGGCTTCGACCAAATCCTCCTGGCCGAGATGGACGAAGTCGCACCCCTCGTCGATGGCGAGGCGCCAGTAGTCATTGACGATAAGCCGGCAGCCGTGGCGTTCGCAGATTGCCTTCGCGGAGCGGATTTCGCGGCGCAGGGTGGCGTCGTTCATATCCTTGATGCGCAGCTGCACCAGCTTCACGCCGAGCGGCACGAGGCGTTCGATCCACGCTGCTGAATCGACGATGAGGTAGAATGGGTCGAGCTTCATGAAAATGCTGCCATGCCGATGAGGGGGGTGGAGGGCACGGCCATGTCGCGCGGTTCGAGCAGGCCGGCGAGGAATGCCTGCCGCCCCGCTTCGACCGCCTTGCCGAAAGCAGCAGCCATGGCGACGGGATCGCCTGCCTTGGCAACGGCGGTGTTGAGCAGCACGGCGTCGTAGCCGAGTTCCATGACGGTTGCCGCATGCGACGGGCGGCCGATGCCGGCGTCGACGATCAGCGGCACGCCAGGGAAATGGCCGCGCAGGCTGCGCAGGGAATCGAGGTTCTGCGGGCCCCTCGCAGAACCGATCGGCGCGCACCATGGCATCAGCACCTTGCAGCCCGCATCGAGCAGCCGTCCGGCGACGACCAGGTCGTCGGTCGTATAGGGAAAAACCTCGAAGCCGTCGGCCGACAGGATCTTGGCCGCCTCGACCAGGCCGAACACGTCGGGCTGCAGCGTGTCGTGGTTGCCGATGACCTCAAGCTTGATCCAGTTTGTGCCAAAGACCTCGCGCGCCATACGCGCCGTCGTCACCGCCTCCTTGACCGAATGGCAGCCGGCGGTGTTGGGCAATACCCGCATGTCGAGCGACTGGATGAGCGACCAGAATTTTCCGCCCGTCTTGCCGCCCGAGGTCTCCCGGCGTAGCGAGACGGTGACGATGTCGGCGCCCGACGCCTTGATCGCCTCGGCCATGATGGCGGGCGAGGGGTAGAGCGCGGTGCCCAGCAGAAGGCGGGACGCGACCTTTTGACCGTAGAGTTCGAACATGGCCTCACCCTCCCTTCATCGGTGCGAGGATTTCGATGCGGTCGCCTTCTGCCAAGGTGCAGCCGTCGCGTTCCCTTGCCGGCACGATTTCGCCGTTCAGCGCCGTGGCGAGCCAGCCGCCTTCGTAGTCGAGCTCGGCAAGAAGTGCCGCCAGCGTGCCGGCTGCGACCTCCTGGCTTTCGCCGTTAACGGTGAGCTTCATGGGCGAGCTCCTTCTTCGTCTTCTGGCCCAGGATCATGTCGGCGGCCTGCTGCGCCATGGCTGGCGCCAGCAGGAAGCCGTGGCGGTAGAGGCCGTTGATGCGGATCGTGTTTCCTGATCGCTCGACGCGCGGCAGGTTGTCGGAAAAGGCGGGCCGCACGCCGACCCCCGTTTCGACCAGCTCGGCTTCGCCGAAGGCCGGATGCAGCGCATAGGCGGCGTTGAGCAGTTCCATCACCGAGCGCGCTGACATCGGCCCCGCCGCATCACTCTCGATCATCGTCGCGCCGACCATGAACAGGTTGTCGGAGCGCGGCACGACATAGACGGGAAAACGCGGATGCAGCAGCCGCACCGGCCGCGCCAGCGAGACCTCAGACGTTCTGAGGATCAGCATCTCGCCGCGCACGCCGCGTAGACCTGATCCGATAGCGGCCATGCCGGTGCAGTCGGCCTCGATGTCAGGCACGGCGGGCGCCTGCACCGCGCCATAGCCGAACTCGAAGCGCACGCCCATCTGCACCAGGCTTTCGTGCAGCCCGAGCAGTGCCTTGCGCGGATCAAGATGCGCCTCCTCGGTGAAGAACAGCGCGCGTCCGAAACGCCCGTCGAGGTCGGGCTCGAGTGCGGCAATCGTCTCGGCATCAACCTCGCGAAAGCCTGAGGTGCGACGCCCGAAGCGGTCGAGTTCGCTGGCGTCTCGCGCCGGCGCCACGACCAGCGTGCCGTTGCGCATGACCTGCCCGGGCAAGGCTGCCGACCACCAGTCGGCGGCGCCACGTCCGAGCACGAGCACCGTCTCTTCGGCGCTCTCGCGCTCGCACCACGGCGCCAGCATGCCGCCGGCCTGCCAGGAGGCATTGCCGGCGATTTGCCTTCTGATGTCGACCACGGTCACCTCAGCGCCGCGCGTCGCCAACTCGTGTGCGAGCGTCAATCCGGCGACGCCCGCACCGCGGATCAGCACTTTCATGGCCGGCTCGCTGTCTCCGCCGGCTCGGCGTTGTCGACCGGCATATAGAGGTCGCCGCCGTCGCGGTATTTCGCCGCCATTGCCGCCAGTCCTTCCTTCTGCGCCTCGGCACGGATGTCGTGGGAGATCCGCATCGAGCAGAATTTCGGGCCGCACATCGAGCAGAAATGCGCCACCTTGTGCGCTTCCTTGGGCAGGGTCTGGTCGTGGTAGGAGCGCGCCGTCTCCGGGTCGAGCGAGAGGTTGAACTGGTCCTCCCAGCGGAACTCGAAGCGCGCCCGCGACAGGGCGTCGTCCCTGACCTTGGCCGCCGGATGGCCCTTGGCGAGGTCGGCCGCATGGGCCGCGATCTTGTAGGTGATGACACCGACCTTGACGTCGTCGCGGTCGGGCAAACCAAGGTGCTCCTTGGGCGTGACGTAGCAGAGCATCGCCGTGCCGAACCAGCCGATCATCGCCGCACCAATACCCGAAGTGATGTGGTCGTAGCCGGGTGCGATGTCGGTGGTCAGCGGCCCGAGCGTGTAGAAGGGCGCTTCGCCGCACACCTCCAGCTGCTTGTCCATATTCTCCTTGATCTTGTGCATCGGCACGTGGCCGGGGCCCTCGATCATCACCTGGCAGTCCTTGGCCCAGGCGATCTTGGTGAGCTCGCCCAGCGTCTCCAGTTCGGCGAACTGGGCGGCGTCATTGGCGTCCGCGATCGAGCCGGGGCGCAGGCCGTCACCGAGCGAGAAGGCGACGTCATAGGTCCGGCAGATGTCGCAGATTTCCTCGAAATGCTCGTAGAGGAAGCTCTCCTTGTGGTGATGCAGGCACCACTTCGCCATGATCGAGCCGCCGCGCGAGACGATGCCGGTGACGCGGTCGACGGTCAGGTGGATGTAGGCGAGGCGAACGCCGGCATGGATGGTGAAATAGTCGACGCCCTGTTCGGCCTGCTCGATGAGCGTGTCGCGGAACACCTCCCAGGTCAGGTTCTCGGCAATGCCGCCGACTTTCTCGAGTGCCTGGTAGAGCGGCACCGTGCCGATTGGCACCGGCGAATTGCGGATGATCCAGTCGCGGATGTTGTGGATGTTGCGCCCCGTTGAGAGGTCCATCACCGTGTCGCCGCCCCAGCGTGTCGCCCACACCATCTTCTCGACCTCCTCGGCCATCGATGAGGTGACGGCGGAATTGCCGATGTTGGCGTTGATCTTCACCAGGAAGTTGCGACCGATGATCATCGGCTCGCTCTCGGGGTGGTTGATGTTGGAGGGGATGATGGCGCGGCCGCGGGCGACCTCGTCGCGAACGAATTCGGGCGTGACGAAATCGGGAATGGCTGCGCCGAAGCTCTCGCCGTCACGCTGGAGTTTCGCCTTGATCCGCTCGCGGCCGAGGTTTTCGCGGATGGCGACGAACTCCATCTCGGGGGTGACGATGCCGGCGCGGGCATAAGCGAGCTGGGTGACGGCACGGCCGCCGGTGGCTCGCAGCGGCGCGTTGCGGACGGGGAATTCCGGCGTCAGGCGGTCGGCCGAGACAAAGCCGTTGTCCTCGTCCTTGACCGTGCGGCCCTCGTAACGCTCGACGTCGCCACGGGCGACGATCCAGTCCTCGCGCAGGCGGGGCAGGCCGCGCTCGATGTCGGTCTTCACCGACGCATCGGTGTAGGGTCCGGATGAATCATAGACGATGACAGGCGGCTCGCCCGCGCTCGGATGCACCGAAATCTCGCGCATCGGCACGCGAATGCCGGGATGGATCAGGCCTGGCTTGTGGACTTTCCGCGAGGCGGGAAGTTCGCCTGTCGTGACTGTCGGGGTGTGGGCATTCATGAGTGAGTCTCCGTTACGATGGAGACCCAGTTCGTGCGATGAGGAGGAGGTGAGGTTTGCCTGGGGGACTTCGGGCGTATGCCCGAATGCCAAACCGGATTGACCGGCCGCTGCGCCTCGCACCGTCCCTACGCCAGTGTGAACTGGATCAGGTTCAACGGGTCACTGCGCTGCGCGAGCCAGCAGTATCTCAGCCCCTTGTCGGGACCCCCCTGGTGAACCTTAAGCATGGGCGCGGAATGGGCGTGCTGTCAACGGCCTTTCGCAGACGGCGAGAGAATGCCAAAGTCCCGACGTCGGGACCCCATTGCAGTTCCCGTCGCGATCGGATAATAGGTCAGCGTTACTGACATAAATTGTCTGCCGCGCAGGGAGGACCGTTTGGCCTGCGCGCGAGACAGGAGGAGCATCCGTGACGGACAATCCCGCGCCGCTCAAGTTCCATGTGCCCGAGCCCGAAGTGCGCCCGGGCGGCACGCCCGACTTCTCCAACGTGCCGATCCCCAAGGCCGGTTCGGTCGACAGGCCGCCTGTCGACGTCGATCCCCGGACGATCCGCGACCTGGCCTATTCGATCATTCGCGTGCTCAACCGCGAGGGCGATGCCGTCGGCCCCTGGGCCGGAACGCTGACCGACGAGGAGCAACTCGAGGGCCTGCGCCACATGATGACGCTGCGCACCTTCGACGCGCGCATGCAGATGGCCCAGCGCCAGGGCAAGACCTCGTTCTACATGCAGCATATGGGTGAGGAGGCGGTCAGCTGCGCCTTCCGCAAGGCGCTCATCCAGGGCGACATGAATTTCCCGACCTATCGCCAGGCCGGCCTGCTGATCGCAGGCGGCTATCCGATGGTCGAGATGATGAACCAGATCTATTCCAACGAGAAAGATCCGCTGAAGGGCCGCCAGTTGCCGATCATGTATTCGGCAAAGGATCACGGTTTCTTCTCGATCTCGGGCAATTTGACGACCCAATACATCCAGGCCGTCGGCTGGGCGATGGCGTCCGCCATCAAGGGCGACACCAAGATCGCGGTCGGCTGGGTCGGCGACGGTGCCACCGCCGAGAGCGATTTCCACGCCGCCCTCGTCTTCGCCTCGACCTACCGGGCGCCCGTGGTGCTCAACGTCGTCAACAACCAGTGGGCGATCTCAACCTTCCAGGGCATCGCCCGCGGCGGCTCCGGCACCTTCGCCGCGCGCGGCCTCGGCTTCGGCATTCCGGCGTTGCGCGTCGACGGCAACGACTATCTCGCCGTTCATGCGGTGGCGAAATGGGCGACCGAGCGTGCCCGCAGCAATCTCGGGCCGACGCTGGTCGAATACGTCACCTACCGTGTCGGCGCGCATTCGACATCGGACGATCCGTCCGCCTATCGGCCGAAGACCGAGTCGGACGCATGGCCGCTGGGCGACCCGGTGATCAGGCTCAAGAACCATCTCATTCGCCGCGGCCTGTGGTCGGACGAGCGCCACAAGCAGACCGAGGCGGAAATCCTCGAGGCGGTGATTGCGGCACAGAAGGAAGCCGAGAGCCACGGCACGCTGCATGCCGGCGGCAAGCCGTCGACGCGCGACATGTTCGAGGGCGTCTATGCCGAGATGCCGCCGCATCTCCGTCGCCAGCGCCAGAAGGCGGGAGTGTAGCCCATGCCGCGCATGACAATGATCGAGGCCATCCGCAGCGCCATGGATGTCGCCATGGGCCGTGACGACAACGTCGTGGTGTTCGGTGAGGACGTCGGCTATTTCGGCGGCGTCTTCCGCTGCACCCAGGGGCTCCAGCAGAAATACGGCCGCTCGCGCTGCTTCGACGCGCCGATCAGCGAACTGGGCATCGTCGGTGCCGCCATAGGCATGGCCGCCTATGGCCTCAGGCCCTGCATCGAAGTGCAGTTCGCCGACTATGTCTATCCAGCATATGACCAGATCGTTTCGGAAGCGGCACGGTTGCGTTATCGCTCGAACGGCGAGTTCACCTGTCCGATCGTCATCCGCATGCCCACGGGCGGCGGCATCTTCGGCGGCCAGACCCACAGCCAGAGCCCCGAGGCCCTGTTCACCCATGTTTCCGGTCTCAAGGTGGTGGTTCCGTCCAATCCGATCGATGCCAAGGGCCTGCTGATCGCCTCGATCGAAGACCCGGATCCGGTGATCTTTCTGGAGCCGAAACGATTGTACAACGGCCCCTTCGACGGCCATCACGACCGGCCCGTCACGGCCTGGTCGAAGCATGAGCTGGGCGAGGTGCCGGAGGGGCATTTCACCGTGCCGCTCGGTAAGGCGGAAATCCGCCGGCCGGGTTCGGCGGTCACCGTTCTCGCCTATGGCACCATGGTCTATGTCGCCCAGGCCGCGGCCGAGGAGACCGGCATCGATGCCGAGGTCATCGACCTCAGGACGCTGTTGCCGCTCGATCTTGAAACCATCGTCGCCTCGGTCAAGAAGACCCGCCGCTGCGTGGTGGTGCATGAAGCGACGCTGACCTCGGGCTTCGGCGCCGAGCTTGCAGCCCTTGTGCAGGAGCACTGCTTTTACCACCTCGAAGCGCCCGTTGCCCGCGTCACCGGCTGGGACACGCCCTATCCGCATGCGCAGGAGTGGGACTACTTCCCGGGCCCGAAACGCGTCGGCGAAGCCCTGATCGAAACGATGGAGGCCTGAGCATGGGCGAACATGTCATCAAGCTTCCCGACGTCGGCGAAGGCGTGGCCGAGGCCGAGCTGGTCGAATGGCACGTCAAGATCGGCGACCTCGTGCGCGAGGACGCGGTGCTGGCAGCCGTCATGACCGACAAGGCGACGGTCGAGATTCCGTCTCCCGTCGACGGCGAAATCCTCTGGCTCGGAGCCGAGATCGGCGACACGGTTCCGGTTGGTTCGCCCATCGTCAGGATCAAGGTCGCGGGCGATGCGCCAGTCGCGGCCGAGCCTGCAGCCGCGGAGGCGAAGCCGGAAGCAAAGGCAGCGGAGCCTGTCAAAGTAGCTCCCGCGCCGGCTAAGAAAGAAGAGCCAGGTTCGGCGGCGGTGAAGCCCGCGGCCAATTCCGCAGCGCTCAAACCTGTACCGCGCGCCACGACCGTTGGCCTGCCGCGCCCCGAAGGCGAGCGTCCGCTGGCGTCTCCAGCCGTCAGGATGCGCGCCAAGGAAGCCGGTATCGACCTGCGCCAGGTGCCAGGAACCGGGCCTGCCGGCCGCATCACGCATGAGGACCTCGACGGCTTTGCCGCACGCGGTGCGGCGGTTCCCGTCGCCGGCTTTCAGGAAAAGACCGGGGTCGAGGAGATCAAGGTCATCGGTCTGCGCCGGCGTATCGCCGAGAAGATGGCGCTGGCCAAGTCGCGCATCCCGCACATCACCTATGTCGAGGAGGTCGACGTCACCTCGCTGGAGGAGCTGCGCGCCAAGCTCAATGCCTCGAAGAAGCCGGACAGGCCGAAGCTGACATTGCTGCCTTTCCTCATGCGGGCACTGGTGAAGGCGGTCGGCGAGCAGCCGCAGCTCAACGCGATCTATGACGACGATGCCGGTGTCATCCAGCGCCATGCCGGCGTCCATATCGGCATGGCGGCGCAGACGCCGAGCGGCCTGATGGTGCCTGTCGTCAGGCATGCCGAGGCGCGCGACCTGTGGGACTGCGCCTCGGAGGTCAACCGCCTGGCCGACGCGGCCAAGGCAGGCACGGCAACGCGCGAGGAGCTGACCGGCTCGACCATCACCATCACCTCGCTCGGGGCGATGGGCGGTGTGGCCACCACGCCCGTCATCAATTACCCGGAAGTGGCGATCGTCGGCGTCAACAAGATCATGATCCGGCCGATGTGGGACGGCACCCAGTTCGTGCCGCGCAAGATGATGAACCTGTCGTCCAGCTTCGACCATCGCGTCATCGACGGCTGGGATGCGGCTGTTTTCGTCCAGCGTCTCAAGGCGCTGCTCGAGGCGCCGGCAATGATCTTCGTGGAGGGCTGAGGCTGTGAAGGAAATCTCCTGCAAGCTTCTCGTCATCGGCGCCGGCCCCGGCGGCTACATCTGCGCCATCCGCGCCGGCCAGCTCGGCATCGACACGGTCATCGTCGAGGCGGTGAAGGCCGGCGGCACCTGCCTCAATGTCGGCTGCATCCCGTCCAAGGCGATGATCCACGCGGCGGACGAATATCTGATGGCGAGCGAGATGGCGGCGGGCAAGAGCCCGTTCGGCATCACCGTCGCCACGCCGGCCATCGACCTCGCCAAGACCGTCGCCTGGAAAGACCGCATCGTCGGTCGGCTCAACACCGGCGTTGCCGGCCTGCTCAAGAAGGCGCACGTCAAGGCGGTGATCGGCTGGGCGCGGTTCCGCGACGGCAAGACCGTCGAGGTCGAAACCGAGACCGGCCTGCAGGTGATCCGCGCCGAGACCATCGTCATCGCCACCGGCTCCGCGCCGGTCGGGCTACCGTTTCTGCCCTTCGGCGGACCGGTGATCTCGTCGACCGAGGCGCTGTCGCTGAAGCAGGTGCCGCAGACCCTCGCCGTCGTGGGCGGCGGCTATATAGGGCTTGAACTCGGGACCGCCTTTGCCAAGCTGGGATCGAAGGTGACCGTTGTCGAGGCGCTGCCGCGCATCCTGCCGCAATACGATGCCGAGCTGACGCGGCCCGTCGCCAAGCGGCTCGAGGCGCTGGGCGTCAAGGTGCTGACTGGCGCCAAGGCCAAGGGGCTCTCCTCGAAGGGCGACGCATTGCTGGTCGAAGCCGCCGGTGGCAGCGAGCAGAAGATTTCGGCCGACAAGGTGCTGGTCACCGTCGGCCGCAAGCCGGTCACCGAGGGCTGGGGGCTGGAAGAGATCGACCTCGACCGCGATGGCCGTTTCATCCGCATCGACGAGCAGTGCCGCACCTCGATGCGCGGCATCTACGCCATCGGCGACGTCACCGGCGAGCCGATGCTGGCGCACCGGGCGATGGCGCAGGGCGAAATGGTTGCCGAGATCGTCGCCGGACACAAGCGCAGCTGGGACAAGCGTTCGATCCCAGCCGTCTGCTTCACCGACCCGGAAGTCGTGACCACGGGCCTGTCGCCCGATGAAGCCAAGGCTCTGGGCATCGAGATCAAGACGGCGCAGTTCCCGTTCTCGGCCAATGGCCGGGCGATGACCTTGTCCAGCGAGGATGGTTTCGTCCGCATCGTCGCCCGCGCGGACAACCATCTGGTGCTTGGCATCCAGGCGGTCGGCGCGGGTACGGCCGAGCTGTCGTCGGCCTTCAGCCTGGCGCTGGAAATGGGCGCGCGGCTGGAGGATATCGCCGGCACGATCCACGCCCATCCGACCCAGGGCGAGGCGTTCCTCGAAGCCGCACTGCGCACGCTCGGTCACGCGCTGCACATCTGAATCATGTGGTTCATGGGCGCGGCCTTCGGGCCGCGTCACCTTATCGTCTTGCCCGCGCCGCAGGCTTGGGCTAGGAAGCCCACGCACTGGACGACCAGTGCCTAGAACGTTCGGGGACGGCCCCATCCAAGAGATGGCGCCGATCAATTGTTTTCCCGACCCCAATCCATCCGGATCAATCGCAAGACCGCTGCGTGCCCAGGCACCGCAGGCCGTCGCCATGTGTCCCTGTCCGCTGCCATCGGACTTGGGCTGCCGGCCGCACGCGTCTTCGCACAAGCAATCGCACCATCAGGAGAGACGCCGTGGCAGGACCGTTAGAGCAATTTGAAATCAAGCCGATCGTCACGCTGTTCGAGTTGGGCGGCCAGCAGATCGCCTTCACCAACTCCTCGGCCTACATGGTGGGCGCCGCGGTGCTCGGGGGGCTGCTGATGCTGGTTTCGTCGAGCGGACGTGCGCTTGTGCCGACGCGGCTGCAGTCGATTACCGAACTGATCTACGAGTTCGTCGCCAAGACCCTGCGCGACAATGCCGGCGAGGGCGGGATGAAGTTCTTTCCGCTGGTGTTCTCGTTGTTCACCTTCATCCTGATCGCCAACCTGATCGGCATGTTCCCCTATGCCTTCACGGTGACCAGCCACATCATCGTCACCTTCGGCTTCGCCATGCTGGTGTTCGGCACGGTCACGCTCTACGGCATCTGGAAGAACGGCTTCGGCTTCTTTCGCCTGTTCCTGCCGTCGGGTGTGCCGTTGATCCTGGCGCCCATCATCGTGCCGATCGAGATCGTCTCCTACATCTCGCGACCGATCAGCCATTCGGTGCGTCTGTTCGCGGTCATGCTGGCCGGCCACATCACGCTCAAGGTGTTTGCCGGCTTTGTCGTCAGCATGTCCGATCTCGGAACGCTCGGCATCGTGGGGGCGGTGCTGCCGCTGCTGATGACGGTGGCGCTGACGGCGCTTGAACTGCTGATGGCAATGATACAGGCCTATATCTTCACGATGCTGACCTGCATGTATCTCAACGACGCTTTGCATCCCGGGCACTGAGAAACAGGGGCGGCCGGCATCGCGGGCCGCCCGGCTCTCCTCGCGTTAGTTGGCTGCCTTCAGCTGGTCGAGCATCTTCTGGCCCAGCGCTTCGTAGTCGCCGTCGAAATGATGCCCGCCGGTCGTTTTGATCTTGGCAAGGTTGGCGAGCGAGGGGCTGAGGCAGGCGCTGTCGTCTTCCTCCTCGCCATAGATGCACAGCACCTGCTTGGCCGGCAGCTTGGCAATTGCAGCGGGGATGTCATAGCCGCTGTCGTCGATGCCGAGCCAGCCGGAGATGGTGACCTGGAACGACGTCGTCTGTCCCGGCGCCATCAGGCCGATGACCTTGGTGCGCTTCTGCAGGTCCGGCGGCAGCAACGGATAAGCGAAAGGCAGCGTGTCGGCGCCGAAGGAATAGCCGATCAACATGACCGGCAGCTTCTTCGTCGGGTCGGCGCGCTCCAGCATCTTCGTCACATCGCGCGCCAGTTCTTCCGGCGTGCGCTTGGCCCAGAAATAATGCAGGGCGTCGAGACCGACGACATGGACACCCTTGCCCGACAGCCACTCGCCGATGGTCTTGTCGAGGTCGCGCCAGCCGCCATCGCCCGATACCAGCACCGCGACCGCCTCGGGCGACTTGCCCGCCGGCAGGTCGACGGCCGGAAGATCGCCGAAGGGCTTGTTGGTGGTGGCGAGTTCACCGAGCGCATCGACAATCTGCTGGGCCGTATCCGTGCTGTCGAGCGCTGCGAACGAGATGCCCTGCGCACCCTTTGCTTCGCCCTGGACGGCGTCCAGCGACTTCTCCTCGACGAACAGATAGGCAGGGTCGGGCAGGGGGCTGTCGAAGCCGTAGCTGAACGCGGAGCCGTCGGCCGTCTTCGTGGCGGTCGCACCGGGACAGAACGGCTCTTTCAGCGTCAGCCGATTGGCAAAGCCCGAAGCAATGGCGCCGCCGAGCGTGTTGACCGGCGCGTCGGCCAGCGCGGCATAAGCGAAGGTCGCTCCTTCGCCAGAGCCGGCAATGACAGGCGGCAGATACGTCTGGATGCCGAGCTGGCGCTGGGCTGTCTGGGCGAGGTCGGTCAGTTCACCGACGACATAGAGGCACTGACCGGTGTCGGCATCGAGCTGTGCTGCATATTTGGCGAAGTCGACCGATAGCACGACGTTGCCCTGGTCGCGCATGGCCTTGACGATGACATCGTCCGCCGGCGTCCAGCCCTTTCGGTCCGAGAGGTAGATCACCAGGCCCTTGGCGTCGCCGTCAGGTGCTGTGACAGGCACGTCGACGAGGCGGCTCGCCGTGACTGTCTGCGCCTTGGGCTGATTGTCCTGGGCCGATGCCAAAGCCGGCGAAAGGCACGAAATCATGGTCGCGAGCAAAACCAGCCGCTTCATCTTTTGAGGATCCTTATGGGGCTTCCCGAAATCAGATTGGTCACGTCGATCAGCACCTGCGGAATGGCAAGTCCGTTGGGGCAGGCGAGATATTGCGGTGTCCACACCGGCTCGAACTTCTGCTTGAAGGCGCGCAGCCCTTCGAAGTTATAGAATTCGTCGGCCCGCCGGTAGACGAAGGTGCCGAGCCTGTTCCAGGTCGAGGCGAGCGGATGGTCGGCGAGGCCCGCCAGCGGGGCGGCACCCAGGTTGAACCAGCTGTAGCCCTCCGACTTTCCGTAGAGCAGCAGCCTTGCAAACAGCGCGTCCATCAGGATCTTGGAGACGCCATGGCGGTAGCGCATCAGGTCGATCGACAATTCGTTCTTGTCGCCGCTGCGCCAGAGATTGGCGAAGGCAACGATTGCGCCGTCCTTCTTGAGCACAGCGCAGTCGAATTCGGCGAGATACTCCGGATCGAAGCGGCCGAGCGAAAAGCCCTTTTCGCGACCGGCCTTGGTGCCCAGCCAGGCGTCGGACACTGCTTGCAGCTCGTCCATCACGCCGGGGACTTCAGCCTTGGGGATGATCGAGAATTCCAGCCCCTCGCGGGTGGCGCGCTTGTCGGCATACCGGAAGTCCTGCCGCGAGGCGCCTTCGAGCGAGAAGGTGCTGAGGTCGACGCGCGCGACCTCGCCGATCTTGAGGATGGCCAGGCCGAGGTCGAGGCAGGTGGTCAGATAGGTCGGCGAGATCGAATAGAAGACGGGGCGGGCGCCGGTGCGGTCGGCGCGTTCGGCAAACTGCCATATCAGGCCCTTGGCGGCTTCCGCATCGCCGACGGGATCGCCCATGGTGATCCAGCTGCGGCCGGCAACGCCATACATCAGGAAGGCGTCGTCATCGGGAGCGACCAGGAACTTCTTGTCGCCCAAGAGCGCAACATTGCCGGTGGTGTGCGAGGTGGTCTCGAGCACGTCGCGCACGGCATCGGGAATATCGGTTGTTCCGTGAACCGCGACATGCGGCCGATTGACCAGCGCGTCGACGGCAATCGCGGCCGCCACGATCGTCAGCGCCAGCGTGGCGCGCAGGAAGCGCGAGGCGTCGCCATTCCAGGCGAAGTCCCACCACAGGCTGGCGGCGTAGTCGACATGGCGATAGGCAAGCATGCCGACCAGCGTCAGCGAGCCCAAGACGATGACGATCAGCGCCAGCCAGGTCGGCGTCGGCCGGAAGGAGCGCCAGTCGCCCTTGCGGTAGAAGACTTTTGGATAAGCGAGCAGGATGCCGGCGACGAACAGCAGGATCGAGGCTTCTTCCCAGTCGATGCCCTTGAGCAGGGAGAAGACAGCACCCGCAACCAGGAGCGCGATCGACGCGACGCGGGCCAGCGCGATACGGCGATAGAGGCCGCGCGCCAGGATGATGAGCAGCAGGCCAACCAGGCTTGCGGCAAGGTGCGAGGCTTCGGCAAAGGGCAGCGGCACCACGTCGCTCAGCGAGTCGATGCGGTTGTCGACGGCAGGCAGGTTGCCGGAGAGCAGCAGCACGACGCCGCCGAGGAAGACGAGTGCCGCCGCCACCGGCGCGACGATGCGCCGGCTGAGAGCCACCGCCCCTCCTGACAGCGCCTTGACGCCATGGCGGGCGCGATAGACCTCGAGGCCGACAAGGGCCAGGCCGGCGCAGGCGAGCGGGATCACGTAATAGATCAGCCGGAACGCGACGAGCGCGGCAATGACATCGGGCCTTGTGCCGGCGCCGAGCCCGACGAGCATGGTCGCCTCGATGATGCCGATGCCGCCGGGAGCATGGCTGATGATGCCGGCAGTGATCGCCGCCACGAACAACAGCAGGAAGACCGCAAATCCCGGCGCGATATCGGGCGGCAGCAGCACGTAGAGCACTGCTGCCGCGGCTCCGATGTCGACGACGCCGATCAAAATCTGGGCCGCGGCGCTCCTGGCCGACGGCAAAGGCAGGCGCCAGCTTAGAAGCGTGACCTGCCTGGGGGCCATGGCGAGCCAGGCGAGGGTTCCGGCAAGGGCCAGCAGTATGGCGAGGCCGATGAGGCGGTCCGTCGCCGGCGAAATGGCCTTGAGGAAGGGCAGGCCGACAGGATCGATCAGAAGGGCGATGCCAAGAACGGCAATGATGCCCGACGTGAAGGTCAGGAAGGAGACGCCGACGATACGGCCGACATCGGCGGCGTCGAGGCCGGCACTTTGGTAGATGCGGTAGCGCACTGGGCCGCCGACAAAGACATGGAAGCCGATCGCGTTGGAAATGCTGTAACCGACCAGGCCGGCAAAGGCCGCCAGCGACAGCGGCACGCGCCCCGGTGCGACGCGATGGACGGCCATGACGTCATAGAGCGACATGGCGACGAAGCTGATCAGGGTCAGGCCGACGGCCTGGGCGATTATCGTGGGATCGCTGGCCCGCAGCGCCTGCCTGATTTCGCTGAGATGGACAGCGCCGCTGATCTGGTGCACGACCACAAGGGCGAGCACGACCAGTGCCGCGCCGATCACCGGCCCCAGCACCCGGGGCTCGAGAAGCTTCGCGATCAGCTCCTCGGCCCTGCCCTTGCGGAGCGGGGCTTCGCTTGCTGCAGCTGCCTCCGACATCTTCGGCGACTCCATTCGCATATTCGATCACGCCTGGGGTCGCTGCGCGGCGGCGCCTAAGCTTTTGTTTTTTCGAAGGTCGTGAACCTCGGCGTCGCTCGACGCGTCCGGTCGCCCCGATTTCGCGGTCACTCATGACGCCAGATTCCGGCAATGCTGCGGCAGCGAAGGCGCCGAAACCGCCTCAACGCAAATTTTGGTTAGCGGTGTTTTGACGCGGCAGGAGCACTGCTGTGGCCATCTGGATTTCAGGCTGAAATGCGGGTTCGGCGGCGCCGGCTTTCGCCGACGCCGCCGTTGATACGAGCTGGAAGGATATGCCCGATACGTCAGCCGGCGCCGTCGGGCGCAAGGTTGTTGCTCGCCTTGACCATGATCTTGTGGTCGGACGGGCCGCTGCCGACCGAGATCGGCAGATCGACCTGCTTTCCGCCCCGCAGCAATACGATGTGCGTTGCGGTGCCCGGACGCGTGTCGGCCACCAGACGCGTCAGATCGCGTGGCGACTGCACCGGCGATCCGCCGAAGCCGACCACGACATCGCCTGGCTTGACCCCGGCATGCGCCGCCGGTGCCCCTGCCGTCACCTTGGCGACGAGCGCGCCTGTGGGGGCGTCTGTGCCCGCCGGTGCTGTGTTGTCGCTGGCGTCGCCGATCGTCAGCCCGACATAGCCGTGCTGGATCGAGCCGTCGTGGATCAGCCTGTCGACGACGCTCTGCGCCTCGCTCGACGGAATGGCGAAGCCGACGCCGACACTGCCGCCATTGGGCGAGTAGATGGCCGTGTTGATGCCGACGACCTTGCCGGAGACATCGACCAGCGGGCCGCCCGAATTGCCGTGATTGATCGGCGCATCGATCTGGATGAAGTCGTCATAGGGACCGCTGTGCAGGTCGCGGCCCCGCGCCGAGACGATGCCGGCGGTCACGGTGGTGCCGATGCCGAAGGGGTTGCCCATCGCCAGGATGCTGTCGCCGGCCCTGAGCGTGGACGAATCGCCCCAGTTCACCGTGGGCAGGTCGCTGCCGGCATCGATCTTGAGCACGGCGAGGTCCGTCTTGGTGTCGCTGCCGAGCAGCTTCGCCTTGAAGGAGCGGCCGTCGTCGAGCGTCACCTTGATCGCGCTGGCGCCGTCGATGACGTGGTTGTTGGTGACGATGGTGCCGTTGGCGGCAACGACGAAACCGGAGCCGAGCGAGGCCTTGACCACCTCGCGGCCCCTGCTGGGCGCTGCTCCGCCCTGAGGCGCGCCTTCGCCAAAGAACTGCCGGAAGAATTCGTCGTCCGGCGATCCGGGCGCGAGCTTCGAAGACGGCGCCTTGACCCGTTGCAGGGTGGCCGTGGTCACGGTAACCACGGCAGGCTTGTCGGCAGCGACGATGTCGGCATAGGAGCGCAGCGACGGTGTGCTCGTCGGGAACTGTCCGTTCTGGGCAAAGCCGCCGTAGATGGCTGTTGTCGCGGCGATGGTGGCGCCGGCCAATGTGACAAGGCCGGTCTTCTTGAGGTTTGATGCGTTTGGCATGGCTACGCCTCGCTTTTCGTGCAGGCTGCCTTCGTCGAACCGCCCGGCGCCTTCAGGCCGCCGCGCAAACTTTCGCCGGTTGGCCGCTGTTCAGGGCGACATCAGGATGACGCGCTTCGCGACGACGACGCCGTTCTCCACCGCCCAGGACAGCCTGACCCATTGCCCGACCTTGACGCCCGGATCCTTGAATGCCGGCGGCAGCGCATAGGCCACGCCGTTGTCGAGGACGAGCAGGTGGGATCTGGCATCGAAGGTCCTGACTTCGCCGGTCGCATCCTGCGCGGCAAAGGCGCAAGGCGCTGCGGCGAATGTGGCTGCGGAGGCGATACCCATGGCAAGGATCCGCATCGTCTCGTCTCTCGAATGCGTCGGTCTGACGCCGCCAAAAGCTGTCTGGACGCGTCGTGTCGCGACCGACTTGCAGCCGCCGGCGCTTCCCAGCTCCTGAACCAATTTTTACCGAAGCGTCGACAGGGCTTCAAATTAAGGAAAAATAATTGTTACGGCGCTTGAACAAACCGCATTTGCGACGGGTACAGGCCGAATTGTGGCGAAAGCCGCAAATCTTGCCACGATCCGACATTGCGGTCAGTCGGCGGGTATCTTGCAAGTGGTGATCCCGACAGGAATCGAACCTGTGACCTACAGATTAGGAATATTAATACCTAGGTCTTTTCAAGTACCATCAAATGCCAAAAAACCTTATAATTCAATTATTTCTACCCTAATTGACCCTCTTTGATTCCAGCTACTTTTATCTCTTATGGTATCGGGTTAGTATCGCAAGATGCTAAATAGAGCTATAGCGAGCCTAGGGGGATATAGGTGCCCAAACGTAGTCAAATTTCAATTACGAAGCTGCGCGTCGATGCGCTTAAGCCCGGTGAGCAACTCTGGGATTCGGGAGTCGTTGGATTTGGTGTTGTGGCGAATGCTCATTCAAAATCCTTCAAACTGAAATACCGATATAAGGGTGTGCAGCGTATGGCCACCATAGGTATTTATGGAAGCCCTTGGACAGTTGACGCTGCCAGAAAGCGAGCGCTGGCCGATCTAGCAAAGCTGCATGCTGGCCTAGATCCAGTTGCAGAAAAAGCTAATTCGGCGCTGACCGTCGGTGACCTCTGCGACGAGTACATGAAGAAGCATGCGCTGGTGAGAAAGAAGGCCTCAAGCGCGCATCAGGATGCGATAAACATCAAAAACCATGTGAAGCCGTTGCTCGGCATGATGGTGGTTGTTGATGTAGCCGCCAAGGACATTGAAGAGTTTAAGCTCAAGGTCGCGTCGGGGAAGACCGCGCCACAAAATCCAAAGGAAGTTCAGAAAGCCCAGAAAGGTGGATCACCAGTTAAGGGCGGGCCCGGAGTTGCCAATCGGTGCATCGCACTGTTGTCTAAAGTATTCAATCTCGCGGAACGGTGGAGTTATCGGCCTCAAAACTCCAATCCCACCGCCGGCATTTCCAAATTCCGCGAGAACTCTAAGGAGCGCTATCTTTCTGACGACGAACTGAAGAACCTCTGGGGCCACCTTGATGCCATGGAGGCAGAAGTTGATGCGGACGTGTTTATCATTGCCTTCTTCCGGCTATTGATTTTGACGGGTGCCAGAAGCTCGGAAATCCGAACACTCCGTTGGTCGTCTGTTCATCTGGACGGGATGCGTTTGAACCTGACGGATTCTAAGACGGGTAGTAAAACCATTCAGCTGTCGGACAGGGCTGTAGGGATACTTAGAGCCCTGCCGCGTATGAACGACAATGACTACGTAGTAGTAGGCGCGAAGGCCGGAAGGCCCTACCAGAACGTTAGAAAGCCGTGGAAGGCTATTACAAAGGCCGTAGGGCTATCTGACGTGCGTATTCATGATCTTCGCCACAGTTTTGCGTCGTTTGCGGCCGCGCAAGGTATGCCGCTGGCGACTATTGGCAAGCTGCTGGGGCACAAGAATGTAGGAACGACCGCTCGCTATGCGCATCTATCGGACAGTTATCTCCAGCAGGCCAATAATGCTCTTGGCGAGCATATGAAGGGTATTGTCAGGCAGAATAATGCTGTGCCTCAGGCGCAAGAGGATACTGACGCGAAAAAGCCTGTGGTGTTCGACACGCTTATCGAGCACTGATCTTCGAAAAAGTAGATGAAATTCAGCGTACCGGCAGGTGTCGGAGTCTAAATAGGCTGAAACTCCGGCGTGAGACGGTAATCCGAGCACGCCATCCCAAAGACATTGTGAGATTTGCCGCCCTGCTGCCTGTGCAGCGGGGTAGGTTCGTTTTATCAAAAAAAGGAGAAATATAACCAAATGAAAATACATTCGAAATCAAGCCTGTGTGAACGATCCAACTTGAAACCGTCTGAGCTAAAGTCGCCTTCTAAGCCTTCATACCTGAGACGGTTGGAGCAGCGGCGAGCTTCCGAGCGGTGGTTCAACGGGCTTGTGACTGAGTTCTATAAGCGGAACGCTGCTTCAATATTTCCAGATAGGGTCGAGTTTCTCGAATGCTGCGCATTCTTCCTTACAATGACATTTTCTACTTATCGCATAGAGCGTGAGAAACGAAGGTTGGAACTACCGGATAATGACTTTTCAGTAGAGATCGACAATTTCCATAAGTTGTATGTCGGGCTCGCACGGAAGCAATTCGGTTCCCACTACAACGAGCGCAAGTTCGAAGCGAAGCTTCCACTTGCTATTGCCTGCGTCGACTACGAAGGTTCCCGTTTCCAAGCCGAAGTTCCTCAGCGACCAAAGAACGTCCACGTCCATGCTGTCTGGGTGGTTCATCCAGATGAGATAGAGACCTTTCGGGCAATTATCTCAAATCCTTGGTTCAAGCTGAAGTTAGAGAATGGCTTGCATACCGATCGAATCCGCTTTGATCCATATCTTGCAAAAAAGGATAAGAATGGCCGCTGGGTTGGCTATGCCGCGAAAAGCTGGATCAAAGCGGCAGAAGTGCCTGATGGAGCCGAGATGATCCGGATCTATCCGAACTCAAATTATGGCGGGATCCCTTATCGGGCATCACATCAGTACCGAGCCCCAAACAAATCATTGGAGCTTCTCCGGCGTATAGCGCGGCAGAAGGCAGGGAAGGAAGCGGCTGGTGCTTAAGCATCTCAACGGGAATCCACTGCGTTTGCAAGTGCATTCCAAATAGTTTTCATATAGGAGCATACAATTGCTCCTGAAAAAGAATTTTGTGAAAAGTATGTTAAGTGGCTCAGTTAGGTTATTATCTCCTCATTAACAACAGCCTATGAGGAGGCGCAATGAAATGACGGAACTGACCTATTTCACTCAATCGGAGATCGCGGAATATCTGAAAATATCGACCAAAACGTTGGAAGCAATGAGACAAAAAGGGAATGGGCCGCGGTTCCACAAATTTGGTCGCCGAGTGCTGTACAAGCTAGCCGATGTCGAAGCCTACTTGACGGGCCGGTCGTTCCTGTCGACATCTGAATACTGACGAGCAACCAAGCGGGCTCTTGGAAATCTCAAACCGACAAAAATGCCGATGTAGGGTATGAAGGAGCTTCAACCCTGCATAAGCGACTGAAAAACAAGCCGTTTACGCCCCTCCGTGCATGGGCTGTGCGGTTCCCTGACCGCAGTATAAAGTACCCTATCCCCCTCGATACGAGATCGCCAAACCACGATTTCCTACACGACCTACAGCTCGGTAGGCGGCAATAAAGTGTCCCAGCGAAGTCAAATCAATCCACTCTCCGTTTGCGAATTTGGAGCCCTGGAAGGTGTAATTCAGACGATGTGCGTCCTTGAAAGGGTAGCTGCAGATTTTGTCAACATGACTAGACAGTGGCCTTGAGGCGGTGGGGGCTTGCAACTTCTGAGCGTGAAGCTGGCGCGGGTGCTTGCCATAGTAAGATTGCAAGACGTCAAATGCGCATCTTTTCATTGGCTTCTTTTGGCTGCGACCGCCCGCAACATCGTACAAACCAGAAACAAGCGCGTGCCAGTGTACGAGTACGACATATCCGTCTTCCTCATAGAGTGCACGGATAAGGGTTCCGGCGATCATCGCCTCCAAGGTTGCCTTTTTCTGTGGTGAGTATTTGGCATTCATTTTGTCCATATGAACGAAGTGAACGAGTTCTAACTCGAAAGCCCCTTCAACGCGAAACCACGGCCTACGTTTTGCAGCCGCTTCAAAGTTACCCCGCGCTTCCCGAATGGCGTGATTTATGTCGCCTGCGTCCAGTGATGTTATGGCGACAAGACCGGTCATATAGTGGACCTGCGCATGGACGAGCTTTTGGTCGCTCCCAAGTCGACCGATGAGATTCTTGTTGGTGCGTACGAGCAACCGGGACGCAAGATTAGCCCTACACTTTGGGCAGTAAGTGCTGCCGCAAGGCACTTTTCTTGAGCAGCTTTTGATCGCACGGGCCAAGTCGAGATGACCGGCTTGTCTAAGCGCCAGGTCAAACCGTTTGCTCTTCTTAATACCGGCTTTTGCATCTGCCTTCGGCTTCGCAAGCTTGTAAGCTTCCTGCTTGGACGCCTCAATTAGCTCCGTGAGCTGGTTGGAGGATGTGGGCTTCCTGCGCAGTTTGAGCAATGCTTCTGTGAAGTCTACGTCCGCATTTTCTTCTTGGTCCATCGTCGCCTTTCCGCACAAACCCGAAGTCGGTTTCAATCCAACAGCTCCATTGTTGGAATCTGATGCCATGCTAACTCGTTGATGGTATCGATGATGGCGAGATCAACGTCTGTGGAGGGCAATATGAAGACGATGACTGACATAGATCAATGGCTGGCCGACAACGTAGACGACGATATTGAGAACATCTACAGCGCATGGGAGGCCGGTAGAGGGCAAAGCGAAGGTGATTACACCGCGAAGTCTCTCGCTAACGGTGCGCTGGTCATCTCTGGCGTCGGTACGGTCGGCCTCTACCTAACACCTGCAGCTCGGCCTATCTATTTAGCGCACGTCGAAAAGCTGAATCCTCACCCTGATATGTCGCTCCACGGTGCACTGATGTTTGTACGGGGGATGCGGAAGCAAGATTAAGAAATGTTGAGCATGGTGGTCGAAATTGATCCTGCATTCTGGGGCGAATAGCCGACGTCACAGGAGGGGCGGCTGTTGAAAATTACCCGAGAACAACGTGATGCTTGGGCGGAAAAAAGCGCAATGGGGCCGTTCAACCTTTGGCTCAATGGGCTCGTGAAGGCGGATGGTGTCCTGAACCTGGACAACCTTTATGAGGTCGCCCTTCGGTATGGCATCGAGCAACCAAATAGATATGAGCACCTAAATCCTGGCCAGCAACGCATGATCATCGGGAGCATGCTGAGGAAGCGAGTTCCGGAGAAAATTTACGCTGCACCTTCTCATTCGACTTCTCAGACTAGGCAGCCGGAAGTAGCACTCCGACCGGACTACATTCGACATGCTTCGGTTCGCGATCTGCTACTCATGCAAGCTGAAGTCCTTAACGAACTAAGAGATCGGCAAATCGTCCGCACGTCCAATTCACCGCTTGGCGACTATGCGGAGCTCCTGTTTGCCACTGCTTTCGGCTGGGACCTTCGGAACAATTCGTCAGATGGCTATGACGCCGTCGATGCCGCAGGAATGCGCTACCAAATCAAGAGCCGACGAATAACAAGTTGGAACGCTTCTCGGCAGCTCAGCGCGTTGCGCCGATTACCAGAGGCGAACTTCGACATCCTTGCTGCGGTACTATTTGACGAGAGTTTCCGCGTTATGAAGGCCGTGCTTGTTCCGCACGCCATCGTGCTTGCAGGAGCAAAGCGCGTAGAACACACCAATAGTTGGCGCTTTCTGCTCCATGATCGCGTTTGGGCTGCTCAGGGCGCTTACGATGTCACCCAAGAAATCGAAGCTGCTGCCGCGAAGATATAAGGCTTGAGGGTCTTTCTGCCTGGAAGCTTACGAACATCAAGGCCGAAGTTCCACTGCGTCTTTCCCCACGCGCCGTTACTGTTTCCGCCTTCCTCCCCTCAATGGAAGTGGGCGTTCCGCTGGGTCGGCTGGCTCGACAAAAAAGTCAGAGATATGACTATCGAGCGCAACTGCCAATTTCTCAAGCGTTTCGATAGTTGGGTTTTTGCTGCCTCGTTCCAGATGACCGACATACGCCCTCTCGATGCCAGCTGACAAAGCAAGGTCATCCTGCGAGACGCCCTTTGCTACCCTCAAAAGCCTTAGGTTCCAAGCCACTAACAATCGAACTTCCATTAGCCGAAGGCAGCAGCTAGCCTCCGATAAAACCACGTACTATAATACCATGATAAAGCACGGATTTACGGGCTTTAGGTGCGTGGCGGTTCAGCTTGACTTCAAGCAGTCAGGTCAATGATGGGGACAGCAGTGAAATCATTCATCAAAATGGCGATGGTAGTTGCCGCAACAGTTTTGGTAATGTTGGTTGTAAATTCAGTAAATTCGATGGACGCGGCCAAATCGAAGGACCGATACGTGACCCGGTTGGATCGGGTTTCAATAGCCTTAGACGGTGAAAACGGAAGAATCTCATTTTATGATATTGCGGAGCATAGAGATGAGAAAACCAAGGCCGTTCAATGGCTTGCAAGTTTCACCTACAATGGGGACGAGAGTATTATTGGATTTGAATGCATAGATTTCAATCGTGAACAGAAATACAAGCCAACATTTGCATTCGTGGAAAATGTGAAGACGAATGTGACATACGACGACTACGAAAAGCTTGGATTTGATAAATCATATGTTGAGAGATTCGTTTTGAAAATGTGCGAGGTAAGTAAAATAATACATCTGTGATATGCCATGTATGGATGCGATGCCGCCAGAGGTAGGCGTATGAGGTCAATTCCATTGGGGGCGCAATTTGTTTTAGCCCTTCACCGCGGAGGCAGGTGCATCAAACCTCTATTTTTCAGGTCGGACTGAGGGATAGAGAAAGCGATCCGTTCGGATGGTCATCTCTCCGGCATGAACAACGAAACGTTTGCGAACTATCGGGTGGAGTTCAACGTTATGAGGACTTGGGTTCGTTTTCTGCTTGTGATTTCAGCTACACCGTCGACTGCTTTTGCGGCTAGTCAGGAGATTAATCCCTATCTCGCCCGGGATCCCTTTTCTTACGACGTTATCACCAAGGCTAAAGAATGGGAGGACGAGGGATCGCGCGGCTACGAGGCGAAAATCAAAGTTCATGGAAGGGTGTTCGACATCGTAGCGACGTGCGCCCACAGCGGCGAGAACGAGTGGTTCCCAGCGCTTGAGGTAACTGTCCTATACGAAGATGAGATGTCCGTCTTTGACCTGTCGGGTCCGGGAGAGCTGAACCGCGATCTGCGATTGCCTTTGATAAAGTCCGAAATCATTCCTCACGACTTTTATACAAAGGTTTGCCAGCAAGAAACTCGTGGAGAACTTGTCGCTGGAGGCGTTGGGCAAGGGACGCCTAAGGTAGTGCATAGCGAAGCTGCTCAAAGCGAAACGAATGTTCCTGAAAAGCAAGGCGGCAATCCGGTAAACGCAGAATCGTTATCTGTCGATGGGAGCAGCGCAAATGTCAAAACCAATGACAAGAATGTACAAGACGACGTAGTCGACATATACCAGAAGTATATTCTTGCAAAAATGTGTTTAGATAGAGACGTTTCCGATATCGATCTAGAGCCGGTGAAAATCCGATTGAAGGAGATGGATAAAGCGCTGGTGGGGGGCGGTATGGACCCGGATGCCCTGTGGAAAAAGGCGACTGATAGTCCTCTTAAAGAAGAAAACAACATTGTCAATTTCGCCCTTTCTACTGCTGGAATAGTGGGCGCTGGGCTTGATTTTGAACAAAAGATGAAAATTGAGAAAATTTGTGAAGTGCTGTTAAGTGAAATCAATTCAAAGATGAACGATGTATTGAAATCAACGGATGGAGTTCATCGAACCGGTGATGGAGAAAAGCTATTTGAAAAAGATTTTTAGAGTGGCGATGCGCGTTTCGCGAACTGAGCGTCAGTCAGTCAGTACAGTTCCGATTCATCAATGGCCTCCATCGTACCCAATCACACGCCATCAGAAAGTATCCTGTCTTGGTTACTGCGAGGCGGGATCGAGCACCGGAGCACGGGTCTTGGCACGGGTATATGAAGAGCTTCGTCGAGTGCTTCAGATCGATGATCAGCACATCGAAGAGGAGACGCAGCTCGGTTAAGGCGCTTCCTTACAGCATAATATAAAGTACGTTATATTATACTGTTGCTGATATCTTTCGGTTCGTCACCGTAGCCGTCAAATGCCAAAAAAACGAAGTATGAGCATCTGCCAACATGGCCGATCCACGTATCCGCGCCCTAACCACCAATACGAACTAGGAACCAGTAGATCTCCTGATCGACGCCTGACGATATAACCGCGTGACCGTCCACATGTGCAAAATGTGGTATGTCGAGTTTCGCCACGGGGTCAGTACATTCAATCAAGACTGTGAAGCCTGCCGGCTTTCCTCTTGCCATTTTTCTGGCCCGCAACACAGGCAAGGGGCAATTCAAGCCACGCGTGTTTACTATTGCGTCCGCTAGTGGTTGGATTTCATTTGGCTTCAACGTTATCGCACCATCGCTTCGACGTCCTGGAGGCTAAGGTAGTAACCATGCGCACGCGTGATTTCCTCACCTGGCTGCTTGATCAACATATCTCCCTTGCCAAGCAAATCTTCGGCCCCAGGCTCATCAAGGATGATCTGAGACTCGGAGCTCTTCTGAACGGTCAAGGCGATACGAGAAGGGATATTGCTGCGTATTAAACCACTAAAGGTCTTGGCGTCAGGCCTTTGGGTTGCTAGCACCAAGTGGATGCCAGATGCACGTGCCAATTGCGCGAGGCGTACTATCTTAGGTTCGATGGTACGATCTTGAATGATGAGGTCGGCTAGCTCGTCGATGAATGCTACGATGAAGGGAAAGCCACCACCCTGTTTCTTTCGTGCTTCCAGAACGTGATTTACCCCTAGTTCTTTCAGCCGGGTATACCGAGTGTCCATCTCCTGGACGAGGGCATCTATTGCATTGCGGGCTGACGCAATTCCTGAAGCTACCTCATTGTTCCAAAGGTACTTGCTCGACCCATAGACAGGAAACTCCACCTGTTTAGGGTCGATCAAACATAGCTTGAGTGTTTCTGGAGAATGACGGCTGATCAACGACACGATCAGAGCGTGCATACATACGCTTTTTCCTTGTCCTGTCGCCCCGCCTACAAGCAGGTGCGGAGCAGTTGCCAGATCGAAATGACAGGTGCCGCCAGTAACGTCCTGTCCTGGAAAAACTTCGAGAGTAGCATCGCTCTTGGCGACTGATCCAAGCGCCATTTCAAACTCGCGCCGACCAGAGCTAAGCCAGGATGTTCGTGCCCGTGGAACGTCGAGAGCAACTGTCTTTGCCTCGTCAGATGGACCTAGCGTGGGCCTCATATTCTGTAAGTTGAGCGCAAGCGCCAGTCGTTCCAACCCCTTTCGTAGGCGATCTAACTGGTTAACGTCTCTTAACAACACCTTATACCGAGAGACGCGAGGCCCATGGACAATACCCTTGACCTCGCCATTAACTCCAATGTCGCCAAGTGCCCTGATCAGATCTTTCGAGATGTCGCCAGCGCTGTCGGCGGAGACATTGCTTTCATGTTGGCGCGCTGTTCCGATGGTCCGAGTTTCCGGCAAGTCGGTCCGGCGATTGAGTAGCATGCCAATGAATGCGTCGTAGTCTTCAGCGACATCCTGCCAATCGCTGGTCAATAGCGCTGCTCCACGATGCCAATGGCGGCGAATTGCTGACCGAAAAGCATCCATTGTGTCGATTGCTGGGCCCCCATGCATGGAGGAGTGCGTAACCAGCATACCTACCCAAGCTATGACATCGTTTTGGGTAAACAACGAAGATGCCGGAATTTCGAGACCTTTGGCGTCAACGGAATCCTCGGGTAATGCGGCGCCAGCAAGGGATCGCCCAATCGCTAAGCGCGCTACGTTCGCCTTGGTGGACAGCCCTAGTCCTTCCATGAGGTTTTTCGTTTGAGCGTCGGCGTGTGAGCTAGTCCGATAGCGAGATGACATAATCTGTTGGATAGAAAGCTCACTCATTGCGCTGCTTCCACAAAGTATGTGTCCTCTCGTGCCGAGGTTCTGCCAACGCCGTCGCCGACATCAGTGTGTTCTAGCAGGTAAGTCTTGGACACATGCCCATCGATACGTCGGTGAAATTCGACGTCAATCTCCTTGTCTTGACTCAGTAAGATAACTTGCCGCGCGTTGTCGCTGGTCCAGAATTGCAGTATGTTATGCCTATGGCGGCTATCCAAACGCCCCAATGGGGTGTCCACAACAAGTGGCGCGTTGATACCTGAAACCTTTGCTAAGCCAGCAATAAGCGCTGTTGCAAAAATTTGGTTCTCTCCAGCAGATCGGTCAAAAGTTATAGCTTTGCCTGATTTTCCAAGTATATGCGTAGTACCATCATTAGCGATCTCAATACGTGAGACTTGATCCTTATGAGCTAACTGACGATAGACCTGAGTCATCGAGTTGGCGAGGCGCTTGACCTTAAGCGGAAACAACGCCGGTACAAGCGCTTCAATTACCGACCGGATACGATCGGATTTTTCGATCATAGACCGAGCTGGAGACGAATCATCCAGCTTCTTCCGTTCGCGTTCGAACTCAGCTCGCTGGTTCGAAATATCGGTCTCGAGCGAAGCTTTCCGACGTTCATCCAACCGTATCTCTTCGTCGGCTTGTTCCATCTGTTGTTGAACGGCCTTCAGCTCCTTGGTGAGGGCCGTAAGGGTCCCGTCGCGGTCGATGCCTTCCAGCTTTGAAATCCGTCGCCCTAGTTCGTCAATCCGCTGATTGAGCTGGCTATGCTCAGCAAGGAGGTCTTGTATTTCACGCTGGCTGATCGAGATGTTATCGAGGAACGTTAGCGTTTTTGGCCGGTCGGCCTCTGACAAGTAACCATGTAGGATCGTATCGGCGCAATCCTCAGGCGGTGGATAGAAAAGGCATGCCCATGCCGCATCGAGCCGGGAATTGAGGGCAGCGATTTGCTGGTCGGAAAGAGGGGGGTCAACGAGAGGTGCGTCCTGCCTCTCCAAGGCCTCACGAAACTCATTTTTCCTTGGCTCCAGTGCTTTCTTTTCGCCCTCCCATTTAAAGAAGCGCGATTCACCTTCTAGTTGAATCCGAAAGCCGTCCAAAATAGCCTTTGATGCAAGGTGGAACGGCAACCGACCGGATAACATCTCTTCTTGAGAGCGAAGATTTTCGCGAAGCAAGCCTTTATATCGTTCCCGCTCTTCTACAAGTTCCTTGTAGGTTGCAGTATCTCCGCCTCCGCCACCGGCTGAGGTGACTCTTTCAAGAAGTGACTGAAATTCGTCCGCCAGCTTCCGCTTTTGTTCTCGGGCATCGTCAATCTTTTGCGCGAGAATCGTCTCGTTTCGTTCATTTTCTCGAAGCGACTTTTCAAGACTACCCAGCTTGCTTTCGTCAACGGACATCACTCCAGTCCTACGAGACTGCTCGAACTGCCTCAACCGGTCGGCGAGCGAACGTAGGAGCACGACACCAAGAAGCCCCTCAAGTCCTTGCTTGACCTGCTCGATGCGGCTTTGGTCAGCAAGTTTTTTGACTTCTTCGCCGTCGAAAAAGAAGAAAGGAGCGACATGGGCGGGCACAAACAGGTCATCGAGCATATCAGCGAGGTGAAAACCGTTTTTGCCATCCGAACGCGGCATGTCTGGCACGTTGCGAGTGATGGTCCGTACCGTCGCTTCCTCGTCAGTCCATGTCCCGTTGCTTCGGAAGTACCATTTGCGCGTAATCTCAATGGCCTTTGCCTTGCTCCGATTCACTGTTACCCGCACAAGCATGGTATCCCTACCATCACGAAGGGCCTCGCCGTTAAACGCCTTTTCCAAGAAAGTTGGATAACCTCTAACGTCGTCGGTTTTCAGGCCGGCTCTCGCTAGATGGGCCATGGCATCCTTGCCGTAGAGGCAGAGGTACAATGCTTCTAAGATTGACGTTTTCCCGTACCCATTCATTCCTCCGATGAGCACAACGTTTCTGCCCCCAGATGGCTCGGGGAATACAAATTCCTGATGTTGATAGGACTTAAAACAGACCAGTTCGATCCTAGAAATCCACATTGCGCGCCCCTCCGCTTATTAGTCCATTCGCCCTAATATCTCTTCGATACGCGGGTAAATGCCGGACGCACGCTCCTGATGCTGCCGTTCTCGCTGCAAGCTTACCAACTCAGTCAGGACATCAACGGGAACATTAAACTCGCTGCAGATGCGCTCCAGTACTTGGCGGGCGTCCTCATCCGCCCACAAAGGCAAATCACTCAGTGATTGTTCACTCACAGAGGGGTCAGACATTTGCTAGGCTTCCCGTATTTTGAAGTTCATCTGCCCAAATCTGATGAATCTGTCGGATTTCGTCCTCGGTAATCAGTACGCCGTCGAAATTGTCCTGGACCACCATGAGCCGGTCTAATATCTCTTTTCGAGCTTGAATCGTGAACGGTCCCGGGATGTGTTTTCCTGTCGCGTCAAACGAAAGCTTGCCGTTTCGGCGAAAAGCTTGCCGCATGTCGGCTCTGTTTCTAACAGCTTTAAGCCAGTCTCGGAAATCAATGAGCGGTTGGTAATAGACCATTCCAGCTTCAACAAAGCCCCGTAGGCTTTTATCCTTCTCAACCACCGTGCAGGTCCAGCACCCGAAGCGACTATTTGAAGTTCCGCAACCTGGTGCTTCATCTGAGGACAGCACAACTGGGCATTCTCCGCCCTCGGAGTCCCTGTAAAGCTGAATAGGATGATGTCCCACGGCGTGGTGTAGCTGGCGGCCTTGGTCGCCGTGCTATCCGGCATTGCCGGGCTGATCAGCGTGCCACTGCGGGCAGGCTGATGAGGGGATCATCGCTCAACTGGCCGACGCTTT